>FLOH01000005.1_pt1 | contig 1317019 bp, 1200 predicted proteins | sample 756751 | NCBI WGS metagenome assembly FLOH01 (sample SAMEA4026879, study PRJEB14308) | marine metagenome | biome: coastal water; material: water | depth 74 m
TAACTAGAGAAAAACTTCTAGTAATTTGGTTTAGCGCTTAGTTCAGGCACATTCACTTTAAGGACGAGACCACGCCTTAGCGTGGGAAGTAATTAAAGTTCGCCATAGGCGAATGTGCCTGAACGTTGAGTATATGAAAAGTAGGCGATTTCGAAGCGCGAAACTGTCGGTTAAGCACAAAGTTTGATGCTAGCCAAATCCCTTGAATTTAATGCTGTATCGCCTATTTTTTATATACAGTGTTGCCAGTAGTTTTTTTATTCGGTTGGAATTAATCCAAGTTGCTGATAAAAAGACAAGTTATCCAAGAAGTCTTGTTCTTGAGCTATTTTTCCATCTTTCATTTTAACAAGTGTTACTCCGTCTATATCAACTTCTTTTCCAGAAGCAGGAATTCCGAAAAATTCGCCTGTATGAGTTCCTTTAAAATTCCAATGTTTAACAATTTTATCGCCTTGTCCAAAAACATCAACAATGGTAAAGGTCACATTTGAAAATCCAGTCAGATAATTTTGGTAGTAATCCTTGAAACCTTGAATTCCGACTACATTTTCGGGTGCTGTTATCAATGTAATGTTACTGTCAAAATTGGTTTCGTTTATTTTGTCAATTTCTCTCTTATTGATAATGTCGTCCCAAACAGTTTCATACATTTTTAGATTTTCGTTCAACTGTTTATCAGCTTTTTCTAAAGCAATATGTTCGGCTGATGGTTCATTTTTAGTTTCTGATTCGCAACTAGTTATCGTCAATAAAAGCATCATAGCAAAAGTTCCGCTTATAAAGGTTTTGGTAAGTTTCATAATTATTTACTTAAAATTTATGCCTACTCTAATTCGGTTTTCGGCTTACCCGTGTTTTTTGTTCAAATTACTGGCAACTTGTTATATCCAAACAAATATAGCCATTTATCGGTTTAAATTTCGGGATAACAAAAGTTTTTTGTTTTCTTTATCGGTTTCGCGCATGCCTTTTACAGCCAAATCAAGTGGACTCTCTATCCGCAACAAATCTTTCTTACTTACATGGGTATAAATCATTGTCGTTTCTGGTTTCGAATGACCTAAAAGCTCCTGAATATATCGAATGTCTGTGCCGTTTTCTAACAAATGCGTGGCATAACTATGACGCAAAGTATGTGGCGTTACAGTTTTTGTAATGCCTGCCGCTTTACAACTCCGTCTTAAAAATTGGCGGACACTCTCGGCGCTATAAGGCAGGCCTTCATTGCCTTCGGCAAAATACACTTTCGGATTATAACTCTGAAAATAATTATGCATCAATGGTAAAAAACTCTGTGCCAAAATAATGTTTCTATCTTTCCTACCTTTACTATTCTTAACAAGAACCTGACGCCTGTCTATATCTATCTCTGCCAATTTTAAAGCCAAAACTTCGCTAATGCGCATTCCTGTAGAATAAATAAGTGCCAAAATAGCCCGGTGTTTTAAATTCCGCGTAAAGCGCAACAAATCAATCACTTCTTCACTGCTCAAAACCGTAGGCAAATACCGGCTTTTATGGGGACGTATGAGAGTCAATTCGTTAATAGTACAATCGGGTTCAAGCCGAATAAAATGCTTAATGGCGCTCACAATTTGCCGATGCGTGCTAATAGATAATTTACGCGCCACCACCACATCTTCAATAAAAAGTTCAACATCCCTATGACACAAATCGGCCACAGGTTTATCGGCATAATAGCTCACAAAATCCATTATAAAACTGGTATAAGTGCTTACAGTACTGTCGCTTAATCGCAGTCCGAATAAATATTTTTCGTATTTTTTAACAAGATTTATTTGCGTCGCAGTTAAAATATGTTTTTTCCTTAGCAGGTTTTTTACAACAATTTTGCTGTCATTTAAACTGCTGTCAAGTTTAAAAATAACGGTATTTCCAAAAACATTTTTAACCTTGCGGATGTTGTCATCGTTAAAAGGCAAATGCCAACACCTTAAAGATTGGCTCCAGGTAGCACCAGAAATTTTTCTCACAAGTGCCAAAGTAGGCGCGTCATATTTAAACAATAATTGTAGCCTAAGCGCATTTCTATGAACGCCCTTCTTTAATATGACCGCAACTTTGCCTGAATCTCTTTGCAAAACACTAATTTTAAAAAGATTATCAAACTTAGTAAAAAAGAATCAATTAAAATAATCTTTATGAAACTGTTTCAATCGGATTTCTAAATCTTTAAACTGTGTGCTTTTGGTTTGCGAAACACATGCACGGATACCCTCGCTGTGTTCACTACCTGTAATGCCTAACGAAATACCAGAAATACCATAATAGAGTAGGCGTTCTAGCAAGTCATCGCCAGACATGTTTTTGTAAGAAAAGGTAAAGTAAAATCCGTCTGCCAAAGGTTTGTCTTCGTCCTTATCATACACAATACTAAATCCGTTACCGGTAAAGAGTTTTTTCATAACGCCAGCACGTTCGCCATATATTTTGACTTCAGAAATAAAGTCGAATTTACCATCGTTTACAGCCTTTAACATCGCCGCCAAACCGTATTGTGCCGAGTGGGTTACACCCGATGATAAAGCGTATAAAACTTTATAAATAAGATTGTGTCCAAATTGCGGATGTCCAAAACTCTTGTTTAAAGTGGCGTATTCTTTGGTAAATAAAGCGTCGCTTAGTACCATCATGCCCACACGTTGCCCCGCATACGAAAATACTTTAGAGCTTGAGATAAGCAGAATCCAATTGTCGGTATAATGCGCCACCGATGGTTGGTAAGGCGCTTGCCCGGGTTTTGAATAATCTTTGCGGAAATCCATCGCAAAATAGGCCAAATCTTCAATCACAACAATGCCGTATTTGGTGGCTATTTCGCCAATAATTTTAAGTTCTTTATCCGTAAAGCAGATCCAAGACGGGTTGTTAGGATTTGAATAAATAATGCTAGAAATGTTGCCTTTAGAAACATAGCTTTCCAATTTTTCTTTAAGCGCATCGCCACGATAATTATACACATCAAAAGTGGCGTATTTCTGATTCAAAACATCCAATTGTTGTTTTTGAACTGGGAATCCCGGGTCAATAAAAAGGACGGTATCTTTTATTGGATTCAGTTTATTGAGCATTAAAAAGGCGGCAAAACCACCTTGCATAGATCCAACTGTGGGAATACAAGATCTGCGATTAACGGCTATATTCAAAAAGTTTTTAACAAAACGGGCTATCTCATCTTTTAAATGTGCCACACCATCAATCATAGGATACTTAGATGCCACGCCCATTTTTAGGGCGTTAATTTCGGCTTGTGTGCCCACTTCTGGAGGCATCAATCCGGGGACACCCATTTCCATGCGAATAAACTTTTTACCCGATTCTTTTTCAATGTCATTTACCAAGCTAACCAATTCTCTTATAGAGGCGCTACCTATATTTTTAATGCCAGATGCGGCTATTTTATTTTTAACAATAGTGTAATCTATAGGGGTGTTTTGGTTTTTTAATAAGGTCATTTCTGTGTCTTTAAACGAATCTCAAATTTACATAAAGTTTTTAGAAATACGGCTTAATACATGAATTGAAATGGGCAATTTAATTAAGATTAGAGGCTTAAAAATAGTTTGTAAATTCAGTTGGGCTGACAAGATTTAGAAAATAAATTTTTATATATTTAGCAAAAATTAAAATAGAATTATGACATCAGTACTCATACTTATTTTCGTACTTGGTTATTTAACAATAACACTAGAGCATCCTTTAAAATTAGATAAAACAGTGCCCGCACTTTTAATGGCTTCTATTATGTGGGCATTATTAGCTATTGGTTTTCATCAAGGCTGGTTTACTTTAATTGATGCGCACGAAACGACTTTTAAAGTTCTTAAAGGTGTTATAAGTGAACATGCCGAAGAGGGTTTTACAAATTTACTGTTACACCATTTAGGTAAAACAGCAGAGATTTTGGTTTTCCTTATAGGCGCCATGACCATTGTAGAAATAATAGATTTACACCGTGGTTTTGATGTTTTAAAAAGTTGGGTAAAAACAAAAAGTAAGAAAAAATTATTATGGATAATAGCCATATTGGCCTTTTTCTTATCGGCAGTAATCGATAATTTAACAGCCACCATCGTACTTATTACATTGTTACGAAAATTGGTAAAAAGAAGAGAAGACCGCCTTTGGTTTGCAGGTATGATTGTAATTGCCGCCAATGCAGGTGGTGCTTGGTCACCAATTGGTGATGTAACCACGACCATGTTGTGGATTGGTAAACGTGTTTCTGCCGACCATTTAATAGAACGTTTATTTTTACCATCGCTTGTAAGCATGGTTGTTCCTATATTTTTAGCTACTTTATTACCCGCTTTTAAAGGCAATTTAAAAATAGATGTTAATGATGATAGCAAGGATAAAAGATCTTTATTGAGCAGTAGAACAATGCTTTTCTTAGGCCTGGCCATGATTGTATCTGTGCCTGTATTTAAAACCATCACGCATTTGCCCCCGTATTTAGGTATGATGTTGGCTTTAGGTGTTGTGTGGTTGGTATCAGAATATATTCATCCCGAAGAAGATTTTGACGATGAACGCAAAGCACAATACTCGGCCCACAAAGCGCTTTCGCGGATAGAAATGTCGAGCATCTTATTTTTCTTAGGCATTTTAATGGCTGTAGCAGCTTTAGAAACTTTGGTTTATGGCAGTATAAATGGTGTAGAAATGGGGACTTTGCGTTATGTAGCCGAATTATTAAGCCAAGCCATTCCCAACCAAGATATTGTTATTTCGTTGTTAGGTGTGCTGTCTGCTGTTATAGATAATGTGCCTTTGGTGGCCGCTTCAATGGGCATGTATAATGCCCCAATAGATGCCAGTCTTTGGCATTTAATTGCCTATGCTGCAGGTACAGGAGGAAGTATGCTCATTATTGGTTCTGCTGCTGGCGTTGCCGCGATGGGTATGGAAAAAATTGATTTTATTTGGTATATGAAAAAGATAACATGGCTAGCGGTTGTTGGGTATGTTTTAGGATATTTTCTTTTGCTGTTTATGGAATCACTATAGTTTTAACAATTTTAATGCAATTCAAACGTTTCTTTAAAAGCAATAAAAAATAAAATTTATGTTTCTAACAATGCTACAGGTGGTTAAACCTGCACAAGATTTATTAGAAAACTCTGAATCGCAAGAAAAAACCTTATCAGTTTATAAACTTATTATGGATGGTGGCCTTGGCGGACAAATAATTATCGGTATTTTATTTGTCTTATTAGCGATGGCACTATACATCTATTTTGAACGCTATTTTGCCATAAGAGCCGCCGCTAAAGTTGATAAAAATTTTATGAATCAGATTAAAGAGCAAGTGAGTAAAGGTAATTTAGAAGCGGCTAAATTACTATGTGCCCAAGATAATTCGCCCACAGCAAGACTGATTGAAAAAGGCATTTCTCGCATTGGCAAACCTTTAGAAGATATTAATACGGCTATAGAAAATGCCGGAAAACTAGAAATTTACAATCTCGAAAAAAATGTGAGTATTCTAGCAACTATTTCTGGTGCTGCGCCCATGTTGGGATTTTTAGGCACGGTTATCGGTATGATAATTGCCATACACGAGATTGCCAATGCAGGTGGTCAAATAGATATTAAAATGTTATCGGATGGTTTATATACCGCCATGACAACAACAGTTGCCGGATTAATTGTAGGGATTATCGCCTATGTAGCCTACAATCATTTGGTGGTTAGAACCGATAAAGTAGTCTATCAAATGGAAGCAAAGTCAGTAGAGTTCTTAGATTTATTAAACGAGCCTGTTTAAAAATTTTAGCATGAATTTTAGAGGAAGAAATAAAATAAATCCGCAATTCAATATGTCGTCTATGACGGATATTGTTTTTTTGTTGTTAATCTTTTTTATGATTACATCAACATTAGTCACCACAAGTGCCTTAGATATCATTTTGCCAAAAGCCAGTGGTAAAACAGTTAACAAAAAGAACACATCTATTACCATTAAAAAGAATTTAAGATTTTATTTAAACGATAATAAAAGCAGCACACCCGAAGCCAGAATAGCGTCAGAACTAAAAGCATCAGTTGCAGACTTAAAGAACCCTGTTTTGGTCATTCGTGCCGAAGAAGGTGTGCCTATTGAAAAAGTAGTTATGGTCATGGATATTGCCAACCGCAATAAGTACAAGGTTATTTTAGCAGTGAGACCTAAATAATATGACTTTTCTAGATACTACATACAAAAAGAAATCGGCTGTAATAACTTCTATTATTTTGGTTTTGCTGATTTTAAGCCTTTTTGTTTTCGGATTACAATATTTAGACCCACCTAAAGAATATGGCATTGCTGTCAATTTTGGCACGGCTGATATTGGTAAAGGCGACATCCAAACAAAAGACATTCCCAAAACCACGCCAACAAAAGTTAAAGTCCAACAAAAAAAGGCGGAACCTATTGTTGAAAAAGAAGTACAAACCAAAGAAAAAATACTGACCCAAGACAAAATTGATGCTCCTGTTATTGCCAAAACCCCTGTTAAAAAGAAAAAACCACTTGTAAAAAAGCCAGTGCCAGTTATAAAGAAAGTAGTGCCCAAACCAGATAAATCTACAACCGATGCTTTGTCAAAACTTATCAACGGCACAAAAAATACAGAAAAAGCTAAAACAGGCGAAGGCACAGATAATAAACCTGGCAATAAAGGAAAGAATGACGGCGATTTAAATACAAAAACTTATTACGGTAAAGGAAGTAATGGTGGTGGTGGAAACTATAATTTAGGAAATCGCAAACCCATATTTACACCCAAACCCATTTACGATTGCAATGAAGAAGGCTTGGTAGTTGTGAGTATTGAAGTTGATAATTTAGGGAATGTAATTAACGCCAATGCCGGTGTAAAAGGTTCAACAAATTCAGCACCTTGTTTGTTAGAACGTGCCAAAGCCGCGGCTTTACAAACCACTTGGCAACCAGATGCCAGTGCCCCTAACAAACAAATTGGCAGCATTATTTATAACTTTTCACTCACAAATTAAAAGTGACTTATCAAGAAACATTAGATTGGCTTTTTTCTAAATTGCCAATGTATCAAAGGATAGGTGCTAGCGCTTTTAAAAAGGATTTAACCAACACTTTAGCCTTATCAAAACATTTAAAAAATCCTGAGTCTAAATTCAAAAGCATTCATGTGGCAGGCACTAATGGCAAGGGGTCTGTGAGCCATATGTTGGCTTCGGTTTTACAAGAAGCAGGTTACAAAGTGGGTTTGTACACATCGCCACATTTAAAAGATTTTAGAGAACGTATTAAGGTAAACGGACAAGAAGTTCCAGAACAATTTGTTGTAGATTTTGTAGAAGACAACAAAACGTTTTTAGAAAAACAAGGCTTATCTTTTTTCGAAATGACGGTTGGTATGGCATTTCACTATTTTGCCTTGCAAAATGTGGATGTGGCCATCATAGAAGTTGGCTTAGGAGGTAGGTTAGACTCTACCAATATCATCACACCATTGCTTTCGGTCATTACAAATATTTCTTTAGATCATACCCAAATACTGGGCAATACCTTGCCAGAAATAGCAGCCGAAAAAGCAGGGATTATAAAACCATATGTACCCGTTATTATCGGTGAAAAGCAAGAAGAGGTCTTGTCGGTTTTTATAGATAAAGCAAAATCAACAAAAAGCGAATTAATTATAGCATCTGATAATGAAAATATTGATTATCAATCAGATTTAAAAGGATTGTATCAGGTTAAAAACATAAAAACGGCACAAGAAGCTTTAAAAATAATGAATGGTTTGGGATTTTCCTTATCGGATAAAGCTATCCGTAAAGGACTTTTAAATGTGGTAAAAAACACAGGCCTCAAAGGGCGTTGGCAAATTTTACAAGACAAACCCAAAGTTATTTGTGATACGGGTCATAATAGTGCAGGCCTCACATTTGTTTTTAATCAGCTATCAAAAGAGAACTATAAAACACTGCATTTTGTGATTGGTGTGGTAAACGATAAAGATTTAGAAGTTGTTTTGCCTTTATTTCCAAAAGAAGCTATTTATTATTTTTGTAAGCCCAATATTCCACGTGGTTTAGAGGCCTCAATTTTAGAACAAAAGGCTCGGGAATATAATTTAAATGGTGCAGCTTACACCTCTGTGAATAAGGCCTATAGCACAGCTTTAAAAGCTGCCAAATCAGATGATTTAATATTTGTAAGTGGCAGTAATTTTGTGGTGGCAGAAGTTGTGTAAAAAAACAAATAAAAGCTTTGTCAGATTAAAAATCTAGATTATATTTGCGTCCGCTTAGGGCAATTAGCTCAGCTGGTTCAGAGCACCTCGTTTACACCGAGGGGGTCGGGGGTTCGAACCCCTCATTGCCCACAAAAAGTCCTCTTGTTTTTCAAGAGGACTTTTTTTATTTAAAATGGACTTTACAACCTACATCCTCTACAGTAAATTATTAGATACCTATTACATAGGTTATACTTCTGATATGACATCCCGATTACTTCGTCACAATCAAAAGAGCAAAGGATTTACAGGAAAAGTTAATGACTGGGAAGTTGTGTATAAAGAATATTTTTTATTTCCAAAAGATTTAATGTTTACTTTTTGGGAATAAAAAGATAACACGCGATAGCGTGTGATTTTTCAACGGCACCCGTGGACGAACTAGAGGGAAACTAAGTTAGCCTCTCATTACCCACAAGCCAATGGTAATTCCTTTTAAGCGACGGGAAAATAACTTTAAAAGAAATAAAAAAGCACTACTTTTAAAGTTAAATTTTTAAAATATACAAAGGGTCATTAACTCATCCCGATAGCTATCGGGAGGTTTAGAGTGTTACCTTGACAGGGTAGAAGTCGCTGGTTCGAATCCAGTATGACCCACATCAATCACAATCCTGATACAAAATTGTATCAGGATTTTTTGTTTTGGCAAGCAAAGTTTACTTTGCAATGCGGGAAAACAAAAAACATAAAAAGCAAAGCTTTTTGAGGATTGTATTTGCAGGAGTAGGTTTTACTGGATCACCACAGGTAATCCAGTAGGGGCCACATTAATCACAATCCCAATCCGATTTTTTAAGTTGATTGGTAATTTTCAGTAGCAGATTAACTAGAGAAAAATACAATGCCCACTCATTCTAGATTTTATGTCAATATTTGTTTTGATTTAAAAAAAAGTATATTTACAGAATATAACTTTAAACCAAAATATTTATGGAAATTCAAAATTATAAAAATCACAGGAAATTTGTGTTTGGGTATCATGTTGTAGGTCTTTTAGGTGTCTTAGCTTTGATTATTGGAGCTGTTATGAACCTTTTAAATACAGCACCAGAAAATCTATATTCGGCATCATTATTAGTATTGGTGTCTGTTTTATTATTATTAGCCTTTTTCTTTTCAAGAGGGTTTGCGCTTAAAGCTCAAGACCGTGCCATTATTGCCGAAGAGAAATTTAGATATTATTTATTAACAAAAAATCAATTACCATCAGATTTGTCAGCAAGGCAAATTGTAGGATTACGCTTTGCGTCTGATGAAGAATTTCCAGCCTTAGCCGAAAAAGCAGTAAAAGATGCTATGAGCGAAGATGCTATTAAAAAAGCCATCAAAAACTGGAAAGCCGATTATTATCGCGCCTAAAAAAATTATAAAAATCCTGCTTTTAAGCAGGATTTTTTACTTCTACAAGATTTTTGTATCATTACACATCTTAAAATAAAACGATATGTCTGTTCAAATTACTAAAAATAAAGAATTAACCATTTGGCAAGCTTTAATTCCAGTACTTATACTGGTGCTAATGCTAGCCTATAATGTAAGTGTTTATGGAGATGATGCACTTGGTGGCTCAAATCAGTTTATACTATTAATGGGTGGTGCAGTTGCAGCAATTATAGGTTTTATTAATAAGGTGTCTTACAAAAAAATGATAGAAGATGTGGCTAGTAATGTAAAATCTACTACAGGTGCTATTTTAATTTTATTATTTGTTGGTTCATTAGCGGGTACTTGGCTCATTAGTGGTGTTATTCCTTCTATGATTTATTACGGTCTAGAAATTTTAAATCCAACCATATTTTTACCAGCTACAGTAATTATTTGCTCTTTAATATCTATAGCTACTGGTAGTTCTTGGACAACCTCAGCTACCGTTGGTATTGCACTTATTGGCATCGGAAATACTTTAGGAATTCCTTCTGGGATGGTAGCCGGTGCTGTGTTATCTGGCGCTTATTTTGGCGATAAAATGTCGCCTTTAAGCGATACTACAAATTTAGCACCTGCTATGGCAGGAACAGATTTGTTTACCCATATCCGCTATATGGCACTTACAACCATACCAACGTATATCATTACACTTATTGTTTTCATAATTTTAGGATTGAATTTAGATATAAAAGGAGATACAGATACTACTGTAATATTAGGTGCCATTAAAGAAACCTTTCATATCACACCTTGGTTATTTTTAGTGCCTGGAACAGTTATATTTTTAATTATTAGAAAAACTGAGCCTTTAGTAGCATTACTTATTGGGACTTTGTTAGGAGCCGTTTTTGCACTTATTTTTCAGTCAAAAATTATCATGCAATTATCTGGCATGAGCACAATCACTTTTGAGTCGGCATACAAAACCATTATGAATTCTATGACTGTTGATACGTCTATAGTTACTTCTAATGCTACTTTAAACGATTTATTTACCTCAGGGGGGATGAAAGGCATGCTGTCTACAATCTGGTTAATTTTATGTGCCATGGTTTTTGGAGGCATCATGGATGCTATTGGCGCTTTGTCTAAAATTAGTGATGCTTTGCTTAAAATGTCAAATTCAATATTTGGTTTATTTGCCAGTACTGTTGCCAGTTGTTTGGCTTTAAACGTTACTGCTTCCGATCAATATTTAGCAATAGTAGTTCCCGGAAAAATGTTTGAAAAAGCGTATAAAAAACGCGGTTTAGCACCCGAAAATTTAAGTCGGACTTTAGAGGATTCAGGTACCGTTACATCTGTATTAGTGCCTTGGAATACCTGTGGGGCTTATCAATCTGGCGTTTTAGGTGTTGATACATTATCTTATTTACCTTATGCCGTTTTTAATTATTTGAGTCCTTTTATGACTTTGTTATTTGCAGCTCTAAATATCAAAATTAAGATGTTAGCAGATTCTTCTAAGACCAAATAGTATCCCACTGTATAAATTATGTTTAGTTTATGCAGATATTTTAAGTTATAGGCATCTGTTTTTTTTAGGAGATTGTATGTAAAGTCCTTCCCTTTGGGAAGGATATAGGATGGGCAACTAAATAAAGAAATTCCACACCAAACCAAAGCGTACAGATAAATCACGATAAGGATAATTGGGTGCCGCATAGTAATTATAACCCGTAAAACCAGGGTTAAAATGTTCTACTTTAAAAAAGATACGTGTGCGTTGTATTTGCGCATTTACAAAAAAGTTAAGCATCGGGAATCCACCAATTTTTGTGTCATTTTGTAAGCTGAATTCGTTTAATAACGGATTAAAACTGTTGGCATAATATGCGCTAAAATATTTAAATGTAATACCCGTTTGTAAGTATAAAGGGTTTCCTTTAAAAAGAAAATTGGAATAATAAATTGTATTTCTAGTTACAAAATTAGGCACTCTAAACACATCAGAACCACTAGAAACATTGTTAAACATAAAGGTATTGTCTAAGGCAAACTTTCCCTTTTTAAATTCTTTATGAATTTTTAATTTAAAATAACTAACCTTGCTTGAAGCTTGTTCTGGCTTGGTTTGTAATGTACTTGCATCGGGTAAACCAAAATAAGTATAATTGGTAATGTTGTTGAATTGCGCTTCAATTTCACCGAATTTTTCGGTTTTTATTTGGGCGTGAATGTTTTTTAAACGTTCGTTTTTAAAATTGTTTTGCCAATTGTAAGCATCATAAGCACTTCGGTAAAGCACATAATTAAAATTAGGCGATTTGCTGGTTATAAGCGCTCCTACAATAAACGAATAGACACTGTCTTTTTTGAGAATGGCATCGGCTTTAAGCCTATTGCCACTGAGCGGCCCTGTTAAAATATTAGAGGCATCGGCATTGAGATAGAAATGTTTCAGCTGGGCTTTCCAAGTACCACCAATGGCAACGGTATTGCCTTTAAGTGCGTTTGGAAGCGTTGTTGTGCTAACAGTTGTATCGGCGGCATAGCCGTAATCATAATTGTAATTTTCGAGTTTAAAAGTGACTTCACCTAAAACTATGGGCGCTTTAAGTCCTAAAAATAATTGGTTGTATTTTTTATTTAGGATGAGTTTATCGTTAATTTTTTTAGAAGCTGTCCCAAAAAAAGAAGTAGAAGCACTCGATTCGCTAAATTCATAATGCGATAATTGGTAATTATACACATGACCAATACGCAAATAAGATTTTTTCTTAGTGATTGTGTCTTGTCTTTGCCAGATTTTATAATCTTGTTCAAAATAATACCGATTGGTACGAAGTACACTTAGGGCATTATTCAAATTAACATCAAAACGCGAGCGCTGTATAAATTGAGGATGGTTACTTTCAAACAAGGGAATGCCAGATTTTACAATACCACCATTTTCGTAATTAATTAAATCTTGGTTAACAACATGGCCTCTAATGCTGTACTTGTCGTTTTTTGTTTTGTAGTTAAAGGTAAAAGTAAAATTCCCATGGCTGCTTAATTCATTTCTATAAAATCCTAGAGAACGTAAACCTTTATAGCCAATCGAAAAATTTTTGCGTTCTGATGTATTCATTGTCAAAAACGCATTCAACATTTGTCCTTGTTGAAAACCAGTTTTATGTGTAAATATGGTAGTAGGTGTCGGTACTCTGTAATAACTGATATCCTTTACTGTATGGAAATCAAAACGTTTTGCTTTAGCGCCTAAAATAGGGAAGAAGTCAGCATCATTAAAATCATAACCTAAGCTTGTATAAGTTTGCCCCATATTTTCAAAAGGCATCAATTCAAAATTATCTTTTAAAATATAATTGTGTTTGTATTCCTTTTGAATAGTGAGTGTTGTGTCTATATAAGTGGTGTCGTTGTAATAAGAAATTATTTTATAATCGGTATATTTGGTTTCACCTAAAATTTTAACATCAACAAATTTATTAAAAGTCGTATCGTTTTGATTAAATCTGCCATTTGTATAGCCGCCTTTGTTTTTTAATACATTGCCTATTTGGGCATGTGTTTGCCAACCGAAACATATTAAAATACTAAGAAATATAAGTCTTCTCATATAATTTTTAACAAACACAAAGATAAACTTTTTGATATAAATAAATTGTTAAAGAAATGCCCAAACTTATTGCTCATTTTTGGATACATTTGAGCTTATGTTAGCAAAATATTATTCAAAATACACTTTAGAAGCTGGCACTGATGAAGCTGGACGCGGATGTTTATCAGGCCCTGTTGTGGCTGCTGCTGTTGTTTTGCCGCGCCATTTTTATCACCCGTTATTAAACGATTCTAAACAGCTTTCAGAAAAAAATAGACAATTACTACGCCCTATTATAGAAGCCGAAGCCATAGCTTTTGGCGTGGCATTTATTGACGAAAAAGAGATTGATGTTGTTAATATTTTAAATGCTTCTATTAAAGCGATGCATGGCGCCATTGAAAAGTTAAAAATTGTCCCCGAATTTATTATTGTTGATGGCAACCGTTTTAAACCTTACGGCGATATTCCACATCAAACCATTGTAAAAGGCGACGCCAAATTTATGAGTATTGCTGCAGCCAGTGTGTTGGCTAAAACGTATCGTGATGACTTTATGGAAGAGAAGCATCTAAAATATCCCCAATATCATTGGGATAAAAATAAAGGGTATCCTACAAAACAACATCGCGAAGCGATTAGACAATTTGGCATCACACCATTACACAGAAAAACCTTTAGATTGTTACCTGAGCAATTGAAATCACAACTTTAAGTGATTTAAAGCACTTTCAAGATTAGTGAATTTAAATTTATAACCCGAAGTTTCTATTTTAGCAGATGAAATACGGCTCCCATTTAATAAGATAACCGACATTTCACCAAAAATTAACCTTAAAATTATTGCAGGAATGTTAGGTAACCAAAAAGGTTTTTTTAGATTTATTGCTAATGTGTGACTAAATTCTTTATTGCTAATTTTTTCGGGAGCCACTGCATTATATGAGCCAACCATATTTTCATCTTCAATGGCTTTAAGGTAAATGTTACACAAGTCATCAATATGAATCCAAGGTAAATATTGTTTGCCACTCCCAATAGCCGCACCTAAACCTAACTTTATAGGTTTTGCGATTTTTGAAAGCGCCCCTCCTTTTTTAGTAAGTACAATACCTGTTCTTATTTTTACAGTTCTAATGCCAATAGATGTAAATTTATCGGCAACTTGTTCCCATTGAGCACAGGTTTTTCCTAGAAAATCTTTGGCAGCAGCTGTTGTTTCATCAAAAATTTTATCAGAAGTTACCGCGCCGTAAAAGCCCACTGCCGATGCTGTTATAAAAGCTTTTAAGGTATTGTTATTTTTATCGATATGGTTGAAAATTAAATTTCCTGATTGTATTCTGCTATTTAAAATAAGTTTCTTTTGTTTAGATGTCCATTTTCTCTCACTGATATTAACACCTGCTAGATGGATGATGAAGTCAGCAGAATTAATCGCGTTTTTATCAATTTCATTTTTATCTACATCCCACGTGTAAGTGGGTATTTTAGATAGCTCATTTTTAGACCGACTTAAAATAGCAACTTCATAGCCTTTTTCTTGTAATTTTATACAGAGATGTTTTCCTACAAGTCCACTGCCCCCAGTAATTAATATTTTTGACATTTCAGATTTTTTTACTCACAATTATATCAATATTTCATTAAATCGGGATATTTAAAATTGAAATCTAACATTAATTTTAATTTCTCTGAGCTTACAATTTTAAAGTCATTTGCCGAATTCTCATTAAAAATAGGTTTTTCAGTTCTTAATTTAAGAACTTCTTTGGTGTAAAAATCGCGTCTTGTTGGATGTGAATCGGCACAGGCATTAAATATTTCTCCCCAAATATTTTTTAAAATAATTTGTTCAATAATACGGATACAATCATCTCTATGGATAAGGTTTACATATCCTTCCGGATTTTTCATTTTCTTATTTGATGAAATAAAATTACCAGGTTTTCTATTGTAACCAAACAATCCGCCAAAGCGAAGAATGTTAGTTTTAAATTTTTTATGATTAAAAAATAAGGATTCTATTTCACTTAGTGGCGATTTATTAGTAGGCGTTTTTTCTGTAACAATTAGATTATTATTGTCGTAAACAGAGGTAGCGCTGATAAATAGCACCTTCTTTACAGGTGATAATTCAATTTTAGCCATTAAATTTTTAAAACTATCAGTTTTTTTTGAGGTGATGTTTATGATTAATATTTCAGACTTTAAAAATTCTGAGATATTTTTTTCAATACTATTTAAGTCAATTAAAAAGGGGACAGCGCCAGATGATTTTATAGTTTCTAATTTATGGTAGCTTGTTGTTGAACCCTTAACAAGGTAACCTTCTTTAAATAAGCTAATTGCTAAAGGAAGACCTAACCAGCCACATCCTAAAATACTTATGGTTTGATTCAATTCAAATATATTTTTTAATTATAAAAAAAATTAAGGTTTCTTAATTAGGGCTATAATTCACAAATTCAGCCTCAAACAACTCGGCAAAGTGTTTTAAAATTTTCACTTTTACTTCATCTTGGTCAATAGTTTTACCCAATTCTCCTTGCATAGAAGTGACTGCTTTGCCGCGAATGCCACAGGGAATAATATTATCAAAATAACCTAAGTCGGTATTCACGTTTAGGGCAAATCCGTGCATGGTAACCCAACGACTGCTACGTACGCCCAAAGCACAAATTTTACGTGCAAATGGTGTGCCTACATCTAACCAAACACCTGTTTCGCCATCACTACGTGTACCCATAATATTATATTCTGCTAAGGTTCGTATGATGGCTTCTTCTAAATTACGCATGTATTTATGAATATCCGTAAAGAAATTATCGAGATCTAAAATAGGATAGCCCACAATTTGACCGGGACCATGATAGGTAATATCGCCACCGCGATTTATTTTATAAAAAGCAGCGCCTTTGGCTTTGAGTTGTGCTTCGGTAAGTAGTAAATTATTAAAATCGCCACTTTTGCCCAAAGTATACACATGTGGATGTTCTACAAATAGAAAATGATTTTGAGTTGGAAGATTTAAACCGTCGTTTTTGTTTTTTTGTTTTATCTTAATGGTTTCATCAAACAGTTTTTCTTGATAATCTAAGGCTAATTTATAATCTGTTAGGCCAAGATCTTGTAAGTGTATTTGTTGCATTATCGGTCAGGATTGTTCAGTATTATTAAAGCGGCAATAACACCAGGTACCCATCCCGCTAAGGTTAACAGAAAAACAATAAGAATTGAGCCACAACCTTTGCCAATTACTGCAAGAGGCGGACAAAAAATTGCCAATATAACACGCCAAAAACTCATAATATCTTTTTTTCAAAGGTCTAAAAAAATATCTAAGTATAAAAGTTAAAATATGTACAGCATTTATTTAATTATATTTGCATAAAAATTATCTTTGCCAGCTTTAAAAAGCCTTAAATTATTTGATATTATGCAGTTATCAGAACAAGAAATTGTTAGAAGAACATCGTTAAAACGCTTGCGCGAATTAGGTATTAATCCGTACCCTGCCGCACAATTTGTAACCACCAATCACGTAAAGGAATTATTAGAAAATTTTGATAAGTTCGAAGGTCAAGAAGTGGTTATTGCGGGCCGAATGATGAGCCGTCGTATTATGGGAAAGGCATCGTTTACTGGTCTTAAAGACGCCTCTGGTAACATGCAAATTTATGTAAATCGTGATGAAATTGCACCCGATGATGATAAAACACTTTATAACGAAGTCTTTAAACATTTGCTTGATATTGGCGATATTATTGGTGTAAAAGGCGAAGTTTTTAAAACCAAAGTTGGCGAAATATCAATTAAAGCCAAAGAGATAACTGTGCTTTCAAAATCTTTGAGACCTATCCCTATTGTTAAAAAGGATGCCGATGGCAATATCCACGATGCTTTTAGCGATCCTGAGATGCGTTATCGCCAACGTTATGTAGATTTAATTGTCAATGATTTTGTAAAAGAGACTTTTATTAAACGTACAAAAATCACCAATACCATCCGTCAGTTTTTTAACGAGCGCGATTATTTAGAAGTAGAAACACCTATTTTACAATCAATTCCTGGAGGTGCCGCAGCAAGTCCATTTGTTACACATCACAATGCTTTAAATATGCCTTTGTATTTAAGAATTGCCAATGAATTGTATTTGAAACGCCTGATTATTGGTGGTTTTGATGCGGTCTACGAATTCGCCAAAGATTTCCGGAATGAAGGCATGGATCGCACGCATAATCCTGAGTTTACGCAAGTAGAACTTTATGTTGCCTACAAAGATTACAACTGGATGATGGATATGACAGAGCAATTATTAGAAAAAGTTGCTTTAGATTCTAATAACAATACAACAGTGACTTTTGGAGAACATCAAATTAATTTTAAAGCGCCATATCCGCGTGTGCCCATTTTAGAAGCCATTAAAATTCATACGGGTTTTGATGTTTCGGGTATGGATGAAGCCGCTTTACGCGATGTTTGTAAACAAGTAGGTATTGCTGCAGATGAAACTATGGGTGTAGGTAAAATGATCGACGAACTGTTTGGCGAGAAATGTGAACACCTCTATATACAACCAACTTTTATCACAGATTACCCAAAAGAAATGAGTCCGTTATGTAAAGAACATCGCGATGACCCAAGACTAACAGAACGTTTTGAATTAATGGTTGCAGGAAAAGAGTTGGCAAATGCCTATTCAGAATTAAACGATCCAATAGACCAAAAAGAACGTTTTGAAGAGCAATTAAAATTAGCTAAAAAAGGTGATGATGAAGCGATGTTTATAGATCAAGATTTTGTACGCGCTTTAGAATATGGCATGCCACCAACATCTGGTATTGGCATAGGCATTGATCGTTTAACTATGTTTATGACCAACAATGCGTCTATTCAAGAAGTGCTCTTTTTCCCGCAAATGAAACCAGAGAAAAAAGCAGTTGAAATGAGTGAAGACGAAAAAGCTGTTTTAAATACCTTAAAATCAAATAGTCCTATTTTGTTAGCCGATTTAAAATCACAAAGTGGTTTGAGTAACAAACAATGGGATAAAACGATTAAAGGATTGACCAAACACAATTTAGCCAAAGTGACTAAAACCACAGAAGGTTTGTTTGTGGTTCTTGTTTAATTTAACCAAATGAAAGTCTATTTTGATAATGCGGCAACCACACCTTTACATCCTGATGTGATAAAAGACATATCGCAACAAATGGCGATAAATTTTGGGAATCCATCTTCCAGTCACCAATTTGGAAGACACGCCAAGAATTTGGTTGAAAGCGCCCGCAAATCAATTGCCAAAAATTTAAAATGTGCGCCAAACGAAATTATTTTCACAGCAGGTGGCAGCGAAGCCGATAATTTAATATTGCGCAATGCCGTAGAAAATTTAGGCGTCAAACGCATTATCTCATCAACTGTAGAACATCATGCAGTATTGCATATGATTGATGCGCTTAAAGCGGATTATGATACAGAAGTTTGCAATGTCAATCTTACCGAAAATGGCGCTGTTGATTTGACTTATCTCGAAAGTTTATTAAAAGACACCACTCAAAAAACGCTGGTAAGTTTGATGTATATCAACAATGAAATTGCCAATTTGTTACCGTTAAAAACGGTTGCCGATTTGTGTAAAACGTATGATGCCTATTTCCATTCTGATACCGTTCAGGCCATTGCCCATTACGATATCAATTTAGAAGACATACCTGTCGATTTTATTGCGGCAAGTGCCCATAAATTCCACGGACCAAAAGGTGTTGGTTTTGCATTCATGAGAAAAAAATATGGCATAAAACCTTTATTAATAGGCGGTGAGCAAGAACATGGTGCCCGTGCAGGTACAGAAAATACACACAGTATTGCTGGTATGGCATTGGCTTTTGATTTGGCAATAAAAGATCTTGAAAAAGACCAGGCATACGTCAGTCATTTAAAAAAATATTTTGTTGAAAAGCTCAAAGAAATAATTCCAGATGTTCAATTCAATGGTTTGAGTGCCGATTTAAAAAAAAGTTCTTATGTCACTTTAAGTGTGCGGTTTTCTAAAGAAATACCCATGCTTTTATTTAAACTCGATTTAAAAGGCATTGCGGCTTCGGGTGGAAGTGCGTGCCAGAGTGGGAGTTCTAAAGGCTCACATGTTTTACAAGCCATTTTATCATCCGCGGAAGCGCAAAAAAGTTCCGTCAGATTTTCATTTAGTAAATTCAATACCTTGGCGGAGGTTGATTACACAATTTTAATCTTGAAAACCTTATTAAATTAGACGTGTTCGGCCGATTGATGGTTGTATAAATCTTGATAATAACCAGGTATATTTACCAATTCTAAATGTGTACCTGTCTGAATAACACGGCCTTCATCTAGTACAATAATGGTATCTGCATTTTTAACCGACGATGCGCGGTGACTTACAATAATAGCTGTTTTATGATGGATGAGTTTGTTGAGATTTGACAATATTTTTTCTTCGGTTTCTGTATCTACAGCACTTAAACAATCGTCTAAAATTAAAATATTGGAGTCTTTTATTAAGGCGCGCGCAATAGAAACACGTTGTTTTTGACCGCCAGATAAGGTCACGCCACGTTCGCCAACCAATGTTTGATAATTGTTTTTAAAGTCTGCGATATTTTGATGGATATTTGCTTGTTTTGCGGCATTTATAATGCTGTCGCTTGTTGCTTCTTCGTCGCCAAAGCGGATATTATTGGCAATGGTGTCTGAAAATAAAAAGGAATCTTGGGGCACAAATCCAATACTTTCTCTCAAACTTTTCAAATTGATTTCTTTAATGGGGATGCCGTCAATTAAGATTTCGCCTTTATCAATATCGTACAAACGTGCCATTAAATTTATGACGGTAGATTTACCAGAACCTGTTTTTCCTAAAATAGCCAATGTTTTTCCGGCTTCTATTTTAAAACTCACATTTTTTAAAGCTGTAATGTTTGTATCGTCATAAGTAAAACTCACATTTTTAAATGCGATTGTACCGTTTATTTTATTCGGATTTAATTGATTGTTTTCAATTTCTGGTTTTACTTCTAAAAACTCATTAATACGTTTTTGAGAAGCTTCGGCTTGTTGCACCATAGAAGACACCCAACCCACAACAGCCACTGGCCAAGTAAGCATATTTATGTAAATAATAAATTCGGCTATTATGCTCAGACTCTCAATTTTGCCACTTATATATTGCATGCCCCCAAAATAAATAACAAAAACATTGCTCATGCCTATGAGTAAAATCATCAAAGGGAAAAACAGCGCTTGTGCTTTAAATAAAGAAATATTTTTTTCTTTACTGATGTTGGCTAAATCATCAAATTCATCATAATTTTTAGATTCTATGCCATAGGCTTTAATCACATTGATTCCAGAAAAGGTTTCTTGCGCATAAGCTGTTAGTTTTGAAAGGTATTGTTGCACAATGGTACTTCGTTTATTTATAACACTGCTTAAAATATATATAGCGGCAGATAAAAAAGGAAGGGGAATTAGAGTGTATAATGTCAGTTGTAAATCTATACGTACCATGTTAGATATCACAACAATAAATAGCGTTAGCATATTTATTGAATACATAATGGCAGGTCCAAAATACATACGCACTTTTGACACATCTTCGCTAATGCGGTTCATTAAATCGCCTGTCTTATTTTTTTTGTAAAAATTAAGAGAGAGTCTTTGGTACTGTTCGTAGATTTCGTTTTTAAGGTCGAATTCTATATAGCGAGACATCACAATAATCATTTGACGCATGCCAAAAGTAAAAATACCAGCGGCTATAATAGCGCCAATTATAATGACGATATTTATTAATAATTGATGTTTAACATCTGCCAAATCATTAATTTGACCTTTTTGATATTGTTCAACAACTTTTAACGATTGGCCAATTAAACGCGGTGTAACCAAAGCGAAAACCTGAGCAATAATGCTAAAAGTTATGCCAAGCGCTAAACGATAACGGTATTTTTTAAAGTATTTATTAAGGTATTTTAGTGCTTTCAAATTTTTAAAAAAAGAATTTTATTTTAACTGCGAAGATACAAGTTTAATGACAAACTAATATAGGGCAGATAATATTTATGACTGTGTTTTATAATTCTGAATTTAATATTTTGTCAAAAATTATTCTATAACTAGTTGTTAAAAATGAAGTTAAAATTAAAAGGATTAAATTCAATTTATTGTTTATTTTTGCTGCGTGAAAAACTAAATTTTCACATTTTTATAAACGTTCTTGTTACCATTAATATGATCAATAGAAGACATATAAGAATTAAAGTAATGCAGTCGGTTTATGCATTTTTTCAGTCTAAAAATCAGGACTTAACATCCGAAGAGAAATTCCTAAATTCCAATATTGATAAGTTACAAGAGTTGTCTGTACTTATGCTCAATTTGTTGTTAGAGCTAAAAAAGGAATCTTCAAGAATTATTGATATTTCTAAAAAGAAACACTTAGCTACATCTAATGAGCTAAATCCCAACAAAAAATTTATTGATAATAGGGTGTTTTTAGGTATTGAAAACAGTAAATCTTATTTAGCCTTTATGTCTGTGCATAAATTAGATTTATGGACTTTAAACAATAAATACATCAAGAATATTTGGAAGTCTATCGAAGAAAGCAGTATTTATAAAGATTATATGGCTTCAGATATATCAAATCTTAAAGAAGACCTTGCTTTTGTAAATGCTATTTATACAGATATTGTTGCTACAGATGAGAAATTATACGATTTTTTAGAAGATATAAATATTGGCTGGGTTGATGATTTTCCGTTTGTAAATACATGGGTGTTAAAAACATTGCATTCAATTAAAGAAAACAAACCAGTAAAAATTGACAATTTGTATAAAGATGAAGATGATGCCAAATTTGCAATTCAATTGTTTAGAAAAACAGTTTTAAATCATCAAGAATTTGATAAAGATATTGATGAAAAAACGCCTAATTGGGACAGTGAACGTATTGCCGAGTTAGATCTTATTCTTATTAAAATGGCATTGACCGAGTTTATTTATTTTCCTTCAATTCCTACCAAGGTTTCAATAAATGAGTATTTAGAATTGGCAAAAGATTATTCAACAAATCAAAGTAGCGTATTTATAAATGGGGTTTTAGATAAATTGTTAAAAGAATACCAATTGCAAAATAAAATTAATAAAGTAGGCAGAGGCTTGCTATAAAATTTATATTTTTGTAAATCATTTAAAAAAATAATTATGAAAAAATACAGCATTCTATTTTTGATAAGCATCATATTCTTAGCTTCTTGTAAAGAAAATGTGGCTTCAAAAATTAAATCAGATAATTTGGTAAAAGCACAAGAACGCGATCTTAAACTTGATACCGAGGTACCTGTTATGAGTTTTGACAAAAAGGATTTTGATTTTGGAACAATTAATGAAAATGATGTTGTAGAAACAGTTTTTAATTTTACCAATACAGGTAAAACAGATTTAATAATCACTAATGCTTCTGCCACTTGTGGTTGCACAATTCCAGAATGGCCAAAAGAGCCTATTAAACCAGGTGGGGTAGGAACTATTAAAGTAAAATTTAATTCGCGTGGTAAGAAAAACAAACAAAACAAAACCGTTACTTTGAGTACAAATACAAGAGACGGAAAAGAATTGCTAAAAATAACAGCTCAGGTAACACCTGCCAACTAATTAATTTTAATTTTTAAAAATACAATATGTTTCAAACAATTTTTTTACAAGCGAGTGGTTATGGTAATTTTATAATGATTCCATTGATGTTTTTGGTAATCTATATGTTTATGATAAGACCACAAATTAAAAAATCAAAATTAGAAAAGAAATTTCAAGCCTCAATAAGTAAAGGTGCTAAAGTGATAACTACCAGTGGTATTCACGGTAAAATATCAGAAATAGTAGATAAAGACAATACGGTTATTGTAGAAACAGGCGCTGGTAAAATGAAGTTTGAACGTTCTGCAATTTCAATGGAATTGAGTAAGAAATATGCTAAAGAAGAAGTAAAATAATTTACTTTCATAAAGATTTTAAAAGTGAGCTAAGGCTCACTTTTTTTGTATATTTAATGTTTTTAATAGCCCATGATTAAGCAACGTTTAAATAACAGTAAAGATTTACTCTTTAAAAATAAGAATATTAAGATGTTTTTGTTTTTTGTGTTTTTGTCTTTTCTTTTTTGGTTACTTATTAATTTATCTAAAGAATATATAAGTTCTGCGCAATTTAATTTGACATATTCCAATTTGTCGAAGTCTAAAGTATTACAAAATACGCCTTTAAATAAATTAAAATTAGAAATAAAAGCACACGGATTTAAATTTTTAACTTATCAATTTAAACGAAAGGACATTAATATAAATCTTGCTTATTTACAGCATCTAAAAAACGATACCTATTTTTATTTACCCAACAGCCATATAAGAGATTTTCAATTGCAATTTTCAAATGATATTGAGGTTCTTGCGGTTGCCGCCGACACACTTTTTTTTAAGCTCACTTCAAATGCAGAGAAAAAAGTAAAAATAACACCAGATTTAGATATCACTTTTAAGTCGGGTTATAATTTGGCTAGCCCCATTATTATATCATCAGATTCTGTCCTAATTCAAGGGCCAAAAACAATACTTGATTCTATAAATGAAGTAAAAACTGCGCCTATACAATTTAATGACTTAGCAGAAAATTTTGAAGATGATGTAGCACTTAAAATCAGTAAAAACCCCAAATTAAATTACAGTCTTAAAAGTGTTAAAATTAATATCACTGTCGATAAATTCACAGAGACGCGTATCGTTAAAACTTTTGACATAATAAACTTACCAAAATCGCATACCATAACAACGATTCCTAAAGAAGTAACAGTTAAATATCAGGTAAGTTTGTCTAATTTTAATAAAGTAAACGCTTCTATGTTTGTTATTCGATGCGATTATGCCACGTCTTTAAAAGACAGTTTAAATTACTTGATCCCAAGGTTGATTACAAAACCTGCCTTTGTAAATGCAGTTACACTTACCCCAAATAGAATTGAATATTTAATAAAAGAATGATTATTGTTGGATTAACAGGAGGTATTGGTAGTGGTAAAACTACTGTAGCTAAACTTTTTGAAAGTTTGGGAATTCCTGTTTTTTATGCTGATGATGAAGCTAAAAAATTGATGCAGACATCAGAAATTTTAAAATCGAAAATTTCTGCCACTTTTGGCGATAAAGCCTATCTTAATAACACTCTAAATAGGGCATATTTAGCCGACTTGGTTTTTACTGACAAAGCCAATTTAAATCGCTTAAACGCATTGGTACACCCTGAAGTGAAAAGACATTTTATAAATTGGGTTTCGCAACAAAGCACCCCTTATGTAATTTATGAAAACGCTATTTTATTTGAAACAAATTCTGCATCTCAGTTTGATTTTATTATAACGGTAACTGCCAATATTGAAACGCGCATTGATAGAATTATTAATCGTGACAATGTTGCGCGGCAAATGGTTTTAGATAGGATTAATAATCAGTGGAAAGATGAAGATAAAATCAAATTGTCTGATGCCGTTATTGTAAATGAAAACACTGTAAATCTTAATATTGTAGTGAAAAATCTTCATAAAAAAATCCTTTCGCTTTCTGTGTAGCATTGTGAAAACCTTTAGGATATTCTTAATAAATTGTTAAAAACGAATTAGAACCGATAAGATATTCAACAATCTTAAAAATATTAACAATTTAAAGGCTATTTTTGAGCAATGGGTAAAAGACTGTTTATTTCTTTAATTATTCTGATGAGTATCTCTTTAATAGGGATCATAACTGTACAAGTATATTGGATAAATAGTACCATAGAAATTAGAGAAAATCAATTTTCTAGCGATGTAAAATACGCTTTGGCTAAGGTCTCAGAAAATATTCAAAACAGAGAGTTTAGTGATTACTACAAAGAATTTACACCTTATTTAGATTCTGCCAGAATGGCTAAAAAAGGAATTATTAAAAACCTTTTTTACAGAAAGATTGATACCAGTACAAACGAAATTTTTACTTACAGACAAAGTATATTAGAAAATAATTATAAATCGCCTATAAATAATTTACGTTTAGATTTAGATTCTTTAAATATTAAATCCTATTATAGCGAATCTGTCAAAGAAATATCTAAGCTTAATGAAGTTTCGAAAGATATTACCCAATTATCTCCAGAACAAAAATTTGTAAAAAGGGGGAAATTAGTGGCTCTTGAAAAAATGCAATTAGAAGATTTCTTTAAAGAAATTGCACCAAGAAATCCTATTTATAAAAGAGTTACTAATAATGAACTAAAATTAAATTTAGATTACGAATTGGGACAAAGAGGCGTTGTTACCGATTTTGGTTTTGGTGTCTATAGCGGTGATTTTCCAACAAAAATTAAGTCAGATAATTTTAAACTGAATATTGGTAAAACCTACAAAGTACCTTTATTTATAGATGATAGTGGCAACAGCAGTTATTTTTTATATGTAAGTTTTCCAAAAAAGAAAGAATACATTTTAGGCGCCATTTCTAAAATTTTAATATTAGGGGCTTTCTTTATTTTAATTATTGCTTTTGCTTATGGCGGTGCAATTTATCAACTTATTAAACAGAAACAGGTTTCTCAAATTAAAACAGAGTTTATCAATAATATGACGCATGAGTTTAAAACGCCTATTGCTACTATTAACTTAGCTTTAGACGCTATTAAAAATCCTAAAATAATTGATAATAAAGAGAAAATACTCAATTATGTAAACATGATTCGCGAAGAGAATAAGCGCATGCACAATCAGGTTGAAAATGTTTTGAGAATCTCTAAATTAGAAAAAAATCAATTAGACATCAGTAAGGAAATAGTAGATATAAGCGACTTACTAGAAGACGCCATAACACATGTTACTTTAATAGTTAATAATAGAGGTGGGTATATAAACACCCATTTTAGCGCCACTTTAGACGAAGTGCATGCCAGTCCATTTCATCTAAAAAATGTATTTGTAAATGTACTTGACAATGCTATTAAATACTCTGAAGATGCCCCTAAAATTGACGTTTACACGGATACGATTGTCAATGAATTGATAATTAAAATTGTAGATCAAGGCATTGGGATGGCAAAAAATGTGCAAAAACAAGTGTTTAATAAATTCTATAGAGAACAAACGGGTAATGTACACAATGTAAAAGGCCATGGATTAGGATTGGCATATGTAAAAAAAATAGTAGAAATACACAATGGCACTGTAAGTGTTGAAAGTGAAAAGGGTAAAGGAAGCACCTTTACAATAAAATTGACATTGATTTAAAATTAAAATATTATGGAACAAAAAAGAATTTTACTAGTAGAAGACGATCAGAATTTTGGAACCGTTTTAAAAGATTATTTATCATTAAATGATTACGATGTTACTTTAGCTAAAGATGGCTTAGAAGGTTTAATCATGTTTAAAAATGATATTTTCGATTTGTGTATTTTAGATGTAATGATGCCAAGAAAAGATGGGTTTTCTTTAGCAAAAGACATAAGATCTACAGATAAGGAAATTCCAATTTTCTTTTTAACAGCTAAAACACTTAAAGAAGATGTTTTAAGAGGCTATCAAGTTGGTGCAGACGATTTTTTAAACAAACCTTTTGATTCTGAAGTGTTACTTTACAAAATCAAAGCCATTTTACAACGCAAAGAATCTGAAAAAGATGTGGCCGAAGAAGTTTTTGAATTTACTATTGGTAAATTCCATCTCAATTCAAAATTAAGACATTTAACTATTAATGGTGAGTTGCGTAAATTATCGCCTAAAGAGAACAAATTACTTAAACTTTTAACCATCCATATTAACGATTTAATGCCCAGAGAATTGGCTTTAACAAAAATTTGGCGCGATGATAATTACTTTACTTCAAGAAGTATGGATGTATATATAGCTAAATTGCGCAAGTATTTAAAAGACGATCCAAGTGTTGAAATTATCAACATTCATGGAGAAGGTTTTAGAATGGTAGATAACAAATAACTTATTTTAAGCTGTTAAAAAAATTGGCGATTTTATTTTCTGTATCAGTAAGATTTGCACCAATCCATCCGTGTCCTTCGTTACTGTACAATGTATATTCGTTTGTTACCCCAGCAGTATCTAAGGCATCTTTTAAGTCGTTACCTTGAGATAAAGGAATCAAGTTATCCAATCCACCAAAAAATTGAGCTGTCGGTGGAACGCTAGAATTTACAAATCTTAAGGGACTTACATTTTGATATAAAGTAGGATTGTTAGCATAAGTATCACCCAAAATAATAGCTGCAATGTCTTGGATGTTTGGGTCAATAGATTGTGTATAGGCAGGGTCTGTTAAATTTGTAGGTCCCACTATATTAACCACTGCTTTAATATTATTATTCACGCTTCTTGTATAAGCATACATCAAAGCCAGATTGCCTCCAGCACTAACGCCTATAAAATAGTAGTTTTGAGATATTTGATTGTCTCCAACTTTACTTGCTAACGTATTTAATAAAGTGTCAATATCGTCTAGTTGTGTAGGAAACTGATTGTTTCCAACAGTAGCCAATCTATAATTGGTATTTACAATGGCAAAATCTGACAGCTTTTGTTGGGCGCTTGTTACAAAACTGTTCATTTCTTCTTTATCTCCAACAGTCCAAAAACCACCATGTAGCATAACTATTACTGGTGTAGAAGTTGTTCTATTAGCTGGTAAATAAATATCATAATCTTGATTTACCGCCGTGCCATAAGTTTGATTTAAAAATTGTGAAGCAGGAAGCGTTTCAATAAGTTGGCTTTCTGTAGCCGATGTTGTACAAGAAGAAATACTGATAACAACTAATAATAAGGCTAGTAAATATGTATATTTGTTTATTAGGTTTTTCATAATAACATTAACGATTTAAAGTTAGAATAATTATAAAGATGGCTAAATTTATTAAAATATACCCTCAAAATCCGAGCCAAAAAGAGGTTGATTGTGTAGTTGAAATCTTAAAAAAAGGTGGCCTGATAATCTATCCTACAGATACTGTTTACAGTCTAGGATGCGATATTACAAATAAAAAAGCACTCGAAAAAGTGGCGCGCATTAAAGGCATAAAATTAGACAAAGCAAATTTTTCATTTGTATGTAATGATTTAAGTAACCTGTCAGATTATGTAAAACAAATAGATACAGCCACTTATAAATTACTTAAACGGGCGCTGCCAGGGGCGTATACTTTTATTTTAGAAGGCAGCAGTCTTTTGCCTAAACTCTTTAAACGTAAGAAAACAGTGGGTATTCGTGTGCCAGATAATACCATTATCAGACAAATTGTTGCGACACTTGGCAATCCTATTGTGTCAACATCTATTTATGATGAGGATGAAATTTTAGAGTACACCACAGATCCAGAACTCATTTTTGAAAAATGGCAAAATTTGGTTGATGTTGTTATTGATGGTGGTTTTGGCGGAAATATTCCTTCTACCGTAATCGATTTAACCACAGAACCTATCACTATTATCAGAGAAGGTAAAGGCTACCTCGATATAATATATTAAACTTTAGAGAGTTCTTTATAATTTTCTTTCAATCGTTTTAATAAAATACCATAAATTAACCGGTAAAATCCTAATAACAAGACAACAATTACTGCCACTATTATGGTAGAAATAAGTATGGCTAAAATAAGGCTTGAGTTTAAAGACGATTCGGGTCTGGCAGTTTGTAACTGATTTAAAAAATCTTCGCTGGTAAAGATAAAATACAACACCAAGGCAAAGCCACAAACCAACATCGCTACATTATACAAAACATAATAATACACCGTTTTACGTGTTTTTAAAATATCTTTCATCAATTTTTGAGTGTTGCTTGACGCGGATATTGATTTGTAATTTATGTAGAATAATACTATAAATACTGCAATAATTATATAATTGACTAATGTTAATGCACCCAATAGCAAATAAAGCCTATTAGAAACATTAATTTTATCCCAATCTGTGTCAAAAGCAAAAGAGATAATTATCCAAAAACAAAATTCGATTAAACTGATGTAAAAAATCCATTTTACAATAGAAGATGATTTTTTATGTAGCATCTCCTGAATATCGTTGTAGCTATATTTTAAATCTTTTGAACCTTGATTTTTCCAAGCTTCCTTATAGTTATCTAAATCTTTCATAAACTAAGCATTTAGTAATTCTTTTAATTTTGTTTTTGTCCTATTCATCTTAACCCTTGCATTTACCTCAGTAATACCAAGTGTTTTAGAAATTTCTTTATAAGATTTATCGTCTAAATACAACAAACAAAGCGCTTTTTCAATATCAGATAATTGTCTAATGGCTTTGTACAATAGCTTCACTTGTTGGTCTTTTTCGTCGTCGTAATCTTTGAATTCTAGCTCTTTTAAATTATCATAAATCTCTGAGGTTTCAATCTGACGTTTTGATTTTCTGTACAATGAAATAGCTGTATTTAATGCCACACGATAGGCCCACGTACTAAACTTTGAGTCGCCCCTGAATTTTGGATAGGCGCGCCATAGTTGGATAGTGATTTCTTGAAATAAATCTTTATGCGCACTATCTGATGTAGTGTAAGCCCTACATACTTTATGAATAATGTTCTGATTTTTTTCTAAATCTTCGGTAAATCGGTGTTTTAAGTCTTTAACCACAGTTTAGCTAGTTATCTATAAGTAGAGAAATTAATCATTTTGTTACAAACTGTACAATTAATGTTAAATATAGTTTTAATTTTATGCTTTTCTCTATTTTTAGAATTAATAAAAACGGCGCTACTAATTTACATTAAAATGAAATGATTTTATGAAAATCTACAATTCATCGCATATAAATAACAATTGGGTAATTAAAAATAGCGCGTATGCTACTAAACTTTCACTTTTGTCCTGTATTATAAAAACAATTAATTCTAAAACTAAAATTATGATCAGGTTTATTTTATTTATCAGTTTCTATTTATTGACACTTATCGGCTTTAGCCAAACCAAAGAACAAACCTATAAAATTACTGCAACTGTTGTTAATGCTGTAAACGATAAAGGCACAATACATTTTTCTTTGTATGATTCTGAAGAAAATTTTAATAGTAGAACTGTAACTGCAAAAGCTACAGGCGCACTTCAAGATGGCGTGAGTGTGGTTGCGTTTACCGATGTAAAACCAGGTGTTTATGCTATTATATGTTTTCACGATGCCAACGATAATGGCAAAATGGATTTTGAACCTACAGGAATGCCACTAGAAGATTATGGCGCTTCAAATAACATTCAAAGTTTTGGACCACCACAATTTACCGATGCAAAATTTGAAGTTAACAATACTAATTTAGCATTTTCTATTAAATTTTAGAAACAAATTACCATGGGAAAATACTTTACAAATTTTTTAAAGATTACTTTTTTTATAAGCTTGGCAGTTTATTTTTTTGACCAAGGAGCAGATTGGTTAGATGGCCGTGCTATTGGAAGTATTTCTGATGAAATTAAAAATTTTGCGAGCTATTTTTTATATAGTATTTTAATAGGAGGCTCAAATATTTATTTGGTAGCTTTTTTAGATGAACGTATAAGCTGGGGTACTGATACTAAAAAACGTTTGGTTGTAGGATTTTTTGGTGCAATAATAGTTTCTTTATTAGCCATAGCAGCATCAAGGTTTATTTTAACTATTTCTAATGGTTATAGTGTGCAATATTTTTTAGAAAATCAAAAAGCCACACACTATTTTTATTCATTATTAATTACGTTGGTAATTGTATTATTTTTTCATGCCTTTTATTTTTATAAAACTTTAACCGAAAAAAAGCTATCAGAATCAGAATTTGTAGCCAAAACAGAATCGGCTAAGTACGAATCGCTTAAAAGCCAATTAGATCCGCATTTTTTGTTTAATAGTTTGAATGTGTTGACAGCACTGATAAGCGAAAATCCCGATAAGGCAGAACGTTTTACAACAAAATTATCTAAAGTATATCGCTATGTTTTAGAGCAAAAGGATAAAGATTTAATTCCGCTTCAAGAAGAGCTCGACTTTGCCAAGACTTATATGGAATTGCTCAAAATGCGTTTCGAGGATGCCATTGTATTCGATTTACCTAAAAACATATCAAATCCCGATTTTAAAATAGCCCCATTATCCTTACAAATTTTGTTAGAAAATGCAGTAAAACACAATGTTATAAGCAAAGACATGCCACTAACTATTAGCATTTTTGAACAAGACAATTGTCTGTGTGTTTTAAATAAAAATCATAAAAAAAACATATTAGTAAAGAGCACACATGTAGGGCTAAAAAACATCATAGAACGTTATGCTTTAATGACAAAACGGAAAGTTAAAATTATTGAAGACGCAGAAATATTTCAAGTAAATCTGCCATTATTAACACAAAAAATTAGAACAATGAAAACATCTAACACACACCAAAACACTAAATATTTAAGAGCGGTAGAACGCGTTGAAGAAATTAAAGGATTTTATAGCAGCTTAATTGCTTTCTGCATTGTTATTCCTTTTTTAATATATATTAATTTACGCTATTCTCCAGATTTTCATTGGTTTTGGTTTCCAATAATGGGCTGGGGCTTTGGATTAACATTCCAAGGATTTAAAGCTTTTAATTTTAATCCAATTTTGGGTAGCGATTGGGAATCGCGTAAAATTCAAGAGTATATGAACGAAGAAGATAAACAATATTGGGAGTAACAATTAAAATCAAAAAAAAATGAAAATCAATTTTACAGAAGAAGAGAAATATTTACGCGCCAAGAAAAGAGTCGATAATTTAAAAGGATTTTATTCAAATTTAATATCCTATTGTTTGGTTATCCCTTTTTTAATTTTTATCAATTTAATGACATCGCCAGATTATCACTGGTTTTGGTTTCCAATGTTTGGCTGGGGCATCGGCATTTGTTTCCACGCATTTGGCGTCTTTAATCATAAATTAGGTTTGGGTAAAGACTGGGAAGAAAGAAAAATAAGAGAATTTATGGATAACGATAATAAATTTTAAAAAGATGGAAGATAAACACACAGAAGAACAAAAATACATACGTGCTAAAAAGAAGGTAAAGTCTATAAAAGGATTTTATGTACATTTAACCGTTTACCTTTTAGTAAATGCTTTTATCTTACTAGCACAGGCTTTATCTGGTGGTGGATGGGAAGTTTTTTGGGAATGGCAATCATTTAACACGCCTATATTTTGGGGCATTGGTTTGGCATTTCATGGCTTTAAAGTTTTTGGTATGGATATGCTTTTAGGTAAGAATTGGGAAGACCGAAAAATAAATGAATTGATGCATAAAGACAAGCACGATAGCTGGGAGTAGAATAAAAGTCTAAATACTTTATACCAAATTATGAAAGTAGTTATTATAGAAGACGAACAACCTGCAGCAAGACGCTTAAAGCGGATGTTAGAAGCCATGCAACTCAATGTTGTTGCTTTATTACATTCGGTAGACGCATCTGTAAATTGGTTTAATGAAAATGAACATCCCGAACTTGTTTTTATAGACATTCAGTTATCTGATGGCTTGTCATTTGAAATTTTTGAGAAAGTTGATGTAAAAAGCGCCATTATTTTTACAACAGCTTATGATGAATACGCGCTAAAAGCTTTTAAGTTTAACAGTATAGATTATTTATTAAAGCCAATTGATACAGATGAGTTGGTACATGCAGTTTCACAATACAAGACCAAAAGTAAATCGGACTTATCGGCTGTTCAAACCGATTTAGAGCAATTAAAAAAGCTTTTGATAAAATCATCGGAACCCGAATTTAAAACACGTTTCACAATTAAAATTGGCCAACATTTAAAAGTCATTCCAGTCGGTGAAATTGTATGCTTTTACAGCGAAAATAAGGGTACTTATGTGCATACAAATCAAAATAGGAGTTATCTTATAGACGAGACTTTAGAACAAATTCAAGAGCAAATTAACCCATCACAATTCTTTAGAGTTAACAGAACTTACACAGTTAATTTAGAAGCTATAAAAGATATTGTAGCTTATACCAACAGCCGATTAAAAATTAGCTTAGATCATTTAGACATTGCATCCATTGTTGTAAGCCGAGAAAAGGTTAAAGATTTTAAAAAATGGTTGGGCTAATTAAATAGTCATTAAAATTCCATTAAAAAAAATCCGCTTCTATAAAATAGAAGCGGATTTTTTAAAAGTTGGGCTTAATAAATATTTTTTAGATATCTTCAAATTTTACATCTGTAAAACTATCTGTAGAAGAGGTTTCTTCTGTATTTTCATCATCGCCAGGTTTTTTAAAATCCTTTTGGTGGCGTTCAGAAATAACCTCTTCTCCTTTTTTATCAATAATAAAGTCGGTTGCTTTTTTTAGCATTTCACTAAATTCTTGAAAATCTTCTTTGTATAAATAGATTTTATGTTTTTTATAATGAAAAGAACCATCTTCTTGTGTAAATTTTTTGCTTTCGGTTATGGTTAAGTAAAAATCTTCTGCTTTAGTGGCGCGTACATCAAAAAAATAGGTACGTCTTCCTGCACGCATAATCTGCGAAAAAATCTCTTCTTGTTCTATATAATCATTTTCTGCCATGGGTATCTTCCTTTTGTTATTTATAAATAGACAAGACAAATCTAACAAAATAAATAATTATAACAGCTTTTATTATCTTAAAAAAAAGAGGAAGTTTGCTTTATAATATTGAGAGATTCACAAAAAAATAGCGTCATCTTTATGTTAAAGATGACGCCTTTATAACTTATAAGGTTAAATCAAGAACTTATTTTTTCTTTTTCTGACGTTCTTGTTGTTCTTGTGCTTGTTTCATTGCTTGACCTATTTTAGCTCTGAATTTACTTTGCTTTTTAGGTTTCAATTTATTTTCTTGTATTTGTGCATGAATTTTATCCTCGTCAATAATGTAATTTTTAATGACAAACATTATTGAAATCGTTAAGAGGTTAGAAATAAAATAGTACAAACTCAAACCACTGCCGTAATTATTAAAGAATACCAACATCATCAAAGGCGATAAATACATCATATATTTCATCATCTTAGTCATATCTGGCATGCCTTCTTGGGTTGGTGCTTGCATATTCATTTGCTGACTTTGCGTCATTTTCATGTAGAAGAAAATAGCAACTGATGCCAATATTGGGAATAAACTCACATGATTTCCATATAATGGGATGTTAAATGGTAAATTTATTACTTCGTCGTAAGATGATAAATCTTTAGCCCATAAAAAACTTTCGTGACGTAAATCTATGGCCGAAGGGAAAAATCGAAATAAAGCAAAGAAAACAGGCATTTGTAAAAAGGCTGGAATACAACCAGCCATAGGATTAACCCCGGCTTTACTTTGTAAAGCCATAGTTGCTTGTTGGCGTTTCATGGCGTTTTCTTTGCCTTTAAATTTAACGTTCAGCTCCTCCATTTCTGGACGTAAAACCTTCATTTTAGCACTAGATAAATACGATTTATATACCAAAGGCGACATTATAATACGTACAAACAGCGTCATCAAAATAATGATGATACCAAAACTACTTATATAACCTTTTAAAAAGTTAAAGAAATTTATAAATAAGTATTCGTTTATCCAACCAAAAATACCCCATCCTAAATTGACGATATTTTCTAAACCTCTGTCTTTATAAGTAATTAAAACATTATAATCGGTTGGACCATAATACATTTTAAGGTCGTAATTTAAATTGTTATTTTTAAAAGCTAAAGGTATTTTAGCTGTCATCACTTTAGTATAAACAGTATCAATTTCTTCATCATCAACCAAATTATTTGAGATAATATTGGCATTAGCAAAAGGCGTATCAGTAACCAAAACCGAGGTGAAAAATTGTTGCTTAAAGCCAATCCAATTAACATTGGTAAGGCTTTCTTGTTTGTCTTTGGCCGCGGCATTTAAATAATCAAATTCTCCGTTGTCAAAAGCGTAATGTAAAGTGGTGTATTGGTTTTCGTATTTAACACTTTTTTCTTGTCTAAGTGTTTTTAATTGCCAGTTTAAATCGAGATTACTTGTAGTATTTACTGCCGTTTCTAAACCAGTACCGTTAATGCTAAAGTTAAGCATATAGTTGTCTTTAAGCAGCTCGTAACGGTATTCTAAATAAGTGGATTCAGAAGTTTTTAACTTCATAGATAACACAGAACTATCACCATTTTTTGTTAAAGTAGGCTCAAAATAAAGATCTTTTGTATTTAAATTGCGATGATCTGTAGTGGTAAAACCAATATTAAGTTCGGCATTATTATTTTTAACTAGATAGACAGGCTTGTCATTATAATCTGTATATTTTTTTAGCAAAACTTCAGAAATTTGGCCGCCCTTATTTGAAACTTTTATTTTTAAGAAATCATTTTCAATAACAGTTTCATTGTCTATTGCACTTGGCAAACTGGCCGAATATCCAAAATCACCCAATAATTTTTTAGCTTGAGCCAATCCCAAAGAATCGGTTTTAAAATTAGGGACAGTCAGTGTGTTTTCTACTTTTACAGGTTTTACAACTTCTTTAAGCTTGGCAATAGAATCTTGCGATTTAATTTGTTGTGCTTTTTCGGCTTCGCTTGGTTGATTGGTTATCGACCACCAAATCATAATACCAAACAATAAAACAAATCCTATAACCGAGTTAATATCAAATTTTTTCTCTTCCATAATTTAATAGTGTTCTGTGTAACAGGCATGAACATAAGCCTTGTTAATCGCGGACAAATGTACTAAAATTTGTCGATAACTTTTATTGTATGAAACTAAAGTTGGTCGTACTTTTATCGTCTTAAAAATTAGACTTTGTCATCCTATTTAGATAATCTTAACGACGTACAAAAACAGGCTGTTTTACAAAAAGAAGGCGCTATGATTATTATTGCTGGCGCGGGTTCTGGTAAAACGCGGGTGCTTACTTATCGCATTGCTAATTTGATGAAACAAGGTGTTGATGCCTTTAATATTTTGGCGCTGACCTTTACAAATAAAGCGGCACGCGAAATGAAAAATCGTATTGCAACAATTGTTGGGGAGAGCGAAGCTAAAAATTTATGGATGGGCACTTTCCACTCAGTTTTTGCCCGTATTTTACGGTCTGAAGCCGATAAATTAGGCTTTCCAAAAAACTTTACCATTTACGACACACAAGATTCTGTAAAATTACTGGGAAGCATTATTAAAGAATTGGAATTGGATACCGATAGGTATAAAGCCAAACAAGTCTTAAATAGGATTTCGCAATTTAAAAACAGTTTGATAACTGTTAAGGCTTACGATAATAATCCCGAATTGCAAGAAGCAGACAGACAAGCAAGCCGCCCTAAAATGGGAGAGATTTACAAAAATTATGTAGATCGTTGTTTTAAAGCAGGTTGTATGGATTTTGACGATTTACTCTTACGTACCAATCAATTATTATCGCAGTTTCCCGAAGTTTTAAATAAATACCAAAATAAATTCAGATACATTTTAGTAGATGAGTACCAAGATACAAACCATTCACAATATTTAATTGTAAAGGCATTGTCAGACCGGTTTCAAAATATTTGTGTTGTAGGAGATGATTCGCAAAGTATTTATGCTTTTAGGGGCGCAAATATCAACAACATCTTAAACTTTCAGCGCGATTTTGACGAAGTCAAGATTTTTAAACTCGAACAAAATTACCGTTCAACAAATAATATTGTACAAGCGGCAAATAGTGTTATAAAAAATAACAGATCAAAACTAGATAAAGATATTTGGACGGCAAATGTAGGTGGCGATAAAGTAAAGATAATGCATACTACTACAGATGGTGAAGAAGGACGCTTTGTAGCCAGAACCATTTTTGATATCATGATGCAAAAACAAGCAAAGAATACCGATTTTGCTGTTTTATACCGTACCAATGCACAGTCACGTTCTTTAGAAGATGCGCTTAGAAAACAAGGTGTTGATTATCGTATTTATGGAGGTCTTTCATTTTATCAGCGAAAAGAGGTTAAAGATGTTTTGTCTTATTTGCGTTTGCTTATAAATCCTAAGGATGAAGAAGCTTTAAAACGTGTGATTAATTATCCGCCAAGGGGCATCGGGCAAACCACTATAGAGAAATTGATAGTTGCTGCCAATCAATATAACAGACCTATTTATACTATTTTAGAAAATTTAGAGAAGGTCAATATTGGGTTGAATTCGGGAACGCAAACAAAATTGCAGAATTTCATCACGATGATGCAAAGTTTTCAGATTTTTTCTGAAAGCAACAATGCTTTTGATACTGCAGACCATATTGTTAAACAGGTGCATATTCTAGCTGATTTAGATAAGGATAGCACTCCAGAAGGTATTAGTCGCATAGAAAATATTCAAGAATTATTAAATGGGATCAAAGATTTTATCGATAAACAAACCGAAGAAGATTTAGACACCTCATTGACTTCATTTCTAGAAGATGTTGCCTTGGCGACCGATTTTGATAATGATAAAAAAGACAACAAAGAAAACGTTTCTTTAATGACCATACATTCGGCAAAAGGTCTTGAATTTCCGTATGTTTTTATAGTAGGTTTAGAAGAAAATCTTTTTCCGTCGGCAATGAGCATGAATACCAGAGCCGAACTAGAAGAAGAACGCCGCTTATTTTATGTAGCCATAACACGTGCCGAAAAAGCAGCGTATTTGTCATTGGCACGCACACGTTTTAGATGGGGAAAATTGGTAGATGCAGAACCCAGTCGGTTTTTAGAAGAATTGGATGAAAATTATATTGAAGTTCTAGCCAAGCCTAGGCAGAAAAATGAAGGTAATTTATTTGATGATTTTGAAAGCCCGAATACAGAACGCCAATGGCAAACACCAAAAAACACCATCCGTTATAAAAAAGTAACAACGCAAGCACCTCCTAAACCAAGACCTTTAGTTGTGCCAAAAAACCTTAAAAAAATAGCCGAGAATTTAAGTCCAAACACAAACCTTTTCGATACGAAATTAACAGTTGGTAACAGTGTAGAACATGCGCGTTTTGGCATAGGTAAAGTTGTAAGTTTAGAAGGCGCTGGCCCAAATATTAAAGCCGAAATAAACTTTGAGAAAGAAGGAAACAAAAAATTACTTCTAAAATTTGCCAAGCTAAAAATAATAGGCTAAATCATACCTTGTAAAACTTAAATAAAATGACTAATTTGCAAGCCATTACAAACACCTTTTTACAATAAAAATAACAATGCTTCAAATGGAATTTGACTTAGAATACAATGCCGAACGCACACACTTAATAATACCAGAATATGGGCGTCATATTCAAAAATTGATAGACCATTGCATCGCTTTAGAAGACAGAGAAGAACGCAATAAAATGTCTAAATCCATTATTGAAGTGATGGGTAATTTACAACCACATTTAAGAGATATTCCCGATTTTACACATAAATTATGGGACCAATTATTTATAATGTCCGATTTTAAATTAGAGGTAGATTCGCCTTACCCACAACCTTCTAAAGAGTTTTTTGAAGAAAAACCGACACCTTTGGCTTATCCTAAATCGACTTCAAGATATCGTTTTTATGGAAACAATATCCAAATAATGATAGATACCGTTTTAACATGGGAAGAAGGTAACCTTAGAGAAGCTTTGGTTTATACCATCGCTAATCACATGAAAAAATGTTACCTTAATTGGAATAAAGATACTGTAGAAGATGCTGTAATCTTTAAACATTTAAAAGAATTGTCTAGCGGAAAAATTAATCTTATAGGAAGTGATGAAGTTTTGTCAGATTCGTCAAAATTATATCGCAAACCAATTATTTCAAAACAATCAAATAATAAGAATAAAAATCAACGTTACAAAAAACGTTAGTACATAAAATGGCTACATTTAAAATAGAAGGCGGGCACAAATTAAGTGGCGAAATAACACCTCAAGGCGCCAAAAACGAAGTTTTGCAAATTCTTTGTGCTGTATTATTAACTCCAGAAGAGGTTATAGTTCACAATATTCCTAATATTATAGATGTCAATAAATTAATATTTATTCTTAAGAGATTGGGCGTTAAAGTCAATCAATTAAGCACTAATAGCTACACTTTTAAAGCAGACGACTTAAATTTAGACTATCTAAAATCAGAAGCTTTTAAAACAGAAGGCAGTGGTTTACGTGGCTCTATTATGATTGTTGGTCCGCTCTTAGCCCGTTTTGGCAAAGGTTATATTCCCACACCTGGAGGCGACAAAATCGGCCGCCGTCGTTTAGATACCCATTTTGAAGGATTCATAAAATTAGGTGCCAAGTTTAGATACAACGCTTCAGAAAATTTTTATGGTGTAGAAGCAAAAGAGCTTAAAGGTGCGTATATGTTGCTTGATGAAGCATCGGTTACAGGTACTGCCAATATTGTTATGGCAGCTGTTTTAGCCACTGGTATAACCACTATTTACAATGCCGCTTGCGAACCTTATTTGCAACAATTGTGTAAAATGTTGGTAAGTATGGGGGCTATAATTGATGGTATTGGTTCTAATAAATTGAGCATAACTGGTGTGAACACTTTGCGTGGATGCACACATACAGTTTTGCCAGATATGATTGAAATTGGCAGTTGGATAGGCATGGCAGCCATGACAAAATCTGACTTAACAATAAAAAATGTGAGTTGGGAAAACCTTGGGCTAATCCCTAAAGTTTTTGAAAAATTGGGCATTAAAATTGAAAAAGTTAATGACGATATTCATATTCCAGCTCAAGAAAGTTATACCATTCAAAACTTTATAGATGGTTCTATTTTAACCATTTCTGATGCCCCTTGGCCTGGTTTTACACCCGATTTGTTGAGCATCATTTTAGTAGTAGCTACGCAAGCAAATGGCTCTGTACTCATTCATCAAAAAATGTTTGAAAGCCGTTTGTTTTTTGTCGATAAACTGATAGATATGGGCGCAAAAGTTATTTTGTGCGATCCACACCGTGCCACAGTTATTGGCATGAATCATCAATCGCAATTAAAAGCCACCACAATGACTTCTCCCGATATTCGTGCGGGAATTTCACTTTTAATAGCCGCTTTATCTGCCGATGGTACAAGTACAATTCACAATATTGAGCAAATAGATAGAGGTTATGAAAATATTGATGACCGTCTTCGCGCTATTGGTGCAAAAATTACACGGATAGATTAATTTTCAAAACATCTATAAATTAAAATTCACAATGACAATTTGACACAATATTGTTATTGGCAACAAAATTGTAATGAAAGAGATTACGATAGAGATATTAAAACTATGAGCAAAGAAGAAAAAGTACAAGAAGAAGCAAAAACACAAGATGCTTCAATAGATAAAAAAGCAACGAAGCCTTCAAAAAAGGAAGTAGTTAAAGAACTAGAGGAATCACTGCAACAAGAAAAAGATAAGTTTTTAAGACTTTTTGCTGAGTTCGAAAATTACAAAAAGCGCACAACCAAAGAACGCATTGAGTTGTATGGCACAGCGAATCAGGAATTAATGACAGCTTTACTGCCTATTTTAGACGATTTTGACAGAGGTTTAAAAGAAATCGAAAAAACAGCTGATGCACATGTGTTAGAAGGGGTTAATCTTATTTATAATAAATTCAATAACACTTTAGAACAAAAAGGCTTAAAGAAAATGAATTTCAAACAAGGTGATGATTTTGATGTCGATTTTCAAGAGGCCATAACGCAAATACCCGCACCCTCAAAAAAGCTTAAAGGTAAAGTTATTGATGTTGTAGAAAAAGGCTATAAATTAAACGAGAAAGTAATAAGATACGCCAAAGTAGTTATTGGCCAGTAATTTAGGACATCAGCAAGCAAAATACGATTTATGAAAAATGATTACTATGAGATATTAAATGTGTCGCGTTCTGCGAGTTCTCAAGAAATAAAAAAAGCATACAGACAAAAGGCCATTCAATTTCATCCCGATAAAAATCCCGGTGACGCATCAGCGGAAGCTAAATTTAAAGAAGCAGCAGAGGCTTACGAAATTTTAAGCAATGCCGATAAAAAAGCGCGTTATGACCAATATGGTCATCAAGCCTTTGAAGGCAATGGCGGTTTTGGCGGCGGCGGCGGTGCTTCTATGAATATGGAAGATATCTTTAGTCATTTTGGCGATATTTTTGGAGGTGGTTTTGGCGGTGGCGGTGGTGGCCGTCGCGAAGTGCGCGTTAAAGGCAGTAATCTTAGAATTCGTGTTAAATTAACACTCGATGAAATTATAAAAGGTGTTGAAAAAAAGGTGAAAGTAAGACGTATGGTGCAAGCCAAAGGCGCTACTTATAAAACCTGTTCAACCTGTAATGGCAGTGGTCAAGTAACACGTATTACCAATACTATTTTGGGGCGGATGCAAACAGCTTCAACTTGTGGCACATGTCGTGGTGCAGGTAAAATTATTGATAAAAAACCTGCTGGTGCCGATGCCAACGGTATGGTGCAACAAGAAGATACCGTAAGTGTAAGTATTCCTGCTGGTGTTACCGATGGTGTGCAACTCAAGGTTTCTGGTAAAGGTAATGATGCGCCTGGAAATGGTATTTCTGGTGATTTATTAGTGGTTATTCAAGAATTACCACATGCTAAATTAAAGCGTGAGGGTCTTAATTTACATTACGATTTTTATATAAGTATATCTGAAGCAGTTTTGGGTTCTTCAAAAGAAATAGATACTCTTTCTGGTGTTGTACGTATTAAAATTGACGCAGGTACTCAGTCTGGTAAAATATTACGCTTACGCGGAAAAGGTGTGCCAAGTTTAGAACATTATGGCAAAGGTGATTTGCTGATTCACATCAATGTTTGGACACCCCAAACTTTAACTAAAGATCAAAAGAAATTTTTTGAAGCGAACAAGGAGGATGATAATTTTATTCCAAATCCTTCTAGTAGTGATAAATCATTTTTTGATAAGGTAAAAGATATGTTTTCTTAAAAAATTTACCAAATAAAATTTTGGTTTATAAATAGTTACGCTTATCGAGTTTTTATATGATTTGTGCGACTGGAAAATCGGAGATTTTTCGGTGGTAGCAAATCGTTAGTTGAATGTTTGTCAGTTTGTTATTTAGTTTAAATGTAAGCATAAATTTTATGAGGTGTTGTGCTTAGTTTGTTGTATTAAACTGATTATAATAACTGTATTCAGGATTAAATTTTGTGTCAAATTTTTCTGTTGACATAGATAAGTATGAAATAAATTCAAATAGAGAAATTATTGCAGGAATAAGCAAAAAAGAAAATATAACATACATAATACCTTGCCCAATTTGTCCTAAATAAAATTTATGAATTCCTAAGCTTCCTAAAATTGGGAATGCTAGAATTGTTGCTGTCTTTTTAGATTTTCTTTTTTGTTTAGCTAACTCAAGATTTCCATTGATAAATACTTTAGTATCTCTATTAAATTTATCCATTAAATCAACAAATTCTCTTCTTTTATCTTCTAAATAATCAATACTTTTATCTTGAAAGTTGTCTTCAATTAATGAACTACCGTGTTCAAACTTATTATTGTACTGATTGACTAACTCTTCAAGGTCGGATAGTTGATTTAATGATTCATTCCCATTAAATGAAATATTAGATAGCATTAAATCGGTTAAATCTATTAATCTTGATGCATTTGCTTTATTAGTTGAAACAAATTTTATTTTTTGAATCTCTTTAATTGCTTTTACAATCTGGTTGTCTGAGGGGTTAATTCTGCCAGAATAATCACTAATTCCTCGAACTGTGTAAGAGTTTGCTCCTTTTAATATTGCATTTGCTCCAGCACGTCCAAATTCTCGACCAAACTGTCTAGATGCTCCACTAACGATGTCATTAAGTATATTCATAGTATTTTATTTATGTTCTTTAATATTTTCTTCTTCTTCAATTTCTCTAGCTTTTGATAAAGCACTCGCAACCAAACCTGCTGGAATTGTAACAACCCCAACGCCAATCAACAGTATGAAAAATGTAAATATTTTTCCTCCCATTGTTATTGGATATACATCTCCATAACCAACAGTAGTTAATGTAACTATTGCCCACCATCCACTATGAAAAACAGAAGTGAAAACTTCAGGTTGAGCCTCATTTTCAAAAAAGTAAATTCCAGCCGATGCAAGGAAAATGAATATACAAGTAACAATTAAAAATAGAATTACCTCTTCTTTAACGATTTTGGCTGCAATACTAAATCTGTTTAATGCTTTATTATATCGAATTAGTTTCAAAGCTCTGAATATTCTGAATATTCTGAAAGCTCTTAAAGCTCTTAAATCATATGTTCCTCTTAGATAAAAAGGAAAAATAGCTAAGAAGTCGATAACTCCATAAAAACTAAAAATGTATCTAAATGGCTTTTCTGAAACAAATATTCTCAATAAATATTCTATTGAAAATATTATTACACAAATTAATTCAAAAGCATTTAAAATCTCAATCGTATAAAGAGAATTATCAGGTAAAGTTTCAATCGAAAAGGCAATAAGTGACAAGAGAATTAAAATTTGAATAAAATAGTCAAATATTTTCCCTTTTTTGGAAGTGTTGTCCTCTATAATAATTCTTAATTTCTCTTTCATTTTATAGTATTCGGTTAATTAAGCATAACTTTATTGATATGAATCGTTTTAATACTGAAACGAGTTCAGCACAGGTTGATTTATATCAGCCGATAAGCGAAGCTAGTTATTTTACAGTTTAATAGCAATAAAATGGTAAAGTATTTATTATAAAACTGTTAGTTTAAGTGCTGTTTTATGAATCGTACTATTAAAGTATGGCAAAGTATTTTTATAATTAGCTAAAAAAACTAAACATACTGCTGCCATATTTTTTTGCATATTCAAAATGTGGCAGTTGTGATAAATCGGTTTGTTTGGAATGCTCAACAATTAAATAACCATCTTCTAGTAGTAAATTACGATCGAAAGTAGTTTTGACAATGCGTTCAAATTGTTCTTTGGTAAAACTGTAAGGTGGGTCGGTAAAAATAACATCAAAAGTTAGTGGTGTTTTATCTAAAAATTTAAATAAATCACTTTTTACTGTCGTTATATTTAAGTCTAATTGTTTTGCAGTGTTGTTAATAAAACTGAGTGTACTGCTTTGTTGATCAACACTTATAATATTAGAACAACCTCTAGATCCAAACTCAAAACTAATGCTGCCAATACCGCAACACAAATCTAAAACAGCTAATTCGCTAAAATAAAAATTGTGATTTAGAATATTAAATAAGGCCTCTTTTGCAAAATCTGTTGTAGGTCTAATAGCATCGTTTTTAGGCGCTGTAATTCTTTTTCCTTTATGAATACCAGATATAATTCTCATTAGCGTTGTTGTAAAAGCGTGAAGAAAGAGCGTTTTTTATTTTCGGATAAAGGAAACAGAACTTTATAGTTTAAATTTGGGTTGTATAATGATACATTTTTAACATAGGTATAAGCTATAGAAAATAAAGCATCTTGGGTACTTATTTGCCCAAACAAGTTAAGTTTAAAAGTATTTGTGTCTAACCCGAGTTGTTCTGCTACATACAGAATATAATAGATAAAATCTTCTTTGGTAGTGTAAGAATAGGTGTTGTATAATAATAGTTTTTGAGCTTTAATGACAATAATTTCAAAATGTGTTTCACCAATATGCGCAAAGACTTCGGTTTCTGTAGTTTTTGTATTTGTTAAAAGATACTGAATTAAAATACTAGAAAAATGATTGTAAGTAAAACTTCCGAATTTATCGATAAAGAAATTATTGACATTTACATAAGGAATATACACATTTACGGCATCTAAAACATCTAGTTCATCAAAATCGTAAAAATCGTTTTCTAAGGTTTTTACAGTGTAACTAAGATAAGTTGATAATTTTTCTTTGTCAAACAAGCTCTTAGGTACCAAAGTAGATAAATTACTTTCGTGACAGACACTTACTTTTTTAAAATTGAGTTTTAATAAGTCGGAATTATTAAAGATATCTTTAATTTTTTCCAGCAAATCTTCTGGAGAATTCGCTTTAAAAGGGTAGTGGTTAAGCGTTATTAAGCCATCAGAGATATTGTCATAGACACAAAAAGAAAATCCATCCAAACTGATTTGGATGGATAATGTATTTTCTTTTAAAGTGTTTAACTCTAAATTATTTCTTTTTAGCTCTTCTAGCTGCTTCTTTTTCGGCTTTGTCATATAATGGAGGCCAGTTACCGTTTGTTACAACATCATCTAAAGAACCTACAGATAAGAAAGCGCCTCTAACTTCGTTACCACCAAGCATTTCTTTTTCTTGTTTTATAAGAGAGATTTCTTCACCTTTTAGTACGATGGCCTTATCAACTTTCGCCATAAATACAGATACTTTCATACCTTGTACTTTTTCTACAAAATCTGTTTTAAGGTCAAATTTTACATCTGTACCAGGAACATCCATCATCTCTTTGTAATTTCTATGTAAAAATCTGTTTTTAACAGGTTCGTAACCAATGGTGTCAACTATTCTTCGTTCTTCATCAACTGTAATTCTGCCTTTTCTTACAGTAACAACAGTATCTCTGTTTTCTACAATAGCAAATCGAGCTGTATCAACAAACTGGATTAAATTATCGCCATTAGCGGTATAATTACCTGTAATAGTTTTATGAGCTAATTCGGCATCTCTAATCATTTTTAAATGATCTATAACATGAGAATATTTCTCAACTTTATTTTTGTTAAAGTTAATAGGTTGCATAATGCCATTATAAACACTATAACCTAAGAAAATTATAAGTACCCACAGCAAAATAGAAATATATGCCTGAAACTTTTTAGGGATGAAAGTAATTATTCCTTTAGCTAAAAACACTACTAAAGCAATGCCTAGAACAATTAAGAGAACAAATTGTAACATACCTGTAGCTAAAAAAGCGGTTAACACAATACCGAGAATAATTAATAAGAGGACGAATAGTAATATCATTATTTTTGAGTTTTTATTTGACTGTAGGCAAATTTACATTTTTTTTTTAATCGCAAAAACTTTTAAGCATAAATCAATTACTATCTTTGAAAAATATTTAATAATAAATGATAAAAGAAGCAGGTCCGTTTAAAAAACAACTTTTAAAAAGTTTTCAATTTGAACCCACACAATTGCAACTGCTGTTGTTTGAACGCCTATCTGAATTCATATTTAGTACTAATAAAGAAACACTTTTTTTATTAAAAGGCTATGCTGGTACTGGTAAAACTTCTACGGTTAGCACCGTTGTAAATAATTTGTGGCGGGCAGGTAAAAAAGCAGTACTCTTAGCGCCAACGGGGCGTGCAGCTAAAGTTATTGCCAATTACTCAAACAGGCAGGCTTTTACAATACACAAAAAAATATACTATCCTAAAAAGAACAAAAGCGGCAATGTAAGTTTTACTTTGCAAGCCAATAAACATAGCGATACCCTTTTTATTGTAGATGAGTCGTCTATGCTTGCGAATGCTGATAATGAGTCTAAATTGTTTGAAAATGGCGGTTTGTTAGACGATTTAATGACTTATGTTTATAATGGTAAAAACTGTAAGCTTGTGCTGATAGGCGATACAGCTCAATTGCCACCTGTAAAATTAGAAACGAGCCCGGCACTAGAAATGGACACCTTGGTTTTTAATTATCAAAAAGAGGTGACAGAAATTGAATTAACCGAAGTGATGCGCCAACACCAAGATTCAGGAATTCTGATAAATGCAACAAACTTACGCGAACAAATTCAATTTGAAAATATAGGTGGGTTTATGTTTAATTTAGACCACCCAGATTTAATAAGATTAGAAGATGGTTATGATATAGAAGATGCCATTCAAACAGCTTACGATGATGATGGCGTAGAAGATACAGCCTTTATTGTTCGTTCAAATAAGCGCGCCAATCAATACAATCAGCAAATAAGAAGTAAAATAAGAGGTCTTGATAATGAAATTACCACGGGCGATTATATAATGATAGTCAAAAATAATTATTTTTGGCTTGACAAAGATTCTGAAGCTGGTTTTATTGCCAATGGTGATATTTGTGAGATTATGGAAATGCGCAAAACAAAAAGTTTATACGGATTTAACTTTGCAGAAGTTACAGTACGGATGATTGATTATCCAAATCAGAAACCATTTGAAACGGTACTTTTATTAGATACTTTAAGTTCAGAAACACCTTCTTTACCTTACGAAGCATCAAACAGATTGTATCAAGAAGTTTCAAAAGATTACGATCATTTATCATCAAAATATAAAAAAATGTTGGCCATTAAAAACAATAAATATTTTAATGCCTTACAGATTAAATTCTCCTATGCCATGACCTGTCATAAATCGCAAGGAGGGCAGTGGAAAACGGTATTTGTAGAACAACCATATTTACCTAACGGACAAGATATTGGTTATTACAGATGGCTTTATACAGCCATAACACGAGCACAAGAAAAATTGTATTTAATTGGTTTTAAAGATGATTTTTTTGAATCATAAAGTATATTAATATGAAAAGAATTATAGCAAATTTTATTTTTTTTATAAGCCGATGGAAGGCAGATTACCCAACCAAATTTATGGTTGATAAATGTGTAATGATAGCTGCGCCTCATACTTCAAATTGGGATTTGATGTATGCCATTGCTGTCTATTGGAAAATGGGCGTCAATGCTAAATTTTTGATTAAAGATGCGTATACCAAAGGAAAATTAGGTTTTATTTTTACCTGGCTAGGTGCTCTAGGTATAGACCGCAGCAAGCATACAAACTTTGTAGATTATGCTGTTCAATTATTAAACACGACCGACAAACTGGTTTTATTGGTGCCAGCCGAAGGCACTCGGAAATGGGTCGAAAAATGGAAAACAGGATTTTATCATATTGCCAATCAAGCTGATGTGCCTGTGGCTTTAGGTTTTTTAGATTACGGGAAAAAAATTGCAGGCGTAGGCGGTATATATAATTTGACAGATGATTTTAATGTAGATATGGCCAATATTCAGACTTTCTATACCGCTAAAACAGCCAAACATCCAAAACAGTACAACAAAATTATTTATTGAAATTAAATTAGCTAAAATGAAAACCTTAAAATATTTTCTAAGTCTGTGTATTGTTTTACTTGTTGCATCTTGTAAAACCAATGATACAAAAGTTGATGTAACCTTGTTACAATTAAACGATGTGTACGAAATTTCTGCCTTAGAAGGCGGAAAAGTAGGTGGCATGGCACGGGTAAAAACTGTTTATAACACACTTATAAAAGAAAATCCAGACACTTATATATTAATGGCAGGCGATTTTTTAAATCCTTCTTTATTGGGCACTTTAAAGTACCAAGGCGAGCGCATTGGCGGCAAGCAAATGATTGAAGTTATGAATGCTTTGCCTACAAAATTGGCCACTTTTGGCAATCACGAATTCGATTTAAAATACCCCGATTTACAAAAGCGCTTAAACGAGTCAACTTTCGATTGGGTTTCTGCCAATGCCAAACACAAAGTAAACGATAGCATCAATCTTTTTTATAAAGTCCAAAACAACCAAAAGACACCTCTTTCTGAGACTTATGTTTTAGATATAAATCAGAAAAATAAAGAATTTAAAATAGGTTTTTTAAGCCTGACGATTGATTCAAATAAAAAAGATTATGTTGATTATGAAGACAAATTCACATCGGCAGAGCGTGTTTATAAGGGCTTAAAATCACAATCTGATATTGTTCTAGGATTCACACATTTAACAAAAAAGAACGATCGTGAGTTTTTAAAACTCTTTCCAGAAATTCCGTTGGTAATGGGTGGTCATGAGCATACCAATATGTTGTTAACCGAAGGCACTTCGCATATAGCCAAGGCCGATGCCAATGCCAAATCGGTTTATGTACACCGCTTACAATTTGATACAAAAACAAAAAAGACAACCATAACATCTACTTTGGTTTACTTGGATTCAACTGTGGTTCAAAATCCAGAGATTTTAAAAATTGTCAACAAATGGCAAGCCATTCAAGATGCGCAGCTAAAAGGGGTTATAAAAAATCCAGAAGCGGTGGTTTATCGCACACAAATGCCGCTTGACGGACGTGATACGCCCATCCGTTCTGTGCAAACCAATTTGGGTAAAATCATCGCGCAAAGCATGTTTGTAGCTTCAAAAATACCAGCCGATTGTGCTTTTGTAAATGGCGGTTCTATCCGGATTGATGATGCGTTGTCTGGCGATATTACGGGTATTGATATTTTTCGTGTTTTGCCTTTCGGCGGAAGTGTTTACGAAATAGATATTAAGGGTACTTTGTTAAAACAAGTTTTAGATTATGGCAAAAATGCAGCCGGAACTGGGGCTTATTTACAACGTTATAATGCCAATTTTGAAAATGGAGAATGGTTTGTAAATGGTAAAAAGATTGTTGCAGATAAAACATATCACATTGCTCTGTCAGATTTTCTTATGAAAGGCTTTGATATTCCGATGCTTAAACCTTCAAATCCGTTAGTGCTAAATATTTATAAACCCATAGAAACTGATACTACAGATATCCGCGCAGATATCCGTAAGACGGTGATATCCTTTTTAAAAACAATTAAATAGCATATCTTTAGGGATGTTATTAATTTGTGATTATGGATTATAATCTAGGGATTGTTTTATCGGGAGGTGGTGTAAGAGCTTTGGCTCATATTGGTTTGTTGCAAGCCTTAAAAGAAAACAACATTCATCCAGAAATTATTGCTGGCACCAGTGGCGGCGCTTTAGTTGGGGCTCTATACGCCGCGGGTTACGACACCAAAACGATGTTACAGTTTTTTAATGAAACACCTTTATTTAAGTTTTCTTTATATTCTTTAAATAAACCTGGAATTATGGATACCGATAAATACAGCGTATTTTTCGATAAATATTTTAAAGAAGATAGTTTTGAGGCTTTAAAAAAGCCAATCTATGTTACGGCCACTAATATTTTAAATGGACAATTAGAATTTTTTCATAAAGGACAACTTATAAAACCATTGTTGGCTTCGGCAGCATTGCCACCCATTTTTTCGCCCATTGAAATTGGTGACAATTTATATTCTGATGGCGGTATTATAAATAATTTCCCCATAGAACCTTTACGTTTTTCTTGTAATAAAGTGATTGGTAGTTTTGTTAACCCTTTGACAAAGATTGATAAGCTTGAAGTTAAAAGTACCATGGCCTTAATTCAGCGTGTTTATCATATAGGATTAGATGCCAAAGATTTAATAAAATTTCACCAATGCAACTATGTTTTTTCTCCTCCAGATATTTCAAATATTGGCATATTTGATAGCAAAGCGGTAACAAAATCTTATGAATTTGGTTACCAACATGCAATTGAAGAGATGCCTAAAATTCTTGAAAGTCTTAATTAATCACACTATTTAGAATTATTCTAAATAATATGACAAATATCATGGTTCTCTATGCGTTTGTTTTATTATTTTTGCGCAATAATTAAACTATTTATAATCATTCTAAATAATACATCATGAAAAAAATATTACTATTATTAACATTATTAAATATTTACAGCGTAATAAACGCTCAAAAAATTAAAAATAATCTTTCTATAGGAGGTTATGCACAAGTAGATTACATACATCCAAAAAATGAAATTGCCACTGTAGATTTGCACCGCATGGTTTTATATGTTGGTTATCAGTTTTCAGACAAAGTGAGTTTTGAGTCTGAGGTAGAATTCGAACATGTTAAACAACTTGAAGTAGAACAGGCTTTTATAAATTATCGTTTGGGTTCAAACTTAACAGCAAAAGCAGGTTTAATGATTGTGCCAATGGGATTGATAAATCAGACCCATGAGCCCACAACTTTTTTTACGGTAAATCGTCCTGGTCAAGACCATGATATTATTCCATCTACATGGACACAAATTGGTGTAGGATTAAATGGCACTAGCAATAATTTGTCACTAAAATACCAAGTCTATATTTTTAATGGCATCAAATCTTATCAAGATGGCATTCCCTTTTTAAGAGGTTCAGATGGTTTGCGTAAAGGACGTCAAGGTGGTGCCGAAGGATTTTCTAGTCAGGCAAACTATGCTGCGAAACTTAATTATTACGGTATAGCCGGATTAAATATCGGGTTGGCAGGTTATTTTGGGAATACACAAACAACAGATATAAATTTAAAAGATTCATATGTTGGTATTTCTATGATAGGATTAGATGCGGCTTATCAAAAAAATAATGTGACTATTCGTGGACAATATGTGTTCAATAATTTATCGAATACCGAAGCTTATAATAGCCTTACTGGGAGAGATGTTGGTTCAAAAATGGATGGATTTTATATAGAATCAGGCTATAATATTTTGCCATTATTTGATGAAAAAGCGACTGAAAAATTAGTGCTATTTTCAAGATATGAGACTTACGATACGCAGGCAAATGTAGCTGGGTTACTTATGAAGAATAATGCTTATGATCGTAAAATAACCACTTTTGGGCTCAACTACTTTATGGCTCCAGGAGCTGTTTTTAAAGCAGAGTATCAAGTAAGAGATAACAGTGTAACCAATGCCGATGTTGCCAATTCTTTTAATATGGGTATTGGCGTAAGCTTCTAAAAATTGTATTTTATGAAATATGCACTGCTGTTTTTACTCATAACTTTTACTCTTTTAAGTTTTACTTATCCAAAGAAGATGGGTAACAAAATCAATAAAGAAATAAAGGCTTCGTTAGGTGTAGAATCATTTATTTTAAATCAAATAAAAGTTGATTCAGATTTAGCCTTGCCTTTACGAATTGAGAACGAATCTCTTTTTCGTATTGAATCGTTTTCTAAAATATCTGGTTATTTATATTATGGGCAGGCCAAAGGAAAAGCTGCAAAGTTTGATTACATCGTTATTTTTGACAAAGATTTAATTATTGCTAAAATAAAATTGATGGCTTATCGCGAAAGCTATGGTGGCGAAATAGGAAGTGTGCGTTGGCTCAAACAATTCATTGGTTTAACTCCAAAATCTTCCGTTATTTATAAAAAAGACATCGCTGCTATTTCTGGAGCTACTATTTCGGCAAGTGCCCTAACCCGAGATGTTAATAAATTATTACAATCAATCGTTATTTTAAAAGAAAAAAACAAATTATAATGGATTTACACGGCTTAATTTACAGTTTTCCAAAGTACTATAAAAATGCTATTTTGGCATTTGTAATTATGGTAAACATAGGTTTTTTTACAGGATTATTTTTTATAGAAGACACAACTAATTTTGAATCTGTAGGCATTCAAGAACAATATCTGGGGAATGAAAATATAGCTGATGCTGTTGAAATGAAATTTAAAAAACCCCAAAGAGAAATGCTTACACTTATTCATAATCATATTTTATCTCTATCTATTTTATTCTTTATGATGGCTAGTTTGTTGGCCATAACGGGCATCAATAAAAAAGTAAAAGCCTTTTTAATGATAGAGCCCTTTATTTCTTTATTGCTGACTTTTGGCGGACTTTATATTATTTGGAGTGGCGTTGCGTGGTTTTCTTATATTGTAATGATATCTGGAACGCTGATGACATTGAGCTTTTTAGCTGAGTCAGTTATCATTATAAAAGAATTATTTAAAAAAATATAAAAATCCCTTTTATCAATTTAAATCATGTAAATTTGCCTGCAATTAATTATTAAACATACTACCACAGTATAAAATTGGTTGCCCATGATTTCAAAATCCCAAAAATTTAAAGGAGAAGGCTTAACTTACGATGACGTTTTGTTAGTGCCCGCTTATTCAAAAGTTTTACCAAGAGACGTTTCTATAACATCTATGTTAACAAGAAATATTGGTATAAATACACCTATTATTTCTGCAGCTATGGACACCGTAACAGAGTCGGCTATGGCTATTGCTATGGCACGCGAAGGCGGGATAGGCGTGTTGCATAAAAATATGACAGCCAAACAACAAGCACTCGAAGTTAAAAAAGTAAAACGCTCAGAATCTGGTATGATTTTAGAACCTGTCACTTTAACAAAAGATGCCACGGTTTTAGATGCCAAAAAATGTATGGCAGAATTTCATATTGGCGGCATCCCAATTGTTGATGAAAATAATATTTTAGTTGGTATTATCACCAATCGCGATTTGCGTTTTGAACGTGATGACACCCATAAAATTGAAGCGGTTATGACCAAAGATAATGTGATAACAACACATGAAGGGACATCTTTAAAAGAAGCCGCTGTGATTTTACAGCGTCATAAAATTGAAAAATTACCCGTTGTAACTGCCGATAATAAATTAATAGGCCTGATTACCTATCGTGATATTATAAAGGTGAGCGAAAATCCGTATGCCAATAAAGATACTTTTGGGCGTTTGCGTGTAGCCGCAGCTATTGGCGTTACTGCCGATGCGCTCGATCGTGCTACTTTGTTGATAGAAGCTGGTGTAGATGCCTTGGTCATTGATACGGCTCACGGGCATACAGAAGGTGTTGTAAACACCCTTAAAACCATAAAAAAACACCATCCTCAAATAGATGTTATTGTGGGTAATATTGCCACAGCCGAGGCCGCTACTTTTTTGGTAGATGCTGGCGCCGACGCGGTTAAAGTTGGCATTGGCCCTGGGTCTATTTGTACCACGCGTATCGTTGCAGGTGTTGGATTCCCGCAACTTTCTGCCATTGTAGAAGTTGCTAAAGCATTAAAAGGAACAGGTGTGCCGCTTATCGCTGATGGTGGTATTCGCTATACGGGAGATATCGCAAAAGCCATTGCAGCTGGTGCTTCAACAGTTATGTTGGGCTCTTTATTGGCAGGCACAAAAGAATCGCCTGGAGAAACCATTATTTTTGAAGGACGTAAGTTTAAATCATACCGTGGTATGGGTTCTATAGAAGCCATGAAACAAGGGTCGAAAGACCGTTATTTTCAAGATGTAGAAGACGATTTGAAAAAATTAGTACCCGAAGGTATTGTAGGACGTGTGCCTTATAAAGGCGATTTGTTCGAAACCATGCACCAATTTATTGGTGGTTTACGTGCTGGTATGGGTTATTGCGGCGCTGCCACAATTGATGACTTAAAAGAAAACGGACAGTTTGTGAAAATTACGGCAGCTGGTGTTATAGAAAGTCATCCGCATGATATTACTATTACCAAAGAATCGCCAAATTATTCTAGACATTAGTATCAAAGCAATCAATAGCTTTTTGTACCAATGCACACCAATGTTCTGGATTTTCGAGCATAGGGTAGTGGCCTGTTTTTTCTAATAAAAATAAACGGCTGTTTTGTATCTCAGACTTTAATTGATAGGCTATTTTCTTTACAGCCACGGGATCTTCGGTTGCCCAAACAATGCTAATTACGAGATCTGTATTTTTAAGAGCACCAATCCACCTATCCCAATAAGTATAACGTTCGTTTATATATTGAGATATTTTTGGGAGTACTTTTTTACCTTTATTTTGCTTTAAGAGGTACCACATATTTTGCAACTCATCAGATGTTAAAACATCACCATCATAAAAAATACTTTTCATATTATTTTTAAATGTGCTTTGAGTTGCAAATTTGGCAGCAATTGGCCCTAAAAAGCGCGATTTTAATAACTTTTGAATGTTGCGAAGTTTGGCCATTTCAATATGAATACTGCCATTGCAAAGCACCAATCCTTTTAGATGTACTTTTAAGGTACCTTCATTATGTCTTGCCAATAATTCGGTTGCTACACTTGTGCCATAATCATGAGCAAGCACTATTACTTCAGTTATTTTGAGTTTTTGCCAGAGTTTTTCGGCAATGTCGGCTTGTGTTTTTAAACTGTATTTTTCATATATCGGTTTGTCTGAAAATCCAAACCCTAAATGGTCGTGTAAAACAATGCGGTATTGATCGGAAAGTTGATCAATAACCTTATAAAAATCGTAAGATGAAGTAGGATAACCGTGTAAAATAGCAACTGTCTGTGTGGAGGTGCCTTTGTCAATTACAAAGATATTATGATCTAATACGGTGTGATAAGTGCCTAAATTTTGCCATTCACTACAGGTCATTTGAATTTATTTTTTGTTCAACAAATGGTATTATTCCTTCAGTATTATCAAAATCAAACCAATTTATTGATGTATTTTTTCGAAACCAAGTGCCTTGTCGTTTGGCGAACCTACGGGTATTTTTTTTAATTTCTTCTATGGCAGTTTCTAAGTTATAGTCACCATCAATATGGCCAAAGAGTTCTCTGTAACCTACAGTTTGTAAAGCATTTAAATCTTTATATTTGTGTAGTTCTCTGGCCTCGCTAACTAAACCGTCTTGAATCATTAAATCGACCCGCTGGTTGATACGATTATAAAGCACTTCTCGAGGCGCAGTCAAACCAATTAAAAGAGGCGTGAAGGGACGTACTTCTTTTGGTTTTTGTTTAAAACTACTGTAGGATTTACCAGTGCCTAAACAAATTTCTAAAGCGCGAATTACACGATGCGGATTTTCAATTTCAATATTTTGATAACTAATAGGGTCTAATTCTTTTAATTGCATTTGCAAAGTTTCAAGGCCAGAAATTTTTAATGTATCATTTAATTGTGTTCTTATTGCTGGATCAAGATCCGGAAAGTAATCTAATCCGTTTAAAACGGCATCAACATATAAGCCACTGCCACCAACCATAATGGCGATATCTTTAGTTTTAAAAATTGAATCTAATTGCACCAAGGCATCACGCTCAAATTGCCCCACATTATAAGGCTCAAAAATGGTTTTATTTTGAATAAAGTAGTGCTCGGCTTGTTTTAATTCTTCTTTTGACGGAACGGCAGTACCAATGGTCATTTCTTTAAAAAACTGACGCGAATCGCATGATAAAATAACTGTGTTAAAATGTTGCGCTAATGTGATGCTTAACTTTGTTTTACCAATGGCAGTAGGTCCTAATATGACAATTAAGTGTTTTGTCATTCTTTATTTATGTAAATTATTTTTTCAGATTTGTAGCGCTTTAAATGTTGATCTATTATGGGTAAAATAAGGACAGAATCGCCAGTGTCATTTATTAAATTTTTGACAATTTCGATTGAATTAATCTGAAAATTTAAATCGAAATAACCATATCCTTTAAAAGTATTGTCTTCAATAAGAATAACCGATTTCTCACCTAGAGATCTGCCTTTATTAATGATGAGCATATCGGCTAATTTAATGGTGTATTTTTTATAGGGATTGTAATATTTTTTATTGTATTTGGGATTATTTTCTAGTAATTCTTGGGCATATTTTATTTTTGATATTAGAAAATTGCCTGTCACTTCTGTAGAAATTGATTGCACTTTTTTTTGAAGGGCAATTTTAGCAGTAGTTTCGCCGATAAAAATTTTTAAAACTTCCTTTTTTATGGCAGTAGACTTGCCTATATATAAAATATTTCCATCAGCATCATGAAGGTAAAAAATACCAATCCCTTTAGGAAGAGGTGCTAATATTTGGGTTAATTTTTCTGATACAACTTTGTCATTTACAATGGGCTTAATATTTTTTTTGAGAATGGTTTTGCTGGCATCTTTAGACATTAATAACTTGAGTAATTTAACGGTGGCAAGTGCATCTCCGCTTGCGCGATGCCTGTCGGCCACAGCAATACCTAAAGTTTTACACAATTTACCCAAACTATACGATTCTAAATTGGGAACTAATTTTTTACTGAGTTCAACAGTGCAGAGGGTTTCCATTTCAAAATTGTAACCCACCCTGTCAAATTCGGTTCGTAAAATCCGATAATCAAAACTGGTGTTATGAGCCACTAAAATACAATTGGCCATAATTTCAACAACACGTTTGGCTACTTCGTAAAATTTAGGCGCATCACGCAACATTTTATTAGTAATGCCTGTAAGATTTACGACGAATGGCTGAATGGGTTTTTCTGGGTTAACCAAGCTAATAAATTGATCTACAATTGTATTTCCATCATATTTATAAATGGCAATTTCTGTAATACCTTCTTCGTTAAACTTCCCTCCGGTTGTTTCTATGTCAACTATAGCGTACACTAATTTTTATCAAGTTTTAGTTTGGTGGGTCTGTTTGCAATTTCCCAAGCCGTATAAAACACCAATTGCGCGCGTTTTGCTAATAAATCGTAATTAATTTTATCTGGGGTATCAGTTGACTGATGATAGTCGTCATGTACACCATTAAAGTAAAAGATAATTGGAATATTGTGTTTGGCAAAATTATAATGATCAGATCTGTAATAAAAGCGGTTTGGGTCATTTTCGTCATTATAAGTATAATCCAAATTTAGGTGTGTGTATGTGGCATTTGCTGTTTCAGATACATTATGCAACTCTGTACTCAATTTATCTGAACCAATTAAATAAACAAAATTTGTATCATTTTTATGAGCCTCATCTACACGGCCAATCATATCAATATTTAAATTGGCTACAGTATTTTCTAGTGGAAATATAGGCTGACTGGTATAATATTTTGATCCGTATAAACCTTCTTCTTCTCCTGTTAAATTAAGAAAAACGATGGATCTTTTTGGACGATGTCCAGCCAAAGTAGCTTCTTTAAAAGCTTCTGCAATTTCTAAAACAGCCGATGTGCCCGAAGCGTTATCGTCGGCACCATAAAATATTTCACCGTATTTATTCCCTAAATGGTCGTAATGAGCAGAAACAATCACATACTGATTTGGATGTCTGCTTCCTTCAATAAAGGCAACAACATTTTCTGAATCGGCATTTGAGGAGCCTTTAAAAAAATCTTTGGGGATATTTTGAAAATATTTATCATCGCCTTGAGCAGCTTTAATATTTAATTTTTTGTAAAAATCGGCCAAATAATTAGCCGCCAATTTTTGTCCATTTTCTCCAGATTTTCTGCCTTCAAATTCATTTGAAGCCAATTTATAAACAATGTTTTGTAAATCTATTTTAGAAATAGTTTTGGCAAAAGTTGTTGAATCATCAGATACTTGAAAATTGCTTTGTTGGGTTGCACAGGCTGCAAAACATGTAAAACATATATAAAGCAGTAGTTTTCTCATAAATTAAAATGTAATAGATTAAAAACTAAAGATAAGTAAAATTAAGCATTATTAATATTAAAATGTTTGGTTTTCATATTAAAGCTTATCAAGTTTGAATTGAATAATTCTTGTAAAGTTTTGTTTGTAATGAGTTCATCTGGCGTGCCTGTAATGCACTTATCTGGATACATAAGCCAAAGAATATCGGCCAATTGTATGGCGAAACTTACTTCGTGCGTGGCAATTACAATACTCTTATTTAATGTTTTACAGATATTTTGTAAAAGTTTTAAAATTGATATTTTATGATGAATGTCTAGATGAACGGTAGGCTCGTCAAGAATGATGATTTCTGTATCCTGCGCCAAAGCCCTAGCAATCATTACACGTTGTTTTTGCCCATCGCTTAATTCGTATATTTTATGTAAGGCTAAGTCTGTTATTTGGGTTTGTTGCATAGCTTCGGCTACCATATTTTTATCTACATCAGATAATGAACCGAGCCAATTAGTGTAAGGCTGTCTGCCCAAAGCAACAAGTTCGTAAACCGATAAATTTGATGGTGGTACAGATTCGGTTAAAACCAAACTAATTTTTTTAGAAAGCTCATTTGGACCAAAGTTTTTACTGTTTTTATTAGCGATAAAAACATCGCCAGATAGGGCAGGTTGCATAGTAGCTAAAGTTCTGAGTAGTGTGGATTTTCCGATGCCATTATTCCCCAAAATACAAGTAAGCACACCAGTTTTTAATTCTAAATTTAGATTTTTTTGAATAACGAGCGGCTTCTTTTTTACCGTATATCCGATGCTTAAATTTTTGGTTTCGAGGATTATATTTGATGTGTTATTTGTCAAAATCAGAAAATTAATTTACGTTTTCTTACAAGTAGCCAGATAACTATGGGTGCGCCAAATAAGGTAGTTACAGCATTTAAAGGCAGAGTATAATCGCTTGTTGGCAGTTGCGCAATTGTATCGCTTATAAGCATCAAAATAGCCCCCATAATAGCCACGGCTGGCACTAAAATTTTATGGTTCGAAGATGTAATTATGAGTCGGGTTAAATGTGGAACTGCCAAACCAATAAAGGCTATGGGGCCAGCAAAAGCAGTACAAACACCGGTTAATATACTTGTTGCTAATAATGTAATAAGACGCGTCGATTTAAAATTGACACCCATACTTTTGGCATAATTTTCTCCTAAAAGCAAACTGTTTAAGGGCTTTATGATAAATAGGATTAAAAGGATCCCAAGAGCGTACAGCACAAAAAAGAAACCCAATTCTTGCCAGCTTAAATTGCCTAGAGATCCATAACTCCAAAACATAAACTGTTGCAATTGTTCGGCACTGCTAAAATAAGCCAGCACACTTATAATAGCCGATGTAAAACTGCCAAACATAAGTCCGATTATTAAAATGGACATGGTGTTTCTTACTTTGCTTGCAGCCATTAAAACAGCTAGTAATACTAAAAAAGCACCAGCACTGGCAGCCAATACCAAACTTAAATTTGAGCTGGCCAAACCAGCTATTGTCCCACCAAACATTCCTGCACTTAAAATAAGTACTGCCACGCCTAAACTTGCCCCAGAACTTATACCTAAAACAAATGGACCAGCTAATGGATTTCTAAACAAAGTTTGCATTAAAAGACCACTTAAAGCCAATGAGGAGCCCACTAAAATAGCAGTTATTGTTTTAGGTAATCTTAAATTGACTATAATATACCGCAAGGTGTCATCATCAATTTTTTTATCTAAAAGACTGTAAATAAATTCCTTAAAAGGGATGGAAACTGAGCCAAAACTTAGGTTTATTATGCCCATTATAATTAACAAGCCCAATAATATAATAAATGTTAACGGGTATGTTTTGTGTGTTTTCAGAATTGAATTTTAGTAGATGTGTGCAAATTTAATTAAGTTTTTTTAAAAAATAGGGGGTATAGTTTGGCAATAACTCTGGATGTGTAATTTTTATGATGTCTTTTAAAACGATGTTGGGTTTAAGTGGCGACTCTTCATAATAAATATAGCCGCCTGTAGCACCTTTGGTTAAAGCAAAAGTATAGATTTGACGTGTTTTGAATGCTTTAAATTTAGCATAGTGTAAATTGGCACTTTCTAACTGATTAAATGATGTGTAAATACCAGGGGCAAACCAAAAATCGGCATTTTGTGCTTTGTTTAAAACCGATTCAAAACTCAGACTAAAACTGCCTGTACCCAAAGTGTTTTGCCAAAAGTATTGGGTATTTGCTTGTTTTAAAAATTGGGCTTCAAAACTGTCGCCCGCAGGTAAATTCCATATACTTTTAAACAATATGCCCGATAAAATGGTAGGACTCGTTTTTGCTTGTTTGGCAATTTTTTGAGCAGATCTATAATCTTTTTCTATGGATGTAAAAATACTGTCAGCTATTTTCTCTTTGGCATATAAAGCGCCAAAAAGTTTAAGCCACTCGGCGCGCCCTAAAGGTGTAGATTCTAGCCAATCGCCATTTAGAATAACAGGAATACCTGATTTTTTAATGGTTTCGTACATTTTATTTTGGCTTTGCATGCTAAAACCAATCACCACATCTGGTTTAAGATTTAACAAAACTTCTGTATTAAGTAGGGTCGCATTACCCAACTCTTTTACTTTGTTTTCATCAATGCGTTTTCGCACATTATTTGTCGAAATGTACTTTAAATTTGGAAAACCTACCAAAGTATGTGCTTCGTTTAGCACGTCAATCATAGGAATGTGTGTTGTAGATGTGGCGACAATTTTATTGATTGGGATATTTATAATAATCCCTTTGTTAATTTTAGGATGTTGTCCTTTTTTTACCAAATAATAATCAAATTGTTCTTTGGCTTCGGGATACGGACTTTTAATGACCAGTTTGGTGTAATCTTTATAATTATAAAGCGCAAATCCTTTAGCGTAGCTTATCTCATCTTTAGCATTTTCTACATCTTTTGATGTCTGATTTTGACATGACAGAAAAAAGAAAACGCTTAAAACTTGAACAAAATATTTTACAATAATTTTTTTATGCATATCAATCAAAAGTGTCGGCTTGAGCTTTTACAGTTAAAGCTTTATCGTTTAATAAAATTTTTGCTAAGCCTTCTAATTTTGCCATTTCGTAAGTGTAATAATACGCCATGGTATGGATTAAGTTATCTTCTAAACCTGTTTTATTGTCTGCATTTGATTTAGATTTTTCGGCAGTTACCCCAATTTTAAGCCATTGCCAACCAATAACCAAAGTGCTAAGGAAATCCATAAAAATACTGGCATCGGCAAGGTAATTTTCAAAATCACCCGAAAGGGCTTTTGGAATCAATTTAGCCAATACTGTTTTAACCAATTCCGATTGCTCTTTAAGTTGTCCCGCATATGGTTTTAAAGCAGATAGGGTATAAGCTTCAGTTACGGTTGCAGTCATTTCTTCAACAAGATAATGTAAAGCTTTGCCATTTTTCATCGTCACTTTTCTACCCAATAAATCAAGCGATTGTATACCTGTTGTGCCTTCGTAAATAGATAATATTCTAATGTCTCTATAATATTGTTGCAAAATAAAATCTGAACAGAAACCGTAACCACCCAATATTTGAAGACCGTTTGACACGGATTTTAATCCCTGTTCAGAAGGATATGTTTTAACAATAGGTGTTAAAAGTTCTAGCAATAAATTGTATTTTTCTTTTTCAGAGTCATCACAGACCCTACTCAAATCGACATATTGCGATGTTTGGATAATCAAACTTAAAGAGCCCTCAACAATGGCACGTTGCATTAACAACATGCGTTTTACATCTGGATGGTTTATGATAAGCGTTTGCTCACTATTGCTGTCTTTTTTACCAGAATTGTTTAAAAGGCGTCCTTGTGGACGTTCATTGGCATATTTCAATGAGGCATAATAAGCTGCTGATGCGATGCCAGCACCCATTCTGCCAGTTGCAATTCGGGCTTCGTTCATCAATAAAAACATATAACTGAGTCCTTTATTTTCTTCGCCAACCAGCCATCCACGACACCTGTTATTATCGCCAAAAGACAAATGAGTGGTACAATAACCACGTTGCCCCATTTTCTCGAATTCGCCAAGAACTGCGGCGTCATTATCTTCAAAATCATTTCCTAGTGGACGTTTATTTGGCACCACAAATAGCGATACGCCCTTTGTGCCAGCTGGCGCTCCTTTAACGCGCCCTAAAACCAAATGCACAAAATTATCGGCAAATTGATGATCGCCAGCCGAGATAAATATTTTTTGTCCTTCTATTAAATAGTAATCGGTATCAGCAACTTTAGTGGCTAATGTTTTAACATCCGACAAGGAACTTCCTGCTTGCGGTTCGGTTAAACACATCGTACCGCCCCATTCCATTTTTAACATTTTTGAAGCGTAGGTGTCTTTTAAATGCTGACTTCCAAAAGACAAAATAAGATTTGCAGCCCCAGTTGTAAGTCCTAAATAGCCTGTAACTTGGTTGTTAGCAGCTTCCATAATATAGTAAAGACAATGAAAAACGCTGGCAGGTAATTGCATGCCACCTTCTTCAAAACTATAAATAGCACTTACCAAATCCATTTCTGCAGCTTGTTTTAGAATTGTTTCAAACTGTGGATGTACAATTATTTTTCCATCTTTAAAATAGGAGGGCTTTTCGTCCATTTCTTTTATAAAGGGAAAAAGTTCTTTGTCAGAAAAATCTTTAACAGCTTCTAATAAAAGCACCAAAGCGTCTTTGTCAAAAGCGCTAAAATAATCGTGTTCTAAAAGTTTTTCGGTTTGGTGGACATTAAAAAGTAAATACGAAATGATGTTAAGGTTGGTGTAGTTGTGCATATTTTTTAAATAATGAAGATTACTAAGATGTACAAATATAGCTGAATTATATTGAAAGTGTTTGGTCAAATTATTAAAATAACACCACTAAAAAAGAAGTTTATTTTATAAAAAAAAATGTAAGTTTGCAGCTGATTATGGTTTTGCCGTTAAGGCGAATTAAAAGGGAATCTTGTTAAATTCAAGAGCTGTCCCCGCAACTGTAAGCTTTACTTTTAAAAGTAAGTGTACTTCATAAAACCACTGTTGGCCTTTTGGCTGATGGGAAGGTTACACAAAAGCAAGCCAGGAGACCTACCTTAATCTAGAATACTAACAAGCTTTCGGAGGAAGGGTTAGGTTGTGATTTTTTTATCATTGCCCCATTTTTTTTACGAATAGCCATTTTTTAACCATCTAAAAACAAAAGAAAGATGAAAAAAAGGTTATTTACCACACTTTTTACAGTGTGTGCATTATCTGCAGTAGCGCAACAGCAAAAAGACACGATGTCTGTTGAGCGCTTAAAAACAGTAGAATTAACTTCTACAAAATTTGAATTAAACCAATCAAAATCTGGTAAAGTAGTCGAAGTTTTGACTTCTAAAGATTTAAAACAGTACCAAGGCGCAAATATTGCCACTGTTTTAGACAATTTAGCCGGCATTGAGATTTTAGGAAACCAAAGTGTGGCAGGTCAAAATTTGACTTATAGCTTTAGAGGTGGCGTTAACCGACAGGTTTTAATTTTAATTGATGGCGTTGCCATTAACAATCCGTCAGCCATTGCCAACGATTATGATTTGCGTTTACTGCCCTTAGATCAGGTGGAAAGTATCGAGATTATTAAAGGCGCCGCTAGTGCCTTGTATGGATCGGGTGCCGCCACGGCGGTGCTGAATATTAAGTTGAAGTCGGCAAAAGAAAAATTCAAACTCAGTTTAAATTCAAGTGTGGCTACAAACACCAATCAAGAGGATAAATCTTTTGGTTTAAACAATTTTAAACAGGGGGTAAGTTTGAGTTCAAAGTTTGATAAATCTGCTGTGTATTTTTCTTTTGACAATACCAATAGTAGGGGTTTGTCTGCTGCTAAAGGACTCAATTTTAAAGATGATCCCTTTACACGTCAGAATTTATTTTTAAAATATCAGCTAAAAGCGACACAAAAATTATCGGTTTCTAGTTTGGTAAATTACAATAAGTTTACCACCAATTTTGATGCGGCTGGCTTTACAGATGCCGAAAATCTGACTAAAAGTGAAGAATTTAGAATAGGCGTACAGGCTGTATATGTTTATAATAAAGGCGATTTTAATTTTAAATCGGCTTATAACGCCATTACTAATGACAATAAAGAAACCTCTTTTCCATCAGTAAATAAAGGAAATACTTTGGTTTTTGATGCCTATAACCGTTATCATTTTAATGAAAATGTGCAGTTTCTAGTAGGATTAAATACCCATATAAATAAGATGACAAGTTTTGAAACGCCATACGGAGCTACAGATTTAGCTAGGGTTATAGATAATGCCGATTTTAACAGCATAGACCCTTATGCCAACTTGGTTTTAAATGCAGCATCTGGTATAAATGTAAATGTTGGCGCACGATTAAACAATCATAGCGCATATGGTTCACATTTGGTTTACACTATAAATCCATCTTACACTTATAAAATAGCTGAAGCCGATTTAAAAGTAATGGCATCATATAGCACAGCTTTTATAACCCCAACTTTGTTTCAATTATTTTCGCCTAATTATGGATTTAATGATCTTGAGCCCGAAGAAAATCAGACTTTAGAAGGCGGATTGACTTTTACAGCAAAAAAATACAGTTTTAGTGCGGTTTACTTTTACCGACAAGAACAAAACTTTATTGATTTCACAGTGCTTGATCCTAGTACTTATACATATGGATATAGAAATACAGCAACCAATTTTTACGTAAACGGATTGGAAACAGCGTTTAATTATAAAATTTCATCAAAAGTAAACTTTAAAGCCAATCTTACTTTGACCAATGTGGCCGAAGCTCGCATTAGAATTCCAAAACATAAATTCAATGCCAGTTTGTGGTTTGCGGCAGATGCGCGAACCAATTTTAGTTTAGATTTTAATTATACAGGCAAGCGTACAGACAGCTTTTTTGATATGACCACATTTACATCTTCTAAAGTCGTATTAAAATCATTTAGTTTGGTAAACCTCTATGCCAATAGAGATTTGGCAAAAAACAGGGTGCATGTGTATGCCAATATCACCAATATTTTTAACGTAGATTATCAAGAGTTGGTGGGATTTTCTACACGGGGTAGAAATTTCTTGCTCGGATTTAAATTAGATATTTAGAAAAGTATGACCATTTATAAAAGGGAGCTTGCTCCCTTTTTTTTTGGCAGCTAAAATTTAATTTTTGATACTAATTTCACTTATTTTTATTTGTGAAATTTACTCAGATGGACAAATTTTATCCAAATGCCTAACGGGTTTTAAATAAAAAAAAGTTAATCAATCGTTTTCGTAAAATTAATATTTAAAAAGCCTTTAGAACTTAATTAGTATGTAATTTTGCTAGAAACAGCGCATATAATGAATTTACTTTCCAATAGTTATTTTGTATTATTTTTGATAATTTTCATAGGTTTTGTTATTGGCCGTATTAAAATAAAAGGCATTTCTCTTGATGTGTCTGCTGTTATTTTTGTAGCCTTGGTATTTGGCCATTATGGTGTGGTTGTGCCCATAGATTTTCAGTATCTTGGCTTGGTACTTTTTATTTTTACCGTAGGTATTCAAGCAGGGCCTAGTTTTTTTGAGTCGTTTAAAAAAAATGGGCGAGAATTGGCTTTATTAGCAAGCATGCTTATTATGAGCGCTGGTCTGATTACCTTTCTTATTATTTACTTTTTTGATGTAGATAAAAACCTAATTATAGGTTTGTTAAACGGCGCCTTAACCAGCACGCCTGGTTTAGCTGCAGCGATTGATATTACAGGCTCTCCTTTGGCCTCTATTGGTTATGGTATTGGTTATCCTTTTGGGGTTATAGGCGTGATTCTGTTTGTGAGTCTTTTACCTAAGATGCTTCGTTTAAATATTAAAGATGAAGAAAGCGTCTATAAAAATGAGATAGCTATAGAATATCCAGAAATTTTAAGAAAACATTTTGTTGTTAATAATGAAAATGTGATTGGTAAAAGTTTTGATGATTTGAATATTCGTTTTATGACCAAAGCTGTTGTCTCAAGAATTATGCATGACGGTTCGGTTATGATACCAGAACCCGAAACTATTTTTTATAAAGGAGATATTATCAAAGCCGTTGGTACTAAAGAAGCGCTTGAACGCATTGAATTATTAATAGGTCACGAAACAAAAAAAGAAATCCCTTTAGATGCAAAATTTGATGTCCGCTCTGTGTTGGTAACCAATAAAGAAGTTGTTAAAAAAACATTGGGACAATTACATATACTCGATTCATACCACGCCACAGTTACCAGAATAAGACGCTCTGGGATAAATATTTCGCCAAGTCCGTCATCAAAATTACAATTCGGCGATAAATTAATTGTCATAGCACACAAAGATAACATGAAACAAGTAATTCGCGTTTTTGGAAATGATGACAAGAAACTATCAGACACAGATTTTTTACCTATTGCAGCAGGTATTTTGTTGGGAATACTAGTTGGAAAATTGAGTCTTAATTTTGCTTCTTTTTCATTTAGTCTTGGTTTAACCGGAGGCATATTACTCGTGTCGCTTATTTTAGGACGCACGGGTAAAACAGGGCCAATTATGTGGACAATGACTGGTGCCGCAAATCAGATATTACGACAATTTGGATTGTTATTCTTTCTTGCAGCGGTTGGTACCAGCGCAGGTTCAAGTCTTGTAAGCACTTTTCAAGAATATGGTATGGATTTGTTTTTTTACGGCATCATCATCACATTATTGCCAATGTTTATAACCACTATTGTTGCCCGATATTTTTTTAAAATGAATTTATTAACCTTGCTGGGTACCCTTACGGGGAGTATGACAAGCACTCCTGGTTTGGCGGCTGTTGACAATATGGTTGATACCGATGCGCCAGCAGTGGCATATGCAACGGTTTATCCTATTGCCATGGTTTTACTGATTATAATTGTTCAGATTTTGAGTTTGCTTTAATCAGAAGACTTAATATTTCCTTCTTTTTTTAAGCAAATTAAACTGGTGTTGAGTTCGTATCCTAAAAGAAGTATAATAGCGTTCAACCAAATAAACAACATCAAAACGATGAGCGTTCCTATAGAACCATAGAGCTGGTTGTATTGCGAAAATTTTGACACATAAATACTGAATAATTTAAAATTGGCCAATATTAAAAGACTGGTCATGATAACACCTGGCGAGAAAAAGCCCATTTTTTTTCCGTCTATGGTGCCAAAAAAATAAAGGGTTGCTACGCCTAAAATAAGCGTCATTAATAATATTACTAATTGTGAACTGTTTATCCATAAATCGGTATTGTCAATCCATCCTTTCATCTGCATTTGATTTACGGCGTAGTTTATAAATACTATAAAACTAACGATCGCAATTAGCGAAAAAACAAGCAATAAAGAAACCGATAAGGCTACCACATACTGTTTAAAAACAGAACGTGTTTTTATAACATGATAGGTGTATTCAAAAGCGCTAAACAAAGCATTAATGCCATTTGTCATTAAAAAAATAGATACTAAAAAACCAAAAGATAATAAACCTTGGTATTTGTTGTTGGCAATATCAAACAATACCATATCAACAGCATCCGATGTTTTAGGCGGTAATGCTTGTTTGATTAATAAAATAAAATCGTTTTGAAAGCCATCAATGGGAATAAACGGAATAATGGTTAAGACAAATAAAGCAAAAGGGAAAAGGGCTAAGAAAAGGCTAAAAGCAATGCTACTGGCACGAGAAGTTAAGGCGCCTTTAACAATACCTATAACATACATTCTAAATAAATCGTAAATACTTAGACCTTCAAAACCAGGTAATTTTATGGTTTTTAAAATTTTTATAAACCAATTTAAAATGGGGATTTGTATTAACTTTTTTTCAAGATCCATTGTAGAAATTATAAATCTGAACTTATGTCTGTCTTATTATGCCATTTGTCTTGTACTTTGAGCACTTGCTCAATAACATCGCGAACGCATCCATTACCGCCTTTTTTTTGAGAAATATAATGCGATATGTTCTGAATTTCTTGCGCAGCATCTTTAGGGCAAGCCGCTAACTTTACCTTTAACATTACAGGATAATCTGGAATATCATCGCCCATGTACAACACATTTTCGGCTTTTAGATTATGCTGATTTAAATAGTCTTCAAACTGATTTACTTTGTTGTGAGCGCCCAAATAAACGTCTTTAATACCTAGTCCGTTTAGTCTCTTTTGAACCGAAATATCATTGCCACCTGTGATAATACAAACATTATAGCCGCAATCAACAGCAACTTTAAGCGCATAACCATCGCGTGTGTTCATAGTGCGAATAAGTTCGCCATTTGGGAAAATAGTAACGCCACCATTGGTTAAAACACCATCAACATCAAAAACAAAAGTTGTGATGTCGCTCATTAATTCTTTATAACTTTTTGTCATAGGTTGTAGCTATTGATTTTGTTAGCAATTTATAAATTTCTTGCTGATTATTTGTCAGCATGGCGATATGTTTTTCTATAGTTTCGTTATCATTGCGTTTTGCTGGCCCTGTTTGTGCGTCAAGCGGATGCAATTTGGTTATTTTTTTTGCTGTTTCTAGAATTAATGGCTGTAATATTTCAAAAGGGATATTGTTTTTGTCGCAAATATCACTGCCAATAGTATACAAATGATTGACGAAATTATTAACAACTACGGCAGCAAGATGCAAGCTTTTCCGTTGATTTGAATCTATAAAATAAACCGATTTAGAAATTGATTCTGCCAATGTTGATAACAATATTAAATCGTTATCATGATTGGCTTCAATACAAATTGGGATGTTAGAAAAATCGACTTTACTTTCTTTAGAAAAACTTTGCAATAAATAAAGCACACCTTTTCTATCCGATTGTAAATCGTCCATAGCAACACTGCCTGAAGTGTGAACCACCAATTTATTTTTTATTTTTAGTTTTGATGAGACCTCGGTTATAGCTTTATCTGATACAGCAATAATATAGATATCGGCTTCTTTTACATCCGACAAGGTATCCGTAAAGAGCGTTTTATTTTTTAAATATTGAATGTCAACAATATTGCGATTATATACTTGAACGACATCTACGTCTTTATTATCTAACAAATTGTTTGTTAAATGATAGGCTACATTGCCACCGCCAAGAATCACAACTTTAATCATAAAGCAAAGATAATTTAATTGGGTCACAAAAAAAACGTCTCCTTGTAAAAAGGAGACGTTTAAAATACTACTACTAACTAAAAATTTTATTTTTGACTTTTAATAGCCGCTTGCGCTGATGCAATACGTGCTATTGGCACACGATATGGTGAGCAACTTACATAGTCTAAGCCTGTGTTATAACAGAATTCAACCGAACTTGGTTCGCCACCATGTTCGCCACAAATACCCACTTTTAAGTTTGGTTTTGTACTTCGCCCTTTTTCTGTACCCATTTTCACCAATTGGCCAACACCTTCTTGGTCTAAAACTTCAAACGGATCGACAGCTAAAATGCCTTTTTCAATATAAATTGGTAAGAATTTTCCAGCATCATCACGAGAATATCCAAAAGCCATTTGAGTTAAATCGTTTGTGCCAAAAGAGAAGAATTCGGCGCGTTGTGCAATTAAATCTGCGGTTAAAGCGGCACGCGGAATCTCTATCATAGTTCCCACTAAATAAGGAATGGTATCATTTCTTTCTTCAAAAACTTTATTGGCAGTAGTGCGAATAATGTCTTCTTGCATTGCAAACTCGGCTAAAGTACCAATAAGAGGCACCATAATTTCTGGTTTGGCCTCAATACCTTTGGCTTTTAAATTTAAAGCCGCTTCAATAATAGCTCTGGCTTGCATTTCGGTAATTTCTGGATATGTATTTCCCAAACGGCAACCACGATGACCTAGCATTGGATTGAATTCTTCTAATTCTACCACTTTATTTTTAATAGCTTCTAAAGAGATATGCATTTCTTTAGCAAGCTCTTTTTGTTGTGCTAATTGATGAGGTACAAATTCATGTAAAGGTGGATCTAATAAACGCACCGTTACAGGTAATCCAGCCATGGCTTCAAAAATACCTTCAAAATCTTCACGTTGCATGGGTAGTAATTTGGTTAAAGCTTCTTTACGACCTTTAACGGTTTCAGATAAAATCATTTCGCGCATCACTTTAATACGGTCTACTTCAAAAAACATGTGTTCAGTTCTGGTTAAGCCGATGCCTTGTGCACCAAATCTTCGTGCTACTTTAGCATCTTTTGGTGAATCGGCATTTGTACGGACTTTCATGGCAGTGAACTTATCTGATAAATCCATGATTTCTGCAAACTCGCCACTAACTTCAGGTTCAATAGTGGCTACTTTTCCTTCTATAATATTACCTGTAGAACCGTTTAAAGAAATCCAATCGCCTTCGTGATATTCGTGACCATCAACAGTTAAAGTGCGGTTTTTATAATTGATTTTTAAAGCGCCAGCGCCAGACACACAACATTTACCCATACCACGTGCTACAACGGCTGCGTGAGAAGTCATACCGCCACGAGCGGTTAGAATTCCTTTGGCAATGTTCATGCCTTCTAAATCTTCTGGCGATGTTTCTATACGTGTTAAAATGGTGTTTTTAAATTTATCGGCTTCATCTGCAAAGAAAACTATTTGACCTGTTGCTGCGCCAGGTGAAGCAGGTAATCCTTGCGCAATAACCTTAGCTATTTTTAATGCTTTTGGGTCAAATACAGGATGTAATAATTCGTCTAATTTATTTGGTTCGATTTTAAGAATAGCTTCTTTTTCTGAAATTAAACCTTCTTTTAATGAGTCTATAGCTATTTTAACCATAGCCGCACCAGTGCGTTTTCCGTTACGTGTTTGTAGCATCCATAGTTTACCGTCTTGCATTGTAAACTCTAAGTCTTGCATATCACGGTAATGTTTTTCAAGTTTATCTTGATAAGCATTTAGTTCGGCGTAAATTTCTGGCATTAATTCTTCTAAAGATGGGAAATTTTTTACTCTATCTGATTCTGATACTTTGGCTAGTTCTGCCCAACGCTCTGAACCTAGTTTTGTAATTTGTTGTGGTGTGCGAACACCAGCAACCACATCTTCGCCTTGAGCGTTGATTAAATATTCGCCATTAAATATGTTTTCTCCTGTGCCGGCATCTCGTGTAAAACATACCCCTGTACCAGAATTGTTCCCCATATTACCATAAACCATGGCTTGAATATTTACGGCTGTTCCCCAATCTGAAGGATAACCATTCATGTTGCGATAATAAATGGCACGATCGCCATTCCAGCTATCAAAAACTGCCATTACAGCACCCCATAGTTGATCCCAAGGGTTGGTAGGAAAATCTTTTCCTGTTTGTTTATTAATGGCTTTTTTAAAGCTACTTACGATAGTTTTTAAATCTTGTATTGTAAAATCGGTATCTAATTCTATGCCTCTTTTGTGTTTTTGGGCTTGCATTATTTCTTCAAAAGGATCAATATCTTCTTTTGATTCGGGTTTCATACCCATCACAACATCGCCATACATTTGAATAAAACGGCGGTAAGAATCCCATGCAAAACGTTCGTTATTTGTTCTTTTTGCCAAACCAATAACCACATCATCATTAAGACCTAAATTTAAAACGGTATCCATCATACCTGGCATTGAAACACGTGCGCCAGAACGGACAGACACTAAAAGCGGATTTTCTTTATCACCAAAGCTAGTGCCCATTATGGTTTCTATATAGGCTATAGATTTTTCTACATCACTTTTAATGATGTTTATGGCAGCATCTTTACCTAGTTTATTGTATTCTGTACAAACTTCTGTAGTAATTGTAAATCCAGGAGGAACGGGAATGCCAATAGCACTCATTTCTGCCAAGTTAGCACCTTTACCTCCCAAAAGGTTTTTCATAGTGCTGTTTCCATCGGCAGTTTTATTTCCAAATTTGTATACTCTCGTTTTTATTTTTTGAAGTGTTTCCATTGTTATTAGATATTATTTAGTATAAAATAAAATTTTGAGTAACAAAATTAGGAATTGTAATTCTTAATAATGATGACTTATGTCATATCTATTATATGAATTTTATGGTTAAGCGAAGAAAATATTCTAGAGAGAGATGTAATTAAAGCCCTAATAATAACTTTTAAATTGGTGCAAGTTTATTATCTATTCATCCGCTTTAAGCGGATGAATAAAGGGTTTAAAACTTTGTATTAAGTAAGCTTCCGGAGAGTTGGAGCAAACTCAATTCTGCATTTTTGGCAGCGTATTTGGCTTTGTTTAAATAGGATTGTGCATTTAAAAGATTTACCTGTGCTTGTCTAAATTCTATAGAGGTAATTTGACCTAAACTAAATTGCTCATTGGTTCTTGAAAAGTTACGCTTATTGGTCTCTACATTTTTTTGCTGTGTTTGTAATATAAAGAGCTTTGTTTTATAATCTTCCCAAGCGTTATTGAAGTCTCTGTTTATTTGAAGTTCTATTTGTTGTTTATAGAATTGCTGTGTTTCGTAATTAATTTTGGCATTTTGAACCTGTGTTCTCGTTTTGCCACCTTTAAATAAATCCCATTTTAAGCTAAAACCTGTTGATAAACCTGTATTTGTAGATTCTTGTAAAAAAGAGGCCGAATTGTTATTGTTTTTAGCCCAACCATAAGAGCTTGTTAAACCAAGTGTAGGTAAATAGCCAGATTTATATGCTTTAAGTTGAAAGTCGCTTACCTTAATATTATTTTCGTTTTGAAGTAAGTTTACATTGTTGGCTTTAACTTTAGCAAATAAACCTTTTTTATCTTCGGTAACGATAAAATTTAGCTGTGTATCAACCGAAAAATTAGGAGATTCGTTTTTGCCTAAGACAACATATAAATCGCGTTTAGCATTTAATAATAACTGTTTGGTGTTTAGTAATGTAATGCTATCATTATTCACATCGACTTCGGCATTTAAAACGAAAAGTTTTGTGTTTTGGCCAAATTCAAATTGATAATTGGCTCTCTTTAAACGGTCTTTAGAAATTTTTAAACTTTGATTTAACAAATCGACATTCTCTGTTAATTGCGCTACATTATAATAGACAGTAAATAATTGCAAGAGGGTTTTTTCTATTGTCTCTCTGGCTTGTAATTCGGTAAGGTTGTACCGTTCTTTTAATTCTTTATAGTTATAAAATCTTCCCAAACCATCAAATAGTGTATAGTTTAAACTTACTGAAGCATTATACCGGCTACTTTTAGCAGCGTTTAAATTGGTTGTAGAACCATCGGAAAAAACAGCATTGGTATTGTCTGTGTTATAAGTTACCCCTGAACTTCCTGTAAGTGTTGGCAAATATCCCGAATTTAAAATACCTTTATTGTTCTCGGCAATTTTAAGATTATTATAGGCAATTTTAATGCCATAATTATTTTCGAGGGCTATTTTTACAGCCTGTTCTTTTGTTAGTTTTTCTTGTGCAAATGTTGTTGCAAAACTAATAAGACATAACAGGGTGATTTTTTTTATGTTATTCATTTTCTTCACTTATTAATTCGATAATATCTGATTCATTTTCTTCACTTATTAATTCGATAATATCTGATTCAATTTCTTCACCTTTTAATTCAATAATAGCGCGTTCAACTTCTTCTCTTGTTACTTTTTTACCTGTGCGCATCCATTTAATAAATACTTTAATAGAATTAGACACAGATAATAACAATGGCAACATCACTAAAGTTAACACTGTTGCAATGGCAATACCGTAAGAAATTGAAATGGCCATAGGTTTTAGAAATTGCGCTTGTCTGCTTTTTTCTAACAATAATGGCGCTAAACCTGCTATGGTTGTTAACGATGTTAATACAATAGCTCTAAATCTTGACGTTGCAGCCTGTATTAAAGCGTCATTGTATTTTAGGCCTTCTTTTAGATAGCTGTTAAATTTTTCTATAAGTACCAGACCATCATTCACCATAATACCAACTAAGGCAATAATGCCCAACCACGATAAAATATTAATCGAGAAATCATGAATCCAATGTCCCCAAACGACACCAATTAAACTAAAAGGTATCATAAGAATGAGTAGAATAGGCTGTTCGTAAGATCTAAATGTAAACGCAATGGTAATATAAATAAGCGCTAAAATTATGAAGCCTACTTTTTTTGCTGAATCAGTTGTTTTCTTGGCTTCTCTATTCTGACCTTCATACATGGCTGTTACCGTTGGATATTTTGATGAAATACGCGGCATTACAGAAGTTTTAATATCATCTAAAATATCTGTAGCACTTTCGCCTGGTGTTTTCATATCGGCAGTTACTTGAATTTCGCGTTTGCTGTTTAAATGGTTGATGGCAACATCGCCTCTTCTAATTTCGTAAGTCGCAATTTCGGAAAATGACACGCGGTTGTTTGACGGTGTTGTAATCCACATATCATCTAAATTTTTAATTGACGAGCGGTCTTCTTTATTGTAACGTACCCAAACTTTTATTTCGTCTTGACCGCGTTGGAAACGTTGCGTTTGCAAACCAAAAAATCCCGAGCGTACTTGACTCATAACCGATTGTAGGTTTAAACCTAGCAGATAAGCATTGTCTTTTAATTTTATTTGCACTTCTTTTATCCCAGCAGGGTCATTATCTGCAATGTCTTTTAATAAAGCGTTTTTACTTAAAACTTCTTTCAATTCGATTTTGGCCGCTTTTAATTCGTTGATATTGTTACCCAATAAAGATATTGCAACTGGACTGCCACCAAAATTACCACCAGAGCCAAAAGTTAAACTTTCAACACCATAAACTTTGCCTACTTTTTGACGGATGGCATTGGTGATTTCTGGAGATGAAAAATCGCGTGCTTCACCAGGAAGCAGATTTATAGTTAAACTTCCGATAGATGAACCTGGACCAATACGTTTTATGATATTTTGAATTATCGGCTGATTGTTAGATTGTTTTTTTGTAAAATCGTCATTTACCTGCCAAGCGGCTTTTTCTATTTCAGAAATAATAGAATCTGTAATATTTTCATTTGTTCCTTGCAGCATTTTAAGATTTATAGAAACCCTATCGCTTGCCACAGATGGAAAGAACGATGTTTTTACTATACCACCACTTAGTGCACCAATAGTTAAAATAAGCATGGTTAAAGGAATTGCTATGCCCAAAACAATATGCTTTAATAAGAATTTTAAATAAGGGATATAAAAGTTATCTCTCACATAAAACAATCCTTTTTCAGCTGTTTGATTTATATTGAAAAAGAGGGTATTTAATTTATTTCTTTTTTTATCTTTTCTTACCAATGCTTTTGAATGTGCTATGTGTGCAGGTAATATAAAAATGGCTTCAATTAAAGACACGGCTAATGTTAACATCACAATAAGTGACACTTGGCTAAAAAAGTTGCCAATACGGCCATCTAAAAAGAAAAAAGTAGAAAAAGCGATTATTGTGGTTAATATACCAGATGCAATGGGCGCTATTACTTCTAAAGTACCATCTATAGCAGCTCTAACAGGCGTTTTGCCTTTTTCGTAATGTTGGTAAATATTTTCGCCAATAACAATACCATCATCAACTAAAATACCAATAACAATTATCATCCCAAATAAAGAAAGGACGTTTATGGTAATTCCTAAATTTGCAGCAAAAATAAACATCCCCAAAAAGGAAATTGGAATACCAACGGCCACCCAAAATGCCAATCTAACATTCAGAAATAGGGCTAAAAATAAGAGTACTAAAAAAACACCCATGCCAGCATTTCTTAGCAATAATTCTGTACGCTGATTTAAAGATACAGAGGCATCACTAGAAATATTTATATGAACATTGTTGTTTTGTGCATTAAATTTTTCGATATATATTTTTACATTATCTGCCGATGAAAGTAAATCTTCGCTATTGGTATTACTGACAATTATTTCGATAGATTTTTTACCATTATAAAATGTTCTGTCGGGGTTTTCTGACCAAGTATCTCTTACATCTGCAATGTCTTTTAATCTGATAATATTACCAGAAGCATCAGCCCTAACTACTAAATTTAATAATTCGCTGCCATAATAATTCTTGTTACGCGCCCTAATTAAGTAGTCTTCATCAAATGTTTTGATATTTCCCCCAGACATTAATAAATTAGTTTTACTAACGGCACTTGCAACTTCGGTAAATGATAATTTATAGGCACGTAAATCGTTTTCACGCACAGCAATTTCAATCTCTTGGGCCGGAAATCCAGAAATTCTAACCTGTGAAATACCATCAATATTTCTAAAATCGTTTTCTATATTTCTTGCATATTGCTTTAGGGTTGCCAAAGGAATATTATTACCAGTAATGATGAGACTTATAGTTGACCTTATTCTTTCAACTTTTGCAATAATAGGAGGCTCCATCCCCGAAGGAAAGGAGGGGACTCTGTCTACAGCATTTTTAACATCGGCTAAAACAACATCAATGCTTTTACCTTTTAAAGTTTCGACATTAATGGTTGCAGAGTTTTCTCTAGATACCGACGTTACACGGTCAATACCAACAATACCTTTTAAATTATCTTCTATTTTAAGCACAACACCTTCTTCCATTTCTTCTGGAGAAGCACCTGGATAGCTAACATTTATTGAGATGTTTTGTGATTCAACTAAAGGGAAATAGGAAGATTTCATTGATAAAGCACCTGCCAATCCAAATCCGAAAAAAGCAAAAATAATTACATTAACTGCTACCGGAAATTTTATAAAATAGGTTATAATTTTTTCCATTAGTGTTTTGTATTAAATAATTTTATACTCATTCCAGCATAAGCACCCGGAACAGGTTTTGCTAAAATAGTTGTGCCATTTTGCAAGCCTTTGACAATAAGTGTGTCTTTATTTTCGAAAACAATATTAATTTCAACTAATACTAAAACGTCATTTTTTATGATGTAAATTTTAGAATTATCAACCAATAAGTTTCGTTCAATTTCATAGGCATTATCTTCAGATTTAGCCTGAATATTAACATTTAAATATTGGCCTTCTTTTAAATCGGCACCTTCAACTTGAATAAAGGCTTGAATACTTTGTGTGGTAGCATCTACTTTTCCGTTAATTCGCACAACTTTTCCAGTATATGTTTTTGTTTTATCGCTATTTGAAAGTCTAACGGATTTACCAACTTGAAGTATATCTTGAAATTCTGATTTTACTGGCGCACTCAATTCAAAAACAGTAGGATCTATAAATTCTCCTAATTTTTGACCTTGACGGATTAAGGTACCTGGATTTACCAAGGCATCTGTTAATATGCCATCAAAAGGGGCTTTTAAATTGTATTTATGCCATTTAACTTCTAAGTTATTAACATTGAAAAAGGCCGTATTTATCCCACGACCAGATATAAAAAATTTTTCTTTTTCTGATGTTAATTCTGGCAGATTTGATATTGTTTTATTGATATCAAAATTTTGTAAATAAAGCTGCCATTTATCGTATTCTTTAGGGTAATCTAACTTAATGTCAGGCATAATAGCTGTAATGGCATTAAATAAATTACTTTTTTGGGCTTGTAGATTGGCATAAAATTCTTCACTGTTTATTTTAACAAGTGTTTCGTCTTTTTTAAAAGCCATACCCGATTTAAATTCTTTTGAAGTGCGCTCTAAAACACCTTGAACTTCTGAATATAATTCAATCTTATTTTTTGCAATTAAATTACCATTGGTACTTATAATAAGCGGGATAGTTCTGTTTGTTACTTTTTCTGAAAATACAGTTTTTACAATTTTCTCAGTCTTAGGTTTTGGTTTATTCTTGTTATCTATTAAGTATTTTGCTACGAGTAGTGCGCCTCCTATAAATACAATTGCTAAAATTACTGATACAGTTCTTCTCATTGTTTTAATATTGTTAGTTATGCAACTAGTTTGATGTATTTTTTAAATTATTTTGAATTTTTTTCATAACATTTATGAATATTTCTTTTTCATTTACTGTAATGCCTTCTTGTAATAATTCCATACTATTTAACATTAATGGTTTCATTTTTGAGAAAATACTTTTTCCTGTTTTAGTGATGTAAATTAAGTTTATTCTGGCATCTTTTTTTGATGGAATCCTAGCTACTAAATTATTTTTTTCCATCACATTAATTAAACGTGTTAAAGTGGCTTTGTTTCTATTGGTTATAAAGGCTAGTTCGTTTTGAATGATGCCGTCATTATCTTCATTTAATATTTTTAAAACAATCCATTGTTCTTTGGTAACTTGAATGTTATTTTCATGAAAAACATCCGATAAAAAAAGATTCATCATTTTAAATGTTTTACCAATCCACGGTGCTAATGTTTTATTAAAGTCAGATTCCTTATTGTAACCAATATTCATTTTATATAAAAATTTCGACAAATATAGCATAAAATAAATAATAGTTGCATATGCAACTATTATAAATGTTTAATATTTTGGTCATATAAATGAGTGTTGGTGTTTTTTTAATAAATTAGCCTCAATTTAAAAACAGGTTATGAAAAAGTTTATTGCATTACTATTAGTCTTAGCTTTTGTGTCTTGTCAAAAGGCAAAAAATAAAGAAGTCGCCATTAATTTAAACACTCAAACAAACAGCATGCAAAAAGAAACAATTTATCAGTTTAAAATGACTGATCTTTACGGAAAGGAATTCAATTTTTCTAACCTAAAAGGTAAAAAATTGATGATTGTAAACACGGCCTCAAAATGTGGTTATACACCACAATATAAAGATTTAGAAAAATTATATAATACTTATAAAGACAAAAATTTTGTAATTGTAGGCTTTCCAGCCAATAATTTTGGTAAGCAAGAACCCGGAACAGATACAGAGATCGCAGAATTCTGTCAACAAAATTATGGGGTTAGTTTTCCTATGATGACAAAAACATCGGTAAAAGAAGAAGATATGAATCCTGTGTATCAGTTTCTAACGCAGCAATCTAAAAACGGATTTAAAGATTCTGAAGTGGCGTGGAATTTTCAAAAATACCTTATTGACGAAAACGGAAACGTGGTTAATATATATCCGTCAAAAACATTACCAATAGATGCTGCTATTGTGGCTTGGATTGAAAACAAATAAATTATGACAAAATATAAAGGTTTAAATACCATTTGCACGCACGTAGGCGAAATTAAAGACACACAATTCGGTGGGGCTATTTCGCCCATTTTTATGACATCATCCTATCCTTTTATGGATGTAGATGTGAAACGTTATCCGCGTTATTTTAACACACCAAATCAAGAATCTGTGGCCATAAAGATTGCCGCTTTAGAACATGCCGAGGCTGCGATGCCTTTTGCATCAGGTATGGCGGCTATAAGCACCACACTTTTGGCCTTTTTACAGCAAGGAGATCATGTGGTTTTTCAGAACGAAATTTATGGAGGCGCTTTTAATTTTGTGGTAGAAGAGTTTGATAAATTTGGCATTGAATACACCTTTACAAAAGGTGTGGCTGTAACCGATTTTGAATCAGAAATTAAAGAAAACACCAAAGTTATTTATATAGAAACGCCTTCCAATCCATTACTTAGCATAACCGATGTTGTGGCTGTAGCCGATTTGGCTAAAAAACATGGTTTGATAAGTATGATTGACAATACTTTTGCCTCACCTGTAAATCAAATCCCAATTGATTTGGGTATCGATATCGTTTTGCATTCCGCAACAAAATATTTGGGTGGACATAGCGATATTTGTGCAGGTGCCGTAGCTTCAACCAATGAAAATATAAATATTATTTTTCAGAAAGCTAAGAATTTAGGAGGTAATATGAGCGATTTTATGTGTTACCTTTTAGAACGCAGTATCAAAACTTTGGGCTTGCGTGTAAAACAACATAATGTAAATGCTTTGGCAATGGCAGAGTATTTAGAAGATCATAAAGCAATTAAAAAAGTATATTACCCAGGATTAGCATCACATCCAAATCACAGTATTGCAAAAGCGCAGATGAAAGGTTTTGGGGGCATGTTGTCTTTTGAATTGAATGACGGTCTAGATGCTGTTGCTTTTCAAAAAGCTTTAACAATGATTAAACCTTCGTTGAGTTTGGCAGGCGTAGAGTCCACTATTTTACTGCCAGCTGTAACATCTCATGCCTTAATGGGCGCTGAGGCAAGAAAAGAGCAAGGCATATCAGATAATCTTTTGCGTTTTTCGGTCGGTATTGAAGAGCTTGAAGATATCATTGCAGATATAGAGCAAGCCGTAGATCAAATAACAAAATAAGAATTTAATTAGAATTATATGAAACTAGATATTTTAGCCATAGGTGCCCATCCAGACGATGTAGAATTAGGTTGTGGTGCTACTGTTGCCAAAGCAGTTGCCGAAGGAAAAAAAGTGGGCATTTTAGATTTAACCAGAGGTGAATTGGGTACGCGTGGTTCTGCAGAAATACGCGATAAAGAAGCAGCGGTAGCTGCTAAAATACTTGGTGTTTCTGTTCGTGAAAATTTAGCTTTTGCCGATGCTTTTTTTGTGAATGACAAAGTACATCAATTAGAAGTTATTAAAATGATTCGCAAATATCAGCCAGACATTGTGTTGTGTAATGCTGTTGAAGATAGACATATTGATCATCAGAAGGGAAGTAATTTGGCTTCGGATGCTTGTTTTTTATCTGGTTTAGAAAAAGTTGAGACGCAATTGGATGGTGTGAAGCAAGAAGCTTGGCGTCCAAAAAAAGTCTATCATTATATTCAATGGAAAAATATTGAGCCTCATTTTGTGGTAGATGTAGGAGACTTTATTCACACCAAAATGGCATCCGTTAAGGCTTACGGTTCGCAGTTTTATAATCCAGATAGCAGTGAACCAGTATCGCCAATTACGAGTAAATTTTTTTTAGATAGTATTTCTTATCGCGCACAAGATTTGGGCCGTTTGATAGGTGTAGATTATGCCGAAGGCTTTACCACAGAGCGTTATGTAGCCGTTAAAAGTTTAGATGATTTAATCTGATTTTTTATTATAAAAATATTTGTAGAAAATCGGAAATAGATTACATTTGCATCTGCTTATTTGAAAGACTAATAAGCACGCAAAATGGTGGTTGTAGCTCAGCTGGTTAGAGCATCGGTTTGTGGTACCGAGGGTCGCCGGTTCGAACCCGGTCTTCCACCCAAAAATAAAGCTTCTCAGAAATGGGGAGCTTTTTTTGTGTCTTAAATCAAAGTTAAGACTTTCCGGGTGAGAAGTTTATCCCGTGAGCGTAGCGATACGAGGGTGCAGCCTGTGGAAACCCGGTCTTTTACCCAAAAATAAAGCTTCTCATCCCGATAGTTATCGGGAGGGAGGTTTTTTGTACAGAGAGTCAACAAGGGAGCCTGCTCTCTTGTTAAACTTTAAGTTTTTCTGATAAATAAGAGGCAGTATAAGAATTTTGTTGAAGAATCAAATCTTCTGGCGTTCCTTGAAATAGGAGGTCGCCACCTTTTTCGCCACCCTCTTTGCCCAAATCAATAATATAATCGGCACATTTAATCAGATCCAAATTATGCTCAATAACGAGAACGGAATGTCCCTTTTCTATAAGTGCCTGAAAAGATTTGATGAGTTTTAAAATATCGTGAAAATGGAGGCCTGTTGTAGGTTCATCAAAAATAAAAAGCGTTTTTTCTTTGGTTACACCTTTTACTAAAAACGAAGCCAGTTTTATACGTTGCGCTTCGCCGCCAGAAAGGGTAGAAGAGGCTTGCCCTAATTGCACATATCCCAAACCTACATCTTGTAAAGCTTTGAGTTTTTGAACTACTTTTAATTGGTTAATTTCTTTAAAAAATAGAATGGATTCATCAACACTCAAAGTCAATAAATCTGAAATTGATTTTCCCTCAAAAGTAACTTCTAAAACTTCCTTTTTAAAACGTTTGCCATTACAGGTTTCGCAAATTAAATGCACATCTGCCATAAATTGCATTTCTATGGTAACTTCGCCATCGCCTTTACAGGTTTCGCATCTGCCACCATCTACATTAAAAGAAAAATGCTTGCTTTTATAATTTCTGATTTTAGATAATTTTTGTGATGCAAATAAATTCCTAATATCATCGTAAGCTTTGATATAAGTCACAGGATTAGAGCGACTGCTACGGCCAATAGGATTTTGATTGATAAATTCTACATTCTTTAGACTTTCGTAATTACCTTCTATATTTCGGTACTGTCCTATTTTATCTGTGCTATAACCCGTTAATTCTTTCTGTAAAACAGGATATAAAATATGACGGACCAAGGTGCTTTTTCCACTACCCGAAACACCAGTTATGACAGCTAAGCAGTTTAAAGGGATTTTTACATCAATATTTTTAAGATTATGAGAACGCGCTCCTAGAATTTCTATATAATTCCGTGTTTTTCTTCGTTGTTTTGGGATGGGTATTTCTAACTTGTAATTAAGATATTGTGCTGTGAGCGAATCAGATTTTAATATGTCTTTATAAGTACCTTCAGCCACGATTTCGCCACCAAAATAGCCAGCCTCTGGTCCAATATCTATGATATAATCGGCGGCTTTCATAATATCTTCATCATGTTCAACAACAATAACAGTATTGCCTAAATCGCGTAAATCTTGTAGCACTTTTATTAAACGTTCTGTATCTTTTGGATGTAAGCCTATGCTGGGTTCGTCTAAAATATACATAGATCCTACCAAACTGCTTCCTAAAGAAGTGGCAAGATTTATGCGTTGGCTTTCTCCTCCAGATAATGTGCGTGAATTTCTGTTTAAATTTAAATATGAAAGGCCAACGTCTTGTAAAAATTTAAGTCGGTTATTAATCTCAATTAATATGCGTTTTGCGATTTTAAATTCGGTAGCATCTAATTTCAAGTTATTAAAAAAATCGTCTAATTTATCTAGTGGTAAATCCACCAAATCGGTAATCGATTTGCCGTTTATTTTTACATAAGATGATTCAATTTTTAAACGTTTTCCGTTGCAAACATCGCATTGCGTTTTTCCGCGATAGCGCGATAATAAAACACGATTTTGAATTTTGTAGCTCTTATTTTCGATGTGTTTAAAAAAGGTATTGATACCTTCAAAGGCATCATTGCCTTTCCAAATTAAATCTTTTTGTTCTTGTGTGAGCTCAAACCAAGGTTTATGAATGGGGATGCCAAACCTAGAAGCGCTCATTAATAGTGGTTCTTTGTATGATAAATAAGCTTCAGATCTCCATGGTAAAATAGCATTGTCATAAATGGATAAAGCCGAATTTGGAATAACCAAGTCTTTATCAATACCAATAACATTGCCATAACCTTCGCATTTTGGGCAAGCGCCATACGGATTGTTAAAGCTAAAAAGATGAAGGTTTGGTTCTAAAAAAGACATCCCATCTAAGTCAAACGAATTGCTAAATTCTTGAATGCTTTTGTCTGATAAAATTTCTAATTGACAGAGGCCGTGACCTTCGTAAAAAGCTGTTTGAATAGCATCTGCGAGCCGGTTGTAATAATCTTCGTTATGCTGCACAACCAGTCTGTCTACTACCAGATAAAATTCAGAAATTTTAGCAAAATCAGAAATATTTTCTAAAGCAGTCTCAATTTTTAATATATCACTTAAAAATTTTACACGGGCATACCCTTGTTGTAAAAGAAGGGGTAATAGTTTATTTAATGGACGTTCTTTGGAAACTTTAATAGGTGCTAAAAGAAGCAATTTTTCATTTTCTGGCAGTGCCTTTATATAGGTTATAACCTCGGTAACAGTATGTTTAATAACTTCATTACCAGAAATAGGAGAGTAGGTTTTGCCCACTCTGGCAAAAAATAATTTTAAATAATCGTAAATTTCTGTAGAAGTGCCTACAGTAGATCTGGGATTGTTAGAATTAACCTTTTGTTCTATGGCAATAGCAGGCGAAATACCTTTTATATAATCTACTTTGGGTTTGTTTAGTTTTCCTAAAAACTGACGCGCATAAGAAGACAAACTTTCTACATAACGTCTTTGACCTTCGGCATAAAGCGTATCAAAAGCCAAACTCGATTTTCCAGAACCAGACAAACCTGTAATAACAACTAATTTATTTCGGGGGATAGCAACATCAATATTTTTTAAATTATGCAACCCAGCACCCTTAATAAGGATGAATTCTTTAGGATTTAGTTCCGAAATATTTTGGGTCATTTAAAAAAGGATAAGCTACAAATATATAAAAAGTCAGCTTAATTTTAAAGCTAATTAAATCCCAAAAATAATATTAGGGATTTTATTTCAAAAATAAATTATCATTAAAAAGTAAATATAATTTGTTTTTTACCCAAATTATTTGCTATTTTTGGAGTAATAATTTATTAAACCACTGCCTATAGCATAATATTACTTTTTTTTTGATTGATTGCACAAAAATTATCTTAATAAAGTAATGTTATGAAAAACCCCATACTTGACGATTCAGTATTGATTGCTAGTTATATATCTGGTCAAGAAAAACCATTAGAGATTTTAATTACCAGACATAAACAACGCGTTTTTAGCTTTATTTATTCAAAGGTTTTGGATAAAGAAGTGGCCGAAGATATATTCCAAGACACCTTTATTAAGGTTATAAATACTTTAAAAAAAGGAAAATATAACGAAGAAGGTAAATTTTTGCCTTGGGTTATGCGCATTGCCCATAATTTGGTAATAGACTTTTTTAGAAGAAACAAGCGCATGCCTTTGTTTAAAAATACATCAGATTTTGATATTTTTTCTGTGTTAGCCGATTCTAAAATTAATATTGAAGGTCAGATAATTAAAGACCAAATCCATACAGATGTTTATAGGTTACTTTCTACCTTGCCAGAAGATCAACGCGAAGTTTTAGAAATGCGTTTGTATAAAGATATGAGTTTTAAAGAAATTGCAGAACAAACTGGCGTAAGTATCAATACAGCCTTAGGCAGAATGCGTTATGCGTTGATTAATTTAAGAAAAACAATAGCGGCAAAAGAAATAATTTTAACATATTAATACTAAAGTAAAAATTTAGACGTTTATAGTTTAACTAACATAAAGAAAAACTATTATATGGCTAAAAATTACACTAATAATTTATTCAAAAAGACATTAAACCCTAAAAAAGAAACTGTTTCATTTTTATTGAATTATTCAAAATCCTTATGGATTGTTAAAACTAGGTTTCATCAAATTTATGAATTAAGTTTGAATTAGTTAAATGCCCACTTTGCCAACGAGTGGGCATTTATGTTTTATGTGATTCTTCCCATTTTCTTATAACCGATTTTCTGCCAATAGTGGCAGTAATAATATCTTTATTTAAATCCCAACCACGGGCTTGAGAATAAATTCTTCCGTAAAAAATAATTTGAAGATGGAGTTTGTTCCACAATCCTCTTGGAAACAAGCGTTTGGCATCTTTCTCAGTTTGTGTTACATTTTTACCATTGGTTAAATTCCACCGATACATCAACCGATGAATATGTGTATCTACCGGAAATGCTGGCACACCAAAAGCCTGACTCATAACCACACTAGCCGTTTTATGACCAACAGCAGGCATGGCTTCTAAAGCTTCAAAACTTTGTGGCACATTGCCATTATGCTCTTCGATAATCATTTTAGATAGGCCATAAATGCCCTTTGACTTCATCGGCGATAAGCCAACAGGGCGAATAATTTCTTTAATTTCTGCGACCGAAAGTTTTACCATATCATACGGATTATCGGCTTTAGCAAATAAGATGGGTGTTATTGTATTTACACGTGCATCTGTGCTTTGCGCGGATAATAATACCGAAATTAAAAGGGTATAAGGATCTTTATGATTTAGCGGAATTGGGGTTTTGGGGAATAATTCTTCGAGGGTGTCAATAACAAATTTAACACTTTGTTGTTTGGTCATTTTTCGTATTTTTATAGCACAAACTTACAAAATATGACAACATTGCAAATAGGTGATAAAGCGCCAGATTTTAGAGCTTTAAATCAAGATGGAAAAACAATTTCTCTTTCTGATTATATGGGTAAAAAATTGGTGCTCTTTTTTTACCCAAAAGCAAGCACGCCCGGTTGCACAATGGAGGCTTGTAATTTACGTGACAATTACCAAATCTTTTTAGCCAGCGGCTATGCTGTTTTGGGCGTGAGCGCTGATGCTGCCAAACGTCAACAAAATTTTATCACAAAAAATAATTTACCATTTGATTTATTGGCAGATGAAGATAAAACAGTAATAAATGCCTTTGGTGTTTGGGGACCTAAAAAATTTATGGGACGTGTTTATGACGGCATTCACCGCACAACTTTTGTAATTGATGAAAAAGGTATTATTGAGGATGTAATTTTAAAAGTAAAAACAAAAGCACATGCAAGTCAGATAATTGCCGTAAATTAAAAAGGGTCTGTATAAATAAATACAGACCCTTTTTAAAATTATAAATAACTTAGATTACATATTTTTAATTTCTGAAATTAAAGCTTGAATTGTTTTTTTAGCATCACCAAAAAGCATGGCTGTTTTTTGATTGTAAAACAATTCATTTTCTATACCGGCATAACCGGGATTCATAGTTCTTTTGTTGACAATTATTTGCTTGGCATCGGCAACTTCAAGAATTGGCATGCCATAAATTGGACTAGAAGGATCATTATGAGCTGCAGGATTTACAACATCATTCGCCCCAACAACAAATACAACATCGGTATTTTTGAATTCTGGGTTTACATCATCCATTTCGGCTAATTTATCATAGTCAACATTACTTTCTGCTAAAAGCACATTCATGTGACCTGGCATACGCCCAGCAACAGGGTGAATGGCATATTTTACTTCAACACCTTTGCTTTCTAACAGTTGTTCTAATTCGTGAATGGCATGTTGTGCTTGTGCTACAGCTAAACCGTAACCAGGTACAAAAATAACACGTTGCGAATAATTCATTAAAATAGCGACATCACTTGCAGTGCTACTTTTAATTTCTCCAAGTTCAGATTTAGTACCGCTGGCAACAGCATCACCACCACCAAAAGCACCAAAAATAACACTTGTTAAAGATCTGTTCATCGCTTTACACATAGCTACGGTTAAAATTAATCCGGCAGATCCAACAAGAATACCACCAACCAACATTACCATATTTGTATAAAGAATACCTGTAATGGCAGCGGCTATCCCCGTTAAGGAGTTTAAAAGAGAAATAACTACAGGCATATCTGCACCGCCAATTGGAATAACGAATAGCACACCATAAATTAGGGCGCCTAGAAGTAAAGCATATAATAAAATTTGACTGTCAGAACCGGTCCAAACCATATATGCGCCAAAGACAATAAGACCTAAAATAACAAGGTTGTTTATGAGATTGTATTTTGGGAGTCTGATTAAACCATTCATAGTGCCGTTTAACTTAGCCCAAGCAATTATACTTCCAGAAAATGTAATACTACCAATTATAATAGCTGCCATTGTTGTGGTGGTTTGCATAACATCGCCTATGTTTTTGCTGAATTCTACCAAGCCAATAATAGTTGCACTTGCGCCACCAAAACCGTTAAATAACGATACGAGTTCTGGCATTTTGGTCATTTCTACTTTAACAGCTATAAGCCATCCTATTATAGAACCTATCGCAATAGCGGCTAAAATTAAACCGTAAACAAAAGTAGGTACGTTTGAATTATTTAAGAAAATGGTGCCTACAATGGCAAGCCCCATTCCAGAGCCCGCAATTAAATTACCTTTTTTTGCAGTTTCTGGATGCCCTAACATTTTTAATCCAAAAATAAATGTGATAGAGGCAATAAGATATATAATACTTAATGTGATTGTCATGATTTTTTCTTTTTAAACATTTGTAACATTCGGTCGGTTACAACAAAGCCACCAACCACATTTAAAATTCCGAGTACTACAGCAAAAAAGCCTAATGTTAAAGCAACATAATCTGTAGGGTCTGCTTGAAGCATAACTAAAATTGCACCAACAATTACAACGCCACTTAAGGCATTTGCGCCAGACATTAATGGTGTATGCAATACAGCAGGAATATTTTTAATGACCTCAACGCCAATAAATATCGATAAGATAAGGATATAAATTAAATCGAGGTTATCGTTTATAAATTCTAAAATTTTCATCGTATATAATTTTTAAGATTTTCTAATTTCGCCACTTTTAACAATAAGTGTTTCTTCTGTAATTTGATCTTCTAAATCCCATTTAAACTTGTTATCTTCAGTCAAAAGGTTTAAAAAATTAAACATGTTTTTAGCGTATAAATCGCTGGCATTGGTCGAAACACTTTCTGGAGCCATAGTAGTGCCAATAATTTTAACACCATTGTGCAAAACAGTTTCATTCATTTTACTCAATTCACAGTTACCTCCATTTGCAGCAGCTAAATCAATAATTACTGCACCGTTTTTCATTTGATCTACTTGTTCTTTTGTAATTAAAACAGGCGATTTTCTACCAGGAATTAAAGCTGTGGTAATAACCAAATCGGCTTTAAAAAGTGATACGTTTACGGCTTCTTTTTGACGTTTAACATAATCATCAGAAGCTTCTTTGGCATAACCGCCTTCAGATTCTTCACCTGTATTATCAACACTGATAAATTTGGCACCTAAAGATTCTACTTGTTCTTTAGTTTCCATTCTAATATCTGTAGCTTCTACAATAGCACCTAAGCGTTTTGCAGTGGCAATGGCTTGTAATCCTGCAACACCAACACCATAAATTAAAACGCGCGAAGGTGTAACTGTACCAGCCGCAGTCATCATTAATGGGAATATTTTAGTCATTTCATTCGCACCAACAATAACAGCTTTATAACCTGCTAAATTGCTTTGAGAACTTAAAACATCCATATCTTGAGCTCTAGAAATCCTAGGAATAGCATCCATAGAAAAAGCAGAAACGCCCTTACTGGCTATGTCGGCTATTAATTCTGGATTTGATCTGTGGAATAATTGGCTGATAACAACCTGATCTTTTTTGAATAAACTGATTTCTTCTTTTTCAAAAGGATTTATTTTGACGATAACATCAGCAGTATTAAACAATTCTGCACGGTCAACTACGCTTGCGCCAGCATCTGTATAGTCAGAATTTTTAAAATTTGATGCCACACCTGCATCTTGCTCTATTAAACACTCAAAGCCTTTATTTACAAGAAGCTTAGCGATGGTTGGGTTTAGAGAAACCCTTTTTTCGCTTTTAATGCTTTCTTTTAAAACGCCTATTTTCATAAATTAATGTTTTTATTTTGTTTATTATGTAGTACTTACTAAACAAATTTCGAATAAAATACCCTACATGGTTTTATACTAATTGTAAGATTTTTATAGAATGATTATTTTTAGTTTTACATTATAAACGGTGTTAATTTAAATTGATTATATATTAATTAATTTTTTGGATATTAGAATTTGTCAAATGTAAAATTATTGATAGAGAATAAGTATGATAATTGTCAATGTATTTTTCTAATTTCGTCTTTAAAATAGCAATAAAAGCTGTAATTTTCAATCTTAAATAAATAATCAAAAAACGCTTGGAAATAATATTTTTAGGAACTGGTACATCGCAAGGCATTCCAATAATAGGGAGTAAAGATCCTGTATGTTTATCTGCTAACATTAAAGATAAAAGATTACGGTCATCTGTTATTATTTCGTGTAAAGATAAGCAAATTGTTATAGACACGGGACCCGATTTTAGGCAACAAATGTTACGCCATGATATTGATAAAATTGATGCCATTTTATATACCCACGAACATTCTGATCATACTGCTGGTATTGATGATATACGCCCTTTTTGTCATAGAAATGGGCCGATGCCAATTTTTGCACAAGAGCGTGTTATGGCTAATTTAAGGGAAAGGTTTGCCTATATTTTTGCAACCGAAAACAGGTATGAGGGCGCGCCAAGTGTTGCGACACATGTTGTTGAAAATAAAAGGTTTAAGTTAGGAGAGGTTTCTGTAGTTCCCATTGAAGTAGGTCACGGAAACATTCAAATATTGGGTTATCGCCTAGAAGATTTTGTGTATTTAACCGATGTTAAAACGATTAGCGATACAGAAAAAATCAAACTTAAAGGCATCAAAGTTTTGGTGGTAAATGCTTTGCGGATAGATCTACATCCCACACATTTTAACTTACAAGAGGCGCTTAATTTTATTGCAGATGTTCAGCCAGAACGTACCTATATTACACATATAAGTCATAAGTTGGGATTTCATAAAGAGGTCGAAAAACAATTGCCTAAAAATGTTTTTTTAGCTTACGATAACTTAAAAATTAGTCTTTAAAAAGCTTAATTAAAATCGATAATTTGATAGCCCAAACTTTGGTATTCGGTTAACACAGTCAAGGCAGATAATGCAAAAAGAACGGGTTTGGCCACATCTTCTTTAGAAATGTTATAAGATAAGGCAGATTGTCCGCAGACATATAGTTTAACATCTACATTTTTTAATTCTTTTAATAAATCAAGACTCGGATTTTTCTTTCTGAATTTTTCTTTATAAGCAGCATTACTTAAAATATCTTTGGTGGCAGAGCCGTGAAATACAACAGCAATATCTAGATTTTCTAAAGGTACACCTTGCGCAACGTGCATGTTCATAAAACGCGCCACAATATCTAGTAAAGGATTGCTCACGTTAATATCATTGGTGGCTTTTCTGATATCAAAAATAACTTTGTATTTCTTTTGTGGGTTTAAACTAAAATCAGGGTTTTGGATGTTATAAAATTTACCATAATCTTTTATGACAGATCCTTTTTGTAATTCTTGTGCATTTGTAGCTAAAGTTAAAAAAAGGAAGAAAAAGCTTAATTTTTTCATTATAAGAGGTGTTTTTAGGAAGGTTAAATTTTACTGCTTAAAAACTGATTAAAATCGTAAAAGCATTGTGGTGTAACCGAATGACCAGTTGGGTATGTTTTAAAAACATTAGAAATGCCAAGTGCATTTAAATATTGTGGTGATTTTTGCGCCCATTGTAAAGGAATAACTTGGTCTTGTGTGCCATGAGAACAAAAGAAATCGAGGTTTTTATAAGCTTCAGGTGATAAAGCTTTAAATAATTCCTCTTTTATATAGCCACTTAAAGCCACAACATTTTTAAATATTTCAGGATAACTAAGTGCCAAGGCGTAACTTAAAATACTGCCTTGACTGAATCCTAAAAGGCTGATGTTATCATGGTTAAAACTAAAAACAGTTTTAAGTTCATCGGTAAATTTGAGAATTGCTTTTTTGGCGGATAAAGCTTCGTCAATATCAGAAAAATTACCATCGGTATTATTAAAATTAATGGTGTACCAAGCATAACTTTGCATGCCCAAGGTTTGAGGTGCTCTGGCGCTAACAATTAAATAATTGTCGGGCAATTCTTCTGCGAACGAAAATAAATCGGCTTCATTGCTCCCGTAGCCATGTAGCAGTAATAAAAGGGGCGGATTTATTGTTGGTATTTTTGGTAATCTGTGTAAATAATTTAGAGATAAATCTGCCATATTAATTCAATATCATTTTTCCATTATTAATAACGCCATACACTTTTCCTTTGAGATTTTTGTTTAGAAAAATGGCGTTTTTTGAAGTCGATAAAATATGTTTCCCCTCAAAAATATAATCCCCTTTAGGGTTAAAAAAAGTAAGATTTGCGAGCTGATTTTCGTTTACCGATGTCGTTTCAAGATTAAAACATTTTCTGGGTTTGTTGGTAAGGGCTTCAATCAAAATTTCTAAATCAATACAATTATTTACAGCGCCAAAAAGACTTTCTAAACCAATGCTGCCATTTAAGGCATGGGCGAATTCTATTTTTTTATTTTCGATATCAATAGGATTGTGGTCTGATGTAATCATATCAATAGTGCCGTCTAACACGCCGTTTATTAAGGCCTTAATGTCACTTGGTTCGCGTAGAGGCGGAGATACTTTATAGCTGGTATCAAAATCAGATATTTCGGTATCGGTTAAAACCAGATGATGCGCAGCCACACTGCAGGTTACTTTTAAACCTTTTTTCTTGGCATTTTTTATGAGCTGCACACTTCGTTTACACGAAATTGTAGGAATATGTAAGCGTCCACCTGTGTAGGTAAGTAGTGTTAAATCGCGTTTAATTTGGATTATTTCTGCCATGGCAGGAATGCCTTTTAATCCGTTAAGGGTACTTTGCTTGGCTTCGTGCATTTGACCTTCTGAAGCAATGTTTATATCAAGCGGAAAACTCATGACAATGGCATCAAAATTTTGTGTGTATTGCAAGGCCAATTTCAATAAATTACTGTTGGCAATGCCTTTGCCATAATCTGTAAAAGCAATGGCACCGGCTTGTTGCATATCGTACATTTCGGCCAATTCTACACCTTCAGATTTTTGTGTGAGCGCCCCAATGGGGTACACATTTACCAAGTTATTATTGGCTTTTTCTTTGATAAAACTTATACCCGCTTTGTTGTCAGTTATTGGGTTTGTAAGTGGGTTAATTGCCACAGCTGTAAATCCACTTTTAGCGGCAACATTTAAACCATTTGATAAGGTTTCGCGTTCTTCGTAACCAGGTTCTCCAAAGCAAACACTGCTGTCAAACCAACCTGTTGAAACGTGTAAATTTTCTAAATCTATAATTTTATGTGTCTTAGTTGGACTAAGGCTTTTGCCGATAGATTTAATAATACCATTCTCAATAAAAATATCCATCTTTTTAAGATGATTTTTACTTTCTTTATCAATTATTTTAGCTTGTTTAATGAGAAAATTCATGACCTAAAATGTTTTAGTAAGACGAGTTCAATGATAAAAAATAAGAGTGCTAATACAATACATATTTCCCACCATTCAAAGATAGATGTATTGTCTTTAAAGGATTGTATGGCTTCTGATACATCTGTAAAATAGGATGTATTTTTATTTTTTTCTAAAAAATCTTTGGTATAAAATTCTTGAACACCTTCTTTTCTATTGCTGTTAAAAGCTAAATTTTGCAATTTTAAATCGGCATTATTTATGGTGTAAAATCCGGCTTTATCTGGTTGCTTATCTGTTTCTAAAATAACGGTATTTTGTTGTATCCGCTGTAGCGGAATAAAAGAATTTGTGCCATCAGAAATGCTTAACACGGCATCATTTTTTATGGTAGTATTTATGGCAATTTTATTATTGTCATTCAAAGTATAATACAACCTGTTGGTAGGGGTGGTTTGCAAGGCCGCATTATAAAAAATGGGGACAATTAAAGGCGAATTTACCAGCGTATTCAATTTGACATCAAGCGGTGTGGCAACAAAATAAAGTGTGCCATTTTTTACTGGGATTTGGCTTATAAAATCGGCATTATTATCTAATTTAAGAACACTGTTGCTGTGGGTTGTGTTGATATTGTAATAACTCGTCACACTTGGGTAATCGAAGTTTTTGACTTGTTTTTCGAACACATTTGTCAACAAAGGGTGCGCGTAATTTATAGTTGTAATCTGATGCGCTTGAGCAATCTTAGTAAATTTATTTTTGATATTTAAAGTGTTAAATAGCTGTGTATAAGAACTTATGTTGCTTTGTTCACCTGGTATAACAACCAAAGTACCACCATTATCTAAAAACCTTTTTAAAGCCGTAATTAATAAATCTGGAATCCTATCAACCGCATTTGATATGATAAGCTGTTGTTTAATAATTTTGGTGTAATCAAGATTGTTTAAACCACTTTGCGTGTGATTAAATTCAATACCATCATACAATTTATTTAAGGCTTTTGAATTGTTGCCAATACTTAGAACATTAATTTTTTCTGGCTTTGTCAACACAAAATATAAAGTGTTATCTAATTGGAGAGACTTGTCATCTAGTGTTATTTTTCCTTTAAAATTGGCATCGTTTGCTATGGTAAATTTTGTATTGCTCACTCCATTTTCAACACTTTTAACACTTGTTTTTGCAAGCAATAGGTTGTTGTTAAAAAGCGATACAGCCGTATTTTTTGTTGTTGAATTCGTGTTTTTAATCACCACATTAATAGAGACATTTGTGGCATCTTTGCTCAATATATACACACTGTCTATACTTATATTAGCCGTATTGTTATGTTGTAATTTGATGAATTTATAATCAATTTTAGGATTAAAAGTGATGCCAGCATTGGCGGTTTTGTTTGTTTGAAAATCGGATATTATAAAGGCATTGGTTTCGCCTTCTAGTTTTTGCGATACATTAGAAATTCTTAGCAAAGCACTTTCTAATTGAAAAGGAGTAGGGCTGAGTTTTAATTTTGATACCTGCGATTTAAATTGTTCTATGTTTAAGTTTTTAAAAGTTTCGTTATTACTTAACAAAGTAATGGCCGATGTTGTACTAGGAAATTTTATTAAATCTTGAACAGCCTTATTAAATAAATTTACAGTGCTAATCTTAGCTTGCATGCTATACGAATTGTCTAAATAAACAATATTGTTTGTTGTTGTAGCTGCCTTTTTTTTGCTGTAAAAGGGTTGCGAAAAGGCTAAGATCAAAAAAGTAAACAGCGCTAATCTACTAATAAGTACAAGAATTTTCTTTAGATTAGAACTTTTTCTATTTTGTAAAACGATGTTTTTTAAGAACTTAACATTTGTAAAACGAACCTTGGTAAATTTTTGTAGCTGAAAAAAATGAACAATTATAGGAAGGATAAGCAAGATTAAAGCGAAAAGAATATAAGGGTGCTTAAATTGCATTGTTCAAAAGATTTGTCAAAAATACTAAAAACCCATAGAAACACAATTAAAAATCACAAAAGAATTGGCATGTGTTTTTGCGTTTGTTTTTAGGGGCTTCTTCCAAATTATCACGACACCTATCCGTGGGAGGTAGGCTCAGCCTGACATTAAAATGACGTCATAGCTAGGAATCCCGATCCCGATAGCTATCGGGACTATCGGGACGACGAGTAATCTCAAATAAATAAAACTAGAGATTCTTCACTTCACTGTGCTTTGTTCAGAATGACATAGGCACTTGTCATTCTGACAGAGTCCCGCTTAAGCGGGGCGACGATGAATCTCAAAATAATTAAAACAAGAGGTTGCTTCGCTTTGCTTACCTTTCGGTATACAGGCTCGCAATGCCGTTTTATTTTCCTTTCTGTTTTGTCAATGCAATATCAATAACATCGCTCATGTGTTTTACATAATGAAATGTCAAACCTTTTAAATAATCGGCTTTAATTTCTGCAATGTCTTTTGCGTTTTCTTCGCATAAAATCAGTTCTTTAATATTGGCACGTTTGGCCGCCAAAATCTTTTCTTTAATACCACCAACAGGCAATACTTTACCACGCAAGGTAATTTCGCCAGTCATGGCTAATTTAGATTTAACTCTGCGATTTGTATAAGCCGATACCAAACTTGTTAACATGGTAATACCCGCACTTGGCCCATCTTTTGGTGTGGCACCTTCGGGCACGTGCATGTGTACATTTTTAGTTTCTAAAGTTTCGCTAGAAATGCCAAATTCTTCGGCATGCGCCTTAATATATTCCATGGCAATAGTAGCCGATTCTTTCATTACTTTACCTAAGTTACCAGTGATGGTAAGCGTTCCTTTCCCTTTAGAAAGGATAGATTCAATAAACAAAATATCGCCACCAACACTTGTCCAAGCCAAACCAGTAACCACGCCGGGCACTTCGTTGTTTTCGTATTTGTCGCGTTCTAAATGCGATGGGCCTAGTATTTTTTCTATGGTTTCTACAGCAATTTTAGTATCGTATTCTTGTTCCATGGCAATGCTTTTTGCCGCAAAACGAATCACTTTGGCAATCATTTTTTCCAAGCCACGCACACCCGATTCTCTGGTATAACCTTCCACAATTTTTTCCAATTGTTTTTTACCTAATTGGATGTGTGTTTTTGTTAATCCATGTGCTTTTAATTGTTTAGGTACAAGGTGTTTTCTAGCAATTTGCACTTTTTCTTCAATGGTGTAACCAGACACGTTTATCAATTCCATTCTATCGCGTAAAGCCCAAGGAATTTCTGATAAATTATTGGCTGTGGCGATAAATAAAACATTAGACAAATCGTAACCCATTTCTAGGTAATTGTCGTAAAATTCTGTGTTTTGCTCAGGATCTAAAACCTCTAACATTGCCGATGACGGATCGCCATTGTGGCTGTTTACCAATTTGTCAATTTCGTCAAGTACAAAAACAGGATTAGATGAACCTGCTTTTTTAATGTTCTGAACAATACGCCCAGGCATGGCACCGATGTATGTTTTTCTGTGTCCACGAATTTCGGCTTCATCGCGTAAGCCACCTAAAGACATGCGTACATATTTGCGCCCGATTGATTCGGCTATAGATTTCCCCAAAGAGGTTTTACCCACGCCCGGAGGGCCATATAAACAAATGATAGGCGATTTCATGTCGCCTTTTAATTTTAAAACAGCCAAATATTCTATGATGCGTTCTTTAACTTTTTCTAAGCCAAAATGGTCGCGGTCTAATATGCGTTCGGCGCGTTTTAAATCGAATTTATCTTTGGTGTATTTTTGCCAAGGCAGTTCTAACATCAAATCTAAATAGTTACGCTGGATGCCATATTCTGCCACCTGCGGATTCATGCGTTGCAAGCGTCCCAATTCTTTATTAAAAGTTTCTGACACTTCTTTAGACCATTTCTTTTTCTTTGCCTCGTGGCGCATTTCTTCAATTTCTTCGTCATAAGACACGCCACCCAATTCTTCTTGAATTGTTTTAAGTTGCTGATGTAGATAGTATTCGCGCTGTTGCTGATCCATGTCTTCGCGCACTTTAGAATGGATGTTGTTACGGATTTCTAATTTTTGTAACTCTTTATCCATCTTTTTAAGCATCAAAAGAGCACGCTCTTTTAAATCGCTAATCTTTAAAAGGTCTTGCTTTTCGGCAACACCTAAATTCATGTTAGACGAAATAAAGTTTACCAAAAAGTTATTACTCTGAATATTTTTTATGGCAAACGAAGCTTCTGAAGGTAAATTAGGATTTTCTTTGATAATTTTTAAGGCCAATTCTTTAACAGAGTCAATAATTGCTTTAAACTCAGTGTCTTTTGCAGGGGGCTTTACTTCTTTAAATTCTTTAACCTTTGCTTTAATATAAGGTTCTTCTTGAATTATTTCGCCAAGCTCGAAACGTTTTTTACCTTGAATAACAACCATGGTATTGCCATCGGGCATTTTAAGTACCTTTAAAATACGCGCTACAGTACCAATTGGATATAAATCTGATGCTTTGGGGTTTTCTATATTTTCGTCTTTTTGAGCGACAACACCAATGGTTTTATTGCCTCTATTGGCATCTTTAATAAGTTTTATAGATTTATCGCGTCCAGCGGTAATAGGAATAACAACACCCGGAAATAATACCGTATTTCTTATAGGTAAAATTAAGAGCACATCTGGCACCTCTTCTTTGTTTATTTCTTCTTCATCTTCGGGCGTCATTAACGGAATTAATTCGGCATCTTCGTCTAAAGCTTGTTGTAATGACAAACTGTCAATATTTAAAAATTTAGGATTACTCATAGTTTCTTTACGTCATTTTGACATTAATATAAGAATATTTTCTATATTGTAGGGTTAAATAATAACTATATAAGTAACGCTATCAATACATTAAAGTTTAACACTTAATTATACATCTGCTATATTTCAATTCTTATGCCATAGTAGGTCAGATGTCAATTTAAGTAACTAATGTAAAATTATTTTTAAAAAGTGTAACAATTTAAATTAATTTTTGTCTTTTATTTAGAAACGATTTTTTGCAAGTTAAAAGTTTACATATTGACCAATTAATTGAACGCTGTAAAAAGGCAGACAAAAGTGCTCAGTTTGAACTCTATAAACGTTATTATAAAGCAATGTATAATACGGCCTATAGAATTCTGAATGACAGCTTTGAGGCTGAAGATATAATGCAAGAATCGTTTCTAATTGCTTATACAAAATTGGGCACTTTTAAAGCCGAAAAAAAAGAAGGATATGACAGTGGTGTCCCTTTTGGAGCCTGGTTAAAACGCATCGTAATTAATAAAAGTTTAACCCAGTTAAAGAAGATTGATAAATATGAAAACGTCCCGCTTGAGCGGATTGGAAATCCGGCAGAAGAAGAGGGATTAAGTGATTACAGTAATTTGAAAGCAAATGCAATTTTAGATGAAATTAAACTACTAAAAGGAAATTATCAGACGGTGCTTAACCTCCATTTTATTGAAGGTTTTGATTATCAAGAAATGGCTCAAATAATGGATGTTTCTTACGAAAATATAAGGGTAATGATATCTAGAGCAAAAAGCAAGTTGAAAAAAAATTTAAAAAACAGTTATGAAAAAATCTCTTGAACATAAATTTAAAGAACTCGAAAATGAGTTTGATGTTGAAGTACCAGAAATAGGTCATTTTGATAGATTTCAAGCCAGACTTCAAGGGGAGGTTAAACCCAGACGCAATTACTGGAAACCGCTAGCAATTGCTGCAAGTCTGTTATTTCTTATCAGTTTTTCTTGGCCTTATTTTAATACCACTTCAGATTTAAAAGATGTGTCACCTCAAATGGGCGAAACACAGGCTTATTTTACATCGGTTATAGATCATGAATTAAAAGAATTGGGAAAATTAGAATCTGATGATACTAAAAAAATTATTGCCGATGCTTTAATACAAATCAATATCCTTGAAAAAGAATATAAAAACCTAACCATACAACTAAAAGAAAGTAACGCCAATAAAATAATTATTTATGCCATGATAGACAATTATCAAAAACGCATAAATGTTTTAAAATCGGTTATAGATCAAATTAATAATTTACAAAATTCTAAATATTATAGCAATGAAAAAGAACTTATTTAAATCGATATTATTGGTATTGTTATTACCAATTTTTGGATTTACCGCAGATAATCCAAAAGAAAAATACGAAAAATCTACAACCATAAAAAAAGAATTTAAAGTGAATGCAGACGCATTGCTTAAAATTAAAAATAAATATGGAAACGTTGATATCATTTCTTGGGATAAAAACACAATCAGCATCGAAGTAGTGATAACCGTTAATGGCTCAGACGAAAATGATGTAGAGAAAAGGTTAAAAGATATCTATGTTGAATTTGACGCCACTTCTAGTGAGGTTTCGGCTAAGACAATTATAGAAAAATCTTCTAGCAATTGGTCTTGGTGGGGTCGCAACAAAAGACTTAATTACAAAATTAATTATACTGTTAAAATGCCTATAACTAATAATTTAGATTTAGAAAATGATTATGGTTCTATTAATATTGATAAATTAAAGGGAACTACAAATATCAATTGCGATTATGGTAGTTTTGATATTGGTGAGTTGCAAAACACGTCGAATAGAATTAATGCAGATTACGTGTCGTCATCTTCAATTGCTTTTATTAATGAGGGTGTTATCAATTCAGATTATTCAAAAATAAATATTGATAAAGCAAATAAGATAGACTTAAATGCCGATTATACAAGCACTGAATTTGAAAGTATAAGAGACCTTAAATTCTCTTGCGATTATGGCAGTCTTAGAGCAAATAGTGCCGAAACAATTATAGGAAATGGCGATTATATTAGCCTAAGAGTGGGAAGTTTGGCAAGAGAATTAGATATAAGGGCAGATTATGGTTCACTTAAAGTGGATAAAATTTTAAAAGGATTTAAATCTGTTAAAGTTAATACAGATTATACATCTGGGATACGCTTTGGTTTTGACAATGCTTGCTCTTTTGACTTTGTTGTAAAACTAGATTATGCCGGCTTTGACTATAACGACCTTAAACTTGATTTTAATAAAAAAATAGTAAAATCGACTTCAAAATATTATGAAGGATTTTATGGAAACAAAAACAGTGGAAGCACAGTAAATATCAATGTAGAATACGGAAGCGTATCTTTTGATAACAATTAAAATTTTAAAAAAAATGAAAAAATTAGCAGCAATAATTGTATTTATTAGTTTAACAGTAACAACAGTTCAAGCCCAATGGTTTGGAAAAAGCATCAGAGGCAATCATAAAATGGTTACCGAAACCAGAACCACATCAGATTATGACGGCATCGGCGTAGCAGGATCATTTGACGTGAAGTTGGTTGAAGGAAAAGAAGGTAAAATAACTATTAACGCCGAAGAGAATCTGATACCCTATATTATAACCGAAGTTGATAATAACACACTTAAAATTAAGTGGAAAAAAGGCTATAGTATTTCTACAAATAAACACATTCTTGTTACCGTTCCTTTTAAAAGTATCTCTAAAGTTTCATTAGCTGGTTCTGGCGATGTTTACACCGATAATGCCACAATTACATCAGATAACTTAAAGGCTTCTTTATCTGGCTCTGGAGATATAAGATTAGATGTTAAAACAGGAAAATTAGAAGCGCGTATTGCAGGTTCTGGCGACATTGAATTAACAGGAATCACAGATGATTTAAGTGCTTCAATAGCTGGTTCTGGCGATGTAAAAAGCTATGACTTATTGGCCAAGAATGGTGATCTTAGAATATCTGGGTCTGGCGGGATAAAAGCAAATGTGTCAGACATGTTAAAAGTATCTATTGCAGGTTCTGGCGATGTTACTTATAAAGGCAATCCTAAAGAAGATGTCAGAATTTCAGGCTCGGGAAGCGTAAGATCAAAAGAATAATATACCCTTCAATTATTTTGTGAGAGAAGTCATTTTAAATGGCTTCTCTTTTTTTATACTCTTAATTGATAAACTGTTAAAGAAATATTAAAATCTAAATAATTTGTTACAAAACTAAAAGTATGTAGTCTTATAAGTATAATATCAATTAATAAATTATGAAAAAATCAATTTTTACCTTAACCATCCTTTTAAGTTTTGCCAACAATTCAAACGCAAATCAAATAATCCCAGAAAAGAACAATATTACTGATAATGAAATAGCTTATATTGTAGAAGAAGAAACAGACGAAGCTTTTAGTTTTAATCATAAGACCTATTTGCCAGAAAATTTTAATCCTTATGATTTAACCGATAATGAAGCAGATGTAACTTTATGGATAGATGAAGACGAAGACGAAGCATTCGATTTTGATCACACACAGTATTTGCCAGTAGGTTTTAATCCAAACTCAGCATTTAATGCTCTTTTTTTAGAAGATTTAGAATGGATTGAAGAAGAAGATGAACCATTTACTTTTGATACAAATAAATATTTTAATAATCATAAAGAAGAAATATTAGATACAAATAATTTTTAAAACGCATCGCAAGCTGTAAAGCTCTTATATATTTTTTTGGTTAGTTAACAATTAAACAGATAAGGATTCTCTTTATCTGTTTTTTTATTGTGCTCTGTATTTAGAAGTCTCATCAAAAATATGTTGTAAAATATTTTTATCTATTTCGTTAAATACCAAATCCCTACGCTCCATTACTTTTTCGGCTACTTCAAAAACTTTTGGTAGTTGATAAGTTGTAAATCCAGCACTACCACCCCAAGAAAATGAAGGAATAAAATTTCTCGGGAAATTACCACCGTAGATATTTGCACTTACACCCACAACAGTTCCTGTATTGAACATGGTATTGATGCCACATTTTGAATGGTCGCCAAAAATAAGACCGCAAAACTGAAGTCCGGTATCTTTAAATTTTTCTGATTCATAATCCCAAAGTTTTACACTGGCATAATTATTTTTAAGATTAGAGTTGTTGGTATCTGCACCTAAATTACACCACTCGCCAATAACCGAGTTTCCTAAAAAGCCATCGTGAGCCTTACTTGAATAGCCAAAGAAAACAGCATTATTAACCTCGCCACCAACTTTACAGTGTGGTCCTAATGTGGTAGCACCATATATTTTTGCACCCATTTTTAAAACGGAATGTTCTCCAATGGCAAAAGGACCTCTTACCATACAACCTTCCATTATTTCGGAATCTTTGCCCAGATAAATAGGGCCATTTGAAGCGTTTAGCACGGCTATTTCTACTGATGCACCTTCTTCTAAGAAAATCTGATCTTTATTTATGCAATGTACAGTATCTGAAATTTTTTGAGAAATGCGTCCGTGTGTGAGTAACTCAAAATCAAGTTTAATGGCGGCATCGTTTAAACTAAAAATATCCCAAACATTTTTTATTTGTAATAAATCTTCATCCAATTCAAAGTGTGTGTAGGTATCAAAATCTACTTCTTCTTGCAAATTTGATGTGTAAAATGCTACAATTTCATCCGATTTAAAAATAGCTTCGTTCTCTTTGAGATTTTTTACTTTATTAACAAGACTATTGGTAGGAATAAATGAAGCATTAATCATAATGTTGGCCTCAAATTCTACCATTGGAAATTTCTCAGATAAATAATCTTCGGTTAGGGTAGTAGTGGTACAGGATAAATGTTTTTCCCACTTTTCGCGAATGGTTAAAATTCCCACACGGATATCGGCAACAGGTCTGGTATAAGTTAGTGGTAATAGGGCATCACGCACAGTGCCATCAAATAAAATGCAATTCATTAGTTTTGATTTTGAACAAAGATAAGCTAACAAATTTAGTTGCTCAAATTTTAAAAACTAATTTTTAATTAAAGCTTCAATCTCTTTTGCAGTTAATAAACAACTACTAACTTTATTTATATCAGAACAATAAGAACTATTTGTAGCATTGTTTTTACAATCTATATTCGATAAGTCAATTGTTTTGAATTTTGGGTTGTAAACAATACAGCGCTCTAATAAAAGTGCTAAAGACTCATTTTCATTAATGCTTATATTATTTTTTATGAGGTAAGATTCTAAAAGCAATTGAATGGCTGATCTAGAATGTGAGCAAATTGAAAAAGGAATAATATCGGTACTGGGTTTTAATAGCTCTTGTTCGGCTATTGCCACTTTTTTTTGAGCTTTAGAAAATAAATAGTCAGGATTTTTATTCATAAAAAAGTTGAATAAAAAGAAACCCTTATTTTTAATAAGGGTTTCTTTAGCTCTATTATATACCTTGGTATAATTCTAATTTTTCCCATTTCTCTTCAACACCTTGTTGCGCTTTTACTAAAAGCTCTTTAGCAATTTCGGGGTTGTCTTTTACAACACGCGTAAATCTAGCTTCATTATACATAAAGTCTTCAATAGGAATACTTGGCGCTTTAGAATCTACTTTGAATTTTTTTCCTTTTGGATTTTCAGGATTGAATCTAAATAATGGCCAGAAACCGCTATCTACAGCTTTTACTTGTTGTGTAGCGCCATCTTTTAAATCGTAACCATGCTCACCACAATGAGAATAGGCAATAATTATAGATGGTCCAGGATAAGCAACAGCTTCCTCTATAGCTTTTAGTGTTTGCAAATCTTTGGCGCCAATAGCTATTTGAGCTACATATACATTTCCGTAAGAAATAGCTTGCAAAGCAACATCTTTTCTTTGTGTGCGTTTTCCTGAGATAGCAAACTTAGCACTTGCACCTATTGGTGTAGATTTTGAAGCTTGACCACCAGTATTTGAATATACGTGTGTGTCCATAACCAAAACATTAATATCTTCTCCAGAAGCCAGCACATGGTCTAATCCGCCATAGCCAATGTCGTAAGCCCAACCATCGCCACCAAATATCCAAACCAATTGTCTGCGTAGATAAGAGGTTAAACTCAATAATTTTTTAGCATCTGCATCATTTAAAGTTTTAAGTACAACTTTCAATTTTGCAATATCTGCTAATTTAGTTTCTTTTTCAGTTTCATTAGTTTCTTTGTTATTGATGATGGCATCAACAATGTCACTACCAACAAGCAATTCAACATTTTGAAGTAAGTCTAATGCTAATTCTTGTTTTTTAGAGAGTGCTAAACGCATACCTAAACCGTATTCTGCATTATCCTCAAACAATGAATTTGCCCAAGCAGGACCTCTGCCAGCAGCATTTTTAGTGTAAGGTGTTGTAGGTAGATTACCACCATAAATTGAAGAACAACCTGTGGCGTTGGCAACTATCATGCTATCGCCATACAATTGTGTTATTAATTTAATATAAGGTGTTTCACCACAACCAGAACAAGCTCCAGAGAATTCGAATAAAGGTTCTAAGAATTGTGAGCCTTTTACATTTGTAATGCTTAATTCTTTTCTGTCGTAATAAGGCAACTCATTAAAGTAATCCCAATTTTCATTTTCAACTTCGGCATTTTCAATTTTGTTATGCATGTTTATTGCCTTAAAGTCAGGATCTTCTTTACTTATAGCAGGACAAACAGCAACGCATAAATCACATCCAGTACAATCTTCTGGAGAAACTTGTAATAAATAAGATTCTTCTTTAGCGTTAAAAGGGCGCCCTTTAGCAGGGACGTGTTTTAAACCACTAGGACTGTCACTAAGTTCTAAGTTTGTTACAACTTTAGATCTAATGGCTGCGTGAGGGCAAATCATAACACATTTATTACATTGTGTACAAATATCTTCACCATCCCAAATAGGAATAATATCGGCTATACCACTTTTTTCATATTTAGTAGTGCCTGTTGGGAAAGTACCATCAACTGGGAAAGCACTTACAGGTAATTCATCTCCTCTACCTTCTAATATAACACCTAATACACGTTGTACAAACTCTGGCATATTTCCAGACATGGCTGTAGAAAACTCTTTAGTACTTGTAATTTTATTAGAGTAATGTACTTCATAAAGATTTTCTAAGGCTTTATCTACAGCATTAAAGTTCATTTGAACAACTTTGTCGCCTTTATGAGAGTATGATTTTACAATAGCTTCTTTAATTTTATCGATAGCTTCATCTTTTGGAAGCACACCAGAAATAGCAAAGAAGCAGGTTTGTAAAATTGTGTTTGTACGTTTTCCTAACTTAGCTTCAAAAGCAACTTTAGTAGCATCAATCACATAAAATTTAAGTGATTTATTGACGATTCTCTCTTGTAAAGTTTTAGGTAATTTATCCCAAACCTCATCTTTAGAATAAGGTGAATTTAATAAGAATGTACCGCCTTGTTTTAGATCTTTAGCTATATCGTAATTTTCAACAAAATTAAATTGATGACAGGCAATAAAATCTGCGGTATCAATTAAATAAGTAGAAGAAATTGGTTTTGGACCAAATCTAAGATGCGATATTGTTTGTGCACCTGCCTTTTTAGAATCATAAACAAAATAACCTTGTACATAATTATCAGTTGTTTGTCCAATAATTTTAATTGAGTTTTTATTTCCACCTACAGTACCATCAGAACCTAAACCATAAAACATACAGTTAATAGTTTCTTTTTTAATTCTATATTCTGGATTAAATTCTAAACTTGTAAATGTTACATCATCATTAATACCAATGGTAAAATGATTCTTAGGTTTAGATTTTAGAAGTTCGTCATAAATACCTTTAACCATTGATGGTGTAAATTCTTTTGATGATAAACCATATCTTCCACCTATAATGCTTGGCATTGCTTTTCCGTATTCAACAAAAGCACTAACGATATCAAGATATAATGGGTCTCCAATACTTCCTGGTTCTTTTGTGCGGTCTAATACAGCAATTTTAGTAACCGACTTAGGAATCATTTTCATGATGTGTTCAATAGAGAAAGGTCTAAATAAGCGCACAAAAATAGCGCCTACTTTTTCGCCATCACCAACCATTTTATCAATAGCTTCTGTTACAGCTCCTGCACCAGAACCCATAATAATAATAATACGCTCGGCATCTGGAGCTCCTATATAATCGAATAATTTATATGAGCGACCTGTATGGTTGTAAAAGTCATCCATAACACCTTGAACAATTTCTGGAACGGCATTATAATAAGTATTGGCAGCTTCTCTGGCTTGAAAGAATACATCGGGGTTTTGAGAAGTTCCTCTAATAACAGGATTATCTGGATTTAAACCTCTATTGAGGTGATCCAAAATATTATTTTCTGGCATCATTGCTTTAATTACCTCATCTGGAATGGCATCAATTTTAGATATTTCGTGCGAAGTTCTAAATCCGTCAAATATATTTAAAAAAGGTATGCGCGATTTTAGAGTGGCTACTTGAGAAATAAGTGCCATATCATGAGCCTCTTGAACAGAATTTCCAAATAACATTGAAAATCCTGTTTGGCGTGTTGCCATCACATCACTATGGTCACCAAAAATAGATAAAGCATGTGTAGCTATTGTTCTTGCAGCAACATGTATGACTGTTGGTAACAGTTCTCCAGCAATTTTATACATATTAGGAATCATTAACAACAAACCTTGCGAGGCTGTAAAAGTGGTAGTAAGCGCACCACCTTGTAAAGAGCCATGCACTGCACCTGCAGCGCCACCTTCACTTTGCATTTCAACAATTTTTGGAATATTTTCCCAAATATTTTTTTCACCATTAGCACTATATACTTCTGCATGTTCACCCATAGGTGATGCTGGAGTGATGGGGTAAATAGCACAAACTTCGTTAGTTTTATGTGCAATTCTTGCAACAGCTTCATTAGCATCGCAAATTATTTTTTTTGTTTGAGTTTTCATAGTAGTATGACTTAGATTTTAAAACAGTGTAAAATTAATCCGACTTTAACAGTTTAACTATGATAATTGTCAAGTTTTAAATTTCTTCTTTTGGAATTGATTTTCTTAAGAAATAGTATTAATTAAAATAGATGTGATTAATTAACAATCAGGATAATATAAAATAAATTTAAAAAAAGGGGGTATAACCCCTTTGAGATAGGGGAAACTAATTAAGTGTATGAAACTTTTATTACTTCAAATTTGTTACTGAAATTAGAGTTGATTAGATTGTTATATTTTGATTGTGAACTAACATCTCTTTTTTTAGAATTAGTAGGAAATAAGATTCATTTGAGGGGGTAATCTTATTCCAAAACCTCGCCTCTTTTTAGAGGTGAGGTTTTTTTAATTAAAGAATAAAGTCTTGTTAAAATTATGGGATTAACAACAATTTTTAAAAAGATAAAAGCCTATTATAACAAAGATGCATATGTTATTTCTATAACATATAAGGGTCAACCAATATCTGCAACAGGCAGTACAGAAGCTTCTGTTTTTAAATCTATAATTTATTTAATGTCTTTTGTCGATTTTGCCGAAGTGAAAAAACAAAGCAAAAACAAAAAAGGGCTTGTTGAAGTTATTTAATTATTTACTTAAATACATTTTTCGTCTAGAGTATAACTCGTAGAACTGATCGTCTTTTAAACTGTCAATAAACAAGATGCTTTCTCCTGTCGATTTCATTTCTGGTCCTAAATTCTTGTTTACATTTGGAAATTTGTCAAAAGAAAAGACAGGTTGCTTAATAGCAAAGCCATCTAATTTTGGATTAAAATCAAAGTCCTTTACTTTATGAGTTCCCAACATAACTTTGGTAGCGTAATTTACATAAGGCTCATTATAGGCTTTTGAGATAAACGGCACAGTTCTAGAAGCTCTAGGGTTGGCTTCAATAATATAAACGACATCTTCTTTTATAGCAAATTGTATGTTTATCAAGCCAATAGTTTTTAAAGCTTTTGCTATTTTAACTGTATGATCTTTTAGTTGTTGTAATACAAATGGACCTAAATTAAACGGTGGTAAAGTAGCATTCGAATCGCCAGAATGTACACCGCACGGTTCAATATGTTCCATAATACCTATAATATATACATCGTCACCATCGCAAATAGCATCGGCTTCAGCCTCAATAGCGCCATCTAAATAATGGTCTAATAAAAGCACATTATTAGGAATGCTTTTTAAGATGTTAACAACATGCTTTTCAAGTTCATCTTTATTAATCACAATTTTCATTCCCTGTCCGCCTAATACATACGAAGGTCTTACAAGTATTGGAAAATCGAGTTCATCTGCAATAACAAGCGCCTCTTCTGCCGAAGTGGCTGTGCCAAATTCTGGAAATGGAATTTCAAGCTCTTGTAATAATTTTGAAAATTGACCGCGATCTTCTGCTAAATCTAAAGCTTTAAAGCTGGTGCCGATAATTTTAATACCGTATTTATCTAGTTTTTCTGATAGTTTTAAGGCTGTTTGACCACCAAGTTGTACAATGACACCTTCGGGTTTTTCATGCTGAATAATGTCATAGATATGCTCCCAAAAAACAGGCTCAAAATAAAGTTTATCAGAAATGTCAAAATCGGTTGAAACAGTTTCTGGATTGCAATTTATCATGATGGTTTCGTAACCACATTCTTTGGCTGCCAAAACACCATGCACACAACAATAATCGAATTCGATACCTTGCCCTATTCTATTAGGTCCCGAACCTAAAACAACAATTTTCTTTTTATTAGTTACAACTGATTCGTTTTCGGAACTAGAAACACCATTTACAATACTGTTATTTTCAAAAGTAGAGTAGTAGTATGGTGTCTGTGCGTTGAATTCTGCCGCACATGTATCTACCAATTTATAAACCCGATTGATATTTAATTTTTGACGCAAAGTATATACTTCACTTTCTAAACAACCCAACATATGAGCAATTTGTCTATCGCCATAGCCTTTTTGTTTGGCTTCTAAAAGAAGTGGCTTTGGTAAAGTTTTTAAAGTGAATTTAGAAATTTCTTTTTCAATGAGATAAAGACCTTCGTATTGCTTTAAAAACCACATGTCTATTTTGGTAAGCTCATGAATTTTTTGAAGCGATAAGCCCATTTTTATAGCGTCATAAATAACAAAAACCCTATCCCAACTCGGATTGATAAGTTTGCTAATTATCGTATCATAATCGGTATAACCTTTACCATCTGCCCCAATACCATTGCGTTTTATTTCGAGCGATTGTGTGGCTTTATGAAGCGCTTCTTGAAAAGAACGGCCTATGGCCATTACCTCGCCAACAGATTTCATTTGCAGGCCTAAAGTGCGGTCAGAACCTTCGAATTTATCAAAATTCCATCGCGGTATTTTTACAATAACATAATCTAAAGTAGGCTCAAAAAGGGCCGATGTATTTTTAGTTATCTGATTTTTAAGTTCATCTAAATGATAACCAATAGCCAGTTTAGAAGCAATTTTAGCAATAGGATAACCTGTTGCTTTTGAGGCTAAAGCTGATGATCTTGATACACGTGGATTGATTTCTATGGCAATAATATCTTCATTTTCATCAGGACTCAATGCAAATTGCACATTACAACCCCCTGCAAAATCGCCGATAGAGCGCATCATTTTAATAGCCATATCGCGCATGCGTTGGTAGGCGGTATCGCTTAATGTCATGGCAGGCGCAACGGTAATAGAGTCGCCTGTGTGAATGCCCATCGGATCCATATTTTCTATGGTACAGATAATAATGACATTGTCGTTTTTATCGCGTAAGAGTTCTAATTCGTATTCTTTCCAACCTAATAAAGCTTTGTCAATGAGTACTTCGTGAATGGGCGAGGCTTCTAAGCCGCGTTCTAATAAATGGTCAAAATCTTCTTTTTTGTAGACTATAGAAGCACCTGTGCCACCTAAGGTAAACGAAGGTCTAATTACCAATGGAAAGCCAAATTCTTGTGCAATTTCTTTTCCTTCTAAAAAAGATGTGGCTGTTTTGCTTGGCGCTTGTGGTATGCCAATACTGTTCATTAATTTTCTGAACTGCTCGCGGTCTTCGGTTATGTTAATGGCGTTGATATCTACACCAATAATTTTAACATTAAAATCGGCCCAAATACCTTTGTCTTCGGCTTCAATACATAAATTTAGAGCTGTTTGACCGCCCATAGTTGGCAAAACGGCATCAATAGTATGCTTTTTTAATATGTCAACAATAGATTTTGTTGTTAAAGGTTTTAAATAAACATGATCTGCCATGGCAGGATCTGTCATTATGGTAGCCGGATTTGAATTAATTAAAATAACTTCGATGCCTTCTTCTCTTAGAGATCTTACGGCTTGTGTGCCAGAATAATCAAATTCGCAAGCCTGACCAATAATAATGGGACCAGAGCCTATAATTAAAACCGATTTTATTGAAGTGTCTTTTGGCATGGTTTAGATTTATTGCAAATATTTAAAAATATTATGTTGTAAAGAAAGCATATGTATCATAAGTTATCAAAAAGATATAAAAAAAGGTGTTACTAATAAAAGTAACACCTTTGGTATATTAAAGAAATTAGTCACTATTTTTTTGGACTAGGTTCTGATGAAACACTTACTTTGGCTCTGCCTTTAGCACGTCTTCTGGCTAAAATTTTTCTACCGCTAACACTAGCCATACGTTCTCTAAATCCGTGTTTGTTATTTCTCTTTCTTCTCGATGGTTGGTATGTTCTTTTCATTTTACTGTTATCTAATTAAAGCCTAAATATTTTACTAAAAAAGTTCGGCAAATATACAAAGAGTTTTATGTTTGACAAGCATTTTATTCAAAAAAATCTTAATTAAAAATATTATTATTTTCACAAATTAAAAGTTTATTTTTACAGCACTTAAAATATATTTATTATGTACAACGAACCCATGTTAAAAGATAACGCCTTAAAAGGAAAAACCTATGTAGTTACTGGTGGTGGAAGTGGTTTAGGTAAAGCTATGAGCACTTATTTTTTACAATTAGGAGCTAATGTGGTTATCTCTTCACGTAACTTTGAAAAGCTTCAAAACACAGCAAACGAATTAGAAACGCTCACAGGAGGAAAGGTCTTGCCTGTGCAATGTGATGTGAGACATTACGAAGAAGTAGAAAATATGCTTGCAAAAGCGCTAGAAACTTTTGGTAAAGTTGACGGTTTATTAAACAATGCAGCAGGTAATTTTATAAGTCCAACCGAACGTTTATCTGCCAATGCTTTTGATACCGTTATTGATATTGTTTTAAAAGGAAGTAAAAACTGCACTTTGGCTTTTGGTAAACATTGGATTGCCGAAAAACAAGAACGTGCCACAGTTTTAAATATCGTTACAACGTATGCGTGGACAGGTTCTGCGTACGTGGTGCCATCGGCAACAGCCAAAGCAGGAGTGTTAGCAATGACACGCTCTTTAGCCGTAGAATGGGCTAAATATGGCATTAGAACCAACGCCATTGCACCAGGGCCATTTCCTACAAAAGGGGCTTGGGACAGATTATTGCCAGGCGATTTACAAGAAAAATTCGACTTCAAGAAAAAAATACCTTTACGTCGTGTAGGTGAACATCAAGAATTAGCCAATTTGGCAGCGTATTTAATGAGTGATTTTTCATCTTATATTAATGGCGAAGTTGTGACTATTGACGGTGGCGAGTGGCTGCAAGGTGCAGGAGAAATGAATATGCTTGAAGCGGTTCCTAAAGAAATGTGGGATATGCTTGAAGCTATGATTCGCTCAAAGAAAAGATCTTAATCTAAATAATTTGGCGATGCGTTGCGTCGCCATTTCTGCTATAACCTCTCCTTTGGAGAGGTCAGAACTGCTTTTTAGTAGTTCTGGGTGAGGTAAAATTAAAAATTTCGATTTTTGGTGTTTAAGCCAAAATAAAACCAGCAAAATACGCTTATGGCTTGTGTCGGGGATAGTTGGTTTTAAGAAATTTTTTATTTAGGTTTATTTTGTAAAGCTTAACACTTTTAAAGACTGTGGTCTTTGATAAAATAGTGTATTTTTGCAAGGTCAAAAAACAAGAAATTAATGGGAAAAATAATAGCCGTTGCAAATCAAAAAGGAGGTGTTGGTAAAACAACAACCTCACTAAACCTTGCAGCAGCATTGGGTGTTTTAGAGAAAAAGGTATTGTTAATTGATGCCGATCCGCAAGCAAATGCGTCATCGGGATTGGGTATAGATATAGATAAAGTAACCAAAGGAACGTATCAGGTTTTAGAACTTGAAATTCCTGCTCACGAAGGCATTGTTTCTACCACCTCTCCAAATGTGTCAATTATGCCAGCGCATATAGATTTGGTGGCTGTAGAAATTGAATTGGTAGATAAAGTTGACCGAGAATATATGCTTAAAAAAGCGCTTGAGCCCATTAAAGACGCTTACGATTATATTATTATTGATTGTGCGCCTTCTCTTGGTTTAATAACACTTAACGCCCTTACAGCGGCCGATTCGGTTGTTATTCCTATTCAATGTGAATATTTTGCTTTAGAAGGTTTAGGGAAATTATTGAATACTATAAAAAGCGTTCAAAAAGTGCACAATGCCGATTTAGATATTGAAGGATTGTTATTGACCATGTACGATTCGCGTTTACGCTTGTCAAATCAGGTTATAGAAGAGGTTAAGAAACATTTTCAACAGATGGTTTTTAAAACCATAATTCATAGAAATACACGCTTAAGCGAAGCGCCTAGTTTTGGCGAAAGTATTATTGCTTACGATGCTACAAGTCGCGGTGCCATAAATTATATTAATTTAGCGAACGAAATACTTAAAAAGAATGCTCATGGCAAAAGCAACTAAAAAACAAGCACTGGGACGTGGACTGTCGGCTATTTTAAAAACGGCATCAGAATCTGAAATAGACGCAACTTTTTCTAAAAATAAAACGGCTGTTTTAGATACTATTATTGATGTGGAGCTCGATAAAATTGTTGAAAACCCTTTTCAGCCCAGAACTCATTTTAACGAAAAGGCTTTAACTGAGTTGGCAAATTCTATTCAGGAATTAGGAGTTATTCAACCTATTACTGTCAGAAAAATAGCACATAATAAATTTCAATTGGTATCGGGAGAACGCCGTTTGAGAGCTTCAAAACAATTGGGTTTAAAGACTATTCCCACGTATATAAGATTGGCTAATGATCAAGAAATGTTGGCCATGGCTTTGGTAGAAAACATCCAACGTAAAGATTTAGATCCCATAGAAGTTGCCCTATCTTACCAACGTTTGATAGACGAAATAAACCTAACGCAAGAACAATTGAGCAAACGTGTGGGTAAAGATAGGTCTACTGTAACTAATTATTTACGGTTGTTAAAATTAGATCCCATAATTCAGACAGGTATGCGTGACGGATTTATAAGCATGGGTCATGGCAGGGCATTGATAAACGTAGAAAAACAAGACGATCAATTAAACATATACGCACAAATTGTAAAGCTAAAACTCTCTGTAAGACAAACCGAAGATTTGGTTAGAAGATTAAAAAATACAGGAAACGAAACAACTTTAAAAATTCAGAAAATAAGTAAGTCTGATATAGTGACGCAGATAGAATCAGATTTTGTGGCGCTTTTAGGAAAAGATGTTAGTATTAAAACAAATGCTTTAGGCAAAGGCAAAATAGAAATTAAATTTTCTGATGAAGCCGCTTTAAATCGTTTAAAAAAGTTACTGCTTTAAATGAGAAAGTCTTTAATTTTCTTTTTAGTTTTTATAATATCTGTATCGCTATCGGCACAGAAAAAAAGGATGCAAAAAAGAGTCGAAAAAGACACTATTTTTAGAGACGATTTAACCAATCCACTTTCGCCTTCAAAAGCCGCTTTTTATTCGGCTGTATTGCCAGGACTCGGTCAAGCCTATAATAAAAAATATTGGAAAATTCCACTTGTATATGGTGCCCTAGGATCAAGCTCTTACTATTACTTTCTAAACAATTCTGATTTAAGACAATATAGGAACGCTTATAAATTAAGATTGGCTGGTAAACCAGATGAATTTTTAGGTTTAATTTCTAATGATGGTCTTATTAGTGCACAAAAAACATTAAAACGAAATCGCGATTTGTCTTTGTTTTTAACCTTGGCATTTTATGCTTTAAATATTATTGAAGCCAATGTAGATGCGCATTTGCAAGACAGACCTATTGATAATAAAGTCAGTTTTAGACCGCTCATAAATTATGCGTCAGATATTAACAAACCTGTTTTTGGTATTGCAACAACTATAAAAATAAATTAAGAAAACAACATGAATATAGCCCTATTAGGATATGGTAAAATGGGTAAAGAAATTGCGCAAATAGCTTTAGATCGTGGCCATATAATTGTGTCTAAATTAGATTTTGATACCGAGGATTTTCAATTCAATAATGCCGATGTGGCCATAGATTTTAGTGCACCAAACGTGGCTTTTAACAATGTGTCTCTGGCCTTACAAAATAATGTGCCCGTTGTTTCTGGCACGACTGGATGGTTAGATAAATACGATGCTGCTGTTGCTATTTGTAACAAAAATAAAGGGGCCATGCTCTATGCTTCTAATTTTAGTTTGGGCGTTAATTTATTTTTTGAGTTAAACACCAAATTAGCTAAATTAATGAAGCATTATGATAATTATCAAGTAACTTTAGAAGAAACACATCACACAGAAAAAAAGGATGCGCCAAGTGGCACAGCTATAAGTTTAGCCGAACAAATTATAGATAATAGCACCAAAGAAAAATGGTCTTTAGAAAAGCCATCCGATAAGGAAAATATTAATATAAAGTCCAATCGTTTGCCAGATGTGCCAGGTACACATTGGGTAAATTACATTAGCGATGTTGATGAAATTTCTATTAAACATAAGGCTTTTAGTCGTAAAGGATTCGCTTTGGGAGCTGTTTTGGCTGCCGAATGGATTGCCGGAAAACAAGGTGTTTTTAGCATGAAAGATGTGTTAAACATTGGTTAAAACATCATAATGCACTCAAAGCAATAGACTTGAATCTTAGAAATAATTTAACTTTACCAAACTTTAAAGAAATCAATCAAAAATGACAATCATACAATTATTCTATTTTTTTATCGCCGTTCAGGTAATTCACTTTTTTGGTACTTATAAATTATATGTAAAAGCTGGCCGTCAAGCTTGGGAAGCCGCTGTACCCATTTATAATGCTGTTGTTTTAATGCAAATTATAAATAGACCTAGATGGTGGACAATTTTGTTGTTTGTACCCGTTATAAATTTATTTATGTTTCCTGTTTTATGGGTAGAAACCATTCGCAGTTTTGGACATAATTCTAATAAAGATTCGTGGTTGGTTTTATTCACATTAGGTCTGTATATCTATTATATAAATTATGCCACATCTAACGATTATATAAAAGAACGCAGTCTTAAACCACGTACCAATACAGGCGAGTGGGTGAGTTCTATTGTTTTTGCCATAGTGGCGGCAACCATGGTGCATACTTATTTTATGCAACCTTATACCATTCCAACTTCTTCATTAGAGAAATCTCTTTTAATAGGCGATTTTCTTTTTGTAAGTAAGTTTCATTATGGCGCCAGAGCGCCGATGACAGCTGTGGCTTTTCCTATGGTTCACGATACTTTTCCAAGTATTCCTGTGCCTTTTACAGGGATAAAATTAACACCTCAGTTTAGATCGTATCTTAAAAAACCACAACTGCCTTATTTTAGGTTTCCCGGATTGCAATCTATAAAACGCAATGACATTGTTGTGTTTAACTGGCCTGCCGATACGGTTCAGCAGTTTTTTAAAACCCCAGATCATAAGATAAGAAAACCTGTAGATAAAAAATCTAATTATGTAAAACGTTGTGTAGGTATTGCGGGTGATACTTTAAGTGTGGTTGATGGTTATGTTTATATAAATGGTGAAAAAACTGTTTTGCCAGACCGTGCCAAACCGCAGTATGATTACACCGTTTACACCGAAGGGCAACAGATTAGCACACGTTCTATAGAAGAAAGGTATCATGTAAGAGAATGGGGTAGGTATCAAAATGGGAATTACCGTTTTAATTTAGATGAAGATAATGCCCGTTTGATTTCTAAAAACCCAATGGTTAAAAAAATTGAACGCGAATTTTATCCTAAAGGAATGGCAGAAGATGTTTTTCCACACGATAAAAATCTGAATTGGAATCATGATAATTATGGCCCAATTTACATCCCCAAACAGGGCAAAACAGTGACTTTAACTTTAGAAAATTTACCATTGTATAATAAAATTATTGGTGAATACGAAAAGAATGATTTAGAAATAAATAATAACGACATCTACATTAATGGCAAAATAGCAACGTCTTACACTTTTAAACAAAATTACTATTGGATGATGGGCGATAACCGTGGTCATTCTGAAGATTCACGCTATTGGGGATTTGTGCCTTTTGACCATGTGGTTGGAAAACCTGTATTTATTTGGATGAGTTGGAACAGTGCAGGTAAAGGTATAAATAAAGTGCGTTGGGATAGGATGTTCACTACAGTTGGCGGCAGCGGAAAGCGCGTATCATATTTATATTATTTCTTAGGTGCTTTAGCACTTTGGTTTGGTGTCGATTTTTACAGAAAGCGCATTAAAAATTAACACATTAGGTTTTAAATGATTGTCATTCAGCCCAGTTATTTTGGTCCTATCAGTCAGTTTGCTGTGATGTCAAAATATGCCGAAGTGGGTTTAGAAGTCTGCGATAATTATCAGAAACAAACCTATCGTAACCGCTGTTATATTTACGGAGCCAATGGCAAATTAATGCTCAACATTCCTATTATTCATCAAAAAGATGGTTATAGACAGCTCACTAAAAATATAAAAATTGAGCCCGCTTTTAATTGGAAAACGCAACATTTAAAATCCATTCAAACAGCTTATCAAACGTCCCCTTTTTTTGAATTTTATGAAGATGATTTTCTAGCTTTTTTTGAAAAAGATTATACCCACTTACTTGATGTTAATATTTCAGGTATTAAATTGATATCAGATTTGTTAGGCTTAGAAATTACGTTTTCTGAAACATCCGCATACAAACCTGTTATTGAATTAAAAAAAGATTATCGCTTTTTAGCAAACGCCAAAACAGAACAACCATTTACCTTTGAAACATACACCCAAATGTTTGATGATAAATATGGGTATATTCCGAATCTCAGCATTTTAGATCTGTTGTTTATGGAAGGACCAAATGCGTTAAACTATCTTGAAAATCAAGTTACAGAAATCTAATAATGGAAATACTTAGAATAGCCATTCATTTTGGATTACACATTATTGCACCTTTTTTTATAGCCTATTTTTTCTTTAATAAAAATTGGAAATTAGCTTATATTCTCATGCTTTTAACAATGCTCATTGATTTAGATCATTTATTAGCCACGCCCATTTTTGACCCTAATCGTTGCAGCATTAACTTTCATCCCTTACACACTTATTGGGCACTTGCCGTTTATATAGGTTTGCTATTTTTTAAAAGAACCAGAATTATTGGCATTGGATTGGTATTGCATATTATTACCGATGCTTTAGATTGTTTGTGGTTGTAACAAATATATAATTAGAGGTGTGTATTCAACATTTCTAAATATTATTTTTTTTGAGGATAATATTCAATTAATTCTGAACCCGAAATTAAGCTTGCTAATATTTTTGTACTCGAAAATTGTTCAAAAATTATTTTAAAGAAAACGGTTAAAGGGATGGCCATAATTAAACCCGGAATCCCCCAGATATAACCCCAAAGACTTAGCATAACCAAAATGGTAATGATGTTTATTGAAAACGATTTCCCCATAAATACAGGTTCTAAAATACCACCCATTAAAACTTGAACAGCGGTTATTGAAAGTATAAAAAACAGCAATGTTCCTGTTGAATCTAATTCAACAAAAGCAAATAACGCTAATAAAATGACAGAAATAAATGAACCTATCATCTGAATAAAGTTGATTATAAAGGCAAATAACCCCCAAAAAATCGGAAAACTTACATCAAAAAACAGACAGGCAAGTGTAACTCCAATGCCTGTAAAGAGACTGATAATAAATTTTACTTTCATAAATTTAATCAGATCTTTTTCAATTTTAAAAAATACTTTAACCGATGAGAATTTTTGTTTGAGCAAAGTGTTATTTAATACTTTTTGAAGATTTATGGATTCTAAAAGCCATAAAACCAAGAAAAAGGCCGTCATTAAAATAAGGGAAAGAGTGTTTGAAAGAAAATCTATAGTAGATCCAAAATATTTTGTAAAGTCATTTTTTTCAAAATAATGTTCAAAAACACTTTTACCTTCTATGCGCTCAATACCAAAATTTTCTTCGATAGAAATTACCAAATTCACAATTTTTGTTTTCGCCTTTTCTACAAAAGTATTATCTACTGCCAGAATTTCTTTACTTGAATAATGGACTAATACGCCACCTATTTTTAAAACGATGGCAATTATTGAGATGATAAGGAGAATGCTTACAAGCTTAGGAATTTTCATCTTAGTAAGCCATCGCATTAGCGGCAAAAACAGCAATGCAATAAACATTGACAAAACAAGCGGAATAAAAATAAATGATAATATTTTTAGCACATAAAAGATTAGTGGCATAACAATTATCAATAAAAGCGTATTTGTAGTCTTTAGTTTTTCCATTTTTATTTTATTGTTTTACTACTCAATCTTAAAATTATATAACCTATTATTCCCGAAATAAATGAGCCAATTAGAATACCTATTTTTGCAGAATCAATAAAAGTTGGTGCTCCCATATAAGCCAGATTGGCAATAAATATTGACATTGTAAAACCTACACCTGCCAAAATTGCCACACCAATTATTTGTTTAAAATTAACACCTTTAGGCAATTCGGTGATTTTCAATTTGACGCCTAAAAATGACATTAATGATATCCCCACAAATTTACCAACAAATAAACCAATGGCAATATTGGCAATTAACGAATAGTCTAAATTCATATCTGTATTTATAATAACGCCGGCATTTGAGAGTGCAAAAATGGGCATTATAAAATAGGCTATCCACTTGTGGAGTTTATATTCAAGGTGCTGTAAAGGCGACCTTACCTTGCCTGTAGATAATTCCAAATTTTCTATTTGTTCTATTTGATTTTGAGAAAGAATGTCACGCTGATTATTTCTATCTGATTTTATGCTATCTACAATATGGGACAATTTTTTAGCATATTTTTTGATATTTACTTTTTGACTGATGGGAATTGTAAATGCCATTAATACACCAGCAATTGTAGGATGAATACCCGATTTTAGGAATAAAAACCAAATAACAACCCCAATAAAAAAGTACACATAGTTTATGTATATTTTTCGATAGTTTAGAAAAGCTAAAATTATAAACAATAATAAGGCGTATAATATAAGCATCCAATTAATGGCAGCGCTATAAAAAATGGCTATAACAAGTACAGCACCAATATCATCAATAATGGCAAATGCTGTTAAAAACACTTTTAAACTAAGTGGAATTCTTTTTCCTAATAAAGAAAGAATGGCTAGAGCAAAAGCAATATCGGTAGCCATAGGGATGCCCCAACCATTTATGGTTTCAGGATTCTTATTAAAGAAAAGAAATAGTGCAATGGGTGCTAAAACACCCCCCAGAGCTGCAAAAAAAGGAAATGCAGCCTTTTTTATGGTGTTTAACTCGCCAATCAAGAATTCTCTTTTTAGTTCTAACCCAATCAAGAAAAAGAAAATAGCCATAAGCCCATCATTAATCCATAATATAAGTGGTTTTTTGAGTTCAAAATCTTGAAAACTGACACCAATTTTATACTGCCAAATAGATTCGTAAACCTGCCCATATTGAGAGTTTGCCCAAATTAAAGCCATAATTGTGGCACCAAACAAAAGGATGCCACTTAAACTTTCTGTTTTTATAAATTTTTGAAATGGCGTAATTATAATTTTTTTTAACATTGTTTACTTTTAACTTTTTAAATTTGGATTATCAGTTTTGCTTAAATCAAGATTTTCTTCATCAAATATATGATGACCATCTTCTAAACTTTTTTCTATAGAGTCGTGTAGTACATCGTAATCGCTTAACAACTCAGAAATATTTTTGCCTTTGCTTTTGCCCATCACTAGTGCCATTGTCATCACTGCACTTGTAATTAATATGGTGTATAATAATATGCCTTGGTTAAAATTAACCAGGGTGTATTTTACAGGAATGGTATAAAATAAAAGCACCGTAATTAAACCTCTGGGGGCAATAAATAATTGAGGCATAATGCCTTTATCCCAAAGCAATATTTTGAGAAAAATAAAACGGATAAAATATATAATGCCAACAATTGCTAAACTTTGAATGGCGACTTGATAATTTACCAATGAGATTAATGAAATTGTGAGTCCGAATGTTACAAAGAAAAAAGTGCGTAATATAAATGCAGACTCTAAAGTAATGGTATAAAATTCTTTAAAAATGGGTTTGATGCGTGTTTTATTAATTGAATTTTTAAGAAAACTTCTAAAGAAAATATCCGTATTGTTAAGTATCAGTCCAAAAAACAGGATAATTATTAAGGAAGATAGATGGAAAACAGAACCTATGGCGTAAATCAACATCAGTACGGCAATTATTAAAAATAACTTGACGTGACTTGTGAGTTTTTGAATGCCCCAAACAGCAATATAACTAAACACCACAGCCACTATAATAGTTATAACAATATTAGATGTAATGCTAAATATAACACCAGATGTAGAATAAAATACTTCGGGAGATATAAGAAATTGAAATAAAATGATACCTAAAATATCAGAAAAGGTACTTTCGTAAATCATAAATTCTTTTTTGTCTTCAGCCAGATTAGCAACACTCGGAATAATTATGGCACTGCTCATAATTGAAAGCGGTACAGCATATATAAACGCATCGTAAAACGGAGATTCCAAGAACATTTGAATGGCTAAAGCAATTAAAATTGAGCTGCCAATCAACCCAAATAATGCCATTAAAAATGATTTTATGATCAGGCCAATTTTATCTTTTTTAAGTTTTAAATCGAGGGCAGCTTCTAAGACTATTAAAATTAGCCCCACTTTTCCTACCACAATTAATGTTTTTGATATGAGGGGATTGCTCTTTAATTCGGGATAAATATATTGAATGGCAACACCAAGGGCCATCAATAAAAGCACGCTTGGAATATTTGTTTTAATAGATATAAAATTGAAAATAAAACTAAAAATAATGACCAATGAAGCGCCTATAATAATAAGATATTCGGGTTTTATATAATCAAAAGCGAGTTGCATATTTTAGTTTTTACTTCTTAATATTATTGTTTGTATTTATATGATTTAAGGACTAATTGTTTTAAAAACCAACCGATTATAAAATTTAGAAATCACATCTTCTCCTTTTTTAACATCAGTAAGCATGGGTAAATGATTTGAAAAATATCTTTGCTGATGTGCGCCTTCTGCTATTGTAGAGACCAACATATGTGAAAATTCAAATTTTGGATTTATTTCTAAAACTGTTTCGGCAACCCTAGTAACCACATTTTTGTATGATTCAAAACAACCCTTTTTATTTTCTTCGTCAACATCTTTGGTGTGATAGGCTTTTATAGATTCTTTAATAATAATTTTATTCAATAAAACTTCATTCACATAAGATATTGAGTCGTCTTCTAAAACAGGTTCTGTTAAGATATTTATTGATTTTGCGAGTTTTTCTATAGCAGATTCAACATTTAATGTGGCTAAAAAAATGCGATAATCTATCCAACTCCAATACCAACTTGTTAAGTACACAAGTAAGGTGTGCTTATTGATAAAATAACGATAAATTGAACTTTCTGGAGAATTGATTTCGATACTTAACTTTTTAAAAGTAAAGGTTTCGAATCCGAGCGTATCAATTAATACAATACTATTTAATATAATATTACGCCCCAATTCTGTAGAATCTGGATTTTTTAGATATAATTCTGGGTTAACTTGAATTTTAATATTTAAATCTCTCATAGTTAAAGTATACATTTGTGCAAATATAATAGTAATACTATCATTAATGCAAGTAATCATTAAATTATTTTATATAAGCAAACAATGGGGTAAATAAACAATTGTATATTAATTGGTTATCGCCTGTAAAATATCAGTTGGAGTATCCCGCCAAAAGCGGGATATGTGTAGAATTATTTTTCTTTTGTATAAAACACCCAAGCAATAATAAAAAATCCAAGACCTGTGATAATGGGAGGAAGAATAATTTTGGGGCCATAAAAACCACCAATATAAATCATAGCAATTCCTAAAATGACCAATGCCAGAGCACTTGCTTTAATAAGTTGTGATGTTTTCATAATATTTAGTTTTTGTTTAATGCCTGCCTTAAAATACTTATTGGATGCAATGCTTGTCGCGATGTGCCGTCTTTTATCTGATGCCTACAGCTTGTTCCGTTAGCTGAAATTAAAGTGTCTTTGTCTAAAGGGCGAATTTTTTTAAATAAATTGTCCTCGCCAATTTGCATACTGATGTCGTAATGTTCTTTCTCGTAACCAAAAGAGCCCGCCATACCACAACAGCCTGTTGCTAAAATTTGAACAGCATAATTTTTGGGAATATTAAGTACTGTAAAAGTACTTTCACTATTGCTTAAAGCCTTTTGATGGCAATGTGTGTGGATTTTAACCACCTTATTTTCTAAAGTAAAGTCATTACTAGAAATATGGCCTTTTTTAAATTCATTGCTAATAAATTCTTCTATCGTAAAACAGTTTTTAGCAATTTTTTTAGCCGATTCTTTATCGTCAGCCAGGCGTAAATATTCATCTCTAAAACTTAAAATAGCCGATGGTTCTATCCCAATTAAAGGGCTGTCTTTTGTGATGACATCTTTAAAGTGGTTGATATTCTGATTGGCAAATTTTTTAGCATCTTCTAAAAATCCTTTAGAAATGGCACTGCGGCCACTTTCGGCATGTTTTATTATTTTAACTTCGTAACCAAGCGTTTCTAGTAATATAACAGCATCCTTACCAACGTTTACATCGTAAAAATTAGTAAACTCATCATTAAACAAATAAACAGCAGATTTAAACATCTTTTTTTCGGATGGTTTTTTATGTCTCAAATACCACTTATAAAAAGATTGATTGGCAATTTTAGGAACTTGTCGTTCTGTAGCAATACCCAAAAAACGTTTTGACAAAGTGGTGTTGGCAATAATGTTTACTAAAAATGCAAGTCTTCCAACTTTGGCTGCATATTTGGCATTTTGAGCAAATAATTTGGTTCTGAAATCGGGTGGATTTTCTTTCTGATATTGGTATAAAAATTCCGCTTTAAGCGATGCCACATCAACATTACTGGGGCATTCGCTAGAGCAAGCCTTACAACTTAAGCACAAATCGAAAACTTGTTTGAGTTCTTTGTGATTAAACTTATTTTGCTGATCTGAATTGGTTAAAAATTCGCGTAAAGTATTAGCCCGAGCTCGGGTGGTATCGGTTTCATTTTTTGTGGCGCGATAACTGGGGCACATAACGCCGCCAGCGGCAACAGGTTTTCGGCAATCGCCAGAACCATTACATTTTTCTGTAGCACGTAAAATGCCTAATGAGTCAGAAAAATCGAGTATAGTATCTACTTCTGGTTCTTTTCTCTCTGGATTGTAACGCAAGTTTTCATCCATTTTTAATGGATTTATAATCTTACCCGGATTTAAAATATTGTTTGGATCAAAAGTATTTTTGATGCGTTTAAGCAAGTCGTAATTCTTTTCGCCAATCATTAAAGGAATAAATTCGGCGCGCACAATACCATCGCCATGTTCGCCACTAAATGAACCGCCATAGCGTTTTACCAAATGGGCAGTTTCTGTGGTTATGGTTCTAAACAAAGCAACATCGGCTTGTTTTTTTAGATTTAAAATAGGACGGAGGTGCAATTCGCCGGCGCCAGCATGGGCGTAATAAATTGCTTGTTGTCCGAATTTATCCATCATCTCGGTAAATTCGCTTATATATTTTGGCAAATCAGCTACCATAACTGCGGTATCTTCAATACAAGCCACAGCTTTATCATCACCAATAATATTGCCCAACAAACCCAATCCAGCTTTACGAAGATTGATTAATTTATCAATATTTTCGCCTTCAAGAATAGGGAAATGATACCCAAACTTGTGCGATTTCAAATCTTTAACTAAATCTTCGGCTTGTTTTAGTGCTTCTGCTTTAGAGTTTGCAGCCACTTCTAACATCAAAATAGCACCCGGATCACCTTCAATAAAAAACCTATTTTTGATTTGTTCACGGTTATTTTTAGTGCAATCTAAAATGGTTTTATCCATCAACTCACAAGTGTACAGATTGTGTTTCATAGCCACAACAACAGCTTCTAAACTTTCTGATATGCTGTTAAAATGAGCGCCAATCATCAAATTTTCTTTCGGTTGTAAATCGTCTAGTTGCAAGGTAATCTCTGTTGTAAAAGCCAAAGTACCTTCGCTGCCACATAGCAGTTGTCCTACATTTATTGATTCGTTTTTTCCGCCAAAAAGCGCACAATCTAATAGCACATCTACAGCATAACCATTGTTGCGGCGGTGAATTTTTGGATTGGGAAAATTATTGTGAATCTCGTTTTGAACCGATTCTTGCGACAATTCATCGTATAGTTTTTTATAGATTTTATTTTCAAGATTTGGCCCCTGCATTTTAGTTTTAAAAGCATTGCAAGACAAATCTCTAAAAATAGCCGATGTGCCATCACTTAAAACACAATTGAGTTGTATAATTTTATCGCGGGTAACGCCAAACTGAATAGAAGTTGTACCCGATGAGTTATTGCCTACCATGCCGCCCATCATACACCTGTTTGAGGTAGATGTGTTGGGTCCAAAAAACAAGCCGTAAGGTTTTAAAAACCGATTTAAATCGTCGCGAATCACGCCCGGTTGTACAGTAACTGTTTTATCACGTTCGTTAAATCCTAAAATTTCGGTAAAGTGTTTTGAGACATCAACCACAATGCCATCGCCCACACATTGCCCAGCTAATGAGGTGCCAGCTGCTCTGGGGATTAATCCTACTTTATGTTCTTGTGCAAATTTTATAAGCGATTTGATATCAAATATATCCTTTGGATAAGCAACTGCCAATGGTATTTTTCTATAAACGGACGCATCTGTTGCATAAACCGATTTATGTAAATCATCATAAAGTAAGTCCCCTTTAAGTGATGTGTTTAATTGTTGAAGTAGGTTGGTATCCATAGTAAATTTAACTTACCGATGTGCCATTTTTAATAGCTTTTTTTGATTCTAAAAGCACAATGGCGCCTTTGTCATCGGCAACGCCTAAGATTAAGCATTCGCTAAAAAAGTTGGCTATTTGTTTGCGTTCAAAATTGACTACAGCAACCACTTGTCGGTTTAACAAATCGGCTTTTGTATAATGCTCGGTAATCTGTGCACTCGATTGTTTGATGCCTAAAGCCCCGAAATCTATTTTTAATTGATAGGCTGGTTTTCTGGCATTGGTAAAATCGTTGACTTCGGTTATGGTACCGATACGTAAATCAAGTTTGGTAAAATCGTCAAAAGAAATAGTATTGCTCATAAGTTTATCCAAAAATCTTTTTCATTACCCAAGCAGGCCCAATGAGTAAAAATTGTAAATCCTTAAAAAATGAAGGTTTTATACCTTCAACATGATGTCCGTAAAACTGACCTATCCATGCCACAACAAAGATACCAATTGATGTGTATAATAGTGGCGCCACCGCACCTAAATAATAATTTCCTAAAATACAGAGCGCCGATAAAATGAGCATTTTTATCGCTGTAGCGACAGATAAACGAACGTAAAAAAGGAGCAGGAGTATAACAACGAGCGTTGCCCAATTTTCTATAAACGGATTATCGAGGTTGATATTTTTAGAAAGAAAAGTTCTTGGAATACTCATAAACATGCCAATAATAGAAAAGAAGATGGCTGGTACGCAGATGTAATGAATAATCTGATTGGTTTTATTTTGGTGGCTTACCGCATAATCTGCAAACCATTGGTCGAGTGTTTTCATAGATTTGAAAGTTTAGGCTAAAACTACAAAAAATTTTAAAATCTAAATTAGTTTCCTTAGTTTTAAGCCTAAAATAAACAGATGTCTAATACACTTTCAAACATGTTGCCTTTAGGTACAAAAGCGCCACGTTTTGAGCTTTTAGATACCGTTTCTCAAGCATATAAAAACTTAGAAATACTTAAAGGTCACAAGGGTACGCTTGTTCTGTTTATTTGTAATCATTGCCCGTTTGTTTTACATATAAACGATATGCTGGTAGAAATGGCAAATCAGTACCAAGCTAAAGGTATTCGTTTTATGGCCATTTCTTCGAATGATGTGCTTAATTATCCACAAGATGGTCTAGAATTTATGCATCAGCAGGCTTTAAAATTTAAATATCCTTTTCCGTATTTATACGATGACACACAAGAAGTCGCCAAAGCATATCAAGCGGCTTGCACACCAGATATTTTTCTTTTTGACGCGGATTTGCGTTTGGCTTATCGCGGACAATTAGACGATTCACGTCCTGGTAATGGCATCCCGGTAACGGGAAAAGATTTAAAACTGGCCATGGATTGTGTTTTAAATGGCACAAAAGTTTCGGCAATTCAAAAACCTAGTATTGGTTGTAATATAAAGTGGAAATAGCAGATGAAAATTAAACTTTTAGCCGTTGGCAAAACAGATAATAAAAATTTAGAACAGCTTATTGCCGATTATCAAAAGCGCCTTAAATTTTATATTGGCTTTGAATTGTCCATTATTCCCGATATTAAAAATGCTAAAAACTTAAGCGAAACACAACAAAAAAACGCTGAGGGAGAACTCATTTTAAAACAGTTAAATCCAACCGATCAATCGGTGCTGTTAGACGAAAATGGCAAGTCTTTGAGCTCTGTGGGGTTTTCGCAATTCTTACAAAAAAAGATGCTAAGCGGTTGTAAACAAGTTGTTTTTGTTATTGGTGGACCGTATGGATTTTCTGACGACGTGTATAAAAATGCCGTCGGAAAATTATCCTTATCTGATATGACATTTTCGCATCAAATGGTGCGCTTATTTGCCGTTGAACAATTATACCGTGCCTTTACCATTTTAAGCAATGAACCTTATCATCATAAATGAGTGTTCAGTTTTTAGTGTTCAGTGATCAGTGTTCAGTTGGCACAAATAACGAACTAAATGTCACCTTGAGCGCAGTCGAAAGGTCTTTAAAATAAAATAATAATAAACTAAATTGTTACCCTGAGCGTTCCGAGACTTCGGAAGATGGGTTTCTCAAAATTGATAACTATGAAACTCGTTTTCGCTACAAACAACCCCAATAAATTAATAGAAGTCAAAGCTTTATTGCCACAACATCATATTTTGAGTTTGCAAGATATTGGCTGTTTTGAAGACATTCCGGAAACGGAAGACACCATAAAAGGGAATGCTATTTTAAAAGCCGCATATATCTTAAAAAATTACGGTTATCATTGTTTTGCAGACGATACAGGTTTAGAAGTAGAAGTTTTAAACGGTGCGCCGGGTGTGTATTCTGCACGTTATGCTGGCCCCGATTGTAATGCTGAAGATAATATTCAGAAACTTTTAAAAGCTTTAAATACGCATGCTAACAGAGTGGCACAATTTAAAACGGTTGTGGCTTTAACCACACAAACAAAAACACTCACTTTTACAGGTATTTGTAAAGGAAGCATCCTAACCGAAAAGTATGGCGGCAGCGGTTTTGGTTATGATCCTATTTTTAGGCCTTTGGGATTTGAAAAATCTTTTGCAGAAATGACACTTTTAGAGAAATCGGCGATAAGCCATAGGGGTAAAGCGATAAGCGCATTGATAAGTTATTTAAATACTCAATAAATAAAACGGATGTACTACTTTGTATAGGTTAAAATATTTATTATAAATACATTACCATTCCATTGCTTCTTAACTTAAAAAATGATAGCTTCGCTCTTGCCTGCCTTAGGCAGGTATCGTCTGATATAAGTCATTGAAACGATTCATATCAATAAAGATAAGCGTAACCTATAAAAAAATTGCACAAAAAAAGCCTTATAACTGGTTATAAGGCTTTTTGTTTTCTAAATTTTGAGATTCTTTTACTGTGCAGAAACCAAGGCCACTTTAAAAATAAGTGCGGCATCTGGAGGAATAACCCCACCTGCACCACGGCTGCCATAAGCCAAGTCTGAAGGAATTATAAAAGTAGCTTCTTCACCCACTTTTAAAAGCAAAATACCTTCATCCCAACCGGCAATAACTTGCCCAACACCCACTACAAAAGCTATGGGGTCGTTGCGTTTAAAAGACGAATCGAAAACAGTACCATCAAGCAATTTACCTTCATAATGTACAGAAACATTGTTGCCTTTTCCAGCTTGTTTGCCATCGGTAGTTTTGGTTATTTTATAAAACAAACCACTGTCTGTTTTGTCAAAACCTTCGGTGATACTTGCCAATTCATTTTCTGAAGCTGCTTTAGCGGCGGATTCACGTTTGGCACCAGAACCTTCAAAAGTTCTAAAAGCTTCTACAGCATTATAATTTTCGGCGTCAGCGCCTTGACGGATAATTTCTATACTTTCTAAAATATCGTTTTGTGCTATGGCGTCAACAACATCCTGCCCTTCAACAACATTGCCAAAAACGGTATGTTTGCCGTCTAACCAATCGGTGGCTGTGTGTGTGATAAAAAACTGACTGCCATTGGTGGCAGGACCAGAGTTTGCCATAGACAAAATACCAGGTTTGTTGTGTTTTAATTCAGGGTGGAATTCGTCATCAAATTTATAACCAGCATCACCTGTGCCTGTGCCAAGCGGACAACCACCTTGCACCATAAAATCGGCGATAACACGGTGGAATTTTAAGCCATCGTAGTAAGGTGTGCCTTGTGGTTTTACACTGTTTTCTAGATTGCCTTCGGCCAAAGCTACAAAGTTTCCAACAGTTCCCGGTGTTTTTTCAAATTCTAAATTGATTAAAATACTCCCTTTTGAAGTATTTATTTTTGCGTATAATCCGTCTTCCATAGTTTTAATTTTAAGGATGCAAATCTAAGGAATAAAAATGGGATGAAAAACGATAATGATTTAAGATCTGCATACGTAATCGTAAAAAAATCCGTTATTTTGTAGTATAATTCATGATATGAAAATAGTCGTTGCCGGTTCTTATAAAAAAGAACTTGTTCAAAATATTTTAAAGACCATCCACAAAAAGGGGAAAACTATTTACGTTGGCAGAAACACATTAAAATCTATGGCTGTTGCCGATGAAAAATGGACGGTTAAAATCTTTAAAATCCCGCATTTAATTAACAAGATTGCCTACCGTTTTTTTAGAAAATCTAAAGCACGACGTTCATTTGAATATGCCAATAAGTTATTAGATATGGGTGTTTTAACACCAAAACCCATCGCTTATGCAGAACACACCGAGGGCGTTTTTTTATTGGATAGTTTTTATATTTCCAAAGCCTTAAAATACGATTTAACTTTTAGAGAACTCATTACAAATCTTAAGTATCCTGACAGAATAAATATCTTACAACAGTTTACAGATTTCACTTATAATTTACAGGTAAGCGGCATTCATTTTATTGATCATTCACCCGGAAATACACTGATTATTAAAGAAAAAAATAACAGATATAAATTTTATTTGGTCGATTTAAACCGCATGCATTTTGGACATTTAAATTACATGCAACGGATTGAAAATTTTTCAAAATTATCTTTAACAGATGAAATGATAGAAATTATGGCTGTAAAATATGCGGCTATTGCCAATAAAGATTTTGAAGAAGTATATGCCGATATGATTAATGTGTGTCACGCTTCCGCGGATAAACGCACACGAAAAGTAGCACTGAAGAAGAAAGTTGGTTTGTGATATTTTGTTAAAAATTGTCACAGTTTTTACACAACTTTGCATTGAAAGAGACCCTTGTCATTCCGACAGAGTCCTGCATTATGCGGGAGGACGATGAATCTGAAATAAATAAAACAAGAGATTCTTCACTTTAGCCTGTCTTGAGCGACAGTCGAAAAGTTCAGAATGACATTACAATAACGTCTTATTGTCTTGATTTATGCAACAAATAAAAATCGGCTAAAACCAGTGCGGCCATAGCTTCTACAATAGGTACAGCACGTGGCACAACACATGGGTCATGGCGTCCTTTGCCTTGCATTTCTACTTTATTACCTAAGCTGTCAATAGTTTCTTGTTTTTGTAAAATAGTGGCTACGGGTTTAAACGCTACCCGAAAATAAATATCCATACCATTGCTAATACCTCCTTGAATACCGCCCGATAAATTTGTTTTGGTAGTACCATCGGCATTGAACAAATCGTTGTGTTCTGAGCCCGTCATTTTAGCACCACAAAAACCACTGCCATATTCAAAACCTTTTACCGCATTGATGCCGAGCATGGCCTGACCTAAAGCAGCGTGAAGTTTATCAAAAACAGGTTCACCCAAACCAATCGGCACATTTTTAATAACACAAGTAATTGTGCCACCAATAGTGTCGCCTTGTTTTTTAATAGCCTCAATTTTTTCTATCATCGCTTTAGCGATAACAGCATCGGGACAACGTACAATGTTAGATTCAACTTGAGATAAATCGAGATCTTGATAAGGTTTTTCTAAAAACAAATCGCCTACAGAAGAGGTGTATGCTTGAATGCTAATATCTTTTAATAACTGTTTTGCCACGGCTCCCGCCACTACCCAATTGGCAGTTTCGCGTGCAGATGTTCGACCACCACCACGATGGTCTCTAATGCCATATTTTTTAAAATACGTAAAATCGGCATGAGACGGCCGAAAAACATCGGCATTATGGTTGTAATCTTTTGATTTTTGATTGGTGTTTTTTATTTGAAATCCGATAGGTGTTCCAGTGGTTTTTCCTTCGAAAATACCAGATAAAAACTGAACTTCGTCTGCTTCTTTACGCTGGGTCACAATTTTAGATTGGCCGGGTTTGCGTCGGTTTAATTCAGCTTGAATGGCTTCTAAATCTAAAGTAATTCCAGCAGGACAGCCATCAATAATACCGCCAATAGCTTCGCCATGAGATTCTCCAAAAGTGGTAAGTTTAAAAAGGTTGCCAAAAGAATTTCCTGCCATAATAATTTAAATTGATGCTAAGTACAAAGATACTATTTAATTGTAATAATAAAATCTAGAAAAACCAGAGTTTAATAGCCATAACTACAATCATGAGGATTAAGAAAAGACGTACAAATCCGTCACCTTTTTTAACTTGATAACGGCTAGAAATCCATCCGCCTAGAGCGTTACCAATAGAAAGATATAAACCGTATTTCCAATCTATTAAATCGGCGTAAGCAAAAACAGCAATAGACGAAATATTGTAAATAAGCGCCACAAAAACTTTGATGGCATTGCTTTTTACCAAGGTAAAATGATTGATTCCAGAAAGGGCTAAAATCATGATAAACCCAACGCCGGCTTGAATAAATCCGCCGTAAAGACCCACACCAAAAAAGACAATGATGCTAATCCAAAAATATTTTCCTTTGGTACGCTCTTCTTGTAAGTTGGTTATTTTAGGATTGATGAGCATATAAATAACCACCACCACCATAATAATGGCTAAAATTTTATTAAAGAGTTCTCCTTTAATATCAATAGCTAAATAAGCGCCAATTATGGCACCAAAAAAAGCAGAAACTGCCATCCATCCTGCAAAAGGGAATTCGGAAACACCTTTGCTTTTAAATCCGGCTACCGAAAAAATATTCTGAATAACAATAGAAATACGGTTGGTACCATTGGCAACCGCTGGCGGAAGTCCCAAAAATATTAAAATAGGTAAAGTGAGTAAAGACCCACCTCCAGCTAAAATATTTATAAATCCGGCAATAAAGCCAATGCCAATAAGTGTTAGTAAATCTAAAGGAAATTCCATATGTATTTAAAAAACGTAAAAGTACTTAAAATAGTTTGGTGTTTAGAGGCGTAGTTGCAGTAATTTACCTTAGTAAATATATTAGGTTAACTAATATTTTGAGCTTATTAATATACTATAAAATAAAAAACTATATTTGGAGAGAGAGCCAACAAGTTATTTGCTAACCGATAATCTTTAAAATTAAATTAATAAATGAAAACGACACTACTTCAAAATATCTTTAGAATTCTTTTAGGATCTTTTATACTTTATGCAGGAATTAGCCATATTACTTTTAATAGAATTGAATTTCAAGCACAGGTGCCAGATTGGGTGCCAATTGGTAAAGATTTAGTCGTAATATTATCAGGTATTGTAGAAATAATTTTGGGTTTAGCAATGCTTTTTTGGCGCAAAGAGCGTGCTAAGGTCGGCTTAGTTTTGGCCCTTTTTTTTGTATTAATTTTTCCTGGAAACATTTCGCAATATATAAACCATAAAGATGCTTTTGGCGCCTTAGATTCAGATCAAGCTAGGCTGATACGTCTTTTCTTTCAGCCGGTACTTATTGCTTGGTCTTTGTGGTCTACAAACGCTTGGAAGTCTTGGAGAAAAAAAGATTAATTAATCCCATATCAAAATAGAAGGATGAAAACAATAAACACATTATTTTTCACAATTTTCTTTGTATTATTTTCTTTCGCGCAAACAAAATCAGCGCAATTATCGCCACCACTTACTAATGCAAGTCCCGCTAGTGTAGGTATGTCTGCAGAACGCTTAACGCGGATTGATGTTATTTGCGAAAAAGCTATTGCTGATGGTGATGTACCTGGTATGGTGGTTTTAGTCGCTCGAAATGGCAAAATAGTGTATCATAAAGCTTTTGGAATGGCTGATACTACAACTAAAAAACCTATGGCAGAAGATGCTATTTTTAGAATAGCTTCACAAACCAAAGCTATTACCGCTACAGCTGTAATGATGCTATGGGAAGAAGGAAAATTTAGGTTAGATGATCCTATTGCCAAGTATATTCCAGAGTTTAAAGATGCCAGAGTCCTTGAGACCTTTAATGAAAAGGATTCAACATTTACAACAAAACCAGCTGATAAACCAATAACTATAAGACATTTGTTAACACATACTTCTGGTATTGGTTATGGTATGATTGATGGCGATAATCGATTTAGAAAAATATATCAAAAAGCAGGTATTATTGATGCTTTTACAACCAATCATATTACTCTAAAAAAAAATATTGCAAAATTGGCTTCAATGCCTTTACATCAAAATCCTGGAGAAAAATTTGTGTATAGCGAAGGTTTAGACGTGTTGGGTTATTTTGTTGAGATTATATCTGGAATACCTTTTGATCAATTCTTAAAATCACATATTTTTGAGCCTTTAAACATGTCGGACACATGGTTTTACTTGCCAAAATCAAAAGAAAATCGCTTGGTTCCTGTTTACGAAAAAAAGGAAGGCAAGTGGTCAAAACTTAAAGCTAACGGCATTTTTGATCCAGACTATCCAATAAAAGGAGCTAAATCATATTTTGCTGGAGGCGCTGGCTTATCTAGTACGGCAAAAGATTACACCACATTTTTGCAAATGTATCTCAATAAAGGAGAACTCAATGGCATCAGATTTTTAAGTAGAACTACGGTCGATTTTATGATGCAAAAACAATTTTTAAATATTTGGAAAGGTGCAGGAAGTTATTATGCTTTGGCTTTTGAGGTTATTAATGCCAAAGGCGCTTCTGAAGGAGGACGTGGTAGTGAAGGCACTTTTGACTGGGGCGGTTATTTTAACACACAATATTTTGGAGATCCTAAAGAGCAAGTTATAGGTATTATAATGAAACAAACTAGTGGACCTGTCAACGATAAAACAGGTTGGCAGTTCAAACAAATTATAGAGTCGGCTATTGATGATTAAAAATAAACTTCCTTAAAATGACGTTAAAAAGACCCAAAAGAATCATTACTATTGTTATTATTATCCTAACAATAACAGGCTATAATTTCATCAGAAAAGACTTTCAAAAGGCGGAAAGCACAATTTATTTTAATGCCACAATAATTACCTTAGAAGATGGTCTTCCAACCGCAGAGGCCATGCTCGTTGAAAAAGGAATTATAAAAGCTATTGGTACATCAAAAGAAATTTTAAGTTTAAAAAATAGTCATACAAAGGCAATCGATTTAAAAGGGCAAACAATTATGCCCGGTTTTATTGACAGTCATACACACGTGGCTTTGTCGGCTTTTCTTGAAAATATGGTCGATTTATCTGGATTTAAACACAAGACTTCTAAAGAAGTTTGGGATTATTTAAAAGCACAAGCCCTTACAAAAAAACCAGGCGAATGGATTGTTGGCAAGGGAATTGATCCTGTTTTGGTAGCAGATTTGGTGTCGCCAAATTTGGCTTTTTTAGACAGTTTAGTGCCTAACAATCCGTTGGTTTTAATATCTCAGAGTTTGCATACTTATTGGGTAAATAGCAAAACACTAAAAAAAGTTGGGATAGATAATTTTACTAAAAACCCATCAGAATCGAGTTTTTACGAAAAAGATAGTTTGGGAAATCTAACAGGTTTAATAGCCGAACAAAAAGCTTTTTTACCCATTTTGGCTGTCTTGCAAAAAGATGTGATGACACCTAAAAGTTTGATGAATGCGACCACCAAAGTTTTAAAAGCTTATGCTAAAAATGGCAACACAACAATTGTTTCTGCTGGCATTACTATTAATGACGCCAAACCTTTAAGACTCTATGAATTTTTAGCAACAGAGAATCCTAAATTTATAAATCAACTTTTAGCCGCTGTGGGAATTCTGCCAAAAAGAGTGCCTTATCCCAGACATTTTATTTATATCCGTCAAGACAAAGATTTTTTATTGCCTAAAAAGCCAATTGACAACGATTTCTATAGTATTCTTGGTGTAAAATTCTGGTACGATGGATCGCCTTATACAGGTTCTATGTATTTAAACGTGCCCTATTTAAATACAGATTTTAATAAAAATAGTTTGCGAATTCCAATAAATTCAAGAGGTAAAGCGCTGATTAAAAAAGACGATTTAAAAAATCTTTTTATTAATTACACAAAAGAAGGCTGGCAAATTGCTGTTCACGCTCAAGGCGATGTGGCCAATCAGGATGTCATTGACGCTTTCGCTGAAGCTAATAATGAAGTTGATGTTACTAAATTTAGAAACCGCTTAGAACATTGTGTTTTATTGCCAGAAAGCAGCTTTGATAAAATTGAAGCATTGAATATAGTCCCTAATTTTCATGTCAATCATCTGTATTATTATGGTAAAGCGCTTGATGATAAAATTATTGGGACAGAACGGGCTAATATTATTTTGCCAGTAGGCGAAGCCCAAAAAAGACATTTAAAATATGCCCTTCATGCAGATCAGCCCATGTTTGAAAGCAAACCTTTTAGATTGATACAAACAGCTGTAGAAAGACTAACCAAAGAAGGAGATACTTTAGGATTTAATCAAAGGATTTCTGTGCTAGAAGGTTTAAAAGCGATGACTATTAATGCGGCTTGGCAGATTCATAAAGAAGATAAATTAGGCACATTGAAAAAAGGAAAATATGCCGATTTTGTTGTGCTGGATAAAAATCCACTCAAAATACCAACACACGATTTGGAAAACATTAAAATCCTTAAAGTGTTTATTAACGGAAATGAGATTTTAAATTAAAAAATACAATGTCCTACGATTACGATTATATCATTATTGGAAGCGGTTTTGGTGGCTCTGTAAGCTCCCTGCGATTATCAGAAAAAGGCTACAAAGTACTTGTTGTAGAAAAGGGGAAATGGTATGCTTCAAAAGACTTTGCCAAAACCAATTGGAACCTTAAAAAATGGTTGTGGATGCCTGCTTTTCGGTTTTTTGGGATTATGAAAATGAGTATTTTCAGACACATTGTTATTGTTTCTGGCACTGGTGTTGGCGGTGGTTCACTGGTTTATGCAAACACTTTGCCGGTGCCTAAAACGGCTTTTTATACCACAGGAAGTTGGCAGTCTTTAGCCGATTGGGAAACCGTTTTAAAACCTTATTATCAAACAGCCTTAAAAATGTTGGGGGCTCAAAAAAATCCAAGATTGTATGATGGCGATAAAGCCTTAAAACAACTCGCCAAAGAAATTGGACGTGAGTCTGAATTCGAGCATCCCAATGTGGCTGTTTATTTTGGTGATGAAGGTGTTAAAGTGAATGACCCTTATTTTGATGGCAAAGGGCCAGATAGAACGGGTTGTAATTTCTGTGGTGGTTGTATGACAGGATGCCGCCATGATGCCAAAAACACACTCGATAAAAATTATCTTTTTTTAGCCCAACAAAACGGTGCCAAAATTTTAGCAGAGACAGAGGTTTACGATGTTTTACCGATAGACAAACATGAAGGAAAAACTGGTTATAAAGTAGCCGTAAAGTCGAGTACAAAATTATTTAAGACAAAAAAAACATTGACTTCAAAAGGGGTTATATTTTCTGGAGGCGTATTGGGAACTATAAAATTATTGCTCAAACTAAAGAAAAAGTCCTTGCCGAATTTATCAGAAACTTTAGGTGATAATATTCGCACCAATAACGAAACACTTATAAGTGTCTCTACGCTAGATAAAAACAAAGATTTGTCAAAAGGTGTGGCCATAGGTAGTTTGCTTCATACCGATGAAAACAGCCATCTCGAAATTGTACGTTATGCGGCAGGTTCTGGTTTTTGGAAGCTTTTTCATTTGCCATTATCTCTTGGAAAAAACACGCTTATAAGATTGTTAAAAATGTTTGGGCAAGTGCTGAAATCGCCTTTAAGCTATTTTAAAATTTATTTTTTAAACGCGTGGTCAAAAAGCACCACGGTATTGCTTTTTATGCAATCAATAGACAGCACTTTAAAATTCAAACGCTCTATTTTTGGACAAATGGTTTCGAGTGTCAGTACGGGTAATAAACCAAGTCCTAATATTCCAGAGTCCATCGCGTTGACAAAAAAGTACAGCGAAATTATAAATGGCAAAGCCACGTCGTTTGCTTTAGAAACCCTTGCGGGGATTCCTTCTACGGCACATATTTTAGGAGGTGCTGTCATGGGAAAAGATAGTACAGAAGGTGTTATAAATAACAATAACGCTGTTTTTGGTTACAAAGATTTATATGTTATAGATGGCTCTATGATATCCGCAAATCCGGGTGTAAATCCGTCGTTGTCTATTACGGCTATTGCAGAACATGCCATGGCGCAAATTCAAGCAAAAACAAAGTAGCGTTTAGATTTAGAGATAAATCAATCGTTTTCGTAAATTAAGCATATATCTCAATTTTATTAAGAAAGCTTTTGTATTTTACACGTTTAAAATTCATACCATGTCAACACAGCCCAAGCTTAATCGGTTTAACGAAAATGTCTTAGCAAAATACCAAATTTACAACAGTATTTTTATGACATTGCCGTTTGATGCCATCGAAAAAACAGGTGTTTTATTACCGCTTTTTCATGAGCTTTGTAAAAAGGGCTTTGAAAAAGGGCTTAATCCAACAGAAATTATCAATCAGTTTTTTGATAAATATAAGGGCAATCCATCAGAATCATCTCGCATAAGTCTTTTGTTTAAATTCATACAATATATTGAACGTCAGGTTGTGTTGTTTGATGCCGTAGAGGATGCCTCTTTTGCAGTAGTTAACAACATGGATGGTATTGGTACTTTGCGAAACAGCAAAGAAACAGCAGCCATTGAACATAAAAAAGAAGCTTTAAAAGACTATTTACAAAATTTTAAAACCAGAATTGTTTTAACGGCACATCCCACACAGTTTTATCCTGGCGCTGTTTTAGGAATCATAACCGATTTAACAGAAGCCATTCAGAAAAACGATTTGTTACTCATTAATAAATTGTTGGCACAATTGGGAAAAACACCCTTTTTTAAACATGAAAAACCAACGCCTTTTGACGAAGCTGTCAGTTTGATATGGTATTTAGAAAATGTTTTTTACCAATCTATGCCAGAGGTTTATAGCTACCTTCAGAGTAATATTTTTGAAGGAGAAAAAATTGATAATGATGTTATTAATCTCGGATTTTGGCCTGGAGGCGATAGAGATGGCAATCCCTTTGTAACAACCGAAATAACGCTAAATGTTGCCAAACGTTTAAAACAAACCATTCTTAAAAAATATTACCGCGATATGCGTGTTTTAAAACGCAAATTGACTTTTGCTGGTGTACATCCTTTAGTGATGGAATTAGAGCATGTATTGTTTGAAAACGCTACAAATTTAGAGGCTAACACAATGATGCCGTTAGCCGATTTTAAAGAAAAATTACAAAATATAAAGGACTTATTAGTCAATAATCATCAATCTTTATATGTTGAAGAAATCACCGATCTCATAAATAAAGTTAATTTGTTTGGTTATCATTTTGCCACTTTAGATATCCGCCAAGACAGCCGTGTGCATCATACAGTTTTCGAAAATTTGGTAAAAACCTTAGCGGATAATAAATCTGATTTATTTTCTGATAATTATTTGAGCTTAAACGAGGCACAACAAATTAATTTTTTATCTCAGGTCTCCGCCGATGTTGATATAGATATGTTTGATGATGAGATGGTTCATAAAACTTTAGGGTCAATTAAAGCCATAAAAAGCATCCAAAAACAAAATGGAGAACAGGGCGCAAACAGGTATATTATAAGCAATAACCAGTCAGCCTTAAATGTGATGGAGACTTTTGCTATGTTTAATCTGTGTGGATTTAAAGATGATTTTTCTGTCGATATCATTCCGCTTTTTGAAACCATAGACGATTTGGTTGAAGCGCCAAAAGTAATGGAGCAGCTCTATTTAAATACAGCTTATAAAAATCATTTATCCGAGAGGAAAAATAAACAAACCATCATGCTTGGTTTTTCTGATGGCACAAAAGATGGTGGCTATTTAATGGCTAACTGGTCTATATTTAAAGCCAAAGAAGCGCTGACAGAAATTTCTAGAAAATACGATATTAAAGTCATATTTTTTGATGGACGTGGTGGTCCACCAGCACGTGGCGGTGGAAAGACACATCAATTTTATGCCTCATTAGGACCAACTATTGAAAATCAAGAAATACAATTAACAGTTCAAGGTCAAACCATTAGTTCTAATTTTGGCACGATAGATTCTTCAAAATATAATTTAGAACAATTACTAAGTTCTGGCATTGCCAATAAGCTATTTACGCAAGCAAACAATCAATTGTCTGTTGGAGATGCCGAAATTTTAAACGATTTGGCAGAAACCAGTTATCAGGCTTATGTCGATTTTAAAAACCATCCCAAATTTTTACCTTATTTAGAGAACATAAGTACCTTGAAATATTATGCCAAAACAAATATTGGAAGCCGCCCAAGCAAGCGATCAAATTCTGATAAATTAAATTTTGCCGATTTGCGCGCCATTCCTTTTGTGGGTTCGTGGAGCCAGTTAAAACAAAATGTACCCGGATTTTATGGGGTAGGCGCAGCGCTTAAAAAATATGAAGATTTAGGTGAATTCGATAAAGTTTGTGACCTGTATAAAAATTCTGATTTCTTTAAAGCTTTGATTAAAAATAGCATGATGGCCTTAACAAAATCGTTTTTCCAATTAACAGCCTATATGGCCAATGACCCAGAATTTGGTGATTTTTGGAAATTGATATTTAGCGAGTACGAAACCAGTAAAAGACTCATTCTTAAATTGTCTGGTTACGAAAAATTGATGCAAAACAATCCAGAAGGTTTGGCGTCTATCAACATCCGCGAAAGCATTGTTTTACCGCTTTTAACCATTCAGCAATATGCCTTGCTTAAAATTCAAGACTTACAAAAGAGTGAAAATCCAGATGTTGAATTGATTAAGGTTTATGAAAAAATGGTCACCCGTTCGTTGTTTGGAAATATAAATGCGAGCCGTAATTCTGCTTAGATTGCCGTGTCATTGCGTGCCCATCAGTTTTTCGTCATTGCGAGGTTTTAAAAAAACCGTGGCAATCTCTACATAAAGTGAAACAATCTTCAAGAGATGACCACGTCACTGCGCTCCTCGTCAAGACGCAATCTTTAAATTAATTATTTAACTATCAATAGACACTTTATAAGTTGGATCTTCAAAAATGTTGACTTCTATTAATTTATCGGCATTTTTAAGCAGTTGTTTACAATCTGAACTCAAATGGCGTAAGTGAATTTTTTTATTGACTTTGGCATAACGTTCAGTAATTTTATTTACCGCTTCAATGGCGCTCATATCGGCAATGCGACTTTCTTTAAAATCGATGATTACTTCATCAGGATCATTTAAAACGTCAAATTTTTCGGCGAAGACCGTGGTAGAACCAAAGAATAATGGCCCATATATTTCGTAATGTTTGATACCATTGTCGTCAATATATTTCCGTGCGCGGATGCGTCTGGCACTTTCCCAAGCAAAAACCAAAGCCGAAATAATAACGCCAATCAAAACTGCCAAAGCGAGATTGTGTAAAAATACAGTAACCAAAGTGACCATAATCATGACAAACATATCGTGTTTGGGCATTTTGTTAAGCGCTTTTACACTTACCCACTCAAAGGTGCCAATAGCTACCATAATCATCAATCCTGTTAAAGCTGCCATCGGTACTTTTTCTATCAATCCCGAACCAAACATCACGAAAACCAATAACATTATTGAAGCCACAATACCCGATAATCGCGCTCTAGCGCCATTAGAAATATTGATTAAACTCTGACCAATCATGGCACATCCGCCCATGCCAGAAAACAGACCTGTTACAAAATTTGCTAAGCCTTGCGCCACCGCTTCTTTATTACCCCAACCACGTGTTTCGGTAATTTCATCGACTAAATTAAGGGTCAATAAACTTTCAATGAGACCAACACCAGCCACTATAAAAGCATAGGGTAAAATAATCATGATGGCATCCCATGTAAATGGCACATTAGGAATATGAAATGGGGGGAATCCACCTTGTATTGAAGCGATATCGCCAACTGTTACAGTGTCAATTTTAAAAAATAAAACCATCCCAAATATGGTTAAAATCGCCACCAATGAGGCTGGTACAGCTTTTGTCAGTTTTGGCAAACCCCAAATAATCAGCATGGTTAAAAAGACCAAACCTAACATTATAAATAATGGTGCGCCTGTTAGCCAATGCATTGTATTATTGGTATCTGTAAATTTAAACTGATTTAATTGCGACATAAAAATGACAATAGCCAATCCGTTTACAAAACCAAACATCACAGGATGTGGCACCAACCTAATTAGTTTTCCTAATTTTAAAAATCCTGCAGCCATTTGGATAACACCAGCCAAAACAACTGTGGCAAATACATATTCAACGCCGTGTGTTTTTGCCAGAACCACAATTACAACAGCAATGGCACCAGTGGCACCCGATATCATACCGGGGCGCCCACCAAAAATAGCCGTGATAATACCCATTGTAAAGGCAGCATACAATCCTGTTAAAGGCGATAAACCAGCAATAATTGAAAAAGCTACAGCTTCTGGAACAAGCGCTAAGGCTACGGTTAAACCGGATAAGACTTCGGTTTTAAAATTGACTGTTTGTTTAAAATCGAATAAGTTAAAGTAGCGTTTCATAGTATATTCTAGCTGATTTTGAATTTTTTAGGCTTTTTTATAAAGTCCGCAAAAGTATGCAAAATTATGATAGCAGTTTTTAATAAATTGAAAGCTTAGCAATTGAATAACAGAGACTGCTATTATTTATTTTGCGATGTAAATATTGTGTAATTTTGCAGCATGATCCGACACATAAACTTTAGAATATCTCTTAAAGAGGAAGCTCAAAAGGGTATTCTAAACCAAAAAGTAGCCAAGTATTTAGGGGTTGACAAAAATACAATTAAAGCGATTAAGGTTTTAAAAAAATCTATTGATGCACGTAAATATCCCATTGTATTTAATTATAAATTAGAAATTTATATCAATGAACCAGCGCCTAAAAAACAAGAATATAACTTTGATTATCATGACGTTTCTAAAGCTAAAGAGATTCACATTGTTGGTTTTGGACCTGCTGGAATGTTTGCTGCGTTGCGTTGTATTGAGCTAGGTTTTAAACCGATAGTTTTAGAACGCGGCAAAAAAGTACAAGATAGACGTCGCGATTTACGCGCTATAAATCAGTTTCAAACAGTTGACGAAGATTCTAATTATTGCTTTGGCGAAGGTGGCGCTGGTACTTATTCTGACGGGAAACTCTATACCCGAAGTTTAAAACGTGGCGATGTGCGCAGGATATTTGAAATATTGGTATCGCATGGTGCTACAGAAGAAATACTTATTGATGCACATCCACATATTGGTACAAATAAACTGCCTAAAATAGTAGAAGATATCCGCGAAACCATTTTGAAATTTGGTGGCGAGATTCACTTTGAAAGTAGGGTTGTTGATTTTGTTGTAAAACAAGGTAAAATAAAATCACTTCAATTACAAAATGGTGTAGAAATGGATGTGAATGCTGTTATTTTGGCAACGGGTCATTCGGCGCGCGACATCTATTATTTATTAGATAAAAAGGACATTGCGCTTAAAGCGAAATCATTTGCCATGGGTGTTAGGGTTGAACATCCGCAACAAATAATTGATCAAATTCAGTACCATTGCAGAGGTGAACGTAACCCTGTGTTACCGGCTGCAGCTTATAATTTGGTACATCAGGTTAAAGAGCGCGGTGTGTATTCGTTTTGTATGTGTCCGGGTGGCTTTATAGTGCCTGCTGCCACAGCACCTGGAGAAGTTGTTGTAAATGGGATGTCGCCGTCTAAGCGGAATAATCCTTTTGCAAATTCAGGAATTGTGGTAGAAATTGATGCAGAAAAAGACCTTTATAAATACGAAAAATTCGGCGCTTTAAAAGGCTTAGAATTTCAAAAAGAGTTGGAAAAATTAGCCTTTAATGCAGGTGGTAGAAGTCAGGTTGCACCAGCACAACGTTTAACCGATTTTGTAGAAGGTAATTTGTCTAACGATTTAAACCCCACATCTTATCAACCGGGCTTAAAATCAGCACCATTACATTCGCTTTTGCCAAAAATAATAGGAGGCAGACTTAGGACAGGTTTTGCTGAATTTGGCAGAAAAATGAAAGGATTTTATACAGCCGAAGCCAATATAGTAGGTGTGGAGTCTCGAACATCATCGCCAGTTACGATACCTAGAACAGAAAAATTAGCACATCCAGATATCGCAGGATTGTATCCTTGTGGCGAAGGTGGTGGTTATGCTGGTGGTATTGTGTCGGCAGCCATGGATGGCGAACGCTGTGCAGAAGCAGCTATTAATATGTTAAAAGGATAAACAGATTTTAATATAAAAAATTAACTTTGTAACATGGGATTATCAAACAACGATATTTTTAAAAAATTAAGAGTCGCTCTTAAACTACGTGATGATGAGATTGTGAAAATTTGCGCTTTGGTAGATTTTAAAGTTTCTAAGGCCGAATTAGGGGCGCTTTTTAGAAATGAAGACCATCCTAAATATATGGAATGTGGCGATCAGATTCTGCGCAATTTTTTAAACGGACTCGTCATTCATTTAAGAGGCCCAAAACCTTGATGAAATTAAACTTTGGTTTTATCCATAAATAAAAGTTAACACCTAACAATTTTATGAGACTTTTTGTGTGTGATACCATTTAATCTTTTATTTTGAAAATATAAATAGATATAAATGCGTGCCATCTAAAAATAGTAGCCTATTTTTGCACAAAATTATTGGCAGTGATAGAGATAGGGAAATATAACGAATTAGAAATTGTAAGAGAGTCGAGTGTTGGTTTATACTTGGGCGATAAAGAAGGCGAAGACATCCTATTGCCTAACAAATATTGTCCATCAGCGTTCAAAATTTACGACGTCCTAAAAGTTTTTGTATATAAAGATTATGCCAACAGAAAAGTGGCGGTTACCTTAACGCCTAAAATTCTCTTATATCAATTTGCTTTTTTACAGGTTAATGCTGTATCTAAAGTGGGCGCATTTATGGATTGGGGCATGGAAAAAGACCTTTTAGTGCCTTTTGGCGAACAACGTCAGCGCATGGAAGAGGGCAGGTGGTATATTGTTTATTTAGATCTTGATACCGAAACCGACCGTCTTTATGCCAGCAATAAAATAGAGCAACGTTTGCAAAACGATGATTTGGCTGTAGCCGAAGGCGATAAAGTAGATGTGATGGTGATGCATAAATCGGATATTGGCTACTCGGTTATTGTAAACAACAATCACAAAGGATTGGTCTTTGACAATGAAATTTTTACCGACCTCAATATTGGCGATAAACTGACGGGTTATGTAAAGAAAATCCGTGAAGATAACAAGCTAGACATTTCACTACAACCCATTGGTTATCTAAATTTTAACGATGCCAATTCTAAAATAATTTACGATGCTTTGGTAGAGAGCGAAGGTTTTATTGAAGTTACCGATAAAAGTTCGCCAGACGAGATAAATTTCCGTTTTGGCATCAGTAAAAAGGCCTTTAAAAAAGCACTTGGCGCTTTATACAAAGACCGAAAAGTGAGTATAGATGCTGCAGGCATTAAATTGATTTAAGTTTCCATATTAAACAATTCTTATTCGATTAAACTATAATATTAGTTTAAACTAAATATTTAGTTATATATTTGAGATTATATATATTTAGATTTTTAGTATGAAAGTAGCTTTTAGAATTTTGTTTATTTTTTTTCTTTCGTTTGCTGTCAGAGCACAAACCACTGTTTTTGTTAATATTGATGAGTTATTACTAAAAGGTAATTATCAAGAGGCTTTAGGTTTGTTAGGGAAGCAACCTAAAACAATGCTTGTTTTTGATAAAACTGCTGGTATATATCAAACGATGGGGAATTATACCAAGGCTATTGAATTCTACAAAAAGGCTTTACAAATAGATAGCCTTACCACAATTAAAGTAAAGTTAGGAAATGCCTATAATTTATCAGGTTTAAAGTCAAAAGCACTTTTAACTTACGAAGATATCATAAAGAGAGATTCTTCAAATTTATTGGTATTAAATAGCTTGGGTAAAATATATTTATCAGAATTTCAAGCAAAGAGATCAGAGAAAATATATCGCTATTTAAAGAGAAAAGACAGTTTAAACCCGTTTTACCCTTTTCAATTAGCAGAGGCATTATCTAAACAAAGCAAATTTCTTAAAATGGGGCAAAGCTATTTAGATGCTTATAAATTAGACACGCTCCATTTAAGAAGTATTTATGAATTGTCTAAATTTTTTAAGAAGATTAGAGATAAAGATTCCACTAATTTGTTTATTGATAAAGGATTGGTGATAGATATTAAAAGTGTTAATTTCAATTTATTAAAAGTACAGGAATTGTATTTTGATAAGCAATTTGAATCTGCAATAGAAGTTTTAAATAGATTAGATTCTTTACATTATAAATCGGTTACAACCTACGAAATGATGGGTATGTGTTATTATAATTTGAAACAATATGATTTGGCTGAAAAAGAATTTAGGAAGGGTTTAAGCTTAGATTACGAAAATTCCAGTTTATTTTACAGACTTGCAAGTTTAAACTATGATAAAAAGGATTTAAAACAAGCAGAAATGTACGCGTTAATGTCAGTTTTTAAAGCCACTCCAAAACTAGACAAACAGTACTTTTTATTGGGCATAATTTCTAATGATAAACACGATTATAAAAAGGCCGTAAAATATTTTGACAAGGCTTTTATAAATAATAATAACAACTATAAAGCATTATTTCAGTTTGCTTTAGCTAGCGACACTTATTATAAAGATAAAAAGAAAGGCTTGACTTTATATCAAAAATACATTGACAGATTTGAATCTAAAAACAAAGAGAATACCTTGTTTGCAAAAGCCAGAATTAAAGATATTAGAAAGCAATTGTTTTTAAAAGGAGAATCTTTAAATAAGGAGTAACTAAAGACTTTGTTTTTATTCTTAAAAAAACACTTAAAATGTTTGAGGAAGACGAAAAAGGGTTTTATATTTGCCCTCGCTAAAGGAGAAATGGCAGAGTGGTCGAATGCGGCAGTCTTGAAAACTGTTGAGGGTCACACCTCCGGGGGTTCGAATCCCTCTTTCTCCGCAAAAAAAAAACCGAAACTGATGTTTCGGTTTTTTTGTTTTAACTCATTTTTAATCAATTTACATTGATTAAAAATGAGTTAAGTAATTACTTTACAAAAGAAATAGAATGGAATTAAAAAAAATCATTTACTTTGTAAAGCAGATTCTTTATGAAGAACACCAAAAAATTTCCAACCAAATATGCCATCCGATTTCTTGTAGGTCTGGTATTTGCGGTATTCACAAAAATTTTTAGAATTAAAAAGAACATGCCTCCTGAAGTTTTAAAGTTAAAACCACCTTATTTGGTTTTGGGTAATCATGTGGGTTATTGGGATCCTTTTATAATGGGATATTTTTTACCCCATTTTACGCATTTCATTTCTTCAGATACCACACTTCGCAGTCCTTTTATTCGGTTTTTTATAACGCGTTTGGGCACTATCCCAATAAAGAAAAACATACGTGATACCAAAGCCATAAGGGGTATAATTTCGGTAATCAAACAAGGGGAGAATGTCGGCATATTTCCAGAAGCATTGAGAAGCTGGTCTGGGAGTAGTTTTAAAATAGATGCTTCTATTGTTAAGCTCATTAAGTTTTTAAAGGTTCCTGTAGTCGTACCTGTAATAAAAGGAATGAGTCTTTTTAATCCGCGTTGGTCAACAAAATTAAGATATACCAGGGTAGAAGTAGATTATAAATTGGTATTTACTACCGATACTTTAGAACAACTATCTCACAGTGCAGTTTACGATAAATTAAATGCGGCTCTACATCATGACGAGGTGGCTTATCAGCGTAAGCATATGCACAAAATATATTCCAGAAACAAGGCAGAGCATATTGGTCACGCCTTATATGTGTGCCCTAGTTGTTATGCTATTGATAGTTTTAGAGCTGCCGGAAATAATTTTAGTTGTACCGATTGCCATTATGATATTCATATTGATGTGTATGGTTTTTATAAGCGTATTTCTAAGGGGGAGTTGTTTTTTAACAATATAAGAGATTGGTATAATTGGGAAGAAAAGTGGTTGCTCAATTATGTAAACAACAAGTTTGATAATAAAAGTGCCAATGTGATTTTTGAAGATAAAAATTCAAAATTCTTTCACAGCAGTTCTGATGGCGAAATGGATTTTATAGATACTGTAAATTTAAAATTATATACCGACAAAATTGAAATAGAAAGCCTTTCTAACAAGAAAAGAATTATCCTGAATTTTGAAGATTTACAAACCATTAATCCACAAATAAACGAACGAATAGAAATTTATTATGCCGATGAAGCCTACCGATTTGTGGGAGAGAGAGCAGGTGTTTCTGGGCTTAAATGGGAAGTGGCCGTTAATGCTTTATGGAAAAAAATGGGACAACATCACAAATTATCAGTCTATATTGAACAAGACAAATAAAGCTTTAGGTTTAAACATTAATCCGTAAATATTAGCTCGGCGTGAATGGTGAGGTTAAGATGTTACTTGAAATCTTCGTAAATTATATTATTCAAATCAATATAATAACTTTAAATAAGTTCTTTCAATTTCTGCTAAAACTGCTTCATTTTGTCCTTGCCATGGTCTTTTGGCGCGATGCGGAGATACTAAAACCCATTCTCAGGTAAGGATGTTTAAACGTTTATGCGCGTAATCTTGTAAATCTGTATTCATATTAAAATTAATTATATTTTATTAATCCTGTTCCATTTGAAAGTTCAACAGAATAAATAGAACAATTTAAATTAAATTTATTTTTATATGATTCGGAAACTTGTGATTTGAATGATTCTGTTTCTGTTTTTGCAATGAGATTAATGGTGCAGCCACCAAAACCACCACCCATCATTCGTGCTCCTAAAACATGGCTGTTTAATTTTGCTTGTTCTACGAGGAAATCTAATTCTTTACAACTTACTTTGTATTGATTTTGCAATCCATCATGTGAAGCGTAGATAAGGCTTCCCAGTGTTTTTAAATCACGGTTTTCAATAGCTTTTGAAGCTTTAATAACGCGATCATTTTCCTGAATCACATATAGGGCTTTTTGATAGTTTTCATCGGTAACCTTATCTTTAATAGATTCTAAATCATATTCTGTAGCATCACGAAGTGCTTTCACATTGAGCATACCAGCAATAGATTCACAAACAGAGCGTCTGTCATTATATGCACTATCAGACAAGCTATGTTTTACATTGGTGTTTATTAAAATGAGTTCATGGTTTTTAAAATCTATTTCAAATGGCTTTGATTTTACGGTTCTGCAATCCAATAGTAAGGCATTGTTTTCTATGCCAAACATACTGGCGTACTGATCCATAATACCACACTTGACCCCACCATAATTATGTTCGGCCTTTTGTGAGATTAAAATCATATCATGTTTAGAGAGTCCTAAATTAAAAATCTCATTCAATCCAAATACAACACTATTTTCTAATGCTGCTGAAGATGACATACCTGCGCCACTTGGGATATTTCCTCCAAATAGTATATTAAAATTTCCAACAGTTTTACTTCTGTTTTGAATTTCTGCAACCACACCAAGAATATAATTTTGCCAGCTTCCTTGAGCCAAAGGTTTTATATTCTTTAAAGAAAACGCAACAGTTTCTTGTTTGTCAAATGCAAAAGCTGTTGATATACTTGAATCACTTTTTCCAATAGCAATCACAATACCTTTATTTACAGCCGCAGGAAAAACAAAGCCATCATTATAATCAGTATGTTCACCAATGATATTAATCCTGCCAGGCGAAAAAACCATGACAGGTTCGATTTGAAATTTCGCAATGAAACTATTCTTAATGGTATTAATTAACGCAGTATTCATCTCTAATCTAGTTTGTTATTTATTATTAGTATAGTTTAATGTTCCAATAGATATTATACGCATCATTAGGTTTTAATGTCTTTAATCCTATACCATTATTAAAACTATCTGAAACACCTGTAGTAGGTTCAATCGCAATTGTATTTGGATGTGCTGGTGTATATAATTGCAAAAAGCTGTCTTTTTCAGAGGAACTCAAAACAAAACTGTAATTAGGGGTTTCAAACAAAATTTCATTGGGGTCTAATACAAAACAATCATCTAGGGTTTTGTCTTTGATCATAAATTCATCATCAATATCTATATGTTTGATTCCGAGGGTAATATTTCTTTTATTGAAAAAGATAGTTTCATTACTCTTAAAACTCAAAGAGCTTTTAAATAGATCACTGCTGTTAAAATAAGGATGCCAACCAATTGTAAAAGGGAATGTCTTGGTGTCTGTGTTTTTTACTGTAATATTTAAATCAATACTATCTTTGGTTAGAATATATTTTAAAATGACGGTATAAGTGTATGGAAAACCTTTGGCGTAATTTTGTTCATCGTATTTAAGTTTAACCATTGCTTCATCTTTTGTGGTTTTTTGATCGATTAATTCAAATGTTTTGTTGTAAACCAATCCGTGTATGGCATTATTTTCATCGGTTTGATTTATTTCAAATTGATAGTGCTTTTTCTCAAAAGTATACCTGCCATCTTCAATTCTATTGGCAAATGGAAATAAAATAGAAGAGGCATAAGTAATATCATAAGTTAATGGATGTAAATTCTTTATAATATGCAGGTTGTTAATAGTTAACTCCTGTAAACTAGCACCTAAATTTAAACATATTTTGGCATATGCCGTTTTTTGAGCATCTTCAATTTCAATAAAGTCAAGATTATTTATTAAATCTTGTGTATGTTTAATGACGTACAATGTTGATTAATTTTAAGTTATAATGAATTTCTTAGTATTAAGGTATTAGTATTTTCTATCTGCAATTGTTCTTTATTAAGCAACATTTTTGCTAATCGCTTTCCCATTTTATTAAAATCTGTTGAGATGGTTGTAATGCCACCTTCTACTATTTCTTTGAGTAAAGTGTCATTATAAGAAATAATCCCAATATCTTTTGAAAGGATTAATTTGGTCTCTTTAATTTTCTTAATGATTCTTAATAAATCTTTATCTTCTGGAATTACATAAATATCCCCTTTTTCAGGAATTTGATCTTGAATTGAATTAATAACCTCATTTTTAATACCACTTATAGAGCAAAATTTTCTAAAACCATCAAGCATGCCTTGGGGCTGTTTGTCATCATTAAAAAGCAAAACTAATTTTTTATAGTTTTTAATAAGATGTAACGCTTTATTAAGGTTATTAATAATATCCATTTCAAAATTTTGATAAATGGCCGAATATTGAACTAGGTCATTATGAATTTGATCTAAGATGTAAACCTTATCTTGTGGTAGTTTTTGTAGAATAAGATTTGTATTGTTGAAGTTGGCAGGCATAATTATATAATAATTATAGTTGTCAATATTTTCGTTAATTAGTTTGCTAAAAACCTCATAATTAAAATGATGGAAATAGATGTCAACTTTTATATTATATCCAAGAGTGCTTATAAAGGAATTGTATAAATCTTCTTTAAATGAATTAAGCTCATCAAATAATAAAAATACTTTTTGAACAACTTCGATATTGTCGTTTATAATATAGTAGCCCTTCCCAACAACAGATTGAATAATACCTCTTGTTTTTAAATCGTTAAACGCCATTAAAACAGTATCTCTAGAAAGTTTATGAGTGTCTCTAAGACTATTTAAAGAAGGTAATTTATCTCCTTTTTTCAACGAGCCAGATAAAATGCTCTCTTCTATTGAAGCAATAATTTGCTTGTATTTAGGTAATCCGATTTTTTTCTTAACGCTTATTATACTCATATTGCAAATATATATATAAATTTTAAAACAAACTGGTAGATACTAGTAGGTGTGATTTTATATATAAAAAATTATCTAATAAAAACTATTGCAATTTTGAGGGGGAGAAAAAGATAGATATCTCTAATTGTTTAGATTGGTTTAAAAATAGAAATTTCTAGTTATACGAAGACAAAAGACCATCTTTAAAGTATAACGTAACATTTTTATAAAGCCACTGTTCAAGATTACCACTATGATTAATTTTATCAGGGCTCCCTAAGGCATATTTACAAGCTTCTTTTGTCATACCTACAATAACATTTTCGTTTAAGATAATTGTATATTTTTCAGGGTAATTATTTTTAATTAATAGATAATCGGCTTCAGATAAGGCTGTTTTTTCAAAATCGTCTTTATTTACTAAAATTTGATTGTTATCATCGTTTTTTAGAATGTATGAAATTGTAAATGATTTATCATCGAGGGTAACTTTATCAATTTCCCATAATTTTTCTTCGCCTGCTATGGCTTCAAACCCTTGGGTAAGGTATATAATTGGATTGGTTAATTTTCGTAATATGTATTTTCCACCTAGTTTTTCAGTTTCTAACTTTTTAAAATAGCCGGCTACTAAAAACGGAAAAGAATCTTCGACAATATCATTATAAATAAAATGAATAGTTTCATCAGTAACAGCATCAAAAAGCACCAATACTTGTTTAGCTGATTTTGATTTTATAATATTTTTGAGTAAAAAATAACGGTTTGCCAATGCATTATAATCAGAAAAAATCCCTTTACTGTGTTTGTAAATATTAGGTGCTGCAAATTCAGATTTATTAACATCAATAATAAATTTTTTGTAACCAAATTTTCTTAAATCCTCAGACTTGGGTTTTATAAATAAATTTTGGCCAATTAAAAGTGATATCTTTTTACCAGGATAATTATAGGTGCTGTCGTAAACTGTTATAGACGTTTTTTTTATAACTGTTGCTGTAGCCGATGTAGATGTAACACTTATTTGAGCACTAAGAATGGTGGTTAGCAAAAACAAGAGGGATGCTATTTTTCTCATAACCAGATTTTAAATATGAGCCATAAAGGTAATAAAAAGCGCCTAGTTTAGAAAGGTTTATGGCAATACATAAAAATAAATCGCCATAAAATGACAAAAACTGCCTATTAAAACGAGTAAATGAAAGATGGCATGATTGTATGGTATCTTTTTGATACTATACAATACAGCGCCAATAGTGTATGAAATACCACCCGCAAACAACCATAAAACGCCATCCATTGGTAAATTATTTAAAAGCGGTTTTATAGCAATAACAACCACCCATCCCATAAGGATATACATTACTGTAGAAAGTAAGTTGTATCTGTTTGTAAAGAAAAGTTTTAAAATAACACCTGTCAATGCCAGTCCCCATGTAATGCCAAAAATAGACCAACCCCAATACCCATTAAGGGTGACAAGTGTAAAGGGTGTGTATGTACCGGCAATTAGTACGTAGATAGAAGCGTGGTCAAAAATATTAAGGCGTTCGCGTAATTTGGGTCTTTTGGCGTTGTGGTATAGGGTAGAGGCCAGATACAAAATCATAAGGCTTGCACCATAAATACTAAAACTCACAATATGCCAAGCGTTTCCGTCAATACTAGAATGGATAACCAAAAAAACTGTAGCAATAACGCTTAATATAAAACCGACACCATGAGAAATTACATTTAATTTTTCTTCTTTTGGAGGGTAATCAAGTTCTTCATCTAAATTTTCCATAAATTTATTTTTCAATGTCAAAGTTATCAGCTTTCCAGCCAACAATACCACTTTCTAAATTATATATTTTTTCATACCCTTGTTCTTTTAAAAACCGTGTTGCCAAACCACTTCTATGACCCGAATGACAATAAACAAGCACTGTTTTATCTTTGGCTAAAGCCTTTATTTTTGTAGTGAATTCGGTTTGGTTTTTCCAATCTACATTAATAGCACCAGGTATATGACCTTTGTAATATTCTTGTGATGTTCTTACATCTAAAATTAATCCTGTATTGGCATCAATTAAAGTTTTGAAATCTTGCGCATTGACATTTTTCGCAAATGAATTAAATGCAGTGGCGTCAATCTGTTTTTTTTGAGGTTCATCTTTTCTTTTATCAATAACTTCTTTACAACTAGCTAGCAAAAGACTTATAATAAAAAGGGACAGACAGGTTTTTAATAGTTTCATAAATAGAAAGATTAAATGGGTATCAAAAATAGATATAATTTTTAAGAAATTTGAGATATATGATATTTAGAAACTTGTTAATTATTTTGCGTAATTAATTATTATATTTGCGACTAAAGCCATTAAATTCAGCAATAAAAATGATAAATGCCATAGAGAAAAATCTTTTAAGAGGTGTTACATTACTAAACACAATTACAGATAAACAGTATAATGATAAATCTGTGGCGCCTTATTATTCTAGCATTGGTGGACATATGCGTCATATATTAGATATTTTTGATTGTATTTTTGAAGGCTTGCCTAATAAAAAAATTGATTTGGCAGCACGCAAACGAAATGCTTCTGTTGAAGAATATACTTTAAATGGGCTTATTTATTTTGAAACTATTTTAGACAAATTAAAGAGCTTAAGGTATTCCGATTTTAACGACATAGTTGAAGTAAAAGATGATTTAGGCTTGGGCGTTGTTGTTGTAAATTACACCGTGGCGGCTGCTTTAGCACAAGCGCACAGTCATGCTACGCATCATTTTGCCAGTATTGGCTATATTATTTCTCAATTAGGCATTGAGTTGCCCGATGAAGATTTTGGATTTAATCCTACAACACCAAGATTACAAAATTCAGAAAACTAAAGTTCGCTTAAACTTTTTATTTTTCTATTATAAGGCCTTAAGGCAAATAAATCTTTAAGAACGGGTTGTATTTTTTGATATTTCACACCAAACTTTTTATGGTTCATTTTCGCAATTTGGTACACGTATTTCCAATGTAATGCCAAACTTTTTAAAGCAATAAAATAGGAGCTTTTTTCAGCGTCGTATATATGTGTTGGCTCTGCAATAACACCATTTAATTCTATAATTTTAAAATTTTCACCTTCTTCTAATGCTGAGATACTGTTGTATTTTATGTCGAATCTACCAAAATTTACACCACTAACTTTTTGACTAAGCGCATCAAAAGTTTGGGTTAGTTTATCATTAATAAGATGATTGCCATTAATAAAAGAAGCCCCTTTACAGTGATTGCCAATTTCGTTTAAAACAAAGGCTTCGCCATTTTTAGGTTTATAATCTAATTTGTTTGTGATTAGATCTTTAAATATAGGTTCGTATCGTAAAACATGTACATTATTAGTAATTAAATCTGACACACATGATGTGCCATCTCCTTTTACATGTAGATAATCTTTAAGCGTGATAGACGTTATTGTGCCTGTTTTTTTATCAGGAAAGCGGACGTATAAAATGCCACACTCATTAGGATAACTCACAAAATCTTGAATGATTAAATCTATTGAAGTGTATTTTTTAAGATAGTTTTGTAAGTCTGCTAAGTTATTCAGTTTTTTCACCAATAGACCTCGATAGCCAATATCTGGTTTTATAATTAGTGGATACCTTAATTGATGCTTTTCAAGGTCATTTATAACAGTAGTAATAGTTGTTTCTTTAGGGATAAAAATAGAGGTAGGAATCAAAGATTTTGGCAGTATTTTTAAGGTGTCGAATTTAGATTCTGTGGCATCGCCACCATTTTTAATGGCCGGATTTGTTGCCGTGAAATACGCAAAACTCCCAGATCTAATAGCGTAATAAACATACAACGGAAATAGCGGAATATAAAACATATAGGTCGGCCAAAACTCCCAATTGAACTTTTCTTTTAAACTTAAAAAAAAATTGTTTTTAGGAATCATTTTATTTATCAAAAAGGTGTTGTAATATCCGCTTGACGGCAATAGCCAAAAGTACCATAGCGGTAATAGAGATGATAAATCCTAAGACAAAAAATAAATAATTGGCATCTTTTTTTATGGCTTTAAAACCGATGGTTGTTACAACCGGACCAGCCACCATAAGAGGTAAAGCATATAAAAAGGACGTGAATCCCTTTTTAAGATAGTTTTTATTTTGAGTCATTTTTATGTTGATTTATGGCATTTCTAACACTACCGTGCTTTAGTAGTAATTTATTGGCAAAACTTTCATTAATTTTTAAAGTATCCATTAACATTTTGGTGCCGCGATCTACCAATTTATTGTTAGACAATTGCATATCTACCATCTTGTTTCCTTTTACTTTCCCCAATTGAATCATCGTAGCTGTAGAAATCATATTTAAAATGAGTTTTTGAGCTGTACCTGCCTTCATGCGAGAGCTTCCGGTAACAAATTCTGGACCCACAATAACTTCAATAGGATATTGGGCTAATTTAGCCAAAGGGCTTTTGGCATTGCAGGTAATACATCCCGTAAGGATATGATGATGATTAGCCTTTTCTAAGGCGCCTAAAACATAAGGCGTGGTACCAGAAGCTGCCAAACCTATTAAAGCGTCGTTTGAGCTAATGTTAAATTTCTGTAAATCTGCCCAACCTTGTGTGGTATCATCTTCTGCAAATTCTACTGCTTTACGGATGGCAGTATCGCCACCAGCAATAAGACCAATAACCAAATCGTGCGAAACACCAAAAGTAGGCGGACATTCGGATGCATCCAAAATACCTAACCGGCCACTTGTGCCAGCGCCAATATAAAATAAACGCCCGCCCAATTTTAGCTTTTCTACAATATGTGTTACTAAATTTGTTATTTGTGGCAGCGCTTTTTCTACAGCCAAAGGCACGCTTTTATCTTCGGTATTTATATTTATAAGTAATTCTGTTACAGACATTTTTTCTAAATGATTGTAATGAGAATCCTGTTCTGTAGTTTTGGTAAAATCCATCAATCAAATGTAATAAAAAAAGCGCCAATAAAAATTGGCGCTTTAGAATTTATAGAGGTAGCAATTAAGCTAATTCTTTGTCTAAATTTTCTTTTAGCGCAGCCAAAAATTCTTGAGTAGTTAGATAATTATCTTTAGTCATTTTATCTTTATGGATTAAAAGGGCTAAATCTTTTGTCATTTTACCACCTTCAACAGTATCAACGCATACTTTTTCTAAAGTATGACAGAAATCAATTAAAGCTTGATTGTTATCTAGTTTGCCACGGTGTTCTAAACCACGTGTCCAAGCATAAATAGATGCTAACGGATTTGTAGACGTTTCTTTGCCTTGTTGGTGAAAACGATAGTGACGTGTTACCGTACCATGTGCAGCTTCTGCTTCCATAGTTTTACCATCGGGTGTTACCAAAACAGAAGTCATTAGTCCTAATGAACCAAAACCTTGTGCAACGGTATCAGATTGTACATCGCCATCATAATTTTTAAGCGCCCAAACAAATCCACCGCTCCATTTCATCACACATGCAACCATATCGTCAATTAAACGGTGTTCGTAAGTGATGCCAGCAGCTTTAAACTTATCTTGGTATTCGGTTTCAAATACCTCTTGAAAAATATCTTTAAAACGGCCATCGTAAGCTTTTAAAATGGTGTTTTTTGTAGATAAATACAAAGGCCACCCTTTAACTAAAGCTTGATTCATGCTAGAACGCGCAAAACCATAGATTGAAGAATCTAAATTGTACATAGCAAGGGCTACGCCATCGCCATCAAATTTATAAACTTCGTGAGATTGGGCTTCGCCATTTTCTGGTGTAAAAGTTAAGGTTAATGTGCCTTTTCCTTTGGTTACAAAATCTGTAGCTTTGTATTGATCGCCAAAAGCGTGACGTCCCATACAAATTGGTTTTGTCCAACCTTGTACATAACGTGGTACATTACGCATTATAATGGGTTCTCTAAAAATAGTACCACCAACAATATTTCTTAAGGTTCCGTTAGGCGATTTCCACATTTTCTTTAATCCGAATTCTGTGACGCGCTCTTCATCTGGTGTGATGGTGGCGCATTTAATACCTACATGGTATTTTTTAATAGCTTCGGCAGCATCAATGGTTACTTGGTCATTGGTTTCGTCACGATATTCAATACCTAAGTCGTAATATTTGATATCTAAATCTAGATAGGGAAGTATTAATTGGTCTTTAATAAATTTCCAAATAATACGTGTCATTTCATCGCCGTCTAGTTCTACAACGGGATTTGCAACTTTTATTTTTGTCATGATTATGGATTTTTTTAAGTGATGCAAATTTAGTAAATTCTTAGCAAAAAACCATTATCATTGAGTTTCTTTTAAGCTAATTAAGGATACTTTAACAATTTTTTAAAAAGCATAAAAAAAACCTGCACTGTTTAGTGCAGGTTTTAGAAACTGATTTGGAATCAATTTATTTTCTAACTTCTTTAATTCTTGCTTTTTTACCAGTAAGGCCTCTAAAGTAGAATATTCTTGCGCGTCTCACTTTACCTTTTTTGTTAATCTCAATTTTTTCTAATGTTGGTAAGTTAATTGGAAAAATACGTTCTACACCTATGGTTCCAGACATTTTTCTGATGGTAAATGTTTCAGAAATACCACTGCCTCTTTTTTGAATGACAACACCTTTAAAATGCTGTGTCCTGGTTTTTACGCCCTCAACAATTTTGTAGTACACTGTAATTGTGTCTCCAGCTGAAAATGATGGGAATTCGTTTTTTGGAACGAATGCGTCTTGTACAAATTTTACTAAATCTTCCATTTTAAATGGTTTAAAATAATTAATCATAAAGCAACATTCGCGATTCTCGCCAGAGGTTGATTTTGAGTGCGCAAATTTAAAAATTTATTTTTAATTAGCGCTAATTTTTTGGAATATTTTGATAGTTAGTGGCATGGTAAACCCAAAATTTACGAACAGTTTTACCATGGTGTTTTATGAGTATGGGTTCTACCTCTGTAACTGCGCTAAAATAGGGACGTAATTCTTTAGGTATTTGGCCCGATTTAGCATCCGATTTTATTCTTCTATCTGAGTCTATAAACAATCCATCTTTACCATTTAATTTTGACAAATCATCGCCTATAAAATTGAAATGTAGCGCAAATTTGCCAATTACATTTTGCGCATAAACTTTCTGATTGCCATAAAAATTCAAAATAGCCGTTGTTTTATAATTGTCGGCAGAAAAAATAAAGGTATTTGGATATTCTTTTTGGATGTTTTCAACGTTTTGAGAAAGCTCTTCCCAGCCAAACCAAGTATCATCACTTTTAATAGGGACAACATAAAAGACAACTTCTATCGCTAAAGCGATGTGTATAATTATGGCTAAAATAGTGTTGACTCTTATCCATTTTTTTGAGATGTAAATACTTGTAAAAATTAAACCCGAGACATAGGCAGGCATAAGCCAATTTATTTTAACCCAATAAAAAAACGAAATACCAAAAAAGCCTAAAAAAGTAGGGAGAAAAAAACACAGTAAAAATAAATTTGAGGCATTTGGCAATTGCCATTTTAAAAGGTGTTTTTTGAGTGTTTTAAAAGTGATAATAGCAACAAAAATAAATAAAGCCGGAATTAAAATAAGCAATTCGTGACCAACGGTTCCTAAAAACGACAAGGGTTTTAATCCAAATGATGTCACGCTTTCGGCGCGTTGGGTAGATTGAAATAAGAATGAGGCGAAATTGTGTTGGTAATTCCAATATAAAACCGGAAAGGCTGTTAACACCGATACAATGATGGCTGTAACAAAACCTTTAGAGAAAAGTAATTTACGATGTTCTTTTGATAATATTAAAAAAGCCACCAATCCAAATTGTAAAAAGATAGAGGTGTATTTACTATCGAAAGCCAGCCCCATAAAGATGCCAGCCAACAACCACTGTTTAAAATTGTTATTAAATACAGCTTTGTGTAAAGCTATTAATGAAAGTGTCCAAAATAATAAGAGTGGTACATCGGGTGTAGAAATAATCGATAATATAGACAGCATCACACTTGTACTCATTAAAACCAAAGCGTGTTGCTGTTTTTGTTTTGATAAAAATAACTGAGATAAATTGTAAAAGGCAATCAGCGTAAACGAAGTTAAAGTAAAATCGGTCAATTTTACTACAAAAGCTGATTGTCCAAATATTTCAGAAAACAATCTTAGGGCATAACCAATCATACCTGGATGGTCAAAATAAGATAGGGCTAAATGCTGTCCGTAAAAATAGTAATAGGCATCTTGTGGCATCATTCCCATTAAGGGTAGTAGCAAAAACCGAAAGATTTGAAATGCCAATACGATGACTAATAAAGGCCTATTTTGAATAAATTTTTTCACAGTTAAAATGTAATTATTCCAGCAAAACCAACCGTATTTTGATTAATTGTTGGTACAAATATAGACGTAGTTTTTCGCTCTTTTTTAGATGTTTTATTTTTCGATTGCATTTTATAAAACACATCTGTAACCAACATGCCAACACCCGCGCCAACCAAAACATCAGACACCCAATGCTTGTTATTAAGTACTCTAAAAACGCCCGTAGTTGTGGCAAAAACATAACCACTATAACTCAAAATAGGATGGCTGTCTTTTAACTCGTGATGTAAAATACCTGCCATGGCAAAGGCATTAGAGGTATGTCCAGATGGAAATGCATGACTGCTGCCATTTGGTCTGGTTTCGTTTGTTATTAATTTTATAGATTTAACCACAGCATAATTCGCAGCTGTAATTAGAATAATATTCTTAGCCTGTTTTTTTATTGTGTTTTTAGTTTTTAGACCAAACATATCTGCTGAAGCTAAAACAGCTATGGGTGCAAATTGTAAAAAATCGTCTGCACGTGTATGGAAATTCAATCCGTTTTGAATATTGTTTTGCAATTGTACTTTACCCAAACCTCCACCGGCATAATTTACATAAATACCAGTGCCAATAAGCGACAGAGGTGCAATAGATTTCTTTAAAAAAGTACTTTTTTTGGTTGAAATGCTATCCGTTTTTTGGCTGTAGCCGATGTTTTGGCTAAAAATAGCCAAAGAAATACAGAGTGTTAGAATTGTCTTATTCATCTAATAAATCGGGTTTTAAAATTTGTGTTTTGTTATAAGCTTGATCGTGACGCCATGCGTCTATTTTTTTGAAGTTTCCAGAGAGTAAAACATCTGGCACTTTTAATCCGTCATATTCTGATGGGCGCGTATAAATTGGAGGCGCTAATAAATTGTCTTGAAAAGAATCGGTTAGGGCAGACGTTTCATCGCCTAAAACACCCGGAATTAATCTGATAATGGCATCGCATAAAACAGCTGCCGCAATCTCGCCACCACTTAAAACATAATCGCCAATAGAGATTTCTTTGGTGATGAATTTATCGCGCACACGCTGATCTACACCTTTATAATGGCCTGTTAAAATAAGAATATTCTCTTTTAAAGATAGGGTGTTGGCTGTTTGCTGATTTAAAGTTGGCGCATCAGGTGTCATATAAATAACTTCGTCGTAAGTGCGTTCTGCCAACAATTTCGACATACATTTATCAATGGGTTCAATCATTAGAACCATGCCGGCACCACCGCCATATTGCATGTCGTCTATTTGGCCGTATTTATTGAGGGCATAATCTCTTAGATTGTGGAAATGGACTTCGACAAAACCCTTGTTAATAGCGCGTTTGATGATGGAATATTCAAACGGGCTTTTAATAAGTTCTGGAGAAACGGTAATGATATCTATACGCATGGGGCAAAGATAGGAATTTGGAATTTGTTTTTGGCGTTGCGCTTATCGGTTAGTATATGGTTTTGTGGCGGTTTTGAAACACGAATCTTTCATCTTACACCGATGCTTATTTATATCTAAAATGTTCATATTTAGCACTTCACCCGCCATAAACTATATACATTGTTGTAGGGCGTTTTTCTTTCATTTCTGTTTAATTTCTCAATCTTTCAAGTGTTGTCGGATTGTATTTTACTTTTGAAATAGTATTCGTAAAAAACATAGCATCAAATGATTTCTTTGGAATACAAGTCATTTCAAATTCTTGTCCACGAATTACGTTGTCAGCATTTAACCACTTTTCAACTGTTTCATTTTCTGTTTGCCCATTAAAATTGAGAATGAAGTAATCCATTTTAAAATTTGCAAAAGCTCCGTCTAATGTATTTGGTGCAGCAGGTTCAAAAATTCTATTTTCATTTTGAAATTCTCCTTGATTAAATGAAGCACCAATAGAAATCATTTCATCTTTAAGTTCCCTACTTAAAATATATCCCATTCCTTGTAATTGAGTTTCAGGAAACATATTCATCTTGAATTCCGACTTGGCTATATGAACATTATGAGCCCAAATAATTATCTTCTTATTTTTCTCTTTTATCCACAATGAAATATCTGCCATTGCATTGTCTCTGATTAATCCCATTTTTATTCTATCTGTTTCAGAGAACATTTTGTTTGCTTCATTGGCTGAATATGACAATTGCAATATCCAGTCATATTCTTTCTCAGATGAATTAGCAATAAAACGTATTCTACTTTGTTTAATATGCTGAAATAATTCATTATAATTATTTATTATAGTCTGTCTTTCTTCTACTGAAAGTTGAGAATAATTTTGCAATGAGATTTGCCATTGATTATCATTTATTAAGTTACGAGCAAAATTAGAGTCTTGTATTTTATTATAATAGTCTTCATCTACTTTTTGTAAATATTCAAAAATTTGTTCGAGGGCATTGTTTGGTGCAACAATATCAATTCCATAGAAATTTACTTTATTCCCAACTTCCTGCTTTTTGTTATATTCATATAGCCAAATCAATATATTTTTCATTTCCTGCGTATCCCATAAAAACCATCCAGGCATATTTGACATTAATTCATCAATATTCCCATTTCCATTCAGAATATAGTCGTTAATCTTATTCGAGTAAGGTAAACTTGCTTCTAATGCAAAAGTTGTAAAATCCATTTCTTCAATGAGATATTTTATAAATCTATGTTTTAATTTAAATTGCTCGTGAATGTCGTGGCGACTTTCTCCAAGACAAACAACTTCTGCTTCTCCTACAATTTTATTTAAGAATTTTAAATCGTCTTGTTTTTCTGTTATTTCAAGTGTTGTTATTTCCTTTGAGTTTTTCAATGCCCAGTCTGAAAATTTATCATTCTTGTCTTGTGAAGATGAATTATTGCAACTTACCGTTACTAAAAAAATCAAATATATTATTGAAAGTCTTATCATTTTTTCCCTTTTTTATGTTTTATGTTCGGTTTTCTTAAATGCCCTACAATGGTTAAGATATGATCAGTTTCAATTGATTATATCGTCCGATAAGCGAAGCTAGTTGTTTTTTAGATAGATAGCAAGAAAAATTATTAACTTTTATTAGCTTTCGCCATCCTGTCCGCTTCAAATAAATCTTGTTTCAATTCAATATTATCAAAGCCTTTTTGTTTTAACAGCTTAATTAGGTCTTTACCTAAATATTGGTTTATTTCAAAATATAACTGCCCATTTTCATTCAAATGTTTTGTGGCGAAATCGGCTATTTTATCATAAAAAATAAGGGGATTGTTATCTTCTACAAATAAAGCCAAATGAGGCTCGTGGTTTAAAACGTTTGGTTGCATTAAAGATTTTTCATCTTGTTTTACATATGGCGGATTGCTTACGATGATGTCGAATTTTAGAGGGGGAAGCTTCTCGACTGCGCTCGAAGTGACACTTTGTTCGTCTTTGCGAGGGAGCTTAGCGACCGAGGCAATCTCTTTGTTAGTTAGAGATTGCTTCTCCCGTAAATACGGGATCGCAATGACAGCTGGATTTAAAATATCTGCTTTAATAAAATTGATTTTAACTTTATTTAAATCGGCATTTTGTTTGGCTATTTTAAGGGCGTCTTTTGAAATGTCTAAAGCCCAAACTTTGGCTTGGGGCAGGTTTTTGGCTAAGGCAATGGCAATACAGCCACTTCCTGTGCCGATGTCTAGAATGTTATATCTGTTGGCTGTTGGCTTTTGACTTTTAGCTTCTTCTAAAATCCAAGACACCAATTCTTCGGTTTCGGGGCGCGGAATTAATACATTTTTATCAACCTTAAAAGGCAATCCATAAAATTCGGTTGTGCCTATAATATATTGTATGGGAGTGCTTTTTTTGAGTTTTTTAAGAGCTTCTAAAAAATATGTTTGGTCTACTGATTTTATTTCTAAATTTGGTTTTAAAGCAAGATCTATCCGGGTAAGCTTGAGTCGTTTTTCGATCAACAAAAATAAAAAGGCATTAATTTCTGAAACAGGATATATATCTGATAATTCAGTTATAAACGCCGATTTTAAAGTCTTAATATTCATAGCTAAATTATAAGGCTTTAAGCATCCAAACACTACATGAATAATGACAAGATTGAGACATTGGTTTATCTAAAATTTTAAATTCATTTTTTTTGTAAAAGGCAATAGCACGCGTCATTGAAGGAAAAGTTTCGAGATAGCAATTTTTATAACCTACTTCTTTGGCAAATGACAAACATTTTAAAATAATGGTTTTGCCAATTTGCAAACCTCTGGCATCGGGCGATAAATACATTTTTACCAACTCGCAGGTATCTGTATCATCATTTTTAATAGGCGAAATACCGCCACCACCAACAAGTTTTCCGTCAACTAAAGCCACATAATACACGGCCTTTTCAGATAGGTATGCTTCAGACATGGCGTCGGTTTCTGTATCGTAAAAAGCTGTTCCTTTTATATTGGCACCAAACTCGGTCAAGACATTGCGAATAACTTTGGCAAGCGCCACATTGTCTTCTTTTTTAACAAGTCTAATCTCAATTTTATTAGTCATCTTATTGTTTTACTTTTGTTGTGTGAATATACAGCAAAAATACATAAAACGTTGTTTAGAATTGGCTAAAAACGGCTTGGGAACAACATATCCAAATCCACTTGTTGGTTGTGTTATTGTTTATCAAGATAAAATTATAGGCGAAGGCTGGCATTACAAATCGGGTGAACCGCATGCAGAGGTTAATGCCATTAATGCTGTAGCCGATAAATCGCTTTTAAAATCGGCTGAATTGTATGTCAATTTAGAGCCCTGTTCGCATTATGGCAAAACACCGCCTTGTGCCGATTTAATTGTTAAACATGAAATTCCAAAAGTCATTATTGGCGCTTTAGATACCAATGAAAAGGTGAGTGGCAAAGGGGTGTTGCATCTTAAAAATAACGGCTGTGATGTTACTGTTGGTGTTTTAGAAAAAGAGTGTTTGGCTTTGAACAAAAGTTTTTATACCTATCATAATTTAAAGCGCCCTTATATTATTTTAAAATGGGCAGCTTCCGCGGATGGCTTTATTGCTAAAAACATTGAAGATAGACAGAAGCGCGTGCCATACTTTATTACAAAAGCCTATTCTTTGCAATTGGTACATCAATGGCGCGCCGAAGAACAAGCTATTTTGGTGGGGACAAATACGGCTGTAGCCGACAATCCAAAACTAGATGTGCGGCATGTTAAAGGCAAGCATCCAATAAGGATTGTTTTAGACCGCACTTTACGAATTCCTAAAGACAGTGCCCTTTTTGATAAAATTATAAAAACGATTGTTTTAACCGAGGCATCCAATATATCATCAGCTAAAAGCGATGAAAACCTCATTTTTGAACCTATTAATTTTGAGGACTTAGTGCCACAACAGATTTGTACCTTATTATATAAGTGCAAAATACAGTCACTTATTATTGAAGGCGGTTCTCAAATTTTGCAAAGTTTTATAGATGCCGATTTGTGGGATGAAGCTCGTATTTTTAAAGGGGAATCTCTTTTAAAACAGGGTGTTAAAGCGCCAGAGTTAAAAGGGACTTTAATAAGTGCTCAAAATATTTTAGAAGATCAATTGTCAATTTTTAAAAGATGAGCGAAGATGTTTATTTTACCATAACTTCGCCTGCCAGTGGTGCTATTTATAAAGATAAAGGCAGTAAATTTTTAGGCTATGCTTTTCCAATAACATCAGAAGATGATGTAAAACCAATTATAGAGCAGTTAAAAAAAGAACATCATGCAGCACGGCACTGGTGTTATGCATGGCAATTGGGTGTTGAAGATATTAAATACCGCGTCAATGATGATGGCGAACCCAGTAACAGTGCAGGAAAACCTATCTACGGACAATTGCTTTCAAAAAATGTGACCAATATATTAACGGTTGTTGTCCGTTATTATGGAGGTATTAACTTAGGTGTAGGTGGCCTGATTCAAGCCTATAAAACAGCCGCTCAATATTGTTTAGAAGAAGCTACAATTGTAGAAAAAAGATTGCAAGTAACTTTCACCATAAAATTCGAGTATAAAGACCTCAATAATGTGATGCGTTTTATAAAAGACAATAATCTGCACATAGTTAGTCAAACTATGGAAATGAATTGCAACATAAAATTATCTGTTAGAAAAACAGAAGCGTTAAAAATTGAGCAATTGTTAACAGATTTTTATGGTGTCGATTTTACAATAAATCAGTCTTAAAAAAGGGTTTTATTTTATCCATAAAAATTTGTGGCGCTTTAGTAGGCCTGTTTCTTTTCATATCCCAAAAAACCAAAATACTTTTACCCGTCGTAATAAGTTCTTTTTGTTGGTTTCTCATTTCAAAATCGAATTCTATTTTTGCAGTAGGTAATTTTATAAGTTTGGTAGTAATTTGCAGTAAATCATCATAAATAGCTGGTTTATGATATTTTACATTTAATTCTATAGCGGGTAGCATAATACCGTTATCTTCCATAGTTTTATAAGATAGGTCAAAATTACGAAGCCATTCGGCTCTACCTACCTCAAAATAAGCAGCGTAATTGCCATAATAAACATATTTCATTTGGTCGGTTTCACTATAGCGAACCCTTATACTTGTAGTGTGTGTTATCATTAAAAATGATTGATTTTAAGTTTGTTTTATAATACAATAAAAAAAAAGAAAAATCAATAGCAAATAGATTTTTTTATGATAAATATTATGCACATTTTTGTAGAGCAATTAAAAAGAGGATAATTTCTTTAATTATTGTCTAATTAATAAATCAAACTACCTAAACCCAAAAATGACTAATACAGCTTCTACTGTTTGGCAGGCCTGCTTATCTTTTATAAAAGATAACATTAAACCTCAGGCATACAAAACGTGGTTTGAGCCTATTATACCCATTAAGCTTTCTGCAGATGCTTTAACCATTCAAGTGCCTAGTAAATTTTTCTACGAATGGCTAGAAGAGCATTATATAAAATTGTTGCGTGTGGCTTTGGTTAGGGAGTTAGGTAAAGATGCCAAATTAATTTATGATGTTCGCATGGAGAATGCTTATAGCAGTAAGCAGCCTCATACGGTTAAAATACCAAGTTCTAACAGAAAACCCATGTATGGGCAAAACATTTCTGTACCTCTTGAGTTAAACAAAAGAGAACTCAGAAATCCGTTTATTATTCCAGGTATTCAAAAAGTAAAGATTGAGTCACAATTAAATCCAAATTATAATTTCGATAATTTTATTGAAGGCGATGCCAATAGATTGGCACGTTCTGCAGGAATTGCCGTTGCTAATAAACCTGGGGGCACTTCTTTTAATCCATTGTTAATTTACGGAGGTGTTGGTTTAGGTAAAACACATATCGCCCAAGCTATTGGTGTAGAAATTAAAAATAAATATGCTGATAAAACGGTTTTATATATTTCTGCCGAAAAATTCACACAACAATATATTGATGCTGTAAAAACCAATTCAAGAAATGATTTTATTCATTTCTATCAGATGATTGACGTTTTGTTAATTGATGATGTTCAGTTTTTATCAGGAAAAACAGGTACGCAAGATGTATTCTTCCATATTTTTAATCACTTACATCAAAATGGCAAACAGGTTGTTTTAACATCAGATAAGGCACCAGTTGATATGCAAGATATAGAACAACGTTTGTTGTCGCGTTTTAAATGGGGACTCTCTGCCGAATTGCAAACACCAGATTTTGAAACACGTATTTCTATCCTTCAAAATAAATTATATAGAGATGGTGTTGAAATGCCAGACGAAATTATAGAATATATTGCCAAACATATTAAGAGTAATGTAAGAGAGCTTGAAGGGGTTTTGATTTCTATGATTGCCCAAGCTTCTTTTAACAAAAAAGAATTCACATTAATGCTTACAAAACAAATTGTAGATAAATTTGTTAAAAATACAAATCGCGAAATTTCTATAGAACATATTCAAAAAACAGTTTCAAAATATTTTGAAATAGATTTGGCTACTTTACAATCAAAAACACGCAAACGTCATATTGTACAAGCCAGACAATTGGCCATGTTTTTCGCTAAGCGAATGACAAAAGCATCGTTGGCAAGTATTGGTGCACAAATTGGCAAACGCGACCATGCAACGGTACTTCACGCCTGTAAAACTGTTAATAATTTAACAGAAACCGACAAGCAATTTAGAAAATACGTAGAAGATATTACTAAAAAATTGACTTTCTAAAACCTAAGCGTATGTTACGTATTCTTATGGTATGTTTGGGCAATATTTGTCGATCTCCATTAGCCGAAGGGCTTTTAAAATCTAAACTAGACACTTCTAAATACTTTGTTGACTCGGCTGGAACAGGTTCTTGGCATATTGGACATCAACCAGATAAACGTTCTATAGCTGTGGCCGATAAATACAATTTAGATATTTCTGACCAACGCGGCCGACAATTCTCTGAAGCCGATTTTGATAATTTTGATATCATTTATGCGATGGATATCAATAATTATGAGGATCTTAGAGAAATGGCAAAATCTGATAAAGACAAACAAAAAGTCAAACTTTTGTTAGATGTTTTATTTCCTGGCGAAAATATGGATGTGCCCGATCCTTATACAGGTGGCATGTTTCAGTTTGAACAAGTTTATGATATCTTAGATAAAGCCACAACCCAACTAGCAAATCAGTTAAATAATGACTAAAGAAAAAGGTAAATTATATTTAATACCAACTACTTTAGGCGATAATGAGCCTTTAGAAGTGTTGCCTTTGTCTGTTAGAAAAGCCATAGAACAGATTGATTATTATATTGTAGAAAACGAAAAATCGGCCAGACGTTTTATAAAAAAAATAACACCCAGAAAATCTCAAGAAAATCTCGCCATACATTTAATCGATAAATTCACACAAGAACAAGACACACAACATTATTTAGATGTCTGTAATGATGGTATAGATGTGGGTTTGTTGTCAGAGGCTGGCAACCCTGCCATTGCAGATCCGGGTTCAAATATGGTAATATTGGCACATCAAAAAAATATAAGAGTCGTGCCTTTAGTGGGCCCTTCTTCTATTTTGTTAGCGATGATGAGTTCGGGATTTAACGGGCAAAATTTTGCTTTTAATGGCTATTTACCAATTGATGCCAACGATAGAAAGCATAAATTAAAGCAGTTAGAGAAGCAATCTAAGACTGAAAATCAGTCTCAAATATTTATTGAAACGCCATACCGTAATGATCAATTATTCACGCATTTATGTCAGGTTTTAACACCTGCAACGCATTTGTGTATTGCGGCAGATATCACTTTATCAACCGAATATATTAGAACCTTTAGCATAAAAGATTGGAAGAGTCACAAACCGAATCTGCACAAGAGACCAGCCATTTTTATCATCCATAAATTTTAATCTAAATAATTCCTTGAAGCATAGCTTCAAGGTTTCTGACTTTCACCACGCCTAAGGCGTGGTCAGAACTGCTTTTTAGCAGTTCTGAGAGAGGTAAAATAACAGAATTTTGTTTGGTCAAAATGAAACTAAGAAAATACTCCTATGGCTCTGCCTCGAATAATTACTTTTAAGAAATTCTTTTATTTGCCTTAGCGGCGGATACCTTGTTTGCTTATCCAACGTTGGTATTTTGAGGCGTTAATGGCGTGTTGAAATGTGTTTTTTGCAAACTCATGATAGCCCATTTTTGTAGTACTGGCACACATAAAAAAGTAACGGTGATTATCTGGATTAAGAACAGCATCTATACTAGATACGTCTGGCATAGCAATGGGACCAGGTGGCAAACCCTTATTGAGATAAGTATTATAGGGCGATTTAATAAGCAAGTCTTTATTTAAAACACGTTTAATAATGGTATCCTTATTATACATTTTTTGTATCGCGAAAATAATTGTAGGGTCGGCTTGCAAAGGCCAGCCCTTTTTTAGTCTGTTTAAATATAAGCCTGCTACAATAGGGCGTTCATCAACTTTAGCCGTTTCTTTTTGAACAATTGAAGCCAAAGCATACACTTGAAGTGGACTTAAATTTAGAGAATCGGCTTTTTGAAAACGGTCATTTTTTAACCAGAATTTTTTAAATTCATCAAGCATTTTGTCTCTAAATTTCTCGGCAGAAGTATTCCAATAAAATTGATAACTATTTGGAATATAAATACCAAGCGCATCATCAATTGTTAGCTTGTTTTGATTTAAAAACACACTATCTAACATCACATTTAAAAGCGAAATAGAATCGGCTTCAATTTGTTTTGAAATGTTGCCTGCTAATAATTCTAAACTGTTCTCATTGTTAAATAAAATGGTAATGGGTTTTTGATTGCCACTGCGCAGTTTATTGATGAGCTCATTGTTGCTCATTCCTTTTTCAATAAAATAACGCCCCGATTTTATTCTCGTTCTGTATCTTTTTAATTGAGACACCCATTTAAATGTTTTTTCTGATTTTAAATAGGGTGCTATAGATGTGTTTACATCATTAAAGGAACTGTTGTGTGGAATCAAAATATAGCCCGATGTTTTTACATTATCAGTATAAATAGTCCCAAAGATAGAGAAGCCCAATAAATGTAAAAATACCAGTGTAAAAATATAAATTTTACGTGACATTAATTTTGAAAAAAGAGTACTTATTGTTTTTAAAATCATTTATTTATAAGTTGAAATAAGACTTCGTTTTTGAAGGTGTTTTGATATGAAATCCAATCCTTTTTTAAGCCTACTTTTTCAAAGCCTTGTTGGGTAAAAAGGCTTATACTTTTATGATTATCTTCTAAAATATTAGCATAAATTTGATGTAATTGCAAAGTAGAAAAGCAATATTTAATTAAAGTTTCTAAGGCATCTTTGGCAAAACCCTGCCCTTGATTATTTTCTGTTATAACAATACCAATCCCAGCGCGTTTGTGTTGTGGATCAAAGTCAAATAAATCGATTAATCCAATAGGTAAATCTTCATTTTTTTTAGAAATAACCAATCGTAATTGCTTGGCCTGATAAATATCTAAATGTGCTTGTTCTAAATATTGTTTTAAAATAAATTTAGAAAAAGGCATTTGAGTGCCGCTTACTTCCCAAAGATTTTCGTCATTTTCTATCGCAAAAAGAAAATCTAAATCTTCTGGCTCAAGTGCGCGTAAATAAATATTTTCACCTTTTAAGATATCCATTATATAGAAATATTGCCTTTAAAAACCTGTACTGCTGGACCTTCTAAAAACACATCCGTGTAAACGTTGTCTTTTACTTTAAAACTAACTTTTAAATTACCGCCTTCGGTTTGTAAATTTATAACAGAACTATGTGTTTTATTTGTTTTATGACTGGCAATAGCTACAGCCGTAACACCAGTACCACAGCTCAAAGTTTCGTCTTCTACACCGCGCTCATAAGTCCTTACTTTAAAAGTGTTGTTATCAATTTGCTCTACAAAATTTACATTTGTACCTTCTTTAAAATAGGGTGCACCATTTCTTATGCTACTTCCGTTAAGTTTGATGTCTAATTGATGTATGTTTTTTTGATAACTTATGTGATGTGGCGAGCCTGTGTTTAGAAAAACATGTGTATCGGTGACAAGTATGTCTGCTACATTTTGCATTTGTAAACTGATGATATCATTCTTTATTGAGGCATTATGTGGGCCATCAATTGCAACAAAATGCGCATAATTTTCAATGATATTCAAATATTTTGCAAAGGCCACAATACATCTACCACCATTACCACACATGGTACTTTCGTTGCCATCGGCATTAAAATACACCATTTTAAAATCGAAGTTTGCATCGTTTTCTAAACAAATAAATCCATCGGCGCCAACGCCAAATTTACGATCACAAATATGTTGGATGCGTTTGGTGTTAGAAGTGTCGAATGTTTTTAACCGGTTATCAATTAAAACAAAATCGTTTCCGGTACCTTGATATTTGTAAAAAGCTAATTCCATGAATGTAAAAAATCGTGTGTACAAATGTAATGATATTTTCTAAAGCTTGTTTTGTTAAAAACCAGTTAAAATGACGTTAACAGAGTGTTAAACTCAAAATAGCAATCACAATATTATATAATTTTGGTTGTTGATAATAAAAAATATTAGAAATGAAAAAAATAGGCACATTAATTTTAGCTTCTGCTCTTGGCGGAGCGCTTACTTTAGGGAGTTACAAATTATTTTTAGAAAAAGACACTGCTGTTAATGCAACTGATGTTGTAACACAAACCACAGTCAAATCCAATTTGGTAAATTATGCCTTACCAGCCGAAAACACCGATTTTACAATTGCGGCCGATGCTACTTTAGCTGCGGTAGTGCACGTAAAAAACGTATCGGTTCAAGAAGTTCAAGATCCTATTTCTTCATTTTTTTATGGCGGAAGTAGTACAAGAGAACTCAAACAAGTGGGTACTGGCTCTGGTGTAATCATCTCAAAAGATGGTTATATTATCACCAACAACCACGTGATAGAAAATGCAAAAACGCTTGAAATTACTTTAAACGATAAACGAAAATACAATGCTACAATCATCGGTGCCGATCCAAATACCGATATTGCTTTGGTTAAAATAGATGAAAAAGATTTGCCATACATTCCTTTTGGCAACTCAGATAATGTTAAAGTTGGTGAATGGGTTTTAGCCGTTGGCAATCCGTTTAATTTATCTTCAACCGTAACTGCCGGAATTATTAGTGCAAAAGGAAGAAATATCAATATCAATAAAAACAATCGCGCAATCGAATCGTTTATTCAAACAGATGCCGTTGTAAACCCCGGAAATAGTGGTGGCGCTTTGGTAAATACGCGTGGCGAACTTATCGGAATTAACTCTGCTATTGAGTCAATTACCGGTTCATATATGGGTTATTCGTTCGCGGTTCCGTCTAATATTGCCAAAAAAGTAATTGAAGATATGATGCTTTATGGTAATGTACAACGTGCTTATTTGGGCATAAATGTTGATGATTTAAATGCCGATAAAGCAAAAATTTATGAGATTCCAAATACCGAAGGCGTTATTATTGTCAATGTTTTGGATGAAAGTGCAGCCGTAACAGCCGGATTAAAAAAAAATGATGTCATCATTAAAATGGATGATGTGGCTATTAAAAATTTCGCCGATTTATCGGGATATATTGGTTCAAAACGTCCGGGTGATAAAATTTCTATAACCTTTGTACGAGGGGGAATCACCAAGACCATTCCGTTAACACTTAAAAATAGATTTGGCAAAGAAACCGTTTCAAAAACCGATTATGTAGATTATTATATCGGCGAAACAAAAGTGTTATCAGATACAGATAAATCGAAATTTAATATTGATTTTGGTGTTAAAATCATCAAATTGAAGAATAAGGAATTATTAGCTAAAGGGTTGCAAAACAATGATATTATTTTAGCTATCAACGATGTTAAAATTTATAGTGTTAATGAATTGAGTATTTATTTAAAAAATAATGAAAATAAAGATTATGTAACCTTGCAGATTCTTAACCATCAAGGAAGAATAGGTTATGTATCAATTAGGTTGGATTAGGTTAATTAGTTTGGTTAAAGAGCTGCTATTTTTTAGCAGCTTTTTTTATTTAATGACATCAATTTTTGTTAAATTGCACAAACTCAACCAACAACTCAACTTATTATGCCACTACAACAAAGTTACGAACAAGAGCTTGCTGTTCAAACAAATAGAAGGCAGGCTACTATTGAATTTATTAAAATTATAGGCGATTTATGGTATGATAAAACCATAGAATTGGTGCTATTCAGAAATCAGTTAATCGACAGGAATGTTAGCGAAATTCTAAACCTTTTAGAATATGCGGCGGCGTTTGTAGAAAAACCAATTTCAATTTATGATGCTTTAGAAATTGCTAAAGCTATTGCAACTTTAGATTTACCGGCTTCAAAATTGGATATTGGTAAATTGTCTTACGAATGCCTTTTAGACGAAAATTTATCGACTGATAAATTAAAGTTTGTAAAAGAAAAACTCAGCAAAGCAAAAAGCAATAATGACAATTCGCCGAAAGATGTCGTTTTATACGGATTTGGTAGAATTGGTCGCTTGTTAGTTAGAGAACTCATGAGCAAAATGGGCAAAGGGCGACAAATGCGTTTAAGAGCGATTGTTACCAGAGATGATAATTCGCCATTTTTTCTAGAAAAACGTGCGGCGCTTTTACGAAACGATTCCGTTCACGGCGATTTTTTAGGATCGGTTATCCCCGATTTTGAAAAACAAGCTTTAATTATTAATGGCTCAACCGTTTATATGATTTCGGCTAATAATCCCGAAGACATAGATTATACAAAATATGGCATTCATAATGCTTTGGTTATTGATAATACAGGCGCTTTTAGAGATGAAGTTACTTTAGGAAGACATCTCAAAGCAAAAGGTGTAGCCAAAGTTTTATTAACTGCGCCGGGTAAAAATGTCCCAAATATTGTTTATGGAGTGAATCAAAATGATTACAATCCTAATACCACTCACATTTATTCAGCGGCATCTTGTACCACCAACGCCATCACGCCTGTTTTAAGTGTGATTGAGGATAATTTCGGAATCAATAACGGGCATCTTGAAACCATTCACGCTTATACAAACGACCAAAATCTGGTTGATAATTTTCATAAAAAATACCGAAGAGGTCGTGCTGCTGCATTAAATATGGTAATCACTGAAACCGGCGCCGGAAGTGCTGTTGCAAAAGCACTGCCATCACTCGAAGGTAAATTGACATCAAATGCCATTCGTGTTCCAGTTCCAAATGGTTCTCTGGCCATTTTGAATTTGCATTTAAAAAGAAAAACAACTAAAACAGAAGTGAATGATATCTTGAAGAAATATGCTTTAGAAGGCAACTTGGTAGAGCAAATTAAATTCTCATTGAGCAACGAATTGGTATCATCTGATATTGTTGGCGAGGCCGCTCCAGCAATCTTCGATAGCAATGCTACCATAGTTAGTGCTAAAGGTGACGATGTGGTGCTTTATGTTTGGTACGATAATGAATATGGTTATAGTCATCAAGTAATGAGATTAGCACGCTATATTTCTCAAGTCAATAAGTTTACATATTACTAATTGATAGCAATACAAAAAAAAGCCTCGAAACGGATTTCCGTTTCGAGGCTTTTTTTATTTAAAAAATTGAATTAAGTAAAAATAATTTGTGTTCTGTCACCATCACAAAGTTCATAGAATTGACCTATTGTTATGATGCTATTTACTTCATCCGACAAGTCTTCTTTTTTCAATTTGAACATATCAACAGCAAGTTTACAGGCATAAATTGAACCTCCACCGGCAGTAATCATTTCTAAAAACTCATCTACAGGAGGCATATCTAATTCTCCCATTTGTTTCCGCATCATTCCAGAAACAGCCGATTCTACACCTGGCAATCCACCTAGCATGGTTGGAAAAGGAAGTCCACCCGGCATACGCATTGCTGGGTTACCTGTTGTTGCAGTATGTAAGCTATTCATTGTTTTTTTAGTTATTCCATCCAAGCCAAAAAACGTAAAAAATACATTGGTTTCAATTCCTTCCATTACAGCTCCATTAGCCATAACCAAAGTTGCATATACATCTTCTAAATTTCCTTTAGCGCAAATAATGCAAACTTTTTCTAAAGGTTTTTTTTCTATTTTTTCCATTGTTAAATTTTTAAATTAGATACAACTTGAAGGTTTAGGGATACCTGCTATTTTTGACGAGAATTTTAAAGGCCCTTTTGGGAATAATTTATACAATCCTTTAACATCTACAATACCTGATTTACCAACGCTTCTGATAGTTAGACCTTCTTTAGCAGCTGTTTTTTCGCGTAAATAATTGATAAGCTCAAAATGTTTAGCTGTTAATTCAATGCCTATTTCACTTGCAATTTCTTTTGCAATTTCTTCGTTCCATTGAGACATATCTTCAAGATAGCCATCTTCAGAAACGTTTACTTCTACTCCTGCAATAGTTTTTAATGACATAATATTTAATTTTAATATAGTTAATATTTATTTTGAATCTGATTTAATATCAAAAATCTTTCCTTTAAAGCTCATGTTTCTTGAAACAAATGGGATAGCAATTCCTTTTAATAACATATTCCAATAAATCCATCTAAATGCTAGTTTTCCCCAATGATTAAATATGCTTTCTTTTAATAATTTTAAAGGACCTATTTTGGCGAAAGGAAAATTTCCATGTACTGGCTCAGTAACGTAATTAAAATCAATTAATAAGGCTTTGTTGTTACCTGTTTCTATAAAGCAGTTTGCATGTCCATCAAATTCTTTTTTTAATGTGTATCCATCCATAAACAAAAGAATATTATCGGTTAATGTTTCTGCTTGAAAATGTGCAACAGAACCTGCTTTTGAAGCTGGTACATTCGTAGCATCGCCAATTACAAAAATATTTTCATGTGCTTTAGATTGCAAAGTGTTATGATCAGTTGGGATAAAATTTAAATCATCTCCTAAACCCGATTTTGCAATCACTTCATCTCCCATATTTGTAGGGATAGTTACTAACAAATCAAAATGAATTCGTCTGTCCTCATAATCTACAATTTCTTTGGTATCATTATCTATATGTTCTATAGAAAAATCAGATTCCATATGAATACCTTTCTCCTTTAAAAGATAGCTTAATGCAGTTGAACAAGTTGGTTTTGTAAATGCGCCTGTAAGTGGTGTAACATATGAAATATCAACTTTATCTCTCATACCTTTATCACGGAAATAAGAATCTGCTAAAAATGCAAATTCTAAAGGTGCAACTGGACATTTTATAGGCATTTCTGTAATGTGTACTACTAATTTACCACCTTTCCAATCTCTTAGCTTATTTCGTAAAGCTAATGACCCTTCGTACGTATAAAAATCAAAAATATCTTTTTTCCAAAGCGGGCCAATTAATCCTTCTGTCTCTTCAGGGGCAATTTTAGAGCCTGTTGCAATAATTAAAATATCATAATTTAAAGTTTCATCTTCTAATTTAACTTTATTTTCTTCAGGAAGGATTTTCTCAATTTTTTTCTGAATATAATTGACGCCTTTTGGGATAAATTTTTTACCCACTTTTTTAACTTGATTTTCTTTGTAAATATCAAAAGGTAAAAATAAAAATCCAGGTTGATAATAATGTGTTTTATATTGATCAACAATAGTAATTTGCCAATCTTTTTTATTTAATTTTGGACGGAGGTGGTTAGCCATCATTGTTCCCGATGTTCCTGCGCCTAATATTACCAAATTTTTCATAGTTTATTGTTTTTTTAATCGCTTAAATATGTTGTAAAAAGATCTTAAATTTCTCCGTAAAGATACATAGGTTACACAAGGATATTTATGATAAAAATCAGATTTAAATGTAACATTTGTTACCAAAAATAAAGAAATCATCATTAGTAAATGAATTATGATTTTAAAAAAAAAGAATTACTTTTAACATTGAATTTAGTGTGTATGTCAGAGAATATTGAACAAAAAATTGAGGAGCTTAGAGCGGAGCTTAGACAGCATAATTACAATTATTATGTTTTGGATGATGCCTCAATTTCTGACTTTGAGTTTGATAAAAAACTCCTTAAACTTAAAAAGTTAGAAACAGAAAATCCCCAATATTTTGATGCCAATTCGCCTACACAACGCGTAGGAGGTGAGGTTATTAAAAATTTTACCACTATTGCTCATAAGAACCGCATGTATTCTTTAGACAATTCTTATTCTTTAGATGATTTGAAAAATTGGAAAACCAGAATTTCTAAAATTATTGAAGGTAATATTTGGTACACATGTGAATTAAAATACGATGGTGCTTCAATAAATTTAGTTTACGAAAATGGCAAATTGCTTAGAGCCGAAACACGTGGTGATGGTTTTGAAGGTGATGATGTTACAGCAAATGTGAGAACCATTAAATCGATTCCGCTGGTTTTAAATGAAAAGTTTGTTGATAATTTTGAGATTCGCGGTGAAATTATCCTTCCGCTTGACGGATTTAATAAAATGAATGAAGAGAGGTTAGAAGCAGGCGAAGACCCATATCGAAATCCTAGAAATACAGCAAGTGGCAGTTTAAAATTACAAGACAGTGCAGAGGTGGCAAAACGTCCTTTAGACTGTTTGTTATATCAAGTGGTTGGTGCTAATCTGCCATTTGATTCACATTACGAAGCATTAAACTTGGCTAAAAAAGCGGGATTTAAAGTGCCAAACACCTTTAGTATATGCGAAACTATTGATGATGTTTTTGAATTTATAAATGAGTGGGATAGTAAAAGACACGATTTGCCTTACGAGACCGATGGGGTTGTTATTAAAGTGAATAATTTACACCAACAGGAAGAGCTAGGTTACACGGCTAAATCACCACGTTGGGCGATTGCCTATAAATTTAAAGCCGCACAAGTTTCTACCCTTTTAAATGAAATTACGTATCAAGTAGGACGCACTGGCGCTATTACACCTGTGGCAAACTTAGAACCAGTTCAGCTGGCAGGCACCATTGTAAAAAGGGCTTCGCTACACAATGCAGATCAGATTGCAAAATTAGATATTCGTGTAGGCGACACCGTTTTTGTTGAAAAAGGTGGTGAGATTATTCCTAAAATTGTGGGTGTTGATTTTGAGAAACGCCCATTAAATTCTAATCCCACAAAATATATTACTGAGTGTCCAGATTGTCGCACAGAATTGGTCAGAACCGAAGGGGACGCCAAGCATTTTTGTCCAAACGAATATGGTTGCCCAACGCAAATCACAGGACGTATTCAACATTTTATCAGCCGAAAGGCGATGAATATTGATGGGTTAGGGGCGGAGACTATTGAGCTTTTATTTAAAGAAGGTCTTATTAATAATTATGCTGATTTATACGATTTAAAAGTGGCACAAATCATTCCGCTTGAGCGGATGGCCGATAAATCTGCTCAAAATATTATTGATGGATTGCTAAAATCTAAAGAGATTCCTTTTGAAAAAGTATTGTTTGCTTTAGGGATTCGATTTGTAGGAGAAACGGTAGCTAAGAAATTGGCCAGACATTATAAAAGTATTGATAATTTGACAATTGCTGGTTTTGAAGCATTGGTAAATGTTGATGAAATAGGTGACGTTATTGCCAAAAGTGTGATAGATTTTTTTAATGACTTATCAAATATTCAAATTATTGACAAGTTAAAACAACAAGGATTACAATTTGAAATATCTAAGGCTTTTCAAGAAAACCAGACTGATAAATTAGCTGGATTAAACTTTGTAGTTTCGGGTGTTTTTGAGAAAATAGAGCGTCCAGAATTGAAAAAATTAATAGAGGACAACGGTGGAAAAGTAAGCACGTCTATTTCTAAAAACACTAATTATATTGTTGCGGGCGATAATATGGGGCCAAGTAAAAAAGCCAAAGCCGAAAGCTTAGGTGTTTCTATTATTTCTGAAAATACTTTTTTAGAGATGTTAGCTTAGGGAATTTGTTTTTAACTGTAATTCTATTGCGCTGAATTATAATTTTACCTTCATTTTCAAGTTCTTTTAGTAAACGAGAAATAACAACCCTAGAGGTATGTATATCATCGGCAATTTCTTGATGGGTTATAATTAAAGAGTTGCTTTTCATTACTTTTACTTTATTTAATAAATAGTTGTACAGTCTTTTGTCTAATTTTGTAAAAGCCAAACTGTCTATAGATTCCACCATTTCAATAAGGCGAGCATGGTAGCTATCAATTATAAAATGACGCCAAGTTTCATATTTTACTAACCATTCATCAATTTTTGCTACAGGTATAAAAACACCTTCGGTTTCTTTTTCGGTTATACCTCTAAACATACTTTCGCTTTTGTTAATACAGTTTATAAAAGAGATGGCACAGGTATTTCCTTTTTCTAAAAAATATAAAACTATATCGTTGCCTTTGTCGTCTTCGCGTATAATTTTTACAGCACCGCTTAAAATTAATGGTACATGAGTCATTTTATCACCTATATCAATAAGAGTGTCTCCATTTCTAATGGTTCTATAGATACCTACTTTTAGAATTTCATTTATTAATTCTTCTTCAAATACGGATGAATAAACTTGGTCAATCTTTTCTTTTAAGAAAACAATTTCGGCATTCATAATTTGGAATTATTTATAATACCTACAAATTTATAATACATAAATTGATAAACTCCTGACATTTGTCAGGAGTTTATCATAATCAAAACTAATTTAAACTAAAACTTTATTTGTATTTGAGCCAATAACAGGTTGTTATCTAAATTGATATATGTTTCTATATGAGATTGATAATTCAATTGAATTCTTACACTTTCATTTATAAAATAGTTAGCGCCTAGTGTCATCATTTCTTGGTAGCCTATTTTTTTAACATCAATGTTTGGATCAAAGTATTCGTATTTAAAAACGGGTTGTATTTTCCATTTGGTATCATAAGAAACCATTATGTACGCACCATCTCTCTTTTTACCTAACTCAACAGGTTCTGAACCGCATCCGCCACCAGCGGCACGATTATAATCTCCTTCGTCATAAATATATTCACCTTGAATCTTTAAATTATTAAATTTTAATAACATTTCTGCACCATAAGTATCTCTAGTGTCATTATTGTTATTAGGATAACCATGTCTGTAACTACCACCAATTGTCATAAAGTCTGCTATTTTATAAGTGGCTCTACCAATAATGTCTTTTTTAGTATTGTTATCTACAGCATTTAAACCCCTTCCATTCATTAAAGCAACAGCATAACTAAACTTGGTATATTTATTACCACCTAAAATTGTGACACCAAAATCTCTTTGTGGTGCAATTAATTGGTCTGATACGATTGATCTATCAATTGTTGTGAGTCCATTACAAGGTGTGTTTACCTCTAAACCAAACGGTTGTTTAAAAGATCCTACAGATATTTTAGCCCAATTATATTTGTTGTAAGTAACAAATGCATCCATTAAATAAGCGCTTCCAACACCGCCAATAAAAGGACTGGCCTCTAGCATAAAATAGTAGGAAAAATCGTCTTTTACTTTGCCTCTAACACCAAGTCTCGCTCTTTTAAATGTAATCGTATTTATATCAGAAGAACCGTAGTTATACTGTGTCTGTAAATAGCCAAATATTTTAATATTGGGTGCATTTATAGAATCGTTCTTAGTGTCTATATCGTCACCATCACAACCTTGAGCAAAAGTATTGCTAATTTGAAACAAGAGTGTAAGGGCAAACAATAAATATATTCTATTTTTCATATTTTCTTATTTTTAAATGATATTAATTTACTAGTGGTAAATTTTTAGAAACAGATGAACTCCATTTGTTAGAAACCCATGCGCCATTAGAATTATACAATCCGTTCATTCCAAATTTTATGCTGTATGCATCATAACCTAAAACGCGTAAACAAGCTGTTACAACAGCCGATGTTTGGCCAGTATAGCAGTAGGTAGCAATTCTTGCGTTGGCATTTGGATCAAGATTTTTATAACTATTATCAGCAATAGTTAAAGGTAAAATGCGGTGAGCATTACTAATGTGTCCAAAACTTTGATAATCTGCTGCACTGAAATAGTTGTTTACAAAATAGGCAGAAGGAGAGGCTATTACATCAGCAGCAGCTACACCTTTAAACCCTTCGGCAACGACTAATTCTACGCGTTGTTTAAGAATATCACTACCACTAGTTGAAAAACTTGAAAGAGTAGGATCAGAAAAAACTAATTTTGAGGGCTCTGCTGAATAAGACCAATTTGGATTACCTAGTGCAGAATCTCCTATACTGCCATTCCATGAACCTGCAGTTGTTGTGTTCCATCCAGACATACCCCATTTTAGAGCCTGTGTTTTTGTGTAACCATAGAGACGTAGCAAAGCTGTACCGTAACAAGCTGTTTGACCTGTGTAACAAACCACAAGTATTGGTTTATCTCCTGCATTAACTGCATCTGTTAAGATATTTTCAAAAGCTATATTTTGAGCTCCTTGTATATGTCCGTTGGCATAATCTGTTGCAGATCTTATATCCATAATATAATATTTTGCAAGGAATGTGCTTAAATCTGCATCTTCTGGAGCGGCAGTTACAAACTTAACCCCATCGGGGTCGGATATTATTTTATCTATATCTAAATTGTTGCCTACCATATACTCTGTCATTAGGGTAAATGCTGGCGTATTGGCTGTAGTTAATAGATCATCGCCTCTATCACATGATGATAAGAAGAACGTAGGAACTAAAAAAAGTGTGATTAATAATAATGATAATTTTTTCATGATTTAATATTTAATGGTTATTTATAATTGTGTTATTCTATAACTGGATACATGTTTATCTCTTTTTTAGAAAAAGCATCCCAGTCTTTTTCTTTTAAGACTTTATTCATAAAACTATTAGCGCCATAGGCTATGTTTCCGGTATCATATCCTAATACATTTAGGTAGGCCACTACGTAAGCAGCACTTTGCCCAGTTGCTTCATAAACAGCTATTTTTTTACTTGCAGGTAGTGTGTTTAAATATGTAGTTGATGCTAGAGATTCGTTTGGTTGGTATTGAATAGCTCCTGGTATATGACCATTACTATACTTATCTTTAGTCCAGTAGTTAACTATATAATAATTACTTGGGTCTTTAAGAACATCTTCAGATTTTAAGATTGATTCTTTATAAGGTATGGCAAAAGCTTTTTCTAATTGTACTTTTAAAATATCTTTAGCTTCAGTTTTTCCTGTGTTTAAAACAGGATAAGTGCCTATCGCTGCTTTGGCATTTTCTGTAGTTTCTAATTTATCAGCATATACATTCGTGATATTTTTTTCCCAAGATTTTTCTGCAAAATCTAAGCGCCAAGAACTCATACCCCATTTCATGTTGTACACATTATCATAACCTGCCAATCTTAAGAGGCTTGTGTAATAAGCAGCAGATTGACCCGAATAACAAACAATTATTATTTTATCAAAGCTTTTTGGATCAATGCTATTTTCAAAATAGTTGAGTAGTGATTCCGCTTTTACATTTTTAGCGTTTTTTATATGGCCATATTCAAACCATGATTCACTTCTGATATCTAAAACAAGATATTTACTGTTTTTGAAATTGTCTTTTACTTCACTTGCTGGAATTAATGCTGGCGCTAATTCACTGTTAATAAAATTGCCATTTTTTTCTAGATATTGAACAAGTAGTTCAAATTCTGAAGGAGGATTGATTGGTTGTTTTTGTTCTGTGTTTTTAAAACCACTTAGTAAAGTTGTAGCTAAAAATAGTAGAATAAAAAATGATGTTGCTTTTTTCATTTAGTGTGTATTTTAAATTAATGTTCTATTTGTTACACACAAAATTATATACGGGTTCATTTTTTTTTTATGACATTTGTCATAACCAATGCTATAAATAATCGTTCTTTACAGTAACATTTATTACATTCGCAAAACACATATAATCAATAGATTAAATAAATATTTAATAAATTTATTTTATTGATTAAATCTGACGAAAAAATGAAAAAATGCAATAACAATTGTTACATTGATTTTTGACGGAAAATTTGAAGTGTTAATCAAAAAAAAAGGAGTTGTTTTAAGATTAAAACAACTCCTTTTTAAATTAAAAAACTAACTAACTAACAGCCACCTTCGGCAACCTTTTTTTTCTTTTTTATAAGTTTTATGACTTTTTTTGGTACTTTTTTAACTGTCTCAACTTTATTAGAAATTGCATCCTTCATAAAATCGGCATAATTTATATTGGCTTTTTCTAATGGGTAATCTGCAACAATGAGTTTGTTATTGTCATAACTTACTTCAGCACACAATATTTTTATATTTTTATAACCTAATTGGGTTAAAAGCATCCAAGAGCCACTTGCTTCGTCTGGGTTAGAACCGTATAGGATGATGGTTTTATTTTGGCTTTCTAAATCTTTTAGAAGTGTTTTTTCATTATCATCTAATAAGTTTGGGGTATAAATATTTATGGCATTTTTAAGATGTCCTTTGCTAAATTCGTAAGGACTTCTTATGTCAATAATACTAATGTCCTCAAAAGAATTAAGGGTATCTAAATAGGCTGTATTTACAATATAATCTTTTGTTGTTATATGGTTTAGTAACAAATCATGACCTTTAATAAAAACATTTTTAGGCCTTTCAAAGCTTAAAACACCAATTATTACTACTAAGATAAATAGTACGGCAGAGATTGAAATTCTTTTAGTTTTTTCTAATTCTTTCATTATTTTATTTTTTATAAAAGATTAAAATTAGCAACCACCTTCGGCAACTTTCTTTTTCTTCTTGATGAGGATAACATTTTTAGCTTTCTTTTTTACAACAGTTTTAGTTGTGGTACCAACACCAAAATACATGGCCGAGGCTTTTCTTAAATCATATAATATAAAAGCTTCCTTAGGTTCTGTTTCAGCTGGCATTTTTGGGTCGATAATTGTGTTAAACCAGGTATTTAATCCGCCTTTTAGAGCGTATAAATTTTTATAACCTAATCTGTTACATATAAGCCATGCTTGATCTGCGTGGTAATTGTCATTAGAATATAAAATAACATCAAAGGCTTCTTGATTTAAATAGCCTTCATAATTAGGGTTTAATATATCTGATAATGGAACGTTTACAGCATTAGGAAGAGCGAAAGCTTTAAACTCTTCTTGAGGTCTCACATCTATTAATAGCACTGTGGGGTCTTGGTTGATGAGTCTATTGGCTAACTTATCTGTACTTATATAACGCTCTTTACTCATGACGTTTAGTAAGAATTTTTCTGGTTTAATACCTTTGTTTTTTTCGTATTTAGGAAGTAATACCAGTCCTGACGACAGAAGTAGGAGAATTGCAGCTAAAATTTGGTACCTTCTTACGAGTAATTTTTTATATTTATATGATTTTGACATAGCTATATTTTTAATAAAATACTTTTTTAACTTTACTTCTTACCCAATCAGAAAAATAGAAGGCAGCAACGGCAATAATGGTAATAATGAAAATTAGCCAATAAGGAGACATTCCTAAGGAATTTACCAAAGTAATATGCCCTAAGTTAGAACGTTCAAAAAGAGGTTCAAGGCTAATAAAAGATTCTGAAAAGATAAAAATACCTATTGCTAATCCAATAGTATAAACAATGCCATCTATTTTGCCAATGGCAACGGCACATAAACTTGTACCAGGGCAAAAGCCACCTGCCAAAAACCCAACACCCATAATCATACCACCAATTATAGCCGCCCATAAGTAAGTAGGATGCACATAGAGTTGAGAAATATCAACATAGTTTAGGTAATCCATATAATATAAACCTATTACAGATACTATTGCTGATGTGAAAAATACTTTTAATACGGCAAAGTCATAGCCATAAAATACACCTGCTAATTTTCTTGAAGAAGAAAAACCCGAGGCTTCTAGAATATACCCAAAGGCAAATCCTATTAAAATTGCTATAATGTAGTTCCAATCTTCTGGAATTACGCCATTTGGAATTAATGGTCCCATAATTTCATTGTTTTTTTTTAATTAATTAAATCCAGTTTTTTCTAAAAAAGTAGGCCACAACATATCCGGTGCCAAAAATGGAAAGCATGGTAATAAACCCACCTGTTGATAAAACGGCCATGCCGCTAAGTGCAGCACCACTTGTACAACCTCTTGCTATCTGAGCCCCAAGCCCAAATAGAATACCACCACCTAAGGCAAAAAATAATCTTCTTTTGCTTGTAATTTTAGGTGAGTGTTGTACTTTAAATTTTATTCTGTTTGTTAAAGCGCCCGATAAAAAAGCACCTAATAAAACACCAAGTGCTTCAAAAACCAACCAATTATTCATTGGTGATTCGCCCTCTTTTATAAATTTACTATAATAAGCATTGTTTTCGGCATGTATTGGTGCAACAGTATTCACTATAGTTACTACGCCGCTTTTTAAAGCACCACTAGCTCCTATGCCTCTACCCGTAAGGTAAAATGTAAATATGATTAAGATGCCTAATAGAAATCCGCCAAAATATGGATTCCAATACACGTGTCTGTTTTTTTGTTTTACTTTTTCCATAATAAAATTTTTAATAAAGATATCTTGTTAGTTGACCTGCCTCTACCATTACCATTCTAAAGATTAATCCGCCCATTAATATTAAAAGGGCAGGAACGGCTACAGGAATTTTATATCCTAATAGTTCTATACCTTCTAACATGGCTGGAAAAATGAGTCCAAGTATTATAACAAATACAAAGAACATAACGGTAAATTCTCCATTTATAAGAATTTCTAGAGCTTCTAATTGTACTTCAGATCCTGCATACATTCCCATTAACATGTGTGTAATTAATGCCAATTCAAGAACAATAAGTGCTAAATCTATTTTACTAAAAAGACGTCTTTCTAAATGATTTTTTGAGAAAAGAATTATAGCTGCGGCTCCTGTTGATAAGCCTGAGGTTAAAAATAGGGGGCCTAAAATGGCATTGTTCCATAAGGGTCTGGCATTAAATGCCGATAATAATATACCGGTGTAAACGCCTAAAATTACTGATAGAGGAAGTAAAATCATCGCCATTGTTCTCCTATTATTAATCAAATAAATTTGAGCTTTTTTAAGAAAATCGAATTTTAAATTCAATTTCGGAAACATTTCAGAGATGTAGCTAAATACCCAAAGGAATGATATTATGGTAATAATTAATAAAACCCATGCACCCCAAGACATTGGTGATTCAATTCTTATGGTTGTGTATAAACGCCATACATATAGTAAATGGGTTAAGTCATACATTAAGGCAATCAAACCAATACTTATAGCTACAACAGCTAAAATCATGGCATTTTTAACAGCCGTTGGTACTTCTTTATCTTTCTTTAATATGGTAAATAAAGAGGCAAAAAATATGATACCTGCCGCCATGCCTCCTAAAAATAAATAGAGGGAGATTGGAAAATGCCAAATTTCTAAGTGTGGATCTATATGTGGTAAGTGGCGTCCGCTTACGAAAATTTCTTCTTGCATAATTGTTAATTTATTTGATTAAATAATAAACATTAGGACTTGTACCAGCTTCTGGTGCTAAGACTTTATGTTTTCTGGTTTTTAATAATAGAGAAACTTCACTGGTAGGATTGTCTAAATCACCAAAATACATACATTTAGTAGGACAAACAGATACACAAGCAGGGAGTTGACCTTTTTCAAGTCTGTGATGACAGAATGTACATTTATCTACATAGCCGTCTGGATGCTGATAACGCGCATCGTAAGGACAAGATTCTATACACGCACCACAACCAATACATTCATCGGCTGTAACCATAACAACACCACCATCTACAATATGACTGGCACCTGTTGGACAACAACGTACACAAGGTGCATTGCTACAATGATTGCAACGTTCTGATTTTAGTTCTAATTCTATATTTGGGTAGGTGCCACTAACAGATTCTGTTATCCAATCTCTACAATATCCAATTGGAACATCGTTTTCTGTTTGGCAAGCCACTACACAGTCGCTACATCCAACACATTTTAAGGTGTCAATTACCATTGCATATCTCATATCTCGGTATTTTTATGTGGGTTTTCAGTTAAAATTGAAACAAAATTTCCTCGAAGTCCTGTTCCTCCCATAAGTGGATCCACAGCTATTTTAGTAATTAATTCAGTATCACTTACACCTTTGCCAAAGGCTCGCGATAATTTTTCGTTATTATGGCCAAAACCATGATACATATAAACGGAATCCCATCTTACTCGTTCTGTAACTCTCACTTTTATAGAGAAAGTTGAGATGACGTCATCTTGATTTTTTAGCCAAACTTCTTGATTGGTTTTTAAACTTAATATACGTGCAACTTTAGGGTTTACCCAAAGCGTATTCTCACTTTTTAAAGCGTTTAAATTTGGATTGTTTATAGTTCTGCTAAAAGTATGCATAGGAGATCTTCCATAATTTAATCTATAAAAACCTTGAGGAGGTTCAGGGTGAGCAGTATACACTGGCATTGGGTCAAATCCTTTATTCACTAATTGTTGAGAGTAAAATTCTATTTTTCCACTCGGAGTATAGAATGTGTGATCTTGTCCTTCTTCTAAAAAAAGTGGTCCGGATTTTCTGTCAAAAACTTTTACACCAACTTTCTTCATTTCTTCTAATGAAGTTCCTAACTCATGTAATTGCCAATCAATTACTTCTTCAAAATCATTGTAATTAAAATAATCATGCAAACCAAGTCGTTCTCCTATTTCTTTACTTATCCACCAGGCTGGTTTTGAATCATATTTTGGTTCTACAACTGGAACTCTGACAGCAATAGAAGGTATTCTATTTGTTGCTGATCTAATATCATCGTAACGCTCCAAATAAGTACATTCTGGAAGAACAACATCTGCATAACCTGTGATTTCCATTGGCATTGTGTCCACAACAACCATGAACTCTACAGCATTAATAGCTTCTATTGTCTTTTCGCGTTGAGGTAGCGTATTGATCAAATTAGTGCCGGCAACGAGCCAAGCTTTTATAGGGTGTTCGTTATCTTCACTTGGAAGTGTAGCTTTTACTAATTCAGAAGTAATACCCATTTCTGCATAAGGATATTTTTCGCCAATTTCTTTCCATCCCCATTTTGGTTCAGGATAAGCTGGATGCGGGAATTTTGGAACTTTAAGACTTTCTTTAAAGTAAAAGCCTCCTCTATTTCCCCAAGAACCTAACAAACCATTAAGCATTGCAATAGCTCTTTCTCTTTGAGAATCGTCACCATACCAAACAACGTGGCGGCCTGGGTGAATAATCACTGAAGGGGCAGCAGCAGCCATAATACGCGCTGTTTTTCTTATTTCTTCAGGTTTTATTGTTGTAATACCATATGCCCATTCTGGTGTAAACTGTTTAACGTGATCTTTTAATTGGTCAAATCCAAATCCGTATTTCTCAACATAATTTTTGTTATATAACCCTTCTTCAATTAAAACATTCATCCAAGAAAGCAATAATGCAATATCGGTAGCAGGTTTAATAGCAAGCCAATGTTCTGATTTACTTGCGGCAGTTGAAAGTCTTGGATCTACTGTAATAATAGTGGCACCATTATCAATAGCATCAGACATTTCTTGCACTTGAGAATTATGCATATTTTCTCCAATATGTGAGCCAATTAGCACTAGACATTTGGTGTCTCTTATATCTGTTGGTTCAGGTGAACCAATCCAGGAACCGAAAGTTAAACCGAATCCGGTTTCTCTTGGTCCTCTGCACTGTGCATAAGCTGGTTCCGCAATAGTGTCAGAGCCAAATGCTTTGAATAAATGTTCTAAATGACTTCCTGGTGAACCATGTTTAAGAAGTGCTATAGATTCAGCACCATATGTTTCTTTATAACCTTTAAATTTTGAGGCAATTAAGTCGAGGGCTTCTTCCCAGGAAGCTTCTCTGTAGGTTTCTTCACCATTTATATTTGTTCTGATTAACGGAGTTTTAAGTCGGTCCTCGTCATTGTACATCCCAACGCCTCCCGTTCCTCTCGGACATAAGCGTCCGAAACAATGTGGATCGTTTTCGTTACCAATAATTTTTTTAATTTCTCCGTCTTCATTTGTATGCGCCCAGGCAGCACACTTCCAAAAACAAACTTCGCAATAAGTGGCGGTTCTTTTAAATTTTTTAGCAACATTTTCTTTAACCAACTCGTCTAAGTATGAATTTGCTCCAAACATATTAAATGCAGTGGTTGATGCTGCTACACCTCCTAAACCTAAAGCAGAAATTTTAATAAATTTTCTTCTTGAAGTAGTCATAAGTTATTCTTTTTTTCTGGGGGTAAAGTTACTTACTAGGGGGAATTAAGAATATGACAAATGTCATAAAGCATTATTGGAAGAAGTAACAATAGTTACATTTAATAAATTGAAAATCAAATTTTTAAATGTAACTTAAGTAGCATATAATAAGCTATTTTTTGTACTTGAGTAAGTGCCAGTTAAATAGCATTTTTAGGAGGGTTAGAAGTTGATTTTAATTTGTTGTAAATTTGATCCAATAATTAATTTATGAAAAACAAATCCGCTAAAATCATTTTTTTTATACTACTAATTTTAATATTCATCATTATTTTCTTTTTGAAAAATGAGGAGTATTTTAAGTCTATTTCGGTTGATGAAATCCAGTATACAAAAATTGAAAATATTGATAAAGAATCTTGTTTAAATTGTCATTCAGGTACAAAAGGGTATTCTGCTTATCATAATCCTAAACTTATTGGATGTGCTAGTTGTCATCTAGGAAACACAACTTCAATGAATAAAGATGAATCACACAAGGGAATGATTTTAATTCCTGGGAATTTATCAAATGCAACAAAAACCTGCGGAAAATGTCATCCAAATGAACTGGCAAAAATTGAAAATTCTTTAATGACAACTAATAGCGGTTTGGTGGCTGTAGATAAATATATTTTTGGAGAGGCCAATATTCCAGACAATCATTATCATATTAAGGATATTAAAAACTCTGTAGCTGATAAACATATCAGAGATTTATGTGCCAATTGTCATTTGGGAGCAGAAAAAAAGGAACTTGGTGAAATTACGCAGTTAAGTAGGGGTGGAGGTTGTAATGCTTGTCATTTAAACTATTCTGAAGAAGCAAAAAATGACTTACAAAATTACTTGGCTTCAAACAAAAAGGAACTACCAAAATTTCATCCTTCAGTAGATATTTTTGTAAAAAATGAAAGCTGTTTTGGCTGTCACAGTCGATCGAGCAGAATTTCAACTAATTATGAGGGTTGGCAGGAAACTTTGTTGGATGAAAAAGATGTGAATAAAAAAGAGGGCTTTAAAGTTTTTGAAGACAAGCGTGTTTATAAATATATAGGAGAAGATTTACACCATAATAAAGGTTTATTGTGTGTGGATTGCCATTCTTCCCATGAAGTAATGGGCGACGGGAAAAAATATACACATGCAGAACAAGCTGTAAAATTACAGTGTTCCGACTGTCATTTTAAAGATAAACTGAATACAGCTTCATACAGTTCTTTAGATGCAGAAAGTTTATTGGTTTTTTTACATAGAGATTATAAGCATTCGGATAAGCAAATTATAACAGTTAAAAAAGACAAGCATCCATTGGTAAATACTTTTGTGAATTCCACAGGAAAAGCATTTTTAATAGGTAAAAAAGACGGAAAAATTCACGAGTTAAAGCCTCAGTCTGAGGTTTGTTCCCGAGACAACGCTCACAAAAATGTAAGTTGTGCAACATGTCATTCATCGTGGACTTCACGTTGTATAGGTTGTCATAACGAATTTGATAAAGATGAGCCAAGAGCTTTTGATTTGTTGGATAAAAAATTCGGGAAAGGACAATGGAAAGAACATGTTGCAGAATTTTTGTCATCATTACCTGCAATGGGAGTTCGTGAAAATAGTGAGGGAAAATTAATTGAGCCAGCCATCCCTGGAATGATTATGACTATTGATAAAGGAAGTTATACTGGTGAAATTGGCAAAGATGTATCGTTCCACAGATTATATGCACCAAACTCTCCACATACAACAGTAAAAGCTGTGAGAGATTGTAAATCATGTCATTCAAATTCAGCAACTTTGGGTTATGGAAATGGAGATTTAGTTTATGAAATAACTAGTGGAGTCGGAAAATGGACTTTCACATCAGAATATGCTTTAAACCCAAATGATAATTTACCTGAAGATGCTTGGATTCCATTTTTAAAAGATGTTAAAAAAGGTGTTATAAATTCTACCAGATTAGATTTTAGGCCTTTTAAAGTTAAAGAACAACAACAGTTGTTGCTTGTTGGCGCTTGTTTACAATGCCATAAAGATGATTCTAAAATAATGCAACAAAGCCTGATTGTTGGAATAAATCCATTGTTAAATAAATTGAGCAAAAATTGTATCTTGCCCACTTGGAATTAATCAATTTATAATGAATAAAATTAAAATCACCTTTTTTGTATTTTTACTAGCATCAATTTTAGATATTATTGGAATTATTTTTTCAATGCCAATACTGGTCTATATTTTTAAACCATTAATTATATTTTCACTGCTATTTTTATATGTATTTTCTTTACCAAAAAGATTGAAGTGGTATGTAATGGCTTTGGAACTTTCATTTTTTGGAGATGTTTTTTTGTTGTTTACAGGTAAATTATTTTTTATTGCAGGATTAGTTTCGTTTTTAATTGCACATCTTTTATTTATAAAAATTGTAGTAAATAGAATTAAGGAAGTCCATTTTTCAAAGATAATTGTTTCAGCTATTCCTTTTTTAGCAGTGTTTAGTTTATTGATTTTCACCCTAAAAGATTCTCTTCATGAAATGCTGTGGCCAGTTGTAATTTATGGATTAACCATTTCTACATTTGGAATTGTTTCTTTAATCGACTTTTTGAATACAAAATCAAAAATGTCCATGTTAATGCTTTTTGGAGCTATAATTTTTATGATTTCAGATTCATTGTTGGCAATCAATAAATTTTACAATCCAGCTCACTTGCACGAAGTTATAATTATGGCAACGTATATTTTTGCTCAGTATTTAATTTTTAGATCGATGTTACAACAAAATGTTGAGTAGATTTTCAAGTTGTTATAAAACTCTATTTGTTATTTAAAAGATTAGAACTAAGTATTTGCACTTACAACAACTTTAGTTGCCCAATCTGGAAACACATTTGGGTCAATATCAAAAATTATTGTTCCCCAAATCATCGTTAATACTGTTATAACAATTATAGCCATAAGGTTTATAAAAAAACCTGTGCGCATCATATGTAACATGGTGAGTTTTCCAGTTCCAAAAACAATGACATTTGGAGGTGTTGCAATGGGTAACATAAACGCCATTGAAGCTGCTAAGGTAACAGGTATCATTATTAATAAAGGATTTACGTGTATTTCATTTGCCAATCCACCAATGATAGGTAAAATCATTTCTGTTGTGGCCGTATTTGATGTGAATTCGGTGAGTAATGACATCACTGCAGTTAAAGATGCTACAAGTGCCGTTGGAGATAAACTGCCAGCGTTTGTCAAAAGACCGCCTATATAAGTAGATAATCCTGAATCTATAAATCCTTTTGCTAAAGCAAAACCACCACCAAATAAAAATACAATATGCCAAGGCAGTTTCTTGGTAATTTGCCAAGTTAATAAAGCCTCATTTTTTTTAGTAGAAGGAACGATAAATAAGATAACAGCAATAAGCATAGCTACAGTACCATCATTTAAAAATTCGGGATGTTTAAATATGGTACTCCAACCAGTAATATTAAAAATGCCAAGATTTATATCTGTTCTAAATACCCATAATAAAGCCAAGATTATGAATAAAACAAAGACTCTTTTTTGTTCTGCTGTTACTTTTCCTAAAGCAATATATTTATCTCTAAAAAAAGACTTGTCTAGTTTTTCAATTTTTTCTTTGGGCTTGTAAACAAAATACAAAAAGAATAATGTAAAAATAAACATAATGATGGTAATAGGAAGTGCAAAAGTAATCCATTGACCAAATGAAATTGAAGGACCTCCGGGGTACATAATTTCAAAAATACGCATAAATGATAGGTTAGGAGGTGTGCCAACTAAAGTCGCTATACCGCCAATTGAACATGCGTGTGCAATAGCCAATAACAAGCCAACTACAAAGGTCTTTATTTTAGCTTTTCCATGAACTTCTTCTAAGGCTGTAGATACAGAAAATGCTATTGGTAACATCATCATGGTTGTGGCTGTATTCGACATCCACATCGATAAAAAAGCAGCCGAAAACATAAATCCAAATAAAATCATAAACGGACTCCCGCCAACAATAGACAATACTTTTAAGGCTATTCTTTTATGTAAATTCCATTTTTCCATGGCTAGAGCCATTAGAAACCCACCAATAAATAAAAAAATCACATAATTTATATAGGCGTTAGAAATAGCTTTTCCGTTTAGGATTCCTAAAAGAGGAAAAAGGATTACAGGTAAAAATGATGTGATGCCTATGGGTAGCGCTTCACTAATCCACCAAAATGCCATTAAAAATGCAATGGCTGCAGTATAAGTAACTTCGGGTTTGCCGGGTTGTAGATCTACAAAGAAAATGATGCCAAAGAAAATGATTAACCCTATGATAATTAATTTAAAATTGACGGTCTCTTTTTGTTTTAAAGTTGCCATGATATTTTTAAATTTTTAATTAGAAAATATATTTTTAATTTAAAATAATTCTTCTATGCTCTGCGTCGCCGTTTCTACTTTCACCTCTCCTTTGGAGAGGTCGGAACTGCCTTTTTGCAGTTTCGGGTGAGGTAAAATAATAGAATTTCGATTTTTGATTTTTAGATCAAAATGAAACCAGCTAAATACCCCTATGACCTACCTAGGTTATAGTTGGTTTCAAGAAATTCTTTATTCAGTATTCTTAACTTTTATGAGTTGTGCTGCTACGCTTACCGCAATTTCTTCAGGTGTTTTACTTTTTATAGATATGCCAATTGGTGCATATACTTTGTCTAATAAATTCTGATCGTACCCTTCTTTGGCCAAGACATCAAACATTATTTTTAGTTTTGCTTTACTGCCCAAAACACCTAAAAATTTTAATTTTTTATCCAATAAGGCCGATAAAACTATTTTGTCTCCTTTAAAGCCGTAGGTCATTATTGCCACATAAACATTAGAACCTTCTTCAATAGAATTTGCAATGGCTTTAAAATCTATAACCTGCTTTTTGTCGGCATAACTGTTTTCTTCAAAGGTGTTTAGGTTTTCTCGGTTATCGTAAACAATCACTTTAAATCCTATTTGTTTAAGGAGTTTTGAGGTTGCCAACCCAACGTGTCCGGCGCCAATAATGTAAACAATATCCTTTTTGTTTATAAATTCTTTGTAAGACCAATCGGTTTTAGAGTTGTGTGTATGGCTAAAGATTGTGCTTAATTCGTCATTAGTAACATAGTCAAAAGCAGTGGGCGACAGAGATAAAACACCACTTTTTGTGTTTGTATAGGTATCTAAAATTTTTTCAATAGTTAGAATATGTGATGTGTTTAACGGATAAAAAATAACAGTCTGTTCACCAGAACAAATCATTCCCGACCCATCTTCTATAAATCCTCTGTGAATTTGATGTTTGCAAAAGACGGTTGCTTCTTTTTTTTGTAACAATTCTTTGGATAATTCTACCAAATTAAATTCCATCAATCCGCCCCCTATAGAACCACAAATTTCGGTATCATCGGCAACAGCCATTTTAAATCCTTGCCTGCCCGGAGAACTCCCTTTGTGTTGTAAAACGGTTAAAAGATAAACTGTTTTATTTTGTGATATTTTTGAATGTATAAATTTCCAGAGCCTCATTTATTTTACAAATTTTCTCTTCGCCCTTTTAGAATTTTAGCAAAAGATCGGGTTCTAATTTCGTCTAAAGTGAGTCCTGTTACTAGGACTTCTTCTTCTGTAATGGCACCACTATTTAATGCTTTTAAAAAATAGTTGAGCAAGCCTTGACCAGTTGCAGCATCGTCAAAAACATCGCCTATTAAGGTGGCTCTTGCCGCTTTTTCAACAAAAGTTTTTAATCGAATAACAGCATCGTCATAACTTTCTAAAAAGAAAGCGTAAACGGCAGCATATCGCATGGGTAATTGGGCAGGATTCAAATCCCAACCTTGATAATAGCCATTCCAAAGCGAATGACGAATGTGTTTGTAACCTTTTAACCAAGCGCGGTGTACAACGGCTTTATTTTCTTCTTCTTGTTTTATTGTTAAATCGCCTCTATGTGGACCAATAGGCATCGTATTTGTTGCCCCATCAGACAACCAAACACCTGTATGCGCCAACGCCACTTTTGTCATATGATGCGCAAAATCGCAAACGGGATGATCCATCTCTTGATAACTAGCTGTTATGCTACACGAAGCTGTATAATCATACGTGCCAAAATGCGTCGCAATACAGCGGCCTTTACTTGCTGTAATGAATTTCCTTAACGGATTTATACCATTTTCATCAATGATAGATTGTGTGGTTTCTACCATAAATTCCATTTTGAGGCTTCTGGGTTGAAGCTCAAAATTTCTCTCGATAATTTCGAAAAAAGAAACCAAAGCAATAATCTGTTCTAGGATGGTAACTTTTGGCAACATGACCACAAAATTATTGGGCAATTTCCCTTTGGTTTCTGTTAATAAGGTTGTCAAAAAAATGTCTAATGTGCGTAAGCCACGCTCTTTTAACTCTTCTGTAAAAGGTTTGATTCTTATCCCAATAAAAGGAGAGAGAGAGTTTTCTGACATGCCCTTGGCAACATTTTGAGCTGCATTTACGGCAGTTTCATCTTCTTCTTTGTCAGATCTGTTACCAAAACCATCTTCAAAATCGATTCTAAAATCTTCAATGGCTTCACTTTGCAATTTGGCAATCACTTTTTTATAAATAGTATAAGAAAAATTGGCTGGGAGTTTTTTGCGCTCACTATCCGATAATTTTTCTAATTCTTTTAACAATTTTTCTTGTCCTTTTTTATCGCGTGGAAGAGCCTCATAGCCACGTAATTGAAAAGCAACTGCAAACTCTATAAAATTAGGCGCATAATCCAATAATGATTTTAAAGCCGTATTTCCTAACTTTTTAACAGAGTTGTATTTAAAAAGATTTGCGCCACCATACACGGTGTGAATGGGTTGTCTGTCTTCTCTATCACCTTTATAAATGGCGTTAAAAGTTTGGTTTGCTATAGCTAATTCGCCAAAAATGGCGTTTTTATGTGTATCCGAAATGGTTATTTTCATCGTTTAATTTTATATTTTGATTAACTCCCTTTATAGGTTGTGTATCCAAAAGGATTGATAAGTAGAGGTACGTGATAATGTTCGTGGTTTGTCACGGTAAACTGAATGACAACTTCTGGATAAAAACCTTCTTGCTTTTTATTTTTATAGTAAGTATCTGTATCAAAAACCATTTGATAATTGCCTGCGTCTAGGTTTTTACCAGGAGGTAAAAGATCTAAAATTCTGCCGTCGTTATTGGTAATACCACTGGTTATTGGTTTCCAAATATCGTTTGTAAATCCTTTTAAAGTGATTGACATTCCTTTTCCAGGCATCCCTGTTGTAGTGTCTAAAACATGCGTGGTGATATGGCTTCGCAAATCTGCGGTTGCATTCAAATTATCTAACAATTTAGCCAATCTAATAACAGTTATTTTATGTTGTTCGCCCATAGCTACCGCAAGTTCATCGTCAACAGAATTATGCAGGCGTGTGGAACAAATTTGTAGCATTTCCTTAGCGGATTTACCACTGGCACTCACAATAAAAATATAACCAAACTTTTTTAAATAATCGGCATTTGCTTTTGCAAGGCTGTGTAATATTTGCTCACCGGCGTCTGCTATTTTAGCCTGTTCGTTTGTAGCCCAGTTTTTAGTGTTTGCAAATTTTTCTCTAAGACTTGCCACATCGCCAATTATTGGATGTCCTGTAAAAGCTTCTTTCCAATCGTTTTTATCACATTGGGTATACCAAATTGTTGCTGCTTTTTTAAGAAGCGCATCCGCGGAAGCAAAAGACCTTTTCTCAATCATTTTAGTTATCCAAGTTTTTGACACACAACACTTTTCTAGAGCGTTATAAGCCTCTTGGTGTGATAGATTGGTAAATTCTGTGTACGTCATAACTGTTATTTTTGAGCTCCTTGATTTATCCAGCATTCAATAGTGGCGCGTTCTTCGTCAGTAATTTTAGTTTGATTGGCAAAGGGCATGTCTTTGCTCACAACCACGCGCTGAAAGATTTTATCTTTAAAATTTATAATTTGCTGAGGGGTGTCAAATTTAACACCATTTGGAGCAACTTTCCAAATCAGATCAGTGGGTGTAGCCGAATGGCAAGTGACACATCTATTTTGAACAATTGCGTTTACTTGCGTGATGTTTACTTCTTCTTTACAACCATCAACTATAGGAGTGGGTGATGTTACAAATGCTGCGGTGAGCAACAATAAAATGGAAAATGGCAAAACCCAAACAGATAATTGTTCTTTTTCACGAAGATTGAGATAGTGTTTTATCCCAGCACTTCCCAAAGAAATTATTAAAAGAATTAGCCATTGGTTAACATTGCCAAACGTACTCGGAAAATGATTGCTTATCATTATAAAAAGGACAGGAAGGGTAAAATAATTATTAGAATAAGAGCGTATAAATGCGGCTTCGCCATCAGCTGGATTTGGTGCTAGGCCTTTTTTTGCGGCATTTACCATTCTTTTTTGTCCCGGAATAATAATAAAAAACACATTTGCTGCCATTAAAGTACCAATTAGTGCCCCAAAATGGATGTATGCTGCTCTGCCACTAAAAACTTGGCTGTAAAACCATGCAAAAAATATTAAAAATACGGTTATAGCAATGGTGAAAATGATTTTACAGGTTATTAGTTTTTTACAGATTAAATCATAGATAACCCATCCCACAATTAAAGAACCAACACCAATGGCAATGGCTGTTAAAGGTTCTATATCTAGTACTTCGGGATCAATTAAATAAGATTTTGCATTAAAATAGTACACTACAAAAAGCAAACAAAAACCTGTGAGCCAAGTAAAGTAAGCCTCATATTTAAACCAGTGTAAATCTTTAGGAATTTCTTTGGGAGCTAGTTTGTATTTTTCTACATAATAAAAGCCACCGCCATGAACGGCCCATAAGTTTCCTGCCAACTCATCACGCACATTTTTAGTGCGATTTAAAGCGTTTTCAAGAAACACAAAATAGAACGAAGCGCCAATCCATGCAATGCCAAAAGTGATATGAATCCAGCGAATAGCAAGGTTTAACCATTCAAAAAAATGACTTTGGTAGATGGTATTTTTTATAAAGAAGTGATAAATAATAAAGGCCCCTAAAACACTTAAACTAACCATAAATGTGTAGGCAATGTCTTGTTGTTTTGCCACCTTTTGTACCGCCATTTCGTCATCACTTATTTTCGCCTTTTTTCTTTTATGATATAGGATGTAGGTGAATTTACTTGCAATAAGTAAAGCAATAAACCAAAGTATTAATGTTATTATTCCAATCATAATTTAATGCGTAATTGTCCCGAAAATCCGTAATCTGCTTATGCCTCCGTCAGGATAAATTTTAAGTTTAACATGTGTTATTGGGTTGTTATTTTCAAGAATATCGGCTTTGAAAATATGCTCTTGATTTGCTTGTAATTTTTGTTTTGTAAGTAAAGGTTTCCAATCCGATTTTCCATTTATTACAATTTGATCATCTTGGCAATTACAATAATCTATGGCGCAACTGTCTGGATAATTTCCTTTAAAATGTTTGGTGTCAACGAGTATTTTTTTGACAATGCCTTGATGCCCCAATCGTAAAATTACCCAATCTTCATTGTTGGGCGTTCTGTTGCGTTTGGTTTCCCAACCATCGCCCATATTTTTACCCAAAGAAGGTGAAATTAAATTATCCATCGCGCTAAAAAACATATCGTTACAACTTAAAGCCTTGCCGCAATTTGTGGCAAGGGCTAAGTCAATTATATCTTTTTCATTTACAGTGTACCAATCTTTATATACCTCACCATAAACTCTAAATCGGGCCACGCCGCCATCTGGATAAATGTGTAAACGCACATGTGTGTAAATCTTATCGGATGAAATCTCAAAAAAATGTTGTGAGCCAGGATTTAAGGGCGATTTTTCTAAAATTTCTTCCCAATTTAAGTCATCCGCTTTAGCCCAATCAATGTTGTTGTCATTTATAGAAATTGCTTCTACTGAAGCAAAAGGGGGGTGATTGCCTAAAAAATGATTGGTATCTATATCAAAACCTTTGATGTTTCCAGAAGCTCCCAATTTAACAATTGCCCAATCGTGACCAGGTGTTCTTTTTCGCCTAGATTCCCATCCGTCCATCCATTTACCTTGTTCGGTGTATTTGCCTTCTATAAAAACACCTCTGCCTTCTTTGATGAGATTTTCTTTTTCAGCAAAAAAATCATCAGTACAGTAAAGTACTTTTCCGCCAATTCTTTCGGAAGCTAAATCGATATATTTTAATAAATTTTGTTTCATTTTTTTAAGAGTAATTTGCCAGCATTAAACGTTTTTAGTTCACTATTTTTTACGACTTGAATTCCATTTACAAAAGTGTGTATTATTTTACCTTTTAGCGTATGATTTGCGTAAGGCGTGGCTTTGTGTTTATGGGCTATTATATTTTCGGTAACTTTAAATTCTTCATCATTGCTCCAAACTGTTATATCTGCATCAAAACCTTTTTTTAGTTCTCCTTTTGTATTTTCTAAACCTAAAAATTTTGCTGGATTTGTTGTGAGTAAGGGTATTAATTTTTCTAATGTAAGGCCTTTTTTTAAACCTGCTGTCCAAAGTACAGGTAAAGTGAATTGCAAACCAGCAATGCCACCCCACGCTTCAAATAAATTCCCTTCTTCTAGTTTTTTTATTTCTGGTGGTGCAGGGGAATGATCGGAACCTAAAAAATCAAACTCGTTGTTGAGGAGACCTTTCCACAATAAATCATTATTTTCTTTGTCTCTTATCGGAGGTGCACATTTATAAATTGGTGAAGCATCCGGAATATCTTCTGCGTTAAAATATAAATAATGCGGACAAGTTTCTACGGTTAATTTATTGGTTTGCTTTTTTCTAGTATTGGTTAATTTCAAACCTTTGGCCGTTGCTAAGTGAACAATATGAACTTTGGTATTGTATTTTTCTTGAATTTCTAAGGCTATTTTTATAGCGTTCAATTCCCATTCTTCAGGTCTTGAAGAGACATAATCTTTATAGCTTTTTGGATTTATTTTTTCTGATTCTCCAAATTCACAATGTAAAAGTAAAGGCGCTTCATATTTTGCCAATGTAGGGCCAATTTTTTCTAAATCGGATTTGCTGATATTCGGAAATTCATCAATCCCCGAATGGGTTAAAAAACCTTTTATACCAAATACGCCTGCTTTTAATAAGGGTTCAATATCATTTGTGTTTCCAGGAATGACACCGCCATAAAATCCACAATTAACATGGAGTTTATTTTTAGTAGCCTGTTTTTTAATGTCAAAAGCCTTGACATTTGTAGTCACCGGATTTGCATTTAAAGGCATTTCTATCAACGTCGTTACACCACCAAGCGCTGCCGCTTTTGTTGCTGTATCAAACCCTTCCCAATGTGTCCTGCCAGGTTCGTTAATGTGCACGTGGGCATCAATAATACCTGGCATTATAATTAAATTTTCGTAATCTAAAAAGGGTATATTTTCTATTTTGTGTTTGGTAAAAAAAATATTTAAAATTTTATTTTCATGAATATGTAGCGTCGCTTCTACAAATTTAGCATCAACCCAACATTTTTTACTGTAAATTAAAAACGTATTCATGGTTTAGTTTTGATATAAATTTTTTAAAACTTTTTCGGGTGTCATGGGTGCATCAAATTTTAAAGAATGGTTTTTGTTAAATGCTTTTATGGCATTTTGAATGGCAAAATAAGTGCCAATACCATACATTAATGGGGGTTCGCCCACAGCTTTCGATTTTAAAATAGCCATCTCATGTCCCGCGGATTCTAAAGCTTTTACTTCCACAATTTCTGGCATGGCAAACACATCTGGCACTTTATACGTCGATAAGGCATTAGATAACAAACGCCCATTTTTATCATAAGCAATTTCTTCCATTGTCATCCAACCGATGCCTTGTGCTAAGGCTCCTTCAATTTGTCCCATATCAATATCTAGATTCATACTTTTACCAAAATCGTGAATTATTTTAACACTGTCAATATCATAAGTACCTCGAATACAATCTACCGTAGCAGTTGAAATTGCTGTGCCGTAAACATGATAAGCAAACGGGTGTCCCTTTTCTTTTGTTTTGTCAAAATGAATTTCTGGCGTGGCATAATGCGCTTGTTCCGATAAGTTAACGCGTTTTAAAAATGCCATTTGAACTAATGATTCCCAAGTTAAATAGGTTGATTTTTGCTGGTTGTAAACCGATGCATTTTTAATTGTTAAATTCTTTTTATCTAATTGAAGTTCTTCTGATGCTACATTTAGCAAACGCTCTTTTAAAGAATCACAAGCTAATTGTAAAGCTTTTCCGTTAAGATCTGCAGTAGCACTTGCCGCGCTGGGCGAAGTATTAGCAACACGTGTGGTATTGGTGGTTTCAACAATAATCTTATCGGATGACAATCCTAAAGTTTGGACTACAATTTGTTTGAGTTTGGTATTGACACCTTGTCCCATTTCTACAGCGCCTGTGCTAAAACCAATGCTGCCATCTTGGTAAATATGAACCAAAGCCCGTGCGTGATTCATAGGCGTGTTGGTGAATGAAATACCAAAGCAAATCGGCATGACCGAAATACCTTTTTTTAATTCAGTATTTTTGGTATTAAATTTTTGGATAGCCTTAACATCGTCCTCAAAATCGAAATCTTTTATGGCGGTTTGCCATGTATTTTGAGCTTCAACTTGAGTCGCTATTTGTCCGTAAGAAAATTCATCGTTTTCTTGTAATAAATTAGCCTCTTGAATTTTATAAGCAGGAATATTCAATTTTTCGGCTGCTTTGGCTATAGCCGATTCTATGACAAACATCCCTTGTGGGCCACCAAAACCTCTAAAAGCGGTATTGGGTGGTAAGTTGGTTTTACACGAATGAACCGTGGTATGCACATTCTTAATATTATATGCATTGGTGGCATGAAACAAAGTGCGCTCGGCAATGGCTGGCGATAAATCGGCTGCGGCGCCTGAATTTTGTAAATAAGTGGCTTCGAAAGCCTGAATTTTCAAGTCTTTATTTAAGCCAATTTTAAAAGTACTTTCGTAGGGATGTCGTTTGCCAGTCATGCGTAAATCGTCATGGCGGTTCAATACAAATTTTACTGGTTTATGTAAATGATTTGCTGCTAAAGCCGCCATGGCTGCCCAAGCTGTGGCTTGATCTTCTTTACCGCCAAATCCGCCACCAAGTCGAATGACATCTACTTCTATTTGATGCATACCCACACCCAAAACTTTGGCAATGGCTTTTTGCACTTGGGTAGGTCCTTGGGTAGATGAGGTGACTTTTATTTTACCGTTTTCTTGACATTCGGCATAAGCACCTTGCGTTTCTAAATACAGATGCTCTTGCCCATTACTAAAGGTAAAATCTTCGATAACATAATCGCAATTTTTAAAAGCATCGGTAGTGTTACCTAAGTTAAAAGTACGTGGTGCACACACAAACTGTCCCTTTTTAAAAGCTTCGGTAGCTGTTGTAATGACAGGTAAAGCCTCCATTTTTATGGTGATAAGTGCGCGTGCTTTTTTAGCGATGGCTTCACTTTCTGCAACGATAAAAGCTATGGGTTGTCCCCAAAAATGAATATCGGTTTCAGCCAATAAAGGTTCATCTGGAATAATGCCGCCAATTTGATTTTGACCCGGCACATCTTTGTGTGTAAATATTTTGATAACACCAGCTAAGGCTTCCGCTTTAGCGATGTCTAAATCTAAAATTTTAGCATGGGCTATTGGTGCATCGAACACCAATCCGTAAAGCGTACCTTGTTGTGTATTTAAATCGTCAATATAAAGCGATTCGCCGCGTAAATGACTGTATGAATCTGTGTTTTTCATTAATTTACGAGTTCTAAAATTTTAAAAGTTTCAGGAAAAAGCTTTAAAAAGTGGGCGTAAAACAGTTGTCTTGCTAACAAACGTTTGTAGCTTTCGTCACCTCTTACATCGCTAATAGGCTTAATTTCTTGTTGTAAAATTCGTGCCGCTTCTTTTAAAGTTTCAACATTTAAAGTTTTGCCGGTTAAAAATTGACAGGCTTCTGTTACATAAAACGGAACAGACGCAACGCCACCTAACGAGATATATATAAAATCAACTTTATTGTCTGAAACACTTATTTGCATGGCAGAATTCACACTGGCAATATCGAGATGTTTGCGTTTACTCACTTTTTCGAAATTGAATTTATAGCCAACTTTAGGCACGTTAAAAGCGATGCTCACAATGCGTTCATCTGATTTAAAATCCAATATTTTGTAGCCTTTATAAAAATCTTTTAATAAAATGGTTCTCAAAGAATGTGATTCATTTTGAAGTGTGATACTGGCATTTAAAGCCAAAAAGAAAATGGTTAAATCGCCAATAGGCGAGGCGTTTACAAAATTTCCTACCACGGTAGCCATATTTCTTATGGGTTCAGATGATACCAATTTTAAATAGTTTCGAATTTCTGGGAAATAGGTAAGCATCGCAGTGTTGTAATACAAGCCATTAACGGTGGTTTCTGCACCAATAATACAACGGTCTTTATAGAAAGTGATGCCCGCTAATTTCTGATTTTGGTTGATTAAATGGACTTCAGATGCTGCCAAATTATCCGCTTGACGGACATATAAATCGGTACCACCTGCCACTATTGTGCCATTTTTATGAGTAGGTATATTGGTGGCTATTTTTTTTAATTGTGTAGGAATTGTCAAAAAATAGTCAGGTAAAAAGGCGTTTTCTACCAACCAACTTAGGCGGTTGGTTATGGGAATTTCTATGATATTTTCATATATTTTATAAGCTGCTTTTTCAATACTTTTATACCCTGTACAACGGCAAATATTACCGCTAATGGCCATTATGGCATCTGCTTTAGAAATTAAATTATCTTGTAATGTAAGTCCTACCAAAGACATTACAAAACCGGGTGTACAAAAACCACATTGTGTTGCATTGTTGTTTTTTAGAGCTGTCTGAACTGTATTTAATTTACCCTCTAAATTAATGCCTTCAACCGTTACAATATGTTTGCCATGTGCATTCCCCAATGGCGAAATACACGATGTGATGCTTTTGTAATGGGTCTTTTTTTTATCGTTTAAACTGCCAACCAAAACGGTACAGGCACCACAATCGCCTTCGCGACAGCCAATTTTTGTGCCTTTTAATTGTTGTTCACTTCTTATAAAATCAAGAAGTGTCATGCCGGCATGGGCATCTGTTTTTATAAGTTTGTTGTTTAAAACAAATTCAATCATAAATTAAAATTTTGTCAATATAAATATCATATTTCAAGTAAATTAAAGCTTAAATATTTTTTACCTTAATTAACCAATACTCACCCCAAATAAATAGCCCACTAAGGCTGTTAATCCCATTGCTGCAGTTCCCCAAAAAGTAATTCTTAATATTGCTTTAGCAACACTTGACCCTCCTGTTTTAGCAGTTATTATTCCTAAAACAATCAGAAAAATAATTGAAGAGCTATACAAGTAATACTCCATATTTTCTAATGGTAAAAAAACAGCAGCCAAAAACGGAAGTGCGCCACCAACTGTAAATGCAGCACCCGAAGCTAAGGCAGCTTGTATGGGTTGTGCTTGACTTATATCATTAATTCCCAATTCGTCTCTAACATGTGCACCTAGGGCATCGTGTTCTGTAAATTCTTTAGCCACAATCATTGCAGTTTCTTTTTTCAAACCTCTTTTTTCATAAATTTGAGCCAACATTTCTAATTCAATTTCGGGCATTTCGGCTAATTCTTGTTTTTCACGTTCAATATCAGCATTTTCAATATCTGTTTGAGAACTTACAGAAACATATTCACCTGCGGCCATAGACAATGCTCCTGCAACCAATCCTGCCAAAGCGGCTAAAACTACAGGTTCTCTAGAAGCACTTGCTGCAGCAATCCCTATAGCAATACTTGCTGTAGATAAAATCCCATCATTTGCACCAAGAACTGCCGCGCGAAGCCAATTACTTCTTTGTATATAATGTGCGTCTAAATAATTATCTGTTTGGTCTGTCATTATTAAAAGTTTGTTGGTTTATATTTAGCTCAAATTTAAGTATAAATTTTAAGAAGTATAAGTAGTATTTTAATGTTCTTGCATTTTTTACTGTCTATTTTGTTTACCTAAAATTTATTTTTCTACTTTTTCAAGATCTTTTTCTTTGTTAGCCGATAAATCCATTTCATAGAATATGCTATTTCTAGGTAAATCTAATTGTATGGAATGGATGGCATCAATAGCTACAGTAGCATTTATGCCAGACAGTTGTAAAAGATGCCCACCTTTTAGTTTATCATCGGTAATAAAATGAAAATGATAACCTGGTACATTTATACCACTGGTATAATCGGGAAACCGAAAACCAACTAAAGTGCCTTTTACATTGGTAAAGGTAAAGGTAGATTGCTTGGCAACAACAGTAACCAAAGTTGGATAAGGCTTTGTTTGTTTGGGCACAGATCTGGTTTTTATATAATTGAATTCACCCTGAATTTTAATGGCGTAAAAAATATTTGCTGTGGGTATTTTACTGTCTAAATATTGTATGAGCCCTTTGTAATTAAGTGTGTCTCTTAATTGGGTGCTTATATCTTTATTAAAATGCGTCACAACCGCAAAGGGTGTTTTAAGACTATCGTTTACCGGATAAGCAATACCATCAGATTTTACCTGATAAAACTGGCCATCAAAACCAAGCATTTCGCCATCTAATGTGTTAAAAGTACCGATGCCAAAATCGCCTTTTTCTTTAAGTTGTTTAAAATTTACTTCACCATTATATAAGCCATCAAGTAAGGCGTTAATAGTACCTGTTTGGTAAAGTGCACTGTTTTTTTGTGGTGTGTTTGTACAAGAAACAAAAACCAGTGTTGCTATAAAAGAGAGTAGATTAAGAAGGTTTTTGTTTTTCATAGAAAGTTAATGTTGTTTAATTTTTATTTGGATTTGAAACATTCTATTTTACAAGAATTTAGCAATTTTTTTACCCATTAGCGGCAAATCTTTTTTGCTAACAACAACAAAAATATTTCAGAACCTTCTTTTGTTTCTTGGAATAAGCAATTCTACATCCATTTTCTAATCCAATTAAATAATAAAATCCGACCGCAGTTGAATCTGACTTAATATCAGTCCAAGTCTTTTTATTAGAATAATCTAAATCAAACTCTGCATCCTTGCTCAGAGCTGGAGTTAAAAAATTATCCTCTTTGAAGAATTCTGAAACTCTTTTCTTAATATATTCCTCTAATTCATTGCTGGTTGATTTATCATCAAAAATATATCCATTAATTAAATCATTTGAAGGATATCTCTCATTCAGTAATTCAGTTCCATCAGAATCGATTATTTTAAAAACCATTTCTCCTTTTAGGATACTTTCTCCAATTATTGAAATTGTGAATTTGTCTTTTTTATTTGGATTTGAGAATATTTTATTTACACTATTTTTAAGTAGAATGTTATTATCTAAATCCTCATTAATGGTTTTCAGAGAAATATATTGAGATTTTAAATTGTTATAATCATACTTCTGGTAAAGATTTAAACTTCCAAAAATAACTGTTAAAGAAATAGCAATTATTTTATACCAATCTATAGGCTTTATTTTTGCCTTTTTAATGAATTTAGCATATCCCATTTTTGAATCTTTTAAATCGATTCCTTTACTTGTAAGTTTAAGCCACCCACCACCACCTTTGTTTTCATTAAAAAAACCACGAGATAAACCAAATGATTCTATTGCCCTGACAAGGCTAAAGAAGAAATCTTTTTGTTCATCAGTATCAGTATTTAAATATTTCTTATGAATTAAAATATTATTAATACTAAAAAATGAAAGGTCATCTATTTCTTTAATTATTATATCAAAATATTTAATTATGTCTTTTTCGGCTATATTATTCATATTCTATTTTTTGCCAACTTGCTATATCCTAACAAATATAACTTTTTATCTTTTAACACTATAAGGTTTAGGAGTATAGAATTACTTTTAACCCAAAACCCATTTAACCCTGCCCACAATACCAGATACTAGCATTACTTTAATACCGTGCGGGTGGGTTGGTGAATTGGTTAACAGTTTTTTTACCACACCTTCGGTTAATTTGCCCGTGCGTTGGTCTTGTTTTTGAACAACTTCAACTTGTGCCCCAATTTTTATATGCTTGCGTGTCTTGCCGTCTATTTTGTTTGTTTCCATAATGTATTGCTGCTGTTATTGATAAAGCACATTGAATGCTACTTTTACGTCATCGCCTGTTTTTAGCATGCCCAAAAGGGCTTTAGGCCGCAGGATATTAAAATCGGTCATCTTAAGATTTTTTTCGCCTTTAATTCTAATGGTCTTATTTTCTATTGTAATTGTAAGAAGCAAGTTTATTTTCTTAGTTGTGCCAGCTACTGTTAAAAGTCCTGATGTTTCTGTTGTAAAAGTATGCGCGTTAATGGTGTATATTTTAATTATTTTTTCAAACTGATAAGCAATTGTTTTTTGTTTTGAAACATCTAAAGCACTTTGAATCTTTTTATCCATGCCAGGTTTTTCGCCTTTAAGGCCGTCAACCGACACAAAAAATGTTAATTTGGTAATGTCAGTTAAGGTATCAGATTTTATCGTAAAAAGACCTTCGCCACTTAATGAGTTGGCATTTACATTCCAGTCGTGTAGGCTAGAAGTGCCTGTTATGTTTAGTTCGCTTTGTTCGTTATTTAATTGTAAGCTTTGCGCAAAAAGTGAAGGCATCCCCAAAAGGGAGAAAAGAAAAATTACTAAAAAACCTGATTTTACAAGACGCATTGTTTTATTTTAGGAACCAACACAAATATAACATATTCTTATCCCAATTGTGTTACTGATTTTAATTTACTAAGTTTACGAAATCAATTTTAAAATTTTACAGATGGTTTTAACAATTAATGATAAAGAGTACGAAATAGACGCCACTACAGATATGCCCTTGTTATGGGCTATCAGAGATTTGGTTGGACTTACAGGTACAAAATTTGGCTGTGGCAAAGGCCTTTGTGGTGCGTGTACTGTTTGGTTAGATGGTGTGCCCATTCGGTCATGCTCTACACCAGTTTTGGTGGCTATCGGTAAAAAAATTACAACCATAGAAAATTTAGAACACACCCACGCGTCTTTGCAAAAAGCTTGGGAAGCTATAAATGTGCCGCAATGTGGTTATTGCCAACCCGGACAATTAATGAGTGCAGCCGCACTTTTAAACGACAATTCAAATCCATCTGATGAAGATATAAACAACGCTATGGCTGGTAATATTTGCCGTTGCGGTACCTACCAACGTATAAAACAAGCTATTCACGTAGCCGCTAATTCTAAAACCGAAAACTAATGGGCACAATTCAAAATGTAAGTCGTAGAGGATTCCTTAAAGGTATTGGTTTGGCTTCAGGCGGACTGGTAATTGCATGTAGTTTTCCCACATCTTCTTTGGCAAAAGAACTCATGGCAGACACAAGTGCTTTCAATCCCAATTTGTTTGTGCAATTGTTGCCTAATGGCGATTTGATACTCTTGGCATCAAGGTCAGAAATGGGGCAGGGCATACGCACATCTTTAACTTCGGTCATAGCCGATGAAATGGAAGCCGATTGGGAACGTGTTATTATAAAACAAGCCACAGGCGATGCCAAATTTGGCAATCAGAATACTGATGGATCTCGAAGTATCCGTACTTTACTAGAACCGATGCGTCAAATGGGCGCTACGGCGCGTGCAATGTTGATATCCGCGGCAGCGCAAAAATGGAACGTTCCAGAAAAGGAATGCTACGCTTTAAATCATTTTATATACCACAAACCAAGTGCAAAAAAAATAGCTTTTGGCGATTTGGTTGCCAAAGCCGCAAGCTTAGAGGTGCCAACAGATGTGCCCTTAAAAGACCCAAAAGATTTTAAATATATTGGTAAAAATTTGCCGAGCAAAGACGTTTTAGACTATGCTCAAGGCAAAGCAAAATTCGGCATGGATATCCGTTTACCCAACATGAAATTTGCTGCTATTGCCAGATGTCCCGTAACATTTGGTACGGTAAAAAGTTTTAATTCTGATGCTGCCATGCAAATTCCGGGTGTTTTAAAAGTGGTAGAAATCCCTAAAATTGACCGTCCGTTTGGACCTTTGGGTGGCGTGGCTGTTATTGCCACCAATACTTGGGCTGCTTTTTTGGGTAAAGAAGTCCTCGAAATAGAGTGGAATTACGGTAAAAATAAAGCGTACAATAGCGATGCTTACATGAAAACCATTACCGCGCATTCTCAAAAAGATGCTTTGGTAGTTATAGATAAAGGCAGTGTGAGTGATGCTTTCGCTCAAGCGGATAAGGTGATAGAAAGCACCTATCAATTACCACATTTGGTGCATGCGCCTATGGAAGTGCCTAATGCTACGGCAGATTTTAACGGCACTAAATGCACTATTTATGCGCCATTGCAAGATCCGCAAACGGCCAGAAAAGAAGTGGCTGTGAATCTTGGATTAAAAGAAGCAAATGTAACGGTTAAGGTTACTTTTCTTGGCGGTGGATTTGGACGTAAATCTAAACCCGATTTTGCCGTAGAAGCTGCCATATTATCAAAAGCTGTGAGCAATCCTGTTCAGGTAGTTTGGACCCGCGAAGATGATATACAACACAGTTATTACCATTCGGTTAGTGCACAGTATTTAAAAGGTGCAGTCGATGCCAAAGGCAATGTGACTGGTTGGTTACACCGATCTACGTTTCCAAGTATAGCCTCAACTTTTATAAAAGGAAAAGATCACGGTATGTCTGGAGAGTTTGATATGGGCTTGATAAACACACCCTATGATATTGAAAATTTCCGTTGTGAAAACGGTCAAGCCGAAGCGCATGTACGTATTGGCTGGTTGCGCTCGGTAAGTAATATTTTTCATGCTTTTGCCAGCAATGTTTTTGCCGATGAATTGGCGGTTGCTGCTAAAAAGGATGCTTTAGCTTTTAGACTAAAAATGATTGGTGCTGACCGTGTTATCGCATCAAATTCGCCTTATAAAATTGATACCAAACGTTTGAAAAACGTGCTGAATATTGCTGCTAAAAATGCTGGATGGGGCAGAAGCTTACCAAAAAACCATGGTATGGGCTTGGCTGTGCATTATAGTTTTTATACTTATGTGGCTTCGGTTGTAGAAGTGTCGGTTATTGATGGTAAATTAAAAGTGCACAACATTCACACGGCTTTAGATTGCGGACGCGTGGTAAATACCAACACCGTTTTATCGCAATTTGAAGGCGCAGCCGTATTCGGGTTATCACTAAGTTATTATGGCAAAATTACCGCCAAAGATGGCGCTATTGAGCAGGATAATTTTGATACTTACAAGATGTTGCGCATGCCAGATGTGCCAAAAATAAATGTAGAAATTGTTGAAAGTGATGCCGTTTCAACTGGCGTTGGCGAACCGGGCGTACCTGTTATTGGACCAGCTTTAATAAATGCCATTTATAATGCAACGGGAAAACGTTATCGCAGTTTGCCATTATCTGATTTTGATTTGGTTTAAACCTAAGTAAATGATCTTAAATAAGTGTGTGGCTGTTATTCTTGCTGGTGGGAAATCGTCTAGAATGGGGCAGCCTAAAGGACTGTTAGATTTTAATGGCGTTTACTGGTTATTAGAACAACTCAAACGTTTAAAATCAGGAGGAATAACTACCGTTTATATTGGCTTGGGTTATGATTATAAAGATTACTTTAAAGCCATCCCGTTTTTAGCGGAAGCCCAAAATGGTTCAACAAATTGGGAAGAATTATCCATTAGCGCTGTGCTAAATCAGACCCCAGAATTGGGCTCTTTTTCAACCTTAAAAAATGTGTTGCAGGTAATTCCTAAGAATAAAGATGTTTTGATAGTGCCTATAGATGTGCCTATTTTAAATAAAACAGCGTTTCAGAATTTACTAAAACAGGAGGGATCAATTATCAAACCTCAATGTCAAGGAAAAACAGGACATCCCATAATTTTAAGAAAAGACGTGGTTGCCAAATTATTGTGTGAACCATCTCCAACAAGGTTAGATAATTATATAAGTAATATGCCGAATACAATACTATCTCCTTGTGATGATTTTCAAATAACAATGAACATAAACACGCCATCTGTTTGGGAGTCTTATAAAACTGCCTATTCGTATAAAACTATATAAACAAAAAAATCCGAAGCCCCCTGCTTCGGATTTTTTTTGATGCATTTAAGCATCTATATAAACATCTTAAGTATCTACGTTTTTAGAGTATTAGCGTTTATTTTGAATGGTTTTTTACCAATCTTCACCATTATCAATGCCCATTATATGATTGTATAATGATGTTGTTTTTTCGTTTAATTTTTCTTCGATACCAGATACAGCACCATCATAATTGTATTTAACACTGCCATCAAATTTTTTGAATAAATCTTTATAAGTAGTTGTTAAACGTGTCCCATTTTTTTCAAAGTTACCAAGATTGTAAGATATTTTGTAACGACCATCTTTAAATTCAATTTTTAAAGTGTATTCCATGTCATAATTATTGTCAGTACCAATTCTGTTTGAAACCCATACTTTAGGTTCTATAACTTTAAGACTTAACTCTTTGTTTTCTAAATTGGCAACAATCATATCATCTGGATTGTCATAATTTGCTTCTATCCATTCAATGGTTTTGGCATAAATGTTAGAAGCTGGAATCATGTCAGCATTAACGATAACTGGTTCTATTCCTTTAGGAGTAAGTTATAATTTTGGCACTTGACTAAATGCTACTGAACTTGTAAGAAGGGCAATAAGGATTAAATTTTTCATAACTTAAGATTTTAATGATTAATACTTTTTTGTTTTACTTTTAATAACACTACAAATGTGCGGGTATAAGAAAAGTACTGCAACCGTAAAAATGGGTAAATTGTAAATTACCGTAAATTACCAACTGGTATATCTGCAAAAGAAAGAAAAACAATTTCTAAATATCGAAACGTATATTTAGAAAATATAACAATAATAAACTCCCAAATATTATTAAAAAAAATATTGGGAGTTATAGAAGATTAAAAAAAAGACTTATTTAATAATTACGCCTGCCTTGACCTTGACCCTGTCCACGTCTTTGTTGCATTTGAGGTTGGCTACTCTGACTTGGTGTTTTAGGTCTTAGTTTACTTTTTTGATATTTTAACCATTTGTCATACTGTTTCTCGGAAAGTGTTTTTTTAAGCGTGGCATCTAAAAGGATGTTTTGCGCTGTGATTTTTTTACGAAGAGGTGCCAACATCTCTTTTACCCTAACCTGCGCTTCTTGCAGAATAAAACGATCACCACTTTGTTGGGCTTCTTTTGTTTTTTTCTCCCAATAGATTTTAGCAAAGGTTAAAGATTCAGAATCAAAAGCTTTTATTTCTGTCATTTTATCGTTAAAGTCTTCAAAAGCCAAACTAACTTGTGCCTTTTTTCCTTTATCTTTTAATTTAATTTTTTTAGTAATTTCCTCGGTATCATAAAAAACAATTTGCGTCATTTTTTCGGGACTAAATCGAGAGTCTTCAGATTTATTCTCTTGTGGGTGGTTTTGACCATTACCTTTACTTTGGCCTTGAGAGAATAGATGTGTATTAAAAAGGATGACAACAATGACTAAAATATAAGTTCTATAGCTTTTCATATTTTGATGTAAGTTTTTGACAAAATTATTGATTAAAACAAAGATACTACTTAAAGAACAAATGTCTTAACATAAGTTTAACGGGGCGTTAATACTTTTCGAGTTTTTTCAAAACGGACTCTTTATATGTTCTGCTTATTGGCAAGGCTATATTTTCAATTTCAACAAATTCATTGGTGGCATATTTTTCAACTCCATATTCGAAAGGAAAATAAAACTTCCAAAAATGGCTACTAAAATTAAGTAGGTCGAAAAAATTAAAGTATAAATACTGTCACTAGTGTCCACTATAAATTAAAATAAGTTCTTTGAAATTATTGTAAATCTGTATTTTAAGTCTCATTTTAGAGCGTGACGATTTGAAATGAATCCATTATGTTCGTAAATTAACTTTACGAATATGAATCACGGAAAATATGTCTTTTCTCAATTAGTTGAATTTCTGCCACAACGTGTTTTTGATAGATTTGTAACAAAGTATGATGGCAACAAAAAGGTCAGACATTTTACCTGTTGGAATCAACTTTTATGTATGATTTTCGGTCAATTATCTTCTCGAGATAGCTTGAGAGATTTGATAATTGTTATTGAAGCGCATCAATCAAAATCTTATCATTTAGGTTTTGGAAAAAATGTAACACGAAGCAATTTATCCAAGGCAAATGAGAATCGCAATTATAAGATATTTGAAGACTTTGCCAATCATTTAATATTGATTGCTCAAGAAAAAAACAGCAATGATAGTTTTGAAATAAAAGGCAACATTTATGCTTTTGATTCTTCGACTATTGATTTGTGTTTGAGTGTATTTTGGTGGGCTCATTTTAGAAAAACCAAAGCGGGAATTAAACTCCACACACTTTTTGATATTAACACACAAATCCCTGTATTTGTTCACATTACCGAGGCAAATATTCACGATGTTAATGCAATGGATATTATCAATTACGAACGTTTTGCTTATTATATTTTTGACCGTGCTTATGTTGATTACATAAGGCTTAATCGAATTACAAAATCGCAAGCTTATTTTGTTGTTAGAGCAAAATCAAATTTAAAATTCAAAAGAATGTATTCCAAAAAGACGGATAAATCTACGGGAGTTATTTATGACCAGACAGGGAAAATAGATGGCTTTTATACTTCAAAAGATTATCCAGAAAGAATAAGAAAAGTGAAGTTCTTTGATGCTGAAAACAAAAAAATGTTAATCTTTTTGACGAACAATTTTGATTTATCAGCTCAACAAATCGCCTTACTTTATAAACAGCGTTGGCAGATTGAATTATTCTTTAAATGGATTAAACAACATTTAAAAGTTAAGACCTTTTGGGGAACAACAGAAAATGCTGTTCGCATACAAATAAAAATCGCAATAATAACTTATTGCTTGGTGTCAATCATTGCGAAAGAATTAAAAATCAATCGTTCAATCTACGAAATTTTACAAATTTTATCAGCATCATTACTCGACAAAACACCTGTAAATGAATTACTTATGAAATCAGATTACAATAATGTCAATGAACATATTACTAACCAGCTGGTTTTCAACTTATTTTAAGTGGACACTAGTGAAATACTGTATAAAATAAAACGTTTGTATTTTTTAATAAGTAAATATTCAGGAATTAAATAGTAAACCACAAAATAGGTGGTTACCATTGTTATGGGCAGCAAAAAACTTGAAAACCAAGTGACATAATTAGTGTTGGTAGAGTTATAACTAAAAAAATAAACGAAAAAAAACCAAACACCAATCCAAAATAGAAAGTGTAATGGGACTAATTTTGTTTTACTAATAAACTGTGATAAATTCATTTTCACAAAATGACAATTATTTAGTCAATAAAAATATTAAAATAGACCAACTACCAATTTTAGAAGGCTTTCTACATCAAAAATACAATTTTACGTTAAATAGGGCTTATTTAGTCATAAAAGTATCTAAATGATGAGACTGTCGCATTTAAAATAAGACCTTATATTTGTTTGATACTTTTGAGCCTGTATAACTTTAAATTTTACCAATTATGTTTTTATCTATTTCATCTCTTTTTAATGATGGCGGACAAGGTTTCATGTTCCCACTTTTGTTAATTTTAATTTTAGTATTGGTTCTAATAGTCAAAGGTTTTCTTAAAAATGGAAACATTGTTAAAACTATTAGTTTGATTAGTTCTATTAGTTTATTTGCCCTTGTTTGGGGTTTTCTAGGCCATATAATAGGAATGATTGGGGCGTTTGACTCAATTGAAGCTATTGGCAGTGTCTCACCAGCTATCATGTCGGCAGGTATAAAAGTTAGTCTAATTGTTCCCGTTTTTGGGTCGTTTATTTTTTTAGTAGCCAGACTAGGCATTATATTTCTGACTTGGTTTCGAACAGCATAACTTAGCATAATCTATATAAAAGCCGTCTTTTTGTTTAAAAGGATGGCTTTTTAGTTTAGCGCATTTGCCACAATCCATCCACCTGTCCAAGCGTTTTGAAAATTAAACCCACCTGTTACAGCATCAATATTTAAGACTTCTCCAGCAAAGAATAAATTGGGATGCAATTTGCTTTCAAAACGTTTAAAGTTTATTTCTTTTAAATCGACACCACCAGCGGTGACAAACTCTTCTTTAAAAGTGCTTTTACCATTGACTTTAAAAATACTTTGTGTGAGTTGTTTGGCTAAGTTTTGCATTTTTAAACTGCTTAGCTCTGCCCAAGTTGTAGATTCTAATATCTGTGAAGAGATTGCCAAACGTTCCCACAAACGCTTCGAAATGGTTTCTAAAGGAGAATGAAGTGCTATTTTCTTTTTCGGATTTTCAGTTTTAGTCTTTTTTAATAACTCTAAAACATCTTCCTGATTTTTTGACAGCCAATTAACTTCAATTTCAAATTGATAACCTTTTTGATGTAATTCTAGAGCGCCCCAAGCAGAGAGTTTTAAAATACCTGGGCCACTCAATCCCCAATGGGTTATTAAAATAGGACCTTGCGCATTTAATTTTGTTGACACAATTTTTACACTTCCAAATGGAACTGAAATACCCAGCAAATCTTTGAGGCGCTCGTCTTTAATATTAAAGGTAAACAGAGAGGGAACAGGCGCCATAATTTCATGTCCTAATTTTTCTATAATAGGAAACATTTTAGCTGTGCTTCCGGTAGCAATCAACACATAATCGGCCATAAAGGTTTCTTGAGAAGTTGCTATTTCAAAAACATTTCCTTGCTTTTTAATAGCGCTTACACGATGATTTGTAAGCAGTTCAATGCCAAATTTATCGGCTTGACCGAGAAAACAACTAATGATACTTTGTGAATTATTTGATTTAGGAAAAACCCGATTGTCATCTTCAATTTTTAAAGGCACATCACGGTCTTCAAACCATTGCATGGTATCGCCTGTCATAAATTGATGAAATGGGCCGCGCAGTTCTTTTTGACCACGTGGATAAAACGCCGTTAATTCTTTAGGGTCAAAACACGCGTTTGTAACATTACAGCGTCCGCCACCAGAAACCTTAACTTTTTGTAAAACCTTAGCCGATGCCTCTAAAATGATGACTTTTAAGTCAGGATGTTTTTCGGCGGCATTTATAGCCGCAAAATAACCAGCCGCGCCACCACCAATGACTACGAATGTTTTCATTTGTATAGTGGGAATAAGAAAATTAGACTGTTATTGGTATCAATTTAGCTTGATTTTCAATTTTTAAATGCAAAAGGTTTAATGCTTCTCTACAATCTTCTAAATCGCTAAAAATATTAGACTTCGTTTCTTCAAATTTATCTTTAAAGTCAGTAAAAAGATCGTGGTAATAATTAATACCATCGTTAAGATTATTTGTAAAAGCCAACAAATACTTCTCTTGTTTAGATGTCATGGCTTCTTTGGCTTCGTCTATTTTATTTTTAAGATAATCAATGTAAATATTTATTTCATTGATAAACATATTTGGACGATCGGTACGTGACATAACATTTGCTCTGCCATATATATGATCTACCATTTCTTTTAATGTCATTATTTTAGAAAAATAAGCCATATTTGGGCCTGGGCAAGCAGATACACCAGCACCTTCTATTTTGGTATTTAAGTCATTTACCAGTAGCGCAGAAGTGCCTAATCCAACACATGTACAGGCTTTTTCAACGATACCATCATACTTTTTTTGATGGGCTACAGATGATAAATTTTGGTCATCTAACTCTTTTATTTTTAGAATTTGATATTGTCTTGATGCCACGCAAATAGCTTTGTCTGTAAAATCTTTATTCAATTTAACAAACTGTCTTGGGCAAGAACTTCCAGGCTTTCCATCAGCAATTTTAGCCAAACGCTCAACATCTTTTGTATTGCCTCTTAAACTGTTAAACGGCACACCTAAAGGCGAAATACCACTTAAATACAAATCATCTTCTTTGGCTTCAACTAATTGGTCTAAAGTGTTTTTGTCGACATTAGTAGTTTCTGGAACCAATAAAAAGGGCGTTCCCCAGCCAACAGAATCAACATTGTAATGATTTAATAAAAATTGATGTTCATTTGATGTACCTACACCACCTTGCGCTGATAATTTTATAGGCAAACTTTCTGTAGGGATAACCCTATTTTTATTTCCGAGAGCCGTTTTTAAAATGGCATAAACGTCTTGACCTAATTCTAATCGTTTGTTTTTAAACTCAGATAGGATAGGTCCCATTAAATAGCCGTCTGTTGCAAAAGCATGGCCACCACAATTCAAACCAGATTCTATGCGATATTCAGAAATCCAAATGCCTTTTTTTGCTAAAAATTTTCCTTGAATTAAAGCTGAGCGATAGTCGCTTACTTTTAAAATAATTTTCTTTTTAATATTTCCGTTTACATCAGGATAAAAATCATCAAATTCTTCAATATAGGCATATAATCTAGGGTTCATGCCAGCAGATAATATAACTGCCGATTCTAAATCACTTTCTGCAAAACCTCTTAAAGCCGCATGTGCATCATTGTAAATTGAAGGTAACAATTCGCCTTTAAGATAATTTTCTTTATCAACTTTGGTCATAATATTCACATCAATACTACCCATTGTTAATTTATTATTTACCCATGCTTTAACATCTTCAATATTAAAATGAGATGCTGTTAATTTTTTAAATTCTTGTTTTATAGATAAGCCTTCTGGAAGCATTTGAAAATAGGCTTTTATATCGTCTATTTTATCAAATGAGGCATTTTTTAACTCATCAAATTTTTCTTGAGATAAAGTGTTAATTAAGTTAAGATAAGAAGTAATACGTTTGGCGCGAAAATCCTCAATTTTATTGGTGATTTCTTGATAGGGTCTTGTAAATTTATCACAATACATCTTTCGTAATTTTTCAAGAAGGATATCATCTACAAGAGAAATGACAGAATCTATGCCATATTTCGACACTTTTAAAGGTGTGTCTATGGTAAATCCGATGCCCATTACTGGGATGTGGAATGTGTGCTTAGTGCTCATCTATAAATTTGCTTAGGTTTATATCAACTTTGATCGCGCAAAGTTCTTTATATTGCATGCAAAGGTATTGAATTTAGTATAAACAAGATAAAGATAGTGAGTTAATTTAAAGGCTTGTTTTTAAAGTCTTTCTCAATAATGCCATATTCAAAATTATCACTCCACCCTGTTTTTAAAGGCAATGTTTGGCATTTTCTACCTTCGTAAGAAAAACCAGTTTTTTCTAATACTTTTACTGATGCTAAATTATTTACAGCACAACCAGCTTCAATTCTGTGTAATTTTAAATCGTTAAAACCAAAATCTAATAGCTGGGTTAGGGATTCTGTAGCATAACCTTTCCCCCAAAAAGTGGGGAGTAGTTTATACCAAACCTCGGCGCTTTTATATTTTGGATTCCCTAGATTTAAAGCGATAAGCCCAACAAATTTTTGGGTTGAAGACAATTCAACTACAAAAGTATATTTATTAATTTCAGACTGTTCTAATGCCGCGAATAAAGGCGCCATAATTTTTTCTGTTTCGGCTAAATCTTTAGGTAATCCCAGTGTGTTGTATTGATCTACTTCTGGAATAGATTGCAAATTATGAATGGCTTCTAAATCTGATTTTTGCATAAATCGCAAAGTAAGCCTGTTAGATATCAGTATGGTTTGGTTCATAATTGTCCTAAGGCTTTACTCTTTTATCACAAACTTTTCTGAAATAATTTCAAGCTCATCATCTGTTAAATGTGATGTTTTTTTAAGGATGCTTACAAATGCATCAACTTCTTCTTTTGAGCCCGGACAGCCAATATTCTGACCTTCTTTGTTAAAAGCATTGGCTAAAAGATTTCCTTTACTGTCATAAAATAGCCAAAAGGGAATACCAGAATGTTCGGCTTTGTGTTTTCTTAGTAAATCTAAAGCGCCTGGATTTTCCAAATGTTTGTTCTTTTCTGATTCAAGAACTACTAAATGTTCAATGACATAACTCTTATCAAAAAAGGCTTTACAAGAAGCATCATTTATATTGGCATCCATTTTTTTACACCAACCACACCAAGAGGCATGAAAAATAATAAGTACATTTTTATTTTCTTGTGCGGCTTGTTTGTAGGCTTTATCTAAAATGCTTGAGGCACTTTCTTGTGCAAAACTGGTTTGTAAAAATGCTACAGCTAAGAATACTATTAGTAATTTTAATTTCATTATAACTATTTTTAAGCGTTAAATATTTCTGATAAATATAATGCTATTCTAGAAGATCCTTTATAGTTTTTAATATTTTATTAATGATTTTTTTTTGCAAAAGCAAAAATATTATTTACGATATAAAGCACGCAATCCAAAAGCAGGACCAAGGGCTAAAATCATAAATAAAAAGGCAGGTGGAATGACAGTTTGTAATAAAGATAAAAGCTGAATACTTACAATTGTAATAGCAAAACCAATAGAATTGACAAGTGTAAGTGATGTGCCTTTACTACTTGGCTCTGCATTCTGAGCCACAAGAGTGGAATATAAAGGAGAATCTGCCACCACATTAAATCCCCAAAAAATTAAAAAGGCAATAAATACAGGGAACGATGACCATAACAAAAACAATGGCGACAATAAACAGCAAAGACCCGATAAAAATAATGCCAATCCTGCCGTGTTTTTAGTGCCAAAATAATTGGAAGTATAACCTGCCAAAACACAAGCCAAACCACCTATGCCAATAATTATAAACGCATAAAAAGAGGTGTTTAAAACAGACGTGTTATGTAATTGCGCATGGTAAGTTATAAGAAGCGGGACAAAAGCCCAAAAAGTATACAATTCCCACTGATGCCCAAAATAGCCAAAAGCGGCAGATTTTAAATCTTTATTTTTAAAAATTCGTGATATGCTTTTAATATCAAAGCCTTTCATTTGTTGGTGGTGAGGACCGTCGCCTACAAAAAGCACAATTAAAAGACCTCCTAAAAAGGCAATGGCAGAAGTGAGGATAAAGACCCATGTCCATGGCAGTTCGCTCCCTAAGACGCTTTTAATTAAGTGTGGTAAGGCCGTGCCAATAACAAGTGCGCCAACCAAATAACCCAATGATTTACCCAAACCTTTTTGATAATAATCGGCTGCAATTTTCATCCCAACAGGGTAAATACCTGCCAAACTAAATCCCACCAAAAAGCGGAAAGATAAAAGCGCTATAAAATTAGAAGCCACCAGTAAACCTAAAACATTAAAAAGAGCGCCAAATATCGCGCTTATAAAAAATAATTTTGAAGGCGAAAATCTATCGGCGAGACTCAGAATTGCGAAAACCAAAGTGCCCAAGATAAAACCAAATTGTACTGCCGAAGTCAAATTACCCAAACTGCTGGCTGCCCAATGGTATTTATCAATTAGTTGTGGCAACACGGCATTACCCGCAAACCACAAAGAGGTACAACAAAATTGCGCAAAAACGATAATGGGTAAGACGTGTTTTGGGACTTTCATTAAATATGGATGTTTACTTGCGACTAAAGTAGTTAAAAAAATAAGTGGATAATTTTAAATTTTCCAATTCCTTTTAAACGAAAGGAGAATCCCTATATTTGCACACTTAAATTTTGCCTTTAAACATATGTCCTTTTTAAAAGAAATAAAACGCCGCCGTACTTTTGGAATCATTTCGCATCCAGATGCGGGTAAAACCACTTTAACAGAAAAACTCTTGTTATTTGGGGGAGCTATTCAAGAAGCGGGCGCGGTAAAAAATAACAAAATCAAAAAAGGGGCGACATCCGATTTTATGGAAATCGAGCGCCAGCGTGGGATATCGGTGGCAACCTCAGTATTGGCATTTATTTATAAGGATAAAAAAATCAATATTTTAGACACACCCGGGCATAAAGATTTTGCCGAAGATACCTTTAGAACTTTAACGGCTGTTGACAGTGTGATTGTGGTGATTGATGTGGCAAAAGGGGTAGAAGAACAAACCGAAAAATTGGTTGAAGTCTGCCGCATGCGTCAGATTCCGATGATAGTTTTTATCAATAAATTGGACCGCGAGGGTAAAGATGCCTTCGATTTGTTAGACGAAGTTGAACAAAAATTAGGACTCCGTGTAACGCCTTTAAGTTTCCCTATTGGTATGGGCTACGATTTTAAAGGTATTTACAATGTGTGGGGCAAAAAATTAAACCTCTTTTCTGGCGATGCCAAGCAAACCATTTCTGAAGGTGTAGAATTTGAAGATATTTCAAATCCCGAATTAGATAAAATTATAGGCGAAAAAGCCGCAAATACACTGCGTGAAGAATTAGAGTTGGTAAATGAGGTTTATCCAAATTTTGATAAAACAGAATATTTAGAAGGAAAGTTACAGCCTGTCTTTTTTGGTTCGGCTTTAAATAATTTTGGTGTCAAAGAATTGTTAGATTGTTTTATTGATATCGCACCATCGCCACGACCAAAGCAAGCAGACATCCGCATTGTAAATCCTGAAGAGGATAAAATGACGGGCTTTGTTTTTAAAATTCACGCCAATATGGATCCCAAGCACCGCGATCGTTTGGCATTTATAAAAGTTGTTTCGGGCACTTTTAAACGCAATACCAATTACCTGCATGTAAAAATGGGAAAACAACTTAAATTTTCGAGTCCCAATGCTTTTTTTGCAGAGAAAAAAGAAATTGTAGACATATCGTATCCAGGTGATATTGTGGGTTTACACGATACAGGGAACTTTAAAATAGGCGATACCTTAACGGAAGGCGAAGAGTTACAATTTAAAGGTGTTCCTAATTTCTCACCAGAGCATTTTAGATATGTCAACAATGCCGATCCGATGAAATCAAAACAATTAGCCAAAGGTTTAGATCAGCTAATGGACGAAGGTGTGGCACAGTTATTTACTTTAGAATTAAACGGTCGTAAAGTAATTGGTACCGTTGGTGCCTTGCAATACGAAGTTATTCAGTATCGCTTAGAACACGAATATGGCGCAAAGTGTAGCTACGAAATGTTAAACGTACACAAAGCTTGTTGGGTACAACCACAAAATCCTAGTAATAAAGAATTTAAAGAATTTAAACGTATTAAACAACGTTATTTAGCCAAAGACAAACACAATCAATTGGTGTTTTTTGCAGACTCTTCTTTTTCGGTACAAATGACACAAGATAAATATCCTACAGTTAAATTGCATTTTACGAGTGAGTTTGAGGAATAACATCTTTGCGAGGTTTTGTAAAAATCGCGGCAATCTCTAGAATAATTTAAGTTTCATAATCAGAGATAACCACGTCACTTTGTTCCTCGTTATGACGTTAAAGTAATCTCATATTTTATTCTTTCTTTTTACTTAAAACTTATAACTTTGAACAAGTCTAACTTTAATTGAAAGAAGCTTCTGTAAAAAGCGACTATTCATTCTCAAAATACTAAAAAATTCAAACCATGTCAACAATCAAATTATATGGCGCCGACTGGTGTCCAGATTGCCAAAGAGCAAAATCATATCTTAAAAAAAACAATATAGATTTTAACTTTATAGATGTCGATTTAGACCAATCGGCTACCCAATTGGTAGAAACGATTAATAATGGCAAACGTATTATTCCTACTGTTATAATTGAGGGGAAATCATATACAAATCCAGACAATAATGTACTAGCATCAGCTTTAGGTTTAAACGCACAAGGCCGCATTACTTTTTATGGCGCCGATTGGTGTCCAGATTGCAAACGTGCCAAAGCCTATTTGCAAAATAATGGCATTAACTATCAGTTTGTAGATGTAGATGCAGTGCCAGAAGCAGCCTCTTTGGTTGAATTAATAAACGAAGGAAAACGCATCATCCCAACTTTGGTTATTGATGGCACGCCTTATACAAATCCAGATAATGCCACTTTAAAAGACATCTTAAAATTAGACATCACTAAAGAACAAGAAATTTACGATGTCATTATTATTGGTTCTGGTGCGGCTGGAATGACAGCTTCCATCTATGCGCAACGCGATAAAAAACGCACACTTATTCTTGAAAAATCTATTATTGGCGGTAATGCCTCACTAACAAAAAAGATTGAAAACTATCCTGGTTTTACCGAAGTTTCGGGCGCTGAACTAATGGATAGAATGGCCATGCAAGCACAAACTTATGGGGCTAAAATTGAAACGGGTGTGATTGTACAAAATATCCAGAAAAAAGATAATTTATTTACACTTGTAACCAACATGGGCGATTATTTTGCTAAATCTGTAGTTATTGCTACGGGTTCAACTTATCGTACTTTAAAAGTGCCCGGAGAGAAAGAATTGATAGGGAGTGGCATTCATTTTTGCGCTACCTGCGATGGTGCTTTTTACCGTGACAGAGAAGTCATTATAATTGGTGGTGGAAACTCGGCTTTAGAAGAAGGAATTTTCTTAGCTAGTTTCACTAAAAAAGTAACCATTATTCATAGAAAAGAAAGCTTTAGTGCTTCTGAAACCTATATTGAAAAATTGAATGAGATTCCGAATATTTCTGTCCTGATGAACAAAAATACGACAGCCTTTATTGCGGATGAAAAAGATCTTTTTAAAGGGGTTCAAATAACAGATAACAGTACCCAACAGAGTGAAGTTGTTACTGCCGATGGGGCTTTTATTTTTATCGGCTTGACCCCAAATACCGCTTTTCTTAAGGATAATGTAGCTCTTGCTAAAAGTGGACATATTACTACAAATGGCTTTGGCGAAACATCTGTAAAGGGTGTTTTTGCCGCTGGCGATTGCCGTGAAGGCGCCATTGCTCAAGTAGCAGCAGCAACAGGAGAAGGCGTGATGGCAAGTTATGGCATAAAGGCTTATTTAGGTCAGATTTAGAAAAGATAAATCCTTTTAAAGCCACTAAAATAATTGGCTTATTTTTCTATCTTTACACCTATGAATTCAAAAATCATAGCTAACGGAATCTTGCGCGCCATTTTAATTGTGGTGGGTGTTTTGCTAACACTATTTTTACTATATAAGATAAGTACTATTTTAGTATATATAGCTTTAGCATCGGTTATATCTTTAATTGGCAGACGTCTTGTCATCTTTTTTAATGTAAAACTCAAATTTCCAAATATACTCGCCGTTATAGTAACTATGGGGTTTTTTGTAGGAATTTTAGCCTTCCTTATTTCATTGTTGGTACCGCTATTAGTTGAGCAAAGTCATAATTTATCGCGTATAGATGTTGCCGAAGCGCAATTACAACTCAGCCAATTAGTGCGTGATATTGATCTGTATTTTAGCGACAAAGGCTTACATTTATTAGATAAAGTTCAAGAAATTAGTCTTTCAGAACTGTTTAAATTTGGGTCGCTTTCTACGCTATTTACCTCAGTAGTTGGTTTTATCGGAAGCTTTTCTATCGGCTTATTAGCCACACTATTTATTTCGTTTTTTATGCTGAAAGATGGCGCCATTTTAGACAATATGATTTTTACCCTAGTGCCTAACGAACAAGAAAATAAAGCACGTAAAAGCTGGGATGCCATAAAAGATTTATTATCGCGTTACTTTACCGGATTGGCCACGCAGGTTACAATTTTATTTATACTTTACGTGATATTACTGTCGGTTTTTGGTGTCAAAAATGCGCTTATAATTGCTTTGTTATGTGCATTGTTGAATTTAATACCATACGTAGGCCCTTTGGTAGAGTTGGTTTTAATACTGACGCTCACAATGACGAGTAATTTAGGTTTAGATTTTCAGACACAAATTTTACCCACAACTGTTTATGTGTTTATTGGTTTTGTAATTATCCAATTAATTGATGCCTTTGTAAGTCAGCCCACTATTTATTCAAAAAGTGTCAAATCGCATCCACTCGAAATATTTTTAGCTATTTTAATAGGAGGGACGCTGTTTGGCGTCATTGGCATGGTGGTAGCTGTGCCATCTTATACAGCCATTCGTGTTATTTTAAAAGAATTTTTAGCCGACAATAAAATAGTTAAATCCCTTACTAAGAGTTTGTAATAATGGCTCAGACTACTTTTATATCATTATTGAGAGGCATCAATATGATGCGTCATAATAGGATAAAAATGCCCGAATTAAAAAAGATTTTTACAAGCTTAGGCCATACTGATATCGTGACTTATATACAAAGCGGTAATATTGTTTTTAAATCCAAAACTTTAGATGTAGATAAAATATCAATAGAGATAGTAGAAAAGGTCAATGAAGTGTTTGGATATGCCATTAAAGGACTGGTAATAAGTAAAGAAGATTTAGAAATTATCTTTTTATCTAATCCTTTTCTAAAAAGAGAAGATATAGATATAAGCAAACTTCATGTAACATTACTAAATCAATGTCCTACTGCGCTTAATCTTGAACAGATTAAAGATTTTAATTCACATCCAGATGATGAATATATAGTGGTAAATAAATGTATTTATTTGTATTGTCCTAACGGATATGGCAGAACTAAATTGACAAATAATATGTTCGAAAAAAAATTAGACACTACTGCCACCACACGAAACTGGAGAACTATAACTAAATTATCAGAATTAAGTTAATAACAGCTATATTGTAAATTAAAACCTTTTGTTTATGGAAAATAATGGTACAGTAATAAAAAATATTGAACTCAATGCACCGACTTCTAAGGTATGGGAGGCGCTAACAAAGCCAGAATTGATCAAAAAATATTTCTTTGATTGCGAATCTATTTCGACTTACGAAGTTGGCGCTCCCATAGATTTTGTGATGCAAAAAGATGGGCAAAAAATAGTATGCGTTACAGGTGTTATTACTTTATGTATGGCAGAAAAAATGTTGGCCTATACCTGTTTTACTCCAGAAACAGAGGCTTTAAAAGATAAACATACGTTGGTTACGATGGCGTTAATAGACGAACAAAACAAGACACGCCTCACCATTACCCAAGGTAGTTTTAAAGAAGATAAAGCACGTTACGTCCAATCTAATCAAGGCTGGAATTTTGTTTTAGAAGGTTTGAGAAAACTGGTAGAAGTCTCATAATTTCTAGTGAATCCGGCCATTCTACATAAAGACATTCAAGAATTTATAAATGACAATTTAAAATCGGATACTACTAAACTGATTTTAAAAGGGATTCCTTTTACGGATGTGACCATTCAAGAAATTGTAAGCCAAATTGAAGCCAAAAAGAGGTGTAAAACAAAATTGCCTACATGGTTTAATACCGATGGTATTTATTATCCCAACAAACTTAATATTGAGCAAACGTCGTCTGAAATTACGGCAAATTATAAAGCTAGTTTAGTGTCAGGCGATTCACTTATAGATGTTACAGGTGGATTTGGTGTTGATTGCTTTGCTTTTTCAGATAAATTTAAAGAGGTGACCCATTGCGAGATTGACACAGAATTGGCCACAATTGTAAAGCATAATTTTAAACAATTAAAAAAAACGAACATCACACAACAGGCTGTAAATGGTCTGGAATATCTTAAAACGGTTAAAAAACAGTATGATTGGATTTATATAGATCCATCACGCCGGTCGGATACTAAAGAGAAAGTGTTTTTTCTTAACCAATGCCAACCCGATTTAACCATTCATTTAGATTTACTGTTACAATATTCAGATAATATTCTCATAAAATTAGCGCCACTTTTAGACATAAAAAAAACCATAAATGACCTTAAATTTGTGAAAGAAGTGCATTGTGTGTCCATACAAAATGAAGTAAAGGAGGTCCTCTTTTTATTAGAGAAAAATTATACAAGTGATCTGCAAATTAAAACAATTAATATTCTAAAAAATAAAAATCAATCTTTTAATTACCAGTTAGATAAATCATGCAATATAAATTATAACTTTATATTAAAGTATGTGTACGAACCCAATGCTACTATCTTAAAATCGGGTGGATTTAATCATATTTCTGAGCGGTTTGACATCTTTAAATTACATCCAAACACACATATTTTCACATCAGAGACTTTGATTGATTTTCCTGGCCGACGTTTTAAGGTTTTAAAACAATTAGCCTACAATAAAAAATTATTAAAAAAAGAGATTCCTACAAATAAAGCCAATATTACAGTCCGTAATTTTCCTGAAACCGTAGCTCAAATCCGTAAAAAAACAGGTATAAAAGAGGGTGGGAATCAGTATTTATTTTTTATAACCGATAAAGATGAGAAACATCTTGTGTTGATTTGCGAGAAACTATAAAATCAATTACTTTATAATTGTTACTTTGATAGGAATATCTTGTATTGGCCATTCATCGCGACCCGCTTTTTGCGCTTCAATTTTTTTAAGCACGTCAAATCCGCTAATAACTTCACCAAAAACAGAGTGTTCTTTATCTAAATGGTGTGCCCCACGCTTGTTTAGCACGATGTAAAACTCAAAAGGAGAAGATACCTTTTTAGGATTATTATCCCAGCTTCTCGCAGCTGCTACAGCATATTGTGTGTGTTTGTGTAAAAAATGCGCTGGCAATGTGTAGTTTTTAAATTTGTAGCGCATATTTATGGAGGCGGCATTATCTGAATCGCCTGCCTGAATGATAAATCCGGGCGAAATACGATCTACTTGAGCTGTATCAAAATAGCCAATTTTTGTCAAGTAAATAAAGCTTGCACGGTAGATGGGTGTATCTTTATACAAAAGCATGGTAAATGTGCCAAAATTGGTTTCTACCGTAAGTAAGGACTCATTGTTTTTTTGCCCATACGCTTTTAAAAAGGGGATGGTATTGGCGTTAGAGATGATACTGTCTTGGCTTTGCGCCGATAGGTTTAGAGCAAATCCAAAACATAAAATTATACTTAAAAATAAGGAGGGTATAAATTTCATAGAAGCGCAAAGATAAATAAATCTAGTGCAAACCTAGCAGGTTTTAAATCTGTGACATATCTTAAAAATTGTTATAAATATTTTTTACAGATACTTCTCATAGCTGTGTTGGCTGAGTTAAAAGCCCAAATAATAGAACCTCCTTTTTGCCCTGCACTTAAATCGCCAAGCAAAAACAAACCTAAAACATTGGTTTCATAACCTTCTTTTAATACCGGATTTGGACCATTAAATTCGATACCAATGGTTTTTAAAAAATTCTCAGGCGTTGTGCCGCCAAGCGCATAAACGATATGGTCGAACACCGAATCATCATATTGTGGTTCAGAAAAATGAACTTTGGGATTTCCGTTCTCATCGCTCAAACTTTCGATATTAGAATCGAATAATAATTTAACTTTTTGTGTACCGGCAAGGGTTAATAAACTGTCTTTATTAATATTGTTCATACGAGATACCGTACGACTGCGATAGCTTAAAGTAACGTCGTTACGATTGTTATCGTCTGTTAAAAATTGGCAATATTCTGAGGCTGAATCGCCACCACCAACAACCAATACTTTTGAATCTTTAATTTCTAATGTGGTAAGATCAAAAAGAATCCTCGATTTAATTGAAGACATAAATTTATAACTTGGCTTGTTTGGTTTACCAAGAATACCAACTGCAATGGCTACAGTTTTAGAAGTATAAGTCCCCTTATCGGATATGATTGTAAACTTTTGTTGGTCATCTGCCTTGATAATTTTACTGACCGTTTCGTTATATTGAACATTTAGGTTGTAATTATCAATGGTTTTATCGAGATAAGAAATGGTTTCGTGTTTTGAAGAATCTATAAGACACATCACACCTGTACATTGCGGTGTAAACCCCTTAAAATTAGCTGTCACTAATTTATTATCTGGATAGTATTTTTTGATGGTAAAAGAATGTTCGTGGGCTTTTTCTATAATTAGAATTTTATCGGTAGCAACACCAAATGTTCGTGCCTCTGCAGCCATGCTTAAACCACCTGGTCCGGCACCAATAATAATAATTTCGTACATTTTTATAATTTTTTTACAGTAAATTTAATATGCCATGTGTTTATGCTTATATAACAAATACCAGATAATTTACCCTCCTTTATTTACTAAATTTTTTAAATAATAAACATGCAAACAACCTTTTACTGTCGTTTATTTTTAACAATATATTAAGAAATAAAACCCTTAAATAAAAAGATATTTACATGTTTATTAATCATTATAGACAATAAATTAACCAAATCAAAATGACTTATAATTCCTTTAAAACCAGTATAATTATTATATTTCTATTAAGTTTATTACCTATTCAAAGAATTTATTCGCAAAGTATAAAAGGTACTGTAATAGACGAAGATAAAAACCCACTTGAATTTGTTTCTGTCGCCTTGTTACAGACTAAAGATTCGTTAATGGTTAGTTATACCTCAACTGGCCCAGATGGTAAATTTGAGTTATCAGAATTTAAGTCAGGAACCTATATGTTTCAGGTTTATTTGATGACTTATGAAGTAGATCAACGTACTATAAAAGTTTCTAATAAAGATATTGATTTAGGTATTCTACAGTTAAAAAAACAAGTTAACAAACTCAACGAAATAAACATAAATGCTATTATCCCTATAAGAATAAAGCAAGATACGATCGCTTTTAACACCAAAGCTTTTAAGGTTAAACAAGATGATAATGTTGAGGATTTAATTAAAAAACTGCCAGGTGTTCAGGTAAATCCAGATGGAACCGTAAATGCTCAAGGACAAAATGTGACAAAAATTTTGGTAGATGGAAAAGAGTTTTTTAATGGCGATCCTGCTATTGCGCTTAAAAATTTAACGGCAGATGCTGTTAAAAGTGTTCAGATAATTGATGAGGAGAGCGATGATGCACGTGTAACAGGTATTAAAGACGGCGAAAAAAGTAAAATTATAAATCTGATTTTAAAAGAAGGCAAAAGGTCTGGTTATTTTGGAAAACTAGGAGGCGGTATTGGTACAAACGATAGATATGAATCTAATTTTGATTTAAACCGTTTTACTAAAAGCTCTCAATTAGCTTTGTTCGGAAAATTGAACAATATCAACAATACAGGCGCTACTGTTTTTATGAGAAATGGAGATAGAAGTAGCAGTAATAATGGTTTTTTAACAACGGGTACAGCTGGCGCTAATTACAATTATGAGATTAAAAAAGATTACAATTTTAATTTAGATTATCATTATGGCTACTCAAATAATAAAGCCGATGAAACATCTAAGAGAACTGAATTTAGAAACACCACGACGTTTTCTTCTGATAAGTCTTCAAAAAGTGAAAATATATCGAATAATCACAATGTCAATTTTAGCCTTAGAGATCGTTCTGTTAAAGGAAAGTATTTAGAGTTTAGAGGTAATTTTAAAAAGGATGACAGGGAGTCGGATGCTAATAATTCTACTGTATTCTTTGATGATTCTGGATTAGAAAATACTAATAGCGACAGAACTACAAGCAGTATAGATAGCAGGAGTAGTGGTAAATTAAACTTTTCTTATCGTAAAAAATTTAATGATATTGGCAGGAATATTAGAATTAGAAGTGGCCTTTCTTTTTTCGATAATGACGATGCTAATTTCCAACGTTCTTTAAATCAATTCAGCGTTTCAGACCCATCTAATTTTAGACAGTCTGATGAAATCATTCATCGTGACGAAAAAAATAAGGGGTTCGATTTTAACGTATCATTTAGGTATATGGAACCTATTGTAGCGCATCATTTTATAAGCATTTCTTCAAGTGTGGTAAATAATAATAGTGAAGAAGGATTAAACCAAACAAAATCTATTAATACCATTGCACAAACACCTCTTATTTATCAATTAGATTATAATAAACAGGTCTATAACACGCAACTTGGATATGTATATAGCCACGATAAATTCCAATTTTATTTATCTGGAGGTTTTGAGAGTATGAAACAAAATTTAGACTTAGATTCAAATAATGTAATTGATAAAAAATACACTAATTTTTTACCTAGGGCTACAATAAGTTACGAGTATAAAAAGGGGAAAAGATTACGTTTTCGTTATAACAAATCTACATTGCTGCCCAACTCAAATCAAGTAACACCCGTTATAAACGATTTTAACCCATTGTATATAACAATGGGTAACACAACTTTAACGCCAGAAGAATCTGATAATTTTAATATCATGTTTTATTCGCATGAATTTAAACGGGCTACAAGCTTTTTCTCTTATCTAAATTACAGTAAAACTTCTAATGCCATAGTAACCAGTAGAAGTATAGATGATGATTATATACAACACGCTACATTCGAAAATTTTGGCGAAAAAACGAGCTTAAGCGGTTCGTTATATTATAGCCAAAAAATCAAAAAAATTGGTCTGCGTTATAACACAAGATTCAATATTGGTGTAAATGATTACAATACATTTATAAACAATGATGTTAATAAAACCAAAAGTTCAAGTGTGGGGTTAGGCTTAAGTTTAAGCAACGATAATAAAAATAAAGTCGATTTAACCATAGGTGCTAATTTCAATATTGATAAAACAACTTATTCTTTACAAGATAAGGATCATAACTTTTTCAAGCAAAATTATTTTACAAAATTTGATGTTGATATTACCAATAATTTGAGTTTTAATACCCAGTTTGATTATTCGTTATATAGTGATAATAACTTTGACTCACAATCAATTCCAATTTGGAACATGGCTGTAGAATATGCCTTTTTAAAAGGCAAACGAGGTAATTTAAAATTACAAGTATTAGATATTTTAGACAAAGATTTGGGCATAGTAAGAACGAGTTCTGCCAATTATTACGAAGAAACATTTAGAAAAAACCTAGGCACTTATGCCATGTTGAGTTTTACTTACAGTATAAAACCTCCTCAAGGGAAAAATAGTAAAAGGGGTTCAGGTGGTAGAAGACATTTTGAAAGGCATTAGAATTAAAGGTTAATTTAAAATACTTTAAATCTCACTTTCTTAGTTTGTCTAAAAGACTATTAAGAGTTTCTAATTCTTTCGTGTTAAGATGCTCTAGTTGTTTATCTAATTCTTTTTCGCAGACATCCATTTTTGATAGTAAATCAAGACCATTCTGGCTAATTATCACATCTTTTTGACGTCTGTCTAAAGAACATTCATTGCGTTGTACCAATTTTTTTACAACCAGTCTGTCAACAATACGGCTTACGTCAGAGCTTTTATCAAGCATGCGTTCTTTTATAAGGCCAATACAAGCTGCATCAGGATGTTGCCCACGTAAAATGCGCAACACATTAAATTGAGAAGCAGATAATCCATACTGCTTAATCATTTCATTAACATTATTTGATAAAAAATTATGTGTAAAATGAATGTTTAAACGCGTTTTTTGAAACGGATTTTTAAATGTGGTTTGTAACTCTTTTTCTAAAGACATAAGCAAATATTTTAATTTCTTAAAGCACTATAGGCACATCGGGCAACCGCTACAGGATTGTGTATATCTTTTTGATATAAAATCACATCGGCATTTAAAATGCGTTTGCCTACTTTAATTAAATTGACTTCTACAAAAATATCAGATTTAACAGCTGGTGCTAAATAATCAATCCGCATATCTATGGTGTTAATCTTATCTTCTGGAGAAGTAAGTGTTGTAAATCCAGCCAATCCACCTGCAGCATCGGCAATACTAGCCAAAATACCACCGTGCCAAAATCCTTGTCTGTAATCGCCTATAAACATCTCTTGGTAGGGCACATGTACCTTCACTTTACCAACCGAAATCTGATCTACTTTCATACCAATCATTTTATTGGCTGGAATCTGATTTTCGAAAATATCAATAAGTTGATTTAAATTGTTTTTCATATTTATAGGCTTTACAGAGAAATTTAAAAATTATTTTGCTTGATTTGTTTCTAGCATAATATTAAAGCTTACTTCGTCACCAATAACCACACCGCCATTATCCATAACCGAATTGTATTTAAGATCATAGTCAGAACGATTTAAAGCGCCAGTCACTTTAAAGCCGGCTTTTAAATTTCCTCTGTTATCTTTAATCGTTCCTGCAGCTAGTAATTCTAACGCTACTGTTTTTGTGACGCCATGCATGGTTAAATTGCCAGTCATTGTAAAGTGTTTGGCATCTTTTTTAACCAAAGATGTACTTTTAAAAGTAATGCTAGGATATTTTGCTGCGTCAAAAAAATCAGGACTCTTTAAATGTCCATCTCGTTTGGCATTCCGTGTGTTTACACTATTTACATCAATAGTAAAGTTTACTTGCGCATCAGAAAAATCGACTTTCTCATGTGTAATAGTTCCAGAAAAGGTGTTAAAATTCCCGTCGATTTCAGAAATCACCATATGCGCAATGGTAAATCGCACAGTAGAATGTACATTATCAACATCCCAAGTAGTTTGTGCCGTTGCCATAAATCCCGTTAAGGCAAGTGCTAAAAATAGTGTCATTGTTTTCATTGTTTTTAATATTTAAAATTTATAGTTAGTAATTATTGTTATTAATTTGTTTATATGCGCTTGCGCGGATGCTAAAACACTGGCTTTTGATGCTTCGTCTTGATTCGGACTGCTATAAATGCCATAAGAAGCAAGCGGTTCTAAATAATTGATTTTACAAAATTCGGCGGAAGCCTTAACGGGCAACATGATGCGTTTCATTTCGCCTTCTGGATATGAATTTTCGGGCGAACCTGCCGTAACAGAAGCCATAATGGTTTTGTTGGTCAATTTAGCGCCATCGCCAAAAGCGAAACCGTAAGCAAAAACCTTATCAAACCACTGCTTTAAAATGGGCGGCATGTTGTACCAATAAATAGGATATTGCAAAATAATCAAATCACTTTCTAAAAGCGCTTTTTGTTCTGCAGCTACATCTATTTTAAAATCTGGATATAAATCGGCTAAATTTCGCACATTTACGTTTGGTAATTCGGCCAAAGCATTTGTTATTGTTTTGTTGCCTACAGAGTTTTTGAAATCTGGATGCGCAACGAGTAATAATACTTTTGTCATTTTTTTAGTTGTATATTAAATTCTGAGCAAATATATGTTAAACCATTATATGTTGCAACACATAATTAAAATTTTAACATTTTAATGACAAAAAAGGAGGGATGTGTTTATGCGGATAAACCTTATATTTGTCATTCTATTTTAATATATGAAAGAAGAACAGGTAGTATTAGTTGATCAAAATGACAAAGCTCTTGGATTGATGCCTAAAATGGAAGCGCATGAAAAAGCCATTTTACATCGTGCCTTTTCTGTATTTATTTTTAATGATAAGGGTGAATTATTATTGCAACAACGCGCCTTGCACAAATACCATTCACCAGGATTGTGGACAAACACTTGTTGTAGCCATCAACGTGATGGGGAATCGAATATAGCCGCTGGAAAGCGCAGACTTACAGAAGAAATGGGATTTGTAGCCGATTTAAAGGAACTATTTTGGTTTATCTATAAAGCACCTTTTGACAATGGTTTGACTGAACATGAATTAGACCATGTCATGATTGGTCAATACAATCAAGATCCAATTATTAATACAGACGAAGTGGCTTCTTTTTCTTGGCTGAGTTTAATTGAAGTTAAAAAAGATATTAAACAACATCCAGAAAAATATACGGCTTGGTTTAAAATTATTTTTAAAGAATACGAAGCGCATCTAAATTTATAATTATGACAGTAACGGTTCACAGAAAAGCACATTTTAATGCAGCACACAGGTTGTATAATTCGGATTGGTCCGATGCACGTAATGCTACCGTATTTGGAAAATGTGCCAACCCAAATTACCATGGTCATAACTATGAATTGATAGTTGGTATCACTGGTAAAATAAATAAAGACACTGGTTTTGTGATGGATATGAAAGTTCTAAAAGAACTTATTGAAGTAGAAATTGAAGCTAAATTTGATCATAAAAACCTCAATCTAGAAGTAGATCCTTTTAAAACCTTAAACCCAACTGCTGAAAATATTGCTGTTGTTATTTGGCAAATTCTACGAAAAAAGATTGATGCTGCTCTAGAAATAGAAATAACACTCTATGAAACACCCCGTAATTTTGTAACTTATAAAGGAAAATAATGAGAAAATTTATTTACGTTATTATTGTATTAGTAGTTGGCATTTTAATAAGTACTACCATGACTTCAAAACCTAAAGCACCTCTTAAAGTGGGTGATACCATTCCCATTTTTAGTTTAAAAGATCAAAATGATACTCTGTTTAACAGTGCCGATGTTGTAGGAAAACAACCTTTGGTTATCTATTTTTATCCAAAAGATGACACGCCGGGCTGTACCAAAGAAGCCTGTAAATTTAGAGATGAATTTGAGGTTTTTACCGATTTAAATGCCAAAGTCATTGGCATTTCATCTGATGATGTAGCTTCGCACAAAAAGTTTGCAGAAAAATACCATTTACCTTTTACCCTTTTAGCCGATACACAAAAACAAGTGCGCAAACTATTTGGTGTGCCAAAATCGACTTTAGGCTTATTACCCGGGCGTGTTACTTATATCGCCAATAGCAAAGGTGTGATTGTTTATATTTTTAACAGTCAGTTTGGTGCCGAAAAACATATAGATGAAGCCATAAAGGCTCTTAAGGACTTTTAAGAATTAGCTTTGTAATAGGTATTTAACTCTTCAACGTATTTGTTTATTTTATTTTTTGAAAGTAAAGAGTATTCAAAAGAATTCTTGGCTAAAAGATATAAATCATCTTTGCTAAGATTTAAAGCTTTTTGAACAGCCATATAATTGGCATTTACCTGTCCACCAAAATAAGCGGGATCATCAGAGTTTATAGTCACTTTTAAACCTAAATCCATCATTTTCTTTAACGGATGATCTTTAATGTCTTTCACTACTTGCAATGCTGTATTTGAAAGCGGGCAAACAGTTAAAGCGATATCTTGTTTTATGATTTCTTCAATCAATTTAGGGTCTTGAAGCGCATTATTACCATGATCAATACGTTTGATTCCTAATATATCTAAGGCTTCCCAAACATAACTGGCATCACCTTCTTCGCCAGCATGAGCTAGTGGAATATAACCTGCATCTACAGAAGCTTTATAAACATTTTTAAATTTTGAAGGCGGATTCCCCTTTTCGGATGAATCCAATCCAACAGCCGTAATTAGATGCTTAAACGGCAATGATTGTTCTAATGTTTTAAAAGCACTTTCTTCTGGTAAATGACGCAAATAGCTCATTATTAGCAATGAACTTACGCCTAATTTTGTTTGAGCATCCGCGCAAGCGTTACTGATACCTTTTATAACTGTTTCAAACGCAACACCTCTGTCGGTATGTGTTTGCGGATCGAACATAATCTCTGTATGGCGTACATTTTGCGCCGCACATTTTTGCAAATAGGCATATGTTAAATCGTAGAAATCTTGTTCTTTAATCAAGACATTTGCACCTTGATAATAAATGTCTAAAAAGTCTTGAAGACAATCAAATTTATAGGCCTCTTCAACTTCTTTTACTGATTTAAACGGAATTTCAATGGCATTGCGTTGGGCAATTTCAAACATTTGTGCAGGTTCAAAAGAACCTTCAATATGCAGGTGTAATTCGGCTTTTGGTAGATTTTCTATAAAATTTTTCATAATAACAAAATTAAGAATTAAAAAGGAAGGAACAATATTTTAGCCTGATAAATAATTATCCGATATTTGCAATCATTAAAACAACTTTATGATAGCTTATCCTATTAAATTTGAACCCATTTTACAAGAAAAAATATGGGGAGGCTCTAAATTGAAATCACTTTTAAACAAAGCTTCCAACAAACAAAACATTGGTGAGAGCTGGGAAATATCTGATGTTGATAACAATATTTCTGTTGTCGCCAATGGCGATTATAAAGGCAAGACTTTACAAGATTTAATAGCATTATTTAAAGGCGATTTAGTAGGCGAGAAGGTGTATAAACATTTTGGAGAAAAATTCCCCTTGCTTATTAAATTTATAGACGCCAAAGAAGCCTTGAGTATTCAGTTACATCCAGATGATGCCTTGGCAAAAAAACGTCACAATTCATTTGGTAAAACCGAGATGTGGTATGTGATGCAAGCCGATAAAAATGCCAATCTTATTGTTGGTTTTAAAGAAGATTGTACAAAAGAAATTTATCTAGACTATTTAAATCGTGACAAAATTGCAGATTTATTAAATACCGATATCGTCAAACCCGGCGATGTCTATTTTATTCCAACAGGACGTATTCATGCCATTGGCTTAGGTGTTTTACTTGCAGAAATTCAACAAACTAGCGATATTACTTACCGCATTTACGATTGGAATAGAAAAGATAGCGAAGGAAAAGGCAGAGAATTGCATACCCAAGAAGCCTTAGATGCCATAGATTATAAATCCAACGAATCGTATAAAACAGATTATCAAACGCAAGAAAACACTGTTTCATCGCTTATAGAATGCCCATATTTCACAACAAATATTATTGAATTATCTAAAGAAATAGCTATAAATAATACTGATAAAGATTCATTTGTAATCTATATCTGTACCAAAGGAAAAGCACGAATAGACTACAGCTTTGGGCAATCTGTAGAAATGGTAATGGGCGAAACAGTTTTGATTCCGAGTAGCTTAAAGAACTTTAAGTTTAACGCTGATGAAGCCTCTACTTTATTAGAAGTATTTATTTAAAATAAATTAATAGCCTAAAAAAAGGTAACGTTTAAAATAAACGTCACCTTTTTTACTTAGTAATATAAACAATATATTATTTGCGGCCTTCAATAAATAGGACAACTAAAATGAATGCAAGTAAACCTACAAACCCTTTGTCTCCAAATTGACCAACAACATTTATAATGTTGCCAATAACACTAAAGCCTCCTAGAAAGCTTCCAAATAATAATTCTGCAAATACTCCTAGCCCTAATAGAGCTGCCAAAAGGCCAAATAATCCTTTGGTCCAATCGGTAATTTTTGATAATAATTCCATTGTTTAAATAAGTTAGTTAATATTATGATATAAAAGTAACATTATTTTAACAATATGCAAATTTATGACCATCAAAAATGCGTTTTTGTTAATAACTTATATTGATGGATATAATTTTTAATTGTCTTAAAAAGATGTATTTTTGCCAAAAATAAAATTTATATTATGCCAAGTATAAAAAATTTAAAAAAGGATGTTAATTACGTATTGTCTGATATCATTGAAGAGTGCTACGTATGTCAATTAATAAATGGCGATGCCAAAGCTGATAAAGTTGAAAAAATAATTGACGAAGCCATTGCTACATTTGATGCTTTAATTGTGAAAATTAATACCAAAAACGTTGAAAACAAGAAAAAACATTTTAAAGCTATTAATGCTGAATTAGAGAAAAAAGCAAGTGCGCTTTTAGCAAAAATTGCTAAATTGTAAATAATTGTGTTTATAAATTTTAATCACTAATTTTTTTCAACTTATTTGTAATAAAAAGTATTTTATTACGTTCTAATATAAGTAAACTTAATTTTTTTTAAATATGGCAAGAGCAATGTTTGAGTACACCAAAACGGTGTTACAAAAAGTGAGTTTTGATACATCACTTTTTTGTAAAGAACTTGAAAAAGCTGTTAACAGATTATTACCTTATGAAATTGAAGAATTAAGGATTTGGTTGACCGCTTTTGTAGCTAACAAACCAGAATTAACCATGAGTTTGAGATTTATTTAAAAATTAAAAGGAGCTTTAAGCTCCTTTTTTATTGGGCAATGGACTGATAATTTTGACATCGTAAAAAGCGATAGCACCTCTAACAACACTGTCTATGGTGCTTTTTAGTGCTTCTATCATTTGCACTTTAAGATGGGCTTTATGAAAAACCAAACTGACTTCGCGCGCAGGGGCAGGATTTGTAAAATTTCTTAGATACTTTTTATCATCAGTTAAATCTAATGTGTGTAAATAGGGTAGTAGTGTCATGCCTAAGCCTTCTTTTGCCAATTTTATGAGTGTGTCAAAACTGCCACTTTCTAGTTTGAATTTTTGATCTTGTTTTGCTTTACTCGATTTACAAATATTTAAAATATTTTCTTTAAAACAATGGCCGTCTTCTAATAAGAGCATCGTATCTACATCTAAATCCTCAGGTTCTAAAGTTGTTTTACTTGAAAGCGGATGATTATCGGGTACAAACCCAACAAACGGTTCGTAATATAAAGGCAATTCTTTAAGCATTTTATTTTCTAAAGGTGTGGCAGCAATGGCAGCATCTAAATGTCCATCTACCAATTTCTTTATAATCTCTTCGGTAGTTAATTCTTCTATACTCAATTTAACTTTAGGAAATTTTTTAGTGAACACACTTAAAAACATTGGTAATAAGGTTGGCATGATTGTAGGAATAATCCCCAGTTTAAATGCGCCGCCAACATAACCTTTTTGTTGATCTACAATGTCTTGCAAGCGATTGCTTTCGTCAACAATAATTTTTGCTTGTTCTATAATTCTTTCTCCGATGACTGTTAATTGGATGGGCTTCTTTTTTCTATTAAATAATTGTACACCGAGTTCTTCTTCTAATTTTTGAACTTGCATACTCAAAGTAGGCTGTGTTACGAAGCAATGTTGTGAAGCTACAGTGAAATTTTTGTATTCGGCTATAGCCAAAACATACTTTAATTGTGTAATCGTCATTTGTTATAAATATTTGTGATAAAGATATTAAAACTATCGATTGTATTTATATAAAAGGAGGTCTTTTTTAAAAGATATTTGTAAAGAATTTAAAATATATATAATTATGACAACAAATACTATAGGTTTAAACCTAAAAGAAACATCTGTTTTAACAAATCAGTTAAACGAATTACTCTCTAACTTTCAGATATATTATCAGAATTTAAGAGGCTTGCATTGGAATATTAAAGGAAAGAATTTTTTTGAATTACATCTAAAATTTGAAGAACTTTATACCGATTCTCAAGAAAAAATAGATTTGATAGCCGAACGTATTTTAACTTTAGAAGGTGTGCCATTACACACATTTTCAGATTATATGGCACAGTCTAAAATAAGGGTAGGTAAAAACATTTCTAATGACGAAAAAGCCATTGGGCTAATAATAGAAGTCATTACAACGCTTTTGGTTTTAGAGCGACATATATTAGAAACAGCAGCTACGGCTAATGATGAAGGTACAAATAGTATGATGAGTGACTTTATAGCTGAACAAGAAAAAACAGTTTGGATGTTAAAAGCGTGGTTATCTTAATTAATACATATCCCAGAAGTTGCGTTTTTTATTCAGTGCAGCTTCTTGTTTTTTGTATTCTGCTACAGGAATAACCTTTAAAAAAGAGGAATGTTGCTCAATGGCAAACTCAATTTTTGTTACAATTTCATCAACAGATTCATTGTCATAATCAATATCTAAAGGTTCTTTAATTACCATAGATTGTAAGACATCTCTTTTTTTTATCATCAATCCTTTTTTGTCAAAAGCACGTCTAAATCCATCAATAACAATAGGCACAACTATTGGTTTAAATTTCTTAATAATATGTGCTGTTCCTTTACGGATGGGATTAAAAGGTTTGGTAGTGCCCTGTGGAAATGTAATAACCCAACCATCGGCTAAAGCCATGCCAATATTGGTGATATCAGAAAATTTTACATTTCTCTTAACATCTTTACCATCGGCACGCCAAGTGCGTTCTATAGGAATAGCGCCTGCATAAGCCATAAGTTTTGGCAGCCAACCTGCACGCATGGTTTCGCCAGCGGCTACAAAATATAAATTCATTTTAGGTTTGTGCAAATAACCAATATTCCGAATAGAATCATCTCTACCACTTAATGAAGCGTTGAACACATGAAACATAGCAGCTACATCGGCAAAATATGTTTGATGATTTGAAATTATTAAAACGTTATTACTTGGAATATCTCTAAGAATTTGAGATCCTTCAATTTGAAGATTGTTGAATTTTCGATAGCGTTGATGAGAAACGAGTCCGAGTAATCTAATAACGGCTCTTTTCAAAAAAAGAGAATTACCAAAAACATCTTTTCCAAATATTGACATAAATAGGACTTATTGAGGTGTGCAAATGTAGTAAAATTAACGCTTACAGGCTATTTAACAAATCTTTTATTTCACTCAGCATCATCGCCGTAGCGCCCCAGACTGTGTAATTATTTAACATAAAGCACGGTACATCAATGTTTTTCATGTATGATGTGGTCATATTTTTATTTATCAAATTAGCATCATTTAGCAATTGCATTACATCTACTTTAATAATTTTATTAACTTCAATATTGGGTGTGAAATCTTGTTCAGAATTTATATATCCTAAAAAAGGAGTTACCATAAAATTGCTTGGAGGAATGTAGGTTGTGGTAAGTTCTCTAATTAATGTAATATTTTTAATGCCTATTTCTTCTTGGGTTTCGCGTAAAGCTGTGGCACTTAAATTGGTGTCTAATTTTTCTATTTTGCCGCCAGGAAAACTAATTTGAGCCGAATGAACCCCTTTATATTGGGCACGTTCTGTTAAAATAAAATGTGTTTTATTATCCTTATCGGGATAAAATAAAACCATAACTGCAGCCGATTTTGGCTTGCGTTCAGCAATTTTATCTACATCAAAATTTAATCTGACAGCAGGTGCCATTTTAAGAAGCGAATCTAATCCGCCCAATTGGGCTTCTTTAATAAATGGAATATTATGAGTGAAATTAGAAAAATCCAATATATTTGTTTCTTTAGGATTTCAAAATTAACATATTCAATCGATAATAAAATTATAGATATGAAAAAAATCAAAAAAATTGCTTTAAGATTGACCCTAGTGTTTTTTGTTTTATATGCACTTATCACTCATTTCTTACCAAGTATTTTAGATAAAAAATTTAATCCTGTCATACAGAAACCACCATATATTGTATCTCAAGAAGCACAACAATTGACAGATACCCTCGATTTTATAGCCGATTTACACTGCGATGCACTTCTTTGGAAACGCGATTTACTTAAAAACAACAAATTTGGTGAGGTAGATATTCCCAGAATGATACAATCTAATGTCACACTTCAGGCTTTTACCATTGTTAGCAAAGTGCCAAAAAATATTAACTTCGATAAAAATACAGCAGATACAGATGCCCTCACTTTGCCATTTATTTTAGAAGGACGTCCCATTAAATCGTGGTTTAATCTCACGCAACGCGCCTTGGTTCAATGCAAAGCTTTGAAAGAATTTTCAGAAAAATCTGATGGTAGTTTTTATGTTATCACGTCTAAATCTGATTTACAAAATTTCATAAACAAACGCAAAACAAATAAATATATAGCTGCTGGTTATTTGGGCATTGAAGGCATGCACGCTTTAAGCGGAGATCTTAGAAATGTTGATGTTTTATATGATGCTGGTGTTCGTATGATGGCGCCTGTTCACTTTTTCGATAATAAATTAGGTGGTTCTGCTCATGGTGTTTCGCATGGTGGTTTAACCGATTTTGGCAAACAAATCATCAAAAAAATGCAATCTAAAAATATGATTGTAGATGTGGCACATAGCTCTGAAAAAATGCTAGATGATATTTTAGCTATCACCACAAAACCTATTTTAAGTTCTCATACTGGTGTTAAAGGCATGTATAATAATGTCCGTAATTTATCAGACAAACACCTCATAGGTATTGCCAATACTGGTGGCATCGTGGGTATTGCATTTTTTGATAAAGCTATAGGTAAGGCAGATGCACAACATATTGCACAAGCCATTCAATATACCGTAAATTTGATAGGTGCAGAACACGTGGCGCTTGGTTCAGATTTCGACGGATCTATAACAGCACCTTTTGATGTAACTGGCATGTCGTTAATAGTAGACGAATTGTTGAAATTAAATTTCACACCAGCTCAAATAAGCTTGGTTATGGGTGGCAATGTCAAACGTTTTTTATTTGAAAACCTGCCCTAAATTTATTCTGTTTTATAGGTATAATAACTATTGGCTTGTGCCAAAGAAGTCAATTCTAAATCGTTTATACAAAGATGTTTTGGCAGTGTTGTTGCAAAATGAACAACATTGGCAATATCGTCTGCAACCATTGGTTGGTAACCATTGTAAAGTTTTTTAGCAGCTTCCTCATCGCCGTGAAGGCGGACAATAGAAAATTCAGTTTCGGCAGCACCTGGAGAAATTTGGGTAACTTTTACACCTTTTTCAAGCAGGTCAATTCGCAAAGCTTTTGATATGGCGTTAACGGCATGTTTGGTTGCGCAATAAATATTTCCTTTTAAATAAACTTCTTTTCCAGCGGTTGACCCAATATTTATAATATGAGGTGCTTTTGATTTTAAAAGTAAAGGTAAAACGGCATGAGTCACATATAATAAGCCTTTAACATTGGTATCTATCATTACATTCCAATCTTGCGTATTGCCATCTTGGAGCGTACTAAGACCACTTGCCAATCCAGCATTATTTATTAATACATCAATATTTTGCCATTCTTTTGGGAGGCTTTTAATAGCATCATTAACTTCAGATTCATTGCGTACATCAAAACATAAAGTTAAAACTTTGATGTTATATTTTTTAGATAATTCTTGTTTTAAATTTTCTAAGCGTTCTGCGCGACGTCCCGTAATAATTAAATTATTCCCTTCTTTTGCAAAGCGCTGAGCTATGGCTTTACCAAACCCAGATGTGGCACCTGTAATAAATAGTGTTTTAGACATTGTAAAAATTTAATATACGCGGCAAATTTACAATGCTTTTAGCGCATTTTCAATCAATTTGTTAAGAGATTTTACCGAACTTATTGTGTCCTAAAACAAAGTGTTGCAAGACAATGCTTTTGCAAGAATAATAGTGTGTGGTTTTACCGATGCTTTCTTTCCGTTTTTTAAGCATTAAATTAAGATGGGCATAAAAGCTGAAGTGTGCTTTAATAATAGCCCATGTATGAATAGGGCGTAACTCTAAAATAAATTTTAATCCAGCAATGGCATCTAAAATTAAGCGTATTAAAATAACCGGAAATAAAAATCTTTTCGGCACATTTTTAGCAATAGAATAAAGGCTATTTCTAAAATTTAAAAAGGTTTTTGTAGGATTGGTTTCCTTTAAAGTGGCAGCACCCACATGATACACTGTAGAAGTACCAACATAATTGACATTATAACCTAAATTATGTACACGCCAACACAAATCTATCTCTTCTTGATGGGCAAAATAGTCCTCGTCAAAGCCTCCCAACGTATGATAAATGCGACTTCTAATACACAAACAAGCGCCTGTAGCCCAAAATATTGGGGCAATATCATCATATTGTTTTACATCTTCTTCAAGCGTCATAAAAATGCGTCCACGACAGTAAGGATAACCTAAAAAATCTATAAATCCACCAGCAGCACCAGCATATTCAAAATGCGTTTTCTTTTTATAATTTAAAAGTTTTGGCTGAATAACAGCTGTGTTAGTTGCTTCTTTAAACTGTTTGATAATGGGTTGCAGCCAGTTTTTTGTAACTTCAACATCAGAATTTAAAAGCACATAAATATCGGCTTTTATATGTTGTAAAGCGGCATTATAACCTTTAGCATAACCGCCATTCGAAGTGTTTTTTACAAGCTTAACGCTATCTTTATAATGTGATGCAATAAATGAGATAGAATCGTCTGTAGAAGCATTATCTGCCACATAAATAGAGGCTTCTTTGCTATACGCTACAATACTTGGCAAGAATTCTTCTAGCAGATGTTTACCATTCCAATTCAATATTACCACAGCTACGGTCATCGGCAAAAAATTATCTTTTTTAAAAGTATTGCAAACTTAACATTAATTCGTGCAATTAATTATTAAAATGTTCTTAATATTTTGGGATGTCTTGCAAGAATGCAAAACACTCATTTTGAGTATCTAATTGTGCAAAATAATGATCTAATCCGTTGCTCACAATCAGGAAATCGGCATTTAATTTAAGATTATACCTTGCTATTTGATCAAAGGCATTTTGGCTTATCTTAACGGATGGCGCTTTGCATTCTACAATAATATGAGGCAATCCGCTCTTAGCGTAAACCACAATATCTGTGCGTTTGATTAGCTTATTAACAACAACCTGTTTTTCAATACTTATCAATGATTTTGGATAACCTTTTTGGATAATTAAAAAGTGAAGTATGTGTTGACGCACCCATTCTTCGGGTGTTAAAACAACATATTTTTTACGGATGACATCAAAAATAAACGTTTTATTTTCGTTACTTTTGAGCTTGTATTTATAGGGTGGAAGATTTAATGCTATCACGCAATAAAAATACAAATATAATGTCACTTTTTGCAAGCCAATTTTATCCAAATAAATGAACACTATTAAAAATATAGCCGACGACATTGCCAATAAGAGTCTAAAACCCATTTACTTTTTAATGGGCGAGGAAGGTTATTATATTGATAAAATTGAGGAATTGATAGGTAACAGTGTTTTAACCGAAGAAGAAAAAGGTTTTAACCAAATGGTTTTGTATGGTGGCGATGTAACAATTGATGAGATAATTTCTAACGCCAAACGCTTTCCGATGATGGCAGATTATCAGGTTATTATTGTGCGCGAAGCTCAGCTTTTAAGTAGAACGATAGAAAATTTAGCCGCTTACGTAGAAAACATGCAGCCTACCACGATTTTGGTTATGTGCTATAAATACAAATCCTTAGATAAACGTAAAAAATTGGCCAAACTCATCGCTAAAAAAGGCCTTCTTTTTGAAAGTAAAAAATTATATGACAATCAGATTCCCGATTGGATTCGGCGTGTTTTAGCGGGTAAAAATTATAAAATAGAAGATAAAGCATCGCTCATGTTGTCTGAGTTTTTAGGAACAAATTTGAGTAAAATTAGTAATGAATTAGATAAATTGATGGCTATTTTGCCTGTTGGAACGACTATTTCGGCAGCAGATATTGAGCAAAATATAGGCATTAGCAAAGACTATAATATTTTTGAATTACGCGATGCTATTGGCGATAAAAACATTTTAAAGGCCAATAAAATTATCACGCATTTTGCGCAAAATCCCAAAAGCAACCCACTTGTAATGACCGTATCTTTATTGTTTGGTTATTTTGTACAGCTTCTTCAATACCACGGATTAGCAAATAAGTCTAAAGATAATGTGGCCAGAGCTCTAAAGATAAATCCGTTTTTTGTAAGTAAATATACTACCGCAGGTAAAAATTACCCCATGCGAAAAGTGTCTCAAATTATTGGCTATTTACACGAAGCCGATGTTAAAAGTAAAGGTGTGGGTGCCCAAGCCTTGCCCGATGGTGATATTTTAAAAGAGTTGCTGTTTAAGATTTTGCATTAAACATAATGCCGTTCTCCAAAAATACTGCTACCAATTCTTACCATATTACTGCCACATTTTATGGCTAATAGGTAATCACCACTCATGCCCATTGATAAAGTTTTGAGTTTTGAGTTTTGCCCTTCGACTTCGCTCAGGGTGACTGTTTTGAGTTTTAAAAAAAAGGTATTCAAGCTTTTAAATTCTGCTTCAATTTGTTCTAAATCATCTGTAAAACTGGCCATGCCCATCAATCCGACAATAGAAATGTTTTTTAACGTAATCAATTCTTCTGAATTTAGAATTTCTTCAATATCATCAAAAGGTAATCCAAATTTGGTTTCTTCTTGCGCAATGCTGGCTTGTAATAAACAATTTATCACTCGGTTGTGTTTTTCTGCTTGACGGTTAATTTCAACCAATGTTTTAAAACTGTCTACACCGTGAATTAAATCGACAAATTGTGCCATATATTTCACCTTATTCCGCTGTAAATGTCCAATCATATGCCACTGAATATCTTTTGGGAGGGCTTCATATTTCTGAGCCATTTCTTGAATTTTATTCTCTCCAAAAACACGCTGCCCGGCATTGTAAGCTTCTAAAATAGCTGACTCTGGTTTGGTTTTAGACACAGCAACCAAGGTAACTTGCGGTGGTAAAATGCTTTTTATTTGATTTAGTTTTGTGGCAATATCTAGAATTTCCATTTTTTAAATTTTGGTTTTAATGATGAGATTCTTCGACTACGCTCAGAATGACATTTCTCAATGTGACACAATATAAATATTAAATTTTAAAATTCGTAAATGGTTAAACCACTACGCAATTTTGGTTCAATATACGTACTTTTAGGAGGCATTGTTAAATTGGCATCGGCAATAGATTTTAACTGAGTTACAGAAGTTGGATATAAGCCAAAACCGACCGCATATTTTCCAGAATCTACTTCGTCTTTAAGTTGCGATGCGTTTAGCATTGCTGGTTTATAGTTTATTTTATCACTATTAGTCAAATCATTAATACCTAAAATAGGTTTTAAAATCGTAGTAAAAAGGACTTGCGCATCTAAATCGTCTAAAGCATTTGTAATTTTATACGCTGTTTTACGCAAATATAAAGCATAATAATCGCCCTCTAAATACATGCTAAAATGATGTTTTTTAGAAGGTTTATAGTGTTTGTTTTCTTGTTTTTGGATTCTGAAATAGGTATCTAATTCAATCAGAAATTTATCTTTATCTAAGCCGTTTAAGGTTTTTACAAAACGGTTAAAAGAAGATATTTTTAAATTAGATTCGGCTATTAAATAACTCATAAAAAAGTTATAGTTTTCATCTCCTTTATGCTTAGGATTGCTTTCTTTCTTAGCATTTGCCAAATAGGCAGACGATGCCGTGCGGTGATGCCCATCGGCAATATAAACAGCATCCATATTAGCAAATTCAGATGATATTGTGGCAATATCTTCTGCATCATCAATCACCCAAAATAAATGTGTACGTTTTTTATTACTTGTAAATTCGTATTCGGCGCGTTGCTTTTTGTATTTATCAAATAAGGCTGTAAGCTTTGAATTGTCTGGATAGGTTAGGAGTACAGGCTCTGCATTAAATCCTGTAGTTTCGAGATATTTTCCGAATAAAGCTTCACGGTCTTTTAAAGTAGCTTCATGTTTTTTTATGATGCCATTATTATAATCGGCAACACTAGAAGTTGCAATAAATCCCCAATAGGTTTTTGATTTATACGATTTTTGATGTAAATAATAAGCTGGCTTGGCATCCTGAATAAAGAAATCATTTTCTTTAAATTCTAAATAACGGTTGCGTATCAGCTTAAAGCGTTGCACACCTTTTAAATTGAGCTGATATCTATAACCCGGTTTTAAAATATGCAAAAACGAAAAAGGATTGTATTTAAGGATAGCGGCTAATTCTTCATCGCTGTAAAGCTCAAAAGAACGTGTTGTTACCAAAGCCGCCTTGTCTCGTATAGGACGAACAGCCTTAAAAGGACGTACTATTGCCATACTACAAAGGTAGTTTTTCTATTTTAATATGCTTATAATCTGACTAGCTAACTCTAAACCAATACGGTCTTGAGCTTCAAGTGTAGCAGCACCAATATGTGGTGTTAAAGATACATTAGGCAACATTAATAATTTTATAGCCGGTGTGGGTTCGTTTTCAAAAGTATCAACGCCAGCATAAGCAACTTTGCCACTTTCTAAAGCGTCTACTAATGCCACTTCATCTATCACACCACCACGGGCAGCATTCACAAGAGCAGCACCCGTTTTCATCATATCGAACTCGGCATTAGAAATGAGATAGTCTTTTTGGGCAGGCACATGGAAACTAAAGAAATCGGCTTCTTTTAAAACGTTTTCTTTAGATTGTGTTACAATATCGAAACCTACTTTTTGACCATCAAAAAAGTCTAAGTCGATATGTACTTTTTCAAGAAATGGATCAAAAGCAATAACTTTCATACCAACGCCTAAGGCAATTTTTGCTGTTTCTTGACCAATACGACCAAAGCCAAAAATACCGATTGTTTTTCCTTTTAATTCACGCCCTTTGGCATAGGCTTTTTTAAGACCTTTAAATTTTGTATCGCCATCTAATGGCATTGCTCTATTTGAATCGTGTAAAAAGCGAACCATCCCGAAAAGGTGGGCAAAAACAAGCTCGGCTACAGAATGAGACGAAGCGGCAGGTGTATTGATAACACTAATACCTTTGGCTCTGGCATAATCTACATCAATATTATCCATACCAACACCACCACGACCAATAATTTTTAAATTGGTAGCATCAATTAATTCTTTGCGAACTGTTGTGGCACTACGGACTAACAGCACAACAACATTATTTTCGTTTATAAAATTTTCTAATTGGTCTTGCGCTACGGTTGTGGTTAAAACTTCAAATCCTGCATCTTCAAGTGCTTTAATACCACTAGCGGCTAATCCGTCGTTTGCTAATATTTTCATTCTTTTGTTTTTTTAATATATTATAATTGTTGCATTGTATTTACCAAAACTTGTACGCTTTCTAGTGGTAAGGCATTGTATATACTTGCGCGGTAACCACCTACAGAACGGTGTCCTTTTAATCCGTTAAGGCCCGCATTTTTACATAAGGCATCAAAAGCGTCTTTTTTAGAATCGTCTGTAAGCACAAAAGTGACATTCATATTTGAACGGTCTTCTTTAACAGCCGTTCCTTTAAAATTAGGATTGTTATCAATTTCGCCGTAAAGTAAATCGGCTTTAGCATTATTTATTTTTTCGATGGCTTTAATACCACCCAAATCTTTTAACCATTGTAAAGTTAACATTGATACATACACAGGAAAAACAGCTGGTGTGTTAAACATGCTGTCTTTAGAAATATGTATTTGGTAATCTAACATAGAAGGAATGGTGCGTCCGGTTTTGCCCAAAACACTTTCTTTAACTACAACTAGGGTAGTACCAGCAGGACCCATATTTTTTTGAGCGCCAGCGTAAATTAAATCGAATTTAGAGAAATCTAATTGTCGTGAGAAAATATCAGAACTCATATCGCACACAAGTAAAGTATCTGTTTTTGGAAACTCTTTTATTTGTGTGCCGTGGATTGTGTTATTACTTGTACAATGAAAATAATCAGCATCCGCAGGAATGTTGTAATTTTTAGGAATATATGTGTAACCTTTATCTTTAGATGAAGCCACAACATCGATTTCGCCCAATAATTTAGCTTCTTTAATGGCATTAGAACTCCAAGCACCTGTGTCTAAATAAGCGGCCTTGCCATCAACGGGCAACAGATTATAAGGGGTCATTAAGAACTCTAAACTGGCACCACCTTGTAAAAATACAGCATTGTATCCTTTACCTTCTAAACCCAAAAGTTCTAAAGCTAGATGACGTGCTTTTTCCATTACAGCAACAAAATCTGCACTGCGATGCGAAACTTCGATCAACGATAAGTTTAAATTGTTAAAATTAAGCACCGCTTCTGATGCTTTTTTTAATACTTCTTGCGGTAAAATACTAGGTCCCGCACTAAAATTATGCATTTTCATAGAGAGTTTGATTTACGCATCAAATTTCTGCAAATTATTACAAACAAGCCCTATAAGAATTCAAGTATTTTTAATTTATTTTGGGTCTAAAACCACACAAGGAATAATCATTTCTTCTAAAGAAATACCACCGTGCTGGAAGGTGTTTTTATAGTATTTAACAAAATGATTATAATTGTTAGGATACGCAAAAAAGTAGTCTTCTTTAGCAAAAACAAATGAGCTACTCATGTGTAAACTAGGTAAAAAGATATCTTTTGGGTTGGTAACGGCATAAACTTCTTTATCGTTATAAGTCATACTTCTACCAGTTTTATAACGCAAATTAGAACTGATGTTTTTGTCGCCTACAATTTTTGAAGGATTTTTGACATTTATAGTACCATGATCTGTGGTTATAATAAGTTTATATTTTAACCGATGTGCTTTTTGAATAAGCTCAAAAAGTGTGGAATTTTTAAACCAGCTTAAACTCAAAGAACGGTAGGCTTTATCGTCTGCTGCCAATTCTTTAATCATATCCATTTCTGTACGAGAATGTGACAACATATCTACAAAATTATACACTACAGCCGTTAATTTATTTTGTTTATTTGCGCCAAAATTGGCTAAGAGTTCCTTGCCTTTTTGAAGGTTTGTAATTTTAAAATAATCGAATGGAATGTCAAGACCAAGACGCTTTAATTGTGTGGTTAAAAATTCTTTTTCAAAAAGATTCTTACCTCCTTCTTCGGTGTCATTGAGCCAATATTCTGGATATTTTTTCTCCATTTCTGATGGCATTAGACCAGAAAAAATGGCATTTCGTGCATATTGCGTGGCTGTTGGTAAGATGCTACAATAAGCTGCCTCTTGTTCAATAGCGTAATATTTTTGGATAAGAGGTTTGAATATTAGCCATTGATCATATCTTAAATTATCAACAACAATAAAAAGTGTATTGTCATTTTTTTTAATACTTGGTGCTACAAAATTCTTAAATATACTAGGCGATAATATGGGTGCATCATCATCATGAAACCAATCGGCATAATTTTTAGATATGAATTTACAAAATTGCGCATTGGCTTCTTGTTTCTGACTTTCTAAAATTTCGGTTAAGCCTAAATCGTCTATAGACTCTAACTCTAGTTCCCAATGGAGTAAACGCTGATACAATTTGTTCCAATCGTCAAAAGAATTAACAGAAGCCAGTTCCATACTTATCTTTCTAAACTCTTGCTGGTAATTGGATGTTGTTTTTTCTGATATCAAGCGTGAATGATCAAGATTCTTTTTTAAGCTTAATAAAATCTGATTGGGATTTACGGGTTTAATCAAGTAATCGGCTATTTTAGAACCAATGGCTTCTTCCATAATATATTCTTCTTCACTTTTTGTAATCATAATTACAGGAAGATTTGGCTTTAAAATCTTTATCTGAGTGAGTGTTTCAAGACCACTTAATCCGGGCATATTTTCATCTAATAAAACAACATCTAATAAAGTATTTTCTATAATTTCAAGCGCTTCATAGCCACTATTGCAAGGGGTTACAGCATAATTTTTACTTTCTAAAAAAATAATATGAGGTTTTAATAAGGTTACTTCATCATCAACCCAAAGAATCTTTACTTTTTGCATAAAATAAGTTATAAGGAATTATGTATTTTTGTATTAAATAATTATAAAAGTTTGAACAAACTTAAGATATTAAACGACCCAATCTACGGATTTATTTCAATTCCCAACGAATTAATTTTTGATTTGATAGAGCATCCTTACTTCCAGCGTTTGAGACGTGTTTCTCAAATGGGGCTGTCGTATTTGGTTTATCCTGGAGCACATCACACGCGTTTTCACCATGCTTTGGGATGCATGCATTTGATGCAAAAAGCCATCAGAGTATTGAAATTTAAAGGTGTCGTTATTACGGATGAAGAATCTAATGCCCTTTTAATAGCCATAATGTTGCACGATATTGGGCATGGCGCTTTTTCGCACGCTTTAGAAAATAGCATTGTTGAAGGCATTAGCCACGAATATATTTCACTTCAATTTATGGAAGCCTTAAACCATGAATTTAACGGTCAATTAGCATTGGCCATTCAGATTTTCAAAGGCAATTACAAACGACAATTTTTTCATCAATTGATAACAAGTCAACTTGATATTGACCGTATGGATTATTTAAAGCGCGACAGTTTTTACACAGGAGTATCAGAAGGAAACATCAATTCAGAACGTATAATCACCATGTTTAATGTGGTAGATAACGATTTGGTTATTGAAGGGAAAGGCTTGTATTCTATAGAGAAGTTTTTAACAGCACGCCGTTTAATGTATTGGCAGGTTTACTTGCACAAAACAGGACTGGTAGCAGAAAAAACGCTTGTAAAAGTTTTAAAACGCGCCAAAGAATTAAGCAGAAAAGGTGTTGAATTATCTGCAAGTAAAGCTTTTTCTTATTTTTTAGAACATGGTGTAAATACAGAAAATTGGGATGCAGATTCATTAGAAATATTTGCAGAATTAGATGATTACGATGTGCTTTCAGCCATAAAATCGTGGCAAAATCATGATGATTTTATATTGTCAACTTTAAGTAAATCTATTATAAACAGACGGTTACCAAGAATAGTTATTAATAATAAAGCGCCAGAAAAAGCACAGTTAGATGCACTTAAAAAAAGTGTGTTGGCAACTTATCCAATAAAGAAATCGGAGGTGAGCTATTTTGTAGATTCAGGGAAAATTCAAAATCTGGCTTACAATAAGAATCAAGATCCAATTAAAATTTTATATAAAAACGGTGAGGTTACTAATTTTTTAAAAGCGTCAGATTTTAACAGATCTGAAACATTAACCAAACCTATTATAAAATATTTTATGTATGCTCCTAAAGAATTATAGGCGTATATTTCAATTTTATTTTTTATACTTTTGCATCGATGAAATTTACAGCTACTCAAATATCAGAAATACTTGAAGGAGAAATTGATGGAGACCCTAATATTGAAGTCTTTAAACTCTCTAAAATTGAAGAAGGTGTTGCTGGGTCATTAACTTTTTTATCCAATCCTAAATACGCCCCTTTTCTATATAACACAGATGCTTCAGTCGTTATTGTTAACAATACTTTCATCCCTGAAAAGGCATTTAAAACAACACTTATAAAGGTTGAAGATTCTTACGAAGCGTTTTCTAAATTATTATCATTTTATAATGAGACCAAACTCAATAAAATAGGCATTTCAAAATTAAGCTTTATAAGCGATTCTGCTTTGGTTGGAGAAAATACATATATAGCCGAATTTGCTTTTGTTGGCGAAAACGTAAAGTTGGGGAATAATGTCAAATTATTTCCGAATGTGTATATTGGAGATAATGTAGAAATAGGCGACAATACCGTTTTGTTTTCTGGCGTAAAAATTTATTCAGAAAGTATTATTGGCGCACATTGTGCTTTTCATTCTGGTGTCATAATTGGCTCTGATGGTTTTGGATTTGCACCAAGCAAGAATGGTGTTTTTTCTAAAATTCCTCAAATAGGCAATGTTATTATTGAAGACCATGTTGATATTGGCGCTAATACAACTATAGATAGAGCCACTTTAGGCTCTACAATTATCCGCAAAGGCGTTAAGCTAGACAATCAGATACAAATAGCTCACAATGTAGAAATTGATGAAAATACGGTAATCGCCGCTCAAACAGGTGTCGCAGGTTCCGTAAAAATTGGAAAAAATTGTAAAATTGGCGGTCAGGTTGGTATTGCTGGGCACCTAGTAATAGGCGATTTTGTTAATATTCAGGCACAAACTGGCGTAGGTAGAAACCTGAGTAATAACGAAACCGTACAAGGAAGTCCTGCTTTGCCTTATTCAGACTATTATAAATCTTATGTTCACTTTAAAAATCTAAGCAAATTGGTAGATAAAGTAAGTTCATTAGAAAAAGAATTATTAAAATTAAAGAAAGATTAATGAATACTGTAAAAATCAAACAGCAAACAATTGAAAATGAAATTTCTCTTTCTGGCGTAGGATTGCATACTGGAAAAGAAGTAAAACTAACGTTTAAACCAGCACCAATTAATTCTGGTTTTGCTTTTGTAAGAGTAGATTTAGCTAACAGCCCAGTAATAGAAGCAAAAGTTGAATATGTTGTAGATACAAAACGTGGTACGAATTTAGAAAAAGACGGTGTTAGTATAAACACCTCAGAACATGTATTAGCTGCTGTTGTTGGCTTAGGAATACACAATATCATTATTGAATTAAATAGCGCCGAGCCACCTATTATGGATGGATCTTCAAAGTTTTTTATTGAAGCTCTAGAAAAAGCAGGAATTGTTGCCCAAAATGCCTTTGTGAATGAATATATAGTAAAGGATGTTATTTCTTATAAGGATGCAGTAACTGGTAGCGAAATAATTGTTATGCCTTCTGATAAATATGAAGTGACTGCAATGGTAGATTTTGGCACAAAAATTTTAGGTACGCAAAATGCCACTTTAAATAACATCTCCGATTTTAAAAAAGAGATATCTGCGGCAAGAACTTTCAGTTTTTTACACGAAATAGAAATGTTACTTGACAATGACTTGATAAAAGGAGGCGATTTAAACAACGCCATTGTTTATGTTGATGAAGAATTATCTGAAGAGACCATGGCCAAACTACGTGTGGCTTTTAAAAAGAAAACAGTCAAAGTAAAACCAAACGGTATTTTAGATAACTTAACGCTACACTGGCCTAATGAAGCTGCCCGTCATAAATTACTAGATGTTATTGGCGATATATCTTTAATAGGCATGCCTATTCGGGGTAAAATTATTGCCAACAAACCTGGTCATGCCGTAAATACACAATTTGCTAAAAAACTGTCTAAGATAATTAAGCTCGAAAAGCGTAACAACGTACCATGTTGTGATTTATCTGAGCCACCATTAATGGATGTTGAGCAAATTATGAAAATATTGCCACATAGACCCCCATTTTTATTTATTGATCGTATCTTGGAGCTGTCTGACACACATGTAGTTGGTATGAAAAATGTGACTATGAATGAATCATTTTTTAATGGTCATTTTCCCGGAGCACCTGTAATGCCAGGTGTTTTACAAGTAGAGGCAATGGCGCAATGTGGAGGTGTATTGGTTTTAAGCACAGTGCCAGATCCCGAAAACTATCTCACATTATTTATGAAAATGAATAATGTCAAATTCAAACGTAAAGTTGTACCAGGCGATACTTTAATATTTAGAGCCGAATTAATAACGCCTATTCGTCGTGGCATTTGCCACATGCAATCTTATGGCTACGCTAACGGAAAATTAGTTGTAGAAGCCGAATTAATGGCACAAATTGTTAGAAAAAAATAAAAACTTATGAATCAACCATTAGCTTATATACATCCGGGTGCAAAAATTGCTACCAATGTTGTTGTAGAACCTTTTGCAACTATAAATAATAATGTAACTATCGGTTCTGGCACATGGATTGGTTCTAATGTAACCATTATGGAAGGGGCAAGAATAGGTAAAAATTGTCAAATTTTTCCCGGCGCTGTCATTTCGGCAATTCCTCAAGATTTAAAATTCGAAGACGAAGATTCTCTCGTTACCATTGGCGATAATACAGTTATTAGAGAATGTGTCACTATAAATAGAGGGACCAAAGCTTATGGCAGAACCGAAATTGGTAAAAATTGTCTCATCATGGCAACATCGCATATTGCCCACGATTGCATTTTAGAAAACAATGTTATCATCGTAAATGGTGTGTTGTTGGCAGGTCATGTAAAAGTTGGCAAATTCGCTATTATTGGCGGCTTGGCAGGCATCCATCAATTTATACAAATAGGTGCACACGCTATGGTTTCTGGCGGTTCTTTGGTTCGTAAAGATGTGCCACCTTATACCAAAGCTGCAAAAGAACCACTTTCTTATGTAGGCATTAATTCAATTGGCTTACGCCGACGAGGTTTCGATGCGCTAAAAATTAGAGAGATTCAAAATATTTACCGCGTTCTTTACCAAAAAAATTACAATACCACACAGGCATTAAGCATTTTAGAAGCAGAATTTGAAGCTTCGCCAGAGCGTGACGAAATAACCACTTTTATAAGAAATTCACAACGTGGCATCATGAAAGGATATACAAATAAACAATAATTTTAAAATAAAAATAAATGGCTACAACATCAGATATACGCAATGGATTATGTATAAAATATAACAATGATATTTTTAAAGTAGTTGAATTTTTACACGTAAAACCCGGAAAAGGTCCTGCCTTTGTTAGAACCAAAATGAAGAGTCTAACAACTGGTCGTGTGCTCGATAACACATTTCCATCTGGCAGAAAATTAGACGAAGTACGTGTGGAAACACAAAAATTCCAGTTTTTGTATCCCGAAGGAGATTCATTTCATTTTATGAATAATGAAGATTACAACCAAATAACACTTCAAAAGTCAATTTTAGATGCACCAGATCTTTTAAAAGAAGGTCAAATAGTTACGGTAATTTTTAATGCCGATGACGAAATGCCTTTGTCTGTAGATATGCCAGCCAGTGTTGTATTAGAAATTACGCATACAGAACCCGGTGTAAAAGGAAATACAGCAACCAATGCTACCAAACCTGCTACAGTAGAAACAGGCGCTACTATTAATGTACCTCTTTTTATTAATGAGGGCGATAAAGTAAAAGTTGATACCGCAAAAGGAGCTTATTTAGAACGTGTTAAAGAGTAGTTTCATCTATTTAACTTATGAAATTTTCTACACCGCAAAATCTTAAAACTATTGCTTTATTAATTGAAGCCAAGTTTGTAGGCAATCCCGATTTTGAGATAACGGGTATTAATGAAATTCATGTAGTTGAAGCAGGCGATATCGTTTTTGTAGATCATCCTAAGTATTATGATAAAGCCCTAAATTCAAAAGCTACAACCATTTTAATCAATAAAGAAGTGGCTTGTCCAGACGGAAAAGCACTTTTAATTTCTGATGATCCCTTTCGCGACTTTAATAAAATCACACAACATTTTAACGCATTTAAATCCGCGTCAAGCGCGATAGCAAAATCTGCTAAAATTGGTGCTGGCACTATAATTCAGCCCAATGTTTTTATTGGCAATAATGTTATTATTGGTAAAAATTGTGTTATTCATCCCAATGTATGTCTTTATGATGGTGTTAGAATAGGTGATAATTGCTGCATACATGCTGGTAGTGTTTTAGGCGCCGATGCTTTTTATTATAAAAAAAGACCCGTTACGGGTTACGATAAATTAATAAGTTGTGGCAGTGTAAAATTAGAAGACAATGTTGATATTGGTGCTTTATGTACTATTGATAAAGGTGTGTCTGGAATAACAACTATTGGTGAAGGCACAAAACTAGACAATCAAGTTCATGTTGGACATGATACTGTTATCGGAAAAAGATGTTTAATAGCTTCTCAAACAGGCATTGCTGGTTGTGTAATTATTGAAGATGAAGTCACTTTATGGGGTCAAGTTGGTACAAACAGTGGTATTACTATTGGTAAAGGTGCCGTGATTATGGGACAAACAGGCGTTACAAAATCCGTTAAAGGAGGTAAATCTTACTTTGGAACACCCATAGCCGAATCTCGTGAAAAATTAAAAGAAATGGCTGGCATTCGTCAGTTGTTAAAATCGAAAAAATAAAAGGTAAATAATAGCAAATTTAGCTATCAAAAAGTTAATTTTGTCTCTTAATTAAAATTCAAACCCATGAGTGTTTTAGTAAATAAAGATTCAAAAATAATAGTACAAGGATTTACAGGAAGTGAAGGTACTTTTCATGCCTCACAAATGATAGATTACGGTACAAATGTAGTAGGTGGTGTGACACCTGGTAAAGGTGGACAAACCCATTTAGATAAACCTGTTTTTAATACTGTTGCCGATGCTGTTAAGATAGCTAAAGCCGATACTTCTATTATTTTTGTGCCACCAGCTTTTGCTGCTGATGCTATTATGGAAGCTGCCGAAGCGGGCATTAAAGTTATTATTTGTATTACAGAAGGTATTCCTACTGCAGATATGGTTAAAGTAAAAGATTATATTGCCAATATAGATTGCCGTTTGGTTGGTCCTAACTGCCCTGGTGTTATTACACCAGAAGAAGCCAAAGTAGGTATTATGCCTGGTTTTGTATTCAAAAAAGGAACAGTAGGTATTGTTTCTAAATCGGGGACATTAACTTACGAAGCTGCCGATCAAGTTGTAAAACAAGGTTTGGGAATTACAACCGCTATTGGTATTGGTGGCGATCCAATTATTGGCACAACAACCAAAGATGCTGTTGAATTATTTATGAATGATCCAGAAACCGAAGCCATTGTAATGATTGGTGAAATAGGAGGTCAGTTAGAAGCCGAAGCCGCAAAATGGATTAGAGCCACAGGTAATAAAAAACCTGTTATTGGTTTTATTGCCGGACAAACCGCTCCTACTGGTAGAACTATGGGACATGCTGGTGCCATTGTTGGCGGAAAAGATGATACTGCTGCTGCAAAAATGCAAATACTTAGAGACAACGGTATTTATGTGGTTGACTCACCTGCAGAAATAGGAAAAAAAGTAAAAGAAATTTTAGGATAGTTTGCCCTTAATAAATGATTTAAAAAGCTACCAAATGGTAGCTTTTTTTTATATTTGACTAAATTTAATTTTATTACTGATGAAACTAACCGAAAATAAAACAGTATTAATATCAGGTGCTACAAGGGGTATAGGAAGAGGAATTGCCGTAGCTTTTGCAAAAAATGGCGCCAATGTTGCTTTTACTTATAGTGCGTCCGTAGAAGCTGCAAATGATTTAGAAGCCGAGTTAAAAAGCTTTGGTGTTAAAGCCAAAGCCTACCAATCTAACGCCGCTAAATTTGAAGCTTCTCAAGATTTGGTTGCTGATGTGCTCAAAGAATTTGGCACGATAGACATTCTTGTAAATAATGCGGGTATCACAAAAGATAATTTGTTAATGCGTATTTCTGAAGCTGATTTTGATGATGTGATCGAAATAAATTTAAAATCGGTTTTTAACCTTACCAAAGCTGTTATACGTCCAATGATGAAACAACGCAATGGTGTGATCATAAATATGAGTTCTGTTGTTGGTGTTAAAGGAAATGCGGGACAGACAAATTATGCTGCTTCAAAAGCGGGTATTATTGGCTTTACCAAATCGGTTGCTTTAGAGTTAGGTTCTCGCAACATACGTTGTAACGCTATTGCGCCAGGATTTATTGAAACCGAAATGACAGCCAAACTAGACGAAGCAACTGTTGAAGGATGGCGCAAAGCTATTCCGCTTAAGCGTGGCGGTACACCAGAAGATGTGGCCAATGCCTGTTTGTTTTTAGCCTCAGATTTGGCAACCTATATCACAGGACAGGTTATTAATGTAGATGGTGGCATGCTCACCTAATTATAAAATATTTATTCATAATGACCTTATATACAGCGCTATTTTTATTGATTGCCTTAGGTGCGGCGCTGGGTATATCGTATTATCAATATTTTTACAAAACATCATATAAAGAACCAATATTCAAATATTTGGCACTTTTACGTGCGCTGACCTTCTTTTTAATTGGCGCCCTTTTAATAAATCCTAAATTTAATAAAAACACCTATTCTGTAGAGAAACCTAATTTGGTTCTTGCCATAGATAACTCAATGTCGGTACCATTTTTTAAGGAAGCCGATAATGTGAAACAAACAATAAATGCGCTTAAAGCGGATGCAGAAGTGTCTAAAAAATTCGCTTTACAATCTTTTACTTTTGGTGATAACCTTGTTCAAGCCGATACATTTTCTTTTAAAGAAAATCAGACTAAAATAGAAACAGCTTTACAACAACTAAATAGTTTATATTCAAAAAATTCTACATTAATTATAGTATCAGATGGCAATCAAACACAAGGTGAAGATTATCGCTATTTTAAGTCAAAGTTTCCTATTTATACGCTTGTTGTTGGTGATACTTCTCATTATAATGACTTAGAAATTAGTCAGATTAATACAAATCCCTATAGTTATATTGGTAATAATTTTCCTGTTGAAGTTTTTTTAACACGCGATGGCAACCAAGCTTTTACAAGTACTTTTAAAGTAAGTGAAAAAGGAAAAACAATTTATTCAAAACAAGTCGATTTTGCCAAAGATGAAAACAGCAAAACGCTTGCGTTTAATTTAAAGACAAGAGCGAGTGGCACACATCAATTTAAAGCCACTATAAGTCCTTTTACTAATGAAAAGAACTTAAAAAACAACCAACAATACTTCTCAATTACTACTTTAAGTGAACGCTCTAATATATTATTAGTTAGCGATATAAATCATCCAGATATAGGTGTCTTAAAGCGCAGTATTGAAAGTAATAAACAGCGCAAACTAAACGTTGTTATCGGCAAAGTTAATCTAGCCGATTTGGCCAAATACCAATTGATTGTTCTATACCAACCTACAAATGCGCAAAGCAAACTCTTTGAAAAAATAGAAAAAGAAAAGCTGCCTTATTTTGTTATTACGGGTCCTAAAACCGATTGGCAATTTTTAAACAAAGCCCAATCAACATTTAGTAAAAGTTTTATAACTCAAAGTCAAGATTATTTACCACAATTAAATGCAAACTACACACCCTTTGTTTTAAAAGATATTGGCTTTGGCAATTTTCCACCTTTAGAAGATTTTTTTGGCAATATTGTTTTTAAAACATCAAATTATCAAACACTATTATATCAAAAAATAGGCAATGATATCACACAGCAACCATTATTGAGCACTTTTAAAAGGGATAATAGGCGGGGAGCTGTATTATTTGGTGCTAATATTTGGGAGTGGCGTATGACATCATTTTCTGGACAACAAAATTTTATAGCATTCGATAATTTTTTAAATACTTTAATCCAGTATCTGGTAGAAATAAAAGCTAATAAACAGCTTATAGTAGATTATAAACCAGTTGTGTATTCAAATGAGCCACTAGAATTCATTGTAAATTATTTAGATGCCAACAGAAAATTTGATTCGCGCGCTTCGTTAGAAATAAATATTACTAACGAAAACACAAAAGATAAAATAAGCTATCCCCTGGCTTTAAAAACAAACTATTATTACATTAATTTATCAAACCAAGAAGCTGGCGATTATTCTTTTACAATAAAAGAAACTAAAAGTGGCCTCAGTCAGAAAGGAAAATTTACTATTTTAAATTTTCCAATTGAGCAGCAATTTTACAATGCCAATTTTGAAAAACTGACATCTTTATCAGAATCTAATTCTGGTAAAGCTTTTTTATTGAATAATTACACCGATTTAAAAAGTATTTTACTCAAAGATAATAGCTTCAAAAGTATTGAAACCAAAAAAGTAATTACAAGCAATTTGTTATCTTTTAAATGGTTACTTTTGCTCATAATTGTATCGGCCGTGACCGAATGGTTTATCAGAAAAATTCACGGACTCACATAACTTTTTATTAAATTTTAATTTATTACTTATGAAAAATCCACCTAAATTTTTAATTCCTGCTGTTGCTTTGCTTATTATAGCATTGGTTATTGTCGCTAAATCTGCTGTTACCATTGGTTATGGTGAAGCTGGCGTTTTATTTAAAACATTTAGCGGCGGTGTAGATACAGAAAACACATTAGACGAAGGTTTTAACCTTATTGCACCTTGGAATAATGTGACTATTTATAATGTAAAACAACAAGAGCTATTAGAGCGAAGTATGATTGTTTTGTCATCAAATGGTTTGGCCATTACTTTAGATGCATCTGTTTTATACCAACCTAATTTTAAAAAATTAGGGTATTTGCACAAAACAAGAGGCAAAAATTATTTGCAAGATGTTATTATTCCAGCTGTGCGTTCTGCAACCCGTAGCGTTGTTGGCCGTTATACACCAGAACAGTTGTATTCTACAAAACGTGATGCTATTCAAGAAGAAATTTATGAAGAAACAAAAGCTATTGTTGAACCTCAATTCGTTCAATTGAATGCTATTTTGGTTAGAGATGTTACTTTGCCTAAAGCTATTAAAGAGGCGATAGAACGTAAGTTACGCCAAGAACAAGAATCTTTAGAATATGAATTTAGATTGACTAAAGCTACTAAAGAAGCTCAAAAACAAATTATTGAAGCCCAAGGTAAAGCTGATGCCAACCGTATTTTAAGTGCTTCTTTAACAGATAAAATATTAAAAGACAAAGGCATTGATGCAACTTTACAATTAGCTTCTTCGCCAAATTCAAAAGTTGTTATTGTTGGTGGTAAAGATGGTTTGCCATTAATTTTAGGTAATAACTAAAATAATTTCTTCCGTCAAGCGGATAAAAAAAAGCCAACGTTAGTTGGCTTTTTTTATGGTATCTATTTTGACTTTATCTGGAATAAAGTCTGTGCCCACTTTACCTTGTTTAAGAGCTTTATAATTTTCGTAACATTCTAAGACAGCTTCTATAATTTGCAAATCGCTTGCTTTTTTTATAAAATACTCAGAGTAGTTACATTCATCAAGTAAATCGTTTAGTTCTTTTTTACTCATATCCATATAATCCATAAGTACCTCACGGCTAAATTTTTGCTGCATAATTTCGCGCAAATCATCTTTATCTTTTAGCTTCTGAAGACGTCTGAGTTGTTTGGGTTTTTTACCAAATTTTTTATACCAAAAATCAATGGGATTAAATAGCGCCCCTAAAACAGAACCATAGTTTCTAGATACAGGCCGTCCAATTTCGTAGGTTTGTGAAATACCGTTTATATGAATTCGTGTAAATTTATCTAAAGGGACATTTTTAGCATCAACAACTAAAACACCAATAAGTTGATAAGGTTTTAGTGTAACTTCGTCAAGATCCACAACTTTTTCGAACATAGAAATTAGGAGTTCGTTCCCTTTAAGTAAATCGTTTGTAACTTTTAATTTTATTGATTGGTAACCTATATACGAAATAAATAGGGTGTCGTTTGGCTGTGCTACTATTTCAAACTGTCCATTTCTATTTGTGGTAATACCTACAACCGAATTTAGGTTTAAAATATCGGCACTTTGTAAAGGCTTATTTTCGACGTTGTCTACAATTTTTCCTTTTAAAACTAATTGCTGACTGTTATCAAACACTTGTCCAAAACCCATCTGAACACTCATTAAAAAGACAAATAAAAGGACTAATTTATGCATAGGGCAATATTAACATTTATATGAGGTAAAAATAGTTAAAGTAATGTGAAAAGCAAGAAGGTCTAGCATATTAAATATTAGTGAAAAAGAAAGTGATTTTACTTCAAAGCATCACTTGGCTTGGGTACAAAATGCCCTTTACCACCAGCGCGATCGTCATCAAAAGTTGTAGGTACTTGATCTGCATCTGTACGCTCTGCCCAAGTGCTGTGTTTGGTGCCATCATCTTTTTTAACCATGGTAATACAATTTTCGATAGGGCAAACCAATGAGCATAAATTACAACCCACACAATTTTCTTCAATAATACTCGGAACTCTATTTGTTAAATCTGTAGGTAGTGCAATGGCTTGATGCGCGCCATCATCACAAGCTATGTAGCACAAATCACATCCCACGCAAGTGTTTGGATTAATTTCGGCAACAACTTTATGTTCTAGGTTTAAATGTTTCCATTCGGTTATATTAGGCAAGGCTTTTCCTGTAAAATCGTAAATAGTATTGTAACCTTTATCATCCATAAACTGACGCAAACCAGCTTCCATTTCACGCACAATACCAAATCCATAATGCATTACAGCCGTACACACTTGTACAGAGGTTGCCCCTAGCAAAATAAATTCTACCACATCACGCCACGTTTCTATACCACCAATCCCACAAATGGGGACTTTACTAATTTCTGGATGTTGTGCCAAATCTTTAAGCATGTGCATGGCGATTGGCTTTACTGCTGGCCCACAATAGCCACCATTTGTTCCTTTGCCATCTACAACTGGATATGGGGCGTAGGAATCTAAATCGATACCCACAATGCTTTTTATGGTATTAATCAATGAAATGGCATCTGTACCGCCTTGGTAAGCCGCCAAACCAGGATCTACAATATGTGAAATATTTGGTGATAGTTTTGTTATTACAGGAATGTTGGCCGCAGCTTTTACCCATTCTACTATGGTTTTTAAAACTTCGGGTTCTTGCCCAACGGCCGAACCCATACCGCGTTCGCACATGCCATGTGGGCAACCAAAATTCAACTCGATGCCATCTGCACCTGCATTTTGAACATCTTTTATTATTTGTTCCCATTCCGCCCTGCTTTCAACCATTAATGAAGCAATAACCGCATGGTCTGGGAAATACTTTTTAACTTCTTCAATTTCGCGAAGGTTATCCGCCAAAGGGCGATCGGTAATTAGTTCGATATTATTAAAACCCATCATGCGGGTATCTCTATAATTTACAGCACCGTATCTGCTAGAAACATTAATAACAGGCACACCTAAGGTTTTCCAAACAGCGCCTCCCCAGCCAGCTTCGAAAGCTTTCATTATTTGATATCCTGAATTGGTAGGTGGGGCAGAAGCCAACCAAAACGGGTTTGGTGCTTTTATGCCTGCAAAATTTATTGATAAATCGGCCATTTTATTGAGTTATATGTTTAAAAATAAGTCTCGACTGCACTCGACCTGACAAGTGAATGTCTCCTCGAGCGCAGTCGAGAGGTTAATACTATTTATTTAAATATTGATGTATTCCTAGCGCTGCCATTTTACCATCGTAAGCTGCGTTTACTACTTCTGCACCGCCATTTACAGCATCGCCTCCTGCAAAATATTTTGGATTTGATGTCTGAAAGGTTTCATTATTTACCTTAAGTCTCGTTTGCGAATCCATTTCTAAATTATCAATTAATTCGTAAAAAGAACCTTGTTTGGCTTGCCCAGTCGCTTTAATCACCATATCGCACCGCACAACAAATACATCATTATTTTTGGTTTTAAGTTTACCATCTACCATTTCTGTTTTGGCAAAACGTACGCCTTCTACTTTTCCTTTTCCAACAATACCAATTGGGACAACGTTAAACAAACTATCAACACCAGCACTTATGGCTAAATCGTATTCAAAACCATAAGCCTTCATTTTTTCTTTTGAATTTCTATAGGCCAGAACTGTTTTTTTAGCACCCATTCTTGCCGATTCTGATGCGGCATCCATTGCTGTATTGCCACCACCAAGCACCACAACTTTGCTAGGTACTTTAGTTAGATGTTGTTTGCTTCGCAATTCCTCTATAAATTCAACCGCACCAATCACACCTTTTTTGTCTTCGCCATCAATTTCTAAACTGCCAGTTTTACCTAAACCAAGACCTAAAAAGATGGCATCAAAATCCTCCTCTAATTTTTTTAGTTGCTCTTTTGTTTCTATTGGCGATTTATATAAAATTTCAAATCCTAATTGATTCTGTAGGAAAGTTATTTCTTTAAGAACTTCTTCATTCGTAATCTTATAGGGTGCAATGCCATGAACGGCTAAACCAGATGGTTTGTCTTTGGCTTCATAAATAGTGACATCATAACCTAAAGTGCGCAATTCGCAAGCACAAGCAATTCCGGCTGGACCGGCGCCAACAATGGCTATTTTTTTACCATTACTTTTCCCGACCTTAAAAATATCTTTAGCCGTATCAATTGTTGTATTTGTAGCAAAATTTTGGAGTCTTCCAATCTGAATTGGGGGTACATTTTGATGGTTAAACACACAAGCACCTTCACATAAAACACCAGTCGGACAAACAATACCACAGGCATTGCCCAGCCAATTGGCATCGAAAATTGTTTTAGCTGCACCTTCGGTATTTTTTGTTTGAATCTGCTTGATAAAAAGCGGAATGTCAATATGCGTAGGGCAGGCCTGAATGCATGGTGCATCGTAACAAAACAAACACCTAGAACTTTCGTAAAAAGCTTCGGTAGTATTCATCAAAGGCTTTTTCTGTTTAAAATTCTTTTTAAAATCAGCTTCTGATGTGGGTCTTTTATATTCTGACATATTTTAATCTTTGGTGTTTTTAATTAAGGTAATACAGATAACGCTGCTTTTTTTATGATTTAATGTGGTTTTTAACCAGCAAAAATCTGCTTAATCTGTGTAATCAGTGTTCAATTTTTACAATTCGGTTAAACGCCCATAAGTTTCAGGACGTCTGTCTCTATAAAATTGCCAAGTAGAGCGTACTTCCTCAATAAGGTCTAAGTCAAAGTCAGCTACCAACAACTCGTCATTATCGCGTGAAGCTTCTGCAAATATTTGACCACGTGGATCTACAAAATAAGACTGGCCATAAAACTTACCTAAATTCCATGGTTTTTCTTCGCCTACGCGATTGATACAACCCATAAAATAACCATTGGCAGCAGCATGTGCAGGCTGTTCTAATTTCCAAAGATATTCACTTAGTCCGGCAACGGTAGCCGATGGATTATAAACAATCTCAGCACCATTCAAGCCTAAAACGCGTGCGCCATCTGGAAAATGTCTGTCGTAACAAATGTAAACACCCACTTTGGCATATTTTGTCTGAAAGACAGGATAACCTAAATTCCCGGGTTTAAAGAAATATTTTTCCCAAAAACCATTGGTGTGCGGAATGTGATTTTTACGGTATTTACCTAAGTATTTACCGTCTGCATCAATTACCGCAGCGGTATTGTATAAAACGCCCGCTTGTTCTTTTTCGTACACAGGAATGACCATGACCATATTATATTTTTTGGCATACATCTGCATTTTTTCTATGGTTGGTCCTGGAACAGCTTCGGCAGAAGCGTACCATTTATTATCTTGACCCGGACAAAAATAAGGGGTGTTAAAAATTTCTTGCAGACATAAAATTTGTACACCTTGTTTGCCAGCATCCTCAATATAGGGGATGTGTTTGTTGTACATGGCATCCATTATTTCTTGAATGCTGCCTTCGCCTTCGGTCATTGGAAGACTCATTTGTATCAATCCTGATTTTACGTTTCTTGGCATAATTTATTATTTTTAATTATTGAGGTCTCGACTGCGCTCGACCTGACAAATGAATGTCTCCTCGAGCGCAGTCGAGAGGTTATTTATATTACTGTTTTAGATGTTTTTCCTCTTGGTATAAATTGTCCGTGTCCTGCTTTTAACAGACACTCATTATTTTCTATAGCTACTTTTCCTCTTAGAATTACGGTTTCTGTTTTGCCTGTTACTTTCCGACCTTCATAACCCGAATAATCGCAGTTCATATGATGGGTTTCAACTGAAATGGTATGTTCTTTTTTAGGATCAAAAATGACAATATCGGCGTCAGAGCCTATGGCGATGGTTCCCTTTCGGGGGTACATGCCAAATATTTTAGCCGCATTAGTGGAAGTTAATTCGACATATTTTGGTAATGATATTTTTCCAGTTTTAACACCTTCCGAAAACATAAATTCCATCCTATGTTCAATTGCTGGATGGCCGTTTGGGATTTTAGAAAAATCGTCTTTTCCCATTTTCTTTTGTTCCCACATAAACGGACAATGATCTGTACCAACCACTTGCACCAATCCTTGATTGATGCCAGACCATAAAGCTTCTTGGTCTTTCTTTTCGCGTAAAGGGGGACTCATAACCCATTTAGCGCCTTCAAAATCGTCTTCATATAATGATGCATCCAACATTAAATATTGGGTACAGGTTTCAATAAATACTTTCTGATTGCGTTGTGTGGCTTTACGAACGGCATTCAATGCGCCTTCGCAAGTCATGTGCACAATATAACCCGGACAATCGGTATAATGAAGCATATCTGCAAATCGGGCAGAAGCTTCAGATTCTGTTACTTCTGGTTGCGATAAATAGTGATAGATTGGGGCTAAATTACCTTCGGCTTTGTTTTTAGCAATTAAAGAATCAATCATATCGCCATTGGTGGCGTGAACGGTTACAATACCGCCGTGCTTTTTAACAACTTTCATTAGTTGCACCATTTGACCATCATCAATCATTAAGGCACCTTTATAAGCCATAAATGTCTTAAAGGAAGAAATCCCTTCTTCTTCAATCATTTGAATAACTTCTTTAGCTACATCGTCATTAAAATCGGTTACAGCCATATGATATGAATAATCGCCAATAGCTTTACCAATAGACTTTTGTTGCCAAGTTTTTAAAGCATTGTGTAAAGTATCGCCTTGTTTTTGAAGGATAAAATCGATGACCATAGTTGTACCACCATGCAGTGCTGCACGTGTACCCGTTTCATAATCGTCACTAGAATATGTCCCCATAAATGGCATATCTAAATGTACATGTGGATCAATCCCTCCAGGGAAAACCAATTTATTGCTGGCATCAATTACTTTATCTGCGGTATAATTCAGGTTTTTACCAATGGCTACAATCTTTTCGCCTTCGGTATAAACATCTGCTATATAATCTTCTGAAGCGGTAACGATTCTACCATTTTTAATGAGTACTGACATAGATTTTAAATAAAAATTAAAGTTTAAATATCGCAATTATTTTTTAAAAACAAGAATCTACTGCAATTCTAATTTTTCTTTTTTCATTAACAGATAATAAATGACCGATGAAATTATAAATCCGGTAAACCAAGACAATGAATATAAAAAGTTTAGCGCCGGAACCCAAAATCCGATTAATGCTAAAAATACACCAATAACCAAAGCTACAATAGCTGCTTTGTTAAAGCCAGTTTTATTGTAGGAATAGATACCGGCGACTTTATATAAATCGGCTAGCTCAATATGTTTGCGCCTGATAAGGAAATAATCGGTTATTAAAATTCCTAAAACGGGTCCTAATAAACCACTTACGAACATTAAAAATCCTGAAATTTCGTTAAGCAACCACCAAGGTGCAATGAGTATTCCTAAAACACCTGTAATAATACCGCCCATTTTAAAGCTTATTTTTTTAGGAAATAAATTTGAAAATGCGTTTGCCGGCGCAATAACATTGGCAGCAATATTGGTACTTAAAGTAGCTATAAGCATAAATATTTGAGCGATAATAACCACAATCGGACTTTTAAATTTAGAGATAAGCGATACCGGATCCCAAGGCGCATCATCGGCAATAAGGATGTCATTAAAATTGATAACGGCAGCGCAAGTCACAAATATGCCGACAAAAGAATACAGCATCATGGTAGCAGGCAAACCTATAAACTGCCCAGAAACTTGGTCACTTTGTGTGGCAGCATATCGGGTAATATCGGCAATGCTGATTGACATGGTTGCCCAAAAACCAACCATAGCCGTAAGCCATAATAAATATCCCCATAATTTTGAACCACCATTTTCAGTTGGATTTACCAACAATGCCGAAACCACACTAGAATCAATAGGGGCAGCACCTGTGTCATTTCTGAATTGTACTTGAATATTTTTTGATCCACTTTTAATGGCGTCAACCGAGGCTATTTCAGAAATAGCAATGGGATTTTTATTAATATTTTTCCATTCACTTTTTATGCCGTTAGCCGATATTTGATATTGATTGGCTTTTGGATTTCCATCTTTATCATTTAAAACATTGAGGTTTAAATAAAGTGTATTGTCATTATCAGTTAGTGTAGCCGCTGTTTTTTCGAGTTGGGAACTTTGTTTTAAAACAATGGCAAAGCCATCCGCTTTAGCGTAACTCCACCAAATTAAGGCAATACCCATAAAAACAAGAATGGGTGCAGAGTAAGTTTCGAGCCATTTAATACTCTCAGTTCCTTTCCATATAAAATAAATATTGATAATCCAAAAAATAGCGAATCCAATAAATTTACCTACAGATAAGCCCAATTCGCCTTGTGTTCCTGTAATGGCATTAAAAATAGCATAGATTGCCAAACCGCCAATCCAAGTTTGCACACCAAACCAACCACACGCAATAATACCACGCGCTACCGAAGCAATATGAATGCCTTTAGTACCAAAAGCAGCCCGACCAATTACAGGAAAGGGCACGCCATATTTTACACCAGCATGACCGTTAAGAATCATTGGAATGGTGATGATTAAATTGGCAAGTCCAATAATAATGAGTGCTTCGTACCAATTCAATCCAGTTTTTATCATATACGAAGCCAATAAATAAGTCGGAATACACACAGCCATACCTACCCAAATGGCGGCCAAGTTCCATTTATTCCAGGTTCGTTTTGAGGGTGGAACAGGCGCTAAATCTTCGCTGTATAAAGCCGATTTTGAAACGTCTTCTTGTAATTCTACGATGTCTTTATTCATTGGTAGTAATTTTATCAGTTAGTTTAAGGGCCAAGCCTCTTTTGTAAATAATATTGGATTATTTACAACAATATCAGTTCTATTTAGGGGTATTTTAGGGAAATCGTGGCCTGGGAAAATAATAATATCCGGCCTTAATTCTCTAAGCATCCTAATGCGGTTCCGCATTTCTGCTGCACGCTTTGGATTTTTAGATATTTTTTGAACATCATCGTTGTTTAGCCAATCAAAATGTACTGCCTCATCACCAGCTAAAAATATCAAACCCTGTGGCAGGTTTACAAATAAGCTAATGCTTCCCGTTAAATGGCCATTTCCTTGAATGGCAATTAAACCACCATCACCCAATAAATCTACTGCCTTTTCAAAAGTAGCAAAGGGTTTCCCTACAGAAAAATCTATTTCTTTAAACGCGTGGTTATGGATTAACTTTGCCATAAAATCAGGTTCAAATCCTTCCATTCGCGTCATATTATCCAAATCAGTACCTTGTCCTACATAATATGTAGCTTTACTAAAAGCATCTGAATTACCTATATGGTCGAAATGTAGGTGAGAGAAAATAACCCTTTCTACCTTGATTGGAAGCAGGCTGTCTTGCACCATTTGGGAAGGTAAATCTTTACTTTTAAGAGAATGCGTATTGAATAACAAGCGTGTTATGGGATGCAAGGTTTTTTTGCCCATTAGGGCAACTTTAGAAGACAATCCGCTATCGAAAACTATAAGTCCGTATTTGGGATGTTCTATAACAAAGGTCGGCACAGGGCGCCAAGGATTTTTATCGCCTACTAATAAAGAGGCTACTTTATTAATACCCGTATTATATACGTGAAGCTTTAATTTTATACTGTCATTAAAAGGTTTATTGTTAAAAGTGTAAAACTTTTTTTCTATAGCGGGGCCTTTTATATTGACAGCAAAATAAAAACCATGGAATAAAAAGAAGCTGCCAAGTAATACAATAAAGAGTACTGATAGTTTAACGAAATACTTTTTAAACATATACTTGGTCAATTAATAGCTTTATTTTATCTGCGTTTATCATAAAAAATCAATGTTATCTGTGTTCTATAGTTTTTAATAACAATACCCATCTGCAATAGCGATGGCTTGTGAGATAATTTCTAGACCTTCATCTACTTCTTCTTTACTCACATTTAGCGGCGGTGCAATAAAAATCCAGTTCCAACGCACAAAAGTAAACATACCGAGTTCGCGTATTTTAGCTGCCATTTTATTGGTCACTTCCATGGCGTCTGGTTTGGCGTTCCATTCGGTTATAGGTTCTTTAGTCTTTCTGTTTTTAACCAACTCAATACAACCCAACAAACCTGTATTTCTAAAATCACCAATAGAAGGATGTTTGGCTTTTAACTTTTCTACCTCGGCTTCCATATAAATTCCCATTTCGGCAGCTTTGTCAACCAAACTATCTTCTTCGATTATTTTAAGATTTTCAATAGCTGCGGCACAAGAAACTGGATGTGCAGAATAGGTGAGTCCTAAAGACAGCGGTTTGTCATTAAAATAATTAGCGATGGTATCGGTTACAACCATTGCGCCCAAAGGTAAATAGCCAGAGGTTAAACCTTTAGCCAAACACATAATATCTGGCGTTACATTGTGATGATCTATACCAAACATTTTTCCTGTGCGGCCAAAACCGCTCATTACTTCGTCATCAATCATTAAAATGCCATATTTATCACAAATGTCGCGTACTTTTTTTAGATACATGGGTGGGTATTTCATACAACCAGAAGACCCCGATTCGCCTTCAAAAAGAATGGCGGCAACACTGTCGGGATTTTCAAATTGAATCACACGTTCTAAATGCGCCAAAGCACGTTCGCCACATTCTTCTACAGATGAAGAGTTCCACGGACAACGATAAGCGTATGGATTTTCTACGTGTATAAAGTTATTTGGGCTTTGGCTATCTACTGCAAATTTACGAGGATCACCCCCAGCAGAAATGGCCCCATAAGTAGACCCATGATACGAACGGTAATGGGTTATTATTTTATGACGCCCTGTGTAAATACGTGCTAATTTTATGGCATTTTCTATAGCATCGGCACCAGCCAAAGTAAAAAATGATTTGGTCAAATTACCTGGCGTAATTTCGGCTAATTTTTTACCGAGTTCGCCACGCACATCTGTGGCCATGCCTGGATATACATAACTAAGTTTTTCCATTTGATCTGAAACAGCTTTTGTAATACGCTGATTGCCGTGACCGATATTTACGTTCATCAACTGTGATGAAAAATCGAGATATTTTTTTCCATCTCTATCGTATATATAACTGCCTTTGGCATGGCTTGCATTTATAGGATTGAGACCGCCTTGTTTTGCCCAAGAAAATAGGGTGTAGTCGAGATTATTTTTTACTATGTCATTCATTTTTTAAATATTTTATAATTTTCGTCTTTGCGAGGAACGAAGCAATCTGTTTATTATAGAGATTGCTTCACTTTGCCAGCCTTTGGCAGGCAAGTTCGCAATGACAATTAATATTTCATTTTTTTAACTCATCCAGTTGGTTTGTGCTTCTGGATTCCATTTTGTTGTCGTTTTTTTGTTTTGTGTCCAGAATTCTATGGAGCTGCGGCCAGTAATATCGCCTACACCAAATTTTGAATCGTTCCATCCACCAAAAGAAAAAGGCTCACGCGGTACAGGAACACCAATATTGACACCAATCATTCCGGCACTGGCACGTTCCATAACTTGTTTTGCTAAGCCACCGCTTTGGGTAAAGACAGCAGCTGCATTGCCATAATTAGAACCATTTTCAATTTCGATGGCTTCATCTAAATCCTTTGCTCTGATAATTGAAATAACAGGGCCAAAAATTTCTTCGCGTGCAACCGACATATCCGTAGTAACGTAATCAATAATTGTGGCACCCACATAAAAACCACCTTCCTTACCAGGAACTGTTGTATTGCGACCATCAACTAAAATTTTAGCACCATCAGCTTCAGCTTGAGCGATATATTTTTCGATACGCGCTTTAGCTTCGGCACTAATAACAGAACCAAGATTCTCGCCAGCTACTATTTTTTGAGCTTCAACAACCATTTTATCAATAATGTGTTGCACTTTATCTACACCAACCATTACGGATGCCGCCATACAACGCTGACCCGCACAACCCGACATAGAGGCAACCACGTTAGAGGCCGTCATATCTGGATTGGCGTCTGGGAAAACCAATAAATGATTTTTAGCACCGCCCAATGCCACACATCTTTTTAAAGTAGAAGTGGCACGTTTATATACAATTTTAGCCACTTTGGTAGAACCTACAAATGATACTGCCTCAATACCTGGATGGTCACAAAGTGCTTCAACAACATCTTTGCCTCCGTTTACCACATTAAAAACGCCATCGGGGAGACCTGCTTCTTTAAGTAATTCTGCCATACGCATGGTGCTTAACGGCACAACTTCCGAAGGTTTCATAACCATGGTATTTCCAAGAACTAATGCATTTGGCATCGTCCAATGGGGCACCATATTCGGAAAGTTAAATGGTGTGATAGACGCAACAACACCCAATGGTTTACGCTCAATTCTGCATTCTACACCTTTGCTTACTTCCTGAACTTCGTCTCCTATAATTTGTGGCATAGACACAGCAAATTCACAGAGTTCCATACTTTTTTCAACTTCGGCTTTAGCTTCACCATAGTTTTTTCCATTTTCTAATTGGATGAGTTTTGTCAATTCATCCATATGCTTTTCGAGTAATTGGCGGTAAGTGAAAAATATTTGAATTCGCTCTTTAAGTGTTTTAGACGACCAACCTACATACGCTTTTTGAGCTGATTTTACAGCTTTATCAACATCGTTATAAGTTGAGAGTGGTAGGTTTGAAATGATACTTCCGTCAAGCGGACTGATAACATCCATGGTATCTTGTCCGTTTTTGGTGAACTGTCCGTCAATAAAATTATGGACTTCTGGTTGTTTTGTAAATGCCTTCATATGGTTTGTGTGTTTATTTAAAATAATATAAATAGCCCTAAAATTATTTTAAGGGTATCAAATATAACAAATAAAAGTTGATAAAATCAGTGGGGTGGACGATTAATAAAACGGATGCAATAATTTTTAGACTTAAAATAAGAAACTGTTAAAGAAATATTAAAGTCCTTTTTAAGTGTTACAAAAATAAAAGTATAAAGTCTTATAAGTATATTAACAATAACAAAATTATGAAAAAATCAATTTTAACCCTAGCAGTAGTTTTAAGTTTTACCTACACATTTAGCGCCAACCAATTTGCTCCTAAAAAAACAAATATTAACAATATAAATGATATCGTTTACATTGAAGAAGAAGAAGCCGATGAACCTTTCGATTTCGATTATAAAGCTTATTTACCAGAAGGATTTAATGCTTACGATTTAACCGATAATGAGGCAGATCCAACTTTATGGATTGATGAAGATGCAGAAGACGAAGCTTTCGATTTTGACCACACACAGTATTTGCCAGTAGGATTTAATCCAAATAAAAAATTTAACGACCTCTTTTTAGAAGACATCGAATGGGTAGATGAAGACACAGATGAACCTTTTGCATTCGATACAAAAAAGTATTTTAATAAAAGTAAATCAGAAATATTGGTTACAGATAATTTATAAAACGCACCGTCAGCTGTAAAGCTCTTTATATAATTTGATATGTTAACAAAAAAAGCGTGTAAAATAAATTTTTACACGCTTTTTTAATGGGTTTTATTATGTACATATGAATAGAAGTGAATATTTCTAAATTCGATTAATTTTCAATTTTTTTATTTGAAAACATTAAAGGCACAATTGTTGCCTTCTTGTCGGAAGCTATAAATTTTTACTCAACAAATTTAACTATCAAATCAATTATGCCAAAGTTCACTATTACATTACTTGCTCTATTTTCTGTCTTTCAAAGTTTTGCACAAGAAGTCTCTACAGAAAAATTGTTAAAAATATATCTGGACTGTAATATATGCGATCAAACCTATATGAAACAAAATCTAGGAAATGTACAATTTGTCAGAGATCAGAATTATAGTGATGTTCATTTGTTTTTTCTTACCCAAAGTAATGGCAGTGGAGGACGTAGTTATGAAATAGATTTTATAGGTAAAAACGAATTTGAAAGCATTAATTATAAGTTGAATTTTACTACAGATACGAATATGTCTGGTGATGATGTAAGAAATCGGATCCTTAAAAATATTAAATTGGGTTTAGTTCGTTTTTGGATTGCAAAAGGGATGACAGATGAAGTTACTATCAATGTGCCATCTGTAAATAATGAAGAAAAAAAAGAAGAAAAGGATCCTTGGAATTATTGGGTGTTTAGAGTTGGTGCAAATGGTTTTTTTAATGGTCAGGAATCTAGTAAATTCAGTAATTTAAACTTCAATCTTTCCGCAAAGAGAGTAACTTCAAAAAATAAGTTTTCTATGAATTTAGGGTTTAGCGAAAACAAATCTACATTTACTTTTGATAATGAAGATATTGTGTCAGTAAATAATAATAAATATTTAAATATTAGTGATATTTTAAGCATAAATAATCATTGGTCTTATGGTGTCTTTGGACGTATTGGAACATCAACTTTTTCTAACAAAGACATGTATTGGTCTTTAAAACCTGCCTTAGAATACAACTTTTTTAAATATGACAAATCTGCTAAAAAACAATTAACCTTATCCTATAGAAATGGTATTGAATATAATAAATATATAGAACGATCAGTTTTTGGGAAAACTTCAGAAAATTTATGGGAGCACAATATTTTATTGGGAGGGACTGTTAAACAAGAATGGGGAAATGTTAATGGAGAAGCCTCATTTAATCAATATTTACATGACACAACCTTAAACTCCTTTGGTTTCTATTTGGGAGCAAATGTTAGGGTTTTTAAAGGCTTTAATTTTAATATAAGTGGAAATTATAGCATTACTAGAAACCAAGTAAATTTACCTGCTGGAGACATCTCTTTAGAAGAATTGTTGTTACAGCAACAACAATTGCAATCTGGTTATAATTATTTTGTAAGCGTTGGTTTAAGCTATTCTTTTGGGTCAATTTATAATACAATTGTTAATCCTAGATTCAATTTTTAATTAAAAACCTATATCTTAATATATCACAATTATTTTAAAAAAAGTGCACATAACAGGACTTGAACCTGCACGAGCTATTGCTCACCAGCCCCTCAAGCTGGCGCGTCTACCAATTCCGCCATATGTGCAAATATGAAGTTGTGTAAAACTAAAAAAAGTTGAGCGATTTGCTCAACTTTTTTTAGTTTAAAAGTGACCTGGCTGGGGCTCGAACCCAGGACCCTCTCCTTAAAAGGGAGATGCTCTACCTGCTGAGCTACCAAGTCTTTCAAATTGCGGTTGCAAATATACTATCATTTATTAATTTTACAAGGCAAATTTTAAATATTTTAATACGATATTTGTGAGACTTAAAATTTAATTTTTAAACACATGAAAAGCATTGTTTTAATAGGGTATATGGCGTCTGGAAAATCGGCTGTAGGGATTGTTCTTGCTGAGAAGTTGAATTTAAAATTTATTGACTTAGATGCTTATATTGTTAGTAAAACAGGGCTGTCTATTGGGGGGATTTTTGAGACAAAAGGCGAAATTTATTTTAGGAAAATTGAAAGTGAGTGTCTTCTTGGGATTTTAGAAGCACAATCGGGTTACATTTTAGCTGTTGGTGGTGGCACACCGTGCTATGGTAATAATATGGAAAGTATAAATAAATATGCCTTTTCTGTGTTCCTAAAGACACCTTTAAAAGTTTTGGTTAACCGATTAAAAGCCGAAAAACAAAACCGACCTCTTGTGTCTTCATTAAGTGATGCCGATTTAACTGAATTTGTAGCCAAACATCTTTTTGAACGCCATCCTTTTTATGAAAAAGCACAATTAACTATTGATGTTAAAGAAAGAGGTATCACAGAAATAATTAATGAGATAGCAGTTGTTTAAAAACCCTTCTCCCGAAATTTCGGAACGCTCAGGGTGACATTGAAGTATTGATAGTATCCTATAGCAGTAAGAGGTTACCGCGTCACTACGTTCCTCGTAAAAACATAATTATTAAGCCAAATAAGCCTTACTATCTTTTGCTGTAAAACTTACCTGCACATGTTCTTGAAGTGATGTGGATAATGAAATGCCTTTAAAATCGGCTTTTACAGGATATTTTTTATGATTACGATCAACCAACACAGCCGTCTTAAATTGGCTTAATGGCACTTCTAAAAAGTGTTTGATGGCATACATTAATGTGGTGCCAGAGTTTAAAACATCGTCTACTAAAACCAAAGATTTATTTTTATAATCGGCAATATTTAAAGATGTTTGCACTGGGTTTAAAGGATTCTTTTTATCAATAATAACTTCGCATAAAACGATTTCTAAAGGCGAAATTTCTGCAAGTACTTTTTGTATTTTTTTTGCAAAAATATAGCCGTTATCGGTAATACCAGCCAAAACAATAGATTTTTGATTTAGATTGCATTCGTATATTTGATAGGCAATGCGTTTAATTTTTTGGTCAATCTGCGTTTTGGTAAGTATGGTAGATTCCATAAAATATATCGGTTATTATTTATATTTTTTCAAAGATAACAAACAATTCTCTTCCTTTTCGTGGTTCAATAGAATTATGTGCGGGTTGCATTACTTTTATATTAAAATGTTTAGAAAACAGATTCTTGTATTCGTTTTGGCAACCGCCAAAAGGGGGTCCTTGTTCAGTCAATTCAAAATCAAAAAGCAATCCTACCAATTTTCCGCCAGCATTTAACAAAGAGCTCATTTTATCAGCGTAAGCGTTGCGAAAAGGAGGGGATAGCGCACAGAAAAAAGTTTGCTCAATAATAAGATCGTACTTGGCTTTATGATTGAAAAAATCGTCTTGAATTAAATTATCTACAGGAAAACTGGGCACACGCTTTTTAAAATTTTCTAATGGCGATGACGCAATGTCTATAACGGTCACATTTTTAAATCCATTTTGATGGAGATACTCGGCCTCGTAGGCATTGCCAGCACCCGGAATTAGAATAGAGATATCTTTATTAGAAAGCTGATCTATATAGGTTTTAATAGGTGTAGAGGGATAACCAATATTCCAGCCTGTGCTGTTTTCTTTGTATTTATCTTCCCAAAAGGTTTTATCAAATTTAGGCATCGTCTTCTTTATAATCTGTTATATCACGGCGGTCTTTTTTAGTGGGTCTGCCATCGCCTTTTTTACGGTAATGGTCTTTGGCATATTTAAGTATTTCGTTTGTGTTAAAGGCTTCTTTGGGTGTTGTGTCATTACAATATAAACCCACAAGTTTAGCGCCAACACGGCTTTCGGGCAAATCGAGCACTACCAATTCGTAATTAATCTGATTTTTACGTACAATTAATTTTTCACTCCCAAAAACTTCTTTTGATGGCTTTGACTTTTGCTCATTAATTGTGACATGATTTTTTTTACACGCCTCGGTAGCTAAACCGCGTGTTTTAAAAATCCGGACACACCATAAATATTTATCAATTCGCACATGCGAATTTAAAACAAATAAATGATAGTTTGTTAATGGTGTTGGTGATGTTTGTCTCCGCCACAACCACAACTGCCTGCAGGTTGTAAACTATTTGGATCAAGATGTTCTAAGGTGCCGTCAAGCAATTTTGTAACTGCAACATCGGGGTTAGTTTCATCAACAATAAAAGCATCAACTTGATACGATTTAAGGCGGATAATACCACCCATACCAATACCCCCGGTAAGTAAAACATCAACTTTAAATATGGGGTGATTTGGGTTCTCGGTAGGGCTGTGAAACGTATTGTGAAGCGCTTCATCAACAGATAATGTTATCAATTCTTTAGAAACAACAAATTTATCTATTATTTTATAAATCAAATAATTTTGGCAAGCACCAGCATGTCCAGAAATATCTTTTCCGTTTTGGAAAGTTAAGGCAATAGTATTTATCATTTTACAGTGATTTTTTTAAAGACACAAAGGTCTTTTATTTTTATCAATAAAAAGATGACAAATGTTAGATTTTAAAATTATTAATTTTATGTACTTTTACCTAAATCAAAATTAAATATGCGTTTAAAAATGTCGGCTACTTTTAGCTTTGAATTAACTGTTGCATCTGAAGATATTGACACATTAAATCATGTTAATAATGTGGTTTATTTAAAATGGATAAATGAGGCTTCAACAAAACATTGGGACCAATTATCAAACAATAAAATTAACCAAGCTTATAGCTGGGTAGCTTTACGCCACGAAATAGATTATTTAAGACCTGCTTTTTTAAACGATTTGATAACTGTTAAAACATGGATAGGAGAGACCTCTGGTGTAAAATCTATAAGATATGTTGAGATTTACTCTAATGAGCAGTTACTAACCAAAGCCAAAACCACCTGGGTATTGCTAGATGCCAAAACCATGCGCCCCAAACGGATTCAAGATGATATTTTATCGGTTTTAAAACCATCTAAATAGATAGTTAAAACGCCCTTATAATCTTTAATAAAATTCTGTATATTTGGAAGCATACAAAATTAAAAAATGAAAACATCCCTCTTTAGTTTTTTGTTTATCACTTTTGTCTCGGTTATAAACGCTCAAATAGCCACGCCAGATGTTTACACTACAAAAAAAGGTGATTTAAAAATTCAGCCTCTTTTGCACGCAAGTATGGTTTTAACTTGGGATACTAAAACTATTTATGTAGATCCTAGCGGTTTAGAGGATTTAGATTTTAAATTGGCTAAAGCCGATGTTGTTTTTATAACAGATATTCATGGTGATCATTTAAATGTTACATCACTTAAACAGGTTATTACACCCAAAACCATTTTGGTGATGCCTTTGGCAGCTAAATTAAAATTAAAAAAAGCAAATCTTGCAAACAAAATTATAGTCTTAAGAAATACACAAACCACAAAAGTTAACGGCATCCGCGTAAGCGCAATAGCCATGTATGATCTGCCAGAGAGCGATAATTCTAAACATGTAAAAGGGCGGGGGAATGCTTATGTTTTAAATATGGGCGGTAAAAGGGTTTATATCTCTGGAGATACTGCTGGTATTGATGAGATGCGTGAGTTAAAAAATATTGACATTGCTTTTGTGTGTATGAATTTGCCTTATACCATGACGGTTGATAAAGCCGCCAGTGCCGTTTTAGATTTTAAACCCTCAATTGTGTATCCGTTTCATTATAGAGGTAAAGATGGTTTTAGCGATGTAAATAGATTTAAAAAACTTGTAAATACAGACAATAAAAATATAAAAGTGCTTTTAAAAAATTGGTATCCAAAAACATTAAAATGATTAAAAAATATTTACTAGGTGGTTTAAAAATTATTGGTGTGGTGTTTGTAATTATTATCTTAAAAACACTGTATATAGGTGGTGTTTTTAAAACCTTAGTCAATTATAATGCAGGCGAAACCACACATATTTACACAAATATGGCAGGTACAGAAGATATGGCTTTTGACACCCAAAACAATTTGATTTATATATCGTCTAGCAACCGTTGGGCAACCATGTTGAAAAATGAGAATCCGCTTGATGGTATTTATGCTTTAAATTTATCTGATAGTGTTATAAGCAAACCTAAAAAAATGTTGACCACTTATAGTGGCGATTTCCATCCGCATGGTATTTCGGTTGTACAGCAGGACAGTAGCACTTATGTTTTTGCCGTGAATCACAATAAAAAAGGGAATTTTATAGAGAAATTTATTTATAAAGATGGTACTTTAATGCATCTTAAAAGTTACGCTAATGCGCTGATGTTTAGTCCGAATGATGTGGCGGCTGTAAGCGATAGCACTTTTTATGTTTCTAACGATCACGGTTCTAAATCTGGATTATCGAGACTGCTTGAAGACTATTTGCAACTGCCAAAATCGTACGTTTTATATTTTGATGGCCGTCATTATAAACACGTTGTTAAGGGTTTAAAATATGCCAATGGTGTTACTTATTCGCCACTAAAAAAGCAACTTTATATTGCCACATCTACAGGACAAACTATTGGTATTTATAAGCCTTTAGAAAATGGCAATCTTATTTTGCAACATTATATAAACACACATACAGGCGTAGATAATATTACCATTGATGCCGAAGGTGCCATATGGACAGCAGCGCATCCTAAATTATTAAAATTCACAGCACACGCCAAAGATTCTACAAAAATATCGCCATCAGAAGTTTTAAAGATTTACCAAAAACCAAATGGTGTTTATAAAACTGAACTGGTTTATTTAAACGATGGTTCAGAAATTTCTGGCAGTAGTGTGGCGCTTAAATATAACAATCTGCTTTTTGTAGGCGATGTGTTTGAACACAAATTGTTGCGTATAAAACTGAATTAATAGGCTTGTCCTTTCTAAGATTTCTTACAATAAAGTCAATGATAGATAGGGTGAGTGTAAGTTACAAGTTTACTGGATTTCAATTTTTACAGATTTTTTTATATAAAAAAGTATCCCTATTGCAAACGCACTGCAAATTAAAAATCCTACAAATAAAGGAAGTGCCGTAGTTGACACATATCTGCCTATAACAGTACTCATCGGGACGGCCATCATGGTTGAAATAAATCCGGTTATGGCAGCACCAATGCCTGCAATATGACCAATAGGTTGCATCGCTAAAGCCCTTAAATTTCCAAACAAAAACCCAATGGCGAAAAATTGTAAGCCAAAGAAAATCAGTAAAATACGAATGTTAGGATTGGGTGTATTATAAAATAAAACAATGTAGAGTAGCGATACGCTAAAAAATGTAATTAAGGAGATGGTTACCATTTTTTCCATACCATATTTGACCACAAGCGTGCCATTTAAAAAAGTAGCTAAACCAATGGCTATTGCTAAACCCGAAAAAATATACGGAAATTGCTCATTTAAGTTGTATTGATTTTGAAATATTTGTTGTGCGGTACTTAAATAAACCATAAAAGAGCCTGTTACAAAACCAGATATCAATGTAAATCCAATTGTTTTTTTAGATTTCATAATTTCTTTTAGACCGTTGACAAAAATTTGACGCGTAAATTTGACGCGATGTTGAATGGGCAAGGTTTCGGGCTGTCTTTTCCAAAACCAAAAGGAAACAAACAGGCTAAATATTAACTGAATATAAAATATGGCTTGCCAATTGTAATGATCGAGCACAAATTTGCCCATAGTAGGTGCCACAACAGGTACTAAAATAAAAACCACCGTAATAAACGACATGATTCTGGCCATATAATCGCCACTAAAAGTATCGCGCACCATAGCAATGCTAATCGTTCTTGGAGCCGAAAGGCCAATGCCTTGCAGAATACGCCCAAAAACCATCATTTCTAGACTTGTAGCAGATACACAAATTAAACTGGCTAGAATAAACAAAGCAAAACCCATATATACAACTGGTTTTCTGCCTAAACTATCAGAAATAGGCCCAAAAAATAAAGGTCCCAGACCAATGCCTAAAAAGATCATGGTAATCAGTAATTGGTTGTCGGAATATTGAGTGGTTCCAATTGAAATACCAATGTAATTTAAAGCGGGTAAAAGCGCATCTATAGCTAAAGCAACAATTGACATTAAAGCCGCCATTAAGGCGATGAATTCAAATTGCGAGGTATTTTTTTTTAGCATCCGGCAAAAGTAGGTTTATTTATCTGTTTGCCATAGTGGGGAAGTTCCTATTTTTACTATTTAACATAATATAAATTATAGCGCAAATATAGTAATTTGCGTATAGCTCTGCTATTTAACATAAAATCAGATATAACTGCTTTAGTATTATATCGGAAATGATTTTATGTTGAAGCAAATTACGGCTATAAATACATTATATCAACAACAATTATGTTACAGCCATTTTACTAGCAAGGTTTGTTTTACATTTTCAAGCTCAGATATAATGTCTTTAGACTTATCTACAATTATGTTAAAAGAAATTACGGCATATATCCGCCTGTAAAAATTCTATGATTGTTTATTTAATAGACAAACAATTCTTCTTCAACATCGTTAGAATTAAGTGTTTTTAGATAGGTAAAATTTAATTTCTCATAAAAGTATCGCAGTTGCTTATCTTCTGTTGTGAGCCAATAATGTTGTTTTTTATCTAATAATAACAGATTTCTAAGCCATAAAGTACCATAGTTTTTATTGCGTTTTTCTACAGGAACCCAAACATAACCAATGTATAAGTAATTTTTAGAAAACCAATAATTAGCTTCATCTCTGTAAGCTTCCATTTCTGGAATATTAGTAGAAAAGATAATACCTCCTGCACAAATTTCATCGTTATCTTCTAAAATATAAATCGTTGCATTTTTTTTTATATTTACCCAATAAGGTTTGATGCTTTCTTGCCAATTTAAAGGTAAAAGGTCAAAAAAAACAGCTGCATTATTTATGGTTTTTAGTTGCATAACTTGTGTTTATAAAAGCCCCCAAGACCATAGTTTATCTGAATCTTCTTGCCAACGATCACCAATGTCTGTGCGGTAATAACTGTTATTAACGATGACGTTTTGCACACGGTTATACATATTTCGTTGGGCATCTTTCATTGTTAATCCTGTACCACTTACCAAAAGGGCTATTCCGGTATCTCCAGTAATTAGCCATTCATTATTTATTTTTTTAAGATGCATAAGATGCAAACCATCTTTTACAGGTTTTTTTAGAATCACCACGGCATCTTTAGAAAAGAGTTTAAATGTTTTCTTATCTTCATAAGGAAATGGCGGAACTACAATGAAAACACCTACTTGGAATCCTTTTTTAACATTAATTTGGAATTTTTGTTCAGAAGCTAATTTATAGAAGAAATCGCCCATAGGTTCATTTATTCCAGCTCTTTGAATCATTATCTGTGGATATCCAAATCGTGATGTAAACTCTAATGGATAAATACCATTACCATTTACAATACAGTTAATATCTAGATGCCCTATAAAATTTGCTTTAGCAAGTGTTGTTTCAAATTTTTTAAGTGTCGCATCAAAAATGGGAGAATCTTTTGCCCAAAACATACTTGTACCCATCTCACCTGTAGAAACACCTAATTCTTTTGGAAATAATTTTTTATGCTCGAATGTAATATTAATTGGCTTTAAAAATTCTTTTCCGTTAAAAAATGAGGCGATGGATATTTCTACACCTTTTACCTTTTTTTGAAGTTGAAAATCACCAAAATTATTACCCCAAGATTTCTCATAAGCTTTTAAAACCCTTATAACATCTAAACCTTCATCTTCATTACCTACAAATAATAATTGTTTAAACTCTTGGGTTTCGCCCGAAGGCTTGATAACATAAGTGTCTGGATGTTTCTCAACAAATACAATAGCATCTTGAAAATTGGTAAATTCGTAAGATGGCAATACTTTAATTTTGTGTGCTTTTAATTGCTTATGCCCAAAGTTACGGTCTAATTCTAGCGAGTCGGTGTATTTTGAACCTCCTACAACAAGTTTCCCAGCACTTCTAAGCTCTTCACAAATGGCGCCATAACCTGTATAATCGAATATAATTAAGTCTGCCCAATCAATGTGTTTTTTCCAATCTGTAACTTTAGGACAAAAACCATAACCAATTTCTTTACAGCCTTTTTCTTGTATGAAAAATTTTATACTATGCCCTTCTAATTGCATCGTATTTGCTATATCTAAGGTTTCTCCATACTTTGAAACCAAAAGAATTTTTCTTTTTATGTTTGCTGGTTTTTCCAATTTATAATAAGTATTGATATCTATTAATGTGAAAATAAATGAACTCTAATAAACACTGTTTTCTAAAAAAAATTAAAGTAAATCTACAATATTTTTTTTCTTATTTTATAAAAAACAATAGGGTGGTATTTTATATAATCATTAAATATTGAACAAGAATTTACGCCTCTCTACTATGTTAAAAGAAATTTATAATTTAAGCTATTAAATCTCTGGCGGTGTTGTAATCTTATTTCTAGAAGTAATAAAATAAACACCTGTTAAAAGAATGGCGGCGGCTATTATAGATTGTAACGACAAACGCTCATCTAAAACATACCAACCTAATATCAATGCTATTATTGGATTTACATAGGCCGAAGTCGTCACTTTTTCTGTAGAGACAGTTTTTAGTAAATAATTAAATGCTGTAAACGCCACAATGCCAAAAACAATTAATAAAATCATAGATATTTGTACCGGCTGAGTCCACGCTAGAGGCGAAATCCACGTTTCGCCCAAAAGCAAACTCGACAGTATCAAAAGAAAACCTGCAATAAGCATCTGATATCCGGTGCTTACAAAAAAATTAGAAGGCAAATCGGCTTTAGCCACAAAAACACTGGCATAACTCCAACTTAAAACGCAGGTAAGAATCATAAACATGCCCAACACACTGCCTTCTTGCATCACCATTTCATTCTGACTTACCAAAAGATACATGCCCACAATACCTAGTAAAATACCAATAATAGATTTAGTCTTCATTTTTTTGCCATCTATAAGACGCATTAAAAGCAAAACAAATAAAGGTTGCGTAGAAGCTTCGAGAGCTCCAAAACCGCTATCTACAAATTTAAGCGACCATACAAAAACACCATTGCCATATACCAAAAACAGAAAGCCTGCAACTGTACAGTTAATAAATTGTCTTTTGCTAATCTTTAAATTGAGTTTCATAAATTTTGCAATGGCAAAAATTATAAGTCCAGCACTGCTAAAACGAATAGAGGCTAAAAAAAGAGCTGGTAGTTGCGTAACGGCAATTTTGTTGAGCAAATAAGTAGAGCCCCAAATAACATAAATAGCAAAAAACGCGGCTACAATAAGGACTTTTGATCTTGATTTTGGCATGGTTAATTTGGTTTATTTTGATAATTCTTTTAGGTAAATATTTTCTGTATCTATGCGCATTCCAGCAGATGGTTGCTGCCAGTCTCTTTTGTCATACCAACTAAGCGAATCTTCAACAGATTTTTTTAGGGGTGTAAAAGACAGGTTAAAATCTTCAATAAGTCTTTGGTTTTTAAAAACCATACACTCATCTTTAAACCAAAGTGGCATATCATCTTCGGTTAATTTTTTATCAATCAGCAATGCATCATCAATAATTTGAACTTTATTATCGGCTTTTAAAATACCAGCAGCTACATCCATAAAGTGATAAAAAGGCATCACATCATGCGTTACCGTATTATAAATACACCGGTGTTTTTCTATAAAAACCGATTGTACAATAATTGACGCCATATCTACGGCATAGGTAAAAGTTACAGGATATATCAATGATTTTGGCATTAAATAAGGCACTTTATTTTTTATTCGGTACCACCAATAATAAAGTCTGTCGGTTGGATCAAAAGGGCCATAAATAAGACTGGGACGTAAAATTATGGCTGCCATCCCCGATTTTAATATTTCGGTCTCACAAGACACCTTTCTGTTTCCGTAAGTAGCCCATGTTGTATCTGTCCGCTCTTTTACTGTACATTCAGAAAGCAATGTATCTTGTTCGCCGATAATTGTTTTTGACGGATTAAATAAATCGTAAACAGAAATAGACGAAATAAAAATATAACGTTTTGTGTTTATTTTACTGATAAAGTCTTTGATGGTATCTGGATAATATCCCATCATATCTATAACCACATCCCAAGATTGGGTATATACTTGACGGATGTCATCGCATTCACGATCGCCGTAAATATAGTTTATACCTTCAATAATTTCTGGATTGGTGAGTCCCCTATTAAATAATGTGAGTTTTATATTTGGATGCTGATGTAGTTGTTGCGCAACCAATCTACCTACAAACCGACTGCCGCCAATAATTAATACAGAAATCATACGATCATTGTTTTTTGCTTCAACCAAATTAAGCATTTAACAACAATCAAGGTAAATTATAGCTAAAAAGAATTAAACTTTTTTAACGCGAACGGCATTCAAACCTTTCAGCCCTTTTTCAAGTTCGAAGGTTACTTTATCATCTTCGGCAATTTCATCTATGATACCACTAACGTGGGTAAAGTATTTTTCTTGATTGTCTAAATCTATGATAAAACCAAAACCTTTTGAAGAATCATAAAATGATACTTTTCCTTTTCTAATAGGATCTTCTTTCTCGCTTTCAAGCTGTTTAGGAATACCAATTTCTATACTATCGGCTTCAATCTCTATTTTCATAGAAGGGTCTGGAGGCGTTTCTGTTAAGTTTCCTAAATGATCTACATATACAAACTCATTTTCACCACCAGTTTCTTCTATGCCTAATCTACGTGCCGCTTTTTTCTTAGCTTTATCATCACGTTTTTTTAGACGTTTTTTTTCTTTCTCACTCTTGTTAAAAGTCTGTTGCGATTTAGCCATGTATATATTTAAATTAAGGTTTTAATATGTTAATAAAGAAGATAGCAAAGTGACTTAAGAAGCCTAGCTATCTACTTAAATTTTTGCAAATATAAGGCTTCCTATTTAATTTGCTAAAAAAGAGGGGGGTATTTTTTGTCTGATATGAAAAATTTATATTACTTTATCACTTTTTTCAACACATTTTTACCTGTAATGGCCATTGCCGTTAAGACGCCTGCAAACAAAGCGCCGCCAACACCTGCCGTAACAATATCTTGTCCGGTAAGATAAAAGTTTTTAATGGGTGTTTTTGGTTTTAAAAAATCTTGTCTAAAGCGGCTCGGACTGTGGTCTAAACCGTAAATCTCACCTTTTTCGTAATTCACAAAATGCTGTGTGGTAAGCGGTGTAGAAAGTTCGTAGTATTTCACCTTCCCTTCTACTTGTGGTATTTGTTTGTACAATTCGGCTAACAAACGTTGGGCTATTTTTTCTTTTAAGGCTTCGTAATCTGCGCCTCTTTTTTTCCAACGCGAACCTGCCCAAGGCTCAAAAGTTTCGTAAGGCACTAAAGTAATAATATCTATGGTACTTTTATCGGGATAGCGGTTAGACCAGTCTGGGTCTTTCGCCGATGGAAAAGAGAGGTATACCATAGGAAACTCTTGGTTTATATCTTTTAAATAACGGTTGACACAACTGTCATGATCGCCGTCTTTGGGATAAATCCAATGATTTGTTTTGGGTAAATTCAACGCTTCTGGCGATTCTTCAAAGCCAACATATAAACTTACATGCGCTACAGAACGCTTTACCTTTTGTAATTGCGCTTTTAGCTGATGTTTTGCGACTATATTTTCTGGCAACAACTTATTATAAGTGGTCATAATACCCGCATTGCTGATAATATTTTTAGCATAAAAAGTTTTGCCATCGCTCATTTTTACACCTTTAGCTGTGTTGTTCTCAATGATAACTTCGGCCACTTCGGCATTTATTAAAATAGTACCGCCAGCAGCTGCAATCACAGGATCTATGGTTTTAACAATTTGAGACGATCCGCCAATGGGGAAACTACCGCCATCAAAATAATGGCGCACTACCGAGGCGTGCATATAAAAACTGCTTTGTTTTGGCGGTAAACCGTAATCGCCATATTGTCCGCAAAGTACTTTGATTAATGCTTCGTTATCCGTTAAGGATTTTAAAACCTCATAAGTTGTTTTATCGGCCAATTTGTAAAAAGGTCTTTTCATAAAACCACCAATCAAAGCGTTTAAAACAGGTGGCAAAGCTTTACTTATATAGTAATTTCGGCTGGTTTTAACGGCTTTAAAAACCAAACCAATATAATCATTAATAGCTTTTTCTTCTTCTGGGAAATAAGAAACCAATTGTTTTTTAAAGTTTTTGACGCCTTTTACAAAATCGTAAGATTTATCGCCAATAATAATGCGGTCGTACACATTGCCAATGTCTGCCCATTTTAACTGCCCATCAGTAATATAATCAAACAAACTTTTCATAACGCTGCCTTTGCGTTGCACCTCACCTATATAATGAATGCCCACATCCCATTCATAACCTTTTCGTTTAAAAATATGTGTGAATCCACCTGCCGTATAATGGCGTTCGAGTATTAAAACCTTCTGCCCCTCTTTAGCTAAAATAGCACCAGTAGCCATAGCGCCCATGCCAGAGCCAATAATAATGGTATCGTAGTTTTCTTGTACTGTAGGATTTTGTTTGTATGATTGAATCATGGCTAATTATTTTAGCCACAAGATACAAAAATGTCAGAGAGTCTAGTGTTTCCTTTTTTTTGAACTTTCTGATTTTGAAGTCTCCTCTGTTTTATGCTCCACTATATAATTTGCCAACATTTTTTCAATCAATTCTTCTTTTGTTAAATGATGAAAAACGGTTTTAATTTTATCTTTTAAATTAGATGAAACATCGTGATTGGGTTTGGTCTTGAAAATTTTCTTAGCCCATAGAAGTGTGTTATTATCAGCGACACTTTGTACATCTGGTTTTTTAAATTCCTTAAATGTGATGCCTAATGCTACTTGAAAAGCAGTTAATCTTTCACCCTCTTCTTCTTGTAAAACTGTTAAAGAAAACCCCTTTGCTCCTGCTCTGGCAGTACGCCCGCTGCGATGCACATAAGTTTCTGCTACATCGGGTAAATGGTAATTTACCACATATGATATTTCTTTGACATCAATACCTCTAGCAGCCAAATCGGTGGCAACCAAAATATTTATATGGCCTTCTCTAAATTGCGCCATAATGCGGTCACGAATGGGTTGCGTTAAACTGCCGTGGATGGCACCAGATGAAAACCTATTAATAGCTAAATTCTTAGCCAATTTATTGACCGCTGCTTTTGTTTTACAAAAAATAATGCCACGCTCGCCTTCTTTTGAAGTTAGAAAATGCATTAGGACATTTAATTTTTCAATAGGTTCTACGGTTACAAATTGGTGGTCTATTTCTAAATTACCAACCGTCTTCATATCGGCACTCACCTGAACCACATGTTTCGACATATAATTCTGAATCAGCTGCTTGATAGTTCCAGGAAGTGTTGCAGAGAATAAAAATGTGCGTCTTGTTTTTGGTAATTCGGTGAGGATTTCATCCAAGCCTTCTTTTAAAGATGTGACCATTTCGTCGGCTTCGTCCAAAACCAAATAGTTGGCTTGGGTAATATTTATGGCTTTACGCTTTATTAAATCGATTAATCGCCCCGGTGTTGCCACAACAATATGTGCGGTTTTTGTTAAACGTTCAATTTGAGGTTTTATAGGAATCCCACCACAAGTCGAAGCAATTGAAACACCAGACATATATTTGGCGTAAGACTCTAAATTGCTAAAAATTTGTTGCCCTAATTCGCGTGTTGGTGCTAAAATAACCGCTTGAATATCTTTGTTTTCTATGTCAATTAATTGTAATAAAGGCAATCCGAAAGCAATGGTTTTTCCGGTACCTGTTTTTGCCAATCCTACAAAATCATCTGTTTTTGTTAATAAAACGGGGATTGTTTTTTCTTGAATTTCTGTAGGTACAGAAATGTTTAAAAAGGTTAAACTTTTAAGAAGTGGTTTTAAAACACCTAATTCTGCAAATGACTTTGACATATTTTTTATTTTTGGCAAAGATACACACTCTTTAATTTTAAAAATCAAGAATTAAAACTTAATAATCTATTAATTATTTGCTAATTTTATGGAAACTTACAACTATGCGCCAACATGTTTTTATAGTTTCTGATGGTACAGGTAGAACAGCCAAACAATCATTAAAGGCGGCATTGGTTCAGTTTGAATCTACCAAGGTGCAATATTATGTGCGTCCCAATGTGCGCAGTGAACACCAAATCCTTGAAATTATTGCCGAAGTTCATAAAATTAAAGGCCTCATTATACACACCCTTGTTTCAAAAAAATTACGACATTTAATTTTAGAACAAGGCCGCCTTTACGATTTCCCTACAATTGATTTAATGGGGCCATTATTGGCACAATTATCTAATCATTTTGAAAACACACCAACAGAAAAACCAGGTATCTTCAATACCATAAACAAAGCTTATTTTCAACGAATTGAAGCCATTGAATATACCCTTCGCCACGATGATGGTCAACGAGTAGAAGAATTAAATAAAGCAAATATTGTATTATTAGGGGTGTCGAGAACTTTTAAAACACCTTTAAGTTTTTACATGGCGAATAAGGGTTGGCGTGTGGCAAACGTACCTATAATACTCGGAATTCCCATTCCTGATATTGTTTATGAGATTCCCTCAGAACGTGTTTTTTGTTTGACAACCACATCTAATCGTTTGGCAGTATTACGACAAGCTCGTGATAAACATTTAGGAGGTTTAACGGGCAACTATTCTTACCCATCTTATGTGAAGGAAGAGCTGAATTACGCGCTTGGTATTTTTAGAACCCATCCAAATTGGAGTATTGTAAATGTTACTAATAAACCCATTGAAGAAATATCTTCAGAAATTTTATCAACACTCAGAAAAAAATAAGTTTTCTTACTTTTTTTTATTCCGTTGGTTATAATTTTTATCGCCTCTGGTTTGAGGTTTTTTATACTTTTTGGCAATCTCTCTTCTGTAGGAGCCGCCTTGATTTTCTTTAAGATTTTTTTCTTTCTTTTCATGAAAACCAGAAGGTAATTCATTTGCAACAGGTCTGCGATAATCCAATTCAGTATCTCTTGGTTGTTCTTCGGGAGACAATCTTTCGGCTATTTCAACTTCAACAGGAAAATCTATTTCTGGAATTTTATAAGCCATCAACGTTTCAATAGCTTCTTTAAATGGGACTTCTTTTTCTGTATAAAACAAAAGAGACTTTCCTAGTTGCTCTGCCCTACCTGTTCGCCCGATGCGGTGCATATAATTTTCGGGATAAAGTGGCGTGTCAAAATTAATAACATGCGATATTTTATCTAAATCCAGTCCACGTGCCATCACATCGGTGGCAACCAAAATGCGGTTTTTACCTTCGTCAAATTGTTTGATAGAACGGATGCGATAATTCTGCGTTTTATTTGAATGGATAACGCAAGATTCTTCGCCAAAGGTTTCTTCTAAAGCTTCAAATAAGCGATCGGCATGTTTTTTATGAGATACAAAAACCAATACTTTGCTATATTCATCTCGGTTGTTTAGTAAATGAGATAGCAAGTTTACTTTGGTATAAAAATTCTTTACGGCATAACTACTTTGCGAAATATTATCTAGCGGTGTACCGCTTACCGCGATAGATATCTTGGTAGGTGCAATAAAAAAATCGTCAATTAACACATCAATAGCTTCGGTCATGGTAGCCGAAAACATGATATTTTGTCGGCGGTCAGGCATCAAATCAAAAATATTTGTCAGCTGAAAGCGAAATCCCAAATCCAACATCACATCTACTTCATCAATCACCAATTTTTTAATCGATTTTAAAGAAATGCTGCGACTCATAATTAAATCGTACAAACGACCAGCCGTAGAAACTAAAATATCTGCACCCTGAGCAACGGCTTGTTTTTGCATGTTGATGTTTGCGCCACCATAAATGCCAATTGTGCGAACGGTTTTATAAGTGCAATAACTGTTGATATTTTCAACAACTTGCATCACCAATTCGCGTGTGGGAACGAGTACCAAAACACGAGGATTAATTTGCTTAGAAAATTCTAAATCTTGCAAAATAGGCAACATATATGCCAAGGTTTTTCCAGTACCAGTTTGTGCAATACCTACCATGTCTTTTCCAGAAAGAATGACAGAAAAAGTCTCTTGCTGTATAGGCGTGGCTGTTTTAAAGCCTAAATCGGTTAAGGCGTATTGTAACTGGTTGGAGAGATTAAAATTTGCAAATGTGTTCATCAAAAATATTTTATGAGAGTGTAAAAGTAGTCTATATTTCGCTTATGCGGACTTTCTTTCTTTTTAATTTACTGTTATTTAACAGCTTAATAAGTGCGTTTACTTTTGAAGTTGGCACAGACACAAAAGCGCAATCTTGTTTGAGTTCTATAAGGCCTAATTCGCTGGGTGATAAATTCCCTTGTTTTATAAATAAACCTGCAATATCTCCTTTTGATATTTTATCTTTTCTACCTCCCGAAATAAATAAGGTTTTAAAAGATTTCGTTTTAGATGTTGGCGATGCACTTATTTCTTCAATAGCTGCGCTTAGGATAAAATCTGGTAAATCTTCTTTCACCCATTTTAATACATAGGCCGTTCCGTTCGCGTTCATTCGTGCTGTTCTGCCATTTCTATGCGTAAACTCTGGACTCCTTAGCGGTAATTGGTAATGAATGATATATTTCAGTTCTGGAATATCAAGACCTCTTGCAGCCAAATCGGTTGCAATAAGTATTTTATGTGTGCCATTTCTGAATTTAATAAGGGCACGTTCTCTGTCAATCTGATCTAATCCGCCATAAAAACAACCGTGACTCATATTATTTTCGCTAAGAAAATCGCTTACACGCTGAATGGTATCTTTAAAATTACAAAAAATAATACCGGGTTCGTCACCAATATGAGAAAGCAATTTGACGAGTGTTTTAAGCTTGTCTTTTTCTGGTGATATAATTGTTTTAATTTCGAGCTGGGCTAAGCCATCTCTAAGATAATCAACATAAACAGGATTCTCTAAGCCTACAAATTTTGGAATTTGAAGTGCTTGTGTTGCCGATGTCAAAATCCTTTTTTTAACTTGAGGAAGCGCCAGAATAATTTCTGTCATTTCTTCTTCAAAACCAACCTCTAAAGATTTGTCAAATTCATCTAAAACCAAAGTTTTAATATGATCACTCGTAAAAGTTTCTTTGCGCAAATGATCTGCAATACGTCCGGGCGTACCAATAAGGATAGCGGGACGGTGTTTTAATTCGATTTTGTCTTTAGAAAAAGCGCGACCACCATAAACGGCAGTGGCTTTAAAACCTGCGCCAATTTCTCTTGTAACCTGTTCAATTTGAATAGCCAATTCTCTAGATGGCACCAAAATAAGTACTTGAACTTCTTGACAATCAATGTCTAAATAATTAATAATAGGTAACAAAAAAGCCAAGGTTTTGCCTGTGCCTGTAGGCGACAAAAGAACAATAGCATCATTAGAATTGATGGCAACTTGAGTTTCAGTTTGCATCGGATTGAGACGCTCAATACCTAATTTATCAAGTATATTTCTGTGTGTTTTTAATTGTTTTGGCATTTTGCAAAATTACAGTTAATAAAGATAGTATCTTGTAAAATAAGTTGTTGTTAGAATTGAAGTGTTGAAAGGTAAAAACCTACGCTTCTTCATCAGACGGTGGTCTGCCGTGAATTTCTTCATAAACAGTGTCAAAGTTTTCACGTAAATAAGCACGCAGCTTATTGCGGTAATCATCTCTTAACCAAATTAAGAAATTATTGGTACTGCGACTGATGCATTTTGAATAGCGCTGGATCCTAAAATCTATATCGTCATTCAGCATTTTAGCTAAAATTAAAGCATCAAATACATCTTCACTATTCTCAATACATATTTTAGCATGCTGGGTAATAGAGCGTTCTAACACTACTTTTGAAGACTCTCCCTTATGAACAGAATCTGTATATGTTTTTTTGATATTAAAACCTACCTCTTTAGAATTGCCAAACTCTGCCCTAAGATCTTCAGGCATTTCGTATCCAAAACTACTTTCAATATCCTCATCATTAAGTATTTTGTCAAGGTAATAATTGGGTGAGATAAAGATTTTTTGCCAATCTAAGTCGGCACCCCAAGGACCAAAACGGTGAAAATTATTACCTAAATCAATCACATTAAAGGTGGGCTTATTTTTTAGGATTCGTGAACCACGTCCAATCATCTGATAATATAAAGTAAGTGATTTTGTAGCGCGATTTAAAATAATGCTATCTACAGTAGGTTCGTCAAAACCCGTTGTTAAAATACTTACCGAAGTCAAAATAGCATCTGGTGTTTCTTTAAACCATTTTAAAATGTGTGCACGTTCTCTTTTTGTGGCAGTATTATCTAAATGTGCAATGGGATATCCTGCATCTTTAAAGGTATGATATACATATATTGACGTGTTGATACCGTTATTAAAGATTAAGGTTTTTTTATCTTTAGAACGTTCTTCGTAAGCCTGTAATAATTTGCCTAACATCACCGAATTTGTATATAAATCTTCTGATGATTTTACGGTATAATCGCCATTTGAACCAACAATTAAGGAGGTTAATCCAACATTATAAGAAAAGGTTTCTGGTGTTGCTAAAAATTCATCTTGTATTAAAGACGCAATGGTTTCGCCCACAATGAGTTCGTCATAATTTTTTTTCATTGGCAGCTCAATGTTAGAACTTAAAGGTGTTGCCGTAACACCTAAAATGAATGACTTGTCAAAAAACTTAAACAATTTGGTGAAAGAGTTATAATGTGCTTCATCAATAATAACCAATCCTATATCAGAAATATCAAGCTTGTTATCGTTTAAACGGTTATTTAAAGTTTCAACCATCGCCACAAAACAACTGTACTTTTCTTGATCGTCTAAATTAGCTTTGCTGTCAATCACTTTATTAACAACGTTAAACTCTGTAAGCATTTTTGAAGTTTGCTTACACAGCTCTATGCGATGGGTTAAAACGGCTACTTTTTTATTGTGATGTTTTAAATATTGTCTTACAATTTCAGAGAAAATGACCGTTTTACCGCCGCCAGTTGGCAATTGATATAGTAAATGATAATCATCTGCCTCTACCTCAAAACTCTTAAATATTTTATTAATGGCTTGTTTTTGATAGTTGTACAAGTTTTTTCCAACGATCCTCTCTTCTGTTTCTTTTTTTGATAATGGCACAAATAATATTTTTAGGAAGCGCAAAAGTACAGCCTTTAAAGGGTTTCTAACAAGTATTTGTTGGGATTTATTTTATAAACTTAAAAAACTTGGTCTCAATCAATATAAAAAAGGGCATCCTTGATATTGTACTTTTTGCAAATGATAGTCATTATATAATTAACCGTCATATGCAAAACAACCAAACAGATAACCGCGTAAAGTGGCACGCCTAAAAACTGCATCGGCCAATAATAAGTCCAAACCCCTAAAGCTATCGTAATGACTTCGCCTAGAGCGGGAAAAATCATCGCGATGATAAAAGTTAGAATGATTTTAGAAAGCAATGTTTTAGATGTCATTGTTACAATAAGTTGGCTTTCTAATTTATACATAAAATGGAATGCCAGCATCCATGCAAATGGCAACCAATAAGGGAATTCACGCCCACCAGACAAATCATGATAAGCCCAATAACTATTGCTCACACCCCAATATTCTCCTAAAACTCCTGCCGCACCAGTTAATATCATACCAATCAGCAGCATCCAATTTTTGGTTTCTGTTTTAAATAAATTGATATAAAATTTTATAGCAATATAAAAAGCCAATATAAGCGCTACCCATAAATCATGTTCATGGAGTAATCCTATAAAAAATCCTGCAATAATTAATTTGGCTGTTGCTTTAGCTATGGCTTTAAAAAATTTATCCTTTTGTTGTATGTAAAACATGCTTGTTTTTGCCTAATTATAAAAGGGCAAATTACAAAAATCTATTTTGTTTATTTAAATAAAGAACGGTCTAAATAGAGAGATTTTCATTTATAAGCGACATCTCTTTAAATTTCTGCCAATGCTGTTTTAAAGAGATGTCTTTTGATTCTTTAGAACCATTTAATCTGTTCTTTATATGCTCTTGATTATTCTCTTTTGAGGCTTCAAAAAACTTTTCAATAGACGCCAATTCGTTTACCAGCGCTAACTCCTTGTATTTGTTTAATTTGGCTATAGAAATTTCTCTATCATTTTCTGATGTAGTAACTTCAAGGTCATTTATTAATTTGATTTTGCTCTTATAACCCGACGTTTTAAATAACATTTTGGCTATTAATGCCGATAATTCGATGAGCGTTAAAATAAAAACCAAAAGATAATAGCGTGTTTTTAAAACACCTGTTGCGTCTTTTACCAAAAGTGACTGAAGAGCTTCGGCCTGGATTAAAGTTCCAAAAACTGCATTCGATTTTGTGAAACTAACCATATCATTAGCTATATCTTTATTAATGCTATTTATTTGGTTTTGAATATTTTCAATTTGTGGTAAATTCCTTTTTTGCAGTGCCACAAAACCTTCTTTATGACCCTCAAATATTTTTTCTTTTTGTTTAGAAATGACACTGTAACCTGTTTTTCCAGTGCCTCCAGTGCCATCCATTTCTTTTTTAAAATCGCTTTCTGCATTTAATAACGTTTCTGATTTTTTATCTAATTCAAATTGTAATTCTTTTTTCTGACTTTCAAAATCAGCCAATTCAACTTTGTGGAGCTTTTCGAGTGCTACTTTACGTTCTAAATTTTTCTTGTCAAATAAAATATGAGCTTCACGTTTAATTTCGGGTTGGTAAAATTTAAGAATCATAGGTTGAGATAAAAATATTCCCAATAAAATAGCGAGTATTAATCGGAATCCCAATCCGTAAAAATTAGTTTTACCAGAAGATAATGAGGCAATTAAAGCACGATCGAAACTCACAATAAAAAAGCCCATAAATAATCCTGCAATCATAGGAATAAGAAGATTTTCTGTGACTGTTTGAAAAAAGAATGCCCAAGCCAAAGTAGCATAAACACCAACTAGCAAAAGTAATACGCCAATTATTTTGGCGTGATATTCATCAACCTTACATTCAGAAATGATGCTCTTTTTGAATCCGGCAAGGTTCCACAGACTTTCTGAGACTTTAATTCTAATATTTTCTACTTTCAAGATATCTTCTAATTTTAACAGGGACTTTAAATAATTTTAAAAGCACACTATTAATAAGACCAAAAAAGTAGAAAAAAGTTACAGATTCTATCTTTTCTCTTTAATTGGGTTGGTTATAAACACATAAATAAAACTTAAAGTAAAAAGGATATATATTATTTTTTAATTTCTCCTGGATGATATTGCGATTCTTTATGTTTTAAAATAGCGTCTTTATAAAAGTAAACATCTTTAAATTGCCCTTTTGAATAAGGCAAAGCTTGATCTCCAAAATGAAGTGATTTTGAATTGCCACTATTTCCTCCAGCTAGCAAACTCTTAGCCTTTACTTTGTCGCCAAATTCTACCACAGCCACAAAACTATTGCCACGCGTACCATAAATGTGTTTGGTGTTATTGTTATAATTGGCTCCAAAAGCCGCTAATGCACCCCATCGACCAGAGGCTTGTCCTACAGGAATACTTGGCAAAGTATCATTAAAAGCTTGGCGGAGATCACCGTTTAAACGTTGGTAACGGTTAATCTCACCCCATGGCATTTTCCAAGTGCCAAAATCGGCAGTTAATTTATTTACAGATTTTGTAAAAATTTCTAAACGCTCTTTTTCTGGCGATTTACTTCCAAAATATTGCAGCATTTTCATATAAGATAGATCTCTTGGTTTGTATCCAAATCTTGCATAAGTCATTCCGTAATAATGTGCTAATGACATGGCAATAGAAATTTCTGATGTTTTATAATCCCATTTCCGCAAAACATTAATAGCTTCTTTTATATTGTTATTTCCTTTTGGATGATTATCGTAAGCTTTGATTAAACCCGGAATTAAATCTTCAAAAGCCGGTAAATAGGGATCGTAAGCTAGTGTGATCATTTTATCTATGGTCATGTCTTTGGCATTTTTAAGCAAATCCATGGCATGAATAGCACGATGATTCTGCACATTAACCGACATATATTTTGGGTAATCTGATTGTTTTGGACTGAATTCTCCAGCTGCTGTAAAAGGTGTTGAGTTACAATTCTGAATCCACCCATTTTCTGGATTTAGCAAATTAATAGTTTCATCAACATTGTGCAGTCCGTGCCAATCCGTTTCAGGATTACTGCCATCTAAGGGTTTTGCAAAATCATATTTTACATTTCTTTTAGGAATGAAATTGCCATGAAAATAGGCAATATTGCCTTCGGCATCAGCATAAACCGTGTTATTTGAAGAATTGGTACGCATATCCATCATTTTTCTAAAAGATTCATAACCATCTTTTTTTGATCTCACAAAAGATTGTTCAAGTGCTTTAACAGGACGCCACATCATAGATGTTGCCGTCCATTTATTGTCAATAATTTCGGTAATTGGGCCATGGTGTGTGCGGTACATAGTAAAAATTCTTTCTTTTAAACCGCCTCCGGCTGTATATTTTAAAGTGACATTCTCACTCATAACAGGTTTCCATTCATCTCCATATTTGTACATTTTTTTTCCATCCACTTCTTTTATGGTTTCCATATATTCATCAATAACATCTGTATATGTTGACGTGTGCATCCAGCCTGTTTTCTCATTAAATCCTTGATAAACAAAAAACTGCCCCCAAGTAACAGCGCCATAAGCATTTAATCCTTCTTCGCTTATTACATGTACTTCGGGTCTAAAATAAAATGAGGTATGCGGATTAATTAATAATAGTGCCTTACCAGATTTTGTCAACTTACCCGAAAGCGCAATGCCATTTGAACCTTTTGGCTCTTCAAAACGATTTTCATTTACAAGTCCGTTGCCATCGGTATTTAAAGCCAATTGTCTTTTATCTTCGTAAAAAGCTTTTATTCTTTTAGTTGAAACACGTTCAATATCACCACCAATAGAACCTTCGCTAAAATACATCGGCATCCATGGCTCAAAATGAGTTAGCAATTTTGGTTTCACTTCGGGATGTGTGTATATATAATAATTAATGCCATCCGCAAAAGCATCACACAATTTCTTAAGCCATTCTGGGCTCTGATTGTAATTTTCTATGGCTTGCTCTTTTGTCATAAACAAACGGGCGCGTAAATCGCTATAAATAGCTTGCTCACCCTCTACCTCGGCTAAACGACCAATGGCCCATATGTAATTGTGCTCAACGCGGTTAAAATCATCTTCACATTGCGCATATAACATACCAAAAACAGCATCGGCATCTGTTTTGCCATAGATATGAGGGACACCATAAGTATCGCGAATTATTTCTACATTTTTGGCTTGCGATTTCCAAGACTGTATTTCTTTTTCTTGAGGTGATTGACAAGATTGTGCTACAATTAACAAATAGATAATTGTAAAAAACTGAAAAGACTTTTTCACTTTTAGTGGATTTGTGGTTTGTTCTACAAATTTAAAAATTAATACGACAGTTTTTGGGTTTTAACAAACTAGTGTGTCTTTGCAAAGGCTGGCTGTGGTAATCTTCAGATTGAAACTCTCAAGTTAGAGATAACCACGTTGTCCAGATAACATCTGGACGCCTCGTTATGACGTCATTGCGAACGTAGTGAAGCAATCTCTTAATTGTAATAATAAGCTTGTTGCTTTGTGTTTTATTTAGACAGTTAGTTAATAATCAAGCAATTCTTGTAAAGCCACTTTAAAACGTTCTTTTGGTAAAAACTGATTCTCGAGTGCTTTGACAAAAGGCACAGGTGTATCAATGCTTGCAACACGTTTTATAGGCGCATCTAAATACTCAAAACAATTTTCGGTTATTAAAGCAGAGATATCTGAAGCAATACCGCCAAAAAGGGTGTCTTCTTGTAAAATAATGACTTTTCCTGTTTTCTTAACGGATGCAAATATAGCTTCTGTGTCAAGTGGTTGTAAGCTTCTTAAATCTATCAAATCACCATCTATAGAAGTCTCTTTTAAAACTTCTAAAGCCCAATGAACACCAGCGCCGTAGGTTATAATACTCACCGATTTTCCTTTATTTAAAAGGGCAGCCTTGCCAAGAGGAATGGTATAATAATCGTCTGGTACATCTTGATAAAGAGAACGGTATAAAGCTTTGTGCTCAAAAAATAACACCGGATTTTCATCGGCTATAGCCGAAGCTAAAAGTCCTTTAGCATCATACGGAAATGCTGGATAAACAACTTTTAAACCAGGGGTTTTGGTAAACCAAGCTTCGTTGGTCTGACTGTGAAAAGGGCCAGCGCCAACACCAGCACCACAGGGCATACGCAAAACAACATCGGCAGGTTGTTGCCAACGGTAAAACGATTTTGCTAATAAATTTATAACGGGATTGAATCCGCTTGTGATAAAATCTGAAAACTGCAATTCGACAACGCTTTTGTAGCCATTAATAGAAAGTCCGTAAGCAGCCTCTATTATAGACGATTCGCAAATAGGCGTATTTCGCACACGTTCTGCGCCAAAAGTCTCTAAAAAGCCTTCTGTCACTTTAAAAACACCTCCATAATCGGCAATATCTTGTCCCATTATGATGAGATCATCGTATTTCTGCATTGATTGAAACAACCCTTTAGAAATGGCATCTACAAAACGTATGTTAGACGTTTTTCCAGAAACTGCAATTTCTTTAAATCTTTGCGGATTGTAAACATCTTGCAATTCATTTTCTAACGAAGCTATAATAGGCTCTTCTGCAAAAGCTATAGCCAAATTGTCATTGATTTCTTTATTTATTTCTGCTCTAAAATTAATGTCTTCCTCTATAGTAATTAACTTATTATTAAGCAAATAATTGTAGTAATTCTGAACAGGATCTTTTTGAGCCCAAGATTTAAGAAGCTCTTTGGGAACGTATTTAGTGCCACTCGCTTCTTCGTGACCACGCATTCTAAAAGTCAAAAATTCAACTAAAACAGGCCGTGGATTTTCTCTAACACTTTTATCAAGTTCGGATATTTTGGTATAAACCTCAACGATATTATTACCATCAATTTGCAAACTTTCCATTCCATAACCCTTGGCTTTATCAATCATAAAATCGCAAGCAAATTGTTGATTGCTTGGCGTTGATAACCCATAGCCGTTATTTTCAATACAAAACAACACTGGAAGTTTCCATACCGATGCCACGTTTAAAGCTTCGTGAAAATCGCCTTCGCTTGTACCGCCATCTCCAGTAAAAACTGCTGTAAGTTTGTTGTTTTTCTTTAATAAATTGGCTAAAGCGATACCATTGGCAACACCTAATTGTGGTCCCAAATGCGAAATCATGCCAATGATGTTATACTCTTGTGTGCCAAAATGAAAAGAACGATCACGTCCTTTGGTAAAACCATTCATCTTTCCTTGCCACTGAGAAAACAGTCTGTATAATGGTATATTTCGTGATGTAAAAACACCCAAATTACGATGCATGGGCAAAATGTATTCATCGTTTTGCAAAGCCAGTGTAACGCCTACAGAAATGGCTTCTTGACCAATACCAGAAAACCATTTAGAGATTTTGCCTTGCCGCAATAAAAGCAACATTTTTTCTTCAATAAGACGTGGTTTTAAAAGACTTATATAAAGTGATATAAGCGTCTCTTTTGTTATTCCTTTGGTTGTAAATTGCATACTTAAATCAAAAAAATTAAGTATCAAATGTAACTATTTTTGTTGATAGGATATTAAAATAATCATAATATAATCACTGTGTAATATCAAAAAATAGTATCGTAGTATTTAACAAAAAACACCTCAAAACAATTAAGTAAGAGGTGTTTTAGAAATATTATAAAATATATTGAATATTATGGCGTCTACAGACCTTCGAATATTGAGTGCATCAGACGGTTTTTATCATTTATACTCTCTTCGAGTGAAATAGAAGTCTCTGTACGTTGTACATCTGGAATATTATCTATTTTAAAAATAATATCCTTAGCGTGTTTGGTGCTTTTAGCGCGGACTTTACAAAAAACGCCAAATTTACCAGTAATTAAATGTGCTACAGTTATTTCGGGTATTTTTTTAAGTTCAGTTATTACAAAATCGGTCCGAGAACTTTTTATTAAATGCAACCCAACATAAGCTATAAAAGAATACCCTAATTTATCGTAGTCTAATTTTAAGGTAGCTCCTTTTATGATGCCTTCTTCAAGCATTTTGTTTACACGAATATGTATTGTACCTGCAGAAACATTGTGCTTTTTCGCAATATCTGTAAAGGGTGTTCGGGCATTTTCAATAAGAATATCAATAATTTGATGGTCTAATTCGTCAATATGATACTTTTTCATTTTATCTAAATATTAATAATTTGCGAAATTCGGAATATTTATAGCTTATTCCTAATTAAAATTAATTTATTTTAAGTATTTGATAAAAAAACTAATCTAACATTAATAAAAGTTCATTTATAGAAGAAATCTGAAGGCCTTTTAGGTCTTTAATCGTATTAGCGCCGTAGTTGGCAAAATTACCTATTTTTTCTATAGTAGGAACTCGGGTATGCTTATTATTTTTGATTTCTTCAAGAAAGAGTATGCCAACAGACACATTACTAAATTGTCCATTTTGAAGTAAATTAACATTGGTAAAAACACAATCTAAATAGAGCGTGTCATTTTCTGGAATTTTATGATACGCATCTAAACTATCTATCTGATTTTGAGACGCTATTGTCAATAGCCCAGTTAACAGTGCTTTAAAATAGAAATAGCGCACCTCTTCCCTATTATAATCATTTGCGTAATGTCCTGCTTCAATTAAAATGGTGCAATAACCTTCTTTTTGAAAATTATCGCCTGTAGCATTTGGATAAAATTCGTCGTTATAACGTGATAAATTTTTGGGAATATCAGCGCAAAGCGATTTATACATTTCTACAATAACCGCCATAGCTTGTAAACGCTCGGGTGTTATTTTACGTGTCACCTCTGTAGAAGGCGATAAAAATGAAATACTTGCAGGCTCTTTGGTTTTGCCCACACTATAAATATTACGCTGATCGTGAAGATTAAAACAAAAATCTGGTTTGAAACTTTCTAAAGTTTGTCTAAGCAATTTACTTTCTACAGCATCTTGAGAAACTGCATCTCTGTTTAAATCAATTTGTTGCGCATTTACACGCGTATATGCTTTGGCACCATCGGGGTTAAGCATGGGGATGATTTTAAGCGTACAGGCATTTAAAACATGTTTGAATTCTTTTGATGTTTCTTCTGAATTAAATAGATTGAGTAAATCGAAAATTACTTTTGTAGCCGTGGCTTCATTGCCGTGCATTTGCGACCACATTAATATTTTAATGGGGCCAGAACCTAAAGTTATGGTATTAATTTGTTTTTTAAAAAAAGATACGCCAATCTGTTCAATTTTAAAAACAGATTTATATTTTGTTAACAGCGGTAGAATGGTTGCATAATGAATCCATTTTCCGCTTAAACTTTTCTCTTTAATTGATGTATATAAACTCTTCATAATTTTAAGTTTACAAATGTAATTAAAGAATAGTTTACAATTGTGATTATATAATTCAACAAACAGTTAACACTTGTGATCATAATTCATTCATATTAGGGGCTTATTAGGGGTTTTTGTAAACATTTTTAAATCGCACGTTTAAATAGTAGCAACTATCTTTATATCAGACTATATACAGTCTTTATATAAAGTATAATATTAAGTAAATTAATTACTATTTTTAAATATTTTAGCTTTGTGTTTCTAAAAACATTACATTTGTAACACAAAATAAAGTTACAATGGTAAACAATGAAGAATTTGCAAATCGCATCAAAAAGCTACTCTCATTTTACGCCATATCGGCTGCACAGCTGGCAGATAAAATTGGTGTACAACGCTCAAGTATCTCTCACCTCCTTTCGGGAAGAAACAAACCTAGTTTAGATTTTGTCGTAAAAATTATTCAAGCTTATGACGAAGTTGATCTTTATTGGTTGCTTAACGGGAAAGGAAATTTTCCTAAAATTGGTGGTGACTCTAATAAATCTGATATTAGCCCTATATCTTCTATAGAAAAAGACGCACAAGTGGATTTGCCTCTTAAGGCATCTTTTGTAAAAGCGACCTCAGATAACGCATCAGATTCCAAAAAAATAGAGCACATCATTATATTTTATAAGGATGGCTCTTTTAAAAAATACGAAGCGGTGTAATTTAATTATATAAACCACACCGCTTCTCTACTATTTTATTTGAGTATTTTCTATTGCTTCAAATCACTTATTCCTTTGTTTACAATATCTAAGAGTTCTTTTTCATTAGACAATTTGGCTTTCTTTTTTAAATCTATTATCTGTGTCATCATTTGCAACATCATTTTATCTGCACCATATTGTTTATACTGTTTGCCAGTTTTAACAAAACTATCAATTAAAACTTGAGTAGCTTCTTTGTTTGATGAACTGGCAATCCATTTAAAAGCTTCACCATACTCTTTTTGAACATCTTTATCTTGTGTCATAAACATACCAGCAACCAAATTTTTGGCTATAAAAGACATTTCACTTTCGTCCTTTTCTTTAATAAACATGCTTACCAAGCTGCCTGCCATAAACTTTTTAGATGCGGCTGGTAAAGCTTTAGAGGCTTTAAGAGCTTCGATATTGTCTATTTGGTAAAGTGCGCTAATAGCATTGCCCTGAACAGAAAATGATGGGCTCTGAGTGGCTTGCACAAATAGATTTTTATATTTCTTATTTTTCAATGTTCCTAAAGCTTTGATAGCACTTGCTTGAACCAATGTCTTAGGATCGTTTTTAACCAATTTTTCTACAATTTTGATTGCCTTTTTAGCCTTAGGTTTTGTTAAATCGATACTTTTAATGGCCAAAATTCTCAATCCGAAATACGGATCGTTTAGAGCGCTTGTTAATGTGGCGTTGGCTTCTATGTCATTTTGTTGTTTTGACAAGGCTTCTATTGCCGTGCGTCTGGCTTCATACGATTTCACATTTTTATACTGATAGCTATAATTAGCAGTTGTTTTTGTAGAATCTGTGATTTGAGCTAATAAATCTTTTTCTGGATCAACATCGATAAGCAATGGCGCTACATCAGCTGAAAAGCTTAAATCTTGAGAGTCTTTATCGACAAATAAATCATAATGCTGCACACCTTGTGGTGAATAAACATCAACCTTTAAAGGGAAATTAAAGGTTTTCTCTCCCTGTTTTAAATGTAATGTTACCTTTTTTGATTCTGAATTATATTTGTATGACACATCTAATTTTATATGCCCATTACCGAAATACCATTGATCAAAAAACCAATTCAAATCTTTACCGCTTACAGATTCTAGTGCTAAACGGAATTGTTGTACTTCGCCTGTGCCAAATTTATTATCTTCTAAATATTTTTTTAATCCTGCAAAAAAGGCATCATCTCCTAAAAAATTTCGAAGCATATGTAAAATATAACCGCCTTTATTGTAGCTTACAGCATCGAACATATCTTCTTTATCACCATAATGGAAGCGTACCAATTTTTTATCGAAGCTATTGCTGTTATAATAACCTTCTAAATCATTATGACGTAAGTCGTCGGCATGATCTTTACCATATTTGTAATCGCGCCATAAATATTCGCTATAATTAGCAAATGACTCATTTACAGTTAAGTTAGACCAGCTTTCGGCGGTTACTAAATCGCCGAACCAATGGTGGAATAATTCATGAGAAATAACATCTTCCCAAGAGTTCATGTCGATTAACTGACCTGGCACTTGATAGGCAGATTCTTGATGTAATACTGCAGTTGTATTTTCCATTGCGCCGCTCACATAATCTGTACCTACAATCTGATTGTATTTAGACCATTGGTATGCGACACCCAAACGGTCTGAAAAAAACTGAATCATTTCTGGGGTTAATCCAAAAATTTGTTTGGCATAAGGCGCATATTCTTTTGAAACATAATAATTGACATCTCTTCCTTTCCAAGAGTCTTTAATTATTTCATACTCGCCTATACCCATAAAGAAAAGATAAGGGGCATGGGGTAAATCCATTTTCCAATAATCTGTGCGTGTGCCATCTGTATTATCAGTTTGACTGGTCAATAAACCATTTGAGAGTGTTACAAATTTGTTAGGAACTGTGATATAAATCTCTTCTGTAGATTTCTGATTTGGCGTATCTAAAGTTGGAAACCAAACGCTGTTGGCTTCTGTCTCACCTTGTGTCCAGATTTGGGTTGGCTTGTCTGGATCTGTTTCTGTAGGGTCAATAAAATAAAGTCCTTTAGCATCAGTGATGGCAGCACTACCCTTTTGTTTGACTTCTTCTGGTCGTGCAATATATTTGATATAAATTGTGAAATTTTCGTTTCTACTATAAATATTTCCTAAATCTACTTTTAGCTTATTGTCTTTGTATGTGTAATTTAAAGCAGTATTATTAGCATCTGAAACCTTTTCTATAAGCATCGCTTTAGCGTCAAGTGTCACAGAATTTGTTGGATAAAAATGCGGTTTTAAAGTCAGCCAAGCTTCGCCATTCATCTGACTTTTAGCAAAATTAAAATCGACTTTTAATTTGGTGTGAACGAGGTCATTTACCTTGGTTCTCTCAGCTCTGTAAGGGCTTTCTTTAACATCTTGTGCGTTTACTAAAATGCTTGCACTTAGCATTACTAAAAGAATAAATAGTTTTTTAATCATGGTTTTGAATATTAGTTTTTAAAAATCAAATATAATTTTAATAATCGATAGAATTTTTAAATATTTGTTAAAAAAAACCACGCCTTAGGCGTGGTTTTTTATTTTGATGTCACTAATTTTAGAACATATCTCCCAAACCTTTAAGTTTTGAAGTGTCTATTTTACCAGATCTGGCTAACATTGCAAGTTTAGCTACTTTTTTAGCGTCCATTTTATCACCCAAAATTCTTACTAAAGCTAATCCCTTGTCGCTGGCATAGCCAAAAACAATCAGTTGATTTATACTTTTCTCGTCTCCTAGGTATTTAATAGTAACCATTGTGTTGCCATCTTTAAAGCGCATTAATTCTTTATATTGCTTTTTAGCTAATATCTTTTTAATTGCTTTTTTCTCTTTTTCGTAATCGGCTGTATTATTATCATTCTTTTTAAGAGCTAAAACATTAACTTTTTTGAAAGAGTTTACAGCGTCTTTCACTTCGTCAGAGACATCTTTAGTGTCAATCCCTAAAAGACTTGCTGGCAAATCTATAGCTAAAAAATTAGTATCATCTTGATGCTTTACAAAGTAGTTTTGCATTTCACTGTCATTTGTACAAGATATTGCCAAAATGAGTGTGATTATTAACAAGGCAATGTAATTTATAAATTTTATCATTATTACTGTTTTTTGGTTTTAATATCTTTAAAGTGTTCGCCTCCAGGAATATTCATTTTGGCGGTTAATTTTGATACTTGCTTAAGATCTATTTTTCCCGTTAAGGAAACAATAACACCTTGTTTTCTGCCATTTTCTGTACCATTAACATACATCAATAACTCATTCACAAAGTTTGGATCGCCACTTTGATCTACATACATTTTAACAATATCAGTGCCATCTTTTACGCGCATCAATTCTGTTAATTTATGCTTCTTTAAATAAGTAGTAAATGTCACTTCCATTTGCTTTGCTATATCTTGATTTTCTGTAGCAAAAACTTTCAATTCAGATAATCCTTTAATTAAATTCATATAGTCATCATCAGATTCTTGACCAATAGAACTCATTAAGCTAAAGAGCGATTTATTTACAACCACCACTTTTACGCCATCCATATCTTCGAATTTATCAAAGGCAGATTGGGCAAAACTTGATATTGGTAAAATGGCTAACATAAAGCCAACTAACAGTGTTTTAAGTGTTTTATTTTTCATTATTTCTAGGGTTTTAATTATTATTATTAAATTTATTTATTATCATTTTTAAATACAATGTCTTTTGTTCTGTCAAATTCTTGCAATTGCGCCATGGCAAAAGTCCCTTTGTTTAAGCTCTTTGATATTAAATCTAAAGCTTGTTGCGCTGTTTGGTAGTTCTGCACCAACTCTTCTTGAGATGGTTCCTTATCAAAAGGTTTTAAAACAAATACACTTATTAATAAAGCTACAGAGGCAGCGATTGACAACCATCTAAAAGTAGATGTGCTTTTTTTAATTGGCAGAACTTTCTTTTCAAAAGTTTCTGACCTCTTAATCTCAAAATAGCCAAACAAATCTTGGTATTCTTGCAAGTGTACTGGCACTTGTTGTGTTGTGAAGAATTTTCTTAATGTTACTTCTTCTTCTCGGCTTGTCTCGCCTTCAAAATACTTTTCTATTAATATTTCAATACTAGCTAATTCCATATTGATGTTTTTTTATAAGTTGTTCTCTAACTGTTTTTCTTGCTCTTGATAAAGCTACCCTTATGGCTGTTGGTTTTATGCCAACAATTTCTGCAATTTCATCAAAATCATAATCTTCTATATCTCTTAATTGAATGATTAATTTTTGTTGTTCTGTCAATCCTTCAATTATTTGGTGAACATAATCTACACTATCACTTAGTTCTACCATTCTTTCTAACGATATGTCATTACTTGTATAATTACTGTGAACCAAGGTTAAATTATTGGCTCTTTTTGATTTTAACTGATCAAAACAGTAATTCTTTGTCATTGTCATCGCAAATGCTTCAACATTTTTATACTCACTTAATTTATCTTTATTCTTCCACAACTTTAAAATCAATTCTTGCGTGGCGTCCTCTGCTTCATCAGTCGAAACAAGCAATCTTTTTGCTAATCGGAATACCTTATCTTTAAAAGGCATTACTAAATTTAAGAAAGCAGATTCCTGCATTTATAATTTGATTTAAGTTGGTTTTCTCTATTACGACGAACAAGTTATGATTTTGTAACATTATATTTCATCTTCCACTCATTTTTTTTAAATTGCAAACATTATATAGCTAACAGAAAATTTAAATAATGAAAAAGGTTGCATATTATATTCTTGCTTTTATAGTCATATCTAGCTTTACGCGATGTGCCGATAATTCTGAGAAAATTTCGCAAAATATAGAAGTCCAAAATTTTGTTTGGAAAGGTTTGAATGCTGTCTATTTTTGGAAAGACCAAATACCAAACCTCGATGAGTTTAAATATAAAAATCAAAGCGAATTAAATAGCTTTTTAGAAAATGCTGGCTCACCAGAAACGCTTTTCGAAAGTCTGATATTTGACCGCCATAACACAGATAAATGGAGTGTCCTTTTTGATGATTACATCACTCTTGAAAATATCCTGCATGGTATTTCGCTCAGCAATGGTATGGAATTCGGGTTGGTACATGAGTCAAATAACAACACAGATATTTTTGGTTATGTGCGTTATGTGTTTCCAAATTCTGATGCCGATTTAAAAGGCATAACACGCGGCATGATATTTAATTCGGTTAACGAAACAGCCTTAACAGTTAACAATTACAGAAGTCTTTTATTTTCTAGCGACACATCTTATAGTATTGAATTAGCAACTTATAATACAGATGGCACTGTAACTTCTTTAATCGATCCACTCACACTTTTACCCGATTCTTTCACCCTTTTAAAAACTGAGATTCAAGAAAACCCGGTTCATCTAACAAAAGTTATCACTAGCGGCGCTCATAAAATCGGTTACCTTATGTATAATGGGTTTTACAGCAGTTTTGATGGTCAATTAAACGATGCCATCGGTCAATTAAAAAACGAAGGCATTACAGAATTGGTGCTCGATTTGCGTTATAACGGAGGCGGTTCTGTGCGTACAGCTACATATTTGGCAAGTATGATTACTGGCCAATTTACCAATGAGTTATTTACAAAAGAGCATTGGAATGATAATTTGCAAAAACAGTTTGAAGATAATAATCCCGAATTATTAGTCAATAATTTTTATGATGCTTTAGCGGATGAGACACCTATCAATCATTTAAAATTAGATAAATTATATGTTATTACAACTGGCAGCACAGCTTCTGCTAGCGAATTAATTATAAACGGATTAAATCCTTATATAACCGTTAAAACAATCGGCACAAAAACAGTGGGAAAATATGTGGCTTCAATTACAGTTTATGATTCTGATGATTTAGGCCGTCAAGGTGCAAATCCCAATCATACCTATGCCATGCAACCCATCGTTTTAGAAGAGCTCAACAAATTAGGCGAAAACGATAAAGATGGTTTTGATCCAAATATTGCACTACCAGAAGCTTATGGAAATTTAGGAATACTAGGTGATGTAAATGAGCCTCTTTTTAAAGCAACAATCGATTTAATAACAACTGGCGGAAAGTTTAATTCATTGCCAACTTTTAATATCGGAAAACCAATAACAGGTTCAAAAGAAATGCTGCTTAAAAATACAATGACCGTTGATAAAAAACTAATGCTGATTCCTAAATTTTAGTAGCAATTACCTTTGAGCTCATTTGAGATATTTTCATTTTGAGATGCGGCATATTTAAAACCTTTTTTCCACCATTTTTCCATTTTTCCCTTTTCAAAAACCAAAGAATTTGTGGTTAATATGGTAGGTGTATAATATAAATGCAAACAGGCGTTGTTATTTTTCGCTTCCAATTTACCTATAATAATATCCTGCAAGCCACCTTGCTCAAGCATAAATCCAAATAAACTCGTCAACATTTCAAACGGATTTCTTGAAGACATCCTGTTAAACTGAGGCATTTCTGTTTCTAAAATTATGACATCAATTTCTGTAGCACCCAATTCAATGGCTTTTTTTATAGGAACCAAAGTACCAAAACCACCATCGGCATATTCAAAATTATCTTTTTCTAAAACACTCATAAAAGGGGCGTAATTGCTCGAAGCCCAAATCCAATCACAATAATCGTCATAGCTACAATCCTTTAATCGTTTGTACTCAACTTGATTTAGGGTAATATTAGAAACCGTTACCACCACTTCTTTATGTGAATCTTTAAGCGCATAAAACATCTCTAAAGTGACATTTTTTCTAATAAGCTTTCTTAAATTTTCACTTTTCCCAAAAGTTTTGGCCCCTTTTAAAAAACTTAAAATTAAATTAAAATGATTAATACTTACACTACTGTAGCCCTTGTATTTTTTAAATTTAAACGGATTCAAATTAAAAATATCGTGTGCAGATATATTGGTATAAAGCTCTTTAAGTTCTTGAACTTTATTTAATGCCAAATGGCTTATCATTAAACTTCCGGTAGATGTGCCTACTAAAATATCATAATCTTTATGTGCTTCTTCAATTAAGTATTGGGCAATGCCACCACCAAAAGCCCCTTTACTCCCACCACCTGATATTACTAATGCTTTCATATGATTATTTGTATATATAGTCTATTTTTTAAAAAACACTTACATTTGATAAAATTAGTAAATCTATGACTCTTAAAAGTTTTTTAATTGTGTTTTTTGGATGTTTTTTAACACTACACGCCCAAGAGAAAAAAACACTTTCAATGACTACAATACTTAGCTCTAAAAATAATTATAGGGCCATCGAAGTTTTAAACGATTCAACGTTGTGGTTTGCCAACAGTGGCGGGCAAGTTGGCAATGTTACTCTGAGCGGAAAAGTAAATTATTACACAATAAAAGACAGTTTAAATAACCATTTTCGCGCTATAAGCAGTAGCTCTAAACACTTGTATGCACTCACTATTGCAAGCCCAACAAGATTATATCAATTTAAAAAATACAATTACAGTAATCCTGCTGCGATAGTTTATACAGAAAATCATCCCAAATCTTTTTACGATGCCATGGTGTTTTTTGACGACAAAAATGGCATCGCTATGGGCGATCCAACAGATGCTTGCTTGTCAATTATAAAAACAAACGATTCTGGCAATACTTGGACAAAAATTCCCTGTGCTGATGTGCCTTTAAGTGCCGATGGCGAAGCTGCTTTTGCAGCCAGCAACACCAATATTGCACATCATGGTAACAAAGCATGGATTGCCACAGGCGGCTTAAAATCGCGCATATTTTACTCCGCAAACAAAGGCAAATCGTGGCAAGTATTCAACACGTCATTTATTCAGGGTAAGGCAACAACGGGTATTTATTCAGTCGATTTTTACGATGCTAAAAATGGTGTTATATGCGGTGGCGATTATACAGATAAATCTGCCAATCAAAATAACAAAGCCATTACCAAAAACGGTGGCAAAACGTGGACTATTGTAGCCAATGGCAAATTACCAGGCTATATAAGTTGTGTGCAATATGTGCCTCAAACGAAAGGAAAGGAAATTGTTGCTGTTTCTACCGAAGGTATTTACATCTCTAAAGATGGTGGTTTGAAATGGAAACAGATAAGTAAACAAGGTTTTTTTACGATCAGATTCGCAAATAAACACCGTGCTTTTTTGGGAGGTCAAGGTAAAATAGCTGTTTTAAATTTATAGCTAAAATGAAGAATAGTATCTATATCTTAATGTTTTTAATCATTAGTTTTAGTCTTACTAATTGTTCAAAACCCACCACTATTTTTAAGGGGTTTGACTGTCAATCTACAGTAAATATCAAAGATTTAGAAACTGTTTTAGACGCTAATAATAACTTTAGTTTAGATATTCCAAAATATTGGAAAACAGAATTGTATTTTGATAACTCATCCTCTATATTTACCACTGCCGATACCACAAAACAACTCACAAAAACATACCTCATTAAAGCTTCTTTAATTTCAGGAAAACTAGATTTAAATAAAGAAACTATTCAAAAAATTAAGGAAAGTATAGAAGCGTCAAATAGTGAGAGTATCCTGTCTGTTAAAGATGGCCTTTTTGATAACAAACAAGCGTTGCTCATCCAAAGTAAAAGCAATAAAGAGACATATAAAAAATCTGTTCTTCACTTATATATGCCCATTTCTTTTAAACACTATTTTGAGATAGAAATCCATTGTTATGGCACAGAAAAAGTTGAAGAAAGGTTTTGTGAAGCAATAGACCACATTAATTCATTAAAAATAACCGAATTGTAACGTATACATTGTACAGTTTGTGAGGTTTCACTAATTTTGGCAGAAATTTTACAAAAACCATGCAAAAGCTCATAGACAGATTTGTATCGTACATTACTATAGATACCCAATCGGATCCCAATAACCCCGAATTTCCAAGCACTCAAAAGCAATGGGATTTGGCCAAGGTTCTAGAAAAGGAGCTCAATGAAATTGGACTGTCTGATGTTTCTTTAGATGAGAATTGCTATTTAATGGCAACGCTTCCTTCAAATGTGGCGCACAAAGTGCCAACAATTGGTTTTATAGCACATATAGACACAAGCCCCGATTTTACAGGTATCAATGTCAATCCACAAATTCATAAAAATTATGATGGCAAAGCCATCATCCTTAATAAAGAGGAAAATATTGTGCTTTCTCCAGAAGATTTTGACGATTTGTTACAATATAAAGGTCAAACCCTTATTACGACTGATGGCACAACCCTGCTTGGCGCTGATGACAAAGCAGGTATTGCCGAAATTGTAACGGCAATGGAATATTTAATCAATCATCCTGAAATAAAACACGGCACCATTAAAATTTGTTTTCCTCCAGATGAAGAAGTTGGTAAGGGCGCTCATAAATTCAACGTTAAAGCTTTTGCAGCCGACTGGGCTTACACAATAGACGGCAGTGAAATAGGTGAATTAGAATACGAAAACTTTAACGCTGCTGGCGCTTTGGTTGAGATAAAAGGAAAAATTGTACATCCTGGTTATGCCAAAGGAAAAATGATAAATTCTATAAGCATTGCTTCTCAGTTTATAGCAATGCTCCCTGCTGACGAAGTACCAGAAAGAACAGAAGGTTACGAAGGTTTTTATCATCTTACTAATATGTCTGGCAAAGTAGATTCAACTACTTTAGGCTATATCATTAGAGATCACGACAGAGCTAAATTCGAAGCACGTAAAGTTTATTTTCAAGAGACTGTAAATCAGTTAAACAAAGATTTAGGTAAAGATTTGGTAAAAGTGACCATTAAAGACCAATATTACAACATGCGCGAAAAGGTTGAACCTGTAATGCATATTGTTGATATTGCCGAAGAAGCCATGATAAAAGCAAATATAAAACCAAATATTAAAGCCATACGCGGTGGTACAGATGGTTCTCAATTATCTTATATGGGCTTGCCTTGTCCCAATATTTTTGCCGGTGGTCATAATTTTCACGGACGTTATGAATATGTGCCTGTAGAATCTATGCAAAAAGCAACCGAAGTCATTATTAATATAGCGCAGATTACTGCCCAAAAATTCGAATAAAACTCAAAATGGATACTAAAATTTTAAACAGTTTAGCAAATAAATACGGCACACCTCTTTATGTGTATGATGCCGACAAAATTTCATCTCAGTACAACAGAATTACTTCAGCCTTTAAGTCGGTTAAGAGTGTTAAAATAAATTATGCTGTAAAGGCATTGTCAAACATTTCTGTTTTAAAACTGTTCAAATCGTTTAATTCGGGTTTAGATACAGTATCTATCCAAGAAGTTCAATTGGGTTTAAAAGCTGGGTTTTTACCAAAAGACATCATTTTCACACCCAATGGTGTATCTCTTAAAGAGATAGAAGATGTCGCTAAATTAGGCGTTCAAATAAATATAGACAACTTATCTATTTTAGAGCAGTTTGGTCATCATTATCCAAATATTCCCGTCTGTGTGCGGATAAATCCGCATGTTATGGCAGGTGGTAATCGGAAGATTTCTGTTGGGCATATCGATTCTAAATTTGGCATTTCTATTCATCAAGTTCCTCATATATTGCGTATTGCAGAAAATACTAAAATGACCCTTAACGGTGTTCATATGCACACAGGATCTGATATTTTAGATATCGACACTTTTATAATTGCTACAGATATTTTATTTGATGTAGCAAAAGGATTCAAAGATCTTGAATTTATTGATTTAGGTAGCGGATTTAAAGTACCTTATAAAGACGGCGATATTTCTACAAATATTGAAGAATTAGGCGAAAAATTGAGTGTCCGTTTTAACGAATTTTGCAAAGATTATGGTAGAAATATCAGTTTGATGTTTGAGCCTGGTAAATTTTTAGTGAGCGAATCTGGTAGTTTTTTAGCCAAAGTAAATGTTATAAAACAAACAACTTCTAATGTTTTTGCAGGGGTTGATAGTGGGTTTAATCATTTAATAAGACCTATGTTTTACGATTCTTACCATCATATTACAAATATTTCTAATCCTAAAGGTCGCGAACGTTATTACACAGTTGTAGGTTATATTTGCGAAACAGACACTTTTGGCGCTAACCGTCGCATTAATGAAATTAATGAAGGAGATGTTCTATGTTTTAACAATGCGGGGGCATATTGTTTTTCTATGGCGTCGAATTATAATTCGCGTTACAGACCAGCAGAAGTGCTTTATTATAAAGGTAAAGATTATTTGGTAAGAGAACGTGAAACCTTTGACGATATCATCAAAAATCAAATAGAAATAGAACTGTAATCAGTTTAGTGTTTTATCGCAATAATTGTCGAAATAAGCATAATGATACCAGTAAAAACGTTTAAATAAATAACCAATTTTCGGAATTTAAAAGCGTTTATACGCGATGCTATTTTCACGCCCCAACCCGATCCTAAAAATAGTAAAGGCAATGCAAAGGCAGAATATTTAATTGTTTCTAAACTTAGCAAACCTTTATAATAAAAAGCTATGGTGCTAAACAGACTAGACACAACCATAAACCAAATAAATATACTTCTAAAAAGTTCTTTACTATAACCTTTTCTGTCTAAGGCGATAACCAATGGCGGTCCACCAATAGAAATACTGCTTGTCAACAAACCACTTATAAAACCAGCAAACACAATGGGTTTTGTAAGATTCTTTTTGGCTAATTTAACGCCAGACAACATTTTTAATGAGAATATGATGACTAAAAAGCTTATCACCAATTTTAAAATATTGGCATCAATATAAGTCAAAACATAAATCCCAAAAGGAATACCTAACAACGATGCAATCATCATTGGGATGATATAATAGGCACGGACTTTTTCTTTAAGTTTGATTAAAACCATAACACTCGTTACCAAATTAAAGATAACCAAAGCAGGTACTAAAACATTCATAGGGAAAATAAAAGACAGCACAGGAATGGCCAATAAAGAAAAACCAAATCCGGTTATTCCTTTAATTACCGAAGACGTGAGAATTACCAAACCCGTAATTACCAAAAGGTAAAATTGTATGTGCATAATGTTTTATAAACGTTCAAATTTAGTTAATTAGACTTATATCCTGCTTTTTATTTTTAGTTAATATTTTATTAATTTTCTTACAAAATAACAATAGATTTTTCTCACTGAATTAGTGAATTCTTAAATATCACACTTAAAAATTAGTAATAATTTAGTAACTATTAAATTCCAATAAAAAATTATTTAAAATATTGCAAATCACTCTTTATATGTCAATTATTTAATTATTTTTGCTGCATGAAATTATTTTATAAACAAATAACTAATACTCATTCAAACGCTATTCCTTATATGCGTTTCACTACTACTTCTACAGGTACTACCCTTTGGGGTTAATGTACTATTATATCATCCACAAGACTCTTTTTTTACAACTAATAAACATAAAGATTACCCTATTAATCTTATAAAAATATCATGAAAATATTAAAATTTGGTGGCACTTCTGTAGCAAATGCCAAAGTTATAAAGAATACATTATCAATCATCAACAATAAAGCAAGAGAAGAAACAATTGCCGTTGTTGTCTCTGCATTTAGCGGTGTTACAAATACTATTTTAGAGATTGCCGATCTCGCTTCACAATCTGATAGCAATTACAAATCAAAACTCAAAGAACTTGAGCAACTGCATGTTGATGTGTCAACTGAATTAATTGCAACATCCGCTCAAAGCGACGTTTTAAATAAAGTTAATGCCCTATTTACTACACTAAGTAATTTAATTGAAGGCGTTTATCTAATTAAAGAATTGTCTGACAGCTCTAAAGATAAAATTGTAAGCTTTGGCGAATTATTATCTTCTTATATAATTACCGAAGCTTTAAAGGCTGAAAATGCCGATGCCATACGTTGCAATTCGCAGGATATTATTGTTACTGATAACAATTTTGTAAATGCCAATGTCCATTTTAAAGCAACCAATGAAAACATCAAAAAATATTTTGACGAAAACACCCATCAAATAGTAATACTTCCGGGTTTTGTCTCAAAATCAAAACAAGGGAATTATACCACTTTAGGCCGTGGTGGCTCCGATTTTACAGCAGCCATTCTTGCCGCGGCTTTAGATGCCGATGTTCTTGAAATCTGGACAGATGTCAGTGGTATGTTTACTGCCAATCCTAAATTGGTTAAACAAGCCAAACCCATTGCGCAAATATCCTATCAAGAAGCCATGGAATTGTCTCATTTTGGTGCCAAGGTTATTTATCCGCCTACCATCCATCCTGTTTTACTGAAAAATATCCCAATTTTAGTCAAAAATACTTTTGCGCCAGACGATGCAGGTACACTTATTACGAATACGAGTTCAGATAGCAACCATTTAATAAAAGGCATCACACATATAGAAAATATTGCTTTGCTAACCTTAGAAGGTAGTGGTATGATTGGTGTTCCGAGCATTGCCAAACGTTTGTTCGAAGCCCTTTCAAACGAAAGTATCAATGTTATTTTAATTACCCAGGCTTCATCCGAATATTCTATTTGTATCGCCATGCAAGAACAAGATGCCAATTTAGCCAAAGAAGCGATAGAAGATATCTTTGATTTTGAAATTGAAAGACACCGTATTAATCCTATTGTCGTAGAAGTTAATTTAGCAATTGTAGCCGTTATTGGTGATAACATGAAAAGCCATCAAGGTATTAGTGGCAAAATGTTCCGTACTTTAGGACAGAATAATGTGAATATTCGCGCCATTGCGCAAGGGGCTTCAGAAAAAAACATTTCGGCGGTCATCTCTAAAAACGATGTCAAAAAAGCGTTGAACACTTTGCATGACGCCTTTTTTGAAGGCCATATAAAACAGCTTAACCTATTTATAACTGGTGTTGGTAATGTTGGACAGAACTTAATAGAGCAACTCATACAGCAAACAGATCATCTTAATAAAAATTTATTCCTGAATATCAGAATAATCGGATTGTCGAATTCTAGAACCATGTATTTTGACGAAGAAGGTGTCGATTTAAAAAACTGGAAAGAGCTATTGGCCAATGGTCAAAAAGCGGGCTTAGAGGACTTTTACAAATCGGTTAAACAACTGAATTACAGAAACAGTATTTTTGTAGATAACACAGCTTCAGAAATTGTAACAGACATGTATGCGGCTTATCTTAAAAGCAACATAGCCGTTGTAACTTGCAATAAAATTGCCTGTGCAAGTTCTTCAGAGAACTACAATTTACTCAAGCGTTTATCTAGAGAATACAATGCCCCATTTTTATACGAAACCAATGTTGGCGCAGGATTACCTGTCATCAATACCTTAAATAATTTAATTGATTCTGGCGATAGTGTCCGTAAAATTCAAGCTGTTCTATCAGGAAGTTTAAACTTTATTTTTAATACGTTTAACGCTTCAAACACTTTTGTGGCTGTTGTAAAACAGGCTGGCGCCGAAGGCTATACAGAACCCGATCCAAGAATCGATTTAAGTGGTGTTGATGTGATGCGAAAAATATTGATTTTAGCACGAGAAAGCGGCTTCAATATGGAGTTAGAAGACATTGAAAATAAAGCGTTTTTACCAGAAGCCTGTTTAAAAACCGATACTGTTGCAGATTTTTATGACAGCCTAGAAAATGAAAACGACCATTTTAAACAATTAAGTGCTAGCGCTATTGCTAATGATTGTCAATTAAAATATGTAGCCGAATTTAACAACGGAAAGGCAAATGTGTCTTTGCAAGAAATAAGTTCAGATCACCCATTTTATAATTTAGAAGGCAAAGATAACTGTGTGTTGTTTTTTACAGAACGCTATCCAGAGCAACCCTTAATTATAAAAGGTGCTGGTGCAGGTGCTGGTGTTACAGCATCGGGTATTTTTGCAGATATCATCAGAATTGGTCGTAAATAATTTAAATTAGCCCCATGGATCAAATCAAAATATTTGCGCCCGCTACCGTAGCCAATGTCTCTTGTGGCTTTGATGTTTTAGGTTTTGCCTTAGACACCATTGGCGATGAGATGCATATCCGTAAATCGGATAAAAAAGGCATTACAATCACCAAAATTGTTGGCGAAGATTTACCCTATGATGCTAAAAAAAATGTGGTTGGTGCCGCAGGTTATGCCTTGCTTGACGCCTTAAATTCTGATGCTGGTTTCGAAATTGACATCTATAAAAAAATAAAACCAGGCAGTGGTATTGGCAGCAGTGCTGCGAGTGCCGCAGGAACTGTTTTTGCCATTAATAAATTATTGGGTAATCCTTTTAATAATACCGAATTAGTCCGATTTGCAATGGAAGGCGAACGTTTGGCTTGTGGCTCGGCTATAGCCGATAATGTGTCGGCTGCTTTGTTTGGCGGTTTTACTTTAGTCCGCAGTTATGCGCCTTTAGATATTATAAAAATAAACACCCCAAATCAGTTATACGCCACGGTTATTCATCCACAAATAGAAATTAAAACAGCCGATGCCAGACGTGTTTTAAAAGACACTGTGCCTTTAAAAGATGCCATAAAACAATGGGGCAATGTGGGCGGATTAATAAGTGGTTTATATACCGAAGACTACGGGCTCATAAGCCGCTCTTTACACGATTATGTTGCAGAGCCTTTTCGTTCTGTTTTAATTCCTGGTTTCGATTTGGTCAAACAAAAATCTATTGAAGCAGGGGCGCTAGGTTGTGGTATTTCGGGTTCTGGCCCTTCAATATTTGCATTGAGCAAAGGTTTAGAAAATGCCCAAAAAGTAGCCGATGCCATGAAAGAAGTCTATAAAAATATTGGCATCGATTTTTATGTTTATGTTTCAAAAATAAACACCGAGGGTGTTAAAATTATTTCCTAACAAAAATTAAAATGCAGTATAAAAGTTTAAACGGAAAAGCCAAAGAAGTCAATTTTGAAGATGCCGCTATAAAAGGTATTGCCGAAGATAAAGGGCTTTATTTTCCTAAAAATATAACCCCACTACCCGCTTCTTTTTTTGAAAATATAAATGAGTTCTCAAATAATGAAATTGCCTTTAAACTGATTAAACAATTTGTAGGCGATAGCATCCCAAAAGACATCCTCAAAACAATTATTGAAGGCACTTTATCCTTCGATTTTCCATTAGTTTCCATAGAACCAAATATTTATGCTTTAGAATTGTACCACGGCCCTACAATGGCTTTTAAAGATGTGGGTGCGCGTTTTATGGCAAGGTGTTTTTCTTATTTCAATAAGAATAATCCCAACGAAGTGACTGTTTTAGTGGCCACTTCTGGCGATACTGGTGGCGCTGTAGCCAACGGATTTTTAGGTGTTAAAGGCGTAAATGTTATTATTTTATATCCCAAAGGAAAAGTGAGCGACATTCAAGAAAAGCAACTCACAACCTTGGGGCAGAACATCACTGCATTTGAGGTGAACGGCACTTTTGACGATTGTCAAGCCATGGTAAAAGAAGCTTTTTTAGATACCGATATCACTTCAAAAAAACAATTGACATCGGCAAATTCTATAAATATTGCCCGTTGGTTGCCACAAATGTTTTATTTTGTTTTTGCTTACAAACAACTCAAAGACAAAGAAAAACCCCTTGTTTTTGCTGTCCCTAGTGGTAATTTCGGCAATATTTGTGCAGGTATGATGGCTCAAAAATTGGGTTTACCTGTTAAAATGTTTATCGCTGCCACAAACATAAATGCTGTTGTGCCCAACTATTTAGAAACGGGTATTTACGCGCCAAAACCCTCTACACAAACCATTGCCAACGCCATGGATGTTGGCGATCCGAGTAATTTTATACGCATCCAACATTTGTTTGACGACGATTTAGAGCGCTTAAAAGAAATGTTGTATTCAGAATCTTTTACGGATGATGAGACACGTGCCGCCCTAAAACTATTAAAAGAAAAATTTGACTATTTAGCAGATCCGCATGGTGCTATTGGGTATCTCGGACTCAAATCTTATTTAAAAACAGATACAAACTGCCAAGGTGTTTTTTTAGAAACCGCCCATCCTGTCAAGTTTTTAGATGTTGTTGAGCCTGTTATAAAAGAAAAAATTGAAATTCCAGAACAAATTAAAGACGTGCTTACAAAAGAGAAATGCGCCAAAGAGATTAGTAGCTACGCCGAATTAAAAGCGTATTTATTGCAATAATGCTGTAAGTTTACGTTTCTCCTACGTCTAAAAAAAATCATTTAACCAATTCAAAAATCATGAAAAAATTATTTTTTTTAGCAATTGCTGCTTCATTAAGCCTTACCGCCTGTAAAAACGAAACGAAATCAGTCTCAAAGACAGAACCTGCAGTAGCTATTGTTGACAATACAAAACTCGGAATCGATATTAATAGCAATCCACAAGGATTGGCTGTTGGAAGTCAAGCGCCAGATCTTACTTTTACCTTGGCTGATGGCACTTCAGAAACATTGGCCAATCTTTATAAAGACCAACCAATTGTTGTCTTTTTTTATAGAGGTTATTGGTGTCCTGTGTGTAACAAACACTTATCCGCTTTAGCGAAACAAGCCGAAACCATTGAAGTCAAAGGTGTGAAACTTGTAGCCATTACGCCAGAAACATACGAAAATGTAGAGAAAACCAAAAAACAAACCGGCGCTCATTTTACCATAATTTCTGACACAAATAATGCTGCGTTAAAAGCTTTTGGTGTAGATTTTAAGGTCACTGATAAATACCAAAAAATGATTCAAGACCATTTAAATGCTTCTATAAAAGAAACCAATGGCGCTACAGATGCCGTTTTACCAGTTCCGGCGACATATATTATAGATACAACAGGAGAAATTGTGTACCGCCAGTTTAATCCAGATTATAAAGACCGTGCCAGTGTTGACGATATTTTAGCGCATTTACCCAAATAACATTTATAGATTGCCTCTTTTAAAAGTCTGCTATAATTTAATTGTAGCTGACTTTTTTTATGCCCTTTAATTAATAATTCTCTTTTAAAAATGTACTTTTGTGACAGCTTTTAAAAAGAAAAATTTGTTATGAAAAATATAGCTTTATCACAAACACACGAAGCGCTTGGCGCTAAAATAGTACCCTTTGCCGGCTACAATATGCCTGTGCAATACGCAGGTGTAAATGCCGAACATCTTACTGTAAGACAAGGTGTTGGTGTGTTTGACGTATCACATATGGGTGAGTTTTTTCTTAAAGGAGAAAACGCTTTAGCGCTCATCCAAAAAGTAACAAGTAATGATGCTTCAAAATTGGTAGATGGCAAAGTTCAGTACACTTGTCTGCCAAATTATGATGGTGGTATTGTAGATGATTTATTGGTTTATAAAATTGCCGACAACAACTACATGTTGGTGGTAAATGCTTCGAATATAGAAAAGGATTGGGATTGGATTTCTAAGCACAATGATCTTAAAGTAGAGATGACAAATGCTTCAGACAAACTATCGCTTTTAGCTGTTCAAGGACCAAAAGCCACACAGGCTTTACAATCTTTAACGGATGTTAATTTGTCTGAAATGGGTTATTATACTTTTAAAACAGACACCTTTGCCGGCATAAAAGATGTTATTATTTCGGCTACGGGCTATACTGGCAGTGGCGGATTTGAAATCTATTTTAAAAACGAAGATGCCCAAGAAATTTGGGAAGCTATTTTTAAAGCTGGTGCCGATTTTGACATCAAACCTATAGGTTTGGCAGCTAGAGACACCTTGCGTTTAGAAATGGGCTTTTGCTTGTATGGCAATGATATAAACGACACCACCTCGCCTATTGAAGCAGGTTTGGGATGGATTACCAAATTCACCAAAGACTTTATAAATGCCGAAGCCTTAAAAGCACAAAAAGATAATGGTGTTTCTAAAAAACTGATAGCCTTTTCTATGATAGACCGTGGCATTCCGCGTCACGATTACGCCATTGTTGATGCCGATGGTAACAACATTGGTGTGGTTACTTCTGGCACCATGAGCCCTTCTTTAAAACTAGGTATTGGCATGGGTTATGTTTCTGCCAACTATGCCAAAATGGGCTCAGAAATTTATATAGCCGTTCGGAATAAAAATCTCAAAGCCCAAGTGGTAAAGTTGCCTTTTTATAAAGGATAAATAATAATTCTTTTCCCCGCTAGCGCGAGCGTCACGTGCGTGCAGATAAAGCTTTAAAATATTTTAGAGATTGAAAGAAATTAGTTTTATTAGTACGAGCAAGATGCGCGCACCAGCTTGTGAACATCGTTGCGTGTGTATAAAATCACGTTTAAAAAAATTCAGGATGACGGCCTTTAACATCTTTATAAAAATCATAAAAATATTTAAAATCGGCCTCCTTATCATCGGTGGTATAATAGGGTTCTGAGAATTTTACATTTTTATGCTCAAAATCTAAAGCAATCATCACAATCGGAACTTTTGCCCCTTTGGCAATATAATAGAAACCCGTTTTCCATTTACCCGTTTTTTTACGTGTGCCCTCAGGGCTCATCGCCAAAACAAATTTTTCATTTTGATTAAAAATAGCGATGATTTGATCTACAAAATTATTGTTTTTGCTGCGGTCAACCGGATAACCACCCAACCATCTGAAAATAAATCCGAAAGGGGACTTAAACAAACTGTCTTTTCCCATATAATTTGTTGGAATGCCTAAAGTGTATTTTACTAAAATTCCGAGTGGAAAGTCATAAGTACTTGTATGAGGCGCCGCAATCATTATATATTTTTTTAAATGCTTTGGATAGGTATTTGTAAAAGACCAACCAAGAATTCTTTTATAAAAAAACATTAAGATTATTTTCATCAAATTATTTTATTAATTGGTTTTTTTTAAGGTCATCAAATTTAAAAATATTAATTTTATAAACTAATTTATTAATGATGGATATTACTTTTGGCATTGTAGGCGGCATAATCTTTTTGATTCTCGGTTATTTTATTGGTTTATTTAAGGCAAAATCGGCTGCGGCAAAAGAAAATGCAATGTTGAGCTCTGTAAACGAGATGCTCTTGGCAGATAAGACCAAAGCAGTTCAACAGATTGAAACACAAACAACAGATTTCAACAACCTCCAAATAGCCCTTGCTAAAAAGGAAAGTGAACTTTCAAACATCCAAGAAAAATTAGACACACAAAAAGAAGATTTAAGCAATCTTCAAGAGAAATTCACCAAAGACTTCCAGTTACTTGCCAATAAAATATTAGAAGAAAAATCGAGCAAGTTTACCGAGACAAATAAGGAAAATATGCAGCAGATTTTAAATCCGCTTCAAGAAAAAATTCTAAGTTTTGAGAAAAAAGTGGATGACACTCAAAAGGAAAGTATTGGTATGCACGCTTCGCTTAAGGAACAATTATCAAACCTTAAGGATTTAAACGTACAAATGAGTAAGGAAGCACTTAACTTGACAAGAGCTTTAAAAGGAGATAGTAAAACACAAGGAAACTGGGGCGAATTAGTATTAGAACGTGTTTTAGAAAAATCTGGTTTAGAAAAAGACAGAGAATATTTTGTGCAGCAAAGTTTTACAAATGACGAAGGAAAAAGAATACTTCCTGATGTTGTGATTCATTTACCAGATGCTAAAAAAATGGTGATTGATTCAAAAGTATCATTAACTGCATACGAGCAATACGTTAATACTGATGATGATATTGATAAGTCTCAATTTATAAAAGAACATGTAAATTCATTAAAACGTCATATCGAACAATTAAGTGAAAAGAAATATGAAGATATTTATAAAATTGAATCTCCAGATTTTGTCTTGTTATTTATTCCAATTGAACCTGCTTTTGCCGTTGCACTAAATGCAGACAATCAGCTTTACAACAAAGCTTTCGAAAAGAATATTGTAATTGTAACACCCACAACCCTTTTAGCAACACTGCGCACCATTGATTCTATGTGGAACAATGAAAAACAACAACGTAACGCTATTGAAATTGCTTTACAAGCAGGAAGGTTATATGATCAATTTGTAAATTTAACCGATGATTTAATTAAAGTTGGAAATCAACTAAAAACAGTACAAGGGTCTTATGATGTGTCTATGAAAAAGTTAACAGGCAGCGGAAATTTAATTAAAAAAGTAGAAAGCATAAAAAAATTAGGCGCAAAAGGCACCAAAAATTTTAATGATAAATTATTAGAAAGAGCTGAAGAAAATGAAGATGATTAACAATAATTTGAATAGAAAAAGCTATTAAACTCAATTTGTCACATTGAGCGCAGTCGAAATGTATTTTTAAAAAAATTCTCTGCTCCGCTTGAAATAACAAGCGCCTCTGTCATTCTGAACCTGCCGATCTCAGTAGGCGCAGTGAAAAATCTTTAGTTATATTATTTGAGATTCCTCGTCGCTCATTCTTCTCCCGAAGTATCGGGACTGTCGGAATGACAAACACCACTGTCATTCTGAATCTTTTGACTGTCGCTCAAGACAGGCTAAAGTGAAGAATCTCTTTATATTTGAGATTCCTACCTTCTGCAGGTGGGCTCGTCGTCCCTCACAATGCGAGACTCTGTCGGAATGACAAACACCACCTGTCGCTAATAAAAAACACCTACAATTTTTGAGAAAACTTGTAGGTGTTTAAATGTTCGACAAATAAATTAAATGTGTTTGTTATCTCTACGAAACAAATAGTGGTTTATCTTTCATCATGGCCACAACATCTTTACCAACTTCATCAAGTAAAGCTGTATCAGTATAATTTGTAATTACGCGGTCAATTAAATCAACTATGGTTTGCATATCAGCTTCTTTTAAACCTCTGGTAGTAACAGCAGCAGAACCAATTCTGATACCCGATGTTATAAAAGGCGATTTGTCATCAAAAGGAACCATGTTTTTATTTACAGTTATATGCGCAGCAACCAAAGCATTTTCGGCTTCTTTTCCGGTGATGTTTTTATTGCGTAAATCGATTAACATCATGTGATTATCGGTGCCACCTGATATAATATTATAATCTTTTGCAACCAAGGCTTTTGCCAAAGCAGCAGCATTCTTTTTAACTTGTATTTGATAATTTAAAAATTCATCTGATAAAGCTTCTCTAAAGGCAACCGCTTTTGCAGCGATAACATGTTCTAGTGGTCCGCCTTGCATGCCAGGAAAAACAGCCGAGTTTAATAAAGCCGACATCATTTTGAGTTTGCCATTTTTTAAAGTTTCACCAAATGGATTCTCAAAATCTTCGCCCATCAAAATAAGACCACCACGTGGTCCACGCAAAGTTTTATGAGTTGTTGTGGTAACAACATGGCAGTGCGGCACAGGATCGTTTAAAATACCTTTGGCTATTAAACCAGCGGGATGCGAAATGTCTGCTACCAAAAGGGCATCTACACTATCGGCTATATCTCTAAATTTTTCGAAATCTATATCTCTAGAATAAGCAGAAGCCCCTGCAATGATTACCTGAGGTTTTTCTTTTTGAGCAATCTCTGCAATTTTATCATAATTTAAAACACCTGTTTCTTTGTCGACGCCGTAAAAAGACGTTTTATATAATTTTCCCGAAAAATTTACAGGAGAACCATGTGTTAAATGACCTCCATGAGAAAGGTCAAAACCCAATATTTTATCGCCTGGTTTTAATAAAGCTTGATAAACGGCAGCATTGGCTTGAGAACCAGAATGTGGCTGAACATTAACATAGGCAGCGCCAAAAAGTTCTTTTGCACGATCAATAGCCAATTGTTCTACTTTATCTACCACCTCGCAACCACCATAATAACGCTTGCTAGGATAGCCTTCGGCATATTTATTTGTAAGCACAGAACCCATGGCTTTTAAAACTTGGTCACTCACATAATTTTCAGATGCAATAAGTTCTAAACCTTTTGTTTGTCTTTGGGTTTCTTCTTGTATTAAATCAAATATCTCTTGATCTTTATCCATGGCAATTGCAGATTTTTAAAGTTGTGTTAAATCGTTGCCAAAAGTAACAAATTCATTTTGCATATAATAAGAAACTTATATATTTGAATCAAAATAATTATTACATTGCCATCTCTAAAGGAGGCTCATAAATCAAAAAAATTAACAATTATGCTTATTACCGCAAATGACCCAAAAAGAAAATCGTGGTTAAATGTCGATGCTGATTCCGATTTCCCCATTCAAAACATTCCTTTTGGTGTTTTCTTAACCAAAGACAATGTAATAACTATAGGCACACGTATTGGCGACTACACTATTGATTTAGGTGCTTTACATCAATTAGGTTATTTTAAAGGTATTGACCTTACTGATGATGTGTTTTTACAAGACAGATTAAACGATTTTATTGCGCATGGTAAAGGTATTTGGCGACTCGTAAGAAATAGAATTGCCGATTTATTTGATGCTGAAAACACCAAACTTCAGAACAAGAAAAAAGATAGAAATAAAATTATTTTCGATGTTGCCGATATCGAAATGCATTTGCCCGTAAATGTGGGCGATTATACCGATTTTTATTCAAGTAAAGAACACGCTACAAATGTGGGAACGATGTTCCGCGACCCAAATAATGCTTTATTGCCAAACTGGTTGCATATTCCCGTGGGATACCATGGCAGGAGTTCATCAATTGTGCCTACTGGCAAAGCTATTCACAGACCTTATGGACAATCTAAACCCGCTGGCGCTGATAATCCTGTTTACGGCCCATCAAAATTGGTAGATTTTGAATTGGAAATGGCTTTTATTACATCTGATGTTAATAAATTAGGCGAACGCATTGATATTAAAGAAGCCGAAGATTATATTTTTGGATTGGTATTGTTTAACGATTGGAGCGCTAGAGATATCCAAGCATGGGAATATGTACCACTCGGGCCTTTTTTAGGAAAAAGTTTTGGTTCCACTATTTCGCCGTGGATTGTAACGCTAGATGCGCTAGAACCATTTAGAACAGAAAGTCCTAAGCAAGACCCAAAACCTTTTGAGTACCTACAACAAACAGGAAAAATGAGTTTTGATATTCATTTAGATGCCTTTATAAAACCAGAAAATGGTGATGAAAATTTAGTAACCCATTCCAATTTTAAATATATGTATTGGACAATGGCGCAGCAATTAACACATCACACCAGTAATGGCTGTAATGTAAGAACTGGCGACATGATGGGTTCTGGAACTATTTCGGGTCCTACCCCAGATAGTTATGGTTCTATGCTAGAATTGTCATGGCGTGGTACAAAACCACTCAAACTCAGTGATGGTACAGAACGCAAATTCATTAATGATAATGATACCGTCATTTTACGCGGTTATTGTAAAAATGACAAGGTAAAAATTGGCTTTGGTGATTGTGCAGGTAAACTTTTACCAGCATTATAAACAAACATTAAATTTCAATTCTCAACAAGCCATTGTGAGAGTCGTGTGCTGCTACTTTTCCATTCTTTAAAAGGATAAGCTGTGGCGATTGGTGTGTTATTTCAAAAGTACTGGCCAAAGCATTAGATATATTTCTGTGTTGCAATAAATCAAGATAATAAAATGAAGCACCATCTGTATTGGCGGTCTGTTTTTCAAATTGTTTAATAACCATTCTGCTGATACCACATCTGGTACTGTGTTTAAAAATAGCAACAGGATTGTTATTTGATTCTTCTATTAGCTCTGCTATTTGATTTTCATTTTCTAGAGCTTTCCACGGAAAATTAGGTTTGTCAGATTTTGGGTTATTCTCAGATTTAAAAAGCGATTTTATAAAACTCATTTGTTATTTTTAAGTGATGCAAAGATATTATAATCTTATAAATACCGTCATTTTGACTTAAAGTTATTAAAAAATAAGTCAATTTGGCTGACATTCAGCCTATAAAAATATTGGTCTCTCTTTTGATAACCAACTAACAAAACAAGTATTATGAACTTTAACAATTTTACAATTAAGTCACAAGAAGCCATGCAACGCGCTCAGCAAATTGCCCAAGGCTTAAATCAACAACAGATAGAAAATGCCCATATTTTACAGGGTATTATTGAAGTTGATGAAAATGTAATTCCATTTATATTAAATAAATTAGGCGTTAATAGCAGCATATTTAAAGAAACGCTCAATAGAATTTTAGAGGGCTTTCCTAAAGTTTCTGGTGCCGAATTGATGCTTTCTAGAACAACAAACGAAACGCTTTTAAACGCCAGCACTATCGCAAAAAAGATGAAGGATGAGTATGTGGCTATAGAACACTTACTTCTCGCTATCATAAAATCGAAAGGAGATGCTGCACAGCTTTTAAAAGACAATGGTATTAATGAAAACGATTTAAAGAAAGCCATATCAGCATTACGCCAAGGCAGCAAAGTAGATTCACAAACCGCCGAAGAGACGTATAATGCCTTAAACAAATATGCTAAAAATTTAAATCAGCTTGCCAGCGATGGCAAATTAGATCCTGTTATTGGTCGCGATGAAGAAATTAGACGGATTCTTCAAATTTTATCAAGACGTACAAAAAACAATCCGATTCTAGTTGGCGAACCAGGCACTGGTAAAACAGCTATTGCCGAAGGCTTGGCACACCGTATTGTAAAAGGCGATGTGCCCGAAAATTTACAAGATAAAATAGTCTATTCTTTAGATATGGGTGCCTTAATTGCGGGTGCCAAATACAAAGGCGAATTCGAGGAACGCTTAAAATCGGTCGTTAAAGAAGTGATTGGCGCCGAAGGACAAATAGTCCTGTTTATTGACGAAATCCATACCTTGGTTGGTGCTGGTGGTGGCGAAGGTGCTATGGATGCTGCTAATATTCTAAAACCAGCTTTGGCAAGAGGCGAATTACGTGCTATTGGGGCAACTACCTTAAACGAATATCAAAAATATTTTGAAAAGGATAAAGCTTTAGAACGTCGTTTCCAAAAAGTGATGGTCGACGAACCCGATACCGAAAGTGCCATTTCAATTTTAAGAGGTATTAAAGAAAAATACGAAACACATCATAAAGTTCAGATAAAAGATGAGGCTATTATTGCCGCCGTCAATTTATCACAACGTTATATTACCGATAGGTTTTTACCAGATAAAGCCATAGATTTAATGGATGAAGCTGCCGCTAAATTACGGATGGAAATAAATTCTAAGCCAGAAGAATTAGATGTGCTCGATCGTAAAATAATGCAATTAGAAATTGAAATAGAGGCTATTAAGCGTGAAAACGATACTAAAAAAGTAGCGCTTTTAAAAAAAGAATTAGCCAATATTAAAGAAGATCGCGATAGTATTTATGCCAAATGGAAAAGCGAAAAAGATGTTGTCGATCAGATTCAGTTAGCCAAGCAAAATATTGAGAGCTTTAAATTAGAAGCCGAACGTGCAGAACGCGAAGGTAATTATGGCTTGGTTGCAGAAATCCGTTATGGAAAAATTGAAAAAGAAACCAAAGCGCTTGAAGCTTTACAAAAAACTTTGGCCGAAAATCAGGATACTGCTTTAATAAAAGAGGTGGTAACGAGCGAAGATATTGCCGAAGTTGTGGCCAAATGGACTGGTATACCGGTTCAGAAAATGTTACAAAGTGATCAGGAAAAATTATTACATCTTGAAGACGAATTGCACAAACGCGTTGTAGGACAAGAAGAAGCTATTGAGGCTGTAGCCGATGCTGTTAGACGCTCTAGAGCTGGTTTACAAGACGAAAAAAAACCTATTGGCACCTTCTTGTTTTTAGGTACAACAGGCGTTGGTAAAACAGAATTAGCAAAAGCATTGGCAGAATATCTTTTTGATGATGAGAGTGCTATGACAAGAATTGATATGAGCGAATATCAAGAACGTCATGCTGTAAGCCGTTTGGTTGGCGCGCCTCCAGGATACGTAGGTTATGATGAAGGCGGACAATTAACTGAAGCTGTAAGGCGTAAGCCCTACTCTGTTATCTTACTTGACGAAATTGAAAAAGCCCACCCCGATACTTTTAATATTTTATTGCAAGTTTTAGATGAAGGTCGGTTAACCGATAATAAAGGGCGTATTGCCGATTTTAAAAATACAATTATCATTATGACCTCTAATATGGGTTCAGATATCATTCAAGAAAAGTTTGAAAATCTTGACATGGCTAATCGTGATTATGTTACCGAAATGGCCAAAATTGAAGTTATGGGCGTTTTAAAACAAAACATTAGACCAGAATTTTTGAATAGAATTGACGAGATAATTATGTTTACACCTCTAAATATAAGTGAGGTAACAAAAATTGTAAAAATTCAGTTAAACGGTCTTACAAAAATGTTGGCAACTAAAAACATCAATTTTTCTGCTACAGAAGAAGCCATTACAGATTTGGCAAACAAAGGCTTTGACCCTCAATTTGGCGCAAGACCCATAAAAAGGCTTATCCAAAAAGAGGTGTTAAATACATTATCTAAAGACCTTTTAAGCGGTAAGATAACATCTGAAAGCAACATTTTATTAGATGCTTTTGACGGTAAATTTGTCTTTAGAAATAAGTAATTATGAGTAATTTATAAACTTTAAATTCAATTCACAATAATTAATCCCGCTTTTGGCGGGATTTTTTTTATAAATTTACCTAAAATGCAAAATCATGAAACGTCTTTCTTTATTTATGCTGCTTATTGGGTTAAATTTCCCAGCTTTTTCACAAGACAGCACAGCTGTAACCACTACCTATTTTTTAATCCGTCATGCCGAAAAAGACCGCAGTAATCCTGAAAATAAAAATCCGCATTTAAACGATATAGGTTTTAAACGCGCCTTAAAATGGTCTCAGGTTTTTAAAGATGTGAAATTAGATGCTGTTTATACAACAAATTATAACCGCACCATAGAAACAGCTAATCCTACGGCTGCAAGTCATCATTTAAAAGTAAGTAAATACCATCCTGTAAATATTGACTATAAGGATTTTATATTTAAAACTAAAGGAAAAACTGTTCTCATTGTTGGTCATAGCAATACCATTCCTAATTTTGTAAATGCTTTAATTGGCACAGAAAAATACAATCAAATTGCCGATACCAATAACGCAAATCTTTATATTGTGACCCTTATTGGGGGAGAAATTTCAGACATCCAATTGTATATAAAATAGAAAAGGGCTGTTTAAAAAACAGCCCTTTTCTATTAAAGTTTGTTGTTATTAGAAACGCATACCGAATCCAAATCCTAAAATTAGCGGATTAATATCAACTTTTGCGTCAACTGTAGCACCTAAAGCAGTAGTTGCATTTACTGTTGCAGTCGTTTTTAAAAACACCTTTTTAACATCAAAATTCAAGAACCATTTATCGTTTAAATCATAATCAAATCCTGTTTGTAAGGCTAATCCAAAACTATTGGTATATCCAACATTATCGGCTACAAGCCCTGAATTGGCATTATAAAAAATTGTGTAATTAAAACCTGCTCCTAAATAAGGTTCAAATTTTTCCATAGACGTTACATGATATTGCAAGGTTAAAGTTGGAGGTAACAACCACACATCACCTAAAGCAATATCTCCTGCTGCTGTACCAATTGCTTTAACATCATGATTTGTTGTGCCTAAAATTAATTCTGCAGCCCAATTTTTGTTAAAATAATAAGTAAAATCTAGTTCGGGTACAATTGTATTAGAAATGTTAACATCTCCTCCAATGACATCAATAGTAGCACTTTCGGCTGGTTGTACAGATATAACTCTAAAACGTGCTTTCCATTTTGTGTCTTGTGCAGACACAGTACTTGTTGTAAGTATTAGTAAACCTAATACGGTAAAGATAATTTTTTTCATAGTCGATTTTTAAATGATTAATTAATCCCAAAATAAAGATTAATCCATCTTTTAATAAATGATATTTATCATATATTAAAATTTATTTAAAAATCAAGTATATCAATATCTAAGGCTGTATTTTGAAGAAATAATTTAGCGCTATTAATGAGTGGCGAAAGCTCGACATCATTTTCTACAAACGGTGTAGTTTCTCTATACAATTTTAAAAAATTTTCTAAAAAAGGAGATGTCTTTTTATCTCTAAAATATAAAGCTTGTGAAGCATTAAGAAGTTCAATCGCTAAAATAGTATCTAAATTTTCTACAACTTTAAAAGCTTTTGTGGCGCCATTAGCACCCATACTTACATGATCTTCTTGCCCATTTGAAGACACAATAGAATCTATGCTAGAAGGCGTTGCCAGTTGTTTATTCTGACTCACAATACTGGCTGCGGTATATTGCGGAATCATAAATCCGGAATTTAATCCTGAATTTTTGACTAAAAAATCGGGTAAACCGCGTTGCCCAGAAATAAGCTGAAAAGTGCGTCTTTCTGAGATACTTCCCAACTCTGCCATGGCAATACTTAAAAAATCTAAAGCCAAAGCCAAAGGTTGTCCGTGAAAATTTCCGCCAGAAATAATTTCATCGGCTTCAACAAAAATATTTGGATTATCGGTTACGCTGTTAATTTCGGTTAAAATCGTTTTAGCAGTATAAGCCAATGCGTCTTTACTGGCCCCATGAACTTGTGGCATACATCTAAAAGAATAAGGATCTTGTACATGATCTTTAGCTTGCCCAGTCAACTCACTTCCGTCAAGGAAATCTAAAATACGTTCGGCTGTTTTCAACTGTCCGTTATGCGGACGAATGAGATGAATTAAAGGATTAAAAGGTGATTTTAAGCCATCATAAGCTTCAAGAGATAATGTGCCTATTAAATCGGCAAAGTAAGATAATCGGGTTGCTTTTATGACCAAATTTAAACCATAAGCACTCATAAACTGCGTACCATTAAGTAAAGCCAAACCTTCTTTTGCTTGCAATGTTATGGGTTCCCAATTAAACTGTTTTAAAATTTCTTCTCCTGTGTATTCTTTATTATTGAAAACAACTTTTCCTTTACCTAAAAGTGGCAAAGCCAAATGCGCCAATGGAGCTAAATCGCCCGACGCACCTAAAGAACCTTGTGTATAAATAACCGGAAGGATATCATTATTATAAAAATCTACCAAACGTTCTACTGTTTGCAATTGAGCTCCTGAATATCCATAGCTAAGAGATTGTATCTTTAAAAACAGCATCAATTTTACAATTTCTTGAGGGACTTTATCACCTGTACCACAAGCGTGACTGAGCACTAAGTTTTCTTGTAATTGCGATAGATTGTCATCAGAAATTTTGACATTACAAAGTGACCCAAAGCCTGTATTTATACCATATATAGGCGATTTACTTTGTTTTAATTTATCATCTAAATAGGTTCTACACCGCGAAATATTCGTTTTAACTTCTTTAGATAATTCAATTTTTTTTTGCTCTTGGATTATCGCAATAATAGTTTTAAAATCTAAATATTTGGTTTGTATTTGATGCATCATCTCAGTATATTTTTGGGTATGTAAAATTGACTATAAAACACATGATATCCAAATAAATTACTACTTTTGAGTAAACAAAAAACCATCTAAATTCTCATGAAAAAACTAATACTTTTAGGTTTGATTTTAAGTATTCTAGCTTGTCAACCAACAAAACCCATTGATTATTCTATCTTAACTGGAACAATTGAAAACAATACTGCTAAAACAATTACAATCAGTAGTCCCGATTATAAATATTCTAAGACTGTTGATATATCTGAAACTGGCTTTTTTAGCGATACTATTAAAAGTAATACGCCTAGTTTTTACATATTTACTTATGCTACTAATCGTATTAATATTTATTTAGAACCAGCTTTTAATTTAAATCTAAACTTTAAAGCCTCCGAACCTATAAAATCTTTAAGTTTTACAGGTGCTGGTGCTTCAGAAAACACATATCTCTTAGATAAAAAAAATCTAATCACATTATTAAAAAAGTATAATGATTACAAATATACAGGCTCTTTAACTGAAGAAGATTTTTTACAGAAAATGGATTCTGTTAAACAATCCAAGTTTGCGCTACTGAATAAGGCAACAGATTTAAGTACAAATTTTAAATCGATTGAAATAAAAGATATTGATTACAGTTGGGCCAATCGATTAAATGATTTTCAAAGTGAAAAACGTTATATTTCAAAAGATAAAACATTTAAAGTGTCTGATAATTATTACAATTATAAAAAAGATCTTTTAAAAGAGAATGCTTCATTAAATAGTGCGTCATCATACATTTCTTTTTATGCTAACTATACTTCAAACTTAACATCAGATGCCTATAAAAAAGATAGTTTGATAGATTACTCTTTAACCAATTTATACTTTATTGCTGATAGCATCAAAAACCAAGATTTAAAAAATACACTCTTGTATAGAGATGCGCAATATGCTATTACTTACGCAGACGATTTTGAAACGTATTATCAGGCCTATAGTAAAGCATCTACTAATAGTGATAATAACCTTAAAATTGATGTAGTATATACTGCCTTAAAAAAAGTAAGTAAAGGTCAAACCTCGCCTTTATTTGTAGATTACGAAAATTATAAAGGAGGCACAACCTCTTTAGCAGACTTAAAAGGCAAGTTTGTTTATATTGATGTTTGGGCAACTTGGTGTGGCCCTTGTAAAATAGAAATTCCTTTCTTGAAAAAAATTGAAAAAGAATATCATGCAAAAAACATTGCTTTTGTAAGTGTTTCTGTTGATACTGATAAAGCTCATGACACTTGGAAAAAAATGATTAAAGAAGAAAAATTAGGTGGCATCCAGTTATTTTCTGATAAAAATTGGAATTCCAAATTTGTGACAGATTACATGATTAAAGGCATACCTCGTTTTATTTTAATTGATCCAGATGGAAATATTGTTAGCTCAAATGCGCCTAGACCATCTAGCCCCGATTTAAAAAAGCTTTTATCCGAATATAATTTATAAAAAAATCTGAAAGTAATGTAATTACTGCCGACATACTAAATACGTTATAAATAAAGTTGTTTTTAACAAACTTTAAACAAATAGCACATTTTTAATTTTCTATATTTGCAAAAAATTAATTCGAAAAAATGAAAAAAATAATTTATTTAGTAGCTGTTTTAGGCTTTGTAGCTTGTCAAAAACCAACCACCCACGATTATGTTTCCTTATCTGGTAAAATCAGCAATCTAAAGGTTGACACCATTTCCATTTATGGCAACAACCGTTTTCATAAAAAAATAGCCGTTAATAAAGATGGTAGTTTTAAAGACACCCTTACTATTACAGATGGTTATTTTGCTATTACATATGGCAAAGCACAAGCCTATTTAACATTAAAAAAGGGTTATGAATTAAATATTACTGCCGATGCAAATGATTTTGAAAAAAGTATTGCCTTTACCGGCGATGGCGCTAATACTGATAATTATTTAGCAAACAAAATACGCACACAAAAAGAATTTGGCCTTGACAACTTAGAAGCTTTCTTTTTACTAGAAAAAGGAGATTTTGATACTAAAGTTTCTAAAGTAGATGATTTTAATAAACAATTATTAGAAAAAACCAAAGATTTAGACACAGCTTTTGTTTCAAGCGAAAAATTAGCCAACGAGAGAATGGTCACCTTTTTAAATTCTAATTATACAGCACAACATTTAAAACTAACCAAATTTGCCATAGGCAAACCCTCTCCTAGTTTTAATTTAGAAAACTATAAAGGAGGAAAAACGTCATTAAATAGTCTCAAAGGAAAATATGTTTATATAGATGTTTGGGCAACATGGTGTGCTCCTTGCCGCCAACAAATACCTGCTCTTAAAAAGGTAGAAGAGACTTATAAAGGTAAAAAAATTGCGTTTGTTAGTCTTTCTATAGATAAAAAAGTAGATAAAGCCAAATGGCGTAAAATGATTAAAAATGATAAGTTAGGCGGCATACAGTTACTTGCCGAAAACGATTGGAATTCCAAATTCGTAAAAGATTATCAAATATCTGGTATTCCACGTTTTATACTAATAGATCCGCAAGGAAATATTGTAGATGCAGATGCCCCAAGACCTACGGATCCACGCTTGATAGCTTTGTTTGATTCTTTAAAAATCTAATTTTTTAAATTATAAAACAGCAAGCGTTCGTTATGTATTAACGAGCGCTTTTTTTGTGGCCAAAATTAGATAATTTGTAAAGCTATAAAGGCTTTTGGTAAGTAGTTTATAATATCTGAAGCTACAAAACTTTCTAAGGTTAAATCTTCTTCTACAGCAATATCTGCAGTACTTCCGTGTAAATAAACACCCATAATAGCTGCTTGTAAAGCTGTGTAATTTTGTGCTAATAATCCGGTTATGATACCTGTTAAAACATCACCACTTCCTCCTGTTGCCAAAGCAGGATTTCCTGTTGAATTAAAATAGCACTCATCATTTCTTACTATCATGGTAAATGCCCCTTTTACAACGACTATCAGTTTATGTTTTTTACTGAATTCTTTAACTTTTTCAAGCTTTTCATAATCGTTTTGCCACGAGCCAATCAAACGCTCTAATTCTTTTGGATGTGGTGTTAAAATGGTGTTTTTTGGTAAATTATCTAAAACCTTTTTATTTAGGGCCAAACAGTTTAATGCATCGGCATCTAAAACGAGTTTTGTTTTAGTCTTTGTTACAAAATCACAAAAAGCTTCTTGTGTTTCGTTTTTCAAGCCCATACCCATTCCTATACCAATGGCATTGGATTTCACATCATTTTTATAACTAGAAATTGTATTTTCTCCCGACGTAATTGTCATGGCTTCTGGCACACTTGTCTGTAAAATAATATAGCCACATTTGGGTATCAATGTCGTTACCAAACCACTTCCTATAACATTTGCCGCTTTCGCCGATAAAACCATTGCACCCATTTTTCCGTAACTACCCCCAATTAAAAGCGCATGACCATAAGTCCCTTTATGAGAAAATGTGCTGCGTTCTTTATAAAAATCTAGGATATCTTGTTGTAAAGTCAGGTTATAAGCGCTTGGTAAAGTGTTGATAAAATCCTGATTTAACCCTATAGATAGTACTTCCCATGTTTTTGTGTAATTCTGATTATCAGGTAACAAAAAAGCTATTTTTGGATTCTGAAAAGTTAAGGTGTGATGGGCCTTTACTACGGCCTGATTTTCTTCTATAGGTGTATCGGCGTAAAACCCAGAAGGAAAATCAATGGCTAAAATATAAGCTTTAGAATTATTTATATGCTGAATAACGCGCTTTGCTATGCCCTCTGGAGGTCTTTTTAAACCCAAACCAAAAATGGCATCAATAACAAAACTATCTTGAGAAATATGAGGTAAGTCGTCTAAGTCGTTTAAAAAAACAGGCCTACATTTAAGCAGCTTTAAACGTTCTAAATTTTCTAGGAAATCTGGTGTTCGCTTTTTACTAAAATTAACAATAAATGTGCTGACTTTATAGCCTTGAGATAGCAAATATCGGGCGATTACCAGACCATCTCCCCCATTATTGCCTACGCCACAAAAAATATTAAAAATGGTGTTTCTTTCTGGAATTATTGATTCTATAATCCAATCGAAACACAACTTACCAACACGCTCCATTAACTCTAACGAATTAATATTATCGCTTTCTAATGTGGCTTGGTCTGCTTTATATATTTGAGAGGAATCTAATAATTTCATCACACAAAGTATATAACCAAAAAAAAAATGTTTTACTCTTTATAAACGCCCATAGCATTGTATTTGGCCATGCGTTGCGTTACCATATCTTGAGCTGACAAACCTTTTAATTCTTCGTAAGCCTTTACAATGGTATCTTCAACTACTTGATAGGCGCCATTTCTATTGCTATGCGCACCACCAAATGGTTCTTGAACAATACCATCAATCAGTTTTTGTTTTTTCATATCTTGAGCTGTCAGTTTTAGAGATGCTGCAGCTTCTTCTTTGTGCTCCCAAGAACGCCATAAAATTGACGAACAAGATTCTGGAGAAATAACACTGTACCATGTGTTTTCAAGCATATATACACGATCTCCTACACCAATACCCAAAGCACCACCTGATGCGCCTTCGCCTATAATAATTGTAATGATGGGTGTTTTTAAACGGGTCATCTCAAAAATATTTCTAGCAATAGCTTCACCTTGTCCGCGCTCTTCGGCTTCTAAACCAGGATAGGCACCTGGTGTGTCTATAAGAGTTACAACAGGAATGTTGAATTTTTCTGCCATTTTCATCAAGCGCAAAGCTTTACGATAACCCTCTGGGTTAGACATCCCGAAATTGCGATATTGTCGTGTTTTTGTATTGTAGCCTTTTTGTTGTCCGATAAACATATAAGATTGATCGCCGATTTTACCCAGACCACCAATCATGGCTTTATCATCTTTTACATTTCTATCGCCATGTAATTCAAAATAAGTATCGCCACAAATGGCATTTATATAATCTAAAGTATAAGGTCTTGAAGGGTGTCTAGACAATTGTACACGCTGCCAAGCACTTAAATTTTTATATATATCTTTTTTTGTTTTTTCTAACTTTTTTTCAATGCTTTTGCATGTTTTAGAAACATCAACTTCGCTTTCTTCACCTATAATAATACACTTGTCTAATTGGTCTTCAAGTTCTTTTATAGGTAGTTCAAAATCTAAATACTCCATAGTTAGGGTTAGTGGTTAGTAGTACAAATATATAAACATTTATAAATGTACTAACGCTTTTTGCTTAGTAATATTTTAGGATATAATTTGAGAGTGGCGTTTAACAATATGCTTACTATTATTAGGGCTGCTCCTAAGTAAAATTTTGGTTGCATTATTTCGCTATCGCCCAAAATAAAAACTGCCAATAAAATACCATAGACAGGTTCTAAATTAATGGTTAACATCATGGTAAACGGACTCATTTTGCGTAATAAATTTGTTGAAGCAACCATGGTATAGGCTGTGCAAACAGAAGCCAAAATAAAGATATAACCAAAATCTGAAAATGACAATCTAAAAAAACTAGGGCTTACAAAATCACCATTAAGTAATAAAATGACAGTTATAAATAAAAATCCTGCCAAGAGTTCATAAAAAGTAATGTTATAAGCTTCATGCTTTTTTACCATTTTGCTGTTTAAAACAGCAAATAAAGCAGATAAAAATGAAGCTATTAATCCAAACAGCAAACCCATTGTAAATGTGGTTTGTACATTATAAATAACTAAAAGCCCAAGCATGGCAATTATGGCAAAAAAAACTTCATACCACACAATTTTTTTTCTATAAAACAGGGGTTCTAAAAAAGTTGTAAACAAGGCACCCGTTGACATCGCTGCCAAAGTTATTGACACATTAGAAATTTTGATGGCATAAAAAAAGGCCATCCAGTGCATGGCAATTAAAAATCCAACCAAAGAAAATTGGAATATAGCTTTAGCTGATTGCTGAAGTGATTTCTGCATCCAATAAGCATAAATTAAAAGCACTACAACAGACATACCCATTCTGTACCAAACCAAAGAAGTGGCACCAATACTAATTAAGGCTCCTAAGACAGCCGTAAAGCCCCAAATAAAAACGATGAAATTTAAATGTAGGTGGTTTTTATATTTAGCGTTTAGCATTTTTGTAGAGTATTAAAGATAAAATACCAAAAAGCACATTAGGCATCCAAACCATCATAAAAGCATTTGCCGTAGCTACAGAACCTAACACATCGGCTACTTTCATAAAAAACACATAAATAAACATAAGAGAAATGCCCAAAGCTAAACTAAAACCTGTACCCCCTCTGCGTTTTTTTGAGCCCAAAACAACAGCTATAAGGGTTAAAATAAACGACGATATTGGCAAACTTGTGCGGCTGTATAACTGAACGTAATAATTGTTTAAATTTTTAACACCTCTTGCATTTGCCTTGTGGATAAAATCAATAAGTTCTGGTGTGTTTATCTGACGTGCTAAATCTTTAACTGTTTGAAAATCTCTGGGAAAAAAGTTAAAAGTAGTATCTAATTTAAAACCTGTTTCAATAATGTCGTGTTCTTGTAAAACAATGCGTTTTTTATAATTTGACAATTTAAATGTGCTATCTTTTTTATTATATCTTACACTTGTAGCCGAAAGTTTTAATTTAAGTTTGTTGTCTTCAAAATGCTCGAAGGTAAAATCATAACCCGTATTATTTTTTAAGTTAAAGCTTTTTACATATACATAATTTCCTTTACCCAGCTGCAAGACACCATTATTGACATATATATTTGGGTTTTGATTTTTCTTTAAAAACTGCAAAGTAAAATCATCTAGCTCTTTATTGGCATCTGGCACAAAAAAATGTGTCATAAGCAAAGCAAATACCGCCACTAATGCTGCACCAAAAAAATAAGGTTTTAAAAACCGATTAAAAGAAATGCCAGAACTATTTATGGCAACTATTTCGGTATTATCTGCCAGTTTAGATGTAAATACAATAACCGAAATAAACAATGCCAATGGCATAAAAGTGTTGGAATAATTTATAACAAAATTCACATAATAATCGCCTATTATTTGAGAAGCTGTTAAATCTGGTGTTGCTAAAAATTTACCTATTTTATCTGCTATATCTATAACGATAGCTATAGGTGTTAAAATTAACAACGTAAATATAAACGTTGTAAAATAGCGTTTTAATATGTATTTATCGAGTAGTTTCAAGTTTTATAAGCGCTTGTCCATTTGGGCAACCATCTTGGTTTTCCAAGTGTAAAAATCTCCTGCTAAGATATGCTTTCTTGCTTCACCAACCAACCAAATGTAAAAGCCTAAATTATGAATAGAAGCAATTTGTTTTCCTAGGTTTTCTTTGGCGGCAAATAAATGACGGACATAGGCTTTTGAATATAATAAATCAACTGAGGTAATACCCATTTCGTCAAGCGGAGAAAAATCGTCTTCCCACTTTTTATTTTTTAAATTGATGGTTCCATGAGCGGTAAATAACATCCCATTACGGGCATTACGAGTTGGCATCACACAATCGAACATATCAATACCTAAAGCTATATTTTCTAAAATGTTTATAGGTGTTCCTACTCCCATTAAATAACGCGGTTTGTCTTTAGGTAAAATATTACAAACCACTTCGGTCATGGCATACATTTCTTCTGCAGGTTCACCAACCGATAATCCGCCAATAGCGTTACCTTCTGCACCAGCATTGGCAATATATTCTGCCGATTGTATGCGTAAATCTTTATACGTACTTCCCTGAACTATTGGAAAAAAAGCTTGTGAATAACCATATTTAAAAGGCACTTTTTCAAGATGATTGATACATCTGTCTAACCACCTATGGGTCATGTGCATCGAGTTTTTGGCATATTTATAATCGCACGGATAGGGTGTGCATTCATCAAAAGCCATGATAATATCGGCACCTATAGTACGTTGTACTTCCATCACATTTTCTGGTGTAAACACATGATACGAACCATCTATATGCGATTTAAACTTAACGCCTTCTTCCTTAATTTTTCGGTTAGCCGACAAACTGTAAACTTGATAACCACCACTATCAGTTAAAATATTGCCATCCCAATTCATGAATTTATGCAAACCGCCAGCTTGTTCTAGAATAGGCATTTTTGGACGTAAATATAAATGATAGGTATTGCCTAAAATAATGGGCGCTTTGATATCGTTTTTAAGTTCCGGCTGATGTACGCCTTTTACGGATGCCACTGTACCCACAGGCATGAAAATAGGCGTTTCAATCGTCCCATGCTCAGTTGTTATAACTCCTGCTCTGGCTTGGCTGTTTTGATCTGTTCCTTTTAATTCAAACTTCATAGGCTACACATTAAACCTAAAATTCATAATATCGCCATCTTGTACTATATATTCTTTCCCTTCAACAGCTAATTTACCAGCTTCTTTTACTTTGGCTTCAGAACCTAATGTAATAAAATCGTTGTATTTCATTACTTCGGCACGAATAAAACCACGTTCAAAATCGGTGTGAATAACACCTGCTGCTTGTGGTGCTGTATCTCCAATATTAATTGTCCAGGCGCGTACTTCTTTAACACCTGCTGTAAAATAGGTTTGTAAATTTAATAATTTATAAGCCGCACGTATTAATTTTGAAGCACCAGCCTCTTCTAATCCTAAATCTTCTAAAAACATTGAACGCTCTTCAAAAGTATCGAGTTCGGTTATATCAGCTTCTGTGGCAACAGCTAAAACAATCACTTCGGCATCTTCATCTTTGACAGCTTCTTTTACTTGTTCTACATAATCGTTTCCGTCTTTCGCGGATGCTTCGTCTACATTACATACATATAAAACTGGCTTATCTGTCAATAATTGTAAAGGTTTTACAAATTCAATTCTATCACTAGACTCTAAAACGATTTCTCTAACAGATTTTGCACTTTCTAAACCCGCAACTATTTTGTTTAAAACGACCAATTCTTTTTGTGCCGCTTTATCGCCTGTTCTTGCAGCTTTTTTAACACGTTCTAAACGTTTTTCTACGCTTTCTAAGTCTTTTATTTGCAATTCGTAATCTATGGTTTCTTTATCGCGAACCGGGTTAATATCCGTGTCAACGTGTACAATATTATCATTATCAAAACAACGCAAAACGTGAATTATAGCATCTGTTTCACGGATATTTGCTAAAAATTTATTTCCCAAACCTTCGCCTTTACTAGCGCCTTTTACCAAGCCAGCAATATCTACAATATCTACAGTGGCAGGCATCACCCGTTCTGGATGTACAATAGCTTCCAACTTTTCTAGACGCAGATCGGGTACATTTACCACGCCTATATTTGGTTCAATAGTACAAAACGGAAAGTTGGCACTTTGCGCTTTGGCGTTTGATAAACAATTAAATAAAGTCGATTTCCCTACGTTTGGTAATCCTACAATTCCGGCTTTCATTTTTTAAAATTTTGAGGTGCAAATATACTGTATCGTTTTATATTAAATTGTAAATTTATCAATGAAATTATTAAGCTAATGAATCGCAAAAATAAAATTGTTGTATTGACGGGTGCTGGCATGAGTGCGGAATCTGGTATTAAAACATTTAGAGATGCCAACGGACTTTGGGAAGGACATAATATTGAAGAAGTTGCCACACCTCAAGGTTGGTATAATAACCCCGAATTGGTATTAGATTTTTACAACCAAAGACGTGAGCAACTACTTAGGGTACAACCTAACAAGGCGCATTGTTTACTAAAAACATTAGAAGAAAAATATGATGTACATATTATAACTCAAAATGTTGATGATTTACATGAACGCGCCGGTAGTAGTCAAGTACTTCATTTACATGGAGAGTTGCGGAAAGTGCGCAGCTCTGTTAATGAAAATTTGATATACAAATGGGATAACGATTTGAAATTGGGTAACGTCTGCTCGCAAAACTCACAATTACGTCCGCATATCGTGTGGTTTGGAGAAGCTGTTCCTAATTTAAGTATCGCAGAACAAATAACCAAAACTGCCGATATTCTCATTATTATTGGCACCTCTATGCAAGTATATCCTGCGGCTAATTTAATTTATGATATTAGAAAAGGAATACCTATTTATTTTATTGACCCTAAACCAAATATAAGTGAAAGTCAATTTGAAAATTTAACAATTATTGCAGCATCGGCAACTGTAGGGATGAAAAATCTCTATCACCTTTTAAATTAGCTGGTAATTTTATAAGAAATAACAGATTTGGGAATCTCATGAATTTATCATCTAAAATACTATCCGTTAGTTTACTATTAACTAGCTTTTTGGTGCAATCTCAAAACTACAAGCAAGTAACATCAACTTCAAAGTTATTTAAAGTTAGTGTAAAAGATGTATTAGGGCATATTGATAAATCTACTGAATCAATTAATAATCCTGTGAAATGCGTTAATGATTTTCAAAAGGCTTATCAAGTTCTTTATAATTTTGATTCAAAAGAGGCCAATCTGCCTGGTATCGCTGATAATGAATTAACTGAGCTTGTTACAAGTTCATTTAACCTGCGACTTAAAATTAAAGACAAATTAAAAGACTTAGATATTAACCATTCTTCTGGAGAAGCATGCCTTTCTAGTATTAAAGAAATTGTTAAAGCTCTAAGATATGTTGAAGATTATTTTATTGAATATCAGTATAAAAGATCAGGTCGTGATCAAGAAGAATTTATAACGCTTTCCGGTAAAGGCATTCATTTTTTGAAATCAAATCATTACAATCTTAATGATTATAATGATTTGATTTCAGGCGATATTCTTATCACACGCGGTAATGCTTATAGCAGTGCAGCTATAGCCAGAATTGGGCTAGATGATTATCAATTTTCTCATATGTCGCTTATTTATAGAGACATTGAAGATGGTCTTTATACTTCTGAAGCACATATTGAAATTGGCAGTGTTAACGCCCCTATTCAAGTGCATCTCGATCAAAATAATGCAAGAACTATTGTATTTAGGCATAAAGATTTCGCACTAGCTAAACGGGCGAGCAAATTCACTTTTAATCATATTAAAGAACATAAAAAGAATCATGGTTTTAATATTGAGTATGATTTTGGAATGGATCTAAGCAGCAATTCTAGACTTTTTTGTACTGAAGTTGCATATGTAGGCTATTTAAATGCTGCCAAAGAAATGTATGGAGAAGCATTAAAAATTCCTTTATATAAAACTAAATTTGATGAAAAACATCTCAAGTTTTTAAATGAAGTTGGCATTGCTGTTAATGATTCTACAGTAGGTTCCTTTGAAACTTTTGGGCCTGGAGATATTCAATTTGATTCTCGTTTTGAAATGATTGCTGAGTGGAGAGATCCTACAAAATTAAAAGACACCCGTTTTAAAGATGCTATTTTAACAAAACTCTTTGAATGGATGGATAAAGAAAATTATTATTTCAAAACCAGCTTTGGAAACAAACTCAAAAATAATTTTGCGTGGCTTATGCGAAGAACCAAATTGACGTCATCACTTTTTGGTCTTAAAAATAAATTTCCTCTTAATATGAAAGTGCATCAAATGAATCTTTTTGTTAATCTTGATGTTGTAGGAGAAATTTTATACCAAGAGCTAGAAAGAAACCAACTTAAAAGTATGGCGCCGCTTACTTTTAAAGAACTTTACAATATTTTAGAAGATTTTAGAGTAAAAGATTTCGCCCTTTATAAAAAGAAAAAAAGAAAAGCAAAATTTCACAGAATATTTCACAAAATGAAATAAGTTAGCGTCATTATTTAATATCTAATTTTGATAAGTAATATTTTTTGTTTTACCAGTTTCTATCAAACGCTGCATCCACCATTTCATTTTGGGATTTTGAATAAACGGCATAATTAAAACCATTATAGACACTGTAACCACCGAATTCGCCGTTTTTATTTAATGCAATAAAACCGACTTGTAAATTTGTTAAGTCTTTATGCTTCTTGATAATGCGATTAACAGCCGTTTTGCAGGCTTTATTAGGCGACATACCATTTCGCATTAATTCAACAACAATGGCACTGCCCGCAATGCGAATAACGGCTTCGCCCATTCCTGTAGCACAAGCAGCGCCTACCTCATTATCTACAAATAAACCTGCGCCAATAATGGGCGAATCACCTACCCTACCGTGCAATTTAAAAGCCATACCACTTGTGGTACACGAACCCGATAGATTGCCATCGGCGTCAAGCGCTAACATGCCGATAGTATCGTGATTCTCGCTATTGATAATGGGCTGGTATTTCGATTTTATTTTCCAAGCTTCCCAATCTTTTTTCGACTTTTCGGTCAACAAATTAATGGGTTTAAATCCTTTTTCTTTGGCAAACTGTAAAGCACCTTCGCCAACCAACAATACATGAGGCGTATCATCCATAACTTTACGGGCTACTGCAATAGGATTTTCAATATTTTGTAAACAAGCCACTGCCCCACAACGGTTACTCTCATCCATAATACACGCATCTAGCGTAACAATTCCGTCACGATCGGGTAATCCGCCAAGGCCGACACTTTGATTATCGGCATCAGATTCTACCACCATCACGCCTTTTTCTACAGCATCTATAGCTTTACCGCCTTGTTCTAAAACCTTCCAAGCAGCTTTATTGGCTTTCATGCCATGAATCCAAGTAGAAATAACAATGGGTTTTATTGTTTTTTGAGTTGTTTTTATTGCTGATTTATCTTTATCTGATGATAAGCAAGATGTTGTTACAAGTGCGGCACCACCAAGTGCCGAAAGCTTTATAAAATTGCGACGGGTTTTCATAAAAATGTTTTTTAAATTTAGGTTGAAGTACGGTAAAATTGAGGAGTCTTGCAAATGGCAATAAATGTAATTAGCTATAATAAATATCCTAAAATAAACAAGTTCTATTTTAATTCTTTCAACAAAACATTAAGTTATAAACTATTTTGATAGATTATTAACTAACTTCTTCATTATTATATAATAAATATTTATCTTCGATAACAAATTCAAAATAACCAAATATGAAAAAAATTTACACTTTATTATTTATTGGTTTACTAAGCACTTCATTGTTTGCTCAAAAAACTGTGACTGGTGTTGTTACTGATGAATCAAACCAACCTCTAGCTGGTGCTAGTGTTGTTGAAAAAGGAACTACAAATGGTGTTACGACTGACTTTGATGGCAAATACACTATCAATGTTAAAGAAATGGTAACATTAGAATTCAGCTTTACGGGCTATTATCCAAAAGAAGTTGTTGTAGGTATTTCAAACACAATTAATGTGCAACTTAAAGAGGGTGTGCAGTTAGACGAAGTTCAAATTGTGGGTTCTCGTAATTCTAAGCGAACGGTAACAGATTCTCCTGTACCTGTAGATGTAATTGACGTTGCGCAAATTGCAATAAGAAATGGTAAGGTAGAAGTAAATGATATTTTACAATATGCTGCGCCTTCTTTTAACGCTACAAAACAATCGGGTTCTGATGGTGCCGATCATGTTGTTCCGGCATCTTTAAGAGGTTTAGGGCCAGATCAAACCTTGGTTTTAATCAACGGAAAACGCCGACACCAATCGTCTTTGGTCAACATTTTCGGAACACGTGGTCGTGGTAATTCAGGAACCGACTTAAATGCCATTCCTGCCGATGCTATTAAACGTATTGAAGTTTTACGCGATGGCGCTTCTGCACAATATGGCTCTGATGCCATTGCAGGTGTTATCAACATCGTTTTAAAAGACAACACAGATGGTTTAACAGGTGGTCTTACTTATGGTGCTTACAGCACGGCCGTTGGTAAAGGTTGGGAAGATGCCACTGGCGAAACACTTTGGAATGTTGAAGGTAAAAATCGTTTGGACGGAAAAAATAAAAGCTATGACGGCGGTACCACAAAATTAGGTTTAAACTACGGAGCTAAAATTGGTGATAATGGTTTTATTAATGTTACAAATGAATTGTTGACAAAAGACCGCACTTTGCGTCCAGGATTTTCTTGGCGGAAAGGTTATGGCAGCGCCAGTGTAGATTCATATAACTTTATGGTTAATACTATGATTCCGATTAATGACAAAACCGAAGTGTATGCTTTTGGTGGCAGAACTTATAGAGATACCAATGCCAATGCTTTTTCTAGAGATGGTTTTGCCGATGGCGATAACCGCGCTGTGCCAAGTTTATATCCAAACGGATTTACACCTCAAATTACGTCTATAATTACTGATGTGTCTTTGTCAACAGGATTAAAACACCAATTAGAAAGTGGTTGGATGGTTGATTTTAATAATACTTATGGTAAAAATAAGTTCCATTATTTTATTAAAAATTCAAACAATGCTTCTATGGGAAGCGCCTCTCCTACAGATTTTGATGCAGGTGGACATAGTTTATCACAAAACACAACTACTATTGACTTTAGTAAATTTTATGAAGATTCATTAAAAGGTGTGAATTTAGCATTTGGTATGGAATTTAGAACCGAGAACTTTATCATCTTTTCTGGCCAAGAATCTTCGTATGCTTTATACGATGTAAATGGCAGAGCTATTGTAGATCCAGCCACACAAATAGTTGCTTTTGACAGCAATGGCGATGATTTACCTGGTGGTTCACAAGGTTTTCCTGGTTATAGTCCAGAAAATGCAGTAGATAGAAGTCGCAGTAATTTAGGTATGTACTTTGATTCTGAATATAATTTTTCTGATGATTTTTTAGTAGCCTTAGCTTTTCGTTACGAAGATTATAGCGATTTTGGAAGCACCTTTAATTACAAACTTGCAACCAGATTAAAAGCCAATGAAAATTTATCTTTCCGTGGTTCTGTTTCTACAGGATTTAGAGCACCTTCATTAGCGCAATTATACTATAACTTAAAATTCACCAACATTGTTGCAGGAGAATCTTTACCTTCTTTATTATCTGCTAACAACAGTACGGTAACAAAATCTTTTGGTATTCAACAATTAAGAGAAGAGCAAGCCAATAATGCAAGTATCGGATTTACTTTCAATAAAAATGGCTTTACAGCTACCGTAGATGCCTATGCTATTAATGTAGATAACCGCATTGTTTTAACCGATAATTTTGATGCTTCTGGACTTGGTTTAGGTGTAGATGCTGCACAATTCTTTGCCAATGGCGCCGATACTAAAACTACAGGTGTAGATATGGTATTTACCTATAATACTAATATTGATGATGATAACGCCTTAAATTTCGGTTTAACCGGAAATATGAATAAGTTAAAAATCAAAAAAATTCACAATGGCAGTTTAAATGAATTCACATTTTTCAGCCCGTTTTCTAGAGCTTACTTAAAAGCAGCTGCCCCAGATTATAAATTTGGATTGACTACTGGATATACCCATAAAGACTTTAGTGTGAATGCGGTTTTTACCAAATTTAGTGAAGTGAAAATAAATGATTTTCAATGGGTTGATTCACCTCCTGTAACGCAAGCTGACGCTGATGCTTTAGCATTAGTGGGAGAAGATACTTACAAATCTTCAATGGTAATGGATTTAAGTATGTCTTATAAATTTTCTGACAAATTCACATTTACTATGGGTGGAAATAATATTTTTAACAGTTACCCTACCCCACAATTTGATGGTTGGACAGATCAAGGTGGTTTAGCCGATTCAGTTCAGATGGGTTCTGATGGTGCTTATTTCTTTGGCAGAATTAGTTTTAAATTGTAATTCAAAATTCTTACCAGATTTTCAAAATCTAATTTTAAGAGGCGCTATTAAGCGCCTCTTTTTTTTGAAAGACTTTAATATTAGTACATTAAAAAATTATTGTAATTTTATAGGGAATAAAAATAAATCCCTTTAATGCTAAATAAAGTCATCCCAATTTTAGGGAGTTCCCAATCAGTGACAGTAACAAATCTTACCAATCAAATATCTCAAAAATTAAAACTCACATTTATTTCTGAAAATGAAACTAATGGAAATGTGTGTTTTGCCAATAATCCAGATTTAAGAGACGCATTTAAAACCAATTTTACACAAACTGATGTGAACGATTATATTTGTGCTGTTTTTCATTCTATAAAATATAGAGCTATGAGTAAGAAAGAATCTGAAATAACATTTAAAAATTTCCCCATTCCAAAAGATGCCGACACCTTTTGGAGATTGGTATTATTAGGTGGAGAAATAAGAAAAACAGACGTTTCAGATAAAATATTATCAGATATTGACAAAATTATTATTGAACACTAGTCTATGTACCAAGACATATTGTAAAGATTGTTTCACTTCTTTAGCAATGACAAATGTTTTAAGAGCTTCCCTACCAAAAATGGAATAAAACATTAATTTTGTAACTTATATTTTTTAAAATATGGATTATATTTTTAAACCTAAATTTTTTAGTTTATTAAAAACGGGTATTTCAAGAAAACAGATAACTGCAGATATTTTTGCAGGTGTTGTTGTGGGTATCGTGGCCATACCTTTAGCCATCGCTTTTGCTGTAGCCTCAGGTGTTTCTCCAGAAAAAGGGTTGATTACAGCTATTATAGCGGGATTTCTAATTTCACTATTAGGTGGTAGCCGTGTTCAGATTGGTGGTCCAACGGGTGCATTTATTATTATTTTATATGGTATTGTAGAAAAATATGGTTTAGATGGTCTTGCTATTTCTTCTGTTATGGCTGGTTTTATTTTAATATTGTTTGGCTTGTTAAAGTTGGGTTCTCTGCTAAAATATTTTCCCCATTCTTTAGTTGTAGGATTTACCAGCGGTATTGCCGTAGTAATATTTTCTACACAAATTAGAGATGCACTTGGTTTAGATATTGATAAAGTACCCTCTGGTTTTATAGATAAATGGCAGTTATTTTACGAACATATCGCTCATGTTAACTATTATGCTTTATCTATTACTTTGGTTACCATATTTACAATTTTATTATTTACCAAATTAAAGACAAAAGTACCGGGCTCATTTATCGCCATTATAGCCATCACAATTTTTGTTCAAATAGTTGATTTACCAGTTACAACGATTGAATCTTTTTTTGGTGGTATTCCAGCGCATTTTAATTTTTCTGTCCCTCATTTCAAATTAAATAATTTTTCTTTATACCTAGCTCCCGCTCTTACAATAGCATTATTAGGTGGTATAGAATCTTTACTTTCTGCTGTGGTTTCTGATGGGATGATTGGTGGAAATCACCGTTCTAATACAGAATTAATTGCTCAAGGTATTGCCAATATGGTCATTCCTTTTTTTGGGGGCATTCCCGCAACTGGTGCTATTGCAAGAACAGCTACCAATGTTAAAAATGGCGGTAGAACCCCTATTGCTGGTATCATACACGCCATAACATTATTGTTGATAATGCTCTTTTTTGGGCAATGGGCAAAATTAATTCCGATGTCTGTTTTAGCTGGCGTACTTATTATTGTGGCTTATAACATGAGCGAATGGCGCTCTTTTAAATCAATTCTACACAGCTCGTCATTTGACATAATTATTTTGCTTAGCACATTTTTATTAACGGTTTTTGTAGATTTAACAATCGCTATTGAAGTTGGTGTTGTGCTTTCTGCCTTATTATTTATGAGACGTATGTCTAATTTAGGCGCTAATTTATCAGACGATATTGATAGTGATTTGATAGAAGATTATTCTGATTTGCCAAAAGGGCTTTCTATTTACGAAATAAGCGGCCCTTTATTTTTTGCGTCAGCAAAACAATATGCCAAGGTTATTAAAGATTTGGGCTTTACAAGTAAAGTACTTATTGTGCGTATGCGTCATGTACCATTTGTTGATGCCACAGGTATTCATAACTTTTTAGAAGTGCTAAAATCATTAAAAGAAACTTCTGATGTTAGCATTGTACTTTCTGGTGTTAGACCACAAGTCCTTATTGAATTAGAGAAAAACGGTATTGTAAAAATCATCAACAAAAACAATATTTTTGATACTTTTAAATCGGCTTTAAATCATGCCAAAAAATTGTATGAAGCTAAAACTTCAATATAATTTTATTTCTAATCTTCTCTATGCAAAAAGTCTTTTTTACTAAGTAATGTAGCTTCTGTTTCTTCGCAATCTTCATCGGGAATACAACAATCTACAGGGCACACAGCAGCGCATTGAGGCTCATCATGAAAACCTTTACACTCGGTACATTTATCGGAAACTATAAAATAATACTCATCAGATACCGGCTCATTATTGGCATTGGCATCAGCTGTTTTTCCAGAAGGTAAAATTATTTGTCCGTTTAAATTTGTACCATCGGCAAAGCGCCAATCTTCGGCAGCTTCGTAAATAGCATTGTTAGGACATTCGGGTTCACAAGCACCACAATTAATACATTCATCTGTTATAATTATTGCCATGGTATTTTTGTTAAATTTGTACCCGCAAATATATGCGTTTATTACGATTTATACTTTTTACAAATGACCTTAACAGATAGAATTATTGCTTTTGAAAAATTAGGCCACTTTTTAGCTCAATTTTCTACTCATCCATTTCAAAAAAACGACAGTCAAGATATCAACAATGCCTATTTTGATGCCTTTGCCATGCAACTAAAACGTCAATATGAATTTAATTCGTGGTTTATTTTAGATCATTTAATTTACGCATGCAAAAGTTGGAGTAATGAACTAACATCAAGTAATTTAAACAAATGGACATCAAATTACACTTTAGATAAAAACACTTCTAAAACTGTGGCAATTGTCATGGCTGGAAACATTCCGCTGGTTGGTTTTCACGATTTTATTTCGGCATTAATTTCTGGTCATAAAGTATTGGTAAAACAATCGCATAACGATAAATATTTGTTACCACTTTTAGCAAAATATTTAGAATTTATTGCGCCAGAGTTTAAAGATTATATCCGTTTTACGGAAGAAAAATTAGAAGGATTCGATGCCGTTATCGCCACAGGAAGTAACAATACAGCGCGCTATTTTGATTACTATTTTGGAAAATACCCAAACATTATTCGCAACAGCCGGAATTCGGTTGCTGTTTTAACTGGTAGTGAAACTTCCAATGAATTGACTTTATTGGGTGATGACATTTTTAGGTATTTTGGTTTGGGATGCCGCAGTGTGTCTAAGTTATACGTTCCTAAAGCTTATGATTTCGATCCTTTATTTAATGCTATTTATTCGTACAAAGAGCTTATAAACTACACCAAATATCAAAATAATTACGACTACAACAAAGCTGTTTATCTAATGAGTCTTTTTAAATTGCTTGAAAATGGGTTTTTAATGCTTAAAGAAGACACTAGCAACACCTCGCCTATTGCCACTTTGTTTTATGAATATTACGATGATTTACATCAGCTAGATCTTAAACTTCAAAATGATGCCGATAACTTGCAATGTATTGTGGGACAATCTTCAATAAAAAAGGCCATTGCCTTTGGTACAACACAACTGCCTAAATTATGGGATTATGCCGATGGTGTTGATACTTTGGCATTTTTAGAAGCGCTTTAATTTTAAGTATGGGCAAAAAAAATACGCCCATTAGGCGTATTTTTAAAAGTATATTTTAAGTTTACTATTTTAAATTAAAATCGGTTTCTAATTTAATATAATCTATAAATTCTTTTTTTGTGCTTTCGTTTTTAAAAACACCACCAAATTCTGCTGTTACGGTACTGCTAGCAATATCTCTAATACCACGCGAATTTACACACAAATGCTTGGCGTCTATAACACAAGCCACATCTGGCGTACCTAATGCTTTTTGCAAAGCTTGTACAACTTGCATGGTTAAGCGTTCTTGAACTTGTGGACGTTTGGCATAATAATCTACGATGCGGTTCATTTTAGATAAACCTATTACTTTCCCTTTAGAAATATAAGCCACGTGAGCACGCCCTATAATTGGCAAAAAATGATGCTCACATGTGGTGTATAAAACAATGTTTTTTTCGACCAACATTTCACCATATTTGTAATTATTATCAAATGTTGACAATCTTGGTTTTTTGGTTGGATTTAATCCCGAAAACAATTCGTTTACAAAAGCTTTTGCCACACGTCTTGGTGTTCCTTTTAAGCTGTCGTCTGTTAAATCTAAACCTAAAGTATGCAAAATATGTCCAAAATCTGATTCTATAGCTTTAATTTTGTCTTCATCAGGCATGTCAAAAGCATCAGTTCGTAAAGGCGTTATAGCCGATGTGCTTATATGGTCATCTCCTAAATCATCTATCTCATGATGGTTTTTACCATTTTTTCCTTCAAACATAATATTCAATTTTAAGATGCAAAGTTAAGCATTCTTTAGTATTTCAATCAGCTCTTTTTGAGAACAATTTTGCTGATTGCCACTCTGCATATTTTTTAATGTAAATTCTTCTTTTGCAATTTCTGAACTGCCAGCCAAAATAACAAAAGGAATGTTGCGCTTATCGGCATACATCATTTGTTTTTTCATTTTAGCAGCATCAGGATAAAGCTCTGATTGTATTTTGTTCTGTCGTAAAACCTTGATAGCTTTTACAGCATACATAGCTTCTTTATCACCAAAATTTATAAATAGAGCTTTTGGTTTTGACAAAACCACAGCTTCAAATAAATGTAATTCTTCTAAAGCCAAATAAATACGATCAAGACCAAACGAAATACCCACACCACTTATATTTTTAAGTCCGAAAATTTCTGTTAAATCGTCGTAACGACCACCACCGCCTACTGAGCCTACTTTTACGCCAGGTATTTCTACTTCAAAAATAGCACCTGTGTAATAGTTTAAACCACGTGCTAAGGTTACATCTATTTTTAATATAGCCGATTGTAAACCTATTTCTTCTAAAGCATCTACCACAAATTGTAATTCTTCAACGCCTTTTATACCTTCTTCAGATGTGGCCAACATTGTGCGCAACTCTGATAATTTATCTTGGTTTGTCCCTGTAAAATGAAATAGTGGCTGTACTTTTTTAAGAGCTTCTTCGCTAATACCTTTAGACAGCATTTCTTTTGTAACACCTTCAATACCTATTTTATCTAGCTTATCTAAAGCTACTGTAAAATCTATGAGTTTATCTTTAGCCCCAATAATTTCGGCCAAGCCCGATAAAATTTTTCGGTTATTTAATTTGATGACTGTATTGGTGAATTTTAATTTACTAAAAGCATCGTCATACAATTGTACAAAACTGACTTCTTGCCATAAAGATGTGCTGCCAACCACATCGGCATCGCATTGATAAAATTCTCTAAAACGTCCTTTTTGTGGACGGTCTGCCCGCCAAACAGGTTGCATTTGATAACGTTTAAACGGAAAAGTAATGTCGTTTTGGTGTTGTACTACATAACGTGCAAAGGGCACGGTTAAGTCGTAGCGTAAGGCTTTTTCGGAGATTTGAGATGTTACTTTCTTAGAGTCTTTTTTAGATAAATCTATATCTGAAACTTTACTCAAATAATCTCCCGAATTCAAAATTTTAAAAATCAAGCGGTCGCCTTCTTCTCCATATTTCCCCATAAGGGTACTGCTATTTTCAAATGCTGGTGTTTCTATCGGCTGAAAGCCAAACAATTCAAACGATGTTTTTATCGTGTTAAATATATAATTGCGTTGCGCCACTTGGGTAGGCGAAAAATCACGTGTGCCTTTTGGGATGCTTGGTTTAACCGCCATAATGAAATTGTATTCGTGTTGTTTTGAGTAACAAGTTGCAAATATCTTAAAATCTGCGCTAATTGTCTAGTAATTGTCTGGCATTTTCTAAATCTTCTGGTGTGTCAATGCCAATAGGGTTGTATTTAGATGCGAGCATTTTAATAGGCATGTTATTATAAATAAAACGCAGGTTTTCTAATCTCTCGGTAATTTCTAGAGGCGCCATAGGTAGTTTTGTAAACTGAATCAAGGCTTCTTTTCTAAAAGCATAAATACCAATGTGTTTATAATAAATAGCGGCGTCTTTTTGCTGAGAAGAAATGGGTTTTCTTGAAAAATTTAAAGCAAAACCATCTTTGTTTACAGTTACTTTCACGTTATTAGGATTTTCTATGTCGTTTTTATCCGTTAAAGGTGTCATTAAAGAGGCCAATGCTATTTGGTTTTTGACATCGGATTTAAAAACATCTAAAAGTGGCGCCAATGTTTCCTTTTTTGTAAAAGGTTCATCGCCTTGCACATTGACGATAACATCTACATTCATATCGGCTACAGCCTCGGCAATACGGTCGCTGCCACTTTCGTGGGATTTTAAACTCATAATAGCTTGTCCCCCATTGTTGGTGATTTCATCAAAAATAACAGAGCTGTCAGTTACCACATAAACGGCATCGAATAAATGGGTATTAACGGTTGCTTGGTACGTTGTTAAGATAACCGATTTACCACTAAGATTTTGCATTAATTTTCCAGGAAAACGACTGGCTTGGTAGCGCGCCGGAATCATTGCTATTATCTTCATGTTATAAAATTCTGATGCTAAAATAACTAATAATTTTAAAAGAAAGTCTTACAAGATTGAAGAAGAAAAAAATCACACAATTTTCTTCTTTTAAATAGATTAGGGAGTGTCTTTTTATAAACAAATTCTTGTAACTTATTTAAAACACAAAAGGTCTACAAAAAATGCAGACCTTTTAGCCATTTGTGATCGCAGAAGGATTCGAACCTTCGACCGCCTGCTTAGAAGGCAGGTGCTCTATCCAGCTGAGCTATGCGACCATTTTTAATGTCGGGGTGGCAGGATTCGAACCTGCGACCTCCGCGTCCCAAACGCGGCGCGATAACCGGGCTACGCTACACCCCGAATGGTTACCTTCAAGAAATCTTTTGATTCCTCTTTTTAATTTAATAATTAAATATCAAATTAAATTGCGGAGAGACAGGGATTCGAACCCTGGCGACAGTTACCCGTCGACAGATTAGCAATCTGCTCCATTACCACTCTGGCACCTCTCCTTTTTTATTTTACAAAGAACTTAATTTTTGCGAGTGCAAATGTATTATTTGTATTGGTATTTAACAACATTTTTTAGATTTATTATTCGGGATATTCAATCCTTAAATGATAGATGTTTTTAAGCTTCTTTTTAATCACTTTTTTGATGCTTTCAATCTCTTTAAAAGTGATGTCGGCATTCATAAATTGCTTTTGATCCATTTGGCCATTAATAATTTTTTCGACCAATTTATCAATAGATAAACCTGTTGGATCCTTTAAACTTTTAGATGCGGCCTCGCAGGCGTCACACATCATTAAAATAGCTGTTTCTTTTGAAAAAGGAATTGGACCAGGATATCTAAAATCATCTTCGTTTAAATCACCTGTATTGGCTTCTTCTTCTAGCTTGTAAAAATAATAAGTAAGTGATGTGCCGTGATGTGTGCGTATAAAATCGATGATTCTATCGGGTAAATTGTTTTTCTTAGCCAACTCAATGCCTTTAATAACATGATCTATAATGATTTTGGCACTGTCTTTTGGCGATAAATCGAAATGAGGATTTACACTCGTAGATTGGTTTTCTGTAAAATACATGGGATTTAACATTTTACCAATATCATGATACAGTGCGCCAGTACGCACCAACATAGCATTTGCATTTATTTCTGTAGCCGATGCTTCGGCTAAATTGGCAACTTGTAAAGAATGCTGAAAAGTACCAGGTGCTTTTTCTGATAACTCTCGTAATAATTTTGAGTTAGAATCGGCCAACTCACGCAAAGTTTCATCAGAAACCAAACCAAAGATTTTTTCATAGAAAAATATCAGCGGAAGCACAAATAAAGTCAATACCCCATTTACAGCAAATAACTCAAATTTTAAAAGTTCTAAATTACCCGCATTACCTTCTTTTATTACCGAAAAGGCGAAGTAGGCTATAAAATAAACGATGGTAATTTGGCTTACCGATATAAACAGATTGGCGCGTTTATAAAGCTCAGAAACCGTTAAAATAGTGACGATACCTGCAATGATTTGGAGAAATAAAAACTCAAAACTATTGGGTACAATAAAACCTAATAACAGCACTGTTAATACATGCGCAAACATGCCCAATCTGGCATCAAAAAAAGCTTTTAAAACCAGCGGCAGTATAACTAAAGGCACTATATAGACGTAATTAGATTTGAATTTTATGACAAGCGTGGTAAGTAAAACCATGAGTAATACGTTAAAAAATATAAAAGTGACTTTTACATTGTTTTCGTAAATTACAGGGCGGTATTTTTGAATAAACAGTAACAACATTAGCATTGCCAGAGCTACCAAAATTGTGTATCCAAAAACAATCCAATTATAGTTAGATTGACTCCATAATTGCGATTCGTATTCATTTTTTAGAGAATTTAACATTTCTAGACTTTTACCTTCCACCACATCGCCTTGTGAGATTATGCGCTCTTTTTCGGCTACAAATCCCTTTGTATAAGAAATGTTTTTATAGGCTTCGTTTAAAGCTTTATCGGTTAAATCTTTGTCATAAAATATATTGGGTTTTAAAATATCGTAAAATAAAGCACTTAGTGGGGTTCTAAATTCTATAAAGTTACTTTTTGAAAAGTAAGAATCAAGCGTTTGTTGTAAATTTTGAGTTTTTAGCAAAGTGTTATAAAAAACATCATTTGCTGTATTATTTGTGATAAGGGTAACTTCTTTATTTTGCTGTATTACAGCACTATTATCATCTAAATAACCACGACTATAAATAGCTTTTAAAAAATCTTTTCCAAAATTTATAATGCGATTTGTATCGGCATTAATAAAAATAGAATCTTGTAATAAATTAATAATTTTAGCATCGAAATCTGCATTTACATCACTAACAACATCTAAATTATTTCTAAAAAAGAATTTTAAGTTGCTTTTTAAGGCTTCCTTTTCTGAGGCTATTTCTGCGTTAGATTTTTGAATACCAAAATCGAATGGGGCATAAAAATTTTCGTATTGCCAAGGCTTTCCTTTTCTGAATTCGTATTTAAACTGACCTCCTTTTGGAAACAGGTAAATTATTGACACAGTAGTTATTATTAAAAGGAATACCTTGTAAACTAAAGAATGATTTTGATATATTTTGTTGATAAAATTTTTCACGTATCTAACTTTTTTATACCCTTAAATTAATAAAAATAAGCATGTCTATTCTGACTTAATTTTTGGTAAAAAATTAATAAGTATCAAAAATAGTCTTTTTTGAAAAATTACAATTGGTATTTTAGTTTTTAATATATAATATGGTGCACAGATTTAAACCATCTACTTTCTGTATTTAAGTTAAAATCCGTATTTTCGCATAAGATTTAAACATCTAAAATTATAAAATAATGAGTAAAAAAATAGTTATAGTTGCGGCTGTTCGCACACCAATAGGCAGTTTTTTAGGAAGCCTATCTAGTATTCCTGCTACCAAATTAGGTGCTATAGCCATTAAAGGTGCACTTGATAAAATTAATTTAGAACCAACTTTAGTTGACGAAGTTTATATGGGACATGTTGTTCAGGCAAACGCTGGTCAAGCTCCTGCCAAACAGGCGGCTCTTTTTGCTGGAATTCCAAATACTGTGCCCTGTACAGCTGTAAATAAAGTATGTGCTTCTGGCATGAAAGCTATTATGTTTGCTTCACAAGCTATTGCTTGTGGCGATGCAGACATTGTTGTGGCAGGCGGTATGGAAAGTATGAGTCAGATTCCACATTATATGCAAGCACGTAGTGGAAAAAAATTAGGAGATATCTCTTTAATTGATGGCATGCTAAAAGACGGATTGGTAAATGTATATGACGAAAAACATATGGGTACTTGTGGTGATTTATGTGCCGATACTCATAATTTTACAAGAGAAGATCAAGATAATTTTGCTATAGAATCTTATAAACGCACTGCCAAGGCATGGGAAGCTGGTAAATTTGACGAAGAAGTTGTGCCTGTTATTATACCGCAACGCAAAGGAGAGCCTATTTTGGTTTCAAAAGACGAAGAATTTTCGAATGTAAACTTTGATAAAATAGCGCAATTAAGACCTGCTTTTGGTAAAGAAGGTACTGTTACTGCAGCCAATGCCTCTACGCTAAACGATGGCGCTTCTGCTTTAATATTAATGAGCGAAGATAAAGCCAAAGAACTTGGTTTAAAACCTTTGGCTAGTATTGTAAGTTATGCAGATGCATCACAAGCGCCCGAATTGTTTACAACATCGCCTTCTAAGGCTGTGCCAAAAGCTTTGAAGAAAGCCAACCTCAGTATTGATAATATTGATTATTTTGAATTCAATGAAGCATTTGCCGTGGTTGGATTGGCAAACACTAAAATATTGGGTATTAACCCAGAAAAAGTTAATGTAAATGGTGGTGCAGTTGCAATGGGACATCCGCTTGGTTGTTCTGGATCAAGGATTGTGGTAACTTTAATAAATGTGTTAAAACAAAACAAAGGTAAAATAGGTGTCGCTTCCATTTGTAATGGCGGCGGTGGTGCCAGCGCTATAATTATAGAAAATATATAAGATATAATGCCTTACGGAATTTGTATTTTAAATAGTATTGCTCTTAGAGCTACACCAAATGATTCTGCCGAAATGGTTTCGCAGGTTTTGTTTGGCGAAAGTTTTGAGATTACAAATTCTGTTGGTAGTTGGCTACATATTAAATTATCTTTTGATGCTTATGAAGGGTGGATAGACCACAAACAGCAAGCATCATTATCTGAATTAGAGTTTGACAATCTAAATAATAACCCTCAAATTTTAGTAGCCGATTTGGTTAACTTTTTATCCTATAATGAAGGCGAAATGCTTACAATATCATTAGGTGCCAGTTTGCCTCTTTTTGAGGATTTTAAAACTACTATAAATGCCATTTCATATTTGTACGAAGGAAGTGTTTTTAAGGGAAATAAACCTAAAGAAAGCCTTATTGAAACAGCTTTTATGTATTTAAATACCCCTTATTTATGGGGTGGTAAAACACCTTTTGGTATAGATTGTTCTGGTTTTACACAAATGGTTTATAAACTTAGTGGATATAAATTATTAAGAGATGCCTCACAACAAGCCACACAAGGCGAAGCTTTAAGTTTTATTGAAGAAAGTGAGCCAGGAGACTTGGCTTTTTTTGATAATGAAGAAGGTGAAATTATTCATGTTGGTATTATTTTATCTGACCATCATATTATTCATGCCCATGGCAAAGTGCGTATTGATAAACTTGATCACAGTGGTATCTTTAATATAGATACACATCGTCATACACATAAACTTAGGGTTATTAAAAAAATACTTTAAAATTAAAAAGCTCAAATCTATTAGATTTGAGCTTTTTAATTTTAAAGATGTTATTATTTTATTTGTCTCGTAATGAATCATATACCACTTTTAAGGTTTTATATTTATCATTCATACCAAGGTTTTCGTAAATACCCATCAATGTTTGAATAATTGATATGTTATCATTTTTAATTTCGTATGCTTTTTCGTAATAAGGCAATACAACTTTGTATAAATCAGATAACTTAGCTTTAAGTACGTCATATTTATCAAAATCACTTAAACTATTGTTCATCTCTTCAATAAGGCCTTCTTCTCCTTTACGATAAACATTTGCTAAATTAATATAAGCATCAAAATAATCTGGTTTTAACTCAATAGCTTTGGCATAATATTTTTTTGCTTCTTCATCTTTATTTTGTTCGCTGCTAATAACACCTAAGTTAAAATATAGAACTGGTTCGTTTGGATTCTTTTGAATAGCTTCACTCATCAATTCAGCAAATTTAACTCTGTTTCCGATTTTAATTTGCAAATCGGCTTCAGCCAATAATAAATTATAATCATCTGGCGCAGATTCTCTTGCTTTTCTAATAACTTCTAAACCTTTTTCATTGTCACCTAATTGCCCGTATATATAGGCTATATTCTTAGAAATTGAGATACTTCTTGATTCTGAAGTTTCGTCTTTAGGTTCAATATATTTTTTTGTTTTTAGCATCAAATCTCTTTGGGATTTAGTGCCAAAAGTTTCATATTTATCTGTTTCGGTATTTTTAGCAGAATACTCTGTAGCAACACCAGTATAACCCAATGTGTTTAATTTGGTGTAATAAGTAAGTGCCAATTTATAATCTTTTGCTAAATGGGCAGCATTAGCTGCATTATCTAACATAAATGTATCTTTTGAACTCAATACAAATATCCTATTAAAGTTTTTAGCAGCGCCCAAATAGTCTTTTAGGTTATACTGCTTAACTGCAACTGTTCTTAAATCTGCAATTAATGAATTAAATAATGGGGCTGCATCATCTGAATAAATCTTTTTACCTATTTTTTTCTCAAAGTCTAATAATTCATTTAATGAATTAGCAGCAATATCATAGGCATCTTTATCTAAAGCGGGTTGTTTTTTAGCAATTTCTGCATATGTTTTACCTTTTAAGAAATATAATTTTGCCTTTAATTTATCATCAGCATTAGCTATTAAAGCTTCTGCTTGTGCGATAGATGATTTTGCAGCAGTTAAGTCGTCATTTTTTAGCGCTTTTTCTACTGATTTTAGTTCGTTCTTTTGTCCTATTGCTGTTATCGTAGCTAGGAACATTAGTCCTAATAAAAATTGTTTTTTCATTGTTTTAAATATTTGTTATTCTTCTGTTTGATTGTTTTCTTCTTGATTTGTAATTTCAGTGTTTTCTATATTTTCTTCTTCTTCTTCTTCTTCATGCATAACGCTTGCCACAGCAGCTATAGAATCATCATCTTTTATATTGATGAGTTTTACACCTTGTGTTGCGCGCCCCATGACACGTAAATCTGCCACAGCCATTCTTATGGTTAAGCCCGATTTATTTATAATCATTAAATCGTCTGCATCAGATACATTTTTAATAGCTACCAAATTACCTGTTTTTTCAGTTACATTAATGGTTTTAACGCCTTTTCCACCTCTATTGGTAATTCTATAGTCATCGACGCTAGAGCGTTTGCCATAACCATTTTCTGATACTACAAGAACTTCTGAGTTTAAATCGTCTATAGCAATCATTCCAACAACTTCGTCTTGCTCATTTGCCAAAGTAATACCTCTTACACCAGATGCATTTCTACCCATTGGTCTTGTTTTACTTTCTTCAAAACGAATGGCTTTACCTGATTTTACAGCCAACATTATTTGAGAATTTCCGTTTGTCAATTTAGCTTCTAACAACTCATCATCTTCTCTAATTGTGATGGCGTTGATACCATTTGTTCTTGGACGTGAATATTGTTCTAATAATGTTTTTTTAGTCTGGCCTTTTTTAGTTACCATAACTACATAATTATTATTTATATACTCTTCGTCATTTAAATCTTGCGTACATATAAAGGCCTTAACATTATCGTCTTGCTCAATATTTATCAGGTTCTGAATAGCGCGTCCTTTAGATGTTTTATTACCTTCTGGGATTTCGTAAACACGCATCCAGAATACCTTACCTTTTTGGGTAAAGAACAACATATATTGATGATTGGTAGCTACAAATAAATGTTCTAAAAAGTCTTCGTTACGTGTAGAAACGCCTTTTTGTCCACGTCCACCTCTGTTTTGCAATTTGTATTCTGATAAATCGGTTCTTTTAATATAACCTGCATGCGATATTGTTAATACAACTTGCGAATCTGGTATCATATCTTCAATACTTACATCGCCACCAGCATACTCAATTATTGAACGTCTTTCGTCTCCAAATTTATCTTTAACACTTAAAAGTTCTTCTTTGATGATGTCCATTCTTCTAGACTCATTTTCTAAAATGTCTTTTAAGTCGATGATTAATTTCATTATTTCATCAAACTCAGCTCTTAATTTATCTTGTTCTAAGCCAGTTAATTGACGAAGCCTCATCTCGACTATTGCTTTAGCTTGAATTTCGGTTAATCCAAAAGCGGCAATAAGTTTTTCTCTAGCTTCGTCTGCATTGCTAGAGCTTCTTATCAAAGCAATAACTTTATCAATATTGTCTGAAGCAATGATAAGGCCTTCTAAAATATGTGCCCGCGCCTCAGCTTTAGCTAATTCAAATTTTGTACGTCTTACAACCACTTCGTGACGGTGATTTACAAAATGTTTAATCAAATCTTTAAGATTTAACATTTCTGGTCTTCCGTTAACCAAAGCAATATTATTGACGCTAAACGATGTCTGTAGCGATGTGTATTTATAAAGTTTATTTAAAACTATATTAGGAATTGCATCGCGTTTTAATACATATACAATGCGCATACCATTTCTATCCGATTCATCGCGAATAGATGAAATACCTTCTAATTTTTTTTCATTAACCATATCAGCAGTCTTTTTAATCATGTCTGCTTTATTAATTTGATATGGAATTTCGGTAACTATGATACAATCACGGCCATGCACTTCTTCAAATAATGTCTTGGCACGCATAACAATTCTACCTCTACCTGTTAAAAAGGCTTCTCTAACACCTTCATAACCATATATAGTACCTCCTGTAGGGAAATCGGGGGCTTTGATAAATTTCATCAAACCTTCAATATCAATATCATTATCATCGATATAAGCAATAATGCCATTAATAACTTCGGTTAAATTATGAGGTGGCATATTTGTAGCCATCCCAACAGCAATACCCGAAGCGCCATTTACCAATAACCCTGGAATTCTTGAGGGTAATACAGTAGGCTCTTTTAAAGTATCATCAAAGTTTAAACGATGGTCAACGGTGTCTTTGTCAATATCTGCAAGCATCTCTTCAGATATTTTTCGCATTTTAACCTCGGTATAACGCATGGCTGCAGGACTATCGCCATCTACAGACCCAAAGTTACCTTGGCCATCTACAAGTTGATAACGCAGACTCCACTCTTGTGCCATACGCACCATAGCATCGTACACAGAAGTATCACCATGGGGATGATATTTACCTAAAACTTCACCAACAATTCTTGCCGATTTTTTATAACCACCTGACGCTTTAACTCCCAATTCATGCATTCCAAATAAAACACGTCTATGTACAGGTTTTAAACCATCTCTCACATCTGGTAATGCTCTTGAAACAATTACTGACATAGAATAATCTATGTATGAAGATTTCATTTCATCTTCAATAATTACAGGAATTAATTTTTCTCCTTCGGCCATAAATTCTTTCTATTTAATTTTACAATTACAATCACGCAATATACAACAATTACCCCTTTTTATTAAAACAAAAAGGCTTCTTTTTTTGATGAATTTTATTAACAATTACCCTTGGATTTTAACAATATTATAAGGAAAACCTAAATATTAAATTCATAATTTTACATTCGATAAGGTATTTGTAATGTTAAACCAAAAAAATCTACTAAATTTACCTAAATAAAGATGTAATTTATGGACGATAATTTTTCACCAAAAGTTAAAGATGTTATAGCCTACAGCAAAGAAGAAGCCTTGCGTTTGGGCCATGATTATATAGGAACAGAACATTTAATATTAGGAATTTTACGCAAAAATGATGGTGAAGCCATTGAAATATTGAATACTTTAGAAGTTGATTTTAAAAGACTTAGAAGTCAGATTGAAAAATTAAATGCCACAGAAACTGTATTTAACGAAGGCTTAACAAAGAAGAGCTTACACCTTACCAAGCAAGCAGAAAAAGCTTTAAAAACAACTTTTTTAGAAGCCAAACTTTATAAAAATGATGCCATTACCACTGCGCATTTATTGCTTTGCATATTGAGAAATGAGTCTGACCCTACCACAAAAATAATGCACAAGTTTGATATTGATTACAATGAAGTAAAATCTTTGTTTGTTCAATTTTTTAGCGCAAATGTTAACGAAGAAGGAGATTTGCCTTCGCCAAAAGCAGAATTACCTTCTGATGATTTTAGTGACCCTAAAGAAAATCCTTTTGAAAACCCTAAATCTTCACTACCAGTTAAGAAATCTAAAACACCTGTTTTAGATAATTTTGGTCGCGATTTAACATTTTTAGCAGAAAATGGAAAACTGGATGCTGTTGTTGGGCGTCAAAAAGAAATAGAACGCGTTTCTCAAATATTGAGCCGTCGTAAAAAGAATAACCCTCTTTTAATTGGAGAGCCTGGTGTGGGTAAATCGGCTATAGCCGAAGGATTGGCTTTGCGCATCATTCAAAGAAAAGTGTCAAGAATCTTATTTAACAAACGTATTGTTTCTTTAGATCTAGCAAGTTTGGTTGCTGGTACAAAATATAGAGGTCAGTTTGAAGAGCGTATGAAAGCTTTAATGAATGAGCTCGAGAAAAATGAGGATATCATTTTATTTATTGACGAGATTCATACTATTGTTGGTGCCGGAGGCGCAACAGGCTCACTTGATGCTTCAAACATGCTTAAACCTGCTTTGGCAAGAGGCGAAATTCAATGTATCGGTGCCACTACCCTAGATGAATTTAGACAGAATATTGAAAAAGATGGCGCTTTAGAACGTCGTTTTCAAAAAATTATAGTCGAACCTACATCAGTAGATGAAACCATCGAAATTCTGAATAATGTTAAAATAAAATACGAAGATCATCATAATGTAACTTATACCGAAGGCGCCATAAATGCCTGTGTTAATTTAACAAATAGGTACATGACAGATAGGTTTTTACCAGATAAAGCTATTGATGCTTTAGATGAAGCTGGTTCTAGAATTCACATTACCAATATTGTTGTGCCAGAACAAATCACCATTTTAGAAAAGCAGTTAGAAGAAGTGCGCACGCTTAAAAATGATGTTGTTAAGAGTCAGAAATTCGAAGAGGCTGCAAAATTAAGAGACGACGAGAAAAATATAGAAAAAGAGCTTTTAATTGAGCAATTAAAATGGGAAGAATACAGCAAAGAGAATAGAGAAATTGTCACAGAAGATAATGTGGCAGAAGTTGTTTCTATGATGACAGGCATTCCTGTTAATCGTGTGGCTCAAGCAGAAAGTCTAAAGTTAGCCGATTTAAATAAACTTATAGAATCTAAAGTTATTGGTCAGAAAGAAGCAGTAGAAAAGGTTGTTAAAGCCATTCAGCGTAACAGAGTTGGCTTAAAGGATCCAAACAAACCCATTGGTACATTTATATTTTTAGGACAAACTGGCGTTGGTAAAACACAGTTGGCAAAAATATTGGCATCAGAATTATTCGATTCAGAAGATGCCCTTATTCGCATTGATATGAGCGAATATATGGAGAAATTTGCCATAACACGTTTAATAGGATCGCCTCCAGGCTATGTTGGCTATGAAGAAGGTGGTCAATTAACCGAAAAAATTAGACGCAAACCCTATGCTGTTGTTTTATTAGATGAAATAGAAAAAGCGCATCCAGATGTGTTTAATATGTTGCTTCAAGTCTTAGATGACGGATTTTTAACTGATAGTTTAGGTCGGAAAATAGATTTTAGAAACACCATTATTATTATGACTTCTAATATTGGTTCTAGACAATTAAAAGATTTTGGACAAGGTGTTGGTTTTGGTACATCGTCTAAAAAAGAACAAGAAAGCGCTTATTCAAAAAGCGTGATTGAAAATGCTTTAAAAAAGACATTTGCACCCGAGTTTTTAAACAGGGTTGATGATGTTATCATTTTTAACGCTTTAGAAAAAGAAGATATCTACAAAATTATTGATATTGAATTGGCAAAACTTTTATTGCGTATCACAAATTTAGGCTACACGTTAAATCTATCTAAAAAAGCCAAAAATTTTATTGTTGATAAGGGTTTTGATAAACAATATGGTGCGCGTCCACTAAAACGTGCTATTCAGAAATATATTGAAGATGCTTTGGCTTCCGAAATTGTAAATTCACATTTGCAAGAAGGCGATAAAATTGTGATGGATTTAAATCCTAAAACCCAAGAATTATTTGTCAAAATTGACAAACCTAAGGCTACAAAGAAATAGCTTTATGAGTACTAATTTTATAAAGTATTTGGGTTTATTCATCTTTTTGATGCGTTTTAACTTATTGCAATCTCAAAATATCAACCTTGCTACTTGCGACACACTACAAACTCAAAAAGCTAAAAATGATTGTGTTTTTAAGGTTTATAGTGCCTCTCAAGTTAAATTAGAAAAATCTTATAAGATAATCCTAGGAAAACTTGATGCTAAAATAAAGAAACTTAAACCCGATAATAGGCTTAAAACAACATCCCTAAAGCAATTTTTAAAAGACAATCAGGTGCAGTGGCTATTAACGCGCGACTATAACGCCAAAGTTCATGCTTCTTACCAACTTACTACTTTACAAGCTGAATACGCTTTCTATGCTAGCAAATCCAAAGAAAGTCTAGATCGCATCGCCTATTTTAAAATTGTGGCCGACAGTTTAAACTTAAACTAGCACTCACTTAATTTCTTTTATTTACTACCTTTGCCATCATGCAAAAGAAGATAAATATCCAAAATAAAAAAGCCCGTTTTGAATACGAGTTTCTGGATAAATATGTTGCTGGTATTCAATTAACAGGCACAGAAATAAAATCTATCAGAAATAGTCAAGCGCGGATAACAGAAAGCTTTTGTGAATTCAATGAAAAAGGCGAACTTTTTGTGATAAATATGTATATAGAAGAATATATGTATGGCAATTATTTTAATCACAAACCAAAAAGTGAGCGTCGGTTATTGATGCAAAAACGTGAACTTAAAAAATTGGAAAAAGAAGTCAAAAACGTAGGTCTAACAATCATTCCGCTGCGTCTTTTTTTGACTGATAAAGGTTGGGCAAAATTAGAATTAGCCCTTTGTAAAGGTAAAAAGACTTTTGATAAGCGTGAAGTTATTAAAGATAAAGACAATAAACGCGATTTAGATAGATTGAAAAAGCAGTTTAACGGATGATTCTTCCTTTTTTAAAACTTATCCGCATTAAAAATCTAGGTATTATTGCTTTTTGTCAAATCTTATTTAAATATTTCTTTTTTAATAAAAGTGGTGTTGACGTCCAGCTAACAAACTTTTATTTCATTTTATTACTCCTTTCACTGCTCTTTTTGGCTGCCGCCGGCTATATAATTAATGATGTCTACGATTTAGAATCAGATATAATTAACAAACCTAAAGAGGTTATTATCGGCGTAAAAATAAGTGAAAGACTTGCCATAAAAATTTATATTTTTTTCAATCTAATTGGTTTAGGATTGGCCTATTATTTATCATATGCTATAAACCACCTCAATTACGCTTTGCTTTTTCTAGGATTGGCGTTCGGACTTTTAAAATATTCGCAATCATGGAAAGATGTTTTTATTCTTAAAAATGTGTTGGTGGCTTTTTTAGTGAGTTCAAGCGTTTTAATATTAGGTGTTTATGATCTCTTACCTCCTATTAATGCAACTAACAAATTACAGCAACTTGTTGTAATTAGTATTGTTTTCGATTATTTTATTTTTGCTTTTTTACTGAATTTAATCAGAGAAATCATCAAAGATATTGAAGATGAAATTGGCGATAAAAAACGCAAGACCAAATCATTTATCAGCGCATTAGGAATCAAAAAAACACGTCTAATAATACTATTTCTTAACATTTTTTTAATAGCTTTTATAAGCTTTTACACTATTAAATATTTCACTTTTAAACCCTTGGCGTTTACTTATATGATATCTTTGGTTTTAATACCAAGTGTTGTTTATTTTATATTATTCATAAAGGCAAAAACACTTAAAAATTATAGCAATCTTACTAGCATATTAAAATTAATTATGATTTTTGGTGTTGGGTCAATTGCTATTATAAGCATTTTAAATAATTAGAAAAATGAACCCAATAGAACTTAAAGATAAAAACTTAATATTAGCATCGGGATCACCTAGAAGACAATCATTTCTAAAGGAATTAGGCTTAGATTTTAAGATTCAACTTAAGGAAGTTGAAGAAATTTATCCAAAACATTATAAAAGAGAAAAAATAACCAATTTCTTAGCTTTGAAAAAAGCTAAAGTCTTTACCAACCTTACAGATAAGGATATCCTCATTACAGCAGACACCATTGTTTGGTTTAAAAACAAGGCTTTAGGAAAGCCTAAAAACTTGGAACAGGCCGAAGTCATGCTCAAACAACTTTCCAATCATAAGCATTTGGTTATAACTTCTGTGTGTTTAAAAAGTGCTAATAAAGAGAAAATTTTCAGTTGTACAACAGAAGTTTATTTTAACAAATTAAGTCCTGAATCTATAGCCTACTATTTAAAAAACTTCAATCCGCTTGATAAAGCAGGAAGTTATGGCATACAAGAATGGATTGGGTTTGTTGGCGTCAAAAAAATTAAAGGCAGTTATTTTAATGTGATGGGATTCCCTGTTCATAAATTTTATAAAGAATTACTACTTTTCTAAATAACACCCATAATAATTTCTATTTTTGCTTAATATAAAGATACTATGAAAAAATATACATTTACAGAAAAAAAAGATACCCGTTCTGGTTTTGGGGCTGGCTTAACAGAATTAGGAAAAACAAATCCGAATGTAGTTGCTCTATGTGCCGATTTAATTGGTTCATTAAAAATGGATGATTTTGCTAAAAACCATCCCGAACGCTTCTTTCAAACTGGTATTGCTGAGGCTAACATGATTGGTATGGCAGCAGGTCTTACTATTGGTGGTAAAATTCCTTTTACAGGAACTTTCGCTAACTTTTCTACAGGCCGTGTTTATGATCAAATCCGTCAAGCAGTGGCATATTCAGGAAAAAATGTTAAAATTTGTGCTTCGCATGCGGGTTTAACTCTGGGTGAAGATGGCGCTACACATCAGATTTTAGAAGATCTTGGTCTGATGAAAATGTTGCCAGGTATGACAGTTATAAACACATGCGATTATAACCAGACAAAAGCAGCAACTATTGCTATAGCTGACTATGACGGCCCTGTCTATTTACGTTTCGGACGTCCTAGTGTGCCTGTATTTACACCAGAAAATCAAGTCTTTGAAATTGGTAAAGCTGTAAAACTTACAGAAGGCAAAGACGTTACTATTGTGGCAACCGGACATTTGGTTTGGGAAGCTTTACAAGCGTCAGAAGCTTTAGAAGAAATGGGTATAAGTGCAGAAGTTATCAATATACATACCATTAAACCCTTAGATGAAAATGCTATTTTGGCATCGGTTTTAAAGACAAAATGTATTGTAACTGCCGAAGAACATAATATGCTAGGTGGTTTGGGTGAAAGTGTTGCACGCACTTTGGCACAAAACTTGCCATCACCACAAGAGTTTGTAGCTGTTAAAGATAGTTTTGGGGAATCTGGCACGCCAGATCAACTTATGGATAAATACAATTTGAATAGTGCAGCCATAGTAGCCGCTGCAAAAAAAGTAATTGCAAGAAAATAAAGCCCCTTAAAAATATATTAATTTAATTAAAAATCAACTAATTATGAAAAAAGGAAATGTATTAATTGTTGCCTTTTGTTTATTAACAACAATTGGTTTTTCTCAAGCAAAATTTGGGATTAAAGGAGGTATGAATTACAATTATGCGGGTAATATTACCGAAATTGTTAATGCTGGTGGTGGCGCTATTACCGATATTACGCATGGTTCTAAAAATAAAGCAGGATTTCATATAGGCATTTGGACCAGATTTGGTTTGGGAGGATTTAATTTACGACCAGAATTGGTTTTTACAGAAATTAAAAGTCAATTCGATTTAAACTCTGGAACGACATTAAAAACTCAAAAAATTGATATTCCAATTTTGTTCGATCGAAAATTTGGACCTCTACACATTTTTGGTGGGCCAGCTTTTCAGTATCTTTTATCATCTGATTTTAAAACAAGTGATATTGGAAGTATAGATTTTAATAAATTATCTTTAGGAACACAAGTAGGTTTGGGTTTAGAGTTTGGTAATTTTGGTATAGATGCTCGTTGGGAAAAAGGATTCTCTAACAATTTAACGGCAGTATTAATTTCTTCAACCACAAATTTAAATTTAGACAACAGACCAAATCAAATAATCTTTAGTGTGTCATATAATTTACTTTAATAATATAATGCTTAACAAAAAAAGGCGAACCAAATGGTGCGCCTTTTTTTGTTTTATCAATTTCTAACTATTTTATCAAGAATCACTATCTAAATAATTCGGAATACCGTCACCATCGGTGTCATCATTTGTAACATCACCATCATGGTTTGCATCTTCGTCTTTTGTTAACTTACCATCGCCATCATCATCATTATCCAAGTAGTTTTTAATACCATCACCATCGGTATCATCATCTAAAACAGAGCCGTTATTATTTACATCTTCATTTTTTGTTAAAAGCGTATCGTTGTCATCATCTACATCTGCATAATTTGGAATAAAATCGCCATCTGTATCATCATTTGCAACTTCTCCATCTCCGTCTAAATCTTCTAGGTTAGATAAAATGCCATCTCCATCATGATCTGCAGGGTTAACATCGTTTAATTCAATCTTAAAAGCTATAGGTGTATTTGAAGGTATGGCTCCAGAAGCGGCACTGCCATATCCTAAACCAGAAGGAAAAAATAAAAAGCCTTTACCTTGATTTTCATAAGAAAGAGATTCGTCTGGATTAATAATTTTATGACCACCTTTAAAATGTACAAAACCATACTTCCAACCTTGAACAACTTGTGTTAAATCTATCCATGTCAATATACGAGAATCGAATTTTGTACTGTCTAATAAAAAGCCGGTATATTTCACTAAAATAGAATCAGAACGTGTTGGCGCACTAGTTGTACCTTCACTTAATGATAAATAGTACAATTTATAAGCAACATCATTATATGTAATATCTTGGGTTACAACATCGTTAAACAGTGGGCGCTCTCCATTTGCAATAGTCCATATATTGCCATCAGTATTTAAATAATGTGTTTCAAGATATTTAACTAAAGAATCATTGTCTGCTAGAGCTTGAACTGCAGGGTCTACAGTAGGTGTTGTAATTGTTTTGTCTTTTTTACAAGCTCCTAAAAGTAACAAGCCAACTATAAAAATTATTATACTATTTTTTAATCTCATCTATTTTAATTTTGCGTTGCAATTTACAATTTTAAATGAATTTTATTGTTCTATAAATCACTTTCTGTTAGAATACGACTGCTTTTAACAAAACTTTAAATACACTGTTTTATTTAAAATTAATTTTTCTGATGCGCAAATTAAGAGGTGTAATTTCTAAATATTCATCGTCTTTTATATATTCCATACATTCTTCTAGAGAAAAATCTACTTTTGGGAATATTTTGGCAGCTTCGTCTGTACCAGATTTACGCACATTTGTCAATTTTTTACCTTTAATAAGGTTTACAGCCATGTCTTCTTGTTTGTTATTTTCTCCAATAACCTGACCCTTGTAAATTTCTTCGTTAGGATCAATAAAGAAGCGGCCTCTATCTTGAAGTCTGTCAATAGCGTAAGCTGTAGCTTTACCTACTTCTGAAGACACAATAGCGCCGTTTAGGTTCACGCCAATTTCACCTTTATATACATCAAACCCTCTTAATCTGTGATTGACGATAGCTTCACCCTGAGTGGCTGTTAATAGTTTGTTACGCAATCCTATTAAACCACGCGATGGAATATCAAATTCTAAATGTTGTAAATCGCCTTTTGGCTCCATTACCATTAAATCGCCTTTGCGTAATGACACTAAATTAATAGCTTTACTTGCGCCAGCTTCTGGTACGTCTATCACTAAAATTTCGTACGGCTCGTGTTTTTTGCCATCAATTTCTTTGATGATTACTTGCGGACGTCCTACTTGCAATTCATAACCTTCTCTTCGCATTGTTTCGATTAAAACAGAAAGGTGTAAAATACCACGACCGAAAACGTTGAATTTATCTTCAGTATCGGTTTCTTCAACACGTAAAGCTAAATTCTTTTCTGTTTCTTTAAACAAACGGTCTCTAAGGTGTCTTGATGTTACATATTTACCATCGTTACCATAAAATGGCGAATTGTTAATGGTAAACAACATACTCATTGTAGGTTCATCTATACTAATTCTTGGCAAAGCTTCAGGTTCTTCACTATCGGCAATTGTGTCACCAATTTCAAAACCATCTATCCCAGTAATGGCACATATATCACCACTTCTTACTTTAGAAACTTTTACTTTACCTAAACCTTCAAAAACGTGTAATTCCTTAATTTTTACCTTAACCTTTGACCCATCTTTTTTGCAAAGGATGTAATTCTTGGCTTCTTCTAAATCGCCTCTAAAAACACGACCAATAGCTATTCTTCCTGTAAAAGAAGAAAAATCTAAAGATGTTATTTGCATTTGTGGTGTTCCTTCGCGGTAAGGCGCTTCAGGAATTTCACTAATTATCATATCTAATAACGGAATGATATTATCAGTAGGTTTTTGATAATCTTCACTCATCCAACCATGTTTGGCAGAGCCGTAAGCCGTTTTAAAATCTAATTGATCTTCGGTTGCATCAAGAGCAAACATTAAATCGAAAACATTCTCGTGAGCGATGTCTGGTGTACAATTTTCTTTATCAACTTTATTTATAACTACAATTGGTTTTAAACCCAATTCTAGTGCTTTACCTAAAACAAAACGGGTTTGTGGCATCGGTCCTTCAAAGGCGTCAACCAAAAGTAACACGCCATCGGCCATCTTTAAAACACGTTCTACTTCACCTCCAAAATCGGCGTGACCAGGGGTGTCTATCACATTAATTTTAACGCCTTTATAGTTTATAGAAACATTTTTAGAAAGAATGGTTATCCCTCTTTCACGTTCTAAGTCGTTACTATCAAGCAACAAATCTACATGATGTTTTCTTTCATCTAAGATATGAGCTTGATCTATAATTTTATCTACTAACGTAGTTTTTCCGTGATCGACGTGAGCGATAATCGCTATGTTTCTAATTGATTGCATTCCTTATATTTTGAGCGTGCAAAAGTAATGTTAATTTTTGATTATTAACCATGCCTCTACGTTAATTTAATAAGCTAGATTCAACTATTAAGTGCACCAGCGTGGTTAAAATTAGATAAAAATACTTCATTAGGGGATTTGTAGCCTAATAATTTTCTTGGTCTATTATTTAATTTGTTAATAATCATATTTATAGTGTTGTTATTTATGAGGTTAAAGTCTGTTTTTTTAGGTAGGTATTGTCTTATTAATTTGTTGTTGTATTCATTAAGTCCTCTTTGCCAAGGTGAGTAAGGGTCAGCAAAGAAAAAATCTGTTTCTAGTTTTTCACTAATTTCTTGATGTTTAGCAAATTCTTTTCCATTATCAGATGTGATTGTTTTAACCAGTTCTTTAAAAGGTGCCAATAGGTTAATCATTTGTTTTCTTATAGATTCCGCTTTAGTGCCATCGGTTTTAACCATTAGTTCAAATTGACTTTTACGTTCTGTTGCTGTAAGAATGGCCGTTTTATGGTTTTTACCGATAATAGTATCTACTTCCCAGTCGCCAAAACGTTCTTTGGTATTTACTATTTCAGGTCTTTGATTTATCATTATCCTATTGGGTATCTGACCTCTTTGGTGTTTCCTGTGTAAACGCTTTTTACGCCATCTACGAGCTGTTCTAAGGTGTAAATACAATGTACCTCCTTCTGATTGGTTTTGATAGATATATTGATAAATTCTTTCTATACTCACCATAGATATTTTATCTAAATCACAACGTCCCTTTATCTGTTCTGGCGACCATTGATTACAGGTAAGTTTTCTATTAATATACCGTTTCATATTCTCATCAAATGCGTGATGTTTATAGCTTTCTTTCTTGCGTTCTAAACTCATCTTAATGGCATAGCTTCCATTGTATCCTCGCTTTTTACTGTTTCTTCTTAACTCTCTGCTAATCGTACTTTTATGAACACCTAACTCTACTGCTATTTGTGTAATCGTACATTTTGCTTTTAGATACGCTTCTATTTGGTATCTTTGAGAGTCGATTAATTGTTGATAATTCATCGGCAATCAGTTTTTTTTCAAATATCGGAAAGTTAACTTTCCGATATTTGTTAACTGTTGCACTTATTAATTGAACTTAGTTAAAAGTATAATCTGCGATAAATTATTGAAAATGAATTAATTTTGGCTTTAAACCGATGTCAGTTCAATTGTGGTTATTTCTGGCCAAATGCCCACACGTCCTGGAAAGCCCAAAAACCCGAAACCTCTGTTCACATATAAATACTGTTGTGACTCTTGATATAAACCAGCCCAACGTGGATAAATATATTTGATTGGACTCCATTTAAAACCTGGTATTTCTATACCAAATTGCATGCCATGAGTATGACCAGACAGTGTTAAATCGATATTTGTAGTATGCTTTAATACTTTATGATCCCAATGTGTTGGATCATGAGATAGTAAAATTTTAAAAACTGAATCATCTACATTTAATAAAGCTTTATCTAAATCGCCGTGTTGCGGGAAAGGTGGTTTCCCCCAGTTTTCAACACCTACAATGGCAATTTTATCTTTTCCTTTTTCAATAAAAACACTTGTATTGTTTAGCAAATTGAATCCCATTTCTTTTTGATGGCTGAACAATAATTCTAAATTATCTGTTTTAGCTTGCTCAGTAGGCCATTTTTTATAATCGCCATAATCATGGTTGCCTAATGAAGAATACAAACCATGCTTACTCTTTAGTTTTTTAAAATTATTGATAAAAGGTTCTATTTCTCTTGAATCGTTATTTACCAAATCTCCTGTAAATAAAATTAAATCGGCATTTTGATCGTTCACCAAATCAATGCCACGTTGCACATCTGCAACACTATCAAAACTACCTGAATGAATATCCGAAATGTGTACAAGTTTAAACCCGTCAAAGGCTTTGGGCAAGTTTTTAAATTTTAATTTAACATGTTTGACCTTAAAATTGTATTTTCCTTTGGTGATGCCATATAGCATCGATAAAAAAGGAAGTGCTGCCAAACCCAATCCTATCTGTCCGATAAATTTACGTCTTTGAGGGTAGGGAACACTGTTGGAACTGATGCCAATTTTTGATGCATAACCAAAAACATAGCCTAATATTCTGGTTGCATCATCAATCAATAAGAAAAGACTGAAAATAATTTTAAAAACTATAAATGCAAAAGTAAATCCGACTATTAAATTACGAATAAGTGAAGCGTGTATGGGATGATTTGCAAAATAATTAATCAGATAAAAAATGCCTAAATAAGCAATTAGTATCAGTAAAAGATACCCATAGCGCCATAATTTCTGATGAGAAAACTTGTTTGTAAGTACTTTTAATCCATAAAATGTGTAAACATCAATAGCAATTAAAAAACAAAAAAATACAATTAATCTGCTACTCATTCACTACAATTTACGACGCTTTCTTTCTCTTTTTAAAAGTTCGAGCTCTCTGTTTGTTTGGCCTGCGACAGATGTATTTTCTTCGGCACGGCGAATTAAATATGGCATCACATCTTTAACGGGGCCGTAAGGTAGATATTTTGCAACATTATAACCATTTTTAGATAAATTGTAACTAATGTGATCACTCATACCATATAACTGCCCAAACCAAATACGCTGATCATCTTTACTTAATTTATGTTCATCTATAAGTTGCATAAGTAATGCTGTGCTTTCTTCGTTATGGGTACCTTCAAATATTTCCATCTCATCAATATGGTCAAGCATATATCTTACAACGGTATCATAATTTGCATCTGTATCTTCTTTTGTATCACAAATTGGTGATTTATACCCTTTTTCTTCGGCACGTTCGCGTTCTTTCTCCATATAAGCACCACGGACTAATTTCATACCGACATAAAATCCCTGTGCTTTGGCACGCGCGTGTAAATCTTTTAAATAATCTAATCTATCCCAACGGTATAACTGAAGTGTACCAAAAACAATGACTTTTTTCTTATTGTATTTTACCATCATTTCTTCAATAAGGTCATCGGCAGAACCCTGCATCCAAGATTCTTCTGCATCAATTAATAATTTTACATCATTATCAAAAGCATGTTTGCTAACAGTATTATAGCGATTTTTAACGGTTTGCCATTCGGCAGATTCACTTTCGTTAAGTTCAATACACTCAGACACTTTTTGATACAATGCCAATCTTCCAAACCCTGAAGGTTTAAAAACAGCAAATGGAATGCTTAGTTTTTCTTTAGCAAAATCTATATTAGCCAGTGTTTTATTCATCGCCAAATCAAATTGCGACTCTACCTCTGCGCCTTCTACTGAATAATCTAAAACGGCATGCACCTCTTTTGTGTACATGTTATCAATAGTACTCATACAATCTTCTTCGGTTATGCCACCACAAAAATGATCAAAAACTGTAGAGCGGATTAAACCTTCGACTGGCAAATGCGCTTTTAATGCAAAATTTGTTGCTGCTGTTCCTATTTTTACCAAAGGTTCGCTCTTTATCATTCTGAATAAAAAATAGGCTCTTTCTAGCTCAGAATCAGACTTTAAAGAAAAAGCACTTTCTGTATTATCAAATATAGTATCCATTTTTATTATTTTTATCAAAGATACTATTTGTAGCTACTATTTTTAAATTTTTTATGGTTATTTTGCAGCGAAATTCAAATTATTTATGGACGCCTTAAAAGCCAAAGATTACACCATACATTTTAATAATGCTGCATACGTTGCTTTACAAGATTATATTGAAAATACTTGTTTTTCAAAGATTTTCATTGTCATGGATGCGCTTACACAAACGCATTGTTATCCAATATTTAAAGAAAAATTTAAGACATCTAAAAGCCTTAACTTTTTAAATATTGGCATGGGCGAAAATGCTAAAGATATTGAAACATGTGTCTCTCTTTGGCAACAATTATGTGATTTAGAAGCCGATAGAAATTCTTTGATTGTTAATTTAGGTGGTGGTGTTGTAACCGATTTAGGTGGTTTTGTAGCGTCAACACTTAAACGTGGTATCAGTTTTATAAACATTCCAACCACGCTTTTAGGCATGGTAGACGCGTCAATTGGTGGCAAAACGGGCATCAATTTAGGCGCGCTTAAAAACCAAGTGGGCTGCTTTTCAAATCCTAAAATGATTATAATTGATACTGACTATCTTAAAACTTTAGACCCACGCGAAATGCGTTCTGGAATGGCAGAAATTATTAAATATGGCCTGTCTTATGATGCCAAGCTTTATGAAACTATTTTAAAGAACCCTACAGAAAATAATGCGTTTTTAACTGAAGCTATTTACCGTTCGGCTGCCATTAAAAATAATGTGGTTTTAGAAGATCCGAATGAGCAAAATTTGCGAAAGGTTTTAAATTTTGGACACAGTTTGGGTCACGCTATTGAATCGTATTTCTTAAAGACAGCAGACAAACCAAATTTAACACATGGCGAAGCTATTGCTGTGGGCATGGTTACGGCTGTAAACTTGTCGTGTCATTATTGCGATTTTAATCTAGCTATAGCCGATAGCATCAAAGAATTTATAATTTCTTATTTTGGAAAAGTAACCATATCTAAAGCTGATTATCCTGCTATCATAGATTTATTAAAACACGATAAAAAAGCAGAGAGCGGTATTGTAAAATTTGTTTTGATTGAACAAATCGGAAAATATCAATTAAATTGTAATGTGAGTGAAGCTACTCTAATTGAAGCTCTTAATTATTATTCAGCTTAACAGCAACCTTTTTTAACATGCCTATATATAGCTTCATATTTTGGCAAAACAATTTCTAATTCAAAAGTCCTTGCATGTGTAAAGGCATTTTGTTTGAAAGTGTTTAATGTGGTTTCATCAAGTAATATTTTAAGCGCATTATTGGCCATTTCGTCCACATCGCCTACATTACTTAAATAACCCGTTACACCTTCTACATTAACCTCTGGCAATCCGCCAGAATTTGTAGAAATAACAGGTGTTTTTGCAGCCATAGCTTCTAAAGCCGACAATCCGAAACTCTCTGTTTCTGATGGCAATAAAAACAGATCGGCGTAGCATAAAATTTTATTCACATCTTGGCTGTTTCCTAAAAAATGAACCTTATCTTTTAAATTCAATTTTTTTACCAGATTATCTACTTTTTCCCGTTCTGGCCCCTCACCTACCAAAAGCAATTTTGCAGGTATTTTCTTTAAAATTTTATCAAAGATTAAAATAACATCTTCAATCCTCTTTACAGGTCTAAAATTACTAACATGCACAATAATGCGCTCATTAACATCAGCCAAAGTAGCGCGTTGGCATTCTTCTTCTGTATGTTCTGGGTATTTATCCATTTCAATAAAATTATGGATAACTTTTATATCTTTTTTGATGTCAAAAAGCCGCAACGTATCTTGTTTTAAACTCTCTGAAACTGTGGTTACATAATCGGAATTATTAATGCTAAACTCTACAGCTTGTTTGTAAATAGGATGACTTCCTACCAAAGTAATATCTGTACCGTGAAGCGTGGTAACAACTTTTATATCAATACCTTTTGTTTTTAATATTTGTTTGGCCATATATGCGGCATACGCATGTGGAATGGCATAATGTACATGTAGAATGTCTAAATTATAACGCTCTACGATTGAAACCATTTTACTAGACAGTGCCAATTCGTAAGGTTGGTATTGAAACAGTGGATATTCTTCTACAAAAACTTCATGAAAATGAACATTTTTAGATAAAAAATTGAGACGTACAGGTTGGTTATAAGTTATAAAATGGACTTCATGTCCTTTAATGCCAAGTGCCATACCTAGTTCGGTTGCAACAACACCACTACCACCAAATGTTGGATAACATACAATGCCTATTTTCATATATAAAATATTTTCTTTTATAGTCGGATTAAAGCGTAATCCTAACTAAAACTTAGATTTAATAATCGCCTAAAGTTTCTGGATTTTGATCTAGAGCAATTTGCAACTGTGCATCACTTGGTGGTTTGCCATGCCAAGCATGAGAACCCATCATAAAATCGATGCCATTACCCATTTCGGTATGTAATAAAACACAAACAGGTTTTCCTTTTCCTGTTAAGGCCTTTGCTTCTGCCATGCCTTTTATAATACTTGCTACATCATTTCCTTTTAAAACATCTATCACAAGCCATCCAAAAGCTTCAAATTTAGCATTCAAATCGCCTAAAGATAATACGTGTTCTGTACTGCCATCTATTTGTTGTCCGTTAAGGTCTACTGTCGAGATTAAATTATCGATGCCCTTTGCAGATGCATACATAGCGGCTTCCCAAATCTGCCCTTCTTGCAATTCGCCATCGCCGTGAAGGCTATAAACCAAATGATTATCATCATTCAATTTTTTAGCTTGAGCTGCGCCCAAAGCTACCGACATGCCTTGGCCTAAAGAACCCGATGCAATACGAATACCTGGCAAACCCTCGTGTGTTGTAGGATGGCCTTGCAAGCGTGTATTTAATTTTCTAAAAGTTGCCAATTCCTTTACAGGGAAATAACCACTTCTGGCCAAAACACTGTAAAAAGCGGGTGAAATATGACCGTTTGATAAAAAGAATAAATCTTCGCCTTCACCATCCATTTTAAAATCTGTACTATAACTTAAAATTTCTTGATAAAGCACAGTTAAAAACTCGGCACAACCTAGTGAGCCACCTGGATGCCCAGACTGTACGGCATGAACTTGACGTACAATATCGCGTCTAACTTGTTGTGTAAAATCTTCTAATTCTTTTATTGAAGCCATAAGGTGTGTTATTTTGCCACAAAAATAAGTGAATAATTAAGAATATATGTGAATAGTTTTAAAAATATTCCTATCCCCAACCCTTTCCTTTGGAATGGGTATTTGAAGTCAAATAAAAACGCGATTTGAGTCCTTCCCAAAGGGAAGGATTTAGGATGGGATAAATATTCCTTACTCTATTGGAATGACAAGTATCTATGTCATTCTGAATGTCCCGATAGCTATCGGGATGAAGAATCTCAAAATATTTTAATCTTTATTCATTTGAGATTCCCTGCCTACCGCAGGTAGGCTCGTCACACCTTTGGTGTCCTGTCGGAATGACAACTACTATTGGATTTTGGTTGCTAGTTGTTACGCTCAAAATTTGGAAAAGTAAGGATGATTTAGCCACCATTGCATATCACGCTCATCGTTTAGGGTATGAAAAGTTATGATTTTGAGACTGTATTTTTTCGAAACTAAAATTTATATTTTTATGTTTAATTCTATTTAGCCATTGTTGTTAAAACCAGTATAGAGTAATTAATTTATTCTGTTCCAAGTTTAATGTTGTACCAATCAATCTTTCTGGAGTAATACATAACTATACAAAGTATGATAAACATTCCTAAACTTCCTATTAGAAGAGCATAGTCTTCAAGTTGAATTATTGTGAAAATGAAAGAATACATAATCAATAATATGCCAAATATTAAAAATCCTATCTGTTTTGATTTGAGAATTGATCTGGTATAAAGTGAGACTAAAGAAATTGTTAAAACCGAAGCAATTATGTAAGCGAAATTAAATTTAATATGTTCACTTATGGATAGTAAAAGTGTGTAGAATACTATTATTGCAACTCCAACCAATAGATATTGAATTGGATGAATAAAAACTTTCCTCATAACTTCAACAAAGAAAAAAGTTAAAAAGGTTAGTACTAAAAATAAAAAAGCATATCTCGCAACACGATATGATTTTTTGTAATTGTCAACTGGTAAAAGCAAATCTGTACCGAAAGAACTATTTTCAATGTTATATTTATTTCCAATCCACTCTTGAGGGTAATTTCTGTTCAAATGAAGAATGTTCCATTTAGAATTAAAACCGTCATTAGAAACAGTTCTTTCATCTGGCAAATACATACCTGTAAAACTTGGAGTTTTCCAATTTGAATTAATATCTATATCTGTGGTTTTTCCAACAGGTATGAAATATAGATATTGGCTACCTTTAAGGTCAATTTCAGTTGTAAATATATAATTAGTCAAGCTATCTTTTCTAATTGGAACTATAGCATTTATTCCACTTGATATAATATCCTTTGTTGATGTTCCTGAATTAAATGTGATGTTTTTATTATTCCAATTTATAGTTATTTGTCTTTCTATTCCTTTTAAATCATTTATTCCAATATTAATTGTTGCCTTGTCAAAGTGAACATCTTTTTTATCAATGTCAAGTTTTTTAAAATTAATATTATCAAAATTTCCTTGAATTTTTAATTTAGATTCATAAACTACAACTTCATAAATCCCACGATATCTTTTTTCAGGCATTATATTACCTGATATTTCCAATTCATTGGGTAAAAAATGTGCCCATTCTTTTAATTTTATTATTTCATTTACAGAATCTTTCTTATTGTATCGTTTAACATATTTATCAAATGGGATTGAAATAAATGGACCTGAAATTGTTTGCCCGTTTCCCCATTTTGAACTAACTTCTTCAATTGCTCTGGCTTGCACATCCTCTCTTTCGTGAATCAAGTTTTCAACCATTGATGTTGGAATCATTAATATCAACATCAAAAAAATGATAACTCCAACTTTAAAATAAATGTTTGATTTTAAATTTTTCATAATTTTTTATTAATATTGGTTATAACTAAAATAATCTGAATCGTTTTAATACTTAAACAATTCCGATAGCTATCGGAACAGCACAGGGTTGATTTATATCATCCCATTAAGCGAAGTTATATTTTTAAATGTATTAAATCAAGAGTTTGATAAACTATTTATTATAAAACCTTTAAACTTTTAATAATAACATATCTTCTAATGAAGTCTTTGCGAAGGAGGTCTGAAAGATCGACTGTGGCCTGCCCCCGGACGGTACGTTCGGGCAGGCAATCTCAATATTTTTGGGAGATGACCACGTCGTCCCGATAGCTATCGGGACTCCTCCTCAAGACGTTTCTTTTACGACTTATGTCTTCTGCTTTTTCTTTTTAGCGGCAGGAAACAAGACATTGTTTAAAATAAGACGGTAACCTGGTGAATTAGGATGCAGTGCTATTTCTGTTTTAGGATCGCCCACGCGGTGCTGATAATCTTCAGGGTCATGGCCACCATAAAAAGTAAACATGCCTTTGCCTTGAACACCATGTATATATCTGGCTTCGCCATTAATTTGATTTTCGCCCATCACCAAAACATTTGGTTTGATGGTATTTTTATCAAAAGCCGTGGTTTGACCCATAAATCCTTTTACCAATTGCGTGTGATTTTGATTTAACATTGTTGGCACAGGATCCCATTTTGCCGAAAAATCTTTAAGCATAAAATAATCTTGTGTGCGCAACACATGGCGCTTGCGGGTCATATCTATTGAAGAATATTCATAAATAAGTGGATTGCGTTCTAAAACAAAATTTGTAAAAGCAAATGTTTTGCTAAAATCAATTTTATCTTGATAATTAGGCGTAGAAGGATCGCCATCAAACATAGGTTCACAAATATCAACATCTTCGGCAGATAAAGCGATATCGAAACTATCGGCTGCAGAACACATGGCAAACATAAAACCACCGCCTATAACAAAATCTTTAATGCGTTTTGCTACGGCCAATTTTTCTTGAGATACTTTACTAAATCCTAATTTTTTAGCCAAGGCTTCGGCTTCTAATTTTTCTTTAATATACCAAGGCGCCGTGCGATAAGCCCCATAAAATTTACCAAATTGTCCTGAAAAATCTTCGTGATGTAAATGCAACCATTCGTATTTTGTTAAGGCATCATTTAAAATATCTTCATCATAAATAATATCATACGGAATTTCGGCAAAAGTCAAAATCATGGTAACAGCGTCATCCCAAGGCTTATTCCCTTTTGGCGAATACACGGCTACTTTGGGTGCTTTTTCTAATAAAACGGCATCCATATTTTGAGAAGGACTTTTTATATATTCTAAAATAGAGAGTGCTTTGCTATCGCTAATCACTTCAAAGGACACACCTCTAATGGTGCATTCTTCTCTTAATGATTTGATGTCTTCTAATAAAAACGAACCCCCTCTGTAATTGAGTAACCACTGCACTTTATGTCCGTTTTTAAGCGACAAATATGTAATACCATAAGCTTTTAAATGGTTTTGTTGTGCATCGGCATCCATCGGAATTAAAATATAAGACGCACGCACATTGTGAAGTGTCAAACACAAAAATAAAGAAAGGATATAATAAGCTTTGGGCATACTAGCCAAATAATTTAGTTAAAAAGGAACATCGCCGTCATCTGCAATAGTGTCAAATGCTTCTCCAGGACTAGCGGTATGTTGTGGTTCTGTAAAATCGTTCATTTTAGATTGGAATTCTGTTGCAAAATCGTCATCTAAATCGGCAAACTGTGCAAAACGGCCAATAAATTTTAAACGGATGCTGTCTAAACCACCATTTCTATGTTTTGCAATAATAAATTCGGCTTGACCTTCACAATTAGAACGCTCTTCATCATCCCACTCAGTTAATTTATAATATTCTGGCCTGTAAATAAAAGATACAATATCGGCATCTTGCTCAATGGCTCCCGACTCTCTTAAATCTGAAAGCAACGGACGTTTAGAGCCACCACGCGTCTCAACAGCACGCGATAACTGAGATAGCGCAATTACGGGTACTTCTAATTCTTTGGCCAAGGCTTTTAAGTTTCTAGAAATATTAGAAATTTCTTGCTCTCTATTCCCCGATTTGGTGTTTGTACCAGTTGTCATCAACTGCAAATAATCAATAATAATAATTTTAATATCGTGTTGCGATACCAATCGGCGGGCTTTGGCACGTAAATCGAAAATAGATAGCGATGGTGTGTCATCAATATATAAAGGCGCTTCAGACAAATCTTTAACCTTTACGTTAAGTTGTTCCCACTCGTGTGCCATTAAATTTCCTTTACGTAACTTTTCTGATGTGAGATTGGTTTCGCTAGAAATCATCCGTGTAATTAATTGTACAGACGACATTTCTAATGAAAATATGGCGACACCTTGCTTGAAATTAATGGCAATATTTTTTGCCATAGACATTACAAAAGCCGTTTTACCCATACCAGGACGGGCAGCAATAATGATTAAATCTGATGGTTGCCAACCCGATGTGATTTCATCTACTTTAAAAAAGCCAGAAGCAATACCACTCATCCCCTCTTTATTAGAGATTTCTTGAATTTTATCGATGGCTTGTTTAACCAAATCTTCAGCTTTTTCTGAACTCTTTTTAAGGTTTCCTTGGGTGACTTCAAAGAGCTTACCTTCGGCAGTATCTAGTAAATCGAATACATCAACAGTTTCGTCATAAGACTCTTTAATTATTTCGCTAGAAATAGAAATGAGTCGGCGTTGGATATATTTTTGAAGGATAATCCGCGCATGGAATTCAATATGTGCCGATGATGATACTTTTTGCGTAAGGTTAATTAAATAAAAATCGCCACCCACAAATTCTAAATCGCCTTCTGTTCTAAGCTGGTTAGAAACTGTCAATAAATCAATAGGTTGAGAATCTTCGAATAATTTAATAATGGCTTTATAAATCTTGTGATGGGCTTCTTTATAAAAAGCATCGGGATGTAAAATATCTATAACATCGTCAATACCCTTTTTATCAATCATCATAGAACCCAAAACGGCTTCTTCTAAATCTAAAGCTTGGGGTGGTAATTTGCCAGCGGCCAAATTAATTACAGCAGGCGTATTGGCTGTTTGAGGTCTAATTTTCTTTAAATTTTCCATTACACAAATGTAACTTTTAAAAGCAATTTCATTGACCAAGTTACAAATTTATTTTATACACCAGATAATGTTAACAAACATAAAAATAATGTTAATAACCAAAACTTTTTCTAATTTTGGTTTTTTAATTCTATGAAAAAAAACAGCCTTACTAAAGTCTTATCTATACTCTTTTTAATTCAGATTCTTACTATACCTTATATCCTTAGACATGTTACGGTAAGTGAATCTGGTATTTATGCAACAATTTCAAATTTTATAAATGGGTTTTTCAGAACCCTTTTTGGAAAAATTCCCTTTTCTGTTGGTGATATTTTTTACACGCTTTTATCCATATACTTTCTCTTTATTTTAATTAAATGGCTCAGGCATTTTAAAAAACAAAGCCTTCCATTTTTTTTAAAACTGACAAGTATTGTTTCTGTCCTTTATTTTTGTTTTTATTTATTTTGGGGATTTAATTATGCTAAAGAGCCTTTGTATAAGCATCTTAAATTAGAAATGACACCTGTCAATTCAGAGGATTTAATAAGCTTAACAACACAGCTCATACAAAAAACCAATGCTTTACAATGGCAATTAGCTAAAGCTGATAGTATAAAAGTGACTGTGCCTTATAGCAAATCGACACTATTAAAAGAAGCTTCGGATTCTTATAGTAACTTATCAAAAAAATGGATTTTTTTAAGTTATAAACACCCAAGTATTAAATTATCTACTTACAGCTTGCCTTTAACTTATATGGGATATGCGGGTTATTACAATCCTTTTTCTGCAGAAGCTCAGGTAAACAGCTATATGCCAAAACCTTCAATGGCTTTTACAGCTTGTCACGAAATTGCACATCAAATAGGATATGCACCAGAACAAGAAGCCAACTTTATAGGTTATTTGGCATGTATTTATAGTGATGATGCTTTTGTACAATATTCGGGTTATTTAGTGGCTTTAAATTATGCCTTAAACAATTTGAGACAACATGATACCAGTACTTATAAAAAACTGATAGCGACAATAAATAAAGGTGTTTTAAACAATTACAAAGAAAGTTATGATTTTTGGACAGCTCATAAAAACCCCACAACACCCTTATTTGAATATATTTATGATCGTTTTTTAAAAGTAAACAAGCAAAAAGAAGGCATTAAAAGTTATTCTGGAATTGTGAAATTGATGGTTAATTATCACAAAGAATATCCGTTAAGGAAATCTTAAAGTTTTGTTAATTTTTACAAGCTTTTAACTGCTAATAATAGTAACTACTATCTTTAACAACAACATAATCATTCTAACCTATGAAAAAAATATTTCTTTTTCTAGCTTTAGTCGGCTGTTTACACAGTACTAATGCTCAGGAATATTTCCCAACAAACTCGGAAATAAAAGCAACCAATCACAATTACACGGCTTTTACAAATGCAAAAATCTATGTAACGCCAACATCTGTTATTAATAATGGCATTTTACTTATTAAAGATGGCAAAGTGGTGAATGTTGGTGCTGATGTTGCCATTCCAAAAAATAGTATAATTATAGATTTAAAAGGAAAATCTATTTATCCTTCTTTTATTGATTTATATTCCGATTTTGGTATAAAAAAAGAAAAATCGGATAATGCTAATTTTTCAAGATCGCCACAATACAATTCTTCAAGAGATGGTTATTATTGGAATGACCATGTGGTGCCAGAAAAAAATGCCTTAGATAATTTTGACTATCAATCAAAAGATGCCAAAGAATTAATAGAGGCTGGTTTTGGTGTTGTTTTATCAAATCAGAAAGATGCTGTTATTCGCGGAAGTTCTGTTTTAGTAGCCTTAAATGATTTTGATTCCAATCACACACGCATTATTACAAAAAAGGCCAGTCAAGATTTTGGTTTTACGCGCAATACAAATTCAAGACAATCTTATCCCGGTTCTCTAATGGGTATGATGGCGCTTTTGCGACAAACATTTTACGACGCCTCTTGGTATAAAACGCATAAAGATATGAACGACATTTCTTTGGATGCACTTATTGCCAATGAATCTTTACCTAAAATATTTGATGCTGGTAAAAAATTCAACGCTTTGCGTGCTTCAAAAATCGCCAAAGAATTCAACTATAATTTTATTATAAAAGGTGGTGGCGACGAATACGAGCGCATTATAGCTATAAAAAACACCAATGCACGATTTATTATTCCTATTAATTTTCCCGATGCTTTCGATGTGAGCAATCCTATAAATGCTTCTAAAGTAAACTTATCGGATATGCTCAATTGGAATCAAGCACCTACAAACTTAGGTGTTCTGGCAAAAAACGAAGTGCCTTTTTCAATTACTTATAGTGGCTTAAAAAAGGCGTCTGATTTTAAAACCAACCTTCTTAAGGCCATAGAAAATGGCTTAGATAAAACAAAAGCGCTCGAAGCACTTACAACTTTACCAGCATCGTTTATAGGGAAAGGAAATGAAATTGGCTCTTTAAATAAAGATTCATGGGCTAATTTTTTAATATGTTCTGGTGATATTTTTGACAAAAAAACCACTCTTTATGAAAACTGGACACAAGGAAGAAAAAACGTTGTTAATGATGCAAATATTATCCCAGTTAATGGCAATTACACCTTAACACTCAATAACACAAACTATAATTTAAGTTTGTCTGGCGATAAAGTGAGTAGCCCAAGCATCAGTCTCAAAAAAGACAGCACTAAAATTGAGGCCAAACTCTCTTATATAAATGGCTGGTTATCCTTTAATTTTAAAGATTCTGAAAAAGATGGCTATAACAGAATTAGCGCCATGGTAACTAATAATGGCATTCAAAAAGGATTGGCGACACTTTACGATGGCACAGAAGCCTCGGCTATTTTTACAAGAACTGGTGATAGTGATAGCAAATCAGATAAAAAGGAAATAGATAACGATCTAACAAACATCCTACCTTTAAGCTATCCAAATATGGCTTTTGGGTATGACAGCAAACCTGTGCAACAAACCATTTTGATAAAAAATGCAACAGTTTGGACTAACGAAAAAGCAGGTATCCTTAAGAACACCGATGTCTTACTAAAAGATGGGAAAATCGCTAAAATTGGTAAAAATTTAAAATCCAATAAAGCTTTGGTAATTGATGGTACAGGCAAACACTTAACAAATGGTATTATTGACGAGCACTCACATATAGCTGCACGAGGTGTTAACGAAGCTGGCCATAATAGCAGTGCCGAAGTGCGCATTCAAGATGTTATCAATTCAGAAGATATTAGCATTTATGGAACTTTGGCAGGTGGCGTTACAACCTCACAAATTTTACATGGTTCTGCCAACCCTATTGGTGGCCAAAGCGCCATAATTAAATTAAAATGGGGTGGTTTGCCAGAAGATATGATTTTAAAAAATCAGCCTAAATTTATAAAATTTGCTTTGGGCGAAAATGTAAAACAATCTAATTGGGGTCCTAATCAAACAGTACGCTATCCACAAAGTAGAATGGGTGTTGAACAAGTATATGTAGATTATTTTACACGTGCCAAAGAATATGATGCTAAAAAGAAAAAAGGCATTCCTGTGCGCTATGATATTGAATTAGAAACCTTAGCAGAAATTATTAATAAAGAGCGTTTTATTACCTGTCATTCTTATGTGCAGTCAGAAATTAATATGTTGATGAAGGTTGCAGAGCAATTCGGTTTTAAAGTTAACACTTTTACGCATATTTTAGATGGCTATAAAGTAGCCGATATCATGAAAAAACACGGTGCTGGAGGCTCTACATTTTCAGATTGGTGGGCGTACAAATACGAAGTTAATGATGCTATTCCTTACAATGCCGCTATTATGAACAGTGTTGGTGTTACGGTTGCCATTAATTCTGATGATGCCGAAATGTCTAGACGTTTAAACCAAGAAGCTGGCAAAGCAGTTAAATATGGCAATGTGAGCGAAGAAGAGGCTTGGAAATTTGTGACCCTAAATCCTGCTAAATTATTACATCTCGATAAAAAATTGGGAAGTATAAAGGTTGGTAAAGATGCCGATGTTGTGCTTTGGAGTGATAATCCGTTATCAGTTTATGCACATGCCGAAAAATCGATTATTGAAGGTGTTATTTATTTTGATTACGAAAAAGACAAACAGATGGTAGCAAACGATTCTAAAAAGCGCAATATGCTTATAAATATGATGCTATCGGCTAAAAGCGGTGGTGCCAAAACACGCATCCCTTTTAAAAAGGAAAAAGTGTATTACACTTGTGAGAGTGTGGAAGTTTATAACGCTTTAAATAATTAAAAAAAGACATTATGAAACTAAATAATATAAAATCGACTTTAGCTATTCTTTTATTTATATCAGCTACAGCTTTTTCACAACAAACACCAGCTAATAAACAATCGGAAAGCATTCTTATTGTGGGAGCTACAGCTCATATTGGCAATGGAACAGCCATAAAAAATAGCGCTATTGGTTTTGATAATGGTAAAATCAATTTTGTCGGCCTTGCAATATCTGCAAATAAAGCCAATTACACTTCTGTAATTGATGCCGCTGGAAAAGATATATATCCCGGCTTTATTGCCCCAAATTCCACCTTGGGTTTGGCAGAAATAGATGCTGTTCGCGCCACAAGAGATTATCAAGAAGTTGGTGAAATGAATCCTAATATTAGAAGTATTGTTGCTTTTAATACAGAATCTAGAGTTATTGAAACTATGCGTCAAAATGGTGTGTTGATGGCGCAAATAACACCCAGAGGTGGCTTAATTTCTGGTGCTTCATCTGTTGTACAGTTTGATGCATGGAATTGGGAAGATGCCATTTTAAAGTCAGATGATGGCATTCATTTAAATTGGCCGGCTGCTTTTAGACGCACTTGGATGGGTCCAAATGCAGGTAAAGTTATGCCAAATAAAGATTACGAAAAACAAATTAATACTTTGGGTTCTTTTTTTGACAATGCTTTGATTTATGGCAAAACAGAACCTCAAGACACAAATTTAAAATACAAAGCCGTTCAAGGTTTATTTGATGGTCGTCAATCTTTATTTATCCATACAAATAACGCTCAAGAAATAAGCGATGCTGTAAAATTTATCAATAATCATAACATTAAAAAAATGGTTATTGTTGGTGGTGCAGAAGCTTATAAAGTGAGTGCATTGCTTAAAGAAAACAACATTCCTGTTCTTTTAAGACGCGTCCATTCACTTCCTAATAGTGAAGATGAAGATGTTGATTTACCCTTTAGATTTCCTAAAATTTTAACCGATGCTGGATTATTAGTTGGTTTGCAAGCCAATGGCGACATGGAGCGCATGAATACACGTAATCTCCCTTTCTACGCAGGTACTGCTGTGGCTTATGGTTTAGATTACGAGCAAGCAGTGGCTCTAATTACCTTAAACACTGCAAAAATATTAGGTATGGATAAAAGTATTGGCAGTTTAGAAGTTGGCAAAGATGCCACCTTGTTTATTTCGACTGGCGATGCCCTTGATATGCGCACCAATAATGCCGAACGCGCCTTTATTCAAGGCAGAGACATAAGTTTAGATTCGCATCAAAAGGTGTTGTATAATCGTTATATGAAAAAATATCACGGAAAATAATACTGTTATTTTCATTTAACCAAAAGGCCACCACTTGGTGGCTTTTTTTATTACTTTTGCTTTTATGATAAAAGAGATTACGAGTCCGCATAATGCTTATATAAAAGACTTGATTTTACTTAAAGATAAGTCAAAAACACGTAAAAATACGGGTACTTTTCTGATTGAAGGCTTGCGCGAATTAAGCTTATCTTTAATGGGGAACTATGAAATTCAAACTATTTTGTTTGATGATAGCTTAATAGCGCTAAACACTATTAAAGAACTTCTAAATAAACATAATTCAAAGGAGACGCAACTCATAAAAATAAACAGTGTAGTGTATCAAAAACTGGCACATCGCGATACGACTGAAGGTGTTATTGCCGTGGCAAAATCTAAAGAACATTTACTTGATGACTTAAAATTTACATCTAAAAATCCGCTTATTTTAGTAGCCGAGTCACTAGAAAAACCCGGCAATATTGGTGCCCTTTTGCGTACCGCCGATGCAGCAAATATAGATGCTGTAATTATTACCAATCCTAAAACCGATTTATACAATCCCAATTGTATTCGTTCTAGTGTGGGTTGTGTTTTTACCAACCAAATTGCTGTTGATAGTACCGATAATGTTATTCAATTTTTAAAAGAAAATAAGTATAATACATATTGTGCTACTTTAAGTGATGACTCAAAAGAATATCATTTACAAGACTTTACAAAAAAAACCGCAATAGTTGTTGGTACAGAGGCTACAGGTTTATCGCAAGATTTTATGAAGGCAGCTACACAAAATATAATCATTCCAATGCAAGGAAAAATTGACTCAATGAATGTATCTGTATCGGCTGCTATTTTAATTTTTGAAGCCAAGCGTCAACGAAATTTTAAATAAATTCAAGCATGACATCCTCATTACTCTTAGTAATAATTTTAGCAATTATAATCATAAATTTTCTTTTTGAACTTTTGTTAAATTACCTAAACGCCAAGCATTTTAAAGATAATTTGCCTTCTGAATTAAATGATATTTACGACGAAGAAGGCTATCAAAACTCTCAAAACTACAAACAGGTAAATTATAAATTTGGCCTTATTCAATCTGTCTTTTCATTTGCTTTATTAATCCTTTTTATTGCGCTGAATGGCTTCAAACTTTTAGATGATTTCGTCCGCTTATTAAACGATAATAAAATGCTCATCAGCTTGCTTTATTTTGGATTTATATTTTTAGCAAGCACTATAATCTCATTACCATTTAGCTATTATCACAGTTTTGTGATTGAAGAGCGCTTTGGTTTTAATAAAATGACAAAATCATTATTTGTTAAGGACACTTTGAAAAGTCTTTTGCTAGGCATCCTATTAGGAGGTCTTATTTTGAGTATTATACTGTGGTTTTATCAGCAATTCCCTAAATCTTTTTGGTTGTATGCATGGGCATTTATGGCTGTCTTTAGCATACTTATGAACCTGTTTTACACAAGTTTAATAGTGCCCTTATTTAATAAATTATCGCCTCTAGAAGATGGCGACCTAAAAAACACCTTGCAAGAGTTTGCAGAAAAAGTACAATTCAGAATTGACAAAATTTTTATTATTGATGGCTCCAAGCGTTCTACCAAAGCCAATGCCTATTTTTCTGGATTTGGGAAAAGCAAGAAAGTTGTTTTATACGATACCCTTTTAAACGATTTATCTAACGATGAAATTGCGGCTGTTTTGGCTCACGAAGTTGGTCATTATAAAAAGAAACACATCATTTTCAACCTGATTTTATCACTTTTATTAACAGGATTTACACTGTTCATCTTATCCTTATTTATAAACAATCCGCTTTTAGCGAAAGCATTCGGAATTGCCAATTCCAATTTTCATATTGGTGTCATTGCTTTTATGATACTCTACACGCCAATTTCGGTTATTACCGGATTATTAATGAATATCTTATCACGAAAATTTGAATATCAAGCCGATGGCTATGCCAAACAATTTGGCTATGCCGATACACTAATTTCATCCTTAAAGAAATTATCAAAACAAAGTTTTAGCAATTTAACACCACATAAATTATATGTGTTTATAAACTATTCTCATCCCACACTGTTACAGCGTTTTAAAAATTTAAAACAATAGCAATTTTATTGTTGTATATTATTTTACTTTACCCTACTTTTAAACTATGGCATATACAGCAACCATAGAAGAGGAAAAGTCTGCTATTGCATTGGCTTACAAAAACATGCTCAAAAATTCGTATCAAACTTTATCTAAAGAGGATAAGCAGTTAATACGTAAAGCTTTTGATTTGGCTGCTGATGCCCATAAAGACCAACGCCGTAATAGTGGTGAGCCTTATATTTTTCACCCTATCTCTGTGGCCAAAATTGTGGCTAATGATATTGGTTTAGGAGCTGTTTCAATTGCCGCTGCACTCCTTCATGATGTTGTTGAAGATACCGCCTATACCCTAGCAGATATTGAACAACTATTCGGAGAAACAGTAGCTAGAATTGTAAATGGACTCACTAAAATTTCGCATTTAAAAAAAGATCTAAACATATCGGTTCAGTCAGAGAATTTTAGGAAGATGCTTCTAACACTCAATGATGATGTGCGTGTTATTTTAATTAAAATAGCTGACAGGCTGCATAACATGATGACAATGGAATCTATGCCTCAAGATAAACAGGTTAAAATTGCATCAGAAACATTATACATTTATGCCCCTTTGGCACATAGATTGGGTCTTTATAATATTAAAACCGATTTAGAAGATTTGGGTTTAAAATATACCGAGCCTGAAGTTTATAATGATATTGCCGATAAAATTAAAGAAAGTAAAGAAGATCAAGCGGCTTACATTGCTATGTTTTCTAAAGTTGTTGAAGATTCTTTAGATAAAGAAGGCTTTAAATACAAAATATTAGGACGCACAAAATCTATTTATTCAATACGCCGTAAAATGCTTAATCAAGGCGTGAGTTTTGATGAAGTTTACGATAAATTTGCCATTAGGATAATTTATAAAAGCTCAGAAAAAAACGAAAAATTTGATGCGTGGAAAATCTATTCGGTTTTAACCGACAACTTTACACCAAACCCAAGCCGTTTACGCGATTGGATATCTCAACCAAAATCTACAGGTTACGAATCGTTGCATATTACGGTAATGGGCAAATCTGGTCGTTGGGTTGAAGTGCAAATTCGTTCTCAACGCATGGACGAAATTGCAGAAAAAGGTTATGCTGCCCATTATAAATACAAACATGCCAACGATTATGATGTTGGCTTAGAAGATTGGTTAAACAAACTTAAAGAAACACTCGAGAGTCAAGATACTAACGCCGTAGATTTTGTTGAGCAGTTTAAGCTAAATCTCTACTCAAAAGAAATTTACATTTTTACGCCAAATGGCGATTTAAAATCGCTGCCAAAAGGATCTACTGGTCTTGATTTTGCTTTTTCTGTACATACAGATATTGGTTTAAAATGTAGGGGTGTAAAAGTAAATGGCAAATTAGTTCCTTTAAGCAGGGTTTTAATAAGTGGTGATCAGGTAGAAATAATTACTTCTGTACATCAAAAACCAAAACTGAATTGGCTTGACTATGTCATCACTGCTAGGGCTAAATCTAAAATTAAAAATTCGCTAAAGCAAGAACATAAGCAAATAGCCGAAGATGGTAAAGAAGTCTTAACACGCAAACTTAGGCATTTAAAAATAACATTAAGCGATAAAATTATAAACGAACTGGTTGTTTTCTTTAAACTTAAAACCAGTCTTGATTTATTTTTTAGAATCGGTAACGGATCAATAGAAAATAAGAAACTAAAAGAATATGCCGCGCAACACAATAATGCTTTTTACAGTTTCTTTAAACGCGGTATTCGTAAAAAAAGTAAAAATTCAGAGCTACATCAAAATCAAGAAGAAATAACAACAAACCATGATTTATTGGTTTTTGGAAAAGACGAAGAACGCTTAGATTATACCCTATCGCCTTGCTGTAACCCTATTCCTGGCGATAATGTTTTTGGATTTATTACCATTAATGAGGGTATAAAAATACATAAAAAAGATTGCCCCAATGCTGTAAGTCTTCAAGCCCGATTTGCCTATAGGATAATGAGTGCCACTTGGATAGACTCTACACAACAAGAATTCAAAAGCATTATCTTAATTACTGGTGTAGACGATAAGGGGCTAGCAAATAAGGTTACTAAAGTAATTTCTACTGATATGGATATAGATATCCAAAGCTTAAACATATCTGGCAGTCAAGGGCATTTTGAAGGAAAAATTGCTGTAAAAGTTAAAAACATAGGGCAATTAAATAAATTAATAGGCAGAATTAAGAAAATTGATGGTATTGATAAAGTGAATAGAATAATTGAATAAGGTTGTTTATAATTTGTTTATTATTTTATATCAAGTTAATTATAAAAGCTAATATTAAGCGTATTTTTGTGCTTCTGAATTATATAAACATATGAATGGTTCAATAAATCAAACCGAAGTAAAAGATGTTTTTACTGCCTATCTCAATGAGCATAAGCATAGAAAAACACCCGAACGTTACGCCATTCTTAAAGAAATTTATGCACACGAAGATCATTTTGATATAGAGTCACTTTATCTTTTAATGAAAAGCAAAAAATATCGTGTAAGTAGAGCAACACTCTATAACACAGTAGAATTACTTTTAGAATGTGGATTGGTACGTCGCCATCAATTTGGTCAAAATCAAGCTCATTACGAAAAATGTCTTTACGATAAACAACACGATCATTTAATTTTAACCGATTCTGGAAAAGTGATAGAATTTTGTGATCCAAGAATACAAACTATTAAGAAAAGTATAGAAGAAGTGTTTAATGTAGATATTCATAATCATTCTCTCTATTTTTATGCAACTAGCAAACAACCCAATAAAAAAGATTAAAAAATGAATGTAGATTTACTATTAGGCCTGCAATGGGGCGATGAAGGGAAAGGTAAAATTGTAGATGTCTTAACTAAGAATTACGCAATTGTGGCGCGTTTTCAAGGCGGACCAAATGCTGGACATACTTTAATTTTCGAAAATCAGAAACATGTTTTACATACAATTCCTTCTGGTATTTTTCATAAAGATGCCAAAAATATTGTAGGAAATGGCGTGGTTATAGATCCTGTAATTTTAACCAAAGAACTAGACAATCTTAGCAAGCATAATATTGACTATACAAAAACGCTTTTTATATCAAGAAAAGCCCACCTTATATTACCTACCCACCGTCTTTTAGATGCTGCATCCGAAGCACTTAAAGGCAAACTTAAAATAGGATCTACGCTTAAAGGAATTGGCCCTACTTATATGGATAAAACGGGCAGAAATGGCTTGCGTGTAGGAGATTTAGAATTAGATAATTGGAAAGAAAAATTCAATAATCTCACACAAAAACATCTCAACTTATTAGCCTTTTATAATGTTGATTTAGACTATGATTTAGACACTCTTAAAGCAGAGTTTTTTGCGGCTGTTACCATCCTAAAAACCTTGCCTTTTATTGACAGCGAAGAATATATCTTTAATGCTTTAAACAACCAACAAAGTATTTTGGCAGAAGGCGCTCAAGGATCAATGCTCGATATAGATTTTGGCACCTATCCGTTTGTAACTTCTTCTACCACAACTGCAGCTGGTGCTTGTACTGGTTTAGGTGTGGCACCTAATAAAATTGGCGATGTGTTCGGTATTTTTAAAGCGTATACAACACGTGTGGGTTCTGGTCCATTTCCGTCAGAGCTTTTTGATGACGATGGTAAAACTATGAGTAAAGTTGGTGCAGAATTTGGCGCTACCACTGGCCGTCCCCGTCGTTGCGGATGGTTAGATTTAGTGGCTTTAAAATATGCCGTCATCATAAATGGAGCCACCCAATTAATGATGATGAAAGCCGATGTTTTATCGGGATTTAAAACCATAAAAGCATGTACATCTTATATCTATAAAGGAAAAGAAATAACACACCTGCCCTATTCAATTTTAGAAGAAGATGTAACACCTGTTTACACTGAATTTAAAGGCTGGGACGCCGATTTAACCAAACTAACTTCGGCTGATGAATTGCCAAAAGAATTAATGGATTACATTAAATTTATCGAAGACTTTGTGCAAGTGCCTGTTAAAATTGTATCGGTTGGTCCTGATAGAAAGCAGACCATTTTACGATAGGTTTTAATTACAACTAATTTAAGTAGTTTTGTCATTTATATATGATGTTAAAAACCTATTGCTTTATATTAATTTCATTTCTTACTTTAAGTGCTTTTTCACAAGAAAAACGCATAAAAATTGTACATGCCGATTATACATTTGTAGATGAAGCAAAATACCCTGGCGCAACCATATTGTCTGGTAATGTCCATGTTATCCATCAAGGAATTTCTCTTAAGTGTAAAAAAGCAATTCAGTATAAAAAAACAAATTTTTTAAAAGCTATTGGTAATGTTATCATAAACCAAGGCGATTCTGTTATACAAACAAGCAATTACACCAATTATAATGGCAATACCAAGCTAGCTGTTTCTTGGGGAAAAGTACGCCTTAAAGACAGCGATGTTGTGCTTAGCACAGATACGCTTAACTTTGACAGAGAGAAACAAGTTTTGTACTATACTACTGGCGGCACCATCATTGATACAGCCAATACATTAAAAAGTGACATTGGCCACTACCATCTTGAATCTAAAAAGTTTTCGGCAAAAGAAAATGTTGTTTTAACGAACCCAGATTATGTGGTCACATCAAAACAACTAGACTATTATACCAGCAATAAAATTGCTTATATGTATGGTGCTTCAACCATTAAAAGTGAAGAAAGCACCATTTACTGCGAACGCGGTTTTTATAACACTCAAAAGGATATTGCTCATTTTATTAAAAACGCTAAGATTATAAGCAAGAATCAGGTTATTGAAGGCGATAGTATTTATTATAATAAGTCTTTGGGATTCTCTTCTGCTACAGGTAATGTTGTTGTAACAGATAGTGCTAATAACACAATAACAAAAGGTGGCTATTCTGAATATTATAAATTAAAAGATTCATCCTTAGTGGTAAAAAAGGCTTTGGCAATTATCATTTCTGATACCGATTCTCTCTTTATTCATGGCGATACGTTGCTTTTAACTGGCAAAAAGGATTTTAGAAAAATCCGTGCTTACCACAATGTTAAATTTTTCAAACCAAACCTTCAAGGGGTATGCGATTCTATTTTTTCTGATGACACTACAGGTATAACAACCATGTTTAAAAATCCAGTTTTGTGGGCAAATGGCAGTCAGATAACAGGAGATATCATTCATTTTACAAGAGATTTAGAAACAAAAAAACTAGACAGTTTAAAGGTCTTACAAGTAAATAGTTCAAAGGCTTTACAAAATGGCTTCATTGTTCAAAAAGATTCTGCTGGCTACAATCAGATAAAAGGGCGTATCATTTTGGGTAAGTTTGTAGATAACGATTTACACGAATTAAATGTTATTGGTAATAGCGAACTTTTATACTATCTTAGAAATGATGATGGAAAATTAGCTGGTATCAATAAATCGACTTGCAGTCAGATTAATTTTATATTGAAAAAGGGAGAAATTCAAACTGTTAAATTTATAACATCTCCAGATGGCACAACCTATCCCGAAAGTCAATTGCCAGAAAATGTACGCAAACTCAAAGGGTTTATTTGGCGTGAAGAGGAACAACCAAAATCTAAATTTCAGATTTTTTTGAAAATTAAAAAGTGATTTCTTTTGAAAGAAGATTTTTTAAAATATCAAGCACAAACAAGTCCGCATCCTTTAGCCATTACAATATCTAAAGCCAAAGGTTCTTATATTTATGATGATAAGGGAAAGGCTTATCTAGATTTTGTTGCTGGTGTGTCTGCAAATAGCCTAGGGCATGGTCATCCAAAAGTAAAAAAAGCCATTAAAAAGCAATTAGACCTCTATACACATGTAATGGTTTATGGCGAATTTATACAAAAACCACAAGTAGCTTTAACCAAATTATTAGCCAAGCATCTGCCCGCTTGTTTACAAACAACCTATTTAACTAATTCTGGTACCGAAGCCACAGAAGGCGCTTTAAAATTGGCCAAACGCATTACAGGACGCACTGAAATTATTGCGGCCAAAATGGGCTATCATGGCAATACGCAAGGTGCTATGAGTGTGTGTGGCAATGAAGAACAAAACCGCGCTTTCAGACCTTTAATTCCGAATAGCAAATTTATTGCATTTAATAATGAAGCCGATTTAGACAAAATTACTTCCAAAACTGCAGGCGTTATTTTAGAAACCATTCAAGGAGGCGCTGGATTTATTGTTCCAAAAAACAATTATCTCAAAAAAGTAAAAGAACGTTGCCAAAAAGTTGGCGCGCTGCTAATTCTTGACGAAATACAAACGGGTTTTGGCAGAACAGGTAAGCTGTTTGGATTTGAAAATTATAATGTCATACCAGATATTCTTGTTGTAGGTAAAGGCCTAGGCGGTGGTATGCCCATTGGCGCTTTTATAGCTTCTCAAGAATATATGAGTCTGTTGTCTCACCATCCTAAATTAGGACATATCACTACTTTTGGAGGTCATCCCGTTATTGCCGCAGCGGCATATGCCACTTTAAAACAAATTATCAAACCTAAACTTTTGACATCCGTTAAGGAAAATGAAGATATTATTCGCACACTATTAATACATCCAGAAATTAAAGAAATTAGGGGTATTGGTATGATGTTGGTACTTATTGTTAAAGATGCCGACTTTGCTTCAAAAGTTATTCTGACATGTTTAGACCGTGGCTTAATTTTATTTTGGCTATTGTTTGAAGGCAATGCCATCCGGATCACACCGCCATTAAATATCTCAAAAGACGATTTAAAAAAAGGTTGCCAAACCCTCATTTCTGTCATTGATGAATTGTCATAATATTAACAAACTACGTTAAAATATTGTTAATCTAGCATTTGTAAAATATATTAGTGTAACAGTTTACACACAGCTACAGTCTTATAGTAAATGTTTAATCTTTAAAAAACTATTATTATGAAAAAATTAGCTTTAATTGTGTTAGTACTAAGTTTAAGTGTCTCTAGTTACGCTTTTAACACACCTACAGAATCACCAAAAAATGACAAATTACATGCAGAAATCAGTAAAATGTTAAATACTATTACATTAGAATTTGATGCTGATGTTTTAACCGCCAATGTTACTTTTACAGTCACTACAAAAGGAGAAATAGTTGTACTGGCAGTAGATACAGACAATCAAGAATTAGAAAGTCGTGTAAAAAGTAAATTGAATTACAAAAAGGTGTCGGTAAAATCTGAACGTAATGGCATTATTTACATCGTTCCTTTAAAACTTGTGAAATAATTATACTTCTAATAAAAAATCCGCTTTAAGCGGATTTTTTTATTTTATCTATTAGCAACTTTATTTCTCTCTTCAGACAGAAGTTTGTCTAATAATTTTCTTATTTTCTTGCTGTTCCAATCTGCCGCACCCACAGTAGAAACCACAACTTTTCCATTTTTACTTACAATAAATGTTGCCGGAATACTTCTGGTAGTAAATAAAGAAGGTTCTCTAGATTGCATGTTATAAGTTGGAAAATCTAAGCTGTGCTCTTTATAATAAGACATCACTTTCTGCTCAGTATCAGATGTTACCAATACAAATTTAACTTTATCCTTATAGTCATCATATAACTTTTGAATTAATGGCATTTCGGCACGACAAGGCGGGCACCAAGTAGCCCAAATATTTACAAAGACAACTTCTTCTTTTAAGGATACAAAGTTAATATCGGATGTGTTAAGTCCTTGTAATTGCCAATTATAATCTTGTAAAGTAGGGCTCTTTGACACGGACGAAACAGAAGGTGCAAATGCCAATTGACGCATAATAAAAGCCCTTGAATTTGGATAAATTAAAGCCGCAATGACGATGACAAAAATTATATTCGACCACATTTTTTTATTCAATTTCATACTACTTTAATTAATATTTTTCTAATTAGTAGGTTTTTTATCAATAGCTTACAAAGGTAAAGAACTTCGTTTAAAAATTTAATTTTTTATTTTTTTCCTATTATATGTAATTCTGTGAATTCTTTAGAAATTACTAAAATATTATCTTTTATATTCTTATTTGTCAGTTTAATTACTTCATTATCAACTTCAACCTTTGATATTACAAAAGGCAATCCGTGTAAACTTAACTTAAATGTATCATAAGAAGTTATAAACTTTCCTGATTTGTACTGTTGAATTGTCAACGATTCTTTTTTACCTACAAGACTGAAGTTCCGCAAACTGTAACGTCCTTTCTTATAATCATAACCATCACAAGCATCTTCATAAACCTGCGATTTTTCTTTACCCAGTTTATAATAGATTTCCAATTTTAGCTGTTCAATAGTTTTTTCGCCTACATATTGCTGAATGGGATATTTTGGAATAATAGCACCTTCTTTTACAAAAATTGGCATGCTATCAATATCTGCATCTACCCATTTTTCTGCACCGCCACGTTCTAAAGTGTTGTCCCAGAAATTGTACCAATTCCCTTTAGGAAAATACATCCTTCTGCCTTTGGCATTTGATTCTAATATGGGGCAAATCAATATTTTTTCGCCGTATATAAACTCATCATTTCTATAATGTGTGTGTGTGTCTTCTTGGTCAAATAAAACAAGTGATTTTAAAATAGGCACACCTTCATTGGCATAGCGCCAAAACGACGTATATAAATAGGGCAATAATTGATAGCGAATTTCAATAAATTTCCGAACGATATTGGTGACATTATCATCAAAAGAGTAAGGTTCCTGATCGCCATGATCTCCCGAAGAATGCGTGCGACAAAATGGGTGAAAAACACCTAATTGAATCCAACGTGTGTATAATTCTGCATTTGGTTGTTCTGCAAAACCACCAATATCCGATCCAACAAAAGAAAAACCAGACATACACATGCGTTGTGCTTGCGCATTGGCAATTGAAAGATGGTCCCAAGTCGCTGCGTTATCTCCAGTCCATGTTGAAGTATAACGTTGCGTGCCTGAGTAAGCTGCTCTTGTTATTACAAAAGGGCGTTTTGGGTAAGAGAATTTTTTTAATCCGTGATAGGTAGCGCGTGCCATTTGCATGCCATACACATTATGCGCTTTTCTATGACTGCAATGATTTCCATCATAATCATGACGCACATCATTTGGAAATGTTTTTCCAGGCACATCCATAACGGCAGGCTCATTCATATCATTCCAAACGCCTTTTACGCCAATATCTTCTATCAATTCTTTAAAAAGGTTAGACCACCATTCGCGTACTTTAGGATTTGTAAAGTCTGGGAAATAGCATTCTCCCGGCCAAACTTTTCCTTTCATATAAGGACCATCGGCACGTTTGCAAAAATAATCATTGTCTAAACCTTCTTTAAAAACACTGTATTCTGGGTCAATTTTTATGCCCGGATCAATAATTACAATGGTTTTAAAACCCTTATCGGATAATTCTTTAACCATTCTTTTAGGATCTGGAAAATGTTCTTTGTTCCAAGTAAAACATCTAAAACCTTCCATATAATCTATATCTAAATAAATGGCATCGCAAGGAATTTTTAATTCTCTAAACTTATTGGTAACCTCTTTTACTTTTGATTCTGGATAATAACTCCATTTACATTGATGATAGCCCAATGCCCACAGCGGTGGTAATTGATGCGGTCTGCCCGTTAAATCTGTATAGGTTGAAACAACATCTTCCATTTGAGGGCCATAAATAAAATAATAATTCATTTCGCCTCCTTGCGCCCAAAAACTAGCAATGTTTCTGCGCTCTTTACAAAAATCGAAAAATGAACGGAAGGTATTATCGAAAAATATACCATAAGACTTATTGTGATGGATGCTCGTATAAAAAGGTATGGCTTTATAAATAGGATCTGTGCCGCGTTGAAAAGCATAAGAATCTGTTACCCAATTTTCAAAACGCTTTCCTTTTAAATTATTTTGAACGGGTTTGTCTCCCAACCCAAAATAGCTTTCGCCTTCAAAAGCTGTCTTCGACATTTTTACAATATCGCCTCCAAATTCATAACTTTCTTCCCAATGAAATCCTAATTCATCTTCGCAAATTAAGGTATTGTCTTTGGCATCAAAAATTGAAGTACGCATGTCAATTTTAGAAATATGGCAAATTAATTTAGCAGTGGTAATGATATATTTATCATCTATTTCATTTATTTCTAAATTATTAAATCCTTTACTTGCATGTTTGGTGATGGCATAAGAAAAATCCTTCTCAAAAACTGATTTGGTTGTAAATCTAAATCTCAATACACTGTCTCGCTCTATGGTAAGCTGTAAAACAACATTATTTTCACTTTCAAAGTAAAAAGAATCTACATCTTTTCTGTATGATACTATTCTTGTAGGAAATTGATTTCCTTTATATTCTAATTCGGTATTTAAAATCATAAATTGTGAATAAAAATAGGTGCAAACCTACTAAAATTAATGCTTTTGACAGGTAAGTATTTATCAAAAATACACCTGATATATTGAGGTTTTCTCAATGAAAATATGGTAATGTTAAATAAAATGAATTCCTATTTTGACCTTATTTTAAAAATTGTAATACCTAAAGGTGGTAAAGTTAATTCTGCTGTATATTCTTTACCATTCCAAACTTCTTTTTTAATAGTAATTGGTTTGGTATTTACCACACCGCTACCACCAAATTCCTTAGAATCGCTGGTAAATACCTCAAATAATTTTCCTTTTTTAGGAACACCTATTTTATAAGTAGTTAACGTATTTGGCGTGAAATTACAGACAACTATTAAATCGTTAACAGCATTTTTACCCTTTCTTAGATAGGAGATCACTGAATTTTCTGAATCGTCATAACTCAACCATTCAAAACCTTCATTGCTAAAACCTTTTTCAAAAAGTGCTGGCGCTGTTTTATAAAATTTATTTAAAGCGGCAAAATAGTTTTTTGCTTTTTGATGAGGCTCAAATTCTAATAAATTCCAGTCTAAGCTTTTTTCAAAATTCCATTCTTCATATTGTCCAAACTCACTTCCCATAAATAACAGGTTCGTCCCCGGATGGGTAAACATATAGCCGTAAAGAAGTCTCAAGTTCGCAAAGCGTTGCCATTCATCTCCTGGCATTTTACCTAAAATTGACTTTTTGCCATACACCACTTCATCATGAGACAATGGTAACATAAAATTTTCTGTAAACGCATAAGTCAAACTAAAAGTAATGTCATTTTGATGGTGCTTTCTATAAATAGGGTCTTTGGCAAAAAACTCTAAAGTGTCATGCATCCAACCCATCATCCATTTCATACCAAATCCTAATCCACCATCAAAAGTAGGCTTAGACACCATAGGAAATGCTGTCGATTCTTCGGCAATAGTTTGTACATCTGGAAACGATTTATAGACTTCTTCGTTCATTTCCTTTAAAAAAGAAATAACATCTAAATTTTCATTTCCCCCAAATTTGTTTGGATCCCACTCGCCTTCATCACGCGAATAATCTAAGAATAACATAGATGCAACAGCATCTACACGTAAGCCATCGGCATGGTATTGTTCTAACCAAAAAATAGCATTACTTATTAAAAAGGAACGTACTTCATTCCGTCCATAATTAAAAATTAAACTTTTCCAATCTGGATGATACCCTTTCTTTCTGTCAGGATGTTCATACAAATGTGTGCCATCAAAATTACCAAGACCGTGTGCGTCTTCAGGAAAATGTGATGGTACCCAATCTAAAATAAGTCCAATATCATTTTGGTGTAATTTATCTACCAAATATTTAAATTCATCGGGATAACCAAAGCGAGAAGTTGGTGCAAAATAACCTGTAATCTGATATCCCCAAGAGGGATCATACGGAAATTCCATTATCGGCATGAGTTCTACATGCGTAAAGTTCATCTCTTTAACATAGTTCACTAAATCGTCTGCCAACTCATAATAAGATAAAAACCGATCCTCTTCGCTATGTCTTTTCCAAGAACCCAAATGAACTTCATACACCGAATACGGTGCATCTAGAGCGTTATTTTTTTTACGCTTTTTCATCCACTTAGTATCTTCCCAAGCATAGGCATCTTCCCAAACTACCGAAGCCGTTTTTGGCGGATGCTCACAACGCCTAGCATAAGGATCTGCTTTTTCTGTAACAATGCCGTTGTTATTACTCTTAATTTTATATTTATAAGTCGCTCCTTTTTCAACATTCGGAATAAACCCTTCCCAAATACCACTTTCGTCCCAACGGACATTTAATTTGTGCGCATCTTCCGTCCAATGATTAAAATCGCCTATAACCGAAACAGCATTGGCACTAGGTGCCCAAACTGCAAAATAAGTACCTTCAACACCATCAACAGTCATTATGTGAGAGCCAAATTTTTCGTACAATCTATAATGCTTACCCGACTTAAATAAGTTTATATCAAATTCTGAAAAGAGACTGTGTGCTTTTACTTTTGTCATATCTTAATAACTATTTATGATGTTTGAAATCCCTTTTAAAGGGATTAATGCCCAACGTGGACGAGAATTTAATTCGTAACCTAATTCGTAAACTGCTTTTTCTAAAAGACAGTACTTTAATATAAATAGACGCTCTTGATTGTAACCAATATTTAGATTCTCTTTTTGGATTTCCAAAACATAGGTTTCTAAAAAGATGCCTGTAAAATAGCGATACAACAACTCTCCTGCTTTAAATAAAGTCTCTTGTGATTGATTATAAGCTTCGCTATTATTGAAAATTGTGGCATAAATGGCGTAATGAAAAGACCTAAATAATCCTGCTACATCCTTTAAAGGTGGTTGTTTTACTTTTCTATCGCGGATGGTGCTTTCTGGTTCGCCTTCAAAATCTAAAATATAAAAATCGTCATCTTTTACCAATATTTGTCCTAGATGATAATCGCCATGAACGCGAATGCGCTCCCCTTTTAATCTTGTCCAATCAAATTTTACAAAACGCTTTCTAATGATATTCTTTTTGTCTAGAAATTCCTTTGCTAGTTCTAAAGTGAGGCCATCTAATTTATGTAGATTATTTTCAATTGTATTCAACCTATTTTGGAATTGATATAACAACCTGTTTTTTAACCAAACGCTATAATCGCCATTAAAACGGGTTGGTGTAAAGGCAGTGTCTTCAAACTCAGAGCCCAAAGTCGTGTGCATTTCTGCAGTCCGTTTGGCTAAAGTTTGTACTTTTAAAAGTAATTTTAATCCTACCCAATCAATAATTTGGGGTGGTACATTATTTATATTCAATCGTAAAAACAATTCGGTAGTTGGCAAACTATCTACATTAATACTTTTAGATTCTAAATTCATGAAAACCTGATGGAATTCCTTTAGCATATATTCCCAAGCATCGCCCTCATTTGACACCATTTCTTGCATCAAGGCAATAGTGATATGCGTATTTTCTGAATCTACAATATTTATACTTCCTAAAAATGGCGGGGTATTTTTAAAGTCTTTCTTTTCGGATAAAAACCGACTCATTTCGTAATCGGGGTTTTTATCGGCATAAATGCGTCTAAAAAATTTTAGAACATATTTTTCATTGTATACAATTGATGTGTTGCTTTGCTCTAAGCCCATAAATCGAGATGACTCATAAACGGCATCTTTAAACAATAAACTTTTATGATATTGTACCCTACTTTTATCATTAGGTAAAGCATTGCAAACCTTATCAAATATCAATCTTCTAAAGGCCTCCAAATTTATAGCATCAATTATAAAACCTTCTTGCCCCTTTATACTTATAGGGAGAATTCTATCCTTTTGCGCAAAATTTTCATCAGACACAAAAGCAATGGGTAAAAAATAATGTTGATAAAAAGCCTCTTCAAAATTAATTTCTAAGATTAATCCGTAATAAACTTCATCGCCTTGCTGCATTTTAAAATACTCCGAAAGTTCGATGTATTTCAATTTACTCGCTTTGCCACCATACCAACGTTGTTTTAAAATATAATCCTCTAAAACATCCGACAGGAAAATTTTTACAAATTCTTTATCATCCAGTAAGGCCTCCCAAGAAATATCAAAATTATAAGGAGGCTGCAGTATTGTTTTAGCGGCTTTTTTAGACATGTTATTTAGTGATTTTAAATATATGGAAAGGTAATTTTGGGTTTAGTTCTACAAAATTCCATTCTTTATCCCAAATATATACATTCTCTGTAATTAAATCTTTTACGTTTACCTGATGTCCTTCTTGTATTCCTAAATCATGTAAAGGTAACTGCACATTAGCTTGTTGCGTGTTATAATGGTCAAGATTTACAACTATTAAAAGTTCATTTGTTCTGGCATCATTCCATTTATAAAAGGCAATTAAGTTCTCATTTTCTACGGTACAAAACTGAATATTATTGGTTTGTTGAAGTGCCTCATTTTCTTGACGGATTTTATTAACGCTCGTAATTATATGTATCAGTTTATTTTCTTTCGTCCAATCGTAATCACAAATTTGGAATTTCTCAGAGTTTAAATACTCTTCTTTCTCTGGCAAAGCATCACTTATCATATGCTCGAAAACAGGTCCATAAATACCTGTGTTAGAACTCAAAGTGGCCGCAAGCACGTAACGTTGAATGTATTTTGATTCGTTTGCGCCTTGCAAGTGAAACGGATTGATGTCTGGCGTGTTTGGCCAAAAATTGGGACGCATGTATTCCCGTTGGTTATTCTTTGTTAAATCATTAACATACGCAATAAGTTCATGTTTTGAATTGCGCCATGTAAAATAGCTGTATGATTGCGAATAGCCTTGTTTTGCCAATTGCTGCATAATCTTTGGACGTGTAAACGATTCGGCTAAAAACAATACATCTGGGTGCTTTTTCTTAACTTCATTAATAATATAATGCCAAAAATAAAAAGGTTTTGTGTGTGGATTATCTACCCTAAACACATTGATACCACAATCTATCCAATAAAATAAAGTGCTCAAACATTCGTCCCAAAGATTTTTATAATCTTCAGACTCCCAATAAATGGGTAAAATATCTTGGTATTTTTTTGGTGGATTTTCTGCATATTGCACCGTGCCATCTGGTCGCCATTTAAACCATTGCGGATGTTCTTTTACCCAAGGATGATCTGGCGCAGCCTGCAAAGCGTAATCCATGGCAATCTCAATATTTAATTCTTTAGCTTTGTTTATGAGCAATTTAAAATCTTCTAAACTTCCCAATTCTGGATGTAAATCTTTGTGACCACCATATTTTGAGCCAATGCCCCATGTTGAACCAACATCACCAGATTTTGCTTCTGTGGTATTGTTTTTCCCTTTTCTATTTACATCGCCTATTGGATGCACAGGTGGAAAATACAAGGTGTCAAATCCCATTTCTGCGACTCTTGATAACAATTTTTCACAATCTTTAAAAGTGCCATGAACATTTTTCTTTTGTGATGTGGAGCGCGGAAAAAATTCATACCATGTACTAAACAACGCTTTTAACCTGTCTACATAAACCTTATAAATTTTAGAGCTATTTGCAAATTCTTTTACAGGATATTTATAAAATATATTTTGCAGTTTTTTACTTTTGGCTTCGGATATAGCTTTGTCATACATTTTAGTATCAGAAAATATATTTTCTAAGCTTTTAAGATATATATTTTCTGATGCTGAAACTTTTGCTAAAATTGATTTTATATAGAAAACACCCTCAAGTAATTCAGATTTTACATTTTGCTTGTCTGCAATTTTACAACTAATGCCATGTTGCCAATTTAAAGCATAATCTACCCAGCCTTCGACTTTATAGTCATAAAAGCCTTGTTTTTTTACAGAGAAAGAAGCAAACCATTCATCATTATTATCCAATTGCATGCGTACTTCTTGCCATTTCTTTTCGCCTTCATGTTTGTATAAAACTGAAGCTGCAATAATATCATGTCCGTCAACAAGCACATGCGCATTTACATTAACAATTTGGTTGACAACTCTTTTAATGTGAAATTCACCACCGTTAACTTGTGGTGATACATAATCTACTACAACCCTTTTTTGGTTTTGCATTGTTTATATTATTTTTTAAATTTTATAACCGTCAGGTATAACGGCGTCTTTTTTTATAACAATAATACCATCTCTAACTACATAAGTATCTGTTTCGGTATCGGCTAAATGTTTGCCACCATTAATTCTCACATCATCGCCTATGCAACAATTTTTATCTAAAATGGCATTTTTTATAAAACAACGTTTGCCAATTCCCATAGATACAATCGAAGTGTTTAAAATTTCTTCAAGCGGCTGATAATAATCGGCACCCATCATATATGTATTTATAACTGTAGATTCTTTGTCTATTCTAGAACGCACACCAATAACCGAATGTTCAATTTTTCCTGCGTTAATAATACAGCCATCTGCAATAACCGTTTTATCTAATACAGTTCCAGAAATTTTAGTAGTTGGTAACATTCTTGCGTGAGAGTAAATACGCTTAGCTGTACTGTACAAATCAAATTTTGGAAAATCATCGGTTAAGCCAAGATTCGCTTCGAAAAAAGAATCTATATTCCCTATATCTGTCCAATAACCTTCGTATTGAAAACTAAGAACCGGATTTGTTTCAAGTGCTTGTGGAATAATTTCTTTACCAAAATCGTTAGTGTCAGGATTATTCATTAGTTCAATAAGCAAATCTCTATTAAAAATATAAATTCCCATAGAGGCTAGATAATTTCGGCCTTCGTCTTTCATTTCGTCACTCACTTCCGATGTCCAATCTGGCAGTAATTCGGCAGCAGGTTTTTCAATAAAAGATGAAATGAAATTTTTCTTGTCGGATTTTAAAATCCCAAAAGAAGTCGCTTCTTTAGCATTAACGGGGATTGTGGCAATAGAAATTTTAGCTTTGCTTTCTATATGTGCTTTGAGCATTTCGTTAAAATCCATTTGGTACAATTGATCGCCCGATAGAATTAAAACATAATCAAAATCGTGTTTTTTAAAATGGTGCATACTCTGCCTAACAGCATCAGCAGTACCCTGAAACCATTTGCTATTTCCTGGGGTTTGTTCAGCAGCTAAAACATCTACAAAAGCCGAACTGAAAAAGCTAAAATGATAGGTGTTTTTTATGTGTTTATTTAATGAAGCTGAATTAAACTGGGTTAACACAAACATGCGTTTTATGCCAGAATTGATACAATTTGAAATAGGAATATCAACCAATCTGTATTTTCCGGCAATAGGCACAGCCGGTTTTGAACGTGATTCTGTTAAAGGATGTAATCTTGAACCTTGACCACCTCCTAAAATAATTGCCAAGACTTTATCGCTATTTACCATAATTCAAATTATAATTATATCTTTAATATATGTTTTTCTTCATTATTTAAATCAACAATTTATATAAATCTTTAACCTGTTTTGCAATGGCAATCCAATCAAAATAATCTTCCACACGTTTTCTGCCATTTTTTGCCATTGATTCTCTCAATGCTTTATTATTTATTATTTTATTGATGCCAGCAGCCAAATCTCTTGAAAATTTATCAGGGTTCACTGGCTCAAAAGGCGCAACATTTTGTTGATCTAAAGGAACCAATATACCAGTTTCACCATCTACAACAACTTCTTTGATGCCTCCAACGGCACTTGCAACGACAGCTGTTTCGCAAGCCATGGCTTCAATATTAATGATGCCAAAAGGTTCATAAATTGACGGACAACAAAAAACAGCCGCATGCGAATACAGTTGAATGATTTCCTTTTTTGGAAGCATCTCATCTATCCAAATAACATTATCTCTCGTTTTCTTCACTTCGCTAACACTGTTTTCCATCTCTTTGGCAATTTCTGGCGTGTCTGGCGCACCTGCACACAAAACTATTTGTGTTTCAGAATCGATATATTTTATGGCGTTTACCAAATGAATGATGCCTTTTTGTCTTGTAATTCTGCCCACAAAAAGCACATAAGGTTTTGATTTATCAATGCCATATTTATCTAAAGTAGTCATTTCTTTTGTTACTACATACTCTTGCAGATTTATGCCATTATAGATAACTTTTATTTTATCTTCATCAACATTAAAATATTTTAAAACATCAACTTTTGTTTCATTAGACACAGCAATGATGGCATCTGCCATTTCAATAGCTGTCTTTTCTACCCAAGACGATGCATCATAACCCCGACCTAATTGTTCTCTTTTCCATGGTCTTAAAGGCTCTAGTGAATGCGTTGTTATCACTAACGGAATGCCATAGCATAATTTTGCAACGATGCCTGCAAATTGGGCATACCAGGTATGACAATGGACAATATCAGCATCAACATCATCTGCATTCATTTGAACACATGTGATTAAAGTTTGTAAAACCGCTTTTAATTTGTCATTTGTCTTATCAAAATCTGGATTGTCAAAAGGGAACCCTTTAACCGATAAATTATCTGATTTTTCGTTTTGATCGCCAAAACATCTGACATCAACTTCCATCAGCTTAGCTAATTCTGCCGCTAAGTATTCAACATGAACGCCAGCACCACCATAAACATAAGGCGGAAATTCTCTTGTATAAAAAAGTACCTTCATAAAAATCTTTTCGAAATCACAAATAGTTATTTTACTCAAATATTCTGTTCAATTATACTTGTATTTTTACAGAAATATAGCATTAAAACATACTATTTTGATAGCCTTATTATTAGAGTGAAAATTACAAAAAATATCAAGGCTCAAATAGTTTATTTACGAAAACGATATCGAAATATTTTATAAAATACATAATTCAAAAAAAAACCGCCTTAAAAAAGGCGGTTTGAATATATAAAATATCAGATATATTTAAAACTCTTAAAAATTAAGCATTCTCTTTTTTAATCAAGTTTAATGCAGAGCCTTCTTTATACCACTCAATTTGACCAGCATTATAAGTATGGTTCAATTTAATGGTGTTATTTGAACCATCTGCATGAACTAACTCTAAGGTCAATTGTTTTGCTGGTGCAAATTCATTTAAATCTAAGAAGTTAAAGGTGTCGTCTTCTTGAATTAAATCGTAATCGGCTTCATTGTCAAAAGTCAATCCCAACATCCCTTGTTTTTTTAGATTTGTTTCATGAATCCGTGCAAACGATTTTACAATAACTGCGGCAGCACCTAAATGACGGGGTTCCATAGCAGCATGTTCGCGAGAAGATCCTTCGCCGTAATTTTGATCACCTACAACAATTGAATACACACCTGCTGCTTTATAAGCGCGAGCTGTGTCAGGAACTGTTCCAAATTCGCCTGTTAACTGATTTTTAACTTTGTTTGTTGCACCGCCAAAAGCATTAACAGCACCAATCAAACAGTTGTTAGAAATATTATCTAAATGTCCGCGGAAGCGCAACCAAGGGCCAGCCATAGAAATATGATCTGTTGTACATTTTCCTTGGGCTTTAATCAATAATTTTGCGCCTTTTAAATTGTCACCTATTGGGATAAACGGTGTTAATAATTGGAGGCGTTCTGAATCTGATTTTACAATAATATTTATGCCAGAGCCATCTGCCATAGGCGCAACAAAACCAGGATCTTTAACATCAAAACCTTTTGGAGGTAATTCAAAACCAGTTGGTTCATCTAAAAATACTTCCTCACCATCTTGATTGATTAATTTATCCGTCATTGGATTAAAATCTAATCGACCCGAAATTGCCACAGCAGCTACCATTTCTGGTGATGCCACAAAAGCGTGTGTATTTGGATTACCATCGGCACGTTTAGAAAAATTTCTGTTAAAAGAATGAATAATGGTATTTTTCTCTTCTTTATCGGCGCCTTCTCTAGCCCATTGACCGATACAAGGTCCACAAGCATTGGTAAATATTTTAGCATTTAAATTTTCAAATATTTCTAATAAGCCGTCTCTATCTGCTGTGTAACGTACTTGCTCAGAACCTGGATTAATGCCAAATTCTGCTTTAGAAACTATGCCCTTATCTACAGCTTGTTTAGCAATAGAAGCAGCGCGTGATAAATCTTCGTATGATGAATTGGTACACGAACCTATCAATCCCCAATCTACTTTTAAAGGCCAGCCATTTTTAATCGCTTTTTCGGTCATAGAGCCTACTTCTGTTGCTAAATCTGGTGTAAATGGCCCATTTAAATGTGGTTTTAAATCGGATAAATTGATTTCAATAAGTTCATCAAAATATTGTTCTGGATTGGCATATACTTCAGCATCACCAGTTAAATAAGAAGCTATTTTGTTGGCTTCATCAGCAACTTCATGACGATCTGTAGCACGCAAATAACGTTCAATAGATGCATCATATCCAAAAGTAGACGTTGTAGCACCAATTTCGGCACCCATATTGCAGATAGTACCTTTTCCTGTTGCAGAAATTGATTTGGCACCTTCGCCAAAATATTCAACAATAGCACCTGTACCACCTTTGGCTGTTAAAATACCAGCCACTTTTAAAATAACATCTTTTGGAGCTGTCCAACCAGATAATTTACCAGTTAATTTAACACCAATCAATTTTGGAAATTTTAATTCCCAAGGCATACCTGCCATCACATCTACAGCATCTGCACCACCAACACCAATAGCAATCATACCTAATCCGCCAGCGTTAACCGTATGAGAATCGGTACCAATCATCATCCCTCCAGGGAAAGCATAATTTTCAAGAACTACTTGGTGAATAATACCTGCGCCCGGTTTCCAAAAACCGATGCCGTATTTATTAGAGACAGAGCCTAAAAAGTTAAAAACTTCGCTACTTGTATTTATCGCATTTTGCAAATCTTTATCGGCACCCATCCTCGCTTGAATCAAGTGGTCGCAATGCACTGTTGTAGGCACCGCCACTTTATCTTTACCAGCTTGCATAAATTGTAATAACGCCATTTGTGCCGTAGCATCTTGACAAGCAATACGGTCTGGGGCAAAATCTACATAATCTACACCACGTTGGTAAGCTGTTTTTACATTGCCATCCCAAAGGTGGTTATAAAGTATTTTTTCGGCTAAAGTTAACGGTTTGCCAACCTTGCTTTTTGCGGCATCTACACGCTCAGTCATTCTGGCATAAACACCTTTAATCATTTCAATATCAAAAGCCATATTTTATAATTTTAGTTTAATTTATAAGTCTTAATTTCTATGCGAATTTACAAAATTTAGTGCTTTATTAGAGAATATTTACCCAATATATTTGATTGTTGAGAATAATGAAATCTAAAGAACTTAAATTCAAAATTATGAAATTTAGAAGGTTCTTTTTTAGCTGATTTTATAGATTTAATAAAATATAAAGGTTTAAGCAGAATCGGTATAAGTCTCAAAAAAAATCTTGATAGTTACATGCGTATATTGAATTCAATTATCCCGCTACGCTTCGCTATCGGGATTTGTTCAACTTACAGATTTCAATTCACATGTTCTTGAAATCTGAGTTTTACAAAAAAAAGCAGGTCTGTAAGCCGGATTCTGTATCTTATCCCGATAGCTATCGGGACAAAATCCTTATCATTTATCTGAGTTAAACATTGCTGTTTAACTTGAGCTGTTTACCCCTTGGAATTGGGCGAGTACCCTTACCCATAATCCCGATAGCTATCGGGAGAGACTCCAATATACGTAACATTGCACCGCGTAGAGTTTACCTGGTTTCACTACAGCCTAACTGTACTTGCTTTCTGTTGCACTTGTCCTCGGCTTTCGCCGGATGGGTGTTATCCATTACGCTACTCTGTGGTGTCCGGACTTTCCTTTCCGCTTTCGCGGAACGATAAGGCGACCTGCGGGGCAAAGATAGTTATAAGAAATAAGTTTTAAGTAAGAAGCTGAAAGTTTTAAGCCGTTACAATCTATCTCTTTAAACTCTTTCTTAAATGGCGCCCATAAAAAAAGCATCCCATTTCTAGGATGCCTTTTTAACTCCAGTTTTAACTAATTTTATTTTGAGAAAGTATAACTAAGACCAAACATGATTAAGTCTGTTTTCATATCGTATGATACTTCACTTCCAGGTATAGCACCATAAGGGTTGCTTGCAGAAGACATTAATGGACTTAGCATTGGTCCACTTGTTTTACCTGCACTAGCCCCATGATGAAAAAGACCATTTAAGGTAAAGTTATCATTTATCTCATATCCAAAACCTACTTGAAAAGCATTTTGAATAATAGCTGTAGCTTCAACAGAATACATAGCCAATTCACTTTGAATAGGATTACTACTATAGGTATAACCAAAACGCAATGGCATTTTATCAATCATTTTAAGTTGTAAACCAACAGAAATAATGTCCATATTTTTCCATCCAAATCCAGCTACAGAAGCTGTAGATGTCCATCCTTTTTCTGCAAAACCAGCGGTGTTTTCATAATTAACAGTTCTATAATCTAAGGCAAAATCGTATTTATCAGTAGAATAACCCATACCTACAGAAAGTATAGCTGGGAAATTCATTTTAAATTTAGTATTAGGAGCCGTTGAACCATCTAAATAATTGCCTTTAAAATCAAAATCGCTGAATGATTGTTCTGTTTTGTATGACATACCTAATTTAAATCCAGATCCTGAATTATAAAAGACACCAAACTGACCACCAAAACCTATCGCAGTAGCGTTATCAGAATTTGGATATCCTAAAGTTGGACTTGGAGAAGCAATTGGGTTAGGATCTACCTCTAAAGCCGAATAATTTATAGTAGGTTCAAACCCTATTGAAAATTTATCAGATAATTCGTAAGCCCAAGTAAAGCCAACTTGTAATAACATATAATTAGATTCTAAATGACCAAAACCTCCTGCTTGTTGTGGATAACCTATAGGGTTTGAGTTGGCAGTAGGATTAAATGTAGGACTGAAAGGATTGTTAGCTTCCTCTGGAAAAGTAACGCCAAAACCACTAATGCCAAAAACTGATAAGCCATAAGTATGTTTGCTATCTTCTTTACCCCAAACCATTGCAAAAGCAGGCATAGGAGAAATGCCTCTAGCATCTTCTGTCACACCAGATACACCTGGAGCACCAACACCCAACATACCTGCTGGCAATGATGAATACAAATTTGGTGATGAAAAGAAAAGTCCTAAATCAAAGCTTAATATTTTATCATTAAAGACAGATATTGATGCAGGATTCCATTGTAAGGCGCCACTAATATCTAAAGGCTGCGCAGTAGCTGCACCACCCATAGACATATTAAAAGACCCCACACCTTGCATAATATGTCCTGCTTGTGCAAATGCAAAACTAGTAAACAAGGATAAAACAAAAATTGAAATTGTTTTTTTCATAATAAATTGATTTTTAATTTTATTTAATTTTATAATTTTAAAACTAGTTCAAATTTAGATAAATCTTAAACTTAAGTTTATGACAATTATCACATAAGCAACTGATTTTTGTCATAGAATGAACCTATTTCAAATTTTTGATTTATTTTTGAAGCATTAAATTAAATCTATCTTATGATGTATTTCGATTTTTTTGATATTATCTTATTTATACTTTTATTTTTTAGTTGTCTATTTTTAACAGGTTTTATTATAGCAAAACAAAAGGAAAGGAATAGCCTTAAAAACATTGTTTTAAAAGCCAATTTAGAACAACAGAAACTATTATTTCCTACAAAAGTTAAAGCTATAGAACGCTTTGCTCTATTTATTGAGCGTCTTAAAATTGAAAACTTATCACAAAGAATTAAACCAATCTCTGAAGTGACCGAACTTTATAAATTATTATTAATTGCCACTATAGAACAAGAGTTTAACCACAATGCCGTACAACACATTTATATTTCTGAAGCCAGTTATCAATCTGTTGTAAATGCCAAAAATGTCACCATCAGTCATATTGAATTAAGCGCTAAGGAAAATCCAAATTCTTTAACCGATTTTAGAGAGGCTTTAATTAAACCATCATCTGACTTACCCTTGAGTATCTCCTCTTCTCTTTTATCATTAAAACGTGAATTATCATCACTATAATTAATAAAAGATATCATTGTCTTTTATGTTAAATATTTTGTATATTTGCATAAATTAAATATATAAAATTATGAATACAATCCTTAATAAAACAATTGCAGAAGTTGTCTCAGATGATATTAGCACAGCCAGTGTTTTTAAAAAATATAATTTAGATTTTTGTTGCGGTGGTGGCATCAGTTTAGCCAGTGCTTGTAAAAAGCATGATATAAATCCTTCCGATTTAATAAATGATTTAGAATCAAACCATCAAAAGTCTGATGTGCCAAATCTTAATTTTAAAGATTGGGACATTACTTTTTTGGTAGATTATATTGTAAATGTGCATCATAAATATGTGGCAGAAAATTTAGATATTATTGATGAATTTGCTCAAAAAGTGGCAAAAGTACATGGCGATCACAGTCCTGAAGTTATTAAGATTGCCGAGCTTTATCAAAAAATAGCTGCCGAATTGGTACCACATATGCAAAAAGAAGAACGCATTTTGTTTCCAGCTATCAAAGCGTTGGTGGCAAATAAGAATTCTGAATTTCCTTTTGGCTCAGTTGAAGGTCCTATTCATATGATGGAGCACGAACACGAAGTTGTAGGTGTTTATGCAAAAGAAATCATTGCCTTAAGCAATCATTTTGAAGCACCAGAATGGGCTTGCAATACCTATAAAGCGCTTTATTTTAAATTAGATGAATTTATAAATGATTTGTTTCAACACATTCATTTAGAAAATAATATTCTGTTTAATAAGGTTAAAGCCTTATCATAATTAAAAAAGCCTCTTTAAAGAGGCTTTTTTAATATATTTAATTCAGATTTTTATCTGATTAGTTTTTTGTATTTAATCCGTTTGGGCATTAAATCGCCGCCAAGTCTGGCTTTCTTATTTTCTTCGTAATCAGAAAATGAACCTTCAAAGAAATACACTTGAGAATTACCTTCAAAAGCCAAAATATGTGTGCAAATACGGTCTAAAAACCAACGGTCGTGACTAATAACAACGGCACAACCCGCAAAGTTTTCTAAACCTTCTTCTAAGGCACGTAAGGTATTTACATCTAAATCATTTGTTGGTTCATCTAACAAAAGTACATTCCCTTCTTCACGCAAGGTCATTGCCAAATGCAATCTATTTCTTTCGCCTCCAGAAAGGGCACTCACTTTTTTATTCTGTTCAGAACCAGAAAAATTGAATCGACTTAAATAAGCGCGTGAGTTAACTTGTTTTCCGCCCATCAAAATCAATTCTTGTTCATTGGCGAAATTTTGCCAAATTGTTTTTTCTTCATCAATATTTGAATGACTTTGATCTACATAAGCTATTTTAGCAGTTTCACCTACTTTAAACTCCCCTTTATCAGGAGTCTCTTCGCCCATTATCATTCTAAAAATAGTGGTTTTACCAGCCCCATTAGGACCAATAACGCCAACAATTCCTGCCTGAGGTAAATTAAATTCTAAGTTTTCATATAGCAACTTATCGCCATAAGCTTTTGAAACTCCATTAGATTCTATAACATTGGTGCCTAAACGAGGACCATTTGGAATATAAATTTCAAGTTTTTCATCTAGCTTATTTTGATCTTGATTCATCAACTTATCATAATTAGCCAAACGGGCTTTTGATTTTGCATGACGTCCTTTTGGCGCCATCCGCACCCATTCTAATTCGCGTTCTAATGTTTTCTGACGCTTAGAAGCTGTCTTTGATTCTTGTGCCAAACGTTTTGATTTTTGATCTAACCATGATGAGTAATTTCCTTTCCAAGGGATGCCTTCACCGCGATCTAATTCTAAGATCCAACCCGCCACATTATCTAAAAAGTACCTATCGTGAGTAACGGCAATGACTGTTCCTTTATATTCTTTCAGATGGTTTTCTAACCAATGAACCGATTCGGCATCTAAATGATTGGTAGGTTCATCAAGTAAAAGCACATCGGGCTCTTGTAATAAAAGTCGGCATAAAGCCACACGACGTCTTTCACCTCCTGATAAATTCTTGATTGGCATATCGCCATCGGGCGTGCGGAGGGCGTCCATGGCAATCTCTAATTTTGTATCCAATTCCCATGCATTTGCCGCATCAATTTCGTCTTGTAAAACAGCTTGGCGTGCCATGAGTTTATCCATTTTATCGGCATCAGAATAGACTTCTTCTAAGCCAAACATGTCGTTAATTTTGTTGTATTCATCAAGAATAGCAACAGTTTCACCAACACCTTCTTTGACGATATCTAAAACAGTTTTGGTATTGTCTAGTTGTGGATCTTGTGCCAAATAGCCCACAGAATAATCTTGTGAAAACACCACATCGCCTTGATAATTTTTTTCAAGTCCAGCTATTATTTTTAGTAAGGTAGATTTACCCGACCCATTTAAACCAAGAATGCCGATTTTAGCACCATAAAAGAAACTTAAATATATGTTTTTGAGGACAGGTTTGTTAGCACCTTGATAGGTTTTACTAACACCAGACATTGAGAAAATTATTTTTTTATCGTCAGCCATGTTTTTAATTGTGAGTTGTTAGTTATAAGTTTTTAGTTGTAAGTGTAAAAAACTTTAAAACCTATAATTATAAGTAAGTATAATTTGTAAATTCTTAAATTGATGTGAAATTAAACACGTCCTTTTAAAGCGTTAAAAACCCAGGCAATGGCAAAAAATCCAACGCCAACGGCTGCAAATCCCCAACCAGCAACATCGTCATATCTAAAAGCGCCTAAAGCAATTAAACCTAATCCTACAATAATCATAATAAGCGTCGCATAACCTAATACTATGTTTTTATTCATCATCTTCGTAAATATTTTTTTGAGGATGTAAATATCGTAAAATAAAAATGAAAAGCATAAAAACGCCCTCCTAAAAGGGCGTTTAATCAAACTAACTTTATAATTACTATTAATAATGAGCCGTTTCTGTTTTTTTGTTTAAATTATTTATACAGCCCTCCTTAACTTTTCTTCAACTTTATTGTTTTTAGAAATATCTTCAAATTGATTAGATGTGTTGTTTTCGCCTCCTGCTTTTAAGGCTTTATCTCCTGCAAAAAATGTTTTATGGTCATCACCAAGATTAGACCCTGCCATTCTTTGATGTTTTACACAAGACACACCTTTACGAATTTCTTGTCTCTGAACACCTTTTACATAAGCCAACATACCTTCTTCTCCAAAATAACCTTCAGTTAAATCATTCATATGAAGTGCTGTTGTATGATACGTTGGTAGCGTAATTAAGTGATGAAAAATACCAGCATCTCTTGCGCCATCTATCTGGAACATTCTAATTTTCTCATCAGCACGATAGCACAATTGTGAATCATCATATTGTGCATCCATTAAATTATTCCTATCATAGTCTGTCATACTTTCACCTTCCAAAAGCATTTCTTCATATACCTGATTACGGAAATTTAATGTCCAATTAAAAGATGGCGAGTTATTGTAAACCAATTTAGCATTTGGCACAACTTCTTTAATTCTGTTTACCATATTTGCAATTTGCTTAACATTTGGTGTTGGCGTTTCAATCCATAGTAAATCTGCGCCATTTTGAAGACTCGTAACACAATCTAACACAACGCGATCTATATTAGAGCCATCTTTAAATTTATACAATCCATTTGGCAATCTTACAGGACGCACTAATTTGCCATCTCTTTTAAGAAACACATCATCTTCTTTAGCATCATTTATGTCAATTTCTTCCGCTTCTACAAAGGCTAAATATTGAGAAGCTAAATCTCCTGGCTCATTACTAACTGGTAATTTCTGCGTTAAACTAGCACCTTCAGAATCTGTTCTTGCAACAATAATTCCGTCATCTACTCCTAATTCAATAAACGCATACCTAATAGCATTTAGTTTAGCCATAAAATCTTCATGAGGCACCGTAACTTTTCCATCTTGATGACCACATTGTTTGGCATCAGAAACTTGATTTTCAATTTGAATCGCACAAGCGCCAGCTTCAATCATTTTCTTTGTTAACAAATAAGTAGCTTCTTCATTTCCAAAACCTGCATCGATATCAGCAATAATAGGAACAATATGTGTTTCAAAATTATCAATTTGATTTTGCACATCTTCACCATTTTCAAGTCTTCTAAACAAATCATTTAAGGCAATGGCATCTGCTTGTCGTAAGAAATCATAAATTTCTTTAATTAATAAAGGAACAGCTGTTTTTTCGTGCATCGATTGATCTGGCAATGGTCCAAATTCTGAGCGTAATGCAGCAACCATCCAACCAGATAGATATAAATATCTTTTACTTGTTGTTTTATGATGCTTTTTAACGGCTATCATATTTTGTTGCGCAACAAAACCATGCCAACAACCTAATGATTGTGTGTAATTTGAAACATCTGCATCATATTCTGCCATATCTTTTCTCATAATGGCAGCTGTATATTTAGCGATATCTAAACCTGTTTTAAAACGATTTTGAGCAACCATTCTAGCTGCAATTTCAGGATTTATTGCATTCCAAGTATTTCCATACTTAGTTTTAAGATCTCTTACAGTTTGTAAAGCAGAACTATAATCACTTTGTGTCAAATTTTTCATAATTTTGTAATGTATTTAATTATTAGTAATTATTTATTTAATCACCCTATCATTTTGCGGTTTTAGGGTGGTTTTTTTTATAGATATTTATAGGCTGATAAGGTTAAAAATTCCTCAAATCTTTCCGATATGACGAGCTCATCAAAAATTTTGATAGCCCGATTAAAGTTTCCTTTTGTAAACCGGTTTTCACCAACCAAAGCCTTAATGGTTTGGATTTCGCTTTCAAGCAATTCAATATAAAGTTCTATGATGAATTTTCTACCATCATTTAAAATGGACTCATTATGCAACCATTGCCATAATTGTGTTCTTGATATTTCTGCAGTAGCGGCATCTTCCATTAAATTATACAAAGCCGCAGCACCATTGCCAGACAACCAAGATTCTATATAAAGTATTCCCACATTAATATTTTTACGGATGCCTTTTTCTGATATTGTTCCTATTGGTTGTTCTACTAATTGCGCTTCGGTGATATTAACATCAGAGCGTTTATTATCAATCTGATTTTTTTGAGGCATATATTTATCAAACACCTCAAGCGCTACAGATACCAATCCCGGATGTGCTACCCAAGTACCATCGTGACCATTTTTAGCTTCACGCACTTTATCAGCAGTCACTTTTTCGAAAGCAATACGGTTGGCTTCTTCATCATTCTTAACGGGAATTTGAGCCGCCATACCACCAATGGCATGAACATTTCGTTTGTGACAAACCTGAATTACTCTCAATGAATATGCCTCCATAAATGGTGATGCCATCGTTACTTGATCGCGATCTGGCACAACAAAATCGGGATGATTTCTAAATTTTTTTATGTAAGAAAAAATATAATCCCAACGGCCACAATTCAATCCAGCCATATGGTCTTTTAATTCATATATAATTTCATCTATTTGAAAACTCGCCGTGATGGTTTCAATCAAAACAGTGGCTTTAATAGTTCCTTGGTCTATCCCCAAATATGCTTGAGAAAATTCAAAAACCTCATTCCACCACCGCGCTTCAAGATAGTGTTCTAATTTTGGTAAATAAAAATAAGGCCCAGAGTTGTTTTGCAACAATTGTTTTGCGTTATGAAAAAAGTACAAACCAAAATCGACCAAAGATCCAGATAAGTCTTGACCATTAACTTGTAAATTTTTTTCTGATAAATGAAGGCCTCTTGGGCGTACCAATAAAGTCGCTACATTTTTATTTAACTGATATGTTTTTCCGTTTTCATTCTTAAACGAAATTGTCTTATTAATAGCATCAACTAGGTTTTGCTGACCCTCCATCAAATTTGACCAAGTGGGCGCATTGCTATCTTCAAAATCTGCCATAAAAACTTTGGCTCCAGAATTGAGTGCGTTTATAATCATTTTTCTATCAACAGGTCCCGTTATTTCAACCCTTCTGTCAAGTAAATCTTCTGGTAATGATGCCGCAACCCAACTACTTTCTCTTATATCATTGGTTTCTCTTGGAAACTCAGGAAAAGCACCTTTATCAAAAATTGCTTGTTGACTGACCCTGCGTTCTAACAATTCAAGACGCTTGTTATTAAATTTTTCGTGTAATTGCATCAAAAAATCTAAAGCCTCATTTGTCAAAATTTCTGGATAGCTACTTTTCAAATCTTTTTGGAAAGCGATTTGCTGCATTGTTGTGTCATTACTATTTTCCATCTTATAATTATTTTATGAGGCAAACATAAAAAAAGTTTTTGATAAAACAAGCGAACGTTCGCTTTTTTTTAAATATTTATTAATTTTTATATATTCGCTAAATACCATACATTTGTTTTATGAAAATAGAAGAAGAATATATTCGCCTGATTTTTGGATTAAAACTTAAACAACTTAGAACAGAAAAAAACCTCTCGTTGTTTGGCTTGTCTAAGCTTACCGAAATATCAAAATCATATTTAAACGAAATTGAAAAAGGTAAAAAATATCCAAAAACAGATAAAATAGCTTTGTTGTCAAAGGTTTTAGATGTGCCATATGACAATATGGTTTCTTTAAAATTAGATAAAAATTTAGCTCCTTTAGGAGAAATTCTTCAATCAAAAATTCTAAAAGAAATTCCTTTAGACTTATTTGGCATTCAAGAATCGCATTTAATTGATATTATTTCAAATGCGCCTTTAAAAGTCAATGCCTTTATAAGCACACTTATTGAAATTGCTCAAAATTATAATTTATCGCGCGAAAGTTTCTTTTTAGCTGCCCTTCGCTCCTATCAAGAAGCTCATAATAATTATTTTGAGGATATTGAGCAGAGTGTTGCCCAATTCTCTAAAGCTTATCAAATAAATTTAGAAGCTAAAATTAAATCGATCGATTTAGAAGAAATTCTTATCGAAGAATTTGACTACAATATAGTGAGCAATGGCCTTTCTGACTATCCCAAATTAAATGAACTACGCTGTGTTTTTATTCCAAAATCTAAAACATTGCTTTTACGCGATGATATGGATGAGTCTCAAAAAACTTTTATCTATGCCAAAGAAATTGCCTACAATTATTTAAATCTTACCGAACGCTTATACACGTTTCCTTGGATAAAATTTGACACTTTTGACCATGTTTTAAATAATTTTTTAGCTTCTTATTTTGCAGGGGCTTTGATTATCCCCAAAAAATCTATTGAAAGTCAGCTAAAAACATTTTTCAGTCTAAAAAAATGGAATGCAGCATTGTTTAATAAAATGATTTTACAATTCACCGATTCACCCGAAACCTATTACCAACGATTGACCAATATTTTACCAAAAGTTTTCAATTTTAAAAATTTATTCTTTCTAAGATTTACAAATCGTGAAGGCGAAAATCGTTTTAAATTGTCAAAGGAATTGCACATTACGCAACAACAACCACCAACAGCAAATGAAACACACGAGCATTATTGCCGGAGATGGGTTTCGATAAATATTTTAAATAACCTGCCTAAAAATCAATTAATAACCGACATACAAATATCTCAGTATCCAGAAAATGATTCCAAATACCTAGTCATCTCAAGTGCTACTTCAGATCCTTTTAAAGATAACTGTAATAGAAGTATCAATATTGGACTCTTAATCTCGCCTCACCTAAGTAGTAAGTTAAATTTTTTAAACGATAAAAAGATAAAGAACAAAAAAGTTGGTGTGACTTGTGAACGCTGTCCTATTGCTGACTGTGAAGTTAGATTATGTGAAGCAACCGAACTTCAAAAAACAGCCGCTAATGACATTATAGCACAAGCAGTTAATAAAATAATGAGTGATTATTCTTAAAACTGTATAGGTACTTCAATAAAAAGCAACTCGGTATTTTTTGTAGCATTTATTAATATGCTTTTAGTTTGTGAGACACCCATTGCATCTCGCTTTTCTAGAATGTCATTTTCAACTTTAATGTCACCATTTATAACCATAAAGTAAACGCCATGATTTTCGGATTTTAAATGGTATTCAAAACTGGTATTTTCATCCATGTCAATTCTTGAAATTTTGACATCTTGATGAATTTTTAAAGAATTAGAATCAGCCGCATCTATTGAAGTGACCAAAGTTTGGATTTTGTTCTTTCTATCAATAGTATCAAAAGCTTTCTGATCGTAACGTGGTACTACATTTTCTTTATTCGGAATTACCCATATTTGAAATAAATTAACCGCTTCATTTGGATGGTTATTCATTTCTGAATGTTGAATGCCAGTTCCAGCCGACATAACCTGAACTTCTCCTGTATGTAAAGAAATCCACGCGTTACTCATAGAATCTCTGTGCTTTAAACTGCCCTTTAACGGAATGGTAATTATTTCCATATTGTCATGAGGATGCGCACCAAAGCCCATACCGCCATCAATAACATCATCATTTAAAACCCGCAAAGCCCCAAAATTTAATTTTTCTGGATTGTAATAATTTGCGAAACTAAAGGAATAATTAGCTTGAAGCCAACCATAATTAGCAGTTCCTCTATCCGATGATTTATAAAGTATTGTTTTCATTTTTTTAAATTGGAATATTATTTCATTATGAATCATCAAATCTATTATAATTTCATCAATTGCTAAATCTGATGATTCCATTATATATTTTATTTAAATAAACTTCAAATTTTGTACTTTAGCAGACACCAAAAAATAACATTTCTATGGATGTTGCCTTTAATAAAAACGAAGATATTCACAAGCTTCAACTAACTGATTTAAAAAAACGACTTCTACAAACTTATAAAGGTGGTGGCATAGATCGCATAGAAAAGCAACACCTGGCGGGTAAATTAACGGCGCGTGAACGCATTGATTACTTATTTGATAAATCTTCTAAATCAATTGAAATTGGTGCTTTGGCGGGCAATGATATGTATCACGCTCAAGGCGGATGCCCTTCTGGTGGTGTTGTTGTAAAGATTGGTTATATAAAAAATAAACTCTGTATTGTCGTGGCAAATGATGCCACCGTAAAAGCCGGTGCTTGGTTCCCTATTACAGGGAAAAAAAATCTAAGAGCGCAAGAAATTGCGATGGAAAACCGTTTGCCTATTATTTATCTGGTCGATTCGGCAGGTGTGTTTTTACCCATGCAAGACGAAATATTTCCCGATAAGGAAAACTTTGGACGCATTTTTAGAAACAATGCCATTATGAGCAGTATGGGCATCACACAAATCTCTGCTGTTATGGGCAGTTGTGTTGCTGGAGGTGCTTATTTACCAATTATGAGCGACGAATCTTTAATAGTAGAAAAAACAGGAAGCATATTTTTAGCTGGCAGTTATTTGGTTAAAGCGGCCATAGGCGAATCTATAGATAACGAAACACTTGGCGGTGCCATTTCGCAAACCGAACTAAGTGGCGTCATCGATTATAAAGCTAAGGACGATAAAGATGCCCTCGATAAAATTAAAACCATTGTCGATAAAATAGGCGCTTATGACAAAGCAGGATTTAATCGTGTTAAGCCTATCAAACCAACAGAAAAAGAGAATGAAATCTTAGGCATTTTACCTAGCGTAAGAAATCAGCCCTATAATATGCTAGATATCATAAAACGTTTGGTTGATAATTCAGATATTGAAGAATACAAAAAAGATTATGGCAAAACCCTTATTTGTGGTTATGCCCGTATTGATGGTTGGGCTGTTGGCATTATTGCCAATCAGCGCAAAATTGTTAAAAATGCCAAAGGCGAAATGCAATTTGGCGGTGTAATTTATTCTGATAGTGCCGATAAAGCGGCACGTTTTATCGCTAATTGCAATCAGAAAAAAGTGCCCTTAGTTTTTTTACAAGATGTTACCGGATTTATGGTGGGTAGTAAAAGTGAACATGGCGGTATTATAAAAGATGGTGCTAAAATGGTGAATGCCGTGAGTAATTCGGTTGTGCCAAAATTCACAATTATTATTGGCAATTCATATGGCGCTGGCAATTACGCTATGTGCGGAAAAGCTTACGACCCCAGGTTTATTGTGGCTTGGCCAAGTGCTCAGTTAGCCGTAATGGGAGGTGCTCAAGCGGCTCAGGTTTTATTACAAATTGAAGTGGCTTCGTTAAAAAAACAAGGTAAAAAAATTACAAAAGAAAATGAAGCTGAATTGTTAGATAAAATAGAATCTAATTATAAAATGCAATCTTCACCTTATTACGCTGCTGCCCGCCTTTGGACTGATGCCGTAATCAATCCACTTGACACAAGACAATGGATTAGTACAGGAATTGAAGCTGCAAACCATGCCCCTATTGAAAAGAAATTCAATTTGGGCGTTTTTCAGGTTTAAAAAAATCAAATATAAAATCAAAAAAAATAGATATTATTAAATGGGAAGAGCCTTTGAATTTAGGAAAGCTAGAAAAATGAAACGTTGGTCTGCTATGGCAAGAACCTTTACGCGTATTGGTAAAGATATTGTTATGGCTGTTAAAAGTGGTGGACCAAATCCCGATACCAATGCACATCTTAGGGCTATAATCCAAAATGCTAAGGCAGCCAATATGCCTAAAGACAATGTTGACCGCGCCATTAAAAGAGCAACCGATAAAGATACTGCAAACTACAAAGAAGTGTTATTTGAAGGCTATGCCCCACATGGCATTGCTGTTTTGGTAGAAGCAGCAACCGATAACAACAACAGATCTGTCGCTAATATTCGCACTATTTTTAATAAATATGGTGGCACTTTTGGCACTTCGGGTTCTGTAGTTTTTATGTTCGACCGCACTTGCAACTTTAGAATTAAAACCGAAGATGTTAAAATAGATTTAGAAGAATTAGAATTAGACCTTCTAGATTTTGAGGTTGAAGAAGTTTTTGAAGATGAAGATGGCATTATTATATATGCGCCGTTTGAGCAATTTGGCGCCATCCAAAAATACTTAGAAGAAAATACCATAGAAATTCTATCTTCGGGTTTTGAACGCATACCAACAACTACCAAAAAATTATCAGAAACAGAACAAGCGGATGTTGAATTGTTGTTAGAAAAACTTGAAGAAGACGACGATGTACAACAGGTCTACCATTCTTTAGAAATGATTTAAATTATTATGCTTCTTAGTTATTCAGAAAAAGACCTACCGACTATTGCCATCCAATTATTAGAAAATATTTCTTCTAAAATATGGCTGTTTTACGGTGATATGGGAAGTGGCAAAACAACACTTATCAAACAGATTATTAAACAGCTAGGTGTAGATGATGTTGTGAGCTCGCCAACTTTTTCATTGGTAAACGAATATTCATCCCGAAAGGGAGAAACGCTTTATCATTTTGATTTTTATCGGATTAAAAACAGCATAGAGGCTTTAGATATTGGCATAGATGACTATTTTTATGCCGATAATTACTGTTTTATAGAATGGCCAGAAAAAATAGAAAATTTACTACCTTTAAACGCTGTTGCAATTTACATTACAGTAAATGCTGACGGCTCACGTAACCTCACCTTTAAAACACAATAAAATGGGACAACAATTTTCGCCATTTAGTAAAGAAGAGTTGATGCCAAAGCCAGAGATGTTGGAAGTACTTAAGCAAAAAGGAAATTTAAAAATTGGTATTCCTAAAGAAACGCTTTTAGAAGAGAAACGCATTTGCTTAACACCAGATGCTGTGTCTGCTTTGGTTGCAAACGGCCATAGTATTTTATTAGAAACTGGTGCTGGTTTAGGTGCGAAATTTTCAGACTCGGATTACTCTGAGGCTGGTGCCCAAATTTCATACGACAGAAAGGCTGTTTTTGGCTGTAATATTATTTTAAAAGTTGAGCCGCCAACGCTCGAAGAAATTGGTTATATAAATCCGCAGAGTGTCTTATTCTCTGCCATGCAGTTAAAGACACAAAAAAAATCGTATTTCGAAGCCTTGGCAAAAAAACGAATTACGGCTATTGCTTTTGATTATATAAAAGACGCGCATGGTGTTTACCCAATAGTAAAAAGTTTAAGTGAAATAGCTGGTACAGCTTCGGTGCTTATTGCCGCAGAATACCTAAATACATGTACCAATGGTAATGGTATTTTGTTGGGTAATATTGCAGGTGTAAATCCGAGTGAAATAGTTATCCTAGGCGCTGGCAATGTTGGCGAAGCTGCCACAAGAACGGCTCTTGGCTTAGGTTTAAAAGTTACTGTATTTGATAATTCAATAACAAAACTCAGAAATTTACAATATAATTTGGGTCAGATGGTGGCTACTTCTACTGTGCAACCAAAGACGCTAAAAAAATTATTAAGGCGATGTGATGCTGTTATTGGTGCTGTTCGCGGTAAATCTAGAACACCCATAATTGTAACTGAAGAGATGGTACAGCGCATGAAAGAAGGTGCTGTAATTGTTGATGTGTGTATTGATAGGGGTGGTTGTTTTGAAACTTCAGAAATAACCAAACATAGCAATCCAACCTTTAAAAAACATGGTGTTATCCATTATTGTGTGCCAAATATTCCATCGCGCTATTCACGGACATCATCTATTTCTATCAGTAATTTCTTTACGCCTTACCTTTTAAATATTGGCGAAATGGGTGGCTTAGAAAATGCGGCACATTTTGACAAAGGCTTGCAAAACGGCATGTATTTTTATCATGGTATCCTTACAAATAAAACTGTAGCCGATTGGTTTGATTTACCTTTTAGAGATATCAATCTTTTAATTTTATAATATCAATAAATCTGAATGAATTTAAAAAGACGTTTTGGCCTTTACGGGATAGGCTTTGCTTTAGGTATTGCACTTGTTATATTTTTTTTAAACGGCAAAAATTCGGGTTGCGACTATTTTCCGAATGCCAGGATTTTAAAGATTTTACGCGAAAAACCACTTACTTTTTCCGATAAGGCTTTGCAATCTCTTAAAACTCTAAAGTTAGATACCTTAGAGATTCATAAGATCTTATTAAACGGCGAAATTGACTTTTCAAAAAGTAAAACGAAACAAAAACCTTGTCGGTTTTATTGGATAAACGGTATAGCAAATTCTAAAGCCGTTGTATTGTATGTTGAAAATTGTAATAATAAGGCTACTATTGAAAGTATAGTATTGCAGAAATAGAAGTTTTTATTTATTATCTCTATAATGCGCTATGATTTGATTTACGTCTTTGATTGTCTTTTTAGTCCACTCTAATTCTAAGATATCTTTTTCTTCTTGACTTAATTGCCAATCAATAATTTGCGATTTCATTTTATGCGTGCAGTGCTGTAAAATGATGGCAGCTGCAACAGATATATTGAGGCTTTCGCTAAATCCATACATGGGGATTTTTAAAGTGACGTCTGCATTTTGCAAAACATCATCAGATAATCCTTCTTTTTCTACCCCAAAAAAGAAAACGGATTTTTTTGAGACATCAAAATCTTGCAAAATACAAGAATCGGTATGTGGTGTGGTAGCTACTATTTGATAACCTTCTGTTCTTAACGCATCAATACAAGCCAATGTGTTGTTTTTATAATTATTATATTTCGAAATAGTCAACCATTTATTAGCGCCTTTTGTTATTTGTGTTGATGTTTTAAAGGCGTAATTCTTTTCGATTACATGTACATCTTGAATGCCAAAAACCTCACAACTTCGCAATACAGCACTGGCATTATGCGATAGATACACATTTTCTATAGCTACTGTTAAATGACGGGTGCGTTTATTGAGAATGGTCTTAAATCTTTCTTGGCGTGATTCGGTTAGGAAAGTTTTTAAATAATTGAGGAGGTCAAAATCTATAGCCATATTATTTTATTTGAATCAGAATTGATTTGTACAAATCGCCTTTGCAAACAACACTTCCCTTTTTAATAAGACTAAAGAGTTCTAAATTTCTTTCGCTATCATAATTTTTAAGGGCTTGAAAATATGTGGTGTCTTTATGGGCAGGATTCTTTAAAAACCAATGGTAATCTTTCTCATCAAAAAAATTAAAATCGGCTTTAGCTATCCTAACAACAATGCGATGTAATGATTTTGGTCCACATTTAAACAAATCTATCTGAGAGGCTGAGAAATGCTCTAAATAACGCATTTTAGTTAACACATCTTCCCAAACAACATCGCTAAAAAGTTCTAACTCTTCTTGAGCTATTTCTGGCTTATTTTGTTTGATAGCATCCCATTCTTTTGAATCTATTTGCTGTGAGGCTAAAAATTTAGCGAAATCTTGATGAAGCGCTTCTAATTGCTCTTTGGTTAATAGCATGTATTTCATACATCAAAAATAAAAAAAACCGCCAATACAAATACGTATTGGCGGTTTTAATAAAAAATTAAATTAAGATTAGAAAGAATATCTTAATCCAAATTGCATTTGCCATCTAGATAATAAGCTAGAATCATATACAAATGTTTCTTTTAAATCTGAACTAAACGTATAAGTTGGTACGCCAGCTGTTACAGAAACACCCAGTGGTTGTACGGCATTTGGTTGTTGAACCAATCCCCAATCTGAATTGATAAAGTTACCTACATTTAAAATATCAATACTAAATTGTAAAGAATTGGTATCAGATACTTTTAGCTCTTGTATGAATTTCATATCCCATTTACCTCTCCAAGGAGCTAAAGCGCCATAGCGTTCTGCATATTGACCTCTTCTACCACTTAAATAATCATCTTGTTGGATAAATTTCTCAAAAGCGGCACCTTGTCCAGCCCCAGAAAAAGCCATTGAGCTAACTTCTGATGCAGTTGGCACATAAATTAAATCATTTAAGCCAGAACCATCATTGTTGATATCGCCTGCATAGGTGTAAGAAAATCTTCCGCCTTGTGCATATTCAAAGAATGAAGATAATGTAGAAGCCCATTTGTTATTAGCTCCATATTGCCAAGTTCTTGACAATACACCAATTATTCTGTGTTTGTCACCATATTTAGAATGCGCTAAAGTGGCATCATTTGAATTACCTAAAGTAGGATTAAAATCAAATGCATCACCAGTTATTTCTGCTTCAATAGAGTTTACATCTTTAGAATTTAAAAAGTTATATGCTAAACTAACATATAAACCATTTTCATAAGTTTTTTGACCTTTAAATGTAACGTTTAAAGCGCGGCCTTTATCTGAGTTGGTAAATACATACGCATTATTTCCTTTATCACCAGCTTGATAAACAGGTCTGTTATCAACACCACTTAAAGTACCAGTTGGTTTGTTTAAACCCCAGTTTTGAACTTGTGCACCGTTCATATCTCTTGTATAAGAAATATCTGTTGAATAAGTAAACCCATTATCTAATTTATGATCATAGCCTAGGCTTGTTCTCCAAACTTGTGGAAATTTAAAATTAGGATCAACTAATTGATAATACCAAATATTTGGGTTAGCTATTTGATTGCCTAACCAAACAAAAGGGAAACGGCCGGTAAATAAACCTGTACCACCTCTAACTTGCTGCGTTTTATCGCCTTTCACATCCCAGTTAAATCCTACTCTTGGAGATACTAAGAATTTATTACTAGGCATTTTTGTAGAATTTAAGAAAACTGATTGTCCAGTTGAAGGATCTGTATAAGGTACAGATGCATCATAATAATTACCAGGGAAATCAATAACATCTTGCGCTTTTTCAGCTGAGTCAAAGAAAAGTGGCTTGTCGAATCTAATACCGTAAGATAATTTAAAATCATCATTTACATTCCATTCATCTTGTAAATAAACTGCAAACTGCCCTACATTAGTTTCTGCCATATTCCATGAATTAGCAGCATTTTTAGTATCAAAAGTATTTTTGGCTGCTGCCATAGCATCAGCTAATAAACCATTAGAAATAGCAGCGTCAAAACCAGCCATATTACCAAAATCGCCAAAGAAAGCACCAACATAGCCTCTAGCATCTCCAAAGCCATAAGCGCCTAAGTTGAATGAGTTGTCAAATTGGAATTTTTCGTAAGAAAAACCAATTGTATAATTATGATCTCCTTTTTGGATATTTAAATTATCTGTTAATTGAAATACTTTTTGATCTAATTTATTATGAATTGAAAAGGGCTCGTGACCAGCAACAATATAATTCCCACCATCTTTTTGAATTCTAAATGCAGGCATTGGTGCAGACATTGGCGTTCTAAAATCGTCAAAATGTGTATAACCAACTTGTAATTTATTGGTTACATTATCTGCCAATGTTGAATTCAATTCCATTAAAAATGATTGTAACTTATTGTTTATTTGATATCCTGAATTTTCAAATTGTAACATTTGAGAATTTGGACCTCTAAATCCTAATGCTGTTGGATGTGCTGTTTTGTCTTTAGAAGCATTTAAGAAATTATATACAAATGATACACGGTTTTTATTATTAATATTCCAATCGAATTTAATAATCCCTTTTTTACTATCAGAATTATGAATAAATCCTTGGAATTCTCCTGGTTCATAACCAATACTACGCAATTGAGATTGAACGTGTTGTAAATCTGATAAAAGAACGCGTGATTCAGTTAAAGATCCAGTACCTGTATTAGGCAACCAGTTTTGACCTAAATCTGATCTGTTATCTTGTTCATAATTAACAAATACAAATAATTTATCTTTTACAAGAGGTGCCCCTAAACTGAAACCATATTGTTTTTGCTCTAATTTTGGAACAAAAATGTTTTGACCTTTAATTTTACTACCTGTTAAATCTTGGTTTCTAAAATATCCATAAACGGTACCTGTAACGGTATTTGTTCCACTCTTAGTCACAGCGTTTACAGAAGCGCCTGTAAAACCAGATAAAGTAACGTCATAAGGCGCTGTTGAAACAGAAATTTGTTCAATAGCATCTAAAGATACTGGTTGTGCATCTGTTTGTCCACCAGGCGTGGCAGCATCTAATCCAAAAGGATTGCTAAAGATAGAACCATCTAAAGTAAAGTTGTTAAATTGGTCATTTCTACCTCCAAAAGAACCACCTGTAGCCGAAGGCTCTAAGCGTGTAAAATCTGAAGCAGATCTTGAAATTGTAGGTAATTTAGTAAGTTCTCTTCTACCAACACTGGTTTTAGCGCCAGTTCTGCTGTTATTAAAAGTAGAATTTTTACCACTGGTAATTACAACTTCAGCTAATTGTTCACTATCAGCAACCATTTTAACATTCAAGTCAAATGTGTTACCTAAAGCTAAATATACATCGGTATATTCAACAGTCTTAAAACCTACATAACTAATAGTAATAGTGTAAGGACCACCTATACGCAAGTTTTGTAATGAATACCGTCCATTATCTGAAGTAACTGTTCCAGAAACAGTTCCTGTAGGTACGTGTTTTGCAACAACACTTGCGCCAAATAGCCCAGCCGAAGTATCATCGCTAACGACCCCTTCAATTTTAGATGTGGTTACTTGAGAAAAAGCTGCAAAAGTGCCCATAATAGCTACCAGTGCAAAAAGATAAATTTTTTTCATAGAAAATTTGAGTTAATAATTATTTAATACAAATTTAACAAAAAAAACCCACTACAGAAGCGGGTTTTTAAAAGTTATTAACAAATGTTAATTATTTTTCTGCAATTATCTCAAAATCAAGATCAATAATAACTTCTCTGTGTAAACGTATTGTTGCTTGGCTTTTCCCAAGGCGTTTAACGGCGCCTCCAAGCACAGTGATGTATTTTTTATCTATACTTTGCCCTGCTGCTTCAAGAGCTTCAGAAATATTGGCGTTATTGATAGATCCAAATAATTTATCGCCAGATCCGGCTTTAGCCGAAATTTTAATTTCTAAGGCTTTAATCGCCTCAGCAATTTTAGTAGCATCTTTAACAATTTTCGCTTCTTTAAAAGCACGTTGTTTAAGTGTTTCTGCCAATACTTTTTTTGCAGATGATGTCGCTAATAAAGCAAATCCTTGTGGTATCAAATAATTACGTCCATAACCATTTTTAACCTTTACTAGGTCATCTTTAAAACCTAAATTCTCTACGTCTTTCTTTAATATGAGTTCCATAATTTTAGTTTTAAATGATTATTTTAATAAATCGCCAACATAAGGCATTAAAGCCAAATGACGTGCTCTTTTAATTGCTTGTGCAACTTTACGTTGAAATTTTAAAGTTGTGCCTGTTAAACGACGTGGTAAAATTTTACCTTGCTCGTTTACCAAATACATTAAAAAATCTGCGTCTTTATAATCAATATACTTAATACCGTTTTTTGTAAAACGACAGTATTTTGTTTTTTGTCTTGTTTCAATATCTAATGGTGTAAGATATCTCACATCGGCTTTGTTACCGCCTTTTGATTGTTGTTCTAAACTTGCCATATCTTATTTATTAGATTCTTTGTTACGTTCTCTTCTTTTCTCAGCCCAAGCTTCTGAATATTTATCTAACCTTACAGTTAAATAACGCATAACGCTATCGTCTCTTCTAAATTCTAATTCGAATGGTGTAATAGATTCTCCGGTAACTTTGAAATCAAATAAATGATAAAATCCGGTTTTTTTCTTTTGGATTGGGTAAGCCAATTTTTTTAGCCCCCAGTTTTCCTTCCAGATCATCTCGGCTCCTTTAGAAACCAAATAATCTTCAAACTTTTTTACTGTTTCCTTTATCTGAGTATCAGATAAAACGGGATTCAAAATGAAAACAGTTTCGTAATGATTCATAAATTTTGTTTTTTGTTAATAATTTAAGCGTGCAAATATACAAATTTATATTAAATAATCACTTTGTTTTTAAGCCACGAAAAACACTTTTTTTAGAATAAATTTTTATTGTATTTTTAAACCCATTTAAATTGATTCTTATGCAGATACCTCAAATACCTAATTTAATTTATTTAGCCATTCCTTTTTTTATTTTATCAATTATTATTGAAGTTTTAATTGCAGCCAAAGGAAAAACAAAAGCTTACGAAACCAAAGATGCCATAACTTCAATAACAATGGGTTTGGGAAATGTGTTTTTAGGACTCATTAGCAAAGCGCTCGTCTTAATTATTTTTATTTATATCTATGAAAATTTTAGGTTTTTCACAATCCCTTTTACGTGGTGGGCTTGGGTATTAATTCTCTTTGCAGACGATTTTACCTATTACTGGTTTCATCACATAAGTCATGAAAGTCGCTTTTTTTGGGCGTCACATATTATTCATCATTCGTCGCAACATTACAATTTAAGTACAGCATTGCGCCAAACCTGGACAGGGAGTTTTATTTCTTTTATATTTTGGATAGGATTACCTCTTATCGGATTTCATCCCGTTATGATTTTTGCTCAAATGTCTATCAGCCTGATTTATCAATATTGGATTCATACCGAGCTAATTAATAAAATGCCACGTTGGTTTGAGGCTGTTTTTAACACACCATCACATCACCGCGTACATCATGCCACAAACCCACAATATTTGGATCGCAATCATGCAGGAATTTTTATTATTTGGGATAAAATTTTTGGCACTTTTGAAGCCGAAGTTGAAAAACCTGTTTACGGTTTGGTAAAGAACATTTCTAGTTTTAATCCGCTTTATGTGGCTTTTCATGAATGGATTTCTATGTTTAAAGATGTTTTTAACAGCAAAACAAATTTCTTAAAACGCTTACTCTATTTTATCAAACCTCCTGGGTGGCGCCATGACGGTACAGGTATGCTGTCATCAGATTTACGTAAAGAATGGGAGATAAAGAGTAAACAGTAATCAGTTTGCAGTTTTTCTTTTTACAAAACCTTTAACTTAATAATTATCTACATCAATAATAAAGCGCACCGATCTAAATTCGGCTATAGCCAAAAAACTGTCTTTCACTTTTAGCAACTGTGCTTTTGATATTTTTAATTGCTGATTTTTAGAAAATTTCAACAAAAAAGTTTTGGCATATAAATTCCTGATGCGTGGAATGGGTGGATCACTCGGCCCCAAAACATCATTTTTAAAAGTCATTTGCAACGATTTACCCAACCAATCACTCGCCTTAAATAAAGTCGCAGCATTTTTATGCTTTAAAATAATTTTTACCATGCGCAGATAAGGCGGATAATGATGTTGGTAGCGCTCGTTTAATTGCTCATTATACATCTCAAAATAGGCATGCGCTTTAACTTGCTTTAAAATTTGATGGTAGGGATTAAAAGTTTGGATGATTACCTTGCCTTTAGAAGCACTCCTACCTGATCTTCCTGCCACTTGTTGCAATAATTGAAAACTGCGCTCGTGAGCTCTAAAATCGGGAAAATTAAGCATCGAGTCAGCTTGTAAAACACCCACAAGTGTGACGTTAGAAAAATCTAGCCCTTTTGTCAGCATCTGTGTGCCAACCAATATTTTTGTGTCGCCTTGCTCAAAATCATTAATAATTTTTTGATAGGCATATTTACCTCGCGTGGTGTCAAAATCCATGCGACCAATGGGCACATTTGGCAACAATTCTTCTAAAGAAGCCACTATTTGCTCGGTACCAAAACCCTGTGTGGTTAAAGTTGGATTATGACAGGCCTTGCACTTGGTTTCTAAAGGTTCAAAATAGCCACAATAATGACATTGCAAAGTATTTTTTAACTTATGATAGGTCAAACTCACATCGCAATTTGGGCAATGAGGCACCACGCCACAAGATGTGCAGGTTACAATGGGTGCAAATCCGCGTCTGTTTTGGAATAAAATAATTTGATTATTTAGAGCCAACGCACTTTTAATTTCTTCAAGAAGTGTATCCGAAAAAAAACCATTCATCCGCTTCTTTTTGTACTTTTCTTTTAAGTCTATCAGCTCAATGTTGGGCAAAGTACCTTCGCCAAAACGTTCAGACAATTCAACCAAGCCATATTTGTTATTTTGTGCATTATAATAACTTTCAATTGAAGGCGTGGCACTTCCTAAAACCACTTTTGCTTTATGGATATTTGCTAAAACAATGGCAGCATCTCTGGCATGATATCTAGGCGAAGGCTCGAATTGTTTGTAAGAATTCTCGTGCTCTTCGTCAACAATGATTAATCCCAAATTAGAAAATGGCAACAATACAGCAGAACGCGCGCCAATAATTATTTTTGCTTTATCTGATTTTTCTAACAAATTTTGCCACACTTCCACCCTTTCGTTTAAACTGTATTTTGAATGAAAAACAGCCAAAATATTGCCAAAATAAGCTTTTAATCGGCTTATTAATTGCGTTGTTAAAGCAATTTCTGGCAACAGAAACAACACCTGTTTGTCTTGTTTTAAAGCTTCTTGTATTAAACTGACATATATTTCGGTTTTACCACTCGATGTGACACCGTGCAACAAACACACATCTTGTATTTTAAATGACTCTTTTATTTGGATTAAAGCCGATTTTTGTGATGCTGATAAAATCTTGGTTTTAACAAGCTCATTATTAAAAATAACACGGTCTATTTGCTCGTAAAACACCTCGAAAAATTCTTTTGATTCCAAGCTTTTTAAAACCACTGTTGTGCTCTGTGCTTTTTCTAACAATTTTTTAGCCAATAAAGGTTTTTCTCCTTTTGGATTTAAAACAAAAAATTGTAAAACAAGTGCGCGTTGTTTTGGGGCATTTTTTAGGTCGTTTATAAAAACGTTTAAAGCATCATTGTTTAAAAATTTAGGATTGATCTTAACATACTTTTCTAATTTTGGTTTGTATTTTTGATACAAAGCTTCTTTTAATTCAACCACGCCTTTTTTAAGCAAATTCTGAATTAAACTTACCACATGCTTTTTTTGAACAATATCAACAATGTCTTTTATCTTTAGTTCAGACTGATGCTGCAAGGCTTCAAAAACAAGAAATTCATCATCCGTTAAGGACATATCCTCCTCCTCAAATAAATTATTTTGAACAATCAAGGTTTCGCTTTCTAATAAAAATGCCGAGGGCAAAGCTGCGCGCAATACTTCGCCTACAGTGCACAAATAATAATCGGCCATCCATTGCCAATGCTTTAATTGTTTGGATGTTATTATGGGAACCGCGTCTAAAATTTGATAAATGTCTTTGGCCTCATAAGCCGTTGGCGCATCGTTATGGATAGAAAACACAATGGCAGTATATAACTTTGATTTTCCGAAAGGCACAACCACACGCATGCCTTGTTGCAAAAAATAAGCTTCAGCTTGGGTTATTTTATAGGTAAATAACCTTTGCAAGGGAATGGGCAATATGACGTTGATAAAAAATTCCAAATAGGTCTTATTATTGAAACGTAAAAATAGTGGTTATTGTGGGAATATGGTTTTAAAAAATGATGAATCTTTTATTTGGTTGTTGGTTGTTGGCTTTTAGTTTTTTAATTCTCACGATTCACGTCTCACTTATTTATTCTGTGGCATCAGAAATAAAATGACAATAGGAATGGCCAAACCAACTACCAAAAAAGTATGTTCTAAAATGATGCTTGGCACAATGGCTAAAGTGAGCAAATAACCAGCAATAGCACCTCCTAAATGAGCAGAATGGCCAATATTACCCAATTGTTTTTTCATCCCATAAATGGAATAGATTAAATAACCAATACCAAAAACATATCCCGGCAGTGGAATGGGTAAGGGAAACATTATTAAAGTCATTTCGGGATACAATAATATGGCTGCATAAACAATACCTACTACCGCACCCGAAGCGCCTACCGCGCTATAATAATTATCATTTTTATGATAAAAAAAAGAAAAATAAGATGAAGCTATTAAACAAATGACATATATCAATCCGAAAAATAAAACGCCAAAACTCTCAATAACAATAGGCGCAAATAGATATAGGGCATACATGTTAAAAAACAGATGCATATAATCTACATGTAAAAAACCGGATGTGACATGTCTAAAATGTTCGCCATTTTTAATACCACCTACGTTGAATTTGAATTTTTCGAAAAATGATCGGTCGCTGAAACCTTTTAAAGACATTAAAACATTGGCGATAATGATGAAGAGTAAGATTTTGTTCATTTATTAGTTGCTGGTGGTTGGTAGTTGTTGGTTTCTAGTTGTTGGTGAGTGTTTTAGGAGGACAGGGTGGTAATTAAAATGTATCTAAATTAAACCAATTGGCAATTAAATTTTTAGCGGCATCGTCTTGATTTTTGAAAACAAACTCGTTGCTTACAGCATCGTAATTATAATCTTTTTGCCATTCTTTATAATTGGCAACAACTTCTTTGATGCTGTTGCAAACAAATTCTATTTCAGCGTTGGTAATGGTTGGATGAATGGACATGCGAATCCACCCTGGGCGTTCAACCAAACACCCACTGGCAATTTGTGCTTTAAAATTGTGTGATTTATGCTGATCTACATGCAATAAAAAATGGCCATACGTACCTGCGCAAGAGCAACCACCACGGGTTTGAACACCAAACTTATCATTCAATAATTTAACAATGATGTTAAAATGAACATCTTCTACATAAAAAGAAAAAATGCCCAAACGGTCTTCATGTTGCCCTGCCAAAATGTGTAGATTCTTAATGGCTGATAAAGCTTTAAAAACAATCTTATTTATTTCATGCTCACGCTCTAAAATTTTATCAACACCCATTTTTTCTTTTAACTGAATGGCTAAAGCGGTGCGAATGGTTTGTAAAAAACCTGGTGTGCCGCCATCTTCACGTAATTCAATATCGTCTAAAAAAATATGTTCGCCCCAAGGGTTGGTATAGCTTACTGTCCCACCTCCCGGGTTATCGGGTACTGTATTGTGATATAATTTTTTATTAAAAACCAATACACCACTACTGCCGGGACCTCCCAAAAACTTATGCGGCGAAAAGAAAATGGCATCTAAACCAGCTTCTTCATCTCCGTCAGGGTGCATATCTATGGCAACATAAGGTGCTGAACAGGCAAAATCTACAAAACATAATCCGCCAACTTTGTGAATAATTTTGGCGATTTTGTGATAATCGGTTGTGATACCCGTTACATTAGAACAAGCAGTTACCGAAGCAATTTTATAAGGTCTTTCTTTATATTTTTCTAACAATTTTTTAAAACTATCAAAACATACCAATCCAGTTTCCTGACATGGAATAATCTCGACATCGGCTATGGTTTCTTCCCAAGAAGTTTGGTTAGAATGGTGTTCCATATGTGTTATAAACACAACAGGCTTTAAATTTTTAGAAATTTTGGTGTTATTTTTAAATGATTCAGGTATTCGTAAACCTAAAATTCGTTGAAACTTATTAATAACACCTGTCATACCACTGCCAGCGGTAATTAAAACATCCTCTTTTGAAGCGTTAACATGTGCCTTAATAATATGACGTGCTTTGTGATATGCCAAGGTCATTGTAGCGCCAGTAAACGACGTTTCGGTATGGGTATTAGCCACATACGGTCCAAAATCGTTTAAAATTTTATCTTCAATAGGTCTGTACAATCTGCCACTCGCAGTCCAGTCTGTATAAATAATATTTTGCTCGCCAAAAGGCGATATAAAAGTCTGATTTTGACCAATAATATTTTCTCGAAAAGGGGCGAAATATGTTTCTAAATCCTTAGTCATAAATTAACTTCTATTGGCAATTGCTTGGATATCGTCTATTGTTTTTAAAGCTAAACTATCAGCCGCTTGTTGCGATGTGCTTTCGGTATAAATTCTGATTATTGGTTCTGTATTCGATTTGCGCAAATGCACCCACTCTGTTTTAAAATCTATTTTAACACCATCAATTGTGTTTACATTTTTGTGGCTGTATTTTTCTGTCATTTGTTTTAAAATGACATCTACGTCTAAATTTGGTGTTAACTCAATTTTATTTTTACTCATAAAATAAGATGGATAACTGTCTCGTAAAGTTTTACAGCTTATTTTTTTGTGCGCTAAATGCGATAAAAACAAAGCGACGCCTACCAAAGAATCGCGTCCGTAATGTGCTTCTGGATAAATGATGCCCCCATTGCCTTCGCCACCAATAACGGCATTGGTTGACTTCATTTTTGTCACCACATTTACTTCGCCAACAGCACTGGCTTCGTAATTACCATTGTGTTTATTGGTTACATCTCGCAAAGCACGTGAGGACGATAAATTAGAAACTGTATTGCCGGGTGTGTTCTGTAACACATAATCGGCGCAAGCCACAAGGGTATATTCTTCACCAAACATGCTGCCATCCTCATTCACAATGGCCAAACGATCAACATCTGGATCGACTACAATGCCCAAATCTGCTTTTTCTTGAACCACCAATTTCGAAATTTCGGTTAAATGCGCTGGTAAAGGTTCGGGATTGTGCGGAAATTGTCCGTTTGGTTCGCAATATAATTTGACACATGCAACACCCAATTTTTCAAGTAAAGCAGGAATAGCAATCCCACCTGTTGAATTGACAGCATCTACCACCACTTTAAAATGAGCCGCTTTAATGGCTGAAATATCTACCAATTTTAATTTTAAAACTTCGTCAATATGTATGTTGATGTAATCTTTCTTTTTAGTGTAGGTTCCCAAATCATCTACATCAGCGAAATTAAAATCTTCAGCTTCGGCTAAAGCCAAAACTTTTTCGCCTTCAATTTTATTTAAAAATTCGCCATCATGATTTAAAAGCTTTAAAGCATTCCATTGTTTTGGATTGTGAGAAGCTGTAATAATAATACCTCCTTGCGCTTTTTCTAAAACTACAGCCACTTCAACCGTTGGTGTTGTTGACAAGCCTAAATCGATTATATGAAATCCTAAACTTAGCAAAGTTTCGGAAACAAGTCCGCTGACAATTTTACCAGAAATACGTGCATCACGTCCAATAACAACCGTTAAAATTTGTTTATCTGAAAATTGTGAGTGCAACCAAGTACCATAAGCCGCTGCAAATTTTACGGTGTCTAAAGGCGTGAGATTGTCATTGATTTTTCCGCCTATTGTACCGCGAATTCCTGAGATTGATTTTATTAAAGGCATAATTTTTATATAAAAGACCCTTTGACTAAACTCAGGGTGATCATGTTATTTTGATGTAACAAATGTAAGTTTAAAAGTTGAAAATATAAAGTAATTATCTCAGTTTGGTTTTCTACTTATTGCAGACCTTTCGACGCTGCTCAAGGTGACTGAAGCACCTAAACTTATCGCAAAAAAAAGCCACTTTGTAAAAACAAAGCGGCTTTAAATATTTACTAAAAAGAAATTATTTTCCTTTTTTCTCCATTTTTTCTTTTAAATCGGCTAAAACAGAAAGATCACCTAAGGTAGATTTTTCTGAAGTATCAGCTTTTTTATTGACAGTCTTAAGATTTTTTTGTTCTTCTTCTTTGAAGATAGCTGTATGCGATACAACTATTTTTCTAAAATCTTTATTGAATTCTATCACTTTAAATTCGGCTGTATCGCCTTTTTCAAGTTTAGAACCGTCTTCTTTTTCAAGTAAACGTGCAGGAGCAAAAGCTTCTGCATCATCGCCTTCAAATACTATAATAGCGCCTTTTGCATTTTTTTCTTTAATGGTTCCTGTATGAACAGTACCTTCTGCAAAAAGTGTTTCTTTAGCACCCCAAGGATTGTCTTCGGTTTGTTTATGACCTAAATTAAGTTTACGTCCTTCAACATCTAATTCAAGAACAACAACTTCTAAAGTATCGCCAACTTTTACGAAATCTGATGGATGTTTGATTTTTTGAGTCCAAGATAAATCAGAGATATAAACCAATCCGTCAATACCCTCTTCTAATTCAACAAACACACCAAAATTGGTATAGTTTCTTACTGTTCCAGAATGTTTAGAACCTACAGGATATTTTTTGGTAATATCTGTCCATGGATCTGCAGTTAATTGTTTCATACCCAAAGACATTTTGCGTTGATCGCGATCTAAAGTCAAAATAACAGCTTCAACTTCATCACCCAATTTAACAAAATCTTGCGCTGAACGTAAATGAGTTGACCACGACATTTCTGATACGTGAATCAATCCTTCTACACCAGAATTTACTTCTAAGAAAGCACCATAATCTGCAATAATAGCTACTTTACCAGTAACTTTATCGCCAATTTTTAAGTTCTCATCTAAAGCTTCCCAAGGATGTTTGCTCAATTGTTTTAAACCTAATTGGATGCGTGTTTTCTCATCATCAAAGTCAAGAATAACAACATTCAATTTTTGATCTAATTCTACAACTTCGCTTGGATGATTGATACGGCTCCAAGATAAATCTGTAATATGAACCAATCCATCAACACCACCTAAATCAACAAATACACCATAAGAAGTAATGTTTTTAACAACACCTTCTAAAACTTGGCCTTTTTCTAATTGGCCAATAATTTCGCGTTTTTGTAATTCAAGATCGGCTTCGATAAGGGCTTTATGTGATACCACAACGTTTTTGAATTCGTGGTTGATTTTAACCACTTTGAATTCCATTGTTTTTTCAACAAATTGATCGTAATCTCTAATTGGTTTCACATCAATTTGAGACCCTGGTAAGAATGCTTCTAGACCAAATACGTCTACAATCATACCACCTTTAGTACGACATTTTACAAAACCATTAACAATTTCGCCAGTTTCGTGTGCATTATTAACACGCTCCCATGATTTTATAACACGGGCTTTTCTGTGTGATAATACGAGTTGACCTGAACTATCTTCGCGTTTGTCAATCAATACTTCTACAGTATCACCAACTTTTAACGCTTGGTTGTATCTAAATTCGTTTAAAGAAATAACGCCTTCAGATTTTGAGTTGATGTCGATTATAGCTTCTCTGTCTGTCATTCTCACAACAATACCATCTATAACTTGACGTTCGTCAACAAAACCAGCAGTACCGTCTAAAGCTTTATCAAATGCTTTTAGTTGCTCGTCGTTAACTACCTCAATACCTTCTTCGTACATGTGCCAGTCAAAACCATCTAAAAATTCTTGAGGACTTTGTGCTGGTTCAACAACTTCAACTTCTTCTACAGGAGCTACTTCTGGAATTTCTTCAACAACTTCAGCTACTTCAACAGGAGTTACTTCTGGAGTTTCTTCAACTTTTACTTCAACAACTTCGGCAACAACTTCAGGAGCTTTTTCTGTTTTAGGTGTTTCTTTTGTTTCTTTTTTTACAGTTTTTTTTGTAGTTTTAACTGCTTTTTCTGTAGTAGCTTCTTTAGAATCGGCTACTTTTTTTGTTTCTTTTTCAGCCATTGCTGATAATAAATTTTGTATCTTATTGTTTTTGAGGATTTTTAACAGATAAAACAATAAGAGTTTTTAATAATATGTTTTTAATCCTTTTTCAAATCCTCTACTCTAAAAAAGGCGTGCAAATATACGACTATTTTTAAAAAAAAGAAGTTTAAATTGTATTATTGAAAAATAATTTTAGAAAAGTGATTTTATTATCTGTTCTTCTGTAATGCCATCGGCTTCAGCCTTATAATTTTTAATAATTCTGTGGCGCAAAACAGCAGTGGCAATAGCTTGAACATCTTCTATATCTGGCGAATATTTCCCGTTTATTACGGCATAGGCTTTAGCGGCAATAATGAGGTTTTGAGAAGCGCGCGGACCAGCACCCCAATCTAAATATTCCTTTACTTTTTTAGGCGCTTTTTTAGAATTTGGACGGGTCTTTGAAACCAGTTTAACTGCATATTCTATAACGTTATCGGCTACAGGAATTTTACTAATTAAGTGCTGATAATCTAAAATTTCTTGGGCATTAAAAAGTGGATTTATAGTAACATCTGAACCTGTAGTTGTGGTTTTCACGATGTCTATTTCTTCTTCAAAAGTTGGATAGTCTAATACAATAGAAAATATAAAACGGTCTAATTGCGCTTCTGGCAATGGGTATGTACCTTCCTGTTCAATAGGGTTTTGCGTGGCCAAAACAAAGAAAGGTTTTGTAATGTTATGTCTTTTTCCTGCCACAGTTACAGAATGTTCTTGCATGGCTTCTAACAATGCGGCCTGTGTTTTAGGTGGCGTTCTGTTTATCTCATCGGCTAAAATAATATTCGAAAAAATAGGCCCTTTTAAAAATTTGAATTCTCTATTGTCTCCTAAAATTTCGCTGCCAATAATATCACTGGGCATTAAATCTGGTGTAAATTGAATACGTTTAAAGTCGAGACCAATAGCTTCTGCAATTGTATTTACTAAGAGTGTTTTTGCCAATCCGGGCACACCTATTAAAAGAGAATGCTTGCCTGTTAAAATAGAAATGAGCAAATAATCTACGGCTTCGGTTTGACCAACAATCCGTTTTGATATTTCTTGCTTTAAAGAATTGTATTTTTTTATTAATTTTTCTAAAGCTTCTACGTCTGACATCTTTTTATAATTTAATCCTTTTTCCAGTTAAATTCAAAGTTACATTTTTTATAGGTATTATTTACTTTTATATAAGTGTCAACAATATTATTTCTAACCCATTTATCTATAGTTTCTTGTCTCTTTTTTTGTAAAGCCAAGCTTTGAATTTTTTCATAATCTTTTACCAAATCTGCTGTATGAGCAGGAATTTTATCTTTCATTAAAATAATTTTGTACATTTTTTCGCCTTCTCTGGTTTCATCATAAAAAACAGAAGTCATTTCATCTTTAGCCAAATTACTCACACGAGCATACAGTGTTGGATCCATACGTGTTAAATCAAATTTACTATCACTGGTTTGAGGATTTATAAGTAAACCGTTATTGTTTTTTGTTTCCTTATCGGATGAATATTTAAATGCAGCCTCTTCGAAAGTTATTTTCTTTAATATAATGTCATCTTTCATCTTGGTAAGAGAATCTTTGGCTTTTTCGAGACTGTTATCATCTATTTCTGGTTGCAATAAAATATGACGTACATCTCTCATTTTACCCTTAATTTTTTCAACTTTTAAGATGTGATACCCAAAATCTGTTTTAAAAGGCTCAGAAATCTCTCCTTCTTCTAAACTAAAAGCAGCTTCTTTAAATTCTTTTACAAAACCACTTTCGCGTGAAATTGAATAAATATCGCCATCTGGCGTTGTTACAGCAGGATCTTGCGAGTATAGAATAGCCTTCATTCTAAAGCTTGAGCCATTATCAGTTTCCTTTTTGTATTCTTTTAAACGATCTAAAACATCTTTTATCGCTTTTTCTGAAGGCTCAATTTTAATAACTATTTGTTCTAAAACTATTTCTGCACCAAAATTAGGAAGGTTTCCTTTTTTTTCTAAACTTTTAAAATAATTGCGAACTTCTTCTGGTGTTACACTTATTTTTTCTGCAATTTTAGATTGCATTCTAGATATTAAAGTGGCTTCTTTTTCAACATTAAAAAACTCCTTTTTAAAATCTTCGATGCTATTAAAACCATAGAAATCAATAATTTTTTGTTCAGACCCTAACTGCTCTTTAAAGTTTGCTATTTTCCTATCTACATTTGAGTTTATATCCTCGTCAGATACTTCAATACTGTCAATTACAGCATGATGTGCCAGTAGTTTACGTTGCAAAACTTGTTCTAACATTTCGCAATCTGTAATGTTTATTTTGTTTTCGCTCTGCGTTTCGAGTTCTTTTCTATACACTTCAACATCGCTGTCTAAAACAACATTTTTACCAACAACAACGGCCACACCATCTACTTTTATTTTCTTTTGTTGCGCTATGGTAGTTGTCATACTAAAAACAACTGCTAAAATAACTAGGTATTTAATTTTCTGTAAATATTTCAAATTCTTTATTTTTAATTGCATCTTCGGTAAGTGTTTCTTCTATCTTCTTTATTAAACTTAATTTTCTTTTGTGTAATATAATTTCTTTAATAGTAGGCGCTATGTAACTTATAGGTGCAAAATCATTTCGTTTTAGCACATCTTTTATAGCCACCAAATATAAGCCTAAACTATCTTTGTTTTCTATGATATTTAATTTTTTTAAAATTCTATCTGGATCTTCAGACTTTAGAAATGGTATTTTATTCAATACATCACTATAACGTATCCAAATTGAGTCATTTAATGAAGCCGATTTTAACTGCAAACTTAAATCGTCTAGCATTTCTAAATCTTCTTTATTTTCTGATTTAAACAACTTTATAAACTCTTTTGGGTTTAACACATCATTGCCAAATTGTATGTATTTTAACTGAACTAAAATTTCATTGAGTCTAAAATTTTCATGATTATTATCGTAAAAAATAGATATATCACCATCTATTACAAGCGTATCTAGATATTGCTTAACAACGGCTTCTTTATATTTATTGATGTATAAATCTTCTTTGTACTGTGTTACCAATTTATCGAAAGTTAATTTTTCTTCGTTTAAATTAATTTTAGCTTTTTTAAGCAATAATTTTTGACGTGCCCAATTATTTATAAAATTGTTGACAAACACCAAGCTATCCTCCTTAGAAATTTGTTTTGGAATTACTGATTTTAAATCGTTTAAATACAAGTATTCTTCATATACTTTAGCTAAAGCTGGATTTTCATCTGATTTTTTTAAAGCAAAATAATCGCACGAAACCATCGTCAATCCAATTATAAAAAATAATATGTAGATTTTAATCTTCAAATTAATTGTACTTTTTAATCAGCTTTTTTAAAGCTTTATTATTAATCTCGAGCAGATACTTTTTACGCAATGAAGCCACCCATTCCTTTTCTAAAAAATTCTGATAATCATTGGTAACGATGCCTTTATTTTTCTCGAAATCTTTGGGATATTTAGAACGGTTAAGCATAAAATATGCTTTTAAGCCAGCACTATCTATTCTAGCTTTGTTCCAAACCTTTTCTTGCATCACATCAAACAAAAGCAATCCTTCTCTAAAATCATTTACAGAAGCTGCATATTCTGGATTTGTAATTTCTAATTTCGATTTATAATAATCTAAAACTTTTCGCCCTTTAAATTGTTTAAATAACGAGTAAGGTACAGGTGTTTTTATGTTCTTAAACTGAAGATAAACAACAAAATCATGCTGTGTAAAAATACTGTCTTGCACTTTTAACAGTGGTTTATTTAAGCTGTCTGATTTTGCAAACCAATCATCTTTATAAAAATCGGCTAAAGCTGTTTGATATTCTGATATATTATAAGTTGCCAATAATCTATTTATTATTGATGCCTCAATCTTCTCAGCACGTTCACCACGTTTCACATTTTTAGTGAGTTCTGATTTCATTTCATCAAAACCAGGAACGGGAAAACGATTAATCAGTTTAACAATATGCCATCCATAACGGGTTTTAAAAGGGTTAGAATAATGGGCAATACTGTCTAAAGCAAAAGATTCATCGGCAAAAGGCTGAATCATTTTTCCGATGCTGAATTTTGGCATTTTACCACCTGTAGTAGCCGAAGATTTATCGTCTGAAAACTTTTTAGCTAAATCAGAGAAATCTGAACCATTTTCTAATTTATTAAAAAGACTGTCAATTCTGATTTTAGATTTTAAACTAGAAAGACTATCAGTATATTTAAGCATGATATGTGCCACTTCTACCTCGCCTTGCGACAAGCGTTTGTTATTCACCTTTAATATATGATAACCGAATCTGGTTCTAAAAGGCTCAGAAATACTGTCTTTTGGTGTTTTATAAGCCATGTTTTCAAACGGATACACCATTTGAAAAGCTTTAAAATAACCAATATCACCACTATTTTGCTTTACGGATGGGTCTTGCGAATACTGTTTTGCAACTTTAGAAAAGCTTTCGCCATTTACAATGGCTTGCCGTGCTTTGATAATTTTTTGAAACGCCATAAGCGTGTCTTTTGGCAAAGCATTTTCGGCTAATTTTATTAATATATGACCGACATTTATTTCGTATTTAGTGCGGTTATAAGCCTCGTCAACCAACTTCTTTATGACTGTAGAGTCCTTTAGATAAGGTGTCATTAATTGTTGTTTATAACGCGATAATTCACCTTTAAAAGTCGCCAATGTGTCTAAGCCTAAAAGTTGGGCTTCTTTAACTTTTAATTTATAATCTATATATAAATCTAAGTAAATGCTTATTTTCTTCTGACTAGAATCTGCAACTATATCAATATTCTTGTTGTAATTTTTCAAAAAATCTGATACCAATTGTGGCTCACCATCAATTTTAAATAAAATATCCTTCTTTTTTTGCGAAAAAATAGATGAACTTATCAGTAATAAAGAAAGGAATAATAAAAGTGACTTAAATTTCATTTTTGTAAAAAAGTATTTCTGATTTTTAATGGCTCAAAATTAAAAATTTAATTCTTAAGTGGTGTTAAAATAATTATAAAGAAATAACGCCTTTAACTTTAGCAACTTCTTTATATTTTTCAATAATTTGAATAGCCGATTTTGCTTTAATTATAACCGTTATGCTAAGATAATTACCAGCTTTAGACGGATTGCTTTTAATAACCGCGCCCACAAAATCAAAAATAGTTTCTATCTGTTGTTTCTGCTCTAATTGATTCGGAATAATGAATTTGAACATATAATCTGCTGGAAAAACCAAAGTTTCATTCAGAGTTATTTCTAATTTTTTGTAAAATGCTGCTTCTTTTTTAGACATCAATCGCAATTTAAAATTTATTTTAACTAATTTTAAGACGTCAAAATTACACTAAAAACGCGTATTAATTAGTACTTAAGATACTTAAGTCAAGAAATTATATAGACCGATGCAAAAGATAGTTTTAACTGGGGGTCCAGGAACAGGTAAGACCTCAATTATAGATGAATTACATAAAAGAGGCTATTTATGCCAACAGGAAGTATCAAGACGGATAATTTTAATGGCACGTGAAAATGGTATTGAACAGCTGTTTTTAAAAGACCCTCTATTATTTAGTAAGTTATTGTTAGAAGGAAGAATTCAACAGTTTAAAGATGCTTTAAATAAGAAAGGTGATTTTGTTTTTTTTGATCGTGGTATTCCAGATGTTCATGCCTATATGAATTATTTGGCTATTGAGTATCCTGAACTTTATATCATAAAAAGTAAAAAATATACTTACGATAAAATTTTTTTGATGCCACCTTGGCAAGAAATTTATATCACCGACAATGAACGCTACGAAAATTTTGAGCAATCTTTGGCTATTCATAACCATCTAAAAAACACCTACAATTCTTTAGGTTATGATACTATTGAAGTGCCGTTTGGCAGTATTGATGAGCGTATAGATTTTATATTAAAAACCGTGCGCTAAAGCTTATGCAAAAGCCTATAGATTATTTGGTTAATTACTTTAATCACAAAGAATTTAGATCGCCTCAAGAGGCTATAATTCAATCTATTTTAGATAATAAAGATACTATTGCTTTGTTACCTACAGGCGGCGGAAAATCGGTTTGTTATCAAATTCCCGCTTTAATGAATCCGGGTACATGTTTGGTTATATCGCCTCTAATCGCTTTAATGAAAGACCAAGTAATAGGTTTAAAACTTAAAGGGATAAAGGCTGAATATTTACAATCAAAACTTACACAAGACGATATTATCAGGCTATTTGATAATTGTAAATTTGGGGGTGTTAAATTTTTATACCTATCGCCAGAACGATTACAATCGGAATTCATCCAGCAAAAAATTAAGGAGCTTGCCATTAATCTTGTGGCTGTTGACGAAGCACATTGTGTATCTGAATGGGGACACGATTTTAGACCATCATATTTAAAAATAGCTCTTTTAAGACCGTTATTGCCGGGTGTGCCTTTTTTGGCATTATCAGCTACAGCTACACCTTTGGTTTTAGAAGATATCAAACAACATCTTAAATTAGATGTACCAAAGCTATTTACAAAATCGTTTTATAGACCATCTATTTCATATCAAATAATTGAAACAGAAGATAAATACACCAAGCTTTTATTGCTCTTAAAAAAGCATAAAGGACCGTGTATTATCTATGTAAATACGCGCAAATTAACAAAAGAAATCGCTTATTTTCTGAATGCAAATAATTTAAAAAGCAGTTTTTATCATGGTGGTTTAAATTTAGAAGAAAAAGATACGGCCTATCTTAATTGGATGAACGAAAAGACACCTATAATAGTGGCTACAAATGCTTTTGGAATGGGCATTGATAAAGATAATGTAAACACAATAATACATTATAACATACCAAATAGTATAGAAAATTACATGCAAGAAACTGGTAGGGCTGGTAGAAATAACACAGCCGCATATACCTTTTTATTATATAATAATGCCGATATAGATTACCTGCAAACACAATTAAAAAACAACGCGCCTACTGTCATACAAATGTCTGAGATTTACAGCAAATTGTGTCAGTATTTTCAGATTGCTTATGGCGAATTAAATGAAGATTGGTTGGACTTTGATTTAGTCCACTTTTGCAAACATTATGCCTTAGATGTGCTCATCTCTTTTAATGCTTTAAAAACTTTAGATAGAGAGGGTGTCTTGTTATTAAATGCCGATTTTTTTAACCGCACAGAAATTCAATTTATAGCCAGTAACAATCAGGTTTTAAAATATGCTGAAACAACTAACGAATTAGGTCTTTTAATAAAGACTATTTTAAGAAATTATGGTGGACTTTTTGAGCATAAATCGGCTGTAAACATCAGTGTTCTGGCTTCAAAAATGGGTGTAACTAAGCAACATATTTTACATTTACTAAATACCTTAAAAAATGAAGAATTAATTGATTTAAGCACATCAAATAACGCCACTCAAATTCAGTTTTTACAGCCAAGAGAAGATAAGCTTACAATCAATAAAATTGCCAAAAATATTCAATCTTATAACACACATAAAGAAGAAAAACTACAGGCTGTTATCAGTTTTGTTAAAAATAAATCTGTTTGTAGAAACAAACAATTATTACAATATTTTGGCGAAAATATTTCGAAAAATTGCAATATCTGCGATGTCTGTATATCTTCTCAAAAATCTAAAACGGCTACCGATTATAAAGGCATCGCCAAAGCGATATTAAACCTCTTAAATACACAAAAAAATCTCAATTCAAAAGAGATTGTAGCCTTACTAGATTTAGATGAAAAGCAAGTATTATACACGCTTCAATTGCTTTTAGATAACCATAAAATAATTGTAAATTCGCAACATAAATTTCTCTTAAACACCTAACAATAATGTCCGATTTACGCATCGTTTTTATGGGAACGCCTTACTTTGCTGTACCGGCGTTAAAAGCATTAATTTCTAATGGTTATAATGTTGTGGGCGTGATAACAGCACCCGATAAACCTGCTGGCAGAGGACGTAAAATTCAAATGTCGGATGTTAAAGTAGAAGCTTTAAAACACCATATTCCAATATTACAACCAGAAAATCTAAAATCGCCAGATTTTTTAGAATCTTTAAAGGATCTAAATGCCAATTTACAGATTGTTGTTGCCTTTAGAATGTTACCTAAAAACGTCTGGCAAATGCCCAGATTAGGCACTTTTAATCTTCATGCTTCTTTACTACCAAATTATCGCGGTGCTGCCCCAATTAATTGGGCTATTATAAACGGAGAGACTAAAACTGGTGTGACCACATTTTTTTTAGATGAAAAAATTGATACCGGCGCTATTATTTATCAAGCTGAAGCTGATATAAATCCAGATGAAAATGCAGGTAATTTGCATGACAAACTTATGGCATTGGGAAGTAATTTGATAATTAAAACAGTAAAAGCTATTGCTGATGGCAGCGTAACTACAATTAATCAGCCCAATGCAGACAGTAACTTAGCGCCAAAATTAAATCCAGAGAACTGTAAAATAGATTGGCAAGAATCAGTGACAAGCATTAATAATAAGGTTAGAGGACTCAGTCCCTATCCTACTGCTTGGTGTTACTTGCTAAATAATAATGAGACATTAAAACTTAAAATATATAAGTCAACTCCAAGTTTTGAGTCACATAGTTTTGAAATCGGTAAAATTATAGCCGATAAAAAGATACTAAAAGTTGCATGCAAAGACGGATTTCTTCATATTAATGAACTACAACTTGCTGGAAAAAAGAGAATGGATGTCATTAGTTTGCTAAATGGACTCCAATTTTCTAAAGAAGCAAAACTCCTTTAATACCTTATTTGTAAGGATTTTGATGTTTTTTAGCCTTATTTTATAAAGGTTATCAACAATTTATTCAGATTTATTAACAAAACACCCTCTTTTTAAGTCAAAAACTTGCGTAAGCCCTTGTATATACTATATTTGTTAAGCTAACATAGCAAATTATTGTTTAACCATTATTTTAAAACTATTAAATTATGAACAAATCTGAATTAATTGATGCAATGGCTGCTGACGCAGGAATCTCTAAAGCATCTGCAAAAAAAGCATTAGACTGTATGATGGGATGTGTATCTAGCACTCTTAAAGGTGGTGGCCGTGTTTCATTGGTAGGTTTTGGCTCTTGGTCTGTTTCTAACAGAGCTGCAAGAGACGGTAGAAATCCTCAAACTGGGGCTACTATTAAAATCGCTGCTAAAAATGTAGTTAAATTTAAAGCTGGTGCTGATCTTAGCGGTTCTGTAAACTAGTCTTATAAAATTGAAAAAATCAAACTCCCTTTTTAAGGGAGTTTTTTTTGTTCAATATTTTTTATTACATTTAAACACACAATAAAAAACAAATGATAAGTTTAAAACCTACAAAAGGTAAATTATTGGTTGCAGAACCTTCTATCTTAGCCGATAAGTCTTTTAACAGATCTGTAATATTACTTACAGCACATGACCAAGAAGGGTCTGTGGGTTTTATATTTAACAAACCGCTTGAGTTGCAAATAAGAGATATTATTCCAGAAATAGATTCCGATTTACCTATCTACAATGGAGGTCCAGTTGAGCAAAACAATTTATATTTTGTCCATAATATTGCGCAACTCATACCAGACAGCGAAAAAATATCTGACGATTTATATTGGGGTGGCGATTTTACAATCTTAAAACAATTGTTAAATGAGAACAAACTCAATAATAATGACATCCGTTTCTTTTTGGGCTATTCTGGATGGTCTAGCAAACAGCTTGATGATGAATTAAAGATTGAGTCATGGCTTGTTATTGATAATGATCATGAAAATATTTTTAGCACAAAACATAACTCGTTTTGGAAAGACGAATTAATGCGTTTTGGTGGCGATTATCAGATTTGGGCAAACGCCCCAGAAGACCCTACTTTAAATTAGATTTTCTAATTGGTTTCTTAAATGAGAAGCCATTTCTTTCAAAAAAACTTTTTTTCGATACTTTGTAACAGATTGAATGCCTATAATGGCACTTGTCAAAAATAACTCTTCGGCTTTTTGAATTTCGAAAGGAGATATTGAACGCTCCTCTAATTTTAAATCGGCACTCTTTTTAACTATTTCTATAATTTTTTTTCTGATGATGCCATTTCTACAACCATCAGATAAAGGTGGAGTTACAATACATTTATCGGCATTGACCAAAAAAATATTGGCATTTATGGCTTCAATAACATTTTTTGAAGTATTAAGCAACAAACATGAATCGAAATTATTTTCATTGGCAAATATACTTGCCGTTATTTGTAAAGGCTGAGCCGATGTTAAAAGTGTAGATAATTGATCCTGACTTTTATAAAAATCTTTAAATAAATCGACTTCAAAGTCAGATTCAGGTAAGCTTGTTTTGCTGTTTTTGACAGTAATGTAAAATTTTATAGTATTAGAAACTGGTAATATACCGCCTTCTGAATCTCTAAAAACCGTCAACTTTACAGCTACCCTAGTGTCTAAGATATTGGCTTTAACAGTTGTTAATATCTGCTCCTCAAAATATTCTAAAGTAAAATATAGTGGAATTTTCATGCGTAACATCCGCATACTTGCCATGAGTCTAAAGTAATGCGCTTCTAAAAAATGAATTTTGGAAGATGTTACAATTATGGTCTCATAAAGTGCATCGCCATAAGCAATACTTCTATTTGAGTAAGACAAATAAAAAGTGTCTGCTTTTTGCAGATTGCCGTTAAAATTTAACATCAAATTTTATTAAAAGTAGCGTTACGCGCCAATAGCAAGCTTAAGCTGTGCTATCTGATTTTCCCAAAACATTTTAGAATCATCTAATTCATCATCCTCAGCAAAATCGGTTACAATTAAAGAAACATCTTTTGTTATTTCGTCAACTTCTATTCTAAATTCAAAATAAACATCAAGTGGAGATTCTAGCCATCTATATCTAATAACATTATCTGCTTTTGTAGGTATCATTTTGGCTTGTTCTTCGGTGTCATCCCAAATAAAGGTAAATATTTCACTCCGTGATTTAACATTGTCTGCAAACCACTCGCCTAGGCCATCTGGGGTTGAAAGATATTGAGATATAAAACTCGGTGAAGCTTGAAGGGGAAATTCTAGTTCAAACTTTTTCATAGTATTCATTATTTTATTAAGTTTGACAATATATGTATTAATTTATTCAAAAAAAAACGTTTTTCTTTAAATAAATTCGTCTTTTAAATTTGACACCATACAATTTGTTATTATATTTGCAACCTTCTAAAAATAGCTGGTCTGTTTTTAAGTTGGCGAGGTAGCTCAGTTGGTTAGAGCGTCGGATTCATAACCCGGAGGTCTCGAGTTCAATTCTCGATCTCGCTACAACAAAACCCATTACATTTGTAGTGGGTTTTTTAATTTTAACAAGCTCAAACTTGTTTGAGAGCTCAGGTAAAATTAAAAAAGACAAAGCCTGTAAGGCTTGGGTTTTGGTGTTAAGTTCCCCCAACTGAGACTCAGCGTAGCTAATTCTCGATCTCGCTACAAAAACACGTTTGATTTTTCAAACGTGTTTTTTTGCTTATAACCAAAAAAACAAGCACTACTTTAATTCTTTATTTATCCCCAAAACATGGGATGTTTTATAAGCTTTAATAAATTCTTTGGTAAAACAGTCACTTCCTATCAACTTGTTTTCTTGCAATATTTTTATCAAATCTAATTTTAAATACGCTTGTAACATTGGTTTAGAAATCGCTGCATAGCTGTAATGCCAAGGCTCGTATTCAAATCCTTTCCTGTTGGCATCATCGGTGTAGACCAAATAGAATCCAAATTGATTGGCATATTTGTCTAACCAGGTTTTTAACCTGCCATAAATTTTAGAATCACTAAAATATTTGGCTTGTAAAACATCATCAGCTGGCGCTTTAATAGTGCCATCAACAATATCAATATCGGTTGCCCAATGATGTCTTGAAGTGCCTGGAATTGTAGAAAATTTAATAATTTCGGCAATGGCTTCTTGTGATGTTTTGCCATTTTTTGTAAAGTTTAAATATTTACGCTCCCAAATAGCATTTTGATGGCCGTAACTTCTAAAACTAGACACTACTTGTAGTTTAATACCATCTCTTAAAGCGGCTTCCTGCATTTTATTGAAGGCTATAAATGCTTCTTTTTGCAATTTAAAATCGGTACCATAAAGTTTGGGTGGTGTTTTTCCAATCAGTTCATCAGCAGAAAATGTATTTGTTTGTTTAGCTAAATCGGCATCGGCTACAGCCAAAATGCAACACACATAAATAAAGGTTTTAATTACTAACACTATTTCTTTATTGAGATACGTGCAATGTTACAAAATATATTTTAAATTTTATTTTCAATATGACTCGTTCTTACTGGCTTTTTTGCTGCCTTCATAAATATCATAACACACAAAGCGGCAATCTAAAGGGCCGTTTTTTAACGGAATACGCCTTGATGTTTTTAAACCAACATGTTTAATAGCTTCTAAATCTGACGTTATAAACCAAGCTTTAACATTGCTGTAAGATTTTTTTAAGGTGTCGCCAATACATTTGTAAAACAAATCGGCTTGTATGGCTAATCTTTCGCCATAAGGCGGATTAAACACCATTATTGTAGGCCCACTTAATGTTTTTGATGAGGCAAAAAAATCGGCTTCTTCTATCGTTATAAACTCTTGTAGATTGGCGTTTTCAATATTTTGATTTGCTTTATTTATGGCAGATGGTGCTTTATCTATACCTATGATTTTATTGGGATTTGACACTACTTTATTGAGCAAAGCATCGTGAATTTTATCGTAAAGAGGCTCGTTAAAATCGCGCCAATTTTCGAATCCAAATTCTACTCTATTAATATTAGGCGGAATTTTATTGGCAATCATGGCGGCTTCAATCAAAATAGTACCACTGCCACACATAGGATCTATAAAATGTGTTGTACCATCATAACCGGCCAACATCAATAAACCTGCGGCTAGAACTTCGTTTATAGGTGCAATATTTGTAGCTGTTTTATAACCCCGTTTGTGCAATGACATCCCTGAACTGTCTAGGTAAACCGTACATTGATTGTTATGAATATGTACATTAATTCTTAAATTCGGTTCTTTAATATCAACATTGGGGCGCTTGCCATATTTATCTCTAAAATAATCGGCAATGGCATCTTTAGATTTTAAAGAAATATAATGCGAATTGGTGGTGAAATTATCTGAATTAACAACAGCATTAATAGCAAATGTTTCATCAACGCCAATGTATTTATCCCATTCAATGGCATTGATTTTTTTATACATTTCATCTTCGTCTGATACCTTAAAAGTCTGTAATGTTTTTAAAACTCTTATGGCTGTTCTCAAGGCTAAATTGGCTTTATACATAAAACCATCATCGCCATAAAATGACACAGATCTTACTTGTTTATGAATGTCTTGAGCACCTAATTTTAGCAGCTCATCGGCTAAAATATCTTCCAACCCATAAAGGGTTGTAGCCACCATTTTGAAATTATTTTGCATTGTCTAAATTATTGTGCAAAAGTACGTTTTTTAAGATACATAATTTTCTGTTTTGGCTTGACGCGATATTAAATAAATAATTAAGCATAAATTGTAGGTGTATTCTTAACTTTGCAAAACATTTTAGTATTATGAACACACCTTCAGAATGGTTTAAATCGTGGTTTAACACGTCTTATTACCATCTTTTATATAACAAACGCGATTATAAAGAAGCCCAAATATTTATGTCGCATTTGGTAAACTTTTTAAAACTAAAAAACGCCGATACTATTTTAGATTTAGCTTGTGGCAAAGGCCGCCATTCCATTTATTTAAACAGTTTGGGTTTTAATGTTACAGGTACCGATTTGTCTGAAAACAGTATAAAAGAAGCCCAAACTCATAGCAATGTTTCTTTACATTTTGATGTTCACGACATGCGTTTGCCGTTCAAAAATACTTATAATGCCATTTTTAATTTATTCACAAGTTTTGGTTATTTTGAAGATGACAAAGAAGATATAACTGTACTTAAAAATATTAAATTGGGCTTAAAAACCGATGGTGTTGCTGTCATAGATTATATAAATGTTACTAAAGCCATCGCTCAAATGATTCCGAGCGAAATTCAAAAACGTGGGGACATTGATTTTAATATTAAACGCCATGTAAACGATAATTTTATTGTAAAAGATATTCAGTTTACAGCAGATAATCATGACTATATATTTACCGAGCGTGTTAAATGTTTAAACCTAGACACTTTTAAACATTATTTAAGTATATGCGATTTGAAATTAGTAGCTGTTTTTGGCGACTACAATTTGCAAGCTTTTGATGAAGAAAGTTCGGATAGATTAATTCTCATTATAAAATGACATATTTAGCCCTTATATTATCGGTTTTAATAGGTGCCAGTTTGGTTTTTTTAATCAACCTTAAGAACAGCATTGTTAAATTATTCCTATCATTTAGTGGGGCTTATTTATTGGCTGTTACTGTGTTGCATCTTTTACCCGAAGTTTATAACTCTGGCAGTAAAAATATAGGTCTTTATATTTTACTAGGTATTTTAATCCAATCGCTCTTAGAATTCTTTTCAAAAGGCGCCGAACACGGTCATATTCATAGCCATATAATTGAGCAAAATTTTCCGTGGTTGCTTTTTATAAGTTTAAGTGTTCATGCTTTTTCAGAAGGTATCCCTTTAGGAGAAGCTAAAGACACCATGCTTCTTTGGGCTATTGTGATTCATAAAATTCCCATCAGCATTGTTTTAGCTACATTTTTGTTACACTCTAAATTACCAAAATTCAAGGTATTTTTATTTATACTTATCTTTGCTTTGATGAGTCCACTAGGATGTCTTGTGTGTGAGAGTGTGCCATTTTTCAAAACCTATCAAGCACCTATAACAGCGGTAATAGTAGGGATTTTCTTACATGTATCTTCTATCATTCTTTTTGAAAGTTCAGAAAATCACACCTTTAATTACAAGAAATTTATAGCCATAGGCTTGGGGATTTTAATTGCCTTAATGGCTAATTAATTACCTACTTCGCTCAAGAATTTAATCCGCATTAAGCGCAATTCTTCTTCGTCATAATCACCATCAAATTCATCGAGGGCATCTTGTATTTTATCTGATTTGGCTTCCATAAAATAATCGTGAATTTCTTCTTGTTGGTCTTCATCTAAAAGCTCATCAATACAATAATCTATATTCAGTTTGGTACCCGAATAAATAATACGCTCAATTTCTGTAATAAGCTCAGACATTTCTAGGCCTTTAGAATTAGCAATATCAATTAAAGGGATTTTCCTATCAGAATTTTGAATTATAAATAGTTTTAAACTAGAGTTAGTTCCTGTGCTTTTTACGATTAAATCGTCTGGTCTTAAAATATCGTTTTCTTGAACATAATTGGCAATCAATTCAACAAATTCTTTACCAAATTTTTTGGCCTTGCCTTCGCCTACCCCATGAATATTGCTTAGTTCGTCTATACTTATCGGATATTTAAGTGTCATATCTTCTAAAGATGGGTCTTGAAAAACCACAAATGGTGGCACACTTTTCTTTTTAGCAACCGATTTTCGTAAATCTTTGAGAATAGCCATTAATCGTTCATCAGTAGCACCAGATCCGGCAGCATTTGTTATGATTGAATCATCGTCTCCTTCAGAATATGAATGGTCTTCTGTCATTAAAAACGAAGCTGGTTTTTTTAAAAACGCTTCACCTTTTTCAGTTAGTTTTAAGACACCGTATTGTTCTATTTCTTTTCTAAGAAATCCCGCCACCAACACCTGTCTTAAAAGTGCCATCCAATATTTATCAGATTTATCACTGCCTAATCCAAAAAAACTCTTTTCGTGGGTTTTATGCGATTTTAACATCGCATTTCCATGACCTATTAAGGTATTTACAATTTCTTTAGATTTATACTTTTCATTTGTCTTTTTAACAATTTGAAGTATTTTCACAACATCATCTTGAGCTTCATGCTTCTTTTTTGGATGCGTAGAATTATCATCCATCATGGCACCTAAACCATTAATTTCATCAAATTCTTCACCAAAATAGTGTAATAAAAATTTACGACGCGACATAGATGTTTCGGCGTAAGCCACAACTTCTTGCAATAAGGCATGACCTATTTCTTGTTCGGCAACGGGCTTGCCACTCATAAATTTTTCTAACTTTTCAATATCTTTATAGGCATAATATGCCAAACAATAGCCTTCGCCATCATCTCTACCGGCACGCCCTGTTTCTTGATAATAACTTTCTAAACTTTTAGGAATATCATGATGAATGACAAAACGCACATCGGGTTTGTCTATACCCATACCAAAAGCAATGGTAGCCACAACAACATCTGTATCTTCCATTAAGAACATATCTTGATGTCTTGATCGCGTTTTAGCATCTAATCCTGCGTGATAAGGCACAGCCTTAATGCCATTTACTTGTAAAACTTGGGCTATTTCTTCAACTTTTTTACGACTTAAACAGTAAATAATACCTGATTTTCCTTTGTATTGACGCACAAAACGAATAATATCTTTTTCAATATCAGCTGTTTTTGGTCTAACGTCATAATATAAGTTTGGTCTGTTAAATGAAGCCTTGAAAGTGTTTGCGTTTACAATGCCTAAATTCTTAAGAATATCATCTTGTACTTTTGGTGTTGCTGTAGCAGTTAAGCCTACCACATGAACATTTCCTATTTTTTCTATAATATTTTTTAGATTTCTGTACTCTGGTCTAAAATCGTGACCCCATTCAGAAATACAATGCGCTTCGTCTATTGCTACAAAAGATATTTTTTGTCTTTGTAAAAATTCAACATATTCATCTTTGGTTAAAGATTCTGGTGCCACATATAATAGCTTTGTAATACCACTTTCAATATCGCTTTTTACTTGTTTTACCTGACCTTTATTTAAAGAGGAGTTTAATACATGTGCAATGCCTTGATTTGTAGAAATACCTCTAAGGGCATCTACCTGATTTTTCATTAAAGCAATTAGAGGAGAAACAACAATGGCACATCCTGGCTGCATAATGGCTGGTAACTGATAACACAAAGATTTACCGCCTCCAGTTGGCATAATAACAAAGGTGCTTTCTTTGTTCAAAATACTCTTAATTACACCTTCTTGTAATCCTTTAAATTGGGAGAAGCCAAAATGTTTCTTTAAGGCTGCGTGTAAATCTATTCCGTTTGATGTCATTTTTATTTTTTATCTAATTTTTTAGATACATTTGCATAAAGATACAAAATTATTTATTTAAAATACTTTTCCACTTGAATACCTCAAAAAACATTATCTCGATTGCTAAAGCAACTATTATAGAAGAAAGTATCGCTATAGCAAATCTAGCAAATTTAATTGATGAAAATTTTAAACATGCCGTAGAATTTATTTTTAACTCTAAAGGTCGTGTTATAGTTACAGGAATTGGTAAAAGCGCCAATATTGCTACCAAAATTGTAGCCACTTTTAATTCTACTGGCACCCCTGCTATTTTTATGCATGCGGCCGATGCCATTCATGGCGATTTAGGTATCGTTCAAAAAAACGATGTGGTTATTTGTATTTCAAAAAGTGGTGACACACCAGAAATTAAGTACCTATTGCCTTTAATAAAATCGCGAGGTAATAAGGTTATAGGCATAACTGGAAATATAGACTCGGAACTTGGCAAACAATCTGATTTTTGTCTCAATGCTTTTGTAGAAAAAGAGGCATGTCCTAATAATTTGGCACCCACAAGTAGCACAACAGCCCAACTGGTTATTGGCGATGCGCTTGCGGTTTGTCTTTTAGAATTAAAAGAGTTTACCAGTGTAGATTTTGCAAAATACCATCCTGGCGGCTCTTTGGGTAAAAAGTTATACCTCCGCGTAAGCGATTTGGTAGTCAAAAATGAGATACCTAAAGTTGATGTATTGAGTAGTATTAAAGATGTAATTATTGAAATTTCGCATAAACGTCTCGGTGCCACAGCTGTGTTAGAAAATAATAAAGTTGTGGGTGTTATTACCGATGGTGATATAAGACGCATGCTGAATAACAGCACAGAAATAAATGCTGTATTGGCAAAAGATATAATGAACATAAAACCTAAAACAATTACGCCAGATGCTATGGCCACACAGGCATTTCAAATTATGAATAGTAATAGTATTACACAATTAATAGTGGTAGAAGATGATAATTATAAAGGCATTGTACATTTACATGACCTTTTAAAAGAAGGGATTTATTAATTATGAAAGACACTGTAGAGCAAGAAAAAGAAATGTCCTTTTTAGACCATCTTGAAGTTTTAAGATGGCATTTAATAAGATCTGCATTTGCCATTTTTACAGTTGGCGTTGTGTTGTTCGTTTATCAAAAACAAGTTTACGAAAACTTCTTATTAGCCCATTTAAATGGCAATTTTCCATCTTACGGATGGCTTTGTAAATTATCTGCTGTTTTTAATATAGATAGCGGTTTTTGCACTGTAAAATACCCTACAGTATTGCAAAGTTTATCACCTACAAATCAACTATCAAATTCTATTTGGAGTTCTATTATTTTAGGTTTTATAATAGCTTTTCCATATGTTTTATTTGAGGTTTGGAAGTTTATAAGCCCCGGATTAAACCCAAAAGAGCGCACAAGTTCAAAAGGATTTATATTTATATCATCATTTTTATTCTTTTCGGGCGTTGCTTTTAGCTATTTTATAATTGCGCCATTATCGGTGTATTTCTTTTTTAATTATCAGATTACTGACATGATTCAAAATAACTTCAACTTCTCTTCTTATATAAGTATGATAACAAATACTTTGCTAGGTGTTGCCATTGTTTTTGAATTGCCAATTGTTATTTATTTTTTAACTAAAATCGGTTTAGTAACACCCGAATTTTTAAAACGTTCGAGAAAATATGCTATTATTGTTGTTTTAATTTTAGCTGCTATTATTACACCACCCGATGTAGCTAGTCAGATTATTGTGGCAATTCCAATTATGTTTTTATACGAAGTAAGTATTTTTATTTCTAAAATGGTTATTAAAAAACAAAATAAAAATGTCTGATCCATTACAAGAATACAATGATTATCGTGAGCGAATGAACGCCGAATTACTGGCAGATAATAATAAAATTGTTAAACGCATTTTTAATTTAGATACCAATGCTTATAAAGATGGTGCTTTAGACGAAAAAACAAAAGAATTATTGGGTTTAACAGCTTCGGCTGTTTTGCGATGCGATGATTGTATAAAATACCATCTACAAACAAGTTTTAACTTAGGCAGTTCTAAAGTCGAAGTTATGGAAGCCCTTTCAATTGCAACATTGGTAGGTGGTACAATTGTTATTCCGCATTTGAGACGTGCTTACGAATTTTGGAATCTATTAGAATCTTCTAAATAAACACTATGATATTACGCGCAGAAAATATTAAAAAACAATACGGAAAACGTTTCGTAGTTAAAGGCATTTCTTTAGAAGTAAAACAAGGTGAAATTGTGGGGCTTTTAGGACCAAATGGTGCAGGAAAAACCACATCCTTTTACATGATTGTGGGTATGATTAATCCTAACGAAGGTGCTATATTTTTAGATAACGAAGAAATTACCAAGCTCTCAATGTATCAACGTGCCCAAAAAGGTTTGGGTTATTTGGCACAAGAAGCTTCGGTTTTTAGAAAACTTTCTGTTGAAGATAATATAATGAGTATTCTTGAATTTACTGATTTAAGCAAAGCCGAGCAAAAAAATAAATTAGAATCTTTATTAGAAGAGTTCGGCTTAATTCATGTGCGTAAAAATAGAGGCGATTTATTATCGGGTGGCGAGCGCCGCCGCACAGAAATTGCCCGAGCTTTGGCATCTGACCCAAAATTTATTTTATTGGATGAACCTTTTGCTGGTGTTGATCCTATTGCCGTAGAAGACATTCAGAGTATTGTAGCGCATTTAAAAGGTAAAAATATTGGCATACTTATAACCGATCATAACGTGCAAGAAACCCTTGCTATTACAGATAAAACATACCTTATGTTCGAAGGTGGTATCTTAAAAGAAGGCACGCCAGAAGAGCTTGCCGCTGATGAAATGGTACGACGTGTTTATTTGGGTTCTAATTTTGAACTTAGAAAAAAAAGGTTTAAATGATTTTTTAGAGTATTTATTAACTTTTATTTAGTCATCATCGTCATCATCATCACCTTGATCATCATCATTTACACCATCACCATCGGCATCATCGTCAGTATCTGAATCATTTGGATCTGATTCTCCTGGATCTTGGTTTCCGTCTTGATTACTATCTTCTTCACCATCTGACAAACCGTCATCATCTGAATCACTATCTGTACCGTTTGTTTCACCAGCATCATGTTTTCCATTTTTATTTTTGTCTTCTACACCGTCTTCAATTAAATCGCCGTCCGTATCTTTACTTAGCGGATACATTTCGCCTGCATCCATTTTTCCATTATGGTTTAAATCTTCGGTAGCATCTAGTATACCATCACTATCTGTGTCTTCTAACAAAGGATTTGATTCTGTTACATCAACAATACCATTTCTGTTAAAATCTTCAATGCCATCTAATAATCCATCATTATCTGTATCTGCATTATTAGGGTCTGTACCTAAAATGATTTCGATTTCTGTGATTAATCCATCTTTGTCTGGATCATTAGAAACCTCTAATTTACTAGTAGAAACTGCTTCAATAACTTCTATAGGCTCTGTGGTACAGGAATTTAAATTTATTAAACAGCATAGACCTATTAGGGATAAGTAAACTGTGTTGGTTGTAAAGGGTTTCATATCAATTGGTTTTAATATGTTGTAAATATATAACCAACTGAAATTCTGCATCATAGTAAAACAAGGTAATTTTAGTTCTACCTATTTTTACGTACTAAAATTCAAGATTAAGAAAATATGACAAACTTATCTAAACAAGCTTTTTAGTTAATAGACTATCTAATATAGATATTACTATATATATGATTAGAATTATTGGAATAGCGATAAATTGAAGTAATCCCAACAAAAGTAACGAAATAGCTAAAAATATATATTTAACATAGTTCTCTTTTAGTTTAAACGATTTAAACTTTAACGCAAACATGGCAATATTAGCATTCATTAAATAACTACCTATTAAAGTAATAGCAATCAAAACATATTGATTTTCAATAAGCGATATGATAAATTGATTTGGTTGATACACCAAAATTAAGGGCAAAGACAAAACAAAAAGGGTTAATGCAGGTGTGGGCAATCCTATAAAAGAATCTGTTTGACGCGTGTCAATATTAAAATTTGCTAATCTGTATGCTGATGCCAGTGTAATAATTAATCCTATAAAAGGCAACCATGTCATTTTTTCTAAAGAAGTAAACCAAATAACATCTTGTAATTCTAGACTCTGTCTTAAAAGTTGAAACATAACAATACCAGGTACAACACCAGAGGTCACAACATCGGCTAAAGAGTCTAACTGTTTTCCTAATTCACCTTGCACATTTAGAAGTCGGGCTGCAAATCCGTCAAAATAATCAAAGAAAATACCCAGAAAGACAAAATAGGCAGCCATTTCTAGCTCACCAATGGCGGCAAAAAGCACTGCCACAAGACCACTTAATAAATTTAATAAAGTTAAGCCATTTGGTATTTGTTGTTTAACAGACATCTTTAAATTATTTTATAATTATGTAAATCTAATTTAATTGCTCTTAATCACAAAAAAAGGCAAGGAAAAATCCTTGCCTTTAACTAACCAAAAAACCTAAACTCTGACGGTTGGGGTATGCTAAAAACTAAACTGTGCGTTTAGAGAAAGAATATTAGCCTTAAGACCGTCAGATCTAGAATAGTAATTGTACCTGATATCAAAACTTTTAAATCTAAATGGATTGCCTGCATTTGAGGTGTCTAGTTTAAAAATTCCTAAAGGAGGTGCAATTGTAAAGCCCACACCATATTGTGAGCTACTAAAAGTTGATAAATCGTAATCTGATGTGTAAAATGTTTCTGTTGATTTGTGTGAACTTTTTGGTGCAAAATAGGTAGATTGTTGTTGCGAATGGTGTCTGTACATCGGGTAAACCGTAAACGATTCCGACAACTTTAAAGGAACTTGAATGTCGTATGTGTTGGCAGAAACACCCCAATCATCTGAATAATAGCGGTAAAATGTTCTTAAAATAATAACATCAGATACGGCATAGTTAAAACGCATTCCAAAAGGATGTTTGCTACGTGTGCTTGGCAAACGCTCAACATCATGTGCTAATTCAATATTATTTACAGTTTCTATTGGTTTGTCTTTAAAATACACACGCTGGTAGTTTGTAGAAAGCAATCCTTCTTGGTAAATAATATCGGCACTAAAAGAAATTTGCATGCGCTTGTTCAACATTTGCGAAAATGATAAAGCCGCAGAAAATGAATTTCTGTGATTTAAATCCAATAATTTAAACCCAACCGAAGGACTCAAACCTTCTGAAGTCCTAAATTCACCAGGATAAATTAAATCTAATTTATCGAAATAGGCTGATGAATTGAAATTGATTTCGGAATTATCATTATTAAAAGATTTTCTAAATTGTATGCCAGCGCCAACAGAATTATAGCCTTGTTCTGATGAAAAAGCGCCATCTACACCCCAAGAGAAAGTTCTATTATCAGAAGTATGTGTATAAGTTAGACTGCCATGTTTTCTAGCATGAGCAGGAGGCCCATCATCTCCACCACCAGTAGAAGCACTTGTTTTAAGAAGTGCAGAAGATTTACTGCTTGTTGTTCCAGATTTATCTCGATCATCGCCTTCTCCACCACCTGTTACAGCTACTGCAAAAGGATTGATTTGATCTGTAGAAGCCGATGTGGTAAAATCTACCCCAAAATCAACACTTAAAATAGCATCTGCATTTAGTGGAATATTAATTAAAATAGCAGGTGTATTATCGGTCAATTTTTCATCGCCAACACCACCAGTTACAGCAGCATGACTCCCGTTTTGTAGGTAATTACTGTATAAAAAGTTAACCTCTACATTATCTAAAACTTTCTTTTTATAAGCTGTTCTATTTACAGCAATACTGTCCTTTTTTTCTTGTGCATTTATAATGGCAGTAAATACCACTAAAAGAACTATTAATAATCTTTTCATTATTTTCTTTAATTGTTTATTACTAATTACAGCCGCAACCGCCACCAGTTTTACCTCCATTTGCACCAGATGCTGCTTCTCTATATGTATGAAATTGTAATTCATACCGTGCCGATAATTTTGGCGATAATGCCATTTCTTTATCGTTAAGTTTGGCGCGTTCGTAAGCTTTTACAGAACTACAACTACTTGTAATTAAACCTGCAAATAGCATTATGATCATTATTTTTCTCATTTTGTTCATATTTAGTATTCTTTAGTTTTTAATTTATTTGAAAAGTGAAGTCTTAAATTTTCATCTACAATGACACATTCAACACCGTTTAATTGATTTATAAAATCTAAGCCTGTTTCTACGCCCATTACAAAAATTGATGTGGCTAAAGCATCACTTAATTCGGCACTCTTGCTAAATACCGTGGCACTATAAATGCCGTGCGCTGGATAGCCCGTTCTTGGATCAATAATATGTGTATAGGTTACACCATTAAATTTTACATATTTTTCATAGTTGCCAGAAGTTACAACGGCATCATCTGTTAAGTTAAACCACGAAAACACTTTTTCTTTGTTAACTGGATTGGTAATTCCGACTTTCCAAGGTTTTTCATCTGCTTGCACGCCCCAGGTATTCATATCGCCAGAAGCGTTAATCACGCCCGCTTTTACGCCCATATTTTGTAATAATGCTTTGGCTTTATCTGCCGCATAACCTTTGCCAATAGCCCCAAACCCAATTTTCATTCCTTTTAATTTTAAAAAGACAGTGCTTTTTTCTTTGTTGAGGATGATGTTTTGATAGCCCACTTTTACTACCGATTTTTTAATCGCTTCCGCGGATGGCATTTCTGACATACTGCCATCAAACTTCCAAATTTTATCCATCGAGGCATAACTTATGTCAAAAGCACCATCGGTGAGCTTAGATATATTGATAGCTCTATCAATTAAATTGAACAATTCGTCACTTACTTTTACAGGTTTCATGCCTGCATTTCTGTTTACATCAGAAGTTTCGGATGTTGAAGACCAAGACGAAATAATATTTTCGATTCTTTTTATTTCGGCTATAGCCACATCAATATATTGTTCGCCATCTTTATTATTATCGGCTATAACAATTATTTCAAAACCACTCCCCATAAGTTTTAGGTCTCTTTTATATTCTTGTGTTTGCGCTGTCAATTGCTGAACAAAACATAGAATCAAAACAGTTATGGTTAATTTAATTTTCATTTTTTAGTTTGTTATATTCTTCTGTTAATGATAGTTTTTAATAAACTTGGGTGTCTTTAGAGGCTACCAAATCATTTATATAAGATGCATATGCGCCCGAACTCATATTTTTATAGCCTGTTTCGGCGATTACTTTGGCGTCGCTATTTAACAGAACCACTAGTGGGAAAATGCCCTTTGGATTGTATTTTTCGAATAACTTAGCGTTATAATCCTGTTGCGCTTGGCTTATCAATTTTTTGTTTTTGCTACGTGTAGGAAAATCAGCTTTTAAAAGCACAATTTTTTTGGCCTCAAAATTTTCAAATTCAGGTTGGCTCAATATTTCCTTTTCTAAACGCATGCAAGGCACACACCAATCGGATCCAGAAAAGACTATCATAATGGTTTTATTTTCTAAAGTAGCTATAGATTTGGCTTCGTTTAAATTAGTCACACTGGTTATTTGAGCAACTGCACTAAAACCTATTAAGAATAAAGCTAAAGTTGATAATTTTTTCATGATACTATTTTTTAAAAATTTGTTTTAATTTTTGAACTACATCTATAAAACAAGGACTGATAAATTTACCCTACTCTTAATTAAAATATTTTTAAAATATTAGTTTACAGATAAATTAAAAACAAAAAAAGAGGAACCCTCATGCTCCTCTTTATCTAATCAAACTAACTAACTCAAAAATATATTTTCTATTTATTTCTTTATTGACTCTTCAATTATAAAACAAACCAATCTTATTTCACCCTACCATTTTATTAAAAATTTTAATTCATAATTAATACAAAAAGGAAAGTATTTCTACTTTCCTTTTAACTAACATAACTCAAAAATACTTAACCAATATTGTTGTATTAATTTGTACCGTTTTCTTGATGTGTTTCAGTTGGATCTACAATTGAGCTCCCTTTACTACATGATGAAAATGCCAATGCTATCATTACCGTTACAAGGGCTACAAATACTGTGTGTTTGCTTAAATTTTTCATAATTTATAATTGTGTTGATTTGTTAATTGTTTTATTACCCGCTTCGATTATAAAACAAGCATCTAAATAATTACCCTACCTATTCATAAAAAAATTATTTAATATCGAAAACAAATGATGTAAATTAGATTAATAAACATAAGTGTTTATCCTATTTTTTTTTAAATTTGAATTTTTAGTAATTATACAATTTAAGTTGATGTTAGATAATGTATGCAAACCTGCAGTTTATGAAAGTCTCTATAATAAACATGCCAAAGATTTACGTAATTACTTGTACTATAAATTCGGTAATTTAGAATCTGCCGAAGATATTGTACAAGAATCATTTATTAAACTGTGGCAAAAATGTGCCGATGTTGTTTTAGAAAAAGCCAAGTCCTTTTTATTTACTGTTGCTACCAACATGTTTTTAAATGAAAAAAATCACGAAAAGGTTGTTTTAAGATACCAACAAATTCCGCAAAATGACACAAACGTAGAGACGCCCGAATTTGTAATGCTAGAAAAAGAATATATGGATAAGCTTCAAACCACTTTGTCTGACTTGCCAGATGGCCAACGCGAAGTATTTCTTTTAAATAGAATAGAAAAGAAAACATATAAAGAAATTGCAGACTTATTAGGCCTTTCTGTAAAAGCTATTGAAAAACGCATGCACCTCGCCTTAAAATATATTAGAGAAAAAATTGGCAATATATAGTAGGGTATTAAGATATTAGCTTGTTTAATAGCTGTAACCAAATATTAAATTGGCAACAAATGAAATATAATAGTATGAATGATAACTTTTTAGCAAAATGGTTGAATGCTGAAATATCCGACGAAGCATTAAAATCTTTGATTGGCGAAACTGAATTTGATATATATAACAAGATAAAATTCGATTTAGAAAAATTTGAATCTCCAAAATTTGATTCAGAGGCCATGTTAAAAAGAATTAAATCTAAAATATCCAAACCAAAAGCTAAAGTCATCAGCTTTATCCCAAATTGGGCTTATAGCGCAGCGGCTACTGTAGCGCTTCTATTGGCTGCTTACCTATTTGTTTTTTCAGATACAACACTAAGTACAAATTACGGAGAACAATCTGCTTTTAACTTAGAAGACGGCACTTATATAAAACTAAATGCCAAATCGACTTTAAGTTATAATAAAAGATCTTGGTCTGAAAGTAGGAATATTAACTTAATTGGCGAAGCTTATTTTGAAGTTACTCATGGCAATACATTTTTAGTTAAAACAAGTATGGGCGTTGTAAAAGTTTTAGGCACTCACTTTAATGTTAAAACAGGTAAAAACTATTTAAAAGTTGCCTGTTTTGAAGGAAAAATTGAAGTAACCATAAATGGTAAACGTACCATTCTGACCCAAGGACAAACCTATCAATTTGCAAAAAATACTGAATCTAACTGGGCTATTGAACTTGCTAAACCTTCTTGGCTAAACGGACTAAACACCTATAAAAACACCCCTTTATTTGTTATTTTAAACGATTTAGAAAATCAGTTCAAAATTGATATAGACGCCACAAACATTGATAAAAACATCTTATTGAATGCCAGTTTTGACAATCACAATATTGATTTGGCTCTAAAGTCTATTTTTGTACCTTTGAACTTTAATTTTATAATTAAAAACAAAAAAGTTATCGTATCTAAAAAATAATAATGCGGGTAAAAATAGTTTGTGTTTTTTTTCTATTCACATTTTTCGCCTATCCACAGCAAAAAACAATAACTTCTGTAAACTTTAAAAATAAAGACCTTACAGAAGTTATTACTTATTTGGAGAAGGCTTATAATGTTCATTTTTCATTTCAAACCAAAGATGTTTCTAATCGTTTTATAAGCCTTTCTGTAAAAGACAAAACATTACCAGAAATTCTTCACCTACTCAAAGAACAAACATCATTATTTTTTGAGGTACTATCTAGTCAATACATCGCCGTAAGGCAGATAAACGACGCAGATTTAATCAATATTTGTGGCACACTTAAATCTGATAACGAAATACCTTTATCTGGCGCGACAATTATCTATAATAATAAAGGTCTTGTATCAGATGAAGATGGTTACTTTAAAATTGAAAATCTTAAAGCTGGATCACTCATTAAATTCCAATATTTGGGATTTACATCCAAAATCATTCAAGCAAAAACTTTGTTTAAAAACAATTGTGCCGATGTAATTCTGAACGAAAAAAGTGAAAAAATACAAACCATTGTCATTAAAAATTATTTAACAAATGGCATTGACAAAACAAGTTCTGGCTCTTTTATTATTTCGCCAAAAAAACTAGGCATTTTAGCGGGTCTTACGGAACCAGATTTATTCCAGAGCATTCAATTATTACCTGGTGTTAATAGCCCAAGCGAAACTGCTACAGGTCTTCATGTTAGAGGTGGCACACCAGATCAGAATCTCATTTTATGGGATGGTATTAAAATTTATCACAGCGGTCATTTATTTGGAGCCATTTCGCCATTCAATCCGTATATAACCAAAGACATAAATTTTATAAATAAAGGGACCGATGCCAAATTTGGCGGAAGTATTTCGAGTGTTTTAGACATTAAAACGAGTGATGCTATTCAAACAAAATTAGAAGGAGGTGGTGGCATAAATCTCATCTCTGCCGATGCTTATATTAAAGCGCCTGTTATTAAAAATAAGTTCAGCATTTTGGTTTCTGGCAGAAGATCGTTTACAGATATTTATCAGAGTAATGCTTATCATGAAACTTCCGAAATTGTATTTAAAAGTACACAACCTAATTCTTTACTTAGCACCGATAACGATTTTTTCTTTCTAGATTATAACATTAAAGGCATCATTAAGATTGATGACAATAACACACTTACTTTTAGTAATTTACTTATTGAAAATAAATTAGGATTTGGCATCAAAGAAATTGACGATTCTGAATCTGGTGAGGAAGATAACACCATTTTATATAATGATTTATTAGAAACCGATAATCGTGGTTATGCTGTAAATTGGTTTAAAAACTGGAGTCCTAAATTTAAACATCAGCTTAATGCTTACTACTCTAATTATTATTTATTATACAATAAATTTAAATCAGAAAACGACGTAGAAAATTTATCTTTTGCTAAAAAAAACACGGTCAAAGATTTTGGTATTTCTCTAAATACAGACTATAAAATAAATGATTATTCTGTTTTAAAAAGTGGTTATCAATTTTCTAATAAAGATGTCTCATACTTTTTTTTAACAACCGATGATGATATTACAAACGAAGATGGAAACGATCAAACTCTAAATACGCATGCGTTATACACTTCTTTTGAATATTCAGATAAAAACAAGATTAATTTCAATGCTGGATTAAGAATCAATTATTATCAGAATCTTCAAAAAATATATGCAGAGCCACGTTTAAATATTGGCAAATACCTAACTCCCAATCTCATTTTAAATATTACTGGCGAATATAAAACGCAAACTTTAAGTCAGATTGATGAAACCATTCAAAGCGGATTATCTCTTGAAAATAAATTATGGTCGCTTGCCGATAATACTAAATTCCCTGTAATAACAGCTACGCAATACTCTCTTGGTTTTTCTTATATTAAAAACAAATGGCATATAGATGTTGATGCTTATATAAAAAATATTAATGGTCTTGTAACTTTAAACTTTGGCTTTTCTGATGTGTTTGACAACGATGCACATCCTGGAAAAAGTAAGGTCAAAGGATTCGATTTTTATGTAAAAAAAGAATTTAAAAACTATGCCACATGGTTAAGCTACACCTTTGACGATACTCAAAATAAATTTGAAGATTTAAATGCCGATGCTTATTTTCCGGGAAACTCAAATATCAAACACAATTTTTATTGGTCGCATACGTATAAATGGAGAAATTTCGATTTTGCTTTAGGATGGCGTTGGCATTCGGGTAAACCCTATTCAAAAGCTATTGCTATTGTTTCAAATAATCATGGCGGAAATTCTCTTCAGACAGATGGCATAAATAATTATAATTTACCAAGTTATAACAGGCTAGATTTTTCTACAACCTATAATTTTAGCCTTTCAAAAACAAAAAACATAAAAGCAAACATTGGCTTATCTTATCTTAATGTTTTAAATAAAGAAAATATTTTAAGCCGCGATTTTTATATAAGTAACACTTCAAATCTTATTAATTCTGCCGATAAAGTTTCGCTAGAAAGAATCAGTAATTTTGTATTTAGAGTCAATTTTTAGACCTCTAAATTTAATTTTCTTTTTTAACTCATAAATAGCATAAAACTGTTAATAATTAATTATGTTTATGCTTTTAAATGATGCTATCATTGAGTAAATTAGCATCCTTTAGAAATTTACAGCTTATTTATGTCAGATCAAACTTCTTATACCGAAGACAATATAAAATCCCTCGATTGGAAAGAGCATATTCGCATGCGTCCCGGTATGTATATCGGTAAATTAGGCGATGGGTCTTCGCCCGATGACGGTATTTACATCCTCATTAAAGAAGTTATAGACAATTCTATTGACGAATATGTTATGGGCGCTGGTAAAACCATAGAAGTATCGGTTAAAGAAGCCGTGGTAACTATACGCGATTATGGACGTGGTATTCCGTTAGGAAAAGTAGTTGATGTTGTCTCAAAAATGAATACTGGTGGAAAATACGATACCAAGGCCTTTAAAAAATCTGTTGGGTTAAATGGTGTTGGTACAAAAGCGGTGAATGCTTTGTCATCTTTTTTTAAAGTACAATCTTTTAGAGACGATAAAACGACGAGCGCCACTTTTGAACTTGGTGAGCTTATAGAACAAGAACCCATCCAACAATCATCTATAAGAAAAGGGACAAAAGTTACTTTTATTCCAGACGAAATTATCTTTAACAAATACAAATACAGACATGAGTATATTATCAAAATGCTCAAAAATTATGTCTATTTAAATACGGGATTAAGCATTATTTTTAATGGCGAAAAATACCAGTCTGAATTTGGATTAAGAGATTTACTCGATGAAAAAATATCCGAGAAGGACAGACTTTATCCCATTGTTCACTTATTAGGCGAAGATATTGAAGTAGCTTTAACGCATAGTAAAGCGCAATACAGCGAAGAGTACCACTCTTTTGTAAACGGCCAGAATACCACACAAGGCGGCACGCATCAAATAGCTTTTAGAGAAGCCATTGTAACTACGGTTAGAAATTATTTTGGTAAAAATTATGACGCCTCCGATATCCGTAAATCTATAGTTGCAGCTGTGAGTATAAAAGTGCTTGAACCTGTTTTTGAGTCTCAAACCAAAACAAAGTTGGGGTCTACAGAAATGGGGGGCGATTTTCCAACAGTGCGTACTTATATAAACGATTTTCTTAAAACTAAATTCGATAATTACCTTCATAAAAACCCTGCTACTGCCGATAAAATTCTCAATAAAATTGTACAAGCAGAAAAGGAACGCAAAGAATTATCTGGCATTAGAAAATTGGCAAAAGACCGCGCTAAAAAATCGAGTTTACACAACAAAAAATTACGCGATTGTCGGGTTCATATGACCGATATGAAAAAGGACCTTCGTTTAGACAGTTCGCTGTTTATTACAGAAGGCGATTCGGCTAGTGGGTCTATCACAAAATCAAGAAACGTAAATACACAAGCTGTTTTTAGCTTAAAAGGAAAGCCTTTAAATGCGTACGGACTCTCTAAAAAAATTGTGTACGAAAATGAGGAATTCAACCTTTTACAAGCGGCTTTAAATATTGAAGATGGTATTGAAAATCTGCGTTATAACAACATAATAATTGCCACAGATGCCGATGTAGATGGAATGCATATCCGTTTATTACTCATTACTTTTTTCTTACAATTTTTCCCTGAACTTATAAAAGAAGGCCATTTATATATTTTAGAAACGCCTCTTTTTAGAGTCCGTAATAAAAAAGAAACCATCTATTGCTATTCTGAAACAGAAAAACAAAATGCCATAGAAAAACTGACAGGCAAACCAGAAATAACCCGTTTTAAAGGTCTGGGAGAAATATCGCCAGATGAATTTAAATATTTTATAGGAAACGATATCCGTTTAGAACCTGTAATGTTAGATAAAGAAGTAAGTATTGAACAATTACTCGAATTTTATATGGGTAAAAATACACCAGACAGACAAAAATTTATAGTAAATAATTTAAAAGTAGAATTGAATATGATAGAAACATAAAATTTCCCATTGTCTTTAAATACCAATAGTGGGGACTATAACAGTGTTTGAAAAAAATTGGATGAAATTTAACAATAAGAAAAGAATACAAAATCACAAGTATATTTATTTAGTGACACTGATACTATTGGTGGCAATATTTCTTATAATTTTAGATGTGCCACTACTAAATGTATCTTATCAGATTTTTAAATATAACTTTTTAGTATTGTCTTTTTTATTAATAGTACATACTTTAAATGGACGTGAATATTTTGAATATGACAGTACAGGACAAATACTTATTATAAAAAATGCAAGTATTGTAAAACATGGCATATTTCCAGAAAGTATGATGGCTGTAGAATTTCCTAAAAGTAAATTAAATCGATTTAAAATTAAAAATTATGGGCTGTATAAAACATTAAGTCTATACATCAATTCTAAAGAAAAAGGCATCGTAAAAAAATCATTTAACATTACCAATGTAAGTCGTAAAAGAAGACATAACTTGAAAGAATCACTTAAAAAAATAATTTCCGAAAATACCCTAAAGACATAAATGACTATTGAAAATCCCAATATAAATCAAGACGGTTCAAATACCAATCACGAAACCATTACCAAAGTTACGGGTATGTTTAAAGAATGGTTTCTTGATTATGCGTCTTATGTAATTCTAGAACGCGCTGTTCCTGCCATAAACGATGGACTAAAACCCGTGCAACGTCGCATTATGCAGTCTATGAAAGATTTAGACGATGGGCGTTATAATAAGGTCGCAAATATTGTTGGTCATACCATGCAATATCACCCTCATGGGGATGCCAGTATTGCCGATGCACTTGTACAAGTTGGACAAAAAGAATTGTTGATTGACATGCAAGGAAACTGGGGGAATATCCTTACTGGCGATCGCGCTGCTGCGTCAAGATATATAGAAGCCCGATTATCTAAATTTGCCTTAGAAGTCATTTTCAATCCAAAAACAACACTATGGCAAGCCTCTTATGATGGCCGCCGTAAGGAGCCTATAAATTTACCTGTAAAATTCCCACTTCTTTTGGCACAAGGTGCCGAAGGTATTGCGGTGGGTCTATCTACAAAAGTTGTCCCTCATAATTTTATAGAATTAATCGATGCCTCCATCAAAATATTAAAAGGAAAATCCTTTACAATTCTCCCCGATTTCCAAACGGGTGGTATAGCCGATTTTTCTAACTATAACGATGGCCTTCGCGGAGGTAAAATATTGGTAAGAGCAAAAATTTCTGTATCCGATAAGAAATCGCTCATTATTTCCGAAATTCCTTTTGGTACAACTACCACGTCATTAATTGACAGCATTATCAAAGCCAACGACAAAGGCAAAATTAAAATAAAACACATAGAAGATAATACAGCTGCCGATGTTGAAATACTCATTCATCTTCCAAACGATGTATCGCCAGACAAAACAATTGATGCACTTTATGCCTTTACAAATTGCGAAATTTCAATCTCGCCATTGTCTTGTATCATTCAAGATAACAAACCTATTTTTATAGGTGTCTCAGAAATTTTATCCATATCAACAAATCAAACACTTGGGCTTTTAAAACAAGAATTAGAAATTCAAAGAAATGAATTAGAAGAACAATGGCATTTTGCATCGCTTGAGCGGATATTTATAGAAAACCGTATCTATAGAGATATTGAAGAAGAATCGACTTGGGATGGTGTTATAAAAGCCATAGACGCAGGTTTAAAACCACACATCGGCCACCTTAAACGTGCCATCCACGAAGATGATATCGTTAAACTGACTGAAATCCGCATTAAAAAAATATCAAAATTCGATTTAGATAAAGCCAAACAGTTTATCGAATCTCTTGAAGATAAAATTGCCGAAGTAAACAACTATTTAGACAATTTGGTAGATTTTGCCATTAGCTACTTCAAAAATTTAAAAACAAAATATGGCAAAGGCAAAGAACGCAAAACAGAAATTCGTGCTTTTGATGATATTATAGCCACAAAAGTTGTGATGCGCAATACCAAATTGTATGTAAACAGAGAAGAAGGTTTTATTGGCACAGCACTTAAAAAAGATGACTATGTAACCGATTGCTCTGATATTGATGAAATTATTGTGTTTCTAAACAACGGAAATATGATGATTACCAAAGTGTCTGCTAAAACTTTTATCGGCAAAGACATCATTCATGTGGCCATCTTTAAAAAGAATGACAAACGCACTATTTACAACATGTTGTATCGTTCTGGTAAAAGCGGCCCAACTTATATAAAACGTTTTCCTGTTACAGGCGTAACGCGTGATAAATCTTACAATCTAGCTAATGATGACGAAAATTCTAAAATGCTTTATTTCTCTGCAAATGCCAACGGAGAAGCCGAATCTGTAACGGTTAATTTACGCGCCGTAGGTTCAATCAAAAAACTGAAATGGGATTTAGATTTTGCCGATTTGGCCATTAAAGGACGTGGTGTAAGAGGCAATACCGTAACCAAACATACCGTTAGAAAAATTGAACTTAAAAACGAAGGTGTCTCAACTTTAAAACCGCGTAAAATTTGGTTTGATGATACCGTACAACGACTAAATGTTGATGGTAGAGGCGATTTATTAGGAGAATTTACAGCTGCCGATAGACTGCTCATCATCAATCAAAGAGGCATCATAAAAACCATTGAGCCAAAACTCACAGCTCATTTTGATGAGGATATGATTGTTTTAGAAAAATGGGTTCCAAACAAACCAATCTCCGCTGTTTATTACGATGGCGATAAAGACCGCTATTATGTAAAACGTTTTATGGTTGACAATCCTAATAAAGAAGAACAATTTATTAGTGAGCATCCAAAATCTAAATTAGAAATTGTTTCTACAGATTATAGACCAATGGCGTCTGTAGTGTATTCAAAGAAAAGTTTAGAAGATGAATCTTTAAATTTTGAAGAATTTATTGCCATAAAAGGGATAAAAGCATTGGGCAATCAATTGACAAAAGAAAAGATTAAATACATTGATATTCTAGAACCTTTAGAATATGAACCACCTGTTCTTGAAGATTATGAGGTAGAAAGCGAAGATATTAATTCTGACGAAGATGTAGAACCCATCTCTATAGAAATAGCCTCAGAATCTGATGAAGTCTCGCAAAGCCCAACAGATGAAGACGGGCAGATTACATTGTTTTAATTCTTAATCATAATAGAAAAATCAACCGCCCATATTGTAAATCAAGAAGATATAAATAGGCTTTTAAAATTAGACCCTGTTTTTAAATCTATTTATGATGAATATGGTACGCCTCCAAATTGGACAAGACCACAAGGATTCACTTCATTATCAAAAATAATATTAGAACAACAGGTAAGTTTAGCATCAGCAGAAGCTCATTTTAACAAACTCAATAATTTTTTACCAACATTCACGCCTGCAGAAATATTAAAACTAACTGATATTGAAATGCGGACGTGTCAAATAAGTTGGCAAAAAGCCAAATATTTAAGAACCTTATCGGATGCCCTATTAAAGGGAGATTTAGATATAGATAATTTTCCAAATCTTACTGAAACTGAAGTCAGAAATCAACTCACAAATATCAAAGGTATTGGCAATTGGACAGCCGATATTTATTTGCTTTTTTGTTTACAAGCCAAAGACATTTTCCCCATTGGCGATATTGCCATTGTAAACACTATTAAAGAGCTAACATCTGCTAAGACTAATGAAGAAATACTTTTACTAGCAGAAAATTGGCAACCACTACGCTCTCTCGCCACTTATTTCTTGTGGCATTATTATCTTAAAAAGAGAGGCAGAAGTTGAGTTATTAATTGTTGTATATTTAAATAATCTTTATATTTGCTTATTCCATTTCAATTTTCTCAACCTATGAAATTGATTTACTTGTTTGTTTTGACGCTCTTAATCCCAATTATGGGCCAGGGTCAACAATTAAGTTTATTAACTGGTCTTGATACTACAATAAAAGAGACATCCGGTTTAATCTACACCAATCAAAGATTAATAACTCATAATGATTCTGGAGGAGAAGCTGCATTATATGAAATAGATATAAATACAGGTAATACTAGTCGAAAAGTTACTATTAGTAATGCTACAAATGTAGATTGGGAAGATATATGTTTTGATAGTAATTATATTTACATAGGAGATATCGGAAATAATAGTGGCACAAGAACAGATCTAAAAGTATATAAAGTTTCCCTTTCAGATTATTTAACGACAACTAGTAATACTGTTACAGCTGAAGTTATCAATTATAATTATGCAGATCAAACAAGTTTTACAAGCAGTACTATTTTTACAAATTTTGATGCGGAAACCTTAATCTCTTTTGGCGATAAACTATATATTTTTACTAAGAATTGGGGAGATAGTAAAACCAAAATTTATTCTTTATCTAAAATACCTGGTACTTATCAAATTTCTAAAATTGACAGTTTTGATTCTCAAGGGCTCGTAACAGGAGGCGATTATAATTCTGCATCAAATGCTATTCTTTTGACAGGATATACTTTTGCCTCACCTTTTATTATTGAAATTAAAGATTTTAGCGCAACTAATTTTTCTGGTGGCACAATAACTCGTGATGTGTTACAAATACCATCTGGTAAATCTTTCCAAATAGAAAGCGTTGCTGCATTAAACATAAATCAGTATTACCTATCTGCCGAAGAAAGTACAACGGGAAGCTCTGGGCTTTATCAACTTGAAACAAGTAATCCATTAGAAATAGACGAATTTGAAAATGGAAATACTTTTATGTACCCAAATCCTGCATCTAACTCTATAAGCATTGAAACAAATTATTTATCTAAAACTGAAATCTATGATATGAGGGGTGTTTTGAGAAAAAGTTCCTCAAAAAAACAAATCAACATATCTGATTTAAGCAAAGGATTGTACATCTTGAAAATCAAAAACACCGAAAATAATAGGGTATTTATTAAAAAACTAATCGTTAATTAATGCTGTATTAACTTTTTTGATGTCTCTCTTTTAAAATAGCTTCCACATCTTTTAAGGTAAAACCCTTGGCTTGTAATAAAATGAGATAGTGAAAAAGCAAATCAGCCGATTCATTTAAAAACAGATTATCGTCATTATCTTTAGCTTCAATTACCACTTCTACTGCCTCTTCGCCTACTTTTTGAGCAATTTTATTCATGCCCTTTTTGAATAATGAAGCCGTGTAAGATTTATCCGTTGGGTTTGTTCTGCGATCTGTAATAACAGCTTCTAAAGTGGGTAAAAAGCTTTGTGCTTCATTGGTTTCATTCCAACAAGTATCAGAACCTGTATGACAGGTAGGCCCAACGGGATTGGCTTCAATTAAAAGGGTGTCATTGTCGCAATCGTTTTTTATAGAAGCCACAATTAAAAAATTGCCACTTTCTTCACCTTTTGTCCATAAGCGATTTTTAGTTCTGCTAAAAAAAGTAACTTTATTTAAGCTAACTGTTTTTGTGTAGGCTTCTTCATTCATATAACCCAACATCAATACTTTTCTAGTCGTTGCATCTTGAATGATTGTAGGTACCAATCCGTTTTGGTTTTTGTTAAAATCTATTTTCATAATCTTACAGGTATATTGTTATTTCTTAATTCTTTTTTTAAATCTATGATGTCTATTTCTTTAAAATGAAATACACTGGCAGCCAAGGCAGCATCAGCTTTACCATCTATAAAAGTATCCGTAAAGTGTTGCATATTTCCTGCGCCACCAGAAGCAATAATTGGAATATTTACCAACTCACTTAAATAGGCCAAGGCTTTGTTTGCAAATCCGTTTTTAGTACCATCGTGATCCATAGATGTGAATAAAATTTCACCCGCACCTCTTTCTTCAACTTCTTTAGCCCAATCAAATAATTTAATATCTGTTGGCACTTTACCCCCTACTAAATGAACAATCCACTCAGCATCAATTTGTTTGGCATCAATGGCAACTACGATACATTGACTTCCAAATTTTGCAGCCAAATCATTAATTAACTGCGGATTTTTAACTGCAGATGAATTAATAGATACCTTGTCGGCACCAGAATTCAGCAATATCTCTACATCCTCAACAGACGAAATACCACCACCAACTGTAAAAGGAATATTTATTGTTGAAGCCACACGCATCACCAACTCGGCTAATGTCTTTCTGCGTTGTTCCGTTGCCGTAATATCTAAAAATACCAATTCATCAGCACCACTATTGGCATAAATTTCAGCCAATTCTACAGGGTCACCAGCATCTCGTAAATCAATAAAATTGATACCCTTAACGGTTCTTCCGTTTTTAATATCGAGACAGGGAATAATTCTTTTTGTTAACATTTCTGTTTATAATAATTGTTTTTTATTTAAATACTGAGCACAAAATAGTTCTTTGATAACTCAATACTATAGTTTTTTCTGAAAATGAAAACCAAGAATTTTATAGCCTTGATTTAACCAAAATTTTATCCCCGAATTATTAGCTACATAACAATTCAGTTCCGATGCAATACAACCATTATTTTTGGCATATTCATAGACAAATTCCATCATTTTATTGCCAATATTTTGATTGCGATATTCGGGTAAAATAACAACATTATCAGGCTCTATATGTTTGCCAACATAATATTTAACCAGCAACCAAAAACCACAAATTCCAATTAACTTTTCATTGTCAAAAACACCGACACAGTAATATGAATTATTTTTCATCTCCTCTAATCTCAATTCTAGTATTTCTTTATCAGTATTTTCATTCAATAATCCTAGAAAAGGCAAAATAATACTCAAGTTTTCTTTTTCAATAAATTTGATTTTCATAATTCATTTTATAATTTTCTTATCACATTATTCTTTGTGATACAATTTAAACCTATAACCCTTGTTACAATATATAATTTTCAATTTGCTTCATACTAATTTTATGTTCATAAATGGCTTTGCCAATAATAGTACCTTCGCAACCCATTGCGGCTAATTTTGGCAATTCCTCAAAACATGAAATACCTCCAGAAGCTATTAATTTTATCTTAGGTGCTTCATTTAAAATCTTTTTATATAAATCAAAGCTTGGTCCTTGTAACATGCCATCTTTAGAAATATCTGTAGAAATAACATAACTAATACCTTCTTTTACATAGTTTTTAATAAAAGGGATGAGGTCTTCATCCGATTCTTCAAGCCAACCTCCAACGGCTACTTTTTCATTATTAGCATCGGCGCCTAAAATAATTTTATCAGCACCATAATTTTTTAACCAACTTTTAAAAGTTGAAGGATTTTTAACAGCGATACTTCCGCCTGTAATTTGGTTGGCACCCGATTCAAATGCAATGCGCAAATCGTCATCAGATTTTAATCCACCACCAAAATCTATACTTAAATTTGTATTTGAAGCAATGCTTTCCAATACTTTGTGGTTCACAATATGACTGGCTTTTGCACCATCTAAATCTACCAAATGTAAAAAATTTACGCCGTGAGCTTCGAACATTTTAGCAACTTCTAACGGGTTTTCATTATATATCTTTTGCGTGCTGTAATCTCCTTTTGAAAGACGCACACACTTTCCGTTAATGATATCAATGGCTGGTATTATTCTCATTTTATAATTCTAAAAAGTTTTTTAATATCTGTTCACCTGCTTTACTACTCTTTTCAGGGTGGAATTGTACGCCATAAAAATTATCTTTTTGCAATGCTGAGGCATATTTAATGCCATATTCAGTAGTTGCAATGGCTTCATCATTTAATGGCACATAAAAACTATGCACCAAATACATAAACTCTTTGTTATTGACATTTTTAAATAAATCTGATGTCAAATTTTCAATCTGATTCCATCCAATTTGTGGCACTTTTTTGCTAGCGTCAAATTTCACAACATCCACATCAAAAATATTTAAACCATTTGTGTCTCCTTCCTCACAATGTTTACACATCAATTGCATACCCAAACAAATCCCTAAAACAGGTTGCTTTAAAGTTGGTATCAGCGCATCTAAACCTGTTACTCTGAGTTTTTCCATAGCACTACTAGCCTCTCCAACACCAGGAAAAATAACTTTATCAGCAGTTTTTATTTCCTCGGCATTATCTGATAAGGTGGCTTCATAACCCAATCTTTGAATCGCAAACTTTATGGATTGAATATTCCCTGCGCCGTAATTAATAATGACAATTTTCATGTTTTGTTATTGATTGTTAGTTGTTGGTTGACAGCCAAAAACTATCAACCAAAAACCATTAACTTTATAGCATCCCTTTAGTACTTGGTAAAATCATTTTTTCTGAATCTCGTTTTACAGCTGCTTTTATGGCTTTGGCAAAAGCTTTAAATATCGCTTCAATCTTGTGGTGTTCATTCACACCTTCGGCTTTGATATTTAAATTACATTTTGCACCGTCTGTAAACGATTTAAACAAATGATAAAACATTTCTGTTGGCATTTCACCAATTTTTTCACGTTTAAAATCAGCATCCCAAACCAACCAATTTCGACCGCCAAAATCAATAGCCACTTGTGCCAAACAATCATCCATTGGCAAACAAAAACCGTAACGCTCGATACCTAACTTATTTCCCAAAGCCTTGGCAAAAACTTCACCCAAAGCAATCATGGTATCTTCAATTGTGTGGTGCTCATCAACTTCTAAATCGCCTTTTACTTTTATGGATAAATCCATATTGCCGTGACGTGCAATTTGATCGAGCATGTGGTCAAAAAAAGCAATGCCAGTCGAAATATCACTTTTTCCTGTACCGTCTAGATTTAGTTTGATATCAATTTTAGTTTCATTGGTATTGCGAGTCAGCTCGGCAGTACGACTTTCTAATTTTAAAAATTCATATATATCTTGCCAATCAATAGTTTCTAAAGCAATAAAAGCGTTTAAATCTTCTTTTTTTGCTGATATTTCTTCTCTTCCTAAATTTGTATTATTGTTGATAAAAATTCCTTTTGAACCAAGGTTTTTAGCCAACTCAACATCCGTTAAACGGTCACCTATAACAAATGAATTTTCTAAGTCATAATCGTCCGCAAAATATTGCGTCAAAAGACCTGTTTTGGGCTTTCTGGTGTCTGCATTTTCTGATGGAAAAGTACGGTCAATAATTACATTTTTAAACACAACACCTTCATTTTCGAATGACTTCATAATGAAGTTATGTACAGGCCAAAAATTATCTTCTGGGAAAGAATCAGTTCCCAGACCATCTTGATTGGTAACCATGACCAATTCGTAATCTAATTCTTTGGCGATTTTCCCTAAATAAGCAAACACTTTTGGATAAAAAATAATTTTATCAAAAGCATCAATTTGCTCATCTGCTGGCTCCTTAATCATGGTGCCATCGCGGTCAATAAATAGAATTTTCTTCATAATTCAATATCTTTTAATGCTTTCAGTAATTTCTTAATTTCACTTTTTGTACCAACCGTCAAACGTAAGGTGTTTTCGCACAAAGCTTGCGTTGTTCTGTTGCGAATAACAATACCGTTTATAATTAATTGATTGTACCTTTTATCGGCATCATCAACTTTAACGAGCACAAAATTAGCGTCTGTTGGGTAAATTTCTTCTATAAACGAAATCGTTTTTAGTTTTTCTACTAATTTGTCACGTTGTTCTATAATTCTGCCTATTTCGTTTTTTACCTTATTACGATTCAAAATCCGTTTCAAAGCTTTTTGCTGTGTCAATTCATTGACATTATAAGGTGGTTTAATTTTGTTTAAAATTGCAGTAATTTCTACAGAGGCATAACAAATACCCAAGCGTATTCCTGCCATTCCATAAGCTTTAGACAAGGTTTGTGTGATTATTAAATTCGGAAATTCATCTAATCTATCCAACCAACTTTTTTGTTCCGAAAAATCAATATAGGCTTCATCTATAACCACCAAACCATTAAATGATTTTAATAGTTTTTCAACTGCTTCATTGTTAAATGAATTTCCTGTTGGATTGTTTGGTGAACACAAAAACAATAGTTTAGAATTGACGTCTGCAACTTTTAAAATTTCATCTACATTGGGCTGAAATCTATCAGTAAGCAATACTTCTCTTTCTTCAATATTATTGATGTTTGACAACACTTTATACATACCGTATGTTGGTGGTAATGTAATAATATTATCTTGTTTGGGTTCGCAAAAGGCGCGAAAAATGAGATCTAATACTTCATCACTTCCATTCCCTAATAAAATCTGATTTGTAGGAATTCCCTTCAATTTAGACAACTCATTTTTAAGTGACGTTTGTTGCGGATCTGGATAGCGATTCACGCCATTTTCAAACGGATTTTCATTAGCGTCTAAAAAAATCATGGCAGTACTTAAATCCTTAAACTCATCTCTTGCCGATGAATAAGGTTTTAAATTTTTAATATTCTCCCTAACTAGTTTTTGAATATTCATTTTACTACTTTTTTTAACTTTTCTCTTTGTCATTGCGAGCCACGCTTTAGCGTGATGTGGCAATCTCAACCAATTAAAAAGATTACCACGTCGTCCCGATAGCTATCGGGTCTCCTCGTAATGACAACTACTTTAAACTATTTAAACGCAATGTCACGGCATTTTTATGTGCCTCTAAACCTTCGGCTTCAGCCATAATTTCTACTGTTTTACCGATATTTTGTAAACCCTTAGCGGATAACTTCTGAAAAGTAATCTTCTTTACAAAAGCATCTAAAGACACGCCGCCACTAACTTTAGCAAATCCACTTGTTGGCAAAGTATGATTGGTACCCGAAGCATAATCGCCAGCACTTTCTGGCGTATAGTCTCCTATAAAAACCGAGCCTGCATTTTGAATATTATCCACATAAAACTGCTCATCTTTACCACAAACAATTAAATGCTCTGGCGCATAATAATTGGCTAAAGCAATGGCTTGTTCTTTTTTTTCTACATAAATCAATTTTGAATTTTCTAAAGCTTTTTCGGCGATAGCCTGTCTTGGTAACACTGCTATTTGTACAGCTAATTGCAATTGCACATCCTTTATAAAATCGCAATCTGTACAGACCAAAACAACCTGACTATCCACACCGTGTTCAGCTTGAGAGAGTAAATCGGAAGCTACAAATCCAGCATTAGCTGTAGCATCGCAAACCACCATTAATTCCGATGGTCCTGCGGGCATATCAATCGCCACGCCTTCTTTTTGCACCAAGGTTTTTGCCAAGGTTACATAGCTATTTCCTGGGCCGAATATTTTATAAACCTGCGGAATGCTTTCGGTGCCAAAAGCCATCGCCGCAATGGCTTGCGCACCACCAATTTTAAAAATATTTATAATACCTAACAGTTGTGCCGTATATAATATTTCGGGTGCAATCTCTCCATTTTTATTTGGTGGTGTACACAAAACAACTGATTTACAATCGGCTATTTTAGCAGGAATACCCAACATTAAAACTGTCGAAAATAATGGTGCCGTACCACCAGGAATATACAATCCCACTTTCTCAATCGCTACGCTTTTTCGCCAGCAAGATATCCCAGGCATGGTTTCTACTACTTTTGTACTTTCTTGTTGTGCTTCGTGAAAGGTGTAAATATTTTTATAAGCCTGTTTTATGGCTTCTTTTAAAGCCTTTGAAACTTTAGCTTCTGCCGATGATAACTCATCTGCTGAAACAGCTAAATTTTGTAATACAACGCTATCAAACTTTTTAGAATAATCAAACAACGCACTGTCGCCTTTCTGCTTTACAGTGTCTAAAATAGTGGCAACCAATTGCTCTTTTTTAAAAGTATGCTGACTTTTAGGGCGTTCTAAAAGTGCTTTGAGATGCAGATTATCAGGATTTTTATAAATTTTCATACTCTCAATTTTATAGTACCATTTTTTCGATAGGAATCACTAATAATCCTTCAGCGCCATTGGCTTTTAATTCATCTAAAACTTCCCAAAACGATCCTTTATCGATAACTGTGTGAATAGAGCTCCAACCTTCTTCTGCCAAAGGTAAAACAGTTGGGCTACGCATGCCAGGTAATAATTTAATAATGGCTTCAATTTTATCATTAGGCGCATTCATCAAAATGTATTTTGATTTTCGTGCTTTTAAAACAGCTTGAATTCTAAATTGAAGTTTGTCTAAAATCTTTTGATTGTCATCAGAAATAGTAGACGACACAGCTAAAACCGCTTCGCTTTGCAACATCTCCTCCACTTCTTTTAAATTGTTTTTAAAAAGTGTGCTTCCGCTAGAAACGATATCGCAAATGGCATCGGCTAAACCGATATTCGGTGCAATCTCAACTGATCCATTAATAATGTGAATATCGGGGTTTACATCAAATTTTTTGAAGTATTCTTTTACCGTATTTGGGTACGAGGTCGCAATGCGTTTGCCATCTAAATCTTTAATACTTGTATAGAAAGTCTCTTTTGGCACGGCTAAAGAAACCCGGCATTTAGAGAAACCTAGTTTCTCTACGATGCCAATATCCGTTCCTTTTTCTATTAAAACATTCTCACCAATAATAGCGATATCTACCACGCCATCTCTCAAGTATTGCGGTATATCCCCATTACGCAAGTATAAAACTTCTAACGGAAAATTACTCGCCGAGGCTTTTAATTGGTCTTTTCCATTATCAATAGAAATACCACAATCTTTTAATAATTTAAGAGAATCTTCGTTTAATCTCCCTGCTTTTTGTACAGCAATTTTTATTTTTCTTTCCATAGTTTTAAGCAAAAAAAAGCCCGCCTATCAGGCGAGCTTTATATTTATTTTTTAATTTAAATTAATACAGCATCATGACACCCGATTTCTTTCGTTTGTTTGTAAATGATGATGATGTAAATTATTAAACATTATTTCTGTTTTGAATGGCAAATATATATATTTTATTTTATTATGTTAAAAAAAATAAAATATTTTTCCCTCTCCCAAAACTGTTTATGCAGTTTCGGGAGAACTATTGGCACAAGAGAGACGCTCAAGCCAGCAAAAGTAAAGCCTTAAATGTTTTGTCATTCTGAACCTTTCGACTGTCGCTCAAGACAGGCTAAAGTGAAGAATCTCTTAAGTAGCAAATTAGAGATTCCTCGTCACTCCTTTGGTGCTCTGTCGGAATGACAAAAAACCATCCTTCATTTTATTTTCCATTTATTATCAACAAATGCTTTAGCCTTACAAAGCATTGTAATAAATTTGCAAAAATCTAAATCCTAACGCATTTTTACCAATGGTTTTATTCTTCAACAAAAATACCCACTATTTCGCGGTTAAAAGTTCTAAACAAACACAAGAAAATATTGATAAACTCTGTTGGTTATTTGGCGATGCTACACATCTTTTAGACAATGACATCCAAGGTGTTTTTATTGGCCCACGGGTAGAAATGATTACACCGTGGAGTACCAATGCGGTTGAAATTACGCAGAATATGAACCTTGTCGGGATTGAGCGTATAGAACAATTCACAAAAGTAGCTAGCGCTAATGCGGATTTCGATCCGATGCTTCAGGTAAAATATACCGCATTAAATCAAGCTATTTTTACGATTGACGCCTTACCAAAACCCATTTTAGAAATTACCGATATAGAAGCTTATAACCAACAAGAAGGCTTGTCTTTAAACGACGAAGAAATTACGTATTTAAAAGACCTCGCTAAAAAATTAAAGCGCCCGTTAACCGATTCTGAAGTATTTGGTTTTTCGCAAATAAACTCAGAACACTGTAGGCATAAAATTTTTAATGGCACATTTGTTCTTGACGGAGAAACCATGCCAACGTCACTATTTAAACTGATTAAGAATACATCAGAACAAAATCACAACGGAATTGTATCTGCTTATAAAGATAATGTGGCTTTTGTAAAAGGTCCGAAAATTGAACAATGGGCACCAAAAAGTGCCGATAAACCCGATTTTTACGAAGCCAAAAATATAGATAGTGTTTTATCGCTTAAAGCTGAAACCCATAATTTTCCAACCACAGTCGAACCTTTTAACGGTGCCGCTACAGGTTCTGGTGGTGAAATCCGCGACAGGCTTGCCGGCGGAAAAGGGTCTTTACCTTTAGCAGGAACAGCGGTTTATATGACATCTTATTCGCGTTTAAAACAACGTACTTGGGAAACCATGCCAGAACGCCAATGGTTGTACCAAACACCCATTGATATTTTGATAAAGGCCTCAAATGGCGCATCCGATTTTGGTAACAAATTCGGACAACCTTTAATTTCTGGTTCTCTTTTGACTTTTGAACACGAAGAACACAACCGCAAGTTGGGTTTTGATAAGGTTATTATGCAAGCTGGTGGCATTGGTTTTGGAAAAGCACAAGACAGTTTAAAAGACAGACCAAAAACAGGTGATAAAATCATTATTTTAGGTGGCGACAATTACCGTATTGGTATGGGTGGCGCGGCTGTTTCATCTGCCAATACTGGCGATATGAGCAATCGCATTGAACTAAATGCCGTGCAACGCTCTAATCCCGAAATGCAAAAAAGGGCAGCCAATGCCATCCGTGCGATGGTAGAAAGCGATGTCAATCCCATTGTTTCCATTCACGATCACGGCGCAGGTGGCCATTTAAATTGTTTGTCGGAATTGGTTGAAGAAACCGGTGGTATCATTGCCATTAATAAATTGCCTTTAGGCGATCCTACCCTATCTGCCAAGGAAATTATCGGCAATGAATCGCAAGAACGGATGGGCTTAGTCATCCACAAAAAAGATGCTGATTTGCTAAAAAAAATAGCCGAACGCGAACGTGCACCATTTTATGAAGTTGGTGTGGTTACAGATGATGAACGTTTTACTTTTACATCCGATAAGGAAGATAAAAATCCGATTGATTTGGCTTTAAGCGATATGTTTGGCAGTTCGCCAAAAACGGTAATGACCGATGAAACGCTCGTTCAAAACTATCAAGATTTAACTTATAATATTGCAAATATTTACACCTATGCCAAAAATGTGTTACAGCTTGAAGCTGTGGCTTGTAAAGATTGGCTGACCAATAAAGTGGACCGTTGTGTTACCGGGAAAGTTGCCAAGCAGCAAACCTGCGGGCCTTTGCAACTCCCTTTAAATGATGTGGGTGTGATGGCTTTAGATTATAAAGGCCAAAACGGAATTGCTACGTCTATAGGTCATGCGCCATTAAGCGCTTTAATAGATGTAGAAGCTGGTTCTAGAAATGCTATTGCGGAGTCTTTAACCAATTTGGTTTGGGCGCCATTAGAAGACCAATTAAAATCGGTGTCTTTATCTGCTAACTGGATGTGGCCTTGTCGAAATGCTGGCGAAGATGTACGGTTGTATAACGCCGTTAAAGCGGTATCGGATTTTGCTATTGATTTGGGCATTAATATTCCGACCGGAAAAGATTCCTTATCGATGACACAAAAATATCCCGATGGCAATGTAATGGCACCTGGAACAGTCATTATTTCAGCTGGGGCGCATTGCAACGACATTACCAAAGTTGTTGAGCCCGTTTTAAAAACCGATGCTAACAACAAAATTTATTATCTGAATTTATCGAAAGACAGCTTTAAATTGGGGGGCTCAAGCTTTGCCCAAAGTTTGGATAAAATAGGTAGCGACACACCCGATATTAAAGATGCCGCATATTTTAAAAAGGCTTTTAATGCCATTCAGACTTGCATTTCAGACGGACTTATTACAGCCGGACACGATGTGTCGGCAGGTGGCCTTTTAACCTGTTTGTTAGAAATGTGTTTTGCTGATAATCAGCTTGGCGCTGAGATTAATTTATCTGCATTGAATGAAAATGATGCGGTTAAATTATTGTTTTCAGAAAATGCCGGATTGGTGGTTCAGACCAATCAGCCAGGAGCTTTTGAAGCGATTTTAAACAATTCACAAGTTGACTTTACGCAAATCGGATCTGCTATAAATAGTGCCAACTTGACTTTGATTAATGGTCTTGAAACCTACCTATTTAACATCGCAGAATACCGCGATTATTGGTTTGAAACCTCCTACTTATTAGACAGTCACCAATCGGGTAAAGCTAAAGCAGATGAGCGCTTTGCCAATTATAAAAATCAACCTTTACAATTTAAATTTCCTGAGAATTTTACAGGAAAATTGCCAAACGTCATTGCAAATAAAAATGCAGAAAGTCACCCTGAGCGGAGTCGAAGGGATTTTGAGCAAACAGATGAAGAGATTGCTTCATCCCGAGAAGTCGGGATTCGCAATGACGAAATGCGACCAAAAGCAGCGGTTATTCGTGAAAAAGGCAGCAACTCTGAACGCGAAATGGCGTACGCCATGCACCTTGCCGGATTTGACGTAAAAGACGTTCATATGACCGATTTAATCAGTGGCCGCGAAACTTTAGAAGACATCCAATTTATAGTAGCCGTTGGTGGTTTTTCAAACTCCGATGTATTGGGTTCTGCCAAAGGTTGGGCAGGTTCTTTTTTATACAATCCAAAAGCTAAAAAGGCTTTAGATAATTTCTTTGCCAGAGAAGATACTTTATCTCTAGGTGTTTGCAATGGTTGCCAATTGTTTGTTGAATTGGGTTTAATAACACCTAATCATCAAGAGAAACCAAAAATGTTGCACAATGATTCTGGTAAATTTGAATGTAATTTTACTTCTGTAGAAATACTTGAAAATAATTCGGTCATGTTATCTAGCCTTGCCGGAAGTAAATTGGGTATTTGGTCTGCACACGGTGAAGGAAAATTCAGTTTTTCTTACAAAGAAAGTCGCTATAATATTGCTGGTAAATATGGTTATGATGCTTATCCTGCCAATCCAAACGGATCAGATTTTAACACAGCTATGTTGACATCGGTTGACGGACGTCATACCGTAATGATGCCACATTTAGAACGCTCTACTTTTCCTTGGAATTGGGCGCATTATCCAAAAGACAGAAATGATGAAGTGAGTCCGTGGTTAGAAGCTTTTGTCAATGCAAAAGATTGGGTAGTAAAACATTAATAAAAGACGTATCTTGTGTTGGTCAAACAACTATAAATTATGACAAACGAAAATTACTTTTCTAGTAAAATGCTGAAAATGAACGAATCGGAATTGAAAACTTATTTCAATAACAGTTCTGATTATCAAGAAGAAGCTGTTTTAGCTGCTATTTGGGAGCTGGAAAAACGTGGTTTTGACAATCCTGAAATTCTCAACTTAAAAACCAAACTTGAAGCGCGTGAAATTGCGGCACCAATACAATCTAAAAGTGTAGCAATTGAGAAAATAGAACTTTACAGTTTTAATTTTATCATATTATTCGGTGTGTTATTTTCGGTCTTTGCAAGCAGTATTTTAATAGCACTAAACCTTATTCAGCTTAAAAATAAGGCGAAGTCACGATTGGCAATTTTTTCTGGTTTGGCTTATTCTTTACTGCAAGTTTATCTTATGGGTGCTTTAAAAATAACATCGCCAATAATAAGTGTTTTGACAAGTTTGTTAGGCTGTTATTTACTTTATCAATATTTTATAAAACCTGAGCTGAATTCTGATACTACTTACCAAACCAAAAGCTCATGGCAACCGCTACTTATTGGTTTTTTAATTTCATTACCTGTTGCCTATTTTTTGATGAAATCAATGGCTACAGCTATATAAAGTAAGAACTTACTTGATGCCCAACAAGCTTTTATTTATCCGTTTAACCAAACTTGGGCCCTCGTAAATAAATCCAGTATAAAGCTGTACCAAATCTGCACCTGCCTCTATTTTGTCTTGGGCATCCTCTGGAGAATGAATGCCACCCACGCCAATAATCGGAAAAGCCTTATCGGATTTTTCTGCTAAAAACCGAATCACTTCGGTAGCACGATTGGTTAATGGTTTACCACTTAAGCCGCCTGTTTCTTTTTTATTCTCGGACTTTAAGCCGTCTCTTGAAAGCGTTGTATTGGTCGCGATAAGGCCCGCAATTTTTGTGATTTTAACAATGTCTATAATGTCTAAAAGCTGACTATCGGCTAAATCTGGGGCTATTTTTAAAAGGATTGGTTTTTGTTTTGATTTATCATTATTGGCGTTTTGTAAAGCCTGTAATATTTCTGTGAGCGGTTTTTTATCTTGTAAGGCTCGTAAATTTGGTGTGTTTGGAGAACTGACATTCACAACAAAATAATCGACCACATCAAAGAGTTTATCAAAACAAATAAGATAATCATCAACGGCCTTTTCATTGGGTGTGATTTTGTTTTTACCAATATTCCCACCAATAATTACATCTGTTTTACGATGTTTTAAACGTTCGGCTATCACTTCTACCCCATCATTATTAAAACCCATACGGTTGATAAGCGCATTGTCTTTTTTTAACCGAAACAAACGTCTTTTAGGATTCCCAGATTGTGGTTTTGGTGTGACGGTACCTATTTCTACAAACCCGAATCCAAAAGCACCCAATTCATCAAACAACACGGCGTTCTTATCAAACCCAGCTGCCAATCCTACAGGATTTTTAAAATGCAATCCGAAAAGGTTGCGCTCTAAATTTTTATCGGTTAAACCAAAATTCGCTTTTATCAGCACACTAAAACCAGGGATTTTAAACAGTATTTTAAGCGTCGCAAAAGTGATATGATGAATCAACTCTGGATGAAACAGAAATAATATGGGGCGGATTATAGTTTTGTACATTCGCTAGGTTCAAATAGGCTTTGACTACGCTCAGCCTGACATTTGCATGGATATTGTTAAATTCCTTCGACTCCTCCTTCGACTTCGCTCAGGATGACAGTTCAGGATGATAATTAGATTATTGATAAAAAGATTCCTCGTCGGTACTTTGTACCTCTGTCGGAATGACAAATCATATAAATTTTATCTTAAACTTGCGCCTAATTTATTTTCAAAAGCACCTTGCAATTTTTGCATGATACCTTCTATTTGCTTTTCATCTAAAGTCTTTTCTTCGTCTTGTAGCATAAAACTTACCGCATACGATTTCTTGCCATCGGGTAAATTTTTGCCTTCATACACATCAAATAAATCAATAGATTTTAAATAACTGCGCTCTGTCTCTTTTGCCAAACGATAGATATCTAAGAAAGTGGTTTCGTTATTTATAAGCAAAGCTAAATCGCGTTTTACTTCAGGAAATTTTGAAGGTAAACTCACTTTTATTGATTTATTTTGCGCTAATTTTAACAAAGCCGACCAATTAAAATCGGCGTATAAGACCTCTTGCTTAATGCCAAAATCTTTTGTGATATTTGATTTTACAACACCAAAATCTACCACTTTAATTTTTCCTAAGCTCAAACTTAAACCCTCAGAAAACACATCGTTTTTAGTTGGTTTAGGTTTAACTTCTGTTGCGCCTAACCTATGTAGCAGCATTGTTACAATCCCTTTAAGGTAAAAGAAATCTGACTGTTGTGCCGTAGAATTCCATACCAATGGCAATTTGTTGCCTGTTATAAATAAACTTAAATGTTTTTCTTCTTGGTATTTATCATTGAATTTATGATAGGTTTTACCAAATTCAAACAATTTTAAATCTTTATTTTTTCTATTGATATTAAACGAAACTGTTTCTAAACCACTAAACAACATTGATTGACGCATTACTGATAAATCTTGACTTAGCGGATTTAAAATAGTAACATTTGCATCGGCGTTTATTTGATCAGAATAATCAGTATAATTAGGCTTTGTGAGCGAATTTGCCATCGTTTCAAAAAAACCTGAATTGATGAGTTGTGTTGAAACTATATTTTGAATTTTTTCATTCTTTTGCTCAACAGAAGACGTAATAGACATGTTTAATTTTTCTGAAAACTCTACGTTGTTATAGCCATAAACACGCAATATTTCTTCAAAAACATCTACTTCTCTTGTTACATCAACACGGTAAGCCGGAATTGTAAGGTTTAATCCTGTTTCTGTGTGGTTATTAATTTTTATATCTAACGATACCAATATGTTCTGAATGATATCTGAATCAATGAAATGGCCAATTAATTTATTCATCCTTTCATAAGACAAGAATATTTGAAAATCGTCAATTTTATTTGGGTAAATATCAATTATTTCTGAAGAAATTTTACCGCCTGCCAATTCATGAATCAAAATAGCCGCACGTTTTAGTGCGTATTCTGTAATATTAGGATCGATACCACGCTCAAAACGGAAAGAGGCATCGGTATTTAAAGCATGTCTTTTAGCCGTTTTACGGATACTTACAGGATTAAAATAAGCACTCTCTAAAAATATAGCTGTTGTGTTTTCATTAATACCAGATTCTAATCCGCCAAAGACACCAGCAATACACATCGGGTTTTCTTCGCCATCACATATCATTAAATCTTCTTGATGAAGCGTGCGTTCAACACCATCTAAGGTTGTGAATTTGGTACCTTCTTTTAAGGTTTTAACGATGACTTTATTCTTTTTTATTTTATTGGCATCAAAAGCATGAAGTGGCTGCCCAAGATCGTGAAGTACAAAATTTGTAATATCCACAACATTATTAATCGGCGTTAGACCAATGGCATTTAATCTGTTTTTTAGCCATTCTGGCGATTCGGCTATTTTAATATCGGTAATACTCAAACCAACATATCTGGGTGCACGAAGATTATCTTGCACATCTATGTCAATTTTAAAAGTGCGTTCTTCTACATGAAAATCGCTTACAGAAGGTGTAATCAATTTTGAGTTAATGCCTTGTTGGGTAAGCCCTGCCCTTAAATCGCGCGCCACGCCTAAATGGCTCATGGCATCGGCACGATTGGGCGTTAAACCAATTTCTATTGTGTAATCGGTTTCTATATTAAATACTTTAGCAGCAGGTGTACCCGCTTTTAAAGAATTGTCTAAAACCATAATGCCGTCGTGAGATTTTCCTAAACCCAATTCATCTTCGGCGCAAATCATTCCAAAACTTTCCTCACCTCTTATTTTACTTTTCTTAATTATAAAAGCCTCGCCTTTATCATCATATAAAGTAGTGCCAACAGTTGCTACAGGAACCGTCTGACCTTTAGCCACATTAGGTGCACCACAAACAATTTGAACAGGAACACCATCACCTAAATCTACAGTAGTTACATTTAATCGATCGGCATTTGGATGCTTTCCGCAAGTCAACACTTTGCCAACAACAATGCCTTTTAAACTTCCTTTAATGCTTTCAATGGCTTCTACGCCTTCTACTTCAAGACCTAAATCGGTTAAAATTTCACTAACCTTGTTTATATCTAAATCTATAGGTAAGTATTTTTGTAACCACTTGTAAGAAATCTTCATTCTTTTTTACTTATTTTTAGGATGCAAAGATAAACAATACAATTAAGAGAAACTTAACTGATTATTACATTTTTTAAGCATGAGTAAAGAGTTTTATATATAGATTAATTTTACTACTTTGCAAACTAGAAACTTTATAAAAATATGACAACTAAAATAACACGCCTCTTTGATTTTGCTTACTATCAATTAGAAAATGGAGGTCTAGATAATGCCTTTTCTACAAAGAAAAATGGTGTTTGGGAATCTACTTCATCTCAAGAACTCATAAATAAAGCTAATAAAGTAAGTAGGGCTTTTTTGAAATTGGGTATAAAACCTAATGATAAAATTGCTGTTATATCTAGCACAAACAGAACAGAATGGGTTGTTATGGATATTGGCGTATTACAAATTGGCGCTCAAAATGTGCCTGTCTACCCTACAATTGCGGCAGCCGATTATGAATATATTTTTAATCACGCCGAAGTGACTTATTGTTTTGTTTCTGATGAAGAAGTTTATCAGAAAGCCAAAATTGCTAAAGAGAAAGCACCCTTGCTTAAAGAAATATATTCTTTTGATGACATTGAAGGATGCTGTAATTGGCAAGAGTTTTTAGAGTTTGGCGCAGATGACTCTTTACAAAAAGATGTTGAAGTAAGAAAAAATAAGGTTAAGCCATCCGATTTAGCCACTTTTATTTATACTTCTGGAACTACAGGAAGACCTAAAGGTGTGATGCTTTCTCATGAAAATGTGGTAAGTAATGTATTGTCATCAAGCAATAGGTTTCCTATTATTGTTGACAGTCCTAAAGCGCTGAGTTTCCTCCCTCTTTGTCATGTATTTGAACGCATGATTTTGTATTTATATCAATATTTAAATGTTGCTATCTATTTTGCAGAAGGTCTTGATAAAGTAAGTATTAATATTAAAGAAGTAAAACCAAATTTATTTACAGCTGTACCCCGATTACTTGAAAAAATGTACGATGCCATCATTGCGAAAGGCACTGAACTAACTGGTATAAAAAAAGCTTTATTCTTTTGGGCTGTAGATTTAGGTCTTAATTATAAACCTTACGGCGAAAATGGCTGGTGGTATGAACTTAAATTAAAAATTGCTCGTAAGCTTATTTTTGTAAAATGGCAAGAAGCACTTGGCGGTAATATTAGCACATTGGTTTCTGGTAGCGCCGCTTTACAACCCCGTTTGGCAAAAGTTTTTTGTGCAGCAGGTATTCCGATAATGGAAGGCTATGGACTTACAGAAACATCACCTGTTATTACTGTAAATATGTATAATGACAACATGCAACGTATTGGTACTGTGGGGAAAGTCATTGAAGGTGTTGAGGTAAAAATTGCCGAAGATGGCGAAATTTTATGCAAAGGTCCCAATGTTATGATGGGTTATTATAAAGATCCTAAAATGACTAATGAAGTTATTGTTGATGGCTATTTTCATACGGGAGATAAAGGCGAATTTGATGCTGATGGTTTCTTAAAAATAACTGGACGGAAAAAAGAAATATTTAAAACCTCTGGAGGTAAATATATTTCGCCAGCTCTTTTAGAAAACGAAATGAAACAATCGTTATTTATAGAACAAATATTGGTTGTTGGCGAAGGTCAAAAAATGCCAGCAGCTATAGTTCAACTTAATTTTGCTTTTGTAAAAGAATGGGCTAAACGCCATCTAGAAAACGAATTTGATTCAATTAATGATTTGATTGCCAACCAAAAAGTCATAGATCGCATCCAAGAAGAAATTGATAAAGGAAACGAAGGTTTTGGTAATTGGGAAAAAATTAAGCGCTTTGAATTAACACCCGATGTTTGGGGTGTTGATAACGGTTTATTAACCCCAACTATGAAACCTAAACGTGAAGTTATTTTGAAAAAATACGCCGATTTATATAACAAAATTTACGCTTAAAAAACTATCTTTGTTCACCTCAATTAAAAATTATACATGGAGCAATTTATAGTTTCTGCACGAAAATACAGACCTCAAATTTTTGAAGATGTTGTTGGGCAACAAGCCATTACAAACACCTTAGAAAATGCTATAAAAAGCAACCATTTGGCGCAAGCCCTTTTGTTTACAGGCCCTAGAGGTGTTGGCAAAACCACTTGTGCAAGAATATTAGCCAAGCGTATAAATCAGAAAGATTTAGAGCAAATTGATCCAGACGAAGATTTTTCTTTCAATATTTTTGAATTAGATGCCGCCTCAAACAATTCTGTTGATGATATCAGAAATTTAACCGATCAAGTTAGAATCCCGCCTCAAACGGGCAATTATAAAGTCTATATAATTGATGAGGTACATATGTTAAGTCAGGCCGCTTTTAACGCCTTTTTAAAGACCTTAGAAGAACCACCTGCGCATGCCATATTTATTTTAGCCACTACCGAAAAGCATAAAATCATTCCAACCATTTTATCGCGTTGTCAGATATTCGATTTTAAACGGATTGGTGTTTTAGACATTAAAAATTATTTAATTAAAATTGCCAAAATACAAGGTATTGATGCCGAAGATGATGCCTTACATATCATCGCTCAAAAAGCCGATGGTGCTTTACGCGATGCCCTCTCTACTTTTGATAGGGTTGTAAGTTTTACAGGTGCTAAATTAACCCGATTGGCTGTTATAGAAAACCTGAATGTTTTAGATTACGAAGTCTATTTTAACACAACAGATTTAATTTTAAAACACAACATTCCGCAATTGTTTTTAGCCTTTAATACAGTACTTGATAAAGGTTTTGAAGGTCATCATTTCATAACAGGATTGGCGTCACATTTTAGAGATATTTTAGTAGCCAAAGATGCTGCAACTGTAAACTTATTAGAAGTTGGCGATGGCGCCAAAGAACTATATTTGAATCAGGCAAAAGCCTGTGATGTTCCCTTTTTGCTTAAAGCGATTGAATTGGCTAACACCTGTGATTTAAATTACAAAACAAGTAAAAATCAGCGACTATTAGTAGAACTTACTTTGATGCAACTGGCTTCTATAAATTTTGACTCTAATTTATTAGACGAAAAAAAAAAGTCTAAACCCTTTATAATACCCGCTACTTTTTACAAAGAATCGGTTTCTGAAAAAGACATCATTCTTGAGAAAAATTTTGAAGAACCTAAAGAGAATTACGCCGTTCCAAATAAAGAAGAACCTGCTTCAAAACCAACTGATTCGCAAAAAGACAAGATTTCTAATAAAATTGACATTAAAGCACCCGTTTTAAAAAAACCCATACTTAACATTCCTAAAAGAAGCGGATCGGCCCTATCATTAAAAAGTCTTATCAGTAAAGAAAAGACAATAAACACTGCAACAAACGATACAAAACAAAAAGATTTACCAAGAACCCCATTTACTGAAGATCAATTTTTTAAAATTTGGAACATGCATCTAGAACATCTGGACGTTATTGGAGAAAAAATAATGCTTTCGATTTTAAACTCTAATAAACCCCAAATTAAAGATGACATCATTAAAGTTACCTTTCCTAATAAGGGCATGCAAATTTCGTTTAACAAAGGTAAAACGCCCTTACTTGAACGTTTACGTAAAGAACTTAACAATTACAAAATAGACTTTAAAGTAATTGTAAATAAGGCTGCTACAAAAGAATATATTTATACTTCTCAAGAAAAATACATAGCTCTTAAAGAAAAAAACCCTAATATTGAAATTCTTAAAAAAACCTTTAAGTTAGATTTATAGGGTATTGCGCATCTTTTCTTATATTTAACAACTTAAACTGCTATTCAATTTGGACTATTATAGATTAATGACATTACTTATTGGTTTTTTAATAGTTGCCTTAGCTTCTAATCAGATTGCTATTGTCTTTCAAAAAATTAAATTCCCATTAATAACGGGCTTAATAATAACTGGAATCATTTCGGGTTCTTCACTTCTAAACTTTATAGAAAAAGAAACTTTAGACGATTTATTATTTTTAAATGAAATTGCCCTTGCCATTATAGCATTTTCGGCAGGGTCTGAATTGTATCTAGACGATTTAAGAAGCCGTCTTAAAAGTATAAAATGGATGGTTATTGGGCAATTATTAATAACGTTTATTTTAAGTAGTAGCGTTATTTATTTAACAGCACAATACATCCCATTTATGGCATCATTACCCGCCCCTGCTAAACTTGGAATTTCCTTGCTTTTTGGAACAATTTTCGTGGCGCGATCGCCTTCATCTGCCATAGCTGTAATAAACGAAATGCGCGCCAACGGCCCATTTACTAAAACAGTTTTGGGTGTAACTGTTGTAAAAGATGTATTGGTAATTATATTATTTGCCATTTGTTTTTCTTTGGCTAAAACATTGATTAATGGAGAAGAAATTGGATTTTTCTTCTTATTTCTGCTCATTGTAGAACTTATAACTTCTATAGGGCTTGGCTATTTAGTTGGTAAATTATTACAAATTCCGTTTTCACTCAAACTAAATCAAAACATTAAAGCTGGTTTTGTTATTTTATTAGGTTACGGTATTTATGTTTTTGCCGGTTTTGTAAAAACTTATTCAATAGATTGGTTTCATCATGAAATAATATTAGAACCATTATTAATTGCCATAATTGGAAGTTTTATTTTGACAAATTATAGCAATCATCGTATTGAATTTTCTGAATTGTTGCGAAAAATAAGTCCCATTATTTACATCGTATTCTTTACATTAACAGGTGCTTCCTTATCGTTTCAAACGCTAATAAGTGTCTTTGGTATAGCCGTTGGTTTTTTTGTGTTGCGACTTGTCTCCCTGTTTTTTGGAGGTATATTTGGGGTTTATGCTGCCAAAGATGATACAAAATATGCTCCTATTGCATGGATGCCCTATTTAACCCAAGCTGGTGTGGCATTAGGTTTAGCCACAATTATATCACACGAATTCCCTACATGGGGTTATGAATTTGAAACAATTATTATTGCAGTAATTGTTTTAAATCAATTGGTTGGTCCACCGCTATTTAAATGGTCATTAAATTATGTAAAAGAAAGTCATCTTCGTGCTAAAACATCAGAATCCGATTCTTCTAGAGATGCTGTAATTTTTGGCGTAGAAAACCAATCTATCGCTTTAGCGCATCAATTAACAAAAAACAATTGGCAGGTAAGAATGGTGACATCAATTGAAAATTTTGTAGAAAAATATCCCGAACTAAATATTGTCGTGGTAAAAAGTTTGTCAAAACCCGATTTAAAAATATTAAATCTAGACCTAACAGAAGCTGCTATTTTAATGTTAGATGACAATCGGAATCTTGAGATTGCCACACTTATATTTGAACATTTTGGCACAAAAGATATTATTGTGCGTTTAAATGAGCGCATTAACTTTGATAAATTCCATAAGCTAGGTGCTAAAATTATTGATCCATCTACGGCTATTGTAAGCCTATTAGACCACTTTGTGCGCTCACCAAATGCTACCACACTTTTATTGGGTATGGATAAAGGTCAGGATTCTATTGATATAGAAATTTTAAATAAAGATATTGCTGGTTTGCGCTTACGCGATTTGCGCTTGCCTTCTGATGTCATTATGCTTTCATTAAAACGTAGAGGACAATTTATTATTTCGCATGGTTACACACTGTTGCGTGTTGGCGATATTGTAACATTGGTAGGCTCTAATAAAAGTCTCGAAGATCTTAAAACCAAGTTTAGCAACTAATTTTTCACCTCACTAAAACTGCAAAAAAGCATTTCCGACCTCTCCAAAGGATAGGTAATAACAAAAACGGCAACACAGAGCATTGGTGAATTATTAAGATAAAACTACACTTCAATATTTTTGTCATAAGGAATGACGTCTAAAATATGTTTTATAGCATTAACCCTTGCTTCGGTTTTTCTATTAGCGCGTATCACTTTCCATGGTGCTATCTGGGAGCTTGTTTTGGCAAACATTTCGTTTTTATAAAAAGTGTATTTATCCCATAAATCTTGAGCATGTTCATCAACTTTTGACATCTTCCATTGTTTTAACGGACTGTTTTTAATATCTTCAAAACGGCTCGCTTGTTCTGTTTTAGATATAGACATGTAAATCTTTACAATCTGAATATCAGATTCAGCAATCATACGTTCAAAGTCGTTTACCTGATTCATAAAAATTTGATATTGATGCTCACTACAAAACCCGTTTACAGGTTCTACCACCGCACGATTATACCAACTTCTATCAAAAAAAACAATTTCGCCTGCTTTTGGAAATTCGGAAAGATAACGTTGAAAATACCACTGACCTTGTTCTTCTATAGATGGTTTTGGCAATGCAACATCATAATAATGCCTAGGATTTAAGCGTTCGGTAATACGTCTTATAGCACCACCTTTTCCAGCACCATCACGGCCTTCAAAAATAACAATAACACGTTTATTATTATTTATTACCCAAGTGTGCATTCTAATAAGTTCTAATTGTAACTTATTAAGGTCTTTCTGATATTTTACATAGCGCAATGCTTTTGTTGTACTAAAAGGTTTTGAATTAAATAAAGATAATATACCTTTATTAGAATTCAATTTATCCACATCACTTTCTAAAAAGCTCTTTTCCATAGCATTACTCTTTATTATGTCTTGATGATCTAAAATAACGAACTATAATATTTGGATCTGGTATTAAATTTAGCTTCGTTTCTTTTTTATCGTCATAATCAAATTGAGAAAGTACATACCGAATACTTTCTAAACGCGCTGCCATTTTATCGTTGGTTCTTACAATTATCCAAGGGCTGTAAGACATGTGTGTTTTGCTAAACATTTGTTCTTTATAATAAGAATATTTATCCCATAATTCTTGTCCTTTTTGATCTACTTGGCTAAATTTCCATCGCTTAAGCGGATTATTATTGCGTGAATCGAAACGTTTGAGTTGTTCTTCTTTAGATATAGACAACCAGAATTTAATAATGATGACGCCATCTTCATACAACATGTGCTCAAATTCGGGCACTTTATAGATAAATTGTTTGTACTGTTGCTCATCACAAAAATTCATAACGGGCTCTACCACGGCGCGATTATACCAACTTCTGTCAAAAAAAACAATTTCGCCTCTATTTGGTAAATGTTTAACGTAACGTCTAAAATACCACTGCCCGCGTTCTATTTCTGTAGGTTTATTTAAGGCTACCAATCTTACTGAACGTGGATTTAAATGCTCTGTAAATCGGCGGATATTACCCCCTTTACCAGCCGCATCACGCCCTTCGAAAATTATGACAACACGCTTTTTGTTATTCATAACCCATTGCTGCAACTTTACAAGTTCTATTTGCAACAATTCTAAATCGGCTTCATACTCTAAAATACGGTCGACTTTTGAAGTGCCTATTTTTTTTTCAGAAAGTTTTTGTCTTAAATCTTCGGTAGAACTAATCTCTAAAAAATCTTGCGCTGTTAATTTATGCTTTTGAGAACTCATTAAATTCCTTTTTTAAATACAAAATATTTGAACTGTGATTCATTTTCATTGGTTTTGAATTTATTTTTAACATTTTTTGAGGAGGTGAAATATAGGGAATCCCTAATCCCAATCCTCTTAAAATAAATAATACACCAATAATTATTACAAATATAGGAATTGCCTTTTGAATTTTGTTTCTAAGTGACACTTTTAAAAAATTTCCAAAAATAAGCGCTGCCGTCATCATAGGAATTGTGCCCAATCCGAAAAGTATCATATAAACAGCACCATTAAAACCAGACCCTGTTGAAACAGCTCCAAACAAGGCCATATAGACCAATCCACAAGGTAGCAATCCGTTTAAAATACCTATTGAAAAGAAGGCTTTTAATGACGATTTTTTGAGATATAAACCCAACCCCATTTTTACCTTTGATACAAGACTAAAAATGGGTCTTGTGATTTTAATTTTTTGTAAAATTGAATTCGGAATAATGACAACTAATATCATTAAAACACCTATTAATACAGATAAATTTTGTTGTAATCCAGCTATATACAGCCCTTTACCTAACAAACCAAAAAGTAAACCAATAGTGGTATAACTGAGAAGTCTTCCTAAATGATATAACAATGTTTGGGCAATACTCTTTACTTTATTATCTCTATTTAATGGCAAAACAAAGGCTATTGGGCCACACATACCTAGACAATGAAAACTGCCTAGCAATCCTAAAAATAATGCTGTAGCTAACATGTTTAAAAAATATAAATGGTTTTATACATATAACCTTTTGTATTGTAGCGCCAATCTATGCTTATATTGTATTTGCCAGCAACCAAATCTTTATTTGAAATAAAAAAAGTATTGTCTGTCAATTTAATGTCTTCCTTAAAATCGAGTTTTACATTTGAAGGTCTCAAAAATTTAATGTCTCCGCTAATTTTAGAAGCTTCAAATTCTTTTGGAAAAACAATATTTAAACCAAGTTCTGATTTAATTATCTTGACGTTTTCTATCAATTTGTTGGCATTTTCTTCCTTATCAATTTGTTCTTGATAATTAAGTTCGTCTTTATAATAATCGTCTGCTACTAGATGATGTTCGTATTTATCGTAAACAGAAGCGCGGTACACATATTGTAAAATAAATACCATAAACACTGCCATAACAATAACAATAGCCGTACCCCAATTTATCTTTATTTTCATATTTTTAATTTAATAGGCCTTAAATATACCCTTTTAATTTATCCTTAAAGGCGATGGGAAATTGGTTGTTGTTGTTTCTATTAATTTATCGCCTTGATAAATACCTACTTCTAATTCAACTTTTGATGATGATAAATCTTTTTTATCAATCGTAATAAAGATTGTGCCTTCTGTCAATTTATTGTTATCTAAACTAATCTTACCTCCTATTACTTTTAAAAATCCCTTTTGCGTTATCAATTTTATTTGAAGGTCTTTAAAATTAGTGACGGTTTTATTAACCAAAGTAAATGTATAAACATTGGTAACTGTTGTTTCTGTTGTGGTAAACATCTGTCCTGGTAATCTTAAAACAGTTGCTTCAATATCGCTACGCAAAAATAAAAGGGTTACCAAAGCAATTATCATCAAGCTTAAAACAACAACATAACTTTTTATTCTAAGGTTGAATTTGAACTTTTCGCCTTTGGCGATGTTATTTTCTGAAGCATAACTTATCAATCCTTTTTCAAAGCCTACGGTATCCATAATCTCATCGCAAGCATCTATACAAGCTGTACAATTTATACATTCTAGTTGTGTGCCATTACGTATATCTATCCCTGTAGGACAAACATGAACGCATTGTTTACAATCGATACAATCGCCAAAGCCTTTGTCTGCTCTGTCTTCGTCTTTTCTTAATTTAGAGCGTCCTTCTTCACTTTCGCCACGATTATAATCGTAAGCAACAACAACAGAATTATCGTCTAACAAGACGCCTTGTAACCTTCCGTAAGGACAGGCTATAATACACACTTGTTCTCTAAACCATGCAAAAACAAAAAAGAAAACCAAAGAAAATACACCCAATTTTATAAGTATATCAATATGATTTGAAGGTCCTTCAAAAATATATTTTAGCAATTCATCACTCCCAATAAAATAGGCTAGAAATACATTTGCTATACCAAATGATAGGATGTAAAAAATAAACCATTTTGAACTTTTTTTAAGTACTTTTTCGGTATTCCAAGCTTGTTTATCGAGTTTAATTTGTTTGCTTCTATCGCCTTCTATGAGGTATTCTATTTTGCGAAACACCATTTCCATAAAAATGGTTTGTGGGCAAATCCAACCACAAAAAATACGTCCAAAAATTACAGTAAATAGAATGACAAATACTACACCAATAAGCATTGATATTACCAACAGATAAAAATCTTGTGGCCAAAAAGGTTGTCCAAAAATATTGTACTTCCCCTTTAAAACATTAAATAATAAAAACTGGTTTCCGTTTATTTTAATGAATGGTGCACTTACTAAAGCAACAAGTAAAACCCAACTAATTAGAGTTCTATATTTATAATAAATTCCTTTGGGCTTTTTAGGATATATAACGTTGCGGTCACCATCTTCATTAATGGTACCTATAGAATCCCTAAAATTATCTTTATCCTGATTTATCATTGCTTCTGATTAAAAAAAGGCTACCTAAAATTAAGATTACAAATGTACAACAGATTAAAAATTTGTTATGAAACATTTATAACAAAACCCTATGGAAGCCTTCCTACTACTAACTAAAAAAATCAAAAACACATTAATGCATTTCCAGAACGAAAACACACTACTGTTTTGTCCACACTATATCGCCTTCAGAAGCTTTTGGATTGGCGGGTGTTGTGCCTTGCAAAGAAATGACATAACTAGCCACCTGTTGTATTTGCATTGGTTTAAAAGACCCTTTCCAAGGAATCATTCCCTTACCAGGACGTCCACCTTCTGAAATAGTATGATATATTTTTTCTATACCGCCACCTAAAATCCAATGGTCATCGGTAAGATTTGGTCCAATACCACCACCGCCATCAGCCATATGACAGGCTAAACATGTTGCCTCAAAAATAGTTTTACCAGCGGCTAAATTTTCGGCATCAGTAAATAAAACAACATCAGTTTTAAACAATTCTGGATGCGCTGTTTTGTATGCTTCAATATCTTTATTTGCTTGTTCAACATCATTTACAAACTCTTTATCTTGACTGTATTCTTCTGAATTTGTAAAAACTTGCACGTAATAAAAGATGCCGATAATAATTGTAATATAAAATCCGTAAAGCCACCATGGAGGCAAAACATTGTTTAATTCTCTAATACCATCATAATCATGATCGGTCATTACTTTGTCTTCTTGCCCAAGCTCGTTGGCTTTGGTTAACGATTTCATTAATCGTTTTATAAATGATTGTTCTTTATTTGTAGTCATAGTTTTAAATTTTAAGAATCTAAAGGCATTTTACTGTGATCTTTTATATCTTTTTTAGGTATTTTATTTACAATGACAAGCATCGTAACAAATACTGTAAAAAATAATACAAGAGAGATAATAGGATAAATTTCTATCCCACCAATACCTTCAAAATAATGTTTTGCAAAACGTATCATATTTTTATTTTAATGCCGTTTTATTGGCTTTAATATCAGTTCCCAAACGTTGTAAGTAAGAAATTAAAGCAACTATTTCTTTATCTTTAATATTACTGTTAACATAAGACTTTTTAAACTCAGGATCTTGCATTAAATTATTTTCGATTTCTAAAGCTTGATTTTTCAACAAGTATAAAGCTTTGTCCATTTCGAAATTCGTATAAGGCACGCCTAATGTTACCATAACATCCATCTTTTTGACAGTTAAAGACACATCTAAATCGGTTGTGGCTAACCAAGGATAACGAGGCATAATTGAACCTGGAGATGTAGATCTAGGATCTATCATATGGTTAAAATGCCAGTTGTCGTTATATTTTTGACCTATGCGATGTAAATCTGGACCAGTACGTCTTGACCCCCATAAGAATGGATGGTCATAAACAAACTCACCTGCTTTAGAATACTCGCCATAACGTTCAACTTCTGAACGGAATGGGCGGATCATTTGCGAATGACAGTTGTTACAGCCTTCTCTAATATAAATATCGCGTCCTTCTAATTCTAAAGGTGTATATGGTTTAACACTAGATATTGTAGGAATGTTTGACGGCACAACTAGAAGTGGTACAATTTCTACAGCACCACCTATTAAAACAGCAACTGTTGTTAAAACAGTAAATAAAACTGTTTTACGTTCAAGCCAAGAATGTAAACCTTCGCCTGCCAATCTGCCAGAACTGATAGGTTTAAGCGCTGGCGCTTCTGCTAATTCATCTTCTATAAATTCACCTTTTTTAATAGTTTTAAAAACATTGACTGCCAGTAAAATAAATCCTGTCAAATAAAGTGTCCCTCCAAAAGCACGCATCACATACATCGGCATAATCTTGGTAACGGTTTCTAAAAAATTCCCGTAAACCAAAGTGCCATCTGGATTAAATTCTTTCCACATAGAAGCCTGCATAAAACCAGCTACATAAAGAGGAACGGCATATAATAAAATACCAATTGTGCCGATTAAGAAATGGGTATTTGCTAATTTCTTAGAATATAATTCGGTTTTCCACAGTTTTTGAACCAACCAATATAAAATACCCGAAATCATAAATCCGTTCCAAGCCAAAGTACCAATATGTACGTGGGCAATAATCCAATCTGTATAGTGTGTTATGGCATTAAGACTTTTAAATGACAACATTGGCCCTTCAAAAGTGCTCATCCCATATCCAGTAATGGCAACAACAAAGAATTTTAAAATAGGATTTTCTCTTACTTTATCCCAAGCACCACGCAGAGTTAGCAGTCCGTTTATCATACCACCCCAAGATGGAAATATAAGCATTATAGAAAATACAGTACCCAAATTTTGAGCCCATTCTGGCAGAGCTGTGTATAATAAATGATGTGGTCCTGCCCAGATATAAATAAAGATTAATGACCAAAAATGGACAATAGATAATTTATATGAATAGACTGGTCTGTTGGCGACTTTAGGTACAAAATAGTACATCAAACCAAGTACGGGCGTTGTTAAGAAAAAGGCCACAGCATTATGACCATACCACCATTGTACCATGGCATCTTGAACACCTGCATAAACAGAATAACTTTTAAATGCAGAAACTGGTATTTCTAAATTATTGAAAATATGTAAAACAGCTACAGTTATGAGTGTAGCAATGTAAAACCAAATGGCTACATAAATATGACGTTGGCGGCGTTTTAAAATTGTACCAATCATGTTGATACCCATAACCACCCAAATTAGTGTAATAGCAATATCTATAGGCCATTCTAGTTCGGCATATTCTTTAGAAGAGCTTAACCCAAGAGGTAATGTAATGGCGGCAGCTACAATAATGGCTTGCCATCCCCAAAAATGAATCTTACTTAAAGTATCATTAAACATTCTAGCCTTAAGAAGGCGTTGCATAGAATAGTAAATCCCCAAAAAGACACCATTTCCTACAAATGCAAAAATAGCGGCATTGGTATGCAAAGGTCTTAATCTACCAAAACTAAGCCAAGGAAAATCTCCTAAATAGTTTGGGAAAATAAATAAGAAGGCTACAAGTAACCCGACTAACATGCCTACAACACCCCAGATAATAGTGGCATAGAGGAACATTCTAACAATTTTGTTGTCGTAATAAAACTGTTCTTTCTCCATATTGATTAATTAATTAGTTAATAGTTGATTATTTAGTTGTTTTTGATTTTTCCTTTTCATTATCACTTACCAATTCATCTTCAAATAACATACGCACAGATGGTGTGTAAGTATCATCATATTGTCCTGATTTTACAGAATTAATAAACAAGAAGAAAAAAAGCAATGCAATTAGTAAACTTACCAATATCATTATGTAAATGACACCCATTTGTTTAATTTTTGATTATAAAAGTTAGTGGTACAAATTTAAGTTTTGTTTTTTTAACATTTAATGACAAATATCAGTTTTTTTAACTAAAAAACCTGTGCCCAAGGTTACAAAAATAACTACCGATATTGAACTAAGTGGCATTAAGATGGCTGCAACAATAGGTGACAATAATCCTTGAACTGCAAAAAATAATCCTAGTGAATTGTAAATAAATGATATAGCAAAACTTATTTTTATAAGAATGACTGTATTTTTTGCCAATTTTAAGTAATTTAGAATCATTCTAAATTTCTCTGCAGCTACAATTCCGTCGCAGGCTGGCGAAAAAACATTGATATCTTCTGACACTGCTATACCAACATCACTCTGTGCTAAAGCACCGGCATCATTAAGGCCATCGCCAATCATCATTACTTTCTTCCCTTCAGATTGGAGATTTTTTATAAAATCTAATTTCTGCTGTGGTTTCTGATTAAAATAGTATTCAACTTGTGCTGGCAACAATTTATTAAGTGTCGCTTTTTCGCCTTCATTGTCACCAGACAAAACAATCAATTTGTAATTTTGTTTTAATTTTTCAAAAACTTCTTGCACGTCTTTTCTATAGGTGTTCTCAAAAATAAATTTTCCTTTAATTTTATCGTCAATTTTTATCCAAATGGTCGTTTGTAAAATATTTTCTATTTTTTGATTACCTAAAAAATTGGCTGATCCTAATAAAATAGTTCTCCCATCACAAATCCCAAAAATGCCTTTACCAATTTCCTCATTAAAGTCAATGATTTCAAAAATCTCATTTGCTATTATAAAACCATAGAGCTTTCTACTTAGGGTATGATTTGAATGTCTTAACAATGATTTTATACAACTTTTTTCCTTATCGGATAAAGAATTTCCGCTGTATTTTATGTGTGCCTGATTGGTTGTTAAGGTTCCTGTTTTATCGAAAACCAAAGTATCTATTTTAGCCAAATCTTCTATAACCTCAGCATTTTTAAGATATAATTTATTGTTACCAAATAAGCGCAACATATTGCCCAAAGCAAAAGGTGCTGCAAGTGCCAAAGCACAAGGGCACGCAATAATTAAAATGGATGTAACCACATTAAATGCATCATGCGGATTTATATTGTACCAATACAAACCAGAAATAAAAGCAATAGATAAAATTATAATTGTGAATTTCTTACTAATAGCATCCGTTAAGGATTTTATAGAATAGGCTTTGTCTTTCTTAAAAATTTCATTACTCCACAACTGTGTTAAATAGCTTTGAGACATGGTTTCTAAAACTTCCATTTCAAAACTGCCATCCATTTGTTTGCCGCCCGCAAAAATCTTATCGCCAGATTTTTTACTTACAGGATGGGCTTCGCCTGTCACAAAACTATAGTCTAGCAACGCATTTCCATTTAGTAAAATGCCATCAACAGGTACTAATTCCTGATGTCTAATAAGCAATCTATCACCTTTTTCAATATTGTAAACTGGTATATTTTGTTCTTTTTTATCTTTATCAATTTTTGTGATGGCAATTGGGAAATACGATTTATAATCGCGTTCAAACGACAAAAAATCGTAAGTCCGTTGTTGAAAAACCTTACCTAACAACAAGAAGAAAACCAATCCGGCAAGGCTGTCAAAATAACCCTGACCTAAATTAAAAACAACATCAAAAGTACTTCTTATAAAAAGCACACTTACACCCAATGCAATGGGCACATCGATATTCAGTACTTTATGTTTTAAGCCTTTATAAGCCGATATATAATAATCTTGAGCCGAATAAGTAACAACTGGTATGGCAAAAAGCAGCATGATAGCCCTAAAAAATGGTTTGTATTGATCTAACCAAAATTCATTCAACTGAAAATATTCTGGTAGAGACATGAGCATAATGTTTCCAAAAGCAAATCCGGCAACAGCCACTTGATAGGTTAAATGGCGGCTCTGTTTTTTCTTTCCAGAAGAGGCGTCTTCTAAACTTATATAAGGCTCATAACCTATTGAGGTCATTAACTCAACAATTTCTTTTAAAGTTGTTTTTTCTGATGAAAATGTAACACGAACAGTCTTTTTTGGAAAATTAACAAGCGTTGTTTTAATATGAGGATTTAGTTTGCTTAAATTTTCTAAAATCCAAATACACGAACTGCAATGAATACTCGGAATGTTAAATTTGACTATGGCTGTACTGCCATCATCAAATTCTAAAAGTTTATCGACAATTTCTTTATTATCCAAGTAATTGTACTTCCCCTTTATTTCTGAAGGAATAATACCTGGTTTATTAGTTAAATCATAATAACAATTTAGCGCGCTTTGATTAAGAATTTCATACACAGTTTTGCATCCATAGCAACAAAATAATTTGTCATCAATTTTAATATTTAATGACTCACAATGAGTTCCACAATGGTAACATGAGGTATCTAACATCTATAACTGTATCTGGTTTTGCAAAGATTAACATTTTTAAGTAATTAATATAACATAAAGAATAGTAGTTTTTTTGTACCTTTGATGCATATTATAAACACTAATTGTAATTGTAATTTATGGCAAATTGTGAACACTGCTTAGTAAAAGAACTCAACTCCTTTAATTCTCTTAGTAAAGCTGAATTATCTCATCTTCACTCCAAAAAAACAATTTTACATATCAAACGCGGACAGCCTTTATTTGTTGAAGGAACTGTTTTAAATGGTATTTATTGTTTGCAAAGTGGCGAATGTAAAGTCTCTAAATTAACCCCAAATGGTAAAGATCAAATTGTACGATTTATCAAACAAGGTGAAATAGTTGGGCACAAATCTATTTTAAGCAGCACGAGTGCTAAACTAACTGTTACGGCATTAGAAGATATGGAAGTTTGCTTTATACCAAAGCAAGAATTGTTAGATTTGTTTGCCAATAACAAAGAGTTTTCTTTATCTGTAACAAAGTCTCTTTGCGACAGTTTAGACAAGGCTAATATGACCGTTGCCACGATGGCTCAAAAAAATGTTAGAGAACGTTTAGCCGAATTTTTATTGTATTTTGAACGTATGTTTGGGGTTGATGAAAATGGGTTTATTGCAGTAAAATTGACACGAGAAGAAATAGCAAATGCCATTGGTACTGCTACCGAATCTTCAATAAGACTTTTATCTGAGTTTAAACGAGATGGTATTATTAAACTGCACGGTAAACAAATAAAACTTCTAGATAAAGCCAAACTTATCCATATTTCTGATGGATTTTAACGGCTAATTTTCACAACCCTTTTTACGCGTATCAATTATATAAATTATTTGCCAAGAACCATTATTCTTGAATAATTGGAAAGAATTTACGCCACAATGTGAAAATTTATTATTAAAATAAAATGTATCCTATTAAAATTTATAATTTGATATGGTGCTTTTAATAATTGAGACACAATCTAAAAGTTGTTCTTTGGTCATTACAAGCGGTGGCGCAAATCTTATGATATTACCATGCGTCGGCTTCGCCAAAAGCCCGTTTTCTTTAAGTTGTAAACAGATATTCCAAGCGGTTTCACTTGTCTCTACATCATTAATCACAATAGCGTTTAACAAACCTTTACCACGCACCAATTTTATAAGCGGATTTGTTTTTATAAATGCGTTCAATTCACTTCTAAATAACCGCCCTAATTGTTCGGCATTCTCGGCTAATTTTTCATTTTTAATAACTTCTAAAGCAGCAACAGCAACTTTAGCTGCAATTGGGTTACCACCAAAAGTTGAGCCGTGTTGCCCTGGTTTGATCACCATCATGATTTCATCATTCGCTAAAACAGCGGATACTGGATAAACACCACCCGATAACGCTTTTCCTAAAATTAAAATATCCGGTTTGACATTTTCGTGATCTACAGCTAATAATTTTCCTGTTCTGGCAATACCTGTTTGCACTTCATCAGCAATAAAAAGGGTGTTGTACTTTTCGCATAAGGCTTTCGCGGATGTTAAATAGCCTTCATCTGGTACAAATACACCTGCTTCACCTTGAATAGGTTCTACTAAGAATCCGGCCACATTTGGAGTTTTTTTTAAAGCTTTTTGCAAAGCTTCTAAATCGTTGTAAGGTATTTTTACAAATCCTGGGGTGTAAGGACCAAAGTTTTTACGCGCATCTGGGTCATTAGAGAATGAAATGATGGTTGTGGTTCTGCCGTGAAAATTACCTTCACAGACGATGATGTTGGCTTCGTTTTCTGGAATTCCTCTTTTTTCATAAGCATATTTACGACATAATTTGATAGCCGTTTCAACGGCTTCGGCACCAGTATTCATCGGTAAAACCTTATCGAATCCAAAATACGCAGTCACATATTGTTCATATTTCCCTAAAACATCATTAAAAAAAGCACGTGACGTTAATGCTAAAGTACTAGCTTGTGAGACTAGAGCTTCATTTATTTTAGGATGACAATGTCCTTGATTAACTGCAGAATAAGCCGATAAAAAATCGTAATATCTTTTACCATCTACATCCCAAACATACACACCTTCGCCGCGTTGTAAAACAACAGGTAATGGATGATAATTATGGGCACCGTATTTGTTTTCTAAATCTATATTTTGTTGTGCTAAAGAACTTTTTTCTGCTATCATTTTTGTGGAAATTTTAAAGTACAAAGTAAAGAAAAAGAAAAATGCTTTAGTTGTATTTTATAATAATCTTATAAAATATGATTCATATTATTTAAGGTGGTTCAAAAAAGTATTTAAAACAATTAAACCCTTATAAATATTTGGTGTATGTTGCTTTATAAATTCAGCATCAATTATAGGGCTCATTTTAAAAGCACAATAAACTTTTTCGCCATCAAAATCAACGGTGGCCAATCTACAAGTTAAAGTTTCTTCATTAAAATAAAAATCAGACCCGGGCAACAATGCTATATTATGATTTGCCAATAAGTAAGTGGTCAAATCTGAAGCGTTGTTTATTTTTAAATTTGATAAGGCTTTTCTGTAATTTTCGAAATCAATGAGCATATAAAAAGCGCCTTGTGGTTTGGTACAAATAATATTGTTTTCGGTTAATTTATCATAAATATATTTGGCAATACCCTTTAAAATAACCGTTGAATCTGTTACATAATTTTTAACGTCTTTATCAAAATTAAAAGCCTTAACTGCTGCATATTGAATAGGAGCCGAAACTGAACTGAAAGTTTCACTTATCAATGCCTGCAATGGGTTGTAAAGTTCATCTAAACTTTTAGGGATGGCTACAAAACCCAAACGGTAACCACCTGCAGAAAAGACTTTACTCAATCCGCCAAATACCAAAGTGTTTTCAGGGTAATATTTTGCTATACTTGGCGCACAATTATTAGTAAAATTTATTTGTGAATAAATTTCATCAGATAAAACAATGACTTGATAGGCTTTACAAACATCGGCAATAGCTTTTAATTCATCATCATTATAAACTGCTCCAGTAGGATTATTAGGTGAATTTAATATGAGTGTTTTTTGAACCTGCTTATGAATTTCACAATATTTTTTTAGGCTTTGTGCTTCTAATTTGTAATTGTTTTTAAAAGCTGTTGGTATTATTTGATGCTTTGCTCCTTTTGATAAAATCTGAGGTAAATAACTTACCCAACTAGCTTGTGGAATTAAAAAAACACCCTCTAAAAGCAAAATGATTTGGTAGAGAAATTCTTTACTTCCTGGACCTATAAAAATGGAATCGGCATCATATGTGATATTTTGGTGTTTTGATAAGAATAAAGAAATACTATTTTTAAGCGCTGGCAAGCCATTGGTTGGAAGATAATGGTTGTAAGTAGCATTATCGGTTAACGCTTTTACAATACTTTGATGTATGGGGAATGGCGATTGTCCGAAACCAAAATGAAAAACCTCTTTACCTATATTTCTAAGTTGTTTAACTTCTTGATTGATTTTTAAAGTAGCCGATTCTTTTAATGCTGTGATGTTTTTATTTATTTGAATCATATCTGTAAAAATAAAAAGCTGCCCATAAAATTATAGGCAGCTTTAAAAATTATAAAGAAATTAAATTCTTTTATTTAGCGTCTAAAGTGAAAGATAATCTTGCGAAGATAAATCTACCCATAGCACCAAATTGTTGAGAACGTCTTGAATAATTAAAACGACCACCACTTCTGTTAGCTTCAATAGCTTCGTCTGGATAAACATCTAGCAAGTTATTTGCACCAAAAGTGAATTTAGTATTGTCAGTTAATTTATAACCAAAGGTTAAATCGGTTACAACTTTACTACTAAATTCTTGTTGATTATCTAAATTATTAGTGGCTTCAGTAACTGCGCCGAAATATACATTTCTAAACATTACATTAAACTTATCTTTTGTATAGTTAAATGTTAAATTGGCTTTAGCTCTAGGCACAGCAGATTCTAAATATATTCTGCTAGTAGGGTCAAAATAAGTGTCAGTTAAACCAGCATCTGCTAAAACTTTAGAAGCTTTTACACCACCAATTTGTTTTGTTTTAGAGAATGTAGCCGATAAATCTGTTCTTAATGTACCTTCACCTAAATTACCATTATGTGTAACAACAATGTCTAAACCTGTACTTTGTGTATCAATAGCGTTGGCAAAGAAAGATGCAGAACCTGCATTGGCTTGTGCAAACAACGCTTTTAATTCAGTGCTACTGCCTGGTGAAAATGAACCTGTATAAACAACACGGTCCTTAATTTTAATATAATACGCATCAACTGTAAATTTAAGATGTGATTCAGGAGCACTTCCTGTAAAACCAAAACTAAAACTGGTAGATTCTTCTTGTTTCAATTGTGGGATACCTAATAATTTAGCCGCACGGCTATCATTAGAGAATGTTCCTTTATCAGTTGGAATACCATCAACAAAAACAGTAGAAGTACTGTTAAAATACAATTGGTGTAATGATGGTGCGCGAAAGCCTGTATTAAATGAACTTCTTAATGAGAAGTTATCTGAAGCTTTAAGTTGTGACGCTAATTTAAAAGTAGTTGTTGCGCCAAAATCATTATAGTTTTCGTAACGAATAGCTCCTGTTAAAAGGAATGATTTAGACATTTGTGCTTCTACATCAAAATAAGTAGCAAAACTAGTTCTGTATTTGCTTAACTCGTTATCTAAACTAAAGCCTGGGAAAACTTGTGCACCACCTGGTCTTGCTGTACCATAAAAATCGACTACAGTTGTTTCAGGCAAACCAGCATCTAGTACCGCATTTCCATTTGTGTCATATTTAGCATAAGAACCTTCTTCTCCTGCAAAAATTTGATAATTTTCTAAACGGTATTCTGCACCAAACGCCACATTCAAGCCTTCCATTTCGTCTTCGTAATACTTAGACATATCAAAATTGGTTGTGGTTTGCGTAAAAGCATATCCACCAGCATTAAACTGTAATGGAGAAGCGTTACCCATAGTTGCGTTAGAAGTATTTTCAATACTGTACATAAAACTATTTTGACCCCAAGTTTGACTCAAATCAACATCCCAGTCACCTATCTTACCACGAATACCTGCAGCAATAGATTTGTCTATAATGTTAGAATGAATTTCTGGTAAGAAACCATTAATATAAATAGGCGTGTAAGCTCTATCTTGATAAGGTAATCTGTAAAAACCTGCAGAATCACCATTTCTATAACTCACACCACCAAAAGAATAAATTGTGCCCTCGTCTCCAGTAGGTAATTCCATATTAAAAAAGGCTTTACCACTTCTTAATCCAGATTGACCAACACGCATGTTAAAGTCTTTTCTTTCTAGACCTCTAGCAGCTAATTCTTCTGTAGTAATATCTCCTTTTAATAAGTTACGTAAAGTAGCTATATCTGTAGCTGCAGCAATATCAGATTTTAAACCTGTAGAGAAGAAACTTACTTGCTGTGCAAAATTTTGTACATCTGCCATATTAGCAGGTAATAATAGTTGAGATAAATCATAACCTGCATTATTAGCTATTCTTTCTACAGCATTATAACCTTGGAATATTTTTTGTTCCCATTCTATCATTCTATTTGTTGGATTTCTAGAATCAAACATTCCTGTAAGATTGATAAATCCACCATTTTCGCCTAAAGGCAAACCATAGTTAACACTAACACCTGTAGTTTCACCATCAGTGCCACCTTGATGCCATCCACCTGATTTTTTAGATGAGTAAGCACCTGTATTAGCTGTTACTAATACAGTATTGGTTGTTTTTTTCATCACAATGTTTATAACACCCGCAATGGCATCAGAACCATATTGAGATGCTGCACCGTCGCGAAGCACTTCGATTCTCTCGATAGCAGCTGTAGGGATAGCATTTAAGTCAGTTCCAACAGAACCACGGCCAAAAGTACCATTTACATTTACTAAAGAAGATGAATGACGACGTTTGCCATTAATTAAAACCAACACTTGATCTGGACCTAATCCTCTTAAAGAAGCAGGGTCAATATGGTCAGTACCATCAGAAATAGTTTGTGTGTTAGAACTAAATGAAGGTGCCACGTAATTTAAAATTTGGTTTAAATTAGTTTGTGGGCTGTCTGCTAATAATTGTTTTACATCAATAATGTCAACAGGAACCGGAGAATCTGTTACCGTTCTGTTTTTGTTACGTGATCCAATTACAACAACTTCGTCTAAGGCTACACCAGATTGTAAAGCTACATCTACGGTAGATTTACCGTTAACTTTAACATTTGCAGTTTCATAACCTACATAAGAAAATACCAATGTAGCATCAGATGCTGCACTTACAGAATATTTTCCATCAAAGTCTGTTGTTGTACCTGTTGTAGTACCTTTTACAATTACAGATACACCTGGCATTGGTTGCCCATCAGCATCTGTAACAGTACCTGTTACGCTACCAGACTGTGCCAAAACTGGTACAGTAAGTAGGATTGCAAAAAGAATAGAGTAAAATTTTGCTTTCATAAAATTAAATTTTAGTAATTAATTTGTTAATAATTTGTTAAATAATAGTGGCAAACTTAACAATTAATTTAAAATAATAATAATTTTTGTAGAATATTATTAAAAAAGTGAGAATCCTTTAATAAAACTTACATTCAAGTATGTCTTTTAGCAGAAGAAACGGCAAAGTATATGCCAATTAAAACTAAAGGGATACTCAACCATTGACCCGTATTAAGAAGCCATGTTGTACGCTCTTCTATTTGAGGTTCTTTTAAAAATTCAATTAAAAATCTTACAGACCATAACAGGGCAAAAAACACACCAAACAAATAACCTTGCTGTTGCTTTTTATCGGTCTTCCAGTAGATGCGCCAAAGGATGAAGAATATTATGAGGTATGAGAAAGCCTCATAAAGTTGTGTTGGATGTCTTGGAAAATCTTCGCCTAGTTGCTGAAAAACGATACCAAAATTTGAATGTGTGGGTTTTCCTATTATTTCTGAATTGAATAAGTTTCCTATTCTAATAAAAAATCCTGCCAAAGCCACAACAATCCCTACACGGTCTAAAATAAACAACAAAGGTTTTTTGATAACTTTTTTACTATAATAATATAAGGATGCTATAATTCCTATAGCTGCCCCATGACTTGCCAATCCGGCAAAACCAGTGAAAGTATAATTTTTAATCAACCCAAAAAGAATGCTTTGCCCTTGCGCATGTTTAATGGGTAATAAAATTTCTGATAAATGATTCTGAAAATAAGCCCAATCGTAAAAGAAAACATGTCCTAAACGCGCACCCAATATTGTAGCGATAACCACATACATAAACAGCGGATCTAAATGTTCTAAAGAAATTTTATCTGCTATATACATTTTTTTCATCAACTGAAGTCCTAAAACAAAAGCGATGATAAACATCAAACTATAATAACGAATGGCAAAACCACCTATTTTAAAAAGTTCGGGAGAGGGATTCCAATTGATACTTAGTTCGAGCATATTTTATTTTTAATGTGTAAATATATTAAATATTTGGTTGGTGGCTAATGGTAGTTGGTTTTAGGTTGTTGGTTTTTGGTCTTTATTTTTTTGTTATCAGGCACTGGGTCATATCCTTTCCCTCCCCATGGATGACAACTACCAATGCGTTTTATGGCCAACCAGCCACCTTTAAACAATCCATGTTTTTGCAAGGCTTCTACTGTGTAATGCGAACAAGTTGGCGCATACCGGCAACTTGACGCCGTATAGGGTGATATGGCCGCTTGATAAAATTTTACCAATAGAATAAACGGATATGCGAGTATTTTTTTTAACATTTCCTTTTGGATAATTACTATAAGTGATAACTAGCCTTCACTCTACTTACGTTAACATCGTCATTAAAATATTATATTAATTAACCGAAAAAGTTGTGCCTTCTTTTCCGTCTTTAAGTTGTACACCATAACCAGCTAACTCATCTCTAATTTGATCTGACAAAGCCCAATTTTTATCTGTTCTAGCTTGATTTCTCATTTTTATGAGCATGTGAACAACATCTTCTAAAACCTGAGTTTGTGATATGCTACCAGCTTTTTCTAAACCTAAAATATCAAAAACAAAAGCATGTATTGCCTTAATGAAATTATCTAAATCGGTTTGTGTTAAACTGGCTTTAGATTCGCTCATTAAATTAATTTGCTTAACGGCTTCAAAAAGTTGTGCTATTAAAATAGGCGTGTTAAAATCATCATTCAGGGCTGAATAACATTTATCTTTCCAAGCGGATACATCAAAAGTTGACATTTTTGCTGATTTTAATTCTGGGATTAATGCAATGGCTTCCATCAATCTGTTAAAGCCTTTTTCTGAAGCTTCTAAAGCATCACTAGATAAATCTAAAATGCTGCGATAATGAGCTTGCATACAGAAAAAACGAACTGCACTTGGCGTAAATGCTTTTTTAAGAAGTGCATTAGACCCATCAAAAATCTCATTTGGTAAAATATTATTTCCGGTAGATTTCGACATCTTTTTTCCGTTAAGAGTCAACATATTGGCGTGCATCCAATAATTTACAGGCGCAAGATTGTTACACGCTTCGGCTTGTGCAATTTCGCATTCGTGATGCGGAAATTTTAAATCCATCCCACCACCGTGAATATCAAACTGCTCTCCTAGATATTTAGTACTCATAACTGTACATTCTAAATGCCATCCGGGGAAACCGTCGCTCCAAGGCGATGGCCAACGCATAATATGTTGCGGAGAGGCTTTTTTCCAAAGTGCGAAATCTTGTGGATTTTTTTTCTCAGATTGCCCATCTAATTCTCTGGTATTGGTAATCATATCTTCGATATTTCTACCAGACAAAATGCCGTAATGTTTGTCTTTATTGTATTTTACAACATCAAAATAAACCGAGCCGTTAACCTCGTACCCCAATCCTTTATCAATAATAGTTTTTATGGCTTCAATCTGCTCAACAATATGACCTGTGGCAGTAGGCTCAATATTAGGCGTTAAAAAATTGAATTTTTCGAGAATATTATGAAAATCGACTGTGTATTGTTGCACAATTTCCATAGGTTCTAATTTCTCTAAACGTGCTTTTTTAGAGATTTTATCTTCGGTAGAATCGTCTTCTAAATGACCCGCATCTGTAATATTTCTAACATAACGCACTTTATATCCCAAGTGTTTGAAATACCTGAAAATCATATCAAACGACATAAAAGTACGCACATTGCCCAAATGCACATTGCTGTAAACTGTTGGGCCACAAACATACATGCCAACACTGTCTTTATGAATGGGTTTAAATACTTCTTTGGTATTAGAAAGTGAATTGTATATTTTTAATGGCGCCATTAAATATCTGTTTTTTCTTTTAAAGTTTCAAAGATACTAAGATTTAAAGAAAGGTTTTTGTTATAAAAAATAAAATTAAAGTGCTAACTTGATTTTAATTAAATTTACCAAAAATAATTGGGTTTTAATAATTGTTATGGCGTTAGACAACAAAAAGAATAGTGCTTTATCAGAGAGAGAAGGCATACCACAACCTGCTAATATTCACAAAAGTTCTGTTTCTAAAATAAAACAGCAAAAGACACAACAGCCCAATATTGACGAATTTGTGAAGCACATTACACAAGGCGATATTTCTTATTTAAGTCGTGCTATTACACTTGTTGAAAGCCTAAATGCCAATCATCATAAAAAAGCCATGCAACTTTTAGAAGCTTGTTTGCCTTTTGCTAATAAATCGGTTAGAATTGGCATTACTGGTGTGCCTGGTGTTGGCAAAAGTACTTTTATAGAAAGTTTTGGAAAGCATCTTACCACACTCGGAAAAAAAGTGGCAGTTCTGGCTGTAGACCCTAGCAGCTCTATTAATAAAGGCAGTATTTTGGGCGATAAAACCCGCATGGAAAGTTTGGTGAAAGACAAAATGGCTTTTATAAGACCCTCGCCTTCTGGCGCTACTTTAGGTGGCGTGGCTCGGGCAACACGCGAAAGTATTTTATTGTGCGAAGCCGCAGGTTTTGATATTATTTTGATTGAAACTGTTGGCGTGGGACAATCTGAAACCAATGTGCATAATATGGTCGATTTTTTCTTGTTGCTTAAACTGGCAGGTGCTGGCGATGAATTACAAGGCATCAAACGTGGTATTATAGAAATGGCTGATGCCATTGTTATTAATAAAGCTGATGGCGACAATAAAAAAGCTGCCGAATTGGCTAAAGCCGATTTTAACAATGCTTTGCATCTATATCCTGTAAAAGAAAGCGATTGGCAACCCAAAGTTTTAACCTGTAGTGCCACAGAAAATAGTGGTATTTCGGAAATTTGGGAATTGATTGCATCTTATATAGACCTAACCAAAAGCAATGGCTTTTTTGAAGACAATAGAAAACTGCAAAATAAATATTGGTTAGAAACAACCATAAAGCAACAACTTCTTATCAATTTTGAAAACTTACCTAAAATAAAATCGGCTTTAAAAGCGGAATTAGCATCGGTTAACAAACAAGAAACCACGCCTTTTTTAGCAGCCCAAAAACTTTTAGAATTGTATTATAAAAACTAAAAAAAGTCCTTTCAAATTACTTTGAAAGGACTTTTTTTAATATTCTATTTTGGTTTATTTCCCTATTTTAACCAACTCTATATCAAAAATTAAATTGGCATTTGGCGGAATAATACCTCCTGCACCTCTAGTGCCATAAGCTGATTTTGATGGAATAAATAAAATGGCTTTTGTGCCAACATTCAATTGTAAAAGGGCAAAATCCCAACCCGGAATTACACGGCCAGTATTACAATTAAACTGAATAGGTTTCTTTCCTTTAGAGGAATCAAATTCAACACCCGTTGTTGATCTGCCTGTATAATCAACAGAAACTAATTCTCCAGTCACTGGATTTTTACCTTTCCCTTTTTTAACTGTAGCTATAATCAAACCGTTATCGTAGGTTTTAGTTTTATAACCTTGTTTTGTCATATCAGCAATAAAAGCTTCGGTTTCTTTAATAGTTACTTCTTTGGCTTTTTCAGCTACAGCTATGGCCGCTTTTTTAAAGTCGTCAAGACTTTTAGAAAGTACAGCATTGGCATCAAAAGCTTTGGCATCTTTTCCTTTTCGGATTATTTCTACTTTAACAATAGAATCGTTTTGTGCAATAGTATCAACTACCGCTTGCCCATCTACTACATAACCAAATATTGTATGACGTCCACTTAAATGTGGTGTTGGCACATGTGTGATAAAAAACTGACTCCCGTTTGTATTTGCGCCAGCATTTGCCATAGCTAAAACACCTTTTTTATCAAAAGTTCTAAGTAGTTTACCTGTAGTATCTTTAGGGAATTCATCCTGAAAATTATAACCTGGCCCACCTCTACCATCATTACCAGCAATGGTGTCTAAAGAATTAGGATCGCCACATTGCACCATAAACTTTTTAATAACACGGTGGAATTTAATACCATTATAAAATGGTTTTCCTTTAAGTAGAGAATCGGTCACAAAAGTATTAGTCCCTTCGGCCAAACTCACAAAATTAGCAACAGTTGCTGGTGTTTCTTTAAAAGTAAGATTTAATAATATTTCGCCTTTATTAGTTTTGATATTGGCATACATGCCATCATCTAACTTGGCTGTTTTTTGATTTTCACAAGCTGTAAACGACATTAATACAGCTAAAACAAAGATCCATTTAATACTTTTCATTTTTATTTAATTTTTATGATTTATAATTTTTTTCAAATATACAGTATAAATTAAAGGTTGATTTGTTTTTATTTTATTTCTATCGCCTAAAACACCGTAAGCCATAAATGAGGGAAATAAAAACACCACTTCTTCGCCTTCTTTTATTAATTTTAAGCCTTGTTGTAGGCCATTTATAATCTCTTCTTTATCTACTCTGTAACGCAATAAACCTATGTCTTCTTTGGTATAAATAAGATGGTTTTCTAAATCTGCAACCTGATAGGTAAATTCTATGTCATCTCCTGTTTGAGGTCTTGCATTATCATCTTCTTTTTGTATTAAATAGCTGTACCAAAAGCCACTTTTAGAATTGATAAAATGCACATTGGGATTTTCACTTATAATTTGTTTAAAAGCTGCATCTTGAAGTTTGACGAGTTGTTTGTTATGTGCTACCGAGGAAGTCAGAATATTGCCGCCATTTTTTAAAACAGGATATCTTGGCACAGGATTATTGCATGCCACAAACATTAAAATAACAAAACCAAATGTGATTTTATTAAAGCGCATCTTACTTATTTAAATCATTTTTGTATTGCGGCAAAACGCTTAAAAACTTTTTAATGGTCGCTTTTAAATCAACATCACTCCTACCACCAGCAGCATTTATATGGCCGCCGCCGTTAAAATGATTTCTAGCAAAATCGTTTACAGAAAAATCACCTTTAGATCTTAAAGACATTTTAATAATACCTTGTACTTTATCTTCTATAAAAATAGCGGCGAGGTTAATATTTTCTATTGACAAACAGTAATTTACAAAGCCTTCTGAATCGCCTTTTTTAAAATTATAGGTGTCTTTATCGGCTTCAGTCAAATACATATAAGCCGTATTGTATTCTGGCAAAACTTTCAAATTTTTAAGCACACTACCTAATAATTGTAATTGATGATAAGAATTGTTGTCATAAACTTGGCTGTGAACATCACTGTTGTCTGCACCACAATCAATGAGTTCGGCAACCACACGGTGTGTTGTACTTGTTGTAGATTTATATTTAAATGAGCCTGTATCGGTCATAATTCCGGTATATAAGCACGTCGCAATAGCGGCATCCATTTTATCTAAATAATCCAATCGTTCAATAAAATGATATACCATTTGACTTGTAGCACAAATTGACACATCAGAATACATAAAATCTGTAAAAACATCTGGTTGCTGATGGTGGTCAATCATTACAAATGTGGCTTTACAATTTTCTAAAACTGTTGCCATGGCATCGCCAGTTCTGTGTAAAGCGTTAAAATCGAGAATAAAAACCATTTCGGCTTCATTTATCAAGATATTGGCTTTACTGTTATCTTTATCAAAAAAGACAACACCGTCTGATTGCGGCAGCCATTTTAAAAATTTTGGATAATCATTTGGCGAAACAACAGCAGCCGCATGACCTAATTTATTTAAAAAAATATTTAAAGCCAAAGTAGACCCCATGGCATCGCCATCTGGATTTTGATGTGGCACAATAACTATTTTTTTTGGTTGGGATAATAGTTGTTTTAAAGTATCAAAAGTCTCATTATTCATAGGATGCGAATATACAACAAAATACTATTTTGCATGAAATAGATGGTTATATTTACAGCTTATAAATATATTTTAATATGAAATTTTTATACACTTTAATTTGTTTAAGTAGCCTGATTGCTTGCCAAACACAAGTTCCAACTAAAACCGTTGACGCCAATCAAAAAAATGCTTCAGATTTCACTTTGTCTTTTGGTTCTTGTAACAATCAAGAAATACCAAATGAGCTGTGGCAAGAAATCGTTAAAAACAATCCCGATGTTTGGGTTTGGGGTGGCGATGTTATTTACTCTGATACTTATGACATGGCTTTTATGAAGAAAAATTATGCCAAACAAAAAGCCGATGCTGCCTACCAAACATTTCTAAAAAAAGTGCCTGTTATTGGCACTTGGGACGATCATGATTATGGTGTGAATGATGGTGGCATTGAATACTCTAAAAAAAATGAAGTACAGAAATTATTTTTAGACTTTATGGATGCCGATAGCACCGATGTAAGACGTACAAGAGAAGGTGTTTATTATAGTAAAATCTATCCTGTTGGCACCTATAGCATAAAAATCATCGTGCTAGACACACGTTATTTTAGAACAGGTCTTACAAATGACCCAAGTGCTAAAAAACGCTATCTTCCTAACAATTATGGTGAAGGTAGTATGCTTGGCGAAGCGCAGTGGAACTGGCTTAAACAAGAATTAGACAGTTCTAAAGCCGATTTTAACATCATAGAAAGTAGCATACAAGTTTTGTCTTATGAACATGGATTTGAAACCTGGGGAAATATGCCACACGAGGTTGTAAAACTCGAAAAAACAATTGCCGATTCTAAAGCCAAAGGGGTTATTATTTTATCGGGCGACCGCCATATTGCAGAAATCTCAGAAACCAATGTGCCAGATTTGGCTTATCCTTTAATAGATATCACTTCGAGCGGTCTCACACATTCTTATACAAGTTATAGTGGCGAAGCCAATAAATACCGAATTTCTGATGTTGTTGCCAAAAAGAATTTTGGTTTGATAAAATTCGATTTTAAAAATCATAAAGCTCTTTTTGAGTTAAGAGGTTTAAATAATAAGCTTTACCAAACTTACACACAGCAATATTAATAGCGATTAATTTTTTGCTTTGATAAAAAAATCTATTTTTGCACAAAATTTAAAAAAATAAAAAAATGTCTACAAACAGAACATTTACAATGCTTAAGCCAGATTCAGTAGAAAATGGCCATATAGGTGCTATTTTAGAAAAGATTAACGCTGCTGGTTTTAGAATTGTAGCGATGAAAATGACACAAATGACTCAAAGAGATGCCGAAGCTTTTTATGCCATTCATAACGAACGTCCGTTTTTTGGCGAATTGGTAACATTCATGACCAGAGGCCCTATTGTTGCAGCCATCTTAGAAAAAGAAAATGCTGTCGAAGATTTTAGACTGCTTATTGGTGCTACCAATCCTGCTGATGCTGCCGAAGGTACCATCCGCAAATTATATGCGACCTCTATGGGCGAAAATGCCGTTCACGGTTCAGATAGTGATGAAAACGCTGCAATTGAAGGCGCTTTCCATTTTGCTGGACGCGAACAATTTTAACTTGTCATTCTGAACGAACAGAGTGAAGTGAAGAATCTCAAAAAGTCTTAATAAAAAAGTCCTTACAAATTTGTTGTAAGGACTTTTTTTATGGAAAGGCATAATCAAAAACCCCCGTGGCAAAGCCTTGAGGAATTCTTACTGATTAAAATACCTGATGACAAACAGCCCGCAATTCTTTAACAAAAATTTATCACTATATATCTGATTATTATAATTTTGATTTGTTTAATTTGAGTAATGAAGCAACTCTACCTGATCATTTTATTATTTATCACAATTAACCTATCTGCTCAAGTAGATAGAGTTATGATTGATGGCGTAATTACAAGTGACTCTCTTACTCTTGAAAATATCCATATAATTAATCTAAATTCAAAAAAAGGAACTGTTTCAAGTACTTCAGGTAAATTTCAAATTCCTGTCAAACTGAATGATCTTATTTTATTTTCAGGAATACAATTTTCTAACAAAGAGCTCCTGATTACAAAACATCACATAGAAAGAAAAAAAATCACCATCGATCTAATTCAAAAAAATAATGAATTACAAGAGGTTATTATTGAAAATATGGCAATGTCATTAGGTTTGCCAAATGCCGGTAAAAAACCTCTAAATAAATTAGAGAGAAATCTCAATGCTTACAGTCAAAAAAGTACGCCCATTGTTATTTTAGAAATGCTATTGACTAAAGGCGGTGGTATTGATGATTTGTATAATATTATTTCAGGAAATCGAAAAAGAGATCGAAAATTAAAAAAATTATTAGATGATGATAAACAAAGAGAAATAGATCTGGAATATATTCTTGAAATTAGAAATCATTTTCATGATAATTTTTTTCTAAAAAATCTACAAATTTCCAAAGAAAATATTGACGGCCTCATAAACTATTGTTTACCAAAAGGAATTGTGTTTTTATTTAAAAGTGAAAGATATTTAGAGGTTATAGATATCTTAATTAAAAATAAAGAGGGATTTTTGCTTACAATAGAATAATCTATGTCCTATTATGCCTTCCTGAAGCCATTTTTTTCCTAACCTTGAAATATAGCTACAGGTTAAAATTAATTTACCTCTATTAATATACTCTTTAAATATTAAACCAACATTTATGACAATCTGTATCTTTTATTATAGAGATTACTTCGTCGTGAGAAACGACTCGTAATGACGTGATTGCGAATATTTAGGTCAGCCGTATCTTTTTAATAAGTGTATCTCCCAAGATTTCGTTCATCATTTTAATGATTTTATCGGAACCATAACTGAGTTCTTCGCGTAAAACAGAAGAGGATAAATGAACAACCAACACGTCGTTTTGTAGTTTTATAGCAGTGGTGTAAGATTGCACGCCATTGCCCATTACTTGTATCCAAGCTTCTTGCACTTTTATTTGCGTAAAGCCTTTGGTTAGGTTGTTTTCTTTAATAAAGGCACCCATTAAATCTTTTATAGATTTTGAATCGGAATAACGTTTGGCCATGCGTGTTTTAACTTAAATTAAACATTTTATAACTCTGATGTATCTGCTTTATCACATTTTCTGTACGTTCTGCATGGGTATCCGAAATAAATAATTGTCCAAAATTATCTTCGTTCACCAAGCTTATTAATTGCAACACACGGCTTTCGTCCAATTTGTCAAAAATATCATCTAAAAGCAAAATAGGCGTGTCGTTTGTTTGCGATTTTATAAAATCGAATTGCGCTAATTTTAAGGCTATTAAATAGGATTTTTGTTGCCCTTGCGAGCCAAATTTCTTGACAGAAAAATCATCAATAGTAAATTGTAAATCGTCTTTATGAACACCTACAGTGGTGTATTGAAAAATTCTATCTTTTGTTAAACTCTCTTTAAGCAGTTGTTTGATATCGGTGTTTTCTAAATCAGATTTATAAATCAAATTAACTTCTTCTTGATGATTGGCAATTAAAGCATAACGCTCTTTAAAAATAGGAATAAAAATTTCTAAAAAGGCTTGTCGTTTGGCGTATATCTTACTGCCTAATTCAATCAATTTATCATCGTAAACTTCAAGATTAACAGCATCAAAAGTATGATTGGCTGCAAAATATTTTAACAAATGGTTGCGCTGTGAAATGACTTTATTGTAGAGAATTAGATCGTTTAGATACACCTTATCCGATTGCGAAATAACACTGTCTATAAATTTTCTACGGACTTCGCTACCCAAAGCAATTAAATCAATATCGGCAGGCGATATCATTACAACAGGCAATAAACCAATATGATGTTGCAACTTTTCGTAAATTTTACCATTGCGTTTTATCACTTTCTTTTGGCCTCTTTTTAGGCTGCATACAATATGTTCTTCGGCATCTTGCTTGTCAAAAAGCCCTTCAATCACAAAAAAATCGGCATCGTGTTTAATTATCTGTGAGGCACTTGGATTAAAATAACTTTTGGTAAAAGACAAACAAAAGACGGCATCTAAAATATTGGTTTTTCCAATACCATTATCACCCACAAAACAATTGATTTTAGAATCGAAATCGAAACTAGCCGATTCGAAATTTTTAAAATTTAAAAGTGTTATTTTTTTTAAATGCATCTTATGTAAATCTATCAATTAGCAAAATAACAAATTTAGGTGTAAACTAATGCCATTTTTAGAATAAAATATTATATTTTTGCGCTTCAAAACTAACCGACGTATGAGTACTTATAAAAAAGTAAAAACACAAAAGACAAATACCAACACACAAGGTGCTGAAAGTACTACTAAAGAAGTTTTTGAAGCTCTTAATGTAACAGCTTCTAGGTCTGAACAGTGGATAGAAAAAAATCAAAAACCCTTACTTATTGCTTTCGCAATAGTTGCTGTGGTGATATTAGGGTATTTAGGATACACCAAATATATACAAGAACCTAAAGAAGTTGAAGCTTCGAACGAGTTGGCTTTTCCAAAACAATATTTTGAAGCGGCTCTTGATGGCAGAACTTTAGATACACAAGTACAAGAACGCGATTCTTTATTGGTTTTAGGACTTGAAGGTGCCGATGGTAAATATGGGTTTTTAGACATAGCCGATACTTACAGTGGTACCAAAGCGGGTAATTTAGCCGAATATTATGCTGGTATTTCTTATTTAAAAATGAAAGATTATAAAAATGCCGTAACGCATTTAGGCAATTTCTCTTCTGATGATGAGTTACTTGCGCCTTCTGCTATTGCTGCTATTGGCGATGCTTTCGCCGAAATAAATCAATTAGACGATGCTTACGACTATTATGTAAAAGCGGCTAATGCCAAAGAAAACGAATTTACAACACCTCTTTTTCTTTTTAAAGCAGGACAAACAGCTTTAAACTTGGGTAAAAACAAAAAGGCTTTAGAATTTTTCAAGAGAATAGAAAAAGATTATTCAACATCTGACGCAGCCAAAGAGATTGATTATTACATAAACAAAGCCACATACACTGTTAAATAAATCGGGGTATGGCTACAGCCGGTAAAAATTTATCATCCTACAAAAAATCTGACATAGCAAATGCTGCTGTCTTAAAAATAGGCATTGTTGTTTCTGAGTGGAACAATGTTATTACCGATGCTTTATATGCAGGTGCGCATCAAACATTAATAGATAACGGCATATTAGAATCGCATATTCAGAGTTTAAAAGTGCCCGGAAGTTACGAGTTGGTTTATGGTGCCAAACACCTTATAGAATCTCATAAATTAGATGCCATTATTGCCATTGGCAGTGTTATTCAGGGCGAAACAAAACATTTCGATTTTGTGTGTAATGCGGTTTCTTTGGGGATAAAAGATTTGAATATAAAATACAATACGCCCGTAATTTTCTGCGTTTTAACCGATGATACAATGCAACAATCTATTGACAGATCTGGCGGAAAACACGGCAATAAAGGTGTTGAATGTGCCGTTGCAGCACTTAAAATGGCAACTTTAAGAGAGATTTAACAACAACTTTTCCACAAAATTTGACCACTCTTTGCAAAATAAGTACTTTTGAGGCACACGCTATTTTATAGATTATGCTAGGTAATTTTTTTAAACAACGCTCACATTACGTTTATAATTATAAACCCCGTTTTTACAACGCCCGTAAAGAACGCTTAGAGGCTGTTAAAAATAAATACAAAGATGTTGAAACTGAAGAGACAGCAGTAAAAATGGCTACTAATTTTAGAGAAGCGTGGAAAAAAAGTAAAAAGGCCTCTAGCAATAATGCCAATCTTAAAACAGCTTTTATAATTGCTGTTTTGGTTTTTATGGTTTACAATTATTTTAAATATTTAGGAATCTCTTTCTTTTAATGTCAGATATCATACAATTACTCCCAGACCACGTAGCCAATCAGATAGCTGCCGGAGAAGTGGTACAACGCCCTGCTTCTGTAGTAAAGGAATTGCTAGAAAATGCCATTGACGCTAAAGCGGATAACATTAAGCTCCTTGTAAAAGATGCCGGCAAAACACTCATCCAAGTCATTGATAATGGCTTAGGAATGAGCGAAACTGATGCACGTTTATCTTTTGAACGACATGCCACATCAAAAATTAAGGAAGCCAAGGATCTGTTTAATTTACATACAAAAGGTTTTAGAGGCGAAGCTTTGGCTTCTATCGCTGCCATTGCGCATGTAGAACTTAAAACCAAACAAGAAGATCAAGAATTAGGCACGCAATTAATAATTGAAGGCAGTACCGTTGTGAGTCAAGAACCCATTGCAAATCCTACTGGCAGCAGCATTGCCGTCAAGAATTTGTTTTATAATATTCCTGCACGACGGAATTTTTTAAAATCGAATACCATAGAAACACGTCATATTATTGATGAATTTCAGCGAGTGGCTTTAGCGCATCCAAACATTGCTTTTTCGCTGTATCACAATGATAGCAATATTTATCAATTGGCATCCTCGAATTTAAAACAGCGTATTGTAGGCATTTTTGGTAAAAAAACCAATGAAAAATTAGTGCCTATAAGTGAGGAAACCGAATTGGTAAACATTACGGGATTTATTGCCAAACCCGAATTTGCCAAGAAAAAAAGAGGCGAACAGTTCTTTTTTGCCAACAACCGTTTTATAAAAAGTCACTATTTAAATCATGCTGTTACAGCGGCTTTCGAAGGGCTTTTAGGTCATGGCTACTGCCCTACTTATTTTTTGTATTTAACTGTGCCAACAGCGCAAATCGATATAAATATTCATCCCACAAAAACGGAAGTTAAATTTGAAAATGAGCAAGCTTTATATGCCATTATCAGATCAACCATAAAACATAGTTTGGGTCAATATCATGTGGCACCTGTGCTAGATTTCGAAAGAAATGCATCGCTTGACGTGCCGTACGATTATACAAATAAACTTGCGGGCACCCCTAAAATTAATGTAGACGCCGATTTTAATCCGTTTAAAGAAAACTATCCGAAAAGACAAGACACATCAAATTGGGAAGATTTATACAAAACCCAATCTTTTGAAAGTAGAGACATAGATGCAGAGCCCATTACAGGAAATCTTTTTGACGGTCGCGAAAAAATTGAAGCACAAGTGTGTATGCAAATTCGCAAAACATATATTTTGAGCGCCATAAAGTCAGGTTTGGTTTTAATAGATCAAAACTTGGCACATCAACGGATTTTATACGAAGAATTTTTAACGAAAATCACTTTAGAAGAATCGGCCAGTCAGCAATTATTATTTCCATTAAACCTCAGTCTCAACACGCAAGATGTTGCATTATTAAAGAATTTAATATCAGATTTTGAGAGTATTGGCTTTATTTTTGAATTTAAAAATGCCGATGAAATTGTTGTTAAAGGCATGCCTTTAACCGTTAAAGAAAGTCAGGTTCAAAGTCTTATAGAAAGTTTGTTAGATGCTATTCAAAATCAGACAAAAGACAGCAATTACAGTCAGAGTGATTGCATATCGAAAAGTTTGGCAAGAAGTTTGGCCATAAAAAAAGGCATGTCACTAAGCACAAAAGAACAAGAAGAATTGCTCAACAATCTTTTTAGTTGTAAAGAACCCAGCGTTTCGCCGCAAGGCAAAGCCACCTTTATAACACTATCTTTAGAAGATATAGAAAAGAAATTTAATACGTTTTAATTAATTATATATGATTCAATTACCACCAGCAATTAAAAACCTCATCATCATAAATGCTATTTTTTACGTAGCTACATATTACATTTTACCTGATCTTCGCTTAGATTATATTTTGGCTTTATATTATCCAACAAGCCCATACTTTCACTACTACCAAATAGTCACGCACATGTTTATGCATGCTAACTTTATGCATATTTTATTTAACATGTATGCCTTGTATGCTTTTGGATCGCCATTAGAACAAATGTGGGGATCAAAAAAATTCTTATTCTTTTACTTCTCAGCTGGATTAGGCGCTGCTGCAATTCATACACTGTCAAACTATTTATTTCAAGTTTATAACATTCCTGCAGTTGGTGCATCTGGCGCTATTTATGGTGTTTTAGTAGCTTTTGGCATGACTTTCCCAAACGCAAAATTAGCCTTGATATTTTTCCCTGTACCAATAGCCGCAAAATATTTTATTCCGGTTTTGATTTTAAGTGATATTTATTTCGGATTTAGCGGCGGTGACAATACAGCACATTTTGCCCATATTGGTGGTGCACTTATAGGTCTTGTTATAATGTTGTACTGGAATAAAAATCAATTTAACAGATGGGATAATTAAGCTTTAGCCGATGACTCATTTAATAGATCAATTAAAATACCGTTATAAAAAAGCAAGCATTGTAGAAAAACTTATCTACATAAATGTGGCCGTCTTTTTTTTAGGATACTTATTTAATACTGTGGCTTTTTTGATAGATTCAAAATCAAATTTTGTATTTGATTGGTTTGCTTTACCTGCCCAATTCGACCAAATTATATACAGACCTTGGAGTATTATTACCTATGCTTTTTTACACGCCAGCCTTTGGCATATATTATCTAATTTATTGATTTTATTCTATATAGGAAATCTATTTTTAGACTATTTTACACAAAAGCAATTTATAAATTATTACTTTTTAGGCGCTTTATTTGGGGGTGCTATCTTTCTATTAAGCTTTAATCTGTTTCCTGCCTTACAGCATTCAAATTCTGTATTGGTAGGGGCTTCGGCAGCTGTTACCTCCATTTTTGTAGGGATTGCCACATATATGCCTCAATACGAAATAAAAATCAGGTTTATAGGTTTTGTAAAATTGTGGACTTTAGCTGCTGTGTGGATTGGCTTAGACCTTATTCAGATTCCTGCCGGAAATGCAGGCGGACATATAGCGCATCTTGGTGGTGCCTTAATCGGATTTATATTGACCACCCAATTACAAAAAGGCAATTCTTTTTTAGACGCTATAAATAAAATATTTACTGCTAAAAAACAAAAACCATTACGAACCGTTTATAAAAATAAAGCCAAAACAAAACCAGTTGCCAATACCCAAAGTAATCAAAAAAAAATTGATGAAATTCTGGATAAAATTAGCAAGTCGGGATACGAAACATTAACAAAAGAGGAAAAAGCTTTTTTATTTAAATCGGGTAAATCTTGAAAAAATTAAGTTTTATCAACAAACTCATCTATTTATTAAATAGTCTTTTTGCTATTTTATTATTACTGGCTTATAGCATTCCTTATATAAAACCCACAACATTCCCTGTCATTTCGGCTTTAAGCCTTATCACACCTATTTTATTAATTATCAATCTGGTATTTTTTATCTATTGGTTGGTGGGTTTAAAAAAGCAATTCTTATTGTCCTTTTTAACTTTACTATTGGGATTCAATTTTTCAACAACTTTCTATAAATTTAGTTCTAAAGATGTCATTAGCACACCCAAAACAAGCATCATGTCTTATAATGTGCGCCTTTTTAATCTTTATAATTGGATAAAAAACAGCGACACAAAAGATAATTTAATCGATTTTATTGTGGGTGAAAATCCAGATATTTTGTGCTTACAAGAATACCATCAGCAAGAGCGATTGGAAAAATTATATCCTTATAATTACACGTATTTTACAGATAATAAAAATAAAATTGGTCAAGCAGTTTTTTCGAAATATCCCATTGTGGCTTCTGGTTCACTCAACTTTAAAAAATCAACCAATAATGCCATTTATGTAGATGTTGTAAAACACGAAGATACTTTAAGGATTTATAACATTCATTTAGAGTCTTTACACATCAATCCCGCAAAGGAAACTGTGAGCTCAGATAATTCGCAACGACTACTCAAAAATATTGGCAAAACATTTTCTAAACAGCAAGAGCAAGTTTTATTAATTAATAAGCATCTTTCTAAAACGACATATAAAATTGTGCTTTGTGCCGATTTTAACAATACGGCCTTTTCTTGGGCCTATAAAAATTTAAAAACTAATTTTAGTGATGCTTTTGAAGAAGCCGGTTCGGGTTTTGGTACCAGTTACCGATTAAAACACATCCCTTTACGCATAGATTTTATTTTAACCGATAAAAAAATAAATATCCTCAATTTTAAAAACTACAGTGTCAAATTTTCTGATCACTACCCTATTGAAAGTCTGATTAATTTTTAGTTTTTTTGCACCCATTTTAATTGCAAGGCATTGATAGGATTCACTTTTAAACCCGTTACATTTTTTTGCGCAAAACGTACCACTTGGTCATAATACAAAGGAACAATTGGTGCATTGGCAATAATCAAACTATCCATTTTTTGATACAATTTATAGCGCTCTTTTAAAACCACAATATCAAAACTCTTTTCGTAAAGCACATCGAATTCTGCATTTTTAAAATGGGTATAATTAGGCCCATTTGGTGCAAAGTTTTTACTATAAAAAAGCGATAAATAATTTTCGGAATCAGGGTAATCAGCAATCCAGCTGGCACGAAAAACAGGTAATTTCCCGTTTGCTTTGGCTTGTCTTAAAGTGGCAGGTGGGTTGACATCTACAGTCACTTCCAATCCGATTTTCTGTAATTCACGCTGAATGTATTCGCATAAATCTAAATAATTAGCATCGGTATTAATGGCTATTTTTGGATTGGCATCACCCGTTTCTAAAGTGTATTTTTTAAGATATTTTTTGGCTTTCTCAGGATTATAAGCATAACCCTTTATATTGTTAAAAGCGGGTAATCCTTTTGGTATAATGCCATTTACAGCAGGCGTGCCAATACCATTTCGTAAAAAACGAATCATTTTTTTGCGATCAAATCCGTAATTCACTGCTTTTCGCAACCAAATATTCTGAATGGGATTGTTTTTATTTTCATCCAATAAAAATCCCAAATATTCAGTATTCAAGTAAGCCCCAGACAACATATACAATTGTTGGGCATATTGTGGATTTAATTGTCCGTTAAAATCGATGATATCATCTTTATATGAAGGGTCTAAACCTGTTATGAAATCTAGATTACCCTGAATTAATTGTAAAAATTCACTTTGCTTGTCTGGTAAAAAGGTAATGGCAACGGCATCTAAATATGGCAAATGTTTTCCTGTAGAATCTAGCTCATAATAATGTTTGTTTTTTAAATAAACAAGCTTGGTGTTTTCTACCCATAACTTAAATTTAAAAGGACCTGTTCCAATTGGGTTAGATCTAAAAGCATCTCCAAAATAATTTACGGCTTCTTTTGGTACAACCGAACAGTATTTCATTGCCAATAAACCTAAGAAAGGTGGAAAGGCTTTTGTTAATTGTATCTGAAAAACAGAATCGTTTAGTGCTTTAAACGATGCCACATTTTGTAAAATCCAGCCGCCAGGTGAAGCTACTTTTGGATCATTTAATCGGTTAAAACTATATTCAAAATCTTGAGCTACAACAAAACGTGAGCTGTCTTTTCCAAACAATTTATGTTTGTGAAAAAATACGTCGTTTCTAAGATTAAAAGTGTAGGTTTTTCCATCATTACTAATTATCCAATTTTTGGCAATATCGGGTCTTACAAGTAAACTGTCATCTAATTGTATCAAACCGTTAAACAATTGTGATACGCCCCAAATATTGGCTATGGTTTTAGAAAAAGCTGGGTCTAAAGAAGAAATATTACTGTGCTCATTATATCTAAAAACCTTTAAATTATCAAGAGGTTTGTATTTAGGTTTACAACCCGAAAAAATGAGCAACAATCCTGTAAAAGCGATTATAAAGCAATATCTATTTTTCAAAACCATAATCTTTTTCAACTTTACAAATGCGCACTTTAAAGGATTTATACCACAACTCACGCCCTTTTTCGCGTACTAAACTATGCTCAGAATTCTGTTTCCAATTTTTTATGGCCTCCAAACTATCCCAATAAGAAACAGTAATACCAACATTTTCTCTAGCCGATTCTACACCTAAAAATCCGGGTTGTTTTTGTGCCAATTCAAGCATTTTATCCGAAGCATCGTTATAATTGTTATCGCCATCTGTACGAACCGACGTAAATATTACGGCATAATAAGGAGCGCTTGGCGTTTTTGCAATCATAAATAATAGTGTAAATTTGCAGTCCATAAATATAGACTAATGCCGGCACAAAACAAAGTTGCATTTTACACCTTAGGATGCAAACTTAATTTTTCTGAAACCTCTACCATTGCCAGACAATTTACATCAGAAGGTTTTGATAGGGTTGATTTTGAAGCTGTAGCCGATATCTATGTTATAAACACCTGTTCTGTTACCGAGAATGCCGACAAACGCTTTAAGACCATTGTTAAAAAATGTCTCAAGCAAAACGACAAAGCTTTTATAATTGCTATTGGCTGTTACGCCCAATTAAAACCAGCATCTTTAGCTCAAGTAGATGGCGTTGATTTGGTATTAGGTGCCACAGAAAAATTTAAAGTAACCCATTATCTAAACGATTTAACCAAAAACGATTTGGGTACTGTTCACGCTTGCGAAATTGAAGAAGCCAACAGTTACGAAAGCGCCTATTCTTTTGGCGATAGAACCCGTGCCTTTTTAAAAGTGCAAGATGGTTGCGATTATAAATGTACCTATTGTACAATTCCGCTTGCCAGAGGTATTTCTAGATCTGATACATTAGAAAACGTTATTTCAAACGCTAGAACAATAGCCGCCAAAGGCATCAAAGAAATTGTATTGACAGGTGTTAATATTGGCGATTATGGCAAAGGCGAATTGGGTAATAAAAAACACGAAAATACATTTTTCGATTTGGTTAAGGCTTTAGATAATGTGGATGGTATTAGCCGATTGCGCATTTCGTCTATTGAACCCAATTTATTGACAAATGAAACAATCAGATTTGTAGCACACTCCAAAAGTTTTGTGCCTCATTTTCATATCCCGCTACAAAGTGGCAGCGATGCTTTACTGAAATTGATGAAACGTCGGTATTTAAATGATGTTTATGTTAATCGGGTTTCACAAATAAAAAAACTCATGCCCCATGCGTGTATTGGTGTGGATGTTATTGTTGGTTTTCCGGGTGAAACCGATGCCATATTTTTAGAAACGTATAACTTTCTAAATGACTTAGACATCTCTTATTTACACGTCTTCACCTATTCTGAACGCCCTAATACAGAAGCCGATTTAATGGAAGGAGTTGTGCCAATGAATGTCAGACATAAGCGCAGTAAAATGTTACGTGGATTGTCGGTTAAGAAACGCCGTTCTTTTTACGAAAGTCAGATTGGTAACAGCTTAACTGTTTTGCTTGAAAGCGATAACAAAGACGGTTTTATGCATGGTTTTACCCAAAATTATGTCAAAGTTAAAACGCCATTTAATGCTGATTTAATAAACACTTTACAAAAAGTAAAACTGACTAAAATTGATATGGATGGTGCTGTTCTTTTTGAATTTTCAGAAACTCTAAAGACAGAAAATCAACCTAAAACGCTACAACTATAGTGACCCAACAAAAGACACATATATACTTTATGCCCGGCTTAGCTGCCAGTCCTAAAATTTTTGACTATTTAGAGCTGCCCGAAGATACATATGAATGTCACTTTTTAGAATGGATGCTTCCTATTGACTTAGACGAAAGTATTTCAAATTATGCCCATCGTTTATCTATGGAAGTAAAAGAGAAAAACCCCATATTAGTTGGGGTCTCTTTTGGTGGCATTATGGTTCAAGAAATGGCACGCTTTATAGACACAAAAACTGTGGTGCTTATATCTAGTGTTAAAAGCGACAAAGAATTGCCAAAAAGAATGGGTTTTGCAAAAAACACAGGGCTCTACAAACTCTTCCCAACAAAATATCTAAAATCTATTGAAAAATTTGCTAAAGATAATTTTGGAGGTAACATTAAAAAAAGAGTGGCTTTGTATGAAAAGTATTTGGCTTTTTCTGATCCGCGCTATTTAGATTGGGCTTTTCATACTATTTTGCATTGGAAAAAAAATTACGAGACACCTAACTTATATCACATTCATGGTGATGCCGATGGTGTGTTTCCTGTTAAACATATTTCTAATTATATAAAGGTAAAAAACGGCACGCATATCATGATTTTAAATAAAGCCAAAGAAATTAGTGAAATCCTACAAGAAATCATTTAACTTTTTTACTTTTAAGCTTTAAACAAAATGTCAAAATACTTAAGCATTTATGCAAATTGAACACACACCTTTTGAAGGTCTTTTTATTATAAAACCTGCCATTTTTAAAGATGACCGCGGTTACTTTTTAGAAAGCTATAACAAGGAGAAAATGCAAAAACACATTCAAGACGATTTTGTTCAAGACAACGAATCTTGCTCTGAAAAAGGTGTTTTACGCGGTTTGCATTTTCAGACACCACCTTTTGGTCAGTCAAAGTTAATTAGGGTCATAAAAGGCAGTATTTTAGATGTGGTAGTAGATTTAAGAAAAGAATCTAAAACCTATGGACAACATTTTAAAATTGCGCTTAACGAAGATAATAAATATCAATTTTATATACCTGTTGGTTTTGCACACGGCTTTGTTACTTTATCTGACGACACCATTATAAATTATAAATGTTCTGCTTTTTATAAGCCAAGTTCGGAAGTTTCTATACTTTGGAACGACCAAACATTAAACATAGATTGGGGTATTACAAATCCTACGCTTTCTAAAAAAGATTTGGTTGGTTTAAATTTTAGTGATTTTAGCAGTCCGTTTTAACAAATAAAACAATATCAGATGAAAAAAACAGCGCCTTTAAACATCGTTTTAAGCTTAATTTTAATTGCTTTTATATTTATAAATGCAACATCCGATAATACTATAACCTATACAGGTCCAAAATACACAAGCGATACTTATAAAATTAAAGCCATTAAATTACCTGAGAATTTAAATTTTGCAGGCGAATCTATTCCTATTGGCAAGCAAGATATAAAAGAGCGCATGGATAGAGAATTATTGGTAAATACCTATTGGCAATCTAACGGGCTTCTCTTAATAAAACGCGCCAGTAAATACTTTCCAATCATCGAACCTATTTTAAAAGAGAATGGTGTGCCTGATGATTTTAAATACTTGGCTGTGATAGAAAGCGGTTTATTAAATATTACCTCGCCTAAAGGTGCCAAAGGATTTTGGCAATTGATGAAAGCAACGGCTAAAGAAAATCATTTAGAAGTAAACAGCAATGTTGACGAGCGCTATAACTTAGAATTAAGCACACAAGTGGCTTGTGATTATCTCCTTAAAGCCAAAGAGAAATTTGGCACTTGGACATTGGCTGCGGCCTCTTACAACAATGGTATTAGTGGTATTGCTAGAAAAATTGAAGCGCAAAAAGTGACCAGTTATTACGATTTATTGGTTGGTGATGAAACAGGAAGATATATCCCGCGTCTCATTGCTGTTAAAGAAATACTTTCACATCCAGAAAAATATGGATTTATTTTTGAAGCTTCCGATTTATATTACCCCACTCCAACATATACTGTAATGGTAGATACGCCCATACATAATATAGCAATGTTTGCCAAAGGATATAAAATTAATTATAAAACATTAAAATTGTATAATCCGTGGTTGCGCGAAAATCATTTGAATAATAGGTCTCGAAAAAAATATTATATAAAACTTCCTAACCTAAATTAGTTGTTTAAAACTTTCTCGCTAATGCGATTGCTGGCTAGTTTTGAAGCAACAAAACCTAAAACAATCAGCGTAAATACAACTACTAATAAGTTACTTAATTTAAATACAACGGGGTAGGCTAAATTGGCGGTTATCATTAAAAAGCCGAATTGTGACTGAAGGACAACTAGAATTATTCCTAAAAGAAGTCCAATTAGCATCCCAACACCTTGTAATAACAATCCGTGTAAAACAAATATTTTTTTAATTTGATGCAATGGCGTTCCCAGATTATATAAGGTTTTAAGATTTTCTTTTTTGTCTAGAATCATCATTACAATAGCGCCAATAACATTAAAAATGGCAATGATTATGATGAGTGTAAAGATTAAATACGACACCAAATTCTCTGTGTTTAGCATTTTATAAAAAACAGCATTCAATTGGGTGCGTGTTTTAACTTTATAACTATCGCCCAATTTATCTTGCAAAAAGGCAACATATTTATCGGGGTCAACATCTGACTGCAATTTTATGGCAATGCCACTAATCTGATTGGGAGCATAATTTAAAAGCTCTTGTGCGAATGCTAAAGAGCTAAAAACATATTTTTTATCGAGGTTTTCTGTTACAGAAAATACACCAACAGGTTGCGATGCCAACATCTTAAAAGCCTTACTAGGGTCATTAATATAACCTTTTCCTGGCTTGGGAACATACACTTTTAACGGATTAATAAAATCGTTTATACCCAAACTTAATTGTCTAGAAATCTGATTACCGACAACGGTTTGGTCTAAAACATCGGGCGAAAGCCAATGTCCCGCATAAACAGTGGTGTCTAATTTTATGACTTGTGTAAAAACACTGTCAACACCTTTTAAATTGGCAATAACACGCTTATCTTGATAGCCAAAAAAAGCACGCTCTTCTACATACTTTGAATATTGAAGAATACTTTTATCGTTTAAAATTGTTGCCAAACTATCTGTAAAAACAAACGATTTTCCTTGACTGGCCGTGAGACTTAAATCGGGGTCGGCAGCACTGATAAAGTTAACATTAAACGCTTTTAGTCCAGAAAAAACAGACAGCACTATAAACAAAGCCATTGTGCCAATAATGATACCTACCAATGCAATACGCGTAATAATATTTATGGTTGTATTGCGACTTTTTGAAAATAAATAACGTTTGGCAATATAAAACGGAAAATTCAATTTAAATCTTTTTACGACTTGGTAATAGGTCTGGATTCTTTATAGGATTGCCATCTTCTCCACGTAAAGCGGCATCAATAGTTTCTAAATAATCTAAAGTATCATCTATATAATAAATAAGTTCGGGCATTTTGCGCAACTGATGCTTTGTGCGCATAGCTATCTGATGCTTTATTTGTGGGGCATTTTCTTTAATACCTTCTAAAATAGATTTGCTTTTATCGGCTGGAAAAATACTTAAAAATACCTTTGCAATGCTTAAATCTGTTGTAACACTTACTTTAGTTACCGATAAAATAACACCCGGCATGCCATTGCGCGCATCGTTTTGTAAAAGAATGGCTAAATCCTTTTGAATAACACCTGCAATCTTTTTTTGTCTATTCGTTTCCATATTGCAAAAGTAATCATTAATAATGTTTATTTTTGTAGCTACAGATTTATTTTTTTGATGAAGAAAATTGAACATATTGGTATTGCCGTAAAAGATTTGGATGTTGCTGATGCACTTTACGAAAAACTTTTAGGCGTTACTAGCTACAAAACAGAACATGTAGAAAGTGAAGGTGTAAAAACGGCATTTTTTAAAATTGGAACGACTAAAATAGAACTGCTTCAAGCTACAAATGAGACAAGTCCTATTGCCAAATTTATAGATAAAAAAGGCGAAGGTATGCACCATATTGCCTTTGCTGTTGCTGATATAAATGCCGAAATTTTAAGGTTAGAAAAAGAGGGTTTTACCGTGATAAATAAAACGCCAAAACGTGGTGCTGATAATAAGTTGGTGGCTTTTTTACATCCTAAAAATACCCATGGTGTTTTGATAGAACTCTGCCAAGATTTACCGTAAATAATTAGTATATTGCACCAATTCCGTACAAATTTATGAGTGCTTCATTTGAAACTTATCAGAAACGCAGATTAAGATCTTCTTATATTTCTGTAGTCATTAGTATAAGCTTGGTTCTTTTTATGGTGGGTGTTTTAGGCTTGCTTATAATCAACACAAAAAAAGGAAGCGATATCTTAAAAGAAAAAATTGAGCTCACTCTTTTTATTAAAAATAGCACACCAAAAGACTCTATAAATGCCCTTCAAAATCAGTTAAAAAAAGCCAATTTTAGCAGAAGTGTTCATTTTATATCAAAAAAACAAGCGGCTAAAGATCTTATAGCTTCAACTGGCGAAGATTTTGTAAAATACTTGGGTTATAATCCGCTACAAAATGCCATCAGTTTGCGTTTAAAAGCAGCTTATGTGACACCTTATAAAATTGACAGCATTGCTACAGCCATCCATAAAAAAGAATTTATTGATGATGTGACTTACGATAAACCATTGATTGATTTATTAACAAAAAACTTGACGACTATTAGTTTTTGGATATTAATTATGAGTGCTGTCTTTACATTTTTTTCTGTATTGCTGATAAATAGCTCTATACGTTTATCTGTTTATGCCAAAAGGTTCATCATTAAAACCATGCAAATGGTTGGTGCTACAAAAGGATTTATTCGCCGCCCATTTATTTGGCGCAGTATTAAACTTGGTTTTTTAGGCGCATTTATTGCCAATGTGGGATTGGGCATTATTGTTTATTACATTGATAAATATGTCCCTATTTTACAGGTTTTAGATGATAAGATATTATTAGGAAGCATTTTTGCCAGTATTTTTATTTTCAGTTTTTTAATTACATGGATCAGTACATTTTTTGCTGCCCAACGCTTTTTAAATTTACGTTCAAACGATTTATATTATTAAAATTATATTATGAGTAAAAAAGATAAAACTCCAAAAAAACCAGAAGTCCAATTTTTGTTTGGCAAACGCAATTATCAAATTATGCTTATAGGTATTGTTTTTATTGCTGTTGGTTTTATTTTAATGTCGGGCGGTAGCAGTAGCAGCCCCGATACTTTTAACGAAGACATCTTTAATTTTAGGCGTATAAGATTGGCACCTACCCTTGTTTTAATAGGTTTGGCAATGCAAATTTTTGCTATTTTGTCAAACCCTAAAAAGAAATAAATCCCGCTCACTTTATATTAAATGAATTATTTACAAGCTATTTTATTGGCAATAATCGAAGGTATTACAGAATATCTCCCTGTCTCGTCAACTGGGCATATGATTATAACCTCATCGTTTATGGGTATTGCCAGCGACGATTTTACCAAACTATTTACCATCGTTATACAACTTGGTGCCATACTTTCTGTTGTTGTATTGTATTTTAAACGTTTTTTTCAGAGTGTCGATTTTTATCTCAAACTTTTTGTCGCTTTTTTACCAGCTGTTGTTTTGGGTTTACTCTTAAATGATGTTATTGATGAACTTTTAGAAAGTCCGATTACTGTGGCTATTTCGTTGGTTATTGGTGGTTTTATTTTACTCAAGGTAGATACTTGGTTTAAAACTTCAGAAACAGTGCCCGATAATGATAAAATAAGCTACCTAACCGCACTTAAAATTGGTTTTTTTCAATGCATTGCCATGATTCCCGGCGTTTCTAGAAGTGGTGCGACTATAGTAGGTGGTATGAGTCAGAAAATAAACAGAAAAACTGCGGCCGAATTTTCATTTTTTTTAGCTGTACCAACCATGTTTGGCGCTACAGCTAAAAAATTATGGGATTATTACCAAGGTGGTTTAACATTATCTACTGAACAAATCAACTTATTGTTAGTAGGTAATATTATTGCTTTTATTGTGGCGATGTTTGCCATTAAATCGTTTATAACTTTTTTGAGTAAAAACGGATTTAAAATATTTGGATATTACCGTATTGCTATAGGCCTTGCTATTTTAATAATAAACTACTTTTATCCTTTAAGCATGATTTAATGTTAACAGCCGAAGATTATCTAAACGGACAAGTGCTTTTAATAGACAAACCCCTGAACTGGACATCTTTTCAGGTGGTGAATAAATTACGCTTTGCTATTAAAAAAAGATATGGAATCAAAAAAATAAAGGTCGGCCATGCAGGTACACTTGATCCTTTAGCTACAGGATTACTCATTATTTGTACAGGAAAATTAACCAAACAAATTAACACCTACCAAGCACAAGAAAAAACCTATACAGGCACTTTTACTTTGGGAGCTACAACGCCTTCGTACGATTTAGAATCAGAAATTAATCAGACATTTCCAACGGCTCATATAAACGAAGATTTGCTAAACGAAAAGCTTCAAAATTTTATCGGTGTTATTGACCAAAAACCACCCATTTTTTCTGCTATTCAAAAAGATGGCAAACGTTTATACGACATTGCGCGCGCAGGTGAAACAATTGAAATAGAACCGCGTAAAGTAGAGATAAAATCTTTTGAATTAACTAATATTAGTTTACCTGAAGTCGATTTTAAAGTGGTTTGTAGTAAAGGTACTTATATCCGTTCTTTGGCTTACGATTTTGGTTTAGCCTTAGAATCTGGTGCACATTTAAGTGCTTTAAGACGCACAGAAATTGGCAAATTTAGTGTAGAGAATGCCTCCTCTATTGAAGGCTTTATTGAACAGTTAACTACAGACTAGCCTACATATCTGGCTTACAATTGGCCAACATCACAGAAGTCATTTTTTCTAAATCAAATTGTGGCTGCCAATCCCAATCGGCTTTAGCCTGACTATCATCAATACTTTGTGGCCAACTATCGGCTATAGCCTGTCTAAAATCTGGTTGATATTCTATCTTAAATTCTGGAATTTGTTTTTTAATAGCATCAGCTATTTCTTTGGGATTAAAATTTATTCCCGAAATATTATACGCTTTATATGCTTGCAATTTTGGATGCGCCATTAAACTCAAAGTGGCCTCAATAGCATCGTCCATATACATCATTGGCAAAGTGGTTTCTTCCGATAAAAAACAGGTGTAATTTCTACTTTTAAGAGCTTCAAAATAAATTTCGACAGCATAATCTGTTGTACCTCCACCTGGTTTTGTTTTATAACTCACAATACCTGGATAACGGACCGTACGTACATCTAACCCGTATTGAGTGGCGTAATATTGACACCACATTTCGCCAGAATATTTACTAATTCCATAAACTGTAGTAGGCGCCATAATAGTATCTTGAGGTGTATTTGTATGTGGAGAATTCGGTCCAAATGCACCAATAGAACTTGGCCAAAACAACTGTTTATAAAGCCCTTCTTTACCCAATTCTAAAATAGTGAGCAAGGCTGTCATGTTTAAATCCCAAGCACGTAAGGGCATCTTTTCGGCTGTAGCCGATAGCATGGCTGCCATCATATAAACTTGGGTAATATTAAATTCTACAAGAATATTTCTAATTTGTTCTTTATCTGTGGCATCAATTTTTATAAACAAACCAGACGTCATAAGTTGCGGCGTTCCTTCTTTTAAATCGGAAGCAACAACATTAGAGGTACCATACTTATCACGCAATTTTAGCGTAAGCTCTGTACCAATTTGACCGCAAGCACCTATAATTAAAACACGTTGTTCCATCAACCAATTAAAAGTTTAAAATAACGATGGCAAAGATAAATAATATTGTTTGAGCAAAATTAAAATATCGTTAAATAAAGGGCCTAAAAATTATAATTAATTTAATTTTATCTTTGCATTCTATTCTTTATTTATCATTCATTAAATACAACTAAATGACATCAAAACTTTACCTTTTATTTTTTCTATTTATAGGATTATCTGCATGTCAAGAAAATAAAGAAAAAAAGCTTATAAAAGAGCATTTATCTAAAAAAGAGAATGTTATAAGTATAGATGCGCCTCTAACATTAAATAAAGAAACCTCAAAAAGTGTTTCTAAATGGAAAGAGTATGGCGATTTTAAACAATATTTCGATCAGTTTTTAAAAACAACCTCCAGCGAAGCTCTAAACAATGCAGACGAATTAAATACTTTAGCGAAACAGCTAAAAGATTCTATTAGAATCCCAGCTTTTAAAATACCAGCATTTAAAGCCAGATTAAACGTTTTACAAAATGAAACTATGCGTTTAAAAGATATGACTACGATTCCTAATTTAACCGAAAATGATGTTAAAAATCAGCTTATAAAAATTTTAAATGCTTTAGATGCCACCAATGCGAAACTGAATAGTATGATTTTACAACAACAGGTTGAGGAAGATATTAGTGGTGTTAAATTTTTGAAAGACACAATAAACCCACCTCGTAAATTTTTAAAAGAATGAGAAATCTAATATTATCATTAATTACATTAACTTTTTTAAGTTGTAATAGTGCCAAACAACCCAAAATAAATAAAACAGAAACCAGCTCTTCTTTAAATATTTTTATGGATGATTGGCATAAAGATGTGGCTACATTTAATTATAATGCTTATTTTAATAAAATTGATAGCCTTGGTTATTTTATTGGTACTGATGCAAGCGAAGTTTGGACAAAAACAGAATTTGAAGCTTTCTCTAAACCATATTTTGATAAAAAACAAACATGGGATTTTAAAGCTCTAGACCGTCATTTTTTTATAAATGAAACTGGAGATATCGCTTGGTTTAATGAAGTTTTAGATACTTGGATGGGGCTTTGCCGCGGCTCTGGTATTTTGCAAAAGAAAAATGGCGAATGGAAAATTATGCAATATGTATTATCAGTTACCATTCCAAATGACGATATTAAACCTGTAATAGCTGCAAAACAAGTAAATGATTCTATTGCTAAAGCCACATATATAAAACGCTAAAACTTTATATATTTTCTTACAGCCTCATCAATTAAAGGGTATTCGTATCCTTTTCTGAGCATATAATCTATAATTTTTTTCTTCTTTTTATAAGGGTTCAATTCACTTATAGAAGCCACTTTTTTTTCGATTAAATCGGAAATTGTTTTAAGATACAAATCGGCATCTATTTCTTCAAGCCCTTTTTTAATAAGGTAAGACGATATTTGTTTTTGTTTTAGGCCCATTTCAATCCGAATTCTGCCATAATGTTTTATCACAAATTTACCTCGGGCGTAAGCCTTAGCAAAACGCTCTTCGCTAAGAAAATTTTCTTTTAAAAGGTGGAGGATAATAATTTCTTGCGCTTGGGGAATCATATTCATATTATTGAGCTTTGTTTGCACTTCAATATGACAGCGTTCTTGGTATGCACAATAATGTTCTAAAGCTTTTTGAGCCTCGTTTACCGTATATGTTTTATGAGGTTTCATCACAAACAAATGTAACATTAATTCATAAAAAAAGCCTATTACCAAAATTGGTAATAGGCTATAATTTTATTATTAGATTATTTTTGACGTTTGTCTAAAAATCTAAATTCTAAATACTGATAAGCATCTCGAGGTAAAACTTTTATCCACTTTTTGTATTTTAAAAACCATGTCTGTTTTAAAGACGGAAACCCTTGATTTATATAGGCCGCAATAAAAGGATGTACATGTAAAACAATACCATTAGGGCATTTGTTACTTTGAATAACTTGTTCTAGTACATGTTCTATTTTGTCAATTAAAACAATAGGAGCCTCAACTTGTCCGTTTAAATTTGGATTAGGCTCTGTTGTTGTAATTTCCATGACGGGTCTAACACGCTGACGGGTTATTTGAATTAAACCAAACTTACTTGGAGGTAAGATTTTATGCTTGGTCCTATCAAATTCCATTTGCGTTCTTAAATGTTCAAAGAGTTGTTTTCTATGATCGGCATTTTGCATATCTATAAAGTCAACCACAATAATTCCACCCATATCTCTTAATTGTAGTTGTCTGGCTATTTCTGTAGCTGCAACCATATTAACTTCAAAGGCGGCATCTGCTTGCGAAGAGCCTTTACCAGAGCGGTTACCACTATTTACATCGATTACGTGTAAAGCTTCGGTATGCTCTATTACTAAATATGCACCTTTTGCCATAGACACAGTGCGTCCAAAGGCACCTTTAATTTGTCGTTCTATGCCAAAATGTTCAAAAATGGGAACATCAGATTCGTATAAATTTACGATAGATTCTTTTTTGGGATCAATCCTACTAATATATTCTTTTAACGAAATGTACAGCAACTCATTATTGGTTACAATACTTGTAAAAGAATCATTAAAAATATCTCTTAAAATAGAAGAAGCGCGGTTTAATTCGCTTAAAACTTTTGCGCGAGGTTGAGCTGTTTTTACTTCTTTACACATGGCGTACCATCTTTTTAAAGAAGTTTCTAAATCTTTATCTAGTTCAGCTACTTTTTTACCACTTGCAACAGTGCGTAAAATAATACCAAATCCTTTGGGTTTAATACTTTTAACCAGTCTTTTTAAACGTTCTTTCTCTTTAGTATCTTCAATTTTTTGAGATACAGATACGCGATCTGAAAAAGGAACTAAAACCATAAAACGTCCGGCAATAGATAGTTCTGAACTTATACGTGGACCTTTTGTAGAGATAGGTTCTTTAACAATTTGAACCAATAACGACTGACCTGTTTTTAAAATACTTTCAATTTTTCCGTTTTTATCTATATCTTTTTCTAAACGGATATTATTTAAAGTAAAATCTTTTTGTTTACCTGTAGTTAATCTACTTTGGAAGTTTTGTAAAGAAAGTAATTGTGGACCTAAATCGTGATAATGTAAAAAAGCATCTTTTTCATACCCAACATCAACAAATGCTGCATTTAAACTGGGTAATATCTTTTTTATTTTAGCATAAAATACATCGCCTACAGAAAATTTATTCTGATTACTCTCTTTATGTAATTCGTTTAATTTGCCATCTTTTAAAAGGGCAAAATCAATATCAGCAGAACTTGATCTAATGATTAATTCTGTTTTCATATTTTTATTATTAATCACGCTTTATGCGCAATAGTTATACAATAAACTACACAGGATGTGTGTTTTTACGGTAAAATCTGACCTAATTAAAAATCAAATTTTTATGTCAAAGAACTTTTCAATTACACGTATAAAGAAAAAATAAGCCTAAGCTTATTTTTTCTTCTTGTGTCTGTTTTGTCTACTTCTCTTTTTACGCTTATGAGTAGAGATCTTGCTGCGCTTTCTTTTTTTACCGCTTGGCATATTATTTATTATTTTAAAATTAAAGTCCTATTTATTTAACAGGAACGCTTGTTTTAACACCTTCTACAAATGTTTTTGCAGGTTTAAAAGAAGGGATGTTGTGTGCTGGAATAATGATAGTTGTGTTTTTAGTAATATTTCTACCTGTTTTTTCAGCTCTTTGTTTTACTATAAAGCTACCAAATCCTCTAAGGTAAACGTTATTGTTTCCTACTAAAGAACTTTTTACTTCTTCCATAAACGCTTCAACTGTTGCTAAAACATCTGCTTTTTCGATTCCAGTTTTTTCTGAAATACTTACTACGATTTCTGCTTTTGTCATGATAATTATTTTTTAATTGTTATATTTTAATTAAGAGTGTGCAAATATAGCATATATTTTTTAAAACAAAAACAGCTAAAGCCTTAATTTTTAACAACTAAATTATGTATTTTTGTCGGCTATTAAGCCTTATGAACTTCTCTACCCCCTTAATTTACTGGTATTTACAGAACAAACGTGTTTTACCTTGGCGCTTAACAAAAGATCCATATAAAATTTGGTTGTCAGAAATTATGCTCCAGCAGACCACTGTAGCGCAGGGTTTGCCATTTTTTAATCGATTTATAAACAAGTTACCAACATTGAAAGCTTTAGCTAAAGCCGATGAAGAAACTGTTTTAAATTTGTGGCAAGGTTTGGGTTATTATTCTAGAGGACGTAATTTATTAACAACAGCTAAATATATTGTATCAGATTTAAACGGCATTTTCCCTGATAATTATAATGACCTTTTAAAATTAAAAGGTATTGGCCCTTATACTGCCGCAGCTATTGCTTCATTTTGTTATAAAGAACCTGTAGCCGTTGTTGACGGCAATGTAAACAGAGTACTTTCTCGTTATTTTAATTGCGATACGCCTATAAATAGCACTTTAGGACTTAAAGAATTTAACAATTTAGCACAAGAAATACTAGATGCCAAAAATCCAGATATTCACAATCAGGCTATTATGGAGTTAGGCGCTCTCGTTTGCAAACCAAATAATCCGTTATGCACAACATGTCCACTAAATGATAGTTGCTTGGCGCTTCAACATAAAACCATATCATTATTGCCAGTAAAAATTAAAAAAAATGCTGTTAAAAAACGTTATTTTAATTATCTGGTTACCCTTACGGATGACAATACAACTATCTTAAATAAAAGAACTAATAAAGGTATCTGGCTTAACCTATACGAATTTCCTCTAGCAGAAACCGAAAAATCTATAGACCAATCTACTTTAGTAAATCATCCTGTTTTTGTGGAATTATTTGATAACATAAAACATCTGGATATCACATGTCATAATCCAAAGGAAATCGTTCATAAACTAACCCATCAGCATATTTATACTAAATTTTGGATACTCAAAACAGCCACGCATCCTTTGGCAACAATTAACTTTTCTGATATTCATAAATACCCAGTTCCTATATTAATTCACAATTTTATAAATGCTTTTTTATCACATTGATTTTTTCATTACTTTTGAAATAATTAAAACTTAAAAAATAAAGACAAAACATGGCTGGTACACTTAATAAAGTAATGCTAATTGGGCATTTAGGAGATGAAATTAAAATGCATTATTTTGATGGTGGCAACGCTATTGGTAGATTCCCAATAGCCACCAACGAAACGTATACAAATAAACAAACAGGCGAAAAAGTGACTTCTACAGAATGGCACAATATTGTTGTTAAAAATAAATTAGCCGAAGTCTGCGAAAAATATCTTACAAAAGGCGACCGCGTTTATGTAGAAGGTAAAATAAAAACCCGCCAATGGGAAGGTCAAGATGGTTTAAAACATTATACAACAGAGATTCATGTTGTTGATTTGACATTCTTAACCGATAAAAAAGGACAAACAAATACCACAACTTATACAGAGACACAACAACAAAATACTGCTAACAAAGCGCCAGTTGTTGAACCTAAAGAAGCATCTGATGATGATTTACCATTTTAAAAAATAAACATTTCAATTTGGATCCCGAACCCGCGTTACTGTTTTTAATCACCCCAATTTTAATAAACTGGATGCCAGTGGCATATATTGGAAGTCTGCTCATATTGTTATTGCTATCTGCATTAATATCTGGATCAGAAGTGGCTTTTTTCTCTCTCTCACAAACAGATTTAGATCAGGCATTAATTTCAAAGTCAAATAGCGATCAACATGTTGTAAAACTTTTAGAGCGTCCTAAAAAATTATTAGCCACAATTTTAATATCCAATAATTTTATAAATATTGCCATTGTTATTTTATCGCACTTAATAATTGAAAATTACTTTAGTTCTGTGAGCATAAAAGTAAATTTCATCTATTTTACAGCCAATTTAAAAATCTTAATAGAGCTTGTTGCCATTACCTTTGTAATATTACTTTTTGGCGAAGTGCTTCCAAAGATTTATGCCAATAGAAATGCACTCTCTTTTGCATCAAAAATGGCGGGGCCAATACATATTTTAAATAATTTATTGTCTTTTTTAAGCTATCCATTAATTGGATTGAATAACAGCATTGAATCAAGGTTAAGAAAAAAAACAAGCGATATGTCTGTTGAAAAACTATCGCAAGCTTTTGAATTAACAAAAGGAAATGCCACGCAAGACGAACAAAAAATATTAAAAGGTATTGTGAGTTTTGGCAATACAGAAGCACGGCAAATTATGATTCCGCGTATGGATATTTTTGCGCTTTCGCACGATGAAAAATATGAAGACATTCTTCCAATTATTGTAAAAAGAGGCTTTTCTCGAATCCCTATTTATAAAGACAATACAGATACCATAATTGGCGTGCTTTACGCAAAAGATTTATTACCTTATTTAAATGAAAAGAATTTTAATTGGTTACAACTTTTGCGCGAACCTTTCTTTGTTCCAGAAAACAAAAAACTAGACGACTTATTAAAAGAGTTTCAAGAAAAGAAAATTCATATTGCCATTGTTGTAGATGAATATGGTGGTACTTCTGGGCTTTTATCTTTAGAGGATATTATTGAAGAAATTGTGGGCGAAATTAGCGATGAGTTTGACACTGACGAATTAAATTATTCTAAAATTGATGACAATAACTTTATTTTTGAAGGAAAAATCTCTTTAAAAGACTTTTGTCAAGTAATTAATATTGAAGAAGAAATTATTGAAGAAGCCAAAGGCGAAGCCGAGACTCTTGCCGGATTTTTACTCGAATTAAAAGGGAAATTCCCTTCTAAAAACGATAAGTTAAAATTCAAGTTCTTATTATTTAAAATAGAAGCTTTAGACGAAAAACGCATCAAACAAATTAAGGTAACTCTAAACCAAGATAATGCTTAAAAGCCCTTTAATTGCGGCCATTTTTATAGGTTTATTTTTACTATCGTCATGTAAAAATAATTCGTCAGTCTTGCCAAAACCAAAAGCCCAATTAAGTTTAAAATATCCTGATGTTACTTACACTCTGTTTAATACCGACTGTCCTTTTAGTTTTGAATATTCAGATGTAGCCCAAGTTACTGTTAAAAATAATTGTTGGATAACCATTAATTATCCTTTGTTAAAAGCATCGATAGACATTACCTACAAACCTGTAACAAACAATATTAAAGAACTTTTACAAGATGCCGAAAAGCTTACCTATAGTCACGCCATTAAAGCCGATGGCATCAGCAGTCAGCCTTACATAAATACATCTAAAAAAGTGTATGCCACATTGTATAATGTAACTGGCAATGCTGCTTCTCAACTACAGTTTCACGCTACAGATAGCACCCTAAATTTTATAACTGGCGCCGTTTATTTTAACGCTGTACCAAATTACGACTCAATTTACCCTGCTGTAAATTACTTAGAAAAAGAAGTTCGCCATTTGGTGGAAAGCATTTCTTGGAAAAACAAAAATTAATTACAAACTTCTTTTCTATTACTAACTAATTTTTTCGGATTTTTGCGCTTTATTATTTCCTATGAATGATGCTAACAGGCGCTGGGTTTATTTAATTGTATTGTCCTTAATTTGGGGCAGTTCTTTTATTTTAATGAAAAAAGCTTTGGTGGGCTTAACACCTATTCAAGTGGGCACACTAAGAATAAGCTTTACTGCTATAACCCTATTTATTGTAGGTTTTAAAAGCTTAAGCCAAATAAAAAAAGAACATTATAAACCCATTCTTATTACGGCCGCCTTAGGTACTTTTATTCCTGTGTTTTTATTTGCCTACGCCATAAAAGGAATAGACAGCTCAATAACCTCTATCTTAAATTCGTTAACACCTTTAAACACGCTTATTATTGGCGCTTTAATATTCGGATTCAAATTTAATAAATTTCAAAAAGCAGGGGTATTTATTGGTTTTTTAGGCACACTTATTCTAATTATTTCGAGTGCCAATATTAATTCAAATCAGAATTATATTTTCGCCATTTTGCCAATTATAGCCTCTATTGGTTATGCCTTTAATGTAAATATTCTGAAAAGGGATTTAAAAAATTTAAGTGCCTTAAGTATCACAACTGCCAATTTTGCAGTGATGATAATTCCGGCTTTAATCATTCTTTACTTTACTGGTTTTTTTAATACATATACAATAGAAAACAAAGCCCTTAATTTGTCATTACTTTACTTGGCTATATTATCTGTTTTTGGAACAGCATTAGCAAAGACAATGTTTAATAAACTTGTTCAAATTTCATCGCCTGTATTTTCATCCTCGGTTACATATTTAATTCCGATTACGGCTGTTGCGTTAGGCGTTTTAGATGGTGAAAAATTTATGTTATCTCAAATTTTTGCCTCTGTAATAGTATTTGCTGGGGTTTACTTATCGAGCAAAAAATCGACATAAAAAAAAGGTGCATTCATTACGAATACACCTTTTAAAATTATCAGTTTAAAGGTCTATTTAAAATCGTCTGCACTAACACCTTCGTTTAGTTTAGCAGAAATTAATTTAAAATCTAAAGTTTGTGGTCCCATTTTCATACTCATGGTATGTGGAAATAAAACGCCATCAACAGCTTTATAATCAGAAAAATTAACAGCTTGTTCAAAGTCTGTTCCATTAGGCAACTTACGCGATGTTACTTCTCTAAGTTTTAACCCTGTTACAACACTGTAATAAGCTTTTTTATTCTTTGTTACTTGTAAAACATAAGCATCTTCTCCATTAATAGTTTCAATTTTTAGAAGTTTGGCTGATGCCAAATATCCCTTTTCGCTAAATGGTTTTGTATCTGATTTCATATTTTCTAAATCTTCACCTGTCACATCCATCTTTTGACCGCCACCTTCGGCATAACCTTTTTCACCATCAAAAACTTGTTTAGACATCACATTACCCATCATAGACATTGTAGCTGAAACACTATTTGGCGACATACCTTTAACTTCTAAAGAAAGACTCATGCCTTGTACAGTAACTTCGTAATTAGATAAAATAGTATTCACTGCATTTATTTTATCTACACCACCAATAGCACTAAAATAGCTATTTAAAATAGTGGTTGCTGTAACACCCGCAGGAATAGGTTTGCTGAATTCTGGTTTCTTTGTTTTGTTTCCAGTGATATCTAGATAAACAATTGGGTATGGTAATTTTTCTAAAGAAGGTAAAATGTCTGAGGCTTTTCCTACAATCACAATGGCTTCATTATTATCTTTAATATATTTACCTGCAGCTAATTGCACTCCATCAACACCCACTGCATTTAATTTTTGCAAATAGGTTGTATAAAAATTTTCTGGTAAATTTTCGCGCTGAATATTTAAAGCATATTGTGCAATAGTTTGAGGTTTTTCTAAGGCCATAACAAAGCTGCCTTCGTAATTTGCGATAGATTCTTTAAGTTCGGTTGCGCTTACTTTTTCTGTACGGATTTTTTTAATTTCGCTCATAAATTCAACCGCAGCACTATCTGTTACAGCATTTCTAACACTTGCCGAAGCACTAAATCTACTTGGTGCGTATTTGCGTAATTGTAATCTAGAATAGGCACCATAAGTAAAACCTTTATCTTCTCTTAGGTTCATAAATAAACGTGCTGTGGCACCACCTCCTAATATTTTATTTGCTAAAAGCATATCAAAATAATCGGCTTCTTTTTTATTAAGATTTGATGTTTCCATAACAGCCACTTCAGACTGGACAGCATCGGGCATATCTACAAAGTAAACTGTTGTTTTATTAACTTCTGTCACTGCTGGTATATTTACCACTGGCACATCAGCTGAAGCCCAATTTTTAAATTGTTTTTTAATCAATTTTTTGACATCTTTTACAGTAACATCACCCACAACAACCAAATAAGCATTATTGGGTTTGTAATAGGTTTTATAATGGTTAACAACATCGGCTAATACTACATTTTTAACAGATTTTTCTGAGGTATATTCCCCGTAAGGGTGATTTTTACCATAGGCCACAATATTTTGAATGCGTCTGGCGATGGCTTTAACATCTTTATCTTCATTTTTTAAACCTTCTAAAAGTTTGTCTTTTTCTTTATCGAATTCTTCTTGAGAAAAAATAGGGTTTATAACGCCATCGGCCATAAGGCTTAAAATTCTTTCGAAGTATTTTGATAGAGAACTTGCATTGGCACCACTGTCCCAAAAGTTAAGACGTGCCCCTAAAAAATCGACTTCTTCATTAAATTTATCTTTAGAAATAGACGTTGTGCCGTTGCCAAGCAAAGCCCCTAATAAATCATCTTGACCTTTTTTATCTCCAAAAATAGCTGGGCTATTATCTATTGTTAAAGTAGCCGAAACACGTGGCAGTTTGTGGTTTTCTACAACCAAAACTTTAAGTCCATTTTTAAGTGTAAACATAGCGGGGGCTCCTAAATTAATTTTAGGAGCTGGTCCTTTTTTAGGTCTTACACTTCTATCTAGTTGTGCGCTAATTGAAAACGATAGTAAAAAAGCTACCGTAAACGCGAATATTTTAGTTTTCATATATTTATTTTTTAGAGTCTTCTTTAGCTTTAGGTAAGTATTTTAATACCAGACGTTGGTTTGCGTTTAGATATTTTTTAGCAACGTCTCTTATTTCTTCGCGTGTAATTGAACGGTAAATTTTAATTTCATCGTTAATTAAATTGGTATTGCCATATAGCATTTGATATCTAACTAACGAATTAGCAATACCTTGAACGCTAGCATTGGCATTCACAAATTGGTTTTCGAATTTATTCTGAAGTTTTTGATATTCGTTTTCTGATATCAATTCGGTTTGAACCTTATTAATTTGTGTGCCGATATCGGCTAAAACATCATCTAAATCCGTTTTACCCATTGGCAAGGCATAAACTATATACATGCCATAATCTTCTTGACTCAAATTTATAGCACCCACTTGAAGCGCTTTTTTATCAATATCAACCATTTGTTTGTACATGCGAGAGCTTTTTCCATCACTTAAAAGAGTAGATACCATATCTAAAACATAAGCATCTCTGTCTTTCATAGAAGGTGTTCGGTAAGCCGCCATAATAGCTGGAATCTGAATATTAGGATCGTTATACGAAGTTTTTAATTCCGCTGTTATTGGATCTTCTTCAACTTTAGTATAAGTAACTGGGTCCCCTTTAGGGATATCACTAAAATATTTAGCAACCATGGCTTTGGTTTGAACGATATCAATATCGCCAGCAACAACTAACGTAGCGTTATTTGGCACATAAAATTTATGATTGAAAGCTAAAAATTCATCTAAAGTTGCATCGTCTAAATCTTTCATCAAACCGATGGTGGTATGATGATATGGATGATTTGTAAACAGTTTTAATTTAACTTGTTCTAAAAAATGCCCATAAGGTTGGTTATCTACGCGCATGCGTTTTTCTTCTTTAACCACCTCATTTTGTGTATCAACACCTATTTTATTAATAATTGGATGCAACATACGTTCGGCTTCCATCCATAAACCTAATTCTACATTATTTGAAGGAAAGGTTTCAAAATAATACGTACGATCGTCTGTGGTGTTTGCATTGTCTAATCCGCCATTTGCGCTCACAATTTTAGACCACTCGCCGCGTTCAATGTTTTTGGTGCCTTCAAATAAAAGGTGTTCAAAAAAATGCGCAAAACCAGTGCGATTTTTAGCTTCATTCTTTGCACCTACGTGATACATAACCGAAGTTGTTACCACAGGAGCTGTGTTGTCTTGATGCATGATAACGTGCAAACCGTTATCTAAATCATATTCTTCGAATTTGACTTGTTGCGCCATTGTAGTTGTCGCTACTAAAGCGAAAAAACCGACAATGGTAAAAATTTTTAATTTCATAGACTGTTTTTTTTAATGTAATCAAATATAATAAATTAAGTTATAAAGTTAACTACTTTTAAGTTAAATTATTAGTATCATTTTTTAACATATTGTTACATAAAAACCTTGTTTAAAATAATTTGTTATTAAACAAATTAAACTTATATTTGCACCCGCTTTTAAAATGATAAAAGCACTTAATTAATTAAAGTAAATTTTAAATACTTATGTACGCAATCGTAGAGATAGCAGGGCAACAGTTTAAAGTAGTAAAAGACCAAAAAGTATTTGTTCATCGTTTAGCAGGAGAAGAAGGATCAAACGTTAGTTTTGATAAAGTGCTTCTTTTAGATGATGGCAAAGTAACTATTGGCGCCCCAGCTATAAAAGATGCTTCTGTTGAAGCCAAAATCTTAAAGCACTTAAAAGGTGACAAAGTAATCGTTTTCAAAAAGAAACGAAGAAAAGGTTATAAAGTTAAAAACGGACACCGTCAAGCTTTAACTTATATCCAAATTGAAAGTATTGGTACTAAAGCAGCTCCTAAAAAAGTTGTTGTTGCTAAAGTTACCAAAGAAGAAACTGCACCAAAAGCAGATGCTAAGCCAAAGGCTGCCGCTAAAAAAACAAGTGCTCCTGCAGCTGACAAAGCTGTAAAAAAAGCACCTGCAAAAAAAGCAGCGCCTAAAAAGGATACAACTAAAAAATAATAAAACTGTAAAAACAAAATATCATGGCTCATAAAAAAGGTGCAGGTAGTTCAAATAACGGTAGAGAATCAGAATCTAAACGCTTAGGTGTAAAGATTTTTGGAGGTCAAGGTGCCATTGCTGGTAACATAATTATCCGTCAAAGAGGTACAACACATCATCCTGGTGAAAATGTTTATATGGGAAAAGACCATACTATTCACGCAAAAGTTGATGGGATTGTAAAATTTACAAGAAAAAAAGACAACAAATCTTATATTTCAATAGTTCCTATTGAAGCTTAATTAAGATTCTTTATAAAATATGAAAACCCTTACCATTTTGGTGAGGGTTTTCTTTTTATATTTGTATTTCTAATATATATTTTTGAGCACTTTAAAATCTTTCTTAAAAGACACTTTTATTTATGGCATTGCTGCGGTATTACCCAGAGCCATAAATATTCTATTAACAAAATTACATACCAACACTCTGGTTTCTACTAAATATGCAGAAAATACATGGTATTTTGTTTTTGCGGCATATTTTATTGCCTTTTTAACCTTTGGCATGGAAACAGCTTTTTTTAGGTTTTTTTCTAAAGAAAAAGAGAAAGGGAAAATAGTTTCAACATCGTTTATCACACTACTAGCTTCTACCCTTTTGTTTTTAGGAGTTTTATTTTTGTTTAATCAGCCTCTAGCTTCCGCTTTAGGATTTGCAAATCCGTTACACCTTAAAATACTCACTCTTGTAACCGCTTTAGATTTACTGGTTGTAATTCCGTATGCCTATTTACGCATGACCAACCAACCTGTAAAATTTGCTTTTTATAAAATTTCGAACATCCTCATTTACGCCTTTTTTAATGTGTTCTTTTTATGGTTTGTGCCATATGCTATAAAAAACGGCATAAGCTTACCCGAAATAATTACACAATCTTATATAAATACGCCAACAGTCGTTTACATTTTTATTGCCAATTTAATGGCGAGCTTGGTAACGTTTATAATGCTCTTACCTTCTATTCTTAAGTTTAAATTAGAATTTGATGTAACTATCCTCAAAAAAATGTTGCTTTACGGATGGCCAATTATGATAGGTGGTTTGGCCTATATTACCAACGAAAATTTAGATAAATTACTACTCGGCTCAATGATAGGAAAAGAAGATATGGGTATTTATGCCGCCTGTTATAAATTAGGTGTCTTTATGACCTTATATATTATGGCTTTTAGATTGGGTGCCGAACCTTTCTTTTTTAACCATGCCGATAAAAAGAACGCTAAAGAAACCTATGCTAAAATATTGACTTGGTTTACAATTGTTGGCGCCTTATTTATGTTAATAGTTGTGGTGTATATAAACTTATTTGCATCTGTTTTATTAGGAAAACCCGAGTATTACCAAGCTTTATCTATTGTGCCTGTTATATTATTAGCCAATTTATTTCTGGGTATTTATAACAACTTATCAATTTGGTATAAGCTGACTGACAAAACAAAATACGGCATGTATATTTCTGTTTTTGGGGCAATTATAACCATTGTTTTTAACCTTGTTTTTATTCCCATAATTGGATTTATGGCTTCGGCTTGGGCTACCTTTTTTGCATACGGAACAATGACGGTTATCTCATATTTTTATGGTAAAAAATATTACAAGGTGCCTTATAAAATGGGTAAAGTATTGCTATACGTAACACTTTCGACAGCCTTGTCATTTACTTCTTATTATTACTTTAAAGAAAATTATTTAATATCTACATTCTTTATGTTTTTGTTTATTGTCATAGTACTGATAAACGAAAAAAAGGAATTAAAATCGATTCTAAAATTATGAAAGTTCAAATAATCAACAAATCAAAACATGCCTTGCCAAAATACGAAACAGAGGCTTCTGCCGGCATGGATATCAGAGCCAATATTGACGAAGCTATTATTCTTAAGCCACTCGAAAGAGCCATTGTAAAAACAGGATTATTTATTTCACTGCCCAAAGGAACCGAAGCGCAAGTAAGACCACGCAGTGGTTTGGCTGCTAAATTTGGTGTGACTGTTTTAAACACCCCTGGCACAATTGATGCCGATTACCGTGGTGAAATTGGGGTAATTTTAGTAAACCTTTCTGCTAATAATTTCACCATTAATGATGGCGAGCGCATAGCGCAATTGGTTATTGCAAAACACAAACAGGCTGTATGGCAAGAAGTAAATATTTTGGATGATACCGACAGAGGTGCAGGTGGTTTTGGAAGTACAGGTAAATAATTTATCAGACCTCTTTTCGTCTGCCAAACATAGGTTTTAAACTATCCCAAAAACCTTGTTCTAAAAAACTAATATACTCTGCATTTTCTGAATCTATCTGATAAATAGATATTTTTAATTTAATCTCTTTAGGAATCCAATGGCTTAGATGAAGTGCCAAAGATTTAGATGGCCCATATCCAAAATGCTGTTTAATTCTTATTTTTAGTTTGTGTTGTTTTAACCCTACATAAAGCACATTACTACCCGTATTATTGAACCTAGAAACATGCCGCTTATCGCCATTATTTAGTAATTTATTTTTTTGCTAAAAAGCATTAAAACTGTCCTTTATTTTAACAACATCCTTTTCATTTCTCAATTCAATTTTATAAATAAAAAAGTCGTAATATTTATCAAAACGCGATAATAGTGTCTGACATAAGGCGCCGTTTAATAACATGTCTGAATCAAAGTGAATTTCTCCATTTTCAATAACTTACGTTACAAATAATTCTGTCATTAAGGTATCTAATGTTAAGCGTCTTTCGGCTAAAACTGTTTGTAATTTAAACACACACACTATATTTAAAATAATTAATCTTCCTCACTAATAGTTTACAGACTTAAACTATTTATCTTAGTAAAGTTAAATAACTTCCTCATTTTTAGAACTAGCGTTTTTAGGTAGTTTTAAAATTACCTAAAAACGCTAGAACAAAACCATGATGAATCATTAAATATCAATATTTTAAATAAAATCGCTATCTAATAATTGGATGTGAAAATCCATAAAAAAAATAGCCTCTAGCGATTTTAGGTAGTTTTCTATCTAGCGGATTCCGCTAGAAAACTAGCGATATCGCTAGTTTTGGTTATTAAAATAAAGTGTGTTTTTAAAACTAAAAAATTATTTCACTTTTTCTATAACAGTATTTACTATTGTCACTACTTTTTGTGGAAACATGCCTTTTGCCATTAGAAATAAGCCAAAAACAATGAGTAAAATACCCATACCGCGTTTTGTTTTTACAATAACCGCTGGTGTCATTTTTGTTTGTAATTGTTTTGCTAAATAAATTTTTATCAGATCAACTATAAAATAAGAAGAAATAACTATAAAGAAAAACTTAAAAATACGGGTGGAATCCATATCCATATTTGGCCCTACAACCACTACCATGCCAATCCAAAAAGCCAAAACGCCAATATTAATAAAGTTTAAAAAGAAGCCTTTAAAAAAGAGTCTTAAAAAAACATACTTATTAATTACTTTTAAATTAACATCTTCAATAACAATTTGTTCTTTCTTTTTAAGCAAACTTATCAAGCCATAAACAGCCATTATAATACCGCCAAAAATAAATAAACTAGGCTCATCTTTAATTTTTTCTAATATCTGATGTGATCCAAAATAGGCCATCATGATAAAAAAGATGTCAGACACAACAACACCTATATCAAATAGAATAGCTTCTTTAACGCCTTTAAGCACACTTGTTTCTAACAAAACAAAGAATACTGGCCCAATCATAAAAGCAAGTGCTACGCCAAGAGGAATGGCATTTAAAATGTCTTTTAGTTCCATTTTCTAAATTTATTAAACGGCATCATAATCTATGGTAATTGTCGCCGTAGTTGGATGCGCCTGACAGGTTAATATCAAACCATCACTTATTTCGCCATCGGTTAAAATAGTGTTGTTATCCATAATGGCGGCGCCTTCTGTTATTTGCGCCATACAACTTGCACAAACCCCGCCTTGACACGAATATGGTGCATCTAAACCTGCATCTAAAGCCGCATCTAAAATACTTTCGGTGGCCTTTACAGAAATTGTATGTGTTTCTTCATCTAAAATTATTGTAAGACTTGCGTCCATAATTTTAGAATTATCTTCATTTGAAGATATTAAAGAGTTAGTCATAAGGGGTTATTTCTTTTAAATAAATGGCAGGCAAATATACTAAATTTGATACTGATTCTGTAGTTGAATAACGTGGATTTTAACAGCTCACAAAACACAAATCAAAGGAATTTTTCTATATTAATAAGTTCTTGTTTAATGGCTTCTAGTTTCACAATCACTTCGTTTGCGGTGTTAAGATTTTCGGGCTTTTCTTTAAGTTTCTTCTTAGCGCCTTCTAAAGTATAGCCATTTTCTTTAACCAAACGGTAGATTAATTGTAAATTTTTAACATCGTCTTTGGTAAATAAACGGTTGCCTTTTTTATTCTTTTTGGGTTTTATAACATCAAACTCTTGTTCCCAAAAGCGTATAAGCGATACATTTACATTAAAAGCCTTGGCAACTACGCCAATGCTGTAATAGCGTTTGTCTGGTAGTTCTATAAACATTAATCTTCTGATTGGCCTTCTTGCGAAGCGATGCGTTGCATTTCTATAAACTCTTCTGGTGTTAAATTGCCATAATAAAAATTGATAGGGTCTATGGCCATTTTATTTTTACGCACTTCGTAATGCAAATGATGCCCATCTGTTCTACCTGTCATACCAACATATCCTATAATATCGCCACGTTTAACACGATGTCCTTCTTTAACATTATACTTACTAAGATGTGCATATAAGGTAACATATCCAAAACCATGATCAATTTCAATATGTTTGCCATAACCAGAAACATGTCTAATGGCACGTTTAACTTTACCATTTCCGGTAGCATAAACTGGTGTACCAACAATAGCCGAAAAATCCATACCTCTATGACGCTTTTTAGCTTTTGTAAAAGGATCTATACGCCATCCATAACCAGAAGCCATCCGTAATAAGTCTTCTTTTTTAATAGGCATAATAGCAGGTATAGATAGCAAAAGCTTATCTTTATCTTTTGCCAACTTAACTATTTCGTCTAAAGATTTTGACTGAATGTACAATTGCTTCGATAAGATATCTAAATTTTTAGAGGCTTCTATTATCATAGTCGAATTTTCAAAACCTTCTAGGGCTTCGTATCTGTTTACACCACCAAAACCCGCTTTGCGTTGTTCGGTTGGAATAGGGTTTACCTCAAAATATGTACGATAAATGGCATTATCTCTTTGTTGTACTTCGGTTAAAACATCTTCAACCTGATACATTTTTTTTTCAATCAACCCAAAGTTAAGCTTTAGATTAACCACTTCTCTTTTCAAAGCTTTTTCTTTTGAAGATTCAAAAACCTGAGAAAAACCCAAATATCCTGCAAACATTAAAATAAGCACCCCTAAAAATCCGAAAAGTACATTTTTGAACTTATCTTCTTTTTTTACCTTAATTTTATGATAAGATAAAGTGTCTGGATCATAATAGTATTTTACTTTCGACATAAGTTAAATTATATTATTTTTGCATATCATTAAAAACTAAAGCAAGTAATTTGCATTAAATTAAATGCAAATTTACAAAAACTTTGAAAACTCAATCACCAGCTTTAAAAGCTAATTTATTAACATTTATGACATCTCAAGAAATTAGACAACAATTTTTAGCATTTTTTAAAAGCAAACAACATAAAATTGTTGCTTCGGCACCAATTGTCATCAAAAACGACTCTACTTTAATGTTTACCAATGCGGGCATGAATCCTTTTAAGGATTACTTTTTAGGACAAAAAGTGGCTATTGATACACGTGTAACTGACACCCAAAAATGCCTTCGCGTAAGCGGAAAACACAACGATTTAGAAGAAGTTGGTATTGACACCTACCACCATACCATGTTTGAGATGTTGGGCAATTGGAGTTTTGGCGATTACTTTAAAAAAGAAGCCATTGCATGGGCTTGGGAGTTGTTAACCGAAGTTTATAAAATCGACAAAACGCGTTTATATGTGACCGTTTTTGAAGGAGACAAAGCAGATAATTTAGCTTTTGATCAAGAAGCTTTTGATTTTTGGACACAATTTGTACCCAAAACGCATATTATAAATGGCAATAAAAAAGACAATTTTTGGGAAATGGGGGCCCAAGGTCCCTGCGGACCTTGTAGCGAAATTCATGTAGATATCCGTTCTCAAGAAGAAAAAGCCACAATTCCTGGTCGCGATTTGGTGAATAAAGACCATCCGCAAGTGGTAGAAATATGGAATTTGGTTTTTATAGAATTCAACCGCAAAGCCGATGGCAGTTTAGAATCTTTGCCTCAAAAACACATTGATACTGGTATGGGTTTTGAGCGTTTGTGCATGACGTTGCAAGGTGTAAAATCTAATTACGATACCGATGTTTTTACACCGCTTATTGCCAATCTTGAAAAAATTACAAACACCACTTACGGTGTTTCTGAGCAAACAGATATTGCCATTCGCGTTATTGCAGATCACGTGCGCGCTGTTGCTTTTGCTATTGCGGATGGACAATTACCTTCAAATAATGGCGCAGGTTATGTAATCCGCCGTATCTTAAGACGTGCCATTCGTTATGGATACACTTTTTTAAATCAGAAAGAAGCCTTTATTTACAACCTGGTAGATGTTTTAAGCGCTCAAATGGGTGAAAATTTCCCCGAAATAAACACCCAAAAACAGCTGATTAAAAATGTGATTAAAGAAGAAGAAAATTCGTTTTTAAACACACTAGAACAAGGCTTACAACTTTTAGATAAAATAATTACCAACACAAAAGGCAAAACCGTTTCGGGCACAAAAGCCTTTGAATTGTACGATACATACGGATTTCCAAAAGATTTAACCGCCCTTATCTTACGTGAGAAAGGCTTTGATTTAGACGAAGATGCTTTCGGAAAAGCCATGCAAGAACAAAAAAATAGATCGCGGGCTGCGGCAGTTCAAGAAACAGACGATTGGCAAATTTTATCTGATAACACCACACGGTTTGTGGGATACGATGACTTATCGGCAACAGCCAAAATATTGCGCTACCGCAAAGTGAGTAGCAAAAAAGACGGCACACAATACCAATTGGTTTTCAGCACCACACCATTCTATCCAGAAGGTGGCGGACAGGTTGGCGACAGTGGTTATTTTACCGATTCAAGCAATGAAAAAATAAGCGTTATAGACACCAAAAAAGAGAACAACCTCATACTGCATATCACCAAAAAATTACCAAAAGATATTGACGCCAATTATACACTTAACGTGGATGAAAAAGCGCGTTATAACACCACGTGTAATCACAGTGCCACACATTTATTGCACCAAGGATTACGTAAAATATTAGGGACACATGTTGAGCAAAAAGGCTCGGCAGTATCTGCACAAGGTTTGCGTTTTGACTTTTCGCATTATGCAAAAATGACGGCGGAAGAAATTCAAAAAGTTTCAGATTTTGTTAATGATAAAATTCAGGCTCAAATTTCTTTGCAAGAACACCGCGATATTTCTATTGCCGATGCCCAAAAACAAGGTGCTATGGCTTTGTTTGGCGAAAAATATGGCGACACCGTTAGGATGATACAATTTGCCGATTCTAAAGAATTATGTGGCGGTACGCATGTGCAAAACACAGGTGCTATTTGGTATTTTAAACTGACTTCAGAAAGTGCTATTGCCGCAGGTGTAAGACGTATTGAAGCCATTACAGGCCAAGCTGCCAAACAGTATTTTGAACAACTTGACGCCGATTTTAACAGCATAAAATCCACTTTAAAACAAACGGGCAATCCTGTAAAAGCCATTGGGCAATTACAAGACGAAAGCTTTGTTTTACGCAAACAGATTGACCAGCTTTTAAAAGAAAAAGCAGTGCATTTAAAAGCGCAACTAAAACAAAAAATTACCCTTATAAACGGCGTTAACTTTTTAGCTACCCAAGTAGATTTAGATGCCAACAGTATTAAAACTTTGGCTTTTGAATTGGGCGAGCAATTTGATAATCTGTTCTTTTTGGCTGGCACCGAAAACGATGGCAAAGCCCTACTCTCTTTGTACATTTCTAAATCTTTGGTAGAAAGCAAACAATTAGATGCTGGTAAAATTATTCGCGAATTGGGCAAACACATAAACGGCGGTGGCGGTGGCCAAGCCTTTTTTGCCACGGCTGGCGGTAAAAACCCTGCGGGTATTGATGAGGCCTTAAAACAAGCAGCACAATTTATTAGCTAATTTTTTTTTTACTTTTCTGACTCTAAAAACTTTAACCAATAAATAGTTATATTTGTTGGGATATAACCTTTTAGCACCAATTATAATGAAAAGAAAATATCAAATATTTATTTCATCTACTTTTAAAGATTTAAAAGAAGAGAGAGATCTTGTTATTAAAGCAATCCTTGAGATGGGGCATATTCCAGTTGGAATGGAAATGTTTAGCGCTGGTGATACTCAGCAATGGAAATTAATACAAACACAGATTGATGACTGTGATTATTATGTGGTTATATCGGCTTTTATGTATGGTTCTCTAGATGGACAAATTAGCTATACTGAAAAGGAATATGATTATGCAGTTTCTAAAGACATACCTATTTTAGGTTTTATTATTAATGATAGCGTTAATTGGCCTGCAAAAAATTTAGATAAGACTACAAATAAAACCGAAAAATTAAATAAGTTTAAAGAAAAAATAAAGAGTAGAATTGTTAGTTTTTGGGATGATAAAAACGATTTATATGCAAAAGTATCTATCTCATTAATGAAGCAATTCAATACAAATCCTAGAATTGGCTGGATAAAATCTTCAGAACAGATGGGGCCTGAAGTACTGAAAGAAGTCTCTAGATTAAGTAATGAAAATTCAAAGTTAAGAAATGAAATTCAAGAATACGAATTACAGTTAGAAAATGAAAAGAAAGCCGTTTTCGATAAGATATTACAAACATTAAGGCAAAATAAAAGAAATATTTCATTTTTATATAAATATCGCTCAAAATGGGATGATAATACTGAATTTACTTTATTTGAAATATTTAATCTACTTGCTCCTGACATGATGATTGAAGCTTCATTTGAACATTGTAGGTATTATTTAGGATTTATACTAAGACCAAATAAGGATCTTGAAATAAATATAAAGAACGCTACACCTAAGAATAAAGTAAAAGAGATTTTGGCAGACTTAAATGCTTTAGAAATCATCACTCCCTCATCAAAAAAACATATTCTTTCAGATAAAAATGAATATTGGACTTTAACTATTGAGGGTAGAAAATTATTTAAAGAAGTTAGAAGAGAAGTTTTAGAAAAAAACTTATCAGTTTCAATGAATAGTGAGACAGAAGAAACTGTAAATACCCAAGAAAAAAAACAAAATAAAAAGTAAAAACTGTTAATAACGATTGGCTTTAAGTAATTGCTTGTGATTACCAATGCGGAAAAACCTAATCTATAATAATAAAAACATGAATATAAAAGACAATCATATTACTTACGTTGAATTTAAAGCAAAAGATCTTGAAAAAATAAAGGCGTTTTATACTAAGTCTTTTGACTGGTCTTTTACAGATTATGGCCCAACTTATACAGCTTTTTCGGAAAGCGGGGTTAAGGGAGGATTTGAAAAAACAGAAAATGACATTGTAAATGGTGCGTTGGTTGTTTTATATCATAAAGATCTTGACAGCATAAAAAGAAAAATCATCAAATCAAACGGAAAAATCTCAAAAGACATTTTTTCTTTTCCTGGTGGCCATAGATTTCATTTTATTGATCCTAGTGGAAACGAGCTTGCTATTTGGTCAGATAAATAAGAATCTTAAAAACTGGCTACAATACTTTCAATAAAAAGTAACAGCCACTTTCAAACCATTGTTTAAAACAATCGGTACATAAGAATTCTCGATTTTAAAATCTTGCCTTTAGATTGCTATTTATTTATTTTTACATTTTTAAAAACAGAAAACAATAAATTATATATGGAATTATTAGAAAAATTAAAATGGCGTTATGCTGCCAAAGCCATGAATGGCGAAAAAGTATCACAAGAAAAAATTGATAATATTCTAGAAGCTGCTCGTTTGGCACCTACGTCAAGTGGTTTACAACCTTTTGAAATTATGGTCATTACCAATCCAGAAGTAAAACAAGAGATCAGAAAAATAGCTTGGAACCAATCGGTAGTTACAGATTGTTCTCATTTGTTGGTTTTCGCTGCTTGGGATACTTATACAGCAGAACGCATCAATAAAATGTTCGATTTAACCAATGAAATAAGAGGCACAAAAAATGAGGGTTGGGAAAATTACCGTCAGATGTTATTGAAATTTTATCCGCAAAGAGATGCAGAAGAAAACTTTAATCATGCTGCTAAACAAGCTTATATTGGATTTTCGCAATCTATGATTGCGGCAGCTTTTGAAGATGTAGATAGCACACCTATTGAAGGTTTTGAGGCTCCAGCTTTAGATGAGATTTTAAAATTAAGAGAAAAAGGATTGGGAAGTTGTGTTATTTTGGCACTAGGTTACCGTGATACAGAAAAAGATTGGTTGGTAAATTTGACTAAAGTTAGAAAAAGTATGGATGATTTGATTACCATAATTGACTAAAAAGTTAGATTTCTTCTTAATAACAAAACCAAGCACGAAATAAATTCGTGCTTTTTTTATATCCGATTTTTAATTGCTCTTAAAATTGGCTATCTTTCCTTCTCTAAATTTTAAGTCATGAATAATTCAAAAAATATAGAACCCGAAAAGAAAGACAAACGGAAAATAGAAAACAAATTATACAATAAAGAACTGGCAAAATTGCAAGTGGAACTTGTTAAACTGCAAGAATGGATTGTCTTAAAAAAATTAAAGGTTGTTGTGTTATTCGAAGGCCGTGATGCCGCTGGGAAAGGAGGCGTTATCAAGCGTATTTCTCAAAGTCTGAATCCTAGAATATGTAGAGTGGTTGCCTTGGGTACGCCTACAGATAAGGAAAAAAGTCAGTGGTATTTTCAGCGTTATGTGCCACATTTGCCTGCGGCTGGAGAAATAGCTCTATTTGACCGAAGTTGGTATAACCGTGCCGGTGTAGAACGCGTTATGAATTTTTGTAGCAACGAAGAATACGACGAGTTTATGCGCACCTGTCCAGATTTTGAACGCATGCTTATTCGTTCTGGAATTATCTTAATTAAATACTGGTTTTCTGTATCTGATGAAGAGCAAGAACAACGTTTTCAGTCACGCATAGATGATCCTACAAAACGCTGGAAATTGAGCCCGATGGATTTAGAATCGCGCGAAAAATGGTTGGGTTATAGCAAAGCCAAAGACGAAATGTTTAAATATACAGACACCAAACAAGCCCCGTGGTTAGTGGTGCCTGCCGACAATAAAAAACGCGCACGACTCAATTGTATTAGCCACTTGCTAAGTAAAATTCCGTATGAAGAAATAAAACACGAAAAACCCATATTGGCACCTCGTAATAAAGAAGAAGGCTATATCCGCCCCCCATTTTCTGACCAAACTTTTGTACCCGAAAAGTATTAATTTATGACTGCGTTTAGAACTGAAATAACACCCAAAAAGGAACATTTTCAAATTGATTACAAATCAAAAGTTTTACTTATCGGTTCTTGCTTTACAGAGCATATCAGCAAAAAATTAGATTATTTTAAATTTGACACATTAACCAATCCGTTTGGAATTGTCTTTAATTCATCTGCTATAAAAACAGCTGTTAGTCACTGTGTTTTAAATAAGATTTACGCTAAAGCGGATTTAAATAATCACAACAATTTATGGTCTAGTTTTAACCACCATTCGCAGTTTTCAAATCCCGATTTAGAAACAACCTTAACGGGTATAAATTCTAAAATAACAGAAGCACACAAATTTATAAAAGAAGCGTCGCATATTGTTATAACACTAGGTACAGCATGGGTTTATACCGAAAAAGAATCGGGTAAAATAGTGGCGAATTGTCATAAAATACCGCAACAAAATTTCACCAAATCGTTGCAAAGCATTCCACAAATTACAAGTGATTTAGATAATATTTCTAAAGAAATAGAATCAGTGAATCCACATGCAAAACTACTATTTACCGTAAGTCCAGTCCGTCATTTGCGGAATGGTTTTGCAGAAAATATGTTGGCTAAAGCACACTTAATTGCGGCTGTTCATCATCACATTAGCAATAATGACAACAGTTATTATGTGCCAGCTTACGAAATTATGATGGATGATTTACGCGATTATCGTTTCTATGAAGCTGATATGATTCATCCAAATAGTACGGCCGTCAATTATATTTGGGATTATTTTAAAAGCAGTTGGTTATCCGACAAGGCAAATACAACGATGATAAAAATAGACAGCATTCAAAAGGATTTACAACACCGCCCTTTTAACATTAACACTGATGCTTATAAAAACTTTAAACAAAATTTAGACAAAAAAATAGCTGCAATTGCAGCTATTCATCCATCCATTAAATTTTAGTTATCCAACTACAGAAGCCACATTTTGCCAAGGCCCTCCGTTGATAATATCGATGCCTTGTTGTTTTAAAAATCCAGTAGCTTGACCACTACGCGCGCCGCTTCGGCACACGGCAATAATGGGTTTTTTCATCTCTTTTATCTCGAACATACGTGCTTGCAAAACGTGAAGCGGAATGTTAATTGACCCAATTACATTGCCTTCTTGAAATTCCATAGGCGTTCTTACATCTATAACAACAGCCTCTTTTTCTAAATATTCTTTTATCATAATTTCTTTATTACCAAAATTTCTAAACAAATCTAATAAACCCATGTTTTATTTTTTGTGCAAAGAAAATATTTTTATGCCAAACCAAAGTAACAAAGTTTACATATTTGTTACTTTAGATAAAAAGCCTATTATTTTGAATGATTATTCATATAATCTATGGTTAAGTTAACCATGGCTTTAACACCAGTTTTCATACCACTTTCGTCAATATAAAAATCAGGAGTATGGTGTGAAGGCGCATCTTGAGGCCTTACATTAAGTGGTTTAGCCCCTACAAAAAAGTAAACCCCTGGAATTTCTTTTTGATAAAACGAAAAATCTTCTGCACCAGTAATCGCTTTAATTAATATTACATGGTCTTTACCAACAGCTTTTTGCAGTGAAGGTAACATTTCGGCTGTTAAAGCTGGATCGTTATAGGTAATTGGAATTCCGGCTGCTATCGTAATATCGGCAGTTGCACCATAACTTTCGGCAATAGCTTTGGTTCTTTTTATCATTGTTTCATTTAGTTTCTTTTGCATATTGTAATCTAAAGTCCTGATAGTTCCAACCATAGTTACCTCTTCGGGGATGATATTATTACGGATGCCACCTTTTATCATTCCTACAGTAATAACTGCTCCCGCTTGCGTTAGTTCAGTTTCTCTACTGATTATCATTTGAAGTCCGTTAATAATTTGTGCACTAATCACAATAGGATCTATAGAAGCCCAAGGCGTTGAGCCGTGCGATTGTTTTCCGTGAACGTGAATTTCGAATCGTTGGGCCGCTGCCAAAATACCTTCGGGTTTGTATTTAATGGTTCCTATATCGGTTTGAGAATTGATATGCATTCCAAAAATAACATCCACATTTGGGTTTTTAAGAGCGCCTTCTTTTACCATTAAGTCTGCACCACCTTCTTCTCCTATTGGCGCACCTTCTTCGGCAGGTTGAAAAATAAATTTAACAGTACCCTTAAGATCTTTTTTTATTTTTGATAAAACCTCTGCAACACCCATCATCATAGCGATATGAGTATCGTGACCACAGGCGTGCATCACGCCAGTTTTTATACCATTATAAGTGCTAGTAATCTTTGATTTGAAAGGCACATCAACGCGTTCGGTTACAGGTAGTGCATCAATATCTGCTCTAAGTGCTACAACAGGACCTGGCTTCCCTCCTTTTAAGATACCAACAACACCAGTATGTGCCACACCAGTTTGAACTTCAATGCCAAGACTTATCAAATATTCAGCAATAATTTTAGAAGTTCTAACCTCACGGTTAGATAACTCTGGATACTCATGAAAATCACGACGCCATTCAATTACTTTAGGCTCTATATCATCAATTAATTTTAAAACTTTTTTGTTTTGCGCCGATATCAATCCACTTACCAAAGACAATCCAATAATAAATACTTTTTTCATGCTAAAATTTATTTAAATGAGATTTTAAAAATAGCAAAAAAATATGAGCTTTAAATAAAAAAGGCCAATCTATTAGAGATTGACCTTTTACGGAATTTAATCTTAAAAATAAATTTTTACTATCTAGTAAATAGCATTTCACGGTATTTTGTTAAAGGCCAAAGATTATCATCAACCATCATTTCAAGTTTATCGCAATGGTAACGGATGTCATCAAAATAAGGTTTTACTTTATTACAATAGTCGTCTGCTTTTTTAACTTCGTCGGTCAATTTATTTAGTTTTTTACGCATCTCAACCATGGCGTGAACCTTAGAGCTAATGGCTTCTATATGTCCTGAAATTTCTTTAATTAATTCTAGTTGTTCATTGCCATATTTCTTAAAATCGGCACCAAATATTTCTTTGAGTCCCGTTACGTTTTTAATCAAAAGGTTTTGATAAGAAATGGCTGTAGGAACAACATGATTTAAAGCGATATCGCCAAGGACTCTTGCTTCAATTTGGATGTTCATAATGTATTCTTCAACCTTAATTTCGTATCGGGCTCTAAGTTCAACTTCATTCATCACTTCCATCTCATTGAACAAATCGATTGATTTTTGAGATATTTTTGTTTTAAGTGCTTCTGGTGTTGAACGGTTATTACTCAAACCACGTTTGGCAGCTTCTTTATGCCATGCGTCGCCATAACCATTACCTTCAAATAGAACAGCTTTAGATTGTTTGATGTATTCGCGAAGCACATTAAAAATAGCTTCATCTTTGTTAAGATCTTTATCTTGAATTAATGCATCTACTTCTATCTTAAATTCTTTTAATTGTTTGGCAACAATGGTATTTAAAATAATCATAGGGTCTGCGCAGTTTGCAGTTGATCCAACGGCTCTAAATTCAAATTTATTACCAGTAAAGGCAAAAGGAGATGTGCGGTTTCTATCGGTATTATCCAACATAATTTCTGGAATTTTACCTACAACATTTAGTTTTAAATCTGTTTTCTCTTGAGGCGATAATTTACCTTTCGTTACACTCTCTAGCTCTTTTAAAACTTTGGTAAGTTGTTCGCCAATAAAAATTGATATAATGGCTGGTGGTGCTTCATTGGCGCCCAAACGATGGTCATTACTTGCAGATGCAATACCTGCACGCATTAATTCTTCGTATGTGTTAATAGCTTTTATAGTGTTTATAAAAAATGTTAAAAATTGTAAATTACGTTTTGGTGTTTTACTTGGTGCTAATAAATTAATACCTGTATCTGTACTTAAAGACCAGTTGTTATGTTTACCTGATCCGTTTATCCCTGCAAAAGGTTTTTCGTGGAATAACACTTTAAAATTATGACGCGAAGCTACCTTACCCATAATATCCATAATTAAGGAGTTATGATCTACAGCTAAATTGGTTTCTTCATAAATAGGTGCCAATTCAAATTGATTTGGTGCTACCTCATTATGCCTTGTTTTAACAGGAATACCCAACAACATACATTCGGTTTCAAGATCACGCATATAATTTAGAGCTCTACTCGGAATGCTTCCAAAATAGTGATCGTCTAATTGTTGTCCTTTTGCTGGTGGATGTCCTAACAATGTTCTGCCCGTTAAAACCATGTCTGGTCTTGATGCATATAGAGCTTTATCAACTAAAAAATATTCTTGCTCCCATCCTAAAGATGAAGTTACTTTAGAAACATTTTTATCAAAATAATTACAAACATCCGTTGCAGCCTTATCAATAGCTTGTAAAGCACGCAATAGTGGTGTTTTATAATCTAGAGCCTCACCAGTATACGACACAAATACAGTTGGAATACAAAGTGTTGTACCATAAATAAAAGCAGGAGATGTTGGGTCCCAAGCTGTATATCCTCTGGCTTCAAAAGTATTTCTGATACCTCCATTAGGGAAACTAGATGCATCTGGCTCTTGTTGTACCAATTCGTTTCCACCAAATCTCTCTACAGCGCGACCATCACCAATTGTTTCAAAAAAGGCATCATGTTTTTCAGCAGTACCACCTGTTAAAGGTTGGAACCAGTGTGTATAATGTGTTACGCCTTTAGACATCGCCCAATCTTTCATAGAAGACGCTACCTGATCGGCAATTTTACGGTCTATTTTAGTGCCTAGTTTACAGGCACTCATGACACCTTTTAAAGCATCTTTGGTTAAATATTGACGCATGGTGTCTTCATTAAACACGTTTTCGCCAAATAGAACAGATCTATTAATTGATTCTTCTACATCAATAGGAATTCTATTTAATGTTTCTTTTAAAGCTTGAAATCTAATTTTCGCCATTGTGATAATTTATTTAAATATTTTACAAAAATATAAAATTTTATAAAATATTCATCAATACCCCTATTATTTTTTAAGTAAAGTGTAAAAATTTATGTTTTTATTAAAAATACCCCTATTTAAAATATGATATATAAAAATATACTATACGAAATTAATAAAAATGCACCTTTATATCGTGATATTTTGTAGCTTTTTGGTAAAAATACCAATGGAAGAAGTAAAATAGAGAAGCCTAAAAGCCAAATCATGTCATTATCTAACAATTTCTGATCGACCAAAGGAATGGGTCTAATTAAAGCCGTGATACCTAAAACAGACCCAATATTAAAAATATTAGACCCAATTAAATTGCCTAATGAAATTGATTTTTCTTTACGGATGGCTGCAATAATTGAAGTAGCAGCTTCGGGCACGCTTGTTCCTATTGCGATAACACTAATAGAAATTACACGCTCGGAAACATTTAGATAGTTAGCCATATCGATAGCGCCACTTATGAGTAATTCTGACCCACCCCACAAAGCAACACCTCCAATTAAAAACCACAAGGCAATTCGAAAACCAGACGATTCGTTTAAAAGTTCGTCTATTTCTTCAATATCAACGCCTAAAACCTTTGCTTTTTTTATTAATATTCCTATAAAAATAATCAATGAAATTAATAATATAGCTCCTTCAAAAGTAGATAATATATTATCATTTTTTAAAAACCAATAAGTTGCTATGGTAAAAAGTAGCATGGCAGGCCAATTGAGTTTATAAAAATATTTATTGACGAATAATGGCGCAATAACTGCCGTTAATCCTAATACCAAAACAATATTAGCAATATTGGAACCAATAATATTTCCTAAAGCGATATCTGAATGACCGTTTAAAGCAGATTTAAGACTTACAATAAGTTCTGGTGCCGACGTTGCAAAAGAGACAACTGTCATACCAATTACTGCTTTTGAAATGTTGAATTTATACGACAATCCCACAGAGCCTTTTACCAATAACTCCCCTCCTACAACCAATAAAACGAACCCTAAAACAACATATACTAAACTCATAAAAAAGCTATTATTAAAATCCTGACAAAGATAGTATTCTTAAACAAAAAGGATAAAAAATCTTAATCTTTTGTTAAATAACTATTTTTCTAGTTGCGTAACTATTTTTATAGTTGTAGGTTTGTTTCATCAAAAATAGCCACTATGGAAAAATTAACATTTAAAGAAGAAGAAATAATTCAAGTGCTTTGGCAACTTAAAAAAGCCTTCGTTAAAGAAGTCGTAGCAGAATTACCAAATCCAAAGCCTCATTACAATACAGTTTCTACGGTTATTAGAAAAATGGAAGAAAAAGGTTTTGTAAGTCATATATCATTTGGTGGTACACATCAATATTATTCACTCATTTCTAAAGAAGCATATCGTAAAAAATTTATGTCTAAAACCATTCATACTTATTTTGACGATTCTTATAAAAATGTGGTTTCATATTTAGCTCAAGAAGAAAAAATTAGTGTGGCTGAGTTAAAAGAAATTATCCAACTCATTGAAAAAAATAAATAAATTATGGACTATCTTTTAAAATCGGCTGGCATCATTACTTTGTTTTTCTTGGTTTATAAAATCTTTTTAGAAAAAGACACCTTCTTTAAATCGATACGTCTATTTCTAATTTCTGGTATTGTTTTATCTTTTATAATGCCACTTGTTAGCATTACTACTTATAAGGAAATTATAACTAAAGATTTATCGAATTTTGTTGTGGTAAATTCATCAACTACCACACCTATAGAAGTGGTTTTTGATTGGCAGAATTTAATTTTTATACTTTTTGCTATAGGCTTATGTATTACCGTAGGCTACTTACTTGTCAATTTATTATCACTAATTAAACTTTTATCGCAAAGCGATGTGAAACGCTATAATAATTTTAAAATAATTACTACAACCAAACAAATTTCACCTTTTTCATTTTTCAATTATATTGTATATAATCCGAGTCAATTTAATGAAACGGAATTAAAGCAACTCCTTAAACACGAACAAACACATGCCTTAGAATTACACACAGTAGACATGCTATTAGCCCAGATTTTGGTTTGCGTGCAATGGTTTAATCCATTGGCATGGCTATACAAAAAAGCTGTAAATCAGAATTTAGAATACATCGCCGATCAATCTGCAAAATATACCGTTACGCTAAAAAACTACTCTTATTTATTATTAAAAACAACAACGCCAAATTATCAAATGGCGCTCGCAAACAATTTTTATAACTCACTATTAAAAAAACGTATTATGATGTTACACAAAAATCACTCACACCGTTTATCTCAATTAAAGCTTGCTTTAATTCTACCTTTATTAATAGCCTTTATTTTCGTTTTTAACACCAAAGTTGTGGCACAACATAAAGATAACAATCATAAAATAGATGTCACAGTTTTTGCCATGACGCTTGATAAAGATTTTACATCAGAAGATGTGGCATATATTAAATCCACTTTTAAAAATGATTTTGACTTTCAAATAAAAATTAAAAATGTAAAACGCAATGCTAAAAACGAAGTTACTGGCATTAAAATAATTGCTTCAAAAGGTAATTCAAATACTCAATATGCCGTTAAAGGAGATACGCCAATAGCGCCCATAAGATTTATGTACAATTCTAAAGACAACCAAGTAAATATTAGTGCTGTTACAGAAAAACATTTTGGCAAAAAGCATTCTTATACATATGAATTTAAAAACGACAAAACTCCAAAAATTCATAAACTAAAAAAGGTGCGTAAAAATGATAAAAGTCCGAAAAATTATAAACTAAAAAAAATTAGTAAAGATGGTAACGATGAAAATATTGAAATATTCGTTGTGAGTGAAAATGACAGCCTTCACAAAGTAAAATCAACTAAAAAAGGAAACTATATTATTATTTCTAGTGATGATAAAGATCACAAAACAACTATAAAAAATGCTAACTATATTGCAAAATGGAACGATAAAGATGGTGAACTGACAAAAGTTATTGAAGTTAAAACTGATAAAAACGGGAATGTTAGCAAGACAATTAAAGTTAAAGCTGATGGAAAAGGCGAAAATATTTTTATAAATGAAGTTGATATTGATGCCAGCGAATATAAAAATAGTAAAATGGGATATTATCATACAAATAACCATACACAACCTCTTTTTATAATTGATGGTAAGAAAATTACTAGTGATAAATTTAAAGATATTGACCCTGATACCATAAAATCTATAAATGTTCTAAAAGGAGAAAATGCCATCAAAAAGTATGGAGAGAAAGCCAAAAATGGTGTCATTGAGATAACATTAAAAAGCAAAGAATAACTTTTAAATCCTATACATATATAAAAAGTCCAAATCTTTAAAAGATTTGGGCTTTTGTTTTTTTACAGCTTTTGTTTATTTAACTACTATTTTTTTTACAGCCGATTTACCATCAGAAACAATCTTTAAAAAATAAATACCGCTCGCTACATTTAAATCTACAGAAGTATCATTACTTAAAGTTGTTCTTAAAATTCGCCGTCCTACGGTAGAATAGATTTCTACAAATGCTTGGGTTTTAATACCACTAATAAAAATTTTGTCTTTTGTTGGGTTGGGATATACAGATATCTCTAATAGTTTTTCATCGTTTACACCTAATGTTTGGCCCACTTTGTTTCCCCAAATATACTCTACCAAATCTGGCTGATCTATAAACGGGTTTCGGTTAAATTGCCAGGTATAAACAACATTGTTGCGATTCATTTCAAAATCGTCTGGCGGATCATTTCTGTGCCAAGTCAACAAAGTTGCCAAATCGCCCATCTGACCAACTACACTTGGATATCCGTTTACAACTTCAAGCCCATTATAACGGACAGCCATGTACAAAACGCTTCGCGCCACATCGCCTTTAAAACTACCTAATGTGCCAGTAGGCCCATTATATTCACCATAATGCTGGTTATTTCTGGCGCTGTTTTCTGGACCATCGGCAGCACGCAAAGCATGGCCATCAGAATTTCCGTGACGTAAAGAATCGGCTTTTGTTGTCCAAAATACATTTTTGCCATCAGCAATTTCATCTAAAACAATACTGTTATATCCAGCCAATGATCTCGGAAAAGTATGTTCTCTATTCCATTTTCCGAGATTACTTGAGGTTAATTGGTAATCGAGTTTTGCCCTGCCTTGTTCTGTATAAACCAACCAAACCTGATTGCTGTTAGCTGGATTTTGATCGGCTTCTTTTAAAATATCAATAATATCGGCATAAGTTTGGGCACGTACCACACTTGGATTTGCAACTATATCTTGCAAAGCCTGACGCAAAGCTACATCAGACAAACCATACAAACTATCGTAATAACCACTTGGCTGGGTGCTTGACACGAGACCATGTGATGGATTGGTTGGAATACCCCAAGCGGCAACCACAAAATCGTCATCAACAACACGTATTTCTACATTATCTTTTAACTTAAGAAAGTCTGATGGCAAAGGGCCAAAACTAACTTTTAAAACTTCATCACCTTCGTCTAAAATATCGTCTATCAAAGTAATTGTTGTTGTTATTGTGTTTTGACCGATGGGAATAACTGGCGACAGATTTCCTGTAAAATCTGATGTTGTAAAACCGCCGTTATTTAAGGTGAAATTTATTGTAGAGGCTGCCGTAACATTTTGCTCTGTTGTAAATACGATGTCGAAACTTTGCCCTTCGTTATATTGTGTTTGTGCTATGGTAAAACTTATGCCGTTTAAAACAATGCCGCTACCATCATTTAGCTTTCTTGGTGTAGGAGTTTTTACAGTATAAGAGCCATCATTATTACGTTGGATAGAATTTACGTTTTGAGCAACACCTTCATTTATCTGTTCTGTAAGCCCTAAAAGACCCATTAAAACAGTATCGTCTGCATCGCTGGTATCGTAAGCCAAAGCATCTATTAAATTGGTTGTTGTTGCTAAAGTGCCTTCTGGAAAATCGGTATCATTACCAAGATAAACCCCTACAGCATCTGCACCATTCTGTATCATATCTTGAAATATTAACAATTGAGGAATGGGAGAAACATTTGTACTTCCAATAAGTAATAATCCATTGATATCGGTTGTATAACCATCTAAATCAATTGCCAAATAACTACTATCGGCTCCACTTGAAGAACCATTAAAAAACACAACAACATAACCATCTAAAGCAAAATTGGGTGTCGCCTTTAACTCAATAAATTCTAAAGTATCAATATTAGTGTCAATAGTAGATGTGTCTGAATCTAATTCGTTTATAACTATTTGACTTATTATGAATTGCGTCATCAAGAGAAAGAAAGCGAGGGTAAATATTCTTTTCATTACTATTTATTTCTAACAAAGATACATATCGCTTTAAAATTTAACTCCTTTATAGTCTAATAAGTTTACTATTTTTGGCATTCAAATAATACTTTAACAAATGAAAAAGAATTGTTTTAAAATAATCGCAGCTTTAAACCGCTTGCTCTTACCTAGTCTTGCCAAAAGAGGGGTTGATATGGCAAAAGCCAAAAAATGGCAAATGGCTATAATTGGATGGCGTTATTACATTACAAAAAATAGTCTTGATTAATTTTAAAATTCCTTTCAATATTAAATTAAAATAAATATATTTGCACTCCTTAAATAAAAGGCCTCGTGGCGCAACTGAATAGCGCACTTGACTACGAATCAAGAGGTTACAAGTTTGAATCTTGTCGGGGTCACTTAAGTATAAAAAGCTTGCCAAGTTGGCAAGCTTTTTTGATTTATTGCAAATACAATTATTATTAAAATATATTTTTAATAATAAGCTTTTTAACTATATTTGAACACCCCTTTCAACCATATAACATCTACGGAATGACCTTAGATAATTAAACCTGTAAATGATGCTATTAATTAATAGTAATTAGTTGTGGTTTTTTTAGCCAAGTTAAATAAGTAGATTGTTATTTTAAATTTAATATTATGACAGTTAAAACTGGAAGAAAATTTAAGTGTGTGGGTTTAAAAGAAAATGAAATTATTGATTGGAGCGAAAACTTTACACTTAATAAAGCCTATTATGAGGCGCAAGACAATCTAGGTATTATCGAAGGCGTAAACAATATGCTCATACTTTTGAGCGATTATGATAACAGCTTTTGTGTAGACCAAAGCCAATTTGAGTTAATTAAAAACTGAAAGTGGCTTAGTAATTAATTTACTAAATTTAACAAACTAAAAACCTAACCAATTGAAAAAGTACTTATTAATCTTTAGCCTAGTTCTAGTACAACTTTGTTTAGCTCAAGTTCAAGATGCTAAAACGGACAATAATATAAACGTGGTTTTAAATGCCGACGGTACTTGGTCTTATGCCGACAAAAACACTTCCGAAAATACCGTTATATTAGAAAATTTTACAAAATGGGTAAACCCAGCTACCGGCATTTTAAAAGATGTAAGCAACGAAACTTTTTCTATCCATAAATTTATATATCAATAATGGTTTAAACAAACCTGTTTCGGTTAAACTCCTTTGGAAATTTGACAGAGAAGTTTCAAAAATTAGCCTTAAAGCCATAAACTTAATCATTTTACAGACTAATTTAAAATCAAAATCTTTTCCCAAAACCTCTGAATCGTTTGTGCCAATAGGATTTTATATTACACGGATAAAGGAAAGTCATAAAGGAGCTGCTTGGGAAGTACATTCAAAATTTAGAGGCGATACTGTTTACGGAAAAATAGGGCAATTTGATAAATTCTTATATTTTGATAATGAAGGTAAACTATTAGCTTCTGAATAACAACTTCTACATCTAGAAACACATGTTACACTTCTAGACTTTTTTTATTAGTAAATCAAGGTAATTTTAAATATACCCATTTTTACGATAGTATCGTTATGTTTTTACATGGACTTTTGTAAAATAAACCAATAAAATCTTAAGTCATGAAAAAATTAATCCTTATCTCACTTTTTACAAGCACAATAGCCTTTAGTCAAGTGCCAAAATTAGAACTTACATCTAAAGGTATCGAACCCGTAATCATTAATGTAGATATGAAGCAAGCTTCTGCCATTTATGCCAAAACTATTGAATGGTTAGAGAACTCTTATGAAAAACCAGATGATGTTATTTTTGAAAATGTTGAAAATAGAAAGCTAGGTATCAAAGATGTTGAAAAAACAGTATGGATTGCCAACAGAATAGGTGTTGATGTAAATTACGATATGGAATATACTTTAAAAATTGAATTTAAAGATGACCGTATTAGAATAAGTTACGAATTGGGCAGCTTTCTAAAAGATGGCAAAAAACTAACAACTAATTATAAAGATTTATTCAAAAAATTTGATGGCAGTGTAAAATATAATTATGATGGTGCCGTAGCTGGTATTGAAAATAAATTAAATGCAAAAACCCAATCATTAAATAATTTTATAATGGGTGTCAACGATGGTGAAGACTGGTAATCATTTCAATATGCTTGCCTCTTAATCACTACGACTAAAATAAACTTAAGATGTTTATTTTGATGCTTTAAGCATCAAAAAAATCCGAAGCAGTGCGCTTCGGATTTTTTGTTTAAATACTTTCCTATTTGACTATAAAATGAATAACTTTATAAAATATTTACTTACTTAAATTAGTTCTGCTATGGAGAAAAGCTTTAAAGTGCTTGTTAATGATTCTTTTAATTATGATTTCGATAGTTCCGACCTCAATAATTTAGATTTACTACCCCTTCCAAATTCCAAATTTCACGCCCTAAAAAACAACAAGTCCTATATTATCAATGTTGATAAATCTGATTTCAACAATCGTGAATATACCATCGAAGTGGGCTCCAACAAGTATATTGTTAAGATATTAAACACCCTTGATGCCACAATAAAAGAAATAGGCTTGTCGGTTGGTAACACCAAAAAATTAAATACTATAAAAGCACCCATGCCTGGATTGATTTTAAACATCAATATAAAAGAAGGTCAAGAAGTAAAAGAAGGTGATACTTTAGTTATTTTAGAAGCTATGAAAATGGAAAATGCCATAGAAGCTCCAAAAGATGGTATCATCAAATCAATAAATATTAAAATTGGCAATACTGTTGAAAAAGGAGCACTTATGATTGAATTAGAATAACGCCAGTCCCCTCCTATTTTGATATTTAAATAATTTAAACAACTCAAGAATGAAAAAAATATTAATAGCCAATCGCGGCGAAATTGCCATAAGAGTAATGAAAACGGCTCAAAAAATGGGCATTAAAACTGTGGCTGTTTATTCCGAAGCCGATAGAAATGCACCGCATGTTCGCTTTGCAGATGAAGCGGTTTGTATTGGCGAAGCGCCTTCTAACAAATCTTACCTTTTAGGCGATAAGATTATTGAAGTAGCCTTAAAATTACATGTTGATGCCATTCATCCTGGATACGGTTTTTTAAGCGAAAACGCAGATTTTTCAGAAAAAGCAGAAAAAAATGGCATTGTATTTATTGGGCCAAAATCTGCAGCCATCAGAATTATGGGTAGTAAACTTGCGGCCAAAGACGCTGTTAAGAACTACGATATCCCAATGGTTCCTGGTGTTGATCGTGCTGTAACAGACCCAAAAGAAGCGGCTGATATTGCAAGAGAAATTGGATTTCCTATTCTTATAAAAGCATCAGCAGGTGGCGGTGGCAAAGGCATGCGCATTGTTGAAAACGAGAATGACGTCGAAGAACAAATGGCACGCGCCATAAGCGAAGCTACTTCTGCCTTTGGCGATGGTTCTGTTTTTGTAGAAAAATACATCAATTCACCCAGACATATCGAAATTCAAGTATTGGCAGATAGTCACGGAAATGTACTACACTTATTTGAAAGAGAATGTAGCATTCAGCGCAGGCATCAAAAAGTAGTAGAAGAAGCACCGTCTTCTATTTTAACACCCAAATTAAGAAAAAAAATGGGTGAAGCTGCTGTTAAAGTAGCCAAAGCTTGCGATTATCTTGGTGCGGGAACTGTTGAGTTTTTAGTTGACAAAGACTTGAATTTCTATTTTTTAGAGATGAATACACGCCTTCAAGTAGAACATCCTGTAACCGAATTTATTTCGGATGTAGATTTGGTGGAACAACAAATTAAAATTGCACGAGGCGAAGTTTTATCTTTTAAACAAGACGATTTAAAAATCAAGGGACACGCTTTAGAATTAAGAGTTTATGCCGAAGATCCCATGAATAATTTTTTACCAAGTGTTGGTAATTTAAGTACTTATAAAATTCCAAAAGGGAAAAACATTCGCGTTGATGATGGTTTTGAAGAAGGCATGGATATCCCAATTTATTATGACCCAATGTTGTCAAAATTGATAACCTACGGCAAAACACGTCAAGAAGCCATTCAATTAATGATTGAAGCCATTGATAATTATAAAATTGAAGGTGTCAAAACGACCTTGCCTTTTGGTAAATTTGTTTGCCAACATGAGGCTTTTAGGTCGGGTAATTTCGACACACATTTTGTAAAAAATTATTATACTCCAGAAAAATTGCAACCAGAATTAGACGAAGAAGCCAAAATAGCGGCTTTGGTGGGCTTAAAAATCTATTTAGAAGATCAAAAAAAATTACGCGTGCCATTATCTAATTAAACTGTCATTATTATGAATTCAAAAATCGAAAACTTAAATAACAGAATAGCCTTAGCACATTTAGGCGGTGGCGAAGAACGTATTAAAAAACAACACGCTAAGAAAAAATTAACGGCAAGAGAACGTGTTTCTTATTTATTAGATGAAGGTTCTTTTGAAGAAATCGGTATGTTGGTAACACATCGTACAACCGATTTTGGCATGGAAAAAGAACTTTATTATGGCGATGGCGTCATTACTGGTTACGGAACCATCAACAGCAGATTGGTTTATGTATTTGCCCAAGATTTTACCGTTTTTGGCGGCGCCTTATCGGAAACCCATGCCGAAAAAATTTGCAAAATAATGGATCAGGCTGTAAAAGTCGGCGCTCCAGTTATAGGTTTAAACGATTCTGGAGGCGCTCGCATTCAAGAAGGCGTACGCTCTTTAGGCGGTTATGCCGATATTTTTTACAGAAATGTTCAAGCATCAGGTGTTATACCGCAACTTTCTGCTATTATGGGTCCTTGTGCGGGTGGTGCGGTTTATTCTCCGGCTATGACCGATTTCACCTTTATGGTAGAAGACACCAGTTACATGTTTGTAACGGGGCCAAATGTGGTAAAAACAGTTACCAATGAAGAAGTTACAGCCGAAGAATTGGGCGGTGCAAGTACACATTCTACAAAATCTGGGGTAACGCATATTACCTCGGCTAACGATATTCAATGTTTGGATGATGTTAAAACATTGCTGAGTTATATTCCGCAAAACAACAGAGAAACAACTAAGAAATTAGCCTATGAATTAGGTAATGAAATAAGAGAAACTCTTGAAAGTATTCTTCCAGATAATCCCAATAAACCTTACGATATGCATCAGGTTATCAAAGGCATTATTGATGAAGATTCCTTTTTTGAAATCCATAAAGATTTTGCCCAAAATATTCTTGTCGGTTTTGCAAGAATAGCTGGTAGAAGTATCGGTATTGTAGCCAACCAACCCATGAATTTGGCTGGATGTTTAGATGTTAACAGCTCTGTAAAAGGCGCGCGTTTTACACGCTTTTGCGATTGTTTCAACATCCCTTTATTAGTCTTGGTTGATGTTCCTGGTTTTTTACCTGGGACAGATCAAGAGTGGAATGCCATCATTACCAATGGTGCAAAATTATTGTACGCTTTAAGCGAAGCTACTGTGCCGAGAGTTACGATTATTACAAGAAAGGCTTATGGTGGCGCTTACGATGTAATGAATTCTAAACACATTGGTGCCGATATGAATTTTGCTTGGCCAACAGCCGAAATCGCTGTGATGGGAGCCAAAGGCGCAGCCGAAATTATTTTTAAAAACGAAATTAAATCTGCCAAAGACCCTGAAGAAAAATGGAAAGAAAAAGAAGCTGAATATGCTTCTAAATTTGCCGATCCTTATCGTGCAGCCAGACGTGGTTTTATTGATGAAGTTATTTATCCAAAAAATACCCGACGAAAATTAATTAAAGCTTTTCAAATGCTTGAAAGTAAAGAAGTGGTAAGACCAAACCGAAAACACGGTAATATTCCTTTGTAAAAAATTATTAAACAATTTCAGCAGAAAGTCCCGCTTCAAGAAGTTTTGAACAACGTGGTTTTAATTCTTTAAAGGAGCCTGTTTTTACAGCACATTTTCCATTGTTATGCACAATAATAGAACATTGTTCGGCTTGTGTTGATGTGTGTTCGCAGACTTCAATCAGCATATCAATAACGTGGTCAAAAGTATTGACCTCATCATTAAACAGAATAATTTCATACAGCCTTTCTTGCTGTTCTAAAATATCTATATCTTCTTGTATTTTTCTTTGGCCACTCATAATGTGATGCTAATTTATAAAAAATATTTAAATTTTAATAAATTTTACACCAATCCAATTATGACGCTCTTTAAAATTAAGTGTCTTCAAACCATTTTTTAACGTCTCGGCTACAATAACAGGCAGGTCTTCTGTATAAAATCCGCTCATCAATAACAGGCCATCCTTTTTAAGACAAGCGCTGTAGGTTTTAATATCTTTAAGCAAAATATTTCTGTTGATGTTGGCAATAACAACATCGTAAGTTTTATCTTTTAGAAGCGTTGCATCGCCTTCGTAAACATTTATATGATGACAATTATTGCGCTCAATATTTTCAACAGAATTTTCGAAACACCATGCGTCAATATCAATGGCGTCAATAGGTTTAGCCCCTCTCATTTCGGCTAAAATAGCCAACACGCCAGTGCCGCATCCCATATCTAAAACCTTTTTATTCTTAAGATCTAACTCTAAAATATGTTGCACCATAACATGGGTGGTTTCATGATGCCCAGTACCAAAACTCATTTTTGGTTCTATAATTAAATCGTAATCAACATCATTTGGTTTCTCATGAAAAGGGGCACGAATACTCACTTTTTCATCAATAATAATAAGATTAAAGTTTTTCTCCCATTCAATATTCCAATTGACTTGTGCTATTTCTTCTTGGGTGAAATTTATTTTAAATTCAGAAGATGTTAAAATTTGGATACCGTTTAAAATATCTTCACGCCATTCCTCCTTTTGGATATAAGCCGTTACGCCAAGGTCTGTTTCAACAAAACTTTCGAAACCCACTTCGCCAAGCTCAGCAATAAGAATCTCGCTTCCCACCTCTTTAGGAGAAATTGTGAAATTATAAGCAATATAAATCATAACAATTAAGCTATTTACAAATTAGCAGCAGCCGTAACAATTCCCATAAAATCATCTACATTAAGAGCAGCGCCACCAATTAAACCACCATCAACATCTGGTTTTGAGAAAATTTCTTGCGCATTACTTGGTTTTACACTTCCGCCGTAAAGGATAGAAACATTATTGGCAATAGCGTCACCATATTGACTTGCTATTAAATTTCTGATAAAAGCATGCATGTCTTGTGCTTGCTCTGGACTAGCAGTTTCGCCGGTGCCAATAGCCCAAACAGGCTCGTAAGCTAAAACGATACTTTTCCAGTCGGTATCTTTTAAATGGAATAAGGCCTTTTTAATTTGAGATTCAACCACATTAAAATGATTGTCAGATTTACGATCTTCTAGAACTTCACCAAAACAGAAAATAGCTTCCATATTGTTTTCTAAAACAGTATTTATTTTTTCGGCTAAAGCTTCATCGGTTTCATTAAAATAAGTGCGACGCTCAGAATGTCCTAAAATAACTGTTTTTATGCCGATACTTTGAAGCATCTCTGCAGAAATTTCGCCAGTATAAGCGCCATTTTTAGCTTGGTGCATATTTTGTGCCACCACTTCAACAGACGCATTACCTAAACTGTCCTTTACCCCTTTTAGATTTACAAAAGTAGGTGCCACAATAACACGTGTATTATTTAGATTTAAATTAGCTGCTTTACTTTCTATATCTTTTGCAAGCTTAATTGAATCTTCGTAATTATTATTCATTTTCCAATTTCCTGCTACAATTTTAGTTCTCATCTTTTAATGTTAATTTTATAATTATTAATTTGTTCTAATACGGGGATCTAACCATCCATAAATAATATCTACCAATATATTTATGATAATAAACATTGTGGCAATAACCAATACGCTTCCCATAATAATGGGCAAATCTAGGGTATTTAATGCAGAAACTATTTCTTTTCCCAAGCCATTCCAATTAAAAATATACTCAACAAAAACGGCACCTGCCAACAACGATGCAAACCATCCAGATATGGCTGTAATAACCGGATTCAAAGCGTTTTTTAAGGCATGACGTTTTACAATATTGTAATTAGACAAGCCTTTGGCTTTGGCTGTTAAAATATAATCTTTGCTCAATTCTTCTAAAAGAGCGCTTCGGGTAAGCTGACTCACAACTGCCAACGGTCTTATACCTAAAACGATGGCGGGTAAAATCAGATTTTTCCATTGTATAAATTGCCCACGACCAAAATCGTCTACTTCATATAAACTTCCAGTCATTTGAAGGTTGGTGTATTTATGTAAAACAAATCCAAACAGCCATGCAAATAATATGGCTGAAAAAAATGATGGCACACTCATTCCTAAAGTGCTCAAAACAGCAATGCTTCTATCAAAAAAAGTGTCTTTGGTTAATGCCGATATAATCCCTAAAATAATGCCCAAACTAATGGCTATACTTATAGCAGCAACTGCTAAAACAGCTGTATTAGGTAAGGTATTTGCAATAATACTGCTTACTTTTTGTCCATTTTTCTGAAAGGATGTCCTTAAATAGGGATACTTAATTACAAAGTCAAAATCGGCAACTCTAAAGAGTTTTTTATAACTGTATTTTTGCGGATTCAAATAGGTGTAATCGGAAACATTTGCGCTATGAGCCGACACTGGCGACAAATCATTTAAATAATACACATACTGTAAAACCAAAGGCTTATCAAATCCATACTTGTGTTTGATGGCTTGCAATTGTGCGCTATCTTCGCGTTGGTCTAGCATCATTCTGGCAGGGTCGCCCGGTAAAACACTAAACAACAAAAAAATAACGGTCACAACACCGAATAATGTTAGGAAACCATAAGCTATTTTATGTAAGATGTAAGTCAGCAAATTTTTATTATTAGCAGCACAAATATAAGTTAAAGTATTAAAATTACTACTTTTGCCAAATACATTTAAAAATTATGACATCTACACAACTTACAGAACAAATAAAGAAGAAAAAATCATTTTTATGTATCGGACTAGATGTCGATTTAGATAAAATACCCAAACACTTATTAGCGTTAGAAGACCCTATTTTCGAATTCAACAAGCAAATTATTGATGCCACGCATCAATTTGCTGTGGCCTATAAACCCAATGTTGCTTTTTACGAAGCTTATGGCATTAAAGGTTGGCAAGCATTAGAGAAAACAAGCGCCTATTTAAAAAATAATTATCCTGATATCTTTACCATTGCTGATGCCAAACGTGGCGATATTGGCAACACTTCCACACGTTACGCCAAAACTTTTTTTGAAAATTTAAATTTTGATGCCCTTACTGTAGCACCGTATATGGGACGTGATTCTGTTGAACCTTTTTTGTCTTTCGAAAATAAAACAACCATACTTTTAGCATTAACCTCAAATAGTGGTGGAGCCGATTTTCAAAATCTTAAATTCAACGAAGAACAACTCTATCAAACAGTTATTAAAACAGCGTTGACTTATAAGAACAGTCAGAATTTAATGTTTGTTGTTGGCGCTACAAGACCAGAATATCTTAAAGAAATCCGCAAAATAATTCCGAATCACTTTTTATTGGTACCCGGAGTTGGCGCTCAAGGTGGTAGTGTTGAAGATGTTTGCATAAACGGATTAAACGACGCTGGCGGTTTATTAATAAACTCATCTAGAGGCATTATTTACGCTTCAAGCGGATTAGATTTTGCACAAATAGCCAAAGAGAAAGCCAGTGAATTGCAACAGCAAATGGCAAAGTTTATTTAAGGATTTAGGGTAAACAATGTCACTTTGAACCATGTCATCCTGAACGTCCCGAGACTTCGGGAGAAGGAAAAATCATAACTCAGAACTAAAAACTCATAATTCTTTTAAACTTTCCATTAAAAAATCGTGCATGGCAACCATTTGTGTGTAGCCTTTTTTCTTGCCTAGTTGTCCGAAAATGTAAAACACAATCCATACTACTGGCAATAATATGCACATTAAAAGGGCAAAACTATAATCTTTGTTCAGACTATAATTTGAATATGCTATAATAAAAAAGACAAAAAAACTTATTGCCACAGCAAAATGTAAAAACATAAAGAAAGTCCACACTTGAGGTTTTGGGCCAAAAAGGCCTCTTACCAATGTTGTTTCTTCAGTTTCGTTTTCAACTTCAACATGCAATTGTGGTGACCAAAAATGGTTATCCACATCAGGAATATCAATAACTACATGATGGTTGACAATTTTGCTGTCATATTTACAATCATTGTTTTTTAAACTAACTTCAAGTTGTTTTATCACAACTTCTTGAGGTGAATTCAGCGATACTTTAAATCGCGGTTTTAAAATAAACCTATTTATTTCGTCGTTGTGTATGGGTGCATTCATATAAAAAAAGAAAATAAAAGTACACTATTTTTTCAAATCAAAAATAGCTTATAAAAACTGTTCTTAATACGCTATCTTTGCACCGAAATTTTTATGCTTTTATGGGAAATATTGTTGCTATTGTAGGAAGACCAAATGTTGGAAAATCAACGCTGTTTAACAGGATGATTCAACGCCGTCAAGCTATTGTCGACTCCGTTAGTGGTGTTACAAGAGACAGACATTACGGTCAATGTGAGTGGAATGGAAAAGAATTTTCTGTAATAGATACAGGCGGTTATATTGTTGGTTCTGAAGATGTTTTTGAAGCAGAAATCCGAAAACAAGTACAATTAGCTATAGATGAATGCGATGCCATTATGTTTATTGTAGATGTAGAAAGTGGCGTTACTGCGATGGATTCTGATGTAGCCAGTATTTTAAGAAATGTAAATAAACCCATTTTACTGGTTGTAAACAAGGTAGATAATGCCATGCGTGATGCCGATGCCGTAGAGTTTTATGCGCTTGGTTTAGGCGACTATTTTACCATATCATCTATAAACGGAAGTGGTACAGGTGATCTTTTAGATGAACTCGTATTAAAATTACCCATAGTAGAAGAAGTTGTTGAAGACGACCTGCCCCGTTTTGCCGTTGTTGGCAGACCAAATGCTGGAAAATCATCTTTTATAAACGCTTTAATTGGCGAAGAACGCAATATTGTAACCGATATTGCCGGTACAACCCGCGATTCTATCGATACAAAATACAACCGTTTTGGTTTCGATTTTAACCTTGTTGATACCGCAGGTATTCGTAAAAAATCTAAAGTTAAAGAAGACCTAGAGTTCTATTCGGTTATGCGCGCTGTGCGTTCTATTGAATATTGCGATGTTGCCATTTTAATTATTGATGCCACACGCGGTTTTGAAGGTCAAGATCAAAATATTTTTTGGTTGGCAGAAAAAAACAGAAAAGGCATTATTATTTTAGTAAACAAGTGGGATTTGGTAGAAAAAGAAACCAATTCGACCAAAGAATTTGAAGCTAAAATTAGAAAAGAGACGGCCCCTTTTACTGATGTGCCTATTGTCTTTATTTCTTCGACATCAAAGCAACGTATATTTAAAGCTATAGAAACGGCTGTGGCTGTTTACGAAAATAGAAAAAGACGTATTTCTACAAGCAAACTAAATGAGACAATGTTAGAAGTTGTAAAATTCAACCCGCCACCTGCTTTAAAAGGTAAGTTTGTGAAAATTAAATATTGCACACAACTCCCAACACCCACACCTCAATTTGTATTTTTCGCTAACCTACCGCAATATGTGAAAGACCCATATAAGCGCTATGTTGAAAATAAAATGCGCGAATTATATGATTTTAACGGTGTCCCTATCACAATTTATTTTAGACAGAAATAGGTTTTAGTTTGGCAATAATGTTTTTAATTTTTATACGTTAAGAAAAATTTAACATTTATTTAGGGGTAATTCTACTACCTTTAAACTTCTAACCAAACTTAATTTTTCATGAAAAGATTAGCATTGTTTTTACTACTGATGAGTTCCGTAGTATTTTCACAACAACTCGATATGACTAAGCTCAAAGGGATGAAACCTAGAGCTATAGGCCCTGCTGGAATGAGCGGGCGCATTACAGCCATAGATGTTATAAACTCACAACCAGACATTATTTATGCTGGCGCTGCTTCGGGTGGCGTATGGAAATCTGAAAGTGGCGGCATTGATTGGAAACCAGTTTTTGAAAAAGAAGCCACCGCTTCTATTGGCGCCATTGCCATTCAGCAAAGTAATCCAGATGTTATTTGGGTGGGTACTGGCGAAGGAAATCCTAGAAATAGTTTAAATGGTGGATTTGGCATTTATAAAAGTTTAGATGCTGGCAAAACATGGCACTTAATGGGTCTTGAAAAAACCCGAAACATTCATAAGATCATTGTAGATCCTCAAAATCCAAATACCGTTTATGTAGCTGCTATTGGATCGCCTTGGGGAGAACATCCCGAACGTGGTATTTATAAAACAATTAATGGTGGCAAAACGTGGCAAAAGTCACTTTTTGTAAATAACAAAACAGGTGCAGCAGATTTGGTTATGGATCCTTCAAATCCTAACAAACTTATTGCGGCCATGTGGGAACACAGACGCAAACCTTATTTCTTTACTTCTGGTGGGGCAGGTTCTGGTCTTTTTATCACCTATGATGGTGGTGATAACTGGAAACAATTATCAGAAAAAGATGGCTTACCTAAAGGCGATTTAGGACGTATTGGTTTGGCAATTTCGGCTTCCAACCCTAAATATGTTTATGCTTTAATTGAAGCAAAAAAGAATGCCTTATACCGCTCTGAAGATGGTGGATTTAAATGGAAAATGGTAAGTGATAAATCTAGTGGCAGGGGCTCAGGAGGTATCGGAAACCGTCCATTTTATTATGCAACCATTGCTGTTGATCCTAAAAATGAAAATAGAATTTACTCTATATTTACCTATGTTAATGTGAGTAATGATGGCGGAAAATCTTTTGAACAATTGATGCCTGCTTATGGCACAAGTGTGGGTGTTCATCCAGATCATCATGCCTGGTGGATTCATCCCAACAATCCAAATTATATGATTGATGGTAATGACGGCGGTTTAAATATTACCAGAGATCGTGGCAAAACATGGCGTTTTGCAGAAAATATTCCTGTTGGTCAGTTTTATCATATTAATGTAGATAACGATTTTCCGTATCATGTTTATGGTGGTATGCAAGATAATGGTTCATGGATTGGCCCTGCCTATGTCTTAAAATCTCAAGGCATCAGAAATTCGTATTGGCAAGAGCTCATGTTTGGTGATGGTTTTGATGTGATTCCCGATCCAAAAGATTCGCGTTTTGGCTATGGCATGTCGCAACAAGGATATGTGGGGCGTTACGATAGGTTAACCGGAAAAACCAGAATTATTAGACCTACACATCCAAACCCTGATGTAAATTTGCGCTTTAATTGGAATGCCGCTATTGCGATGGATCCATTTGACAGTAACACGCTTTATTTTGGAAGTCAGTTTGTACATAAATCAACAAATCAAGGTTTTGAATGGCAGGTTATATCGTCCGATTTAACAACCAATGACACAGAAAAACAAAAACAATACGAAAGTGGCGGACTAACAATGGATGCTACAGGTGCCGAAAATTATTGCACCATTATTGCCATTACCCCTAGCCTTTTAGAAAAAGGGGTTATTTGGACAGGGTCTGATGATGGCAATGTACAATTAACAAAAAATGGAGGCGAAAGTTGGACAAACCTCACTAAAAATATTAAAGGATTACCAAAAAATAGCTGGATTAATCAAATAAAAGTATCGGCCTCAGAGCCTGGAGAAGCCTATGTTATAGCCAATCATTACCGTAGTTTTGACTTTAAGCCTTATTTGTTTAGAACGCGTAATTATGGTAAAACATGGGAGAATATGTTAGCGGACAAAGATGAATCTTTTGGTTATGCTTTGTCATTAATTCAAGATCCAAAAGAAAAACAATTGTTGTTTTTAGGAACCGAAAATGGTTTATATGTGAGTATTGACGAAGGTAAAAACTGGACAAAATGGACCAATAATTACCCTACAGTACCAACCATGGATATGGTTATTCAACCTCGTGAAGACGATTTAGCTATTGCTACTTTTGGCCGTGCTATATGGATTTTAGACGACATCAAACCTTTCCGTGAATTTGCGAGAAAAGGTACGAAATTATTAGACAAATCTTTAAAAGTTTATCCTGCTCCTACTAGCTACATTCCTGAATACCAACAACCAAATGGCACCAGATTTGGTGCTAATGCCATATTTAATGGCGAAAATAAATCCTCTGGCGCTATGTTGAGTTATTCTATTAATATCCCTAAAACAGATATTAAAAAAGACTCAAAATCTAAAGATTCATTAGAATCAAAAGACAAAACAGATGCAAAAACCAAAAAAATTACAGTAAAAATTTACGATAACAACAATGTCTTAATCAGAACGCTAAAACAGGATATACCAAAAGAAAATGGGCTACATCGCATGTACTGGCATCTTGATGAAAAAGGCGTTAAACGTCCGTCAAGAAAAATAAGTAAATCGGATAATGAACCAAGTGGATTAACTGTTTTACCGGGCATATATAAAGTAGTGATGCAATTAGAGAAAGACAAAGATTCTACATTGGTTACCGTAAAATATGATTTAAGAAAAAACATGCCATTATCTGTTTTAAAAGATAAACATGTGATGCAAAAACGGGTTGAAACAACAATGGATTTAGCCTATCGTGCAATCAAACAAGTTTTAGAATCTAAAAAAATAGTTACAAACTATAAAAAACAATTACAAGAAAATAAAGAAGAAAAATACAAGGATTTAATTAAATCTCACGACAGTATTTTAAAATCTTTAGACAATTTGGTCGATGATATGTTAGGTAAAGAAGACAAACGGCAAGGGATAACGGCTACTAAAGATCCAAGTACAATTTCTTATTTGTATTTGGCAAATCAATACATAAGCTCTTTACAAAGTGAACCTGGCAAAACAGAACAAACACTTTTAAATAATGCCAATGCTAAAATTGATGCTGTGATTGCCAAAATTAACGCCTTCTTTAAAACTGATTGGTTAACTTATAAAGCTAAGGTCGAAAATCTAAAATTGTCTCCTTTTAAAGAAATTAAAGACTTAAAATAAGTTTTATAAAACCATAAAAAAAGGTCCGTTTGACGAATGTCAAACGGACCTTTTTATTTTATTATCTTAATAACCACGGATTGCCTTTTGTTTTTCCTTTAAAAATAAAGACACAAAACCTCTCCCTAGTTTAAATTTGGTTTTAACATAAATTGTTTCAGAAGGTTTTGGTATATACACTTCTAAATGCAAATGTGGTCCCGTTGTCATTCCTGTATTACCACTCAACGCCAATACCGTACTCGTGGTTACAAAATCGCCTGCCTTTACTTTGGCACTTTTATTTTTAAAATGTGCATAACGTGCAAAAGTACCATCAGGGTGGCTAACAATTATATAATTAGAATATTGTGCAAAATCTTCTGTTTCGCCTTGTTTATCGAAACTGTCTTCAACCTTTACAACAACGCCTCCTCTAATAGCCACAACAGGTGTTCCTTCTGGCATATCAAAATCGAGTGCATTTATATTTTTATGCGAAAAAGCTCCATCGTAACCTTGACTAACCATATAAGATTGCCCTTTTTTAAAAGGTAAAGAATAAGGGAAGTTTTTGTTGTAATTTATTTTACTGATATCTCCTCGATATTCTTTATGGGTAAAATCAAATCCGTATTTACCAATATGTATGGCCATTAACTCAGATAGCTTAACATGTGTCTGGCTGGAATTAAAAAGGAATTCTTTTGCTTTGAAGATACAGTAACATTTTTGTGGTTTAATCTTAAAACAACTGTTACATCACAATATTCATTATTGTCGACCATAATTTCAAAACCGTCAATAACTTTTTCGTAATAATATTTTACGTCGATTTTTTGAGACTGTGAAAATAAGGAGACACTAAAGAATAGAAAAAAATATTTTAGTTTCATGCATAAAATATTTATCAATAATTCTTAATTATTCCGTTAAATTATTACAAATTTAATTATTTTTTAACGAAACCTGTGCGTTTATTAGTGATAGTTGAGATAAGGAAATTAATAAAAACTCTTGAAAAAAATAAATGTTTATATAAGTAGCTAATCTACTGCTAATAGCGTTTACGCGATTGAAATTGAACGCGTTTTTGATTTGTTTTATTTTCGGTTTTATCACCCAATTTATTAGACCAAGCCTGTGATTTTTTATGCTTTGCTTTGGTAGGCTCTGGCAAATCAATATCCATATCATTCATAAAAGGATGATCTAAAACAACTGGTATTTTCTGGCCAATAAGTTTCTGAATATCTCTTAAAAACGCTTTTTCTTCGTTATCGCAAAAAGAAATGGCAATACCACTAGCGCTTGCACGACCCGTTCTACCAATACGGTGCACATAAGTTTCAGAAATATTAGGTAAATCGTAATTAATGACAAGCGATAATTCTTCAACATCAATACCACGTGCGGCAATATCGGTTGCTATGAGTACCGCTGTATCACCATTTTTAAAATTAGCCAATGCTTTTTGACGCGCTGTCTGAGATTTATTGCCATGGATGGCTTCAGATTTAACCCCAACTTTATCCAATATTTTAACAATCTTGTTGGCGCCGTGTTTTGTTCTAGAAAAGATTAAAACAGATGATACTGCCTCACTTTGCAATAAATGAATTAACAATTTTGGTTTGCTTTTTTTACTTACAAAATAAACTGATTGTTCAACTTTCTCAGCAGTGGCCTGCTTTGGTTTTATGGTTACTTTTTCTGGATGCCCTAATATCTTACCCGAAAGCGCTACAATAGCCTGAGGCATAGTAGCCGAAAAGAATAAAGACTGACGCTTGACTGGAATTTTAGCTATGATTTTTTTGATGTCATGAATAAAACCCATGTCCAACATATGATCTGCTTCATCCAATACAAAATATTTGATATCACTTAGTGAGATATAACCTTGTTGCATTAAATCTAACAATCGGCCAGGTGTGGCTACAAGAATATCGACACCTTTTCTAAGTGCCTGTGTTTGCGTGCCCTGTTTTACACCTCCAAAAACAACCGTATTTTTAATGCCTGTATATTTACCGTAAAGGGTAAAATTATCGGCAATCTGAATGGCTAACTCGCGTGTTGGTGTAACAATAAGTGCTTTTATTTTACGGAAATCATTGTTCTTTTGTCTGTTATTATAGAGGTGTTGTATGATAGGAATGGCAAAAGCGGCTGTTTTACCAGTACCTGTTTGCGCACAACCTAGCAAGTCTTTGCCCTCTAGTAAAATAGGAATAGATTGTTCTTGTATTGGGGTAGGTTTTGTATAACCTACATCACTAAGCGCTTTTAAAATTGGCTCAATGATTCTTAATTCTTTAAATGTCATCTGTTGTATTATAGAGGTGGTAAATGTATGCTAATTGATTGGATATCTCTTTTGTGGTGGCGATGATCCAATATGTCTTTAATTGTTTAAAATGAAAAAAGCCTATCAAAGATTGACAGGCTTTTGTTTTGAAAAAAGGTAATAAGTATATGTTAAATTACTTTTACGTTTACTGCATTTAATCCTTTTCTACCTTCTGTAAGTTCAAATTCAACTTCATCGCCTTCGCGAATATCATCGATTAAACCAGAAATGTGTACAAAATGTTCTTTGTTTGACTCTTCTTCAGTGATAAATCCGAATCCTTTTGATTCGTTGAAGAATTTTACTGTTCCTTTACTCATTATTGAAAATTAAAAATTATTTATAATGCGCAAATGTAGTGTTTTGTTATTATATATTAAGTATTTTGTTTATTATTTTTTAATACACCTCTTAAACCCAGTAAATTAGGAGGCTGTGACTCATTTTACGCTCTAATATTTAGGTGTTTTTCTCAATAAAAATCTGATTTTGATATTGTAAAGCGCTTATTCTTATCTTTCAATCGTTTTATTAAATGTACTTTTGCAGACAATTAAATAGAATATTTTGAAGAATTTTAAAGAATTAGGCATCCATAACGACTTTATTAAAGGCCTAAACGATCTAAATATAATCACACCAACAGAAATACAAAGAGAAGTTATTCCGCTTCTATTAGACACAAATACAGATCTTGTTGGACAAGCACAAACGGGTACTGGTAAAACAGCCGCTTATGGTTTGCCATTATTACAAAAAATAAATCCAAAATTAAAAGTAATTCAAGGCCTAATTCTTTGCCCGACACGCGAGTTGGGACAACAAGTTGCCAAACAATTGTTCAAGTTTACAAAATATTCTGACAAAATATTTACCGAAGCCGTTTATGGAGGTGAGAAAATAGAGCTTCAAATAAATGCTTTGAAAAGACCTACACATATTGTTGTGGCCACACCTGGCCGTCTTATAGATTTAGTAAGAAGAAAAGCCATAGATATCAGACAAGTAAAAACGGTCATTCTTGATGAAGCAGACGAAATGTTAAGTATGGGATTTAAAAATGAGCTGGACGAAATTCTTAGCTTTTTATCTAAGGTTGAGAACAAATGGCTTTTTTCTGCCACCATGCCGCATGGTATTAAACAAATTGTGAATGAACACATGTCGGTTAATGCACGCAGAATAACTATTAACAGCAAAGATGTTGTCAATAAAAATATTGCACATCAATTTCTTATTTGTGACGAAAACGATAAATTACAAATACTTTTAGATTTCTTAAAATCAGAGCCAAAAAGCAGAGGTATTGTATTTTGTAAAACCAAAGCGGCCACACAAAAACTCTGCAAACAACTCATCGCCAAAAATATTCTGGCGGACGGATTGCATGGAGACCTCATGCAAAAAGAACGCGATAAAGCCATGCGCGCCTTTAAAAAAGGAACTTTACAAATAATTGTGGCTACAGACATTGCGGCCAGAGGTATAGATGTAAAAGACCTTGCTTTTGTTGTGCATTACCAATTGCCTAATCAAGAAGAATATTATACACATCGCAGTGGCAGAACAGCTCGGGCTGGTAAAGAAGGTGTTTCTCTTTGTCTTGTAACGACGCAAGAAATGAAACAAATTCGCTTTTTAGAAAAGAATTTAAATATCTGTTTTAAGCAAATTAGACAGGTAAAATAAGTTTAATTCTTTTTTGATGCTTCGTGTGTTTTAGCAGATGCCAAAAGCAAACGATTCATTTCTTTTAATTCAGCATCGGTGAAATGACGCCATTTACCTACTGGTAAATCTAAAATAACATTCATAATACGCACCCGTTTTAATTTTAAAACCCTGTAATCTAAATATTCACACATGCGTCTAATTTGACGATTCAATCCTTGTGTCAAGGTAATTTTAAATTTAAAATCGCTCACCAATTCAACTTTACACTTTCTTGTAATCTTATCTAAAATTGGAATTCCAGCACCCATTTTTTTAATAAATTCTGCAGTTAAAGGTTTGTTAACAGTCACCAAATATTCTTTTTCGTGACTGTTGCGTGCACGCAATATTTTATTGACGATATCGCCATCATTGGTTAAAAATATAAGACCCTCGCTAGGTTTGTCTAAACGCCCAATAGGAAAAATACGTGTTGGATAATTAATAAAATCGATGATATTATCTTTCTCTACACCAGTATCAGTCGTACAAACAATGCCAACTGGTTTGTTAAACGCAATATAAATAGGTTTCTCTTTTGGTTCAGAAATTAGATTGCCATCAACTTTTACCACATCACCAGAAGCAATTTTAGTACCCATTTCTGGAACAACATCATTAATAGTAACGCGTCCATCATCAATTAACTTGTCGGCGGCGCGGCGAGAACAGTAACCTACTTCGCTTAAATATTTATTAATTCTTGTTAATTGATTTTCTTTCATCTAGTTACAAAATATTCTTTTATTGAAAATGGATTTCCTTTATCGTCCGAAAGGTAAAAAATTTGAACCACTTTTATAGCCTTCTAATTAAAACTACTGAGCCATCAAAATTTATAATTTAAGATGCTGTAAAAATAACTTTCAAAAGCCGCCTCTAGACAAGACAACGCCAATAAAGGCTATAATTAAAGCTAACAATATATTTATACGCCCAGACCAACGTGCCATTTGCTTTAAGCTGCTGTTGTCTGTAACTTTCATTTCTTCAATACTTTTTTGTCCAATATAAAAATCGTGGATACCACCAATTACTAACATCACAATAAAAAGAATGATTTTTATACTTAACAAATTACCATAATTGCTGTGTGTCAAATAATCCCATGTTAATGGCAAACCTTTTAAATACATGTTTAAAACGCCTGTTATCGATAAAATAAGAAGGGTAATCCAACCTATAAATCGAAATCTGATACCTGTTTCTTGCAACAACAATAATCTGTCTGGGTGATTTTTGATGCCAGGTAATAAAACCAAAGGCAAAAACAACATGCCGCCAATCCAAAAGGCGGCAGAAATAATATGGATAAATACTGAAATTAAATACGTTAGGTTCATATCTGTTTTTAAATATATTATCTAATTCATAAAAAATTAAAAACGGTAAATATAGGTTTATTTAGCAATGGCATCAAAAATAGAGTTATTATCTAGATGAGTTTGGATTTTTTATATCTTGCCTCCTTAATTTTATACTACTAAAAATGTCTTCAAAAAAAAATAAAGTAAGCTTATCTCAAGCTTTTAAAGAAATTATATGGCCCCGACGTAAAATTGTTTTCTTAGGATTATTACTGATTATCATTAGCCGTTTGGCAGGATTAATTCTTCCTGGTGCTAGTAAATTTTTGATGGATGATGTTATTGTTAATAAGGACATGCACCAATTAAAACTCTTACTTATTGTAGTAGTTTCTTCCATTATTGTTCAAGCAATCACGTCTTTTTTACTAACCAGATTGCTAAGTGTAGAAGCACAATTACTCATCTCAAAATTACGTGTTAAAGTCCAAAAACAAATACTTACATTACCCATTAGTTATTTCGACAATAACAAATCTGGTGCTTTGGTGTCGCGTATTATGACCGATGTTGAAGGTGTTAGAAACCTTATTGGTACTGGTTTGGTACAACTTATTGGCGGCACTTTAACCTCTGTTGTATCTTTAATATTACTGATTAAAATAAGTCCTATAATGACTGTTTATGTCTTAGTACCTGTATCTATTTTCGCCATCATCGCCTTAAAGGCTTTCGGATATATTCGTCCTATTTTTAAAGATCGTGCCATAATTAACGCAGACGTTACAGGCAGATTAACCGAAACTCTCAATGGTGTACGTGTGATAAAAGGGTTTAATGCCGAAGCACAAGAAATTCTGACTTTTGAAAGAGGTGTAGAAAAACTCTTTTTAAACGTAAAAAAGAGTCTGACATCTACAGCTTTACTTACCAGCTCTTCAACTTTATTGCTAGGTTTGGCTACTGCAGGTATTATGGGTATGGGTGGCTATTTTATTATTGAAGGCACCATGACTTTTGGTGAATTTTTATCGTTTACATTGTATTTAGGTTTTCTTATTGCCCCTATTGTGCAGATGAGTAATATTGGAAGTCAGCTTACAGAATCGTTTGCCGGATTGGATCGTACCGAAGAAATTATGAGCATGCAACCAGAAGATAATCCCGAAATAAGAACAGAAACACTTAAAAACTTAAAAGGTGATATTAAATTTGATGATGTCTCTTTTTCTTACGAAACTGGCAATGAAGTTTTACACAATATTTCATTTGACGCACCATCGGGTTCGGTTATTGCCTTGGTGGGTTCATCGGGTTCTGGTAAATCAACCATTGCAGGTTTGGCGGCCACATTTTTAAATCCAAAATCGGGTATGATTACTATTGATGGACAAGACCTATCTAAAGTGTCATTAAACAGTTTTAGAAGTCATTTGGGTGTGGTTTTACAAGATGAATTCCTTTTTGAAGGCACCATTCGTGAAAACATACTATTTTCAAAAGCTGATGCAACCGATGAAGAAATTACCAAAGCTGTAAAAGCAGCCTACGTCAATGAATTTACAGACCGTTTTGATGATGGATTAGAAACTTTAATTGGCGAACGTGGTGTTAAATTATCGGGCGGGCAACGCCAACGTATTGCTATTGCACGGGCTATTTTAGCCAATCCTAAAATTATTATTTTAGATGAAGCGACTTCTAATCTTGATACAGAAAGTGAAACTTTAATTCAACAATCTTTAAGCACATTGGTAAAAGGACGCACAACTTTTGTGATTGCGCACAGGTTGAGCACCATCCGTAAAGCAGATCAAATATTGGTCATTGAACAAGGTAAAATTGCCGAACGTGGCAACCATGATGAACTGATTGCTAAAAAAGGCCGCTATTTTGATTTATATACCTATCAAGCTAGGATTTAAGAATGTTAATTAAGGTACTTCATATCCAGTTGAAGCTGTATAAATTTTAAACCATTGCGCTAAAGTCATTTTAATCGATAAACTTTCGGTGGCATTTTGCAAGCGTTCTATTTTTCTAGTGCCCACAATTGGGATGATTGAGGATGGATGGTTTAGCAACCAACTATAAACAACCTTGTCTAGACTTTGAATATTTAGTTCATCGGCAACTTCTTGTAAAGCTTTAAAAATTCTTTTTCCTTTTTCGTCTTGTGGATTCAGTAAATTTCCTCCTGCTAAAGGTGACCAAGCCATTGGTTTAATTTGTTCTTTTAAAAAATGCTCTATATTTCCATTATCAAAATGCTCCAAACAATAAGGCGACATTTCTACTTGATTTGTAACTAAAGGATTATCAACATAAGCATTCAGCATATCAAACTGCTGTGAGGTAAAATTTGATACCCCAAAATGCAACACTTTACCTGATTGTTTTAAATGAGTAAAAGCTTTGGCAACTTCTTCTGGATTAAAAAATGGAGACGGACGGTGCAATAATAAAATATCTATATAATCTGTACCAAAGTTTTTTAATGAATTTTCAACTGAATTTACAATATAATCAAAACTATAATCGTAATATTTAAGTTGTCTGCTTGGGAATTTAGGGGACAATAACTTAATACCACATTTGGTAATAATTTGAATGTTTTGACGGATGTCTTTTTTAAAATTGAGCGCATCGCCAAACAATTTTTCGCAACTGTAACCACCATAAATATCGGCGTGATCAAAAGTAGTAATACCTAAGTTAATACTTTGCTCTGTCAATTTTAGCAATTCTTGAGGTGACAGATGCCAATCTGTTAATCGCCAATGCCCATGGATAATTCTAGAAACTTCTAAGTCTTTAGCTAATTTTATTTTTGTCATTTAATTTCAAAATTTGTAACTTCTCCATTCATACTCACTTGGTATTTTCCTTTTGGCAAATAATACACATCATTTTTAGCCTTTTCAACATCCTTATGCTTTTTTAAATAAGTTTTAGCTAATTTTTTATCGATATTTAAATGATAAGTAACTTCATTAAAACCAACATCAGCTTTTACTTTTAACTGATTTAATAAATTGCCTTCTTCAGTTTTTATGCTTAATGTATAACTATCAGCTTTAGCTACATAAAAAGATATCTTTATATTTGGCTCAAAAGGTTTTGACCAGACGCTATAACTACTACCCCATCTTTTGGATGCTTTTTGTACTGGCATTTCGAACAAAGCAACAGCATTCTCTTTTATCTTATTATATTGCTCTAAATCGGCTAATGGTGCTGTGTAAATAGAACGCCCATGTGTACCAATAACCAAAGTTTTGGTTTTGTTTTGCACAACCAAATCGTGCACTGCCACTTTTGGCAGACCAGCTTCAAAAGCGTTCCATGAGTTACCCTGATTAAAACTAACAAATACGCCATTATCAGTACCAACATATAAAATCTGCGCATCTGTTGGATCCTCTTTTATCACGTTAACCGATGCATTTGGCAAATTAGCTGAAATGTTTTTCCATATTTTTCCATAATCCTCAGACATATAAGCATAGGCTTTAAAATTATCATTGTGATAATTATTTAATGTGACATACACCCGCGTTTTTTCATGTTGTGAAGCAATAACACGCGACACCCACATGTTTTGAGGAAAGCTGTCAGAAATTTTTGACCAACTACCACCACCGTCTTGTGTAACATATACCAAACCATCATCGCTTCCTGTATAAATCAATCCGAATTGAAACGGCGATTCAGAAATACTCGTCAATGTGCCATAGGCCACATTTCCTTTTTTACCACCTTGGGTTAAATCGCCAGAAATAGCCACAAAATCGGCACCATTTTTTAAAGAACGGTGTAATTTATTAGAACCCAAATATAAAATATCTTGATTGTGCGAAGATAGTTTAATAGGTGTTTGCCAATTAAATCGCAAGGGGGGTTCCCCTAATTTATGTTTGGGCTGAATGTATGTATTGTCACCTGTTTTAGTGTTTACCTTATAATAATTTCCAAACTGATATCCGGTGTAAACCAATTCGGCATTATTACGAGTATCAACTTCTACTTGCATACCATCTCCGCCCATAATACTTTTATAAGGATAATTTCCAGAACCTTGCCAGCGAACAGATGCCTTATAAGTGCTCGGCCCTTTCCACACACCATTATCTTGCAAACCACCATATACATTAAATGGTGTTTCGTTATCTACGTTAACCGAATAAAATTGGCCTACAGCTGGTTGGTTATTCTTAATCCAATGTTTACCGTTATCATACGAAATGTTAATACCACCATCTCCACCGGCTATTAAATGACCGCTTTTACGCGGATTTATCCACAGGGCGTGAAAATCGCCGTGCATATTATCAGCATCAATAGATTTAAAGGTTTTGCCACCATCTTCCGAACTTAAAAGTGGCACACCGTACACGTAAATCTGGTTTTTATTTGACGGATCTACATGGATTTTACCAAAGTAATAACCATAAGAATAATACAATCCGTCAAGAAAACCTTTATGTGTTTTTTGCCAAGATTTACCTCCGTTTTTACTGATGTAAATCTCTGCACCAATAACAGGCGTATCAAATAAAGCCGCATTGGCATTTTCTAAAAATTTGGCTAAATCGGCTGGTATAATTTTATTTGATTTAGCCATTTCTTTGACTTTTTCGACAGAATACTTTTTTGGAAAATTATTTTCTTTTAAATATGTTCCTAGTTTTTTGTCTTCTAACTTTAAAAAGGATTCAAGCGTCATTGCTTTAAAATCATCTTTACTTAAACCTTCTTTTTTGTCTTTTTTCTTATCTTCTTTACGATGTGATTGATTATCGTGAATGGCATAAATTGTATTGTCATCAACAATGGCTAAACCAATACGGCCAACACCTTCTCCAACAGGAAATCCACTTTTATCTAAACTTATTTTAGCCCAAGTACTTCCAGTATCTGTGCTTTTATAAATACCAGACCCCGCACCACTGCCATCAAAATTCCATGCTTTCCTATCTTTTTGCCAAGCAGAAGCATACTGAATGTTAAAATTATTTGGCGATGCCATTATTTCAATCACACCCGTTTTATCATTTATAAACAAAGTTTTTTGCCAAGTTTTGCCACCATCGATAGTTTTAAAAATACCTCGCTGTGTATTTGGTGTGTATAAATGACCTATAACACCTACAATAAGCTCATCAGAATTATTGGGATTTATTAAAATACTTCCTATATGATGCGAATGGTATAACCCCCTATTTTGCCACGTTTTACCTTGGTCTGTACTTTTTAAAATACCAATTCCTGCATAGCTAGATCGCGATGCATTATTCTCGCCTGTGCCGACCCAAATGGTTTTCGTTTTCCAATCTACAGCTACAGCACCTACATTTTGAGTCGGACTGTTATCTAATATTGGCGTAAATGAAGTGCCGTTATTATTGGTATACCACAATCCGCCAGAAGCATAAGCCACATAAAATTCGGTTGGTTCGTTAGGGTTTACAGCTAAGTCAACCACACGCCCACTCATTATACTTGGGCCAATATTGGTAAAAGGAATATTTTTTACAATAGATTTTTGCGCAAACCCAACTGATAAAGTTAATAACGCAATGAGTAAAAGACTGAATTTTCTCATAATAATTAGTTTAGTTTGTTTTGGTCATAGTCTCTGGAACCAGAATTATAAAGTCGGCTTTGTTTTTATTCTCAGCAGCTACTTTTAAAATAGATTTTTGTTCGGACAAACTAATGGTCATTATTTTAGCCTGTGGCAAATGTTGCTTTAAATACCATAAAATACCTTCATAATCGTTTGAATGAAAAGAACCATTGTAATGGATAAACATTTTTCCGTTTTCATAATTTTTGGCAATAGAATTTGCCATAGTCGCATCTTTTAGCGCTTGTGCCTTTGGTAAATTATCACCTCCATGACCTCCCATCATAGCAACAATTTTAACATAACCTGGCAATTTGGCATCGTATTTTATAGGCAATTTAGGCAGCCACATTTTTTCTGAATCTGGCAATGAATCTAAAGCTTCAAATCCTTTTTTATAAACCAAACTTGCATAGCGTCTAGGCACATTGGTGGCTATAAATTTTAAGTCCTTTTTTTTAGCAAATTCTACCAAGGGTTTGTAATCGGTTTTGTAATTTTTCCATAGGCGGGTTGTATCCTTAAACTGTTTTTCATCCAATTTATCAGATAAATAATCAGACAAAGCCCATTGATTATCAGTCTCAAACATTTCGGCTCCTAAAATAAGTTGTCGTTTTTTTGACAAATCTACTGTCAATTCTAACTCCAACCAATGCGCAATAGGATTGTTATGTTCTTCGCCAAAAAAGACCACATCGGCTTTAGCCAATTTTTTAAGCATTTTATTATAGCTCACTTTATGGCCATTGGCATTATAAATTTGATAGGCTTTTTTTTGGGCATTTGTAGTTATACTCACTAAAAATAGGATTCCTAATAAAATACTTTTAAAATTATTCATATTGGTTTTGGTTAGTTTAATAATCTCTAAAGATAACCAAAGTATTAAAATACAAAAAAGGGTTTTAACATAAAATAATCTTAAAAATTGATACATTTGTGTACTTTAATTTCAAAATCATATTTCCTTATGAAATACCTACCTATAGACCGCAACCTATTTATAAAAAACAGACAAAAATTCACGGCCAAAATGCAAGCCAATAGCTTGGCTGTTTTTAATTCAAACGATATTTACCCTATTAGTGCTGACAGTACTTTGTCTTTTGCGCAGCACCGCGATATCTTTTATTTATCGGGTGTTAACCAAGAAGAAAGCATCTTGGTTTTATTTCCAGATGCGCCCAAAGCCGAACACAAAGAAATGTTGTTTCTAAAAGAAACCAACGATCATATAGCGGTTTGGGAAGGCGCTAAACTCAACAAAGAACAAGCTTTTGAAACAAGTGGCATTAAAAGCGTTTTTTGGATTCAAGATTTTGAAAAAGTGTTTTTCGAAATTATGACACAAACCAAGGCCGTCTATTTTAATACAAACGAACATTACAGATCTAATGTAGAAACCGAAACCCGCGAAGCCCGTTTTGTTACTTGGTGTCAAAAAAAATATCCTGCGCATACATATTTACGCAGTCAGCCTATTTTACAACGCTTGCGTTCTGTTAAAGAGCCTCAAGAAATTGCTTTAATTCAGCAAGCTTGCGATATTACAGAAAAAGGTTTTAGACGTATTTTAAAATTCACCAAACCCAACGTTATGGAGTATGAAGTTGAAGCCGAATTCACACATGAATTCTTACGAAATCGTGCCGATGGTTTTGCCTACACACCAATCATAGCCAGTGGTTACAATGCTTGCGTGCTGCATTATATCGAAAATAATCAGCCATGTAAAGATGGAGATATTATGTTGTTAGATGTAGGTGCTGCCTATGCTTTGTATTCTAGCGATATGACACGTTGTGTGCCCATTAATGGTAAATTTTCACCCCGTCAAGCGGATGTTTACAACGCTGTTTTACGCGTTAAAAAAGCCGCTGCAAAAATGTTGATTCCAGGAGCAGATTGGGCACAATACCACGTCGAAGTTGGTAAGTTGATGACTGAAGAACTCATAGGCTTGGGTTTGATAAGCCCAGAAGACGTTAAAAAAGAAGACCCATCTTGGCCAGCTTATAAAAAATACTTTATGCATGGCACCTCGCATCATATGGGATTAGATACCCATGATTATGGCGTTTTAACTGAACCTATGCAAGCAGGTATGGTATTTACTGTTGAGCCTGGCATTTATATTCCAGAAGAAAATTTAGGGATTCGTATAGAAGACGATTATGTGATTCAAGAGCAAGGCGAACCTTTTAATTTAATGGCGAATATTCCAATTGAAATTGATGAGATTGAAGCTTTAATGAATGCTTAAATAGACATCTTTTTTGTAAGTCTGAGCTTTGTCATCCTGAGCGAAGTCGAAGGGAAAGTCGAAGATTCTCTATTGGTTATTAATTGAGACGTTTCGACTCCGCTCAACGTGACATTTAACACTTTGATTATTTTTATACAATACCTATTTTAGCATCATGGCTAGCTTCATCAATTACAAAAATAGCAAAATCCATTTCACCTCTCAAGGTAATGGACATGCTGTTGTTTTGCTCCATGGTTTTTTAGAAAATCTCACTATTTGGGATGATTTAGCTAAGGAATTATCGACCCGTTATAGGGTAATCTGTATCGATTTATTAGGTCATGGTAAAACTGATAATTTGGGTTATGTCCACACCATGGATGAACAGGCTCAGATGGTTAAAGCTGTTCTTAATCATTTAAAATTACGAAAAGTCGTTTTGATTGGACATAGTATGGGTGGTTATATTTCTATGGCTTTTACAAAGTTGTTTCTGCAAAATGTAAAAGGTGTTTGCTTACTCAATTCTACTTTTTTAGCTGATGATCCAACCAAAAGATCAGACAGAAAAAGAGCTATTGCATTGGTCAAGAAAAATCCGAAAGCTATTATTGAATTGGCTATCCCTGACTTGTTTGCCGATGAAAATAAAGAGCTATTCAAATCGGACATGCAACATATTTTAACCGAAGCTTTAAAAACATCTAAACAAGGCATTATTGCGGCTTTAGAAGGTATGATAATTCGTGAAGATTTATCAGCTCTTTTTGAGACAGATAACTTTAAAAAATTGGTATTTATTGGAAAGCATGATATAGCCATTAAAAACAAACCACTTGAAGAACGGCTAACTAGCCTACAAAATGTACAAGTGGTGCGATTATCTGGCGGCCATATGGGTTTTATAGAAAATAAAACTGAGGTTTTAGAAAACCTAAAAAGCTTTATTATACGGTCTTTTAAATAAATCTATTTTTTAAGAAACGCATCCCAACCTTGTGCGGTTAATGGTATTTGTTGGTCGGCACGGGTTATTAATTGCATCCCTAAAGAAACATCTGTCATATGACCAATAACGGTAAAATTAGGATTGCCTTTTATTTTGTCAAAATCGGATTGTGCTACCGTAAATAACAATTCATAATCTTCGCCACCACTCAAAGCCACCATGGTACTGTCCATTTTAAACTCTTCGCAAGTAGCTATAACCTGTGGATCTAGTGGAATTTTATCTTCGTATAAATGACAACCCACTTTAGATTGCTGACAAATATGTATAACTTCTGAAGCCAATCCATCAGAAATATCAATCATCGCCGTTGGTTTTACCTTCAAATCTTTTAACAATTTTACGATGTCTCTACGTGCTTCTGGTTTAAGCTGACGCTCGATTAAATATGCATATTGGTCTAAATCTGGTTTGGCTTGTGGGTTTACTTCAAACACTTGTTTCTCTCGCTCTAACACTTGAAGTCCCAAATATGAAGCGCCTAAATCGCCAGTAATGACTAATAAATCATTTTGCTTGGCACCATCGCGATACACAATAGCATCGGCTTTAGCTTCGCCAATAGCGGTAATGCTAATCAATAATCCTTTTGTAGAAGATGTGGTGTCGCCACCCACCAAATCGACTTCATAATTTTTACAAGCCAAATGAATACCTGCATACAATTCTTCTATCGCTTCTAGCGGAAAACGGTTTGAAGCCGCTATAGAAACTGTTATTTGCGTAGCTGTGCCGTTCATGGCATACACATCAGATAAATTGACCATGACGGCTTTGTAACCCAAATGTTTTAAAGGCATAAAACTCAAATCGAAATGCACACCTTCAATCAACAAATCGGTTGTAACAAGGGTCTGCATGTTTTTGTGATTGATAACTGCGGCATCATCGCCCACACCTTTTACAGATGATTTATGAAGTAATTTAATGTCTTTTGTAAGGTGATCTATCAAACCAAATTCTCCTAATTCGGCTAAACTTGTGCGTGTATTTTCTTTATTTTCTAACATCTATAAATTTTATTTAAAAGCCGCGTTCTTTTTGAATGCTTTCGTAGGCTTTTTGAATTTGCATAAATTTTTCTTGTGCCCCTTTAATCTGTGCTTCGCCTAAATGTTGCAATTTATCGGGATGGTGTTTTTTAACCAAAGTGCGGTAGGCATGCTTAATTTCTGTAACCGTAGCCGTTTCTTCTATTTCTAAAATTGTATAAGCGCCTTTGGCATCATCATAAAACATGGCTTTAATAGATTCAAAATCAGCATGACTGATATACATATAATTGGCAATGGTTTGTATGGCTTGAATTTCAGATTCACTTACAGAGCCATCCGCTTTAGCGATACCAAAAAGAAAATGCATCAATTGCAGACGTGAAGCATGCGTAACATGTGTTCTAATCTGCTCGCAAACTTGTTTTGTAGAAATTTGCTCTTTAGCCATAATGCCCTTAAATAATCTAAAAGCTGCATTTGAGCGTTCTTTACCAAACATTTGCACAAAACTCTGACGCACAAAATTGAGTTCGCGTTGGTCTATTTTATTATCGGCTTTAATAACCACAGCTGCCAACACCAACAAACTCATTTCGAAATCTACAGTTTGTGCTTGTTGTTGCCCTTGGTACTGATTTTGAAAAGTTTGCATATCGGCTTTAGACAAACCATCAAATAAACTGCCCAAAGCAAAACCTATAATGCCACCAATTGGACCGCCAAAAGACCATCCCAAACCAGCACCCAACCATCGTGAAAAACTTGCCATCAAATCAAAATTAAATTAAGCGACAAAGATACATTTTCTATATATTTGCTGACAACAAATAAAACAAAGATTATGTATCCAGAAGAATTAGTAGCACCCATGCGTCAAGAATTAACGGCTGTTGGGTTTAAAGAATTGAAAAATGCCAACGACGTTAAAGATATATTAGCACTAAAAGGAGCCACTTTACTTGTGGTAAATTCGGTTTGTGGTTGCGCTGCCGGAACTGCAAGACCTGGCGTATTATTATCGCTTAGAAATGCTAAAATTCCTGTAAATTTAAGTACAGCTTTTGCAGGTGTTGACACCGAGGCTACCCAAGCTGCTCGTGCAGAAATGGTACCATTTCCCCCGTCGTCACCTTCTATTGCTTTATTTAAGGATGGCGAATTGGTGCATATGTTAGAACGTCATCATATTGAAGGCCGCTCTGCCGAAATGATTGCCAATAATTTGATTGGTGCTTACTACGAGTTTTGCTAGAAATTTATTTTAATGTCATCCCGAAGTTTCGGAAAGCTCAATGTGACAAATAGATGTAATAATTGTCTTTTCGAGCGCAGTCGAGAAATTAGACAATGGTTACTCATAAAGCTTCTCTATTGCGCTCGAAAAGACAGTTAATACTTCTTTTAATACTATGATAAACATCATAAATAACACAATTGCATTTGTAAAAACAACCTTGGCGGGTGCCGAAGGCGGACACGATTGGTTTCATATTGAACGTGTTTGGCAAAATTCTAAACTCATTGCAAAAAGTGAAGATGTAGATTTATTGGTGGTTGAACTTGGGGCGCTTTTACACGATATTGCCGATGCCAAATTTTTTGATGGCGACGAAAGTATTGGCCCAAAAAAAGCCCGTGCCTTTTTAGAAAGCCAAAAGATTGAAGAATCGGTGATTGTACATGTTGAAAATATTATAAAATACATTTCGTTTAAATCAAGTTTAGAAGTTGGCGGTAAAAAATTCTCTTCAAAAGAATTGGCTGTTGTTCAAGATGCCGACCGTCTTGATGCCATTGGTGCCATAGGCATTGCTCGTGCTTTTAATTATGGGGGCTTTAAAAACAGGGTTTTATATGACCCTTCTATTTTGCCAAATCTCGACATGGATAAGGATACTTACAAAAATAGCAAAGCACCTACCATCAATCATTTTTACGAGAAACTACTCCTACTCAAAAACAAAATGAATACCGAAACTGGGAAACAAATTGCTGCCAAACGCCATGATTATATGAAAGGCTTTTTAAATCAGTTTTTTGGGGAATGGGAAGGGAATTGTTAGTTTTGAGTTGAGCAGTGTTCAGTGTTCAGTTGACAGTATTTCTTTTAAAGTGCCTGAATGCATTCCTACTTACAGCAATAAGCAATAAACCTGTAAAAAAGCGCTCATATTCTGATAGTTATACCAATAAAAATTTATATTTGTGTGATGAAATGAGATGTTATAAATAGTGAAAAATATGATTTACCTAAAAAAAGTTAAGAATTGGTTCATGGAAGGGAAATGTTTATTCCTTTTTATAATACTTACACTAATTATCTTCTTCCTTGATAAAGTGAATATAGGACTTACAATATAAGATTATATGGGTTAATACTTCAGCTCATTGGTGCATTTACAATGGTATACTCATTTAAGCAAAGGTTAGTATTATTTAAAGGGCAAGGATTATTGAATTTCATGTGGATATATATTAAAAGTTTTCCAATTCCTAGAAAAGGAAAAATATCTAATATGGAGATACAAATAAAAGGGGGACCCTTCCTAACCGGCGAAATAATAGATGCAAAACGACCAAATAAAGAAAATATAGACGATGTTATAGACTACTTTGATAGAGAAATAAAATATCTGACTGAAAAATTACAAAAATCAGAAATTAAGTTGAATAACGAGCTTCATTTGGCAAAAGTGTCCATTGAAGATTTAAGAAGTAATTTTTCAGGACAAATTAATAAAACTAGAAAAATTATTGAAGATTCTTCAATATCAAATATGTGGTTAGATTTATTTGGAATCTTTAATATTATTATAGGATTAATTTGTGCTACAATTCCGGACTTGGTTTGTAAAATTATTTAAACTCTGGTTTCCGTTTTTCTAAAAAGGCGGTAGTTCCTTCAATAAAATCTGGTGTGCCAAAGCAATTGCCAAATTGTTTTACCTCTTCGTCAAAGCCATTTATGCCATCTTCAAAATTGGCATTTACAGCTGTAATAGCCGCTGCAATAGCCGTAGATGAATTTCTAGAAATACGTGTGGCTAACTTTTCGCAGAATGGTAACAATTCTTCTTGAGTCACCACATAATTTACCAAACCACATTTAAGAGCATCGTCGGCAGAAATCATATTGGCACTCATAATCATTTCTAAGGCTTTGCCTTTTCCTGCTAATTGCGCCAAACGTTGTGTGCCACCATACCCAGGAATAACACCTAAAGACACTTCGGGCAAACCCATTTTGGCATTATCTGAAGCCACTCTAAAATGACATGCCATGGCGAGTTCTAATCCGCCACCGAGTGCAAATCCGTTTACGGCTGCAATAATCGGTGTTGTTGCATTCTGAATTAAATCGAAAACTAAGATTTGTCCTCTTTTAGCTAAATCGGCACCTTGAGACACATCGTAATTGGCAAATTCTGAGATATCGGCACCAGCCACAAAAGCTTTATCGCCACTACCCGTTAAAATAATAACGCGGATGTTTGTATTGGCATTGGCATCAATAATAGCTTCATGTAACTCTTCTAAAGTAGTTTTGTTTAAGGCGTTTAGTTTTTCGGGTCTGTTGATTGTAATTGTTGCAATAGATTCTTGTTGCTCGAGTAAAATATTTTTGTAAGACATGTTAATGTATGATTATTCGTTAATTATTATTCCGTTTTCTAATTCTTTTTCAGTTGGCTTTTCAAACCAGTTTTCCATAAATTCAAAATTCTCTTTGGTAACATCGAATTCGTAGGTTTCTCCTTTTGCCATATTTCGCTCCAAAACACGATTTCTTCTTGTCTCTTTTGAGATATCTAAAAAATGGATCTTTATTTCAAAGGAATTATCTTTCGCAAAAGATCTAAATTTCTCTCTATGTGTATATTTAGACAAACCTAAGTCAAGAATAGAATCTACTTGCGCATTTTCTAATTGTTTTATCAAATCTAAAATTAAGGTCTCAGAACGTTCAATTCTTTCTAAAAACCAATCCAATCCATCGGTTTCTTTTTTATCGGGTATAAATAAGGTGTTATTCCATTTATCTACAGAGAAGATTACCCCTTTAACTTTATCTTTAAGATTTTTGGAGAAAGTTGTTTTTCCAGAACCTGTATTCCCCACTATTAAATGAATCATAATTACTACTTAAAAACTTATTTTTTTGGAAGCGTTACAGTAAATTCGGCACCTTCTCCATAAACCGATTGAAAACTGATTGTGCCTTTATAGGTTTCAATAATTTTTTTGACAATTGGCAACCCGAGCCCCATACCACTACTTTTAGTTGTGAATTTAGGTTCGAAGACTTTAGCTATGTTCTGTGATTCAATACCCTTTCCGTTATCCTTAACTTTTATAAAAACATACTTTTGCGTTTGCGATACACTCACATTTATTTGAGGTCTCTCAACAAATTGAGAAGCTTGAATGGCATTTTTAATTAGATTGGTAATAATTCTAATGAGTTGTGTTTTATCGAAATGAAGGGTAATATTGGTTTTAGAGGCTGTATAAGTTATAAAATCTTCTGTAAATATTTCTAAAGCACTTTTTATAACTGCCACAATATTAATAGGTTCACTCTTCCCTATTGGCATTTTTGCAAAGCTAGAAAAGGCAGATGCCACAGCGGTCATGGTATCAATTTGTTCAATCAAACTATTACAAAACTCATTGAGTTTTTGTTGATAATCTGCTTGAGCGGGGTTAAAACGTTTCTGAAAACTCTGAACTGTTAAACGCATTGGCGTTAACGGATTCTTAATTTCGTGTGCCACCTGTTTGGCCATTTCGCGCCAAGCCTCTTCGCGTTCACTTTGGGCTAATTTTACGGCACTTTCTTCTAGTTCATCAATCATGCCATTATAAGCATCAACCAACGCATAAATCTCTTTACTGGCATTTTTGATTTTAATCCTTTCATTGCGCTTATTCAACCGCGTTTTAACCATTTTATCACTCACCGTTTTTAAAGAACGTGTGATATAACTCGAAATAAAATAAGCTACCACAATAGATATTATAAATAAAAATATATAAACACCCATCAAACGTGTTAAAAACTCCTCTAGCTCATTCTCTGAATCTATATTGTTGTTATAATAAGGTAAATGCAAAATTGCCGCAGGATAATTCTGATTATCATAAATATAGAAAAATAGGGCTTGTATTTCTGTACCATCTTCATCTATTTTATTTACCAAACGATGATCTTTAGTCTCTGATAAATTTCGCAATAATTGATCTGGAATTTTTGGATGACGCAATTGGTGTTCGTCATTTTTAGAAGAGATAATCAATTGCCCTTCTAAATTATAAAAATGGATATCAGAATTGTGAATATCGGCAATTTCATCAACCTTACTTTTTAAAATAGAATCGATAGCCTTTACATTTAAAAGGCCTTTTGAATGTTCAAAAACATAAATCATTTCTTTTTTAATAGCCTCTTCTTTTCGCAGTAAGCGCTTGGTATGATAATCAAAAGATTGCTCTTTATATTGATAATTGGTAACTGCGGCTATTAGAACCGAAGCTGCTATAACCAATAAGATCATTGCTAAAAAAATACGATTCCTTAAGGATAGTTTAGTAAGCTGCATTGTTTTTAAATGTGTAGGTAAAGATAACAAATATCAGTCCCAATATAAAAACTAGCTGGTTCTTATTTTTTTGATAAATGAAGCTATAGAATTGATGCCGTTTTCTTTTAACTGTTTAACAAATGCTGATCCTATTATAGCGCCTTTTGCATGGCTTGTGGCTTGCTTAAAAGTTTCGGCATTAGAAATACCAAAACCTACAATTTGTGAGGCTTTTAAGTTCATGTTGGCAATACGCTTAAAATAATCTTTTTGAGTATTTCCAAAAGTATTTTGAGCGCCTGTTACGCTAGACGAACTTACCATGTATATAAATCCGTTTGAAATTTTATCGATGAATCGGATGCGCTCATCCGATGTTTGTGGCGTGATTAAAAACACATTTATCAAGTTGTACTTTTCGAAAATAGTTTTGTATAAATCGTTGTATTCTTTTACAGGTAAATCTGGAATAATGAGTCCGTCTATACCTATTTCTGAACATTTCTTACAAAAAGCTTCGATACCATATTGTAGCATCGGATTAAAATAACCCATAATAATAAGTGGCATTTTTACCGTTTTACGGATGTCTTTTAATTGCTCAAATAGAATATTTGATGTCATTCCATTCTCTAAAGCTTGTGTAGAACTTGCTTGAATTGTTGGGCCATCGGCTAAAGGATCACTAAATGGCAAGCCTATTTCTACCATATCGACACCGCTTTTTTCTAGGTTTTCTAAAATGGCAACTGTGTCATTTAATTTTGGATAACCCGCCGTAAAATAGATGGATAAAAGTTTATGTTCTTCTTGTAATTTTTGATTTATTCTGTTCATAAATTTATAAATTTACCCTGAACTTGTTTCAGGGTCTTTTTAAAATGTTAGCGTTTTTAAATTAAGATTGGTTTCTTTAATTAAATTTAATTTCCAATCACGATGCCAATTTTTTAATTGTTTTTCTCTTTTCATCGCTTGACTTACAGTAGTAAATTCCTCATAGTAAATCAAGTCGAATGTCTTATATTTAGCTGTAAACCTTGCACCACCCCCTTTAGCATGCAATATTAATCGTTTTGCCAAGTCTCGCGTAAAACCCGTATAAAACGCTGTTCTATTTTCATTTGACAGAATATAAACAAAAGCTTTCTTCATACCAAAATAGATGCTGAAACAAGTTCAGCATTTTTCATTAAAAATCAAAATATTTAATATAAGTATCTAAATCTTTATCGCCTCTACCCGATAAGTTTAAAACGATAATAGCATCTTTTTTAAACTTTTTAGTTTTAAAAATTGCCAGAGCATGGGCACTTTCAATAGCCGGAATAATACCTTCTAATTTACATAATTCCAATCCGGCTTGCATGGCTTCATCATCCGTAATCGACAAAAATTCTGCCCGTTTTGTTTTACACAAATACGCGTGTAAAGGCCCAACACCTGGATAATCTAATCCCGCCGAAATAGAATACGGCTCGGTTATTTGTCCATCTTCGGTTTGCATCAACAAGGTTTTACTTCCGTGGATAACGCCTTCATTTCCCAAAACACTGGTAGCTGCACTTTCGCCAGAATGAACACCCAAACCAGCTGCTTCTACCGCTATTAATTTTACAGATGTATTCTCTAAATAATGATAAAAAGCACCAGCGGCATTACTGCCTCCACCCACGCAGGCAACAACATAATCGGGATCTTCTGTATTTTCGTGTGCTAATAATTGCTTTTTAATTTCTTCTGAAATAACCGATTGAAAACGGGCTACCATATCTGGATAAGGATGTGGTCCAACCACCGACCCAATGATATAATGGGTGTCAACGGGATTGTTAATCCAATCGCGAATGGCCTCATTGGTGGCGTCTTTTAAAGTACGGCTACCCGACAAAGCGGGAATTACTGTAGCGCCTAACATTTTCATTCGGGCTACATTTGGCGCTTGTCTTGCGATGTCAATTTCGCCCATATATACCACGCACTCGATGCCCATTAAAGCACAAACTGTAGCCGTAGCTACACCGTGTTGCCCTGCGCCTGTTTCGGCAATAACACGGTTTTTACCCAAGCGTTTTGCCATCAAAATCTGTCCAATAGTATTGTTTATTTTATGCGCTCCTGTATGACATAAATCTTCGCGTTTTAGATAAATTTTTGTATTGTATTTTTCGGATAAACGTTTTGCAAAATATAAGGGTGTTGGACGACCTACATATTCTTTGAGCAAGGCGTCAAATTCCTTTTTAAAATCGGCGTCTTGCATTATATCTATATACTTTAGACGTAACTCTTCTATATTTGGATACAACATTTCGGGTACAAATGCGCCACCAAATTCGCCGTAATAACCATCTTTATCTACTGAATATTTCATAGCAGTCTGCTTTTAAATTCTTTTAATTTTTCTATATTTTTTAATCCTGGGCTGTCTTCAAATCGGCTGTTCACATCCAATGCATAACAATATTTAAAAGCCTCAATTTCTCTAAACGATTTTAAATTGTCTATTTCTTCTAGTCCAATACCACCACTTAAAAAATAGGGTTTTTGTGAGGAATACTTTTCTAACAATTGCCAATTAAAAACGACGCCATTCCCGCCTTTTTCTTTGCCTTTGGTGTCAAACAGAAAGTAATCTACTAAATCTTCATAAGGTTTTAATAAGCTGAAATCAAAATTATTGCCAACAGAAAATACTTTAACCAACTCACAAATATTTTGTCTTGATTTTATCATCTCTATCTTTAACAAATTACAAAATTCAGGTGTTTCATCACCATGTAATTGAAGTGCATTTAATTTATACTTTTTTACTTTTTCTAGAATTGTGGTTAAAGAAGCATTCACAAAAACACCCACTCTTTTAATATTATCTGGTAAAGACGGCATGTCGCCTTCAAAATTTCGTTTTGATTTTTCGTAGAAAATAAAACCCAAATAATCGGGTTGCAAAGCCGCCACCTGTTGGATATTTTCTAAGTATTTCATACCGCAGACTTTGAGTTTCATCTTATTTGATTTATAAAATCTTGACAGGCCACACCTGGATCTTCTGTTTTCATAAAATTTTCACCAATCAAAAAACCTTGAAATCCATACTCTTTTAAACCCATAATAATGCGCGGATCGCTTAAACCACTTTCGGACACCTTAATACAAGAACTCGGAATCTGACGCGCCAATGCGATAGAATGCTCTAAATCGACTTTAAAGGTTTTTAAGTTTCGGTTATTAATGCCAATAATTTTATTGTCCAAATCTATTTTATCCAACTCTTCTTGATTGTGTACTTCGTATAAAACATCCAGGCCTAAATCTTCTGCTAACATGCCAAAATTTTTGAGTTCTTGTTTTGTTAAACAAGCCGCAATAAGTAAAATAACATCGGCACCAATGGCTTTAGATTCTACTATTTGAAAGGCATCTACAATAAAATCTTTTCGTAAAATCGGTTTTATTTCATTTACCGATCTGGCTTTCATTACATCGTTAATATTGCCGCCAAAAAATTTGCTATCCGTTAAAATAGATTGCGCCGCCACATTGGCATCTAAATAACCTTGTGTCACTTCAACGACCGATACTTTATCATTTATAATACCTTTAGAAGGTGATTGGCGTTTAAACTCGGCTATTATTCCTGTAGAATTTACATCGGTAAGCGCCTTTTTTAATGACATTGGTGTCCGTTTAAAATTAGGACTCTTTACCAAGTTTTCAATTAAAACATCACGTCTTAATTGGGCTACTTCTAGTTTTTTATGGGCGATTATTTCTTGTAAAATATCCATTATTTATTTACTCAATTCTTGTAATTTTTTTAATGATTGCAATGCTTTTCCAGATTGTAAAGATTCTTTGGCTGATGCAAATCCGTCTACATGCGATATTTTATTTACAATAGAAATGGCCATGCCCGCATTGGCGCACACCACATTATTTTGTGGATAAGTACCTTTTCCATCCAAAATATCTACAAATATCTTAGCCGATTCTGTTACCGATTTTCCTCCGTAAATATCTTGTTGATTAATGGTTTTTAAACCCAAGTCATTGGCATCAAACATAAAATCTTTTTCACGCGTAACAACTTTCGTTTTATCCGTTAAGGAAATTTCGTCATAACCAGCTAAATCGTGTAAAACAGCATAATTTGTGTCGGTTTCTTGCAACAAATAACTGTACAAACGCACAAGTTCTAAACTAAAAACACCCACAATCTGGTTTTTTGGAAACGACGGGTTTACCAATGGCCCGAGCATATTAAAAAAAGTTTTTACACCCAATTCCCTACGAATTGGCGCCACATGCTTCATGGCGGGATGGAATAAAGGCGCATGCAAAACACAAATACCCGCTTGGTCTAAAGTGCGCTTCAATTTAGCCTCATCATTGGTAAATGTAATGCCCAAATATTCTAAAACATTCGACGAACCACAACTTGAAGATACGCCATAATTGCCATGTTTGGCAACTTTAACACCAGCCCCAGCCACCACAAAAGAAGATAGCGTAGATATGTTAAACGTATCTTTGCCATCGCCACCTGTACCACATAAATCTACCGCGTTAAAATCGGATAAATCGATTGGCAAACACAGTTCTAACAAGGCTTCTCTAAATCCAGATAATTCGTGAATGGTGACACTTCGCATCATATAAATGGTGAGAAATGCCGCAATCTGACTCTGATTATAAGTGCCACTAGAAATATTGACCAAAACTTCTTTGGCTTCTGCTTTGGTGAGCGTTTCTTGATTTATTAATCGGTTTAAAATTGTTTTCATTTTTTTAATATTTAGGTTTCGACTGCGCTCAACCTGACATTCTTTTGCTTTTTTATTATGGATTCCCACCTTAGCAGGAATGGCAATTCTTATTTTTTAGTTTCTTCCCTTTGGGAAGACGGAAGATGGGCTTTCTATCCAATTTTTTAAAATGGCCATTCCGTTCGGTGTTAGTATAGATTCTGGATGGTATTGCACACCACGCACATCTAAAAATTTATGTTTTAAAGACATTATTTCGCCTTGTTCATCAACCGACGTTGCGATAAGATCTGAAGGTAATTCTTTTGAAACCACCCAAGAATGATAACGTCCTACTTTAAAAGTGGTTGGTAAATTTTTATATAAAACGTCATCTTCATTTATCAGATTGATATCTGATGCAACACCATGATGTACTTCTTTTAAATTCACCAAAGCGCCACCAAAAACCTCTGCAATGGCTTGCTGACCCAAACAAACACCTAAAATACTTTTTGTATTGGCATAGGTTTTAATGATCTCTTTTAACAAACCTGCTTCATCAGGTAAACCCGGCCCAGGAGACAATAATATTTTATCAAAATCGGCTACCTCTTCTAGCGTTAGTTTGTCATTCCGCTTGACGGAAACCTCACAACCTAATTCTTGTAAATAATGCACCAAATTATAGGTGAACGAATCGTAATTATCTATTACTAATATTTTTTTCATCTTTATGTTTAAGACCCTTCGACTCCGCTCAGGGTGACATTTATTTAATTTATAATTTTTCTGCTAAATGCAGTGCTTTTTTAAGCGCTCTTAACTTGTTATATATTTCTTGTAATTCACCTTCGGAATCAGATTTTGACACAATACCTGCGCCTGCTTGGTAATGCAAATTATGATTTTTACTCAAAAAAGAACGTATCATAATGGCATGGTTAAAATTACCATTAAAATCCATAAAGCCAATAGCACCGCCGTAAAATGAACGGTTTGTTGGTTCGTTTTTTTCTATCAACTGCATGGCTTTGTGTTTGGGCGCACCGCTTAAAGTGCCTGCTGGAAAAGTATCGGCCACAACTTGCATCGTGCTTACTTCTTTGCGTTTTTGGCCCACCACTTTTGACACCAAATGAATGACGTGCGAGAAAAACTGAATCTCTTTATAGTTTTTCACTTTCACTTCGTTACAACTGCGGCTTAAATCGTTTCTGGCTAAATCTACCAACATGACGTGTTCAGCATTTTCTTTTTCGTCTTTAGCTAAGGCTTTCGCCGATAGCAAATCAACTTCATCATTACCTGTGCGTTTAAAAGTGCCTGCAATAGGATGAATTTCGGCTTCATCATTTTTTACCACGAGTTGCGCTTCGGGCGAAGACCCGAAAATTTTAAAGTTTCCATAATCGAAATAAAACAAATAAGGTGACGGATTAATAGACCGCAAAGCGCGATAGACATTAAACTCATCGCCTTTAAAACCTTGCGAAAAGCGGCGTGACAAAACCAGCTGAAAAACATCGCCTCTAAAACAATGTTCTTTGGCTAAATCTACTTTTTTACGAAATTCTTCATCTGTAAAATTACTTACTTCATTATTTAAGGCACTAAAACTGAAGGACGAAAAATTATGTGCTGTAATCAGTTTTGTCAAACTTTCTACATTGCTTTCTTTTTCAAAACAATGCGCAAAAACAAAGGCTTCATTTTTAAAATGATCGATGACTATGATGTTTTGATAGACGGCATAATAAAGATCTGGCACTTCTAAATCGCCCTCTTTTTTGGCGATTTTTATATCTTCGAAATACTGCACCACATCGTAAGCCATATATCCAAAAAGGCCCTTGTTTATAAAATTGAAATCCTGATTTTCTGTTTTAAATTGCTGCCCAAATTGCTGTACTTTTTCGGCCACGTTAACAGCCGAAGTGATTTGTGTTTCAACCACTTTTCCATCGGGATATACTTCTTTTAAACTATTGTTTTCTAAAGAAATACTTGCAATAGGGTTGCAACAGATATACGAATAGCTGTTATCATTGGCGTGATAATCTGAACTTTCTAGCAATATACTGTTGGGATATTTGTCTCTTACTTTAAGATAGACTTGTACCGGTGTAATGGTATCGGCTACTATATTTTTATAAGTTGTTTTTAAAGTGTACATTTTTTTATTTCCCATCCCTAACCCTTCCCAAAGGGAAGAGTACTAATGGTTTTTTTAATTATTTATTTTCATTTTAACCAAAAAAAAAGCTTGTCGTGAATGACAAGCTTTTTTTGTTTTATATAGTACAATAGCTAACTCACGATCCTTGAAGTTCGTTTGTCCACCACCATGTATTTGTTAATTGAATTTTCATTGTTTTGTTTGTTGGGACAAATGTAAAATTAATTTTGAATTATAAAAAGGTTTTAGAAAAATAATTTATTTTTAATGAACCCTTCTAGGGTTCAATTAAATCAATCTTAATTTTTGAATCATTAATTGTACATTTGCCTAAATTTTTAAAAATATGCCTGCCAAAATTAATCACGATAACATCATCGCTTTAGCTACACCTCAAGGTATTGGTGCCATTGGTGTTATAAGACTTTCTGGCGAAAATGTGATTGCCATTTGTAGCAGCGTTTTTTATTCAAAAAACAAACTTAAAGACCTTACAAAAGTAAAAAGCCATACGCTGCATTTTGGCGTGATTAAAGTTGGGGAACATATTATTGACGAAGTTTTGATAAGTGTTTTTAAAAACCCTCATTCTTACACTGGCGAAAATAGCATTGAGATTTCTTGCCATGGTTCTCAATACATTCTACAAGAAATTATCAATTTATTTTTGCAAATGGATGTACGCATGGCAACTGCTGGTGAATTTACTTTGCGCGCTTTTTTAAATGGCAAACTCGATTTATCTCAAGCCGAGGCTGTAGCCGATTTAATTGCGGCGAATTCTAAAGCTTCACACCAATTGGCCATGCAACAAATGCGTGGCGGATTTTCGTCCGATTTAAAAGTTTTGCGCCAAGATTTACTCAATTTTGCCTCATTGATAGAGTTAGAACTCGATTTTGCTGAAGAAGATGTCAGTTTTGCAGACCGTGATGATTTTAGAGAATTACTTTCAAAAGTAAGTCGGCTTTTAAAAAGTCTTATCGCTTCTTTTGCTATGGGAAATGTCCTGAAAAATGGCATCCCAATAGCTATTGTCGGTGCTCCTAATGTGGGAAAATCTACACTACTAAATGCTTTGCTTAATGACGACAAAGCCATCGTTTCTGAAATTGCAGGAACCACACGTGATGCTATTGAAGATGAGTTAATTATTAATGGCGTTTGTTTCCGATTTATTGACACAGCCGGCATAAGAGAAACCAAAGATGTGGTTGAAAATATTGGTATAAAAAAGACCTTTGAAAATATAGAAAAAGCACAATTGGTTTTGTATTTGGTGGATGCTACAAAAATTGAAAATACCACCTTAGAAATTGATGAAATTCAGCGTAAATATCCCGATAAAAGGATAATAACTATTATCAATAAATCAGATTTAATTTTAGAAACAGAACATTTAAAACCTGCCTGCGGCAGGCAGGCTCAAAATTCAAAACTATATATCTCCGCCAAGCACAAAACAGGCATTGATGCACTTATAAAAGTCTTAACCGATTTATCATTTACAGGCAAACTAGCTACAAATCAGACTATTGTGAGCAATGCGCGTCATTTTGATGCTTTAAATCAGGCTTTAAATTCTATTAACGAAGTTTCAACTGGATTAGAAAATCAACTTAGCAGCGATCTATTGTCTATTGACATCCGTCAAGCGCTCTATTTTTTAGGTGAAATTACGGGTGAGGTAACCAACGATGATTTATTGGGCAATATTTTTGCTAATTTTTGTATCGGAAAGTAACCTCTTTTTCTTTGTAAAAGTATTCTTGAAAGTATAGCCAGATTATTAAATTTTAATCTGATTCTTTTTTAATTGTTTTTTCTCTCTTCTTGTAAATTCCCTTAAAATCAACTCCTTATTAAAATCTGCAATATAATTATTGAATTGTAAAAGTTGTTCTACGCCTTTTGAAGTAAAAAAATAAGGATTAATATATGATGTTCTTTTAACATATTTAAAAGAACTATTTCTATATTTTCTATTAGGCTCGTCATTAACAAGGTAATAAACACTAAAAATTAAGCTATTCAAATGATCTTTATTTGATTGATTAACAAGCCCTAAAAAAGTGCTGGGATAAACAGTTTGACCTTCTTTTACTAATATGCTATTTTTCTGAAAACCAGAATAGTTTGCAAAAGAACCATCTAAATGCTCAATTGTAATACTATTTTTTTTTCCTGAATAATAAGCTTCTAAATCTGATGTGTTATTGTCAATAATATTAATAACTACACCCTTTCTGGATGCAAAAATGCTATCTAAATAATAACCTTCAAATTGATACATTTTCCAATTCTCTGGTAAACTTTTGTCTAGAATTGCATTTGCAAGATTTTTTACATCATGAACTTTAATTTCTTTCCCTTTTTGAAATGGCAATAAGTATGTAAATTCTTTATTAACCTTTGGATTAATAATACCCTGAATATATGAGTAATTATAAGAAAATGTTATTCTTTTTTTTGAGTCAATAGGGGTCAACGAAAACAAACTACCCTGATTGTTTGATATAACTTCCTTAAAATGTGGATTATATGCGTTTTTAAGATTTTTTAAAATAATAGCTAATGTGTAATTTCCTGGCACATCTTTTTCATAAGAAAATTCATAACTATTATCGGATTTAAATTCAACTTTAACTATTACTTTTTGAATCTGTGCCAATGCACTTCTTTGCATACCAATAAAGGCTGTAATAATAATTATCGATCTAATAATTTTTTTTATCAAATTTAACTGTTTTAAAATCAATAAGGATAAAAGCCTTTTATTCGAAAGTTAAAAATTTAATGTTTTATTTTACGCTAAAAATTTTCTTAATAGAAATTGGCTTACCCATATTTGTAAACCCTTCTAGGCATATTTCAAAATCACCACTATTATCAGATGTATAAAAAGATAGCGAATCAGTCTCTTTATCTAAATTAAAATTAGGAGACCATAATAATTGACTTCTAAAATCAGGGATGCGATCTGACTTTTTGTCTTCATCATATTTTTGATTAAAATATTTTTTTACACCTAAAGGTTTAAACAACGACACTTTTTTTATAAAGCTCCCAGATATATTGGTTTGATAATTTCCTTTAAAGGTTTCAAAAGAAATAAGCCCTTCATAAGTTTCAGAATCATATAAAATTAAATCTGAAACAATGCTTACTTTTTCAATATTTTTAACATTTGAGTTTAGTAATTCATCATGATTTTGAATTAAAATACCATCTACTAAGACTAAAGGTAATTTATCGGATTCGAAAGTTTGATTGTAAAGTTTTACATGAAAAGCACTGTTATCTTTCTTTTGTTTAATATATACTTCATTAATAACTTCAACTATAGTTTCTTTAATCGTAGGGAACCGTGTATAATCATCTAGAAAATAAACCTTTGCTTTTGAGTTGTAAAAAGGAGTTATAGAATCTATGCTTTCGAAAGTATTGGGTTTGATTTCTGAATATACATTTTCAATTTGATTGTAAATACTTCGTTTTAATAGATAATCTTTTATTCTAGAAGTCATTTTAAAATTATAAAAACTAAGACTATCATAATTAACTGATAAATGCTCGCTCAACTTTATGTTGAAATTGTTTCTTTCATTATCAACAACTTGAATAATTGCATAATCGTTTTCATATTTTTCATAAATATTAAAATAGAACACGCCTAACTCATTAGTACTTGTTATTTTAAATATAGGCTGTTCCCCTGGAATTGAAAATGCTACTTTAGTATTTGAAGCCGGAAGATTTGTGTCATTATTAAAAACCGTACCCCAAAGTAATTCGCCTCTAAGTTCTGGCAAATAGATTGTTCTAGCTGTGTTGCTATTATGTGAGATTTCATTATACGATGACATATAGGTACTAGCAGTGAGATTTTTTGGGATTCGTAATGTGTCAATTTTTCTCACAGAGATAGAATAATTTCCATAAGACAAATCGCCTTTTAAGCTTTTAATATTTAAAACCACCTTTTCTCTATTCTTAAATGAATTGGTATTTATACTTAAATCTATATAATCGTTGTCAATAATACCCATAGGGATATTGTTATTCTCAATTTTAGTTGTATCAAGATTTATATTTTGGGATAAAATAGGGTCATTTTTAACAAGGATAGATGACTGATTTGATTGAAAAGGATTAATAATACTTATATCACTTTGAAAAAACTGATTTTGATCTAAATTCTTCATCCATTGTGTATATGCAATTAACTTGTAATTTCCTGATTTAATTGTGGTTGGTATGAAAAAATCTCCTTGCCCTAAACCACTATTCAATACTATTTTATGTTTAAAAACAGGAACTTTATCAACCCCAACTAATTCAACGTAAGCAATTTTACTAAAATTACTTAAACTATCAGACTTAGTATTAAGACAATAAACCTTATAATATAAATACTCGCCACTCAATAATAAAGACGTATTGTAATGAACAAATACTTTTTCTTGTGGCATCTTTTTATAAGTTTCTGATACATGCTCATTAGAAACTGTTTGGCCAATTGCCCAAAAACTTGTTCCTAAAAGGAAAACAATTGTAAAAAATATTATTTTTTTCATTTTATTAATTTTAATTATTCAATCCAAAAATCTGGTTTTAAATTACTTCCTAAAGCTGTACAATCGCCACATTCTCGCGTAACAAATAAATAAGGTCCTGCATTAAGATCTAAAGGATCAGGGTAATTAGGGTTAGGCATATAATATTTTCCGATACCACTTAAAATAAAAAGCATTAATTCTGTAGGGCTCCCATCTGTAGTACCATTAGGGGGTTCTAAATTTTCACATTTCGAAAAATAAGGCGGAAGCGGCTCGTTTGGAAAAAAATCTTGAAAATTGAAAAACATCCTTTGTGACGTTGCCACTGATGATAATTCAAAAAAGCCAACTACCTTTTCATTAGGGTCGTCAACCGAAAATACATTACCATTAAAAAACCCTGGTTGATTTTGAGAAAATACACTTTCTGATCCTGATAATTTATTTAGGGTTTTATAATAAGTGTAGGCATCTAGTGATTGCACATACTGTTTAACAACAATACTATAACGATACGAAATTTCGGTATTCTCTCTTGTTAATACCCTAATAGGAAATTTTGAAACATTATCATGAGACAAGCCATTTGTTTGGATTTGTAAAATAGCATTAGAATAGGCTGTTCTATAGCAAGTACGTTCTTCTTTAGTTTTTGGTACTGATTCAATTCTATAAGAACTTCCTGATGGAATTACAATTAAATCTGAGGCATTCCATTTTGGTGCAACAATTTTATAGGTTTCTTCGTACTCATAACGATAATATTTGGATTTGCCTGTGGGATCAAAACTATCAACAAATATTGATATGTTTTCAACGCCTAAATCATCAACTTCCTTTAAAGCATAAACATTGTCAATTTTAGTGATGTTGGTTAACTTGGTTGGCTGTGAACTATATGATTTACCATCACTAGTCGTTATCAAAAGCTGATAATCTATATTTGGCTGTGCACTAAACGCTGCTACAGAAACATATTTACCAGGGATTGTTTCATGAAAGTTATAGATATTATGAGAATCATCTGTAATTTTAACATCAGCATTAGTCTCGAATAAGGGTACCTCCTCATCAAGTCTAAATGTTCTGCTCAAATTAATTTCTTGCCATTTAAATTCGTTTGTTATAGTGGCCTCAATAACCAAAGCATTTTCAAATGTTAATGTCTTTATGTCAAAAGGTTCTACACAACTATTTGATATCAAAATAATGATTATAAAGCAAATTAATTTATATGTTTTAATGATTTTCATATCAATAGCTATTCAATCCAAAAATCTGGTTTTATATTAGATCCAAAAAAAGTACAATCGCCACATTCTCGCATAACAAAAAGGTAAGGTCCTTCGGTCTCATCTAATGGGTTAGGATAATTAGGGTTAGGTCCGTAATATTTTATAGTACCACTCATTAATAGTGAAACTAATTGAGATGGCACTCCCCCTAAGCTAAAACTATCTGGTGAAAAAGTACCACATTCTGTAAAATACGGAGGAAGTGATTCGTTTGAAAAAAAATCTTGAAAATTAAAATAAATCCTTTGTGACGTTACCACTGATGATAATTCAAAAAAACCGACAACTTTTTCATTAGTGTCGTCAACCGAAAATACATTGCCATTAAAAAACCCAGGTTGACTTTGAGAAAATACACTTTCTGATCCTGATAATTTATTGAGTGTTTTATAATAAGTATAGGCATCTAATGATTGTACATACTGCTTAACAACAATGCTATAACGATGAGAAATAATAGTATTGTCTCTTGACAAAACTCTAACAGGAAATTTTGAGATTCGATCTTCAGACAAACCATTTGTTTCAACCTGTAAAATAGCATTAGAGTATTCTGCCTTATAACACACTCGCTCTTCTTTTGTTTTTGGTACTTTTTCAACATAAAAATAAGACCCACTAGAATTCACAATATAATCTGAGGCATTCCATTTTGGTGCAACAATTTTATAGGTTTCTTCGTACTCATAACGATAATACTTAGACTTGCCTGTGGGATCAAAACTATCAACAAATATTGATATGTTTTCAACGCCTAAATCATCAACTTCCTTTAAAGCATAAACATTGTCAATTTTAGTAATATTGGTCAACTTGGTTGGCTGTGAACTATATGATTTGCCATCTTTAGTTGTTATCAAGAGTTGATAATCTATATTTGTCTGCGCACTAAAAGCTGCTACAGAAACATATTTACCAGGACTTGTCTCATGAAAATTATAGATATTATGAGAATCATCTTCAATTTTAACATCAGCATTAGTCTCAAATAAGGGTCCCTCATCTTCAAGTCTAAAAGTTCTGCTCAAATTAATTTCTTGTAATTTAAATTCGTTAGTTATTGTGGCCTCAATAACCAAAGCATTTTCAAATGTTAATGTTTTGATATCAAAAAGTTCTACACAACTATTTGATATCAAAATAATGATTATAAAGCAAATTAATTTATATGTTTTAATGATTTTCATAAACTAAATATATATAAACCTCAAATCAAAATTTAAAATTATAAGTGATTGTAGGAACTGGAACAGAAAATATAGTGCTTTTATATGCTTTAATCTTACCGGCCTCAGTTACAAAAAATACTGAATAGGGGTTATTTCTGCCAAGAACATTATATATTGAAATATTCCAAAAACTATGTGCAAATTTTTTAATTTTATGGTTTCCTTCCATATTAAAACCAACATCTAAGCGGTAATAATCTGGAATTCTAAATTCATTTCGATTACTATACAAAACATAACTTGAGCCGTTAAATATATAATTTCCAATAGGATAAGTTACAGGTCTTCCTGTTTGATATGAAAAGTTAGATGAAAAACTGAAACGTTTTGTTATTTTATAATTTGCTACAACACTTACATCATGTGGTTTATCAAAGTTAGAAGGAAAGAATTGTCCGTTATTTATACGTTCTTCGCTAAATTCACTATTAAATTTTGCCAATGAACGCGAGTAACTATACCCAAGCCAACCATTAAATTTCCCTTTGGTTTTCTTTACTAAAAATTCTATACCATAAGCCTTTCCTTCACCCTGTAAAACTTCTGCCTCAATAGATTTGTTTAGCAATAAATCTGCCCCAACTTTATAATCGAGTATGTTTTTTGAAGTTTTATAATAACCTTCTAAGCTTAACTCGTAAGTATTACCTTCAATATTTTTATAAAGTCCCAAACTATATTGATTTGCTTGCTGTGGTTTAATATTTAGGTCTGATAGCTTCCAAGTATCTGTCGAAGAGACTGTTGTGTTATTTGATAAAGTATGAATGTATTGATAAGTACTGTTATAACTCGCCTTAACAGAAAAATCGGGAGATAAAAAATATCTTGCCGAAGCACGTATTTCTGGTCCGCCATAGGTTTTAATTATTTCGTTCTTACCAAAATTCAAAGTGTCTGTTACCGTTCCCTCATTTTTAGGTAAGCCTTCAGCATATACTTTTTGTGAAGATTCCCCAATGGAGGCATAAAAAGAATAGCGTATACCCATATTTAATAAAAGGTTCTTATTCACCTCAAAATTATCAGAAATAAAAACGGCTGATTCTAAAGCTCTTTCATTTGGAATATTTATGGCCTCAATAATAGATTCTGGACCTTTAGGACTTTTATTCCCTGGGCTAACAACATATAGTTTACTTGAAATACCATAATCAAATTTATGTCTTTCAGATTTTAAGTACTTCATTTTTAACTTCAACTCTGTTTCATTAACCTTATACCCTAAATCGAAATCAGTATTAGAAATACCATCAAAACCAATATTAAATTGATACTCACTATTCGTAAAAATTAAATTTCCATAATTTTTATTATTAATTATATGATTCCATTTTAAAGACACTAATCGGTTATCATAGCTGTATAAAGAATCTGAAGTAATACTAAAAGCATCTTTACTGTAATATCCTGTAGCTTCTATATTATTATTGTCGTTTATTTTATAATTATATTTAACTACAAAATCATAAAACGAAGCCTTGCTATTTTTTAATGATTTATTATCTAATGATTTTAAAATCCAATCAGAGTAAGTACCTCTACCTCCAATTAATAATCCCGATTTTTCTTTAACCAAAGGTATTTCTAAAGTAACATTACTTGTTACAGGTCCAAAAGAAGCTTCTCCTGCAAATTTTTCGTTGTTGCTATTTTTAGTATTGATATCAAAAACAGAAGAAAGTCTTCCCCCATACTCAGCTGGAATAGTACCTTTGTATATATTAACATCACCAGAAGTAAAAGGATTTAATGCCGAAAAAATACCAAAAAAATGTGACGGGTTATAAATAACCGCATTATCTAAAAGTATTAGGTTTTGATCTTCTTTACCTCCTCTTACGTTAAAACCAGCAGATCCTTCTCCGGCAGTAGTGATTCCTGGTAAAGTTGTAGCAACTTTTAAAATATCACGTTCACCCAATACCAAAGGAATATTTTTAATAGTTTCCATTTTTATTTGGGTAACTCCCGTAATGGCTTCTTTTACATTTCTATCTCTATTAGCTTCTATAATAATCTCATCTAAAGCTTCTGAGCTCTCTTTTAAGTAAAGATTTAAAATGCCATCATCATAAATAAGTATCTTTTTCTTTGTATTTTCAATACCTATTGATTTAGTTTCAATAATATTAAAACCGCGAGGAATTTCAATAGAATAATGGCCTTTTTCATCTGTAACAGCATTAATGTTTTTCTCTTGAACAAGAATAACTAGATTAGGAATAGGTTCATTATTAACGTTTCTAACAATACCTGAAAGCATATAACTTTTTAATCTAGAACTCTTGCTTTCTTTACCAATTCTAACTGTTTCAATAATGTTCTTTTTAGACAAAACTTCTTTAGTAAAAACTACTGGTTCGGCGTCTTCAACTTCAATAACTTTATTTGCTCTTTCTCCAAAAAAATCATCTGGCAATGAATTATATATCAACACACTTCTTGTTAAAATAATTTTATTATCAGGAGAGATATAATAATTAATAACTGTATTTTTTAATATAGCATTGAGTAAAATGTTTAAAGAAACATTTTTATATTGACCAGAAATGAGATCACCTCCCAGCCAATCTTCTACATAATAAAAACGATAATTGGTAAGTTTTTCAACTTGTTTAATAACATCAGATCTACTTAAATTCTCAAAAGTGATTGAAATATTTTTCTCAGCAACATCTTGAGCAAAAATAAATTGAAAACAAAAAAACAAAGTGATTATAAGTGAACTTTTCATTAACAGACTATTTTATTATTAAACTATTTACATGTTTAATTAATTGAATCATGAATGAGTCATTATCCGATTTAAATAAACGTTTATTAGATTTATAAAAATTATTAATATTCTTTTTTAGTTTTGGAAATAATGTTTTTAAATCCTTTTTAGAGCTTATTTTATAATAATGATTCTTATAGCTAACAATATACTCACTATCGTCCTTAAACTCGTTGTAAACAAAGCTTTCTCCTATACGCTCTTTTCTGCTTTTTTTGTGCTTTTTAAAAAGACTTATATGTTCACTTTGAAAATAGATTTCGTAAAAACCAGAAATGGTTTCATTGAAAAATTCTTCATTTCGTTCTGATTTTTTAATAAACTGATGGTTATTTATAGAAAATCGATTTATTTTATCATTAATTAATTTAATAATATAATATGCAGAATGACTGGGAAGCTTAACTATGAGTACATCTTCATAAATATCATACTTCATTTCGACATCAAAGTATGCTTGTCCATCATAAATAATACTCCCTTTTGTAAATTGTGAGGTTAAGTAAAATTTATGATTACCGTCTATGGTTTTGTATATTTCTTCATAAATAATTCCATTGTGAAGTCCTGTATTTTCTAATCCAAGTTTACTATCAAACCAATTGTAATAATCCCTATCGTTTGAACTTGTTTGACTGCTTATATAAGCCGTATTTAGGATAAAAAAAAATGCTAAAATGCACTTGGTGGTGATTCTATTTCGAAATAACTTTTTAGAGTGATTCATATTTGAATTTAAGTAAGTAAATTAGACTATTTTGGATTGATTCTGAAAACTAAAAAATCAAGCACTTAAATATTAGCTTCTCAATTATTTAAATACTAACTATTCTTTTTTGCTCTCTTTTCAGCTTTTTTTTCTTTAGCTGTTTTAGCAGGTTCTTTTTTTACTGTTTTCTTTGCATTTTGTCCTTTTGCCATAATGGTAGATTTAGAATTAGCTTTTTAGATTCAAGTAAAAGTATGAAAAAAACTACACCTAATTTCAAGTTACTTGATATTTTTTAAATAGACAATCTATAACAACATAGGTGGTTATGGTATTAAAAACTTAGTTATTGGTCTTGCAGCAAACACTGAGGTTACGGGAACTGCTGAGTTAGGTTAGGTTAGGTAATGTCATCTACCAAATTCCGGGTAGATATATCCCTGTCGGACAAGGATTCTTTGTCTCAAGTGGTACAGGTGGCACAATAAATTTTAATAATGCACAACGTTTTGCACAACCAATTGATGGTTTGAATTCGTTCTTCTTTAAAACTAAAAAAGAAGATACTGCCAAAATTGGCCAATCTAATAAAACCAGTGAAATACTACCTCCTGAGCAACAGGATTTATTGCCACAACTTAAATTAGGTTTTGAATACCAAGACCCAGATGGCAAATATATTCACCGTCAGATTGGTGTAAATTTTAAAGATGGTAATACTACAGCTAAAGAAGATGGTTATGACAGTTATATGTTTGATCCACAACCAACAGATATGTATTTTAAATTTACAGGTGATGTAACCAAATATGCAATTGCTGGTTTGGGCACTTTTATAAGTACAGTTCAAATTCCATTGGGAATTGAAATGGCTACTGCTGGAGATGTGAATTTTATGGTTGATAACAGTACCATTATAAACGGCACAATTTTCATTAGAGATGTGCAAGCGTCTCGATTTTATAATATTTCAAATGGGGTCATTACTTTACATTTAGATGCAGGTAGTTACCAAGACCGTTTCTTTGTAACTTTTGGTAATGAAACTGCTTTAGGTCTTGATGATTTATTATTAAATCAAGTAGTGCTTTATTTTGATAATGCAGCTTCTGAAGTTGTTATTAGAAAAAATAATGTAACCATTAAAAATGCTTCATTATTTAATGTGCTGGGGCAAAAAGCTCATTATTGGAAAACTGTAGAAGATGCTGACGAAGTAAGACTTCCTGTTAAAAATATTAGTAATGGCGTTTATATAATTAACATAAATACCGATAAAGGTGTGATTTCTAAAAAGGTGTTTGTTAATAAATAACCGTTAACCGATTTAATTAAAAAAAGGGGGGACTTAAATTTAAGTCCCCCCTTTTTTTAATAATATATCGTCAGAAATTATCGTTTCTGGAGGTAATTCTTTAGGCAATCCGCTTTGCAAAAATAATCGTGTAGACAACGTGCCTTTTAAAACAATTTTACCACCTTTTACTTCTAGCCAACTCCCCTCTCGCAAGCCTAAAACAGGTGTGTCATTTAACGAATGATATTCATTTATACGTGTTTCACGTGTTTCGCCTTTGTGTTTAGAATTTCTATCGGGATCTAAATAATGTGGATTAATATTAAAGTGCACGACGCCTAATGTGTAAAAACTCGGCGGATAAATAATGGGCATATCATTTGTTGTTTGCATTGTTAATCCGCAAATATTGCTGCCTGCACTGGTGCCTAAATAAGGTGTGCCGTTCTCTATAACTTCTTTTAAAATAGACATCAAATTAAAATCGTATAGGGTGTTTACCAACAAAAAAGTATTGCCGCCACCAACAAAAACCCCTTTAGCTTCTGTCAATGCAATTTGTGGATTTTTAAACTCATGAATCCCTTTTACAGTAATATTAATTTTAGAAAATGCTTTTTTCGCTAAAGCGGTATAATCGTCATAACTCATACCACTAGGTTGCGCATAGGGCACAAAAACAACATCAGAAACATTTTTATACAACTTAGCCAAATCTGGCAACAAATATTCTAAATAACCACTCCCATAAACTGTTGATGTACTGGCAATTATTAAATTTTTCATAGTTTTAAAAAGTTATTTCACATCAATTAAGGCCGTCCAAATACTTAAAGTATCTTTATCAATACGTGTCCAAACAGGTCTTACAACACCATCATAGCTATTAATATTAGAATAATCGCCAAAAAACATACGGGTATTGGGTTCGAATGGTGATTCAGAAATTGTGGTGTTGCTAAAATGCGAACCGCCATCAGTAGAAACGGCCAAAACCACATCGGTCAAATTGGTGGTGTATTTGCTTCTATCGTAATAAACGATATAAAGATAGCCCGTTTTAGCATCCACACTCATCCATGTTAAAAATTGGTGGGTTTTTGTTTTGTCTTGATTCACTTTAATTGGTTTACTCCAAGAATTGCCATTATCTGCCGATTTTACTATAAAAACATCGGTATCATCCGCACCATTTCGTTGGTCTGTAAAATTAATATATACATTTCCTTTATATGCGCTTTCGCTGATATCTGTACCCGTAACAGGCATGCCATTTGTTCTGTTTAAACCTGGTAAGTCAAAATTCCATCCGCCTGGTTGGTCTGAAGCTACTATATCTTTATCTAACCACGTTATACCACCATCGGTACTTTTATCAAAATAGATTTTATTGTCAAAACTCCAAGCTACATAAATTTCGCCATTTGGTCCGACCGATGGCACGGCACCTTCTGTAGTTTTATCATCATCCAAAGTGTTTCCTTCAAACTGAGATAATTTTATCGGATTAGTCCAAGTTAAACCATCATCAGTAGATTTAGAAAATAAAATACGCGATTTATCTTCAGGATTTTTACTGTTGTATTTATCAAATTCTGTCCAAGACATATAAATCTCATTATTAAACGGATTTACGGTCATCCATTCTTTATCTTGTTGTTTAGGCGAATTTAAACCAACACCTGTACCATCGCTCCACGTTTTGCCACCATCAACAGATTTCTGAACAACCATTCTATCTAAGATTTTAGCACTTTGCCAATTCGTACCATCGGGATCTGATAAATGTGCGTAGTAAAAATTCCCTTTTGTATCGGCTGTAATACACGGATCTCCCCAAACACCTAAACTAGAATTAATGCGATTTGTTTGCCAAGTTCTGCCGCCATCATTAGAAGTATGGTAAAAATTAATAATAGAACCTGCTACAATATTACTGGTATTGATAGGGTTAATAAAAATACTAGGTTCTGCAGGACCTAATCCATTACCCCTTTTTTGTTCAAATATTTTTACATTTTTAAAAGAGGTAATTGTAATTTTTGGACTGGACTTATCTTGAGAATGTGACTGCTTACAAGAAAATAATAATGCCAAACTAAAAATAAATAGATATCTCATAACAATTTTTATATTTTTACAGTATTCAAAAATACACATTTTACATGACCACTTTTAAAAAATACCTACTCATATTTATAATTCCTTTAATGGCTTTTTCGGCTCATAAATATTATTTAAGCTTAACACAAATAGATTATAATGTGCAAGAAAAATCATTACATATTTCTATGCGCCTCTTTATAGACGATTTAGAAAAAACATTGGCATCAAATTTTAAAAAAGAATTTGAGTTAGACACACCAAACGAGCTTCCTAAAACAAATGATTTTATCGCTTTTTATCTCAGTAATAACTTTAACATAACTATAAATGGCAAACCCACAAAATTCACTTTTTTAGGTAAAGAGTACGAAGATGATGTCGTTTATTTCTATTTAGAAATAGACAGTGTTTCTTCAATTAAAAGTATTGGCGTTCAGAATACTATTTTAATGGATGCTTTTGACGCCCAACAAAATATCATCAAACTCAATATAAACAATCAGAAAAACACCATGATTTTAAACAAATCAAATGATAAAGATTTGTTAAAATTTTGATAAAGAACTCTTAATTTCTGTTAATTTATCTAGTTTTAGTCCTTATTTAAACCATCCTTTTATGAAAAGAATATCCTATTTAGCCTTAGCATTGGTGTTTATTACAAGTACATTTTTTGCTCAAGAACAAAAACCCGATAAAAAGGGCCATTACAACATTAGCAAATTCAGACAATTAAAAGAAGAATTGGCTACACCAAACATGTTTAGAACAGGTTCTGGAGCACCAGGACCAGCCTATTATCAGCAACAAGCTGACTACAAAATGGACATCGTTCTAGACGATAAAACGCAAAAGTTAAGTGGTGAAGAAACCATTACCTATTTTAACAATTCGCCAGATGTTTTAACATATTTATGGTTGCAATTAGACCAAAATATGCGTGCGCCAGATTCTAAAACACCAGACATTCAAGGTGGAAATCCTGGTTTTGGTTATGCCCCTAAACAATATGTAGAAGATTTTATGGGAAAATCTTTTCCTGGAGGATTTCATATTGATTACGTAAAAGATATCAATGGCAATGATATAAAATACACCATCAACAGAACGATGATGCGTATTGATATCCCTACAGCCATGCAACCAAATACAACTTATTCTTTCAAAATTAAATGGTGGTATAATATTAATAACCACGTTGCTAAAAGAGGGCGCTCTGGTTTTGAACATTTTGATAAAGACGGCAATAACTTATACATTATAGCGCAGTTCTTTCCAAGAATGGCCGTTTATAATGATGTTGAAGGATGGCAAAACATGCAATTTTGGGGTCGTGGCGAGTTTGCTTTAACTTTTGGAAATTACGATGTTAATATTACCACGCCAGCCGATCATGTTTTAGATGGCACAGGCTTTATGGTTAACAGAAAAGATATGTTTACCCATAAACAATGGAAACGTTATCAACAAGCTACAAAGTCTTTTGACAAACCTGTAGTTATTGTAACGCAAGAAGAAGCAGAAAAAGCAGAAAAAAGCTTTTCTGACAAAACAAAAACTTGGCAAATGCATGCTGAAAATGTACGCGATTTTGCCTTTACAAGTTCTCGTAAATTTATTTACGATGCACAAGCCGTTAAAATTGGCGATAAAACAGTAATGGCTGTCTCTTTATATCCTAAAGAAGGCAATCCGCTTTGGGGTGATTATTCTACAAAAGTAGTTGCAAACACTATAGAGGTTTATTCAAAACACCTTTTTGATTATCCATACCATAAAGCCATTTCTGTCCATTCAAAAAATCAAGGTATGGAATATCCTATGATTTGTTGGAATTACGGACGTCCAAACGAAGACGGCTCATACTCAGAACGTACCAAAAACGGGATGATTGGCGTTATTACGCATGAAGTTGGGCACAACTGGTTTCCTATGATTATAAATTCTGATGAACGTCAATGGACTTGGATGGATGAAGGATTAAATTCTTTTACCGAAATGTTAGCTGAGGCAAAATTTGATAAAGATTATCCATCAAGGGGATTTCCAAAAAACATCACCCGTTATATGGATGGAGATCAAAGTAAGATTTCACCAATAATGAGTCAATCTAATAACATATATCAATTTGGAAGTAATGCCTATGCTAAACCAGCTGCCAGCTTGTATATTTTAAGAGAATTAATTTTAGGTCACGACTTATTTGATAAAGCATTTAAAACCTATGCAGAAAGATGGAAATTTAAACATCCTTCTCCAGCCGATTTCTTTAGAACTATGGAAGATGCTTCAGCAACAGACCTAGATTGGTTCTGGAGAGGCTGGTATTACACAACAGATTTTAATGATATTGGTATAAAAAGTGTGAGCAAATATGTTGTAAGCACAACACCTAATAAACGTGCAAAAGAAATTAGCAAACGCTATGGTATCGATTTAAAAAACTATGTGTTTTTAGTTGATACTGAAAGTGAAGACTATAATCCAGAAATGGAAAATGTTAAAAATCCTACAAAAGATTTGCCAATTTTAGATAACTATTTGACTACAAACTTCACAAAAGAAGAGCGTGATGCCCTTAAAAATACCAAATATTTTTATAAAGTGACCTTTGATAAACCAGGTGGATTGGTAATGCCAATTGTAGCTAGAATTACGTATGATGATGGTAGTGTAGAAAATAAATATTACCCTGCTCAAATTTGGCGCTTTAATGATAATGAAGTAAGTAAATTAATTACATCAGATAAAGCCATTAAATCTATTGAGCTAGATCCAGATTTATTAACTGCCGATGTCAATCTAGAAAATAATTCTTGGCCTAAAAAAGTTGAAGAAACTAAATTTGATAAATTTAAAAAGAAAATTAAAGATTAATCTTTAATTTAATAAATTAAAAAAGGCTCAAATGTTAATTTGAGCCTTTTTGCTTCAGGGGGTTAAACTTACAACATTCTGTTGCTTGACTTCGGTAATAATAAAAGTACTATGTGTACTTCCTATGTAATTGAGAGTTGTCAATTTATCATTTATAAAATTGCGGTAAGCCTTCATATTTCTAACTATTACTTTTAAAATATAATCATACTCGCCACTTACATTATAACATTCTAATACTTCTTCTAAATCTTTTACATCCAATTCAAATCTCTGAATATAGTCATGTGAGTGTCTAATTAATTTAATTTGGCAAAACACTACAAAATTTCTATCAATCTTATCTCTATCTAGAACTGCGACATATTTTTCTATATATCCAGATTTTTCTAACTTTTTTATGCGTTCATATATAGCTGTAACCGATAAGTCTAATTTAACAGCAATGACTTTTGTTGCCATTTTACTGTCTTGTTGTAAATAATGCAACAACAATTTGTCGGTTTTATCAAGAGCCATATTGTAATTATTCCTTTGATTTGACAATATTAAACAATCTTTTTGTAAAAATTACTGTTTTTTTTAATTATTTCTTTAATTATTACTTATTATTATTAATACTATTGTTTTATTTTAATTAATATAGTTATTTTGTTGTACTTATTAAATATCCACATTATGAAAAACAAAGCAGTTAATGAAATTCAAGATTTACAATATTTTGGTGAATTTGGCGGTGTTAATCCCTCCATATCAGATTCATCTACCTATACATTTCTAGCGGCAAAATCTATGATGGATACCTTTGAAGGAACTACAGAAGGTTGTTATTTATATTCACGCCATTCTAGTCCGAGTAATTTATATTTATGCGAAGCTTTGGCAGCTATGGAGGGTACAGAAAAGGCTAATGTTGCGGCTTCTGGCATGGGCGCTATAACCCCAACCCTATTTCAACTTTGTGGTGCTGGCGATCATATTGTGTGTTCGCGCACAATTTACGGTGGCACTTATGCTTTTTTAAAAAATTTCACACCTCGATTTAACATTTCGACGTCATTTGTTGATATTACAAATCTTGACATTGTAGAGTCTGCTATCACAAAAAAAACAAAAGTGCTTTATTGTGAATCTGTGAGCAATCCGCTTTTAGAAGTAGCCGACATTCCTAGCCTGTCAAAATTGGCAAAAAAATACAATCTAACACTTGTTGTAGATAACACATTCTCGCCTTTAAGTATTACACCAAAGTTGCTTGGCGCCGATATTGTTATTCATAGTTTAACAAAGTACATTAATGGCACAAGCGATACTGTAGCAGGTGTTATGTGTGGTTCTAAAGATTTTATAGATAGTTTGAAAAATGTGAATGATGGTGCCAGTATGCTTTTAGGTCCAGTTATGGATAGTCTGCGTTCTGCCAGTGTTTTAAAAAATATGCGGACTTTGCACATTAGGATGAAAAAACACAGCGAAAACGCATTGTATTTGGCTCAAAAATTCGAACAAGATGGCATTAGAATTATGTATCCTGGTTTAGAATCGCATCCGCAACATACGCTTTATAAAAGTATGTACAATGCCCAATTTGGTTTTGGTGGCATGTTGGCTTTTGATGCAGGAACTTTAGAAAAAGCCGATGAGTTAATGGAACTTATGCAAGAAGAAAAACTGGGCTATTTGGCTGTGAGTCTAGGGTTTTACAAGACTTTATTCAATGCGCCAGGTTCTGGCACTTCATCAGAAATTCCAGAAGACGAACAAGCAGCAATGGGTTTAAGCGAAGGTTTAATTCGTTTTTCTATTGGTTTAGATAACGACATTGAACGTACCTATTTGGTAATGAAAAAATGTTTGGTTAAAGTAGGGTTGCTTTAATTAAAAATCTATCTCAAAATAAAGAGTAACACATTTAAGGCTCTTCGACTTCGCTCAGAGTGACATTTTGGTTCACTTTACAGTTATTAAAAAGATAATGTCAATCTGAGCGAAGTCGAAGAATCTCATTATCTTTAAATGATCCTAACTTGCATATATAAATACCTCCATTTTCGTGAGAAGTTGGAAAGAAATTCTACACCCCCTTTTTAGTCGTTCAGAATTAGGAATTTAATTCTTATTCAAAAACCTATTAATATTATCTTCTATACGTTGCAAAATGTTGGTGGTATCTTCTTTTACAAAAGATTCGCCTGTAATTTTTTCATATAATTCAATATAGCGTTCAGATATTTCCTGTATTTTGGCGTCTGTCATTTCTGGAATTTGCTGTCCTTTTAAGCCTTGAAAACCATTTTCAATCAACCACTCTCTTACAAACTCTTTCGATAATTGTTTTTGTTTTTCATCTGTATCTTGACGCTCTTGGTAGCCATCTGTATAAAAATAACGCGAAGAATCTGGTGTGTGAATTTCATCAATCAGAATAATTTCTCCTGTTTTAGATTTGCCAAATTCGTATTTGGTATCCACCAAAATTAAACCACGTTTAGCGGCTATTTCTGTGCCACGTTTAAACAAGGCGCTTGTATAATTTTCTAACATTATATAATCAGCTTCAGCCACAATGCCCTGTGCTAAAATTTCCTCTCTAGATATATCTTCATCGTGATCGCCATCAACGGCTTTTGTTGATGGTGTGATTAAAGGCTTTGGAAATTTATCATTCTCTTTCATGCCTTCTGGCATCGCCACACCACAAATTGTGCGTTTCCCTTCTTTGTATTCGCGCCAAGCGTGACCCGACAAATAACCACGAATAACCATTTCTACCTTAAAAGGCTCACAAAAATGACCCACCGCTACATTTGGATCGGGGATATTTACAATCCAATTTGGGACAATATCTTTGGTTAAATCCATCATCTTAGCAGCAATCTGATTGAGAATTTGTCCTTTAAAAGGAATTTGTCTCGGCATCACAATATCAAAAGCAGACAGCCTATCACTAGCTATCATTACCAATATTGTATTGTCAATATTATACACTTCTCTAACTTTTCCTTTGTAAACCGATTTCTGTTTTGGAAAATTAAAATTTGTTTGGTTAATTGTTTGCATAGTATATCTTTAAAGTGTGTTATTTTTTAGTATCTATTTCGTTATAAGCATCAATAATTTTTTTAACCAATTTATGACGGACAACATCATTATTATCTAATTGAACAAAGGCCACTTCTTTAATATCTTTTAGAGCTTCTTGTGCCTCTTTTAAACCAGAAATTTGTCTGGGTGGTAAATCTATCTGTCCAGGATCGCCATTAATAACAAACTTGGCATGTTTGCCCATACGTGTCAAAAACATTTTCATTTGCGAATGTGTGGCATTTTGCGCTTCGTCTAAAATAACAAAAGCATTATCTAATGTACGGCCACGCATAAATGCTAAAGGCGCAATTTGAATAACGCCGCGTTCTAAATAATCAATTAGACGTTCGTTAGGAATCATATCTCTTAAAGCATCGTACAAAGGTTGCATATACGGATCTAATTTTTCTTTTAAATCGCCAGGTAAAAAGCCAAGATTTTCGCCAGCTTCTATGGCAGGTCGCGTTAAAATAATACGCTTCACATCCTTATTCTTAAGCGCTTTTACGGCAAGAGCTACAGCTGTATATGTTTTTCCGGTTCCTGCAGGTCCCACAGCAAAAAGCATATCGTGGGTTCTTATTTCAATAACCATTTTACGCTGATTAAACGATTGGGCTTTTATAAGCTTGCCGCCAACACCATGTACCAAAACCTCATCGTCTGATTCAGCTTTTGAAGTATCTTCTATAACCAAGCGTTCAATGGCATTTTCATCTAGTTTATTATAAGTGTTAAAATACTTAACCAATCTGTCAAGTCGTTTTTCAAATTCATCAAGAACAACAGATTCTCCATAAGCTTTTATCTCATTGCCACGTGACACAATTTTTAATTGCGGAAAAAGACTTTTAATTTGTTTTAGATTGTGATTATAAGCGCCTAAAAACTCCTTAACATTAATGTTTTCTAATAATAATACACGTTCATTCAATATGTTCTGAATTTAAATTTTGAAAAGGTAAAAGTACTTTTAAATACACTTTATTTGACTAAATTTGCTAAACAAAAATAACGAATTATTGAAAAACAGCTCTGCTGCTTTCGTAATAGTTTTTAACATACTCACTGCTGTTTTATTTAAACATTAAACGGTAAAAATAGACACTTATAATTTATGCCTATAATAACGCTTACAACAGATTTTGGCACCAAAGACCATTTTGTAGGTGCTGTAAAAGGGGCTATTTACTCAGAATTAAAAGATGTTATTGTTGTTGATATTTCGCATCAAATTGACGCGTTTAACATTGCCCAAACGGCCTATGTTATAAACAATTCTTATAAAAGTTTTCCCGAGGGTACCATACATATTATAGGTGTAGATTCCGAATTAAACGACGAAAACAAACACATCGCTCTCTTATTAGATCATCATTATTTTATTTGTCCCGATAACGGTATCATTGCCATGCTGGCTTCAAAAATAAAACCAGAAAAAATTGTAGAAATTAACATTCACGATGCTTTTTCGTCAAGTTTTCCTGTTTTAGATATCTTTGTAAAAGCCGCTTGCCATATTGCCAGAGGTGGCACCCTAGAAGTTATAGGGAAACCTGTTCAAACTTTTAAAAATGCTGTTGAACTAAGTCCAATTGTTAATAAAGAAAAGACCGAAATTAAAGCCAATATTATTTATATAGACAATTATGGCAATTTAATTACCAATATAACCAAGACTTTAATGGATGAAATTGGTAGAGACAGGCCTTTTGAAATTAGTGCCCGAGGATATACTTTTACTAAAATACTTTCAAAATACAGCGATATCGTCGATTTTAAAATACCAAAAGAGCAACGCCAATGCGATGGCAAAAAACTAGCCATCTACAACTCTAGTGGCTATTTAGAAATTGCCATTTACCGAAGTAACTTGAAAACTGTAGGTGGTGCCGCCAGTTTATTTGGTCTAAAATACAGAGACCGCGTAACCGTTAATTTTTATTAAATCATGTTTGTACGCATTGTAAAAATGGATTTTAAACCAAAAAATGTCCCTGCATTTTTAGAAATATTCCACACCAATAAATCTAAAATTCGCGCTTTTAGCGGATGTCGTTTTTTAGAATTATATCGCGATAAAAACACACCCAATATATTTTTTACCTATAGTTATTGGGAAGACGAAGATGCTTTAGAAAATTACAGAACATCCGATTTGTTTACACAAGTGTGGTCAAAAACAAGGTTGCTTTTTCAAAATAAAACACAAGCTTGGAGCGTTGATAAAATTGAGAGTTTAAAATAGTACTTAAAAAAACTAAATATGTTTAGCATCCTAAAAAAAGAACTTATTGGCTTTTTTGCTTCGGCAATTGGCTATATGGTTATGGCGCTTTTTTTACTAGCAAACGGATTATTGCTTTGGGTTTTTAAATCTGATTACAATATTTTTGATGCAGGTTTTGCCGATTTAAACAGCTTTTTTTATATCAGCCCATGGTTATTTTTCTTTTTGATTCCTGCCATAACCATGCGCAGTTTTGTTGATGAAAAAACACAAGGCACTTTTGAACTCTTAAAAACAAAACCCATTACAAATTGGCAACTTGTTCTCGGTAAATATTTTGGGGCATTCCTTTTAATTGTTTTTGCTCTAATTCCTAGTCTTATTTATGTTTACAGTGTTAATACCTTGGCAAATCCGCAAGGAAATATTGATTTAGGTCCTATTATTGGCGCATATATTGGCCTCTTATTTATTGCGAGCAGTTATACCGCTATTGGCTTATTGGCATCGGCGCTAAGCAAAAATCAGATTGTGGCCTTTTTAATTGCTGTCTTATTGTGCTTTATTATGTTTTACGGATTTGAAGCTTTGGCCAATTTAGAAGCTTTCAAAAATTTAAGTTTAGAATATTTCGGCATGAAATATCACTACAACAGTTTGGCACGTGGCATTTTAGACACAAGAGATTTAATTTATTTTTTTAGTTTGAGTATTTTATTTTTAGCCATCACTCATAAAATTGTAGAAAAACAATGAAAGCTACACTTTTATACAGCCTTAAATTTTTAGCTATTATTATATTGCTTAACGCGATAAGTTTTGGCTATTATCACAGATTCGATTTAACTCAAGACAAGCGTTACAGCTTAACACCTATCACAAAAAACCTCATAAACAGTCTAAATAAAACACTCACTATTACGGTCTATTTAAAAGGCGATTTTCCTTTAGAGTTTAAACGTCTTCAAACCGAAACACAACAACTTTTACAAGAATTTTCTTCTCAAAACAACAAAATTTCATTCCGATTCATCGACCCATTATCGCATAAATCTATCGGTCAAGATCTGATAAAAAAAGGACTTCAGCCAAGCAAGTTAACAGTTCAAGAAAATGGCGAGATATCCGAAAAGGTGATTTTTCCTTGGGCTATAATTAGTTATAATGGTAAAAAAGAAAAGGTGAATTTACTTTCAAACACGCAAAGTAATTCGCAAGCCCAACAAATTACAGAAGCCATTTCTAAATTAGAATACGCTTTTGCTGATGCTTTTTCAAAAGTTGCAACATCAAAAAAACAATCGATTGCTGTATTAAAAGGAAACGGCGAGCTTCAAGATATTTACCTTGATAGTTTTTTAAGAAGCTTGGTAGGTCGTTACAATTTAGCACCTTTTACATTAGATTCTGTGGCTAAAAATCCGCAAAGGACTTTAGAACAATTACAAAAATTCGATTTGGCTATTATCGCCAAGCCAACCGAAGAATTTACAGAAGCAGAAAAATTTGTCTTAGACCAATATATTATGCACCAAGGTAAAATGCTTTGGCTTATTGACAATGTACAAGCCGATTTAGACAGCTTAACCAAACAACAAGGCGAAATGTTGGCCTACCCAAGAGATTTAAATTTAACCGATGCACTTTTTAGTTATGGCGTAAGGCTGAGTTATGATTTGGCAGAAGATTTATACAGTGCGAAAATCAGACTAGCTTCTGGTATAGTTGGTAACAAAACACAATATCAAAATTTTAATTGGCCTTATTTTCCGCTTATCACAAGTAAAAACAAACACCTTATTACAAATCAAATAGCGCCTGTTCAATTAAAATTTTCCACAGCCATTGACACACTTAAAAATGACATTTCAAAAACTGTTCTACTGCAAAGTTCTTTGTTGAGTAAAAAAACCGGAACACCCCGCTTAATAAACCTTGACGAAATAAATACAGTTGAAGAAGCTTCATATAATAAAGGCTCTCAAATTTTAGGCGTATTGTTAACGGGTAAATTTAAATCGGCTTATAAAGGACGTATCAAACCTTTTGAATTTTCAGACGTTAAAGAAGCAAGCCTTACAAATGCTATGGTCATCATTTCTGATGGCGATATTGCTGCCAACCAAATCTATCAGAATAAGCCTGTAGATTTAAATACCAATTATTTAACTGGTGAACACTTTGGAAACAAAAACTTTTTACGCAATACAGTAGATTATTTGTTAAACAATAAAGACTTGTTAAGCTTGCGTTCTAAGACATTACAACTGCGTTTTTTAGATAAAAATAAAGTCATTAAAGAGACCTTGTTCTGGCAATTGCTAAATATTGTTTTGCCCTTAATAATCTTGATTGTATTTGGATTTGGATTTAACTTTTACAGAAAATTAAGATACAGTAAAGCTATAAACATCAGCAAGACACGTACAAAAAAATAAATTTTAAGCACACTATTAGTACTGACAGAAGTGTACTTTTTGAAACTTATCTAAATTCATTTAAACTTTTTACTTAATTTTGTGACGTAGCATTTAATATGGTATATTTGCTACTTAACTCAATTTATTTTCTAAATGAAATTTATAGTATCTAGTTCGCAACTTTTCAAGCAACTTCAAGTGTTGGGTGGTGTCATAAATAGCAACAATACCTTACCTATCTTAGATAATTTTTTGTTTGAATTATCAGAAAATAATTTAAAAATATCGGCTTCAGATTTAGAAACAACTATGAGCGCAACGCTCGATGTAGAATCTAATGAGAATGGTGCCATTGCTGTTCCCGCTAAGCTTTTGTTAGACACGCTAAAAACTTTTCCAGAACAACCCTTAACTTTTGTTGTTTCAGATAATAACACCATAGAAATTAGTTCTGAGAGCGGTAAATATGCTTTAGCTTTCGCTGACGGCGAAGAATTTCCAAAGGCTTTAGAATTAGATGCGCCTAGCACACTAAATATTGCTGGAGGTATTTTAGCAACGGCCATAAACAAAACGATTTTTGCAGCGGGAAACGATGATTTACGCCCAGTTATGAGTGGTGTATTTTTTCAATTCAGTTCAGAAGGTCTTATTTTTGTAGCTACCGATGCACACAAATTGGTTAAATACGAGCGCACTGATGTTACTGCTACAGAATCGGCAGAATTTATCATGCCTAAAAAACCATTGACTATTTTAAAAAACATTTTGTCTAATGTTGACGAAGATGAAGTAAAAGTAGAATACAACGAAGCTAATGCCAAATTCACTTTTAACAATATGGTTTTGGTATGTCGTTTAATTGACGGGAAATATCCTAATTACGAAGCTGTTATCCCAAAAGAAAATCCAAATAAATTAACTTTAGATCGCAATTCTTTTTTAAACTCTGTGCGTCGTGTGTCTATTTTTTCAAGTAAAACAACACATCAAATCAGATTAAAAATGGCAGGAACTGAATTAAATATTTCTGCCGAAGACATCGATTATTCTAACAAAGCCGACGAGCGTCTTATGTGTAGCTACGATGGCAACGACATGCAAATAGGTTTTAATTCGCGTTTCTTAGTAGAAATGTTAAGCAATTTGAACTCAGAAAACATCATGTTAGAAATGTCTTTGCCAAACAGAGCTGGTATCTTAACACCTCTTGACGATTTAGACGAAGGCGAAATAGTAACCATGTTGGTCATGCCTGTAATGCTAAACAACTAAAAGTTAAACAAAATATATAAAGTGAAAGTCCGTTTTTTTAAAGCGGACTTTTTTTATACCTTCACTTTATGAATTTTTTGGCACATATCTACTTATCAAATGGCAATGAGCAGTTACAAATTGGCAATTTTATAGCCGATTTTATAAAGGCCAATCAATACACCCATTTGCCAAATGCCATTCAACAAGGCATTTTTTTACACCGCCAAATTGACACCTTTACAGATGCCCACCCAATAGTAAAACAAAGCAAACGCCGTCTTAACGAACGTTACGGGCATTACAACGGTATTATTATCGATATTTTTTACGACCATTTTCTAGCCAAAAATTGGTCGAAATATCATAAAATACCACTGGCAGAATACACAAATAAGTTTTATAAATTATTAAAAGAAAATAAAGAAGTTCTTCCAGATAGTGTCATGCAGTTTTTGCCTTATTTAATAAAGGATAATTGGTTGCTCAATTACACCAATTTCGAAGGCATCGAAAAAACACTTATCGGAATGAACAAACGCACATCTCTAAAATCACAAATGCATTTGGCCATAACCGATTTAAAATTACATTACACCGATTTTGAATCCGATTTTACAGACTTCTTTGAAAATTTACGTACCTTTTCAGCCAATAAAATTTTAGACATTACATAATAACAAACCCCTTTTTATGAAAAAAATACTGACGCTGTTTGTCATTTCATTGCTTATCATCCAATGTAAAGAAACCCCTAATAAAAACGCTAAAATTATTGAGCGCGGTCTTATTACCAGCAATGCCATGGTGGTTTGTGCCAGGCCAGAAGCGTCGGCTATTGGCATAGATATTATGAAACAAGGTGGCAATGCTTTTGACGCCATGATTGCAACCGATTTGGCGCTTACTGTAGCCTATCCCTTTGCAGGGAATATTGGTGGCGGTGGTTTTATGGTATATCGCACAAAAGATGGCAAAACCGGCGCATTAGATTACCGTGAAAAAGCACCTATGGCAGCATCAAAAAATATGTATCTTGATAAAGATGGTAATGTTATAAAAGGAAAAAGCACATTAGGTGCTATGGCCATTGGCATCCCGGGCACGGTAGCTGGACTCTTTGAAGTACATGAAAAATTTGGTTCATTGCCATTCGAAAAACTGATTCAGCCTGCCATAAATTTGGCTAAAAAAGGTGTGGTTGTTACAAAAAAGCAAGCCGAAAGATTAAACAAATACAAAAAATATTTTACCGAAGCCAACGACCATACAATCTTATTAGATAAAGAGTGGAAAGAAGGCGACACCATTAAATATCCAAACCTAGCCGAAACCTTTACGCGTATAAAAGAACAGGGCAGAGACGGTTTTTACAAAGGAAAAACGGCCGATATGTTGGTGAATTATGTTCATAAATTAGGCGGTATTATTACTAAAAAAGATTTAGAATCATACAACGCCAAATGGCGAAAACCCGTAGAGTTTACTTACAAAGACCTAAAAATAATTGCCATGTCACCACCTTCAAGTGGCGGCATTTGCAATGCACAAATTTTTAAAGCTCTAGAGCCGTACGATATTGCTTCGTACGGACACAACTCACTTAAGGCTATTCAACTCATAACCGAAGCCGAACGCCGTGCATATGCCGACAGGTCATACTTTTTAGGCGATCCCGACTTTGTTAGAATTCCACTAGACACCTTGATGTCTGCTAATTATACGCAAAAACGTATGGCCGATTTCTCTTGGTATAAAGCCACATTGTCTGCGGACGTGAAACACGGAAACATTGTGGGTTACGAAAGCGATGAAACAACCCACTACTCTATTGTAGATAAATTTGGCAATGCTATTGCAGTTACCACCACTTTAAATGGGGCCTATGGTTCTAAAGTTTATGTGTCTGATGGTGGCTTCTTTTTAAATAATGAAATGGACGACTTTAGCTCAAAACCCGGCACACCAAACATGTTTGGTTTATTAGGTGCTGAGGCCAATGCGATCCGTCCAGAAAAACGCATGTTGAGCTCTATGACACCTACCATTGTAGAAAAAGATGGCAAATTATTTATGGTTGTAGGTTCGCCGGGAGGTTCTACCATTATAACCTCTGTTATGCAAACTATTTTAAATGTGTATGAATTTGGTTTAGGCATGCAAGAAGCTGTAGATGCACCGCGTTTTCACCACCAATGGTTGCCCGATGTTGTTGTTTTAGAACCCAAAGGTTTTGACAGTATAATGGTTAAAAATTTAGAAGATAAAGGTTATCATATCAGTCAAGGAAAAACACGTATTATTGGTAAAGTAGATGCTATTTTACGTTTGCCTGATGGCTCTCTAGAGGGTGGCGCTGATCATCGTGGTGATGATAAAGCGATTGGCTTTTAGATAAATGATGTAAATAGGCTTCGACTCCGCTCAGCCTGACTATAAACTAAAAACGAGTACTTTTGTCAAGCTGAGCGGAGTCGAAGCTTAAAAATTAGCCCGTAATTGTACTGAACCTGTGTGAATAGTCTTACTGTTTTCTGATTTTCTACCAAAGTAACTGAGGTTAAAATCTAAATAATTAGACAACTGTTTTTGAACAATAATATGCCAAGTAAAATTGGTGCCCGGTTGCAAACCTTTTAGCATTTGAAATGCCACAGGGCTGTTACTATAGCCAGTAAAATTATTTATAAAAAGATCTGCCCCACTTTGCACAGATAAATTTTGTTTGCTATTATACTGTAAATTCATACCAAAATTATGTGTTTGTAAAGCTTCAAATTGTGATGCTTTATTCTTTACATCATCATAAGTGTACTTAACTTCAAAGCTGGTTTTGGTATTAAACAAATAGGTGAGTTTTGGTGCGAGCCTATAATTTTCTAAAACATAGTTTCTATTGGCAAAACTTTCTGTTGTATTGTTATTTCTTCCAAACTGACTTTCGATATCTAATAACCAAAATTTATTTAGTTTATGTGTAAATAATACTTGATGAATTTTATTTAAATTCTCTTGACTTCCTGTTACCAAATTACTGATGTTCTTAGCGTTGGTAAAAGAATATGTGGTTGAAAAATGTTGCTTACCTCTATTAAAAAACAGACTATTCCGCAAGCTGAATTGCAAACCAATAACCGATTTACTAGCAACATCAAACGGATTTAAATTAAAGCTATTTCCGGTACGGAGCTTGTTATTTTCAATTAATAAAAAAGTCTGATTTATAAAATGCGACGCCAACTTTTTAAACCCTTTTTTGGTTTGCCAAGAACTCGGATTTATAACTACAGATTGGCTAAACTTATTTAAATGTGTTTTCAAGAAATTAACATCTGGTAAAAAAATCCGTACAAAATTAGCCTGATCTTTAAACATGGCTATTTCAAATTCGTTTAATTCTTGAATGCCATTCTCATTATAATCTATCCATGTATAAAAACCCTGCCCGTCGTCAACCGCAACATAAGTAAACTCTTGCTGTGCCAAACTCCCCGATTGGGTTTCGTAAACTGTACTTAACCGCAGCTTATTATCAAACAACTTTTGCGCATAAACAACTCTTGAATTTAGCGAGACATCATCAGCAAGAAAACGGTTATTAACTGTTCTATAATTGGCGTAAACGCTCAAATTAGCAGCTTTATTTTGAATTAATTTTGAATCGATAAAGTATGTGTTTGCTGCACTTACTTGTTGTAGTTTTGCATTATAAATACTATCATTTTCACGATAATTTACACCTAATTTAACAAACACTTTCGTAGAATCGCCTAGGCCCCAAAAAGCAGATACATCTTTAAATTCGTGACTTAAACCCAATAAAGTATGTGTTAATTTAAGCTCTAGTTTATTCGATTCTGCATTTAAGGATAAACCAATCCAAGTTTTAGAAAAATACTTTGTCAAGTTAGATTGCAATCTAAAAAACGTGCCTTTTTGAATGGCCGATTCACTTTGCAAATAACTCGTATTAAAATGAGCCGAAAACTTATCGAGATAAACACTCCCATCTAAAAAGTGTTTATTTCCTGTAAAATTGCTTCCAAAACTCAAATTCTGAAAGGCATATTTAAGCTTTGTTTTCTTGTTTTGCAATGTAGCTCCCACATTAAGCAAACTCTGCTTGCCATTAATTTGACTTAAATTCCAATCTCTTGTAAATTCTACATTTTGAAAACGCTCTACCGATCTAAAATTTTCTGAATTATATTCATAATCCAAATCGGTTGACAATTGCCATTTCTTATCAATAAGTATCTGATTGTAATTAATTTTTGTAGCGACACCTTTATTATCACCGTCCTGCAAACTAGAAAATAGATTCTTATCGTAATTACTCAACGCCACTTCTGTCTTAATTTCCGATTTATCATTGGGCGTAAAAGTTGAATTAACAACTGCCACCTGCAATTTATCTGGTGCTACTAATTGCACAACAGGACTGTAGCTCCCTTTTTTTATACCGTTTATCGGATCAACATATTCAAAAATACGCCCATTGGTGGTACTTTGCTTTAAAATATAATCGCCTTGGTTTACCCCGATAAAACTAAAATTCACACTAAAAAGAGCGTCTAAAGGATTGGTAGAAACTTCAAATATTTCTTCATTATTTCTTTCAACTTTTCTATACAATACTTTATTAACATCAAATTCTGAAGCTATCGCAGATGAGACAACCATGTCGGTTTGCACATCGCCACTTTGGACTAAAATAGCTTGTTGTTCTGGTGTTAAATTAAGTTGAACTGGTTGATTTTTAGCATCGTTTTCATTATAAAAATACGCCCCAATAGAAAGTTTGTCACTCTTAAATTTAAAATTATCATACGAAACAAATCGGGTAAAATTTCTATCGGTAAATTGAAATTCAACAACAATACGCATGTTTGCTGTTACCGGATATGTGGCATTAAACGTTATCTGAGCTGCATTATAATCCAGCACATAATCGTTATTTTCACCACGCTTAAGTGGAGAACCATTTACAAAAACCGTTTCGCTGCCTGCCACAATAAGTACAAACTCTTGTCCGTTTGGTCCTTTAATTCTATAAGGCCCTTGATTGCCTTCTTGTCCGTTAAATTTAAACTGGGAAAAACGACCTTTTACCACAGCCCCAGATGCCATAGCTTCCATTTTGTTTGGTTTAATAGTTGCATTTAATGCCAAACCCGATACCTTTTTTGTAAATCTCAAAAACTTTGTATCGTCGTTTTGCAAGTCCACATCTCCGGCACGGACTTTCCAGTTTTTAGCATACATCTCTATAAAAACACGGTCAAATTCATTGAGACGCTGGGTAAAACCACCATTTTGCAATGCCACATTATTATCAGAAATAGATGCTCTTAAACCAACATCTTTAGAGAGCTTTCCTGAAATCTGTAAATCGAAATTAGAATTTAATCCAGAATTCTGATTGGAACCTAAACTTATACTACGCGAAATACTTCCGCTTGAATTTAAACCTTCAAAAGGCTGAAATTGTGTTTGCTTTTTTGGTTGTGTTAACCGATACGCTTTGCTTAAATCGGAGTCATTTGGCACAATTAAGTTTGTATCAAATTTTTTATAAGTCTTGGTTAAAAAATCGGGTAGTAAATTGTAATACACATATATTTTTGGATACTTTTTTGCCGAGATTACAAGCATCGCCTTAGCGTAATCTATTTTATAATCAGATTTTAGAATAGGCGCTCCACTATTTTCTAAAATCTTAAAATTAAAAGGGCTGATACTAAATTTTTCAAGTTGAATCGTGTCCTTAACAACTTCAATTTTTATTATTTTAGCTCTAGGAACATCGCTTTGCGAAAAGGCAAAACAAGTCCAAAAAACCAGAATAAAAAAAAACTTAGAATTCATATAAGCTGTTAACGGATAAAAGTCTTTTTTAGTTTAAAATAGTGTGGTCTGCTGACAGCCATTTTCAAAATCTAACAACCACTTTTTGCGCCACAAACCACCTGCATATCCAGTTAAACTGCCATCTGTACCGATAACCCTATGACAAGGCACAATAATCCACAATGGGTTTACAGCATTGGCGTGGGCAATAGCACGTATGGCCATAGCGTCGCCGTAACGTTTAGATTGCTCAAGATAAGTCATGGTTTTTCCGTAAGGAATTTCTTGTAAAACCTGCCACACTTTTTTCTGAAAATCGGTGCCAGTTGGGTTTAGTTTTAAGGTAAACTGCTGTAAGTTGTTATTAAAATAGGCGCTTAGTTGTTTAACGGGTTCTTTAAGCGATTCTGGCACATCGTGTGATACATAATTGTAATCTTCATCGGTTATAGAAACCGATTGCAAACCAAGCGCATCGCCAATAAGTTTAGCGGTACCAATAGGCGTTTTACAATATGCCGTTAGATTAGATTCCAAAAACTTGTATTGAATTTTGTGTGGTTATGTCGGCTATTTCTTCTACAGATACATTATAAATATCGGCTAATTTATGAGCTACCAAAATAAGATAACTGCTTTCGTTTCGTTTTCCTCTATATGGGATTGGTGCCAAATAAGGCGCATCGGTTTCTAAAACAATGTTGCTTAAAGGAATCTGATTTAAAAACTGGTCTATTTTTCCGTTTTTAAAAGTCACCACACCACCAATGCCTAATTTCATATTATAAGAAATCGCTTTTTTAGCTTGTTCTAAAGTCCCTGTAAAACAATGGAATATACCACGTAAACTGTCACTTTTCTCTTGTTCAAGAATCTCAAATATTTCATCGAACGCATCTCTACAATGTATGGCAATGGGTAAATTATATTTTTTTGCCCATTGGATTTGCGTTTTAAAAACCTCTTGCTGCTGTTTTAGAAATGATTTGTCCCAATATAAATCGATGCCAATTTCGCCAATGGCAAAAAAAGATCTTTGTTCTAAATGCTTTTTAACAATGGCCAACTCTTCTTTATAATTTTCCTTTACGGATGTGGGATGCAAGCCCATCATCAAAAACATATTGGGATATTCTTTTTCAAGAGCAAACATATTTTCATGATAATGGCTGTCTATAGCAGGAATAAAAAACCGATTTACATTAGCATCTAATGCGCGCTGAATAACATCTGCCCTATCAGCATCAAATTGAGAGCTGTATAAATGTGCATGTGTATCGGTTAAAATCATTAATTAAGTCTTTATAAATACAAATATACTATTAATTTAGAGCTTTAAATTAAGTGAGATTCTATAACTTTGAATCGCTATAAATGTTAAAAAATTTATGATGAAAATATACCATAATCCACGTTGTTCTAAGAGCCGTCAAGGGCTTGAAATTTTAACCGATTTACACGCAAATTTTGAAGTAATTGACTACTTGAAAAATCCGCCAACTAAATCTGAATTGCAAAATATCTTAAAATTATTGGGTTATAAACCGCTTGATTTGGTGCGCAAAAATGAGGCTATTTGGAAAGAAAACTTTAAAGGAAAAGAACTGTCAGATGACGCTATACTTAAAGCTATGATTGACTTTCCTAAATTAATTGAACGCCCAATTGTAATCAATAATGGCAAGGCTGTTGTGGGCCGCCCTCCCGAAATAATTAAGACTATTTTATAAGTTTTAATGCCTTTTTCTGGCTTTTTAGAAAGGGTGAAAAATCATTATTTTCAGGTATTTTTTATTTGAATAAATTTTAGTATTTTGGAGCAAACTAGACAACCCCAATGAAATACCGATTTTTATGCGTTTATTTTTTAATGTTTTTTTCTTTTATAAACGCTCAAAACAAGCCACAAGATAAACTAACAATTACCGGAAAAATTATCGAGAAATCAACTGACAAAGCTCTTGAATTTGCCAGCATTTATTTTGAAAATGAAAATGGTAAAATAAAAACTGGAACGACATCTGACAAGCGTGGAAAATTTAAATTAGACATCCCAGAAGGGATTTATAAAATTACTGTCAGCTTTTTATCCTATAAAAGTTATGTTGTCAATTCTAAATTCTTTTCAAAAGATACCGATTTGGGTATCATAACCTTGAGTTATAAGTCAGACCAACTTAAAGAAGTTTCTCTTAATTACACCAAAGGTTTGGTTGAGTTTAAACTCGATAAAAAGATTTACAATGTCTCTAAAGATATTGCCAATGCAGGTGGCACAGCATTAAGCGTGCTTGAAAATGCGCCTTATGTTAATGTTGATGGTAGTAATAATGTGAGCATTAGAAATAATAGTAACATTCAAATTCTAATCAATGGCAAACCCTCTGGTATTGTTGATGGCGATATGAGTAATTTGAATGCCATTCCTGCCAATTCTATTTCTAAAGTTGAGATTATTACGAGTAAATCGGCTAAATATGACGCCGAAGGAAGTGGTGGTATCATTAATATTGTTCTTAAAAAGGGCAAAGGTTTGGGCTTAAATACATCTATAGAAACCCATATGGGTATGCCTGATGACGATGGGCTTTCTGCCAATATAAATTACAAATCTAAATCGGTTAATTTCTTTTCTACTACGGGTTATAATCACAGTAGTAATCCAGAAAGAGAACGTGTTAAACAAGAATTTTTAAATACAAATTTACTCACAACTGGCTTTTTTGATCAAATAAGTAAAGCCACTAAACAAGCCAATTCTTTTCTAACAAATTTTGGGGCCGACTTCTACATTAACGACAAAACCACATTAACGGCTTCTGTTTTATTTAAAACACGTGATAAAATTATAATACAGGAAGTATTCTAAACGACTTTGCCGCTTCTAAAACTAATATTAAAACGTCAAACAGATTAGAAGATAATGACAATAATGTTGACCGCTATGAATACCTAATCGGCTTTGTTAGAAATCTTAAAAAAGAAGGCGAAAGTTTTTCACTAGATTTTAAATACAACCATGCCAAAGCCAATTCTTTCGGTTCAATTTTAGAACAAACAACTTTGCCAATTTCATCCGATAAGGAACAAAAATCGGTTAAAGACCAAAAATTAGACAGCTATCTAATTCAGGCTGATTATGTTTTACCTGTTGGGAAATATGGTCAGTTAGAGACAGGTCTTAAAAGTGCTGTTAGAAATTACGCTAACAATTATAATGTAGGCGAATTTGACATCGCAACAAGCACTTATAAAACAATTGGTGGATTTGATGATACCATAGAATACGATGAAACTATAAATGCAGGATATCTTCAATTTGCGAGTTATAACACATGGTCTTATTCTTTTGGATTAAGAGTAGAAAACTCAGATATTTCAATTGGTTTGGGAAACTCAATTTCAAAAGCTAACAAAAATTATACTAATGTTTTCCCTACGGCTAAATTGAGTTATAAATTTAAAGATGAAAGTGTTTTAAACACAAGTTACAGCAGAAGTATAGACCGCCCAACTCTTAGAAATATCAATCCGTTTATTACCTTTTCAAACGAGCGTTTTCAAACTGTTGGTAATTTAGATTTAGATCCTTTCTACACAGACTATTTTGAGTTAGATTATTATAAAAGTTATGAAAAAGTAACCTTGGCTACATCTTTATTCTATGTTATTTCTACCGATTTGCTTACCTATATTTTAGAAGAAACACCACTTACAACCAGCGATAATTTTACAATTTATAAACGTAAGCCCATTAATAACGGTACCTATTCTACTTTTGGTGGCGATTTAGATCTTTCATATAACCCCACAAAAAAAATCAATTTAAAAGCCTATTCCTCTTTTTATAATGTTGATATTTCTAAAACCCTTAACGGATTATACAATGGTTCAGATTTTAGATGGTACTCACAAATATCATCTTTAATAACATTTAATAATGGGCTAAAATTTCAAATAAAATACGATTACCAATCTGAGTTTAATACAGGACTTATAAAATTAAAACCCCAACAATACACATCAGTAGCTTTTAGCAAAGAGATACTACAAAAACAGGCAACACTCACTTTTAGGATAAGTGATGTTTTTGAAACTAGACGCGATAATTTATTATCAACCGAAGCAAATACCATTAGCCAACGCATTGGTCAAAATAATGACAGACAATTCTTATTATCTTTTACTTATCGGATAAAACAAAAGAAAAGAAAAGACAAACACAACCGTTTGAATGATATTGATGCAGATGATTTTAAATAAAAAAAGGCCATTTAAAAACTAGCCTTGAATATTTTGTGTAAATAAATTATTATTTAGAAGCTTTTTTAGCGGCTTTATTTTCTTTCCACCTCTCAATTAAATTCCCAGTTAACCAATAAGGCACTACAAAAGTTAGTAAGAATAACATTAGCCAAAAGCCTGCAGTAAAAATGAAAAGAAAAGTTAATAATCCTAAAAATTGTTGAATTTCCATACCAATACTTTGTTTATTAAAACTTTCGTCAAAAATATATTTAAATTTTAGTTTACACAATATTTTAAGGGATAATTATCATAAATAAAACCTAAATTTTTATGTTTTATTTAACAAAGCTTTAACTACTCGCAATTTAAACCATATTATTTTTACGCAGTCAAAAACACCTAACTAATAAATAGAAAATGAGAAACTTATTTGTCACTGTACTTGTACTTTCATGTATAAATATTTTTAGCCAACAGCGCAGTCCCAATCAAAATTTAGTATCTGCTAAAATAACGATGAAAGGGAAAATAATTGAAAAACAGACAAAGCAAAATTTAGAATATGCCACAATAGTTTTACAACATGTTAAAACTAAAATACTCTCTGGCGGAATTACAGATCAAAATGGAGATTTTTCTTTTGAAGCAAATACAGGAACATATAATATAAGCTTTGAATTTATCGGTTTTAAAAAAATAATTTTAAAAAATCAACAAATAACGACAGATCGTGATTTTGGCACAATTACCCTAGAAACTGACTCAGAAAATTTGGATGAAGTTGAAATTATAGCCGATAAAAGTACTGTTGAAATCAAACTAGATAAAAAAATATATAATGTTGGTAAAGATATGACTGTAAAGGGTGGTACTGTTACTGATGTTCTAGAAAATGTACCATCTGTAACTGTAGATCAAGATGGTGCTATTAGCTTACGTGGAAATGATAACGTTACCATTTTAATAAACGGAAAACCATCTGGAATGGTAGGTATGAATGGCACAAACGCCTTAAAACAATTACCTGCCGAAGCTATCGAAAAAGTTGAAGTTATTACAAGTCCATCTGCCAGATACGACGCAGAAGGTACCGGAGGTATTATCAATATTATCTTACGTCGTAGCAAAATAACAGGTTTTAATGGTTCCATCCAACTAAATTTGGGAAATCCTAGCAGAACTGGCTTAAATGCCAATTTAAATTACCGAACCAAAAAAATTAATTTATTTACCAACTCAAGTTTTGACAAAAGACAATCACCTGGCACATCTACTGTTCAACAAGAAAATTTTGCCAATTTTGGTGGTGAGCACTTTTTAGATGAAAACAGATTTAGCAAACGTGACAGAAATAATGTTAATTCATTAATCGGCTTAGAACTCTATCTTCCTAAAAATAGTTCATTAATTGGTACCGTATTATTTAGTGGATCTGATGATAAAAACAACACATTTAACACTTCAGATAAATTTTTCGAGAACCACACATTATCGGCCAGTTCTATCAGAAACAATGACTCAAAACAAGATGAAAATAGCACCGAATACGCTTTAAGTTATACTAAAAACTTTAAAAAAGCCGATCATAAATTAACACTAGATATCAAACTTGAAAATAGCAACGAATTATCTGATGGTACCGTTATTGAAACCAATACATTCCCTTTAATAAACATTACAGCTCGTGAATTTGAATTAACCGATAAATACCAACGGAACTTGTTATTGAAAGGTGATTATGTTTTACCTATTAAAGATGATGGCAGATTTGAATTTGGTTTTAGAAGTACATTTGACAAAAACATAACCGATTATCAAGTTGATACATTAAACACCTCTGGTGTCCGCGTAAGCGATCCAAATTTTAGCAATATTTTAAAATATAACGAAAATATCAATGCTATTTATTCTCAATTCGGGACAAAATTTAGCAAACTGTCATTTTTAATGGGTTTAAGGATGGAAATATCTGACATTAAAATAAATTTAATTACAAACAATCAAAACTTCGACAAAAACTACACAAAGTTATTCCCTACGCTAAACTTTAATTACGAATTAAGTGATAAAGAAAATTTTACATTAGGTTATAACAGACGTATTCGCCGTCCACGCTCACGATTTATCAATCCTTTTCCATCGCGTACCAGCGCAACAAATTTATTTTCGGGCAACCCAGATATCAATCCAACTTATACCAGTGCTTATGAATTAGGATATTTAAACAGAATGAATAAATTGACCGTAAGTAGTTCTATTTATTACAACCATTCAACTGGAAATTTCACTTTTGTAGTTCAAGAAACCGGAGATTTTACTTCTGATGGCATTCCAATTCTTATTAGAATGCCCATCAATTTAGCAACTGAAAATCGTTACGGATTTGAATTAGGGTTAAATTATACTCCAATAAAAAAATGGAGAATAAATACAAGCTTCAATTTGTTCAAATCAGAAACCAGAGGCGATTTTAACGGTCGTAATTATGATGCGGATAATACAAGTTGGTTTACGAGATTTAGTTCAAAATTAACTTTACCTTCTGCTATTGATTTTCAGACAACATTCTTTTATATGGGGCCATCAAATACAGCTCAAGGAACCAGAGATGCTATGTTTATGGCAAACTTAGCTTTTAGCAAGGATATACTTAAAGAAAAAGGAACTTTAACATTAAATGTTTCCGATTTGTTTAATTCAAGTAAGTATTCTGGCACGAGTTATACAGCAACAACATTTTCAAAAACGGAATTCCGATGGAGACAACGCAATGTTAATTTAGCATTTAGCTACAGATTCAATCAAAAGAAGAAATTCCAGCGCCCACAACAAGGTGGTCAAGATGATGGTGGTGAAGATTTTGGTGGATAAAAGTGATATTTCTCATCTTTGCGTAACTGCTATTTCGTAACTTTGCTTGTTATTCATTAAAATTTATTAGCCATGACATATAGAATAGAACACGACACTATTGGAGAAGTTCAAGTTCCCGAAAATAGATTTTGGGGCGCACAAACAGAACGCTCACGCAACAATTTTAAAATTGGCACACCTGCGTCAATGCCTAAAGAAATAATTATAGGTTTTGCTTATTTAAAAAAAGCAGCTGCCTATGCCAATTGCGAACTAGGTGTGTTACCACAAGACAAAAGAGATGCCATTGCTACAGTTTGTGATGAAATTTTAGCCGAAAAATTATTTGATGAATTTCCGTTGGTTATTTGGCAAACCGGTTCGGGTACGCAAAGCAATATGAATTGCAATGAAGTCATCGCCAATAAGGCACACTTTAACAGTGGTGGTAAATTAACCGATACGCAAAAAATTATTCATCCCAATGATGATGTCAATAAATCGCAATCGTCTAACGATACTTTTCCTACTGGCATGCACATTGCTGCCTACAAAAAAGTAATTGAAGTGACCATTCCGGGCGTTACTACTTTGCGTGATGCGCTTTTGCAAAAAAGTAAAGCATTTGCCAATGTTGTAAAAATTGGACGTACCCATTTAATGGATGCCACACCACTTACTTTAGGTCAAGAATTCTCTGGTTATGCCTCACAATTAACGCATGGTTTAAAAGCTTTAAACAATACTTTAGATCATTTATCAGAGCTAGCGCTGGGCGGAACCGCAGTTGGTACTGGCATAAACACACCTAAAGGTTATGATGTTGTGGTTGCAAAATACATTGCAGAATTTACAGGCATGCCTTTTAAAACAGCCGAAAATAAATTTGAAGCTTTGGCTGCACATGATGCTATTGTAGAAACACATGGCGCATTAAAACAATTAGCTGTTTCGCTTATGAAAATTGCAAACGATATTCGTATGCTAGCTTCTGGCCCACGTTCTGGGATTGGCGAAATAAATATTCCTGCAAACGAACCTGGCTCTTCTATCATGCCAGGAAAAGTGAACCCAACACAGTCTGAAGCTTTAACTATGGTTGCCGTTCAAGTAATGGGTAACGATGTAGCTATTACTTTTGGTGGTGCTACTGGTCATTTTGAACTGAATGTCTTTAAACCTGTTATGGCAGCTAATTTCTTACAATCTGCACAATTAATTGGTGATGCTTGTCAATCATTCACCGAACATTGTGTGGTTGGTATCGAACCAAATTACGAACGTATTAAAGAACTTTTAAACAACTCTTTGATGTTGGTAACGGCTTTAAATCCAAAAATTGGGTATGAAAAAGCAGCAAAAATTGCTAAAACAGCTCATAAAAAGGGCACAACCTTAAAACAAGAAGCCCTAAACTTAGGGTTCTTAACTGCCGAAGAATTTGATGCTTGGGTTAAACCCGAAGACATGGTAGGCGGTTTAAAATAATAATATGGAAGATCATAAAAAATATATCAAGGCTGCTGTTGAAGTTGCCTTAAAAGGCATGCAAAACAAAGAAGGCGGTCCGTTTGGCTGTGTCATTGTAAAGGATGGAAAAATAATTGGTCGTGGTAATAACAAAGTGACCTCTACCAACGACCCAACTGCTCATGCCGAAGTTACAGCTATTAGAGAAGCTTGTAAATATTTAAACTCTTTTCAATTAACAGGCTGTGTACTTTACACCTCTTGCGAGCCTTGCCCAATGTGTTTGGGTGCCATTTATTGGGCCAGACCAGATAAAGTGTTTTATGGCAGCACAAAAACCGATGCTGCTAATATTGGTTTTGACGATGATTTTATTTACAAAGAAATTGCATTACCTCATGGTGCACGTAGTATACCGTTTGAACAATGCGAAAGAGAAATCGCCTTAGAGCCCTTTAAATATTGGGGATCTTTAGAGGGTAAGATTGAATATTAGTTTTCTGTGTTCAGTAGCAGTAAACAGTTGTGAATTGTCATTCTGACGAAGCGTAGCAAGGAAGAATCTCAAACAAGACACGAGATTCCTCACTTTGTTCGGAATGACAGCATCTTTTCTCGGATGGTGCGGATTTGTAATCCGTGTTTTTTTACTTACAATCCGAATTCCGAAGCCAACGGCTCGGCTATTCAATATAATTATTTAAATTTACCATTATAAGTTTAACTGTAAATACTACACGATAGGATTCCCCCCGCTGGTGCGAGCGTCACGCTCGTACCTCATAAAAATACATCTCCATGATGGCGCGGATTTGCAATCCGTGCTTTAACTTTCCAATCTGGAGTTGATTTAAAAAAAAATCAATAGCTTTATAAATATATGTATTTCGGGCACGAGCAAAAGATGCTCGCGCCAGCATCGTGTGTGAAAGCCAAAAATAGACAAGTGTTTAAATCAAAACATTTCGACTGCGCCTGCCTACTGCAGGCAAGCTCAATGTGACATTGTTCCTATCACTAAGTTTTTACAAATGCTACAAATACCGTTCTTTTATCACATTTAAATGATGTAATTGATGCCCAGAAATAACATAAGCAATAGCTCTTACACTCATATTATTGCCATTTGCCAAACCATGATTTTTTAAAATATCTACATTGAAACTTTTAAATAACATTTTAGAACATGTGCGAACAACTTTAAACTCTTCTAATAAATCATCAAAATTTTTATCATCACAAAAAGAGTTTTCTACATAACTATTTTCTTCAAATCCTGCTAAGTCTGTTTTATCAAATCTTGCAAAACGCAAGGCACGGTATGCAAAAATACGTTCGGCATCTATTAAATGTTGTAGGATTTCTTTAATAGACCATTTACTTTCAGCATAACGAAATTCCTGTTGTGCTTTTGTTAAAGATTGAAGTAAAATAACAGCTTTGTTTTCAGAATAGTCTAACATTTCTAAAAGATTTTTGTTCTTTGATAGAACTGCCGTAATATAAGGTTGGTAAAAAGGGTCATATTCGTTTTGGTTTAGTGTTTCCATTTTATTTTTTGATTAAATATAGGAATAAATTACAAATCTTTAATCAAAAAAAATGACTGTTGTGCTATTTCAATTTCTTCGTTTGTGGGTACAATTAATATTTTGACTTTGGATTCAGCCAACTGAATTTCTTCAATACCGCCTTTGTAAGCCTTGTTTTTATCTTGATTTAAATCAATACCCAAACCTTCCATCTCGTTACAAATCAAATGACGCATCACGTCTGAATGTTCACCAATGCCGGCAGTAAAAATTAAGGCATCAACACCATTTAAAGCGGCAACATAGGCCCCAATATATTTTTTAATATGGTAGGCATTCATATCTAAAGCCAACTGACATGCCTTATTCCCTTTTTCTGCTTCAGACTCAATATCGCGTAAATCGCTAAAACCAGTCAAGCCATACATACCGCTTTGTTTTTGTAAAAGTGTATTCACCTCTGCTAGAGTATAGCCTAAAGAATTCACCAAATAAAAGATAACTGATTGGTCAATATCGCCACTACGCGTTCCCATTATTAAACCATTCATCGGGCCAAAACCCAAGGAATGATCAACGCTTTTCCCATCTTTTATAGCCGTCATACTACAGCCATTTCCTAAGTGAATGCTGATGAGTTTTGAATGTTTTAATCCCAAATAAGCAATGGCTTTTTCTGATACATATTTATGACTCGTGCCGTGAAATCCGTAAAGGCGAATCTGATTATCATCTAAAAATTTAGTAGGAATAGCATATTGATATGCTTTTTGTGGAATGCTTTGATGAAAAGCGGTGTCAAAAACCGCGACTTGTTTGGCCTTGGGAAACAGTTGTTCGGCTACGATAATCCCCTCTAAATTTGGCGGATTGTGCAAAGGTGCCAACGCCGCTAAATCGTTAATTTTCTTTTTAACTTTTTCATCAATTAAAGTTGTTTTTGCAAAAGTGCTGCCACCATGAACAACACGATGTCCAACAACATCAATAACATCGGCATTTTTTAAAACACCAATTTTAGAATCTAAAAGCAATTTAACAATCGTTTGTAAACCTTCTTTATGAGTAGGAACAGCTTCCGTTAAGGTAATTTTAGTCGTATTCGTTTTATAATGAATTTGGGCGTTTTCTAATCCAATGCGTTCAACCATGCCACTGCTGATGACTTCTTCTTGTGGCATTAAGATGAGCTGGTATTTTATGGATGAACTCCCTGAATTGATGATGAGTATGTGCATATTATAAATCTTGTGCTTGAATGGCGGTAATAATTACGGTATTTAGAATATCCTCAACGGTACAACCGCGACTCAAATCGTTTATGGGTTTGTTCAAACCTTGCAACATCGGCCCAATGGCCAAAGCACCCGTTTCGCGTTGTACAGCTTTATACGTGTTATTTCCAGTATTTAAATCAGGGAAAATAAGAACATTGGCTTGACCTGCCACTTTAGACTCTGGTAGTTTACTTAGACCAACACGTTTATCCACAGCAGCATCGTATTGAATGGGGCCTTCAATTTCTAAATCAGGACGTAATTTTTTGACAATTTCTGTGGCTTCTCTTACTTTATCAACATCTTCGCCTTTACCACTTTTACCAGATGAATAGGATAACATCGCGATTTTTGGTTCGATACCAAAAGCTTTTGATGAAATGGCTGATGAAATGGCAATTTCGGCTAACTGAACTGCATTTGGATTCGGATTAATGGCGCAATCGCCAAAAACTGAGACCCTATCGTCTAAACACATAAAAAATACAGATGAGACTACCGATACGCCAGGTTTGGTTTTGATAAATTGTAAAGCTGGACGAATGGTATGCTGTGTGGTATGTGCTGCGCCAGAAACCATGCCATCGGCATGACCTTTATAAACCATCATTGTACCGAAATATGAGACATCTGTCATTAAATCCTCAGCTACAGCGTAATTAATACCTTTCTCTTTTCTTAAATTATAAAATGTATTGACATAGTCTTCGTAAAACTCAGACGCTACTGGATTTATAATTTCTAGCTGTTTTAATTTTAAATGAATCCCCTTTCTAATAAGTAAATTTTTTATTTTTTCTTTATCTCCCAAAAGGGTAATATCAACAATATCTAAGGCTTGTAAACGTGACACAGCATTTAAAACACGCTCGTCTAAACTCTCTGGCAATACAATACGTTTGCGATGCAGCTTGGCGCGTTGTTGTAAATTGTATTGAAACATTCTGGGTGTAATACCTTCGGGTGTAAAAGAAATAAGTCTTTTATTTAAAGCTTCTGTATCAACATATTTTTCAAAAGCATTGATAGACGTTCTTATCTTAGCTTTATTTCCTGAATAAATTTGTGGTTTTATAGCACCTACTTTGGTAATTGCCGCAAAAGTACCATCGGCTACAGAAACAATTGGCACAACAGACGATAAACCTTTTATCAATTTTAAAACTGATTTTTCTGGTATTAAATTACCTGTCAAAACAATGCCTGAGATTTTAGGATAATTTGAAGATCTATTGGCTTGTAAAGTTGCCAGAAGTAAATCGGCACGATCGCCGGGCATTATCACAAAACAATTATCGGTTAAATGGGTTAAAAAATTACGCAATTGCATAGCGCCTGCTACAAAAGTGCTGGTTTGATTGTGAAGAAATTCTTCGCCGAATAAAACCTTAGCATCAAGACTCTCCACAATTTCTTTAATAGTAGGATTTGCTAACAAAGAGATATTTGGAATAACATCAATTAAAACATCTTTATGAAGATTTTTCTTTAATCCGTTTTTAATAATATTCAAAAGGCGTTTATCAACTTTATTGGCAACCAAACCTAAAACTTCAACTTCTTTGTCTTTAAAAGAATCGTAAGCCATATGCAATGAGCCAATCAATTCTTCGGTAGATTTACCTTCGCCTTGACCTACAATTATGGCAGGAATTCCTAAATTTTTAGCAATTAATACATTGGCATCTAATTCAAAAGCATAATTATCTCCAGAAAAATCTGTGCCTTCAACTAAAACAAAATCGTTTTTTGCTTCAATGGCTTTATATTTTGTGATAATTGTATTTAAAATTTCATCAATTTTCCCTTCGTTTCGTAAAATTGTTACCTCGTTTCTAGTAAAAGCATAAGCTGATTTTGGGGTGATGTCTAAATTAAAATAGGAACGAATTGTATCAATATGATTGTCGGTTTTTTTGTTGTGAGAATCACCTATAATTGGTCTAAAATAACCCACCTTAGCACCTTTACCTAACAGCATTTGGAACAATCCCAAAGCTATAATCGATTTGCCACTACCAGGTTCTGTTGTGGCAATATAAACGGCTTTATTCATTACTTATTAATTTTATGCAAAGTTACGTAATTAAAGACTTTCCATTCTTTTTAACATGGTCTTTTTAATGTTAAATCAAGAATAATTACGATATCGTTTTCGTTTTAAATGTATTTAAATATCTTTACAAATCAATCTTACAAAATGGCCACTCTTATATATAACATTAAGGAATTATTACAAATTCGCACCAATGGCGAAACAAAAATTTGCGGTGCTGATATGCGCTATTTACCCAGTATTAATAACGCATATCTTATAATTGAAGAAGGACTCATTGCCGATTTTGGCGCGATGGATGCAATGCCACAATCTGAATTTGACACTCAAATTGATGCCAGCGGAAAAATTGTTTTACCTGCTTGGTGCGATAGTCATACGCATCTGGTTTATGCAGGAAATCGTGAAGGAGAATTCGTTGACCGAATCAATGGGCTTTCTTACGAAGATATCGCCAAAAAAGGTGGGGGTATTTTAAATTCGGCTAAAAAATTACAAGATACTTCAGAAGATGAAATCTTTGAGCAATCTAAAATGCGGGTCGAAGAAATTATGTCTTTAGGTACAGGAGCTGTCGAAATTAAATCGGGTTACGGATTAAATCCAGAAGCCGAATTAAAAATGTTGCGTGTTATTAAGCGTTTAAAAGAAACTTATCCCATCGCAATTAAAGCCACTTTTCTAGGGGCGCACGCCATTCCATTAAAGTACAAACAAAATCCCGATACTTATATTGATGAAATTATCAATGTCATGCTTCCAAAAATAGCTGAAGAAAACTTAGCCAATTTTATCGATGTCTTTTGCGAAACGGGTTATTTTAATCCGGCGCAGACCGAACGTATCATTTTGGCAGGAGAAAAATTTGGTTTAAAAGCTAAAATCCATGTCAATCAATTTACAAGTATTGGTGGTGTTCAGATTGGTGTAAAACACAAGGCTTTATCGGTTGATCATTTAGAAATAATGACCGATACCGATATGGCATCTTTAAAGGAAAGTGATACCATGCCTGTTGCGTTACCAGCTTGCTCCTACTTTTTGAGTATTCCATACACGCCTGCCCGAAAATTGATAGATGCTGGTTTGCCTTTGGCTTTGGCAACCGATTTTAACCCGGGTTCTACGCCAAGTGGCAATATGAATTTTGTAGTTTCTACCGCATGTATCAAAATGAAAATGACACCAGAAGAGGCCATAAATGCAGCTACTTTGAATGCCGCTTTCGCGATGAATTTAGAAAAAACACATGGCAGTATTACTATAGGTAAAAAGGCAAATATCATCCTCACAAAAAGAATTCCATCTTTAAATTTTATCCCTTATGCTTTTGGAAGCAACTTAATTGACACCGTTTTTATTAATGGAAAACCTATAAATTAATTTACAGCAGTGCTCTTATTTTTGATTCCATCATGTAAACATCATCATCTTTAGTGAGCTTTTGAAGCACTTTTTTAGTTTTAGCATCTATTACGAGTACAAACCCCGTACGTCTTTGATTTGCTTTTAAAACAGCACCAATGCCAAGGCCATCACCCAACATATTAGCCTGATGCTTTGTTTGATTATTTGTGAAATCAAGTTTTACAAACAGCACATTACTACCGTCCATTTTGTTTTTTAAATCTTCAAAAACAGGTCCCATGGCACGGCAATTTCTACACCAATCGGCATGAAATTTTACGAGGAATAATTTTGGAGATTCAATGGTCGTTGATTTTTGAGAAAAGCCATCATTTGAAACTGTTAGCATTAATACTATTATCAATAATTTTAAGTTTTTCATTTTTTATAATTTTTAAAGAACAATTTTGTAGTCGTGTAGTCTATAGAAAACTTTCAAAATATTCTAAGTTTATTATCATTAAAATGAATATTTACTTTTAAATTTGGACATCAAATTGATGATCTTATGCAAAAACAACTCATAGAATGTGTGCCTAATATTAGTGAAGGCTGCGATTTAGAAAAGATAAATATTATAGCTCATAGTATTGAGCAAATTGAAGGTGTTAAACTCTTAGATATTGATCCCGGAAAAGCCACAAACAGAACAGTTATAACCTTTGTAGGAGAGCCTCAAAAAGTGATTGATGCCGCTTTTATTTTGATTAAAAAAGCAGCTGAACTTATTGATATGAGCAAACATCATGGCGAACACCCGCGTTTTGGTGCAACTGATGTTTGCCCCTTAGTCCCTATTTCTGGTATTACAATAGAAGAAACTTCAAAATATGCAAAACTATTAGGCGAACGCGTGGGAATTGAGTTGGGTATCCCTGTGTATCTTTACGAAAATGCCGCCCAAGAAAGCAAACGTAAAAATTTAGCCAATTGCCGTTCTGGCGAATACGAAGGTCTTAAAGAAAAATTATCAAATCCCAATTGGAAACCAGATTTTGGTCCTTCAGAATTTAACAATTCTGTTGCTAAAACTGGCGCCACCGCCATTTCTGCCCGTGATTTTTTAATTGCCTATAATGTTAATTTAAACACAACTTCTACACGTCGTGCCAATGCTGTTGCTTTTGACATTAGAGAAGCTGGCCGTGTGAAACTTGAGAATGGGAAAAAAGTTTTAGACCCTAATGGAGATCCCATCAGAATCCCCGGAAAACTTAAAGCTGTAAAAGGCATTGGCTGGTATATTGAAGAATATGGCATTGCTCAAATTTCGTACAATCTCACCAACATTAGCATCACTTCTATGCACAGGGCTTTTGACGAGAGTTGCAAAGCGGCACAAGAACGCGGTTTACGTGTTACAGGCTCAGAATTAATTGGCTTAATTCCGCTCAAAGCAATGCTTGATGCAGCCGATTTTTATCTTCTTAAACAAGAACGTTCTTTGGGGATTTGTGAAAGTGAAAAAATAAAAATTGCTGTTAAATCACTCGGTTTAGACGATTTAAAATCTTTTCATCCGAATGAAAAAATCATAGAATACGTTCTAAAAGGTAAGACCAATAATTTAATAGATATGAGTCTTACTGCTTTCGCGGATGAAACCGCAGGCGAATCTATGGCGCCCGGAGGTGGCTCAATTTCGGCTTATGTTGGCGCTTTAGGTGTATCGTTAGGTACAATGGTTGCCAATTTGTCGGCTCACAAACCGGGTTGGGATAACCGATGGTCAGAATTTTCTGATTGGGCTGTAAAAGGCCAATCTTATAAAGAAACTTTAATGGCTTTGGTAGACGAAGATACCCATGCCTTTAATAAAATTATAGACGCTTTTAGATTGCCAAAATCGTCATTAGAAGAAAAATCCATCCACTCACAAGCGGTAGAATTAGCTACAAAATACGGCACTGAGATTCCGTTTAAAGTGATGGAAACTGCTTGCAATTCAATGGAAGTTATGTTAGCCATGGTAAAAGATGGTTTGCAAAACTCACTTTCTGACGCTGGTGTTGGGGCACTTTGTGCCAGAACGGCTGTAACTGGGGCTTATTTTAATGTGCGCATCAATGCAAAAGACATCAAAGACCGCACTTATGCAGAGGCTTTGTTAAAAAAAGCAGCAAGTGTTTATAAAGATGCTTTGCAAAAAGAAGCGGAAATTATTGCTTTTATTGATGCTAAAATATAAGAAATAGCTTCTTGTTTTTGGATGACAATCGCTTTGTCATTCTGAAAGTAGCAAAGCGTAGTGAAGAATCTCTAGTTTTATTTATTAGAGACTCATCATCTCCTTAAAAAAGGTTTGTCGGAACGACTTTGATAAAAACCCTTCGACTCCGCTCAGGGTGACATTTGGAAAGTTTGCCACGTCACTCATTTTTCTCCCGAAGTGTCGGGACTGTCTGAATGACAAAACGTTATGAAAACGAAGCAATAGCCAAATCATAACTTTGCAAACCAAAACCGGCAATAACACCTTTGGCATTTGGCGCTATAAAAGATTGATGTCTAAATTCTTCGCGTGCATGAACATTCGAAATATGGACTTCAATAACAGGTGTTTCTATAGCTTTAACAGCATCGCCTAAACCCACAGAAGTATGTGTGTAAGCCGCAGCGTTAAAAATAATACCATCGTAAGTAAAACCAACTTCGTGTAATTTATCAATAAGCGCTCCTTCAATATTAGATTGATAGTAGCTCAATTCGTGTTGCGGAAAATTCTTTTGCAAGATTTTAAAATAATCTTCAAAAGAAGCCGTGCCGTATATTTTAGGCTCACGCTTACCAAGTAAGTTTAAATTAGGCCCATTAATTATTATCAGTTTCATTTTGTAAATATATTACTTTATTTTTACAGAATGAAATGGCAAGACGCTTTACACGATTATCAATTATATCTTAAAATAGAGCGTGGCTTGGCGCAAAATTCTAGTGACAGTTATGCCAGAGATGTTAAGAAACTTATTCTTTTTTTGGAAGATAATGATATGGCTTTATCGCCGCTTCAAATTAACGAAGATCATATCCAGCAATTTATTTATCACAGTGCTAAATTGATAAATGCACGTTCGCAAGCACGCCTTATTTCGGGATTGCGTAATTTTTTTGATTACTTAGTTTTCGAAAATTACCGAGAAAGCAATCCCACACAACTCATTGAATCGCCTAAAATTGGTCGGAAATTACCCGATACTTTATCTACACAAGAAATAGATCTCATTATATTTCAGATTGATTTAAGCACACCCGAAGGTGAACGCAACCGCGCACTTTTAGAAACATTGTACAGCTGTGGACTTAGGGTAACCGAATTAATTACCCTTAAAATCTCTGATTTGTTTTTTGACGAAGGTTTTATCCGTGTTTTGGGTAAAGGCAACAAGCAACGTTTTGTGCCTATAAATTCTAGAAATCAAGTTTATATTACGACTTACATAAATCAGATTAGAAATCATATCGACATCAAAAAAGGATTTGAGGACACTGTTTTTTTAAATCGCCGCGGGCAACAGCTTTCGCGCAATATGATTTTTATGATTCTTAAAAAACTGACTGAGTTGGCGGGTATTAAAAAACGTATAAGTCCGCATACGTTTAGACATTCTTTCGCCACGCATTTACTTGAAAATGGTGCCGATTTACGTGCCATTCAACAAATGCTAGGACATGAAAGCATCACAACTACCGAAATTTATATGCATGTAGATAAAAGCCATTTAAGAAAAGTGGTTGATCGGTTTCATCCTAGAAAATAGTGTCATTTATTTGTCAATCTGAGCGCCTACCTTCCGGTAGGCAGGAAGTCGAAGATTTTGTATGTTTATTAAACAATGCGTTTCGACTACGCTCAACGTGACATTTCTTAATCACAAAAAAACTCAAACGATATAACGCTTGAGTTTTGAAATTTTAAAAGTATCTCTTTATTGAGATTACTTCGTCGCTTTGCTTCTCGTAATGACGAACAATAGATTATCTGGCAATATTTACAGCGCGGGTTTCTCTAATAACGGTTACCCTAACTTGACCCGGATAAGTCATGTCATTTTGAATTTTCTGAGAGATGTTAAATGATAATTCGGCGGCTTTGGTATCGTCCACTTTTTCGCTTTCAACAATCACACGCAATTCTCTACCTGCCTGAATGGCATAAGCTTTTTGCACGCCACCAAAACTAAAGGCAACCTCTTCTAAATCTTTTAACCGTTGAATATATGAGTCTAGTACTTGACGTCTTGCGCCAGGTCTTGCGCCCGAAATGGCATCGCAAACTTGAACAATTGGTGCGTATAAAGACTTCATTTCTATTTCGTCATGATGGGCGCCAATGGCATTAATAACATCTGGTTTTTCGCCATATTTTTCAGCCCATTGCATACCTAAAATGGCATGTGGCAATTCGCTTTCTGTATCGGGTACTTTTCCAATATCATGCAACAATCCAGCGCGTTTAGCGACCTTAGGATTTAAGCCCAATTCGGCAGCCATTAAGGCACAAAGATTAGCCACTTCGCGTGAGTGTTGCAACAAATTTTGACCGTAAGACGAGCGGTATTTCATGCGCCCAACGACTTTAATTAATTCGGGATGCAAGCCGTGAATACCTAAATCTATAACCGTACGTTTACCAACTTCTATAATTTCGTTTGTAATTTCTTTTTCGGTTTTTTCAACTACTTCTTCAATTCTGGCAGGGTGAATACGCCCATCGGTAACCAACTTATGTAAAGACAATCGTGCAATCTCACGTCTGATAGGATCAAAACAAGATAAAATAATAGCTTCTGGCGTATCATCTACAATAATTTCAACACCTGTAGCAGCCTCAATAGCACGAATATTACGCCCTTCTCTACCAATGATACGTCCTTTCACATCATCAGACTCAAGGTTAAAAACACTTACACAATTCTCTATAGATTGTTCTACACCTACACGCTGAATGGTGTTTAAAATTATTTTTTTAGCATCTTGTTGCGCTGTAAATTTAGCTTCTTCAAGCGTTTCTTGAATAAACACCATAGCATCTGCTTTGGCTTCTTCTTTTAAAGATTCATTAAGTTCTTTTTTGGCATCTTCGGCAGAAAGACCAGAAATAACCTCTAACTGTTCTACTTGTCTTCTGTGTAGTTTATCTACTTCGGTATTTTTTTTCTCGAAATATTCAACTTTTTTAGCATAGTCTTCAATCTTTTCTTCGATTTCAAGATTTACTTTTTTGCTCTTATCTAACTGTTGTGAAATTTGAGATTCTTTGTCTCTCACACGCTTTTCTGCTTCAGAAATCTTTTGATCACGCGATAAAATTAATTTTTCATGCTCGCTTTTAAGTTCTAAAAAACGCTCTTTAGCCTGAAGCATCTTATCTTTTTTAAGAGCTTCAGCATTAAAATTAGCTTCTTTTAATATTGATGTAGCTTGTTTTTTGGCTTGTTTTAAAAACTTAGAAGCCGATTTTCTTTCTACTATTTTTGCAATTACATATCCTATTGCTAATCCTATTGCGACCCCAATTAAAATGGGTAATGTCATTTGTTCCATAGTGTTATATATATAAAAAGCCTACATTAGTTGGTTTATAAACTCCGATTAAACAGGATTAGAACTAACAAGTTGATCGAGTATCTAGTCAAGCTAGCGCGCTCTTACAAACTTAGACTCATTCTTTTTAAATGAATAGTGTTGAGTTTACCAAACAATTTACTAATGTAGGCAGTATTGTAAATTTATTTTAAAGAACTTATTTTAAATGGGCGTCTAACAAAGCATGTAATTTATCAAGCTTATTTTCGGCATCCATTATTTCCTTTTCATTATAAAGGTTTTTTACTTCTAACTTAGATGCAAATTGCAAAGCACTCATGGCTAAAACATCTTGCTTATCTTTTACAGCGTAATTTTGCTCAAATTTTTTAATCAGCTCATTTATCTTTTTAACCGCTATCCTAATACCCTCTTCTTCTTCTGTCTTTACTGTTAACGGATAAATCCTATCGGCAATACTAACTTTTATTTTAAGCATTTCCTTCATTATTCTTATGCGTTGATAAGTTCTACACACCTATCAATATCACGAATAAGTGAATTAATTTTTTGTTTTGTTTTAAGTCTATCGTCTTTGCTGCCTCCTATGGTGTTTGCAATTTTTAGGGCTTGAAATTTTTCTTCTAAATCAATATATTTTTGATTCTGATAAGATAATTCCTCAAGCAAACGCTTGTTTTCTTCGTTAAGATTGGTGTTGTTTTCTTGTAATTTTTGGTGTATTTTTAACAAGCTCAACAACTTACCTTCCAACAAATCAATCGTTTTCAAAAATCCTTCCATCAATTCAAAGACTGTAAACTTATTCTTACAAATCTAGCAACTGTTTTACACTTTAACAAGGTATTTGATATCTATTTTTTGAATTAGCTAATTTTTTAGAAATAAAGCTTCTAAACATCCTAATTATTTCTATTTTTACTTTGATTAATGATTTAATATTTCATTTTAAACTTAATGTATAAAAAAGGCCTCTTTATATTACTTCTCATTGTTATTTGCAATGCATATTCACAACAAGAATATCCAAAAAATTATTTTGAAAAACCATTAAATATCCCTTTTATTCTTGCTGGCACTTTTGGCGAATTGCGCAGCAATCATTTTCATTCTGGCATAGATATAAAAACAAAAAACCATGAAGGGCTTCCTGTTAAAGCTATAGCCGACGGCTATATTTCTAGAATTAAAATTGGCTGGTGGGGTTATGGAAAAGCTATTTATATAACACACCCAAATGGCTTTACAAGTGTGTATGCCCATTTAAAAAAATTCGCTCCAAAAATTGAAGCGTACGTCAAAAAAAATCAATATAAAAAACAGTCTTTTGAGATTCAGTTGTTTCCTAAAAAAGAAGATTTTCTTTTAAAAAAAGGCAATCTTATTGCTTATTCTGGAAACACTGGCGGCTCAACTGGACCTCATTTACATTTTGAAATTAGAAATACTCAAACCGAGGAACCCATCAACCCGATGTTATTTAGCTATAACATTCCTGATACTAAAAAACCAGTTATTTCAAAACTTATGGCCTATCCGTTAAACGATACTTCACAAGTTAACCAGTCAAATTTACCTGTCGAAATTCAATTTAAACGCTTGAATAATGGCAATTATATGGCTGATAATATAACTGCTTATGGCAACATTGGTTTCGGCATAAAAACCTTCGACCGACAAGATGCTGCTTTTAACAGAAATGGCATTTACGATTTATCGCTTAAGCAAAACGGCCATTTAAAATACCATCATACATTAGAAAAATTTTCTTTCGACAATACGAAGTACATAAATCTATTTATGGATTATAAAGCTTATTTTTCTGATCAACAAGCCATTCAAAAATGTTTTATAGAAGAAAAAAATAAACTCAATATTTACAATAAATCATTGGGTGATGGGCAACTTGAAATTTTGGATAGTTTGAATTATAGCATCACCATTTTATCTAAAGACTTTAAAAATAATACAGCTCAAATTTTAATCCCCGTTGGAGGCCAAAAGGACAGCATTTTAGTAAAAAAACAAGCTATTAAAACTGATTATTTTATAGATAACAATTTGTCTAATAAATTTGATTTGAATAACGTAAATGTTACCTTCCCTAAAAACACATTTTACACCGATTTTTATTTAGACTTTAAAGTTAATCAAGACACTGCTTTTGTAGGATCAAATACACGCCCTTTAGATAAAAATTATACCTTGACTTTTATTACAGATTCTCTAAAAATTGCAGATAAATCGAAATTATATATCGCCCAAATTGTCAAAAATAAATACACAAATTATCAAGCTACGCGTTATAAAGAAAATGAAATATACACTTCAATAAATACTTTAGGTACTTATGCCCTTAAACAAGATACCATAAAACCGACCATAGAACTTGTCAATTTTAAAAACAAACAATGGCTCACAAAATATAGTTTTTTAAAAATTAAAATTACCGATAAAGATTCTGGTATTAAAAATTACAAAGCAACCATAGATGGCGTTTGGGTTTTGTTTGAATACGATGCTAAAAAAGATCTTTTAACATATAATTTTTCTGATAAAAAATTCAAATCCGCAAAACATCAACTTAAATTAAGCGTTACCGATAATGTAGATAATACTAAAGTGTATATTGCAACGTTTTTTAGAAAAAAATAAACCCATAATTTGAAATCACTCTTTTTCACACTCTTCCTATTTTCTATTTCAATCTTTATTGGCAATGCACAAACAGCATCCGTTAAGGGGAAAGTAACCGATAATAATGGCGTTGCTATTGAAGGCGTCGCCGTTAGCTACGGAAAGAGGGGCACAATAACAGATAGAATTGGTTTTTACAATATAAAAATTCCAGAAAACACCCTATTTACTTTAACATTTAGCCATGTTGCTTATGTAAGTGTAAAAAAACGCGTCAAAGTACTACACAATAGAACAGTTGTATTTTCTCCAAAAATGCAGTTAAAAACAGAGAAAATTGATGCCATCACTATAAAAAATAACAAAAAAGAAGCCCAAGGCATTACCAAAATAAAAAGTAAAAATGTACGTATTATTCCTGGTGCAAATGCTGGTGTAGAAAATATTTTAAAAACACTGCCAGGTGTAAATTCAAGCAACGAATTAAGCACACAATACAATGTGCGTGGCGGTAATTTTGACGAAAATCTGGTTTATGTTAACGGCATTGAAGTTTATCGCCCATTTTTAATCAGGTCAGGAAAACAAGAAGGACTTAGTTTTGTAAATCCGTTTTTAACACAAAATATCAACTTTTCTGCGGGTGGTTTTCAGGCCAAATATGGCGATAAAATGTCGTCTGTTTTAGATATAACGTATAAAATTCCTAAACGATTTGGCTTAAACGTAAACGGTAGTTTTTTAGGAGCCAACCTTACCTACGAAGACATTCTCTACAATAATAGAATAAGTGCCTTAGTGGGTTTGCGTTACAGAAATAACAGTTTATTGGTTAATAGTGGTGAAAGCAATGGCAATTTTAAACCCAATTTTACCGATTTGCAATCGTATTTTAGTTTCTTAGCTACTAATAAATTGACGATTGATTTTCTTGGTAATTTAAGCCTTAACAATTATATAGACGAACCCGTTACACGAATTTCTAACTTTGGCACTATAGCAAATCCTGTGGCGTTAATTGTAAATTACGAAGGCAAAGAAAAAGACAAGTATCTTACAGTTTTTGGCGCTTTAAAAAGCACATATAAATATAATGATGATTTAACTTTTAATTTAACAGCATCTGCTTACAACACACAAGAAGAAGAACATTTCGACACTTTTGCTTTTTATAGCTTAGGCGATGTGAATGCCGATTTTGGTTCAGATAATTTTGGTGATGTAGAAAATTCTGTGGCAATAGGCTCTCAATTAAATCATGCCAGAAACGATTTAGACGCCTTAATTAGCACAGCAGAAATTAAAGGCAGTTACTTAAAGGACAACACCCATATTGAAGCGGGAATTAAATACCAACACGAAGATATTAAAGACCGCCTTATTGAATGGGAAGTTATAGATTCGGCAGGTTTTTCTATAAGACCGCCTCATTTTGTACCAAGAAATGACCAACCTTATTTACCTTACACAGGACCTATTGTACCATTTAACGGTGTTAGAGCTACCAATAAAATTCAGATTAACCGATTTATGGGTTTTGCCCAATACAGCAAAATTGATTATATAAACGATACTAAAGTATGGTATAACTTTGGTGTGAGAGCGCAACACTGGCAGGTTAATGGCACTGGCATCGATTCAAAAAGCCACACCATTATTAGTCCGAGAGCCCAATTTGCAATAAAACCAAACTGGGATAAAGACATGCTCTTTAGAATTGCGGCAGGCGTCTATCAACAACCGCCATTTTACAGAGAATTACGTGATTCTTTAGGTGCTGTTCATCCAGAATTGGAAGCTCAAAAATCTTTTCATATTGTTTTAGGAAACGAGTACAGTTATAAAATGTGGGGCAGACCGTTTAAACTTGTAACCGAACTTTATTATAAAAATCTGACCAATGTTAATCCGTTTACGGTAGAAAATGTGCGCATCCGCTACAGCGCAAAAAATAACGCTACAGCTTATGCAACGGGTCTAGACATCAGATTAAATGGCGAATTTGTACCCGGAACAGAATCTTGGGTAAGTTTTGGTTATTTGAGTACAAAAGAAAATATTGACGGCCGCGGATTTATTGCCAGACCAACCGACCAGCGCTTAAAATTTGCGGTGCTTTTTCAAGATTATGTCCCTAATTACCCAAATCTTAAAATGTATATGAATTTGGTTTATAATACAGGTGTTCCGGGTGGTTCTCCTGCTTTTGCCGATCCTTATCTTTTTCAAAATCGTTTGCCGGATTACAAACGTGCCGATATTGGTATTTCGTATATTTTGGTTGATGGAACAAAACCATCGCGTAGTTTTAGAAATTTACGTGCCAAACAATTTTCAGTTGGATTCGAAATTTTTAATCTCTTTGATGTTCAGAACACCATTTCTAATACTTGGGTAAGAGATGCCTCTTCAAAATTATCTTTTGCAGTACCCAATCGACTAACTGGACGTGTGTTTAATATAAAAATGGATATTACATTTTAAACCTTTTTGTACTTTAGTGGTCTAATACCAAACTAGAATCAAAATAGTGGATAGCGAAAAGCAGCTTATAACACAATTACAAAATACCCAAACACAAGATAAAGCCTTTAGAACTTTAATGGGTTTATATAAAGAACGCTTGTATTGGCATATTCGTAATATCGTAAAATCGCATAATGATGCTGATGATGTGTTGCAAAATGCCTTTATAAAAGTTTATAGAAATATCAGTAATTTTAAGGGAGATAGCAAGTTATATTCTTGGATGTATCGCATTGCGACAAACGAATCGATTACACATTTAAACAAAAAAGCAAAACAGCAACAAGTAAGTGTAGAAGATGTACAGATTCAGTTGGCTGCCAGTTTGCACGCCGATAATTATTTTAGTGGCGATGAAATACAAGAAAAATTACAAAAAGCCTTGGTTTTATTACCAACAAAACAGCAATTGGTTTTTAATATGAAGTATTTTGATAACATGAAATATGATGATATTTCGGATGTTTTAGGCACTTCGGTAGGTGCTTTAAAAGCCTCTTATCACCATGCTGTGAAAAAAATAGAACATTATTTAACAAACTCTTAAACCTTTTTGAATAAAAAATGTCTAAAAAGATAGAATGAAAAACGCTAAAAAACATATTGATATAGAAGCCTTAAATTATAAGAATGCTGGCTTTAGTACTCCCAAAAATTATTTTGAGGGCATTGAAACAAAGGTTTTTGCTAAAATTAATTCGGATATTCCAGATAATTATTTTGATTCTATTGAAGACAAAGTCTTTGCAAAATTAGCATCTGAAAAACAGACCGTAAAAGTCATTTCTTTCAAATCACGCATTGTAAAACGTTTTATACCGATACTTGCCGCAGCATCTTTAGTCTTATTTATCGGATTAAATTTTTTAAACAAATCTGAAACAACAACTTTCGATTCTCTTGAAATAAGTGATATCAGTACGTGGCTAGATTCAGAAAATAATATAACTCACACTTATGCTTTAGGTGCTTTATTAGATACAGATGACATCACAACACTATCAAATACAAGCACTTTAGAAGATATACAGCTTTTAAACTATTTAGATAACATCAATTTAGAAGACCTCAATTTAAACAATTAAGTCATGAAAAAAACACTACTCTTATTAATCACTTTAGTACTTGTGGCATCAAGTATTAAAGCACAGCACAGACCTCCTGGATTTAAAAATAATGATAAAATTAAAGCCTTAAAAACGGGCTATATTACCGATGCTTTAAATTTAACATCAAAAGAAGCAGAAAAATTTTGGCCCATTTATAACGTTTACGACAAAAAAATTATGGATTTGCGTTTTGAAAAATCTCGCGAACTAAGAGATAAAATTAAAACCCGTGAAGATTTTGATGCCTTAAAAGAAAAAGAGGCCGAACAGCTTTTAAATGATTTTATAAATATTGAAAAAGATATTCTTGCCGCCAAAAACGATTTAAACAAACAGTTACTAAAGGTTATTTCTGCTAAAAAAATATTAAAACTCTATAAAGCAGAAGACGATTTTAACAGACGTTTATTACAACGCTTGCAAGGCAGGAAAGGCCCAAATCAACGACAAGGACAAGGCCCTGGCAGAAATTAATCTTTTCCAGATTATCCTATAAAAATAAACCACGCTTTAAGGCGTGGCTTTATTTTTATTTATACATCGTTTGACGCAATTCTTTAACTTTTTTATCGGCTAGATACTCATCTAGTGTTGTATATCTATCAATAATGCCATTTGGTGTAAGCTCAATAATGCGGTTGGCTACCGTTTGTGCAAATTCATGATCGTGTGTTGAAAAAAGCACCGTTCCTTTAAAGCTCTTTAAAGCAATATTAAAAGCTTGAATCGATTCTAAATCGAGGTGGTTTGTTGGTTCGTCTAGCAATAAAACATTGCCACGAATCATCATCATCCGCGAAAGCATACAACGTACTTTTTCGCCTCCAGATAATACCTTACAAGATTTTAAAGCTTCCTCGCCACTGAATAACATTTTCCCTAAAAAGCCACGCACAAAAACTTCTTCGCGCTCTTCATCGGTTTTAGACCATTGGCGTAACCAATCTACTAATGAAATATCTTGGTTGAAAAATTCGGCGTTTTCTAATGGCAAATAGGCTTGTGTTGTTGTAATGCCCCAATCGAATTTACCTGCATCAGCTTTAGCGTTACCCGAAAGAATTTCGTAAAAAGCTGTGGCCGCTCTAGAATCTTTTGAGATTATAGCAACCTTATCGCCTTTACTTAAATTTATATGACAATCCTTAAAAAGGACTGTGCCATCATCTGTAGCCGATGCTAAATTTTCTATGTTTAATATCTGATCGCCAGCTTCGCGCTCTTGTGTATAAATAATGGCAGGATAGCGTCTGCTCGATGGTTTTATTTCGTCTACATTTAACTTGTCAATCATTTTTTTACGACTTGTAGCTTGTTTTGACTTGGCAACATTGGCAGAAAAACGTCTGATAAATTCTTCGAGTTCTTTCTTCTTATCTTCGGCTTTCTTATTTTGTTGAGAGCGCTGTCTGGCAGCTAACTGACTAGATTCATACCAAAAAGAATAATTACCAGAAAAATGATTTATTTTTCCAAAATCTATATCAGACACATGGGTGCAAACAGCATCTAAAAAGTGTCTATCGTGAGAAACAACAATAACAGTATTGTTATAATTGGCTAAAAAATTCTCTAACCAACCAATGGTATCGAAATCTAAATCGTTTGTAGGCTCATCCATTATCAATAAATCTGGATTACCAAATAAGGCCTGTGCCAACAACACACGTACTTTAGCTTTACCATCTAAATCTTTCATTAAAGTATAGTGGCTGTCATCTTTTATACCTAAAGAAGATAATAAAGTTGCGGCATTACTCTCGGCGTTCCAGCCACCCATTTCTTCAAAATCGGCTCCCAGTTCGCCAGCTTTGACACCATCTTCTTCAGAAAAATCTGGTTTAGCATAAATGGCATCCAACTCAGATTTCAATTTAAATAAGGGTTTATTGCCCATTAAAACGGTTTCTAAAACAGGATGCTCGTCAAAAGCAAAGTGATCTTGAGATAAAACCGACATGCGTTTGCCTTTTTCTAAACTTACATGCCCAGATGTTGGGTCAATATCGCCTGCTATTATTTTTAAAAAAGTTGATTTTCCTGAGCCATTTGCACCTATTATTCCGTAGCAATTACCTTGTGTAAAAGAAGTATTTACTTCGTCAAATAAAATGCGTTTTCCGTATTGTACAGAAAGATTTGAAACTGATAACATTATTTTTTTCTTTTGTTGAAATTTTGGCAAAAGTAATGAAAATGGTGCACTAAACTAATTATTTTTATGTTACATAATTTAACAGCACGTTAACAATTAAAACGGGCTATAAGCTTAATTTTGTAGCTAGTCAAGTTTTTAAACGCTTGCTAAAAATATTTAATGACAAATTATTTAAAAATATTGTTTCTTGGCACCATTGTGGGTCTGATTTCTTTTGGATGTGATCATTCAAGGGCTGATGATACCCTCTCTTATTTTGGTGGTCAGATTGTAAATCCTAAATCTACAAAGGTCTATTTTTTAAAAAATGATAAATATTTAGATTCTTGCATCTTAAATAAGCACAATAACTTTTCATTCGAATTTAAAAACTTAGCCTCTGGTTTATATACCTTTAGCCATGGTAATGAATATCAATATGTCTTTTTTAAAAAAAGTGATAGTATAATTATTCGCTTAAATACGTGGGATTTTGACGAATCTCTTGTTTTTAGTGGCAAAGGTGCCGAACGTAATAATTTTTTAATTAATTTATTATTGACGAATGAAAAAGAAGAAATTTTATTCAATCCTTATTATAAACTTCAGTCTAAAGAATTTGAAGTCAAAATAGATTCTGTACTTCAATTAAAAACAACTTTGTTTAAACAATTTGAAACAAATACAAAAGAAACATCTGCCTATTTTAATAAATTAGTCAATGTTGCCATTAGCTACCCTCTTTACAGAAAAAAAGAAAATTATACGCATTATCACAAACGCCTATTAAAATCTGATAACTTTCCCGAAACCAATGCTTCTTTTTACGCTTATAGAAAGAATTTAAATTTAAACGATAGCAGTTTGGTGTATTTTTTCCCCTATAGAAATTATATCAATAGTTTTCTTCATCACAATGCCTACGAAAAAAAATACGCGAACCCTGAAACCAATATTGCTTTAAATATTATTGAAAATACAGTTGAAACTATTCACGAGAAAGAACTTAAAAATTTCTTTTTATATACAATTATTTCTGAAAGTTTTTTCAAGCACAATATCACCTATAATCTTTCTGATAATCAAAGACAACAAGCGCTCGATTTATTTTACAAAAACTGTACTGATGCAGAAATGCTTACCGAAGTAAAACAATTGGCCTTTGATTTTGGAAATATAAAAAAAGGGACAAAATTATTTGATTTTAATGTTATTAATACTGGTGGTGAAATTTTAGAATCCTCAACTATTTTAAATAATAAGAAAACCGTCTTGTATTTTTGGTCAAAAAAATTAATCAATGTCAACAACCTTTCAAGAAGGGTTTTGTATTTACATAGAAAATATCCTGGTTTAAATTTTGTGGGTATTAATATTGATGACTCAAAAGAGACCTGGTTAAAATCTGTCATTTTTAAAAATTCAACTTCAAAAAATCAGTTTCAACTAGCAGAGAAATGTGTGATGCGTAATTTTATTACAGCTAAGACACCCCGCATCATATTATTAAACAATAATTCTATTGTAAAAAATGGCTTTACTGTCTTTTGGGCAGAAGATTTTAACAAGCAATTAGAGGCATTACAAAAAAACTGATTTTAACCTCTTTAACAAAAAATTAAACCTACCTTTGCAACCTTTTAAAAAAGAGGTTAAATACATATTATATAATGACTACATTTTCTGATCTTGGCTTACAAGACGACGTATTAAAAGCACTAACAGACTTAGGCTTTACTACACCAACACCAATCCAATTAAAAGCAATTCCGCATTTATTATCTTCAAAACAAGATTTAAAAGCTTTTGCACAAACTGGTACTGGTAAAACAGCTGCATTTAGTTTGCCAATTATTAATCAAGTTGATATAAAACTGACAAAAACACAGGCCATAATTTTATCGCCTACAAGAGAATTAGCCATTCAGATTGCAAATAACATCAATGAATTTACAAAATACTTACCGAATTTAAAAACAGTTGCTGTTTATGGTGGGGCTAATATTGACCTTCAAGTTAGAGGTTTAAGAAAAGGTGCACAAATAGTTGTAGGAACGCCTGGGCGTACTGTAGATTTAATTAAAAGACGTGTATTAAATTTAGAAACCATTAAATGGGTTGTTTTAGATGAAGCCGATGAAATGCTAAACATGGGCTTTAAAGATGAATTAGACCGCATCTTAGAAGCAACACCATCCGATAAGCAAACCCTTTTATTTTCGGCTACTTTCCCTAAAGAAGTAGATGCCATTGCCAGAAATTACATGAATAATTCCTTCGAAATTTCGGCTGGCAATAAAAATATAAGTACCGTAAATGTAAAACATCATGCTTACATTGTAGAAGAAAAAAACAGATATTCTGCGCTTAAAAGGATAACGGATTTTAATCCAGATATTTATGGTATTGTTTTTTGCAGAACGCGCGAAGAAACTAAAACTGTAGCCGAAAAACTTATTGCTGATGGTTATAGTGCCGATGCTTTACATGGCGATTTATCGCAACAACAACGCGATATGGTGATGCAAAAATTTAGAACAAAGCATTTACAATTGCTTATCGCTACAGATGTTGCCGCTAGAGGTTTAGATGTTACTGATTTAACGCATGTAATTAACTATAAAATTCCAGATCAATACGAAGCTTATACACACAGAAGTGGACGTACAGGACGTGCCGGAAAAGAAGGTATTTCTATAGTTATAGTTAACGGTAGAGAACGCAGTAAATTAAAATCTATAGAGCGCTTAATTTCAAAAACTTTTGAAGTTAAGACAATACCTAGCAGTAAAGATATTTGTGGAAACCAATTAATTAATCTTATAAATAAGGTTAAAGATGTTGATGTTAACGAAAGTGAAATTGAATCTTTCTTACCTAATATTTACAGCGAATTAGAATATTTAAGTCGCGAGGAACTTATTAAACGTTTTGTTTCTGTAGAGTTTAACCGCTTTTTATCTTATTACGAAAATGCTAAAGATATTAATGGAGATGCAAGTAAATCTGTTAAGAGAAAAGACGATGATAGTTATTCTCGTTACTACATAAACATTGGCCAGTTAGACGATTTAAACCCTGGTTCACTTATTGGCATTATCAATAAAAATTTAAAACAAAGCAATTTTGGTATCGGACAAATTGAAATTTTAAAAAGTTTCTCTTTCTTTGAAATTGAAAAAAGTATTAGTGATTCTGATGTTGTTGAAGCTTTAAATAATAAAGATTTTAATAACAGAAAAATTAGCGTAGAGCTCACAACCAAACCAAAACAAAATTCTACCAGAGACAGAGGTGATAGACGCTCTAAATTTAAAGGTTCTAAACCCGATAAATCATCAGGTTTTAAACATGATCGATCTTCAGGGTTTAACAAACGAAAAAGTTCTTCTTCTAGAAGGTAATTACACTTTTAATAGTTTAGAAAAACTTTTTGTGCCTCATTATAAACAGCTTCAAACTTAGTCTGATTTATATTGGTAGCTATCTTTTGTTGGCCAAAATAATTTACCATTTGTTCGGTTGGCATATTGCCTGTAAGTTCATCTGTTGCCATAGGGCAACCACCAAAACCTAATAGCGCACCATCAAATCGGCGGCAGCCAGATGTGTAAGCCGCCTCAATTTTATCTTGCCATGTTGTTGGTGTGGTGTGCAAATGTGCCCCAAATTCAATTTTAGGATACAACGGAATTAAATTTTTAAAAAGATATGAAATAGTCTTAGCATCTGAAGTGCCTATAGTATCAGACAGAGATAATATTTTAACACCCATATTGGCGAGTTTATCTGTCCATTTAGCAACAATATCAACATTCCACGGATCACCATAAGGATTTCCAAATCCCATAGAAAGATACGCCACAACTTCTTTATTTGTTTTTGTTGCAATAGATAAGATGCTTTCCAAAATTTTCAAAGACTCAATTCTTGTTTTACTAGTATTCCGCATTTGAAAATTTTCTGAAATAGAAAAAGGATAGCCTAAAAAATCAATTTCATCAAAACAAGAAGCTTCTTGAGCCCCACGCACATTGGCCACAATGGCTAATAATTTACTTGAAGTTTTTGTTAAATCTAATTTAGATAGTACAGCCGCCGTATCTCGCATTTGCGGAATCGCTTTAGGCGATACAAAACTGCCAAAATCTATGGTATCAAAACCAATTTGTAAAAGCTTGTTAATATAGTTTGCCTTTACAGATGTATCTATAAAGGACTTTATGCCTTGCATGGCATCTCTAGGACATTCTATTAACTTAACGGATTTCATAAAAGCAGTTCAAATATACAAAGAACCACGTTCATATAAGGCAAAAAAAAAATCCTGCAAAAGCAGGATTTTTTTCTTTAACTAACAAATACTAACTTATTGAATCGGCATATTCTACCAAATCAACTATTTTATTTGAGTAACCACACTCATTGTCATACCATGACACAATTTTCATAAAATTACCTGTTAAAGCAATTCCTGCTTTAGCATCAAAAACCGATGTGCAAGTTTCGCCTACAAAATCTTGAGATACAACCATTTCATCGGTATAACCTAAAATTCCTTTCAATTCATTTTCTGAGGCTTCTTTCATCACTTTACAAACTTCATCGTAAGAAACACTTTTACTTAAATTAACTGTTAAATCAACAACAGAAACATCCATAGTTGGTATTCTAAAAGACATACCAGTAAGTTTTCCGTTTAAGGCTGGAATAATTTTCCCAACTGCTTTTGCAGCGCCTGTAGATGAAGGAATAATGTTATGAATTGCTGCACGACCGCCTCTCCAATCTTTTAAAGAAGGACTGTCAACTGTTTTTTGAGTTGCAGTAGCAGCATGGATAGTAGTCATTAAACCATCTACAATACCAAAATTATCGTTTAAAACTTTGGCTATAGGTGCCAAACAGTTTGTTGTACAAGAAGCATTAGAAAAAACGGTATCTGTGGCTTTTAATTCTTTATTATTTACACCCATAACAAACATTGGCGCATCTGCAGATGGTGCAGAAATAACAACTTTTTTAGCGCCACCTTTTATGTGTAAGGCTGCTTTGTCTTTATCTGTAAAGAAACCTGTAGATTCAATAACATAATCTGTATCTACTTCGTCCCATTTTAAGTTTTCTGGATTGCGTTCTGCAGTAATTCTAATTTCATTTCCGTTTACAACAAGTTTTCCATCTTTTACAGAAACCTCACCATCAAATTTACCATGAACTGAATCGAATTTTAGCATATAAGCTAAATAATCAACATCTAATAAATCGTTAATAGCAACTATGCGTACATTAGGTCTGTTCACAGCCGCTCTAAATGCCAATCTGCCTATTCTTCCAAATCCGTTAATTCCAATTTTAATCATATTCTTTATTTAAATTTTAAACAGACATGATGTCTGACACTCTTATTAATTCTTTATTTATTTCATGATGTCCTTTTAAAGCTTCTTCAATAGGACAACTTTCTATTTTTGTATTTACAATACCTACCATTAGATTTGAATGGCCATCTAATAATAATTCTACAGCTTTCACACCCAATCTGCTTGCTAAAACGCGGTCAAAACAAGAAGGCGCACCACCGCGTTGCATATGTCCTAAAACAGAAACACGCACATCGTATTCTGGTAAATGCTCTTCTACATAATCACGTAATTCGAAAACATTTTTCCCCAGTTTATCGCCTTCGGCAATAACAACTATACTCGAAGATTTACCAGCACGTTTACTTCTTTTTAACGAATCTAATAATCGTTCTAAACCTAAATTTTCTTCGGGTATTAAAATTTCTTCAGCTCCAGCGCCAATACCTGCATTTAGAGCAATAAATCCAGCATCTCTGCCCATTACTTCTACAAAAAACAAACGGTTATGCGAACTGGCTGTATCTCTAATTTTATCTATAACTTCTACAACGGTATTTAATGCTGTATCGTAACCAATGGTATAATCTGTGCCAAAAATATCGTTATCGATAGTGCCTGGAATACCAATTAAAGGGAAATTATATTCTTTGTTAAAAATAAGCCCTCCTGTAAAAGAACCATCTCCACCAATAAGGATAAGACCATCTATTTCTGCTGCAATAAGGTTATCATAGGCCTTTTTTCTACCAGCCTCTGTTCTAAACTCATTAGAACGTGCCGATTTAAGCATGGTGCCGCCTTTGTTAATAATACTGCTCACACTTCTGGCACTCATAGGTACAAAATCGCCTTCAATAAGACCTTGGTAACCTCTAAAAACGCCAATACAGTCTATTCTGTAATACGCACAAGTTCTAACAACTGAGCGAATGGCAGCATTCATACCGGGGGCATCGCCTCCAGATGTTAAAACAGCTATTTTTTTAATTTTTTTCATTTTAAATTGAGTTTTCAAATTTACAAATAAACTTCATCTATACTACGTGATGTAAACGATTTATACGAAATCGTTTTCGCATACATTACAACTTCTAACAACTTGATTTTATTTTTATTACAGTCGTAAAATCAAAAGTTACTTTACTTGACAAATCAAGATAAATCTGAAGTGAATTTTTTAAAGGCTCATTTTTTTGGGAATTGAGTCTTTTTGTTTGGTGTTAAAATTTAAGAGCTTATTTTTTAGCTTAAGACTGTCTTTTTTAATTTGTTTTTCCTTCTTTTTTAATTTTTTAAATAAATCTTTCGCATTGTTAAATTCTATTTTATAAGACAAGCCTAAGCCTTGTGTGTATCCCTCTTCATCGGCAACAGCAAACTGAATTTCGTTTTGACGATTAAAAATACGGCCTTGCAGACTTTCTGATTTATTTAAAGGCATGGCAATTTCTACTTCGCCAACCACGTTTGATTGTGTTTTTGAACCAACAGGTACACCTACTTTTCCGTTAATTGTGAATTTTTTACTGATTTTTAAAGAGCCTGAAACCTCAAGCTGATCATCAGTTTTTAAATTGTTTAATTTATTGCCAACATCGTAATTTACGCCTATCTGAAATCTGTTGCCTTCTTTATTTAAAATATCAGATAAAATACTAGAAATACGCTCAGAGAGTGTACCAGTTAAAGCTGCGTTACTGTCGAAATTATAATTGTCTTGATTAAAAAACATCCCTGTAGCTAACAACGAGAAAAACTGTGTCATTTTTTTATCATTATCACTCAATTTAAACTGTAATTCTCCATTAACTGTAGAACTTGCATTTGGTATTTTAACGTCAAAATCTATATTAGATTCATACAATTTTCCTTTTATTTTGGTAATTAAGTCAACATCTACATTACGTGTGCCTCTAACATTTTCAAGAAGAACCGAAGGGTTGGCTTTGGTGTGATAAATGGCCTCTATATCTAGATCGGCGTTATAAGGATTCCCTGTCCAATTTATAGTTCCTCCTTTGTTTACATCAAACGATTTATTGATAACATTTTTGAATTGATAAATGCCATTATCTACTATAAAATTACCAAACATGGTAAAATTACCGTTGGTATTTATATTGATTTGTAAGTTTCCGTCGCCACTACCTTTTAAAATACTGCCTGTCTTTTTATCAATAACAATTTGGGCTACAGCATCTTTGGTAACATCTAAATTAAATTTTATATTTAAACCCTGTAATTCGCCTAAAATAACGTCTTCTAAAGCACGGTTTTTATTTGGATTTGTCTCTTTATTTACAAAATGAATAAGGCTTGAATTGTCTATAGATCTTACATCGCTTAGCGGAATAATAAATTTTGTACCAGCATTAGTTTTGCCATTAACATCAATTAATAAATTGTCTGTAATACCCGTAATTGTAGCGACTCCATTTATAAAACCAGTGCCATAATACAAGGTCTCATCATCTTCTAAAGTATTTAACACCAGTAAATTATCGGTTGTTAATTTTAAATCTAAAAACCATTTCTTAAAATACTCATGAGATATGGTTCCTGTTAAATTAGCTTCGGTGTTATATGTTTCATCAACTAAAGTTGTTGGTAAAAACTCAAAAGTGTGTTTGTATAACTTCACTTTTGGTTCTCCCTTGAAATGATAATCTACATTAATATAAGGGAATTTTAATCCTGCTTTTTGCAATACCAAATCACCATCAATATACGGATTTTCAAGATTGCCTGTAACTTTGGCTTGACCAGTTGCAAAACCACGAATATTTGATAAAACATTTTCGCCTAACGGACTAAAAGCATTTAATTTAAATTTATTTAAAATGATGTCCATATCTAATGTTGGTTTATCTAGTGATAAATCAACTTGACCTTTTGCGTATAAACTTCGCACATCATTCCGATTTATAAGAAGATTTAGCTCATATTTTTTAAAGGTATTAAAACCTTGAGCGTTAAAAATAACATTGCCTTGATAAGAATTATTTACCACAAAATCGTCTATAGTAACATCGGTAATTGGCATCAATAGTCCTTTTATCTGCTTATAATTTAGGTTTCCGTTTATAACCCCTTTTAAAGACAAACTATCAATTTTTGGGGTAATATTTTCTAAAGCTACATTCTTTAAATTGAGCTGAATGTCTTTTGTGTCTTTTCCAGAAATAAAACCAGCAACATCTGCTTTTTGAATGCCAGACTGTAAATCTATTTTCACAATTTCGAAAGCTTTAAAATCATCATCAAAGATTATTTTATTGGCTTTATTATTTGTTGGGTTTAATTGCCAATTAATATTCTTAATATTTACCGAAGATTTTTTAACACCAAAAACAGATTTGCCATTTGCCATTTTAGTATTATACATACTCAAACTGTATTTTTCTGACAAAGAATCGCCTCCATAAAAATCGGTTCTTAAAAACAATGTGTCTTTTAACTTTACATTTACCAAGTTTATTTTAGACACATTATAATAAGTCGAATTTATTTTAGAAACTGTAAGTAATGTGTTGAATAAAGGGTTTTTATTATCTACTTGCAGATTAATATCTTCTATTGTGTTTTTAAATAAATCTAATTGTGGTGATTTAAAATTGAGCGAAAAACTGTTATTACTTGTGGCTAAACTTCCTTTTAAAAATGTATTTGGTGCTACTTTTATCTCAGGATAAAAAACCTCAATAATTTTATTATAAATTTTAAAATTATAGCTCAAATCCTGATTAGGTGTCACTGCTTTAAAATTGTATTTTGACAATAAGCTCCCCAATCCGTTCTTAACCAAATCTGGCAGTTCTCTAAGTTTAAAATCGCCCTTGAGTTTGCCACTAATAATATCGGTAGAATTGATATCAATTGTTCTAATTTTATCTTCAAAATTTGATCCTATAACAAAATCTTTGAAAAAATAAATGTTCTCTAAATTTGTATAAGATGCATCATTAAATTTAATCTGTCCTTCTAATTCATCAAGTGTATTGCCTTTAAAATCAAAAGAAATACCGCCTTTTAAAATAGAAACAGCATCCTTTTTAAATAAGTTGAGCTCGTTAAAATTGGCATAATTAACATCCGTTTTAAAATTATATACATTTTGTTTTTTAGAAAAATCGGCTATGCCATTTAAAGTTAGCTTTAAATTAGGGTCGGCAGCAATAAGATTCCCTTGAAATTTATTGTATTTATAAACGCCATCAACCGAAATGTCTTTATAAGTATAAGCTTTATATTGATGTTTAGAAATTTTAGCCTTAAAAGCTGTGTTTAATTTATCTCTTGTAAAACCCTGCCCATTTATATAAGACTGCATGCTAAAATCACCCACCAAAGAATCTTTAACTATTTTACCTAAGTTAAAATTTTTAAGTCCAAGTGTGCCTTTATATTTTATAAAATCAACATTTTCAATATCATCAAAATCCATATTAAGATTTATAAAACCAATATCTGAACTAATTTGACTTTGGGTTTTAATACTTGTTCTGGTAATATCTGTTTTACCTTTTACAGAAAAATTACCCAGCTCCTCTGAAGCATCAGGTAAATTTGATCCTAACAAACCCGGTAGTAATTTTTTTAGCTGATTGGCATTGGCAGACAACTTCTTAATATCGGTTTCTAATTTAAAAGGCGCAACATCCTTAAAAGAATTTATAAGATGCATATGCCCTTCTATCTCAACATCTGTACTTGTAGAAGCTTGTAAATTATTTAATTTAAAATCGTTTAAAGTGCCTTGCATATCCGAGGTCAAAATAATATGTTCTTTGCCATCTAAACCATCGTAAAAATGTTTTAAATCTTGAACTGATAATGATGATTTTCTAAAAACTGCTTTAATCTGAACACTGTCATAAAAATATTTTAAATTTTCTCGCTTGTAAGAAAAATCCATATCCATTGACACTGTAGAAGTTTTTGTTTTAATCTTTGAATTATGGAATTGCATACCGTTTAAGGCATAATCAAAGTCAGTGTCAAACTGAATAACATTTAATCCATGGTCTTCTAAAAATTGTAAATGGCGGATTTTAGCAGAGACATTCGGCCCTTGAATTTTAAAAGCATTTAAATCGCCTTTTAAATCTTTGTAAAATGCCAATGGTTTTTCACTAAAATTAAAATCGTATAAATAAAAATTACCACTAGTTAAATTGATTTTATTAGCTATCAATAAAAACTCCGAGGGCTTTCCTGTAGGTACTTCATCATCAAACTTTTCTACAAAAATGCTGATATTATCATTGGTTTCTCCTTTATACGTCACCATTTTAGAGTTGACGCCGCTCATCTTTACATCATCAAAAAGAATCTTATTATTATAAGCTTTTTTATAACTAAAAATAGATGTGCTAAAATTCTCAACATCAATCATTGGTTCTTGATGGTGGTCTTTTATATGAATTCCTTTTAACTGAATTTTACCCAAATAAGATAAATCTACTTTATCAATTAAAATATTGGTTTTGTAAGATGTGTTTAAATCCTTTGTTACAATTAAGGCCAAATAGGTTTGTACAGCTGAAATTGAAAATAATATAACAGCTAAGACAAAACTAATCATAAGTCCTAACAACAACCTAAACCCTATTTTTTTTATACGTTTAATACGCTTAAATATTTTACATTTGTAAGCGTAAAAGTACATTTTTCGTGCCACATTCTCAAAAAAGAAATTGGCCTTTCAAAATGCCTTTAACCAACTATAAAATGCAAGAAAAACCTGTTTACATATTGGCTATAGAATCTTCTTGCGATGATACTGGTGCTGCTGTTTTATGCAATAACAAGGTATTATCTAATGTTATAGCTGGTCAAGAAATTCACGCAAAATATGGTGGTGTTGTTCCAGAACTGGCCTCAAGAGCGCACCAACAAAACATCGTTCCAGTAGTTGCCCAAGCTATAAAAGAATCGGGTATTTCTAAAAATCAGCTTGACGCGATAGCTTTTACCCAAGGTCCAGGTTTAATGGGCTCTCTTTTGGTAGGCGTTTCATTTGCAAAAAGTTTGGCTATGGCATTAAACATTCCGTTGCTTGCCATAAACCACATGCAAGCACATGTATTGGCACATTTTATTGAATATGAAAATTCTAAAATTCCCACTTTCTCTTTTTTATGTTTAACCATCAGTGGTGGGCATACACAAATTGTTAAACTAACAGACTATTTTAGTTTTGAAATTTTAGGACAAACTATTGATGATGCCGTAGGTGAAGCCTTTGATAAATCGGCAAAAATTTTGGGTTTAGATTATCCTGGCGGCCCATTTGTAGATAAATACGCCCAATTTGGAAACCCATTATCTTTTAAATTCCCATATCCTAAAACTAAAAATCCTTTAGATTTTAGCTTTAGTGGATTAAAAACGGCTGTTTTATATTTTATTCAGAAAAAAGTAAAAGAAAACCCCGATTTTATCACACAAAATCGTGATGATATTTGTGCTTCAATTCAGCATACCATTATTAATATTTTAATGACAAAACTGGAATTGGCAGTAACACAAACAGGTATAAAGCAAGTAGCCATTGCAGGAGGTGTGTCGGCAAATTCGGGCATAAGAAAAGCTTTACAACAAGCCGAAACTGATTTAGGCTGGCAGTGTTTTGTGCCAAAATTTGAATATACCACAGACAATGCAGCTATGATTGGTATTGCTGGTTATTATGCGTATTTACAAAATAATTTTGCCGCGAATGACAGTGTTGCAAAAGCACGCATGACATTATAATTAACACTTAACTTTCTTACAACATGAAACTTATAAAGTCATTAATCATAATTTTAATAATTTCTTTTGGATATATAAACACCTATTCTCAAGAAATAATTGCGCCTTTAACAAATATTGATGTGCAACATTATCACTTTTATATTGCTGTTAACGACAGCACAAATGCAATTGAAGCCACAGCTAAAATTGAGATTAAATTTTTAAAAGAAACACCCAATATTTCATTGAATCTTATCAAAAAAAGTGAAGATAACAAAGGAATGCTTGTTTCTAAAGTTTTACAAAATGACAAACCAGTTATATTTGAACAAACCGAAGAGCTCTTAAATATAACTGTAGAAAAATCAAAACAAAATAAAAATGCCACTTTTACAATCAGCTATTCTGGCATACCAAAAGACGGTTTAATAATTTCGAAAAACATGTTTGGCGACAGAACTTTCTTTGGCGATAATTGGCCAAACAGGGCTCAAAATTGGCTGCCTTGTATAGATTATTTATCCGATAAGGCTTTTGTCGATTTTTATATTACCGCCCCCGTACATTATCAAGTAATAGCAAATGGATCTTTGAAAGAGCAAAGCAATCTCAATCAGAATTATACCTATCATCATTGGCAATCTAGTGTCCCTTTACCCACCGATGTAATGGTTATTGGTATTGCAAAATTTGCCGTTCAACATCTTGGCAAAGTCAACAATATTCCTATTTCAAGTTGGGTTTATCCACAAAATAAAGAGGATGGATTTTACGATTACGCTGTCGCGGATAAAATCTTGACTTATTTTATCAAAACCATAGGCAATTATCCTTATAAAAAATTGGCAAATGTGCAATCTAAAACACGTTTTGGTGGGATGGAAAATGCCAGTAACATTTTTTATTATGAAAAGTCGGTTACGGGCAAACAAGATCACGAAGATTTATTGGCGCACGAAATTGCCCACCAATGGTTTGGCGATTCGGCCACAGAATCAGATTGGCCCCATCTGTGGTTAAGCGAAGGTTTTGCAACCTACCTTACCAATTTATACCTAGAAAATAACTCCAATAAAGAAACTTTAGACACGCGCTTAAAAAAGCAACGTCAAAAAATTATTGCCTTTTCTAAAAAATGGCAAAAGCCTGTAGTAGATTTTAATACCACAAACTTAATGCGCCTTTTAAATGCCAATTCTTACGAAAAAGGCGGCTGGTTTTTACACATGCTTCGCCGTAAATTAGGTGATAACTTATTTAACAAAGCGCTCAGAACTTACTACGATACCTACAAACTTAAAAATGCCGATACTGAAGATTTTCAGAAAATTGTGCAGCAAGTTTCGGAAAAAGATTTGGAAGTTTTTTTCAATCAGTGGCTGTATAAAGTTGGGCAACCAAAGCTAGATGTGCAGTGGTCTTTCAATCATAAAAAAATAAAAATTACCATCGCTCAAGTTCAAGGTTTTGACACTGTTTTTAATTTTCCGCTAAGCATAAAATTCATTTTTAAAGACAACTCGAGTATTATAAAAACCTTTAACATCAGTCAAAAAACAGAAGCATTTAAATTTCAATCCGATAAGGAAATTATCAAAATTGAATTAGATCCCAATACCGATTTACTTTTTGAAGAAGGTATTGTTAAATAAAGACTTTATAGCCATAACTTTGGTTATCTTTGCAAACTGAAAAAAATATTATGCGCTTACATAGAAATTTGGTTTTAGCTGTTTTAGAAGCTTTAAATTACATATTTAACGATGGTTTAATGGCCAGTAAAGTCGTTGAAAAAACCTTAAAAAAAGACAAACGTTGGGGTTCTAACGACCGTAAATTTATAGCCGAGACTATTTACGAAATTGTTAGATGGCGCCGTTTATACAACGAAATTGCTGGTACAAAAGAGCACTATACCAAAGATAATTTGTGGAAAATATTTGCCGTTTGGGCCATACTAAAAGGCATCAAATTACCAGAATGGGGACATTTTATTGGTACGCCAGAGCGTCGTATAAAAGGAAAATTTGATGAAATTCAGAGTGTTAGAAAAATAAGAGAATCTATTCCAGATTGGTTAGACGCATTAGGCGAAAAAGAATTGGGCAAATTGTGGGACAAAGAACTCCACGCTTTAAACCAACCTGCCGAAGTTATTTTAAGAGTAAACACGCTTAGAACCACAAAAATTGCACTTAAAAAGAAATTAGAATCAGAAGGTGTGGCTGTAAAAATTCACGCCAAATATCCAGATGCTTTAATATTAGTAGAACGCAAAAATGTATTTATTACCGAAGCTTTTAAAAATGGTTTTTTTGAAGTGCAAGACGCCTCATCGCAATTGGTTTCTGCCTTTTTAGATGTACAACCTGGCTTTAGAGTTATTGACGCCTGTGCGGGTGCAGGTGGAAAAACCCTTCATTTAGCGAGTTTAATGCAAAATAAAGGTCAGATTATTGCTTTAGATATTTATAAAAACAAACTAAACGAATTAAAGCGTCGTGCCAAACGCAATGGTGCACATAATATTGAACAACGACATATTGAATCTAGTAAAACTATTAAAAAACTGCACAATTCGGCAGACCGTCTTTTAATAGATGCGCCTTGTAGCGGTTTGGGTGTTTTAAAACGCAATCCAGATGCCAAGTGGAAATTAAAACCCGAGTTTATTGATCAAATTAAAGTTACCCAACAAGAAATTCTTAATAATTACTGTAAAATGCTTAAGGTGAAAGGTCAAATGGTTTATGCCACATGTTCTATATTGCCTTCGGAAAATAAAGCTCAGATAACTGAATTTTTAAAAAATAATGCTAATTTTAAACTCTTAAAAGAACAAAAAGTAAGTCCGGTACAATCTGGTTTCGACGGATTTTACATGGCATTACTAGAAAGAACCGCATAAGGCTTATGAAAAAAACACTACTCCTATTATTACTTGTTACAAGTCAGTTTATAATTGCTCAAATGCCAGCATATTATAACGATGTTACTATCAACTTAACTGGGATGGATCTTTTCTCTGAACTCAATCAAAAAGTAACTATAACTCATACCACACTAATACCTTATGGATGGACTGCGCAGCAACAAGCTGATGTAAACCCACAAAATAATACCAAAGTTTTATTAATATATGGATGGGAAAACGGTACCGATGGAAATGTGCAAAATGATCGCGAACGTGGTATAAACAGCAATAGTGGTGATAATGGCGATTGGAACCGCGAACATGTTTTTGCAAAAGCACTGGCCAATCCTAAATTAGAAACATCTCCTGCTGGCCCTGGAACCGATTTACACAATTTACGCCCATCGGATGTGCAATGGAATGCCGCACGAGGCAGTTTAAAATTTGCTGCCGGAAGTGGTAATTCAGGCACCAGCAATGGTGGTTGGTATCCGGGAGACGAGTGGAAAGGAGATGTGGCACGTATTATAATGTATATGTATATCCGCTACGACGGTAATGGCAGTTCTCTTACAGAAACACAATGTTATCCTATAAATGTGGGTATTGGAACTGTTAAAAGTATCGATAACAAAATGGTAGATTTATTTTTACAATGGAATGCAGAAGACCCAGTATCTGATGTTGAATTACAACGCAATCCTGTTAGTGTTACAATGCAAGGTAATCGCAATCCGTTTATAGATAATCCTGCTTTTGCAACCCGTATTTGGGGCGGTACACAAGCCGAAGATACTTGGGGTACTTTGGCTGTATCCGATTTTACATTTACCGATTTTAAAGTGTATCCAAATCCATCAAATACACATAGCATTAACATAAGTTTGCCCAATCAGCAAGAAGCTACAATAAGTTTGTACAACATTAGTGGCCAATTGATACGCCAACAAAAAATGACGGCAACCTCAACAGAATTAACAAACCTACCTACTGGTTTTTACATGTTAAAAATGACCTCTAATACCCAAACAATTGTTAAAAAAGTGATTGTTAATTAGGTCTTTTATCTATTGCTTTTTTCTTATTTTTTTTAATCTGATAAATGTTATATTTGTTGGGCTATAACAAATTGCCACCAAAGAACTAAGTAAGAAAATTCCCCTATGAACCGACTTATAAAAATAGATAAAACTTCAGATATTTTACCAGCATACAGACAGACACCTATCGCACTTTTGTTGGAATATCACAATCTTAACAAGCCTTTTGATGATTATAATGATGCCCAACTTTTAGTAGGCATGTGTATGGATAACAGAAACCATCTTAACATTCCCGACAATTTTTCATTTATAATTCGTTCTGGCGGCGCCAATTTAAAATACAGCGAGTTTAAAGTGTCGTATGCCATTTCTATTGGCGGCATAAAACATATTGCTTTAATAGGTCACAATAATTGTGGCATGAGCAATCTTAAAGCACGTAAAGATGAATTTATAAAAGGTATGATAAATAATGCTGGTTGGTCAAAACAAAAAGCGACATCTCATTTTGTGAAATATGAAGTGAAATTCGAAATAGGAAATGAAATAGATTTTATTTTGAGTGAGACAAAAAGACTTCGCTTAAAATATCCAAAAATTTGCATTGCACCAATGCTCTATAAAGTAGAAGATAGGCGTTTGTATTTAATAAATGAAAACTAACATAAATACCACTTTAAAAAGAAGCCTTGTCTTATTAATAATTGTTCTTTTACATGTTAGTTTAGCAAAGGCGCAGAGTTTTACTGTTATGTCCTACAACATTCGTTACGACAATGATTGGGATACAAAAAATGCATGGAACGACAGAAAAGATAATATTGTAAAACTGCTAACGGCCCAAAATCCAGATATTTTTGGCATACAAGAAGGCTTGGTAAATCAGGTAAAATTTATAGCCTATGCGCTTAAAAATCATAAATATATAGGCGTTGGTAGGGATGGTGGGAATAGTGGTGAGTTCTCTGCCATTTTTTATGACACCTCAAAATTTAAAGTTTTAAAAAGTGGCACCTTTTGGTTGTCAGAAACGCCAGATAAAATCTCTAAAGGTTGGGATGCAGTTTTAAACAGAATCTGTACTTATGGCCTTTTTAAAAACTTAAAAACCCATAAAAAAGTGTGGGTTTTTAACACGCATTTTGATCATAAAGGATCTTTATCTAGAGAAAAATCGGCTGCATTAATCTTAAATAAAATACGTCAGATAAATACAAAAAAATATCCTGTTGTACTTACCGGCGATTTAAATACAAACCCTTCAGAAAAACCTGTCACACTTCTAAAAACTGAACTTGAAGACGCTTTAGATAAATCTGACAAACCTTTTATCGGGCAAACCGGTACCTTTAACGGCTTTAATAATGAAGCGCCTGTGCTTATAAAAATTGATTATATTTTTATTAAAAACTTAAACGTAAGCAACTATATACATATAGATGATAGGGTAAATAAAAAACATATCTCAGATCATTTACCCATTATGGCTATTTTAAACTTTAAAGAAGTGTCAAAAAACTGAAGCAAATCAGTTTATTAAACACTTTAATTGTAATATGTTAAATAATTTTATAAAAATTACCCTTTGTGTTTTATAAATATTATCTTTGTTACTTTAACAACTTATTTATAATCACATAATGAAAAAAGGTACAGTAAAATTCTTTAATGAATCTAAAGGTTTTGGATTTATTACAGATGACGAAACAAACAAAGAATACTTTGTACACGTTTCTGGATTAATTGATTCAGTTAATGAAGGTGATACAGTAGAATTCGAATTGGCAGAAGGTAGAAAAGGTTTAAACGCTGTAAATGTTAAAGCAATTTAATATTTAATTTTTAACTTTTTAAAATCTAAAAGTCCACACAATGTGTGGACTTTTTTTATGCTCTTTTTTAACTCTTCTCTTTAAGCATAGGCACAAATTTAAAATCGCCAAAAACGTGCTTTTCAAAATCCTTTTCACCTTTTCTAATAACCAATGTCATAATTTGTACATCTTTACCAACAGGAATAACCAAACGTCCACCTATTTTAAGCTGACTTAACAAAGCTTTCGGAATTACAGGTGCGCCTGCCGTTACAATAATACCATCAAAAGGGGCGAAATCTGGCAAACCTAAATAGCCGTCACCAAAACGCATTGCCTTAGGTCTGAATCCTAATTTGGGTAAAAATAGAGATGTTTTTTTATACAACTCTTGTTGGCGTTCTATGGTATATACTTTCGCTTTTAAAGAAATTAAAACAGCCGTTTGAAAGCCCGATCCTGTTCCTATTTCTAAAATACTTTGATTGGGTTTTACTTCTAATTTTTGTGTCTGAAAAGCAACTGTATAAGGTTGTGAAATGGTCTGATTGGCAGCTATAGGAAAAGCTTTGTCTTGATAAGCAAAGTTTTCGAAACTAGAATCCATAAATAAATGCCGTGGAATTTTCGCAATAGCCTTTAATACATTTGTATCGACTATTCCCTTATCCGATAAGGTTTTTACCAACTGATTTCTAAGCCCTTGATGTTTGAGTGTGTCTTTTAGCAATCTCTTAAATTTGAGGACTTAAAAGTAGCGTTTTCTCCCTAAAGATTATTATTTTTGTTCAAAACAAAATTTATGCTAAAAGTAGGTGTACTTGGCGCTGGCCATCTCGGTAAAATTCATTTAAAGTTACTACAACAATCTTCTAAATACCAATTAATTGGATTCTACGATCCAAATAAAAAAAATGCAGCTCTGGTTGCAAAAGAGTTTGGTTATACAAAGTTTGACAACATTTTAGAACTTATAAAAGCCGTAGATGTTATTGATATTGTAACGCCTACCCTATCTCATTACGATTGCGCCGTAGAAGCTATTAAAAATGGGAAACATATTTTTGTTGAAAAACCTATTACTACTACTGTTGCAGAAGCACATTCTTTACAAAACTTACTTAAAGAGAAAAACATAAAAGGACAAGTGGGTCATGTAGAACGTTTTAATCCCGCTTTTTTAGCAGCCAAAGAAGCCATCAATAATCCTATGTTTATAGAATCGCACCGGTTGGCAGAATTTAACCCACGTGGTACAGATGTGCCTGTGGTTTTAGATTTAATGATTCACGATATCGACATTATTTTAAGTGTGGTTCACAGCCCTATTAAACACATCAGCGCAAGCGGTGTATCAGTTATTAGCGATACGCCAGATATTGCCAATGCACGTATTGAATTCGAAAATGGCTGTGTGGCCAATCTTACGGCCAGTCGTATTTCTTTAAAAAATATGCGTAAAACGCGATTTTTTCAAAAAGACGCCTACATTTCAGTTGATTTTTTTGAAAAGAAAAGCGAAGTAGTACGCATGAAAGATGTGCCAGAAAATCCAGATGAATTTGCCATGATTTTACAAAATGCCGAAGGCGTTAAAAAGCAAATCTATTTTGAGAATCCAAATGTGACAGAAAACAATGCCATTCTTGAAGAATTAGAAACTTTTGCCGATGCCATAAATAACAATACAACGCCAATTGTACCTTTTAAAGATGGTGCAAAAGCCTTAGAAGTAGCACAACAAATAATAGATAATTATTAAAATATTTACAATGAAAAATGTAGCAGTTATTGGTGCAGGTACTATGGGAAATGGTATTGCACACACATTTGCACAATTTGGATATAATGTTCACTTAATTGATATCAGCCAAGAAGCTCTAGATAAAGGCATGGCTGCTATTGTCAAAAATTTGGACAGAATGCTTGCTAAAGATAAAATTACCGAAGCCGAAAAAAAAGCAACTATAGCTAATATTACAAGCTTTACGGATATTAAAACAGGGGTTCAAAAAACAGATTTGGTTGTAGAAGCAGCTACAGAAAATAGCGATTTAAAATTGCGCATTTTTAAAGAATTAGATGCCGTTTGCCCAAAGGATACCATTTTGGCAAGCAATACTTCATCAATTTCTATTACCAAAATTGCATCGGTAACAAACAGACCAGATAAAGTTATTGGCATGCACTTTATGAATCCGGTACCAGTAATGAAATTGGTAGAAATAATTCGTGGTTATTCTACTTCTAATGCCGTTACCGAATTAATAATGGACATCTCAAAAAAGTTGAATAAAGTTCCTGTAGAAGTCAATGATTACCCTGGCTTTATCGCCAACCGAATTTTGATGCCAATGCTAAACGAAGCTATTTACGCACTTTACGAAGGTGTGGCAGGTGTTTACGAAATTGATACTGTTATGAAACTAGGTATGGCGCATCCGATGGGTCCTTTACAACTAGCTGATTTTATTGGTTTAGATGTGTGTCTGTCAATTTTAAATGTGCTTTACGATGGTTTTGGAAATCCAAAATACGCACCGTGTCCGCTATTGGTAAATATGGTTACCGCAGGTAAAACTGGCGTAAAATCTGGTGAAGGTTTTTATGATTATACTGCGTCTAGAAAAGCTGAAAAAATTGCAAAACAATTTGTTTAGACTTGTACTTCTCTGTTCAGTACTCTACTTGTGCTCTTTAACTTTGAGTGCACAAAATAGAGTGTGGTACGCTCCTACCAAAATCGGTTTTATGTATGGATATGGCGACCAGAGAGGCCCCTTTTTAAAGGATAAAGATTATAGTTATAGCTCTAATACTATTAGAGCCCAGTTATACTATCCGATAAGGAAAGGTAAATTGAGTTTAGACTTAGTTGTAGAACCAACCATTGGTTTTGCCAAACATCAGCTTTTAAATTTCTACTTTATAGAACCAGATCAACCCGACTATTTGGCTAAACGAGAAGAATTTACGCAAAGTAAATTATTGACAGAATATATTTTAACTGCCAGTTTGATTTTACGCCATAAAATATACAAATCAAATAGTTTTTATATAATTGTAGGTTTTGGCCCCATGATAATTAGCAAACGTACAGAACGTTTGGCTAAAGGTTTTGCTTTTTCTGACACTATAGGTCTGGGTATTACTACCAAGATTGCAAAAAAAACTTATTTTGATATAAGAGCACGTCTAAGACATTTATCTAATGCCGAATTACAACACCCAAATAGTGGTATTAATATAGCTACTCTAGAAGCTGGTTTTAGTTTTGATTTATAACCAGCGTAAAAAATAATTCATCATTTTTGCTTTAAGCTCTACATTTAATTTATTAAATGTGGCCATTTCTTCGCTTAACAATACCTGATTTGAACGATGTGAATTATCTACTTTATCTAAATCGGTTAATTTATCAAGTAAATTCATTTTAAACTTAATACGGTGCTTTAACTTATTTAAAGCATCTTTTTCATTTGCTATTTTGTTTTGAAACTTTTCTAAAGGCACCATGGCCTCTTGACCTAAGTTTCTGATAGACAATTCTCCTAATTTTTTTTCAAAAAAACCTAACTCTTCTTTATGAAATTTAAGTTCTCTTAACCACACATCTAAATTAAATTTTAAATCACCCAAATGTAGCAATTGTGTCTCCATAGTTCTTAAGTTTTAAATTAACCCCATAAAGTTAAATAAAAAACAGAAACTAAACTCTGATTTATGTCATAATTTTAACAGTAAAATTTAGCCTTAATCCCTTATAAAAAAAGCACTAAAAAAGACGCTTAAAAATAAGCGCCTTTTTTATCAATTATATTTGTTATCTATTTAATTATTATTATCCTTTTTCTCATCATCTTTCTTGGCTTTATTCCATACTTTAATTTCATCTTCTGGACCTACTCCTTTTAAAACTTCAACGTTTATACCATCAGATAAGCCTAATTCAACATCACGCTTTTCAAACTCTTGGTCTCCCTTTTTAATTTCAACATAAGGTTTTTCCGTTTTTTTATCAAACTTTAAAAGCGATTCTTTAATTGACAACACACTATCTCTTCTGTCTAAAATTATTGAAGCATTGGCACTATAACCAGCTCTTATAAAATAATCTTTATCTAATTTAACATCGGCTTTAATTTTAAATTGAACAGCGCCATTTTCTTCAGTTCCTTTTGGGGCAATAAAATTTAATTTTGCTTTAAATTCTTTTTTACCAATAGCGCCAAGTGTTACATTTAAGATTGTTCCTTTTTTAAGTTTTCCAACTTCGGCTTCGTCTACCCTACCTTCAAAAATCATTTTACTTAAATCGGCTATAGAAGCAATTGTAGTTCCTGCATTAAAACTGTTACTTTGTATCACTTGATCGCCTTCCTTTACAGGGATTTCTAATATAATACCAGTCATAGTGGCTCTAATATTGGTATTAGCCACGCCGCCAAGACCAGAAGTTGATCCTTTTTTGATGATATCATAATCGCCAAGAGCATTTTTTAAATCTTGCTGTGACTGAAAATAAGGAAGTTCAACTTTTTCAAAATCAGATTTAGAAATAACACCTTTATCAAATAAGGCTTTGTTACGTAAGTAGTTAATTTCGGCGTTTTTAAGCTGAATTTTCACAGTTTCAACACGACCTTTAGCACTATTTAATGATTGCACATTTGGCACAACTCTAACGGTAGCAATTAAATCGCCTTTATTAACTTTAGCACCTTCTTCTAAGAAAATAGTTTCAATAATACCTGCAATTTGAGGTTTCACTAGAATTTCTTCTAAAGGAACTACTTTTCCTGTGGCTACGGCTTTATTAATAATAGTTGCTTTAAAAGCCTTTTCTGTAGTATATTCTATGGGTGATTTTGCGTTTTTCTTAGCAAACCATATCATGATGGCTAAAAATAATATACCGAATACGCTAAATAAAATAATTTTTACTGTTTTGTTCATGATTTTAAATTTTTATTCTTCTCTTAATGCTTCTATTGGTTTTATGCTTACAGCGCGTTGCGCTGGTATTAATCCTATTAAAGTTCCTAAAATGACCAGAGTTCCAAAGGCTATTAAAATGACTGGAATATCTACTGTAGGGTTTGTTAATGCGGCATCTGGACCTTTACCCATTGTGGCATCAATGAGCATCAAAACTAATCCGCCTGCAATGATTCCTAAAGCACCTGCAATACTAGTTAAAAATACAGATTCTAGTATTATTTGCCTTTTAATTTCCCAAGGTGTAGCGCCTAATGCACGCCTAACGCCAATTTCTTTGGTGCGTTCTTTAACTGTTATTAACAATATATTTCCGATGGCAAATACACCAGCAATTAAAGTTGCAATACCTACAAACCAAGTTAAAAATTGCATACCTGTTAAAAATCCTGTTACTTTAGCTATTTCTTTTCCTAAATTAAAGCTTCCAAAAGCCCTGCTGTCTTCTGGATTTACTTTATGAAGATTTTTTAATAATAATTTTACATCAATTTCTATTTGCGAAATATCAAATTCTGGTTTTCCTGTTATCATCAACCAGCCAATGGTGTTGCCTCTATTGTAAACTTGTTGAAATGTTGTAAACGGAATATGAATATTACCTTGAGGCCCTCCTGTTCTAACAGAACCCTCTTTATACATGCCAACCAGTTTATAATTAATATTGTTAATTTTAATGTATTGACCAATTGGATACTCGTCTTTATCAAACAATTGTTTGTAAATTTCTTCTTCTATAACACAGACTTTTTTATTTTCGTGGATATCATTATCATTGATAAACCTTCCCCAAACCATGTCCTTTTTTTGAACCTTATCTAATTCAGGATAATCACCATAAATACCAAAAGTTCCAGATTTAAAATTATTAGTTGCTACAGCTTGTGTTTGATGTCTTGGCACTACAAAATCAAGTCCTTTAATCTCTCTCCTAATATTGTCTAAATCAGTCATTTTTAATGTGAGTCTTCTGCCTTCTTGAAATCCTTTAAAAGGTTCGCTTGTGGCTTGTGCCCATACAAAAACACTATTGGTAGCAAAGCTTCCAAATAATTTATTAAAATTATTTTCAACACCTTTTGCTGCTCCTAGTAAAACAACCAATAAAAATATGCCCCACATAACACCAATTATGGTAATACCCGTACGTATTTTATTTTTACGAATACTGCTGTAAATTTCTTGCCATGTATCTATGTCAAATAAAAACTTCATAAATTATTCGTCGTTTAGTGCTACTATTGGTTTTATACTTGCCGCTCTTTTTGCAGGAATATAACCCGCAATTGTGCCAGAGATTATTAAAATTATTGTGGCGCCAACAACAACATAATTTTCAACACTCGGATTTAAAATAAAATATTTTTCGAGACTACTACCTAATGCTTTTAGGGCAAATACCCCCAGCATTAATCCGGCATAACCGGCAATAGCAGTCACAAAAATAGATTCCATCATTATCATACCTATAATAGATTTTGGTGTGGCTCCCAAAGCTTTTCTAATACCTAATTCTTTGGTACGTTCTTTTACTATAAAAACCATAATATTACTAATGCCTATAACGCCGGCAATGAGTGTGCCTATACCAATAAAAAGTATGATTATATTCAATACCATCATAAATGACTGGACATTTTTTGTGCCTTCGGCATAATTACGAACGCGAATGCCTGCCTGATCTCTAGGATCTACTTTGTGTTTTTCTTTTAAAACTTTTGTCAATAAATTGGTAAATTTCAAAGCTTTGTCTACACTTAAACTTGGATTATAGGTAAAGCCAAAATTATCTATATCTTCATTATTGCGATACATGCCTTGGGCTGTTGTGAAAGGTGTGTATATATACCTCTCATCATTATCGCCTCCAGGATCATTAAATACACCTATTACTTGATAAGAGATACCATCTAAAATGATGTTTTTACCTAAGGCATATCTATTTCCAAACAAATCTTTTTCTACCAATCTGCCAATGGCAACAACTTTTGATCTTCTTTTTAAATCTAAAACACTTATAAAGCGTCCGTCTTGCATAACAGCTGACTCTAATGGTAAATAATCTGGATAAACACCTCTTACCGTATATCTGTTTTGTTCACCCTTATATATTGCTTGTACATTATTCCTTTGAATATTTGGGCTAAAAAACTGAATATCATCTTCAAATTTCTCATTAATGAACTTAATGTCTTCGTTTTTAAACTGAATTCTTCTACCACTTTGTAAACCTTTATAAGGCTTTGTAGTCTTACCTGGATTTATATAAACCGAGTTTTGCGCATCGCCAGCAAATTGTTTTTCGAATGTGTGTTTTAGACCATTTCCGACGCCAAACAATAGGGTGAAAAGCAAAATAGCAAAAGCAATTGTAAAACCAGACAACGCTGTTCTTAGCTTATTTTTGCCAAGCGTTTGAAAAATTTCTATCCAACGATCTAAATCAAACATAATTTATACTGTAGCTTTTTTAATTACGCGTTCATCACTAATAATAACGCCATCTTTTAAACGCACTATTCTATCTGTTTCTGCGGCAATATCTTCTTCGTGTGTTATTACAAATACTGTCATCCCTTCACGGTTAATTCCTTTTAACAATTCCATAACGGCATGAGAAGTTGTAGAATCTAAAGCACCTGTTGGCTCATCGGCTAAAACCACTTTAGGATTTGTAACCAAAGCACGCGCAATAGCCACACGTTGTTTTTCGCCACCAGAAAGTTCACTTGGCAGATGATTTGCCCTATCTTTTAACCCTACTTTATCTAAATATTGTAAGGCTATTACTTGACGCTCTTTTCTGCCAATACCTTGATAGTACAATGGCAAGGCCACGTTTTCTAGAGCAGTTTTATAGTTTATTAAATTAAATGACTGAAAAACAAAACCCAAAAATTTATTTCTAAGAATCGCCGCTTTTTTCTCGTTTAGGTTTTCAATAAGTTGTCCGTTAAGAAAATATTCGCCTGAATCATGTGTATCTAATAAGCCCACAATATTTAAAAGTGTCGATTTACCAGAGCCCGAAGAGCCCATAATAGATACAAATTCACCTTCTTTAATATGTAAATTTAAACCTTTTAAAACATGTAAAGATTCTTTACCAATGGGATAAGATTTGTGTAAATTATGTAGTTTAATCATTAATTGATATTTTTATAGCGAAAATAGTTATTGTACGTATTTTTAGCTCCTAATTATTTGTTAAAAACTTAACTGATTTACAGCAATTAAACACTAAATAATGATGCCTTTAAAAAAAAATTCTATCATCTTGTTTGACGGTGTTTGCAACCTTTGCAATGCATCGGTGCAATTTGTCATAAAACATGATAAAAAAAAGTGCTTTTTATTTGCATCACTCCAATCAGACGCTGCAACAAAAATATTGTTACAGTTAAATCAAAAATCTTTTGAAAATTTTAACAGTATTGTATTAATAGAAAATGAAGTGGTTTATTTTAAATCGGATGCGGCTTTGAGAATTGCCAAAAATTTAAATGGTCTCATCAAATTATGCTACATTTTTATAATTATACCCAAACCTTTACGGGATGGCATTTATAATTATATAGCTAAAAACCGCTATAAGTGGTACGGAAAAAAGGAATCGTGTAGATTACCTAGTCCAGCTGAAGCAGATAGATTTTTGTAATTACTTTAGATATTTCAAACTAAAGTTAACCTCTTTGTTCTTGTTTATATTTATAGTTTAAAATCTATAATTATTATTTAGTTGGATAATTATCATCCCAATCTTTAACTTTTGGTTTATGCAATTTACCTAGAGATTTTGCTACTAACATAGAAACAGTGGCGTCTCCAGTAACATTAACTGTCGTCCTACACATATCTAAAGGTCTGTCTACTGCAAAAATTAATGCCAATCCAGCTTCTGGTATTCCGGCTTGCGCCAACACAATTACCAACATTACCATACCTGCGCCAGGCACTGCTGCAGAACCTATAGATGCTAAAGTTGCTGTGACAATAATGCCTAATTGGGCACCTAAAGTTAGATCCATACCAAAGGCTTGCGCAATAAATACTGCGGCTACGGCTTGGTATAAACTTGTACCATCCATATTAATGGTAGCGCCAATAGGCAATACAAAACTTGATACCTCTTCATCAACACCTAAATGTTCTGTCACACGCTCCATAGTTACCGGTAAGGTGGCTGCGCTTGAACTTGTAGAAAATGCCAATAATTGTGCTGGCGAAATACCTTTCATAAAAAAGCTCGGTTTCTTTTTAGTAAAAATAAACACCATACTGTTATAAAGCACAATCATAATGGCAAGGCCTAAAACAACAGTAAAAGCATACCATCCTAAAGCTTTAAATAAATCTAAGCTAGGCGATTCGACCACCAGTGCTGCTAATAATGCAAAAACACCCACAGGTGCTGCCATCATAATTAAATCTATGAGTTTTAAAATAACTTCATTAAATCCATCAAAAAAATCTTTAACAGGTTTGGCTTGCTTCTCTTTAATTAAAATCAAACCCACACCAAAAAATATCGCAAAAAAGATAACTTGAAGCATATTTTTATTATCCCCCGCGGCGTTTATAAAATTACTAGGAACTAAATCTACCAATGCTTGAAGCGGACCACTTTCTTTTTGCTTAGCCGCTTGTGCTTTATATTTAGCTGTATTACCACTATAATTTTCTACCAATTCTTGACGCGTTGTGTCAGAAATTGAATTGCCTGGTTTAATTACATTAACTAAAACCAAGCCTATAGACACAGCCATAACAGTAGTTAAAATATAAATACCTATGGTGCGTCCGCCCATTTTTGAGAGTTTAGAAATATCTTTTAAATCGGATACGCCTTTTATTAAAGAAGCTAAAATAAGTGGGACTGCTATAAGTTTTAAGGAATTTATAAATATGGTTCCAAATGGTTTAACCCAATCGGTTACAATCATTTTTCCCCAAGAGAATTGTGTCATTAATAGTGCAAATAAAACACCGGCAACCATACCGATAACTATTTGCCAATGCAAGGCTAATTTTTTCATATAATTTTAAGATTTGGGTTGAAAGATACTAATAAATCTCATTTATATAATTTATATCCACTTTTTTAATTTTGAACTAAAACACCCTATTAAAAATTTTCTGTTAAATTTGCATCCTAAAAATAAACTCTTTTGGAAAAGCTAAAACAACGCTGGGGCATTACCTCAAATTTTCAACTTATTATAATTTTTATTGTATTTGCCGTTAATGGTTCAATTGCTGTAAAGTTAGCACAACCTGTAACTCATTTTTTTGGATTGCATCAAGGTGTTACAAATCCTTGGCTATTTTGGCCAGTACGAATAATGCTTATTTTCCCTATCTATCAAATCCTTTTAGTTGTGGTAGGTACTTTATTCGGTCAACATAAATTCTTTTGGAATATGGAAAAGAAAATGTTACGAAGAATGGGATTGGGTCGTTTTTTAAAGGATTGATATAAAAAGAAGGAAGGCTACAGAACAAGTGCTCCGTAACCTTCCAAAACCAAAAATCAACCAAATTTTTAAGTTAATATTTTAATTATTCTTTTAACTTAGTCGCATAGTTTTTTAAAAACTTACGCAACTTTGGATTAATTACATTTTCGCAATAAGGTTGGTTTTTATTGTTTGTATAATAATCTTGATGGTATTCTTCTGCCATATAAAAATCAGTAAAAGCAACAACTTCCGTTACAATTTTAGCATCGTAAACTTGTGCTTTGGTTAAATTTTTAATCATCTTTTCGGCAGCTTCTTTTTGCGCATCATTATGATAAAATACAACGGATCGATATTGTGTTCCTACATCATAGCCTTGTTGGTTTAATGTTGTGGGATTATGAGTCGAAAAAAACACATCTAAAAGATCTATAAAAGAAATTTCTTTAGGATTAAAAGTAATTTGAATAGCTTCGGCATGACCTGTCCTTCCCTTAACCACCTCTCTGTAAGACGGATTTTTTATAGTACCCCCAGAATATCCTGAAACAACAGACTTTACACCTTTAAGTTCCTGAAAAATAGCTTCGGTACACCAAAAACAACCGCCTGCAAAAGTAGCTGTTTCAATTGAATTATTTTTTTGTGTTTTGATTGTCATTATTTTTGTTTTTTGAGCATGAATAGCTGTAAATATTAATATAAAAACAACAATTATGCCTAAAGAATTTTTCATTCATTAATTGATTTGCTGTTAAGTCGTAACGATAAGTTTTTTATTACAATATATTTTATTTTTGAATTAAGCCTTGTGGAAATTGTATCAAACTTTCTGCGCCATTTTCACCTACGCTTGCCACACCAAAAAAGTAGTTATCTATCACAATGTTTTTTAAGGTAGCAAAAGTATCTTTCCCAACAAAACGACTGTATTGCCACTGTGGTGATGTGGTATCACGCCAATAAATTTTATATCCTAAAAGATTTTCTTCGGCAACAGCATCCCATGTGAATTTTGTAGAAGGATGTACCGCCCCGCCAATTAGAACATTAGTTGGCGCAGATGGTGCAGCCGCTATAGAAGCCAATGTTAAACAATTTACAGCTGTTAATTTAGCCGCATAATCAAAATTTACACCTTCTAAAACATCACCATATTTAATGCCATTCTCTACACGAATATCTTGATGCTGACGGTTGTAATTTTCGTGTGTTTCCATAATTCTAACGCCAGTAAATCCGGCATCATTTAAAGGTTTGTGATGACCACCCCTACCAAAACGATCTAGTCTGTAAATCATTAAAGCCCGCAAATTAGTCATATAAGTGGCCGTAACTTTTTCTACACGACGTGCCAATTGTCTTGAAGGCCCATCTACTTCTCCTCCATAAAAACGCATTCTTCTGATATCCTTTTCGGATGTTACTGGGGAAATAGCTTCAGAAAAAACACGAAAAGTGGTGTTATCAATAACACCATCAATACCGTGAATATTCCCAATCATATCATTATTTAATACGCCTATAATATCCCAACCTTTTTCTTTAGCAACCTTAGCCATTTGTGTACCGCCGTAAAGACCTTGCTCTTCGCCAGATAAGCCTACATAAATAATAGAAACCGGAAAACTGTATTTACTTAACACACGAGCAGCCTCTAGTGTACCAGCTAAACCTGAAGCATTATCGTTTGCACCAGGCGCATCAGATATAGCATTATTAGGGTCGGATACACGAGAATCTATATCTCCAGACATAATAAGATAACTATTAGGGAATGTTGTACCTCTCTGAATGGCTAAAACATTTACTATTTCTACATCTTTAAAAATGCGTTGTTTGTCTTGTTTTACCAAGTTTCTTTGGTAAGATACTTCCAAACAATTGTTACAAGATTTAGAAATGATGTCAAATTCACTTTTTATCCAGCGTCTCGCTGCACCAATACCTCTTGTTTTTGAAATGGTATCCGATAAGGTATGACGTGTACCAAAACCAACAAGTGTGGTAATGTCATTTTTTATTCGCTCTGCGGATGTTGCTGTGGCAATATCAGATAAAATTGTTTCTATCTGTGCAGTAGAAACATTTGTTTGTGCAAAGCTAATATTGCTAACGAGCACAAAAGTTAATGCTAATTTGAAAATTGGTGATTTCATGTGTTTATATTTTTAAATTTTTTAATACGGTTACAACCTCTTCTGTCATTGCATTTGTAACAGCCAAATGTGTAACCATCCTAAGTTTGCCACCACCCATAGAACTGATTAAAATCTGCTGTTTTTTTAAAGCATTAACAAAGTCATCATCAGAAATAACATCGGTCACATTAAAAATAATGATATTGGTTTCAATAGGTTCTACATTACTTATATAAGGTGATTTATCTAAGGCTTCACCTATTTGCTTGGCGTGTTTATGATCTTCGACAAGTCTTTCTACGTGATTGTCTAAGGCATAAATTCCCGCGGCAGCCAAATAACCAACCTGACGCATCGCACCACCAAATAATTTACGGATGCGATAAGCCTTTTTTATATGTGCTTTAGTCCCCAATAAAAGCGACCCAATTGGTGCTCCCAATCCTTTTGACAAACAGATAGAAATGGTATCAAACAAATCGCCATATTGTTTTGGCGTTTCATTTTTAGCTACTAAAGCATTGAATAATCGGGCGCCATCAAGATGAAAAGCCAAATTATTATCAATACAAACCTGCTTAATTTTTTTTAATTCTTCGATATCCCAGCAGGCGCCACCGCCTTTATTTGTTGTGTTTTCTACGGCTACCAAACTAGTTATTGGAATGTGAATATTGTCAGGATTATTAATAGCGTCTCTTACTTGTTCTGCCGTAAACATGCCGCGATCTCCATCTAAAAGACAGCAAGAAATACCCGAATTAAAAGCCGCACCACCGCCTTCAAAATTATAGACATGTGCCCACTTATCGCAAATCATTTGCTCGCTAGGTTGTGTATGAATTTTAATAGCTGTTTGATTTGCCATTGTGCCCGACGGAAAATACAAAGCTGCTTCTTTACCAAACATTTTGGCAATTTTATCCTGTAAAGCTAGCGCCGTAGGATCGGCATTAAAAACATCGTCACCTACCTTGGCTTGCATCATCGCGTTAAGCATTTCGGGTGTGGGAACTGTTACCGTATCACTAATTAAATTTATGTCCATTTTATTTTATATATTGTTTAAACTAAATTGTAAAAGAATTAAAGCACTAATTTATATAAATTGATTTAATCTCAACTTAAAAAACAACCAAACAATTAAAGAATAAGCTTATTTTTGCAAGACTTATGATTTCACAAGAACAAATTAAAGATATTGTCAATAGGATTGAGAATTTAAAATCTTATTTAGATATAGAAGCCAAACAAATTGCTATTAGCAACGACGAAGAAAAAGCTTCGGCTCCCGATTTTTGGAATGATAATAAAGTTGCCGAGGCGCTGATGAAAACCATTCGTGCCACAAAAAAATGGGTTGAAGATTACGAAGAAGTGCAAACATTAGCCGAAGATTTATCTGTTTTTTACGACTTCTTTAAAGCTGGCGAAGCCACCGAAAAAGAATTAGATTCACAACATAAAAAGACCCTAGATTTTTTAGAAAAACTAGAATTTAAAAACATGCTTTCTGAAGAAGGCGATTGTTTAAGTGCTGTTTTACAAATTACTGCCGGTGCTGGCGGTACCGAAAGTTGCGATTGGGCGCAAATGCTTTTGCGTATGTATTTAATGTGGTGCGAAAAACAAGGTTTTAAAGTTAAAGAACTCAATTATCAAGAAGGCGATACAGCCGGTATTAAAACGGTTACTATTGAAGTTGAAGGCGATTATGGTTTTGGTTATTTAAAAGGCGAAAATGGTGTGCACCGTTTGGTACGGATTTCTCCTTTTGACAGCAATGCCAAACGTCATACTAGTTTTGCCTCGGTATATGTGTATCCCTTAGTTGATGATAGCATTGAAATTAACATAAGCCCGGCAGATATTACATGGGATTTTGCGCGCTCGGGTGGCGCTGGTGGTCAAAATGTAAATAAAGTTGAAACCAAAGCTATTTTGCGTCACAAACCATCGGGCATTATGGTGGTAAATTCAGAAACACGTTCGCAGTTAGAAAATCGCGAAAAGGCCATGCAGATGTTAAAATCGCAGTTATACGAAATTGAATTGCAAAAACAACGCGAAAAACGCAACAGTATTGAAGCCAATAAAATGAATATCGAATTCGGTTCTCAAATTCGTAATTACGTGATGCATCCTTATAAATTGGTTAAGGATGTCCGTACTGGATGTGAAACGGCTCAAGTTGACGATGTAATGAATGGCGATTTAGACGCCTTTATAAAAGCCTATTTAATGATGAATAGCAAACAATAATTAAAATTTATGACACAAAAAATAGAAACCATCATCTTCGATTTGGGTGGTGTTTTAGTAGATTGGAATCCAAAATATGTTTATAACGAAGTCTTTGAAGGTGATACCGAAAAAGTAGATTGGTTTTTAAACAACATCTGCACATCAGACTGGAATATCCAACAAGATGCTGGTAAATTAATGTCGGTTGCCACAGAAGAATTGGTGGCAAAATATCCCGAATACGAAGATTGGATTCGCCTCTTTTATGACCGTTGGGAAGATATGCTTAAAGGCGACATTCCAGAAACGGTTGCCATTTTAAAAAATTTAAAAGCTTCTAACAAATACCGCATTTATGCTTTGACTAATTGGTCTGCCGAAACTTTTCATATAGCCTTAGAACGTTTTGATTTTTTACAACTATTTGAAGGTATTTTGGTTTCGGGAGCCGAAAAAATGATAAAACCCAATAAAGATATTTACGAACTATGCCTCAATCGGTTTAACATAAATCCTCAAAAAGCCATTTTTATTGATGATAATGAAGCCAATGTTTTGGGTGCTGAATCTGTGGGTTTAAAAGCCATTCGTTTTACATCGGCAGCGCAATTAAAAACGGATTTAGAAAAATTAAGTTTGTAAATATTGTAACAAAAGCCTAATTTTATTATCTAATAAATAGAATTTATTAAACCTTAAAATCAAAACAAATGAAAAAGTGGTTAGTACCTGTATTAATTATTGGCGTCATAATCTTTGCTGGTTACAGATGGGCTGTAGGATTTAACAATACAGCAGTAAAATTAAATGAAAACATATCAGAAAGTTGGGGAAATGTGCAAACAGCCTATCAACGTAGAGGCGATTTAATTGGTAATTTGGTTAACACCGTTAAAGGAGCTGCCGATTTCGAAAAATCGACTTTAACTGCTGTTATAAATGCCAGAGCTAAAGCAACGTCGGTTACTATTGACCCAACTAATATTACACCACAACAATTGGCTAATTTTAATAAAGCTCAAGGCGGATTAAGTGGGGCACTAAAAAGTTTGTTGGTAACTGTAGAACGTTATCCTGAATTAAAAGCCAATCAGAATTTCTTGAAATTACAAGACGAATTGGCCAGTACAGAAAATCAGATTTTAACAGCACGCACACGTTTTAACGAAGCAACTAAGCCTTATAATACTCATGTAAAAACATTTCCTAATTCCATTTTGGCAGGACTTTTCAACTTTGAAGGCAAAGCTTATTTTGATGCCGAACCTGGTTCGGATAAAGCCCCTGAAGTTAAATTTGATTTTGATAAAAAAGACTAATGCTAAAAGTTGAAGATTTTTTAACAAAAGACCAAGAGCAATTAATTATCAATGCGATAAAAATTGCAGAAAAAAATACGTCTGGAGAAATCCGCATTCATATAGAAAAATCATCAGACAAAGAACCTATGGATAGGGCTTTAGATGTCTTTTATGATTTAAAGATGAACGAAACTGCCCTTAAAAATGGGGTCTTATTATATGTGGCTGTAGAAACCCAGCAATTTGCCATAATTGGCGATGTAGGCATTCATACCAAAGTTACAGATAGCTTTTGGAATTCTACCAAAGACATTGTGTTTACACATTTTGCTAAAAAAGAGTATGCCAAAGGACTCGAATTGGCCATATTGGAAGTGGGCGAAAAATTAAAAACCTTTTTTCCTTACCAATCTAACGACACCAACGAATTATCAGACGAAATTTCAAAAGGATAAATGATTATATCTCAAAAATTATTTAAAAAATACGCATTTATTTTAATCGCATTTTTATGTGTTCAGGTAGCATTTGGCCAGTTTACCATACCAAAAAAGCCAGACTTACAAACCAGTGTTTACGATTATGCCAATATATTATCTGCTTCGCAAAAAGCGACTTTAGAAAATAAATTAATAAAATATTCCGATTCTACCTCAACACAAATAGTGATTGCAACTGTGGCATCCATAAAAGGCGAATCTATTGGTATTTTAACACCCAAATGGGCGCAAGAATGGGGCATTGGTCAAGCCAATGAAGATAATGGCGTTTTTGTTTTATTGGCAGAAAAAGAACATGAAATCTGGATTTCTCCCGGTTATGGTGTAGAATACAAACTCACAGCAGGTATCAATGGGACTATCATAAGAAATATTATTATTCCAGAATTTAAAAAAGGTGATTATTACGCTGGCTTAGACAAAGGCGCCGATGCTATTTTCGACGTTTTAAATGGCACTTTTAAAAACACACAAAAGCTCAAAAAGAAAAACAAAAAATCTGGCATACCATATAATTTTATTATCATGGTTATTGTTATTGTATTATTTATTGCGCTCTCTAATAAGAACAAAGGTGGTGGTAATGGCAGAAACGGCAGAAATTCTACAGCAGCTAATATTTTAACAGCTATTCTTTTAAGCGGTGCAGGCAGAGGTAACTACGGCGGTGGTTCAAGCGGCGGTAGTTTTGGTGGTGGCGGTGGCTTTGGAGGCGGATTTGGCGGTGGTGGCTTTTCTGGTGGTGGCGCTGGTGGCAGTTGGTAAAGAGAGTTTTCTAGACAAAATTTACAAATTTGGTCTTGCCAATTATGCAGCTTTCTTAGACTTTCTGTAAAGGAAAGAATTGTACAATTTTCTTTTGGCAAAATTAGAACGCTGACCACTATTCACAAATTTGGTAAAAAGGGTTTTATTCACACCAAAATATTCATAGGCGGTACCACAAGCAAAGGTAATTTCTAAGAGCAAACTTTTGTGTTGGAAGTTTTCGATTTTTGATTCAGAAGTTATGCTAGCGTATTCTTTTAGATTAGAGGCTTTAGTTTCGGGCGCTATGCTTACCAAAAAATGATAGCCATCAATAATTTTCAAACTTATAATACCTGCCTCATTCTTTTTTTCTTCGTCCTGAAATTTATCTGGATGCCACTCCTTTACCAATCCTCTGTACGTCGTTTTTAGGTCTTTCAGATTAATGGCGCCTTCTACTTTAAATATTTTTTTGTACTCATTGATACGCTTCATAGCTAGTCATTCAAATTTCGCGCAAATGTATTCATATTATCTGAACTAAAACTTTTATTTTTGAAATTGAGTAGAATTTGTAATATCCAAAAAATGAATAAAAAAATTAACGCTTAATAGTCTGGTTAATAGGGCTATTTTTAATGTTTAGCCTTTCGTCTTCACTCAAAACGAAACTCGCAGTAAGGTTTTTCAATATTACAAACTACCCAAACTCTCTTCTATCGTTTTAATTTTAGCCAAAGCATCTGCTTCTTTTTGACGTTCAATAGCAATAACTTGTTCTGGCGCATTATTCACAAAACGCTCGTTTGACAATTTGCCTTGAACCGATTTTAAAAAACCTTTTATATATTTTAATTCATCGGTTAACTTGGCCTTTTCTTCTTCTGAGTTTACAGCATTTTCCACCGGGATAAAATATTCAACAGATTGTACTCTAAACGACAAAGCTTTATCTACCTTTTCTAAAACCGTGCTAAAAGTTTCAATATTACCCAACTTTTTAATGACAGACGTAAACGTATCCGCAGCAGCGTCATTTTTTAAAACAGATATGTTTATGGTTTCTTTAAAGGAAATTTGTTTTTCTTTTCGGATGGAACGAATATTTGTAATCACCTCACTTGCGAAATCAAATTCTTGCAACAAATTTTCATTATAAACTTCTTGTTTTGGATAGGCTTCTATAATTAAGGCTTCCTCTGGTGTGCGGTCTTTAAATAAATGCCAAATTTCTTCGGTTAAGAAAGGCATAAAAGGATGTAAAACCTTAAGATTTTCTTCAAAAAATGCGATAACAGCGGCATAGGTTTTAGCATCTATAGGTTTTTGATATTCGGGTTTAACCATCTCTAAAAACCACGACGAAAAATCATCCCAAATTAATTTATAAATTCGCATTAAAGCTTCACTTAAACGGTATTTGTCATAAGATTGTTCTGTTTCTTCTAAAGCTTCTTGGAACTTAGCAGTATACCAATCAATCGCCACTTTAGCCGATTCGGGTTGGTCGATAGCATCATCTACTTCCCATTGTTTTACCAACCTAAAAGCATTCCATATTTTGTTTGAGAAATTACGCCCTTGCTGACATAATTCCATATCAAAAGGCAAGTCATTCCCAGCTGGTGATGTTAAAAGCATACCTACACGCACGCCATCGGCGCCATATTTTTTCATCAATTCTATTGGGTCGGGTGAATTACCCAAAGATTTAGACATTTTTCGCCCCTGTTTATCACGTACAATTCCGGTGAGATATACATTTTTAAAGGGTTTTTCATCTCTGTATTCATAGCCTGCAATAATCATTCTAGCCACCCAGAAAAATAAAATTTCGGGCGCAGTAACCAAATCGTTTGTAGGATAATAATAATTTATTTCTTTATTTTCTGGATATCGGATGCCATCAAAAACTGAAATTGGCCACAACCAAGACGAAAACCATGTGTCTAAAACATCTGATTCTTGACGTAAATCTGAAATTTTTAAAGCTGAATTTCCTGTTTTTTCTTGGGCTAGCGGTAAAGCTTCTTCAATTGAATTGGCGATAACAAAATCGTTTACACCATCGGCATAAAAATAAGCTGGAATTTGGTGTCCCCACCACAACTGACGCGAGATATTCCAATCGCGCACATTCTCCATCCAATGGCGGTAGGTGTTTTTAAATTTATCTGGCACCAATTGCACATCATTATCTAAAACAGCATCTAAGGCAGGTTGCGACAAATCTTTCATTTTAAGAAACCATTGTGCCGATATTTTTGGTTCTATCACAGCGCCTGTTCTTTCAGATGTTCCTACTTTGGTAGCGTAGTCTTCTATCTTTACAAGATTATCTAAACTCTCTAATTCTTTAACGATATTTTTTCGAGCTACAAACCTGTCTTGCCCTTCGTAATGCAAACCTTTTGCATTAAGCGTGGCATCATCATTCAAAATATCAATCACTTCTAAATTATGACGTTCACCGATTTCTTTATCGTTTTGATCGTGCGCAGGTGTTATTTTTAAACAACCTGTCCCGAATTCGATATCTACATAATCATCTGCGATAATAGGAATACTCCTATTAGCGACAGGAACAATGGCTTTTTTGCCAGCTAGGTGCGCAAAACGTTTGTCATTTGGATTAACACAAATAGCGGTATCGCCCAAAATAGTTTCGGGGCGTGTTGTGGCAATTGTGATGTAATCTTCTGTGCCTTCAATTAAATATTTTACGTAATAGAGTTTCGCATTTTTTTCGATGTGAATAACCTCTTCATCAGACAATGTTGTTTTGGCTTCGGGATCCCAATTCACCATGCGATAACCTCTGTAAATCAGTCCTTTTTTATATAAATCAATAAAAACCGAAATAACCGATGCGCTTAAATCGTCATCCATTGTGAATTTAGTACGTTGCCAATCACAAGAAGCACCTAATTTTTTAAGTTGCTCTAAAATAATACCACCGTGTTTATGTGTCCATTCCCAGGCATGTTCTAAAAATTCTTCTCTGGTTAAATCCGCTTTAGCGATACCTTCTTCCTTTAATTTAGCCACAACTTTAGCCTCGGTAGCAATAGACGCATGATCTGTACCTGGCACCCAACAAGCGTTAAAACCTTTCATCCGCGCTCGACGAATCAACACATCTTGAATGGTATTGTTTAACATATGCCCCATGTGCAATACGCCAGTAACGTTTGGCGGAGGTATGACAATGGTATAAGGTTCTCTATTATCTGGCTCTGAATGAAAATAGTTATGAGCCATCCAATAGGCATACCATTTATCTTCTACGTTTTCTGGATTGTAATGTGTTGGTATTGACATACGATTTTAATATCTTAAAAATATGTACAAATGTAATTATATCCTCGTTAACTTAAAAGGTGCTTTATTAATAATGTTTTTGTTTTATTAAAGTTTAATTGTAATTTTATCCTATGAAAAAACTAACTTTTATATGCTTGTTTATAAGTGCACTTGGATTTGCACAAACGGAAACCAAAAACAACTCAGCCTTTAAGTTTGAAGAAACCACTATAGATTACGGTACTATAAAACAAGGTAGTGATGGCTATAGAACTTTTGTTTTTACAAATATTGGTAACGAACCAATAATTATTAATAAAGTAACATCAAGTTGTGGCTGTACAATTCCTGAGAAACCTTTAGAACCTATTATGCCTGGTGAAAAAGGAGAAATAAAAGTGCATTACGATACTAATAGGATTGGAATTTTTCAAAAAGACATCAGAATATCTTCTAATGTAGATTCTGATAAGATTAAAGTTTCTATAAAAGGTAAAGTTATAGCAGAGTAAAATTAAAATATTTTTTTAAGTTTAAAGTTAAAATGATATCTGGTAAAATTTCTTTCTACCAATAATTTAATTTCTTTACCTTCTTTTTCGTAAAAAAGATGAACCATTTCTTGAAGGCTGTATGTGTATACAGGTTTTCCGTTTAATTCCATAATAAAATCCCCAACCTTTATACCTGCTAAATCTGCAGGAGAGTCTTTTCTAATATTGGTTATTTGTACAGATGGTTTAAAGCTAAAAACGTAATTATACTCATATTCAATAGTCACACCGTTATAAGTTTTTGAATTATTATTATTACTATAATTATGGAGTTTTTGTTCTTTTACTAGCATTTGCCCACTATAAGCTATCTCAATACCACTCATATTATAATTAAAAGCCTCATTAAAATATTTACTGTTCTTTTTAAAAGTAATTTTTTTGTTGGGATAATCTATAATTAAATGGAATCGTTTTAATGTTTCGGCGCCTATTGTACCATGCCTGCTGTGATGAAGCATTGAAGTTGATAATGAAGTTGTATCTGGAAAAGCTACTGTTATATCTTTTAAATGAAATTTACCGAGATTTAGACTAGAAACCCGACTTCGTTTGCCATAAATATTACCATTTAAGCCTTGGCCCAAATAGTCTAAAAAATATTTTTGAGGCGCTTTTACATTTTTATCTTTATTTTCAAATAGCCAAAGCGCATCGCTTCCCCCACTATCAATCAATAATTTAGTTTTAATGTTAGAAGAGTCCGGCATTATAGTATTCGCAAACAAATATGGCTTTTGATATAAAAAAGACAATGGTAATGTTTCACACTTTCTACATTTTTTATATTTATAAACTTTTGGATTGTAAAAAGTTATTCTTTTTGAAGTATAGTTAATCTTTACAATAAAATCTTTAAATAAATCACCTCCAATAATGCCATGAATTTCTTCACCCATTCTATTAGACAGGTTAAATCCTTTGCCCAAAATGAGAAATATTTTATGATTTCTATTGAGAATGTTATCTCCTACTTGAATAAAATTGTTCGTAGATTTTATAGCATCTACAAAATCGCCATCACCCAAACCCTGAATTTTAATTTTTTCAATATTCTTTAGCTTTAAGGAATCTTTTATTTTTACATTTAAGATAATGGTGCTAGAAACCCCTGTATCTAACAAAAAAGATAGTTTTTTACCATTTACATAAACTGGAATAATCATTAAATTATTCACCATTTTAAAAGGCATAGCATAGCTATAACTATTATCTTTAATATAAAAATTAGATTGGGCCATACTTATATGACTCAAAACAAGAAAAAATAATAAAACGCAGTGCTTAATTTTCAAATTATCGATTTATTAGTTTGTATTACACACAAGACAATCAAATATAGGCTTTGTTACATCTAAACAAAAATAATTAATATAAATTTAACACTTTAAATACTTTTTAATCGTGGGTGTTTTAAAATTATATTTTGCAATTTTGCATAACCAATCTAAGTCATATAATATGCCAAAAATATCATTCAAAGGGCTTTCAATGCCAGACTCACCTATCAGAAAACTAGTACCCTATGCCGAAGCTGCAAAAAAAAGGGATGTCAAAGTTTTTCATTTAAACATTGGTCAGCCCGATATCAAAACGCCACAAGTGGCACTTGATGCTGTTAAAAACAATACAGTAGAAGTTTTAGCTTACAGCCGATCTGAAGGCTCAGATGCTTATCGCGAAAAGCTTGCTGCATATTATGCGAAAAATAATATCAAGGTAAATGCAAATCAAATTATTGTAACCACGGGTGGTTCTGAAGCTTTAATAATTACCATGGGAAGCATTACAGACCCTGGAGACGAAATTATTATTCCAGAGCCTTTTTACGCCAATTATAACGGCTTTTCAACAGCTAATGGTATCAACGTAGTGCCTGTTAATTCATCAATTGATAACGGATTTGCCTTACCTCCTATTGAAGCTTTCGAGAAGCTTATCACATCCAAAACAAAGGCTATTTTAATTTGTAATCCCGGAAATCCAACGGGCTATTTATATACCAAAGAAGAAATTCAAAAATTAAAAACACTTGTTCTTAAACACGATATTTTTTTAATTGCCGATGAAGTTTATCGCGAATTTGTTTATGATGGTTTAGAGTTTCATTCGGTTATGACAGAAACTGGTCTCGACCAACACGCCATTATGATTGATTCCGTTTCTAAACGTTACAGTATGTGCGGCGCTAGAATTGGCTGTATCGTTTCAAAAAATTCAGCCCTTTTAAATACCGCCTTAAAATTTGCACAAGCCAGATTGAGTCCGCCAACCTATGCGCAAATAGCGAGCGAGGCCGCTTTAGAAACTACTCAAGATTACTTTGATGCCGTTAAAAAAGAATATGTTGCGCGCAGAAATACTTTAATAACAGAATTACGAAATATTAAAGGTGTAAAAGTAAGCACACCAAAAGGCGCTTTTTATTGTGTTGTACAACTGCCTGTAAAAGATGCCGATCATTTTGCACAGTGGATTTTAGAAGATTTTAATCTTAACAATGAGACTGTTATGGTGGCACCTGCAAGCGGATTTTACTCTACACCTGGCCTTGGTAAAAACCAAGTACGTATTGCTTATGTGCTTAAAAAAGAAGATTTAATAAGTGCTGTAAATATTATAAAAGCCGCTTTAGAAGCCTATAATTATTAGTGAAAATATTAAAAAATATATCGCTTAAAACCTATAATACTTTTGGTATAGATGTGCTTGCAAAACAATTTGTAGAAGTAAGCACGCTAGACGAATTAACAGAAATTCTAACGCTTTACCCAGATTTTTTTATACTAGGTGGTGGCAGTAATATGTTGCTTACAAAACCAATTGAAAAATTGGTTGTAAAACTCAATTTAAAAGGGATTGAAGAATCACCTTCTACGACAGATGATAACTCGGTTTTTGTATCGGCTTTTGCGGGCGAAAATTGGCATGATTTTGTGTTGTGGTGTCTCAATAAAAACTACGGTGGTTTAGAAAATTTATCTCTTATTCCTGGTTCTGTTGGTGCCTGCCCTATTCAAAATATTGGCGCATATGGTGTTGAAGTAAAAGATACCATCACTTATGTAGAAGCCTTAGATTTGAAAACATCAAAAGTGGTTAGTTTTTCAAATGCCAATTGCCAATTTGGGTACCGTGATTCTATTTTTAAAACAAGCTCAAAAGACAAATACATCATTTTAAAAGTCACTTTTAGATTAACCACAAAACAACATCAATTAAATTTAGATTATGGGGCGATTAAATCGGAATTAGGAAGTGCTATTAATCCAAGTCTATCGCAAATTAGTAAAGCCATTATAAAAATCCGTTCATCAAAATTACCCGATCCTAAAGACATCGGCAACAGCGGAAGTTTTTTTAAAAACCCTGTTATTTCCAATCAGCTATTTAAAACTTTGCTTAAAGATTATCCAAATATGCCATCCTATAATATGGGGGGGGGTAAGGTTAAAATTCCCGCAGGTTGGCTCATTGAACAATGTGGCTTTAAAGGAAAAAGATTTGGCGATGCCGGGGTACATAGTAAACAAGCCCTCGTTTTAGTCAATTATGGTAAAGCAACCGGTTCAGAAATTTTACAATTAGCCCAGTTAATAGAAAGTACAGTGAAAAACACTTTTAATATTGATCTACAAACTGAGGTTAATATTTTTTCTTAAATATATTTTCTATTTTTACACAAAACTTAAAAAAAGAGCTTTGCAATATATTTTCAATACCAACCTATCAAAACAAATCATAATAATATTATGCTTTATATCAACTTATGGCTTTGCTCAAAAAAAACAATATTTTGATTGGCGCGAAAATAAAATTACGATTCCTCTAGGTCCATTGGCTTTCGCAGATAAACTCGTTGATGCTACTTTTGGCGACCCTGCTGCTTCAAAATTTTTTACAAAAGAAGAGTATATTATCGGTCAGCCAGACTCTAATATGTATTCATTAGGTTATGGTGCAAGTGTCACACTCCAATTTACAGACAATGCTTTAATAAATGTAAATGGCCCAGACTTATATATTTTTGAAGTTGGTGGCAGTTTTGAGCCTACACAAGTTGAAATATCAATAAATGGTAAAGATTGAATTAATGTGGGTATTACCAATGAAATTTCTGCAGGTGTAGATATTGATCTATTTGTACATCCTTTTGATAAATTCTATTTTGTCCGTTTAACGGATTTAATGACAAATTATAAACCTAACAAACGTTTTGGCGCAGATATAGATGCTGTTGTAGCACTAGGGTCTTTAAAAGGCATGTTCGAAACCACTGCAGAATATCAAAAACGCTTAAATGACTCATTGAGTTTTGCTACACAAAATCTAAAAGATAAAGCCATTCAAATCATTGCAAACAAAAAAGCCATTTTAAAATATGCCGATTTTATATACGATGCCGATAAATCTTTGGTAACGCTAAACACACCAAATATTAAAGGTTTAACCTTTTCTTTAAAACGCGATAAGGCCAAAGAATTTTATAAGAACATTACACAACTTGAAATATTGGATCCCGATTTTACAGTAGATTGTTCTACAGGAAAATTTGTTTTACAAAAAGCCGCACTTAAAAACATTAAATCAACCATTGCTTATACGGCTCCAGATTATATAAGTAAGCAACCCCTTACCTTAAAAAATACTTTGGCATCTGATACGCAAATCAAACAAACTAAACCTGAAATCAACAAAAAAGAAGATACCTTAACAACTGTTATAAAAGTTGATAAAAGCGCCGATTTTAACACAAAAAACATCAAATCTCAAACGCTTAAAATAGGGCAACGTTTTGCCTTACCAAATTTATATTTTTCGCCAGATTCGTACAGTTTAACCAAAACAGCCAAACGCACATTGTTGCGATTGCAAAAATTCTTAAAAGAAAATCCTTTAATTAAAATTGAAATTGAAGGACATACCAACACACTTCCACCACATGAATACAGCAATAAACTTTCTACAAATCGTGCTAAAAATGTGGCCTCTTTTCTATTTGAAAAAGGCATTCCTAAAAGTCAAATAACATATAAAGGTTATGGCAAAAGACGTCCTATAGACACATCTAATAACGAGCAAGCCCGCCTCCAAAATCAGCGTGTTGAAATAAAAGTTATTGCCGTAGAATAAAAAAATGGCTTTTTTATGGACAAAATTGCCGTTTCCTAACATTTATCATACAATTTTAACCTATATATTTTGTAAATTTAAACGCTTTTAACCTTTTAAATTTACACGTATGAAAATTTATGATGATAAATACATTAAAAATATTGCCTTTGTAGGTGCGCATGACAGTGGTAAAACCACATTGGCAGAAACCATGCTTTTTGAAGCTGGACTTCTGACAAGACGCGGTACTATTGAAGAAAAAAATACCGTGTCAGATTACCAACAAATTGAACAAGAACGCCAAACTTCAATCTATGCCACACCTCTTCATACCGAGTGGCGGAATTACAAAATAAACATTATAGACACCCCTGGTTTAGACGATTTTATTGGAGAAATTGCCTCTTCAATGCATGTTGCCGATAGTACTGCTGTGCTTATAAACGCCCAATATGGCGTTGAAGTTGGGACAGAAATTTTATGGAATTATATAGATCGTTTTAACAAACCTGCCCTTTTTGTTATCAATCAAATTGACCATCCAAAAGCAAATTTTGACGAAAGTTTTCAAAGTATAAAAGACCTTATTGGCAACAATGCCATAAAAATACAATATCCTTTGGTTGTAGATGGCGCTCAATGTATTATTGATGTGCTTAAAATGAAAATGTATAAATTCAAACCAGAAGGAGGCAAACCAGAAAAACTTAAAATACCCGAAGATCAAAAAGAATTAGCCGATAAACTTTATAATGAATTGGTTGAAAAGGCTGCCGAAAATGATGAAGGTTTAATGGAACTTTATTTTGATAAAGGCTCGTTAAATGAAGACGAAATGCGTAAAGGTATCAAAATAGGTATGCTCAATCAAGAGTTATACCCTGTGTTTTGTGTGTCTGCTTTAAACGATATGGGCAGTGGCCGTTTGATGGGATTTATTGATAATGTTGTGCCGGCTGCCGCCGATTTAAAACTGCAATTAAGTTTAGAAGGCGATGAAGTGTCATACAAAGCAGAAGATCCAACGGCACTCTTTGTTTTTAAAACTGTTCACGAACCTAACTTAGGACGTATCACCTTTTTTAAAGTGATGTCTGGTACTTTAAATCAGAATGATAAATTAGAAAATTCTAGAAATGGCGAATTAGAAGTGCTTAACCAACTTTTTATCATGGATGGTAAAAAAAGAGAGCCTGTAGCATCGTTAAAAGCAGGTGATATTGGCGCCACTCTAAAATTAAAACATACCGAATCTAACGATACGCTTTATCAAAAAGATCATAAAATAACTATCAAACCGATTAAGTATCCAGCTGCCCGTATTCATAAAGCAGTATATGCCGAAGATAAAAAGAACGAAGAAAAATTAAATGAATTCTTAAAGAAAATTGAAAGTCAAGATCCCACAGTTAATTTAAGATATTCTAAGGAACTCAAACAACAAATATTATCGTGTCAAGGCGAACTTCATTTGGCCATTGTAGATTGGATACTAAAAAATAATCACGGCGTTACAGCTATTTTCGAGCAACCACGCATTGCATACAGAGAAACCATTCAGCGTTCTGCCACAGCTAGTTATAAACACAAAAAACAATCTGGCGGTTCTGGGCAGTTTGGCGAAGTGCATCTTAAAATTGAACCTTGGTACGAAGGCATGCCTGACCCAGAAGGCTTCAATCTAAGAAAAGCTCCAGAAATAACAGAACTGTCTTGGGGTGGTAAACTTGTTTTTTATAACTGTATTGTTGGTGGCGTTATAGACACACGCTATTTACCATCTGTTATGAAAGGTGTTTTAGAAGTTATGGAAGAAGGGCCACTTACAGGTTCTTACGCCAGAGATATTAGGGTGATGGTTTTTGATGGTAAAATGCATGCTGTAGATTCTAATGATATTTCTTTTAAAATTGCAGGAGCTCATGCTTTTAAAGCTGCCTTTTTAAATGCCAATCCTAAATTAATGGAGCCTATTAACGAACTTATTGTTAAAGTTCCCGAAGATTTAATGGGTAATGTTATGACTGATTTACAATCGAGGCGTTCAATAATTTTAGGTATGGACAGTTTAGGTAAATACCAACAAATTACAGCCAGAACACCGCTAGCCGAAATGTATAAATACTCAACCACTTTGCGTTCTTTAACACAAGGTAAAGCTTCGTTTAGTACTAAGTTTTTAGCCTTTGAACCTGTGCCTGCAAACATTCAAAGTGAGCTGATGAAAAAGAACGAAGAATAGTAAAATTATTAAGCCCAACTTTTAAAGGTTGGGCTTTTCTTTGTAACTTTGCCCTTTCTTTTTAAGATATTTTTACATGAAATTAGTTTTATTAACAATCGGTTTATTAGGTCTAGGATTCGCAGGTATCGCTATAAAAATCTGGGCTAAAAAAGATGGCAAATTTGCAGGCACTTGCGCTAGTCAAAATCCACATATAAATAAGACTGGTGAACCTTGTGGTTATTGTGGGAAACTGCCCGAAAACTGCGAAAATAAATAACCTATCAATCTGCTCAACGACATATTACTTATAAGTTTTTATAGCGTCTTTGCTATTCAAATACTTTATTATTTAGGTGTTTTTAGTTTTTTTTCTTGGTCAAAATCTAAAAAAACCGAGATTACAAATATTCCCGTTTCTGTTATTGTCTGTGCTAAAAACGAAGAAAAAAATCTAGAAAAACTCATTCCGCTGATTTTGAATCAGAATTACAAGAACTTTGAACTTGTTCTAATTAATGATGCTTCTACAGATGACACACTTGATGTTATAAAAAACTTCGCTGCTAAAAGTCCGCTTATCAAAATTGTGGATGTTAAAGAAAATGAGCAATTTTGGGGCAATAAAAAATACCCTTTAACCTTAGGCATTAAAGCTGCAACTCACGAGCATTTATTGTTTACCGATGCCGATTGTTTACCTAGTTCTGATAATTGGATAACATCTATGGTGCAAAATTTTAGTGATTCCAAAAAAATTGTTTTGGGATATGGTGCTTACAAAAAAGAGAAATCATATTTAAACAAACTTATCCGTTACGAAACACTTCTTACGGCTTTGCAATACTTTTCGTATGCCAAAATTGGCATCCCATACATGGGTGTTGGACGGAATTTAGCCTATACAAAATCTGAGTTCTTTCGCGTAAATGGATTTATAAGCCACATGAATGTGAAATCTGGCGATGATGATTTATTCATCAATCAGATAGCCAACAATAAAAACACGGCTATTTGTTTTGAAAAAGATGCCATAACAACGTCAATTCCAAAAACTTCATTTAAAGATTGGCTGTTACAAAAAAGACGTCATATCTCTACGGCTAAATATTATAAAAGCAGACATAAATCATTGTTAGGCTTGTTTTATATGTCGCAAATTTTATTTTGGCTTTTAGCAATATTGACATCCGCTTTAGCGATAAAACCATTAATAGTATTACCATTAATTGGTATAAGATTTTTAATTTTCTACCTCATTATCTTTTTTACAGCTAAAAAATTAGATGAAAAAGACCTTATTTTCTTGTCAATATTTTTTGAAATTAGTTTACTTGTAATACAATTACGTATATTTATCGGCAATCTTTTTTCAAAACCCACACATTGGTAGGAGACGATACACTTTTAGAACTCATAGCGCAAGCCAAACAGGGCAAGCAAAGTGCTTTTAATACTTTGTTAAATACTTTTTGGAAAGATATTTATAATTTTCAATTATCGAAAAATAACAATGACGATGAGGCCGAAGATATTACTGTAAAAACTTTTGCCAAAGCCTTTGATAAAATTGATACTTACGACGCCAATTACAACTTCAAAACGTGGTTATTTTCAATTTCTAGAAACATTACCATAGATCATTTTAGGAAACAAAAACCCGATTTAATCTCTATTCACAGCCTCCAAAAAGAGGCACATAATGTTTATGACGAAGATCCATCGCCAGCAGATTTGCTTATTCAAAAGCAAAATTTAGCCCAACTATTGGCCTATATTAAAATGTTAAAGCCCCATTATCAGCAAGTAATCAATTTGCGATATTTTATGGAATTAAGCTATAAAGAAATAGCGGCTGAACTAGATGAACCTATAAATAATGTAAAAATAAAGTTGCTACGTGCTAAGAAATTATTGGCAGAAATTATAAATAACAATTAATTTTAATATGAATAAACTCTTTAGAACTTTTAGATCTCTTGGACCGGGTTTATTGTTTGCTGGAGCTGCCATAGGGGTTTCGCATTTGGTGCAATCTACACGTGCTGGTGCAGATTATGGCATGGGACTCATTTGGGCCTTACTTTTAGTTCATTTATTTAAGTATCCTTTTTTTCAATATGGACCACGTTATGCAGCTGCCACTGGCGAGAGTCTCATTGATGGCTATAAACGTTTAGGAAAAGGTTTTTTGTGGATGTATTATATTTTAACATTTGCCACAATGTTTACAATACAAGCAGCAGTGACAATAGTAACAGCTGGTCTGGCCATAAAATTATTTGGATTTACAGGAAGTACACTTATTTGGAGTGCAGTTATTACCCTTATTAGCATGCTTGTTTTATTGATAGGTAAATACAAACTCTTAGATAATTTAATGAAAATTATTGTCGTTGTTTTATCTATTAGTTCACTTATCGCCTTGGGTATTGCTTATAATAAAACAGCTTATAATTTCGATTTTACACCTATTTTCCCGCAAGGAAAACTAGGCATCGCTTTTTTAATAGCCTTTATGGGATGGATGCCTGCGCCTCTTGACATTTCGGCTTGGCATTCTCTTTGGACTTTAGAAAAAAGTAAAACTGAAAATATCACTCCAAAAAAAGCCATTTTCGATTTTAACATTGGCTATCTAGGCACCGTTGTTTTGGGGCTTTGCTTTCTAGCACTCGGCGCGTTGGTTATGCATAATTCTGGAGAAACTTTTAGCAATAGTGCCGGTAAATTTTCGGGGCAACTCATTAATTTGTACACCAAGAATTTAGGACAAGGCACTTATATAATTATTGCCGTAGCTGCCTTTACAACAATGTTTAGCACAACAATAACAACGCTAGATGCTTCGCCAAGAGCGATGGCAAAAACAACAAGCTTGTTGTTTGAAAAAGCTACAAAAAACACTTATTTTATTTGGATGATTTTTCTTGGTGCTGGCACACTTATCATCTTAAATTATTTTATTACAAGTATGGCTGTTATGATAAAAGTAGCCACCATCATATCCTTTTTAACCGCACCTTTTTATGCCATTGCCAATTACTTACTTATTACAAGCAAGCACACGCCTGTGTCTGCGCATCCGTCAAGCGGATTAAAAGTGTTAAGTTGGCTAGGCATTCTGTTTTTAATTGGCTTTAGTCTATTCTATTTATTGTCTTTATAACAAATCAACCTTAATAAAAGGTATTTATAAGTGCTTTTTCGAATGCCAGGATATGAACAGAAACTAATGATTTTTGTTTGTATTTTAAAAAAGACTATTTTTATAAAAAAATAAATGCCATAGGTTTATCTATAAATTTAGGTGTAAACTAAAAACCGCTTTAACAACTCAAAAAAGTTAAAACGGTTCTGATTATAAAACATAGCTGGTTATGATCAAACAAATTTTTTTTCTGATTTTCATTATAGTATTATCCTGTTCTAAGGAACAGCCAAAAGAGGTAGGTTCTTCTTTTTTACCATTAAACCACCAAGAGCCTTATACTGCTGGCAAAACCTATTATGGATTTAACAATTACATAGAATATATAGCTGGTAATTTACCCATCATCATAGTTGCCCCACATGGTGGAAGTATTACTCCTTCTGATATTCCAGACAGAACTTTTGGAACAATAGCACTAGATACAAATACTGCACAATTAAGTATGGTAATTGCTGATAGCATAAAAGCCAGATTTGGAAAATTTCCTCATTTAATTATTTGCCGACTCAAACGGACAAAATTAGATGCCAATAGAAATATTGATGAAGCTGCTCAAGGCAATGCCATTGCCAGTCATTCATGGGAAGAATTTCATCATTACATCGAAGCTGCTAAAACAAAAATAACGCAGGATTATGGCAATGGATTGTATTTAGACATACATGGCCACGGTATTAATCCAGATGGATTTTATGATTTACGTATATGGCTTGGGTATCTTTTAACTGGTGAAGAATTAGACCTGCCTGATAACATTTTAAATTCTGATAATTACAAAAATAAATCGAGTATTAAGATGCTGGCAGAGACTAGCAGGAGCGACTTTTTTGAACTAATTAGAGGTTCCTCAAGTTTTGGTTCTCTTTTAGAAAATTCAGGTTATGCATCTGTTCCTAGCAATATCAGCCAAAGTCCTCAAGGAAGTAGATTTTTTAGTGGTGGTTATAATACTTTACGCCATGGGTCTAAAAATAGTGGTTTAATAGATGCTATTCAACTGGAATTACCAAAAACTGGTATACGCAATAATCAAGCGGAATGGTCTGCATTTTCTGGCAAACTTACAGATGTTCTCAATCAGTATTTTGAAGAGCATTATGAAATCAATTTATCACAATAATCATTTAAGGTTTACATTCCCACTAATTCGAGCATCTCGCTCGAATTGAAATAGAAACTTCTTTTCTACATTTTAGTATTTCTTTAATTTGTAACTTTGTCGCCTTATAATTGTCATCCTTATGTCTGATAATACTGCAACAGAAAAAAGAACCCCAAAACCAAAATGGTTGCGTGTAAAATTGCCCATTGGTAAAAAATACACAGAATTAAGAGGTTTGGTAGATAAATACAAACTCAATACTATTTGTACAAGTGGCAGTTGCCCAAATATGGGTGAATGCTGGGGCGAAGGGACAGCTACATTTATGATTTTAGGGAATATCTGTACGCGTTCTTGTGGCTTTTGTGGTGTAAAAACTGGCAGACCTGATAATGTTGATTGGGAGGAGCCAGAAAAAGTAGCACGTTCTATCAAAATAATGAAAATAAAACACGCCGTTATAACATCGGTAGATAGAGACGATTTAAAAGATGGCGGTTCTATTATTTGGGCAGAAACCGTTGAAGCCATTCGCCGTGCAAATCCAGATACAACTTTAGAAACTTTGATACCAGATTTTAGAGGTATTCACAACAATATAGACCGTATTATTGCTGTAGCACCAGAGGTGGTTTCGCATAATTTAGAAACTGTACGTCGTTTAACCCGCGAAGTACGCATTCAAGCCAAATACGATAGGAGTCTAGAAGTCTTAGCTTATCTAAAAGTACAAGGTTTACCGAGAACCAAATCGGGTATCATGCTTGGTCTTGGCGAAACCTCAACAGAAGTTATAGAAAGTATGAAAGATTTACATGCTGCCAATGTAGATATTATTACTATTGGCCAATACCTGCAACCTAGTAAAAATCATCTTCCTGTAAAGGAATTTATCACGCCAGAACAGTTTAAAAAATACGAAATTCTAGGTTTAGAAATGGGTTTTAGACATGTAGAAAGTGGCGCTTTGGTACGGTCGTCTTATAAAGCACAAAAACACCTTTTGTAATACCTGGTTTTAAAAACTTAATCTTACTCCCTAATTTAACTTAGCTTTAACATAAGTCTTATTGCTCTGGCATAGGTTTTGCTATTTATAAAAAAGAAATAAAATTTTTCATAAAAAATTAGGTTGGTTAGTTAGTTGGTTAAAGAGCATCTGTTTTAAATAGATGCTCTTTTCTATTTACCACGCTTTTTCAAAAGTCAATTTATCTGTATAAATAGCTTTTGTCAATGGAATTAAACCAGCATTTTTAATGATGTAAGTTACTTTTTTAGGCCACGTTTTTCTAAAGTTAAAAGTATTGGGACGTCCGCCAATGTCATTTATAAACATAAGCGCCGTTTTTTCTTCTAATAAAACTGATTTCCCATGAATATTTACCAAGCTATCTAGCTTTTGCCGTGCTCTTTTATAAGCTACAATACGGCTTTTGTGCGAAATAAAAATATGTAGGAAATCGGCTATGTTTTGTAATTGTGCTTCAGATTTTTCTTCGGGATGGTGGCTAAAATAGCCCAATTGAAATGTTGTTCCAGCAACAGTATTTGGTCGGTAATCTTTTTTTAAACTTGGCGGGCGTTTCTTCCAGATTAAATCTGATTTGGAGTGCTTTAAAATTTCTAAAGAATCAAATACAACATTTTTAGTTTTAATAGATGTGGGTAAATACAAAGCGGGCAATTCTTTATCGCCGCCTCTAGCGCCCAAACTTAAAATATTTCCAGAAATGCGGCCCACATAGCCACTATTCCAACCAGATTCTAATCCAGCCATAGCTAAAACAGCCGCAGGTGGTACGTTTTCTTTTATACATAGCTGTGTTACGGGGTCTGCCAAACCGCTATAAAAGGATTTTACATGGGTATATTTTCGTAAACTGTAGTAATTTGTTTTTAAAGTATCTTTAACTAAAACCTCATTGGTTATATTATCTCCTATCTTTATTTTATCACCTTTATGTGCCTCGGCACATCCAAATACAAATAACAAAAGTATGCCTAAATTAATACTATTTAGCCAGCGTTTAAACATTTTAAAAAGAAGCCACAAAGGCTGTTACTAAATCACTTATTTTTTTCTCTGCTGTTTTGGCTGCTATTTGAACTTCTTCGTGAGACACAGCTTCTGGTTTGCCTTCAATACCCATATCGGTTATAACTGACACCCCTAAACATTCCATTTTCATGTGTTTGGCGACAATAACTTCTGGCACTGTTGACATACCAACAGCATCGGCACCTAATATTTTAACCATTTTATATTCGGCTGGCGTTTCAAAAGTAGGTCCTTGTAATGCCAAGTAAATTCCTTTTTGAATTTTTATGTTTTTTGCTTCAGCTATGGCCTCAAATTTGGCAATATATTCTAAGTTATAAGGTTCGTGCATATCTACAAAACGCGTCCCAAAAAGGTCTTCGTTTTTACCCCTTAACGGATGCTCTGGCATAAAATTAATATGATCTGAAATTAACATCACATCGCCAACGCTAAATTTTGGATTTACACCACCACTTGCATTCGATACAATTAAATTATCAATCCCTAAAAATTTCATAACGCGTATCGGAAAAGTGGCTTCTTGCATTGTCCAGCCTTCGTAATAGTGAAAACGTCCTTGCATAGCAACTATTTTTTTGCCCCCCAATTCGCCATAAATTAACTTACCCGAATGCCCTGTTACGGTAGAAACTGGAAAATTAGGAATCTCTTTATAGTCTAAACTTATTTCGATAGCAATATAATCTACCAAACTGCCCAGACCTGTGCCTAAAACTATTCCAAACTCAGGATTTGTAATACCTTTCTCTTTTAAAAACTTAACTGTTTCTTGTACTTTATTGAACATAATTAATTATTTCTTCGTTAAAATCTTTTGCATCTTGTAAAAATACAACTTCTATTGGTAAATAAAATACTTTTTTATCAGCAAAAAAAGATCTTACGTAATCTTTTTCGGTTGTTAATATTAAGGTGTTTTCTGTATTTAAATCTTGTAATTTTTTATTGATTATGACTTTATCCTTTTCTGTGAAATCGTGATGATCTTTATATTTTAATCCTGTGAAATCAATGTTATTTTCGGTTAAAAATGTTTGCAGTGGCTTTGGATTTGCAATACCTGTAACCAACACAACTTTATAGTTTTGCAAGTCTTTTAAAGTAATTTTTTCTGTATTATTCATCACTTCATCTCTATAAACTATGGTAGAAAAATAAAGCTTTTGATGCGGATTAGGGTTTAGTTTTAATCGGATTTCTTGTTGCGCCTCTTCCGATAAATCTTTAGGGCATTTGGTAACAATAATATGCGTAGCACGTTTGGCATTACTGGCCAACTCTCTTAAATTACCCGTTGGCAACATATAATCATCTACATATAAATCATTATAAGAAGTCAATAAAATATTTATTTTTGCTTTTACTTTTCTGTGCTGATAAGCGTCATCTAACAAGACAACATCAGGTTTAACCTTTAACTTTTTTAATTGATTGATACCATGCGCCCTGTCATTATCTACAGCCACATTAACAGATTTAAATTTTAGATGATATTGCATGGGCTCATCGCCAATAAAATTGGCTGATGTATGCTCATTTGCTAAGACAAACCCTTTTGATTTCCGTTTATAGCCACGACTTAAAACGGCTACTTTAAAGCTGTCTTTTAAAAGATTTATAAGATATTCTACATGTGGTGTTTTACCAGTGCCTCCTGTATTTAAATTACCTACGCTAATAATTGGTATTGCAAAAACTGTAGATGTAAGGATGCCTTTATCGTAGCTTTTGTTTCTAAAGCGCATGACCTGACCATATAAAAAGGAAATGGGGAATAATATTTTACGAAGTATTTTCACTAAAGCTAAATTACAAAATTAGCTTCAATAAACAAGATAGTCTATAATTTCGAGTCCGTAACCAGTCATTCCCACGCGTTTTCTATCTTGTCTTCCGTTAGAAATAACGCGTAATTTACGGATATGTAAATCGTGCAAAATCTGAGCGCCAATACCAAAATCTTTATCGTCCATTGTCATTTTTAAAGATTCTGAATTTTTTGCAAGCTGATTTTTAATCTGTTCTAATCTGTTTATTAAATTAAAAGATTGGTTTTCTTGGTTTATAAAAACCATAGCGCCTCTGCCCTCTTTATTAATAATCTCAAACATTTTAGCCAATTTATCATCGGGATTATTGGTAAGTGTGCCTATAATATCATTATTTACCAAAGTAGAATTTACACGCACTAATACGGGTTCGTCTATTTCCCAATCGCCTTTTGTTAGGGCTATGTGAACCTGATTATTAGTAGTTTGCTTATAGGCTCTTAATCTAAATTCGCCAAAACGGGTATTTAAATTAAAATCTTCTATTTTTCCGATAAGCGAATCGTGTTTCATACGATAAGCCACCAAATCTTCAATAGAAATAATTTTTAGTTTGTGTTTTTTAGCCACTTCAACTAACTCAGGCAAACGTGCCATGGTGCCATCTTCATTCATTATTTCTACAATAACACCACCGGGTTTTAAACCCGCCAAGCGTGCTAAATCTATAGCAGCTTCTGTATGACCTGTACGTCTAAGTACGCCTCCTTCTTTCGCTTTAAGCGGAAAAATATGCCCAGGTCTTGTTAGTTGATGGGGTTTGGTATCATCTTCAATTAAAGATCTAACAGTTATGGCGCGGTCTTTTGCCGAGATTCCAGTTGTTACACCTTTTCCGGTACAATCTACCGAAACTGTAAAAGCAGTCCCTAGAGGATCTGTACTGTTACCCACCATTAAATCTAACTGCATCTCTTTACAACGCGACTCTGTTAAAGGCACACAAATTAAACCGCGGCCAATAGTTGCCATAAAATTTATCATTTGTGGCGTTACCATTTCGGCGGCAGCTATAAAATCACCTTCGTTTTCTCTGTTGGCATCATCAACAACTATAACAAGTTTTCCGTTTTTGATATCATCAATCGCAGATTTAATAGTATTTAGTGTGATATTTTGAGTTGCTGTTGTCATTTTATTTTTTTATTTTTTTTAAATCGCGCAAAAAATGCATTAATAGGTTGCAAAAATAAGTCAATATTAAATAAGCCTATCTCTGTCGTTGCTTTTTTTGTAAGATATATGCCAAGTGGTAACATTACAACTGTGGCTAACCACGCACCTACATAGGCCGGAATGCTACTTCCTCTAGCTAAATTGCTACCCATAATAGATATAAAATAGTAGATTACAAATATAAAAATGGCGATAATCATGGGTAAGCCAAAACCTCCTTTTCTTATGATGGCACCTAAAGGCGCACCAATAAAAAACAAGACCAAACATGCTACCGAAAAAGCAATTCTTTTATGGTATTCAATATCAAAAATATTGAGAATGTTTTGCTTGTATATAAATGTCCTTTCGTAGGATTTTACATTGTCTAAAGATCTTTTGGCCATTTCTTTAGCATTATCAATCACAATGAATTTTCCTTTACTATCAAAATTATTTAAAATTGTATCAGACAGATACGTTGTTTTAGCCGAATCTATAGCAATTAATTTGCCAGCATTGGCCCGTATATAAATGTTTTTAGATTTAGATTCAATAAAATCATTGTATGGCACAACCAAAGAGTCTATGTAATATTGAAGCTGACTTAAACTCAACATTTCAAAATCTTTTTTATAACGTTCTTCTTCTAAATCTACATTATCTAAAGTAGAAATGTCAATATTTACAGTGTAATCTTTAAAATGCGATTTGGTAAAAGGCATGCGTTCCTTCTCTCTCGAATTGGTTTTTTTATCATTTTCTTCGTTATAATAACCATTGTGTAAGATAAATGTCATGTATTTACTCCCTTCTTCTGTGGTTATTTTTCCGGTTTTAGCCGTTATATTTTTTACATTTCCCTTTTGATCGGTAAGATCATAAATTAATACATTTTTAAGTTCATTTTTTTCTTTGCCATATTTTTCGTCAAAGCGGATAAGGTATCCTGGAATCTCAGTATTAAACCTGCCAGCAATTAATGCCAAAGCAGGCTTCTTCTTTTGCATGTTTACCAATAAATTTTTGGATTTAAAAGCAGCTTTCGGAAAAATATTATTTAAAAATAAAAAGTTGATGCCACTAAAAATTATCGCCACTAAAACGAGGGGTCTCATAATTCTCTTTAAAGAAATTCCCGATGCTTTTAGTGCCGCTAATTCATAAGTTTCTGCCATTTTACCCATGGTCATAATAGACGACAACAATATGGCTATAGGAAAAGTTTGAGGTACCATCATTAAAGACAGATAGGCTAAAAATTTTAAAATAATACCAATTTCTATACCCTTACCAGCAATTTGATCGAAACGCAACCATAAAATTTGCATTACCAACACAAATAAGATGATTAAAAATGTGGTGAGAAAGGGTGCTAAAAAACTTTTTATTATGTACTTATCTGCTATTTTCAAACCAGTTATTGGGCTTCGTTTATAGTATAACCATCTCCTTTATATTTTGCCAAGTCTACTTTGAACAAACTTTTAGAAATATCGGGTAAATTTTTCTTAAACTTATTAATTGTTAATGTTGTAAGTGTGCCATTTTTACCATTCTCTATCATGCGGTAAATTTCTTTATCTTTCATGTTAATGGCTAAAACAATGCTGTTTATTTCAGATTCGCCATCGGTAGGTGTTAATATAATATTCTGAATTTTTTTACCTTTCATATTTATTAATGTGCCCCAAGAATAGGTGAATCCTGTTTTATAAAAGCTAAAAAATTTAGATGGTTTAATAAGACTTTCTTCCTCATCACTTTCTTCGTTCGAAATATTTATTTCCTCATCTTCTGGCAAAATAGTATATATTTTTTCACCGTCAAATACCTTGGTACCTCCTAAGTAACTTACATTATACAAATCGCCCATAACAGTAATATTACCGCGTGTGGCTTGGTGAATATTTTCGGCTTTATTGTCAAGACTATATTTAAATGTGATGTACATATTTTTATAGTTTGTAATTTTCTCATTTACCTCATCTAACAAATCTTTAGACTTATTCGTTTTTTGCGAAAACCCTAAACTAACAAAACACAATAAAGTAAGTACTACTAATTTATTTTTCATCTTAAATGTTTTTTTCATTATTTAACAATTCATTTAAAGCTATTTCATCAGGTACTAAAACCTGACGGGCTTTGCTTCCTTCAAACTGACCTACAATGCCAGCAGCTTCTAATTGATCTATCAACCTGCCTGCCCTGTTATAGCCCAGTTTCAGTTTTCTTTGCAATAAAGATGCCGAACCTTGTTGCGCATGAATTATAACCAATGCTGCATCTTTAAACAGCAGATCACGATCATCAATATCAACATCTAAATTTAAACTGCTTTCTTCGCCCACATATTCTGGCAACATATAGGCTTCTGGATAGGCGCGTTGCGACCCAATAAAATCGGTTAATTTTTCTACTTCTGGTGTGTCTATAAAAGCACATTGCAAACGTGTTAAATCACTTCCAACAGCAATAAGCATATCGCCTTTACCAATAAGCTGATCGGCACCTCCAGAATCTAAAATTGTTCTCGAATCTATTTTTGATGTCACTCTAAACGCAATCCTTGCAGGGAAATTTGCTTTAATAATACCCGTAATTACATTAACAGACGGACGTTGTGTGGCCACAATTAAATGGATGCCAATGGCACGTGCCAATTGTGCCAATCTGGCTATGGGTGTTTCTATTTCTTTACCAGCTGTCATAATTAAATCGGCAAATTCATCAATTACTAAAATGATATAAGGCAAAAAACGGTGTCCATCTTCTGGATTTAATTTGCGGTCTTTAAATTTCTGATTGTACTCTTTTATATTCCTAACAAAAGCATCTTTAAGCAAATCGTAACGTGCATCCATCTCAATGCACAAAGAGTTTAAGGTGTGAATAACCTTGGTTGTATCGGTAATAATAGCATCTTCGGTATCGGGTAATTTGGCTAAATAATGGCGCTCAATTTTGTTAAACAAAGTAAGCTCTACTTTTTTAGGATCTACCAATACAAATTTGATTTCGGCAGGGTGCTTTTTGTACAGCAACGAAGCCAATATGGCATTAAGACCAACCGATTTTCCTTGTCCCGTTGCACCAGCCATTAAAAGATGTGGCATTTTGGCCAAATCGTAAACAAATGTTTCGTTAGAAATGGTTTTTCCTAAAGCAATGGGCAATTCCATTTGCGCTTTTTGAAATTTTTGTGAAGATAAAACCGATCGCATAGACACAACAGTCGGGTTTTTATTTGGCACCTCAATACCTATTGTTCCCTTTCCGGGGATGGGCGCAATAATTCTAATACCCAAAGCTTTTAGCGATAAAGCGATGTCATCTTCAAGATTTTTTATTTTTGAAATTCTGATACCAGCATCTGGCACAATTTCATAAAGCGTTACTGTAGGCCCAATAGTCGCTTTTATATTGGCAATACCTATTTTGTAATTGCTAAGGGTCTCAACAATTTTATTTTTATTGGCTTCAAGTTCTTCTTGATTAATTGTGATACTTTCATTGTTGTATTCAAGAAGCAGGTCTAAACTAGGAAACTTATATTTTGCCAATTCTAAAGTTGGGTCAAACTGACCAAAATCTTTAAGCAACTTATCGGATAGATTTTCGGTGATTTTATCCTCATCATGAGGTTTTTCTATTTCTATTTGAACGCCAGATTCTTTGGTTATTTCATGATCACCTTTTGCTTCAAATTGTTCTAAAACGATAGGTTTTGGTTCTGAAATAATAACTTCTTCTTTATCATCAGAAAAAGTAACAGTATTTATTGTTTCTTGTTGTTCTACTATGGCGTCTTGAAAAACATCTTTTGTTTGTTTCTTTTTCGATTTTAAAAAGCCTGCAATATGTTCTGGTGTCAATTTAAAACGAATGGCTGTGTAAATAATAGCACAAAATATCAGCATTAATGAAATACCAACACGGCCAATATAAACAGTCAAATAGGCATTAATTTCGTAACCTACAGTGCCACCAAACAATGGTTTTTCGGGCAAAATAAATCCTAAAAATAAAGAGAACCAAACCATTGCTAAGACACCCCAAAACCAAGGTTTGCTTATCCGCTTAAACGGGATATTTAGCAATAAACACAAACCCGACAACAATAATAAAATTGGGATGTAAAAACTTGAGATGCCAAAACCATTATACACAAAAAAATGTGCAGAAATAGCACCTATTTTTCCTAAAAGATTGTGTGTGTTTATACTTCTATCGGCAAAACTATGAAGCGTACTTTGATCTATTTCCCAACTAGACAAATACGATGTGATTGCAGTGAATAAAAACACTGCAAAAATCAGTAAAAAAGAACCAAAAACTACATGAGATTGTCTGTTGTTAAAAAACGATTTAAGTGTTTTAAAACGGACATTCTTAGATTGTTTAAAGCTTGATTTTTTTTGTTTTGCCATGCACTAAATTATTTCCTATCAAAAATACTATAAATATGCTTATTTGTTAATAACAACAGATTTTTTTACAAAAACCTAGGCACATATATTAAAGCCACAATAGCAATTTCTACAAATAGACCAACCAAAACAGCAGCTGCGCCAACATCTTTAATGACCCCAATTGTTTTATGCAAATCTGGCTCAATATGGTCTGCTAATTTTTCTATAGCTGTATTTAAAGCTTCGGCGCCCATAACCAAGCCAATAGCTACTACCTGAAGTCCCCATTCTGTGGTTGTAATATTGTTATAAAATCCTAAAACTATCAACACTATTGAGATACTGCCATGAAACATAAAACTATGCTCTGTGGCAATTAACACCCAAAGTCCCCTAAAGGCATAAATAGTGCTCTTTAGGCGTCCCAACACAAAACCATCATCAGGTTTCATAAATTAAATAGCTTTTAAAGCCGCTTCGTAATTTGGCTCGTCAACTATTTCTGGTACTTGTTGGCTGTAAGTTATCACACCATTTTCATCAAGAACAATAACTACTCTTGAGTGTAAATTGGCCAAAGGACCATCAACGATTTCTAAACCGTAATCTTTACCAAATTGTCCCGATGCAAAATCTGATAAAGTAATCACATTATCTAAACCTTCGGCACCACAAAAACGTGCTTGTGCAAAAGGTAAATCTCTTGAAATACACAATACTTTGGTATTACCAAGATTAGAAGCTTCTTTGTTAAACTGACGTACAGAAGTGGCACAAGTACCTGTATCTAAACTTGGAAAAATGTTCAATATCACTTTAAATCCTTTATAATCTGCTAAAGTAGATTTAGATAAATTATTTGCTGTTAACGAAAAATCTGGCGCAGTGCTACCAACTTTTGGTAAATCTCCCGATGTGTTAAATGCATTGCCTTTTAATGTAATTGCTGCCATGGTATTTATTTTTAAATTAAGTTTTATTTATAATTATAAGAGCTTCAAAAGTACTAAAAATAAAAAACTCTTAAGCCTTGGCTTAAGAGTTTTTCTAAACAGTTTCTGAAACTGCTATTATTTAATTTTTAGATAGATAATCTGCCACACCATCATGTGTTGCTTTTAAGCCATCTTTTGAGCTGTTCCAGTTTGCTGGACAAGCTTCGCCGTGTTCTTCGTTAAATTGTAAGGCATCAACCATTCTTATTACTTCTTCAACATTTCTACCTAAAGGTAAATCGTTTACTAATTGATGACGTACAACACCTTCTTTGTCTATTAAGAACAATCCGCGGTAAGCGATTAATTCGTTATCGGCTTGAAACTGATCATCTTCATCATAATAATAATCGCCTGTTAAAACATCATAATTTTTTGAGATGGTTTTATTTGTATCGGCTACAATTGGATACGTAACACCTTGAATGCCACCTTGCGCTTTAGGCACTTGTAACCAACCCCAATGCGATTGTTCTGTATCTGTAGAAACAGCTACAACGGCTACATTACGTTCTTGGAAACGTGCTAGATTTTCTTGAAATGCGTGCAACTCAGTTGGACAAACAAACGTAAAATCTTTTGGATAAAAGAAAAGTACAACGTACTTTTTATCTAAATACTGATCTAATGAGAAATTTTCTACAAACTCACCGCCATTAACAACTGCTTGAGCATTAAATTGTGGCGCTTTTCTACCTACTAATACAGACATAATATATATTTTAAAGGATTAATTTTTATTACAACAAAAATACTAATTAATGTCTTTGATAACTTTGTTAAATATCTTTAATATTTATATTGCTATAAATTTTCTCTATTTTTAACGGAATTTTAAACTTTTAAGAAAGATTTAGGTGCTAAATTTGCCCTCATTATTATCTATGAAAACAAAAAAACATTTTTATACTTTTTCATTACTGATGTTTATGCTGTGTATATCTACATCTGTATTTTCTCAAAAGGATAGCATTAAAAAAACAGATAAGCCACTTTTAGACACAAAGAAGAACCTAAAACCTGTAGATTTATTTAAAATCGATTCGGCTGCCAACAAAACAAAAATAAATTTTACGCCTCAAAATAACAACCCAAAGGTAAAACTTAATGATAAAAAATATTATGAGCTATTTAACAAGCCTAAAAGAAAAATTGATTTTAAAAATCATGTTGACAATGTAGATGTTGATGTTTTGGTTGTAAAATATTTTAATGGCAAAAAAATTACAAATGCCGAAACTAAAATTAATAGCGATTACAATTTGGGGTCGTTTTATACCAATTCTAAATCGATTAAAATAGAAGTGCGCGATTTTGGTTTAGAAGATGGTGATAGGATTAAGATTTATTTGAATGGTGAAGTTATTGAAGAAAGCATCGAACTTAAGAATAGGTTTTATTTTATTGTTGTTCCCCTAGAAAAAAGCTACAATACCATTGCTATAAAAGCCCAAAATCAAGGCTATTCTGGCCCTAATACTGCCGAATTAGAAATTTATGATGACACTGGCAATCTAATAGTATCGCGGACTTGGAATATTAATACTGGCGAAGTTGTCTCGGTTGGGTTTATTAAAAAATGATGTTTTTACTTCTCGATACTTCATGCTAAAAGCATGAAACTCGAAGTGACGAAAATGTATTAGAAATGTAAAAAACACAAAAGCCAAAGTTTAAAACTTTGGCTTTTGTGTGTGAGACCCTTCGACTTCGCTCAGGGTGACACTTTATCAAATTCTTCTATAAATGTATGACTTCGCCATAAGCATCGGCAACAGCTTCCATAACAGCTTCGCTCATTGTTGGATGTGGATGGATAGATTTTAAAATTTCGTGACCTGTTGTTTCTAATTTACGTGCCACTACAGCTTCGGCAATCATATCGGTTACCCCAGCGCCAATTAAATGGCAACCCAACCATTCGCCATATTTGGCATCAAAAATTACTTTTACAAAGCCGTCTGGTGTGCCAGAAGCTTGTGCTTTTCCGGATGCTGAAAATGGAAATTTACCTACTTTTAATTCATATCCTTGCTCTTTTGCTTGTGCTTCGGTTAAACCGACACTCGCAATTTCTGGTGTGGCATAGGTACATCCGGGTACGTTTCCGTAATCTACAGGTTCGGTATCTAATCCGGCTAATTTTTCAACACAAGTAATCCCTTCGGCAGAAGCCACATGTGCCAAAGCTGGACCAGGCACAACATCGCCAATAGCGTAATAACCCGGCATATTGGTTTGGTAGAAATCGTTTACCAAAATCTTATCGCGATCGGTAGCAATACCTACATCTTCAAGTCCTATATTTTCTATATTCGATTTAATACCCACAGCAGATAAAACCACATCCGCTTCTAGTGTTACCTCACCTTTTGCCGTTTTAACTTTAGCTACAACGCCTTTTCCAGAAGTATCAACCGATTCTACCGACGCATTTGTCATGACTTTAATACCCGATTTTTTGAAAGAACGTTCCAATTGTTTTGATACATCAATATCTTCTACGGGTACCATATTTGGTAAAAACTCTACCACGGTCACTTCTGTTCCCATGGTGTGATAAAAATAGGCGAACTCAACACCAATGGCACCAGAACCTACAACAATCATCTTTTTTGGTTGTTTTGGCAAACTCATCGCTTCGCGATAGCCAATAACTTTTTTACCGTCTTGTGGTAAATTTGGCAACTCTTTAGAACGCGCGCCTGTGGCAATAATGATATTTTTAGCAGTGTATTCGGTTATTGTGCCATCGGCAGCAGTAACATCTACTTTATGACCCGGTTTTATTTTTCCGAAACCATCAATCACATCAATTTTATTTTTTTTCATTAAGAACTGTACGCCCTTACTCATACCATCGGCAACGTTTCGGCTTCGTTTAATGACGGCCGAAAAATCTTTGTCTACTGCTTCGGCTTTTAAGCCATAGGCATCTACATGTTTTAAATAGTCATAAACCTGCGCACTTTTTAACAAAGCTTTGGTAGGTATACATCCCCAATTTAGGCAAATACCACCTAGATTTTCTTTTTCTATAACGGCAACTTTAAATCCTAATTGTGAGGCTCTAATAGCTGTAACATAGCCTCCTGGTCCGCTTCCTACTATAATTATATCGTAATTCATATCTTTTGTTTTCTGGTTTGATTCAAAATGCAAAGTAAAGAAATATTTTACTTCTAAATGTTGTTTATAAGCTCACATTTAGACTACGCTCAATGTGACAGTTAAGGTTATCTCCTTAATTTAATCAAACTTAATGGCTTTAACGGGACTTATTCTCGTAACAATGATTGAAGGTATGATGAGCATAAATAAACAAAGTACTAAAGTGCCCACATTTAACATCAGGATTTGAACAAAATCTATATAAACTGGCACGAATTTTACATAATAGGTCTCTGGATTCAAACTTATAAATGCGAATTTTTGTTGCAAAAACAAGAGCGTTAATCCGATAAGGTTTCCCCAAAACAAGCCTTTTAAAATAAGATAAGCTGCATTGTATAAAAACACTTTTCTGATGCTCCAATTAGAATTTCCCAAGGCTTTTAAAATACCTATCATTTGGGTACGTTCTAAAATCAAAACCAATAAAGCCGTTATCATATTGATGCCCGCAATGAGAATCATGATGACAATAATAATGGTGATATTAACATCAAAAAGGCTTAACCACTCGAATAATGACGGGTATTTATCTACAATATTTTGTGTATTTAAAGTAGCCGCCGTATTGGCGTAAATGGCATTGCTTTTTTCTTTTAAGTCTTTAAAATTGTTGAGCAAAACTTCAAATCCGCCAACCTCATCTTCGCTCCATTTATTTATTTTTTGGATGTGTTTGATATCGCCAATAATATAATTTTCGTCAAATTCATTAAAGGCCGAATTGTACAATCCTACAATTTTTAAAACACGCATGTTTGGTAATTTATTAGGATCGTTTTTAACAAAAAGGATGTTGAATTTATCGCCCAATTTTAAACCCAAACGCATGGCTATGGTTGTAGAAATTAAAACATTATTTGAAGGACTTTCTTTAAAAGATAACACCTTACCTTCCGTCATATAATTTTTAAAATAGCTCCAATCATAATCGGCAGAAATACCTTTAAAAATAACCCCTTCAAAATCTTTTTCGGTTCTAATAATACCCGCTTTTGTGGCAAAAATATGTACATTCTTAATGCCAGTTATCCCTTTAAACTCGGGATAAAAATCTTGTTTTTTTGAAACAGGATTAACCGTGATTTCTGAATTATTATTATCGTAATTGGTTATTTGCACATGCCCCTGAAAAGCGGCGACTTTTTCTCTAATTTTATGTTGCAATCCTACGCCAGTAGCTACCGAAACCAACATCACAATAATACCTATGGCAATGGCAGTAATGGCAATTTTTATTATTGGCGCCGAAATGCTACTTTTACCTTGTTTAGAAAAAATAATGCGCTTGGCAATAAATAATTCGTAATTCAATTTATAAAACTGTTTTAATGTTCAAAAATACATATTTCTTTTTGGTTTCAATTGTCCTTTTCGGATTGATTTCATGCAAGAACACAGCTCCTAAAAATAAAGAAATTGTCCTTTCTATAAATAGCAACAGATTAAAAATAACGAAACCTATTGTGGTTGGGGCGAATCAAACGGAAGCTTACCTCCCACTTTTACAAAATAAAAAAGTGGCTGTGGTTGCCAATCAGACCAGCGTGATTTTTAAAACGGACAATACCTACACCCATTTGGTAGATTCGTTACAGCGTTTACAAATTAACCTCGTCAAAGTTTTTGCTCCCGAACACGGTTTTCGCGGTCAAGCCGATGCTGGCGCACATGTGGCTAATGGCATAGATATCACTACGGGTTTGCCCCTCATTTCGCTTTACGGAAAAAATAAAAAACCCACTTCAGATCAGCTTAAAAATATTGACATTGTTGTTTTTGACATTCAAGATGTGGGCGTGCGTTTTTACACTTATATTTCTACTTTGCATTATGTGATGGAGGCTTGCGCCGAAGCTGGTATTTCTGTTATTGTTTTAGATCGCCCCAACCCGAATGGTAATTATATAGATGGGCCAGTTTTAGAAACCCAATTTAAAAGTTTTGTAGGGATGCATCCTGTGCCTTTGGTGTACGGCATGAGCATTGGCGAATATGCCCAAATGATAAATGGCGAAAATTGGTTGCCAAATGGTATAAAATGTAATTTAAAAGTGATTCCTTTAAAAAACTACACCCATAAATCGGTTTATAATTTGCCTATAAGACCCTCGCCTAATCTGCCCAATGCACAAGCTGTGAATTTATATCCAAGTTTGGCATTGTTTGAAGGTACAACTGTAAGTTGTGGACGTGGTACCGAAATGCAATTCCAACTTTTTGGTGCGCCTTTTTTACCAAAAGACACCTATACTTTTAGTTTTTTACCACAACCGAATTTTGGCGCTAAATATCCTAAATTTAAAGGGGAATTAAGTTACGGATTAGATTTGAGAAAAGTAAATAAATTAAATAAACTCAATTTAGAATGGCTGATTACTGCTTACGCTGATACTAATAAGAAGGACAGTTTTTTTAATTCCTTTTTTACAAAATTAGCGGGCACAAAGAAACTACAAGAACAAATTGAAGCGGGATTATCTCAAGTAACAATTAAAAAATCATGGCAAAATGGTTTGGATAAATTTAAAATTGTTAGGGCAAAATATCTGATTTATGATTGAGTGGTTTGTTTATTCTTTTTTTTGAAGTAAAACGAAACCGATTAACAATCTAGCAAGCGATTTGTACTGCTGAAAAACATACTATCCGTTACACTTCATTATGAGCAATGTACTTTCCTGAAATAGGTTGACTAAAATTTAAGAAAAACTTGGCTCTTCGAGCCACATAGACCTTGTTTCAAACCAAACTCTTGAATTATTTGAAAAATTCAACAAGAAAATTCAGGAATAAAAAAAAGAACTCTCTACATTTAGATAAAGGAGAAGAGTAGAATAATAAATATTAATATGTTGAAAATCAATGATATAAATTACATGTGATTTATTAACACTAAACATTCATAAAACATATGTAATGTAAAAAACTCAATATTAAGTTTTATGGTCTTGCTCCCTAGAGCTAACAGAAAATAGTTCTAACAATTTAACGCAAGAATTAGAAAAATTTAATAACTTTAATTTCGTAAAATAAAAAACCTCCAACTGATTAAGTTGAAGGTTTTACTGGTAGAGCTAACAAAAAAAATTCTAAGAGTTTTATGTAAATTTTTGTGTTGTCTTTTCATAATTCTATTATATTTCTTTTTATTTAAACAGTCTTAAAAGAATGTCCGAATTATTGTAGCAACTCCAGTTTTCAATTTATCTTTTATTCAAAAACAGATTTAAGTGCATTACTCATTTTTAACCAGCCATCTTGATCATCTCTTAATTTTGACTTTTCTTGTTCAATATGAATAAATCTTCCTGTTGTTGCTGTAGCAGATATGCTACAAGGATTCGATGAACCATTTATAAATCTACTTTGAATATTTGTGAATCCAATTAACCTAGTCCACTCCGTATCTAAATGAGCTAATTTAAAAGTCAACGAATTGTCTTCATTCATAAGTGCTTCTTTAATTTGAAAAGCATAATCAATTGTAGGTGTTTCTCTTGTTCCATTACTCATAATCACGTATGGATCTGTATCGTTTTTACCAAATCCATGTAGTTGAATAAAAACAGAATTTGATATATTTTCGTACAAAATTTCTGTTGTTTTTTGAAAAACTGTATTTATATTATGAGCCATATCAGAAATTCTATAAGACTGATACCCAGAGTTACAAGTTGATGTCGTGCCATCACAAGGTGAAAATTCTGAATGATTACAACGATGTGTTCCATTTAAAAAAACTGCTTTTGCAAGATTGTTTTTAAAGCAATAAACTGCTTGTTGACCTGTATTAATATCATTTTTAATATGTGGAGCTTGAATAACTAAATTACTAATAGTTGGTGTTTTACTGAACAGATAAAGACCCCAATGATTCTCTTTATCACTCTTCTCTTCTAATATATAAAATACTTGATTTGGTGTTATAGTAGTATCCGTAAATTCATTTATTTGATAATTCAACTCAGAAGATTTCAACACAGCTTCAGAAACATTTTGATCTAATATTTCATTTATAACAACACTCCATTTAGCTAATTGATTTGATGTTGGTTTCTTATAGCTATTCCCTGAATCTCCAGGAACTCCGCTTATAAAACTTTCCATATAAGTTTCAATATTACCTGTAGTTTTAACTAATACAGGATTGTCATTCTCCGTTGTAATATTAAGTTCATTACTAAACCCTGACTCATTTCCTACTGCATCTTTCGCTGAAATTTTAAAATTATAATTTGCATCAGCATCTAATCCTGTAATATTAAAAGATGTACTTGTTGTTGCTACAAAATTAATTCCATTCTTATATAAGATATAGGCCGTTACTCCAACATTATCTGTAGAAGCTACCCAAGTTAAGTCAAGAGACGTTTTTGTTATGTTATCTACTTGTAAATTTGTAGGTGCAGTAGGTGGAGTTATATCTATTACTGGTTCTGGCATTGAATCATCAGACCCACCACAAGAACTGAAAAACATTACTAAAAATACAAATATAAATTGCTTGAAATTATTCATAAATTATTATATTTTTTGTTCTTGTTTTAAGTTTTTAGCTTTATCATTTTTCGCATTAAAATTTTGCATTAATTGATATACATAAGGAATTTGTTTTTGAAAACGTGTTAATATATCTTCTGAAATATTATCTCTACTGAAAGGTACTATTTTAACATATTCTTGAATTTCTCCAACATTTCTACCATATTTATAGTTGTATGGAAATCTTCCTTCTTCATTAATAATCGTGTTTTTATTTTCCTTATTTGCTACACTTATATAAAACTCACTATCCTTAATATTTCCATTAGAATTGAACAGCTCTTTTTTATTTAAATGTTCATACAATTCCTTAGCGGTATTTATGGCAGGATCTACTAACTGAATTTTTTCAACCATAAATCTTCTATATAAGTAATTTCCATTTTCACTTTTATAATTGTACAATTCATTCAACACTAAGTTTATCTCATCAATTAAATATGGGTAATGTGTACACCCTAAAATGATTGATTTTAATTGATTTGAAGTATTTGATTTTCTAATATTCTCTAATAAAGTAACTACATGATAACGTACATAATTTTCAGCATCGTTAATCTGTAAAATCGAACAATCATCTTCTTTCTCTGTATCGCACAACATTTTACTATTGTCAAAATCAAAATTATATATATCAAATAAAGTTTTATCAATCTTAACATCTCCTTCCAATCCTGGGCCTTTATAATCTTGTCTTGGTTTCCTTAGGTTTTTATTAAAATAGTTAGCATCTTCATCAACTGCTTCAGCAATTCCAATTCCTCCTTGTGAAAACACTTCAATGTCTCCTTGGTACCCTAATTGATCTTTAAATTTTAAAATAGTATTATGATATCCTTTTGATGCTACCGTTCCAGCAGTGGCCATCACTCCTATAATACCATCTTCATCTTTTTCCATAGTTTCTAAAACACCTCTCACACCAGCATCTATTACACCAATTACTTTCATATCTGAATTTGCTTTTTTTACAAATTCTTCAATATATTCTTTTCCATAAGCTGTCGCTGTATTACACGCAATGACCAAGACCTTTACAGGTTTTTTATCTGTATTTACTGAAGTGTCATTTACGTCAGAATAATATTTATTACTCATTAAAAATTGAGCATCTTTGATAATATGCTCTTTAAGTAAATCAACTTTGTTTTCTTTTGAGTAATTTCCATATGGCATATTGGCCTGATCGCCTAAATAAATAAAACTTTCTTTATTAAAGTCTAGGACACCATCACTTCCAAATTGATAAGTACTATTTTGATTTTGATCATAATTTACAATTGCTTTTAATACTGTAAGCCCTCCTGTACCAGAATCAAACACACCTATAGGCAAACTTGAATCTGTATCTGGGTAAACATTAAAATCTATATGATAGAAGCTCTCACTATCATTAATAATAGTATTCACAATATTGGCTTCAACAACATCTTCAAGTACTGTTTCTTTTTCTTTTGGATTTTGCTTACAACTAGAAACTATAAAAATTGCAAGAATTATATTTAAATATTTCATAATTTCTTATTTTTTTAAAATCTTACCGTTGAAAATATTAGTAAACTTTCCATCTTCTACCGATAATTTTCCATTTATAATACTATACTCTAAACCTTCTGCTAATTGAAAAGCATCAGTGTAATTTGCCTTATCCTTAAATGTTTTTGGATTAAAAACAATAATATCAGCAAAATAACCTTCCTTCAATTTTCCACGTTTTGAAATTTTAAGAATATCTGCTGTTTTTGAAGTACTTCCATTAATAAAAGTTGCTACATTCATTACCTTTTCTTGCTGTACATATTTATAATATTTTCTAGGAAAAGTACCATATTTCCTAGGGTGTCCGGTATTTCCATCTGAACCCGTTACAGTCCATGACTGTTTCATAAAATTTAAAATATCTATTGTATTCATATTAAAGGATGCAACTCTTGCATAATTATTCTTTAGCACCTCATAAACTGCCTGTTCAGCAGGTATTTTAAGCATTTTAGAAATTTCTAATAAGTTTTTCCCAAGAAATTTAGGTTCATCAATTTTTACTATTAACAATTTTTCCGGACCTCCCCTGCGAATAATATTTTTTCTAGTTTCTTCTAAAATTTGAGTTTTCAATTGGGGATTATTATATCTTATAAAAAGAGAATCTTTACCTCCACTTTCTGCCCAACGTGGTACTGTTGTGGCTTTCAAACTAGTTGCTGAAGCATCATATGGATATTGATTTGCCGTTACATCAATACCTTCCTTTTTAGCCTTTTCTATTAACTTAATTATTTCAGTGCTTTGATTCCAAACATCAACACCTAAACATTTGATATGAGATATGTGAATAGGTAATTTTGCTTCTCTTCCAATTTCAATAGCTTCTTCTATTGCTGGTATTAAACCTATTGAGTAAGAACTTTCATCTCTTAAATGAGTATCATAAATTCCATCGTTTTTTGCAGCAGTTTGAGCTAGAGCAATAACCTCATCAGTATTAGAATAACTCCCAGGAGAGTAAAATAATCCTGTTGATAATCCAAATGCACCTGCATCCATTTCTTGCTGAACCAAAGCCTGCATTTTTAAAATGTCATCTTCAGTTGCTTTTCTATTACTTGTACCCATAACTTGTTTTCTTATAGTTCCATGACCAACTAATGGTATTACATTTGTGCCAATACCATTGTTTTTGTACAATTGTACATACTTCTCTGTTGGGTAAAAACTTTCCCCATCGTTTCCAACAACAACGGTTGTTATACCTTGCATTAAAAATGGTTTGTTATGTGATTTATCCGATTCTTTTAAATCTCGGTCTGCGTGAGTATGAGGATCTATAAATCCCGGACTAACAATTAATCCGGTCGCATCAATTATTTTGGAAGTATTAATTGCAATACTATCTTCATTTCCAATAAAAATAATTTTATCATTTTTAATTGCTATTGATACATTCATTGATTCTTCATTTTCTCCATTGTATACAATTCCATTTCTAATAACAATATCTGCTTCGATTGTTTTTTTACACGAAACACTTAAAATAATAATTGTAAATAATAGGAAAAATCTTTGGCTTATTAATTTCATAATTCTTCTTTAATTTTTAAATTCATAGTTTTCATAAAATACTGGCATATACTTTGGCTCTTTCTTTTATAACTTCCCTATCTATTTCATCTCCCTCTTCATACGTAACTGCCTCCGCTTTAAATGTATTATAGAACCAATTATAACAATTACATAATTTTCACAGTATTTTTCAATCATTAATTAAACTGCTTCAATTATTAAATCCACTCAATATTCTAATAAAATTTTTATGCTTATATATTCATTAATTCTCATTTTATAACCAGTTTTAAAAGTAATATTAGTAGTGTAACTATTAAATTGGTGCTTTATAAGTGAGAAATAAATTAAATTTAATGCGTCAAAAAATAAAGCATAGCAGCATATTTTACTGGTTATTTTTCGTGAAAATAACCCTTGGAAAGGTTTGATAATCATAGTAATAGATTATTTGTAGTTATCCAAATATAATTAAATATACATTGTCAATATATTTAATTTACTAATTGTAATTATTTACTTACAAAAAGTATGTATTTCTTAATAATTAGTTTTAACAAGTTAAGACTAAAACAAGCTTTTTGCAGTTTTATAGATAAAAGCTAAATTTTCTTTAATAATTGAGGTTCAGCAGAATTTTGGAGCTAGCTTTTTAAGCAGCTCTCTTAACACTTTATATGTATTTATGATTTAGTATTGATTAATCTGTAAATTAATAAGGCTGCTCTTTTTGTTAAATCTTTAAAATGGGTTAAATCCATATTTTCTTTTGGAGTATGAGCACCGCTACCCATAGCGCCTAATCCATCAAGTCCGTCAACATATTTTGCGACAAACGAAATATCGCCCGCACCGCGTTTCGCTGGATCATATGCTTCAACGATTCCTAAGCCCATTGCTTGACTCACTCCGTCAAGCACCTTTAAAACCTCGTAATTTCCTGGTGTTGGTGCCATAGGTGGATATTTTAAATCAAATGTTATGCTCGCCGATGTTTTTGGTAAGTTTTTAGCAACAATCGCTTTCATTTTTTCAACGGTATTGTTAATTTGTTCCTCTGTTAAACAACGAATATCACCATTTGCAATGGCTTTTTGAGACACAATATTATTTTTACCAAAAGCGGAACCTTTTGATTGTGTATCATCAAAATCTACCAAAGTCCCACCAACAATAGTGGCGGCATTAAAAGTGAGGTTTTGCTCTGGAAGTTCGACATAAAATGAATTGAGAATTCTCGACATTTCATATATAGCTCCAGCACCAACATCTTCTGTAAAAACACCAGCTGAATGTGCCCGCACACCGGAAGTCTCTACGCTCCAACTTCCCGAACTTCTTCTGGCAACAGTGGCATAGTTAAGCCCAATTGCGCCTTCAAATCCTAGTGCAATATCGCTTCGCTTAGCCGCTTTAATTAAATCTTTTCGAGAAATACTTACAGGATCTCCTGCTTTTTCTTCATCACCACTAAAAGCAACAATAATTTGTGTGTTTTTTAAAACCCCAGCTTCACGTAAAGCTTTTAAGGCAAATAAAATAATGACGTCACCTCCTTTCATGTCAGATACACCGGGTCCGTAAACCTTCATTGAATCTCTTTTGAAAGTTTGAAATGGACTGTTTTCCTCAAAAACAGTATCCAAATGTCCAATTAGTAGTATTTTTTTACCTTTTACAACACCTGTATTAAGTTCACAAAACAAATGACCTGCCCTACCCATAGCTTCGGGCATTTCAAACCAAGTAGGAGTGAATCCAATAGCTTTAAATTCATCCGCAAAAATGGAACCTACCTTTTTTACTCCAAGAATATTTAAAGAACCACTATTAATATTCACTACTTTTTCAAGTAAATCAATAGCTTGATTATTGTTTTCATCAATTAAATTAATTACCTTTTTTTCGATTTGTGTCAATTTTTGTGCATGAAGATGAACCGATAAAGTAATAAATAGGATGAAGGAAATGAATTTTATTGCTTTCATAAGAAATATTATTTTTAATCTGCTTAGGATAAAGTATTTAATCTAGCTAAAAAAAATGAATTTTGAATAAAGCCTTCATTTAATTAAAAACTATTAAACTATGTAAGTTAGTTAGTTTGTCAATTTTTGAGCAATAAATTTAGTTGCCTGACTCCCTAATGGGCTAAACACAATATGTAAAATAGTGAGCAAGATATTGTAGTTTAAAAAAAGGCTGCTTAAAAACATTAAATTTTTAAACAACCTTTTAACTAAATAAAGTTTATTGGTTTATTGGTGTTGGTGTAAATATATCTGGAATAGGACTAGGAATATTACTATTCGCATTAATCTCATCTTGCGGATATAAAAGCCTTTGCGGATTTACTGATGGTACAGGTTGCCCTCTATCTTGAAATGGGAAAGGTACAATAACATCACTATCAGACTTTTTCAATCTTCTCGCATCATTAAATGGCATGAAGGTTGTAAACCCTGTAACATAACGCTCTTCAATAATCTCTCTCAACACTGCTCTATCTGTTGCGATATTATCCATATTCTCCATACCTCCAGTTTGAAAATCTGTTAAATCGTAGGCAGCATACATAAATGTATCAGTACCGCTAATTAAATTGAATGCGCTACCAGAATTTAAAAATGCTCTTAACTGATTGAGTTTATCAATAGCATCTTGCGTATTACCACCTCTTAACAAACATTCCGCCCAAATCAATAAATTCTCTTCATAACTTACCAGCTTCATAGCTGTTGCAGGATCATCAATACCATCGGCCTGCTCTCCATTACCTTTGATATACGAATATTTTCTACGGGCCATTTCATCCGTTTTAGCATTATTTCTGCTATTGCCATTAGCCGGATCGATTAAATCTCTATAAAAAGCGCCATTACCGGTCATGTCACCAGCTCTAGAGCTAGTTACAAAATTGGATAAAATATTGCTGTTTCCATCAACCTCTCCAATAGGGTGATAAGCCAATGTGTTAGCCGCGCTACTAATTCCACTACCAACATAGTTTAATGCCTGTGCATACTGCTTGGTTTGTAAATAATACCTTGCTTTCAAGGTATTTGCTGCTTGTACCCATTTCGTTTTGCTCCCATTGTTATAAATATCTTCAGAACCAACGGAGGTTGTTGCATTGGTTATTTTATTAATGGCACCATCTAAAAGCGTTTGTAAACTCGCATAAACATCGGCTTGAGCGTCGAATGTTGGATCCGGAGAATTTAAACTTGCCCCATCAGGTACAGCAGCAGAATAAGGAATATCTCCAAATAATGATGTGGCTGTACCAACGGCCAAAGCTTCGTTAACATCTATTATACCATTTAGTAGATCCAGGTTAGGAGAGAGTCTTCTAATCTCCTTATTTTGAACCAGGATGCCATTATAGACTTGGCTCCAAGTCCCATTAGAATCTCCAGGAGTATAATCATAATTATAAAGCGTTTGCTGGACTAATTGTAATCCTATTAACCCACCTGTATAATACATGCTTGTTCGAGACAAATGCCCTTGTTGAACTTGAGCATTAGCAAGTAATGTACCCTTTAATAAAAGTGTCCCGGTGGGAACTTCTACCAATTGGTTTTTATTTTCATTTACATCTAAATAATCATCACAAGAGATGGTTGCTATTAGAAAAACAAATGATAATAGTATTTTATATATAGTTTTCATATTTTCTATCTTTATTTAAATTAATAGTTAAACTTAATACCGAAAGCAAATGTTCTAGAACCAGGATTTGAGAAATAATCTATTCCTTTTGCTCTACTAACACCATATTGGCTAATATCGGGATCAATACCCACTATATCCGACCAAATAACAAGATTCCTTCCTGAAGCTGTAAACTCAATAGAACTTAATCCAGTGGCGTTTCTAAATGCTTTTGAATCTAATGTGTATTTTAAGGACAACTCTCTCCAACGTGTCCAACTGCCATCGGCCACAGCAAATTCGTTTAATTTACCGTCACCGAATCCCCACAAATTTCTATAATAACTTTCATCAAGAAGCACGTTACCACCACCAAAATTACCAATATTTCCTCGAACCGATGTTCCGGCAGAAATTACATCGCCATTCCAATTCACTAAATCTTCGGTAAGTGTAATGGTGTTTCCAACATCGGCATGTGTTCCAAAATAAGACGTAATGAAACGTGTTCGTTCTGCAAAATCGTTGCCTTGGCTGGTATCAAATAAAGCTGAAAGTGTAAGGTTTTTATACGATAAATCGAATTGAATACCACCTCTCCAATCTGGATTAGGATCGCCAACAACTAAATCTCCACGAGTATCGACTTGAGGGAAACCATTAGGGTCTAGTACCATATTCCCGCTATCATCTCGTAATGCACCTTGTGTGGTAAAAGTTCCCAAGGGATAGCCTTCTTTGGCTACAGACAGAATTGAGCTACCGTCAGCAAAATTAATAACTCCGCCTCCGGTTAGTTTAGTTACTAAATTTTTATTTCTACTATAGTTAACAGCAACAGATCCTTTCCAATCTGCTTTTTTTAAGAAATCATATCTAAGTTCCAATTCAAATCCTTTATTTTCAATAGTTGCACCATTACCATATATTTCTTCAAAACCTAATGAGGTTGGTAACGAAATGTCTAATAATACATCTACAGTTTCATTTGTATAATAGGTTGCAGATGCAGCCAATCGACTATTAAAAAATCTTAAATCGAGACCATATTCATATTCTGTTTTAATTTCAGGTCTTAAATCCGGATTTCCTAAACGCTCATCCAATTGGAATCCGCCTCCAAAATCCTCAAGCGCAATCACGTCTGAAAAGGTATTAAAAGTTCCAACTTCAAAAACGGTTTGAGCTCTATGTGCAATTGGTACATTCGCCACTTGCCCATAAGCGAATCGCAATTTGCCAAAAGACAATTTTCCTTTATTTTCAAGGGCATTGCTAAAGGTCCATCCGGCTTCAAAACTTGGATAAAAGAAGCCATTATTATTTGCCGGTAAACTAGAATGCTTCTCGTAAGCACCTCCCAAAGCGACAATTAATTGATTGGCATATTCGAAATTAGCCGTTCCAAAAAATCGAATATTTCGTCTAGAAAATCTAGAAGTTTCAGCTGTAATATTTTCTTTTGCCGAAAGTTCTGAAGGATCTAATGGGCTTCTAAAATTCGAGATAAAATTATTGGCCTCTGAAAAGATCTGTTTACGTCGTCTATCGTTCAAACCAAACCCTACAACAAAATTAGAACTTAAATTATCCATTAAATCATAATTAAAGTTGGTAATTAAATCTGCATTAAACTCTTCATTTATAAAGGTTTCATCCTGCAATAAACCAAATCGCCTTGCTACTCCTGCAGTATACCATGGGAAGAAATATACCCTTGTATCTGTATAAGTATCTACGCCACCTCTTAATACGGTACTAATATGATTGTTCCATTTATACGTAGCTTCTCCTGTGCCAATAAATCTAGTTACATTGGCCGTATTCTTTTGCTCATTAATGGTCCATAATGGGTTGTTATAGATGGCGTTATCGTTGTCTCCTCGATATCGGCGATATGAACGTTGTCTAAATGGTGTAACAGTACCGTTACTTGCATGATAATCTCCGATATAATCGGATTGATCAAAATCAGGAGGTGTTCTTAATAATCCCAAATATATTCCCGCAGTATTAGAGCCTTGCTGTGTTCTATTCGATGAGGAGCTAATATAATTGGCTTTGAAATTTACGGATAATTTATCAGTTAAATTTTGACTGGTTGATAACGTAAAATTTGTTTTTTTATAAAAACTGCTTTCTATAATCCCATCCTGTTTTACATGACCTCCACTTAAATAAAAAGTCCCTTTTTCTGTTCCGCTACTTACAGAGAATTTGTTGTCGTAAGTAATACCATTTCCAAAAACCTGATCAAAATTTCGGTCTGTATAAATTTCTGTAGAGTTTTTACCACCACTGTTAATTGGATATATAATATTATCAGATACTAAAGATTGGAAGAATTGTCCCGAAGTATTTACATCGTCTGCTCCACCTGCTCTGTCCGATATTCTATCACCCCAAGAAAAAGATTGGGTTGGGCTATACTTGCCATTTATACCTTGTCCAAAAGATTTTTGCAATGGGTGTTTATAAGCAATTTCGTCTATAGAAACACCAGAAGAGTAGGTTACTTTCATTTTGCCTGCTTTTCCTTTTTTAGTTGTAATAACGATTACTCCATTTAAGGCTCTTGAACCATAAAGTGCACCGGCAGATGCACCTTTAAATATTTGCAATGATTCGATATCGTCGGGATTAATGTCATTTAACCGTGATTGTTGAGATACACCTGCTGAAGCATCATTATCTCCTGAACCGCTCAAATTATCATTGTTTAAAGGCACCCCATCCACAACAATTAACGGTTGGCTTGCTCCACCTAAAGAACTTGCGCCCCTAATTTGGATATTAGAACCTGCGCCTGGATCTCCTGAAGTACCGCTGATAGTGACACCTGCTGCCTTACCTGCCATACCATCGATAATTTTATTCTCAACAGGTTGCACTAATTTATCCGCATCAATTTTAGAATAAGTAGATGCAATTTTATCACGGTTTTCCTTAAAACCTAATGCATTAATTACTACTTCATCTAATGCTTGAGCATCTTCAGTTAAAATGATAGTTAAATTAGATTTATCACCAACAGATACATCTAAAGTAGTATAACCTAAAAAGCTAACCACAAGAATTGCATTGTTATTGGGTACATTAATGGAAAATTTCCCATCAAAATCTGTAGTGGCTCCTAAGGTTGTTCCTTTAACTGCCACAGTTGCTCCAGGCAATGGCCCTGTTTTATCACTAACAGTACCACTTACCGTACGTTGTGCAAACATAAAACTACTCGAAAGTAGGACTGTTAACACACACAAAAATAACTTTTTTGTCATAATTAATTTTAGTTTAGTTAATATTTATTTAATAGAATGTTCATCATTTGCTCGGCAGAAATTTTGCCAATAACTTTAATCGTTTCTCTTGGTGTTACATCACCAATTTCATAGGTAATTCCTACCGAACGGTGTCCGTTTAAAAACCATCCTTTAGATGTTGGTTGATTGCTATTGGCAGACTGCTCGTTGACTTTATAGTTTGGAATGTTTTTCTCTAAAGCAGAAAACCAATCTTCAACATAAGTTGGCAAGGCGGTGTTCATTTTTTCTTTATTGGTATAAAACACATCATACCATGTAGAGTGAAAATCCAATCCTAAAATTAGCCTCGATTTATTTTTATTTAAAGCTTTATTAATTAAGGCTACAGTTTGCTTAATTTCCGGCTGATTATAAACGGACCAATCTCTATTCATATCTACACCACCTGCGTTATGACGCCAGTTCCCTAAATCTACACCATCTGGATTCATAATTGGAAATGCTAAAATATGGTACTTACTTAAAAATTTATTAGAGAGTTCTGAGTCATTTAAGATAGTTTCTAAAAAACTTTTAAATGCGAAATATCCCGTTACTTCAGGAGGGTGTTGGCGAGTAAGTAAAACAATAATATCTTTTCCTTTAGTTTCTCCTTTATGTATATCAAGTATTGGTATGTTTCTTCCTAATCTAGTTTTACCAACACTTTTTAATGAAACGACATCTCCTTTTCCATTTATTAATTGGGTATACCAATTTTTCACATCGTTAGAAGATTGAATTTCTTGTGCTGCAACAGTTTGAGCTTTAGAGCTCAAATTTAATTTAATGGTTACAATACTATCTTGTTTAAAAACATTTAATGAATCAATAATGGTCCAGTTATCATTAATTTTTAATTTGGGAATATATCGATGTTTAAAACCTTTCGGATACTGAAATGTAAAATAAAAAGACTTTGGATTACTAGACCAAGTTTTAAAAGCATAATAAGGACTATTGTTTATGGGAGTATTTTCAGGATAAATTATAACCAAAGCAGTGCTATCATTAACTTGCTCAAACCCATTTAAACGCGCGCCATCAAAATCATTACTAGCAAAAACATTAGAATTCTCCAATTTATAAATTTGTTTGGTTTGAATTGCAATAGGTTTTGTTCTAGTATCTACAGGCACTAAAAAGTTGACCGTTTTAGCACTGGAGCAAGCAATCAGTAATAAAGTAGCTATAATAAAAGTTAAAAAAGAAATTTTTCGTAAAACTCTCTTCATTATTATCGTTTAAGTAAAATTATTTTTATTCATTTTTTACAAACGCACAACTGGTTAAAATTAATTCAATTTTTTATAAATTAAGCATACCAATTATAAAATAAATAACATACCAATTTAATTTGTGAAATAGGAATTCCTCTTTTTAAGGTGTTTCTAATATTCCTAAATGTAATATTCTCCCTCCACTCATGTTGGCAGGATTGGTACTCTTACCTATTACAATGCCATCTTCTGGAGCAAAATATTCTTTAATTATTTCACCAAAAGCATTTTTAACAACCGCTATTTTCACTCCTTTTTTTAACTTTTGGTTTATTTCAACTATAACATCAAGAAAGCCTCCTTCTTCCATATAAATCCAATACGATTTTTTACAGTAAACAGCATCATCTTTTAGCTCTTTCTGTTCATTATTTTCGTACATATTAAACCATCCCAAAGTATTTAAAATGCCTTTAAACCCTCTCTCAATCAAATCATTTTGAAAAACTTGTGGATTACCATATTCTACTGTTATACTTGGAATACTTTTTAAGGTAGCAGCTTCCCTCATGGTATAAGAAGAAGCAGAAACAGAACCTACCGATGGTTTGCCTTTACTATTCAATATAATATCTGGTTTTTGAAGCACCGCCAGTGTTTTAAGCGTATCATTGGAAATATCTGCCCTAGCATACATTGAATTAACCCGTCCAAAACTTGCAGTATGCATATCAATAAGTACATCAAAAAAAGGAAGTATTTTCTCCTTTATTTTATAAGCATATTGCTGACTTCTGTTCCCAGATTCCTTGCCCGGAAAATTTCTATTTAAATCTTCTTCATCTATAAATCGGCGCTCATCCATTTGAATGGAAACATGATTTAATCCCGGAATCGCAATAATTCGCCCTTTTAATTCAGCCACATTAATTTCATCTACTAACTTATGAATAATAGGGATACCATTTAATTCATTGCCATGTATTGCAGCCGTAAGCCCAAGAGTTGGGCCATTAGTTTGACCTTGAATTACAATTATTGGAACAAGCATTGGGTAACCATACGTATTACTTCCCATTTCCAGCCAAAAGTTGTGAATACCTGGTTGACTATTCGCTAAATCACTTAAATTATTTATGATTTTAATTTCATTTTGACCAATACTTTTAACTGAGAATACAATTAAAATAATGAACAAAATATAATTCAACAATGGTTTATTTTGATTCATACGATTATATTTATAATGATAAAATTGGTAATACATAAGCATACATTAATATAGTTAATAGCATAATACAAAGCAAATTTAGGCTAAATCCACATTTTGCCATTTCGGGAATTGTGACTCGATTACTTCCAAAAATTACCGCGTTGGTACCTGTTCCGGAAGGCAACATAAATGAAAAAGAACATGCAAATGTTGCTGGGATCATTAATAATAATGGATTCATTTGCCCGGCAATAGCCATGGCTGCTAACACTGGTAAAAAAATGTTAGCGGTGGCTGTATTACTATTAATCTCTGTTATAAAAATCATAATAAAAATGACTATTACTAAAATAATTATTGTTGGATAAGTACTTATAAAACTCATTTTTGAGCCTAAGAAACCTGCTAAACCTGTATGATTAAATGAATCTGCAATGGCATATCCACCTCCAACAATCATGACAACTCCCCATGGCACTTTGGATGCAGACTCCCAATCTAGAAGTCGCTTTTGAGACGATTTTATTTTACCTGAAGGCAAAGCAAATAATAATAAAGCTGCAAAAATTGCAACAGTTGAGTCATGCACATAGTCTTTAATACCTAAAAGTGAAGACCAACCTGGAATAACAAAATTTCCCAATTCAATATCACGTCGAAAAATCCAACCCAAAGCAGTAAAAACAAAAACGGCTAAAACCCTTTTTTCCATAACCGTAATTTTTCCAATAACCTTAATCTCTTGATTAATAATCTCTTTACTACCGGCAAAATTTCCACTGATTTTAAAGTATTTGGTTAAATATATCCATACTATTGGCAATATAATTATAACTATTGGAGTTCCCAGCTTCATCCATTCTAGGAAATCAATTTCTGGAAGCTCAGGAAATGCTTTTGCATAAACACCTGCAAATACCATGTTTGGGGGAGTTCCAATCAGACTTCCAGTACCTCCAACGCTGGCTGCGTAAGCTATAGCCAACATCATTGCTAAACCAAATTTAGGATTCCTCTCTTCATTTTCTTCTTCTTTATCAACAATGGCTAAGGCAATAGGTAGCATAAGCAATACAACAGCTACATTTGCTATCCAAAATGAAAGGAAAGCAGTAGCAATCATAAAACTTAAAATTATTCGTTTTCTGCTAGTTCCAAGTTTACTAATTATATACAACGCTACTCTTTTATGAAGCCCACTAAGTTCTATAGATTTAGCAAGGAAGAAACCTCCCAATAGCATTAAAACATAATTATGACCATAGTTTTCTGTGGTAGTTCCTGCATCCAGAATTCCTAATAAAGGAAATAATGCAATAGGAACGAATGCTGTAGCGTAAATAGGTATACATTCTGTAACCCACCAAATTGCCATAAGAAGTGCAACTCCCAAGGCTTTTAATGCTTCCGGTTGCATATCTTCGGGTGTTGGGATTACTAAAAAAAATAAGAGGGTTGAAATTCCAGCCCAAAACCCAATTAATTTTGATTTGCTTTTTTTCATTTTATAAAATATTATTTATTTACTACAATTGCTTTACCATCTCTTCTTGGGTCTGCAACTCCTATCCAAACATTATTTTCTTTTGCTATAGCGTGGATGCCTCCAAAATAAGCATTTAATCCTTTGGTTATTACTAAATTTTTATTGGCATGTTTATATTGCAACTCAAATTTGTCCAAAAAATATTTGTTGATTGAAATAGAATCTTGCTGGTCTTCCAAATAAATATTGTTTTTGGAAACATGAATACGTTTCTCTTTAATTAATTTATCAATATCATTATTCTCTATCCATTTTGCAGTAATTTGAGCTACAGACGAAATTATTCTTTCACTTCCTGGACTGCCCAATACCAGTACGTTTTCGCCTTTATTTTGAACAATAGTAGGAGACATTGATGAGTACGCCATAGCATTAGGACGAATGGCAAATGGATGATCTGGATTTTCAAAGATAAAATCATCCATATACGTATTATACAAAAACCCTAATTCTTTTGAAGCCGATAATGCTCCAAAATAGGCATTTATGCTCGCAGTAACCGCGATGGCATTTCCTTGAGAATCAACAACCGAGAAGTGAGTTGTTTCTCCCGATCCTTTGTTTTCTTTTTTGATTTCTGAATTTGCTTTTTCCAATAGTAATGAATTTGCATATTTTCTTGAAAGTTTAATTTTAGAAATACTATCATAATTTATTAAATCTGTTATTGGGTTATTTCCCCTATCCTTATGAGCATGGTATAATGCTTCAATAATATTTTCTTTGCTAATATTTTTATCATCCTGTAATTGTTCCAACAAATTTAAAGCTAAAAGCATACTCCATCCTCCACAAGGTGGTGGTTGAGAATAAACAGTTAAACCTTTATAATTTGTTGAAAGTGGAGAAATTTCTTTAGGTTCAGGAAAATTTTCTAAATCATTTAAAGTTATCCATCCTCCATTAACTTTCATATCTTTTGCAATCTTTTTTGCAATCTCACCTTTATAAAAATCTTCAGCTCCAAATTTGGCTAATCGTGTTAGTGTTTTTGCTAATATTGGTTGTTTTAAAATTTCACCTTCTTTTGGAATGCGCTTTCCATCAATTAAAAAAAAAGAGGTGTTGAAATTGCTTTGTTGCAACTTGCCTTTGTATTGTTGATATACTTTTGCTCTGAATTTTCCAACAACAAATCCATTTTCAGCAAGTTCAACGGCAGGAGTTAATAATTCTTCCCAAGTAATTTTGCCGCTTCCATAAGTTTTCCATAAGTAATCCAATACTTTCACGGTTGATGGAATAGTGCTTCTACGATGATAGGTTAGTGTATCACCTATATTTGTTGGTATATTAGCTGGAGATAACGTTGTTCCGTTTATTGAAATTGGTGGACTATCATTTAACGACAATAATACTTGAGTTCCTCCACCCAGGCCAGACATGGCAGGCTCTGTTACTCCAAGGGCAAAAGACACTGCAACTGCAACATCAATGGCGTTACCTCCTTTAAGGAATATTTCTTGTCCTGCTTTTGATGCTTCAGGAGTTGCCGATGAAATAACGCCTAAATTTTTATTACCACTATTACATGCGTTTGTTAATATTAATACAGAAATAATTATGATTGTCTTTTTTATAGAGAAAGTATCCATTGTTCAATTTTTTTTGTGCCTAAAATCATTCTAGGGCAATATTGTTCAACAAATTTCCCATCAACAATAACAGAAGGGGTTTCTTTTAGTATATTAAGTAATTCTTTTCCATCAAAATCAACATAAGTTAATCTTGCAGTAAAATTTTCTTTAGGATGTCCAAAAGCTTCTCCAGGAAGCAATGCAACTCCTGTTTCTTTTAGAAGAACATTGCAAAAATCCTTGCTTGTAAATATTCCTTTTTTAACTAAAGCATCTTTCCATTTATTGAAATTAGGAAATAAATAGAACCCTCCTTCGGGTTTTGGCATTGTTACGCCTATATTCATTAATTGGTTATACACATACAGCCCAACTTCTTTTAAAATCTTTCTAGAATTTTCAAGGTATAATTTGGTAGATTCATCTTCACGATAAGCTTCAACTGCTGCAAATTGAATTGGTGCGCTTGTAGATGTATATGTTTCGCTAGCAACAATAGCCATAGCATCTAAAATATATCTCAAATTTTTTGGAAAAACAAAAAACCCTAGCCGCCATCCTCCAGCACCTGCCCATTTACTTAATCCAGTACTAATTATTGTTCCTTGAGGATAAAATTTTGCTATTGTTTGGTGATTTCCTTCATGATGTACTTCTCCATAAATCTCATCTGCAATAACAATTATATTGAATTGTTTAAAAACTTCTGCTAAAGCCATTAACTCAATAGCTGTATAAGATGCCCCTGTGGGATTTGAAGGGTAATTAAGGATTATTGTTCTTGTTTTGTTTGGCGTATCTTTGCAATGGCCAATAATATCATTTGGTTTTAATTTCCAATTGTTTTTTTCATCTGTTGGTATCCACGCCACATTATGGTTCGTTAATTGAGCTTGAGGCTCATAAGATACCCAGCTAGGTGAAGGCAACAAGAGTTCTTCTATATTATAGGTAACTTGAAAGTTATATATTAGTTCTTTAGACCCCGGTCCAATCATAATGTCTTCAGCCGTCGCATCCAATTCATAATTATTTTTAAAAAAATCAGCTATTATTTCTCTTAATTTATAGAGGCCTTTTACTGGTAGGTAATCTTTTTGATGTGCATTGTTTTGCAATGCTTTAACAATTTTATCTGGCACAGGAAAAGGTGATTGACCAAAGCCATAGCGAAAAATTTCAACACCTTCATTAATCAATTTTGAAGACAACTCATTAATTACCAAAGTTGCTGAAGGTTTTACAAGACGTAAAGAATTATTTAAATTATTTGTAGCCATATTTAATTTAGAGTGATCAATATTATAATAAATTTATAATATATTTGCATGACATAGAGCATACCAATTTTCAACTTAAAAGCATACCAGTTTTGCATTTTAATATTCAAAGCATTTTAGATAGTCATGGATTTGGTAATAAAAACGATTACCAAAACATCTATATAAATCTTTATAATTCTTTAAAAGAAGCTATAATAGATAAAACATTGCAAGAAGGTTTAAAATTACCTCCAACAAGAGTATTGGCAAACGATATAAAAATTTCCAGAAGTACTGTTATTAAGGCTTATGAGTTATTGGTTTTAGATAATTATGTTAAATGTATTAATGGTTCAGGTTATTATGTCTCTTCCTCTAAGAATACTAAAATTCACTTTAACCTAAAATCTGTAAACTCATTTAAACACTATCCCACTATTTCAAAAAAAGGAAATGCATTTCAAAAAAACATTCATTTAATAAATAATACACAATCAAGTAGTGAAATTGCTTTTAAGCCAGGTTTACCACCTTTAGATATTTTTCCTACTAATATATGGCGGAATTTATCTAATTCATATTGGGGCGGAATTAAGTCTTCTGAACTCTCTTATTCAAAATCCATTGGGTTACAATGCCTTCGGGAAAATATTTCCAATTATTTAAAAATTTACAGAAATATAACTTGCAATGCCAGTGAAATAATTATCACTACAGGATCTTTACATTCTCTTTATCTAATTGGAAATGCTTTAATTGATAAGGGAGATAAGGTTTTAACAGAAAATATGACATATCCACATGCATACAGATTATTTAAGAGCTTACAGGCAAAAGTTTCGCAAATTGATTTAAATAATACTGAATTAGCCTTTGGTAACTTTAAAAATAATTTAGCTAAATTTATCTATACAATTCCTTCAAATCAGAATTTTTTGGGAAATAAATTGAGTATGCCCAAAAGATTAGAGTTATTACAATGGGCATCTATTAATGGCGCGTTAATAATTGAAGATGATTATGAACAAGAATTTAGCAACTGGAACAAACCTCTTGCCGCCATTTATAGTTTAGACAGACAAGATAGAGTCATCTATTTAGGGACTTTTAATAAGCTATTACATCCTTCAATCAGGTTAGGCTATATGATAGTGCCTAATTACCTTCAAAACACAATTCTTAATATTATTGAACAGTCAAGTAGATTTGTCTCTCCAGAATTACAGAAAGTAATGAGTATGTTCATTGAAAAAGATTATTTAAACAAGCATATTAGAAATATTGTAGCAATTGCTCAAGAACGAAAAGAACTATTTATGGAACATTTTATTTCTAATTTTGGAGATGAAATCGTTTTGGATTCAAGCAGTACCGGATTGAATATTTTAGGAAAGTTCAAAAATTCTAATGTGAGTGATCAAGATGTTTCTGCCTATTTAAAACAAAAAGGAATAATTACTAACCCATTAAGTAAATACTATATATCTAAACCTCTTGAAAATGGACTTGTAATGGGGTATTCTTGTGTAAATAATAAATTAATTAAGCAAAGTATCTCAAAAATGAAGAATGAATATTCTAATTTTTTAAAGTTAAATTAAAACAGACATATATAGTTACCAACGGCAAGTGTACTTGCAAAAATTAAAACATTTTTACTAACTGCTATAATAAATCATTTTACGCTGATACAAACACCATATATTTAACATTGGTATGATATAATTTTAAAAATTGGTATGGGATATTTTATAATAACTTAGATAGCTTGCAGAAGCAAGGATATTATTTTCAAATCAAAAAAAATAACTAAAATTTAGACACTTTGAAGTACTTTTATTTTCTACTAATTATTGTTTTTACAGCCTGTACAAAACAACCTCAATCTGAATTATCACGCTGGGAAGCTCATAGTAACAATACACAAATTATAAGAGATGATTTTGGTGTGCCACATATTTATGGCAAAACAGATGCCAATGCTGTTTTTGGGTTACTTTATGCGCAATGTGAAGATGATTTTAATAGAGTAGAACAAAATTATATGTGGGCCATTGGACGACTTGCAGAAGTTGAAGGTGAGGAAGCACTTTATAGTGATCTTAGAGCCAAGTTATTTATGACGGAAGAAGAGGCAATTGCAAACTATGAAAATAGTCCCGATTGGTTAAAAAAATTATGTGACGCCTTTGCTGATGGAATCAATTATTACTTACATACACACCCAGAAGTAAAACCAAAACTATTAACCCTTTTTGAACCGTGGATGCCAATGTATTTTAGCGAAGGCTCTATTGGTGGCGATATTGAGGGCATTTCCACAAAAAAAATACAAGCTTCTTATGAAGATCAAGCCCAAAATACTATTAAAACCAGTACTGAAGATTCTATAAAATCTAATGAATTAGAACCTGCAGGCTCTAATGGTTTTGCCATTTCTGGAAAATTAACAGAATCTGGTAATGCCATGCTTTTAATCAACCCACATACATCGTTCTTTTTTCGCGGTGAAGTGCATGTCGTAAGCGAAGAGGGATTAAATGCTTATGGCGCTGTCACCTGGGGGCAGTTTTTTGTGTATCAAGGGTTTAATGAAAAAACAGGTTGGATGCACACCTCAACTTACACCGATATTAAAGATGATTTTATTGAAACTATTGTTGAAACAGCTGAAGGATACCAATACAAATATGGCAACGAACTAAGACCTGTAAAAGTTATTAAACAAACCTTAAAATATAATGCTGAAGGCGTTCAAAAAGAAAAGGAATTCACTATGTTCAGAACTCATCACGGTCCAATTACTCAAAAAAATGACAGTGCTTGGGTTGCAACCGCTATTATGTGGGATCCTATTAAAGCCTTAACACAATCATTTACCAGAACTAAGTTGAATAACCATTCCGAGTTTAGAAAAATGATGGATATAAGAACCAATTCGTCAAACAATACAGTATATGCGGATGCGGATGGTACAATCGCCTATTATCATGGAGATTTTATTCCAAAAAGGGATACAAAATATGATTATACAAAACCTGTTGACGGAAGCAATCCAGAAACCGATTGGAAAGGACTGCATACCGTAGATGAGATTATGACAGTAATAAACCCAAGCAATGGATGGATTCAAAACTGTAACTCAACCCCTTTTACTTGTGCTGCAGAAAACAGCCCAAAAGCTAGTGACTACCCTAATTATATGTCCATAAATCAAGAAAATTTCAGAGGTGTACATGCCATTCGATTATTAGAAAAAGCACAAAATTTAACGTTGGATAAACTTATTGACATGGCTTACGACCCTTATTTACCAGCATTTGAAGTTGCCATCCCAAGTTTAATTAATGCCTATGATGCTACTACTAATAAGCCTATTTCTTTAAAAGAATCTATAGATATTTTGCGCACTTGGGATTTTGCAGTATCAAAAGAATCAGTGGGGATGTCATTAGCGCATTTTTATGGGCAATCATTTTTAAGAGACCCAATGATTCCTTCGGATTTAAGTGATATGGAAAAGGTTATTTATTTCAGTTCAAAATCAACCATTGCAGAACGTCTCAATGCTTTTGAAAATGCCATTGCTAAGTTAAATGAAGATTTTGGTTCGTGGAATACACCTTGGGGAGAAATAAATAGATACCAAAGACTTGACGGAAATATTAAACAAATTTTTAATGATAGTTTACCTAGTATCCCAGTTGGCATGACTACTTCTCGATGGGGAGCATTGGCAGCATTTGGTATGCGAACAAAACAAACCACAAAGCGTATTTATGGAACACGAGGTAATAGTTTTGTGGCTGTTGTTGAATTTGGCAATAAAGTAAAAGCCAAAACCATAATGGCTGGTGGACAAAGTGGTGACCCATCATCGCCTCACTTTAACGATCAAGCTCAACAATATGCTGATGTTCAATTTAAAGATGTTGCTTATTATTTAGAAGATGTAAAACAAAGAGCAGTAAGCACCTATCGCCCTGGCAAAAAACAATAATATAATAACCCATTTCAATAAAAAGATTTAAACAAATGAAAAAAGTATTTTTAATCTGCTTATTAATAGCTTCAACTATTGAAGCACAAAACAATATTGACGTATCCTATTATCTTCCTCAAGATGTTTCTTATAACCAAAATATCCCAACTCCAGAACAAATTATTGGACATCAAGTTGGTGAATGGCACGTCACTCATGATAAATTGGTTCAATATATGTATGTACTCGCCAATGCATCTGATAGAATTATTATTGAAGATAGAGGAAAAACATTTGAAGACAGACCTTTACTGTTATTAACGATTACTGCTCCAAAAAATCATCAAAAAATTGAAAGCATTAAGAAAACACATATGGATGCTACAGACGGAGTTTCTAGTTCAAATAGCAACGATATGCCACTTGTTTTATATCAAGGATTTTCCATTCATGGGAATGAACCAAGTGGAGCAAATGCAGCGCTTTTAGTGGCTTATTATTTAGCAGCAGCTGAAGGTACTAAAATTGCTGAATTATTAGATAATACTATAATATTATTTGACCCTTCGTATAATCCAGACGGCTTGCAACGATTTGCATATTGGGCAAACACTAATAAAAATGCAAATTTAAATCCAGACCCAAATGATAGAGAATATAATGAAGTATGGCCTGGAGGAAGAACAAACCATTATTGGTTCGATTTAAATAGAGATTGGATGCCAGCACAACTTCCTGAATCACGTGCTCGATTAAAAACATTTCATGATTGGCTGCCTAATATATTAACTGACCATCATGAAATGGGTAGCCATTCAACGTTCTTTTTTCAACCTGGCGTACCGGAAAGGACTAACCCTTTAACTCCAAAATTAAATCAGGAACTCACAAAAAAAATAGGTAGTTATCATGCAAAAGCACTTGATAAAATTGGGTCGCTTTATTATTCTGAAGAAGGATATGACGATTTTTATTATGGTAAAGGCTCAACCTATCCCGATATTAATGGTGGTATCGGTATTTTGTTTGAACAAGCCAGTTCTCGTGGTCATGTTCAAGAAACCGAAAATGGTTTATTAACGTTCCCTTTTACCATTCGAAATCAATTTACAGCAGCCTTATCTACTTTAGATGCTGCAAAAAATATGCGCGTTGAAATACTAGATTATCAGCAGAATTTTTACCAAAATGCGCGTAATGAGGGCAGCAAAGAAAAAGATAAAGCTATTGTTTTTGGTGATGAAAAAGATGCTGCTAAAACTTACCATCTAGCAGAAATATTAAAAAGAAATCACATCAACTTTAATGACATTAAACAAGACTTTACTGTTAACGGAAAACAATATAAAAAAGGATATAGTTATATCATCCCTAAAAATCAAAAAAACACGCGTTTAATTAATGCGATGTTTCAAAAACAAACCACATTTAAAGACAGTATATTCTACGATATTTCTGCGTGGACGTTTCCTTTAGCTTTTAACGTAGATTATGCTGAGGGCTCTTTTGTGAATAATACAGGAGAAACTGTTACTAATCTTCAATTAAAAACTGGTAAGGTTTCAAATATTAGTAATTATGCCTACCTTATGGAGTGGCATGAATATTACACACCTAAAGTTTTAAACAAAATTTTGAATAAAAATTTAAGAGCAAAAGTTGCCTTAAAGCCTTTCAATTTAAACGGAAAACAGTATGATTATGGTACTATTTTAATACCTGTTCAAAATCAAACTTTAGCTAATAATGATCTATTTAATTTTTTAAATGAAATAGCCAAAGAATGTCATTTAGAAATAGATGGTGTTAACACAGGACTTACGAAAGGTATTGATTTAGGAAGTAGAAATTTTAAACCCTTAGAAAAAATAAGTGTTGCCCTTTTAGTTGGTGAAGGTGTCACATCATACGATGCAGGCGAAATATGGCATCTTTTTGACCAAAAATATGATATAGCCATCACTAAATTAGATATAAAATCAATCGCAAAAGCAAATTTAAGTCGTTACAACACGCTTATTGTCCCAAACATAAGCAATGAGGCTCTAAACGAAAAAAATACTAAAAAAATAAAGGCATGGGTTGAAAATGGCGGTACTATTATTGGCTTTAGAAATACAGTAGAATGGTTTAAAACCAAAGAATTTGCAAAATTAGAAATTATAAAACCTAAAGTTGAAGCAAAAAATGTTTCCTATGAAGAAAAAGAAGATTTTAAAGGTGCACAAAAAATTGATGGTGCTATTTTTGAGGCTGAAATAGATCGTACACACCCTATAAATTTTGGGTATAAAAATAATAAAATAGCTTTATTTAGAAATACAACGGTTTTTATGAAACCTGATTCTACTAGCTATAACAACCCTATTAAATATACTAAAGCGCCTCTTCTAAGCGGTTATATATCTAAACCCAACTTAAAAGAATTAGCTAATTCTGTACCCTTACAAATTAAAAAATTAGGAAAAGGAAAAGTTGTTGCTTTTACTGATAATACTAACTTTAGAGCATTTTGGTATGGCACAAATAAGCTGTTAATGAATGCTGTTTTTTTTAGAGATGAATTGTAGATTTATTTAAAAAGATATCATAAAATAACTAGCTTTTTTTGCTAAGTTCAGCGTAAAAAACAAGCTTTTTGTGATTTTATAGACAAAAGCTAAACTTCTGGACTTGCAACAAAAAGTCGGACAAATTTTCTAAGACCTACGCTACATATTTTAAGTTGTTAACTTCTAGTTCTACTTCTTTAGGTGTTTTATAATTTAAAGAAGAGTGTAATCTTTTTCTATTATACCAAATCTCTATATATTCAAATACTGCTAATTTAGCTTCTTCTATGGTTTTAAAACTATGATGATAAATCAATTCAGACTTTAATGTTTTAAAAAATGATTCAGCTACAGCATTATCCCAACAATTTCCTTTCCGACTCATACTTTGGGTAATGAATTTGTTTGTTTTAATATATTTTCTAAACTCTTTACTAGCATATTGGATACCTCTGTCTGAATGAAAAAGTAAAGGTTTGTCTATTTTTCTTTTTGACAATGCCATTGAATCGCATTAATTTAGCCACCCTTCTTTTTGAAATTTGATAACCTTGAAATAATTCCCGAGTATATGTTGGAACTCCACTTCTTTATTATTACGAATTTTAAACTTTCAATCAAAACGTTTTATTGATGCACCAATGAAAACAAAGAGATAATCAAGCTTTTGTAAAATATAATTTTGATTAAATACCTCATAGTAATTAAGAAGCATTTTTTGGATTTTTTAATAAAATTTAATCTTTATGAGTTACCTTAAACGGAATCAAACCAGCCATGCCTTTGGTAATGGCTTCTTTATTTAACGGAATTAAATGATGGTACCGTTCTGGTAAAGATTTTTTAAGACCTTCAATAACATTATCTAATTTAACAATGGGTTTGATTTTTAAGAAGGCCCCTAAAATTATCATGTTAGATATTTTTGCATTACCCATGTCAATGGCTAGTTTATTGCCTTCAATCTGATAAATTTCAATATCTGTCCGTGTGGGATGAATGGTAATGCCGTTGGGATCGTATAATAATACGCCGCCGGGCTTTACTGTTTCTTGAAACTTATCCATTGATTGTTGATTCAAAATAATGGCTGTATCGAAGGCCTTTAAATAAGGAGAACTAATACGTTCATCACTTAAAATAACAATGACATTGGCAGTACCGCCACGCATTTCTGGTCCGTAAGAAGGCATCCAACTGACTTCTTGATCTTGCATAATGCCAGAATAAGCTAAAATTTTACCCATAGATAAAACCCCTTGTCCGCCAAAACCAGCTATAATAATTTCTTCTGTCATTGCTTTTTATTTTAATTTACCATCTACTTTTATATCCCCTAGAGGGAAATAAGGAAACATATTTTCTTCCATCCAAATATTAGATTCTGTGGGTGTCATTTTCCAACCAGAATTACAGTTCGATACAATTTCTACAAACGACAAGCCCTTTCTTAACTTGATATTTTCGAATGCTTTACGGATAGCTTTTTTGGCCTTACGCACGTGTTTGTGTGTATGCACAGATTGGCGCGTTACATAATAAACACCCGGTAGATTGGCTATTAATTCGGTTATTTTTAAAGGAGAACCCATCGTTTCAATATCCCTTCCGTAAGGCGATGTTGATGATTTCATGCCCTCTAAAGTAGTGGGCGCCATTTGCCCGCCCGTCATGCCATAAATACCATTATTCACAAAAATAATGACAATATTTTCGCCTCTGTTACAGGCATGAATAGTTTCTGCTGTACCGATAGCGGCTAAATCGCCATCGCCTTGATACGTGAATACATATTTTTCTGGCCAGAATCTTGAAATAGCTGTAGCCACTGCTGGCGCACGTCCGTGGGCGGCTTGTGTCATATCAACATTCATAAAATCGTAGGCTAAAACCGAACATCCTACAGGCGCAACACCAATAGTATCTTCAACAATACCCATCTCATCAATCACTTCCATGGTTAAATTATGAGCAGTGCCATGACCGCAACCAGGACAGTAAGACAAGCTACAGCCTGTCATCAATTTTGTTTTACAAAATACTTGGTTCTCTGGTTTTATAATGTCTAATACTTCCATTATTGATAATTTTTTGTTCTAAAGCTTCTAAAATTTCTTCGGGTGTATGAATAATACCCCCTGTTCTACCAAAATGTGCAACAGGCACTTTGTGTTCTACAGAAAGTCGCACGTCTTCAACCATTTGTCCTGCATTTAATTCGACGCTTAACATACCTTTAACTTGATCTGCCAATTCAAAAAGTGGTTGTTTGGGATAAGGAAATAATGTTATGGGGCGTAATAAACCGACTTTGATGCCTTTTTTGCGTCCCAATTCTACAGCCTTTTGGCTGATACGTGCACTTGAACCATATGCTACAATAAGATATTCGGCATCATCGCACAATGTTTTTTCGTAACGCATGTCTTCTTTTTCCATTTGTGCGTATTTCTTCATGAGTCTATGAACCCGCGCTTCCATTTTTTCTGATTTTAAATCGAGGGATGTAATGATGTTTCGTTCTCTTCCTTTTTTTCCAGTTACTGCCCAATCGCCATATTTTTCGATAATTTCTTCATCGGTCATTCTAGGTTTTTGTTCTTTTAAATAGACCTTTTCCATCATTTGCCCAATGAGACCATCCGATAAAATAAGTACTGGCGCACGGTATTTAAAAGCGATATCAAAAGCATCTTCTACAAAATCGGCCATTTCTTGAACAGATGATGGTGCTAAAACGTAGAGTTTATAATCGCCGTGACCACCCCCTTTTACAGATTGAAAATAATCAGCTTGCGATGGTTGAATGGTTCCTAAGCCTGGTCCGCCACGAACCACATTTACAATAACGCCAGGCAATTCGGCGCCAGCCATATACGATATTCCTTCAAGTTTTAGAGATATACCAGGGCTTGAAGACGATGTCATGGCTTTTTTACCCGTACTTGCAGCGCCATAAACCATGCTTATAGCAGCTATTTCGCTTTCGGCTTGTAACACAACCATACCTGTTCTTTTTTCAGGCTGCTCTGTCATTAAATATTCTATAATTTCTGTTTGTGGGGTGATGGGATAGCCAAAATAGCCATCAACACCGACACGAATAGCGGCTTCAGCTAAGGCTTCGTTCCCTTTCATCAATTTTAATTCTGCCATTTTAATACTGTATTTAATTAAGCTGGAATTTTTACTCTGTAAACAGACAGGGCTCTATCTGGACAAACAATAGCACAATTTGTGCAACCTGTACAAGCTTCTGGCTTATCCATATAGGCGTAGTGATAACCTTTTCGGTTAACTTCCTTTGACATTTTAATTACATTTTCTAGACAAACGGGCATACATACTTCGCATCCTTTGCAGACTTCGGTATCTACCACAATTGCGCCTTGAACTTTTGCCATATCAATATATTTTAGTACGAATAGTGTAGTGTAATTTAATTATTCGCAAATTTAAGGGTTCTTTATTGCAAAAAAGATGACAAATATCAATTCTAATTAACAAATATTTTTGTAACTTTTGAGCATTGACAAAAAAAAGCAACCTTATTTGGTTGCTTTTTATAAAATATCTAATTTGTCTTTAATATTTTAATACAGTTTTTTATATTTTGAAGGATTTACTTCATGCATCACAGCATAAATACGTTCAAAAATATCTTCGGCATTTGGTTTAGAAAAATAATCGCCATCTGTGCCATAAGCTGCTCTGTGTGGTTTTGCAGTGAGTGTAATGGGTTTGCTATCTAAATACTGATAAGCATTTTGCCTTTCTAATATCTCTTGTAATAAATATGCCGACGCGCCTCCTGGCACATCTTCATCAATCACAATAAGTCTGTTGGTTTTTTGAATACTTTTTACACAATCGTGATTCAAATCGAAGGGCAATAAACTTTGCACATCAATAAGTTCTATATCTATATCTACCTGATTTAAATCGGCAATAACATCTGCGACAATTTTTAAAGTAGAGCCATAAGAAACAACGGTAATATCTTTCCCTTTTTTAACAGTTTCAACAATACCAATAGGTGTTCTAAAGTCGCCCAAATTAGTAGGCATTTTTTCTTTAAGACGATAGCCATTTAGATTTTCGACAATTAGACCGGGTTCATCACAAGCCAATAAGGTGTTATAAAAACCGGCAGCCTTGGTCATATTTCTAGGTACTAAAATATTAATACCTCTTAATAAATGAATAATAGCGCCCATTGGCGAACCCGAATGCCAAATACCTTCTAGCCTATGTCCGCGTGTTCTAATAATTAACGGTGCTTTTTGTTTGCCAACTGTTCTGTAATGAAGTGTAGCTAAATCATCGCTTAATATTTGTAATCCGTAAAGCAAATAATCTAAATACTGGATTTCTGCAATTGGACGCAGACCTCTTAAAGCCATTCCAATACCCTGCCCTATGATAGTTGCTTCTCTTATGCCCGTATCAGAAACACGCATTTTTCCGTATTTTTCTTGAAGACCCACCAAACCTTGATTAACATCACCTATATTTCCGGCATCCTCACCAAAAATAAAAGCATTGTTGTTATTAGAGAATATATTGTCAAAATTGTCTTTTAATATAATTCTTGCATCAACCAAAGTGCTATTTTCACTATACGTTGGTAAAACTTCTTTAACAAGGGTCGCTTTTTTATTTGTATTGCTATAAAGATGCGAACTGAATTTTGGTTGTTCCGATTTTATACAATTCGTTATCCAATTTTGTAATTGACTTTTTTCTAAAGAATTTTCATTTCTAACATAAACAATTGCTTTTCTTGCAGCCACTAAAATATCTTTAACTGAAATATCTTGAACTTGTGATAAATCGTTTTTTAATTTAAGTATAAAAGCCTTATTGCTACTCTTTCCTGAAAGATTAGAAAGCAGTTGAACAATTGTGTTTTTCTCTTTATTTATTGGATCTAGCAGTGCATTCCATGCAGCTCTTCTAGCTGAACTTACTTCTCTTTTTGCTTCTTTTTCTATTTCAATAAGTTCTTCTTCTGAATCGACAAATTTAAGGCTGTTATTGTCTTCATCATTTAATTCAAAATCAATAATCCACTCACGCATTTTTAAGATACAATCATTCTCTTTTTCCCAAGACAAACGATTTTTAGTTTTATATCTTTCGTGAGATCCAGATGTTGAATGTCCTTGCGGTTGGGTTAATTCTGTTACATGAATAAGTACAGGCACATGTTCTTCTCTGGCAATTCTAGCTGCCTTATTATACACATCTATAAGTTGTGGATACTCCCACCCTTTGACAACAAAAATTTCATAGCCATTTTTATCCTCATCACGTTGAAATCCGCTTAAAATTTCTGAAATACTTTCTTTTGTAGTTTGAAATTTTGCAGGAACAGAAATACCATAACCATCATCCCAAACACTAATAACCATAGGCACTTGTAAAACGCCAGCTGCATTTATAGTTTCAAAAAACATACCTTCAGAAGTGCTTGCATTTCCAATGGTACCCCAAGAAATTTCATTGCCCTTTTTAGAAAAATTTTCGTTTTTTAAATTGGGCAAACGTCGGTACATTTTCGAGGCATAGGCAATACCTAACATACGTGGCATCTGGCTAGCCGTTGGAGAAATATCGGAAGTTGAATTATATTGTTCGGTTAAATTTTTGAAATCACCATTGTCATCTAAACTATGGGTCCCAAAATGTCCACCCATTTGACGTCCACCCGACATTGGTTCGGCTCCTATACTGGGATGCGCATATAAACCTGCAAAAAATTGTTGTGGCGTTAATGCGCCAATAGCCATCATAAAAGTTTGGTCGCGGTAATAGCCCGACCTAAAATCGCCTTTCTTAAAAGCTTTTGCCATGGCTAATTGTGGCACCTCTTTTCCGTCTCCAAAAATGCCAAATTTGGCCTTTCCTGTTAAAACTTCTCTACGTCCTAAAAGACTGCATTCTCTACTTGTAACTGCAATTTTATAATCATTTAAAACCTCTTTTTTAAATTGGTTAAATGAAATTTCTTTCTGACTTGTAGATGATGTTTTTACAGACATATAGATTTTTTTAGTTTTGCAAACTTACGAATTTTAAGCGATATTTTCTGATTTAAAGTCAGACTTGGTTCCAAAAATGCCTACTTCAAAATTTTAAATAAAATGAAATAATCATTCAATTTTAATTTAATTTCTGTTAAGTTTGAAGTATATAAAAGGATATTTAAATTAGTTTATGGAAGTTTTAGGAATAGATATAGGAGGTTCAGGAATTAAAGGAGCTATTATTAATCTTGAAGATGGTAGCTTTGTATCAGAACGTCATCGCATACCAACACCAAAACCAGCTACGCCACTAGTTGTTGCCGAAACAGTGAAACAACTTGTTGATTTTTTTAATTGGAAAGGCGCTGTTGGATGTGGATTTCCTACCATAATTTCGAACGGCACATGTATGGCTCACGGAAACTTACATAAAGATTGGCTTGGTGTAAATGCAGCCGCTCTTTTTAAAAAAATCACGGGTTTAGATTTTACTGTTATAAATGATGCCGATGCAGCGGGTTTAGCCGAAATGAATTTTGGTGCAGGAAAAGACAAAAAGGGTTTGGTTTTAACAATAACTGTTGGCACAGGCATTGGCTCTGGCGCTTTTTTTAACGGTGTTCTTTTACCTAATTTTGAATTGGGACAATTACTTTATAAAGATGGCAATATCATAGAACTTTATGCCTCTGATGCTGCAAAAAAACGAGAAGATTTAAGTTATAAAAGATGGGGGAAACGCTTTAGTTTCTTTTTAAATTATGTACATACAATAGTAGCCCCCAGTCTCATTATTTTAGGCGGTGGTATAAGTAATAAATTTCACAAATACGAAGCGTATCTAGACTCTAAAACACCTCTTGTTCTAGCAAAGGCTCAAAACAATGCGGGTATTGTAGGAGCAGCATTGTCTGTTACTACAAAATAAAAAATTTAACGGTTTAGGGTATGAAAAGTTGCGTGGTTAAGCACGTAATTAAGTAAATAAAATCTGAATAGAATTTTCGTAAGTGTGCTATAACCAATTAATTATATACGTTGTTTGCAAATCGTTTTATTTAATTTCCATTTGTTTTAATTCTATTCTCTTCTTGCAACCATAATTCTTCTCTCCAATTTGAAACAAGATTAATAAGTTCTATAAGATTCCATTTCTAAAATCATTTCTAAATAAATGCATAAATTTTATACGGGGTTAGCCCCATTTTTTCTTTTTTCGCCCATCATACTTGTTGTTTAACTGCTCTTGTCGCTATAAATGACGGAAAAAAATCATTCATTTTATTTTCTACGTCCCAAATATCTTCGAACATTGCTGTTATTGTAAAACCAACGTTTAGCTGTCCTCCAATTTGATCTGTCAAACTATGTCCAAATACCAATGGTTCATTTTCCTTTTTCAGTTCTTCTAATTTTTCTATCGGCAATGAATGTAGATCTGAAAACGGTTGCTTATAAATTAATTCTAAACTTTCTTGATCCAATTGAAATGAAATAGGATTGATTAAGCCTGTCATTAAAATTCCGCCTGGTTTTAGAACTCGATAACATTCTTTCCAAACGGATAAAACATTATCAACAAAGACTATTGAACAAGGGTTAAATATTAAATCAAATGAATTGTCCTCAAACACAGAAAGATCTTTCATATCTCCTTGAACTATTTTTATGTTAAGGTGAAATTTATCACTTAAAATTTTGTCTTGTTGTAACTGTTTTTCAGAATTGTCAAAAATGGTAACGTCTGCTCCCAAAGCTGCAAGGATTGGACCTTGTTGTCCACCACCAGATGCAAGTCCTAATATTTTCAAACCTCTTAAAGTTGGAAACCAGCTTTGAGGCACAAATTTTTTAGGCGTCAAAACTATACCCCAATTTCCGTTTCTAACGTTTTCCAATTCCTCTTCTGTAACTGGAATTGTCCAACGATCTTTTTTGTCAACGTAATTGTCCCATGCTGATTTATTATGTTTTACTATGTCCATTTATGATTTAGGTTGTTTGTCAGCTTCCTATAAATTCAAATTTAAGCATAAATTTTATACGTCTTAAGTTTACAATCTCTAAATTTAGAGAAATAATCAGAAAGAACAAAAGAGAGAATTAAGGTTAATTTATACGGTGAAGCTTTAGACTTCGACAACATTGATAATCCTATAACAATCGACAAGGATATTATTCCGATTAAAAAAGTAAAAGTTCCGATTAATTTGAGGAAAGTCAGATCACTGTCTACAATTTTAGTCGGATGACCTTCAGTCGTCATCATCAATATTTTTGTCATTGCAAACACTGAAACAAGAAAACATCCAGAAGCAATTGTCGTCATTTTTAAAATACTATTTGTTATTTTAGTATTAGATTCATTAACCAATAAATTTGCTATTACAGCTATAGAAAATCCACTCAATAATGAACTAATCGTTATAAGTTGACTTGCGAGTTTATTCCAATATTCTAAAGGTATTTCAGTCATAGTAATTTTATTCAGTTATAAGTCAATTTTCTGCTTACTTACAACATCTTTTAAACAGAAATAAGTTATTTTATTCCGTATTTATCAAACAAATACAACATAGACGCCATGGTTGCTGCACCCAATTCTAACTCTCTTTTACTAACAGCTTCTAAATTATCTATAGCTGTATGATGGTAATCGAAATAACGTTGCGAATCTGGTTGTAAACCAAAAAGAACATTGTTGTCATTTTTTAGTGGACCAATATCTGCACCACCACCGCCTCTGGCGAACACATGAATTAAATAAGGTTCGAATAAAGGTTTCCATGTTAGAATTTGCGCATAATTGGCATCGTTACTTGTAAATCCAAAACCGCGCGGTGTAAATCCGCCTGCATCAGATTCTAAAGCCACAATATGATTCTCTTTTCTTTCTAAAGCTACTTTGGCATATTCTTTTCCGCCCATTGAGCCATTTTCTTCATTCATAAACAAAACCACTCTAATGCTGCGTTTTGGTCTGTAACCCTCTGTTTTAAATAATCGTAAAACCTCCATAGATTGTACAATACCGGCACCATCATCTTGAGCGCCTTCGGCTAAATCCCAAGAATCTAAATGACCACCTACCACAATATACTCATCTGGGAAAGTGCTTCCTGTCAATTCGCCAATCACATTAAAAGATGGGGCATCGGGTAAAGTTTCGCAATGCTGTTTAAAATAAAAACGTGTATCGGGATTTAATTTTAATTGCTCACTTAATTTATTAGCAGCCAAAGTGCTTATAGCCGCTGTAGGTATTTTTTGTGCATCGGGCGTATCGCCATAACTCATCACACCTGTGTGTGGATAATCGTCTAAACGCAAATTCATTGAACGCACAATAGCACCAACAGCGCCATATTTTCCAGCTACGCGCGCCCCATTATAACGTTGTCCAACAGCGCCTCCATAAGCATGACCTGTTTTTATTAAATCGGCTTGCATGGGACGGTTATAAAAAACTATTTTTCCACGGACTTTTTCACCTAAAGCCTCCACTTCTTTTACGTTTTGCACTTCAATAACTTGCGCTGTTACACCGCCTTTTTTAGTGGCTACAGATCCGCCTAAAGCGCAAATAGCCACACTTATTCTGCCTTTCTTGGCAATAATAAAAGCTTCTTCTTTTTCGCCACGTTCCCAATGTGGTACCATAACAGGTTGCAACCAAACTTTGTTTAAGCCTAACTTTTCGAGTTCTTTTTGACCCCATTCTACAGCTTTTTGTGCATTTGCAGAACCAGACAAACGGCCACCAATATTTTTAGTTAAATGCGTCAACCATTCGTAACTTTTCCCATTGAGCAATGACGTGTTATAAAAATGCTTTATTTGAGTGGAATCTTGTTTGTAGTCTTGAGAAAATCCGACAGAAGTCATTAAGAAAATAAGGATGTAGATTAAGTTTTTCATGGTCTATTTTTATTGTTTAAATTTATTTACTGGCATACATTTTAACATCATTTTCAGAAATTTCTGAACCACCCAAAATAATCAGCCTTTCTACAACATTCCGTAATTCTCTTACATTGCCGGTCCAATCATAGGCTTTTAACAAATTAATGGCGGCAGTTGAAAACATTTTTTGTGCAATGCCTTGTTCTGATGTTATGCTTTTTGAAAAATGTGCAATCAACAAAGGAATATCATCTCGACGCTCATTCAACGAAGGCACATGAATTAATATAACGCCAATTCTGTGGTATAAATCTTCTCTGAATTTACCGTTTTCTATTTCGGTTTTTAAATCTTTATTGGTGGCAGCAACCAAGCGTACATTTACTTTTATATCTTTATCGCTCCCTACCCTGCTGATTTTATTTTCTTGTAAAGCCCGTAAAACTTTGGCTTGCGCCGATAAGCTCATATCGCCTATTTCGTCAAGAAAAATAGTGCCACCATTTGCCGATTCAAACTTACCAGCACGGTCAACATTTGCGCCTGTAAACGATCCTTTAACATGACCAAACAATTCGCTTTCTATCAATTCTGAAGGGATAGCTGCGCAATTGACTTCTATTAATGGCGCTTTATAACGATGACTTTTTTCGTGTAACCAATGTGCCACCAATTCTTTACCAGTTCCATTTGCTCCTGTAATAAGTACCCTAGCATCGGTTGGTGCTACTTTATCTATAATGGTTTTTATAGTGGCAATAGCGTCACTTTCGCCAATCATTTCATAAGCTTTGCTGACCTTTTTCTTTAATATTTTATTTTCTATTACCAATACTTTTTTCTCTAAAGCATTTTTTATAGCTGTTAACAAACGGTTTAAATCTGGTGGTTTTGAAATGTAATCGAAAGCGCCCAATTTCATTGTGGCTACAGCTTGGTCTAAATCGCCGTGACCAGAAATCATAATAAAAGGGATTTCAGGTTTTATTTTTTGCGCTTTTTCTAAAACCTCAACACCATCCATTTTTGGCATTTTAATATCGCAAAGCACCAAATCGTAATCATTGTCTTTAATAAGTGTAATGCCTTCTAATCCGTCATTGGCTTCTTCTATTTCGTAAGTGGTGTTCTCTTCAGAAATAATTTTGGTAAGTACCCTACGTATAGCGGCTTCGTCTTCTATGATTAGTATTTTGCTCATAATCCCACCCTAAATCCTTCCCTAAGGGAAGGGCCCTATTTTTTATGTTAATATATTCATTTTTAATAAATCTTATCCTATTCCAAATCCCCAGAACTTACCTTTGCCAAGGTTTTATCACCTTTTTACCCATCATAAACGCCCTTTCCTTGGAAAGGGTTGGGGATAGGAACTTAATATTTTAACCACTTATAAATCTCTTTGTAACTTGGTTTTTTACCATACATTAAAATCCCAATACGGTAAATTTTAGCAGCAAACCAAACAACGCCAATAAAGGTAACTAAAAGTAATGTCATAGATAAAGCTATTTGCCACCAAGGCACACCAAACGGAATGCGCATAAGCATTACGATGGGAGATGTTAATGGAAAAATTGAAAATCCAACAGCTATAGGGCCATGCGGATTTTCGATTACAGAAAAACCAACATAAATAGCAACTATTAAAGGTAACATAACTGGCAACATAAATTGTTGAGTGTCCGTTTCATTATCAACAGCAGCACCTATGGCTGCATAAATTGAGCTATAAATTAGATAGCCACCAAGAAAATAAAATATAAATGCCGTAAATAAAGTGACAAACGGAAAGTCTTTGAGCTCGTGAATAACCAAAGTTAAATTACCTGATAATGATTCTTGCATCTGAGCTGTCATTTCTGGTGTTAATTGAGGTGAATTACTAGACATGACACTAAAATCGGCACCCAAAAAGCTTGAGATGGCAAACATTAATAAACTTGCTGAAATTATCCAAATAATAAATTGTAAAATCCCTGCCAAAGCATTTCCTAAGATTTTGCCCAACATCAATTTAAAGGGTTTAACCGACGAAATAATAACTTCGATAATGCGATTGGTTTTTTCTTCGATCACACTACGCATAACCGACGTGCCATAAATAATGATGAACATAAATATAAGATATCCAAAAGCGCCACCAGCAATCATTTTTAAAATACTACCGATTTTAGAGCCTTTTTCGCCTGTATATTTTTCGGAGCTTATTTCAACATCTGTATTTGCTGCTTTGATTAGGGCAGTATCAAATCCCAATTTTTCAATTTTAATATCGCGTATTTTTCGTTGGAATTTATTTTCTAAACTACCTATTAAATTAAGACTTGGGGAACCTTCGCCATAAAAAGTAATGCTTTTAGCTAAAAGATCTAAACTATCTTGTTTAGGGATAAATATCAATCCATAATAATCTGCAGCTACCGCTTGATTTTTGGCTTCATCTAAAGGCACTCCTGTTAAATTTATATACTTTGTTGTTTTGGTATCCTTTAAAATATCAGCAAAGATACTTGACTGATCAATATAAGCAACGGTACGTACTTCTTCACTATTTTTAACATTAAGATAGGCAATTAAAGCCATCATAGCCACCATTATAACCGGACTCAAAATGGTCATTACGATAAAAGATCTGTTTCTTACCTTAGATAAAAATTCGCGTTTAATTATGAGTCTTAATTTATACATTGGTGTTATTATTTATGGCTTGAATAAAAATATCGTTGGCACTTGGTACCAATTCTACAAAATGATTAATCTGAGATTTGGTACTTAAATAGTTTAGCAAATCGTTTGAAGTTTCCTTATCGGATAGCTTTATGTTGAGTTTTAAATCGTGATTTAAAGATTTAAATATGGCTGGCCCCGTTTGAAACTTTGTAGAAATTTCGGTTTCTAGAGCTTGTAAATCATCGGCAATTAAACCCACTTCATAAGTGTTTGTTTTAAATTGTTTCTTTATCGCATTTAATTCGCCGTCAAGAATTTTATTCGATTTATTTATTAAAGCTATATGATCGCAAACCTCCTCTACGCTTTCCATGCGATGTGTAGAAAATATAATGGTAGCGCCTTTATCGCGCAAGCCTAAAATTTCATCGCGAATTAAATTAGCGTTTATAGGATCAAATCCACTAAAGGGTTCATCAAAAATTAACAATTTAGGTTGGTGTAAAACAGTCACAATAAACTGAACTTTTTGTGCCATTCCTTTTGAGAGTTCCTGCACTTTTTTATCCCACCAACTCGTAATTTCGAATTTCTCAAACCACATTTTAAGTTGGGTTTTGGCATCTGCCTTAGTCATTCCTTTTAGTTGGGCTAAATAAATGGCCTGCTCACCAACTTTCATGTTTTTGTACAAACCACGTTCTTCTGGTAAATAACCTATAGAAGCAATATCATCTGGGCACAAGGGCTTACCATCTAAAAAAATCTGACCTTCATCTGGTCCTGTAATCTGATTTATTATTCTAATTAACGTTGTTTTTCCAGCACCATTAGGTCCTAACAAACCAAAAATACTTCCTTTAGAAACACTGATGGACACCTTATTTAAAGCGCGATAAGCGCCAAAATTTTTAACAACATTTTCAACTCTTAATAATGTATTCATATACTATTTTAACTTTTGGGCTTAAATCTAATTTTAAAATTCAACAAATATAAGAATATGAAGCTAGAAAAATAAAATGTTAACATTTCTATAATTTTTTTAATTTTACTATGCGTGCATAGTATTTTTTTTATACATTTGGACAATGATAAGAGAACAATCAATAGATCACTGTTTAAGAGCCTCATGGCAAGCGGTTGCAAAAATGTACAATGAACAAGCCTCAAAGCATGATAGCACAATGGCTATGGCATTTGTACTGTTAAATATTGATCATGAAAATGGCACCCCTTCTACGTCGTTAGGACCACAAATGGGTATGGAAGCCACAAGCTTATCGCGAATATTAAAATCGATGGAAGATAAAAAACTCATTTTTAGAGAGCGTCATCCAGAAGATGGCAGAAGCGTTTTAATAAAATTAACCGATTTTGGTAAAGAAAAACGCGAAGTTTCAAAACAATCTGTTTACCGTTTTAACGAAGTTGTTACAGAACACATTTCCGAAGAAAAAATAAATAATTTTATAGAAGTTACACAAACCATCACAAAATTAGTAAACGAAAAATCCATTTTTTAGAGGGTGAAAGTAATTTAAAATATAACTGACAAACAATTAAATATATACAATAAATATGAAAAAAAGAACCATTAACAAAGTTGCAGTCATCGGTTCTGGCATTATGGGCTCAGGCATCGCATGTCATTTCGCTAATATTGGTGTGGAAGTACTTTTATTAGATATCATCCCTAATGAATTACCAGAACAGTTCAAAGCAAAAGGACTCACTCTAGACGACAAAATCGTTAGAAATAGTCTTGTAAACATGCATTTTAACAATGCTTTACAATCTAAGCCCTCGCCTATTTACCATAAATCTATGGCAAGAAGAATCACAACAGGTAACACAACGGATGATTTGGCTAAAGTTGCCGATGTAGATTGGATTATTGAAGTTGTTGTAGAACGTCTAGATATCAAAAAAATAGTTTTTGATCAAATAGAAAAATACCGCACTCCGGGTACACTTATTACTTCAAACACTTCTGGTATTCCTATTCAGTTTATGAACGAAGGGCGTAGCGAAGATTTTCAAAAACATTTTGCCGTAACACATTTCTTCAATCCACCGCGTTATTTAAAACTTTTTGAAGTTGTTCCTGGGCCAGATTGCAAACCAGAAATTACAGATTTCTTAATGATGTACGGTGAGAAATTTTTAGGAAAAACAACTGTTTTAGCTAAAGACACACCTGCATTTATTGGCAATCGTATTGGTGTTTTTGGCATTATGAATTTATTTCATGTGGTAAAAGAACTCGGTTTAACCGTTGAAGAAGTTGATAAATTAACAGGCCCCGTAATTGGACGCCCAAAATCGGCTACCTTTAGAACTGTTGATGTGGTTGGATTAGATACTTTGGTACACACTGCCAATGGTGTTCATGACAATGCGCCAAAAGACGAAATGCACACCACTTTCGAAATTCCAGATTTCATCAACACAATGATGGAAAATAAATGGTTGGGTAGCAAAACCAATCAAGGTTTTTACAAACGTGTGACTTCTAAAGAAGGGAAAAGAGAAATTCTTGTGTTAGATTTAAACACAATGGAATATCGCCCTGCCACACGTCCTAAATTTGCAACACTCGCCAATACTAAAAATATTGATAAAGTCATAGACCGTTATAAAGTACTGGTAAAAGGTACAGATAAAGCTGGCGACTTTTTCAGAAAAACTTTTACAGCGATGTTTCAATACGCGTCAAACCGTGTCCCAGAAATTTCTGATGATTTATATGCTATTGATGATGCTATGCGCGCTGGATTTGGATGGGATTTTGGTCCTTTCGAAATTTGGGATGCCATAGGTGTTGAAAACGGAATTGAATTAATGAAAGCCGAAGGTTTTAAACCAAATACTTGGGTTAATGACATGTTGGCAAGCGGACAAACTTCTTTTTACAACCTTAAAGAAGGTGCTAAATACTTTTATAACATTCCGAAAAAAGCACAACAAAAAGTGCCCGGTCAAGATGGTTTTATAATTTTAGATAATATTAGAGAATCAAAAACCATTTGGAGTAATTCTGAAGCCTCTATTCAACATTTAGGCGATGGTATTTTAAATGTAGAATTCCAGTCTAAAATGAATACCATTGGCAGTGGCGTTATAGAAGCTATAAATAAAGGTATTGATCTTGCCGAAGAAAAATATGAAGGTTTAATTATTGCCAATCAGTCTCCTAATTTTTCTGTTGGGGCTAATTTAGCAATGGTCTTTATGTTGGCTGTAGAACAAGAATACGACGATTTACATTACGCCATAAAAGCTTTCCAAGACACAGTAATGCGATTGCGTTATTCTTCAATCCCAACCATTGTTGCGCCTACTGGCATGACTTTAGGTGGCGGATGCGAAATGACGCTTCACGCGGATAAAGTTGTGGCTGCTGCCGAATCTTATATCGGTTTGGTAGAATTTGGTGTGGGATTATTACCCGGTGGTGCAGGCACCAAAGAAATGGCTTTAAGAGCCGCAGCAACCTTTAAAGAAGGTGATGTACAATTGAATGCTTTGCGTCAACATTTCTTACCTATTGCTATGGCACAAGTAAGCACCTCTGCTTATGAAGCTTTTGATACTAATATCCTTCAAAAAGGAAAAGATATCATTGTGGTAAACAGAGAACGTCAAATTGCGACAGCAAAAAAACACGCCATTATAATGGCAGAGCAAGGCTACACAAAGCCGATTCAACAACAAGTTAAGGTTTTAGGAAAACAATCTTTAGGCATGTTCTTAGTTGGAACTGATGCCATGGAAAAAGGATTCTATATTTCTGAACACGATAAACTTATAGGTGACAAAATTGCTTACGTTATGTCTGGCGGCGATTTATCTGAACCAACTTTCGTTTCAGAACAATATCTTTTAGATATAGAACGCGAAGCTTTCTTATCGCTTTTAGGCGAGAAAAAAACCTTACAGCGTATAGAACATACTTTAAAAACTGGTAAACCTCTTAGAAATTAATAATATGAAAACAGCATATATAGTACAAGGATATAGAACTGCAGTAGGCAAAGCGCCTAGAGGTGTTTTCCGATTCAAAAGAACGGACGATTTGGCTGCCAGCACCATAAAACATTTACTAAAACAAGTACCGCAACTAGATGTAACGCGCATTGACGATGTTATGGTAGGTTGTGCCATGCCAGAAGGCGCACAAGGTTTAAATATGGGGCGTCTCATCTCACTTATGGGCGTTAACTCTGTTGATGTTCCTGGCGTAACCGTTAACCGTTTTTGTTCTTCGGGAATAGAAACAATTGCTATGGCAAGTGCCAAAATAGCTGCCGGTATGGCCGATTGCATTATTGCAGGTGGTGCCGAAAGTATGAGTGCAGTACCTATGGGCGGTTACAGACCTGACCTAAATTACGATGTGATCAAATCTGGTCACGAAGATTATTATTGGGGCATGGGCACAACTGCCGAAGCCGTTGCTAATAAATACAATGTGTCTCGCGAAGATCAAGATTTATTTTCTTATAACTCACATCAAAAAGCTTTAAGAGCTATTAAAGATGGCACATTTAAAGATGATATTGTTCCGATAACCGTGAATCAAACATATTTAGATGCATCCGGTAAACGCCAAGAAAAAAGTTATGTGGTGGATACAGATGAAGGCCCAAGACTTGGAACTTCTGTAGAAGCGCTTGCGAAATTAAGACCTGTTTTCGCTCAAGGCGGAAGTGTAACTGCGGGTAATTCATCTCAAATGAGTGATGGTGCTTCGTTTGTTTTGGTAATGAGTGAAGCTATGGTAAAAGAATTAAATCTTGAGCCTGTTGCACGTTTGGTTTCTTACGCACCAGTTGGTGTAGAACCAAGCATTATGGGTATTGGCCCAATGTACGCAGTGCCAAAAGCACTAAAACAAGCTGGATTAGCATTAAAAGATATTGATTTATTTGAATTAAACGAAGCTTTTGCTTCGCAATCTTTGGCTGTTATTCGCGGTCTAGAACTCAATCCAGATATTGTAAATGTAAATGGTGGCGCTATTTCTATGGGACATCCACTAGGATGTACAGGAGCCAAACTTTCGGTACAGTTATTTAACGAAATGCGCCGTAGAAAAAACAAATATGGAATTGTAACCATGTGTGTTGGTACAGGTCAAGGTGCTGCAGGCGTGTATGAATTTTTAAAATAAGACTAATAAATTATAAACCATGAGTACAGATAAAGAATTAATTAGAGGTGGCCAATTTCTTGTAAAAGCAGTTGACTGCGAAGATATTTTTACTCCAGAAGACTTTTCGGAGGAACAAATAATGATGAAAGATGCTGTCAAAGAATTTGTTGACAGAGAGATTTGGCCAAATAAAGCCCGTTTTGAAAAGAAAGATTATGCATTAACCGAAGAAGTTATGGGTAAAGCTGGAGAGCTTGGATTTTTAGGTGTATCCGTACCAGAAGAATACGACGGAATGGGTATGGGATTTGTTTCAACCATGTTAGTTTGTGATTATATTTCTGGAGCAACTGGCTCTTTCAGTACTGCTTTTGGTGCACATACAGGTATCGGCACCATGCCAATTACACTTTATGGGACCGAAGCACAAAAACAAAAATATGTCCCAAAATTAGCCACTGGCGAATGGTTTGGGTCGTATTGTTTAACAGAGCCAAGTGCGGGTAGTGATGCCAATTCTGGTAAAACAAAAGCTGTTTTATCTGACGATGGTACATATTATAGTATCACTGGACAAAAAATGTGGATTTCTAATGCTGGTTTTTGTAGTTTAATGATTGTGTTTGCGCGTATAGAAGACGATAAAAACATTACTGGTTTTATTGTAGAATATGATAAAAACAATCCGAATGGCATTACCATGGGTGAAGAGGAACACAAATTAGGTATTCGCGCTTCATCTACACGTCAGGTTTTTTATGACAATACAAAAGTACCTGTAGAAAATATGCTTTCAACAAGAGGGAATGGCTTTAAAATTGCCATGAATGCTTTAAATGTTGGCCGTATTAAATTAGCTGCCGCTTGTTTAGATGCCCAACGCCGTGTTATTACAGAATCTGTAAAATATGCAAACGAACGTGAACAATTTAATACCCCAATTTCTAGTTTTGGTGCGATTCAACAAAAAATTGCAGAAATAACTACAAATTGTTGGGTTGGCGAATCTGCTAGTTATCGTGCAGCCAAAAATATTGAAGACCGTATTGAACTCCGTAAAGCAACTGGGAAAGACACACATCAAGAAGCTGAATTAAAAGGTGTTGAAGAATATGCTATTGAGTGCTCAATACTTAAAGTGGCCGTTTCTGAATACACACAAAAATGTACCGATGAAGGTATTCAAATTTTTGGTGGTATGGGATTCTCAGAAGACACCCCAATAGAATCAGCTTGGCGCGATGCGCGTATTGCAAGAATTTACGAAGGCACCAACGAAATTAACCGTATGATAAGTATTGGCATGATGATTAAAAAAGCCATGAAAGGTCATGTTGATTTATTGGGTCCAGCTACTGCTGTTGCAAAAGAATTAACAAGTATGCCTTCTTTTGACAAACCTGATTATGCTGTTTTATTTACCGAAGAAAAACTAATTATAGCCAATCTTAAAAAACTATTTTTAATGGTTGCTGGTGCTGTATTACAGAAATATGGTGAAAAAGTTGACAAACACCAACAATTAATGTTGGCGTGTTCAGATATTTTAATTCAGATTTATATGGCCGAATCTGCCATTTTACGTGCAGAAAAATTAGCAAAAAGAGAAGGCGAAGACAAAGTAAAAGAGCAAATTGCCATGGCTAAATTAAATTTATTTTATGCCATAGATATTATCGAAACTGCTGGAAAACATTCCATTATTTCTTTTGCAGAAGGCGATGAACAACGCATGATGTTGGTTGGTTTAAAACGTTATACTAAATATGCCAATTATCCAAACATTATAGGTTTGCGCAATACCATAGCCGATAAAGTTATTGCAGAAAATAGCTATTGTTTTTAGTTAGGTTTAGGTTATAGTTAACTGCATTATAAAAATCCCGCTTTAAAGCGGGATTTTTTATGAGTTAATCTTTAATTTTTTGGTCAGATATGTTTTCAAAAACATTATTGCTCAAATCAATATCAGGATATAAGGCTTCTGGGTCAATGGTTACTTTTACAATTTTAGATGTTGTATTAGCTTTATAGTTGGCCTTATTACCTCGCATCCAAAAGGCAACTGGTATATGAGCTTTTGTTTTAATTCCCTGTTCATTTTCTATAATCAAATTTATTGGCATAACTACTTCGCCAACATTTTCTAGACTGATAATAGCGCCAAGTTTAGGGTCATTATCAACGTAAGATACATTCGTTACTCCTTGATCTATGTTTCCAGTATTATAAAACCAAGCTTTCCAAAACCAATCTAAATCTTCTCCAGAAGCATTCTCCATCGCATTAAAAAAGTCGATGGGACGTGGATGTTTAAATGCCCATTTGGCAATATAATTTTTAAAAGCATAATCAAATCTATCATGTCCTAAAATAGATTCTCGTAACATAAACAAACCCAATGCAGGTTTTCTATAAGCAACCATCCCTAAATTAAATGTTTGTGCCACATCAGGCGGTGTATTTATAGGTTCTCTATTTATATCTGTTAATCGGCCAACAAAACCCAATCTATCTCTCAATTTTGCAGGATATTTACCATAGGCTAATGCGCTATAATGATTGATAAATGTATTAAATCCTTCATCCATCCATGGATGTAAACGTTCATTACTACCAACAACCATAGGAAACCAGTTATGTCCAAATTCGTGATCGGTAACACTCCACAATCCGCCACTTTTGGCTTTCCATCCACAAAAAACAATACCTGGATATTCCATACCGCCTACAATACCCGCCACATTTGTAGCTACCGGATAGGTGTAAGGAAACCACATAATTGAGTAATGTTCTATAGATTGTTTTACATATTCTGTCGATTTATTCCAAGCATCATCTGTCGCACTTTCTTTAGTGTAGGCCGACAACGCCATAGCTGTCTTACCTTTAGGTAAATTTATTTTAGCGCCATCTAATATAAAAGCTTTTGAAGCTGCCCATGCAGCATCACGTGTTTGATTAATCTTAAAATGCCACGTCAGATTGCCATTTTGAACAGGTCTTGTTTTTCTTGTATCACCCACTTCATCGGCATTGATAATCATTACAGTTTTATCACTTTCTTGCGCTTTGCGATAACGTTTGGTAATTTTATTAGGATATACTTCATCAAGATTGACCAATGCACCAGAACCCACGACAATAAAATCGTAAGGCACTGTTATTTTATAATCAATGTTTCCATAATCTAAATAAAACTCACCAGAACCTAAATAAGGCTCATTATTCCAGCCTTTTATATCATCATAAACAGCCATTCTTGGATACCATTGTGCCACTTCGTACACCCAACCTTGTGCTTGTTTTATACGCCCCATCCTATCTGCGCCATATTCTGGAATTTTAAAATCGTAAGCCACATTAATTATTATTTTTCCGCCTGTTGGCTGAACGCTTTCTTTTAATCTTATTTGCATTCGTGTATCAGTAATTACAAATTTTGCATCAGTGCCATTGACCTTAACGGATGAAATATTATAACCGCCATCAAGATTTCCGCTAAAGCGACCTCCTACAGCACCTAAAACAGCTGCACCTCTAGAATTTGAATTGAATTTATTTTCATCGAGTTGTAACCAAACATAACCCAATTTATCTGGACTGTTATTGGTGTAAGTAATATCAACCTGACCTTTTACAATATGATTTACATCATCTAAAGTAACTGCAACAATATAATCTGACTGATTTTGCCAATAATCTGTAGATGGTTCTCCAGCTTGTGTTCTATAAGGCGTTTGAACATTAGGAATATTTAACGGGCTAAATAAATCTGTATTCCTTTTTACTGGGGTATTTTGAGCAACAACAATTTGCGCAATTAAAACGCCAATGACAAAAAAAAATTTCAATAAATTCATAAATTTTAGTTTTTAGTTTATTTATTTAAACAAATGTATCAATATAATTTGAAGCACTTAATTCAAATTTTAAAAACGAAGTTTTGTATCTTTGATTTTAACATTTTATCCTTTCTAATGAAATCCTTAAAATTTATAATCGCCTTTATAATATTTGCACTCATACTTTCTTGTAACACCAAATCTAATTCTGTAAAAATTAGCCTTTTCGCTCCAAACTTGTCAGATACTACCCCAGTTTTTATTTCTGGCGATATAGAAACCTTGGGATCTTGGCAACCTGATAAAACTTTAATGACTTTTGTTGGCAACCATATTTGGATAAAAGAATTCGTACCACAAGCAAACGCTTCTATAGAATATAAATTTACATTAGGTTCATGGCAAAAAGAGGGTTTGGATAACAATGGTAATCCGTTTCCAAATTTCTCAATCAACACAGCCAAAACAAGCTCAAAAACAGATACCATTTATAAATGGGGTGAAGCTATAAACAAAGTAGTTGGTCAAATAACAGGAAATGTAAAATACCACAAGCAAATGCATGGCGATGGCATACTTGACCGTGATATTATTGTGTGGCTTCCGCCCGATTATGAAAAAAACACATCAGAAAAATATGGCGTATTGTATATGCATGACGGTCAAAATATTATTGATCCAAAAACGAGTTCGTTTGGCATCGATTGGCAAGTAGATGAATCTTGTGATAGTTTAATAAAAGTAGGTAAAATTCCGCCTGTTATTGTTGTAGGAATGAGCAGCTCTGCAGACCGTGGTTTAGACTATTCTCCCGGCGTAAAAGGCACAGCTTATATGAATTTTATCATCCATAAAGTAAAACCACTTATAGATGCAACATATCGCACAAAATCCGATAGAAAAAATACTTTTGTTGGTGGCTCATCAATGGGTGGCTTGATTTCTATGATGTTGGTTTGGGAACACTCCGAAATCTTTTCTGGCGCCATTTGTATGTCGCCTGCTTTTCAGTATAAAAACTTTGACTACGTGCCAAAAATCTTATCCGACAAGGGACAAAAAAAAGATATTAAAATATATTTAGATATGGGCACAGTTGGTCTTGAAACACAATTAGAGCCAGGTGTTAATGCTATGATAAATGCCCTAAATGCTAAAAACTATATTAACACTAAAGATTACTTCTACATTAAAGAACAAAATGCCAGACATTTTGAAGCGGCTTGGGCTAGACGTTTTCCTAAAGCAATGATTTTCTTGTTAAATTGAGATACTTTACAAATTTTAAATAGAAAATCACGCCAATGGCGTGATTTTCTATTATTGTTATAATTATGCTATTTAATTAGATTTAATCATGTTAAAATCAATCGATAAATCTGTATTATTCATCATTTGAATATTTCCCATATTGCTATTGTTTCCTGTAGAGTTCATAGTATAACCATCAGCTTCAGCGTGCATGGTATAGGTGTCATTAGGAATTCCTATAAAATGATAATGCCCATTGGCATCGGTATGTGTGGTTGTGTAAATCTGAGCACCTTGCATCATTGTAATTGTAACATTTGCTAAATCGCCTTGGTCGCTATGAACTGTCCCAGAAATACTTCCAGCTTCGTGCATATCTACAAAACGCATTGTTGGATTAAAAGTAAAACCTGTCATGGTCATCATCATATTAGCGCCCATGCCAGAAAAACCAACGCCTTGTAAACTAAACGAATGGTCAATATCAAGATCCATTAAAAAGTCATTTTGACTGTTAGCCATAATGTCCATAAAGTGATCTAAAGTAATATCAATACTTCCTTCTTGATTGTTGAACATCATGCTACCACCCATCATACTGCCATTACCAATAGAACCTATTTGACCCATATTATAAGTGAAAGATGCGCCATTATTCATCACCATTTCTGCGGATGAAATATAGAGTCGGAGTGTGTCATATTTCCCTTCTGGGATATCCATACTGGTTAAGGTTTCGGTAATACCATTAACCAAATCAAGCATATTATAAGTTGTTGTTTGGTTCATAATAACAATAAAAGAATTGGCATCGGCGGCATTACCAAGCTCTATTTTATCTATGGTAATATTTGCTTCCATAAACTGATTATAAGGCATGGGAGCATCGGTAAGTTTTATGGTTAATTTACCATAAGAATCGGCTACAACTTTAGAGTCTGAGCAGCTAAAATTAAGCACTAAAATAAACGATACGAGTATATATTTTAAATTTTTCAATTTGTTTAAATTTTGAATGTTATCTATTTTTTGTAAAAATTAAGTTGGTTTACAGTAAATTATCCAAAATCAAATTAGAAAAACTTGGTAGCGTATATTAATATTATCCGATATTAAAGGTGGTGAGTAATCTTTGTGAAATATTTTCTTGTTAAAAAGAAGTTTGGACGGTTTATTGTAATTATCACAAACTATAAAACTATATTGTAAAGAATTTAATTGAATGTCTCCCTCTTTTTTTATAGTATTTCCATTAGCAACAAAATGTACATCTGAACAACAAGATTTAGATTCAACAGCATCGTTAGAGTTTGATGGTAAATCACATGCCATTTTTACCATATTGCAGGGCTTGGCACGTCCAGAAATTGAAACATCATAAATTTTTCCGCTACATTTATGTACATCTACAGCAAATGATGTTGTTGAAAACAACACCAATTGAGCTAGACAAAAAGCTAAAAAATTTCGAAATTTCTTTAACATCTCGGGATATTATTTTTTAATTTTGAATCAAAGATTCAAAGATCAAATTTAAACCTTTTATGGCGCTTAAAGTGTAACTAAAGTTACTTAAAGCCAATACTCCTAAAGATAGCTGTATATATTTTTAACCTCTTTGATTTAATAGTTTTTTTTACAAAAATAGGCGCCTTATAAAAACTAAAACAATATAATTATATAGATTTAAAAGTCTCTTTTACACTACCACAACCTGGCATGCCGCCACTAAAATATGGATTAACAATTTTTTCTGCATTAGAAAACCAATAAGAACCAGAGCCATTTGCCATTGGGCAAAAGTCTTTGTAAATCGTTCCTTTTGAAATATTACCTTTTAACAGTGGTTCAAAAGCGACTGTTAAATCTGCAAACAATTTACGTTGCGCTTTAATCTCATCAGCTTTAGCTAATGCAACAGATATATTTAAAGCATCAGCTGCTTTTCCATAAGTATGTAAAATACTTACCAACATATCAGACATCATTTGTACTTTTTTAGCATCGCCTTTAAACATGGCCTCTTTTATGATTGTATAATGCATATAAGCCTTGTTTAAATTGGCGTCATTTAACATCACTGCCATTTCTTTTTGTTTCATCACACCACCTTTATCATGCGTCATTTTCATTTTGCTGTGATCAACTTGACCATAAGTAAATACTGATAAGCTTACAGCAAATGCTGTTAATAAAACGGATTTTAAATTAATTTTTTTCATTTTGTTTTTATTTTTAATTGTTATTTATTTGATACTAATTCTTTTTTAACTTCACCACAGGTAGGCATCTCTTTTCCATAAAATGGATTTTGAATGGCTTTATCGTAACTCAACCAAACTTTTTTAACCATTGGGCAATAATCTAAATAAAGTGATTTTTTACCCGTATCTACACCATAAGTTTCAATAACTTTTGAAAGTTTTTCTCCCAAATTACCAAAGGCATCTCTTTGCTTTTTGATATTATTTGCAGACATAATTTCGCTATTGGCTATTTTCAAATCTTTTAAATCGGCCATCCAAGCGTTATGATCATCGCCTAAAAGCAAACTCATATCTACTTTAGTAAATGCGCTTTTTAAGGCTTTAGATTGGGTTTTCGCCGTTACAAAATCATCTTTTGCTAAAGCATCTTTAAGATTGATGTAATTAACAACTACCAGACCCAATTGTTTTTTGAATTTTGAATCAATTTTAGATTTGTCTATCATCACCATATTTTTTATGCTTTTATCAGACTTTTTCATCTTTTTCATTTCTTCATCACTCATCTTAGACTTCTTTTTATCGCCTCCCATATCCATACCAGCATGACCTAAATTAGGTTTCCCTCCGTCTGGATTCATCATGCTTTTTTGACCCAATAATTGCGCTGCGGCATCAATTCTAAATACAGCATTGGTTGCGATTATTTCGCCAGCCATTAAACCACTTTTTATACTGTAAAAAGCGCCTAGAGTTTCTCCTAAAACCACTTCTCTATATTCAAATGATGTGATATTTTTATGGGGCACTTTTACATAAACCACACTGCGTTTACCTGTCCACAACACAGCCGATTTAGGAATGACAATCACATCGGTTGCATTTTGAAGTTTCGCTTTTACAAGTCCATTTACAAACATTTCTGGCAAAAGCTCCATATTTGCATTAGAAACTTCAACCCTCACATTGGTAATTCTGGTTTTAGCATCAACAAACGGATCGATATTAATCACCTTACCTGCAAACGATTTGCCTGGCAAAGCTTCTACAGTAAAACTAACTTTATCATTTGGGTGTATCCAAGGCATATCTTTTTCGTAAGCTTCAAACATAATCCAAACATTGCTTAAATCGGCAATCTCAAACAAACCCGCACCAGCCATAACATGATCTCCCAATTCTACTCTACGCTTCATAACATAACCGCTATAATCTGATAAAATGTCTATATTTTCACTCACTTTTCCAGATTTTTCGATAGCGCTGATTTGTGCATCTGTCAGTTTCCAAAGTTTGAGTTTATTAATGGTAGCTGTATAAAGTTGCGGATACACCTTTTTAGATTTTATGGCTTCGAACAATTCTTTTTGAGCCATAATCAATTCGGGAGAATACAGACTGACAATTTTTTGCCCCTTGATTACTTTTTCACCTGTAAAATTAACATACAAACGTTCAATACGGCCAGGTATATGAGCCGATTGCGTGAACAATTTGCCCTCATCGGGTTTAACCCTACCCAGTAAATGCAAATCTTTAACAGCATCTGCTTTAACGACTTTACTGGTTTGAATATCGGCTAATTTAATAGCGGCTTCGGTCATAATAATCTCATTCTCGCCAACAGATTCTTTTAATTCGGTTTCTAACGGAATTAAATCCATACCACACAAAGGACAACTGCCCGGTTTTTCCATTTTAATTTGTGGATGCATAGAGCAAGTCCACAATTTAGTCACAGGATCCTGCACATAATTGTGTTCAGATGCTGAGTGGGTATCGGTAGCATTATTGCTACCAGAAAATGTGTTTCCTATTAAGATACCTATCACTAAAATGGCAGCTCCTAAAAGATAAATTCTATATTTTTTCATAATTCTAATGTTTTAATTTCCTAATAAATAATTGATAAAAGCCGTAGCCGCATTCTTATCTGTTAAAGCTTTTTGATAAGCCAATTGATAAGTTAAAAGTTTGCGTTCCATTCGTAAAACCTCTTCAAAGTCTTTGGCGTCGGTCGAATATGATGTTAACAAAACGTCTAAGACTTTTTTGGCGATGCGTGCTTGTTTGGCATTTAATGCGATGCGCCTATCGCTGTTTTTATAATCTTTTAAAACGCGTTTGTTAAGTGTGTTTAACTTGTTTTCTTTTTCTTTCTTTTCAGATTCAGCGCCTTCACGCAATAAAACTGTTTCTTTAAGCATTGCTTTATATTTATTGCGATAAATCGGAATTGACAACCCAATAGAAGGAAAAAAAGCATTTTTACCATTGTCTTTTGCTGTCGATAATGGATTCTCTGCCACATTTATAAAACCAAGTCCCACTGTAAATTTTGGCAAACCCACTTTTTTAGTTAAAACTTCTTGATTGTTAAAAGCTTCTATTTTTTGATCAATGCTTTTTAATAAATGATTGTTATTATAAATACTGTCAACTAATTTATCAGCTTCAATAGGTAGATTATTTTGCCATAAATCTACCGGAATTATAATATCATCGGCTACGTTGCGGTTTAATAAATTATTAAAGTTGTTTTTAAAAACCTCTTGCGTATCGTACAATAAAGCCAATTGATTTTGCAAATCATTTAATTCCAATTCAACACGCAACTCATCTGCAATTGTCGCTTTACCAGCCTCAATTTTAACCAGTGATAAATTTTTAAAAATGTCTAAAATGTCTATATTTTCTTTGGTAATGGCAATAGCACGTTGTAAATAATAGTAATTGTAGTAAACCGTTTTTACTTCAAAAAATAAATTAGATTTGGCATTTTCAAAAATCTCATATTTGGCTTTGGCCATATTTGTAGCCACATCCTTTTTGGTTTTTAACAACCCAAACCAAGGAAATGATTGCGACAGACTGGCCTTCCATTTTTGAGGTCCTACCCTAGTTTCTACAGACTGTGCAAAATAGGTAAACGCTATTTTAGGATCTGGAAGCGAACCAACTTGTGGTACTTTTTCCATTGCCGCTAAATAATTATTAAAGCTGGCTTTTAGTCCCGGATTATTTTTGGCAGCCACATTTAAGTACGCATTTAAATCATCTTGATTTGCTTGGCCAAAGCTTATAGTCGAACCCAGCAGCAGCAGCATCAAGAAAAGTATTTTATAAATTCTAGTTTTCATCTGGACTGTTTTTTAAAGTTCTTTTTAATTTACTTTCTTGCCACATACAGTATAATACGGGCACTACAAACATGGTTATAACCTGTAACAGCATCCCACCAAAGGATGGTATTGCCATAGGAATCATAACGTCTGATCCTTTGCCTGTTGCTGTTAACACTGGAATTAGGGCAATAATTGCCGTTGCTGCCGTCATCATAGCTGGTCTAACCCTTTTTGAACCCGCATGAATTACAGCTTCTTTAACTGCCGCAATGGTTTTGGGTTTTTCTTTGTCAAAAACTTGGGTAAGATAGGTTCCCATAATCACACCATCATCGGTAGCAATACCAAATAAGGCGATGAAGCCTACCCAAACTGCCACGCTTAAATTTATGCTATGTAATTGGAATAAATCGCGCATAGCGACACCTGCAAAATCGAAGTTTAAAAACCAAGGTTGTCCGTATAACCAAATCATAATAAAACCACCTGAAAAGGCAACAAAAATACCCGAAAATACCATTAAGGATGGTAATAAGGATTTGAATTGAAAATACAAAATCAGTAAAATTAAAACCAGCGAAATAGGCACAACTAACATCAAACGTTTTGAAGCTCTAATCTGACTTTCGTAATTTCCTGTAAAGCGATAAGTCACACCAGCAGGTAATACAAATTCTCCCTTTTCAATTTTCTCTTTAATTAGTTTTTGAGCATCTTCAACCACATTAACTTCGGCATTGCCTTCTTTCATATCAAAAACCACATACGACGTTAAAAAAGTATCCTCACTTTTTATAACCTGTGGTCCTCGTTTATAAGTAATCTCGGCCAATTGGGCCAACGGCACTTGGGCACCAGATGGTGTTGGTATTAAAATGTTTTTTAGATCGTCCGGATTGTCTCTAAACTCTCTGGCATAACGTACTCTTATAGGAAAACGCTCACGTCCTTCAACCGTTGTGCCTAATTTTTTACCACCCACGGCTACCGCTAATTGCATTTGCATGTCTTTAACTGTAAGTCCATAACGCGACATCGCTTGGCGGTTTAATTTAATTTCTAAATAAGGTTTACCCACCACGCGGTCTGCAAAAACCGTTGATGTTTCTACACTTGGCACCTCTTTTAGAATTTTCTCCAATTCAAAGCCTACTTTTTCAATAGATTCTAATGTTGGGCCAAATACTTTTATACCCATTGGCGCACGCATACCTGTTGCCAACATCACCAATCTGGTTTGAATGGGTTGCAATTTTGGCGCAGATGTTAAACCTGGGAATTTGGCATGTTTGACAATTTCCTTCCAAATATCATCTGGGTTTTTAATTGAAGTCCGCCATTGTCTAAAGTACTGGCCATCTTCATCTAAAATCAATTCATCGCTCGAAATTTTTCTAAATGTATCTGTTGCGTACTTATAAGTTGACTTATCTTTTAACACAAACGCCCCTTTATTATTTACTTTAAATCTTATTTTCCTGCCGTCTTCATCTAGCTTATATTCTGGAATATAATTAATGGTATTCTCATACATGGATGTTGGTGCAGGATCTAAAGCAGAATTTACACGTCCCCATTTACCAACAGCAATGTCTATTTCTGGAATACTGTTTAAATGTTTATCAATTGTTGCAATAACTTCTACATTTTCTGCAATACCAGAATGTGGCATTGTGGTAGGCATCAATAAAAAAGAGCCTTCGTTTAAAGCTGGCATAAATTCTTTTCCAACACCCGGAAAAGTATCTTCTAAACCAACCCAAACTTTATTCTGTTTCACAAAATCGGGCATAAACCCAAAAAACGACCCAAAACCTGTCCAGATAGTCATCCCGAAAATGACAATAATAACAGGGATACTTAAAAACTTTAATTTATTATTTAAACACCATCTTAAAATCGTGATATAAAAATGAACGATGGTCATTAGTAAACCTAGCACTGAAGCGATGATGATAATAACAAAAATGAAATTAACAAAGACACTGTTTGAAGCCCCTAAAGGCATCCACTCAACCGTTAAAAAATAAACGATAACAGATATTGTAATAGCGATATTAATATAATTAGCTAACTTTTCTGAATAAGGCAATTTAATTTTTCCCTTAAAAAGCTCTTTTGGTTTGATAACCGATAGCATATTGTTTACGCCAAACGCAATCAATGCTATAGCCATACCGCTGCCATAAGCTATCAGAAATGTGAATCCAAAACCAATAAGTAATGAGTTAAAAATTCTTGTAGATCGTTTTTTATCAAAACGGATCGAAAATAATACATGCGCTATGGCTGGAAGAAACATAATGCCAATAAACAATGACGATAATAAAGCAAATGTTTTTGTAAAAGCCAAAGGTCTAAACAATTTCCCTTCGGAAGCTTGCATGGCAAAAACGGGTAAAAAACTCACCACAGTAGTTGCTAAAGCCGTAATGATTGCAGAAGCAACTTCGGTTGTGGCTTCATAAATTACTTGTATTAATTGCTTGCCGCGGATGCCTTTATTTTCTGGCATCTCTAAATGTCTGATGATATTTTCGGTAAAGACAATGCCCACGTCTACCATCACACCAATGGCAATGGCTATCCCCGAAAGGGCAACAATATTGGCATCTACACCAAAATATTTCATGGTGATAAAGGTCATTAAAACCCCAACTGGCAATAAAACGGATATTAATATGGATGCTCTTAAATTGAGTACCAATACAATTACCACCAAAATACTGATGAGAATTTCATGCGATAATGATGATTCTAAAGTGCCTAAAGTTTCGTGAATAAGACCTGAGCGGTCATAAAATGGCACGATAGTAACCTTTGAAACAGAACCGTCTGCCAAGGTTTTTGATTGCAAACCAGGAGCCACTTCTTTAATTTTATCTTTTAGTTTATTGATAACTTCAAGCGGATTGGCGCCATAACGGGCAACCACAACACCACCTACAGCCTCAACACCACTTTTATCTAATCCGCCACGACGGGTAGCTGGGCCAAACTGAATTTTAGCGATATCTTTTAAACGAATTGGCGTGTTATTTCTAACCGCAACCACGCTTTCTTCGAGGTCTTCGAGGTTTTTTAAATAACCCAAACCACGTACTAAATATTCTACTTTGTTAATTTCTAAGGTTTGTGCGCCAATATCAAGATTGCTATTTTTTACCGCTTTCATAATCATAGCGATGTCGACATTTTGCGCTTTCATGGCATTGGGATCAATATCAATTTGATACTCTTTTACAAATCCACCAATAGAAGCAACTTCGGAAACGCCTTCAACAGCCGTTAAATAATAGCGTACATAAAAATCTTGAATGGTGCGCAATTCTTGCGGATCCCAACCGCCATTTGGCTTGCCGGTTTTTGGATTACGCCCTTCTAAAGTATACCAAAATACCTGCCCGAGAGCTGTGGCATCTGGTCCTAAAGCTGGTTTTACAGCATCAGGAACAGTACCTGGTGGCAAGGAATTTAGTTTTTCTAGAATTCTTGTGCGGCTCCAATAAAATTCCACATCATCTTTAAAGATGATATAAATACTTGATAAGCCAAAAATGGAATTGCTACGGATTGTTTTTACACCAGGGATACCTAAAAGCGCCGTTGTTAAAGGATAGGTAATTTGATCTTCGATATCTTGAGGAGATTGCCCCATCCATTCGGTATAGACAATTTGTTGATTTTCGCCTATATCGGGAATGGCATCAACGGGTACTGGATTTCGTTCTATTAAGCTGCTATCCCAATTAAAGGGAGCTGTTACAAAACCTCCTACAATAAAAGTAGCGAGTAATATAAAAGTTATTAGCTTGTTTTCTAAGAAATAACGAATCGTTTTATTTAACATTATTATCTGATTTATAAGTTTTAATGATATTCCCAAAACGTTTAAAAATATAAACGCATTGAAATGTTAACATATAATCTAAACTATATGTTTGACACTAAAATTATAAAATCAAATTCTAAAATTTTGGACTAAAACAGGTATGTTTTCGACCAGTAAAGGCGGGGTATAATTTTGATAAAAAGTAGGTTGTTGTTGGTAATCGCTTATAAAATCGAAGCTTTTAAAGTTTTGAGCACAAACTATTTGATTTGACTCTAAACTTGCAGAAACAAGTGCTTTTTGTTCAATTGTTTGCCCTTTAATTAAAAGATACACATTATGACAACAACCATTATTTATAATGGTTTGCGAAGATGAATTTTCGCCACCACACAAATCCATTTGTTGCATGCCACAATCTTCTGCATGAGAAAAATACGTTTGACTAAAAAGCATGTCCCCACAATAATGCTTATTTACACTAAAAGACAGTGTAGAAAAGAGCATTGTAAATGCGAGAAGTATGGCGCTTATTTTAAATCCTGTTTTTTTCATAGCGATGTACAAAGATACTTAATTTTTAAATGTGTCGTTAAAAAGATCAAAATTTTGATGTTTTTAACAAAATATTACAAACTATCTATGATGCGTTTCATTTTATCATAAATATCTTTTGCTATGGGTTTTAGCAACTCATTATCGATAGTACTCATCATCACAATAGGATTTACAGCAGCCACCTCAATAGTGTTTTCTGCCATTTCTTGGATGATGAAATTACAAGGCAAATAAACACCTAGTTTATCTTCAATTTCAAGTGCTTTATAAGCATATCTAGGGTTGCATGCGCCTAATATTTCGTACTTTCTGTAGTCTAAACCCAACTTTTCTTTAAAAGCTGCTTGAAGATTGGCTTCGGTTAAAACACCAAAACCTTCTTTTTTCATTTCTGCAATTAAGTTTTCTCTAACCTCATCGTAGGACTGACCTGTTACCAAAGTTTTTAAGTAGTATTTCATAAGTGATTAATTTTGTTATGCTCCCACAAAATTACAGCTTATTTTCTTTTTCTTGAAAATAAAAGGCAGGTAATAAAATAAGTACAAATATTGGGTGAATTAAAAATCGGCGTATATAAAACGCCAGTAAATAACCTTTGCTAAATCCTGTTTGTAATAAAATATAATAGGCTAACATAAAAACCACAAAAGAAATAGTATAAAATTTTACTGAGAATTTTATAACAGACCATTTTTGAAAAGCAACATATAATATAACCAATGAAAAAATTAGATTTAAGGAATATCTAAGAAAAATATTTAAAAACAGTTTTGACATCACAAAAACTGGTACGGCCTGATATAAATAATCATTTTTAAAATACTGAATAAATGGATCATAAAACAATTTTTGTGCAAAAGCACGTACCAATATCAGTATAAAAAATAAACCTAATATGATGAGTATTCTAAATCGTTTACGCATTTTTTTTCTTTTTATGATGTGAAAAATGACGCACCCAAATAATCCATAAAACAAAAACCAATCCGTAGATAACCGCAGGAAAAATTAAAGTATGCAAAGGTTCTTGGTATTCTGGATACCGATATAACAATAAGCTCAAAGCGATAATGCGCAAAATATTGATGCTGTAAATTAGAAAAAGTCCAAATAACCCATAAAAAAAAGTCGCTCTTAAACTTCCTGTAAATGCAATTATAAAAGCCAAAAATAAAATGATAATACTCACAGAATTACAACCTTCTATAACCCGTGCTGTATAATTGCCCCCTACCATTAATTTTATAGACAACTCTTTAGTGTGCTGTTCTGTATAAATATGATAGCCTAGCCATTTGGCTACCATTTTTGTATGATTGGCAACGATTTGTGTTATAGGAGCACACGAATATAGAGGCGTTTTAATTTGATTTTTATGTAAATAACTTGAGTAAATTCCAAACAACAGAAAATAAGTGGCAAAAAATTTAACTAAAAATATTATGACAGGTTTGTTGTTTTTCACTTAAAAAGATTGGTATTTTTACGCATTATATAATTCAAATTTACATCAAAGCTATGGATTTTAAAATAATTGAAAATAAAATTATTAACATAGTTTCTGACACCACAAGTTCTGATGAGAAACTGCAAAACATTTGTGACCTTTTAAAACAAAGCATACCTTATTATGATTGGGTAGGATTTTATTTTAAAAATGGACAAAAGGACGAACTCAAACTAGGCCCTTTTGCAGGAGATTCAACCGAACATACCATTATCCCTTTTGGAAAAGGTATTTGTGGACAAGTAGCATTGAGTAATGAAAACTTTGTTGTTCAAGATGTTTCTGAACAAAACAATTATATTTCTTGTGGCTTTAAAGTAAAGAGTGAAATTGTAGTGCCAATATTTGTGAATGGACAAAATATTGGGCAAATTGACATTGATTCACATGCTGTTTCGCCATTTTCGAAAACGGACGAAACTTTTTTAGAATTTGTTTGTTCCGAAGTTTCCAAACTTAATTTAACTGCCCTTTTGTAAAGAATAACCAATTTAAAGTCTAACCAAAAAGCATAAAATAGATTTATTATGACCGACTCCGACAACATCCAACAACCTTGTACAGAAATGATAATTTTGGTAACGCCAGAGATGGCAAATTTTAATGGACGCATGCATGGTGGTGAACTTCTTAAAATATTAGACAGAGTGGCTTATACTTGTGCAAGTAGGTATTGTGGCGCGTATGTTGTTACCATATCGGTAGATAAAGTTACTTTCAAACAACCTATTTTTATAGGCGAATTGGTTACCTTTTTAGCCTCTGTCAATTATACTGGAAAAACATCTTTAGAAGTTGGTATTAAAGTGATTGCCGAAGATATTAAAAAACGCATGGTGAGACATAGCAATACAAGTTATTTTACAATGATTGCCATGGATGAAGAAGGAAATAAAGTTAAAGTACCCCCACTAATTATCAAAAATGACGTTCAAAAAGACCGTTTTGAAAAAGCAAAAATGCGTCGCTTAAAGCGATTAGAAACCAATTAAAAAACTTCTTTTTGGCATAACTATTGGTTATATTTAAAGTATTCCATTTTTTTTATAACTTAGTAATCTCAAAAAAAATAGCCATGAAAAAGAATCTAAATGCCATTGTATTTGCAGTCGCTATTATTATTGCCGCAGTTATTTTAGGCAACGCCTATGTTAATCGCAATAAATCTAACGGAAGTATTGAAGTAACTGGCCTAGGAACTACAAATTTCACTTCAGATCTTATTGTTTGGGAAGGCAGTTTTAGCAATGAAAACAGAGATTTAAAAGCCGCCTTTAATAATCTAAAAAGAGATAAAAAAATAATTCTTGATTACTTAATTTCAAAAGGCATTAATAAAGATCAAATAGTTTTTAATGCTGTACAGTCTTCTAAAAACACCAAACTATCTAGAGAAGTAACCGAATTATTAAACAAAGGCATCAATTTCTATTCGTTTGCGCCACGTTATTATTACACTAAACTGGCCGATTTAAAAATAGAGATGATTTCTAAAGCAACCGAAGATGCCCATCTTCGTGCAGAAAAAATTGCCCTGAATTCTGGCGGTATATTAGGCCATTTAAAATCGGCTAAAATGGGAATCTTCCAAATAACTGGTCAAAATTCAAAAGAAGATTATTCTTGGGGCGGCACTTTTAACACATCATCGCTTAAAAAAACCGCATCCATTACTATGAAACTTAATTATAGTGCTAAATAATGAAGGCATCACTCATCAAACTTTTCGATTTAAAATTAATAAAACTAAGTGCCGAATTATCGCTTTACGCGGATGAAAAATTACTTTGGAAGAGTCCAGATGGCATCAATAATCCTGGCGGAAATTTATGTCTGCATCTTATCGGAAATCTAAACCATTTTATTGGAGGTGTGCTTGGTAAATCGGGATATATCCGTCAGCGCGATGAAGAATTTATCCTTAAAGGTATTCCTGTAAAAGAATTACAACAAGAAATTGAAGCAATAAGAAAAATGGTTAGTCAAACTATTAATAATTTATCAAATGCCGATTTTGAAGCTATTTATCCTATTAATGTTTTTGGAAGTGAAATGACCACAACCTATTTTCTAATTCATTTAACAGGACATTTAAATTACCATTTAGGACAGATAAATTACCACCGCCGTTTGGTTTGTTAATAACCTTTAAATTTTGCTTATAAATTTAACGATTCCTGTTGTTATTTGTATTGTGTATACCTAAGGCTTTTAGTAGTTTTGCAGCAACTAAAAACTCACAACACAATGACTCCTATCATGCGCAAAAAATCGGCTTTAATTTCTGTTTTCCATAAAGACGGATTAAAACCTGTGGTTGAACAATTGAACGCTTTAAATTTTGATATTTATTCTACTGGAGGTACCGAAAAATTCATCAAAGATTTAGGCATAGATGTCATTCCTGTTGAAGATTTAACATCCTACCCTTCTATTTTAGGAGGGCGCGTTAAAACCTTACATCCAAAAGTATTTGGTGGTATTTTGAGCCGCAGAGATAATGAAAAAGATTTAGAACAATTAGATGCATACGACATTCCGCAAATTGATGTTGTAATTGTAGATTTATATCCGTTTGAAAAAACTGTAGAAAGTGGCGCAAGCGAACAAGATATTATTGAAAAAATTGACATCGGTGGTATTTCACTTATCCGCGCAGCAGCGAAAAATTTTAAAGATGTTTTGTGTGTATCGGCCAGAGAACAATACGACGATTTTCTAAAAGTATTGGTGGCTCAAAAAGGAGAATTCACACTAGAACAACGCAAAATTTACGCCGCCAAAGCTTTCGCTATTTCTAGTCATTACGACACAGCTATTTATACGTATTTAAACACTACCGAAACTAATTTTAGAGAAAGTTTTAATACAATAAACACTTTGAGATATGGTGAGAATCCACATCAAAAAGGCTATTTTTATGGAGATTTAAACGCCATGTTCGATAAATTACACGGCAAAGAATTGTCTTATAATAATTTGTTGGATGTTGATGCTGCCGTAAATTTAATGGGCGAATTCACAAACGACAAACCAACATTTGCCATTTTAAAACACAACAATGCCTGTGGTTTGGCACAACGCGACACTTTGCATCAAGCTTATGTTGATGCTTTGGCTGGCGATCCTCAATCTGCTTTTGGTGGTGTATTAATCTCAAATAAAGTGATTGACGAAGCTACAGCTCAAGAAATCAACAAACTCTTTTGCGAGGTAGTTATTGCACCAAATTATGACGATGAGGCTTTGACCATCCTTAAAGGAAAAAAGAACCGCATCATTCTTATTCAGAAAATATTTAGTCTGTCAAAACCAAATTATAGAACGGCTTTAAATGGGGTTTTATACCAAGATAGAAATCTAAAAACAGACAGTGTTTCCGATTTAAAAATGGCCACCATTTTAAAACCTACAGAAAAGCAAATTGACGACTTAATATTTGCTTCAAAAATTTGTAAACACACAAAATCTAACACAATTGTATTGGCAAAAAACAAACAATTGTGTGCCAGTGGCACAGGGCAAACAAGTCGTGTTGATGCTTTAAATCAAGCCATTGTTAAAGCAAAATTCTTTAATTTCGATTTGCAAGATGCGGTTATGGCGAGCGATGCTTTTTTCCCATTTCCAGATTGTGTAGAAATTGCACAACAAGCCGGTGTAAATGCCGTTATACAACCTGGTGGCTCTATAAAAGATCAATTATCTATTGATTATTGTGATGCCAATAAAATGCGTATGGTATTTACTGGCACACGTCATTTTAAACATTAATTTTACTAACTTTGTGAATTAACACTCTAATTAAGATAAAGAATGGGATTTTTCGACTTCATGACTGAAGATATAGCTATAGATTTGGGTACGGCCAACACGCTTATAATACATAATGACAAAGTAGTTATAGACAGTCCTTCTGTGGTTGCAAAAGACAGAACTACTGGCAAAATAATTGCCATTGGCAAGAAAGCCGATTTAATGCAGGGTAAAACGCATGAAAACATTCGCACTATACGTCCTTTAAAAGATGGTGTTATTGCCGATTTTGAAGCTTCAGAGCAAATGATAAAAGAGTTTATCAAATGTATCCCTTCTATCAAAAAACGTTTTTTCGCACCGTCTTTGCGGATGGTAATATGTATCCCATCAGGGATAACCGAAGTTGAAAAACGTGCTGTACGAGATTCTGCCGAACACATGAACGCCAAAGAAATATATCTTATTCACGAGCCTATGGCAGCTGCTATTGGTATTGGTATTGATATTATGCAACCAAAAGGAAACATGATTATTGATATAGGTGGCGGTACTACAGAAATTGCTGTTATTGCTTTAGGCGGTATTGTGTGCGATAAATCTGTTAAAGTTGCTGGCGATGTTTTTACAAGTGATATTGCTTATTATATGCGTACACAACACAATTTATATGTTGGTGAGCGCACTGCCGAAAGAATAAAATTACAAGTTGGCGCCGCTACAGAAGATTTAGAATTGCCTCCAGAAGATATGTTGGTTCAAGGTAGAGATTTACTGTCGGGTAAACCAAAACAAGTGCAAGTTTCTTATCGCGAAATTGCCAAAGCTTTAGATAAATCTATTCTTAGAATTGAAGATGCTGTTATGGAAACACTTTCTCGAACACCTCCAGAATTGGCTGCAGATATTTACAATACAGGCATTTATTTAGCTGGCGGTGGGTCTATGCTAAGAGGTTTAGACAAACGTCTATCTAAAAAAACAGACCTACCCGTATATGTAGCCGAAGATCCACTAAGAGCCGTTGTTAGAGGAACTGGCACAGCCCTTAAAAACATTGATAAATACAAAATGGTCTTGATGAAATAGACTAAAATTTTATGCAACAATTTTTTAATTTCTTAGTAAAGTATAAATACTTTTTGCTTTTTGTGTTGCTTGAATTTTTCGCTCTACTTTTCACAATTCAAAGTCATTCTTTTCATCAAAGTGTTTTTGTGAATTCTTCAAACCAATTTACTGGTGCTATTTTGAGTAAAATAGACGCGTTTGATGCTTATTTAGATTTAACATCAGAAAATAAATCGCTCTTAGAAGAAAATACTTTACTTAAAAATAAACTCGCGCATTTTAATAGTATTGACAGTTTACAAAGCCCTGAATTTATTGAGCTTAATGATTTGAATTTTAAATACATATCTGCTAAAGTTATTAGAAATGAGTTTACAAAACCCAATAACTATTTAACTATAAATAAGGGAGAAATTGACAGTGTTTTTAATGATATAGGTGCTATAAACGAAAAAGGTGTTATTGGCATTGTAAATCACAGCTCAAAAAATTATGCCACTTTGATTTCTATTCTAAATCAAAATTTAAAAATAAATGTAAAAATAAAACACAGTGATTATTTTGGTTCTTTGGCATGGAACGGTATTAATTATAATGTTTTACAAGTTATTGATATCCCCAGACAAGCAAACTTTAAAGTTGGCGACACCATTGTAACTGGTGGTCAATCTACTATTTTTCCAGAAGGGATTCCTGTGGGAAGCGTGTTAGACATCAAAACAGAAAATGACAGATATTCAAAAATCGACATTAAATTATTTAATGACATGAGTGCAATTGGGCATGTGTATCTTATAATCAATCCATATAAAAGTGAAATTAAAAACTTAGAGGATAGTAATAATGAATAATACATTTTTAAAATATGGTTTATTGTTTGTTGTACTTATACTACTACAAGTATCTGTCTTTAATAATGTGAGTTTGTTTGGTTATGCACAACCTATGTTTTACATCTTATTTGTGTTTTTATATCCAGTAACTCAGCGCAAATCACTTTTCCTGATTTTGGCTTTTTCGCTAGGTTTAAGCATCGATTTTTTTTCAAATTCGGGCGGTATCAATGCCGCGGCAACACTTTTTATAGCCTATTTTAGATTGCCTATTTTAAAAACAATTACCAGAAAAATTGAATTTGATAATGATCAATTTAATTTTAACAATTTGCCTATTGGCGAACAATTTGGTTATTTATTTATCCTCACTTTTATTCATCATTTTATCATATTTCAACTTTCGTATTTTAAATTTGACGCCCTAAGCTTGGTTTTTAGCCATGCTTTATTTTCGAGTTTTTTCACACTTGTTTTATTACTGATTTATAGTGGTCTCTTTTTGAAGAAAACACGATGAAAAACAACAGTTCTTTATTGCGTAACATGACTATTCTGGTAGGAGTTATATTTATTTTTCGTTTATTTTACTTGCAAATATTAAACGATTCTTACGAAAAACTATCAGACAACAATGCCATAAAAGTAAAATACGAGTATCCCGAAAGGGGATACATATACGACCGAAACAACAACCTTTTAGTTGCCAATCAGACCTCGTATGATATTATGGTTATCCCAAATGAAGTGATGCAAATTGACACACTTTCTTTTTGTAAATTATTAAATATATCTAAAGAGAGCTACATTAAACGCATTGAAAAAGCTACACATTATTCACCACGCATACCTTCGGTTTTTTTAAAACAACTGTCAAAAGCAGATTTTGGCGCCCTTCAAGAAATAATGTATAATTTTTCTGGGTTCTATATCCAAAAAAGAATTATTAGAGATTATCCTAAAAATAGTGCCGCCAATGTGCTTGGATATATTAGTGAAATTAATGAAGATCAATTGGATGAAAAAGAAACTTATCATCAAGGAGAATTAATTGGTGCCAGTGGTATAGAGCAATTTTACGAAGCTGCTTTAAGAGGTAAAAAAGGTTTGCAATATATTCAAAGAAACAGGTTTAATAAAGAAATAGGTGCCTATAAAAACGGCACCTTAGATAAAAAAGCTATTGCTGGACAAGACATCGTTTTAACCTTAGATTCAAAATTACAACAATATGGCGAACTGTTGATGCGTAATAAACGTGGCGGTATTGTTGCCATTGAGCCTAGTACAGGCGAAATTTTGGCTTTGGTTACAGCGCCAAGTTATAATCCTAATGATTTGGTTGGCCGTAAACGCTCAAAGAATTTTACCAAATTGTATCTTGATTCTATTAACAAACCTCTTTATGACAGAGGTCTCTTAGCTCAATATCCACCAGGCTCTCCGTTTAAACTAGCCAATGCACTTATAGGTTTACAAGAAAAAATCATCACGCCCAATACCACATTTTTATGTTTTCATGGGTACAGATATGGCAACAGAGAAAATGAGTTTATGAAGTGTCATTGCGAAATTTTTAATTCTCCTATCGACTTAGATTTGGGTATTTACAGATCTTGTAACAGCTATTTTTCTAATGTATATCGTAGAATTATTGAAAATGGGGAAACGCCAAGTTTGGGTTTAGATAAATGGAATGACTACCTAGGAAGCCTAGGTTTTGGTAACTATTTAGGTTACGATTTACCAACTGGAAAAAAAGGGCTAATCCCAAATTCAGATTACTATAACAAATATTACCCTTTACGAAATTGGCGGGCAGTAACTACAATTTCTAATGCCATTGGTCAAGGAGAAGTATTATCTACGCCCATACAATTAGCTAATTTTACGGCAATTATTGCCAACAGAGGTTACTATTACACACCTCATATGATTAGATACATTAAAGATTCTATTATTAATAAAGATTTTACAACGCCCAAATACGCTAAAATAGATAAAGAGAATTTTGAGCCTGTAATACAGGGTATGTATGATGTTTTTGAAAAAGAAGGCACAGCACGCTATTATAAATTGAAAAATCTTTCTCAATGTGGTAAAACAGGAACAGCCCAAAATTTTAAACGTATAAATGGTAAAAAAATAACTTTCGAAGACCATTCAATTTTTATAGCTTTTGCCCCAAAAGATAACCCAAAAATAGCCATAGCCATATTTATTGAAAATGGTGGTTTTGGTTCTTCAATTGCTGCACCTATAGCAAGTTTAATGATGGAGAAATATTTAAAAGGAGAAACGAGCAGGCCTATTTTAGAAGACGTAATGATTAAGAAAAGTTTAGAAGCTTTATATAAACATCAAGAACAAACAGGATACAAAGGTGCGGAAAAGAAATAGCAACATATTTAGAGGTATAGATTGGCCTCTGGTTTTTCTCTACCTAATACTCGTCTTTTTAGGATGGATAAGTATTTACTCGGCATCTATGGATGAAACTCATTATCAAATATTTGATTTTGATGTTAGATATGGCAAACAATTAATTTGGATTTTATTAAGCTTTATAATCATTCTGTTTATCCTTTTTATTGAAGCCAAATTTTACGAACGATTTTCGAGTATAATATACGTTGTTTCGCTGCTTTCTCTCATTGGTCTTTTTCTGTTTGGTAAGACAATTTCTGGGGCCACTTCATGGTACGTTTTTAATGGCATAAGTATTCAACCCTCAGAATTTGTAAAAATTGCTACTGCCCTAGCCTTAGCCAAACTTTTAAGTGACAAACATTATAATTTAAAATTATTTAAGAATCAGATTAAGGCTTTTATAATTATTTTACTACCCATTATTTTAATAGTACCTCAGCCAGACCCCGGTTCTGCTATTGTGTTTTTAGGCTTTACTTTGGTGCTTTATCACGAAGGTTTACCCAAATTGTATATCGGACTAGGTTTTAGTCTTATCATCCTTTTTATTTTAGCATTACTGATAAATGAGTTGCTCTTAAGTGCCCTTTTGCTTAGTGTAATTATTGGTTTTTATTTCATCGTTAGATCAAAAAAAACAAAAATACTTTCATTTTTTGTAATATTTATTTGCGCTGTAGGTTATATCTATACCGTTAATTATGTTTTCAATAACGTATTTGAACAACGACATAGAGACCGCATTAATTTGCTTATCGGAAAAACAATTGATGCCAAAGGAATTGGTTATAACACACGGCAATCTGAAATTGCTATAGGCTCTGGAAGCCTTTACGGAAAAGGGTATTTACAAGGTACTCAAACCAAAGGAAATTTTGTGCCAGAACAACACACCGATTATATTTTTAGCATTATAGGCGAAGAATTTGGGTTCTTAGGAAGCACGCTTGTTATTCTTCTTTTTATGATATTTATAATGCGTATTTTAAAGAAAGCTAAATATCAAAAAAGCAAGTTCAGTCGTGTTTACGGCTATGGCATTGCCGCACTCTTTTTTGTACATTTTACTATCAATATAGGTATGGTTTTAGGATTGCTCCCTACCATCGGCATTCCGTTGCCCTTTTTTAGTTATGGCGGTTCAGCCCTTTGGGGATTTACCATTCTACTCTTTATTTTTATCCGCTTAGACGCCAATAAATATTATGAGTGGTAATGTATAAAACAAAAAAAGTAGCCTAATTTAGGCTACTTAAATATTTTAACACAGGTTACTACACTTTATAAAGTGGCAACTTGTCTGGTTAATTTAGACTTTAAATTAGACGCTTTATTCTTATGAATAATGTTGTTTTTAGCTAACTTATCTAACATTGCAACCAGTTTAGGTAACATTACAGCAGCTTCTTCTTTAACGTCAAGAGCTCTAAATCTACTTACTGCATTTCTTACAGTTTTGTGTTGCACTTTGTTTCTTAAACGTTTTGCTTCGTTACTTCTAATTCTTTTTAATGCTGACTTGTGATTTGCCATTTTTTTAATATTTATTTTGTAGTCCGTAGGGGAATCGAACCCCTGTTACCAGGATGAAAACCTGGCGTCCTAACCCCTAGACGAACGGACCATAATTAATTTTGCAATTATTGCGAGTGCAAAAATAATATAATTTTCGTTCTCTGCAAGGGCTTTTTAATTTTTTTAATACGCTTTTGCAAATAGCACCCTTTTTGTTGATAATTTACCCGAAAATACACATTTTCCTTCTTCAAAAATTGGTGAATTAGGGATACATCTTATGGTTGCTTTTGTTAAATTTTTAATTTGCTCTTCGGTTTCAGACGTGCCATCCCAATGGGCTGATACAAATCCACCTTTATTTTCTAATACATCTTTAAATTCATCAAAAGTATCGACTTCGGTAATGTGAGAATCTCTATAAGAAAGTGCTTTTTGATATAAATCTATTTGAATTTGAGCCAACATTTCTTTTATAACAACCGCCAATCCTTCTTGAGCAACAGATTGTTTTGTTAAATTATCTCTTCGTGCCAATTCTACAACATTATTTTCAAGATCGCGTGGCCCAATAGCTAATCTTAAAGGCACACCTTTTAATTCATATTCGGCAAACTTCCATCCAGGTTTATGAGTCGTTCTGTTATCAAACTTAACACTTATGCCTAAATCTCTTAATTCTTGTGTGATTGTATTTGCCTTTTCGGATATGGCTTCTAGTTCTTCTTCAGATTTATAAATGGGCACAATTACCACTTGAATTGGCGCTAAATTAGGAGGTAATACCAAACCACTATCATCTGAATGTGTCATAACCAAAGCACCCATTAAACGTGTAGAAACGCCCCAAGAAGTAGCCCATACATATTCTTGCTTGCCTTCTTTGTTGGCGAATTTCACATCAAAAGCTTTGGCGAAATTTTGACCTAAAAAATGTGATGTCCCTGCCTGTAAAGCTTTACCATCTTGCATCAAAGCCTCAATACAATAAGTATCTAAAGCACCGGCAAAACGTTCACTTTCTGTTTTAGTTCCTTTAATAACAGGAATAGCCATAAACTTTTCGGCAAAATCGGCATAAACACCTTGCATTTTTTCTGCTTCTTCAATAGCTTCTTGTTTGGTAGCATGAGCTGTATGCCCCTCTTGCCATAAAAACTCGGCAGTTCTTAAAAACAAACGCGTGCGCATTTCCCATCGCACAACATTTGCCCACTGATTTATGAGCAAAGGTAAATCTCTATATGATTGTATCCATTTTCTATAAGTATCCCAAATAATGGTTTCTGAAGTTGGTCTTACAATAAGTTCTTCTTCTAATTTAGCTGTTTCATCTACCACAACATTACCGTTTTCGTCATTCTTTAATCGGTAATGTGTAACCACAGCGCATTCTTTAGCAAAACCTTTAACATGACTCGCCTCTTTACTAAAATACGACTTGGGTATAAATAATGGAAAGTAGGCATTCTCATGCCCTGTCTCTTTAAACATTTTATCTAATTGGGCCTGCATTTTTTCCCAAATAGCGTATCCATAAGGCTTAATTACCATGCAACCACGCACACCAGAATTTTCGGCTAAATCGGCTTTAACCACCAATTCATTATACCATTTAGAATAATCTTCGGTACGTTTTGTTAATTTCTTACTCATTATAAATTATTTTGGCACAAATATTGTTATTTACTAATATCTCTTATAATCTGTGCAAAACTAACTAAATTTGTAGTTCGCCACAATAAAAATATAAAGTTATGAAAGCCTCTACCAACTTCTTTACCAAATCAGCCCAAATTACTTTAATAAGTGTTTTTTTTATAAGTCTTGTATCATGTGGATCTTATCAATATGCAAGTAGAGATACTGATGGTATTTATACCTCATCACATCCTCAAAGAGAAATTGTTTATGTAGAAAAATCTACAGCACCTAAAACCAATTATTTTCTTGATCAAGCCAAACAGTTTGAAGATTTAAATGAAGATGATATTTTTGTCGAAATAGATAGTTTAAACACTAATAAAGACAGCCTTTCAATAAATGAAGATCAAGTAAATTATATTGCAGGTTCGCCATGGGAATACACTGATAATGTTACTGTAAACATTTACACCCGCCCTAATTATTATGGTAGTTATGCTGGTTATGGTTATTATGACATGTATTATAATCCATATTATAACCCTTACTACAATCCCTATTATAATCCTTATTATGGCTACAATTATTACAATCCATTTTACTTAGGTTATTATTCTCCTTACAATTATTTAAGTATTGGTTTTTATGGCGGATATTACAATCCATACAGAAATCATTACAATAATTATTATGGTTCTTATGCGAGTGACAGGTATAGAAATTATAGCAAACGTGTTGCTTATAACACACGTTCAACGAGACAAAACAATTTTTCTTCGAGATATACACGAAACACAAATGGTGTTGTAAACAGAAATGTTAGCCATAAATATTCTTCAAACAAACGGAATACGTCTGATGTAAAAAAACGCCCTGTTGGCAATAACGCTAATAATAAAAGATCTACTTATTCAAGGTCTAAAAATACAGGCAACTCTAATTACAAACGCAGTACTACCAACACGAGAAAAAGTTCTGGGTCTTCTAAAAAAACTGTATATAAAAGGAACAATACCAGCTTTAATTATAAAAAAGATTTAGATAGAGCTCTAACTTCTAATTACAGAAAAACAACTTCGGGCAATAAAAAGTCTTCAACTAATAATACCAGACCTGTTAAAAACACTTATAAAAGAACAACTACCAATACTTCAAAATATAGTGACCCTAAAAGTGCTACAAAATCAAAAACATATAAACCTACCCGAGACACAAGTTCTAGAAATACCAAAACCTCTACTACAAGAAGCTCTTCTAACAATAACAAAAGTTACTCAAGAAGCAGTGGTTCTAAAAGCAAAAGAAACTAAAAGTTACTTATTATCATGAAAAAAACATTGCTCTATTCTCTATTGTTTGTAACGTTTTCTATACACTCACAAATTATTAGCTCAACCGATGCCGCAGTCATTTTTTCTGGAGACGCACATTATGGCACAGCCCGTTTTGAAGCTTTAAGCGGTGCTTTTGGTGCTTTGGGTGGCGATATGTCTGCTGCCGAAATCAACCCTGCTGGATTGGCTATTTTTTTAGAAAACCAGTCTAGTATGAGTTTAGGTTATAGAAAAACAAATATTAACACCTCATTTTATGGAAATTCTATTTCAAACAATGATCAATTTTTAAATTTTAGTCAGGCAGGTGGTGTGATGGTTTTTGACCTAAGCGACAATGACCTTTGGCGGAAAGTAGCTTTAGGATTTAATTATTCCATAATTAACGATTTTAACAACAGTTTTGTAATGGAAGGCAACAGTGGCACTCCAGATTTTAGTGATGATCCGTTTTTAAATTATGATAGCAATGCCACAAATGATTTGTTTTACAACAATGTCGATTCTCAATCTTTTATCAACACTACAAGTGGTTTAAATGACAGGTTTACTTTTTCTCTCGCCGCTAATTACAATGATAAATTATTTTATGGCTTTTCTGTTTCTACCTATAATTTAGATTACACTCAAATAGCTGATTTAGTAGAATTGAATAACGATGGTTCTGGCAATACGCTTGACGCGTCGTTAATTCAAACTTTACAAACTAGTGGCACAGGATTTTCTTTAGGTTTCGGCATTATTGCCAAACCTACCGATGCTGTTAGATTGGGTTTGTCTTACAAATCGCCTATTTGGTATAGTTTAACCGATATTTATTCTGACGATTTGCAAATAGATGTTAGCAATGCAACAGACGCTTTTACAGATTATAGCGATGGTATTTTTGATTATAAAATAAGCACACCTGGTGTTGCAACTGGCAGTCTTGCTTTTCTGTTTGGCAAAATGGGTTTGATAAGTTTAGACTATTCATATAAAGATTATCAGAATACAAAATTGAGACCTACGGCTGTTTATGCAACAGAAAACCAAGATTTAATCACTAATTTAAGAGGCAGTTCTCAATTTAAAATTGGTAGCGAATGGCGTTTAGATATGGTAAGTATACGTGGTGGTTATATAATGGAACAAAGTCCTTATAAAGGCGATCCAAGTTCAAACGATTTAACAGGTTATTCTTTTGGATTGGGTTTCGATTTAGGCAACCGTTCTAAATTAGATTTTGCTTATTCTAATAACAGTTACAATCAGCCTTATGCTTTTTTACAAGCCAGTGACGCTGGAAATTTGAATGTCGAAAATCAAAGATTTACAGCTACTTTGGTGATGAGATTTTAAAAAGCTCTGTCACTTTGAGCTCCCCCGAGGCTTCGGGAGAAATATCTTTTATCAATACTTTTCATAATTAAAAATTTAAAAATGCGAAGTGACTAGCATTCTCTTAGCAAAATCTCAATTAATAACTTTACAATAAACACAAACAAATGAAAAATAGAATAAAAATATTATTAATTACAGGACTTGCTATCTTCTTTCAACAATTTGCAAACGCTCAAACTAATCAAAATAATCAGTTTTTACAAAAAGTAGGTGCATTAGACAGCCTTTACTCCAAAACGCTAAAGGAAACTAGAAAAATTTATGTGCAACTCCCTGCAGATTACAAGCCCGATGAAAACATAAAATACCCAGTAGTTTTTGTTTTAGATGGTGAAGTATTTCTCCCTACAGTGAATGATGTACTAAACTATTATAGTGGTGGCTTTACACCCGAAATGGTTATTGTTGGCATTTCAAACGATAAAAACAGAATGCGTGACTTAACAACTTCAAAAGTAACTGAGATGTATGGAAGTCCTTTTAAACAAGAAAACGGAGAGGCTGTCAATTTTAGTAAGTTTATAGAGACTGAACTAATTCCATTTGTAGAAAATAAATATCCTGTTACTAATTTTAGAACGTTAATTGGTCATTCTTATGGAGGCTTATTTGCTCTTTATTCGCTAGTTCATCATCCACAATTATTTTCAAATTATTTGGCGATTGATCCTAGTTTGGATTGGGATAATCAACGATTAATTAAGGAAGCAAAAGATAAAGTTTCGAGTGCAAATTATAAAGGAAAGTCACTATTTATGTCCCTGGGAGGTGTTGTTTATATGCAAAAATCTGGGATGACTTTAAATGAAATAAAAAAAGACACAACAGACTTTACCCTATTTTCACGATCTAATATTGCTTTTTCTGAAGTATTGAATCAAAATAAGCAAAATGAATTAGCTTTTGAATGGAAGTTTTATCCAAGAGATTTACATGGTACTATTCCCTTTCCTTCCATTATGGATGGTTTAATTTCTGTTTTTGAATGGTACAAAACGGAAAATATTGACAAATATAATATGCCAACTACCACTGCAGATGAAATTAATAAGATTGTTAGGTATCGACAACATAAACTTGAAACGCATTTCGGCTACGCTGTACCTCCTTTTCCCGAATTCTTAATAAATATGCAGGGTTACATGAGTATGGATATGGGCCAAATGGAAAGAGCTAAGATGTACTTTGAACTTACCATTGAGTATTACCCAAATAGCCCCAATAGCTACGATTCTATGGCCGATTATTATGAAAGAAATGGGGATAATGACAATGCTATAAAATTTGTAACTAAAGCTTATAAAATAAGTGGAGATGATTCCTATAAAGAAAGAATTGAGGCACTAAAGAAAAAGTAACAGCAACGCCTGTTACTTGGACTTATATATAAAGTGAATTAACAACTTTATAATAAATACTTTATAAAAGTATTGCTTTCCTGTTATTAAAAACTAGCTTCGCTCCTGCCTGCCGTAGGCAGGTATCGGATCATATAATCAATTGAAACTGATCATATCTTAACCAATAAGCGTAACTCCCAAATTTCTCCCGAAAGTTTTCGGGATTATAATTCCAATGCTTTTTTAGGATTGTTATCCATTAAAATTTCAACTGGATTCTCTAGAGCTTCTTTAACCGCCACTAAAAATCCAACCGATTCTTTGCCATCAATAACACGATGGTCATAAGATAACGCTACAAACATAATGGGTCTAACCACAATCTCACCAGAAACAACCACAGGGCGTTCAACAATATTATGCATCCCTAAAATGGCACTTTGAGGTGGATTAATTATGGGCGTAGATAGCATAGATCCAAACACACCACCATTGGTAATGGTAAATGTACCTCCTGTCATTTCATCAATAGTAATTTGCCCGTCACGTGCACGAATTGCCAAGCGTTTTACTTCGTTTTCTACACCTCTAAAAGTCATATTTTCGGCATCTCTTATAACAGGCACCATCAAACCTTTTGGTCCAGAAACCGCAATAGAAATATCTATGAAATTATAAGCCACTTTAAAATCGCCATCAATCATAGAATTTACATCAGGATACATTTCTAAGGCACGGGTAACGGCTTTTGTAAAAAAGCTCATAAAGCCTAAACCTACATTGTGTTTGGCTTTAAAATCTTCTTTATATTGCTTGCGTAAATCGAATATAGGTTTCATATCTACTTCGTTAAAAGTAGTGAGCATGGCTGTTTCGTTTTTAATAGCTACCAAACGTTGGGCTAATTTACGACGCAACATAGACATCTTTTTTCTTTCTGAACTTCTATTGCTATTTGTAGAAGTACCCATACTTGGCACAGCTTTAACGGCATCATCTTTGGTAATGCGACCCGATACACCCGAACCTAAAACCTCTGAAGTTGGAATGCCTTTTTCGTCTAATATTTTTTTCGCTGCAGGCGATGGCGTTCCAGTTGCATACGATTTTTGAACCACTGGTTTTACTTCTTCAACTTTTTTAGAAGGCTCAGTAGTTTTAGCAACTTCAGTCTGCCCACTACCAGCTGGTTTTTCGGCATCAGTATCAATCAAACAAACCACAGCCCCTACTTCTACAGCATCTCCTTCTTCCGCTTTAAGCGTAATAATACCGCTTTCTTCGGCAGGTAATTCTAGGGTTGCTTTATCTGAATCAACCTCGGCAATAGCCTGATCTTTTTCAACATAATCGCCATCGGCAACTAGCCATTGCGCAATTTCTACTTCTGTAATAGACTCTCCTGGAGAGGGCACTTTCATTTCTAAAATCATCGTAATTTCTATTTATCTTGTTTTTTAAATACTTTATCTATAAGTTCTTGATGGCGCCTTTTAAAACGCACACTTGAACCTGAAGCTGGTGCAGCACTCAATTTTTGAGCAACTACTTCTAATTTTACTTCTGTAAAATGTTGTAACATATATGACCAAGCCCCCATATTTAAGGGTTCTTCTTGCGCCCAAACATATTGAGTTACATGGGCGTATTTATTTATAATTTGTTTAATTTTTTCGCGATGCAGCGGAAATAATTGCTCGAATCTTATAAAAGCAATATCATCACGGTTTAGTTTTTCACGCTCCGAAACAAATTCGTAAAATATTTTACCCGAACAAAATACCAATTTGGTAACCTTATCGGGATGGATATTGTCGTCAATAATTTCTTGAAAACCGCCATCGGTTAAATCTTTTACAGACGAAACTGCCAACGGATGCCTTAACAAACTTTTAGGTGTAAATACAATAAGTGGCTTTCTAAAATTGCGTTTCATTTGACGCCTTAACAAATGGAAGAAATTGGCAGGAGTGGTACAATTTGATACCAACATATTATCTACTGCACACAATTGTAAAAAGCGTTCAATACGCGCTGAAGAATGCTCTGCTCCTTGCCCTTCATAACCATGTGGCAATAACACCACGATGCCGTTTTGTTGTTTCCACTTATCTTCGGCAGCACTTATATATTGATCGAACATAATTTGAGCGCCATTGCTAAAGTCGCCGAATTGTGCTTCCCAAATGGTTAAGGTATCTGGATTTGCCATGGCAAAGCCATACTCAAAACCCAACACGCCATATTCTGATAATAGCGAATTATACATGCGAGAATTACCCACAACATTGGGTATTTTATTCAACAGATTTACCCTTTCTTCTGATATTTCATCACGTAAAATAGCATGTCTGTGAGAGAATGTGCCACGCTCAACATCTTGTCCAGACAGGCGCACATTGTAACCTTCGAGCATTAAAGAACCATAGGCCAAATGTTCGCCCATACTCCAATCTAATTTGTCGGTTTCAAAAAACATTTTGGCGCGATCATTTAAAATACGCTCTGCTTTTTTTAAAAATTTAGCACCTTCTGGCACCGTAGAAATAGCCTTTATAATTTTTGTGAGTTGCGCTTTAGAAACTTTTGTGTTGACATTTTCGAATAGCTCTTCATAGCCTTTATATTCAAAATGAGACCATTTTTCTGCCATAAATAGATGTACAACAGACAATTCATCATTCTTAGATTTGGCATATTCAGTTTCTAACATATCTTTAAAATCTGAAGTGATTTTTTCTACATAAGCTTTATCTATAACACCCTCGGCGATTAATTTATTTACATAAATATCTTTTGGATTTGCCTGTTTGGCTATGGCTTTATATAATTTTGGTTGGGTAAACCGAGGTTCGTCACCTTCGTTATGGCCGTATTTTCTATAACCCAATAAATCGATAAACACATCGCGTTTAAAACGCATTCTAAAATCTAAAGCCAATTGTACGGCATGTGTGACTGCTTCAACATCGTCGGCATTTACATGGAGCACTGGCGAAAGTGTTACTTTGCCAACATCAGTACAATAAGTACTCGATCTGGCATCTAAGTAATTGGTTGTAAATCCAACTTGATTGTTGATAACAATATGAATGGTACCACCCGTTTGATAGCCGTTTAACTGGCTCATCTGAATAACCTCATAAACCACGCCCTGACCCGCAATCGCAGCGTCTCCATGAACAATTATAGGCAATACTTTTGAGCTATTTCCGCTGTGTTTTGTGTCAATTTTTGCTCGGGCTATACCTTGTGCCACAGGTCCAGAAGTTTCGAGATGCGAAGGGTTTGGTACTAAATTTAAAGTAACCTCTTTATTATTTCTAAGGGTTTTTTTATAGGTTGCGCCCAAATGATATTTAACATCGCCATCAAAATCTACCTCTTCAAAATCTTTGCCTTCGAACTCGTTAAACAACTCACGGACAGGTTTTCTAAAAATATTAACCAAGGTATTTAAACGCCCTCTGTGCGCCATGGCTAAAACAAACTCTTTAACATTGTAATCTTCTGCACCAATTCTTACCAATCCGGCTAAAGCAGGAATCAATGTTTCGCCACCTTCTAATGAGAAGCGTTTTTGTCCTACAAATTTGGTTTGCAAAAAATGCTCGAAAGTAACTGCTTGGTTAAGTTTTGATAATAAATATTTTTTAGTATCAACACCATATTTGGGATGGTTATCGTTTTCATTCAATTTATCTTGCCACCACTTTATCTCTTCTGGTTTGCGGATATACATATATTCAATACCAATGGCATCGCAATAAATGGCTTCTAAATGTGCAATAATATCTTTAAGTGTACTCGATTTTAAACCGATTATTCCGCCCGCATCAAAAACAGTATCTAAATCGGCTTTTGAAAGTCCGAAATTCTCAACATCTAAACTAGGTTCATATTTTCTACGCGCCCTTACCGGATTTGTCTTGGTAAATAAATGCCCTCTGGTACGATATGCATTAATCAAATCAACCACTTTAAATTCTTTATGAACCTGTTCTGGTACTTTTACACTAACTTTCTCCTTTTCATAAGAGGCATTAGCAAAATCAAAACCTTGAAAAAAGCTGCGCCAACTAGGCTCAACAGCATCAGGATTTTGCAAATAACTATCGTATAATGATGCGTAATATGCCGAATGTGTAGCGTTTAAAAATGAAAATTTTTCCATTTAAATGTTGATTTTCTTGTCGTTATATATATTCGTGGCCAAAAATACAATATTTAGCAATTTAGCTCCCAAATTTAGACGTAAATATTTTAGAAATATTTCTATTTAGGGCTTGTTAAAAATATAAAAACATATATATTTGCACTCGCTAAAGCAAAATTCCTCCTTAGCTCATCCCGATAGCTATCGGGAGGTTAGAGCAAAACGAGGAAATACGTTCTTTATGAAACATTGTGTTTATATAATTTTTTCTAAATCATTAGATAAATTTTATGTAGGAGAAACTTCTGATTTAACTAAAAGATTAGAAGAACATAAAGCAGGTTTTTATGTTAATTCCTTTACATCAAAAACAAATGATTGGATTTTGTTTTTTAAAATTGATTGCCAAAATATTTCTCAAGCATTCAAAATAGAAAGGCACATTAAGGATATGAAAAGTACAAAGTACATTCATAATCTTAGAGAATATCCAGAAATAGTTATTAAACTAAAAAATAAATATAATTAATATTTAACTTAGCTCATCCCGATAGCTATCTGGAGGTTAGACAACTAAATATATAATTATGACATAACCTTCCTCCTTAGCTCAGTTGGTTAGAGCATCTGACTGTTAATCAGAGGGTCCTTGGTTCGAGCCCAAGAGGAGGAGCATTTTTGAAAGTCTTACTGAAAAGTAGGGCTTTTTTATTATAGCCTTTTGAGGCGAGAAGTTTATCCCGATGAGCTCAGCGATATCGGGAAGCCCAAGAGGAGGAGCATTATTAAACAACAGGGTTACAGACATTTTAGGTTCTGTCGCATTAATTCTGTTTTTTTTTAATATGCTTATGTTTGAAGTCTCAAAAATAGTTCCATGTACAAACACCATCGCTATCCTCATATCATTATACAACAAGCTGTATATTTCAAATTGAGGTTTAGTCTAAGCTACCGTGATATAGAAGAATTAATGTCAATTAGAGGTGTAAAAGTCGATCATTCTACAATCCAGAGATGGGTGTTTAAGTTTTCTAAAGAAATAGAACAAAACATGAACACTCGTAAAAGGCGAGTAATGGATAGTTGGAGGCTTGATGAAACGTATATAAAGATTTTGTAGCACAAAAATCTAACACAGACTCGATATCTATTTTTGTAAATTTCAATCAAACTTATTATCATTTATATCATTAGCTTCGTAAATCAAGATTCAAATCAAACTTTTCTAATTATTATGAAATAGAAGTTATAAATCTTCTTTTAGATATCCCTCATCAAAACAATATCTTTTCTCCTAAATAATCAGAATGTAAATCTAAAGGACAGAACCAGAAGAGACGCCTATGGTTTAGTTTTTTAAAATTACTTGTTATTTAAAATTAATATATATAAATTTACAACTAACTAATTTATTAAAATATGAAAAATTTATTTCTATTAATGGCTGTAATATTAGTTACAGCTTGTCAACAAACAGTTGAACCAACAGCTGAGCCAGTAGGCCCTCATACATCTATAGAATGGAGAGTTTGGGCATACAGTACTGCAGCTCCATCATTTATTGCAGCTAACTGCTCAGTAATGGCAATGGACGGTACAATGCTTAGAGAAGGAACTAACGGATGGACAGCAATGGCTGCTAACCCTAGAGGTATGTCAGATCCTGAAAATGGTTGGAAAGATGCTCACGAAGCAATGCCTATGGTTGGAGATGGTCCAGCTATGCAATGGGCAATGGCTTACATGGGTGGAAAAATACCAAAAATGGATTCAGACGGATGGGCGTGGATGTTACACGGAGATATGGGAGAAGACAACACAAAACATCTTGTATTTAACAAAGAAGATGCTGTGGAAGGAGAATGGATTGAATCTGGAGCACATTTAATGTTATTCCCTAAAGATCCTGCATCTTTAGATGGTCAAACTACAAACTTTAATTCTGGAGCACCATATGTAATGTTTAAAGGAACTGGATATGATCATTTAATGATACCTGTAGAAGGGTATTATGATTATCAAGCTCCCAAATAGACGATACATTAATCAATAAAAATAAACTCACATAATTATTATGTGGGTTTTTTTTATTTTATAATTTCATTAAAATCATTTATATCTGTAGCTCCTCATCATAATATCTTTTCAGGTAAACCTCAACCTTTAAACCAAGACTATTTCAAGACCCTTTGGAGTCGTTTTAAGAGACAAACAAATACACTTGAACAAGGACAAACATTATACTTATTTAGACACTCAGGAGCTATAGAAATATTTAAGAGAACAGGATCTATAACAAAACTACAGAAAGCTATGGGGGCATTCATCTATAAATGTAAGTTTAACTTACTTAAGAGGTCTTGAAATAGCTGAACTGAAGGAGAATTGGATATCGTCCAAAGCAAGTGGATCGTTAAAAGAAGAAATTGTGTTGCAACTTTGAATAATGGGAGGAGCATTTTTAAAAGTCTTACTGAAAAGTAAGGCTTTTTTTATGCGCTAAAGTTAAGCTACTGCTACAAACAGACTGCATTAGTTGCATTCGTTGCATTTTACTTCAAATTGCCAACTTGTCAACTTATTTGATGAAAGAAGGGTAGCAAATACGACAACATATAAAAATCAAAAGGTAACATAGTTATCAAATCTCTAAATTTTCAAAAAATGGACAAATTAATTATTAGATATATCATCTCCTCTAGTAGAATAAATAAGGAGGGTAAAACTTCTCTAGGTTGTAGAATTACCTACATAAAACAGAGGAAACAATTTTCTACTGGTCTTTTTGTGAATCCACAATATTGGAATAGTAAAAAACAAAAAGTATTGGATAACACAGAACAATCCGATTATTTAAACAAACAACTAAGCCTTATTAAAACCAAAATTAATAGGGCTTTTTTATTGCTTCAAGTTCAAGAACAGAGCTTTGATGTTGGGGCTATTTACAGACTATTTAAGGGTGAAAAACCCGTTAAAGATTACAATGTAATTGAGTACTTTGAGCGCTTCTTAGAGAGGCTTAAAACACTTATAGATGTTGAGATACAACTGTCAACATGGTATAAATTCTTCTATATAAAAAACAGCTTAAAATCATTTATAAAATGGCAGTTTAAAACAAATGACATCCCCTTAAAAAGGTTGACATTACAATTTTTATTGGATTTTGATTATTACTTAAAAGTAGAAAAGAAGCACAGCCAAATAACCATTAATAAATGCATTCAGCGTTTTAGAAGACCTATTAAAATTGCCATATCTGAAGGCTATTTAGATAGAGACCCTTTTATGTTGTATAAATCTAAAAGCATTAAAACTCAGGTCGTGTTTTTGAGTAGTGATGAATTGAAAGATTTGGAAGAATTTAAGTTTAGCCAATATAGATTAGAACAGGTAAAAGATTGGTTTATTTTACCCGTTGTGCATTAATAAAATAGTAAAAAAAGTTGTTCAAATGCCTAAAAAGGCGTATATTTATCAAACAATTAAATACATGAACAACTTTCAAGCAAATTACAATAAAATTTTAGAAGTATTGCGGTCTATTACAGAAAAAGAACAATTTTTAAACTGTTATAAAATCCGGTAAAACTAAAGCAAACGTATGTGGTCGAATTATGAAATAGAAACAGCAATCAGGAAATTAATTTCTTGATCTTTTCTAGAAATAACAAGTTAAATTTATTTTATACATTGGTGCTAGTCTTTAAAGAGTGTAAGAAAGTGAAAAATATAATATGCGCGGCAAAAAGACAGGCACTTATTTTGCGAAAATTAATTGCAAAGGCAAGGTTTATACAACCATTATATTTAAAAAGAGATAATAGCCGGGGGGTTATTCATCGAGAGAAACAGGTTAAGGTTTAATTACTTTAACCTGTTTTATTATCTCAAAAAATGGTGTCATTAATAACATTTTTTTAATCTTCAATATTTTAAAAAAACTTAAAAATACCTTTTTTTACTATAAATCAATATTTTTTATAAAACTACATTTGATTAAAAATTTTTATAAAAAACACGCTGTTAATGGTAGGGTAATTCATTAATTATTTGTTTTAATCTATACATGACTATTTAGATTTGTTATAAACTATGTTTTAGTCTTTTATAATATCTAAATTTTAATATATTTGATTTAACCATTTAACCATTTTTCAAATTGAATAAGACAACTCATACTATTTATATTTATTCAATGGCATTAATTGTCATTGTGATAACCATCTATTTATCTTATACTGGTTATAGCTTTTATCATTTACCTATTGAAGAGCGTTTTTATCACCCTCATTATAATTGGTTTAAATCAAGTGGTCTTTACGGGCAAGGTTTGGGTATCATAGGTACCTTTTTAATTCTTTTTGGTGTCTCAATTTATATCGCCAGAAAGCGCTATAATTTTATGGTTAAATATTTAAATATGAAATATTTATTAGAGTTTCATATTTTTTTATGCATCCTAGGTCCTGTTATGGTGCTCTTTCATACGGCTTTTAAATTTGGAGGCATTGTATCTGTTGCTTTTTGGAGTATGGCTGCCGTTGTATTAAGTGGCGTTGTTGGCAGATATATTTATATTCAAATACCAAGAACCATTGAAGGTAGAGAACTCAGTTTGAACGAAGTAAAAAATATGAAAACCGATTTAGCTTCTGTTTTTAATGAAAAGTTTAATCTTGATAAAAGTATTATTGACATGGTTATCAGTTTGACAAGCGGTAAAGAAAATGAGAAAAATAAATTCACTGTTTCTGGTTTGCGTAAAACTTTAATTTCTAATAATGTTCCTAGAAAAGAATGCGCAATGATTTTAAAAATGGTTAAAAAAGAGAAATCTCTTTCTGGAAAAATTGCCAGATTGCAAACCATACAGAAAATGCTTAAATACTGGCATGTTATCCACTTGCCTTTTGCTTTAATAATGTTAGTGATAGTAATAATTCACATCATAGTTACGGTGTCTTTTGGATATAAATGGATTTTCTAATGAGCGAAGTTTTAATAGAACAAATAGTTGTTTACGGCGTCTTATTTTTACTGTGTATTATCATGGTCTTTATTTATTTAAAAAAGAAAAAAGTAAACTCTGTAGTGGTAGAAAAAAAAGTTGTTATTGCTAAAGAAGAAGGTTTGTTTGAACCGGTTTCTTTACATCCATTTATAGATTTAAATATGTGTATTGGTAGTGGTGCATGTATTTCAGATTGCCCCGAAAAAGATATTTTAGGAATTGTAAATGGCAAGGCTACAGTTATTAACACAACACATTGCGTGGGTCATGGTGCTTGTTTTCATGCCTGTCCTGTTGAAGCTATTTCTTTACGGATTGGTACAGAAAAAAGGGGCGTAGACTTACCACACATCAATCAGAATTTCGAAACCAACATGAAAGGTATTTATATTGCCGGCGAATTGGGTGGTATGGGGCTGATTAAAAATAGTACTGAACAAGGCAAGCAAGCCATAGATAGTATTATGAAAAGTAAAAAAACAGCTAAAGAAAATGTGATTGATGTCATTATAGTTGGTGCTGGACCAGCAGGTATTGCAGCTTCACTAAATGCTAAAAAACATGGTTTATCTGCCATAACACTCGAACAAGATACTTTGGGTGGTACCGTTTACACTTTTCCTAGAGCCAAAGTTGTGATGACTGCACCAATGGAATTGCCTTTTTATGGTAAAGTAAAACTTCATACAACTTCAAAAGACGAATTGCTTAACCTTTGGACAAAAGTAATTGAAGAACAACAATTAGACATTAGAGAAAACACCAAAGTAGAACAAGTTATCCCAAAAGAAAATGGTACTTTTAAAGTCGTTACAAAACAAGGTGATGAATATATCTGTAACAATGTCCTTTTAGCTATCGGAAGACGTGGCAGTCCAAGGAAATTAAATGTGCCCGGCGAAGACACAGAAAAAGTTGCTTATAGATTGCTAGAACCAGAAAGAATATTAGATAAAAATATTGTTGTGGTAGGTGGTGGCGATTCTGCCATTGAAACTGCGCTGCTTTTAAAAGACACTAATAATGTGACTTTATCATATAGAAAAGATCAGTTTGCAAGACTAAAACCAAAAAATAAAATAAATATTGTTAATGCCATTGAAGATAAAACAATTAAAGTTATCTTTAACAGCAACCTAACAGCCATAAATAAAAAAAATGTCGTTGTTAAATTTTCTGACACAGATGCAGAAATTGAAATTGAAAACGATTTGGTTTACATCTTTGCAGGAGGAGAGTTACCAACAGCTTTTTTACAAAAATCTGGGGTAGAAATCTCAAAACGTTTTGGTCACATCATGAAAAAACATAAAAAATAATGCGGCGATTTTCTAAATATATTGTCTTACTGTTTTTATTAAATGCCTTCTATAACTATGGACAAATATCTCCAGGCGATTTGACAAATGCCCATGCCGAATTTGAAGGCATGAGTAATTGTACTTTATGCCATGATTTGGGTAATAAAGTCTCCAATAATTTATGTTTAGATTGCCATAAAGATATTCAAGCGCTTATAAAACAAGACAGAGGTTATCACGTAAGTGCCGATGTAAATAACAAAGATTGTTTTCAATGCCATAACGAACATCACGGCCGTAAATTTGAAATGATTCGGTTTGATGAGGAAAAATTTGAACACGATTTAACAGGTTATAAATTAGAAGGAAAACACGCTGAAACCGATTGCAAAAAATGCCATACTTCAGATTTTATTGCTGATAAAGACATCAAGAAAAGACCCAATACTTTTATAGGATTAGAAACAAAATGTATAACCTGCCATGACGATTATCATCAAGAAACATTATCATCAAACGATTGTGCATCGTGCCACGACACTAAAAAATTCTCGCCTGCTATAAATTTTGATCACGATAAAGCCGATTTTAAACTGATAGGCAAACACGAAACTGTTGATTGTAAAAAATGCCACGAAGTGGTTAAAAAGAACGGCAAAGACTTTCAGAATTTTAATGATCTTTCTTTTAAAGATTGTAAATCGTGTCACAACACACCACATAACGAAAATATAAAAGGTTCTTGCAAACAGTGTCATACAGAAACGAAACCTTTTAAGAGTTTTAATATCAAGCAAAATTTTAATCACAATCTTACAAATTTCACTCTTAACGGAAAACATAAGGATGTAGATTGTTTTAGTTGTCATGCTAAAAACGACGATCCAAAATTAGTTTTTCAAGATAGAATTGGTATTGATGAAGTTAGTTGCGTACAATGTCATGACGACAAACACAAAGGAAAATTAGGAACTGATTGTGTCTCTTGCCATAACGAAACTGGTTTTATTTCGTCAAAAACTTTAGAAAATTTTGATCATAAGTTAACCGATTTTCCTCTTAAAGGCATGCATCAAAAGGTAGATTGCGCAAAATGCCATACTTCAGGAAAATTTACCGATGCCATAGATTTTTCTGCTTGTAAAAATTGTCACGATGATTACCATCAAGGCGAATTTAAAAAAGATAATATCTCGCCAGATTGCAAAACGTGCCATTCTTTAAACAATGGTTTCGACAATACTTTATTTACATCAGAAGAACATCAAAAATTAGAATTCCCTTTAGAAGGTGCTCATGCTGCTACACCATGCTTTGCTTGTCACATTAGTGAAAAAGAAGAACGTTGGACTTTTAAAGATATAGGCTCTAATTGTGTAGATTGTCATCAAGATTTACACAAAGATGTCATCGATGCAAAATATTATCCAGAGAAAAAATGTGAGACTTGTCACGCAAACGAAACTTGGGCAGATGTTAGTTTTGATCATAAACTCACAAATTGGCCTCTTGAAGGCAAACATCTTGAAGTAGATTGCCGAAGTTGTCATATAAAAGATAATACAGTTGAAAATCCTTTTAACCAAAAATTTGCGAATTTAAATAATGATTGTAGCACATGCCACTTAGACAACCATAACAATCAATTTGCTGATAATGGCGTAACAGATTGTAAAAAATGCCATGTTTTTGACAGTTGGATACCAGAAAAATTTGATCATAATACCACTGATTTCCGTTTAGAAGGACGTCATGCAGAAATAGAATGTAGCGCATGTCATATTGCGGCTACTGATACTAAGCGTACCAATTATAATTATAAAATTATTAAACACCAATGTATAGACTGTCATCGATAATACTCGTCCTTTTTGGTTTTACCCAAATATTTGCTCAGTCGTCTCCTCATGGCGACCAGTTTAAAATTGATTGTATTTCTTGCCATACTTCAGAAAGTTGGAAAGTTAACTCTAAGACAATTCAGTTTGATCACAGCACTACAAGTTTTCAACTTGAAGGTGCGCATGGCGAAACTGACTGTATAGGCTGTCATAAAACTTTGGTTTTTAACCAAGCTCAAAACGATTGTATGTCTTGCCATACAGATTTACATAACGCCTCGGTTGGTAATGATTGCGCCAGATGTCATTCACCAAAATCATGGACAGTAGATAACATTCCCGAATTACATGAAGCAAATGGATTTCCCCTTACAGGAACTCATAATGCATTAGAATGTGCTGCATGTCACACATCAGAAACAAATTTAAGATTTGACCGTATTGGCAATGATTGTATTAATTGTCATAGAAGTGATTTTGAAACTGCCAAAGACCCAGACCACGTAGCTGGTAATTTTTCTACCAGTTGTACAGATTGTCATAGCCAATTTTTTAAAGAATGGACACCTACCAATATCAAACACGACTTTTTCCCATTAACACTTGGTCATGAAGTTTTTGATTGTAAAAAATGTCATACAAATAATAACTTTGAAGATATCTCAACAGATTGTGTGAGTTGTCATCAAACTACTTTTGATGATACTATAAATCCGAATCACGTTGCAGCTGGATTTGATTCAGATTGTATGAGTTGCCACACAACAAACCCTGGGTGGACACCTGCAACATTTAATCATGATTCATTTCCGCTTACTTTAGGACATGATATAACAGACTGTAATGCTTGTCATACAACCACAGTATATGCAGATCAACCAACAGATTGTGTGAGTTGCCATCAAACTACTTTTGACAGCACAACAGATCCAAATCATGTTACAGCTGGATTTCCTACAGATTGTATTACTTGTCATACAACAAGTCCAGATTGGACACCTGTAACCTGGAATCACGACTTTTTCCCACTAACACAAGGTCACGATTTGCCAGATTGTAAAACATGTCATAATACAGCCAATTTCTCTGATCAAGTAGCAGATTGCGTAAGCTGTCATCAAACTACTTTTGATGAAACTATAAATCCGAATCACCTTGCGGCAGGATTTGATATAGATTGTGCAACGTGTCATACACCAAGTGCTTGGACTCCTGCAACTTTTGATCATGCTATGTTCCCATTGACACAAGGGCATGATATAACAGACTGTAATGCTTGTCATACCACCACAGTATATGCAGATCAACCAACAGATTGTGTGAGTTGCCATCAAACAACTTTTGACAGCACAACAGATCCGAATCACGTTACGGCCGGATTTCCTACAGATTGTATAACTTGTCATACAACAAGTCCAGATTGGACGCCTGTAACATGGAATCACGACTTTTTCCCACTAACCCAAGGTCACGATTTGCCAGATTGTAAAACATGTCATAATACAGCTAATTTCTCTGATCAAGTAGCAGATTGCGTAAGCTGTCATCAAACTAATTTTGAGAATACCATAAATCCGAATCACCTTGCGGCCGGATTTGACACAGATTGTGCAACGTGTCATACACCAAGTGCTTGGACACCTGCAACTTTTGATCATAGCACTTTCCCATTGACTTTAGGACATGATATAACAGACTGTAATGCTTGTCATACAACCACGGTATATGCAGACCAACCAACAGATTGTGTAAGTTGCCATCAAACAACATTTAACAATACAACAGATCCAAATCATGTTACAGCTGGTTTCCCTACTGATTGTGTGAGTTGCCATACCACTAATCCGGGCTGGACACCTTCTACTTTTGATCATGCTAATTTCCCATTGACTTTAGGGCATGATATTTCTGATTGCAAGGCATGTCATACAACAGCTAATTTTTCTGATGCGTCACCTGATTGTGTGAGTTGCCATCAAACAACTTTTAACAACACAACAAATCCGAATCATGTGTCATCTGGGTTCCCTACTGATTGTGTGAGTTGCCATACCACTAATCCGGGCTGGACACCTGCAACTTTTGACCACACAAATTTCCCATTAACTTTAGGTCACGATGCTCTAGAATGTACTCAATGTCATACAACAGCTAATTTTTCTGATGCATCGGCCGATTGTGTAAGTTGTCATCAAACAACTTTTAATAACACAACAGATCCTAATCATGTTACAGCTGGGTTCCCTACTGATTGTGCTAGTTGCCATACCACTAATCCGGGCTGGACACCTTCTACTTTTGATCATGCCCAATATTTTCCAATAGCATCTGGAGATCACTCTGGGTTTAACTGTATTGAATGTCATACAACGGCTAGTACACTAACTACTTTTAGTTGTATTGAATGTCACGAACATAATAATCAAGCTGATTTAGCTGGCGATCATAATGGCGTATCTGATTATACTTATGTAAGTGCTGAATGTTATAGATGTCATCCAGATGGAAAAGAATAATTGATATGAAAAAATATATTATTATTTTAATAATTGTAACTGGTTTTTGTTCAAATACATTTGGGCAAGACACTGCCGGCATCCTAAAAGGGAAAGTTACGTTTGTAACTTCTAAAAACGTTTATGTGAAATTTGACAATACTAAGAATATAAAAGTTGGTGATACCTTACAAATATCAAAATCAAATAGTAAGTGTTTATTAGTTACTAATAAATCTTCGAAATCTTGTGTGACAATTATACTTAGCGGATGTGAAGTTAAAAAAGACGATGATATCATTTTTAAATTTTTAATAAAAAACGACAATATTATTGTTAAAACAGTAAAAATTGATACTGTGAGTACACAGCCAAAAGAAGTCATAAATAAAAACATTAAAGCATCTAAAAATTTAGAGCGGATTAATGGTAAATTTTCTGTGGCTACTTATAGTAATTTTTATGATTCAAGAGATACCAGACATAAGGTAATGTCGCGTTTTTCTATTAATGCAGAGCATATTAATAATTCGAGGTTTTCTGTTGAATCTTATTTGAATTACAGAAAAGAAAGTCTTACAAATACAGACAATATTAGTCCCTTAAAAGTGTATAGCCTCTCTTTAAAATATGATGTTGACCCAACCTTATCTGTTGCCTTTGGTAGAAAAATAAACAATCATACATCTTCTCTTGGTGCCATTGATGGTTTACAAGTTGAAAAACATTTTGACAAAAATTATGTTGGTGTTATAGCTGGTTTTAGACCCGATATTTTTAATTATGGATTTAATTCTAATTTATTCCAATATGGTGCATATATTGGTAGAATTACCAATAAAACAAATATAAGATCTCAAACAACTTTAGGATTTATAGAGCAAAAAAATAGTGGTAAAATAGACAGACGCTATAGTTATTTTCAACACTCAAGTACGCTTTATAATAATTTAAATCTGTTTTCATCTGTTGAGCTAGATTTATTTAATCAAATAAACGGTGTAGACATGGGCAGTTCAAGACTTACCAACTTTTATGTGTCTGCCAGATATAAATTTAATCGCAAATTAAATGCCACTGTTTCTTTTGACTCTAGAAAAAGAATTATTTATTACGAAACTTTTCAAACAGACATAGAACGTTTATTGTCTGATGATGTCGCGCGCCAAGGTTTAAGATTTAGAATAAATGGCAAGCCTTTTAAATATGTAAATGCAGGAATGGGCTATAGTGTTAGATTTCAAAGTGGCAACCAAAACAAATCAGAAAACATCAATGCTTTTGTAAGCATGTATAAAATACCTAATTTTAAAGGTTCGTTATCGCTTAATTATAACCGAAATTTATCTAGTTATTTAGAAAGCAATATTGTTTCATTAAGACATTCGAGACAAATTTTTAATGATAAGTGGAGTGCCGATTTTTATTTTAGATTTGTAAATTATAATTACACATTATCTGAATCATCTTCAAATCAATACTATTTTGGTACAGATTTATCTGTTAATATCGGTCATAACCTTAGATTAGGTTTATATGGAGAATATGTGAAAGGAAGTTTAGAAAATAATTACAGAATAAACACTAAACTTGTAAAACGATTTAATAACAAAAAAAAGAAAAAATAAATTATGCCTACTAAACTAAAATTAGCCTTTACATTTTTAACTGTATTTTTAATAATTGTCTCTTGTAAAGAAGAACAAAAATACACACCCTTAAAAAATGCAACTACAACAGCACCTATTAAAGAATCAACAACAATAACCAACGCTTCATTTAAGGATGATTTACATACAGTTAAAGTAAACGAAATGCTTAAAACCGATAAGTATCTATATCTTAATGTCTCAGAAAAAGGTACTGTTGATCCTTTTTGGATAGCCACAAGAATCTCAGACATTACAGTTGGAGAAACTTATTTTTATAAAGGCGGCTTACTTAAAACAAATTTTGAGAGTAAGGAATTTAATCGCGTATTTGATAAAATATATTTGGTGTCTTCAAACTTGGTATTGGCTAACCACGCTTCTAATACTGGGTTTAAGAAAAAAGCCGACACACCTGTAAAAGCTGAGGTAAAAACAACACCCTCTAAAATAACTTCAACTAAAAAGACTGCAGAAGTAAAAGGCTCTGTAAAAATAGCCGATTTAGTTAAAAATGTCCAAAAATATGCAGGTAAAACAATTCAAATAAGTGGCACTTGTAGTAAAATTAATGCCGAAATTATGGGTAAAAATTGGATTCACCTTAGAGATGGTAGTCAAGACGATTACGACCTAGTGGTAACTTCTGCAGAAATGGTCAATGAAGGTGACGTTATAACTATAAAAGCTGTTGTAACCTTAAATAAAGATTTTGGTGCAGGTTATAAATACGACCTTATTTTAGAAGACGGCACTATTGTGCGTTAATTCTTACATTTAAGTAATGAATATTTAAAAAGGGAGTAAACTCCCTTTTTAAAATATATCGCATAAAAAAAGTCTCTCATTAAAGACAGACTTTCTAATTTTTAAAAGTTAAAACTGATTATTAAACCAATTTCACTTCAGTTGCGTTAAGTCCTTTTTGACTTTCTTCAATACCATAACTTACTTTATCTCCTTCAGTTATGTCATCAATTAAATCGTTCTTGTGAACAAATACATCTTTGCTTCCGTCATCTGGAGTTATAAATCCAAATCCTTTTGCATTGTTAAAAAATTTTACCGTTCCGTTATTCATTATTACTAGTTAAAAATTAATATCGGCAACAAAGATAGCCATATTTTATTTAATGACTGATTATTATAATTTTATTCTTGTAAAAAAGCTATATTTTTTCTTTCTATTTCACAAAGAATAAGACAATTCTTTTAATAAGGTTCTATTTAAAAGGCTATTTAAATTAATTATTAAGCATCTAAATCATCTTCATCTTCAATAACATCTTTCAAACTATCTGCATCTACAAATGTGTCATCAGAGACATCATCATCGGAATCTTCTAAATCTAAATAGTTTTCAATGGCTTCATCTAGTTTGGTGCTTACTTTAACCAAATAAACAGTGTCTTCTGTTATAACCTCAACAGCTTTAACAGTTTCGTTTTTTGCATTTTTAAAAGTTATCACATTTTTTGGTGTATAGCTCTCTGGATATTCTTCCATAAACAACTGCAATATTTCTGGTGTTAACTTACTAAAATCTACAATTATTTTTCTTTTAGAATTCATTTTTATAAATTTAATAAATAAGCAAAAACTAGCGGTGCAACAATGGTGGCATCGCTTTCTATAATAAATTTGGGTGTGTCTATACCCAATTTACCCCAAGTGATTTTTTCGTTAGGCACAGCACCAGAATATGATCCATAACTTGTGGTCGAATCGCTTATCTGACAAAAATAACTCCAAAATGGTGTATCGGTTCGCTCCATATCTTGATAAAGCATTGGCACAACACAAATTGGAAAATCGCCTGCAATGCCACCTCCTATTTGAAAAAATCCAATTCCATTGGTACTATTATGGGTATAATAATCGGCCAAAAAGGTCATATATTCTATACCAGATTTTACAATACTGGCTTTAAGCTCTCCTTTTAAAACATAAGATGCAAAGATATTTCCCATAGTACTATCTTCCCATCCAGGAACAACCATAGGTAAATTCTTTTCGGCGGCAGCGTACATCCAAGAATCTTTTAAATCTATCTCATAATATTCTTCAAGCACACCAGAAAGCAATAATTTATACATAAACTCATGCGGAAAAAAACGTTCTCCTTTATCTTGAGCATCTTTCCATAAAGTAACAACATGTTTTTGCAAACGTCTAAAGGCTTCCTCTTCTGGAATACAAGTATCTGTAACACGATTTAGGCCTTTTTCTAATAATTCCCATTCTTGCTGTGGCGTTAAATCGCGATAATTTGGTACTCTTTTATAATGAGAATGAGCCACCAAATTCATAATATCTTCTTCAAGATTTGCGCCTGTACACGAAACAATATGTACTTTATCTTGGCGGATCATTTCTGCAAAAATCTTACCTATTTGTGCTGTACTCATAGCGCCAGCCATAGATACTAGCATTTTTGAACCATTCTCTAATTGGTCATTATAAGCTTTTGCAGCATCTACCAAAGTAGCGGCATTAAAATGCAAGTAGTATTTTTCTATAAAAGAAGAAACTGATCCTTTAGTATTCATCATCTTCAAAAGATTTTGGAGTTGATTTTGCTTTACTATTCTCGCTTAAATCATTTTCGTAAGCATCATCGTTATTAATATCCATAAATTTATAACTCAACATTTTATAATAAAGTTTGGCAGCTAAAAAATCGGAAGATTTATCTGTATCATTCGGACATAATTCTACGATATCAAAACCAACAACGTTTTTTTCTTCGAATACTTTTCTTAAAAACTCTAAGGTTTCATACCAAAACAATCCGCCTGGTTCTGGTGTTCCAGTAGATGGCATAATAGAAGGATCAAGGGCGTCTAAATCAAAAGTAATAAATACATTTTCGGTCATCTGATCTATGGCATTGTCCATCCAATAGCTATTACTTATCATTTCGTGGGCAAAATAGGTTTTCTCTTCGTCCATAAAAGTACGTTCTATAGCATCCATACTTCTAATACCTACTTGAATTAAATTTGTGGTCTGACTTGCTTCATGAACGGCACAAGCATGGTTGCAACTAGAGCCATCGTACTCAGAGCGCAAATCGGCATGGGCATCAATTTGAAGTACTGTGAGATTATCATAACACTCATTAAACGCTCTTATTGAGCCAATTGAAATAGAATGCTCACCTCCAAAAAGCGTTACAAACTTATTCTTTTTAATATAAATTTTTGTTTGCTGATGAACAGCATCTACCATAGCCTCTGGCGATGCATCTTCTGTAACCGCATCGGCTAAAAAAACACCTTGTTTATAGACTTCTGTCTCGGTCTCAATATCATACAATTCCATATTTTCTGATGCTTTTAAAAAGGCATCACAACCTTTATTTGCACCTTTTACCCAAGTGCTTGTTCCGTCATAAGGAACTGGAATTAGTACAATTTTTGAAGTATCTAATTTAGAATTTTCATCTGGTATTCCTGCAAAATTTTTATTTGTTTGCATTGGTAATTTTTTGTTTTAATGGAGCTAAAGCTTCAAAACTATTAATATTATTATTTTGGTTATATCCTAAAATTTTTAAAAAATCTTCGGGTTTTTGTTGTTCATTAAATAATTTGGTAACAATAGTACCATCGGCATCTTTGTCTATTAAAATATGCTTGGGCTGTGGAATTAAACAGTGTTGTAAACCACCATAACCGCCAATACTTTCTTGATAAGCACCTGTATTAAAAAATCCAATGTATAAGGGTTTGTCTTTGTTATATTTTGGTAAATAGATGGCATTAGCATGTTGCTCGCTGTTGTAATAATCGTCACTATCGCAGGTTAAACCACCTAATAAAACCCTTTCGTATTCATCGTACCAACGATTGATTGGCAACAGAATAAAGCGTTTATTTATTGCCCATGTATCTGGCAAAGTGGTGATAAATGATGAATTAATCATGTTCCACTTTTCACGATCGTTTTGTTGTTTTTGATACAAGACTTCATAAATAGCACCCCCACTTTCGCCAACGGTAAAACTACCAAATTCGGTAAAAATATTTGGCACAGGAACACCGCCAGCTTTGCATGTAATATTAATCTGATTGATAATTTCATCAATCATATATTGGTAATCATAATCAAAAGCTAAGGAGTTTTTTATAGGAAATCCGCCACCGATATTTAAACTGTCAAGACTCTTACACTCTTTTTTAAGATTGACATATACTTCTAAGCATTTTAAAAGCTCATTCCAATAATAGGCATTGTCTTTAATACCTGTGTTGATAAAAAAATGAAGGAGTTTTAACTTTACCTTTTTATTTTCTTTAATCTGTTTTCTATAAAAAGGAAGTATGTTTTTGTAACCAATTCCCAAACGCGAGGTGTAAAATTCAAATTTTGGTTCTTCTTCAGAAGCTATTCTAATACCTACCTTATAATTTCCTTTAATTTCTTCTGACAACAGCGCTATCTCTTCATAATTGTCAATTATAGGCAAGCAATTTTGATGTCCATTATTTATAAGACGGGCGATGTTAGAGATGTATTGTGCACGTTTAAATCCGTTACAAAGTATGTAAGTATTGTTTGCTATTTTATTGTCTGATTTTAATTGTTCTACAATATTAATATCAAAAGCAGAAGATGTTTCTAAATGAATATCGTTTTTTAAAGCTTCAATCAAAACATGTTTAAAATGAGAACTTTTTGTACAATAACAATAATTATATTTCCCTTTGTAATTATGCTTAGACATAGCTACAGAAAACCAAGCTTTAGCCTTATTAATATTTTCAGAAATTTTAGGTAAATAAGAAAATTTTAAAGGGGCCCCATAAAGCTCTACCAACCTCATAAGATCTATGTCGTGAAACTTAAGGGTCTTTTCTTTTAATTGAAATTCTTCTTGAGGAAAGAAAAAAGTTTGATTTATAAGATCAATGTATTTTGTGTTCATTCTTAATTAGACTGTAATTGGAATAAACTGGAATGTCTCTTAACATAAGATTTAAAAGACATACATTTAATACCTTTATAATAAATAGGTAGAAAATAGCATTTAAGCTGTTTGTAAACAGCAAAAACAAATACTATAAAGTACTTGCCAAAAATAGCGGAAGTGAGCTTTAAATTTTGGTCACCCATCTGATGAGCTGTTTTTGAATATGACTTCCTAATTTTCAAAAAACCAAACGTATAAACACGTTTCATGATGTTCAGCAATATACCTTTACAAGATTATTTTGGAGTGCAAAATAAATCAAATAATTGATACAAAAAACATTTTTAATATTTTTTTTGTATCAATTATAAATCTATTCGGGATTTAACTCATGAAGTTCGTCGAGTTGTTTTAATAGGTCGAAAGTTTTTTTAGCTTCAATTGCGTCAATTGTAGAAATGGCAGCGCCTACATGAACCAAAACATAGTCGCCTACATTGGCTTCTGGCACCAATGTTAAACTTACTTCTTTTATGATGCCATCAAACGATACTTTACCCAATCTAAAGGTTTTATCTAATTCTGCCGTGATTTCTATTAATTTTCCTGGTATTGATAAACACATGTTGATTTAAGATTTAAAGTTTTGAATTTGTGATTTTAACCAGCCATACCATTCATCCATACCTATCCCTTTTGTAGCCGAAACTTCGAAAAATTGTAAATTAGGATTCACTTGTAAAGCGTAATTTTTAAGTTTATTTACATCCGTATTAACGTAAGGCAGCAAATCTATTTTATTGATAATGCAAATATCTGCCGTATGAAACATATCGGGATATTTTATAGGCTTGTCTTCGCCTTCTGTTGTGCTGATGATAACAACGCGTTTGCTTTCGCCCAAATCAAACATAGAAGGACACACCAAATTACCCACATTTTCTATCATTAAAACCGCATTGTTCTGAATGTCTAATTTTTTAACGGCGCTATAAACCATATCGCTTTCTAAATGACAGCCTTTTCCTGTGTTAATTTGAATGACAGGAATATTTAAGGCGTCAATTCTATTGGCATCGTTTAAAGTCTGCTGATCACCTTCTATGACGTAAAACGGAATGCTTTCTTTTAAATCGGCTAAAGTGCGTTCTAAAATAGATGTTTTACCAGAACCAGGCGAACTTACCATATTTAATGCAAATATATTTTTGGCTTCAAAATAACCTCTATTTCTAGCCGCTAATACCTGATTATTTTGCAGAATATCTTGTTCTACTTCTAACACTTTGTGCTGATGTTCATGATTATGGTCATGCGTGTGCGAATGACCATCATGGTTATGATGATGATGTTCATCATGCGCATGCACATGTTCTCCAGGTTTTAAAATTACAGGGCCGTTATCTCCTGTACCACAGCCACAAGTTCCACACATAATTATATAATTTTAAATAACTTCTAAAGCTTTTACTCTTAATTCCTTTCCATTTAATATGCCTTTAAAGTTGCTATTACAATTCGGACATACGTCATAAATATGTATCATTTCAAATTCTGTATCGCAATCAACACATTTCCCCCTCCCTTTAATAACTTCTATTTCTTTTTCGGCATCTTCAAGCACGCTGTCCTTAACAGCCGATTTCCAAACAAAATCTAATGACGATAATTCAACACCTGCCAAAACACCAATTTCAAGTTCAATTTTGGTCACCTTTTTAACATGTGCCTTAGCCACCTCATTTTCGGCAATTTTAACGATACCTAAGGCAATAGAAAGTTCATGCATATTTTAAAATAAAGTGATAATCAAAGTTACTAATTAATTAATAATAAACTTAAAACAATAATAATAATTCTATAACATGTCTTTTAAGCTTGAATATCATTGATTTTTTATTTCTTATTTTAAATCATTCTAAATTAGGGTACTTATGTAATTTGAACCATAATTGTTAGTAAATTTAGCTAATTATTTTCTACATCTTTAAAAAAGAAACAAGAAATAAGAGTTAACGTTCTTTATCACCTTAAAAATTTTGTTATGTCTAAATCTAACGAAAAACGAAAAACCTATTATGAAAGTATCATAAAACAAGGTTATAGCCGTCGTGATTTCATGAAATTCACAACGTATATGGCAGCTTTTATGGGCTTAGAATCAACCATGGTTGGGCAAATTGCCAAATCATTAGAAACCACACCAAGACTCCCTGTGATTTGGGAGCATTATCAAGAATGCACTTGTTGCAGCGAATCGTTTATAAGGTCTGACCATCCTATTGTGGCAGATATTATATTAGACAAAATATCTTTAGACTACACATTAACACTTATGGCGGCCTCTGGACACCAAGCCGAAGCTGCAAAGCAAGAAACCATGAGAAAATACAAAGGAGAATACATTCTTTGTGTTGAAGGCTCAATACCTTTGGGTGATGATGGTAATTATTGTTGCATCGCAGGTAAAACAGCAAAACAAGCATTTTTAGAAGCTGCAGCAGGTGCCAAAGCAATTATTGCTTGGGGAAGTTGCGCTTCAAGCGGATGTGTGCAATCTGCTAAACCAAATCCTACTGGAGCCACACCTATTCATAAAATACTAAAAAACAAACCTATTATAAGAGTTCCTGGCTGTCCTCCTATTGGCGAAGTTATGGCAGGTATTATTGTGCATGTTGTTGCCTTTGGCCGTTTACCACAACTAGACCGTCAAGGAAGACCAAAAGCTTTCTATTCAAAACGTGTACACGACAGTTGTTACAGACGTCCTTATTATGACGCTGGCTTATTTGCAGAAACATTTGACGATAAAAACTCTAAAGAAGGGTATTGCTTATACAAGTTAGGCTGTAAAGGACCTTTGACTTACAATTCTTGTGGCACGCTTAAATGGAATAATGGTGTGAGTTATCCTATCCAATCTGGACATGGATGTATTGGCTGTAGCGAAGATGGTTTCTGGGATAATGGACCTTTCTACGATAGAATACCTAATGTGCCTGGTTTCTCTGTAGAAGCTAGTGCCGATGATATTGGTAAAGTTGCCGCAGGCGTATTAGCAGGAGGTATTGCTGTACATGCTGTAGCCGCAAATATATCAAAACGAAAAGAGCTCTCCTCAATGATTAAGAGAAGTAAAAGTAACGAACAAAATATTGATTCTTAAAAAATATAACAATGGCAAATAGAATAGTAGTTGACCCTATCACTAGAATTGAAGGTCATTTAAGAATAGAAGCCGAAATAAAAGACGGTAAAATAGTTGATGCCTTTAGTTCAAGCACCATGGTTAGAGGTATTGAAAATATTGTAAAAGGCCGTGACCCAAGAGATGTTTGGGCATTTGTACAACGCACATGTGGCGTTTGTACTACCGTGCATGCCTTAGCATCAGTAAGAACTGTAGAAGACGCATTGGGAATAGTTATTCCGCCAAATGCCGAAATGGTGCGTAATATAATGGAAGGCGCTTTATACATGCACGATCATGCAGTTCATTTTTACCATTTACATGCCTTAGACTGGGTTGATGTGGTAAATTCTTTAAAAGCCGATCCTAAAAAAACTTCAGAAATTGCACAAAGTATTTCTAAATGGCCAAAAAGTTCTCCTGGTTATTTCTCTGATATCCAAAAACGGATTAAAAAATTCGTAAGTAGTGGTCAATTAGGCATTTTTGCTAATGGTTACTGGGGTCATCCACAAATGAAATTGCCAGCCGAAGTTAATTTATTAGCTGTAGCACATTACTTAGAAGCCTTAGAATGGCAAAAAGAAATTGTTAAAGTACATACCATTTTTGGTGGTAAAAATCCGCATCCCAATTATTTAGTTGGTGGTATGGCTTGTGCTATTAACACAGATAGTGCTGGTGGTTTAACCGCAGAGCGCTTAGCTTATATTGGGCAATTATTACAAGACGGAAAAAACTTTATTGAACAAGTTTATATCCCAGATTTATTAGCCATTGCTTCATTCTATAAAGATTGGGCTTCTATTGGTAAAGGATTTGGAAACTATATGTCTTATGGCGATTTCCCAACAAATGGTTATGCCGATATGGCTGGATTTAAATTCCCACAAGGTGTCATATTAAACAGAGACTTATCTAAAGTACACGATGTAGATCATCGCAGTGACAACGAAATTGAAGAATATGTAAGCAATTCTTGGTACAATTATTCTGATGGTGACGATAAAGGAAAACATCCATGGGATGGTGAAACAAACATCAAATATTCTGGTCCAAAACCACCATACGATTTCTTAAACGTCGAAGAAAAATACAGCTTTGTTAAAACACCACGTTGGAAAGGAAAACCAATGGAAGTTGGTCCACTTGCGAGACTATTGGTAGGTTATGGCCGTGGTAATAAAGAAATTCAAGAAGCAGTAAATGGTGCTTTAGCTCATTTAAAGGTACCTGTTGACGCCTTATTCTCTACTTTAGGAAGAACAGCTGCACGTGGTATTGAAACACAATTGGTAGCCAATTGGACAATGGAATTCTACGATACTTTAATGAATAACATTAAAAATGGCGACGAACGTATGGCTAATATGGATAAATGGGATCCTTCTAGCTGGCCAAAAGAAGCCAAAGGCGTTGGTTTTTGTGAAGCTCCAAGAGGTGCACTTGCTCATTGGATAAGAATTAAAGATAAGAAGACAGAAAATTACCAACAAGTGGTTCCTACCACTTGGAACGCTTCGCCTCGCGATGCTAAAGGACAACGTTCTGCTTACGAAGCAACTTTAATTGGCACACCAGTTGCAAACCCAGATTTGCCCTTAGAAATTATACGCACAATTCATTCATTTGATCCATGCTTGGCTTGCGCTGTCCATTTATATGACGAACATGGAAAACACATTTCTCAAGTTCAAAATATTTCAAGTTGCGATAGTTAAAATGTAAATTATGAAAACTTTAAACTTTAAACGAGTTATGGTTTGGGAACTGCCCGTTCGGATTTTCCACTGGGCAAATGTTCTCTCGCTACTAGTCCTTATCCTTACGGGGTTTCTAATAGCAGATCCTCCAGCATTACTTTCTAATGCAGAACCTTATAATTTACACACATTTGGTATTGTCCGTTTTCTTCATTTTGCTGCTGCCTACACATTCTTTTTTGTGATGATTTTAAGAATTTATTGGGCTTTTGTAGGTAATCAATTTTCGAGTTGGCGTGCCTTTTGGCCTTTTAGCAAAAAAATGTGGACCAATTTTAGACATGTTGTAAAAGTTGATGTGCTCCTACAAAACGAAGAAAAGAAGAATTTAAAAAACATAAGTATTGGTCATAATAGTGTTGCCACCCTTTCTTATATTGTTATGTTTTTTCTTGCCCTGCTTCAAATAGCAACTGGATTTGGCTTATATGCCGATATGTCTAGTTGGTGGTTACCAAAATTATTTAGCTGGGTAGTGCCATTTTTTGGCGGCGATTTTTTGACGCGTTCTATCCATCATTTTTCTACGTGGGCTTTTATTTTGTTTGCCTTAGTACATGTATATTTGGTTTTTTATCACGATTGGTTAGAAGGACGTGGCGAAGTTTCTTCAATGTTTGGTGGTTTTAAATTTGTAAGACGTTCTAGAATAAAAAAGAAAAAATAATTATTAAGTAGTAAAATTAATCAACCATAGTTAAAAGTAAATTCATTTTGCTGTTGTATTTCAAGCAATGTGAATTTACTTTTTTTTAAAATTATACAGTATGAGCATAAAAGAAAGAACACCTGTAGCTATAAGTAGCGATTCTTTTTATTACGAAAAAGACAAGTCAAATTGTATTTTAGTGATGGGCGTTGGCAATTATTTAATGGGAGACGAAGGCGTTGGCGTTCACATAATTCAAAAAATGTCTAAAATAAAATTGCCAGATTATGTCGATATTTTAGATGGCGGCACAGGCGGTTTATTACTTTTAAACTGTTTTCAAGTATATCCAACGGTTATTTTTGTTGATGCCACCATGGATGGAAAACCCGCAGGAACAATATCTTTAATTCGCCCAAAATTTGCATCAGATTTTCCATCCGCTTTAAGCGTGCACGATGTAGGCCTAAAAGACATGATTGAATCTGTTTATTTAATGGATATCGTACCAGACATTCATTTGTTTACCGTTTCAATTGAAGAATTAATACCAATGAAAATTGGTTTATGCCCGGAAGTAAAAGCGGCTATGCCCAAACTTATTGACGCTATTCTAAAACTTTCAAAAGAACTTACCTCAAAAAAAGCGTAAATTTATGGTGTCTTTTAAGTGAATGATACATGTTAAAAACCTATAAAATTACTATTTCTGGTCAAGTTCAAGGTGTGGGTTTTCGTCCATTTATTTATAGTTTGGCTAACGAATTTTCTTTAATAGGAAGCGTTTCTAACAATAAAGAAGGCGTCATTATTTATATTACCGGGCTAGAAAAAGATGCCCAGAATTTTTACAATAAAATACTAAAGCAACCACCACCTGTTTCGCGCATAAAAGACAGTCGTATTTCTGAAATTGATTTTATAAAATATACCCATTTCAAAATAATTCCATCCAATAAAAATGGAAGCCTAAATTTACCCTTAACACCCGATTTTGCTATTTGCGATGATTGCAAAAACGATATTCAAAACCCTAAAAACCGTCGCAATCTTTATCCTTTTACAACCTGTGTTAATTGCGGTCCACGCTGGGCAATTACGCAAACATTCCCTTTTGAGCGACATCATACAAGCATTGATGAGTTTCCAATGTGCGAAGCTTGTAAAAGTGAATATACCGATCCGTCTGACAGGCGGTTTCATTCACAAACAAATACTTGTCATACCTGTGGCATTTCATTATTTTTAACAGATAACACAAATAAAAAAATTGAAGTTCAACAAGAAAATTTATTTAAAAAATTAGCCAGCCTTCTTTCTGAAGGCAACATCATTGCCATTAAAAACACCAGTGGTTATTTATTGTGTTGTAATGCCGAAAATGAATCTGTTGTTAAAAAACTAAGACTTAAAAAAAACAGGCCTAACAAACCTTTTGCGGTTTTATATCCTTCACTTACATATTTACAAAAAGAAATAGATCTGAATGAAAATCAGATTAAATCGCTCACATCAACAGAACGCCCCATTACAATCATTCAATTACAAAATTACAAAGGAAAAATTGCTTTAAATAATGTAGCGCCACAATTAAATCAGTTGGGTGTGATGCTCCCCTATTCTGGGATTTTACAACTTTTGGCAAACGAATTAACGTTTCCAATAATTGCCACAAGTGGCAACATTCACAGTGCGCCAATAATAAGTGAAAACGAAGAAGCTGTAGAAAAACTAAAAGATGTAGCCGATTATTTTTTACAACACAACTTAAAAATTACACATCCACAAGACGATTCTGTTGTTAAATTCAGCACAAAATTCAAACAAGAAATATTGTTCCGTCGTTCGCGGGGATATGCACCAAATTATTTTAATGCCCTCATAAATTCTGATGAAAAAATAATGGCCATGGGGGCACATTTAAAAAGCACCATCGCTTTTTATCCAAACAACTATTTATATATCAGTCCGTATTTGGGCAATCTTGACAATTTTGATGTTTATAACAGATTCACAAAAACGGCACAATCTTTCACACAAATCTTCGAAAAAAATCCAGAAGTCATCCTTGTAGATCCACATCCATTGTATCACAGCACACAATACGGTAAAGAGTTGGCTTTTAAATTTAATGCCAAATTTCTGGAAATTCAACATCACAAAGCACATTTTACCGCCATTTTAGGCGAACATAATTTATTTGATAAAAAGGTTTTAGGTGTTGTTTTTGACGGCACTGGTTATGGCGATGATGTTGCCATTTGGGGCGGCGAGTTTTTTGATTACGAATTTCATAAAATTAAAAGAATCAATCACATCGATTATTTCGATTGGCTTTTAGCCGACAAAATGTCTAAAGAACCACGTATTTCATTATTGTCATTGTCATCTCCAGAAATGGCAAGCGTTTTAGCCGAAAAGTTTACTGAGAATGAGTTAAAAACCTATCAATCTTTAAAAAAATCAAATACGTTAAAAACCTCATCTGTTGGAAGATTGTTTGATGCCATAGCATCACTTTTAAACATCACTGATTTTAATACTTATGAAGGCGAGGCTGCTATCCTTTTAGAAAACCACATTACAACCTACAATTTAGCATCCTGTAAAAGCTATTTACCAACTTTCAAAAACACTATTTCGGCAAAAGAAATGGTAAAAAATATTTATTTAGATTTAAAAAATGGCGTGTCAAAAGAAGCCATTATTTCAAATTTTTTGTTCACACTAGCTTCCAACATCTTAGCAATGGCTAAAAAGCACAATTATACACACATCGCTTTAAGCGGAGGTGTTTTTCAAAATACAATTTTGGTAGATATGCTCATAGAATTAGCACCAAAAGAAATAAAGTTGTACTTTCATAAAGATTTATCTCCAAACGATGAAAACATTTCATTTGGACAAATGATGTACTATTTAAATATTAAAAAATGAAGTATTTAAGTGAATATAGAAACCTAGAAGCTACTAAAAAAATCCTTGACGAGATCCATAAAATCACAACAAAACAATGGCATGTTATGGAAATTTGTGGCGGTCAAACACACAGTTTGGTTAAAAATGGCATCTTAGAATTACTGCCAGAAAAGGTAAGTATGATTCACGGACCAGGGTGCCCAGTTTGTGTAACACCTTTAAATTTAATTGATAAAGCCATAGAATTGCTTGAGCAAGGCGTTATTGTTTGTTCTTATGGCGATATGATTCGCGTGCCCGGAAGTAAAAAAAGCCTGTTAGAAGCCAAAGCCATAGGTGGCGATTTACGTGTTTTATATTCGCCTATTGAAGCTGTAAGCATTGCCAAAGAAAACCCCAAAAAGGAAGTTGTGTTTTTTGCTGTTGGATTTGAAACAACTGCACCAGCAAATGCGTTATCGGTACTTCATGCCGAAAAAGAAGGTGTTACCAATTATTCTATTTTGGCATCGCATGTATTGGTCCCTCCAGCAATGGAAGCCATTTTATCTGATGACTTATGCAGCATTGATGCCTTTTTAGGCGCAGGTCATGTATGTGCTATTATGGGCATACAACAATATTATCCTTTGGTCGAAAAATACAAAACCCCAATTGTAATTACGGGTTTTGAACCACTAGATTTGGTTCAAGGTATTTATCTAGCGGTAAAACAATTAGAAGAAGGACGGTTTGAAGTAGAAAATCAATATGCGCGTATTGTCAAACCTTTCGGCAATAAGGCAGCCATTGATGTTATTAATAAAATATTTGAAGTTGGCACACGCGAATGGCGTGGCATTGGCGAAATTCCAGACAGTGGCTATGTTATAAAAGAAGCCTATCGGAAATACGACGCCGAAGCAAAATTTAATATCAGTCATATTAAAGTGCCAGAAAATTCGGATTGCATTGCAGGCCAAATTTTGAGAGGTATTAAAAAACCGCATCAGTGTGATCAATTTGGCAAAACGTGCAAACCTTCTAATCCATTAGGCGCACCAATGGTATCGTCAGAAGGAGCTTGCGCAGCTTATTATCATTTTTCAACAATTTAAAAAAGTTAAAATGGCTATTGAAAATTTAGGATTCGAAACCATCAATTTAGGACATGGAAGCGGTGGTGAATTGACACGAAATTTGTTAGATAAAATTATTTTTAAAACATTTAGCAATCCGTTTTTAGACAAAAAGGACGATGGCGCTATTGTGAATTTTGATGGTGAAATTGCCATTTCAACCGATAGTTTTGTCATAACACCTATTTTTTTTAAGGGCGGAAACATAGGCGAACTAGCTGTACACGGCACAGTAAACGATGTGGCAATGTGTGGTGCCATCCCAAAATATTTGTCACTGGCATTTATCATTGAAGAAGGTTTAAAAGTTTCGGACTTTATTAAAATAGTAAGCTCTATTAAAAAAGCAGCCGATGAGAGTGGCGTACTTATTATAACAGGCGATACAAAAGTTGTAGAACGTGGTAAAGGCGATAAAATTTTTATCAATACCACAGGTTTTGGAGAAATGCATCCAAAGGCAAACATTTCTGTTCACAACATAAAAGTAGGCGACAAAATATTGGTAAACGGCTATATTGCGCAACATGGCATGGCTATTATGAGTGAGCGTGAAGGCTTAGAATTTGAGTCGACCATAGAAAGTGATTCTACCAATTTGAACCATTTAACCAAAGGTTTATTGGATGCTTTTGGCGATAAAATTAAAATGTTTAGAGACCCAACACGTGGCGGTTTAGGTACTGTTTTACACGAAATTGCCAATGAAATATCAAAAGGCGTTTATTTAAAAGAAGCTGTTATTCCATTAGAAAAACAAGTAGCTGCTGCTTGCGAAATGTTGGGTTTAGACCCAATGTATGTGGCCAATGAAGGTGTGTTTTTAGTGGTTATAGACCCAAGTATTGAAGCCGAAGTTTTAGCCTTAATGAGAAATCATGAAAAAGGAAAAAATGCAGCAACGATTGGCGAATTTACAACCGAACATCCTAATAAAGTAGTTATGGAAAGTCTTATTGGTGGCAAACGGATTGTATCGCCACTGGTAGGCGAACAATTGCCTAGAATTTGTTAGTCCTAAAGGAGACATGTTTAATTTACAAACAACCAATAAGCCCCAATTATAATAGCAAACAAGGCACTTGCCAAACGGATGCCTTTAAAAAAGGTGTCGTTATGGTCTTGTTTTGAAAAAGTAGACATCCGCCCAATAACAGTGGCAAAAGAAATCATTGCGACCAATGTTCCTATGCCAAATCCTATAATGTACTTTACGGATTCTAATCTTGACGAAAATCCGATGACTGGCAAAAAAAGTATAAAATGAGCAACACCCGCCAAACCGTGAACAAAACCAAAAGATAAAGAAGCTATGGCACCTTGTTTTAATTTTAGATGTGAATGGCTGTGATTTTTTTCTGAGGTATGCACATGTTTATGTTCGTGAACCACAGGATTATTCTGGCTGTGTACATGTGTATGTTTGTGTTTTTTTTCTTCTTTAAAAATTCTGAAGAATATCCAAATTCCTAATAAAATTAAAATGATGCCCACAAACTTTTCGCTATGTGCAGATATTTTTTCAAAAGGAATTAAATCTTTAAACAGCAAGAATAAAACACCAATAGAAAACATTCCTAACAAATGACCTATACCCCAAAAAAGGCCAACTTTCCAGGCTTTCTTTTTACTTTCAATGGCAAAAGGAGTTACCGCTGCCAAATGATCTGGCCCAGAAATTACGTGTATTACAGCTGCAATAATTCCTGCAAATAAGGGAAAAGTTAATGCCATTTCACTAAAATATTTTACTGCTTAAATTTACAATTTTTTAGATTACTTAATTTAAAATATCATGTTTTAATTTATATTTTTTAACTTATCCTCGCTACTCAAATAGGAATCGTTTTAATTAAAACAAAATAATTATGTCTGTTCTAAAATTCGCAACCCCAAAGAAATTTTTCATTCACAACTTGCTCTTCTTTACGCTATTTTTAAGTGCATCTCTTTACAGTCAAACAAACGCGCCTAAATTTGCTTTATTTAACAATGGCAAAGTGCATCAAAATACCCTTTGCTTTACTAAGACCTCAAACATTTCTTCTTTAGAATTTAAGCTTGTAAGCGGAAATGATTTTGCCATTAACAAAACAAAATTAACCATCGCTTTAGCGGATGGAAAAAATCATGCTTTTTCAGACTATGCAGAATTTAAAATCTTTGATTTAAAAAATTGGCTGATTAGCAACAATGCTTTTAGCACAACAAATACCTTGATTTTTGAATTTGAAAACGAAATGATAGATGGTGAAAAGAGCTATCAAGTTGTAACATTTTGTTTAAAAGCAACAGAATCAACACGCGATTTTAATCCAATTACCTACAACAAACAACCCGATTTTATAAAGATGCCTGTCTATTTTGCGACCGATAGAAACGATACTAAAAATACAGATGTAAATAGTCGTTTTGGCGGTAAAAGAGGTTCCTTACAATACGGGCTTTGCATGGTAAGCATACCTCATGATCATAAAATTGGCGAGATAGAGCGCCCTTCATTATGGCGTCTTGAATTTTCTGAAGATCCTAAGAAACATGTTGTTTTACAAGATATAAAACTGTTAGATAAAGATACTTATTTTAAAAAATTATCGACTAACATAAAAAAATCTCCTAAAAAAAGCACCTTCCTTTTTGTACATGGTTATAATGTTTCATTCACTGATGCTGCAAAACGAACAGCCCAAATTTCTTGCGATTTATTATTTAAAGGTGAAGCTGTTTTTTACTCTTGGCCATCGCAAGCTTCTACAGCTGCTTATACTGTAGATGAAGCGAATATTGAATGGGCGCAAACAAATATCAAGAACTTTTTAGAAGATTATCTTACGCGCTCTGAGGCCGAAGAAATTTATCTTGTAGCACACTCTATGGGCAATAGAGGATTAACCAAAGCCATCGTCTCGTTAATATCTGAAAAACCTGAGCTTAAAAGCAAAATAAAAGAAATTATCTTGGCCGCTCCAGACATAGATGCTGATGTTTTTAAACGTGATATTGCACCACAAATGGTCTCTAAAATACAGAAGCCTATTACACTTTATGTTTCTTCGGATGATATGGCTTTACAAGCTTCAAGACAAGTACATGGCAGCTCTCGTGCAGGCGATTCTGGTAAAAGTATTGTCTTGGTAAAAGGGATTGAAACTATTGATGCATCGGGTATAGACACCAGTCTTTTAAGTCATTCTTACTTTGCCGAAACAACTTCTATTATTGCTGATATTTTTGACTTAATAAAAACTGGACATCGCGCATTACAACGAGAAAAGCTGAAACTTATTAAGTTAAATGAACAGGTATACTATAAAGTTATAAAAAAATAAAAGCAATAAGCTGTGCTCAAAAATTATAAAGTTATATTTTGTTGTATTTAAATTTATCGAATTTTAATAATGCATCTAAAAAAATTAAACTAGAAATACTCACAATAATCATCATTAAAAAAGTGTTGGAACTTAAGTAATTTGTAAACACATTTATTTTAGAATTGATAAAATCTAATGTAGTAATGATATATTTTGATTGTGTATTTGATTCTGGTTGGCTAAAACTTAAGGCTAAAATTAAAAGCAAAATTGCACCAATAATATACCAAGTTTTTTTGCTGATAACAGGTTTATAAGATGCTGTTGCAGATTCATGAGTAATATTCTCTAAAACAGCGCTTGTAAAATCAAGGGGTGCTTTGTGTATTAAACTGCACTTTAAAATAGATTTTAAATCAGCTTCGGCTACATTGGCATAAACACCTTGCATAACATTATCTGTAAATGCTGCTGAGGTCTCTTTTTTGAGATATTTTGAAATGCTGTTTTTATCTGTTTCTTTTTTCATACCATTCCTGTTTTAATGTAAGGATGCCATTTCATTTGGAAGCAATTCTTGTAGTGCTTCGGCTAATTTTTTACGTGCGCGGTGCATTCTTACTTTTATATTAGACTTGTTAAAGCCGGTTATGGTTTCAATTTCTTCGGTTGTATTTTCATGTAAATAATACAAAGTTAACACCAATGCATCTAATTCTGGCAGCTTTTTTATAGCTTCTTGAACATAATATTTTTGATCGGCTTGTTGTAATAGTTTTAACTGACTTGACAATCCGTCATCAGCATAATTATTTAAAACATAATCATTCGTATCATTGAATTCCAATTTAGATTTTCTTATAGCCGATATGGCTGTTCTAAAGGTTATGGTATAAAGCCAAGTCGAAAATTTAGAATCGCCTTTAAAGGTGTGCAATTGTTTAAAAGCTTTTATAAATACATCTTGTGCGATATCTTCGGCATCTTCTCTACTCTTAACAATATTAACCGCAATAGTAAAGACATAATCTTTGTAAGTCTCTACCAAATAAGTATAGGCTTGTGTGTTACCACTCAACACTTTGGCAATGTATATTTGATCTTGGTTATTTGACATGTTACTATTAAGACGTACAAATTACAAAATAGGTTACAGAATTAAGTAAAAATAAATTTTTCTTGATTTTTTGTAACCCAAATTTAAATATAAGCGTCATAGGTTATGAAACAGAATATTAATTTAAAATCTTATAAAATGAATGAAGCTATTTTAATTCCATTAATTGTTTTTGCCTGTATTTTTGGCGTTTTTTATGTGTTTTTAACAACACGAAACAAAGAGCGACTATCTATGATTGATAAGGGGGCCGACGCCTCAATGTTTTTAACAAAAAAACAAAACAAAGGTTATACCTTAAAATTCGGAATGTTAGCCGTTGGTGTAGCTATAGGTCTATTGATAGGCTCAATAATTGCCGAAACTACAAGTTTACCAGAAGAGGTGGCTTACTTTTCGATGATTTTCTTCTTTGGTGGTGCCTTTTTAATTGGCAATCACTATATGGAGGACAAGAAAGAAAAATAATTTGCACTTAGCATTTAACAAAAAAGCCTCTAAATAGAGGCTTTTTTGCTTTGTGAAAATTTTAGAATTTTAAATTATAATAAGCAAGATATTTCGACTGCGCTCAATATGACATTTGAGTCAGTTTAAAATTACTGTTTTATTCTAATGATGCGATTAGTTCGTCTGTGATTTCTAAATTATGAAACACATTTTGAACATCATCATCTTCTTCAAACTTTTCGGCCAAATTTAAAATAGATTGCGCTTTGTGCAAAGGCAATTCTTTTGTGTCATTTGGAATCCGCTCTAATTCGGCACTTTTAGGTTCTATATTTAGTTTTTCTAGTGTCGTAGACATCAAACCAAAATCAGAGAAATCGGTGTAAACGGTAATAATATCATCTTCAACTTCAAAATCTTGAGCACCGCCGTCAATTAATTCCATTTCTAATTCTTCTACGTCCATTTCTAAAGCGGTACGATCTAAATTAAAAACACCTTTTCTGTCGAATATAAATTCTAAAGAGCCGTTTTTACCTAGCTCACCACCATTTTTACTGAAAATTGAACGCACATTGGCCACGCTTCTATTGGTATTATCTGTTAAACATTCTATAAAAAAGGCGATGCCATTAGGGCCATATCCTTCAAAAGTTAGTTCTTGATAATTTGCGGCATCAGCACCAGAAGCCTTTTTAATAGCACGATCTACCGTGTCTTTTGGCATATTAGCACCTTTTGAATTGGCAATAGCACGACGCAAACTCGGATTTGTATCTGCATCTGGACCACCACCTTCTTTAACGGCAATGGTAATATCTTTTATAATTCTGGTAAATATTTTACCTCTTTTAGCGTCCTGTGCTCCTTTTCTGTGTTTTATATTGGCAAATTTACTATGTCCACTCATTTTTATATCATATTTATTCTATTTGCAAATATATTAATTTTTAAAGTAGGCATGGCTAACATGCCTCTTGTATAATTGTAACTTTTAAATATTATTTCTTAACATTAACAGAAAAATGCAATCAATTAATAACTAATATTTAATATTTACAAAACCCTTTAATAATACTAAATTCATTAATTGCGCTACAATTATAAGTGATACGTGGATAAAAAAAATCAGAAAAGAAAAATTGATCTTGTTGTTATTTCTGACGTGCATCTTGGCACTTACGGATGCCATGCCAAAGAACTTTTACATTACTTAAAAAGTATAAATCCCGAAAAGGTCATTCTAAATGGCGACATTATTGACATTTGGCAATTTAGCAAACGCTATTGGCCAAAAGCACATATGAAGGTCATTAAATATATTATTGGCTGGATTTCTGAGGGGAAAGCGGTTTATTACATCACAGGGAATCATGACGAAATGTTGCGAAAATTTGTTGATTTTGAAATAGGCTCATTTTCAATAAGAAATAAAGTTGTATTAGAATTGGATGGTAAAAAAGCGTGGTTTTTTCATGGCGATGTTTTTGATGTAACGATGAAACACACCAAATGGTTGGCAAAACTTGGCGGCAAAGGATATGACCTACTTATCCTAATAAACACTTTGGTAAATTATATAAGTTCTTTGTTTGGACGTGGCAAAGTATCACTTTCAAAAAAGATTAAAGATGGTGTGAAATCTGCCGTGAAATTCATAGATAATTTTGAGCTTACCGCAGCAAACATCGCCATAGATAAAAATTACAATTATGTTGCTTGTGGGCATATCCATCAGCCCATCATTAAAGATATAAAAACGTCAAATGGCACTGTTACTTACTTAAATTCTGGCGATTGGGTAGAGAATTTAACCGCTTTAGAATATTGCGATAAAAGCTGGAAAATCTATCATTATTCTGAGGCACATTACACATCTAAGGAGACTCAAATATTAGATGACTCAGATTTATTAGACAAATCTTCAAAAGAAATATTTAGTCAGTTACTAGCCGATTTTAATTTTACTGTTTGATGAAAATATTATACGCCATACAAAGCACGGGCAACGGACATTTAAGCAGAGCCAAAGAAATATTACCAAAATTGCTCAACAGAGGACAGGTTGATGTTTTAGTAAGCGGCACACAAGCCGAAATAATTTTGCCTTATAAAATAAAATATATCTATAGGGGTTTAAGTTTTTATTTTGGAAAAAATGGCGGTATAGATTACTATAAAACAATAAAAAACAACTCTCTTTTTAACCTTATAAAAGAAATTCGGAACTGCCCTGTAGAAAAATACGATTTGGTTATAAACGATTTCGAACCCATTTCTGCTTGGGCTTGTCAGCTTAAAGGTGTAAAAAGTGTGTCTTTAAGTCATCAAGGTTCTTTGTTTTTTAAAAATGTTCCGAAACCTTTTCATATCGATCTTATCGGACATTTTATTTTAAAATATTACGCCAGATGCCATTTTAATTATGGCTTTCATTTTAAAAAATACGATGCTAAAATCTATACGCCTATTATTAGAAGTGACATCCGTTTGTTAAAACGTACAGAAAAAGACCATTATACAGTTTATTTACCCGCCTATTCTGATGAAAATATTATCAAAATCCTTTCTAAAATTAAAGGCGTAAAATGGAAAGTTTTTTCAAAAAACACCAAAGAATACTATCAAAAAAAGAATGTGTATATCAACCCAATTGATAGTGAAAAATTTGAGAAAAGCATGGCTTCATGTAAAGGCGTATTATGTGGTGCCGGATTTGAAACCCCAGCAGAAGCCATTTATTTAAAGAAAAAGTTGCTAGTCATTCCAATGAAAAATCAATACGAACAGCATTTTAACGCTGCGGCTTTAAGTGATTTGGGCGTTCCTGTTTTAAAATCCTTGAAAAAGAAAAACATTGTGCTTATTAAAAATTGGATTGACAATCCTGATAAAGTACAACTCCAGTTCCCTAATGAAACACAACAGGTTGTTGATAAAATTTTGTACGATTATATCACACAAAAAAGATTGGCGTTGATTTAATCTGGTAGTGCACTTTTAACTTCTACTTTGTATTTTTTACTAATCTGCCTATAATAAAGATAGTCATCTTTGATGACTATTGACAATTTGTAATGTCCCTCTTTAATATTATTTAAGTTATAACTTACATCTATAGTCTTACTAAGATTAGCCATAAGTTTCTGTGAATCTTCAAAACTTAGTGGTACAATATTATTTTTATTATCTTTTTCGAGATTTAGTGCTATTTGATAAGGTGTGTTCTCTTTATTTAGATCTAAATTGTAAGTATAAGGATTATATATTGTCACTTGTAGATGCTCCGCTTGATTGCTATAAATCGTTTTTATAGGATTACTCATAGTGGCTTTTAATGCGCCTATTAAACGGAAATTGTCAACCTCTTTATATTTTACATAATCGCCCGTTACTAATTTTGTGCTATCTGTAAATGAGGAAGATCCTGCACCAATAAAAATGACTTTTTTATTTTCTATCTCATCCGCAAAATGCCATAAATCGTATTGGTTTTTACGATAAAAAATGTCATTCACCGAAAAGGATCTTTTAGCAGTATAGAAATTAAATTTAGAAGCATTTTGATAAGAATTTATAAAAATAACAACCCTATCTGCTGCAAACTTATCTATAGATTCATAATAATCTTTCTTTTGAATATGGAATTCCGTTTTTAAAGGAAGTGGTAATACCAACACTATCCTAAGTGCAAAAATGAGGACAATACTGACGATGCCAATATATTTTACTTTTGATAATACCTTAGGATTTAAAACAGATAAATTGTACAACAAAATAGTCATTGGAATTGTAGCGAAAGCCACCCAATGGCCTTCTATCCAACTTCTGAATGAATATATTAAAAAGAATAACAGATACCCAACAAACATCCGCATCATAAATGTGCTTTGCTTATCAGATGCGATTTTTTTCTTAAAAATCTGAATAAGGAGTAATATTATAAGTCCCGGATTTAAAACCCCTAAAGTCCCCAGCACATAGCCGTAAACAAATTTGGGTTGAAAATACCCAATAGATTTTCTTTGAAAAAGGTGGTAATTTAAAGTGATAAAATCGTTTTTATACAACCAAAAAATATAAGGCGCTAATAATATTAACGACACGATACCAGCAATATAAGAACTTCTTTTTAATAATAATTTTGGTTTAAATAGAATGCTTAATAAAATAACAATGCCTCCAAAATATTTTGTATAAATCAATAATGCAGCTGCAAAACTTAAAAATAATATATTAAATAAATTGTCTTTTTCTTCAATTTTCTTAAAGGCCAATAAGTAGAGGGCGCTAAAAAAAAGGAGTGGCGCATCTGGCGTTGTTACAAAACCATAAAGATTAAAGAAGGGCATCGAAAACAGAATCGTAAAAAATATCAATTCAGCATATTTGTGTTCCTTATTTTTTTCGGGAATTAATTCCCAAATAACTTTAACCATCAATGCACTTAGCAACACTGTTATAAATCTGACTCCTAGGCCTCCAGTAAAGAAAAAAGAACTCAATTTTATGATAAATGCCACCATGGGTGGATGGTCAAAAAAGCCCCAATCTAGATGCTGTGACCAGCTCCAGTAATAAGCCTCATCTTTAATAACAGGTGTTAAAAACGATTGCAGCAGATTGATAATGACAAGGCCAATAATGAATAAATTGAATTTTTTATTTTTCCCTATCAAAGTCATTTAAATTATTGTTTATCAAGAATGTCTTTTACTATTTTAACACAGGCAACATCATAAATAAGATTGGTATTAACAGCGATGCTGTTGTTATTATAGGGCTGATATTCATTTTGATTGTAGCGCGAAAACAAGCCAACAGTTGGTATTTGTGCAGCACTAGCCAAATGCATAATACCGCTATCGGCACCAATAAAAATGGCCGTATTGGCAAATACCGACGCAATTTCACGAATATCTTTACTGTAAAATGAGGGTGCTTTAAAGTTTATCATCGAAATATTTTCTACAGGTAACACTTCAAGGATGTTATAATCGGGGAATGTTGTTGTTAATTTATCATAAAAAATTAACCACCAAGCTTCAGAATAGCATTTGTCATCTGTGGCAAAAGTGAAAATACAAATCGTTTTTTTATTTTTATCCACCAATGAGTTGACTATTTTTTTGCCTTCGGCAATTTCGTCTGCGCTTAATTTTAGATTTATTGACGGCACATCTATTTTGTTTTTTACGGTCTCCAAATTTTTAAAATAGTCTCTAAAACTATACACTGGTTTTTTGGCTATATGTGCGTAATTGTCATATTGAGATTGGTCTTTTTCTGCAACATCACCAAAAACTTTATATTTTGAATTTGAATATTTAGTAGCAAGCCTGCCAGATGACGAACCCGTTACCACATTTATAACCAAATCATAGCGTTGTTTTTTAATAGATATCCAAACTTTAAAATAATTTAATAATTCTTTAAAAGCTTTTCTTGGCAGGTGAATAATGTTCTCAACATTGTCGTAATTCTTAAAGATAATAGGTCCTAAATTGCCTTTTATAAAAAGATCAATTTTACAGTCTGGAAAAGTAGCTATAACCTCTTCTACAATTGGTGTCATTAACAACAGGTTTCCTAACCTGTGATTGGGACGGCAAATTAAAACCCGCTTAACAGCAACTTCCCCATTTAAATCAACCTTGTGGGTGTGATTTGAATTGCCAATGTTTTTGGTTATTACATGCATTAAGCCCCGTCTTAATACATCGATATTTTTTAAAATACTCATGCCAGTTAATTGCTATTTATAGGATGTTTCTGTGCGCTAAAATACAAATAAGCTAGAACTTTTAGAGTATTGATTTTGAATGGAAAAAAAATGGGAAATCAGTGCTATAGATTAAACTGTTTTGTAAAAGAAACCTCGCAGATTTTTAAAACCTACGAGGTTGTTATGTTACTATCGGTAAATTTTAAATCTTAGTTATTTTTCCAATATTGTGGTTTGGTTGCTGTGCCTACTTGGTTCCAATAATCTTGGGTTACTTTATGGCCATCGGCAGTTTTTAAACGGCGGCTAAAAACCCAAACAGTGGGGTTAAAAGTCATATCGGTTACGGCAACGGTATAGAGTTGTGGGTCTTCTTCGGTTTTGCGTTTTTCTTCATCAACAACAACTTCAAATCCGTTTAATTCTAGTAAGGTTTTTAAAAAGTTTTTGCGGCCTTCTTCTATATTTTTTTCAACAAAAGTAACGCGTGTTTCGCCAATTGTTCCAAAACTGTGTTTTCCTGCTAATGCCATAACTTTTAATTAAAAATTAAATTACTAATGCTTTGAACATACTCAAATAAAGGGCTGTACAAACCTAAAACTAAAATACCTGCGGCGGCTGTTACCAAACCTAATCTCATAAAAATATCGTTTTTAAAATAAGGAATCGGGTTGTCTGACACACGTAAAAACATGGCGCGTATTACTTTTAAATAGTAATAAAGAGAAATGGTTGCGTTTACTACAGCAATAAATACCAAAACGTAATAGCCTTTTCCGGCAGCGGCGGTAAACAAAAAGAACTTGCCAAAGAATCCGGCAACGGGTGGAATACCTGCCAAAGAAAACAGACCTAACATCATAATCAAACTCAATAGTGGGTTTGTTCTGTAGAGGCCTTCGTAATCTTTCATATTTTCTTTGCCTGTTTTATGAGAAATGGCTTGTACCACACCAAAAGCACCTAAATTAGAGAACATATACACCAACACAAAATAAACAACAGACGTGGCACCTAACACCCCGCCATTAAGAATACCTAAGAGCATAAATCCGGCTTGAGCTACAGAAGAAAAAGCCAAGAAGCGTTTTAAATTTTGTTGTCTCAGTGCAAATAAATTCCCTACAAACATGGTGGCAATTGCCACACCGTATAACATAGGTTGCCATATAGAAGTAAACGCTTTAAACACGTTAAACAAGATAAACATCATGATGAAAACAGCGGCACCTTTTGAGATAACCGATAAGTATGAGGTAACGTTTATTGGTGATCCTTCGTAAACATCGGCTGTCCAGAAATGGAAAGGCACAAGTGATACTTTAAAACTTAATCCGGCAAAAAAGAACACCAAACCTAAAATGGTGAGGTTTGACATTTGTAATAAATTGGCCATGTCATCAAAGTAAAGCGCCCCTGTGGCACCATATAAAAAAGAGATGCCAAATAAGGCCAATCCGCTTGCTAGGGTTGCCGATAGAATCAGTTTGATACCAGCTTCGGCTGATTGACGTTTGTAAGCGTTATAAGAAGCTAAAGCGGCTACGGGTAAGGTAGACAATTCTAAGGCCACATAAAACATTAAGAAATCGCCTGATGATATCATAAAGTTCAATCCGATAACGGATGAAAACATGAGCATAAAAAATTCTGCCGATTTTTTTTGTGGGACTAAACTCTCTTTTAACCATCCTGCAGATTGCATCAAAATAATTAACACACCTACATTTAAACCGTTTTTAAGCAATTGTATGAGCGCATTTGTACGAAACATGCCACCAAAAATACTGCCTTGTGTGGGCTGGTAGATAAATCCGATAAGGGTTACAAGAGCAAAACCAATAATGGTAACATTAATGAGCTTTACTTTTGATTTTTGAGAAGTGATGATTTCTCCTATAAGTACTGCAAGTAACAAGCCTACCAAAAGTAGTTCGTTTTGCATTTTTAAAAACATTTCTAAATTCATCTTCTAAAAATTATAACATGCGTTCTATAAATGGTTTGATGCTCTCCATAATAATATCTGAAATCCACAATGGTGTGGTACCGATAATGATTATAGGGATTAACATCAAAAATATACCTGTTTTCTCATACCAAGTCGCTTTTGGAAAATCGCGATATTCTTCTTTTTTAAGAGGCCCCATCAACATCATACCCACCACTCTTAAAATATAAACAGCGGTAATAACAATAACGGTAACACCCAATATGGTTGCCACCCGATGGAATATATCTACATTTTGAAATGCCCCAACAAAAATGGTCATCTCGGCTACAAATCCGCTAAAACCAGGCAAGCCTAAAGAGGCCAAACCGGCAATAACATAAATGACGGATATAAAAGGAATCACTTTTAACAAGCCTCCCAATTCGCGCACATCGCGTGTGTGTGCCCGTTCGTAAATCATCCCGATTAAAGCAAAGAATAAGGCTGTCATAAATCCGTGAGAAAGCGATTGTAATATGGCGCCGTTCCAAGCTGTTTTGTTTAACATCAATAAAGCGAACAATACCAAACCTAAATGGCTCACAGAAGAATAAGCATTAATATATTTTAAATCGGTTTGTTTGATGGCCGATAAGGCACCGTAAACAACACCAATAACTGATAGTATGATAAAGAACCAAGACCATTCTTTTGCGCCAATTGGCAACAAATACATGGCTACTCTAAAAACACCATAACCACCTAATTTCATTAAAACACCTGCGTGTAACATAGACACAGCCGTTGGTGCAGAAGCATGACCAGAAGGTGACCATGTATGAAAAGGAAATAGCGCGCCAATAACAGCAAAACCTATAAACACCACAGGAAATAAATAATGTTGTACTTGTGCTGGAATGTTGACTTTGGCGATTTCTAAAATATTAAAAGTGTAATTGCCATCTGGACTTGAATAAAAATAAAGCCCTAATAAGCCAACCAATAATAAAGCCGAAGCACCCATCAACATAATGGTTAGTTTCATGGCCGATTTTTCTTTTGGTCCAGAACCCCAAATACCAATTAATAAGTACATCGGGATCACCGCAACTTCAAAGAATAAGAACATTAAAAAGAGGTCTAACGAGATAAAGAATCCGTAAACACCCGTGGCTAAAACTATTAGTGAGATAAAGAATTCTTTTGGTAAATCTTTAATTTTCCACGAAATAAACACGCCTGCCAAAACAACAAGCGACGCCAAAATAATCATAAATACCGTGATGCCATCGGCACCAATATCGTAACGAATATTCAAACTTTTAAACCATACCACGCTTTTGGTAAATACCATTATTGAAGTATTCCCTGTAGCACGTTCGGCTAAATAGGCAAATGTTAAATTTATTGACATGCCAAACTGTACCAAACTTCCTATCAAAGCTACGACACGAGATTGTTGTAAATTTTTTGTGAATAATAGCGCAGCTACTGTAATTATTGGCGCTACTACAAAAAGTGATAATATATCCATTGATCGCTCTATTTAATTTTTATATAAAAAGTATAATACCAAAGCTATGGCGCCAACAACAAACCATGTGGCGTAGTCTTGAAATTTACCTGATTGTAATTTTTTAATCTTATCGGATGAATTGATAGTGGCATTACCAATACCAATCATACCGTCATCTATCACCTTTTTATCAAACCAAGCAAATGAAGCTGATACAACATTAAAGATGATTTTTTTGGTAACGAACAGATATAATTCGTCAATATAGAATTTATGATACGCCCAAGTATAAATGGCGCCAAATGCTTTTGTGGCCCTTTCGGGGATGTTGCTTTCTTTTTTATAGAAAACAAAAGCTACTAAGATACCTATCAAACCTGTTACAACAGCTGTTATGGCTAAAGGAAAATCTAAATGGGCTACAAAACTGGTTCTGTCTGCAGAAATAAAATCGCTAAAGTGAATATAACCTGGTGCAATACTTAAAATTGCCAACAAGATTAAAGGAATTGTCATTGTTAAAGGCGACTCGTGAGGCGCGTGTTTATAGTCTCTATCTTTCCCCCAAAAAATACTAAAATAAATGCGGAACATATAAAATGCCGTCAATCCTGCTACAAATAAACCTACAAAGTAAAGGAGTTTATTCTGCTCAAAAGCGGCTGCCAAAATTTCGTCTTTACTAAAGAAACCTGATGTAAAAGGGAATCCAGAAATTGACAAAGCGGCTATTAAAAAAGTGATATTTGTAATGGGCATATATTTACGTAAACCGCCCATATCTTTCATTAAATTACTGTGAACTGCATGAATAACCGAACCAGCACCCAAGAATAATAAGGCTTTAAACATGGCATGTGTAAACAAATGGAACATAGACGCCATATAACCAAGACCTTCGTGACCATCATAGCCAGAAACGCCTAATGCCAACATCATATAACCAATTTGAGACATGGTTGAAAAGGCCAGAACACGTTTTATATCGTTTTGTGTACAGGCAATTATGGCCGCAAAAAGCGCGGTAAACGCCCCAACATAAGCCACAATTTGCAGAACAAATCCGCCATCAATAAAGTAATAAAGAGGGAACATTCGCGCCACCAAATAAACCCCTGCAACTACCATAGTAGCGGCGTGAATTAAAGCAGAGACAGGTGTTGGACCTTCCATGGCATCAGGTAACCAAATGTGTAATGGGAACATGGCCGATTTACCAGCACCACCCATAAACATTAAAATTAATGCCCATGTTAAAACTGATAATCCCATAAAACTACCACCAATGCCATTTAAAATTATGGCGCCTTGTGGGTCGTTTAAGGTTTGGAAATCGAATGTGCCTGCGTAATACGACAGTATTAAAATACCTATTAAGAAACCTAAATCGGCAAAACGTGTTACAATAAATGCTTTTTTTGCTGCAGCTACAGCCGATGGCTTATCGTAATAATAACCTATCAATAAGAATGATGAAACCCCAACCAATTCCCAAAAAATATACATTTGAAAAATGTTAGTAGCTATTACCAATCCGTACATAGAAAAAGTAAATAAAGACAGAAAAGCATAATAGCGGTTAAAACCAGCTTCGCCTTTCATGTATCCTAAACTGTAAATATGAACCATTAACGAAATGAATGATACCACTACCAACATCATAATAGAAATAGGGTCTAACAACACACCCATATCTATGTGTAAAGTGTCGGTAAAATTAATCCATGTGGTTTTTGCGCCAATAAATGTTTGGTACACCTCGCCTACTTTTCCCACTTCGAAAAAGTATTTATAAGCGGTATAAAGCGATAATAAAGTGGTTGTAGATAAACCTAAAACGCCTATTGAACCAGCAATTTTTGGTGTGAGTTTGGTATGTAAAATCCCTACAAATAAAAATACAAAAAGTGGAATTAAAGGGATGAGTATGGTATAACTAAAGTTCATATTTTTAATATTTTAAGGTTTCTGTATCTTTTACATCTACAGAAGCTAACATGCGATAAAAACTTACAATGATTGAAACTGCTAAAGCCGATTCTGCTGCGGCAATGGCTACAATAAAAATTGAATAGTACACCCCTTGTAACATATCTGGATACAAATAGGTGTTGAAAATGACAAAATTTATAGCCGACGCATTTAAGATCAGTTCGATTGAAATTAAAATAGCAATTAAATTTTTGCGTGTAATAAACCCATAAACACCAATAAAAAATAAGATGGTTGTAAGGGTTAGTATGTGATATATGCTGATGCCCGAAATCATAATTATTATTGGTTTTGTTTGTGTTCTTCTTCTATTAAATGTTGTCCTTTAGCTATAACAATAGCACCAATTAAAATAGCTAACAACAAAATACTGATAACTTCAAAAGGCAATACAAATCCGCCTCTTTCAAAACTCAACATTTTGAAACCAACGTCAGAAACTTCGACGCCTTTAAAATTATCGTTGCTTGTAAATGGGTAGGTATAAATAGCAAATAAAGTAGTGGCTATGCCGCCAATGCTTAAAACACCCGCTATAATTTTACTTGTTAAAGACGCTGTATCTAGTTTAGAATCTATATTGTGTGTTAACATCACAGAAAAGATAATCAGCACAATAACACCGCCGGCATAAATAGCCAACTGTAAGGCTGCTAAAAAGTTATAATTAACCAAGAAATAAATCCCAGAAATGGCTACCAATACAAACAGTAAATAAATAACTGCATGTAATATTTTCCGACTGTTTACGGCCGCAATGGCGAAAACAATAATGATGGCTGCTAAAATGTAAAATATAATTTGTTCCATAATATTAATCTTCTATTCCTGCTTTAACAACTGACCCAGGTTGGTTTAACACTTTTGTTAACAAAGACCTGTCGTAAACAGAATTTTCGTAATTCTGAGCCCAAACAATAGCGTCTGTTGGACATGCCTCAATACACAAACCGCACATAGTACACATTGACATGTGATAAATATGCTTGTCTATTTTTTTCTTCTTTTTCCCTGTTTCGGGATCTACGGCTCTGTCCCAAACAATTTCAATAGAGCCATTCGGGCAGGCAATTTCGCAAGCCTGACAACCTGTACAACGGTGTTCGTTAACATCATCATGAGGCATCACAACTTCGCCTCTAAACCTATCAAACATTTTTAAGGTCTCTCTATTGTCGGGATATTGCTGTGTTAAACTTCCTTTTCTGGCGCGAATAAAATAACCTCCTGTCACACTCAAACCAGTGAACAAAGTTTTCATTCCGTTATATATATCTGAAAAATAACTCATTTTATCATTTTTAAATTGTCCAATTCATCCAAATTATAATTGCCATAATAACTATATTGACTAAGTTTATGGGTAATAAATATTTCCATTCTAAGGTTAATAATTGATCGACTCTCAAACGTGGGAAAGTCCAACGGAACCACATCATCAAAAAGATGATGACCAATACTTTTATTAAAAACCACAACACTTCTGGAAACCATGTGATGCTTTCTGTTATGCCAAAAGGAGATAACCATCCGCCAAAAAATATGACTACGGCAATGGAAGCGATGATAAACATATTGATAAACTCGGCTAAGAAGAAATAGGCAAATTTCATCCCAGAATATTCTGTGTGGAAACCAGCACCTAATTCAGATTCGGCTTCAACCAAATCAAAAGGTGCACGGTTCGTTTCGGCAGTTCCTGCAATCATAAAAATAGCAAAGGCAATAATAGCGGGTATGTGACCTTGTAAAATGAGCCAACCACCTGTGCGTTGTACTTCTACAATTTCTGATAATTGTAAAGAACCCGATAATAAAACCATCGTTAAAATGGATAAACCAACAGATAATTCATAACTAACGGTTTGTAAACCACTACGCATGGCGCCAATTAAGGCGAATTTATTATTGCTCGACCATCCGGCAAGTAAAATACCTATAACACCAATTGACGAAATCGCCACGAGGAAAAATACACCTATATTGATATCAAATCCTTGAAACTGTTTTGAAAAAGGAAAAACAGAAATGGCCATTAAAGATGTTATAATAACAAAATAAGGCGCTAAATTGTATAAAAATTTATCTGCACTTGCCGTGCCTGTTAACTCTTTCGAAACCAATTTTAAGGCATCTGCCATAGTTTGCAACAAACCCCAAGGCCCTACGCGATTTGGGCCCAATCTTAATTGAAACCAAGCGGCAACCTTACGTTCTAGCAAAACTAAATATAACCCAGCTACGGCAAATAAAGCTAAATAAGCAATGGCTATTAAAACCCATTCTGTAAAATTTGCTGCGGGTTCTGGCATTACAGAAAACAGCCAATCGTGGATGATTTGTGTGATGCTTAACTGTATGTTTATTATTAAAAAATTCATAGTCTATAATTAACGATCTATATCTGGAATTACAAAGTCAAACGAAGCCATAATAGCAACTAAATCTGCTATTTTACCTCCTTTAGAAATATGGTTTAAAACGGATAAATTTGAAAAACCAGGAGAACGGAATTTTACACGATACGGATTTTTAGTTCCTGTACTGTTTATGTAAACACCTAATTCGCCTCTGGCTGTTTCTACACGTTGGTAAAATTCGCCTTTTGGTAATTTAATAACGGCTTTTGTAGGCGCTTGAATATCGCCTTCTGGAATGTTATCAATCAATTGTTCTATGATTGACATCGATTCCCACATTTCTGCAATCCTTACTTTGTAACGTGCGTACGTGTCGCCTTCGGTAAAAAGGATTTCTTTAAAATCTACGCGGTCATAAGCACTGTATGGTTGGTGTTTTCTAACATCACTCGAAAAACCAGAACCTCTTGCAACTGGTCCTGAAACGCCATAAGCAATGGCATCTTCTCTTGTTAAAATACCCACACCTTTTGTACGGTTCTCAAAAATTATATTTCCCGTTAACAAACGGTCGTATTCTGGAATTTTGGTTTTAAAATGTGCGATAAAATCTTTGGTGCGTTTTACAAAATTTGGATGAATGTCAAACATCAATCCACCGGGCACATTATAATTCATTGTTAAGCGTGCGCCACAAGTTTCTTCAAAAATATCATTGATCATTTCACGATCTCTAAAAGCATAAAAGTAAGTAGTTAAGGCACCTAAATCCATGCCCATAACGCCCCACCACAAACAATGTGATGCCAAACGTGTCAATTCATCAATAATGGTTCTTATAACTTTAACCCTATCGCTCACTTCGAGTTCAAGACCATTTTCTACAGCCAAACAAACAGCTTCGTTATTAATATTCGAAGACAAATAATCCATTCTATCAGTTAAATGCACTATTTGCTGATAGCTATCGCGCTCGCACATTTTTTCGATAGAGCGGTGAATGTATCCTAAATCTGGTTCAACATTTTTAATAATCTCGCCATCAATTGTCAAAATTAGGCGTAAAACACCGTGAGCCGCAGGGTGTTGAGGCCCCATATTTACAAAATACTCTTCGGTTTTAAATCTATCTTTTAGTGTATTTGTCATAACCTAATTATTTGATAATCATGTTAGCAGTGTCAACATAATCTTTCCTTAACGGATAACCACTCCATTCTGGTGTCAAAAAAAGACGTCTTAATTTTGGATGGTTATTAAATTTTATACCAAAGAAATCATAGACTTCTAATTCGTGGAATTCTGCTGTTGCCCAAATATCATGAACTGAATCTAAGGTTGGATTTTCTCTATCTTCAGTTTGTACTTTCACTACTAAATTATGACGGTGAACGGTAGATTCTAAATGATAAATAACACCCAAAGTTTCACCCCAATCCATTCCTGTAATGCAAAAAGCATAATCAAAAGATAAATCGATATCAGATTTTAATTTTTTCATTAAAAAATGTAAGTTTTCTTTTGACACGTTAAGTGTTAAATATTGTGATGGTTCTTCAGAAAATTCTAAACCTAAGTCAAATTCGGTAAGTTTATCTTGTAATTCTTGATGAGACATAATTATAATTATTTAAAGTCCTTCGTCAAATCCATCAATAGGATTTTGTTTGGTCTTCATATTTTCGGTTTGTATTTTTTTCTGAAGCATAATCATTCCTTCCAACAAAGCTTCAGGACGTGGCGGACAGCCAGGCACATAAACATCAACAGGAATGACATGGTCTGCGCCTTTAATTACCGAATATGAATTGTAATAAAAAGGGCCACCAGAAATAGCACAAGCACCCATAGCAATAACGTATTTAGGTTCGGCCATTTGATCGTATAAGCGTCTTAAAACAGGTCCCATTTTATTCACAATGGTACCGGCAATAATAATTAAATCGGCTTGTCGTGCCGATGGTCTTGCTACTTCAAATCCAAAGCGCGAAAAATCGTGTTTAGGTGCACCCGTTTGCATCATTTCTATGGCGCAACAACTGGTACCAAAATAAAGAGGCCACAAAGAATTTGATCGGCCCCAATTTATAACACTGTCTAAAGTGGTTATAACAAAATTGCCACCGTTGCCCCCTGGAATTACTTTTCCAGGAAAATCGGTAGGTACAACTTGATTTAGCCCTTCAGCTTCAGCTTGATTTAAAAATCGTTTTTTTTCTACTCCCATTGTAAAGCGCGTTTTTTGTAAGCGTATAACAAGCCTAATCCTAAAATAAATAAAAATACCAATATTTCTACCAAAGCAACTGTGCCTACTTCTTTAAAAACGACAGCCCATGGCACTAAAAATGCGACTTCAATATCAAATACCAAAAACAATATGGCAAATAAGTAATAGCCTACTTTAAACTGTACCCAAGTTGGGCCAATAGTTTCGATACCACATTCGTAAGGTTCTCGTTTTGCTTGGTTATCTGATTTATGCGAAATTAAATTAGACAGAAAATTGGCGCCTGCAACTAAAACAATTCCAGAAAGTAAAAATACTATAATGGCTTCTGTTCCCATTTTTATAATTCTATTAATTAGACAGCAAAATTAGATGAATACACCTAATATATTAATGATAATAATCAGTTAAAAAAAATACCTTTTGATTATTTTACTTCATAAGTTTCTCCAGAAAAAAGTAAATCGTCTACTTTTTTGAAAGGCGATTTTGCACGCACTTCTTCGGTTAAATTGGCTTCTCTTTGTTCAAACGATAATTCTTCTACACGTCTTATAATTCCAGTCGCTAAAGGATAGGTAGATCTTATCAACATTTGGTGTAATGTTGGATCTTTTTCGCTTGAATCATGAACCAAAATATCTTCTTGAGTCACGCCATTTTCTCCAATAGTAACCACTTCTAATTTAAGACCGTTTAAGACCAAACCTTTATCCATGTTTTTTCCAAAGATCATTGGTTTGCCATGTTCTAAGAACATTTGTTGGTCATCTTTTACAGCTTTATCTGTAAAGTGATTAAAACAGCCGTCATTAAAAATAACACAGTTTTGTAAAACTTCAATTAAAGAAGCGCCACTAAATTTTTCTGCTTGAACAAATAAATCAGTCATGGCTTTTGGATTGCCACCACCAATTCTGGCAAAAAAACGTGCTTGTGCACCAATAGCTAATTCGCCTGGTTGAAACGGCGGTTGTGTATTTCCGTAAGGAGATGATTTTGTTTTTTGTCCTAATATAGAGGTAGGAGAAAACTGCCCTTTGGTTAAGCCATAAATTTCGTTGTTAAATAGAACGATGTTTAAATCGATGTTTCTTCTTAACATATGTATAAAGTGATTCCCACCAATGGCCATAGAATCGCCATCTCCAGTAATTACCCAAACACTTAAATTCGGATTGGCTAATTTAACACCTGTGGCTACAGCTGGTGCACGTCCGTGAATACTATGCATGCCATAAGAGTTTACATAATAAGGGAAACGAGATGAACATCCAATACCAGAAATAAAAACAACGTCTTCTTTCTTAACCCCCATTTCTGGTAAGGCTTTTAGCATAGATCTTAAGATAACATAATCGTCACATCCAGGACACCATCTAACCTCTTGATCACTTTGAAAATCTTTAAATGTATATTGTTGTACGGCAGTATCTTCCATTTTTTTAGTTATTATCAATTAAACTTTTGAATTTTTGAGTAAGATCTCCTACAGAAAATGGCAGACCTTGAACTTTATTGTATTGTGTATAAGTAAACTCGGGATAATTGGCTCTCAATACATAAGACATTTGACCTTTATTAAGTTCACAAACTACAATGTTTTTATATTTCGCAAAAATATCTGCTGTGTTTTTTGGCATCGGATTGATATAGTTAAAATGAACATGACCCACTTTATAACCATTGGTATCCATTTCTTTAACAGCAGAATGCAAACTGCCAAAAGTACCTCCCCATCCAACTACTAACAAATCGCCTTCTTGAGAAAAATCAGCTTCTAATTCAGGAATATAATTGGCTATTCGTCTCACTTTTTCAGCACGAATGTTCGTCATATATTCATGATTATCTGTGTCGTAAGATACGTTACCAGAAGTTTTGTCTTTTTCTAAACCTCCTAAACGGTGTTCTAAACCTTTTGTTCCAGGTACAGCCCATGTTCTTACTAAAGATTCTTTGTCTCTTGCATAAGGCTGCCAATTTTCTACGGCTTCTTTTATTAAAGGAGGATTAATATCTGGCATTTCACTTACAGATTTTACTTTCCAAGGTTCAGAACCATTGGCAATATAACCATCGGTTAACAAAACAACAGGCGTCATATGTTCTACAGCTAATTTTGAGGCTTCAAAAGCCATATCAAAACAATTTGCTGGTGTGCTTGCCGCAACAACCACCACAGGACTTTCGCCATTTCTTCCAAACAGGGCTTGTAATAAATCTGATTGTTCTGTTTTTGTTGGTAATCCTGTTGATGGACCACCACGTTGCACATTTACAACTACCAATGGTAATTCTGTAATCATAGCCAAACCTAAAGCTTCTCCTTTAAGAGCCAACCCAGGACCAGATGTTGTTGTTATGGCTAAATCTCCAGCAAAAGAAGCGCCTATTGATGAGCAAATACCTGCTATTTCATCTTCAGCTTGAAAAGCTTTAACACCAAAATGTTTGTGTTTTACCAATTCATGTAAAATATCTGTAGCCGGCGTAATAGGGTAAGATCCTAAATATAATTCTAAACCAGATTTTTCTGATGCTGCCAAAAAGCCCCATGCTGTTGCCGTATTACCATTTACAATTTTATAAGTACCTTTAGGCATTTTTGAAGGCGCAATGGTAAAAGAATTAGGAATTAATTCAAGCGTTTCTGCATAATAATATCCAGCTTTTAAAACCTTTGTATTTGCTTCTGCAACTAAAGGTAGATTTTTAAATTTTTTATTAAAAAATTCAAGCGTATGTTCCATTGAACGATTATACATCCAATAAACCATACCTAAAGAGAACATATTTTTACTTCGTAAAACACTTTTATTATCAAGCGGCAAACCCTTTAAACATTCTTTGGTTAATGAGGTCATATCTACTTCAATAACACGGTAATTATCAAGACTTCCATCTGTAAGCGGGTTCGCATCGTAAAAAGCTTTTTCTAGATTTTTCTTTGTAAACGAATCTAAATCAACAATTAGTGTATGGCCTGCTTTTAAAGAAGCTATATTGGTTTTTAAACCAGCTGGATTCATGGCAACCAAAAGATCTAAATCGTCACCAGGTGTGCTCACTTCGACACTTCCAATATGAACTTGATATCCAGAAACGCCGTATAAACTTCCTTGAGGAGCCCGAATTTCGGCAGGATAATTAGGGAAAGTTGCTATGTCGTTTCCAAACATCGCAGAAGTGTCTGTAAATTGGGTTCCGGTAAGCTGCATGCCATCTCCAGAATCTCCTACAAAACGAATCACAACACCATCTATTTGCTCAACGTTTTCAGTATCTTGCAGGGTTTTATTTTCAGTATCCATATAATTATTTATGTGTAGATTAAAAAAAAATCTGTTTTAGAATATATAATGACAAAAATATCTTTACTTTTATTTCAAAATTATGACAATTATCAATATTTATTAATTATTAACTTTTTAAATTTGTAGCAATTTAATAAAAAAACTTAAAATTATGGCAATTAAAATAACCGATGAATGTATAAATTGTGATGCTTGCATTTCTGAGTGCCCAAATCATGCAATCTACGAACCAGATGATGAATGGAAACTTTCTGAAGAAACTGCATTAAGTGGCGATGTAACTACTTTAGGTGGTGTTGATATGGATGCTGATGAAAGTCAAGACCCTATATCTGATGAATTTTACTTTATCGTAACCGAAAAATGTACCGAGTGTAAAGGTTTTCATGACGAACCTCAATGTGCTTCTGTTTGTCCAGTTGACTGTTGTATTCTTGATGAGGATAACGAAGAGTCTGAAGCTGATTTATTAGCAAAGAAAGCTTGGCTACACGGAGAATAATAATAACCAAAAATCAACCAAGATTAAAGCCTCTTTTTTAAGGGGCTTTTTTATGCAAATAAATTAATAATCCTATCCCGAATTCTCGAACATTTCAAAGAAAAGAGCCTATTTCTAGATCACAAATCTTAATTAAAAATAATAGTGTACTCCCTTTGGGAAGAGTTGGGGATGGGAACTAATCGTTCAATTTAAGCACCGCCATAAAAGCTTCTTGTGGTATTTCTACATTGCCCACTTGACGCATGCGTTTTTTTCCCTTCTTTTGCTTTTCTAAAAGTTTTCGTTTTCTGGTAATATCGCCACCATAACATTTAGCCGTTACATCTTTACGCAAAGCTTTAATCGTCTCGCGTGATATAATTTTAGCGCCAATGGCGGCTTGAATAGGAATGTCAAATTGCTGACGCGGAATAAGACTTCGCAATTTTTCGCATATTTTTTTGCCGATACCATAGGCATTGTCTGTATGAAGTAAAGCCGATAAAGCATCAACCACAGTACCATTTAATAGTATGTCAACTTTTACAAGTTTTGAGGCTCTAAATCCTATAGGATGATAATCAAACGACGCATACCCTTTTGATACGGTTTTTAATCGGTCATAAAAATCGAATACAATTTCGGCCAAAGGCATGTCAAAACTGAGTTCCACACGTTCTGATGTCAAATAATTCTGATTGGTAATTTGTCCGCGTTTTTCAATACACAAACTCATAACCTGTCCAATATAATCTGATTTTGTAATAATAGAAGCCTTGATATAAGGTTCTTCTACCCTATTTAATTTAGATGGTTCAGGCAAATCTGATGGATTATTTACCAAAAGAATTTCATCAGGATTTTTATTGGTAAATGCGTGGTACGAAACATTTGGTACGGTTGTAATTACAATCATATCAAATTCGCGTTCTAAGCGTTCTTGAATAATTTCGAGATGCAACATTCCTAAAAATCCACATCTAAAACCAAAACCTAAAGCTGCCGAACTTTCTGGCACAAATACCAACGAAGCATCGTTTAATTGTAATTTTTCCATTGAGCTGCGCAACTCTTCGTATTCTTCGGTTTCCACCGGATAAATACCCGCAAAAACCATCGGCTTCACATCTTCAAAACCACTAATGGCAGTTGTAATTGGGTTGTTGGCATCTGTAATGGTATCGCCAACTTTAACTTCGCTCGCTGTTTTTATACCTGTAATAAGGTAACCAACATCGCCCGTTTTTACACTCTGTTTTGCAACTTGGGTTAATTTTAATGTACCTACTTCGTCTGCATTATAAATTTTATCTGTGGACATAAATTTTATTTTCTGTCCTTTTTTTATTTCACCTTGCACAACTTTAAAATACGTCTCTACACCGCGATAAGAATTATAAACAGAATCAAAAACTAAAGCTTGTAAAGGTTTGTTCGGGTCACCTTTTGGTGGTGGAACACGTGCTACAATAGCTCTTAAAATCTCGGGGACACCCGCACCTGTTTTTCCACTTGCGTGAAGTATTTCTTCTGGTTTACATCCTAATAAATCGACAATATCATCGGTAACTTCTTCTGGATTTGCACTTGGTAAATCTATTTTATTTAAAACCGGAATAATTTCTAAATCATTTTCTAATGCCAAATATAAATTAGAGATGGTTTGTGCTTGAATACTTTGTGCCGCATCTACAATTAAAAGGGCGCCCTCGCAAGCTGCAATAGAACGCGATACTTCGTAAGAAAAATCGACGTGACCTGGGGTGTCAATTAAATTGAGAATATACTTTTCGCCATCTTGCTCATAATCCATCTGAATGGCATGACTTTTTATGGTAATCCCTCGCTCGCGTTCTAAGTCCATACTATCTAATAATTGATCTTGTTTTTCGCGATCGGTTATGGTATGAGTTACCTCTAAAAGCCTATCGGCTAAGGTGCTTTTACCGTGATCTATATGGGCAATAATGCAAAAATTTCGGATGTTTTTCATAGGACTCAAAAGTGCTGCAAGATAGTGAAAATAAGTGTTCAGTAATCAGTGTTTAGAAAACAGATTTTTTTCTAAATTCATTAAATTTCCTATCAATTATGATACTGAAAACTGAATGCTGTTATCTGAATCTTACTCTACCCAATCGGCCACAAAAAGATTGGTGTCATGTGTGCCATTATTATTGCGATTTGAAGAGAAAACAATCTTTTTGCCATCGGGAGAAAACATCGGGAAAGCATCAAAAACAGTATCGTAAGTTATTTGCTCTAAACCAGTACCATCAACATTTATCATAAATAAATTAAAACTCATTTTTGTTTTATGATTTGATGAAAAAATAACTTTTTTGCCAGAAGGATGAAAAAATGGCGCCCAATTGGCAGATCCCAAATCGGTTATTTTTTGCATTTCGCTACCATCTATATTACATGTATACAATTCCATATGGGTTGGTTGCACCAATCCTTCTGCCAACAAATCTTTGTATTCCTTTATATCTTCTGGTGTTTTAGGTCGCGATGAACGGAAAATTAATTTGGTGCCATCTGGCGAAAAGAAAGCGCCGCCATCATATCCCAATTCGTCTGTTACTTGCCTAACATCTGTACCATCAATATTCATGGTGAATAATTCCAAATCGCCTGTTCTGGTTGAAGTAAAAACAATTTTATCGCCTTTAGGCGATACAGTTGGCTCGGCATCATAACCATCTTCAAAAGTCAATTGTTTTAGCTGATTCCCTTTTGTATCAGCAATAAAAATATCGAATCCTTTATATACAGGCCAAATATATTTATTGCCATAATCTTCTTTTTTAGGTGTTGGCGGACAGTTGATATCGGCTAAATGTGTTGATGAATATATAATAGTAGCATCGCCCGGTAAAAAATAACTGCAGGTTGTACGCCCATTTCCTGTACTTACCATTTGTGGAATTTGTCCTTGGCTTAAATCATCAGTAATATTCATGGTAAAAATCTGGTCACATTTTAAACCCCACTGTTTGCTATTGGCTTGAAACGTTAGTTTTTTACTGTCAAAACTCCAATAAGCTTCGGCGTTATCGCCACCAAAAGTAAGCTGTTTTACATTTGCAAGATGACGCTCTTGCGGATAATGGGTTAAGTTTACGATTTTTGTAGCACCAGATGTGGCACTGTGTTTTTTACCATCACTTTTTTCTTTGCAACTAACTATAAGTAAAAGAACTAAAATATAACTGAATGATTTTTTCATTGTTTTTTTTTGAATACCAAAAATACGCCTTGCTTTAGCAAAATAGTGACGACAAAAGAACTAAAAGTATCGCTTAGAGTTTGCTCATTTTTAAATACTTTTGCAATCAATTTATGGTTAAAATAGGTAACATAGAATTAGGTGATTTTCCACTTTTGCTTGCGCCGATGGAAGATGTGAGCGATCCGCCTTTTAGAGCACTTTGTAAAGAACAAGGAGCAGATGTGGTTTACACCGAATTTATTTCTTCAGAAGGATTGATTCGCGATGCCGCTAAAAGCGTTAAAAAAATGGATATCTACGAAAAAGAACGCCCCGTAGGCATTCAAATATTTGGTGCCAATTTAGAATCAATGTTACGCACTGTTGAAATTGTTGAGAAATCTAAACCAGATATTATTGACATCAACTTTGGCTGTCCCGTTAAAAAAGTTGTGAGCAAAGGAGCTGGTGCTGGTATTTTAAAAGATATCGACTTAATGGTACGCCTTACCGAAGCCATGGTAAAACACACCAAATTACCCATTACCATAAAAACCCGTTTGGGTTGGGATGTTGATTCTATAAAAATAGTTGAAGTAGCCGAACGCCTTCAAGATGCTGGTGCAAAAGCGATTTCTATACACGGACGCACACGTGCACAAATGTATAAAGGTGTTGCCGATTGGACTCAGATAGCTGCCGTAAAAAATAACCAACGCATGCACATTCCTATTTTTGGTAATGGTGATGTGGATTCACCAGAAAAAGCGGCTTTAATGCGCGATGAATTCGGATTAGATGGCGCTATGATTGGTAGGGCAAGTATTGGGAATCCTTGGTTTTTTAAACAAGTAAAACACTTTTTTAGAACTGGCACACATTTGCCAGAAATCTCAATAGCCGAACGTGTTCACACAGCGCGCAGACATCTACAAATGGAGATTGATTGGAAAGGTATTGAAATTGTTGGCATCATGGAAATGCGCCGTCATTACAGTAATTATTTTAGAGGGGTTCCGCATTTTAAAGAGTACCGTACAAAGCTTGTTACCACAGATAATTTAGACATGCTTAACCAACATTTCGAAGAAATTTTAAGTGTGTTTGGGAATTCTTAAGTTCATAATTTCCAATTCTAAATTCTGAATTAAAAAAGGTGTTTTCACAAGCTTTTAAAATCATTATTATTAATTTGTCAAATCATTATTGAAATACTATATTTGCACGTTTAAAATTAATGCCCTATAAATTTATAATATAATGCAAAACAAAGGACTTATACGATTATTTGCAATCCTTTTCGGATTGGTGTGTGTTTACCAACTATCCTTTACTTGGTTTGCCAAAAATATTGAAGGAGATGCTGCAGCTTACGCTAAAAATGACGCTGTTAAAGAGCGTGCTTATTTAGATTCTGTTGCCAACAAAACCGTAGTTAATATTGGTATTGCCGATTTTACCTATAACGAAATTAAAGACAAAGAAATAAACTTAGGCTTAGACCTTAAAGGCGGTATCAACGCTATTTTAGAAGTTTCTGTTAAAGATATTTTAATTGGATTGTCTAACAACTCTAAAGAACCTAATTTTAATAAAGCTTTAGAAGCAGCTTCGGCTGCTCAAGTAGGAAGTAATAGCGATTATATTACACTATTTTTTGAAGCTTTTGAAACCATAAGTAATGGCACAATAAAATTAAGTGACCCTAAAATATTTGGAAACAAATCTTTACGCGATAAGATTAACTTTAAAATGAGTAATGAAGAGGTCCAACCACTCTTAAAAAAAGAAGTTAATGGCTCTATTAATACTGCTTTCGAAGTGTTGAGAAGTCGTATTGATAAATTTGGTGTGACACAACCAAACATCCAACGTATTGCACAATCTGGCCGTATTTTAATCGAATTACCAGGCGCAAAAGATATAGACCGTGTAAAAAAATTATTACAAAGTACAGCCGAATTACAATTTTGGGAAGTGTATACCAACCAAGATATGGCAAACTTTTTTCAACAAGCCAATGCAACACTTGTTCAAATATTAAAAACAGAAGAACCAACAAAAGCTGATGAGAAAAATTCTAAAATAGATGATCTTTTAGGAGAAGTAAAAGACTCTATAGATGTAAACAAACAATTCCCGCTTTTTTCTGTATTAGAACCTAACAATCCAAGATCAGAAAACGATTTGAGTTCTAGAATTGCCAATGCTTCATTAAACGACACTGCTAAGGTTAACAAATACTTGGCTATGTCTGAAGTGCGCGCGCTTTTGCCAGAAAATATGAGGTATGCCAAATTTTTATGGGATGCCAAACCTATTACCAATACAGAACGCATTTACCTTTACGCTTTAAAATCTAACCGCGAAGACAAAGCCCCAATAGAAGGCGATGTTATTGAAGACGCGCGTCAAGCTTTTGATCAATTTGGTGCCAGCCCTGAGGTTAGCATGACAATGAACAGTAAAGGCTCTAAACTTTGGGGTAAAATGACAACTGCCAATGTGGGTAAATTTGTAGCCGTAGTTTTAGATAATTATGTATATACAGCTCCTTTAGTAAATGACGCCATCACCTCTGGAAGAACGTCAATTTCTGGTAACTTTACCATCGTTGAAGCACAAGATTTAGCCAATGTTTTAAAAGCGGGTAAATTACCTGCTCCAGCTCAGATAATTCAATCAGAAATCGTAGGCCCTTCATTAGGTCAAGAAGCTATTGACAGTGGTGTTAATTCATTCTTATTAGCCCTAGCACTTATCTTATTATGGATGATTTTATACTATGGTAAAGCCGGTGTTTTTGCAGATGTTGCCTTAGTCACAAATATCTTATACATCTTTGGTGTATTAACAGGTTTTGGTGCCGTACTTACTTTACCTGGTATTGCAGGTATCGTTTTAACAATAGGTATGTCGGTTGATGCAAACGTACTTATTTACGAACGTATTAAAGAAGAATTCATAAAAGGAAAAGGAACCAAAGAAGCTATTAGAGATGGTTTTAGTGGCGCTTTATCTTCTATTATAGATGCCAACGTAACCACATTCTTAACAGGTCTTATCTTATTCATTTTTGGATCGGGTCCTATTAAAGGATTCGCCACAACTTTAATGATTGGTATTATAACCTCATTGTTTACAGCTATTTTCGTAACCAGACTATTTATAGAATGGTATATGAAAAAAGACCGCTCTTTAACTTTCGATACTAAAATTACAAGAAATTGGTTTAGCAATTTAGATATAGATTTCTTAAGTAAAAGGAAATTCGCCTTTATTATATCTGGCACAATTATCCTTGCCGGATTGGTTTCTTTGGTTACAAATGGTTTAAACTATGGCGTCGATTTTAAAGGTGGCCGTACCTACACTGTTCGTTTTGAAAAAGCTGTAAGTGCTCCTGAAGTTGGCGATGCGCTTAAAGTTGTTTTTGGATCTGCTCCAGAGGTAAAAACATTTGGTGCAGACAATCAGTTAAAAATTACAACCAAATATAATGTTGACAAAAATGGCATTACTGCCGATGACGAAGTACAACAAAAACTTTTTGATGGTATAAAAGCTTTCTTACCAGATGGCACAACCATGGCTCAATTTAAACCTGGAGGGGAAACTGCCCATAAAATAGGTATTATGCAAGCCGTAAAAGTAGGACCAACCATCGCAGATGATATTAAAAAAGATGCTTTTTGGGCTATATTAGGCTCTTTAGTTATTGTTTTCTTATACATCTTATTACGTTTTAGAAAATGGCAATTTAGTTTAGGTGCTGTTGTTGCAGTATTCCACGATGTACTTGTAGTATTAGGTGTTTTCTCATTATTCTATAAATATTTACCATTCGATTTAGAAATAGACCAGGCCTTTATAGCGGCTATTCTGACCGTTGTAGGGTATTCTTTAAATGATACTGTGGTAATTTTTGATAGAATTAGAGAATTCGCAAACATTCACAAATCATGGGAACATAAAAATATTATAAACAAAGCTTTAAGCAGTACTTTAAGTAGAACAATTAATACATCATTAACTACTTTAATTGTATTACTAGCTATTTTCTTAGATGGTGGCGAAACAATTAGAGGATTTATGTTTGCCTTAATAATTGGTGTTATAGTAGGTACTTATTCATCATTATTTGTGGCATCACCAATCTTGTATTTGACCTCAAAACAAACCGATAAAAACAATAAATAATAATTATTGAAATAATTATAAAACCGCCTCAATTTTGGCGGTTTTTTTGTTATTTTGCACAAAGACAATATGTATGGATACCATTAAAATTCACGATAAATTCTTCACCCCTTTTATAGATGCCAAAAAAATTGACGCTGTAGTAAAAAAAGTGGCCGAAGACATCCTAAACGATCTTAAAGGAGAGCAGCCTGTTTTTATAGGAATCCTTAACGGATCTTTTATGTTTATAGCCGATTTTGTAAGACATTACCAAGACGAATGCCAAGTGTCATTTGTTAAATTATCATCTTACCAAGGGACTACAACCACAGGAAAAGTGAAAGAATTGGTAGGTATCCAAGAAGATTTAGAAGGCAAAACAGTTGTTATTTTAGAAGATATTATTGATACAGGAAACACCCTCGAAGAAATCTATAAAATTTTTGAAGACAAAAAGGTTAAAACACTAAAAATAGCAACCTTATTTTTTAAACCAGAAATATTTAAAAAAGATTTAAAAATTGATTATATTGGTCTATCTATACCAAATAAATTTATTGTTGGCTATGGTTTAGACTACGATGGCTTAGGAAGGAATTTATCAGACATATATCAACTAAAAACAACCACCAACTAATGAAAAACATTGTTCTATTTGGCCCTCCTGGTGTCGGAAAAGGTACACAAGCTAACTTTTTAAGAGATCTTTATCAATTGATTCATATTTCTACTGGCGATGTGTTTAGATATAACATTAAAAATAATACCGCCTTGGGTATTTTGGCAAAATCATATATGGATAATGGTGATTTAGTGCCAGATGAAGTAACTATAAATATGCTTGAAGCCGAGGTCGATAAAAACTCAAATGCCAATGGGTTTATTTTTGATGGTTTTCCAAGAACAACTTCTCAAGCTACAGCTTTAGACGCATTTTTAAATGCTAAAAACGCGCCTATCAAAGCCATGATTGCGCTTGAAGTACCCCAAGAAATATTAGTTGAGCGTTTGGTAAATAGAGGTTTAACTAGCGACAGGCCTGATGATCAAAACGAAGAAAAAATTAGACACCGATTTAACGAATACAAAACAAAAACTGCTGTTTTAATAGACTACTACACAAAACAAAACAAATTTCACAGTGTTAACGGCGTTGGCTCGCTAGAAGAAATAACCAAAAGATTACAAAAAGTACTTGATGCGCTTTAAGAGCATTTAAAAAAACAAATATATGACCGAAGGGAATTTTGTAGATTATGTAAAAGTATTTGCAGCATCAGGTAATGGTGGTGGCGGATCTGTACATTTACATCGTGAAAAATTTATCACTAAAGGCGGACCAGATGGTGGCGATGGTGGCCGTGGCGGTCATGTTATCTTACGTGGTAATTCCAATCTTTGGACACTTCTTCATTTAAAATTCAGAAAGCACACCAAAGCCACACATGGCGGTCATGGTAGTAAAAGTAGATCTACAGGTAAAGACGGCGAAGACCAATTTTTAGACGTCCCTTTAGGAACAATTGTTAAAGATGCCGACACCAACGAAGTGATTTTTGAAATTACCGAAAATGGTGAAGAAAAAATATTGGTAGAAGGTGGCATGGGTGGTCTTGGCAACTGGAATTTTAGAACGTCAACAAACCAAACACCTCGTTATGCACAACCCGGTATTCCTGGTATTGAAAAATGGTTTTTATTAGAATTAAAATTATTGGCAGACGTAGGTTTGGTTGGCTTTCCAAATGCAGGCAAATCGACTTTATTGTCGGTTATAACATCAGCCAAACCCAAAATAGCCGATTATGCTTTTACAACTTTAAAACCCAATTTAGGTATTGTTTCGCATCGCGAGTTTCAATCATTTGTAGTGGCCGATATTCCTGGCATTATTGAAGGTGCATCAGAAGGTAAAGGTTTGGGATACCGTTTTTTAAGACACATAGAGCGCAACTCTATTTTATTGTTTTTAGTCCCTGCAGATAGCAACGACATCAATAAAGAATATGAGATTTTATTGAATGAGCTCAAGCTTCATAATCCAGAGTTATTAGATAAATCACGCCTTTTAGCCATCTCTAAAACTGATTTATTAGACGCCGAATTAATAGCCGAAATTGAAGCGGAATTACCAAAAGATGTACAACATCTATTCTTCTCATCAATTGCTCAGACCGGATTAGATCCTTTAAAAGATAAGCTTTGGGCTTTGTTAAACGCCTAAAATTTGATACCCACTTTTTTATTTAAGCGTCTCCAATAAGCTTTATAAAACAGGTTTGGCGTTTTTTTGATTGAAGCATTATCAATTTTTTGAAGCCATTCCTCCAACAATTTCCAATGTTCTTCAAAAGCAATTTTGGTTTCTAAAAATGTCTTTTTTTTATCTTGATACACATTTTTCAATAAACGGGCTTCTAGTTTTTCCCTTTCGGGGATGATTAACGCGTACCTGTTTTTATAATCTTTTAAAATCTGACGGTGCAATAATTCGTTTTTCCACCAAAATGAATCCTTATCAAACAAGGCTTCTGGTTTTGGACCTAAATCTGGAATAACCATACCTGTAAACCACATCGGTTTAAAAACCGATAAACACGGTGCCGAGGTTGCCGTAACCCAAACCGTAGGCTTATCTGCTGTCAAATGAACAATCATCGCGCTGGTTGTTTGCGAGGCATGACGGCTTATCGCATTTGCCGCATGTGCACAAATACTATTGCCAATCAAAGATTTTGAAGGTGTGAAATCGGCATCATGATGATTTCTTAAATGTGCCATCGACGAGGTCACATCAATCTTGAAATAGTTGCTTTTTAATAATTCAGAAGCTCTACATTGACGTGCTTTTGAACCCGAAAATGTGGTGTATAAATAATCTGAAAAAGCCTTCGAAAAACTAAATGCCCCTTTTACCCAACCTTTTTTGTTTGCAAATGCAATAGCTTCGGGGTGAATATCATCAAAATCTTCACCAATGGTTAATGCGTTGCTGATGGCATAAAAATCATCCACTTTTTTAGTCGCCCAATAGATTCCTGCCGTTTCTAAAACCCAAGCTTCGGTTTTATCGGCAATCAAAAAACTGTTGTGATATTTAAAATTTTTATCTTGATAACCGCCAACACCGCCTTGTCCGAATTCTTGAAGTAAATCAATGATAAGTTGTTTGGCAGTTGCAGCCGAATTGGAACGTTCTAAAGCCAAACGCAACAAATCCATTCCCGTTAAAACTTTATTTTTAGCAACTTTGAGCTTGGTAAAAACAGCTTCATTCCCAATAACCACACCGTGTTCATTCACGCCCATCTCGGCGCCCCACATCCAAAAAGGACGGCTGATAATAACCGCATGTGTTTTTTCAACTTGTGGAATATTGATATAAGTACATTTTAAATGTGATTTTTTGGGATATAATTTTGAAGGATGATATTCAATAATTTGTGGCTCATTAGCTTCACGGTCGCTATTTTTGGCGAAAACAACAGACCCATCATAAGTGGCATTTGGCAAAGCTATAAAAGTGTCGCACATAATTATCGTTTGATATTTCCCGGTAAAATAAACTCGTACTGTTTTCTTAAAATATGGTTGCTATACCAGCGGTCAATCTTTCGAAAACTTAAAAATAATTGCCAAATCAGTTTGTCGTTTTTATAGTATTTTTCGACTTCTGCTTCGGTGATTTTTTGAGATGATTCAAGCAATAATTCGTTAGCCAAATAGACAGCAGGTTTGATGAAATCTGATTTTTGTTCTTTGTACAAATTGGCAATTAAATCAATATAAATCAGCCGCAAATCGTAATAGCGATCCATCACTTCTTGCAAAAAAAACTTTCTAATAATCCAACGCAAAGCCTTGGGTGTACTGTTTAACAACAACTCAGGATTCATTTGTTCTGTACCGTTTATTTTAAAAAGTGGTGTGCTGGTATCAAAATAAAATAGGTCATTATTCACCAAAGCCCAGTTAGAAACTTGTCCATCAATTGACAATATTATATCTTGATTATTTTCATTAAAATCGGCTATTTTTTTTATGTCGATAAAAATAGTGCCTATCATCTCTAGGGCTTCCTTTTCGGGAAGTGTGTGCAATTTATTTTGACATAAATCTGATTTATCGATGGCCTTTTGCGCCAAATACAAAATCACTTTTTTCGACTTGATTACAAAAGTATCATCGGGTGGCAATTTAAGTCCAGCTTGTTTTAAATACTTGGTGTACTGATTGTATTTTTCGATATAAACCGACGCTTCGGCTTCGTGATGAAACAGTGGCAATCGTTTAAAAACCCAATCATTATAAGGCTTAATTTTAAAAATAGATGAAATCTCACCAAAGCCAACAATGTTTGCTGGAATTTTTGATTTTTCGGGATACTGCGGATTTAATCCCAGTTCAAAATCTCGAATATATGTTGGGTTAATTTCCATTATTATGGTTTAAAAAACGCAGTCGCCGATTTCTTTAACTTTAAAATAGGATGCAATATTTTAGCTGCTTTTAAAGCTTTATCTAATTGATTTATCACAAACACAACATCTTTTTCATCCATAATAAGTGGTGGTAAAAACTGCACCACCGAAGTGTCATTATTGGCATAAATCAACAATATATCATTGTCGTAAGCAGTTTTGGTTAATACAGGCCCAGCCCATTGGTCTTTTAATTCCAACCCCATCATCAAACCTTTCTGCCGAACACCCACAAAGAATTTAGAATGTTTTTTTTGTAATTTTTGAAATGCAGTTGTAAACAATCCCGACAAGGCATTTACCCCTTTTAAAAACTCTATATCAGCTGTAATTTCTAAAACTTTTTTCGCCACCAAGCATCCCAATTCGGCGCCACCAGAAGTTGAAATATGAATAAATGGATCCTCGTGAAAAACGCTTTCCAATTTTTTATCGATAACAGTAGCCGATATTGGGTAAATCCCACCTGATAAACCTTTGGCTAAAATTACCATATCGGGCACGACATCAAAATGTTCAAAAGCCCAGAGTTTACCGGTTCTGCCCAATCCGGCTTGCACTTCATCTAAAATTAAAAGACTGCCGTTTTTAGTGCATAAATCTTTTACAGATTTTAGATAACCCTCATTTGGCAACAACATCCCCAAAGTAGCGGGAATGGTTTCTAAAATAACCGCTGCCACATCGTTGTTTAAAGCGTTTTTTAAGGCGTCGATATTGTTAAATGGGACTTGTATAAAATCGGGTGAATCAAACAAAAAAGTGTCACGATATTTCAAATCGCCCGTTTGTAAAGACAATCCTGTGTGACCGTGATAGCCACCAAAAACGGAGATTGTTTTTTTACGCTTTGTAAAAGCTCTGGCAATTTTTAGCGCCACATCTGTAGCTTCACCGCCACTCACGCCAAAAATGGTGTAGTTTAAATCGCCCGGCATTAATTTGGCAATTAAAGCTGCCAATTCGGCTCTTGGTTTACTTATTAAATGATGGTTGCCGATGTCGTAAAAATCGAGTTGATCTTTTAATAAATCAATAATTTCGCTGTTGCGATGACCCAAGTTAAAAACGCCGCCGTTAGAATGCAGGTTGAATAATTTTTTATTAGCGTCAATATCAAAAAGCCAAGGTCCTTCGCGATGGCCCATGACAAAATCCATATTGTATTTTTCAAAAAAATCAACTTTACCAGACGACACATGGTCTCTATACAGATTTATGAGTCTGCTTTTTTCATCTGAAGATTTGTTGTTGTTAAAAAACATCTGTTTTAATTAAACAAAAACGCAATAACTTTATCAGTAAAAAACACTAAGCCAATGACTACAACTAAAATTATAAGCAGTAAAATAGCGCGTTTATTGTTGGATGGCTTGCGCTTGCGTATGTGATTAAATTCCATTTTAAATAATATTTTCTTTCAAAGATAAATATTTATCATTTAAAATCAAGGTTTTGTAGCACGTAACATTTCTCGTTTTCCGGGAGGACCTGGAATGCGTTCAACTTTAAAACCGACACTTTGCATGGTTCTTCGCACAATGCCCTTAGCGGAATAAGTTACCAAAACACCATCGGGTTTTAATGATTGAAACATTTTAATAAAAACAGCCTCTGTCCATAATTCTGGTTGAATATCTGGCCCAAAAGCATCAAAATATATGATGTTAAATTGGGTTAAAGCTTCAAACTTTTCAAGTGGATTGGTATTTAAAGTCAGCTTAAAATGAGGCGTTATTTGGATTTGTTTATTTGGTTTAATCAGGTGGAAATCTGCAAATACACTTGCAAATGCCTCAGCCTTTAATTGCTGAACATAATTGAGTTGCAAAACCTCATCAGCGTTAAGCGGAAACGCTTCAATACCGACATAATCGGTTTTTATTTGATCCTTATCGGCAAACAAAAAACTTAAAAAAGCGTTCAAACCAGTGCCAAAACCCATTTCTAAAATAGATATAGCATTGGATTTATGTTTATTCAAAAAATGTTCTAATCCGTTTTTTAAATACACAAATTGGGCTTCTTGGATGGCGCCAAAAGTAGAATGATAATGTTCGTTCACATCTAAAAGCTCAAGACTCGTAGATCCGTCATCAGTAATAATAATTTTTCGCTTCAAATTAATAAATCAATAATTTTTTCATCTTAGGTATCGGGCCAGTACATCTAGGCTCATGGCACGTAATACAGGTATTTATTGATTTATTGAAAAAATAAACTGTGGAGTCTGAACCAGATGAATAAAGCGCTTTTTGATAATTTATAAACTGTTTTGACAAACTATCAAACTCATTATTGCGCTCGAATTTATCTGTCAATACTGCCGAATGAATATCTTCGAAAACCTCAGGAAAAGGTGTCAACGATTCCTTATTTATTATTTGTGCTTTTACAACATTATTAAATTCATACATGCCGCGCATTAATATGGCCATTTCTGAAGCTTCATACATAACGGGCACCTCTACTTTCTGCGCAACATTCTTTTTTTGGCAGGAAATTACAGTCAAACAAGATAAAAAAAGAACAATAAATTTAGCCATTATTGTTTCATTAAAACGCCATTGGCTTCGAATGAATAGGTGATTTTTGGTGCTGTAATGGCATCTATTTCTTCTTTAGTTTTACCGGCATCTTTAGCCAAATGTTGTTGCTCTTCTACAGACATTTCGCTTACAAAAGCTTTGCCATCAACAACAACTTCATTACTTGCAGCATTTAAAGGCATAAAAAAACCATAGTCTTTAAACTTAACCATAGATTCTTTTCCGTTACCTAAATCTAATTTCATCCAACAACCTTTTGTTTGGCAAACTTCGTTTATACTAGAAGTGAACTTTACATTTATGGTATCACCTGCTTTAAGACTTTCAAATTTTTGAGACATTAGGTCTTTAGAAATTGAGCCATCATCTGTAATTTTTTCACCAAAAGACAAATATGCTATGTCTTCTTTTTTAGAATCTTGAGATTTGTTTTTAGTTTCTTTACAAGCTATCAAAGAAACGACACAAAGAATTGCAATTAACTTTTTCATTTTACGTAAATTTTTGGTTATCCCAAAGTTACCATATTAGAATTATATTTAATCCTACAAACACCAAAATTTTTGTTAAAATTTTATAATTTATTTAAGGCTTATTTTTTACATAAACAGTTTAAAATACATACTTTTGTACTTCAAAAATTGAGTTATATGAGCAGCGAAAATTTATTTAAAATTGATATTCAAAAAGCTGATAAATCAAAAATATCAGAAGTAGATTTTAACACACTTGCATTTGGCGATGTTTTTACAGATCATATGTTTGAATGTGATTATAAAAATGGCGCTTGGGAAGTGCCTAAAATAGTGCCTTATCACAATTTGTCTATACCACCATCGGCTAAAGTTTTTCATTACGGGCAAGCTTGTTTTGAAGGCATGAAAGCTTATCGCGATGCTCAAGATCAAATTTGGTTGTTTAGACCGGACGAAAATCAGAGACGTATCAATAAATCTTTGGAGCGTTTGGCAATGCCAGAATTTCCAGCCGATTACTTTATGGAAGGACTTACTGCACTCGTGAATTTAGAAAAAGAGTGGGTGAAATCTGGTGAAGGTAATTCGTTATACTTAAGACCTTTTGCCATTGCAACAGAACCTGGCGTTTCTGCAGGTCCTGCAAATGAATATAAATTTATGATAATTTGTTCGCCTGCTAAGGCTTATTTTAGTGGTGAAGTAAGAGTGAGAATAGCTGATAAATACAGCCGTTCTGCCAATGGCGGCACAGGATATGCAAAAGCAGCTGGCAATTATGCAGGCCAATTTTATCCACAAGAATTGGCACATAAAGAAGGCTTACAGCAAGTTATTTGGACCGATGCCAGCACACATCAAAATATTGAAGAAGCTGGCGCAATGAACGTGTTTTTTAGAATAAATGACACTTTATATACAGCACCAACAAGCGATCGTATTTTAGATGGTGTTACCAGAAAAAGCCTCATTGATTTGGCAAAATCTTTAGGACATAAGGTTGACGTGCGCTATGTAACCGTAAACGAATTAATTGCTTGTGCCAAAGACGGTTCCCTAAAAGAAATATTTGGTGCTGGAACAGCTGCCGTTATTAGTCCTGTTTTAGGGTTTAGTTATAAGGACGAAGCTTACGAAGTACCATTACCAGACAATAGTTACGCTTTAAAATTGAAAAAACATTTAACAGATATTCAAACCAATAAATCCGAAGACCCTTTTGGATGGCGTGTTTTGGTTGAATAATCTAATAAAAAAGAGCCTTTCGGCTCTTTTTTATTTTTTATCAAGTATTTCTTTAATATTGGGTTTAAAGTAATTTGGTCCTTTCATCACTTTGCCGTCTTCCCTATAAATAGGTTTGCCATCGGCGCCAAGCTTACTCATATTACTGCGTTGGATTTCATCAAATACTTCTTCAATTTTATACTGCATGCCGTGTTCTAAAATGGTACCACATAAAATGTAAAGCATATCGCCAAGGGCATCGGCAATTTCTACCAAATCATTGTTTTGAGCTGCCTCAAGATATTCCTCGTTTTCTTCTTGCATGAGATTAAAACGAAGATTGACAATGTCTTCTGGCAAAGTATTAATAGGACATTGTGAAACACCCAACCCAAAAGCCTCGTGAAATTCTTGCACTCCTTTTAACTTATTTTTCATAAAATTTGGTAGCTTATTTGATTTTTAAAGTGGCATTCATAGATATTTCATCACTATTTTAGCAGGCATTATGCGTACTAAAATGGCTACAAAGCGCCATCGTCTTGTGATATATGCTTTTTTCTTTTTGCTTTTTATAGCATCATAAATTTGTTTGGTTGCGCGATCAAGAGGTGCTTTCCAAAAGGTAGTGCCTGTTGCCATTTTGGTTTCTACAAAACCAGGCACGATATCGGTAACAGAAATATTGGCATTTTTAGTCCGTTTTGCTTTCATCCATAAAGATTCCAAATAACTATTCATAAACGATTTGGAAGCAAAATAACAAGGCACGTGACGGTTACCTCTCACGCCTGCAATAGAAGATATGCCTACCAAATGACCATAGCCTTGGTCTTTAAAAAAGTTGTAAGCCAATCCAAATATTTTTGTAGCTCCTAAAACATTTGTAGCGATGGTATTGTATTCAATTTGCCAGTCTAAATTATAATTGGGGCCTCCAACACCAGAACTATAAACAACCAAATCTATCGTTTTTAAAGTGTCAATAATTTCTTTAAAAAGGATATCAGATGATTCTATATCAGTAACATCATGTTGTTTTATGATATATTGTTGCGGATTTTCGGCTTTTAGTGCTTCTAATTTTTCTAGTCTTCTACCCGTAATCAATACTTTATAGCCATCGGCAACTAAAAGTTTGGATAATTCTTTTCCGATACCAGAAGTGGCACCAAATACTACAGCATGTTTACTCATAAGAATAATTTTATCTATTTTTGTGAGCATAAATATAAAAAAATATGTTTAGCGACGGGCAAATCTTATTTGCTAAAATTTTTCTGGTAAGTTTTATTTTGTTTATGATTTATCTTTATCGTAAAGATTTAAAAATGCACAAACGTTATTACCCTAAGGTTTGGCAAGTTGGCTTAACAACGGTTTTAATTATCGTTTTATTCACCATTATTGTTTTTAGTTTACATAAATAATTAGACCTCGGTATTTTCAACAATTTTATACAACTTATCGGAGGGTCTTATTCTAAAAGTTAATGGCATGGTTACCGAATCACCTTTTGTAGCTTTTGTGTCTTTTTTATCGTTTACAAAAAAATCATTTACTTCAAATTCTTGCGCGCCGGTTGTTGGTCCAGTTATTAAAACGGTATCGCCTGCGTTTAAATCGTAAGCTTCTATTTTAAACTCACCAATATTTGATTTAGGAAAATAGTGCATCCCCTTACCTATATATACTTTTTTCTGAGTGGCTTTTGAGCCTGGGCCATTGCTCCACTCACCTAGTTTCTGACCTAAATAATAACCACTCCAAAAACCACGGTTATAAACTTTGTCTAATTCTGTCATCCAAAAATCGACTTTATCTTTGGTGTAAGTATTATTCTCTACACTATCTATTGCATCACGATAGGTTTTTATAACACGTGCTACATATTCTGGTGCACGACCGCGGCCCTCAATTTTTAAAACTTTGATACCAGCATCGTAAATCTGATCTAAGAAATCTAAAGTGCATAAATCTTTTGGCGACATAATATACTCATTATCCAACTCCATTTCAATGCCCGTTTCTTGATCGATTACCGTATATTTTTTGCGACAATTTTGTTTACAAGCACCACGATTTGCACTCGAATTATACGCATGTAAACTCATATAACATTTGCCCGAAACTGCCATACATAAAGCGCCATGGCCAAATATTTCGATTTCTACCAAACGACCGTTAGGCCCTTTTATTTGATCTTTTTCTATCTGTTCTGTGATACTTTTTACCTGTCGCAAACTAAGTTCTCTACTCAGTACAACAGTATCGGCAAACATGGCATAGAATTTTAGGGTTTCAATGTTTGTTACATTTATTTGTGTAGAGATATGAACTTCAATACCAATTTCTCTTGCCACAGCAATTACGGCTTGATCCATGGCAATAACAGCCGTAATATTAGCTTTTTTAGCAGCTTTAAGCAAGGTTCTAACAATGCTTAAATCGTGATCATAAATAATGGTATTTAACGTAAGGTATGTTCTTACATTTTTTTCGCTACAGCGATTTGAAATCTCTTCTAAATCATCTAAAGTGAAATTAATGGACGCTCTGGCGCGCATATTTAGTTGTTCTACGCCAAAATAAATGGAGTCAGCTCCATTATCTAAAGCAGCTTGAAGCGATTCAAAACTACCTGCCGGTGCCATTAATTCAATTTTACGATTGTTATTCATCTAAAAAAAAGGATTTTATTAAAATACTGGGTGCAAATTTACACTATTTGTAGAATTAATTATTTTGATACTTTATTAAAACCTTATTGGTGTATTTTGTTGTTTTTTAGCATCTTTGCATCTTAAATTTAAATTTAAATATAATCAAATGAAATTAGCAGTAGTAGGTGCTACCGGAATGGTAGGAAACGTTATGTTACAAGTTCTAGCAGAACGTGATTTTAAAATTGACGAATTACTTTTAGTAGCTTCAAACAAGTCTATTGGAAAGAAGATCAATTTTAAAAAGAAGACCTATGCGGTAATTGGCTTAGATGAAGCTATTGCAGCCAAACCAGACATCGCTATTTTTTCTGCTGGTGGAAGTACTTCTACAGAATGGGCCCCAAAATTTGCTGCAGTTGGCACAACAGTTATCGATAATTCATCAGCTTGGCGTATGGATTCCTCCAAGAAATTGGTTGTTCCAGAAATTAATGCATCAGAATTAACTGCATCCGACAAGATTATTGCAAATCCTAATTGCTCAACCATTCAATTGGTTTTGGCTTTAGCGCCATTGCATAAAAAATATAAAATAAAACGCTTTGTGGTTTCTACTTACCAATCGGTATCTGGAACAGGTGTAAAAGCCGTAGCACAATTAGAAAACGAATATAATGGTGTGAAAGGCGAAATGGCTTACCACTATCCTATTCATAAAAATGCCATTCCGCATTGCGATGTTTTCGAAGATAATGGTTATACCAAAGAAGAAATGAAACTCATTAATGAGCCTCATAAAATTTTAAACGATTACAGTATTGCCATTACTTCTACAGCTGTTAGAATTCCTGTTGTAGGTGGTCACAGCGAATGTGTGAATGTTGAATTTGAAAATGATTTTGATTTAAACGATGTGCGTACTTTGTTGCACAACACGCCTGGTGTTGTTGTTCAAGATAATCCCGAAACCAACACCTATCCTATGCCTATTTATGCAGAAGGTAAAAATGATGTTTTTGTGGGACGTATTCGTCGCGATTTTTCTTTACCAAATACTTTAAATATGTGGATTGTAGCAGATAACTTAAGAAAAGGGGCTGCAACCAATGCCATTCAAATTGCTGAATATTTAATTGACCATCAATTGGTTTAATTAAATTGACTCATAAAAAAAGCCCCAATTATGGGGCTTTTTTTTGTTGGTTTTGTTTTATCGTGTTATTTTTATACACCTAAAACATCTTTAATAACGCGTTCTAATTCGTGTTTTGGCAAAGCACCTTGTGCCATTTGCGGTTGACCTTCTTTTGGGCAAAACAACATGGTAGGAATACTTCTCACTGCAAAAGCAGCTGCCAATTCTTGCTCGGCTTCTGTATCTATTTTATAGATATCTATTTTGCCTTTATAGGTTTCGCTTAATTCTTCTAAAATAGGCGCTAGCATTTTACAAGGGCCACACCAATCGGCATAAAAATCTATAATACAAGGTTTATCACCTTCAAATTTCCAATCTTTATTTTTTTCGTAATTAAAAACTTTTTCTAAAAAAGTCTCTTTTGTTAAAAGTGTTGTCATAATTTACTGTTTTATTACAATTTATTTCAAAATATATACCACTCATAAAGTGAAGACAAAATGACTGATATTTAATCGTTTTTGTCGTAACTAAAGTTACATAATAACTATTTTTTACTATATTTATATTGTTTTTAAATTATTATCGCTGTTTTAATATTTTAATAGACTGTTTATTTATTTTCGATATTAATGTATACATTTTATAAAATTACGTCTAAAACACAAATTAACCTTAATCAAATTATATTATGAACACAAAACTCACAATGGTATTACGCATTTTATTAGGACTAATATTGGTCATTTTTGGTGCAAACAAATTTCTAGATTTTATGCCACACATGGAAATGCCTATTAAAGCTGCGGTTCTTATGGGCGCAATGGCAAAATCTGGTTACATGCTTAAATTGGTAGGCGCAACCGAAGTTATTGTTGGCTTATTATTAATCCTAAAAAAATGGGCACCTTTAGCCTTGGTTGTATTAGCACCAATTTCTGTAAACATGGTATTGTTTCATTTGTTTTTAGCGCCTGCAGGTATTGGCCCAGCAGCCATTGTAACTTTAATAAATATCATTTTAATATATGACAGTTGGGGTAGCTATAAAAAATTATTCGACTAAAAATATCTCATAAAAAATTATTTAAGGCTGTCTTTTTAGACAGCCTTTTTTTTAATAAACTTTTAGAATAACAGCGCCATTAAACGAAATGATAGCACCTTCTTTTTTACCCAACAATTGTTTGCCAATGGGTGAATTTGAAGAAATAGCGAAATAATCAACCCCGTCAATAGTTATTTTACCTGCGCTAATAGCTAAAAAGTAAGCTGCTTTATCGGTTACAACCAAACTCCCCAAACAGATGACATTTGATTTATTATTAATATTAATTCTTTTTAAAACTTCTTGCATCGCCTTAACGGATGCCAATTGCTGACCCGCTTTTTCCATTTCTAACTGAAGCATGGCGCGACCCGTTTCGTGTTTATCGCCAGCCGAACTTTTGGTTTCAGACAGTAAAGCCGATTGATTAGCTTCCATCACATCTGTAATAGTTTTAAGTCTATCAGCTATAAATAACTGACAAGATTGATACAGTTTTTGTTTGATGTCTTTCATATTATCTTGTAAAAATAGGCCAATCATCCTTTCTTTTAATAGTTTTGTAGTATAAATTATTTTAATGCTATTTACAGGAAAACGCTATCTTGATTATACTACTTTTATAAAAGCGACTTTTGGAGAGCGCGTTCAAAAAATCTCATTAGATATCGGCTTTTCATGCCCAAACCGAGATGGTTCTAAAGGTTTTGGTGGCTGTACTTATTGTAATAATGACACCTTTAATCCCGATTATTGTCAACCTCAAAAATCCGTAAAACAGCAACTAAAAGAAGGTATGTTGTTTTTTGGTAAAAAATATAAATCGCAACAATATCTTGCCTATTTTCAGGCTTACACAAATACTTATGGCGATTTTGAATTGCTTAAAAAAAATTACGAAGAAGCTTTAAGTGTCTCAAACGTAATCGGATTGGTTATTGGCACACGTCCTGATTGTATTTCGGATGAACTGATAGATTACCTGTCTTTTTTATCTAAAACCTATTTTATTTCTTTAGAATTTGGTATTGAAAGTACTTTAAACCGCACCTTAGAAAAAGTAAACCGTTGCCACACTTTTGAAGAAACACAAGCAGCCTATGAAAAATGTAAAGACAAAGGTTTTCATTTAGGTGCACATTTAATTTTGGGCTTGCCAGGAGAATCAAAATCCGAACTATTAAACCACGCAAAAGAAGTATCTAAATTGCCTATCAACACTTTAAAGATTCACCATTTACAAATTGTAAAAAATTCTATTATGGCGTTTCAGTACAAACGAAATCCTGAACAATTTAATTTGTTTTCGGTTGAAGATTATACCGATTTGATTTCCGATTTTATCGGCTATGTCCGCCCGGATATCATCATCGAACGTTTTATAGCCGAAGCACCTAAAGATTTATTGATTGCGCCTAATTGGGGAGGACTTAAAAACTTTGAAGTGGTTTCTAAAATCGAAAAAAACTGATTGAAAAAAATACTTGGCAAGGGAAGTTCTATCAATAAAAAGGATTAATCTTAAAATAAATCGTAAGTTTAACACATGGTAATTTTTACAATAAAAAACATTTCTGAAATGCCTTGGGTTTTTCTTCCGGGTTTGTAACTACCATCCTACTTTCTTCATTTAAGCATGAATTCATGCAATCCTTTTTTTATTAATCATCCATTAAAATAAATCTTATGAGCAATATTATTGTATTAGGTGCCGGTATGGTTGGACGTACCATGGCAATCGATTTAACAAAAAAACACCAAGTTACATTAACCGATTTTAGCGACAGCGCCTTACAAGAATCCAAACAAAAATGTAAGGCTTTACACACATTAAAATTAGATGTGACCGATAAACCAGCACTTCAAAAAACCTTAATTCCTTTTGATTTGGTTATTTGTGCGGTTCCCGGATTTTTGGGTTTCAACACTTTAAAAAGCATTATCGAAGCCAAAAAAAATGTGATTGACATTTCGTTTTTCCCTGAAAATTCATTGGAATTAGATGCCCTTGCCAAACAAAATAATGTCACTGCCATTGTAGATTGCGGTGTGGCGCCTGGTATGGGAAACATCATTTTAGGATATTATAACGAACAACTCAAGCTAACCGATTTTGAGTGTTTGGTGGGTGGTTTGCCAAAAGTAAAAAAATGGCCGTTTAATTACAAAGCACCTTTCTCGCCTGTTGACGTGATAGAAGAATATACGCGCCCGGCACGTTATATAGAAAACGGGCACATTGTTATTAAAGAGGCCTTATCGGATGTTGAGCATGTCGATTTTGACGGTGTGGGTACTTTAGAATCTTTTAATTCGGATGGTTTGCGCTCTTTAGTTTACACGATGTCGCATATCAAAAATATGAAAGAAAAAACACTGCGTTATCCCGGTCATATTGAATACATCAACGTACTTAAATCTAGCGGCTTTTTTAGTGCGGAAAAAATGATGATTAACGGAATTGAAATGTCTCCTTTAGAATTTTCGTCAAAAATATTGTTTAACGAATGGAAACTTGGCGCTACCGAAGAGGAATTGACCGTAATGCGCATCACCCTAAAAGGAACAGATAAAAAGGGGCAAGAAAAAACCATTGTGTATCACTTACACGATGTGTATTGCCCAGAAACCAAAACCTCATCTATGGCACGAACCACAGGTTATACCGCCACAGCAGCAGCCAATTTATTTTTAGATGGTTTATTTACAGATAAAGGCGTCTTTCCGCCAGAGTTTGTTGGCAAAGAAGAAGGCTGTTTTGACTATGTTTTAAATTATTTAAAAGACCGCAATGTGATTTATACTAAAACCTCAAAATAGAGTCATTACGAGGAGTGAAGCGACGTGGTAATCTTTTAACTTTGAATATAAAATTTTGAGATTGCCACATCACGCTAAAGTGTGATTCGCAATGACATTTTAAAACGCAAACTTTAATTGTACCGAGATTGGTTTTATGATGGTTTTGTTACGTTTGACTTGCGTATTTAAATTGGTTACAGAAATACCAAGCAAACGCACAGAGTTTAAGACCTTTTCTTGAAACAACAATTCTTTAACCGTATCTAAAATAATGGTTTTGTCTTTTATAAAATACGGCACTGTTTTACTGCGTGTTTGCAATTTAAAATCGCTGTATTTTATTTTTAGCGTAATGGTTTTACCAGATACTTTAGACCGTATTAAACGCTGTTCTAATTCTAAAGCTATTTTCTCTAATTTCTCTAACATAAATATTTCGGAAGTCAGGTTTTTAACAAAAGTATGTTCTGCAGCTACCGATTTTCGGAGTCGGTCTGGTTTAACCGCACTATTATGAATACCTCTTACAATGTTGTAGTAATGTGCCCCAGATTTTCCAAAATGTTGGGTTAAAAAATCGACTTCTTTTTCTTTTAGATTTTTACCATTAAAAATGCCCAAGTTGTACATTTTTGAAGCTGTTACTTTGCCAATACCATAAAATTTTTCGATAGGTAAATCTTCTAAAAATGGGATGACCTCTTCGGGCGGAATGGTTTTTTGTCCATTTGGTTTGTTAATATCCGATGCTATTTTAGCCACAAATTTATTGATAGAAATACCAGCCGACGCATTTAAATGCAATTCATTAAAAATGCGTTGTCTAATTTCTTTGGCAATTAAACTCGCAGATGGATTCCCTTTTTTATTTTCGGTTACATCTAGATAAGCTTCGTCTAATGACAAAGGCTCTACCAAATCGGTATAGTCTAAAAAGATGGCGCGAATTTTTTTCGATATTTCAGAATAACGCTCAAATCTGGGTGGAACAAAAATAAGATGGGGGCATTTTTTCTTTGCCAAAGCACCACTCATGGCCGAATACACTCCGAATTTACGAGCTTCGTAACTGGCGGCAGCTACCACACCACGATCACCCCCACCACCAACAGCAAGTGGTTTTCCTCTTAATTCTGGATTGTCGAGTTGTTCAACAGAAGCAAAAAAAGCATCCATGTCAATATGGATAATTTTACGGTATTGTGGGATTTCTAACACATCCTAAAACTACAAAAACTTTGTCATTTATGCTTAGAAAGGAATGGATACAGATGTAGGTAATATATCTGTTTATAAAAATTTAAATAGGGTAACTAAAGCCAAGCCTCCAGTTAAAATACTTAAAATGAGATTTATATTTTTAGCTAAACTAGCCGATTTTAATTGGATTTTTTTTGCAAAACTTGCATACATCGCCAATAAGGCAAAAGCACCAAGAGCAGATCCTACAACAAACATTAGAATATTTTTTTGCGTAAAATGTAGCCATCCTGCCATGTCTAAGGATGTGGTGACAGCACAATAAAACGGAATTGAAAACATATTTAATGAAGACAGTAATAGACCCACTAAAAAACTGTTTCCTGATTTTTCTTTTACCGAAGATGTTGCCTTTTTATCTTTTCTTGACAACCTATAAAAATAAACAGAAAGAAATGCAAAAATAACAATGGCTATTTTTTGCAGCAATTGAATAAATGCTGGATTGTTTCCTAAAAACTTGGTAAATAAAATAGCGATGTAAACTTGAGCTAAGACAACAATTGATGCGCCAGATGCAAATTTAATGGCTTCGGATTTACTTTTGTTTAAACTAATTTTAGCCGTAGTCATATTCAACATACTGGGCACTAGGGTTCCTGAAAAAGAAACGATAAAACCTAAAATAAAGTGAATTATTAAACTCATATTTGGTTGGTTGGTTGTTTTCTAATATTAGAATTAAGGTTAATTTATATAGCCTAAGTCGGATAAATATAATAAAAATTACGGTTTCGTATCTAAGATACTAATCACAAAAAAAGGCTTGCCAAATGCAAGCCTTTTAAATAAATATTTAAAAAAATACTAAATAATACCTTGATCCATCATCGCGTCGGCAACTTTAATAAAGCCAGCAATATTAGCTCCTTTTACATAGTTTACATAGCCATCGTTTTGTGTGCCAAATTTAACACAAGCTACATGAATTGATGACATAATCTGATTTAATTTAGCATCAACTTCTTCGGCAGTCCAATTCAATTTCATGGCATTTTGGCTCATTTCTAAACCAGAAACACCAACGCCGCCAGCGTTTACAGCTTTACCAGGACCGAATGGCAATTGTGCATTATGAAAAGCTACAACAGCTTCTGGTGTGCAACCCATATTAGAAACTTCGGCAACATATTTAACGCCATTGGCAATTAATTTTGCGGCATCATCACCGTTTAATTCGTTTTGAGTGGCACTAGGCATGGCGATATCACATTTAACTTCCCAAGGTTTTTTACCTGCAAAGAATTTAGCTTCTGGAAACTCATTGGCATAAGGCGCAACGATGTCATTATTAGAAGCACGCAGCTCTAACAAATAATCAATTTTATCTGCATCTAAACCTTTTTCGTCATAAATATAGCCATCGGGTCCAGAAATGGTGATGACTTTACCACCCAATTCTGTTACTTTTAGAGCCACACCCCAGGCAACATTCCCAAATCCAGAAACAGAAACTGTTTTTCCTTTAAAAGAATCGTTATTTGATTTTAGCATTTCTTTTGTAAAATATGTAGCGCCAAAACCTGTGGCTTCTGGTCTTACCAAACTGCCGCCCCAATTGAGACCTTTACCAGTTAAAACACCTGTATTTTCCATTTGCAATTTTTTGTACATACCGTATAAATACCCTATTTCTCTACCACCTGTACCTATATCGCCAGCAGGCACATCGGTATTAGGGCCAATCATACGCCATAATTCTAGCATAAATGCTTGACAAAAACGCATTATTTCGTTATCTGATTTTCCTTTCGGATTAAAATCCGATCCGCCTTTAGCGCCACCTAATGGCAAAGTGGTCAAAGCATTTTTAAAAGTTTGTTCGAATCCCAAGAATTTAAGGATGCTTAAATTCACACTAGGATGCAAACGGATACCGCCTTTGTACGGGCCAATGGCATTGTTAAAATGCACGCGGTAACCTAAATTAACGTGAACTTGGCCTTCGTCATCTACCCAAGATACACGAAAAGTTAAAATTCTGTCTGGTTCTACCAAGCGCTCAATAATTTTTGCAGCTTCGTATTGTGGATTTTCATTATAAATACTTTCAATAGATTCTAATACTTCGTGAACAGCTTGTAAGTATTCTTTTTCGCCCGGATGTTTGGTTTCTAGGTTTGTTATGATGTTTTTTACATTCATGATATTTAAATATAAAAGTGATTAAAAATGATTAAAATTTACATTATTAAAATGAGGCGCAAAATTACTGATATTTAATTCAATAATTATAAATATATCGTTCTATTTTCTATTAATTTGATATATAATTTTTAGCTGGGTTTTAACTATTACATAAATCCTTCTGGAGGTAAATCATCAACAGAATTTTCGAGCTTATCATTAGATTTACTAATTTTATAGCCTTTCTTAAAAATAGCGGCTTTGTTAGATTTTCCTTCAATTACAATTGTTAAGGGTTCTTTAAAACATATATGTCTTAGGTATTCATCTTCATAACAAGCCTTTTGTTTGTCTAAATAATCTAAGTCGAAAAAGCCATCATCCATAAAGGGATTAATAGTAAAATAACCCACTTTAAAAGAGGTTAAGTTTTGAAAGAAATGCGTGCCTTGACTTGGGTCTATTCTAAAATCATTGAGCCCTGCTTCTACAATTACTTTTGCAGATGAAATTTGTTGCCAAATTACAGGAATTCCCAACCACGGATCGCTAGAACCCCATCGGCCAGGACCTACTAAAATATATTGCTTGTCTTTATCTGCAAATTTTTTATTAAGCTTTTCTACGGCATCGGCAATTTTTCTGGTATTGGCCGGATTAAAAGTTTCTGGTTTTACATAAACAAAATCGTATATGTGATCATAAATACCGTTTCCTAAAGCCGATTCTGAGTAAATAATAGTATCAGAAGTTTTAAAATTTTCTGGCAACTCATTCTTCGTTTCAATACTTTCAATAATAGGTCTTATTTGCAAAAAACTAAATATTCTAGGTTGTCCTTTTGGGACATCGAGATTTATAGCAAATTCCATTTCAATAGGATTCCGCATTTCGCGTTGGCCGATGCGCAATAAGTCTTGTAAAATTTCTGGCAGCGGAAAGGTTTTGTATTTCAAAACATTATCAAAAGTAACAACCCTTATGCCTTCATGTAAAACACCGGGTCTTATAATATTATTTTGCAAATCGTAAGTTGAAGCCACAAATTTTAACGATGGGTGATTTTTAGCAGCTCTTAACGTAATTTTCTTTTTATTGATGGCCTCGCTTAATGAAACTTTGTAGCTTTTGGGATCTAAATCTAAACCGTAAAAATATTGCTGCGTTTCGCGTTGTGTTGAGTCTGGCGATGATAATTGCAAAACTTTTTTAGGATGGTATGGCGAAAATCGTAAAGAACGACCGCCACCCACAATAATTTCGCCCAAGCCGAGCGCTATATTAGCAATGCCTTCATTTGGTTTTTCGTTTCCTATCGGATAAAAATTGATAGACCGTGCCACACCAGATATGTTTGGGTAATAGATATCATCATATTTTTTACCTGTTAATTCTTGTAAAATGACCGCCATTTTATCTTCTTCGATAGTATGCGATGATGCTTTTAAATAGGATTTACTGTTTTGAAAAAATGCCGAGGCCATTACCGATTTAATGGCATTTGACACCATTTCTAACATCTCACCATTGTTGGTGTGCGGAATCATATAGGTTGCAAATACACCAGCAAAAGGCTGATAGTGAGAATCTTCTAAAACACTTGAAGAACGTACTGCAATGGGTCTTTTAATAATATTTAAAAAGGCTTGCACATCTTCTAAAGCCCATTTAGGTAAAGGTTTCGAGATGAATTCGTTTAAAATTTCTTCATCATCATTTGATTTGGCCGCAAACCGAATTAAATTGTGTTGTTCTATAAATTCATCAAAAACATCTGTACTTAAAACAACAGTACGGGGAATAGAAATATAAACATCCTCATATTTTCTAAACAGTTTATGGCGTTTTAAAAACGAATCAATAAATGCCAATCCGCGGCCTTTTCCGCCCAAAGCACCATCGCCAATACGTGCAAAACCCAGATATTCATCGTATTTTTCTTTATCGAATTTTACAATAACACCCCGTGATCTGTAAATGCGGTATTTTCTAATGGCATCTATTAAGAAAAGTCTGTTTTGTTCTACATCTTCAAAATCATCAAATTCAACATTGCTAAATAAATTGGCTAACGGAAATAAAGCGCGAGATTTTAACCATTTAGAATATTCACTACGTTTGGCATGGTAGGCAATTGCATCTTGATTAACCGTTTTTAATGCTTTTTGAAATTCACTTAAATCTTTTACAACGGCCACAACTTTCATTTGCACAGGATCCCAAAATTCAAAATTGCCAAAAGAAAAATATTTAGTGATGTAATTTTTTAAATCGGTTCCTAAAGTTTCTGAATGTTTGTAAAGAAATTTACCTTTTAATTCTTCGGTTAATTTTTCGTTTTCGCTATCAGAGGACTGAATTAAAAACGGGAAATAACGTTTAGATTTTCGCACATATTTAAGCAATTCAAATCCAGCATTTGCATCGCGTTTGCCATCTTTAAAATAATTAACATCAGAAATAATACCTAAAAGATTGCTTTTATATTTTTCGAAAAGTGCTAAACCCTCCTCGTAATTTGTTACTAATAAGATTTTTGGGCGGCCTCTCATAAGCATCATGCTTCTATGCTCATTTAAACCCTCTGACATAAAAGCACGTGTTTGCTTTAAAATAATCTTATAAATTATAGGCAGGTATCTTGAATAAAATTTTAAGGAATCTTCTACCATCAAAATTGCTTTAACGCCAATTTGATTGATATCTCTCTCGGCGTTCATTCTGTCTTCTGTCAATTTAATAATCGCTAAAAAAATATCAACATTCCCATTCCAGTGGAAAACAAAATCTATAATCCCTTTATTCGCTTTTTGTAATTTACTTCTTAGCTCAGATGAATAAAGACTGAGTGCTGCAATTGGCACATCTGGAAAAGCGTTTTTTATATCTTTTGAAATTTCGAAAGCATTATAATTACCAATATCTAGCCATGTTATTACCAAATCAATATTAACATCATTCATCAACCTAATGGCCCTTTTGGCCGAATTGGCATGTATAAAACTTGGTGGATATCTTAGATTTAAAGCTGTGTATTCATTAAAAATACGTTCGTCAATTCGGCCGTCTTCTTCTAACATATAATAATCGTAGTTAGAACAAACAATCAAAACTTTATTAATCCGTTTTTGCATTAATTCCTTAAATGCAACTTCTTCAAATTCGTAGGTTCTTAAATCGGGTAACGGGTTTTTAATCATTTAACAAGACTTTATTTCTATTGCAATATATCATTTTAAGGTTTAATTTTTTACTTTTTACGCCTCTAAATTAATAAAAAAGAGGTATCAAAAATTTGACACCTCTTTAAATTATAATTAAAAAACCATTTTAAACGACACCTTGCGCTAACATGGCGTCGGCAACTTTAACAAAACCAGCAATATTGGCTCCTTTTACATAATTAATATAGCCGTCATCTTGCTTGCCGTATTTAACACATGCATTGTGAATATCGTTCATAATTTGATGTAGTTTATCATCAACCTCTTTTGTAGTCCAGCTAAAGCGCATATTGTTTTGGCTCATTTCTAGGCCTGAAACAGAAACACCTCCTGCATTTGAAGCTTTACCGGGAGCAAATAATATTCTATTATTAATAAAAACATTTACGGCTTCGGGTGTTGATGGCATATTAGCACCTTCGGCAACACAAATAACACCATGTGAAACCAAAGCTTTTGCATCGGCTTCATCAATTTCATTTTGAGTGGCACAAGGCAACGCAATTTGACAAGGTACATGCCAAGGTCTTTCGCCATCAAAATAATTTGCTTTTGGATATTTTTCTAGGTACATACTAATTCTACCACGTCTTGAATTTTTAATGTCAAAAACAAAAGCTAATTTTTCGGCATCAATACCTGCTTCATCATAAATATAACCTGATGAATCTGATAAGGTTACCACTTTAGCACCTAATTGTGTGACTTTTTGACAAGCGTATTGCGCTACATTACCCGAACCGGAAATGACAACGGTTTTACCTTTAAACGTTTCATTTTTTAAATCTAACATGTTTTTAGCAAAATAAACTGTACCATAACCTGTAGCTTCAGGTCTGATTAGAGACCCACCATATTCTAACCCTTTACCGGTTAAAACACCAGTAAATTCATTTTTTAAACGTTTATATTGTCCAAATAAAAATCCTATTTCTCTACCACCAACGCCAATATCGCCCGCAGGCACATCTGTATTGGGACCTATATGACGGTATAATTCCGTCATAAACGATTGACAGAATCGCATGACTTCATCATCTGATTTACCCTTTGGATCAAAATCGGATCCGCCTTTACCACCACCCATTGGCAATGTTGTTAAAGAATTTTTAAAAGTTTGTTCAAATCCTAAAAACTTAAGGATACTTAAATTTACAGAGAAATGAAATCTTAATCCCCCTTTGTAAGGGCCAATGGCAGAATTAAACTCCACCCTAAAACCTCTGTTAACTTGCACATCCCCTTTATCATCTACCCAAGGCACTCTAAAAATGATGGTTCGTTCGGGTTCGACCATACGTTCTAAAATTTTCTTTTCACGATAATGAGGATGTTCTTCAATAAAAGGAATGACTGTTTCGGCCACTTCATGAACTGCTTGTAAAAACTCTTGTTCATGAGGATTACGCATTTTAACGTACTCCATAAAAGTATTTATTGTTGATTTCATAATAATAAGGTGTGATTTATAAATATTTACTAAAACAAATATACCTTTTTAAAAATACTTACACCCGCTTTTTAAAGTTTTTTTGTTCAATAAATCATTTTATAATAAGCATTAAGAAAAGCAAAACAGGCAAATATTTCTGGAAGAATTTATCATTTATAGATAAGATAAAAAACGTAAATTTGCCCCTTAATTAAGGTTTTTAATAACATGTTAGAAAAAGTAACGCAGTTACAGCAAGAAGTTAACGGATTTAATTCGAGCAATAGTGAAGAAATTGAAAAATTTAGAATCGCTTTTTTAGGAAAAAAAGGCCATTTAACCGATCTCTTTAATGCCTTTAAATCTGTTGCGCCAGAGCAAAAAAAAGATTTTGGACAAGCTATTAATGTCCTTAAAAACACAGCTACAGAAAAAGTTAATGCTTTTAAATATGCGCTTGAAAATAATGCGCCACAACAACTAGCTTATGGCGATTTAACCAAACCTGCCGAACCTATTTTAATGGGCGCTAATCATCCTATTTCAATAGTAAAAAATAAAATTATTGATGTTTTTAACCGCATAGGCTTTAGTATTTCTGAAGGTCCAGAAATTGAAGACGATTGGCATAATTTTACAGCCTTAAACTTGCCAGAACACCATCCGGCAAGAGACATGCAAGACACTTTTTTTATTGCTACTAATCCAGATATTTTATTGCGTACCCACACCTCGTCGGTACAAGTGCGCCACATGGAAACCAACAAACCACCTATAAGAACAATTTCTCCAGGACGTGTATTTAGAAACGAAGATATCTCGGCAAGATCACATTGTATTTTTCATCAAGTAGAAGGTTTATATATTGATACAGATGTGTCGTTTGCCGATTTAAAACAAACCCTTCTTTATTTCACACAAGAGATGTTTGGCAAATCTAAAATAAGATTGCGTCCTTCTTATTTTCCTTTTACAGAACCAAGTGCCGAAGTAGATATTTATTGGGGTTTAGAAACAGAAACCGATTATAAAATAACCAAAGGCACCGGTTGGTTAGAAATTATGGGCTGTGGCATGGTAGATCCTAACGTACTTAAAAATGCCAATATTGATGCCGAAAAATATACGGGTTACGCTTTTGGTATGGGTATAGAACGCATTGCAATGTTATTGTATCAAATACCAGACATCCGCATGTTTTACGAAAATGACATCCGCTTTTTAAATCAGTTTAAGTCGGTTCTTTAAAGATGTCTGATTTAAAATTATTTTTAACAAAGAAAGGTTATACTTTTTTTAAACTTAAAAAATCTGTTAGCAATCATTTTGTCCTCAAAGCAAAGGTAAATGGCATTTACGGCAATTTTATTGTAGATACAGGCGCATCGAATTCTTGTGTAGGCTTACAAGAAATTGACTTATTCAAACTCTCTTTGCAAAATTCTGATAAAAAAGCAGCCGGTGCAGGAAGTACAAATATTAACACGCAATTATCACATAATAATAAATTATCCATAAAGCAATTCAACATCAATAACTTGAGCTTAATTATTATCGATTTATCACATATAAACACAGCCCTAGAAGAACATAAGTCTGAACCCATAAACGGTATCATTGGTGCCGATATTCTAAAAAAATACAAGGCTATTATAGATTATCAATACAAAGCCTTATATTTAAAGTCTTAAAAAAATCATCCTAATTCTTTAATTTTAAAGCGTGTTATAATTATCATTTGTAGATGTTTTTAAAAAAATACACAACCGTTTTTACACTGCTATTTCTAGCTCTTAATAGTTGGTCTCAAACCAACTTACCACCAACAATAACAGCTACAGGAGATCAGTTTTATTGCCCCCTAAATCAGATAAATATTGCTTTAGATTTTAATATTGTTGACCCCGATAACACCCCTATTGATGCTATTTTTATTCAGATTTCAACGGGCTATGTTCAAGGAGAAGATATGTTGAAATATCTTGGGTCAAATCCAAATATTAACAGTTTATGGAGTTCTTCAGAAGGAAAATTGACCTTAAAATTACCAACAGCTGTTTCTGATTATACCGATTTAATTGCAGCCGTTAAAGATGTTGTTTTTGAAAGCAGCTCGAATACCGTTTCTGGCGAAAAATTTTTTTCATTTACTATTGATGCCGCAAATTATTTGCCATCAACAGGGCATTATTATGAATATATATCAGATGTAGGCATTACTTGGGATGATGCTAGAACAGCTGCAGAAGTAAAGACTTATTATGGTTTACAAGGCTATTTAGCAACAATTTTATCTACTGAAGAAGCCCAACTTTCAGGTGAACAAGCTACTGGACAAGGTTGGATTGGTGGAAGTGATGCAGAAACTGAAGGTGTTTGGAAATGGATAACAGGTCCTGAAGCAGGGACTAATTTTTGGAATGGATTAGCAACTGGATCAAGTCCTGCTGGGCAATACGAAAATTGGGCTGGTGATGAACCAAATGATTGGCCAAATTCCGAAATATCCGGTGAAGAAAACTACTTACATGTATATAGTGATGGTAAATGGAATGATTACGCTAATTATAATTCAAGTATTCAAGGGTATATTGTTGAATACGGTGGCATGCCCGACGACCCCATATTAAACATTTCTGCAAGCACAAAAATTGCTATTACTACAATTAGTACAACAACAGGAGTCTCGCTTTGCGGAAATGGTATCGTTTCATTACAAGCTAATGCCACATTAAGAGGGTCAATACTTTGGTTTGATTCATTATCTGGAGGAACACCAGTTGGTACAGGCACAAATTTTACAACATCCTTTTTAACAACAACTAAAACTTATTACGCAGTTGCATCGGCTGATGGTATTTGCAGCTCTGGAGAAAGAATTCCTGTTACAGCCTCTATTTACGCCATCCCTACAGCCACCACCCCAACCAATTGGCTTGTCTGTGATGATGACAATGATGGCTTTTATGGTTTTGATTTATCACAAAAAAATAATGACATCATCCTTAACGGACAAGACCCTGATATCTTTTCGGTAAGCTATTTTTCAGATGATGCTTTAACTCAAGAAATTAAAGGAATTCATGCCAATAATATTGCCTATAGGCCCGAAACAATTTATGTGCGAGTGGCCAATAAAGATAACTTAACTTGCGCTGTTACAACTTCGTTTGTTATTAACGTTTTCGATAGTCCTAAACCAGCTTTAGCAACCGATATCCCTAATATTGAAGTTTGTGATGATACACTTGATGGAAATGATCCCAACGGTTTTGCCACATTCGATTTAACCTTGAATGAGACTATTTTACGAAACGGACAATCTTCGCTATATTTTGATATTGCGTATTTTACCGATGCCGATTTAATACATCCTATTTCTACCCCGGCTGATTTTCCCAATTCAATTGTCAATGGCCAAACTATTTATGTAAGTGTTACAAACAAACTAAATGTATCTTGTTTTGTAACGACTAGTTTTAATATAGTGGTTAATCCAATGCCGGTTATTGAGCCATCAGTAACACTTAAACAATGCGATGTTGATACCGATGGTATATCAGATTTTAATCTAACCGAAAGCGAGGTCTTAATCAACAGCCAAATGCCTACACCTACGTTTTCTTATTACCTAAATCTTGGTGATGCTCAAATTGGCGACCTTGCCTTAGCAATTAACAATACATCCGTTTTTTCAAATGCCACAACTAATATAGTTTTTGCGCGCGTAGAAAATGCTTTTGGATGCTATCGTGTTGCGCAAGTTAAATTATTAGCATCTACAACCCAAATTCCATCCAATTTTTTAGTGAATCTTGAATCTTGTGATGACGACGGTATTGAAGATGGTATTGCCAATTTTGATTTTAGTCCGGCCACCGCAGCAATTCTTAATCTCTTTCCTATGGGTCAGAACTTAAATGTAAACTACTATCTAAGTACAGCTGATGCTTTAGCGGAGGTTAATTCTATTAATACTAACAGTTACCGCAACGAAACATCGCCTTACACACAAGACATTGTCGTACGAGTAGAAAGTGCAGATAATAATGCTTGTATGGGCTTGGGAACTCATGTTAAGTTAATTGTAAACCCCTTGCCTCAATTTGATTTAACCGAAAGTCAGATTGTCTGTTTAAACGATTTACCTCTTACCGCATCTGTTACAAATCCTGATGATGATTACGACTATATTTGGCGTGACGGCGATGGCACTACCATTGGCACAAATTCTCAAAGTGTTGCTATTGTTGCAGGAGGTGAATATACCGTTACAGCTACAAAAACCGACGGAACAAGTTGTAGTAAAACCAAAAGTATCACCATAACAGAATCGGTTACTGCCACTATTGTTGATATGCCAATTGTTGATGACTCAGATAATAACAGCATCGCTGTAAACATTACAGGAACGGGCGATTATGAAATTGCTCTTGACGATTTGAACGATTTTAACCCCTTTGTTGTTAACAGCTCTTTGCCAGGACGCACACATGTGTTTTCTAATGTCCCTGCTGGAATTCACAAAGTATTTATTAGAGATAAAAACGGCTGTGGACTTACCATTAAAGACGCTATCGTTATCGGATTTCCGCATTTTTTAACGCCTAATGGCGATGGTATTAATGATACGTGGAATGTGGCTGGTGCTTCGCTACAACCCAATTCACTTATCTATATTTTTGACCGTTTTGGTAAACTTATTGCTAAAGTTGATCCTACAGGAACAGGGTGGGACGGTACATTTAACGGCCGTAAATTGCCTTCTAACGATTATTGGTTCACGGCCAGACTCCAAGATGGACGCATAAGAAAAGGCCATTTTAGCCTTGTGAGAAGGTAAAAAATCTTAGACTTTAAACTTCTCAAGATAAATATTTCATCTATTTTATAAACATGATATTTATCATATTTCATTTTTTACAAATGAATTATTTTCGCTTCATACAAAAGATATATAGGTCTTTTTATCTGTTTAAAATTAATTAAAAACCAATTTAACATGTTATCAAAAAAACAAGCAAGAGCATTTTTTTTAGGTGGTACGGCTGTTACATTCCTTATTTTTATAGGGCTGACAGTATTTTCACTATCAGCTGCTCAAGACCAAACACACCGTGAAAACCTCTCAGAACAAGCTATTAGAGGCAAAAACATTTGGGAGAAAAACAATTGTATGGGATGCCATACAATTTTAGGAGAAGGTGCTTACTACGCGCCCGAATTAACTAAAGTTATTGAACGTAGAGGCGAAGGTTATGTAAAAGCAGTATTAATGTCTCCTGTACCATGGCAGCCAAATGGCAGAAAAATGGTAGCCTACAAAATGTCAGAATCTGATGCTGATGACATGATTGCCTTTTTTAAATGGATTGGCAACATAGACCTTAACGGATTTGAAAGGGTTGTATCGCCTTTGGCTAAAACTAAAAACAATTAAAATTTATTATCATGAAATATAAATCACAAAAAGTAGCCTATTGGTTTTTTGCACTTTCAATGCTATTATTGGTATTACAGATAACCTATGGTTTTATAATGGGTTTTGCACGTATTGGCTTTGATGGCCTTCACGAATTTATTCCTTTTAACACAGCAAGAGCTGTTCATACAAACTTATTGGTAGTTTGGTTGCTTTCAGGTTTTATGGGAGCTGCCTATTATATCATCCCAGAAGAAGCTCAAAACGAATTAGTGAGTGTAAAATTAGCTTACGTACAATTAATAAGTTTAGCTGTTGTTGGCGTAATTGCCGTAATAGGTTTTCACTTTAATTATTGGGAAGGTCGTAAATTTTTAGAAATTCCAAGACCACTAGATTATTTAGTAGTAGTAAATGTGCTGCTATTTTTAGGAATCATATTACTGACACTTTTTAAAGGGAAACGAAGAACTACAACAGCTTTAGTGCTTTCTATGGGATTACTATTTGCAGCCTTACTTTATTTACCAGGTATGCTTCAATTTGACAGTCAAACGATGGATTCATTTTTCCGCTGGTGGGTTGTTCATTTATGGGTAGAAGGTGTTTGGGAATTAATTATGGGCGGTATTTTGTCTTTCTTATTAATAAAACTTACTGGAGTTGACCGTGAGGTTATTGAAAAATGGTTGTATGTAATTGTTGGCTTAACTTTCTTATCAGGTATTTTAGGTACTGGTCACCATTATTATTATATAGGTGTCAATAAAATTTGGCTTATTGTTGGTGGTATATTTTCTGCCCTTGAACCTTTAGCCTTTTTGGCGATGGCTTTATTTGCTGTAAATATGTATAGAAAAGGAGAAAAAAAACATCCTAATAAAATTGCACTATATTGGACACTTGGTTCTGCAATTGTTTCTTTTGTTGGTGCTGGACTATTAGGTTTTGCACATACAATTCCACAAACTAATATTTACACACATGGTACTTTAGTAACTGCTATGCACGGTCATTTAGCCTTTTGGGGCGCTTACGCGATGATTGTACTTGCTATTATTAGCTATGCTTTACCAAATCTAACAGGTAGAAAATTATTTGATAGTTCTCGAGGTCGTATGGCATTTTGGATGTCTAATATTGGCATGGTAGGTATGACTGTTGCATTTGGAGTTGCAGGTGTAGCACAAGTGTATCTAGAACGTAAAATGAAAATGGATTTTATGATTGTTCAAAATGAGATTAGCGTTCATTTTATAGTGTTAGTAACATGTGCAACTTTGTTCACCACAGGTATTATATTGTACATATTAGAATTTATTAAACACGGCATACCTTCTGACGAAGCCTTAGAAGAAAACAAAAATTAAACAATCAACCAATATAAAAAAATGAAAAAAATAAGTTTATTAATACTCGTTCTTGCTATAGCGTCAGTATCATTTAGTTGTAAAAACAACAACAAAGAAAAGAAAACCGACACAGACAATATTGTTGCTAATGGCATTACAGTTACCAAAGCCGAAATGGAAAAAGGAAGCGCTATTTATTTTGACAGATGCGCAGGTTGTCACGGTTCTTCACGTAAAGGAGCTACAGGGCCACATTTACTACCAGAGGCGCCAAAAGGTGATGTTAGACCCGGCACCACTCTTTTAGGAGTTGCAGGAATACGTATATTTATAGAAAACGGTACACCTGCAGGTATGCCAGAATGGAAAGGTATAATGACAGAAGAAGATATTGAATTAATGACACGCTTCTTACAAGTTGATCCTCCTGTAATTCCACCATATGGTATAGAAGAAATCAAAAACAGCTGGAAATTAATTATTCCTGTTACCGATAGACCAACAGAACCTCAACACAAAAGAAATATTAAAAACTTCTTTGGTGTAATTATGAGGGATGCTGGTAAAGTAGCTATTATTGATGGTGATACTAAAGAAAAGTTAGTTGTATTAAAAACAGGTTTTGCTGTACATATTTTACGTACTTCTGCTTCTGGCCGATATATTTATTCTGTAGGTAGAGATGGAAGAATCACAATGATTGACACTTATTCTAAAATACCTACAATTGTTGCTGAAGTAAAAGGTGGCTTTGATGCACGCTCTGTAGAGGTTTCTAAATTTAAAGGTTATGAAGATAAATACTTAGTATTTGGTGGTTACAGCCCAAGTCATATTGCCATTTTTGATGCGCAAACTTTAGAACCTTTAAGTGTAACACCAACTTCTGGAAATGCTTGTGATGGCGACAAAGAATTTATTGAAGAAGCGCGTGTTGCATCAATTGTAGCTTCTCATACAGATCCTGTTTGGATTTGCAACGTAAAAGAAACAGGTATGGTCTGGATTGTAGATTATACAGACCCTAGAAAGCCCGAAATGACTCAAATCCCTACTGCAAGATATTTGCATGATGGTGGTTTCGATTCTACAGGTCATTATTTTTTAGTTGCTGCAAATGCAAGTAATAAAATTGTTGTAATTGATGTTCCTAATAAAAAATTAGTAACAATTATTGAAACAGGTATCAAACCACATCCTGGAAGAGGAACTAATATCAAAAATAAATTAGGGAATCTTTGGGTCACATCACATTTAGGTGAAAATAAATTATCATTTATCAAAACCAGTAAAGGAAAAAATCAATGGACAGTTGTTAAAGAAATTAAAGCTTCTGGTAGTGGTGGTGGTGCTTTATTTGTAAAATCGCATCTTAAATCTAAACACCTATGGGTTGACAGAACTTTAAATCCAGATCCGGTATTAAATTCTGCTGTAGATGTATTTGACACAAATACCTTAGAGTTAATTAAAACATTACCCGCTCCAGAAGGTGTTAATGGTCGTGCTGTGCATTTTGAATACAATGAAAAAGGAGACGAAGTTTGGGTATCTTACTTTATGGGAGACAAAAGTGCTATTGTAATTTACAATGACAAAACACTTAAAGTTAAGAAAATCATTCAAGGAGATTGGGTACAAAACCCAACAGGTAAATTTAATATTTACAATACTACACACGATATTTACTAACATTATTTGACAAAATCATTCGGCTAAAAAATTAGCCGAATGATTTTTAAAAAATATCAAAATGAGAACATTTATAATATTCTTAGGGATACTATTGCTTTTTTTTAACAATGCATTTTCACAAAAAAAACTTATTGACAGCACAAAAGTTGAACCATTAAACGAAGTTATTGTTACAGCTCAATACGCGCCACAATCTGAAAAAAATGCAGTTTATAAAGTCAAAATTATAAACTCAAAAATCATAAGAAAAAAAGCGGCAAACAATTTAAGAGAATTGTTACAACAAGAATTAGACCTTGACTTAACTCAAAATTCAGTTTTTGGCACCAGTCTAGAACTACAAGGAATATCAAAAGAAAATATTAAAATTCTTATTGATGGTGTTCCTGTTATTGGTCGTTTAAATGGTATTATTGATTTGAATCAAATTAATCTTTCTGCCATTGATAGGGTTGAAGTTATTGAAGGGCCTGTCTCGGTTTTTTACGGAACTGATGCCATGGGAGGTATCATAAATTTAATTAGTAAAAAAGACCAATCCAAAACTGTTGAAGGCAATGCCTCATCGTATTACGAAAGTATAAATGCCGTTAATTTTAATGGCGATTTTGGCTATAAATTTGGTAAAAACACCCTCCGCATTAATAGCGGTTATTATCATTTTGGAGGTCTAGCAACTAATGATGCACCTAGAAATTTAAATTGGGAAGAAAGAGGTCAGTTTTTTAGCAGTTTAAAATACAGCAAAAACTTTGAGAATCTAAAATTACATTTTAACAGTAATCTGTCTAATGAAAAACTTGCTTCTCTTGGCGAACCCAATAGCAGAACTGGCAAAATAACAGATACAAATTATTTTACAAGAAGAATTGACAATTCAGTAAACTTACAAGGAAAAGTTCTTGAAAATAAATTTATAGACATAACAGCCTCTTATTTAGATTATCAAAGATATCATGACGCCTATAATGTTAATCCTACAACACAAGACAAAACATTGTCTACAACAGATGTTAAAGCCGATAATATGGTTAAGTACATTTACGAAGGGCTTAAAGCACAATTAGGAAAAAGTGATCTTTCAGATAAAATTAATTATGCTTATGGAACAGATTATAACAAAGAATCTACTGAAGGTGGTAGAATTCTTAACGCCAAACAATCCATTCAAACCCTTGCATTATTTGGTAGTATAAATTATAAATTATCTAAAACTTTTGAAGTACAACCTTCATCACGCTATACATGGAATAGCAGTTATGGGTCTTTATTTTCGCCTGCACTTAATGCGAAATTACGTATAAACAACCAAAATCAATTGCGTTTTTCGTACGCTAGAGGCTTTAGGGCACCATCATTAAAAGAATTATTTTTAGACTTTCACATAAGTGCAGGGCCATTTACATATATAATTTCAGGAAATGAAAGTCTAGACGTAGAAAAATCGCATAGTTTTAATTTAAATTATGCCTTCGAGAAAAGGTTAAATAATTCTGGCCATATTTCTATTGAGCCTTCTGTATTTTATAATGACATATCTAGTTTAATCGCTTTAAGCGAAATAGCAGATTTTAAAAGACACTATATAAATATTGAAAAATTTAAATCGCTAGGTGGTAAAATTGATATTACGTACAAACCTTATGAAGCTTTATCAATAAAAGCCGGAATTTCTTTAACAGGAAGGTATAACAAATTTAATGAGACCTATAACACCCAAAAATACCTTTACGCTCCAGAATTTACCACAAACATTAATTATGATATTAAAAAACTAAATTTAAACATAAGTGTTTATAATAAGTTCTCAGGTAAAAGAGAAGGGTTTTTTATAGATAGCAGTTCGAATGCTATTACAAAAACAACTAGAAATAGTTTTAATAATCTTAGTTCAACACTTTCAAAATCCTTTTTAAAAGACAATTTACATGTGTCTTTCGGAGTTAAAAATGCGCTAAATGTAAAAGACATTGAAACCCTAAACGAAATAGGGCAAGCACATTCAAGAGATTTAGAATTATGGGGACGCTCATTCTTTTTAAAAACAACTTTTAATTTATAACACAATTATTTCAATACGATTCATTATGAAAAAAATATTTTATTTAACGGTATTAGTTACACTATTTGTAACAACTTTAAGTGCACAACAATTTGATTTATCGGCAGAATTAAGACCCCGTTTAGAAAGTCGTCATGGCTACAAAACACTCTTTGACAAAAACACCGATGGTGCTAACTTTATTTCTCAACGTTCACGCTTAAATTTTAATTTCAAACAAGACAAAATCAATCTATTCATTTCACTTCAAAACATTAGAGTATGGGGAGATGTAAGCACATTATCTAGCAATGATAATGCAAACTCATTTCACCAAGCTTGGGCAGAAGCTGTATTATCAGATAAAGTTACATTAAAACTTGGGCGTCAAGAGATTGTTTACGATGACCACCGTATTTTTGGCAATGTAGGATGGGCACAGCAGGCACGCAGTCACGATGCTTTCCTTTTTAAATACACACCTAATAAAAACAATAGGTTAGATTTAGGTTTTGCAGTAAATGCAGATTCAGAAGGGATTACAGATGTTTTATACAGCAATGCTGCAGGCTATAAAGCCTTCCAATATGCTTGGTATCATGGTGAATTTGATAAATTAGGTTTAAGCCTGTTGTTGTTAAATACAGGTATCGAGTATTTAGATGGTTCTAATCAAACCACAGATTATATGCAAACCATCGGAACACGTCTTACCTATAAATCAGGTAAATTTAATGCCAATGCCGCCACTTATCTCCAAACAGGCAAATCGCGAAATACTGCTGTTTCTGCTGGATACTTTGGTGCTAATTTGGGTTATAAAACTTCTAACAACTTTACACTTGGGCTTGGTTTAGATTATTTATCTGGTAAAGACATGAATGATACTACTTCTGACATCAAATCTTTTGCACCATTATTTGGAACAAATCATAAATTTAACGGATGGATGGATTATTTTTATGTGGGTAACCATGGAGGTTCTGTTGGCTTAACCGATATCAATATAACTTTAGCTTATAAAAAAGATAAATTTTCGGCCAAATTGATCCCTCATTTCTTTTCGGCTGCTGCCGATGTTTTTGATGGTGCTACTAAAATGGACAATAAATTAGGAACAGAAATAGATTTTACCATGGGCTATAAAATTGCCAAAGACATCTCATTTAATGTTGGACTCTCTAAAATGTATGCCACCAATACTATGGAAATACTAAAAGGAGGCAACAAAGACGCCAACAACAATTGGGGATGGATAATGTTTACATTTAAACCCAAACTGTTTTCAGTATCTAATAAATAGTTTTTAAAGTTTAGATCATTTAATAGCCAGAGTTAAAATTTGTACGCTTAACAATAACACCTATTTTTGTTACTTACTATTTTAACGCTGGTATTTTCACAAACAACCAATGTCACATTAGTGAAAAATTAAATTCAAAATATGAGCAACACACCATATTATCATCAGGTAGGGAAAGAAATTGAAGTTTTTGAACATGCTTACAAAAACAAAATTCCCTTTTTATTAAAAGGACCAACAGGTACCGGAAAATCGAGATTTATTGAGTTTATGGCACATAAACTTGAAAAAAAACTCCTAACAATTGCCTGTCACGAAGAAACCTCTGCAACCGATTTAATTGGACGCTACATTATTAAAGGAACAGAAACGCTTTGGATAGATGGCCCACTTACCAAAGCCGTTAAAGAAGGTGCAATAATTTACCTTGATGAAATTGCCGAAGCCCGACCAGATGTTATTGTGGCCATTCACTCTTTGACCGATCACCGGCGCGAATTGTATATCGATAAACTTGGCGAAACCATTAAGGCTCATAATGATTTTATGCTGGTTGCCTCTTTTAATCCTGGCTATCAAAAAGGATTTAAAGAATTAAAGCCCTCAACCAAGCAGCGTTTTGCGGCCATGTCTTTCAGTTATCCTGATGAAAAAATTGAAACGGAGATTTTAGTAAACGAATCGAATATTGACAAAGCAATCGCAAAAAAACTGGTTAATATTGGGAATAAAATACGAAACCTAACCGAACTCGGTTTAACCGAAACAGCCTCTACCAGATTGTTGGTTGATGCCGCTAAATTAATTCACTCGGGTTTGCCAAAAAGATTATCAGTTGAGGTTGCCATTATTGAACCCTTAACAGATGATTTGGAAATAATAAATGCCTTACGTGATTTGTGCAACTTAATGATATAAAAAAGTCCTTCCTTTTGGGAAGGATTTAGGATGGGATGGCCTTAGACGAATACATTTATGGTAAAGTGTCAAATTACTTTAAGAGGCGTAAAAAATCGTCAATTGAAGGGTTAGAAAACACGGTAAAACTTGATGATATAAAACCAAGACTAAGTATTTTTGCCAGAGCCATCACAGGAAAATCTATCGAAATTTATCACGCCGAAAACGAAGGCGGTTATAAAAACAACAACTTCTTTCTACCACCTTTATTTGCCGAATGCACCACATACGAACAAAATTTATCCTTTTATCTTTTTAGAGTACTCTACCTTTCGGTTCAAAAAAATCTAAACCTAAATTGGGAAGGTAGCGACGAACATCCGCTATTAGCATCACAAGAAGAAGCTTTAAAATCATCCGATAAGGTTTTAAAATCGCTTTTTGAAGAGTTTCCAATAATAGAAAAAATTCACGATGATTTAAAGAGCTTATTCACATCTAAAGCGACCGAAAAAAAACCAGCCAATTACACACTTCTTTACGGGAAATGGATGCGTAACGAACCAGAATCTGATTCAGATTACAAACTAAAAAACTTTAACGAAAAGGTTTTAACCGCTATAAAAGATGAAATCAAAACCATTTTAAAAGCCAATCCTGTAGAAGAAGTCATCACGCTTGAAGTGGATAAAAAACAGCAAGAAGATTATGTGATGACGCATAATTTTGAAAAAGTTGATACCGCCGAAGAACACGATGGTGGCTGGCGCGATTTTGATGGCGATGACGAGTTAGACAAACACGCCAACGCTTTAGAAGATCTCAACATGAAGTTTACCGTAAGGGTAGATGATACGGTGCATTCTGTATATCAAGCCGATTTTGTTGAAAATACAACGGTGTCTGAAAGTGCCGAATTAAAAACAGGCGATTTTCATATTCTTTATGACGAATGGGATTATTCAAAACGTGCTTACAAAGATAATTTCTGTAAAGTTTATCCTAAAAAAGTTATAAAAACCGATGTTGCTTATTACAAAAATACGCTTTTAAAAAACGCCTCTACATTGATAGGTTTGCGTAAAATGCTCACCAATGTAAATAATAAATACAACCAACAACGCCGTCAATCACAAGGAGAAGAATTTGATATTGATGCGCTAACCGATTTGTATATTGATGTACATTCTGGTCATACGCCTTCAGAAAATATTTATTTATCTAAACGAAAAAAAGAAAAAGATTTATCGTTATTGCTATTGTTAGACATTAGTTTATCGAGCGATAGTTATGCTGCCGATAATCGGGTTATTGATGTAGAAAAGCAAGTATCAATTCTCTTTGGCAAGATATTAGATGAATTTAATATCGACTTTTCTATCAATTGTTTTTACTCTAAAACCAGAAACCATTCCTCTTATATTTCCATAAAAGATTTTGACGACGATTGGAACAAAACCAAGTTTAAAGTTGGCGCTGTAGAACCCAGTGGCTATACCAGAATTGGTGCTGCCTTACGGCATTCGGGCGCTTTGCTAGACAAACGTGCTACTAAAAACAAATGGATTATTTTAATATCGGATGGCAAACCGAACGATTATGATAAATACGAAGGCAAATACGGCATTAACGATGTTAAGCAAGCCTTACGCGAACTTAACGAACGCCAGATTAATTCGTATGCTTTGGCTATTGAAGCCCAAGCCAAATATTATTTACCTCAAATGTTTGGACAAAATCATTATCAGATTTTAACAACACCTGTTGAATTATTACAATCATTGGTAAAACTGTATGAAAAAATTAAGCACCAATCATGAGATATTTAGCGGTACTTTTTCTTTTATTACTACAAACCTCGTGTAAACAAAACACTAGAAATTACACCCATATTATTGTAGAAAATAAAATTGTAAACGCAACCGTTCTTCAAAAAATAGACAACCCAGAAAAAGCACTTTTAAGTTGGTATTTATTTGCCTATGGCAATGAATGTACAACAGATTCAAACAAAACAAAGTGTCAAATTTTAAAATTATTAGCTATTGATGATGAGTGTGATAAAGAGCATATTGATTTTTTAAACAAGTGGTTAAACAAGAATATTTTAATACAATTAAAATTACGAAATTGCCCAAGTTTACCCCATAAATCTGCCATACAAAACAACATTGAAAAAATTGTTATAAAACGGGTTTCAGACACGCTAAGCATTAGCATAAAAGTAAGCGGCATGAACACCATTCAAGAAAAATTTTGGACTATTGAAAAAACGGAATCCTTAATCCTAAACAATAACACATTGACCAAAACAAATGACTAAAATCAATTATAAAAATATTTACTATCCGCCAGGAGGTATTTTAATGTGGTTAATCATATTTTTAGAATTAATCACTTTTGGAATCGCCTTAATAGCATTGGTTATTAACAGCAAAGAAAATTCAGATTTATTTCATCAATCACGCTTAATTCTCAATCCCAGTTTTGGAGCCATCAACACTGTTTTTTTATTGACCAGTGGTTTTTTTATGGCAACAACGGTGCATCAATTTAAATTAAACAATGTCAAAAAATCATCATTTTATTTAAAACTTACCATGTTGGGTGGTTTTATGTTTTTGATTTTAAAAAGTGTCGAATATTTTATCAAATTAAAAGAAGGATTTAGCATTGATTATAATTCGTTTTTTACATTTTATTGGCTTTTAACTGGTTTTCACGTAATTCATGTTATGGTAGGCTTGACTATCTTATTTGTCATTAACAAATCTTTAAAAAAGGGCAGCCTTTCTGTAGAAGATATTGAGGCAAGTGCTGCTTTTTGGCATATGTGCGATTTGATTTGGCTGTTACTCTTCCCTATTCTCTACTTAATTTTCTAGCGATGCGAAAAAAAGACATTATCACACTTGTTTTATTAATTAGCGCAACGCTATTTACTGCTGCATTATCGGTTAATTCTGATGATTTAAAATATCTTGTATTTGTTATTTTAATTGCTTCTGGTATTAAATTTTCGCTTATCGCTTTCCAATTTATGGAATTAAAAAAAGCCCATACCTTTTGGAAAACAGCACTGATATGCTTTCTTGTTATATTTTTTGGCGTAGTGAGTATTATTGTCTTTTATTAGTTTTTTATTTAAATCAAGCGCACAGTTATTAGGATGCTAAATTTGTTTAAAAACATTACAATCAATAATAATATTCTAACTTTGAAAAAATAAAATCAATTTGAAAAACCAAAGTCAAAAAATATTAATAGGTCGGTCTGATATCGCCGATTTTCCAAAACTCAATTTATCTAATATTGATGTTAAAGTAGATACTGGCGCTTATACATCTAGTTTTCATTGCCAACATATTATAAGAGAAAAAAATATATTAAAATGTCAACTACTTGATTCAGAACATCATAAATTTAAAGAAAATTACTTTGAGTTTAGTGAATTTACTCAGAAAAAAGTAAAAAGTTCTAATGGTATTGTAGAAAATCGGTATTTAATTAAAACCGAAATTTGTATTTTTGGCAATACATATCCCATCGACTTAACACTAACAGAAAGAAGCTCAATGAAATTCCCTGTGTTACTGGGCAGAAAATTTCTCTCTAAAAAATTTATAGTCAACACAGCAAAAAAAAATCTATCACATAAAAACATTATTATAAATATTGATTAAAATGAAAATTGTTATTTTATCTAGAAACCCCAATTTATATTCTACAAAAAGTTTAGTTAGAGCAGGCAAAAAAAGAAACCACGAAATGCTTGTTGTAGACCATACCAAATGTGATATCATTATAGAAAAGAAAAAACCAGCCATCATGTATAAACATGATTTGCTAACAAATATCGATGCCGTTATACCAAGAATTGGTGCTTCGGTTACATTTTATGGAACTGCAGTTGTACGCCAATTTGAAATGATGAAAGTTTTTACGGCTGTAGAATCGCAGGCTTTGATGCGCTCTAGAGACAAATTGCGAAGTTTACAAGTACTCTCAAGAGCCGGGTTAGGTTTGCCAAAAACCGTTTTTACCAATTACTCAAAAGATGTTAAAGACATTATTAAAAGTGTTGGCGGTTCGCCTTTAGTCATTAAATTATTAGAAGGAACGCAAGGTTTAGGTGTGGTTTTAGCCGAAAATGACAATGCTGCCGAATCGGTTTTAGAAGCATTTAATGGCTTAAAAGCCAGAGTCATTGTACAGGAATTTATTAAAGAAGCTAAAGGAGCCGATTTACGTGTTTTTGTGGTAGATGGTGTGGTTGTTGGCGCAATGAAACGACAAGCAAAATCGGGGGAATTTCGTTCTAATTTGCACCGTGGCGGTACCGCAGAAATCATAGAATTAACTCCTGATGAAGAAAATGCAGCATTAAAAGCAGCACGCATTATGGGACTTGGAATTGCCGGGGTAGATATATTACAGTCGGCCAGAGGACCGCTCATTTTAGAAGTTAATTCATCACCTGGATTAGAAGGTATCGAATCAGCTACTGGAAAAGATATTGCCAAAAAAATAATCCATTATATTGAACGCCATGCCGAATGATATCAAAATTCTAAATCATAAAATCGGACTAGGCAAATCGGTTCAAGTTAACATGGATTTTGCACGGTTAAATACCCGATCCAAAATTGATATACCTATTATTGTTGAACGCAGTAAAAAAAATGGCCCATGTTTATTGTTGATTGGTGGCATTCATGGCGACGAAATTAACGGTATTGAAATTGTCCGTCAAATTGTGGCCAAAGGTTTAAACAAACCCACAAAAGGCACCATTATTTGCATTCCGCTTTTAAACGTATTTGGATTCATCAACCAAACACGTGAATTTCCAGATGGTCGCGATTTAAATCGTGTATTTCCAGGTTCAGAGAAAGGATCATTGGCAAGCCGATTTGCATATCATCTGATGAAAGAAGTTATTCCTTATGTAGATTATTGTATTGATTTTCACACAGGTGGCGCGCAACGTTTTAATTTTTCGCAAACACGAATTAATGGCGATGATGAAGAAACCTTAAACCTAGCCAAAGTTTTTGGTTCTCCTTTTATTGTTTTAGCTAAAAACCGTGAGCGATCTTTTAGAGATTCTTTGGTCAAATTAGGAAAAAAAGTCATTCTTTTTGAAGGTGGCAAATCGCACGACTTAAATAAAACCGTTACAAAAGTTGGTGTTCAGGGCGCTATTAATATCATACATCAATTAGGCTTAGCCGATTTATCGGATAAAATTTCGGTTAACAATCCAAGCAAACCACCCATTATTATAAAAAGCTCAAAATGGATTCGTGCCAAGCATTCAGGCATGTACAGATCTTCGGTCAGCGCAGGACAAAAAGTTGAAAAAGACACGAAGTTGGGCAGTATTTCTGACCCTTTCGGTCATTTTGAAAAAACTTTTAAAAGCAAAGAAACAGGCTATGTTTTAAACTCAAATCATGCACCCGTTGTTAACCAAGGTGACGCCTTGCTTCATATTGGTTTTGAAGAATAATTAAAGTTTCTAAAGTTATTTTATAAGACTTTTAAAGTAACTACAAATTTTTACCTTTGTCAGCCAAGTACAAAACAATATTTATGAGCAACCAATATCAAAATCGTTATAATTTAAGAGGTGTTTCGGCTTCAAAAGAAGACGTCCATCAAGCCATAAAAAATATTGGTAAGGGTTTGTATCCACAGGCTTTTTGTAAAATTATCCCCGATTATTTAACCAACGACCCTGATTATTGCGTGGTGATGCACGCCGATGGAGCTGGCACAAAATCGGCTTTAGCCTATTTGTATTGGAAAGAAACAGGCGATTTATCGGTATGGAAAGGCATTGCTCAAGATGCACTCATTATGAATATTGACGATTTGATTTGCGTGGGTGCTACCGATAACATTTTATTGTCTTCGACCATTGGACGCAATAAAAATCTGATTCCCGGCGAAGTGCTTTCTGCCATTATTAATGGCACAGAAGAACTGCTAGCTAACCTAAAACAACACGGTGTAAGCATTCATTCTACAGGTGGCGAAACTGCCGATGTGGGCGATTTGGTGCGTACCATTATTGTTGATTCAACGGTTACGGCACGTCTAAAACGCAACGATGTGATTGACAATGCCAATATTAAAGCAGGCGATGTAATTGTAGGTTTATCGTCAAGTGGGCAAGCAACTTACGAAACCGAATACAACGGTGGTATGGGCAGCAATGGTTTGACTTCTGCGCGTCACGATGTTTTTGCCAATTATTTGGCCGATAAATATCCCGAAAGTTTTGATGCTGCCGTCCCTGCCGATTTGGTGTATTCAGGTAAAACCAAACTTACTGATGCTGTTAAAAATTCTCCCATTAATGCAGGAAAACTGGTACTCTCGCCTACGCGGACATACGCACCCATTATCAAACAAATGTTAGCAAATCATAGAAAAGACATTCACGGCATGGTGCATTGCAGCGGTGGTGCACAAACAAAAATTCTTCATTTTGTTGACAAACTTCATATTATAAAAGACAATCTATTTGAATTGCCGCCTTTGTTTAAACTGATTCAAGATCAAAGTGGCACAGACTGGAAAGAAATGTACCAAGTTTTTAATATGGGCCATCGGATGGAACTTTATGTGCCAGAACCTGTAGCACAAAATTTAATTACAATCTCCAAATTTTTTGACGTTGATGCGCAAATTATAGGTCGTGTTGAGGCAGCGTCTTCAAAGAAATTAACGATTAAAAGTGTGTTTGGAACTTTTTTATATAATTAAGCATAAGAGCTTGCAAATTAAGTATTTTGGTATTACTTTTATTTTCCAAAATTTTCTACATGATTTCACGTTTTTTAAGTCTCGAATGGAAACAATTTAAACGCTCTGCTTCCTTTGATAAAAAAATTGCCATAAAAATTCTCATGGGTTTTGTGGTTTTATATTTTGCAACCGCAGCCATAGCACTTGGAGCAGGTGTCTATTTTATTATCAAAGAAAGCGCGCCACAAGCAGACCCACTGGTTTTAATTAATAACTTTCTGATTTACTATTTTTTAATCGATTTGGCCATACGGTTTTTTATGCAGCAATTGCCATTTATGAATGTTAAACCGCTAATGCTGCTGCCTGTCAAAAAAAACATAATCATCAATTATTTATTGGGCAAGTCTATGTTGTCCTTTTTTAATTTCATTCCGCTTTTTATTTTCATCCCTTTTAGCATCGTCTTATTAATTAAAGATTATGCCGTTTTAAATGTATTGGTTTGGTTTTTAGGTGTTATTTTACTCATATTATCAAACAATTTTGTTAACTTTATCATCAATAAAAACACAAAAATCTTTTATATTTTAACAACTTTTTTGATTATCCTTATCGGATTAGAATATTTTAATATTTTTAAATTATCTACTTATACAGGCATCGCATTAAATGCTTTTTATAAAAATCCTTTATTTATTGTTGGGCCTATACTTATTTTTGTAAGCTGTTATCTGGCCAATTTTAGACTCTTAAAAAAAGGTTTGTATTTAGAAGACCTCGACACTAAAAAGGCGAAAACTGTTAATGCTGCCGATTTATCTTGGCTAAACCGCTTTGGAAAAATGGCGCCCTTCTTAAAAAATGACATCAAACTTATTTGGCGCAATGTAAGACCACGCCAAGTGATGCTTATGAGTTTTGTTTTTTTATTTTACGGATTAATTTTTTACACAAATCCTACATATCAAAAGATGCCTGCTTTTTTAGCTTTCGCATCTATGTTTGTAACGGGTGGATTTTTAATGACTTTTGGACAACAAGTACCCAGCTGGGATAGCGAATATTACAAATTAATGATGAGTCAGAATATTCCTTATAAACTATATCTCGAAGCCAAATGGTACTTAATGGTAGTTGGCGTTGTCATTGCTTTTGTGTTAAGCACGCCTTATATTTATTTTGGCTGGCGCATTTATAGCATGATTGTAGCCGGTGCCTTTTTTAATATTGGCCTTAACGGATTTATAAACCTGTATGGTGGCGCTCTAAACACAACCCCTATTAAACTTAATGTAAAAGCCAAAGCTTTTCAGAATACCAATAAATTCAATCCAACTTTGTTGTTAATTGCTTTGCCAAAAGTGTTTTTACCGATGCTGATATTTTACATTCCTTATAAATTTATCAGTTTTGAGGCAGGTACTTTTGCCTTAGGTTTAATTGGGATTTCAGGATTATTTTTTAAAGATTTCTTTATCCGAAGCATAGAAAAAACATATCAAAAAAGAAAATATAAAACCATTGCAGCCTACTGCGAAACCACATAAATTTAACTCATGATTCACGTATCAAATCTTAGCAAACAATACAATAAAGTATCCGTTTTAAACATAGAAAATCTTGACATTCCCAAAGGACAAAGTTTTGGATTGGTAGGTAATAACGGCGCCGGTAAAACCACTTTTTTTAACCTCATGCTCGATTTAATTTCGCCTACAACCGGCTTTATTACAAGCAATAATATTCAGGTAAACACCAGCGAAGATTGGAAACCTTTTACGTCTTCTTTTATTGATGAAAGTTTTTTAATTGGCTATTTAACAGCCGAAGAATACTTTTATTTTATAGGTGATTTACGCGGTAGGACTAAAGCCGATATCGACACATTTTTACACCAATTTGACGAAGTTTTTAACGATGAAATTCTTGGCAAACGCAAATATCTGCGCGATTTATCTAAAGGAAATCAGAAAAAAACCGGTATTGTTGCCGCTTTAATTGGCAATCCCGATGTGATTATTTTGGACGAACCTTTTGCAAATTTAGACCCAACAACGCAAATAAGACTTAAAAAATTGCTAAATGACCTAACCAAAGACAGCCAAAAAACGGTACTCATTTCGAGTCATGATTTAGGTCATGTTACCGATGTTTGTGACCGCATTGTGGTTTTAGAAAAAGGCGAAGTGGTTAAAGATTTGCACACATCTGCCGAAACTTTAAAAGAATTGGAAAGCTTTTTTGCTGTTTAAAGTTAAAGATTGTTTATGTTGCTGTTTGATAGAAATATCTACGACTTATAAAATCAGCTTTTTGTTGTGCAACAATACCATAACTTTAGGGTAATCGAAAGCCAGTGTTAATTTTTGTACTTCACTAAAAGTAAACCAATCGTAATCGCTTACTTCTGCTTCTTGTAATTTTATGGCGCCAGACCAGCTGCCTAAAAAGCGGTATAAATAGCGATTTTGCCATGTGGTCGTTGTTAGAATTTCTGTGGGAATAAAATCAAGATTGACTTCTTCTTTAACTTCTCTAACCACATTTTGTTCGGCCGTTTCGCCTAATTCTGCCCTACCACCTGGGCATGCCCAACAGCCTGGATAAATTTTAGTGTAATTTGAGCGCTTTATCAATAAGATTTTATGAGCTGATAAGATAATTCCCGATGCCGCTAAAACTTGAGAGTCTATCATTAACTTTTATGAGAACCGTCGCAATAAGGAGGGTTTTTGGTTTGTTTACAATTACACAAATGCGCTGTTTTATCTTCATCAACCTCAAATATTAAAGGTCTCATTTCTGAAGACTTATGAGAACCATCACATAAGGTTTGTTTTTCTGACAAACCACACGTACACCATGCATACTTTTTATCTTGTTCGAGTTCCATTTTTGAAGGGGTTTCTGCAGCACGTTTTGGTAATTTCATAAGTAAATCGTTTTGTTTTTCAAATGTAGTAAAAAAGAAAATATAAAAATCATAGCGAGGAAGTTATGATTTTCGGGACGACGTGTCTATCTCTTAAAGATTGCCCACCCGAACGTACAGCTTGTATGGCAGGCCACTCCCGCAAATGCGAGATCGCAAAGACTAAAAACAATTAACAGCTTTATAATAAATACTTTAGGCTTTTATTGTTTTTTTGTTTTTAAAAAACTAGCTTCGCTCCTGCCTGCCGTAGGTAGGTATCGGGTGATATAAATCAACCTGTGTTGAACGCGTTTCAGTATTGAAACGATTCATATCATTTAAGTTGGCATTAATTTGACAAATGAAGAAACTGACACTAATTTATGGACTATTAATTTTTACTCCATCTTGTGTGTTTACAAGAATAGATGACAGTATAGATTTAGGGAAAAAATATAGATACATTCAAGATTATCCACAAACAATTATTTATCATAAGACTGAAAAATATAACGGAATTGGACTAAATGCAGTTCCTCCTACTGTTTTAAATTATGATTTTAATGATAAGTTCATAATTGCCAAAAATGTGGACTTGGAAAAAGAAGAAATGAATTACTGGATAATTGACAAGGACAAAGACAATTCAGATATAAAACCATTGGACTCTTTGACTTTTCACAGAACACTGATTGAAAAGAAAATCGGACTAAGACTGAAATAAAAAACTACCACCAACAATGGTAATCGTTGCACAAGCCTCTAAAAAACATAAAAACAACATCAAAAGCTCCTTTTTAAGGGGCTTTTATTTTTAATATAGCGGTTTGTTTTTAAAATTTAAGTAGACTCTAAAAGTCTTGTTTTAAGTCCTAACATAGCTTTTATTGAATTTAATAAATGATGCATTGCTTTGGCATCACTTTTTACCGTTTTGGAAATAAATTTCAAGTATTTCTTAAGATTATAGGCAATCGCTGACATGTGCATGACCTTGTTGGCCTGTTTAATGCCGATGGTGTTTATTTTGCGAAGCCCTCTAAATTGAGTGAGTGTTCCAAATACAGGCTCAACAGTGCTCTGTCTTTTTGCTTTCATATACTTACCTCGCTTACTCTCTACTCTGGCAATGGCGCGCTCATATTCTTCTCGGTAAAAGGTAACTGTAAATTTCTTTTCTTGAGACGTCTTTCCTAAACAGTTTAGTCGCACAGGACAACCTTTACAAATTTTTGTGGAGGCTCTATATTCTTTCTTTTTTGTATTGTTCTTTTTCTCATAAAATACCTTTTTAAATGGAATTATCTCGCCTTGAGGACATAGATAATAGTCGTGTTCTTTTTTATAAACAAATCCATCTGGACCTCCTTTGTAAGTCCCATGAGGTGGAATATAACTTTCTAGTCCGATTTGTTCTAAAAAAGCATAGTTCTCTCCACTACTATAACCAGTGTCTGCTACACAATTACGCCAAAGCAACCCTTGTTTATATAATCTGGGTTGTAACCGTCCAATGATATCTTCTAAATATTGATTGTCTTTCTTGTCGGCATGATAGGCCCAAATATCGGTAATCACATGATGTGCCGTATCGACACTTAATTGGCTCATATAATTTAACTTTCGTGCCTTGCCTGTCCCGATAGCTATCGGGATTACACTTATTCTTGCATCGGGGTCGGTGGGGCTGTAATGTGTTTTGTTCGATGTATATTTTGACCCTTTGTTTCCTGCGCCTGGACGTTGGTCTTGGTCTTTTTGCCACTTCTTATTCCTGCTCTTTATGGATTGTAATTCTTTATTGCTTGCAGTGATTCCTTGTTGCTCCTTTGGGGCTTTGTTTATTTTAGCCTTTCGTATAGGTGTATCTTCTTTATCCATAGCACTGATATGACGAATGCTTTTTAAATGAGCCTCTAAATCTTCCTTAGGTACTTTGAGTTCTAAAGTATCCATAGAGGCATTGGCTTTTACAGGTGCTGAATCAATCGCTTGTGTATGCCCACTTACCATACCTTTCTCTACACACATCGTTAATACAGTTGTGAAAACTTCTTCAAATATCGATTCAGGAAATAATTGACGGGTGCGGCTAATGGTAGAATGCCATGGCAACTCATCATCTATGTCGTAATTTAAGAAATACAAAATGTCTAACCTCAGACTACTATGATCTATTAGTTTTCTATCACTAATAATGTTTTCTAAATAGCCTACCAAACACAGTTTAAAGAATACTACTGGGTCTATACTTTTTTGACCACTCTCTCCATAATAATGCTTGGTTAAGGGATATAAAAAATCTAAATCTAAAACCCCTTTCAATCTCCGATAAAAATTGGTCTCTGATATTCTATCACTCAGCTGAAAATGTGAGAATATCTTTTCTTGATATTGTTTCTTGCCTTGCATACAACAAGATACGAAATTTATACCTATTTTTGATAAACTTGTGCAACAGACACAATGGTTATAATTCATTGTGGTATTTGAACAAAAAATGATAAATTTAACAAACCAATCGGCTGATTTCTACAGCAGAAAAGCTTCCGACATTTTCCACAACGAAATCATAGCCTAAACGATAAGCGTCAATCCAAAAATCACCTCATTTCACATCTCTAAACAAGTAAATCTACCACCCGTTCAAGCGCCATACCTCGAGAAGCTTTAATTAAAAGCAGGCCGTTTTTAGGGGCTTTAAAATGAGATTTAAAATCGTCAAATGTTTTAAATTTAAAAATATTTTTATTTTGAACTGTTGTCTCATAAAAATGACTTCCAATTAAATAGGCTTTATTAAAGTTAGATATTTCTAAAAGATTGACAATATTTTGATGCTCTTCTTTAGATGTTTTACCCAACTCAAACATATCACCTAAAACCAACATTTTAAAATCTCGGCTTAATTGATTGAAATTCTCAATGGCCAAAGTCATACTGGTAGGATTGGCATTATAGGCGTCTAGAATAATTTGCATAGCGCCTTTATCAATAATTTGAGAGCGGTTATTGGTGGGTGTATAATTTTCTATGGCTTCTTTAATCTGTTGTAAGGGCACATCGAAAAAGGCGCCAATAGCAATAGCAGCAGCTATATTTTTATAATTATAAGTCCCTATAAGTTTGCTGTGCATCACAACATCTTTATACAAAATTGTTACAAACGGATTGGCACTTTTAAGTTGCATAATTTCTGAATTAAAGCTGTCTCTATTCAGCCCTAAAGTTTGTTTTACCTGAATAACATCATCAGTATTTACAAAAGCTAAGGCTTCATTTTCTTTAAGGTACTTATACAATTCTGATTTTGTTTTAATAACGCCTTCAAGACTGCCAAAACCTTCTAAATGTGCTTTTCCGAAATTGGTGACATAGCCAAAATTAGGTTGGGCAATTTTACATAAAAATTCAATTTCTCCTAGATGATTAGCGCCCATTTCTACCACGCCAATTTCGGTGTCTTTAGTCATCGATAAAAGCGTGAGTGGCACGCCAATATGGTTGTTTAAATTCCCTTTTGTGGTAACAGTTTTATATTTTTTTGATAAGACTGTGCCTATTAATTCTTTGGTTGTGGTTTTTCCGTTACTTCCTGTAATGGCAATAATTGGCAGGCCTATTTGTTTGCGGTGATAAGCAGCCACCTGTTGTAAGGTGCTTAAAACATCGGTTACCAAAATGGTTTTGTCTGAAACGTGATACTTTTTATCATCAATTATAGCAAAGGAAGCGCCCTCTTTTAAAGATTGAAGGGCAAAAGTATTGCCATCAAAATTTTCGCCTTTTAAGGCAAAAAAAACGGCATCCTTTACAACTTTACGTGTATCGGTTACACAAAGTTTACCTGAAATTAGTTTGTATAGTTTTTCTATTTTCATCCTTTAAAGAAAAAAGCCCAACATCTTTGAGATATTGAGCTAATTTAAACTTTTTATTACTATCCTTTATTTTCTTTTTACAAAATGCGCTCTTTTATCTTTCGATAATGAAGATGACCCTAATCTATCCATAGCGCATCTAAAGCCAATATAGTCTGTTGCGGCATATTCTGGCAGGTATCTACGTTGTGCAGGATCTAACCAATAAGCCCTATCTTTCCAAGAACCGCCTTTATAAACACGTAAATTATTGTTTATTAAAGTACGTCTGGTATTTTTTGTGTCGTATTTTTTAACAACTCTTCCTTGTTCATCAACCTCAATTTTATTTTGAGGAGAATTATACATTCTAGGAATAGATGCTGCATCATCTTCATCTTTATAGAAATATTTATTAGAAGCCAAATCGCCATCATCTTGATTTGCATTATTAGCTCTTCTATAATTATATCTCATAAAAGCATCGTCTTTGGTAATGGGCACATATTTCATTTCGCCTGGCGATCCGTTTGGTACAATCTTCCCGTTGTTTAATGTGTCTAATACAAGGTTATTATAATCTAAAACAACTACTTTACCTAGAGAATCAATATACGTTTTCAAAAAGTTAGTCCCTCTAAAATAGTTAAAATCGTTTGCTTGAGAATCTATGATAGGTCTGTACACATCGGCTACCCATTCTGCAACATTACCAGACATGTTATAAAGACCAAAAGCATTTGGTTTATAGGATTTTATTTCGGCAGTAATATCGGCACCATCACTACTCCAACCTGCCAAACCACTATAATCACCTTGTCCTTGTTTGTAATTGGCAAGCATATCGCCTTTATAACGTTTTGAATTGTCTCGGGTATATTTGCCGTTCCAAGTATATTTTTTACGTCCTCTAATAGTATTATATTCTCTGTTTTCTACTTCGGCTTTAGCGGCGTATTCCCATTCGGCTTCGGTCGGCAATCTGTATTTAGACACCAACAAGCCATCAGAAATGGTGACATGTCTTCCTGTAAACTCAGGTTTTTTTGGTAACGGATTGTCGTTTGTTACAAGTAAAGTTGTGTCTTGTAAAAGTGTATCTATTACCGTGGTGTTGTTTCTTGATTTTCGTGCACTTCGTTTTTTAAAGATGCCACGTTTGCTGTTTAAGCTTTTTCTTACCGGAACGCCTTTGCTATAAATAGAAGAATCGCCGTTAAACAATAAGTAAGGATTTTTTAAATAGGTTTGTGTTACAAAATGATTTTCGCCCTCTACGCTTATCGAATCATCGGCAAAAAGAGGTTTTAAAATACCTTTATCCATTAAAATACGTTCATTAACCCTATCGGTTCGCCATTTGCAATATCCTACAGCTTGTAACCAAGACACGCCTACAACAGGGTAATTTGCAAATGCAGGATGTCTTAAATACGTTTCTGACAATGAACCTGTAGAACCCAAATTATCACGCCAAACCAAAGTGTCTGGCAAAGCGGCTTGGTAAATACGTTTATTAATGTCCATAGTGTCTGATTGTGGAAACACACGACTCAAATATTCTAAATAAAAACTGTATTCTTTATTGGTAACCTCTGCTTCATCAATATAAAATGAACGTAATTGCTGACGTACAGGTGTTGAATTCCAATCAAACATAACATCATCTTGAACGTGACCCATAGTAAAAGTACCTCCTTCAATTAAAACCATACCAGGAGGTGTTTTTTGGCCTCTATAATCAACTGGTGCTGTAAAGTTTCCAAAATGAGGGTCATTAAAATTCCATCCTGTTAAAGTAGATTTAGAATGCTCTGTTCTAAAGCAACTAGATAAAGTAAATACAGATAAAAATATGATTAATACTGTTTTAAAGCTATTTTGAAATTTCATTTTATATAAAATACTTAAATTTATATTTATAAGCCTGTGCAATTTACAATATTAATAAAATTTAGAGCAATTACACTACTATTTTTAACCTTTTTAAAATTATTATTCTGCTATAACGATTGTATTATTTCTTTATTATATGTAATGTTGCATGTGTAAAATATATTTTTACACTCAGCGTTTTGTATTTATGATAAAAAAAGGTCTTCTTTCGCTATTACTTGTCATATTTGGTTTAAACACCAGTTTTGCTCAGCAAAATTATAAAAAGGATTTTAAACTTATTTGGACTTCTCCACAAAACATATTGTTAAATAATGACAAACAAATAACGATTCCGTTAGTTGAAAATAATTTGCTAAACGAAAATTTAATACCAACTTACACAAGCACTTGGCAAAATAATTCTAACTCAAAAATAGCATCATTTTCTTTAAGTAATATAAAATACAGTTCTTTAAACAGTACAATTCCAAACAGTGTTTTGTCACATATTTCGTCGGAAATAAAAAGCAGTTTAAATATTATAAATGCGGGAAATAAAAGCGAACTGCAACTTTATATTGAACCCTTAATACAGAAAGACAATGTCATTCTAAAAATTGAAAGTTTTACGCTTAATTACACAAGATCATCAAATGCTTTTAAAAACAACTCAAATACGGCGGTTCAAAATTCGGTTTTATCAAATGGTACTTGGTATAAATTTGAAGTTGATACCACTGGTATTTTTAAAATTGATGTCGCGTTTTTAAAAAGCTTAGGCATTAATACGGCTAATTTAAATTCTGATAACATTCGAATTTTTGGCAATGGCGGTGCTTTATTACCCCAAAAAAACAGCGCCTTTAGATATGCCGATTTACAAGAAAATGCCATTTATATTGATGACGGAAATGATGCCGTTTTTAACAACAATGATTTTGTTTTATTCTACGCAAAAGGACCTGATAGTTGGAAAGTAAATCCCGTAAACGGAAATACAAACCATATTAAAAATATTTATAGCGACGTTGCCTATTATTTTATCACAATAGATAATGGCACAGGAAAACGCATAACTACTTCAGACCCTATAACTGCTAATGCTTCTTTACAAATAAACACTTTTAACGACTATATTTTTCACGAGAAAGAAGATGTTAATTTGTTTGCTATCGGCCAGCAATGGTTTGGCGAATCTTTTAGCATTAACAACACACAACAAGTTGATTTAACCTTTACAGATGCAGATCTCTCAAAACCTATTAAGGTTAAAACGCGGGGCGTAGTTTCGTCCTCTGTGTCGTCTCAATTACAGGTACAGCTCAATGGCAATTCGCTTTATGATTTGTCTTTTTTTGCAAATTCACCCGGTTTATTAAGTTTGGCTAGCGCCACAGAACAATTTGCAGAAGTTGCTGTTTCTAATGAAAATTTGGCCTTTAATTTGACCTATACCAATAACGGAAATCCTTCGGCGCGTTCTTATCTAGATTACATAGAAATTTCTGGCATTAAACACCTCATTGCGCGTCAAAAACAGTTCTCATTTAGAAGTTTTGAAGCGGCTAATGCTGATGTTAACACAACTATTTCTTACACCATTGCCAATGCAAATAATATTTCTCAGGTATGGGATATAACCAATTTTTTAAATCCTAAAATCATTACAAACCAATCTACGTCTGCCGATTTTAGTTTTAATGCACAAGGCGGAACGTCAAATGGATCAACCCAATTGAACGAATACATCGTTCTAAATAGCACCGATTATTTTTTACCAACAAAACTTGAAAAAAGCAGTGTTTTAAATCAGAATTTGCATGCCCTTCAAGATATTGACTATTTAGTCATTACACCTAATAATTTAATAGGTCAAGCTTCTCGCCTAGCTGATTATCATAAATTAAATAATAATTATACAACAGCTGTTATAGATATTGAACAGATTTATAACGAATTTGGTTCGGGATCTCCAGATGTAACTGCCATACGCGATTTTGTAAAATATTTGTATGATAATGCGTCTACATCTTCAAAGAAAATAAAATTTGTAACACTTTTTGGCGACACCTCTTACGATTATAAAGACCGAATTACCAATAATAATAACATCATTCCAGCTTTTGAGTCTTTAGAGAGTTTTAACCTCGCCACTTCTTATGTTACCGATGACTATTTTGGCATGATGGATGCTAATGAAGGTTTGCTAACCTTTTCTGACAAACAAGATGTTGCTACAGGCAGATATCCGGTTACAACCGTTCAAGAAGCCAAAGCTGCTGTAGATAAAACTTTAAGCTATTACAGTAAAAATGCTTTTGGTGACTGGCGAAACCTCATAACCGTTGTTGCTGACGATCCAGATAAAGCCTCAGAATTTGTATTGCAAGAAACCGTAGAAAGAATTTCAGACAGTATCAGTCTCAACAAACCTGTATTCAACATAAAAAAAATTTATGCCGATGCCTATAAACAACAAACTTCTGCTGGTGGCGAACGTTATCCCGATGTAAATACCGCCATAACAACAGCCGTAGAAAATGGCACTTTGGTTGTAGATTATTTCGGACATGGTGGCGAAGACGGTTGGGCGAACGAACGTATTTTGGGCGTGCCTCAAATTCAAGGTTGGGTAAATCCAAATACATTGCCTTTGTTTATTACCGTGACCTGCGAATTTGCTAAATTAGATAATCCCTTACGTCCTACGGCGGGCGAATTTGTTTTTAACAATACACAAGGTGGCGCTACAAGTCTCATTACCACAACACGCGAAATATTTATTTCGGTTGGTCAAGCATTTAATGAGAACCTTGTTACCAAACTTTTTTCATTTAATGGCGAAGATCGAAGCGTTTCTCAAGCCTTAATGGATATGAAAAATAATTTCACAACCTCACAACGTTTGTTTGTATATTTTTTGGGAGATCCTGCCTTAAAATTGGCACAGCCCAAAGCAAATATCAGTATTACAAAAATGAATGATGTGCCATTAGCGCAAGCTATTGATACACTTAAAGCGCTATCTCATGTAAGTTTTGATGGCGTTGTAACCGATGAAAATAATCAGATTTTAACCGATTTTAACGGCACACTTTCTACCACAATTTTCGATAAATCTATAGATAAAACCACTTTAGATAATAATAATTTCGGTAGAAAATTAACATTCGACGCCCTAGAAAGTAAAATTTATCGGGGCAGAGCCACCGTTACAAATGGCACTTTTAAATTTGATTTTATTGTTCCAAAAGATATAAGAGTGGCTTTTGGAAAAGGAAAAATGAGCTTTTATGCCGATAATAAAATAGTAGATAAAGCAGGTTATAATTTTGATGTGACCATTGGTGGGATCAATGAAAATGCAGTCGAAGACATTCAAGGACCAACCGTAAATCTTTTTATGAATGACGAATCGTTTTTAGATGGTGGTAACACCAATCAGTCGCCTTTATTTATTGCTTCTTTAGAAGACGCTTCGGGTATTAACACATCGCTCACAGCTGTAGATCATGATATCATTGCTGTTTTAGATGACGATGAAGCCAATCCTATTATATTAAATGATTTTTATCAAACAGAATTAGACAATTTCAAGAAAGGTAAAGTAAACTTTCAATTAAGAAACTTAAGCACAGGACTTCATACCATTAAATTTAAAGCTTGGGACACATACAATAATCTATCCGAAGCATCGTTAACATTTAACGTTGTTACAGACAGTGGCATTACACTAAATCATGTGTTAAATTATCCAAATCCGTTTGTAAATTATACTGAATTTTGGTTTGAACACAACCGTCCAAATGAATCTTTAGAAGTTCAAATTCAGATATTTACAATATCAGGTAAAATAGTTAAAACAATAAATAAATCTGTACAAACATCGGGTACTTTGTCTAGAGATATTATTTGGAATGGTTTAGACGATTTTGGTGCTAAAATTGGCAAAGGTGTTTATGTTTATAAGCTCTCTGTTAAATCAAATATAACGCAAGACAAAGCAGAAAAAATAGAAAAATTAGTAATTCTTAGATAAAAAATCACAATATTTGTAATAATTAATATCCTTATATGAGACAATATATCTTATTAGCGCTAGTCTTAACACTGGCTTTACCAAAAATAAATGCACAAACCGACCCTAATCCTATATCAACAGCAGCGCCTTTTTTATTAATTGCGCCAGATGCCCGTTCGGGTGGTATGGCAGATATGGGCGTATCTACATCGGCAGATGCAAATTCGCAACATTGGAACCCAGCAAAATATGCTTTTTTAGAATCGCAATATACCATAGCTGTAAATTATACACCTTGGTTGCGTAACCTAACCAGCGACGTGTTTTTAGGCAGTATTATTTATGCCAACCGTATAGATGAGAGAAGTGCATGGGCAACTAGTTTAACCTATTTTTCTTTGGGTTCTATTGAATTACGCCAAACAGGCGATCCTAACGAGCAAGTTATTATTGAAAATCCAAACGAATTAGCTATTGATGGTTCTTATTCAATGCGCTTAAGTGAAAGCTTTTCTATGGCTGTTGGTTTGCGCTATATCCGTTCTGATTTTGCTTTACGTGTAGCCGATTCTGATATTAATACTGTGAATACATTTTCTGTAGATATTGCTGGATTCTTTCAAACTCAAGAAGAAAATTATGGCACTTTTAATGGCAGATGGCGTGGTGGATTTAACATATCAAACATTGGCCCACGTGTGTCTTTTACAGATAGTGGTCAAAAGAATTTTATTCCTACAAACCTAAGAATAGGTGGCGGATTCGATTTTATTTTAGACGAGTACAACACCATTTCTGCAAATATTGAACTTAACAAATTACTTGTGCCAACACCTCCTTTACGTGATAGCAACGGTGATATTGCAAGTGGCCAAACCGATGATGTTGGCTTTTTTAAGGGTATTTTTCAATCATTTGGCGATGCCCCCGGTGGATTTAAAGAAGAGCTTAAAGAATTTACATGGGCTATTGGTGGCGAATATTTATATGACGACGCCTTTGCTGTTCGTGCTGGTTTTTATAATGAAAGTGATTTAAAAGGCGCGCGAAAGTTTTTTACTTTAGGTACTGGTTTTAAATTTAGAAGTAGCCGAATAGATATGTCTTATTTATTCAATGCCTCAGATATTAATAACCCTTTAGAAAACACACTCCGCTTTTCAATAACCTTTGACCTAGGTGCCTTTTTTGAAGAATATTAGGTCGGGTTTATAATTAAAAATAAAATTTCATGAAGTCTGTAAACATAACTGCCACTTTTACCATTTACGATGGAATGGGTGAATTACCAGAACCCGCTCAAAATTTAATGGAACAAGCTGTTCTCGCAAGAGAAAATGCCTATGCTCCATACTCTAATTTTAGTGTTGGTGCTGCCATACTTTTAGACAATGACAAAATAATTTTAGGTAACAATCAAGAAAACGCGGCTTACCCTTCTGGTTTGTGTGCAGAGCGTGTGGCTATTTATAGCGCCGCAGCTAATTTTCCAAATGTAGGTATTAAAGCTTTGGCTATTACAGCTACTTCAAAAACAAAAGATTTAGACACACCTGTGGCGCCTTGTGGCTCGTGCCGACAAGCCATTGCTGAATATGAAGTTAAACAAAAGGCACCAATCCCCATTTATTTTATGGGTAAAATTGGTAAAGTAGCAAAGTCTGACTCTTTAAAAGATTTATTACCGCTTGCTTTTGACAAAACCTTTTTATAAAAACTGATGGAAGATATTGCTAACAGAGTCGATATCTATAATTTTGTAAAAAAATTCTATGTTAAATTATTAGAAGATACTCTTTTAAAACCTTTTTTTATTGGTTTAGATACCGATGAAAAACTAGAACAACATCTACAAATTTTAGTCGATTTCTGGGAACAACAATTATTCTATACAGGCACTTATAAAAGGAACGCTTTACAACCTCATTTAGATTTAAATCACAAACAGCCTTTTAAAAAAGAACACTTTGACCAATGGCTAATCCTATTTAATCAAACTGTTGATGAACTCTTTATAGGTGTTAAATCGCATCAAGCAAAAAACAAAGCACAATCTATTGCCATAGTTATGCAAATCAAAATTTCTCAACTTTAAGAAGTTCGTTTTATAATAAATCGTTAATTTTGCTATTAAATTTATTTTTTATGCCCTTAAATTCAGTCATTACAGGAACAGGAAGTTATATTCCAACAGTTGTAAAAACAAATGCCGATTTTATTAACGAACGTTTTTATTGCGAAAAAAACGAACCTTTTGACGCCACTAACGAAGTCATCATAGAAAAATTTAAGGCCATTACAGGTATTGAAGAACGCCGTTATGCTTCAGACAACTTAAATTCTTCAGATATCGCAGCTATTGCGGCACAACGTGCTATTGCTGATGCCAATATTGACCCTGAAACTTTAGATTACATCATTTTTGCTCAAAATTTTGGTGACATCAAAAAAAATACAATCCAAACTGATATAATTCCCAGTTTAGCGGCAAGGGTTAAACAAATTCTTAAAATTGAAAATCCACATTGTGTGGCTTATGATATTATTTTCGGTTGCCCTGGATGGATTCAAGGCATGATTCAAGCCCATTTATTTATAAAAGCAGGCGAAGCTAAAAGATGTCTCGTTATTGGTTCTGAAACACTATCACGCGTTTTAGATATGCACGATCGTGATTCTATGATATATTCTGATGGCGCTGGCGCTGCAATTGTAGAAGCCCAAGAAGGTGATGTTAAAACAGGAATTTTAGGGTTTTCTGCCATGTCTCATACCTTAGAAGAAGCTGGTTATTTATTTTTAGGAAAAACTAATTATCCAGATGGCGATCCAAATGTGAGATATTTAAAAATGTTTGGCCGTAAAATTTACGAATATGCCTTAAATCACGTTCCAGATGCTATGAAAGCAGCTCTTGATAAAAACGGTATAGACATCCATCAGGTAAAAAAAGTATTTATGCATCAGGCCAACGAAAAAATGGATGAGGCTATTATTAAACGCTTTTTTAGATTGTACAAAACGCCTACGCCCAAAAATATTATGCCAATGAGTATTCACAAACTCGGCAACAGTTCTGTAGCTACAGTACCCACTTTATTGAATATGGTTTTAAAAAATAAATTAGAAAACCACCAAATCAATAAAGGAGACGTGGTGGTTTTAGCATCTGTTGGCGCTGGTATGAACATTAACGCTATTGTTTATAAATTCTAATTATTTCAGAACTTCGCCAATTACTTTACCCGATGTGGCATTAGGAAATTCAATACCTAATAAAGTTGCCATTGTTGGCGCGATATCTATAATTGGATAATAGGTGTTTGATTGACCCGTTTTAATCCCTTTTCCGTAAAATATTAATGGCACATGCGTGTCGTAATTATACCCAGATCCATGTGTTGTTCCCGTATGCGGATAAGCAATATTTGCTGGCATTGGAACGAGTAAAACATCCCCAGAAAACTTCTGATTATAACCGTTTTGAAGATATTTTAAAATACCATCATTAAAACTTGTTGTTTGCATCGTATGAGCTGTAACCGTTTTATAAATACCTTTAAAACTAACCAACTCATCGGCTAATGTTTGGGCAACCATATTGACATCAAGACCCAATTCATAAATTCTTTCTTTATCTAAAAAAATCTGATAGTTAGAGGTGTTTTCTACCAAATCTGTGGCATTAAAAAATTTCTTTGTGATTTCGGTAACGCGACCAACCAAACCTTTAACATCTATATAATCGGCCGGAATTTTAAGTGATTTTAGATAAGCTGGTACAGGTACAGCCGCATGGTCTGCTGTTAAAAAAACAGTGTAGTTAGCTATGCCAACTTGTGTGTCTAAAAAGTTTAATAAGTCTGCTATATCTTGATCTAATCTAATATAAGTGTCTTCAATTTCTTTTGAATCGACACCATACATATGACCAATATAATCTGTACTAGAAAAACTTAAAGCTAAGAAATCTGTAAATGCTCCTTTGCCCATATTTTCTCCTAAAATAGTCGCTTCGGCAAAATCTTTTACCAAACTATTGCCTTGAGGCGATGCTTTTAAAATATCATAGCCACCATTTTCTTTTTGCAGTTTAGCCAAATTGTGCGGAAATGTTGGGCTTGTTTCTCCCTTAAACATACCTTCGTAAGGATTGTCATCAGCAATACTTTCTGTATAAGTATTTATAGGATATTTGGTAACCCATGGTGTGTTCAAATATTTTTTTGCTTTATCAGAATTATTAAAATCGGCAGCCCATTTAGGCAATTTATCCATATAAAAAGTACTGGTTATAAATTTACCTTCGGTATTTCCTTCAAACCAATAAGCCGCATTTGCCGTGTGACCTGCGGGTAAAATTGCTGAGCGGTCTTTTATGCTTACACCTATGGTTTTTCCTTTCATATTTTGAGCCAGATGTAATTGGTCTGTAACGGTAGTGCTCAACATCCGATAAGGCGATTTTTTGCCACCAGTTTTTGCGCCAACAGTCTCGTAACGATCATCATCTACACAATAAATAGATTTTTTTAACTCTTTATCATACCAATTATTACTTATAATACCGTGGTAAAAAGGCGTTGTGCCTGTATAAACAGACGTATGACCAACGGCTGTATAGGTTGGTATATAATTAAAATGGGCATTGTTTATGGCATACCCATCTTTTAAAAGGCGTTTAAATCCGTCGGCACCAAACTTACTATCAAAACGTTTTAAATAATCGTAACGCATTTGATCTACCACAATACCAACCACTAATTTTGGCTTTTGTAACTGATTATTTTGGGCGAAAACGCCACAGCTTAAAAGTAAACTCAGACTTATTATTTTTATAATTTTCATAATAAAATATTATATTTCATCAAAAGTAACTGAATTCTATAAATCCAATTTTAATTTTAAGTTAATTATTTAAAAGATGCATTATTTTTTAATATTTTAGCCTGATAATTGCTTCTATGAATTACATCGAACACGTTGGTAAGTATTTTTCAATGCTCAAACAGGTTTTAAGAAAACCTCAGAAATGGACTGTCTTTAGAGAATCTCTTTTTAGAGAGATTCAAGATTTGGGTTTAAGCTCTATTGGCATTGTTGCTTTTATTTCATTTTTTGTAGGTGGCGTTGTTGTTATTCAAACAGCCTTAAATCTAGAAAACCCGCTAATCCCAAAATACCTTATCGGATTTGCTTCTAGAGAATCATTAATTCTTGAATTTTCGCCCACACTCCTTTCTATAATTTTAGCAGGTAAAGTAGGCTCTTTTATTTCATCTAGTATTGGAACCATGCGTGTTACAGAACAAATTGACGCCTTAGAAGTTATGGGTGTAAACTCATTAAACTATTTGGTGCTTCCTAAAATTATAGCGGCGGTTTTGTTTTATCCGTTCCTTATAATAATTAGTATTTTTTTAGGAATTTTAGGAGGTTATGTTGCTGGAAATATTACAAATTTGGTGCTTTCGTCTGACTATATATCTGGCATACGTTACCAATTTGACCCTTTTCATGTAACCTATTCTTTGATTAAAACAGCCGTTTTTGCTTTTGTAATTGCCACCATTCCATCTTACCATGGTTATTATGTTAAAGGAGGCGCTATAGAAGTTGGACGTTCTAGCACACGCGCTGTTGTGTGGACAAGTGTTGTGATTATCTTTTTAAATTACATTTTAACCCAATTGCTTTTAGGAAAATGATAGAAGTTTGCAATTTATATAAATCGTTTGATGGTGTAGAAGTTTTAAAAGGCATTTCGGCTACTTTTGAAAAAGGAAAAACCAATCTCATTATTGGTCAAAGTGGCTCTGGAAAAACAGTACTTTTAAAATGTATGTTAGGCCTTTTTACACCAGAAAAAGGAGATATCTGTTATGATGATAGACATTATAGCGAAATGTCTATAAAAAAGAAACGTAATTTAAGAAAAGAAATGGGCATGCTTTTTCAGGGAAGCGCCTTATTCGATTCTCTAAATGTTGCAGACAATGTTATGTTTCCACTAAAAATGTTTACAAAAAAACCTTATAACGAAATGTTAGATAGGGTAAATACAGTTTTAAAACGGGTAAATTTAGAAAATGCAAACAATAAATTTCCTGCAGAACTTTCGGGAGGTATGCAAAAACGTGTGGCCTTAGCACGTGCTATTGTGATGAATCCCAAATATTTATTTTGCGATGAGCCCAACTCTGGGCTTGATCCAAAAACATCTACTGTAATTGACAACCTTATTCAGGAGATAACTAGAGAATTCGACATCATTACTGTGATAAACTCTCATGATATGAATTCGGTTATGGAAATTGGCGAAAAGATTATTTTTCTAAAAGACGGCGTCAAGGCTTGGGAAGGTACCAATAAAGAAATTATACATACAGACAATGAAGTTGTAACCGAATTTGTCTATTCTTCTCAATTACTAAAAAGAGTTAGAGAATCATACCAATAATCAATTTGGGATGGTAACCAATTGAATGCTATCTATTTTTAGCCTTATTTTTAGCCAAAGTTTAAGTTTAACCTCTTGGTTTTCTATAACCATATCAGATAAAGAATCTTTCCATTTTGCCTCAAAAACAACTAAAGTATCGACACTAGAAAAGTTTGTTTTTATGCGTTTGTAATAGCTCAATTCGGCTAAATTTTGATAGTTTATCTTGGCTTCTGCGCTAATTTGACTAAAAGGTATTTGATTATTTGAGATGGCATTAAGTCTGTTTTCTAAATCTGTAATTTTAGATTCTTTTTCTTTAATACTTTCATCGCGAGAGCCAATTATTTTTTGATTTTGTGTGTATAAATCTTTTAAATTATTTAAATCGTTTCTAATATCTGAATCGTCTTTACTTTGCTGAATGCTAAGAATGGTATTTGTCAATCCTTTTTTTACTAGAATATTTTGCCATTTATCTAAATTTGGTTTAGAAACCCTTTCTCCAAAAACAAACAGGTTAATTTTTTTGTTTTTATAATCAATACTATGCGTGTCGTCAATAATACTCACACCATCATCTTTTAAATCTTGAATAAAAGATTGCGCTATCTGTCTGTAATTATTTTCAAGAAACAATCCGTAAAACAGAAAAATACTCATGCCAAAAATCACAAAAGCTACAAATGAAGCTATTTGCGAAATGCGTTTTCGTTTGGCCGAATTAATGTATTTAACCATCGGGAAACGTAAAAAACGCACCATAAAAAATGACGCTAAAGCGATAAAAATACTGTTGATTATAAACAAAAACATCGCGCCAAAAAAGTAATTTAAATTTCCTGTTGCCAAACCAAATCCTGCGGTACACAATGGTGGCATTAATGCTGTGGCAATAGCTATCCCAGCAATGGTATTTGTCATTTCTTTGCGTCGGCTTAAAGCCACAATTAAAGCCAAACCACCAGCTAGCGCAATTAAAACATCACGAACATCTGGTTTTGTACGCGCCAACAATTCGGGCGTGGCATCTTTAAAAATAGGAATGCTAAAAAACAAAAAAGAAGTTATCACACTTAACCCAACCGTAACGCCAAAATTTATTAAAGAGCGCTTTAAAGTATCAATATCATTAATACCAATAGAGACGCCAATGCCTAAAATAGGCCCCATTAATGGCGATACAAGCATGGCGCCAATAACCACGGCTGTAGAACTAACATTCAACCCAATGGAAGCTATTAATATTGAAAAAATAAGAATCCACGCTGTGTGACCCTTCATAGAGATGTTGTCTTTTACATCTTGAATGGTGCCTTGCATGTCTAAATCTTTACTTAAATCGAGTAATTCTTTAAAAAAAATAACAAGGCTTTGCCAGATACTTTTAAAATCTTGAATCTCGGTTTCTGATGTGTTTTCTTGTGTGGATTGTGGCACTTCCATAATTGTTAATTATATTTTTATTGTGGATATTTTTCTTTTACTTCGGCTACTATTTGTTTAATGTCTTGTTCTTTTGACCGCGGACAAATTAACAAAACGTTGTCTTTTTCTACAACAATAAAATTATCTAAACCCTGAATAACGACTAACTTTCCTTTTGTTGTTCTAACCAAATTACCCTTTGCTTCTCTAAAAATAGGTTTGGCATTAACTACTGCATTGTCATTCTCTTGTTTTGGTAATTTTTGATAGAGGGAATTCCACGTTCCTAAATCGTTCCAACCAAATGCGACTGGCAATACAAAAACGTTTTTAGATTGCTCCATAATGCCATAATCAATAGAAATATTTTGAGCTTCGGTATAATGCGATGTGATGAAATTTTCTTCTTGATCTGTATTATAGAATGGTGTTCCTTTAGAAAACAGCGCATACATTTCTGGTAATAAATTTTGAAAAGCTTCAATAATGGCTTTCGCACTCCAAATAAATATACCCGCATTCCATAGATAATCGCCACTTTTTATAAATTCTTTAGCTGTCTCTATGTTAGGTTTCTCAGTAAAATTTTTAACTTTTTTAATGGCTCTAGCCGAATCTTCAAACTGAATATAGCCATAACCCGTATTGGGTGTATTTGGTTGAATACCCAAAGTCATTAAAATGGGCTGTTCTTGACAGGCTTTAAATGTTTGTTCTACATTGCTGATAAACGTGGCCTCATCGTCAATCCAATGATCTGATGGTGCAACAATCATAACGGCATTAGGATTTTGATTGTAAATTTTTAAAGCGGCATATAAAATACAAGGGGCCGTATTTCGCATGGCAGGTTCCAGCAAAAGCTGTTGATCTGTTAGCTTTTCGATTTGCTCTTTTACAAGCGATTTATATCTTTTATTTGTAGAAATTAATATGTTTTCTGATGGAATAATACTCTCAAATCTGGCAAATGTTTTTTGAATAAGCGATGTGCCCACACCCAACATATCATGGAACTGTTTTGGATAATCTTCTGTACTCATAGGCCAAAATCGTGAACCTATACCACCTGCCATAACTATGGCGTAATAATTTTTATTTTTCATCTCTGTTATTATCTATTAAAAAAACCTCAGCATTTTGCTGAAATAAATATTTTTTTTGTGTGTTGATTTCTGTGCATTCGTAGCGCGTTTTTCTTTTATTTCCACGATTAAAAACACGTTTATTATGCGCAAATAAAGCACCTAATTCAATTTCAAAGATAAGTTTCTTATCCGATTCTTTATCATAATGACGCAAAGCTAGTGATAAATTTAAATCGGCATCTGTTCTTGCTTTTGGATTTATGAGGTATTTTGCCAAAGGCGATAAAACATCAGACGGAAAAATTTCATCCGTTAAGAACGGTAACATTAAATATTTAAAAGTTTCTTTCCAATGACTTCCGTGAGGTTTTGTACGTCCATATTTTTTATGTGTCACCAAATGAGCAATTTCATGAATAAGGGTTATTAAAAACCTGTAATTATTTAAGTCGTTGTTAATGCTTATTTTATAAACATCGTTAACTGAAGTTCTAAAATCGCCATGTTTGGTTTTTCTTTGGTTCTTTATTTTAAGCTTAAAAGGATGCTTCTTAATTAAATCTGACACCAATAAAATAGCAGATTGAGGTATATATTTCTTGATTTCTACTTCCAATAATATTAATGTTTAAGGTGTGGTGCTTGATACCTCTATTACTTTTCCGTTAAAATATTTTTGTCCTGTCATCGCGAAATTCACAATATATGCCGCCATTTCTTTTGCAGAAACTGGTGCTTTATAATCTGGGAAAGCTTTGGCTAACATTTCGGTTTGAACAGCACCTAATGCCAAGGCATTAAAAGAAATTTGTGTGTCTTTATATTCTTCTGCCAACAATTCGGTTAAATTTATGAGTGCCGCTTTAGAAGAACTATAAGCTGCTAAACCTGGGAATTTAAGACTGCCACTAACACCACCAATACTAGAAATATTAATTACGTGACTTCCCTTTTTAAGATAAGGCATAGACAATTGTATTAATCGCGCTACAGCAAAAACATTAACGTTATAAACATCTAAAAAATCTTGTTGGCTCAATTTAAAAAAGGGTTTATTTACCAAATGGCCTGCATTATTAATTAAAATATCAACCTTTTCCCAATGTTGTTTAAGGTAATTTTTTACTTTCTTTAAATGTATTTCGTCTGAAACATCAACAGAAAGTATGGTGATGTTTTTATGGTTAAAATTTGCTAGAGGTTCCCTATTTCTAGATATGGCTAAAACCTTATGCCCTGCCTGTGCAAATTGTTTTGCCATTTCAAAGCCAATACCACTACTGGTTCCTGTAATTATAATATTTTTATGAAGCATCTAAAAAGCTTATTTATATAAAATAAAAATACAATTTATTTTGATATAATTTATGGCGTTTTTCTATTAAAAACAAAACACAAAAAGCCCCAAAAGTACTGATACTTTTGGGGCTTTAAGTCTTAACTAATCCAAATATTATTCTAAACTTAAGTCTACTTCTACGTTTACAGTTTTAGCTATTTTTTTGGCTATTTTATCTTTAACAGCAATATCAAAGTCGGCTACAGCCACACTAAATTTTGAGGTTAATTTTAAAAGTCCAGAAGCGTCTTTCGATAAATATATTGTGCTTTCTACTGGCTTGTCTATACCGTGAATTGACAAAGTGCCTTTTACAACATATTCTTGAGCAGTATCTGAAAGTGTTTGGCTGTCAAAATTTTCAACTTTTCCTGAAAATTTAGCTTTAGGATAGGTGTCAGACTCCATAAATTTTCCATTAAAATGCTGCTCCATTAACTCTTTTTTAAATCTAAATCCTTTTATTAAAGCTAATACAGCTATACTTCCATCCTCTTTTAGAATGGCGCTTGTAGATGTGTTTTTTGCAGCTACGGGCTCAAAATTTTCCGTAGAGGCCTCAAAAATTAAAGTGCCTGTTTTGGTTGTAAATCTTTGTTGGGCAATGCTTGTTAATCCGATTGCTAAAAATGCTGCTATTAAAATTCTTGTTTTCATATTTATTTAAAATTATTTTTAAGCTTAGAGCGCAAAAGTTTAAGTAGCTTACACTCTCCTTTTTAATTTTTACAAAAATTTAACATTTGCAAGTTTTAGTTAAATAGCACGACAAAACACTTGAAAATTATTTCAAACAAAAATCTAAAATCCAAAATCATGAAAAAAAAGATAGCAATTATCGTTTTAATTATTGTTGTAATAGCTGGTTACAGCGGCTACAAATACGTTTTTAAAGGCCCCAGAGATGTAAGTAGTGAAATAGCGGCATTTATAACTACAGCTAATGCTCTTAAAACTGAATTTGTTTTAGATCAAAATAGAGCCAACACAAAATATTTAGGGAAAACCATAAATGTTTCTGGCAAAGTAACCGAAAAAACCAAGGAAAGTATTACGCTTGATAATGGTGTGGTTTGTGTGCTCTCTAGTATTGCCACAAATAATATTGATGTTAATTCTGAAGTCAAAATAAAAGGCAAAGTAGATGGTTTTGACGATTTATTTGAGCAAGTTAAATTAACCGAAAGCAGTCTTGTTAATTAATTATTGATAAATAAGCGCTCAGCAATAAAAGAATCATTTTAAATCTAAAAAAGATCGGTTAATATGCCTTTATTATTAACCACTTTTTTAACACAATTAAGTCTATCTGCCTTTTTTAAAAATTAAAAAAATCAATCTTTTTTTTAAACTTTAATAATTTTTATTTTTTTAAAGAATTTAGTTTTTGCTTAAAAAGTACAACAGGTTATTATAGTGTATCTTATGTGCATTTATATTTGTTTTTATTACAGTTTTTCAAAATTTGATTTAACATTTTTTTATTTAAAAATACCTACTATTTACCAATAGACAATTTTTTTTACGATTGTACCTTTACAAGGTATTAGAAACGATGTATTAACCATTAAATTCTAAAATCATGAAAGATCATCTACAATTTTATCTGTTCTTGCTTTCAATTCCTTTAATTGTATTATTAACTATTTCGTTTAGTGGTGGCGCCCCAAGTGGTGGTGTAACCGGATCTCCAGGTGATGGCGTGGACTGTACAGGTTGCCATGTTGGCGCAGATACCTATAACGCTTATGGGTTAACACTTGAAATTCAAACAAATATTCCGTCTGGCGGTTATGAATTTAGCACAACCTATCATATTACAGTAACACAAACTGCAACTGGCGCAACAGATCATGGCTTTCAAATTACCGCCGAAAATGTTGCAGCTGCTAAAGTTGGCGTTTTTTCTCTTTCTGAAACTGTTAATACACAAGTTGATTTTACAGGACACTTTGTAACACACACGCATGCTGGCGACACTCAATTATCATGGAGTTTTAATTGGACGGCTCCTGGATTTGATGTTGGTGTTATTACTTTTTATGTAGCCGCAAATGCAGCTAATGGCGATGGCAGTACAAATGGTGACCAAATTGTATTTAACACAAAATTAATTGGTGGCGTTTTAGGCATAAACAAGGCCCAACTATTAAATTTTAGTATGTATCCTAATCCAAGCGACGGACAGTTGACATTACAATTGCCATCAGATGCCAATCAAGCTAAAGTAAATGTGTATGATTATTTAGGGAAAACATTGATGCAAAAATCTATAAATCCCGATAACAACACCATTGATGTTTCTAATTTAAGTACAGGTGTTTATTTTGTAAGAATTTAGACCGACAACAAAGTGGGTACTAAAAAATTGGTGGTGAGATAAACACAACATCATGGCAAAACAAAAAAGCTTCACAAGATTGTGGAGCTTTTTTGTTTTAAAAATCTATGGAATGCTGATAGGCACCAATATCTGGGTTTGCGGTTCTGCTAACGCCTAATATGTCGAATGGCACTTGAGTTGCCGCATTTGCATCTGCTTTATTAATGACTTCGGAGTCTTTACCAATCATTAACTGATTTGTTTGAACATCTTGAAATTGCGCATCGTCATTCAAAATATTTGATGTGAAAAGCGCTGAATTTTCAAAATCGTAAAGCGGGTCTAAAGTGAAATTTTTATTCACATCGTTAAACTTTATCAAATTGTTTTTAAAATGATAATTAAAAAGATTCCCTTCCTTTTTATCCAAAATCATTTCAATATTCTGATTGCCATCAATGATACAATTCACAAAAAGAGCTTGATTTAAATCTCTGGTTTCAAAAGCTTCGGCGCCACTATCATCCATAAAGCTAAAAAAGTTATTAATAAGCACGGTTGGAAACTGTCTAAATCCGGTGTTGTAATAATTGGCAAAAGTACAATGTGTGAATGTGTAGCTTCCGCCGATGGTGCATGCCAAAGAAGATTGCCCGTTATTAGCTATTACAACATTTTGACCTTCAATATGCGTCTCTCGAGCTAAAACGCCAAAATTAGTTGTGTTATAAATCTCGGTATTTTTTAAACTTAATGTAGGTGATGTGTTATTGCCAATAGAATCAACCAAAATGCCAATAATGTTGTTTTTAATTAAAGCGTGATTTATGGTATTGTTTTGAGAGCCTGCGCGCAACCATATAGTGCCCCATTGACCAGCGGTATTTTCGAAATTTGGTTCTAGTCTGTCTCCTTGAAAAATGACTTTATCAGTGAGTGTTCCGTTAACATTTAACGTGGCATTTTTGCTGACAATGATGCCAGAATCTTCATGAAAATGTAATTGTGCACCATGGTTTATAGTTAAAATTGTATTTTCTGGAACGCCTACATATCCATAAATAACATAAGGCTTATCGTTTGTAAAAGTTGTATTTCCGTCAAGGAGAAATCCGTTAATTTCAATAGGATCTCCATCAATATCAAAACCCAAAATAATGGTTTCTTTAATGCCATTGGCATCCCGTGATGGAAAAAGAAAATGAGCATCTTGAACCAAAGTAACCAGGTCTATTTTTTGCTCATTAATGCCAGTATCGAATAAAATTTTATCGGTGTAAAGTGGATTGGTAACTTGAGAGAAATCTATGGTCGCTTCGACAAAAACAAAAATACTGTCGTGTGCTAAAATATCGATATTCTCAAAATTTTTACCCGAAATGCCATCTACGTTTAAACGGTAAAAAGAACCCAATCCGTTTTGTAAAGTAATACTCGGAATACTGATGGCATCATTGCTTTTATTATAGACTTTAAAACTGCGTGTGCTAGAGCCAATATTGCTAAAAATAGTATCTAAATAAACCGTGTCTTTAGAAAAAGTAAGTGATCCTGTACTTTGAACCGTATTAAAATCTTTGCGGCAAGAAGTGTAAAATAAGATGCCTATTAAACTTAAAAAGAAGAAAAAATCGCGTTTATATGTGCGCATATTGAATGTCATTAATAATTATGTAAACGCTATTGCTTCTTAAAAATTTTAATTTCGAATAATTTATCCCAATCTTTTCCTGTTACAAAGAGCCTGTCTGTTTTGGCGTCGTAGGCAATGCCATTTAAAACAGCATCTTCGCTTCCTTTTGTTATCTCTTTATCCAATCCTTTTAAATCGATTATCCCTTCAATAGTACCATTAACTGTATTGATAATAAGAATGGTGTTCTTTTGCCACACATTGGCATATATTTTTCCGTTAACAAATTCAAGTTCATTGAGTTTTTCTACTTTTCTGGTATTGGTATAGGCTTCAACATAATGTGTCTCTTTAAAAGTTTCTGGATTTAAAAACCAAATGCGGTCTGTGCCATCAGATTTAATTAAGGTTTCTGTATTGTGGGTTAAGCCCCAACCCTCTTTACTTTGACTGTAATTAAAATTCTTAACAAATGAAAAATCGTTTAAATTATAAACAAAACCTAAGTTTTTTTGCCATGTGAGCATCATTATTTTATCTCCAAAAATAGTCATGCCTTCGCCAAAGTATTTTTTATCTATATCTATTTTTCGAATCACTTCCCCCGATATTAAGTCAACTTTTCTTAAACTTGACTTTCCTTTTTGACCAGTACTTTCATATAAATAACCATCGTGATATTCTAAACCTTGTGTAAAAGCATTTGCGTCATGCGGATAGGTGTTAATTATCTTATATGTATATAAAACAGGAGTTACATCGGCTAAAAAATAAATAGTATTGGTTAATTGTTTCTGATTTTCGGCATAATAAACAATAGCTTTTATGCCATGTTTACCAAGTTTTTGATTAGATATGTCAACGCCTTCTGTACCGCTAATTTTTATCCCATCTAAAAAATAAGCAACCGAATCAAATGGCTTGTTATTCTTTTCTGAAACACTTAATGTCAGTTTTTTGTCAATGCTTATCTTTTTCGGTGAATTAAGCTGGAATCGGTATTTATCACCACAAGAAATCATCACAAAAAGGGCAGATAATAAAATTAAAAAGCTTATTTTTCTCATATACAAAAGACTCAAATTAAATTTAATGCAAAATAACTATTTTAATTGTTTGAAAATTAAAAAATATCGTTAAATTTGCACACTCAAAAATAGCCTTTGCTATTGCTGAACGATACGCAAAAGTAAAAAACTTTAAATTACAATCATAAGATTGTGTTTAATTAAAAATATTAAATAACATTATAATGAGAAAAGGAATACACCCAGAGAATTATAGAATGATAGCTTTTAAAGACATGTCTAATGGTGATGTTTTTTTAACACGTTCTACAGCAGTTGCAAAAGAAACTTTAGAACATGAAGGCACTACCTATCCTTTGGTTAAGTTAGAAATTTCAAGAACTTCTCACCCTTTCTATACAGGTAAAACTAAATTAGTGGATACTGCTGGTAGAATTGACAAATTCAAAACTAAATACGCTAAGTTTAATAAATAATTCTTTTTTAAACCCATAAAAAAACCTCGATTTTAATAAATCGAGGTTTTTTTATGTTTAGAAGTGAGGTTTTATAACTTCTTCATTTGTTGCTTAAGCATTTTAATTTGCTCTGCCATCATATTGTGTTTGTCTAATTTTTTAGCTTCGGCTATCAACATAGTAGCTTCGCGCTTGCGACGCTTTGTCATAGCAATACCAGCCAATTGTAATTTAGCCATGGCAATATCATGATTCATAGCCAAACCAATTCTCAATGCTTTTTTAAACAATTTTTCTGATTGCGTAATATTTGTTTGAGATAGCATTAATCCTTGTAAAAAGTAAAAATAACCCTCTTGTTTTCTTATCAAAGCGCTATTCGGATTTTTAATACGTGCCAACCATTTGCCAGCACCAGGAAAATCTTGTTTACGCAATCTTAAAAAGGCAAGCAAAAGAATTTCGTTTTTGAAATAGAAAAACACAAAAACTCCAGCAAATAGAATCAATGAAATACCATTCATTATATGCCCTTCTATAAATTGCATAACAGACCATGCTACTATAGCTGTTGCTATCACTAATTTTATATACTTATTAAACATTGTAATTATTATTTTTTAAAATATTTTTGATATTTATAGTAACCTGCTACACTTAAAACTAAGGCTAGTATTAATCCGTAATAAATACTCATTGGTATGGCAGCTGTTTCTCCTGCGGCATAAGAGTGCAGGCCAGACAATAAATGATTAACGCCTAAGTATGTCATTAAAATTGATGTAAAGGCAAAAACCGATAATATATTAAAAGCCAATCTACCTCTTAAGCCCGGCACCAAACGTGCGTGTAATACAAAAGCATAAACCATAATACTTATTAAAGCCCATGTTTCTTTTGGATCCCATCCCCAATAGCGGCCCCAACTCTCGTTGGCCCACATACCACCTAAAAAGTTACCAATGGTTAACATCACCAAACCTACGGTTAATGCCATTTCATTAATAATGGTTAACTCTTTAATGGTATTATCTAATTTCTTTTTATTCTTTTTATTAACTAAAGCAAATAATAATAGTGAAATAAGTCCTAATATTAAACCTAAGGTAAATGGTCCATAACTAGCTACAATAATAGCCACATGAATCATTAACCAATACGAATCTAAAACGGGTACTAAATTCCCTATTGAAGGATCCATCCAATTCCAATGTGCAATCATTAATATCATAGATGTTACAAAGGCTGTTGCTGCAATTGTAAGTGTTGATTTTTTTCCGAAAATCAACCCAAATAACATCGTTGCCCATGCCACATAAATCATAGATTCGTAAGCATTACTCCATGGTGCATGCCCACTTATATACCATCTAATTCCTAATCCTAGAGTATGATAAGCAAAAAGAAATAAAATGCTTAGTGCACTTAATTTAATAAGTCCTTTTATTAATTTACCATCTTTAAATATTTGCATTATTACAAAGACAAACATCAAAGTACCCGCCAACATATATTTCCAAAACAGGCCTTTAAAAATATCGTATTTATTATAAAACAATTCTAAATCAACTTTACGTTCAGAAGGCATAATCTTGCCACCATACTTATGCTGAAAATTAGAAATCCCTTTTAATACCATATCTGCCGTTGTATATTGGTTTGATTTTTTTGCATTATCAAGCGCTTGTCCGTAAAGCGGAATAGCATTTGCTACAAAAAGTGAATCTTTACCTTTAAATCCAGCTGTAGCTACCTCATTAAAAGAATACCATTTATTATTGGGGTCATTTGGCAGTGGAAAAAATTTAAACATTGCGCCATTTAAAGCGTTATAAAGTAAATTAATACGCTGATCTACGGCGATGATACTTTGCTCAAATTTGTTTTTAATTTTTTGCTTATTTGCATCCTCAACACTAGATAATATCTTGTATTTACCGCTTTCATCAAAAAAGTCGACAAACCTTGCATATTTTTGTTTCTCTGGGACGCCAATCATATTTCTAAGCTTGGTATTATCGGCTTTAATATAAATAAAAGGTACATAAAACCAAGTTCTAGGACTAAGCACCATAGAGACCATAGCCTGATTTGGATTATAATCTTTGTAATTTTCATGTTTGCTTACTTTTCGCATTAACTCAGACGCAAAAGTATTTATAGGCAACATTCTACCTTTAGAATCTTGAATAATCAAACTTCCAAATTTTTCGGCTTGAACTTCATCTACAGTTGTCGATTTAATTATAGAATCAATGGGCGTATTACTTGGGAAATTTTGACTAAAACCACTTAAACCAATTAATAAGGCTATTATAACACTTGCTTTTTGTTTTTTTAACTTTGTAAGTTTTTCTTTAAGAACTGCAAAACGTGTGTTTTTTACAAAGAAGATAAGGAACAATCCTAAATACATAAAACCATAACCAATATATGTAACCCAAGTACCCCAAAAATCGTGATTTACAGAGAGTCTTGTTTCTTCGTAAGTTGGTGTTATATTGTAAGAAGATTGGAAAAATTTATAGCCTTTATGGTCTAAAATGTGATTCATAAATATTCTAAAATCAAATACTTCATCTTTATCAATAACGGTTATTTCGCTTGCGTACGATTTAGGACTCATAGAGCCTGGATAGCGGTCTAATTGAAAATCTATTAATTTTAAAGAAAAAGGCAACTGAATTTGTTTTGCACCATAGTTTAATCTGACATTCAATCCGCTAAGGCTAATAATTTTTGGGCTATTTAAAGAAAATACACCGCCGTATAATTTTGCTGTTTTAGTTTCATTATTTACAGTAACCGCTACTTCTAGCATGTCTTGTGGAAACTGATTTTTATTACCACTCACAATTTTCATAGTCCCTTTTGTTGGTGGTTCTGGCACTACAAATCTTATATTGCCAATTGAGTAAAGCGAGCGTAATTGAAATCCTTGAAGACTGTCTTTTGCAATTGTGCCATTAAATCTATCGGCCATACGCATAAAACCGCCATCTTGAGGAGATTCTATTTTTAACACACCATCTGTAGGATCATTAACAATATTAATAGCGCCACTTATTTGACGGTTAAAAGTAATGAGTCTGTTATTTACCCTTATCGTTTCGCCGCTTTTAATATAATGATCATGTCTTGAGCCACTTCCAGATTCTACAAGATGTAAAAAAGCATCTCCAGTTTCAGAGGGAACTAATTTTTCTGTAGCATTGGCAACATAATTTACATAAGATATTTTAACTGGCGTTCCTTTAAATTCGGTATTTATATTAAAGGAATTCGATCCAATTTTAGACAAAAGCATTGCTTTGTAAATAGGTGTTTTTTCTTCTTTATTGTTATCAATATGTACTTTTAAAAAAATATTGCCAGATAACATGATGTTTGAAGTTTCGCCTTCTTTAATAGGCATCATACCTTCAAAACTATAATAACGTGTTATACCAGCACCAATTATCACAAAAATAAAAGATAAATGAAACATTAGTACAACCCATTTTTCTTTTCTAAGCAATCTGTATTTTGGGATGTTATAAATAAAGTTGATAAGAAATACAAGCATAATAGCTTCAAACCACCAAGCGTTATAAACCAAAGCTTTTGCCGTCTGAGTACCGTAATCATTTTCTATAAAAGTAGCTACTGCCATTGATCCGCCAAACAGTAAAAACAAAATGGCTGTGAGCCTTGTAGATGAGATAATGTTGATTAATTTTTTCATATGTTCTTGATTGTGATTTTTAGTGTTGCAAATTTAAAGATTAATAGTGTGAAACTTTGGATTAAATTCATGTATTTATGTTAAATTTGTGTCAAAATCAGGATTCAATGAGTTTCAATTGTTCGCTTTTTTTCCCTATAAATCCCTTTTTAAACATAAAAAGACGCGACAACTTCTGCATCTAAGAACACCCTAGTTTTTAGTTAATTCTTTTTTATTAAACTTAACGATTACCTTAAATAATCCTTTACTATAACATTTAATTATGAAATTACCCTACGCAGAACCTTATAAAATTAAGATGGTAGAAGCTATAAAACGCGCTACAAAAGAACAACGTTTACAATGGATTAAAGATGCCAATTACAACTTGTTTAACCTGACATCTGATAAAGTTTTTATCGATTTACTAACCGACTCTGGCACAGGTGCCATGAGCGATGCCCAATGGGCAGAAATGATGATAGGCGACGAAAGTTATGCAGGCTCTTCATCTTTTTTAAAACTAAAAAGCACCGTGCAACGCATTACCGGATTCAAATATTTTTTACCAACACACCAAGGACGTGCAGCCGAAAATGTATTGTTCTCAGCTTTGGTTAAAGCTGGTGATGTTGTGCCTGGAAACTCTCATTTTGACACCACAAAAGGCCATATAGAATTCAGACAAGCCAAAGCGATTGATTGCACTATTGATGAAGCCTTTGATACCAGTAATTTACACCCGTTTAAAGGCAATGTTGACTTAAATAAACTGGAAACCGTTTTTAAAACGCATCCCAAAGAAAACATCCCTTTTTGCATTGTCACTATTACTTGTAACAGTTCTGGAGGTCAACCCGTCTCTATAGAAAATATTAAAGCCGTTTCTGCTTTGTGCAAACGATATGACATTACCCTCATTTTTGACTCGGCGCGTTTTGCCGAAAACGCCTATTTCATTAAAAAACGTGAAGTCGGTTTTCAAGATAAAACAATCAAAGAAATTGCCAAAGAGTTTTTTAGCTATGGCGATGGTATGACCATGAGTTCAAAAAAAGACGGCCTTGTAAATATGGGTGGATTTATTGCGTTAAACGATGAAGAAACCTATAAAAAAGCCACCACTTTTAACATTATGTTCGAAGGTTTTATAACCTATGGAGGTATGAATGGCCGTGACATGGGTGCTTTGGCCGTTGGTTTAGATGAAGCTACAGAATTTGATTATCTTGAAAGTCGTGTGGAACAAGTGGCTTATTTAGGTCAGAAATTAGTGGATTTTGACGTGCCAGTTCAACAACCTTTTGGGGGGCATGCCATCTTTTTAGATGCCAATAAATTTGTTCCTACCATTCCAAGAGAAGAATATCGCGCCCAAGCTTTAGCTATAGAATTATATATTGTTGGCGGCATAAGAGGTGTAGAAATTGGCACTATTTTAGCCGATAGAGATCCTGTAACCAGAGAAAATCGCTATCCCGATTTAGAGCTGGTAAGACTCGCTATTCCACGTCGTGTTTATTCTTATAACCACATGGATTATATTGCTGTGGCACTAAAAAATATTTTTGACACCCGCAACGAAGCCAAACACGGTTATAATATTGTAGAAGAAGCGCCAATTATGCGTCACTTTACAGTAAAACTAGAAAAAATTTAATGTTATTTTATTGATACATTGCTTACATTTGCTAAAATAATTTTAGCAAATGTTAAGTAATGCCTCAAAATATGCCATAAGAGCGATGCTTTTTTTGGTGTTACATTCTGATAAAAAAAACAAATTAGGATCAAAATATTTAGCTGATGCTTTAGAAATCCCTGAACCTTTTTTAGCAAAACTTTTACAACAATTAGTCCGTAACAAGTTATTGTCTTCTACCAAAGGCCCTCGTGGTGGATTTTATATTAGTGATGCAAATGCCAAAAACAACGTGTGTCAAATTATTGAAGAAATTGATGGACATCCTATGTTTGACAAATGCTTTATGGGATTAGATAGATGTAGTGAAGAAAATCCATGCCCTTTACATCATGTGGTTGTCGAGTTTAAAGAAAATTTACTTGAAAAATTTCAATCACTCAGCCTTAAAGAATTCGCCAATGACATTCAATTAAAAGGGCAATTTTTAAGTTTAAAAACGACAGACTAAGCTTTTTTATTTGCAATATATTCTTTTACAGATAAAGTGCCTGGCCCAAAAACAAAGAATACACACAATAAAAATAAGACCAAAGAAGCCAACTCAAAAGACTGACCGCCCATCATGAGTTTTGTGTGCGCATACACAAAAAAAGTAGCACTAAACAAAATCGGAATTTGAACTAAAGCACCTAAACGGGCAAAAAATCCCACACATAAAAGTGCGCCACCAATTAAATGTGTTATTCCTACAAAAGAAACCCACATATACAATTCACGTGCTACACCTAATTTTATAATAGATTCGGGGTTCGATAAAATCATCCATCCTCTTACAAAAAGAGCAATGCCTAAAAATATTCTAATTAAGGCGTATCCTGTACCATTTTTGGCATCCATTGTTGTTATTAATGTGTTTAGCTTTTTCATAAGTATCGAAGTTTAGTTAGATATCTCCAAAACTAGCAAATAAATAACAAACCCACAAATAAAAAGATTTATCAGTCTTTTATATTAAAAAGGATCAGACCATTTTGAATTAATATAAACATCTGTACCAGCCAATGTTTTTATAAAAGCCACTAAAGCATCTTTTTCGTTTTGGGTCATCGCTAAATTCTGAGGATTTCCACCTGGTATTAAACGTTGATCTAAATTGTTATTCCCTGCCAAATTTATTTGATCGTAATGATTTAATACGGTCATAAAATTATTTGAAACACCTATATGCATAAAAGGCCCATTGCTTGTACCATCTGCTTTAACCACATCCCGCAAAGAAGGAGCTCTCGTTACAATCAAATCATTTCCCATACCACTAGCTGTGCCTATCGTACCATTATTATGAGAATTGGGATCAATATCAAACTCTGGCGCTTGATGACATCCGGCACAACCAACGCCACCACTAGTCCTTAAACCATTATTGTTAAATTGAGGTGGTGTTATAAATAATTGTTTACCTAAGTTTTCTTGAGTAGAAAAATTTGGAAAAGGGTCATTATCATTATTTACTTGAGCCCGACCCATATCAAATTTAGAATCGAAAGATTGAATACTTCTTACAAATTGCGCCATGGCATTTTGCATTCTAACTTCAGTAATAGTTGCATCGTCATAAACAAAGGTAAAAAGCTCTTGATAATAAGCTATAGCTTGTAATTTGGCAATTAATGTATTGATATCACCATCGCCATTAGCACCACTAAAACCCATCTCTGCGTGATTTTGAATAGGCTGTGTGGTTTGTGCTTCTAAAGTAGCCGCACGTTCATCCCAAAAAAAGCGCCCTTCATTAGCAAAACGGCTGTTTACCAAACGCATGGCATGTCTGTCTGTAACGCCATTAACACCATTAGAAACCTGAGCTTCATCGCTAAAAGCAAAAGCCTGTTTATGACAGCTTGCGCATGAAATTGTATTGTTAGAAGATAAATTTTTATCGTAAAATAAAACGCGACCCAAAGAAGCGCCGCCGTTGCTTATAGCATTATTAGCCGTATTATCTTTTCGGATATAATTTGGGATGGGCTGATTTTCGTAATTATCTAAATTGGTTAAATCGATTTTAGCACCAAAGGTTTGCGTGATGGCACTTTGCATTTCAATAGGTGTTACATCATTTGAGCTATTGCTACAAGAATAGCTCAGCATGCCCGAGACAAAAGCAAAGGCATAAAAAATTGGGTGTGATTTCATAGTTTTTGATTTTTTAAACTTAGACCTATATAAATGACCATGGTTTAAAACCAATAACTATTTTAAGATTTATTTAAGAAATACTCTCAATGAGAATTTCTAAAATAGCAATAGCGGCTTTAGAAATTTTAGTGCCGGGACCAAATACACCTACCACGCCAGCATCAAATAAATATTGATAATCTTGTGCAGGAATAACGCCACCAGCAATAACCATAATATCGCCTCTACCATAATCTGATAAGGCTTTTATAACCTGAGGTACCAAGGTTTTATGACCGGCAGCTAAAGATGAAATTCCGAGTACATGCACATCATTTTCTACGGCTTGTTTGGCAGCTTCGGCAGGGGTTTGAAACAAAGGTCCAATATCAACATCAAAACCTAAATCGGCAAAACTTGTGGCTACCACTTTGGCACCACGGTCATGACCATCTTGCCCCATTTTAGCCACCATAATACGTGGCCGTCTGCCCTCTAAGTCGGCAAATTTATCGGCTAAAGCTTTTGCTTTACCAAAGTCGGCATCATTTTTTATCGCTTTGCTATACACACCAGAGATTGAATTTATAGTTGCATTATATCTTTTAAAAACACGCTCTAAAGCCGATGAAATTTCACCTAAAGTAGCCCGTTTTTCTGCGGCATCTACTGCCAAAGCTAATAAATTTCCTTCAGTTGTGCGTGCACAATCTTCCAATTTATTTAAAGCTTCTGTAACCTCATCGCTATTGCGATTTGCTTTGACGGATTTCAACCGTTTAATTTGAGCTTCTCTCACGGCATCATTATCTACTTCTAAAATCTGCAAAGGATCTTCTCGGTCAAGCCGATATGAATTTACGCCAATAATTTTATCTTCGCCACTATCAATTCTGGCTTGCTTTTGAGCCGATGCTTCTTCAATTCGGAGCTTAGGAATACCTTTTTCTATGGCTTTGGTCATGCCTCCCAATGCTTCTACTTCTTCTATTAAATCCGATGCTTTTTGAGCGATATCTTCGGTCAATTGTTCTACAAATTTACTCCCTGCCCAAGGATCGACTGTTTTAGTAATACCTGTTTCTTCTTGCAAATATAATTGTGTGTTTCTAGCAATTCTAGCAGAAAAATCGGTTGGTAAAGCGATGGCTTCATCCAAAGCATTGGTATGCAAACTCTGTGTGCCGCCTAAAGTAGCCGACATAGCTTCAATAGTTGTGCGTGCCACGTTATTAAAAGGATCTTGCTCGGTTAAACTCCAGCCACTTGTCTGACAATGCGTGCGCAATGCCAACGATTTTGGATTTTTTGGATTGAATTGTTGAATCAATTTAGACCATAATAAACGCCCAGCACGCAGCTTGGCAATTTCTTTAAAATGATCCATGCCGATACCCCAAAAAAACGATAGTCGTGGTGCAAATTCATCAATTTTCATCCCCGCTTTTAAACCCGTTCGCACATATTCTAATCCATCGGCTAAGGTGTACGCCAATTCGATTTCTGGTGTTGCTCCTGCCTCTTGCATGTGGTATCCAGAAATAGAAATACTATTGAATTTAGGCATGTTTTTGGCCGTATATTCAAAAATATCGGATACTATTTGCATGGAAGGACTTGGTGGATAAATGTAGGTATTACGCACCATAAATTCTTTTAGGATGTCATTCTGAATTGTACCTTCAAGAAGATTTGAGTCAACGCCCTGTTCTTTTGCAGCTACAATATAAAAAGCCAGAATGGGCAAAACAGCACCATTCATTGTCATAGAAACCGACATTTTATCGAGTGGAATCTGATCAAAAAGCACTTTCATATCTTCAACAGAATCTATAGCAACACCTGCTTTGCCAACATCGCCTTGCACGCGCTCATGATCTGAGTCGTACCCACGATGTGTGGCTAAATCGAATGCAACAGACAATCCTTTTTGACCTGCTGCTAAATTTCTGCGGTAAAAAGCATTGCTTTCTTCGGCGGTAGAAAACCCTGCATATTGACGTATCGTCCAAGGACGGCGTACATACATGGTGCTATAAGGGCCTCGTAGATAAGGTGGAATTCCGGCTACAAAATTCTCGTGATCAAAACTCTGTGTTTTGAGTTCTGAGTTTTGCTTCTCGACTGCGCCTGCCTCGCTGTCAGGCAGGCTCGAAGTGATAGCATTTAATTTAATATGTTGTAGGTTTTTTCTGGACATACTAACTTTTTGATTCCTGTGCTAAACGTTCTTGTTCCATTTCTTCGGCCAAACGTTTGGGTATTATCGGACGGATTAAAGTTTTTCTGGCATTTATTTTGATAAACGGATACAGTTGTAAATCGTCTGCCATTTTATCTTTTGGATTTGGGTATTTATTTACGCCCAACAAATGAAAAATACCTGTATCAAACTGTTCTTGCTCTTTTTTGGCACTATCTGCTATTTTTCTTTGAATAACACCCGAAAATAGTTGGTTAACAAAACCCCCTTTTTGCTCTATCTCTTTAAATAATTGCAAAGCTTTTTCGGCTATTTGTATTGTTAGTGTTTCGATATAATAAGTGCCTTCTACTGCATTTTGAGCTTCTTTAAAATAACTTTCTTCCTGTAAAACAAGTAATTGATTTCTTGCGATGCGCTCCCCAAATTCATTCGATTTATGAAATAAAGTGTCGTATGCTACATTACTCACGCAATTAGCGCCACCCAAAATAGCGCTCATACATTCGGTAGTTGTGCGCAACATATTTACGTTATAATCGTAAATAGATTTATTTCGCAATGTAGGTTGTACAAAAATTTCTGGTTCAATATTTAAATTGTATTCCCCAGTTATCAAATCAAATAAATACCTAAAGGCACGCAATTTGGCAATTTCAAAAAAATAATGACTGCCAACAGCAAAAGTGAATTGCATTTTATTTGACGGGGGTAAACCGATATCCGCGAAAGCGTTTAAATACTCATTGGCATGCGCCAAAGCATAAGCCACTTGTTGTACAGTATTGGCACCCGCATTTTGATACAAAGAAGCTTCAACACCCAAAACAGTCACTTTTTCTGATGCCATTTTAAGAATAGCTTCTACTTGTTTGTGATCTTTATCTTTATTGGTAAACCAATTACCCGATTTGGTAAGATTGCCTATAATATCAATATTTAAGAATACTGTGAACTGAGTTGTGTTTTTGATGAGATCTGAGACAAAACTCTGCGACAGAAAATTAAGTTTGAAGTGGATAACAAGAGATTGTTTCTCCGTCGGCTGATGAATTGAAACGAGATTATTAAATAAAATGGCTATATCAAAAGGTTCGTTCGCTTCAAATTTTAAAGAGTTTGCGCCACGTTTTAAAGCTTTACGCGCTAAAGAATTGGCTTTGGAAACATCATCTACAAAAATAGTTTGGCAAATAGAAAATGTTTCAGAAGGTAGCGGCACTTGAAGATATTTGGTGGTATCTGAGTGGTAAAACGGATTTATAGTGATGCCTTCATTTGTTTCGGTCAATAAAGTTGTGTTATAATCGGCGCCTTTTAAATCGAATTGAATTTTCTGTTTCCACTGTTTTGCAGAAACGCTATCAAATTCGTCAAATAAAAGCTTTGCCATATTATTTTTTCTTTATTGTATCGAATTCTATAATATAAACATCTTCGCTATCGCGTTTAAAAAAATAGGTTTCGCGGCCGTATTTTTCGAGTTTATTACTGTCTTTTAATTGCTTAATTATTTTTTTATCTTTTGTAATTTCTTTGTTATAATAGCCGATTGACTTTTCTAATTTAGCTCTTTCTTTGTTTAATTCCCTGTGCGTAAGATACGAGTTTTCATCAAAAAAAAGCATCCACACAATAAAAACGAGTATAATGAGCACGTATTTATTTGTAAAAAATTTAACTAATTTATGATGTCTAAACTGCTTTAGGGTCATAATCTTTCGTTAATCACCGTTCTTACAATATCAATAGCTACAGTATTGTAGCGATCGTTTGGAATAATTATATCGGCAAAGTTTTTTGTTGGTTCAATAAATTGTTGATGCATAGGCTTTAACGTGTCTTGATAACGTGCAAGGACTTCGTTTATATCGCGTCCGCGTTCGGCGATATCTCTTCGCACACGTCTTATAAGCCGTTCGTCTGTATCTGCATGAACAAATATTTTAATATCAAACAAATCGCGTAACTCTGGATTGTTAAAAATCAAAATACCTTCAACAATAATTACCTTTTTAGGGTGTGTTACATGAACATCTTCTGTCCGATTATGAGTAACAAACGAGTAGATAGGTTGCTCTATTATGTCACCCTTTTTTAAGGCTTTTAAATTAGCCACCAAAAGATCGAAATCTATGGCTTTTGGATGGTCAAAATTTATTTTAGTACGCTCTTTATAGGATAAATCTACTGTCTTTTTATAATAAGAGTCTTGCGAAATTACAGTAACCTCATCGGCAGGTAATTCGTTTAAAATCTGATTTACAACAGTTGTTTTACCGCTTCCGGTGCCACCGGCAATACCAATTACTAACATAACAAAAGCTTTTTATATGTTTACAAATTTAAGAAATTAAATGGGTAAATAAATACGGTAGATTCTTAATTTATCAAATTGCTTATGCCGTCATACCGTGTTCTTTTATTTCTTCATAAAAATTGGCATAACTCACTTGAATATATGGCATAAGCCATAAAAATCCGATGCCTAAAGTAAAAATACAAAGTATGCCCCAACCTATAAAACTTAGACCTAGTAGAAAAAATTTCCATTTATAACCATCCATCATCGCTTTACTTTTATCAATGGCATCCATAGCGCTAATTGATTTATCATCGGCTATAATATAAAATGTCTGTGAATAAGCAAGCCCCATAATAATACCTGGGATAATAAATAAAAGCGTCCATAAAAAAATAAATATTACCATTAAAAGGTAAGCGCCCAGTGCTGTGCCAAAATTCTGAAATCCATCAAAAATCTGTTCCAATCGCACATCTTCTCTTCTTATAATTGCCAATGTGAAAATTGAAATACCAACTGCCATTGGCCCGCCAATTATTATAGTTACACCACTTCCAACAAAAGGAACAATTACTTGTACACCTCCAAGAAGTATCATGTACACTAAAAAAGTTCCGATTGCTATGCCCCATTTATCCGACAAGAATTCTAGTGCTTGTGCTCTTAATTCGCTGTTTGATCTTACCATATTATTTAAATTAATTTTATGTTGACGTGTTAAATTTTGAGACAAAACCTTTAGTTGAATCTCTCTCAACCAAAGTTGTATCTATAGGTTTATGCTCAAAGGATGTGTTTGTATTATTTTTTAATTTATTTAAGAGAAGGTTCACAGCTGCTTTACCTATCAACTCGCCATGCTGATTTAAAGTTGTAAGAGACGGTGTGAGATTAGCCGCCATTTTTTCGCTTGCATAACCAATAATGGCCAAATCTTTTGGCAAATTATATTCTCTAAACTTAGAAGCTTTATAAGCTGCCAAAACAGCCTCTTCATCTAAAGCTAAAATGGCATCAACAGTTTTGTCTTTTAAAAGATTCGCTATTTTAAAATCAATATTTGATGTGGTTCCAATAACCAGTAAATCTTTATTAATTTTAGCAAACATTTCATTTATAGCTTTTTTATAGCCTTCAATACGCAATTTCCCAACACTTAAATGGTCTATAGTTGATACGACAGCAATATTTTTGCATTTTAAATTTAACAGATGTTTTGTGGCTTTATAAGTTGCTTCAATATCATTAACACAAACTTTATCGCAATCTATAGTATCGGTAATTCTATCAAACATAACAAGTGGTTTGCCGTCTTGTATGGCTTCAGAAAAATGATCAAAATTTTGTTTTATCTGCGTTTCTTCGGCTATAGCCAAAATAAATCCATCAACCATACCATTTGCCAAAAGCTCCATACTGTTAATTTCTTTACTTAAAGACTCATTAGAAAAGCTGGTAATAATGTTATAATCATCGGCAGTAGCAACATCTTCAATACCTTTTAATACCTGCGCAAAAAAAAAGTTTTGAATACTTGGCAAAATAACACCTATGGTTTTGGTGGTGCCTGTTTTAAGATTTACGGCTAATTTATTGGCTTTATAATTGTGCTCTTTGGCGAATTTTTGAATCTTATCTTTAGTAACATCACTTATTTCATGGCTGTTATTTAAAGCTTTTGAAACTGTAGATTTAGAAACACCTAAGATTTTAGCAATTTCTTTGAGCGTTGTTTTTGGTTTAAGCATGTTCAAAATTAACTAAATAATCTTTATGAAAACAGTTTTAATTAGCTTGTAGGAAATTTGTTATGATAGTCGAATTAAGATAATCCTAATAAACCCTCATTGTAAATAAAAAAGCAAGGCCATGCCTTTTCCTTTTTTTTCTCAAATGCGCTTCTTTAAATAAATTTATCAGGATTTAGATAATCCTAATAAACCCTCATTGTAAATAAAAAAGCAAGGCGATGCCTTTTCCTTTTTTTGTCTCAAATGCGCTTCTTTAAATAAATTTATCAGGATTTAAATAATCCTAATAAACCCTCATTGTAAATAAAAAAGCAAGGCGATGCCTTTTCCTTTTTTTGTCTCAAATGCGCTTACTCAAATAAATTTGAGACACTTTTTGAGACAAAAAAAGTGATGCTTTCGCATCACTTTTTTGCTTAGTCGGGATGATCACGCTTTTAGCGTGACGACCATCACGCCTAAGCGTGATACGCTACCGGACTGCGCTACATCCCGTATTATTGGAAATCATTTAGGAATCTTTTAATTCCTCTCTTTTTTATTTTATGCTCCAACATCATGGCTTCAGACCTGCTTTCTAATTCAATTAGCTTAATCAACTCCCACGGCATGCCACTTTTTGTTGACGGAACACTACCTGCATTATGCCTTATAAATCTTTTCTCAAAATCTTGAGTCTGTCCTACATAATATCTTAATTTTGCTTGACTCAATAATATGTAAACATAATATTTCATCTTAACTTTTATTGTCGGGATGATCACGCTTTTAGCGTGACGACCATCACGCCTAAGCGTGATACGCTACCGGACTGCGCTACATCCCGATTAATTAAGAGCAAAAATACTATTTTGTTTGATAATTTTAAAAATAAGATGTGAAATTTAAATGATTCTAGAATTATTAATATTTACTCTATAATTTGTTTTGTTCTGAAATAAAAATAATTAACGCATTTTACCCTGAAACATGGAATGTTACAAAACAAAAAAGCTGAACCAGTTGGTTCAGCTTTTCTTTGTCGGGGTGGCAGTCCCGAGGTCTCGGGAGAACCTGCGACAATTTTAATACATTTAATTCTTAAGGATAACAATAACTGTTTAGTAGAAAATTTATTGCTTTTGACTATCAGTGAAAACAAAAAAGCCGAACCAACTGGTTCAGCTTTTCTTTGTCGGGGTGGCAGGATTCGAACCTGCGACCTCCGCGTCCCAAACGCGGCGCGATAACCGGGCTACGCTACACCCCGAATTGGTTATCTTTTACTAAGCGGGTGCAAATATAATGCTTAAAATATACTTTACAAGCATTATTTAAAATAAGTTTTTTTGGTAAAATCCCAGCAGAAACACAACTCATTTGTCAAACTTAATTGACTTTTATAAGTAATTTAATATCTTTATAAAAATTATTAACAATCCTTCTTATTTAGCTTATGACAAAAAATATATTCCAAGCAGATACCGTTATTATTGGTGGTGGCATATCTGGAATTACAACTGCCATTGAGTTGCTTAACGCCGATAAAAAAGTCATCATTATTGAACGTGATTTCGAAAAAAACTTTGGTGGCTTAGCTAAAGAATCATTTGGCGGCATGTTTTTTATCGATTCGCCACAACAACGATTTTCTAAAATTAAAGACACTGTTGTTCAAGCAAAAAAGGATTGGTTTTCGTTCGCCGAGTTTGACGATGATAATATTTGGGGTAAAAAATGGGCGAATGAATTTTTAGAATCTACTCAAAAAGTTTACGATTGGGTACGTGCTAAAAAAGTCAACTTTTTTCCGATTGTACATTGGGTCGAGCGTGGCTTAGATCATCCTGGAAATTCAGCACCACGGTTTCATATGGTTTGGGGCACTGGCTACGGTTTGATTGCATCTATTTTAAGCCATTTAAAATCGCATCCTAATTATCAGAATTTAACGGTTTGTTTTCAACACAAAGCGGGCGATTTTGTAATCGAAAATGATAAAATTATCGCCATTAAAGGCGTCGACGAAAAAAACCAAACGCCCTTTATCTGCAAAGCCGATAATTTTGTAGTTGCCACTGGCGGCATCAATGGCAGTATGGAAAAAGTCAGACAGCATTGGCATAAAGATTGGCAAACCCCTCCCGAAGTCATCCTTAACGGCTCGCATCAGTTTTCTGATGGATTGATTCACGATAAGGTAAAAGACCTTGGCGGAAATGTGACGAACTTAAATTTAATGTGGAATTATGCAGCTGGTATTCCGCATCCTTATCCAAAAAGAGACAATCACGGATTGAGTTTGGTGCCACCAAAATCGGCTTTATGGCTGAATTACAAAGGTGAGCGTATGGGGCCAAGACCATTGATAACCTCGTTTGATACACGTTATTTGGTGACTAAAATTTGTGAACAAGACAAGCAATATTCGTGGCAAATTCTCAATGAAAAAATTGCTTATAAAGAATTGGGTGTGTCGGGTTCTGAATTCAATGAAGGTATTAAAAACAAAAATATATTTTCATTTTTGTATGCCGTTTTAAAAGGAAACAAACACTTAATTAAAGCTTTAGAAAAAGATTCACCTAATTACATTACCGCAAATAGCATTGAAGCATTGGCAGAAAAAATGAATGCTTTAACTGGCACAAATGATGTGACTGTTGAGTCTTTAAAAAATTCCATCGACAGTTACGATGCGAATTTTGACCGTGGTAAAAACATTTGGAATGACGAACAAATAAGACTTATCAAACAAACCCGCGACTATAAAGGTGATAAAAAAAGGACTTTAGATCCTCAAAAATTAAATCAGAAAAAATCTTATCCTTTAATTGCCATTCGGGAGTTTATTTTATCGCGAAAGAGTTTAGGCGGCATCCAAACCAATTTAAATTCTCAAGTTTTAAAATCATCAAACACAAATAATAAAGATGATGCTTTTGATAATTTATATGCCGTTGGCGAAGCAGCCGGATTTGGTGGCGGCGGTTCACACGGCAAACGCGCTTTAGAAGGGACGTTTTTGGCGACTTGTATTTTTACGGCACAAAAAGCGGCAAATCATATCATAAAAAATAACTAAAAAAATCCACAAGGTTTTATAAACCTTACAGGACATTAACAAAATAAAAACATGAAAAGAACAGGTGCACAATTAGCAGTTTATGCTTTAGAACAAATCGGAGTTAAATATACTTTCGGCATTCCGGGAGTTCATAATATCGAATTATATGACGAATTAAATAATTCAGAACTCATAGAACCCATTTTGGTAACACATGAAGGTGGCGCCTCATTTATGGCACTTGGTGTGTCTTGTACTTCAAAGAGTATTGGCACTTTAATGACCGTTCCTGCTGCTGGTACAACCAACGCCATGAGTGGCATTGGCGAAGCTTTTTTAGATGGTATTCCGATGCTTATTTTTTCGGGAGGCACGCGTCAGGACAGTGGTAGACATTACCAATTACACCAACTAAGTCAAGAGAATTTGGTTAAAGAAATTACCAAAGCTTACTTTAAAATTGGGTCACATAACGAAATTATTCCGACCATTTATAAGGCTTATGAGATTGCTACTTCAGGCGAACCCGGACCAGTTTTTATTGAAATTCCAATGGAATATCAGATGTTTAAAGGTGAGGTTGATGCACTTTTACCTTACGCCAAAACTTATCAAAATCCTCAAGTTGACCTTAAAAAAATTGAAGCTGCCGCCACTTTGTTATCAAAGTCAGCACATCCGGGAATTTATGTTGGTTGGGGCGCTGCTAATGCTACAGAACATCTGCTAAAAATAGCCGATTTACTCGGTGCACCGGTAGCCACAACGTTACAAGGAAAAGCCTCTTTTCCAGCTTCTCACGCCTTACATACAGGTTTCGGATTTGGCCCAAATTCGGTTCCTGCTTCCCAAAAGGCTTTTAAAAATTGTGATGCGATGTTGGCTGTAGGGGTTCGCTTTTCTGAAATCGCCACAGGAAGTTATGGTGTAACCGTGCCCGAAAATTTGATTCATATCGATATCAATCCGCAGGTTTTTGATAAAAATTACCCTACAAAAATTAGTATAGAAGGTGATGCCAATGACACTTTAAAACTGTTGGTTGAGGCGCTTGAAAACATTAAAACGATTAAAGAAAAAGACACCTCAGCTTTAGCTAAATTAATAAAAGACGCTAAAGAAAGTTATTTTAACGAGTGGAAAGAAAAGCCTTTAACCGATAAAGTATCGCCTGGTTACTTTTTTGAATCACTATCAAAACACACCGATGACGATACTTTTTTTGTGGTTGATGATGGCAAACACACTTATTTGGCAGCCGAATTGTTACCTGTAAACAGATCACGGCATTTTTTATCGCCAACCGATTTTAATTGTATGGGTTTTTGTGTGCCGGCAGCCATTGGTGCTAAATTTATGAATCCCAACAACAAAGTGGTTGGGATTGTTGGTGATGGTGGATTTTTAATGACTTGTATGGAAACACTTACTGCGACAACTTATAAAAAAGGCGTGGTTTATTTTGTTTTTCACGATGGCGAACTGGGACAAATCTCTCAATTTCAAAAAATTCCGTTTAAACGAAAAACAGCTTCTATTATTGGCGATGTGAATATAGAAGGTGTGGCGATTGCTTGTGGCGCTTCTTATTTTAAGATGTCTAACGATGCCGAAATAGATAAAATTATGGCACAAGCTTTTCAAGAATCTGAAAACGATGTGCCCGTAATTGTTGATGTGATTATTGATTACTCTAAAAAAACTTATATGACCAAAGGCGTGGTTAAAGTAAATTTAGCCCGATTTAGTTTTAAAGAAAAAGTGCGCTTTATCAGCAGGGCTGCAAAAAGACATTTACTAGAATAATTATAAAATGTCTGATACAACATTTAAAAATAGTGTGCTTTTGTTTGCCGAAGTCATTGTTCCTGATTTACAGGATAAAACATTGATTCAAGAGACGCTTTTTACAAATTTTGATCAGTTATTAAATCAGTTAGAATATCAAGCCGACTCTAAAATTAAGTTGTTGGTAAGCGTGATAGAACTATTGAGTTTTGTTTATAATTTTAAAGCGTTTCATAAACTGACTTATTTAAAAAGAAAGCTATTTATCGACAAACTCTTTCAATTTCCTGTTGGTAAAATTGTTGCCGGTTTAACCGGACTGCGTTCGCTGGTGCTCATTTCATATTATGGTATAGAGGAAGTGGTTTCTAAAAATAACAACAACTCGGGCAGATGAAAAATCAACTTGAATTTGATGTTATTATTATTGGTTCTGGGGTTGGTGGCTCAACGTTTGCTGATTATTTAACCAACGAGCATAAAAACCTTAAAATCGCTATTTTAGAATCGGGACCACATCGCAGCAAAGAAAATTTCAACAATAACGAGATTACTTCAACGGCTTTATATTATAACAGTGGTGCGGTTTTATCTAAAAATTTACAAATCGGCGTGGCGGCAGCCAATACTTTAGGTGGTGGCTCTGCTGTTTATACGGGTGTGTCGTTTAGGCCGCCAAAAAGTGTTTTAAATGTTTGGCGCGACGATTTCGGATTGGATTTTTTAACGAATGATTATGTGTCAAAATCGTTAGATGCCATTGAAGCCGATTTATCTGTTCATGAATTGCCGTCCGATTGGGATAATCAAAACAATCAATTGTTTCAAGCTGGCGCTGAGAGGCTTAGTATTCCAGTAAAGCGCCTAAAAATTAATACTAAAAATTGTCAGCAATTAAGTTCGTGTAATTTTGGTTGCCAATCAGGTGCCAAACAAGGCGCATTAGAAGTTCAAATTCCGCGATTGTTAAAACGCGGAGTGCAATTTTTTTGTAATACAGAAGTGATTTCTGTTGCCGAGAATACCGTAAATGTCATCGTAAAAGAAGCGCCACAAAACACAATTAAAAATAATATTGACAATGGCAACTACCAATTCAAATCTAAAAAAATAATCATCGCTGCAGGTGTTTTAAACACGCCCGTAATTTTGCTAAAATCGGCTAAAGCGCTCCGATTAAAAAATAAAAATATCGGGCGCTACATCACGCTACATCCCGTTTTTAATATCAATGGTGTGTTTAGCAAAAACATTTCGAATAACACCGGATTTCCTAAAACTGTTTATACAGATTACTTCTCAGACTCAGATGGTTTCTTTTTAGAAACTTCATTTTATTCTTTAGGAATCACGGCAAAAAACAATCCCGGTTATGGCGAATTGCATCAAGAAGTGATGAAAGATTACAAAAAAATGATGTCGATTTTAATTTTAGCACACGATAAAGCCGAATTCAAAAACAGCATTTCAATTAATAAAAAAGGTGAGCGCATTTTAAATTATACCTTGAGTAATCAATCTAAGAAATCATTGGTTAAAGCTTTACAAGAATCTGCAAAACTATTTTTTGCTGCGGGTTGTGAGAAAACATTCTTACCTGCATCTAAAAAAGCACCTTTATTAAAAAGAGATGTCAATGAAATTGACACTCTAATCTCAGAAAAATATTTGAATTTAAATAAAACACCAATGTCTAGTGCACATCCGCAAGGAGGTTCAAGAATGGGTGTTGACGCTTCAAATTCGGTTTGCGATATTTACGGAAAAGTTCACGGCACCAAATCAATTTACGTTTGCGATGCTTCGCTTTTTCCTACATCCGTAAAGGTAAATCCATACGAAACCATCATGCTTTTGGCAAAATGGGTAGCCGAAAATATGTTTAAATAAATTTATTTTATAACCGTGTTTTAAACTATCAGAATTAGCTATATTAATATCACGAAAAGTAATATTATAGACCCCATTAAAAACAAGATTTCTCGTACATTTGTATCACAAATTATAAAACAATAATATCATGTTAGAAAATATAGAACGTATCAAATGTTTAATTATAGGATCTGGTCCTGCCGGATATACAGCAGCCATTTATGCGGCTAGAGCCGATTTAAAACCTGTTATGTACACCGGAATGCAGATGGGTGGCCAACTTACAACAACGACCGAAGTTGATAATTTTCCTGGTTACCCCGATGGAACAGATGGTACTGCCATGATGGAAGATTTAAAAAAGCAAGCTGAACGATTTGGTACTGAAGTCCGTTTTGGTTTAATTACCAGTGTCGATTTTAGCACAGAAGTTGGTGGCATCCATAAAGTAATTGTTGATGAAGATAAAACAATTGAAGCCGAGACTGTTATCATTTCAACTGGCGCCACAGCTAAATATTTAGGTTTAGAAAGTGAACAACGCCTTATTGGTGGTGGTGTTTCGGCTTGCGCTACTTGCGACGGTTTCTTTTACAGAAAACAAGATGTTGTGGTAATTGGTGCTGGCGATACGGCTGCTGAAGAAGCCACTTATTTATCTAATATTTGTAATAAAGTGACTATTTTGGTTCGAAAAGATTATATGAGAGCTTCAAAAGCAATGCAAACTCGTGTTAAAAACACAGCCAATATAGAGGTTAAATACAATACTGAACTTGATGAAGTTTTAGGCGATAATGTTGTTGTAGGTGTGCGTGCTGTTAATAATATTACAGGCGAAAAAGAAGTGATTGATGTTACGGGATTATTTATAGCCATTGGTCACAAACCAAATACAGATATATTTAAAGGCATTTTAGATATGGACGAAACAGGTTATTTAAAAACCAAAGGTAAATCTACTAAAACAAATGTGCCAGGTGTTTTTGCAGCTGGCGATGTGCAAGATAAAGAATACCGTCAAGCTGTTACAGCTGCTGGCACGGGATGTATGGCTGCCCTTGATGCCGAACGCTACTTGGGAAGTCTGGTTTAAAACCAGCCTTTTTTAAAATAAAGAAACCACCTATAAAGGTGGTTTCTTGTTTTGAGGAATATGATTTTTATTTAATCATCATCGTCGTCATCATCGTGTTTTTTTCCTTTTTTTTCAAATAGTCCTTTTTCGGTTTCTCCTTGTTTATTGATCTCATTAGGATTATTTGTTCTAATTTCGGAATGACGAATTTGACCGCCTAAATTTCCCACTTGCGCAAAAACACCAAATGTTACTAACGAAACAATGAGCGTTACCAAAGTAATTGTTCTTGCAAATGACAATTTTTTCATTATTGCAAAAAAACTAATGGCAGACAATGCGGCTAGTAAGCCCATAAGAAAAATTGCTTTTTCGGCCAATTCTTCATGATCTCCTATTAATCTTTCTGAAACACCTGCAATGTGCTCAACCGTTTCTTCAGATTCTTCTCCTGTTAAAAACACAGGAATAGTGAATATTGCCATTAATATAAAAGTTATTAAAGCAACTTTTATGATTCCGTTATTTTTCGAAAATTGTCCATAAGCCAAAATTCCGACGCCAATTATTGTGCCCACAATTGGAAAATGGGTTAATATTAAATGAAGATGTGTAGCATCCATGTTTTATATGTTTTATTGTTATAATTAAATTTTATGATTCTAAGAGTTAAAGAAATTTTGGGGGGCCTCTTAGACCATTAATTTTAACAATAAAATTCTTTGTGGAAGGGTAATTATCACACTTAAAAAATGTTGTGATATTATTTTTATCAAAACTGATATTATTACTACTTATAGCTAAATATAAAGGACAATTATGTTTCTCTAATTTATCAAAATTGTACTGGGTAAAAAATAAATTATCTAAATTTTCATCATCACTTTCGTGAAAAGCAATCTTTAATATAGCGATTAAACTGTTATTATCTTGATGAAGATTAAAATGTGCTACTTCACTCATTTCATCACTGTGGCTATGTGAGATGAATGTGTGAAGCAGCATTATAATTAAAACGCTCTTAAATAATATTTTCTTGACAATTTCAATCATAAATTATTTTATCCTTTTTATTGTATTTTCTTAAACACTATAATTTAAAAGGGCCTATAACTACGCCTGTTTTTTTATTCGTAGATTTTGACGGGTTTCCTTTGTAATTTACATCGCCACCACTGCTAGATTTTGCATAAATGCTTTTAGTAACATAAATATTAATATCGGCGCCACTAGAGGCGCGTGCATTGGCATATTCTACTTCTAAATCGTAAGCTTTTATATCGCTTCCGCTACTGGCATCGGCTTCTAAGTTTTTGGCTTTTCCTTGCAATCTCATATCTGCGCCACTACTGGCTTTACATTTTAAATCGGTTACAATAACCGAACCGCGAATATCGCTTCCACTACTGGCTTTTAACACTAACTTGTCCGCTTTAAGCGAATTCTCAAATTTTACAGAAGCCCCACTGCTTGTATTTATTTCTGATAATGATGATGCGCTTAAATATACTTTTTTTGATTTAGCACTCCATACAGATTTAGAAAAATAGATTTTGAGTTCACCGTTTTCGACTTCGGTTTTAAGTAAATCTATAATATTTCCATCGGCTTCAACAACTACTTTTGTTTGCGTACCAGAAGTTAAATACACGTCAATACCTTGACTCACATCTAACGATGTGAATTTTTGAGATAAATCCCTATCTTGTGACTCCACATGTCTATTCCCTTTTAATCCATTAAACACACAAGATGTTGTGGCTACAAATAGAAAAGCAAATACCATACTTTTATAAAGTGTTTTCATAATAATATTATTAAAAATTAATTTGTATCACAATCTAAACAGTCTAAACCATTTAAGGTCATTTTATAATAATGCTTTGGCATATCGCCATCATAAGTATTATTTGTATTCTCTACATGTCTTAAAAATGAACGGGTTGAATCATCAATATAAATGATTTTCCCTTCTGGGACATATAACGACACATCTAAAACTTGATCTCTAAAACGCGTACCTAATTCGGTTAAGAAATAGCCATTAAAATTAAGTGTGGCATCTGTTAAATTATACTGATATTCAATTTTTTTAGCGTTTTCTTGCGCTACAATTCTGTTAATACCTTCGGCTTCCTTCCTTATTTTGACAAAACTAGAATCGGTGTCAGACAAACGGATGTCTAACCTTACAGCATTAGAATACAATTTATCACTATTATCATCAGTCATAACACGCTTATAACCATTCCTGTTATGCAAATTATCAGCCCGAGAGAAATCTTGATTGTCAATCATTTTTACACGTAAGGTATCTACCTGTACAATATTTATATTTTGATTTTCGGTATGATATCCATCAAAAGCAAAATTCGCGGTTTCTTTTACACCAAATACAATGAGTGCAATAATGGTAATTAACCATAAGCCTAACAAAACATACCACGTTACTCTACCTGGAGATTTAGTGCGACTTGACAAGATAAACATCCCTAAGAAAAAGAGCATTAAGAAAGGTATTCCTACCAATAAGAGTACGCCCAACGACACCGTCCAAACGGGTAAACCAGCAGTATTCATAAAATTGGCATCTTCTAACCAAAACCAATCGAAGCCAAAAACATCTAAGGTGCCAGCGGTAAATAAGCCAACTGTTAATCCTACCAAAGTGCTTAATGCCACAATAATTAATAAGATTCCTACAAACTTACCAACAATGGTAAATAAGGTGGCAATTATTTTACCAATAACATCGATAAAATCTTGTGTTCCAGATTTAATCTGATTTTTATTTACTTTTTTTTTAGAGTCTTTAAAACTCTCTTTTACCGTATTCGAAGCGTCTTCAAAACTCTCTTTTACTTTTCCAGAGACCTCATCAAAACCTCTTTTAGCGCGTTCGGATACATCTTGAAACTCATCGCGTATTTTTTTTTCGATGGTATTAATGTTTACTGCTTCGCCTTCCATTTGTAATTTTTCGGCTGTTGTTTTAGCTTCGGGTAATAAAATCCAAAGGATGATATAAAGTATGAAACCAAATCCTGCGCCAAAGGTTAAAACCAACCAAAGTAAACGTACCCAAATGGCATCTATACCAAAATAATGAGCCACACCAGAAGCCACGCCTCCAACAAATTTATCATCGCCATCTCTAAACAGTTTTCTGCTGTTATAAGATTGGTAGCTTCTGCTACTTGTTTTAGTGTATTCGGTATAACCCTCATCTTCAAAAACATAATCTTCTGGTTGTCCCATAATGGTAATAACCTCGTCAATATCATGTTCATTAATAACCTGACGTGGATCTTTAATTTTTTCTGATAGAAGCTCACTGATACGCAATTCTATATCGGTAATAATTTCATCACGCCCTTTTGGGTCATCACTTAAAGAGCGCCTTATAGTATCTAAATAACGTTTCAATTTTTGAAAAGCTACTTCGTCTATATGAAAAAATAATCCTCCTAAATTAATATTTATTGTTTTATTCATGATTTGGTATTTTTATTTTGAGTTAATAAGTTTACAGCAGCAACTAAGTCATTCCAAGTGCTTTCTAAGCCTTTTAAAAACAATTTTCCGTTTTCGGTTAAGGCATAATATTTTCGTGGTGGTCCAGAGGTAGATTCTTCCCATCTATAATTTAATAATCCCACGTTTTTTAAACGCGTTAATAACGGATAGATGGTTCCTTCTACAACAATCATCTTTGCTCCTTTTAATTGCGTAAGTATTTCTGAGGTATATGCATCGCCGTTATTTAAAACGGTTAAAATGCAATACTCTAGAACACCTTTGCGCATTTGAGCTTTTGTATTTTCTATCTTCATTGTTTTTTGTTTTTAATGTCTTAAAGTCATTTTATAACAGCACTTTAAGAATTGTCATTACACAGAGTATAACTAATGTTAGTACGCCACTCATAATTTATTATTTTAAAAAATTAATACTTAACGGATAATGGTACAATTCACCTCTACTTGCTTTTATTGCAGCCACTATAATGAGTACAAATTTGGCTATAAATAAAAAAGAGAATAAAGATGAAAAACCTATAAAGCCAAAAATGTTTGGCATATTAAAATCGAAATGGTCTAAATTTCCAAATCGGCTTAAGTGATGGAAAAAAGTGCCAAATGTAAAAGGCACTAAAATTATCCCTAAAATAAAACTATAAAGGTAATAGCTTAAATTAAAGTTTACGGCTTCTTTTCCATGTTGATCTAATTCTAGACTCTTGTCTTTTTTTACATTCCATAATATTAAGGGTAGTAAGACACTACCAAATGGAAAAACATAACCTGCAAATGCAGAAATATGAATTAAAAAGGCATTGTTATTTTCGTTTGTTGTGTTCATAGAATTTTACTTTTAGTATTATCTTATGCAAATATATGTACAAAGGATATTACTATGCAATACAGGGTACTATATTTTAACATAACATTAACATATCGCATTTTCTAAATAATGCCTATATTGTGCGCTCATTAATATACTAAATATGTCTAGCCCAACACGTAAAACAAACCTATTTTTATTATTTAAATTACCTTCTGCTTATATATGTGGCGTGCGTTTACGCGCTATTGATGCAAAAAAAGCAGTGGTTACAGTTACCCATAGATGGATCAATCAAAATCCGTTTAATTCAATGTATTTTGCGGTGCAATCTATGGCGTCTGAATTATCTACAGGATCTTTGATTATCCAAAAAATTGCTGCTCAAAAGACACCTATTAACATGTTGGTGACAAAACATAATGGCGATTTTACCAAAAAAGCGACTGGAAAAATAACTTTTACCTGCCTTGATGGCGCAAAAGTAGATGACGCTATTGCGAAAACTTTACAGGATGGCGAATGGCAACAAGTTACTTTAAGATCTGTTGGTGTAAATGCAGAAGGTATAGAAGTGTCGCATTACGAATACGAATGGAGTTTACGCGCTAAATTAAACTCTTAACCTTATAAAATGGATAATGCCATCTCTTCTGAATTCCCATTTGAATCTCAATTTATAGACATAAACGGAAGTCAAATGCACTATATTGACGAAGGCAAAGGCGATCCCATTTTGTTTTTACACGGCAATCCAACATCTTCTTATTTATGGCGAAATGTGATTCCGCATTTAGCCAATAAAGGCCGTTGTATTGCACCCGACTTAATAGGTATGGGCAAATCGGGTAAACCAGATATAGGTTATACTTTTTTTGATCATTACGATTATTTAAATGCTTTTATAGAAAAACTAGATCTTAAAAACATCACACTCATTATTCACGATTGGGGTTCTGCTTTAGGATTTTATTACGCCTTTAAACATCCAAACAATATAAAAGGCATTGCCTTTATGGAAGCCGTTTTTAAAACGGTTAAGTGGAATACCGTGCCCAAGACAATGAAACGTCATTTTAAAATGATGCGATTGCCAATTATTGGCTGGTTGTTAACCAGTGTGGGCAATGTTTTTATTAAAAAATTACTACCTGGTACAATTATACGACAACTTTCTAAAGCCGAATTAAAAGTTTATGAGGCACCCTATCTTACTATTAAAAGCAGGAAACCGCTACAAGTTTGGCCTACGCAAATTCCTTTTGATGGCAAGCCGCAAAACGTACACCAAGCGGTAAGTAATTATCATAATTGGCTTAAAGAGTCTGCTATCCCTAAATTGTGTTTGTATGCCACACCGGGTCTTTTAATCAGAAAAAATGACGTGGCTTGGATTGCCGAAAAATTTAAGAATACCACTATAAAAGACGTGGGTAAAGGCATTCATTTTATTCAAGAAGACAATCCACATGGTATTGGCAAAGCCTTGTCAGAATGGGTTGATGGTATTAATTAAATACTTATTGGTTAGTAACTATTACCTTTCATTATTGCTATTTCTCTTAAAATCAACTAGCTTCGCTTATTGATGATATAATCAATTCAAACTGATCATATCTTAACATTGGCGGTAATTTGAATATAATACTAAATGATAAAATTTGATGATTAGCAAAACAGAATATAAGCAAAGAATGAAATCTGCCAAAGAAGGGCTGAAAAGCAGTAAAATTGATACTCTAATTATTTCAGAAGAAGAAGATATTTATTATCTAACAGGTTTAACTTATAAAAGTCTTGAACGGTTATTTCTTTTAATTATTAAAGAAAATGAAGTTACTTTTATTCTTCCAAAAATGGAATTAGCTCACTTAAAGAGAGTTGACAATATAACACAAATAAAAAGTTATTGGGAATATCCAGCTAAAGAACCTGAACGATGGCAAGATATTCTTTTTGAAGTGGTAGGAAAAAGTAATGTAATAGGTATTGGAAATAAATCACCCTTTGAGATTGCAGAATTCTTATCGTCAATGAATCTCAAAATTCAAAAATATAATATTATTGAAGAATTAAGGTGGATAAAAAGCGAAACAGAAATCAAACTTATTAAGCAGGCGGCTCTTTATTGTGATGCTGCTATTTCTCTTTTAAATAGTAATGCATATTATGGAATGACTGAATTAGAAGTGTTTTCTATTGGTCAATCCATTCAAAAACGATTGATTAAAGAGACTGATTTTGATTATTTAGCATCCAATGTTTTAGTGGCGGCTTGGCCAAGTAGAATTTCATATCAACCACACGGAATACCAAAAGTGTCAGATATTATGATAGATGGCTCTCATATCAGTATAGCTTTTTTAAGAGTGAATGGTTATGCCGCTGAATTAGAAAGAACTTTTTTTACTAGCAAACCTAACAAAGAGCAACGAGAAGCATTTGAACTAATGATGGAAGCTAGAAGACGAAGTTATTCAGTTCTAAAAGCAGGAGTTATTGCAGAAGATGTTGATTTAGCCTCTAAACAATTTTTATCTGACAAAGGATTAAAAGAAAACTTAATGCATAGAACAGGACACGGTATAGGTATAGGAAATCATGAAGGCCCATTTTTAGCTGAGGGTGATAAAACCATCTTAAAAAAAAATATGGTAGTAAGTATTGAACCAGGAATTTATATTGAAGGGGTAGGAGGATTTAGACATTCCGATACAGTAAGAATTACTGAAGATGGTTATGAAATTTTAACTAACTGTCTAGATGATATAAAAAGTTTAACTTTCACAAAGTCAAAACCATTACAAAAGTTAAAAGGAACTGTTATCAAGAAAATGTATGGAATATAATGACTAAAAACCACCGCCAACACCTCATAAAATTTAAGCTTCCATTTAAACTAAATAACGAACCTATAAGCGCAACCTAAACCCTACTCTTCATCTTTTTTGATATCGGCAATAAACTTTTCGAGTTTTTTACCATATTTAGATGCTTTTACTTTTTTAGAGAGCGAATTATTAATGGTGTCTAATAAGCTAATATTGGCATTGTATAAATCGGCTAAAGCAATATATGCCGAAACCTCGCTTTTAGGATGTGTTACCGCAAAATTTGTGGCATATAAATAACGACGTTTAATCAAACTTCTAGATACTTTATCAATACTATCTAACACAAATTGGTCTTTGGCTTTTTGTGCTTCAAAATTGGCTTCAATTAAACTGAGTTGTTGGTCGTTAAATTTAAAAATCATAGCATGATATTTGTCTAATAACTTCTGATTTTTAGAACCTGAAATTTTTGCCGCCACATCGAATTTTTCTAATTTTGTAGTGACTTTTATAATGCCTTTTTCGCCAAAAAACAGAATCTTTTTATCAAAATTGGCTAAGCTTATATAATACATTTCGGGGCTTGTTACGTCATCCGACAAGGTAAATTTATCTACGCCATTTACTTCTACAGAATCTACCGTTACCATTAAAGTATCTACTACTTTTTGAAGATAAGCCGTTCCTTTTTTTAGCCCTTGTACTTCAACCTGCACCTGCATTGAACCTTGCTTTGAATTACAAGCCAATAAACCAAGTAATATTACGCCTACAAATAGTATTTTTTTCATTAAATAGTGATTATGGTTTCATTAATACAAATATACTTCTTACTTACTAATATTTTACGCTATTGCGATACAATTTGCATTAATATTGTGCAACCTATAGCTGCAACTGTACCTATGGCATAACCTAAAACTGCCAATAAAACGCCAACAGTAGCTAAAGATGGGTGAAATGCAGCAGCTACAATGGGAGCCGAAGCGGCCCCACCAACATTTGCCTGACTGCCAACTGCCAAAAAGAAGTAAGGTGCGCGAATTAATTTGGCAACTAAAATTAACAATAAAGCATGAATAGTCATCCAAACGGTACCTATAGCAATTAAACCTACATTGTCTAAAATCATAGTTAAATCCATTTTCATACCGATGGAAGCTACTAAAATATAAATAAAAATACTGCCAATTTTACTAGCACCAGCACCTTCGTAAGACCTTGCTTTTGTAAACGATAATAATATTGCTATAATTGTAGACAAACTTATCATCCAAAAAAATTGTGAGCCCAAAAAAGTAAACATATTTTTAGTGGTTTGACTTTCTATACTATTAACAAATTCTTTAAAAAATGGACTCAAATAACCTGCGCCAAAATGCGAAAAGCTAACTGTGCCAAAAGCAATAGCGGCAATAATCATAAGATCTGTTAAACTTGGATTACGCTTTACTTTTTCGGAATAAGTTGACATCTTTTCTTTTAAAGCTTCTATGGCAGATGTGTCAGATTTAAGCCATTTATCTATTTTAGCCGACTTGCCAATACCTATCAAAATAATGGCCATCCAAATATTGGCAACCACAATATCTACAAACACCATTCCGCCATATAATTTTTGATTATAACCATAAATTTCGAGCATGGCTGTTTGGTTTGCGCCACCACCAATCCAACTTCCTGCCAAGGTCGACAAACCGCGCCAAACAGCATCTGGGCCTGCGCCACCAACAGTTTCTGGCGACACCATAGAGATTAATAAGATTGCTATTGGTCCGCCAATAACAATACCTATAGTACCTGTAAAAAACATGGCCAAAGCTTTCCATCCTAAATTAAAAACTGCTTTTAAATCTATACTTAATGTCATAAGAACCAAAGCGGCCGGCAACAAGTATCTGCTAGACATATAATACAAATTTGATGAATGGGTTACTGTTTCTCCAGAGGCTGACGTTGTTTGCCAGTCTGGGGCAATTAAGCCCAAAGTTGTGAACAAAGCAGGCAACATATAGGCCATAAACAAAGCGGGAACGATATTGTAAAATTTTTGCCAAAAGCCTGACTTTTTTGAAGATGTATAAAAAACAAACCCTAGGGCTATCATTAAAATTCCAAAGACTATAGTGTCATTGGTAAAAATTGGTGCGGTATTCATAGTATAGTTGATGTTAGCTTAAAATAACAGTATAAGTGTATAAAACGAATTCAAAAGTAAATAAAAAAAGATAGCTATTAACTATCTTTTGGCGGCGGTATTTTTTTAACAGGCAAACGTTTGGCATCTTTTAAACTTTTGGTAAGCATCCACTCAATTTGCCCATTGGTAGATCTAAACTCATCGGCAGCCCATTTCTCGACAGCTTTCAACAAATCTTCATTAATACGCAATGCAAATGCTTTCTTTTTTGCCATTCTAAATCTTATTTACAAATTCAATTACACTTTCTGCCAAAATAGGCATAATGGGCAAATTAGGATTAGTGTACGAAGCCATATTTTCTTGGATATCGCCTTTTATTTCTTTAAAAATATGATTCATATTGGTGATGATTTTTAAAGTGCTTTTCGGATTTGCTTTGCTTAACAATTCAGCATCTGTTTCTGGTACTTGAATATCCTTTGTGCCATTTATTATTAAAATAGGAACTGTTACTTTCTGTATTTCGCTTTGCGGATTATAACGCATCCAATTCATAATAAACGGTTGTACAGATGGTCTGAAAATTGATACCAACATCGGATTCACGTCTTTTACCAATAAGTCTTGTTTTAAAGAATCTAAAACCACTTTGGTTTGTTCGGTTAAAAAGGGTGCTTGTTTATCAATTTGTTCTAAGAGAACTTCGTCAATTGGTCTGCCCGCGCCATCTAAAGAAATATAGCCATCAACCTGATTGGCAACCAACATGGCTACCAAACTGCCTTGGCTATGACCAGCCACGATAATTTTCGAAAAACGCTTGTCCTTTTTAAAAAAGGCAACAATACTTTTGGCATCAACAATAAAATCATCAAAAACAACGCTTTCTTCTTTAAAATCTTTTTGTTTTGACAGCGCCAAAGCACTTTTGTCAAAACGATATGTAGCAATTTTTTTATCCGATAAGGCTTCTGCTAAATATTTTGTGGCATTTGTTTGTATTTGCCCCTGATTCCCGTTTCTATCGGTTGGACCAGAACCCGGAATTAAAATAATTAATTTAGGTTTTTCAATTGCAATTGGCATCAGTAATGTGCCATTAACGGTTACTTTAACCGAAGGGATATTTAGATCGGTTTCTGTAAAATTTTTGGTTTGCCCAATTAAAATACTTGTGACAAACAGACATATATAAACTAAATTTTTCATCTTTCTTTTTTATTTTTTAAAACTGAAAAAATGACTACAGCAACAAGCCCAACAAGAATTAAAATGATAATTATTGGCGAAAACCACGCATTTAATGATGCTTCAGATTTTTGAAGTGCAATATTAATTGTTTTGTTTGAAATGTAAAAAAAAATAGCCATTACAAACAAGTTTGAAAAACGTACAATACGTGTACCAATGGCATATTGCTGTTTGGCGTTTTCTTTTGTTATAGCTACCAGATAATTGAATTTATGCGGAAAATTATTTAGAATGATACTCCCTATAAATATTAGAATTCCGATACTGGGCAACAACCAAACAACCATTTTATTTCCATATTCATCAGCCAAACCATCGGCACCAAAATGAGAAGGCACTAAATTGGGTAAATCGGCATAATTTTGAAACACAGCAAATAACATAAGCAACAATAAAACAAATGAAATACCATCTATAATAATGTCGAAAGCTGTAGGCGCAATTTTTATCCGCGGCCTGTTTTCGTATTTTCTAAATAGATTTATAAGTCCCATTTATTTTAGCTTTAGCCAATATTAATTCTGTTCTTATCACATTCTAAAAGTATTTTGACAAATCTTCCGTGATCGTGGGCTGTACTTTTAACTTCCCATCCTTCTCGTCCATGCTGATTTAAGTCGTCTAAAAAATCGGCATCTTTTTTAAACAATCCAATTTTGATAATTTTATACTCTTTCATATATCTCGTTTTAATGATTTAAAGTTCCTGCATTTACAATTGGGCTCGCATCTTTATCAGAACATAATACCACCATTAAATTACTTACCATAGCCGCTTTGCGTTCATCATCTAATTCAATAACATTGTTTTCTTTCAACTTATTTAAAGCCATTTCTACCATACTCACAGCGCCTTCAACAATTTTATGTCGTGCAGCAACAATGGCCGTAGCTTGTTGGCGTTTTAACATGGCTTGTGCAATTTCTTGCGCATAAGCCAAATAGGCAATACGGGCTTCAAGAACCTCAATGCCTGCTATAGATAGGCGTTCCTCTATTTCTTCTTCTAAAGCTATGCTCACTTCGTTTAAACTAGAACGTAAGGTAATGGCTTCTTTTGAACCCTCGTCTTCAAAATTATCATACGGATACATGCTTGCCAGCTTTCTTACAGCAGCATCACTTTGTACACGCACAAAATTTTCGTGATTATCAACTTCAAAAGCAGCTTTATAAGTATCGCGCACACGCCATACCAAAATGGTGCTTATCATTATTGGGTTTCCTAATTTATCGTTTACCTTAACACGTTCGCTATCAAAATTACTGGCACGTAAAGACAAAAAACGTTTTGTGTAAAACGGATTTGCCCAATAAAAGCCGTTATCTTTTACCGATCCAATATATTTTCCGAACAACAATAATACTTTTGACGTATTTGGATTTACCAAAAAGAAACCTGGTAAGGTGAAAATAAATACGAGTATTATAAATATAAACCAAGGATTTGCAAACCTTACCAATCCAAAAACACCTACTATTAATGCCAAAATATTGACGAATAACATGGCATACCCACTTGACGGTTGAATAACATTTTCTTTTTTCATAATAATTTAATTTGATATTAATTTGATATCACAAATATAATTAATAAATAATCACAAATCCAAATTTATTTTCTTTTATATTTTTTAACTTAGCAAAAAATATAGCCATGAAAACAAAAATCACTTTCACTCTTATTGTATTATTTTCTATAAGTATAGCACTTCAAGCCAACAAGCCAAATTGGGGCGCTACTGGCCACAGAACTGTTGGCGTTATTGCCGATAAACATCTTACAAAGAAGGCTAAAAGAGCTATTAATAATCTGCTTGACAATCACAATCTCGCCTTTTACAGCACTTTTAGTGATGATATTAAATCTGATAAGGCTTTTAATAAATTCTATTCTTGGCATTATGTAAATTTCGCTTTTGATGCAAAATACGATCGCGCTAAAGCGGATAAGGATGGCGATTTAATTCAAGCTATAGAAACCTGTATTGCCACCCTTAAAGACAAGAATGCTACAAGAGATGACAAAGTTTTTTATCTTAAAATGTTGATTCATTTTATGGGTGATTTACACCAACCTTTACATGTTGGTCGTGGTGAAGATAGAGGTGGTAACGACATTAAAGTTAAGTGGTTTGGTAAAAGCTCTAATTTACACCGCGTTTGGGATAGCGATATGATTGACGGCTATAATATGAGTTTTACTGAAATGGCAAACAATGCTGATAAATTATCGAAAGCACAAATTGCATTTATTCAAAAAGGCACGCTTTTAGATTGGGTAGGCGAATCGCAAGCTTTAGCTAAAACTGTTTACAGTTCTGCCAAAAATGATGACAAATTATCTTACCGTTATTCTTATGATTATTTGGCAACCGTGCGTCAACAATTACAAAAAGGAGGCTTAAGATTGGCCAAAGTGTTGAATGATATTTTTGGGTAAATTTTAAAAAACAAGCTACTTAATCCCTATTCGTCATTGCGAGTTTTGCTTTTGTAAAACGTGGCAATCTCATGATGGTTACTTCTAACAAAGAGATAACCACGTCGCTGCGCTCCTCGTTATGACGAAATCCAATAGATAAAAAAATATACATAAAATACTTATACATAAGAATATTATGTAACCCGTTGTGCATTATAATTTAACAAAAAAAGTTGTTCAATTGTCTAAAAAAGACGTATATTTATTTGAATATCAAACATATAAATATAATGAACAACTTTCAAGCAAATTACAATAAAATTTTAGAAGTGTTACGGTCTATTACAGAAAAAGAACAATTTTTAAAACAAAAAAGAAAGCCTAAACTACAAGATATAGAGTTGATAGCAATGAATTTAACAGCAGAATATATGAGTATTGATAGTGAATGTCAGCTTTTTAGGGATATTTCAAGGGAATTAAAGAATAAAATTGAACGTTCAGTTTATAATAGAAGGAAGCGAAAATTATTTTTTGCTATCGAACTTATAAGAAATAAATTATCTGAGAAGTTTAATGAATTTGAAAATTACTTTGTTGTAGATAGTATGCCTTTAGAAGTAGTCAAATTATCTAGAAGTAATAGTAGTAAAATTTGCAAAGAAGAATTTCATAGTTCCCCAAATAGAGGTTTTTGTGCAAGCCAAAATATGCATTACTATGGTTACAAGATTCATGCAGTTTGTTCCGTTGAAGGAGTTTTTAAAAGCTTTGATATAAGCAAAGCTTCAGTCCATGATATTCATTATTTAAAAGATATTAAAGAGCAATTTAATGATTGCGTTATTTTAGGAGATAAAGGCTATTTAAGTGCTGATTATCAATTAGATTTGTTTGAAAGCAAGCGAATAAAATTAGAGGTTCCAATGCGAAAAAATCAACATAATTACAAAAAACAAGCATATATTTTTAGGAAGAAAAGAAAGCGAATTGAAACGCTGTTTTCACAACTTTGTGATCAGTTTATGATACGTAGAAATTATGCTAAATCTTTTCAAGGATTTAAAACAAGAATACTATCCAAATTAACTTCGTTAACGGTTATTCAATACATCAATAAGTTTATCTTTGATAGAAATATAAATAATTTAAAAATTAGCATTATTTAAATGCACAACGGGTATTATGTATATTTGTTGTATGGGAAATCAAAAACTGTACAAAGGCTCTTTACAAACCATCATTTTAAAACTGCTCGAAACGCAAGATAAAATGTATGGTTACGAAATAACTCAAAAAGTAAAAGAACTTACCAAAGGCGAACTCAACATTACCGAAGGTGCCCTCTACCCTGCGTTGCATAAACTTGAAGCCGAAGGTTTGCTAGATGTTGAAGTTGTAAATATTGGCAACCGCTTGCGCAAATACTACAAACTTACCGAACACGGCACAAAAGAAAGCCTTAATAAATTAGCCGAATTAGAGGCTTTTTTAAATACCATGTAAACTTTTATAAACCCTAAATTTAGTTTGGAATAATGCAGCTAACTAAAGAACAAATAACCCAGCTTTACACCTTTACACGTCAGCATTTTGTAGAGTGGTACGATTTACAAACCGAGTTGGTTGATCATTTGGCGAATGACATTGAAAGTATTTTAGAGGAAAATCCGCTTTTGACTTTCAATGAAGCTAAAAATAAATCGTTTGCTAAATTTGGCATTTTTGGATTCAGTGACGTTGTTGCAGAAAAACAAAAAGCTTTACATAATAAATATTGGAAACTGGTTTGGCATTTTTTTAAAGATTATTTTAAACTGCCTAAAATTATTGTGACTTTTGGTTTGATAGGTTTGGTTTATAAATTTTTAATAGCAGTACCTAATTTAAATATAGTCATCTCATCACTACTTCTTATTTGTATTTTGATTCCATTTATTTTATTGATAATCAAAACAAACCAATCTAAAAAAAGACAAAAAATTACGGGTAAAAAATGGTTATTTGAAAATATTGTAAATTCTTTTGGTGGTGCTTTTTTTATGCTTCAAATATTATTTCATATTTATCAAATTACAAATAATCACATCTTGTTAAATAGCTATTCCATTTTATTATTTTCATTGTTTTTTGTTATCGTTGGTTTCTTCTTTTACATCGGCTTTAGCCTTATCCCTAAAAAAATGAGCGAAATAATGTCGGCTGAATTCCCAGACTACAAACTTTCTTTAAAAGCATAATACTTTTATTATATTTGTCTTTTTAACAAACAAAAACAATATTTACGCAAGTAAATAGTTATTCATAAAGCTAAATCTCGTCATTTTTGAAAAAATATTTTATTTACTGCGTTTCAATAGTCATAGCTTTTGGTTTTATTTTTTCGTGTAGTCCTACAAAAAATACTTTTGTAAGCAGAAATATGAATGCCTTAGGTACCAAATTCAATGTGCTTTACAATGGTAATTTGGCTTTTGAAAAAGGACTCAAAGACATTGAAGAAAACTATAACGATAATTTTTACGAACGCATTCCCATAGAACCCTTACTTATTAAAGAAGAAACTTTACGTCCTAGTTTTAATTTAAATGCACCCAAAAAATATAAATATTTCGAAACTGCCGAAGAAAAAGCGGTGAAAGCCGTCCAAAAACACAGTATAAATATAAGAGGTGTAGAACACAATACGCAAATAGACGACGCCTATCTTCTTTTAGGTAAAACGCGCTATTACACACAACGTTTTATACCTGCACTAGATGCTTTTAATCACACCATTAAAGAAAATAGCAAAGCCAATTTAATTTTCGAAACGCGCATTTGGCAAGGCAAAACACAGGTGCGTTTGCAAAACGAGATTTTTGCTATTGATGGCTTAAATAAAATGGTGCGTTTTAACGATTTACCCGAAGCTATTGTTGAAGAAGCGCATACCGCTATTGCGATGGCATTTAATCAAATAGACAGTACAGAGCAGGTTATCAAACATTTAAAACTGGCAACTGAAATTGCCAAAAACCCTGTTCAAAACGCACGAAATTTATTTGTATTGGGCCAAATTTACAGAGAACAAAACCACTTAGATTCTTCTAATACGACATTTAACACATTAATGAATTTTAAAAAAGCGCCTTATAAATTTAAAATCCAAGCGCAAATTGAGATTGCCAAAAACCACCAAGCTTCTGATACCGCTAATGCTGATATTTTAATGGCGACACTTCAAAAATTAGTTGATAATTACGACAACATACCTTACTTGGGCGCTATCTATTATCAGATGGGTGTTGTTGAAACAAAAGATAATAATCTAGACAAAGCCACAGATTTCTTCAATTTATCGCTCAAAGCAAAAAACACAAATGCTTATCAGAAATTATTAGATTACGAACAATTGGGATCTATAAATCTTATCAATAAAAAATATGTAACCTCTGGCATTTATTACGACAGTGTTATAAATATTGCCGAAAACAAAACAGCAAGAAAAATACGACAAATTATACGCAAGCGCAAAAAACTAGACGACGTTATTTATTATGATGCTATTGCAAATGTCAATGACAGTATTTTAAGAGTCTCGGCACTAGACAGCACTGCTCAAACAGCTCTTTTTAACTCGCATATTGATTATTTAAAACAACGCGAAAAAGATTCTATCACACAAGAAAAACTAAAATTAGACCAACTAGCACTCGACCAACAAAATGCCATTAAAAGTACCATAAGCTCTGGAGGCTCATTCTATTTTTATAACGAACAATTGGTAGGCTTTGGTAAGCAAGAATTTTTTAAAACTTGGGGCAACAAAAAATTATCTGACAATTGGCGCTATTCTGACCAATCTGACATTAGTATTGTATCCGTGAAAACGGAGAAAAAAGACACAGTTGCTATCGCTACAAAAAATCTTAAATATAATATTGAGTATTATCTAGATAGGTTGCCAAAATCTAAAAAACAAATAGACAGCATTACCAAACAGCGCAATGATGCCTATTTTCAATTAGGGCTTATTTATAAAGAGCAATTTAGAGATTATGCGCTTGCCTCAGAAAAGCTAGAAACCCTTTTAACTTTTGATCCCAATGATAATCTTATAGTGCCTGTACATTATCACTTGTACAAAACTTATAGCCAAACAGACAGTGTTAAAGCAGCTGGCGAAAAAGCATTTCTTACAGAAAATTATCCCGAATCGCGTTTTACACAAATAATAAATAACCCAGATAGTGCCCTTTCTTTTAAGGATGAAAATGCACCCGAAACCAAGTACAAACAATTATATAATCTGTACAAATCTGATAGTTTAATAACAGCTGATAGTCTTATTACAATAGCTTTAAAAACCTATCAAGATCTGCCTATTATTCCTAAATTAAAACTTTTACAAGCGTACACCATTGTAAAATTAGACGGCCTTAAAAAGTTTGATTCCATAGCAAAAGAGATTGCCTTAGAATATCCAAACACAGTTGAAGGTAAAAAGGCTAAATCGGCCAGAGAAATTATAAAAAAGAATTTAGCTGAAGCTGATAACTTTACAACTCCAAAAGACAAAACTTGGTATTTGGCCTTACAAATACCAAAAACTGCCGATATGAGTAAGCTTGAAGAAAAGCTGAGAACCATTATTTACGAAGAGGAATTTACGCAACTATCAATGGCACAAAAATCCTATGACAGAACGACAAAGTTATTTTTAATAAAAGGATTTTCAGGAGATTACAGCTCAGATGATTTTATAAACTATTTGCATAAAAAGTACAAAAATGTCCTGCCTAAAGAATTTTTTGTAATTTCGCAACCTAATTATAACAAGGTACAACAGCATAAAAATCTGAATACGTACTTACAAACCTTAAAATAACCAAAAATCACAGCTTATGTTTTCTGATAAAAAAAAACCAGCAATCATTCCCTCTCAAATTACAGATAGAAATATAATAGGAAAAGGCACATCTATTACTGGCGATTTAGTTTCTGAAGGCGACTTTAGAATTGACGGTACTGTAGAAGGCACCATAAAAACTTCTGGGCGTGTTGTTATTGGCAAAGAAGGCAAAGTAAGTGGCACTGTTGAGTGTAATTTTGCAGACATTGAAGGCGATTTTATTGGCAAAATAATTGTCAATCAATTATTGACATTAAAAGCAACTTCAACCATTACTGGCGAAACTATTATAGGTACTTTAGCCGTTGAGCCAGGCGCTACTTTTGTAAACACAACTTGCACTATGAAAGGCACTGTTAAAGAACTCAATAAAAATGGGCAATCTAAACAAACCAAAAAAACAGCTTAATAACTACGCCCAATTTTCTGGTGTTGCAATACAAATGTTTGTCATAATTGGTGTTGGCTCCTATATAGGCGTGAAACTAGATGAGCACTTCCCAAATAAACATAATTTATTTACAATATCACTATCTTTACTCTCGGTTATATTAGCAATACTATTTGTTATTAAACGCGTAATTTCATCCTCCAAAGAAAATTGAAAATGAATACTACTTTTATAAACAGACAACTCTTTTTTTTAATTCAGCTAACAATTATTACGGTATTGCTATTTAGTGCTCACAGTTATTTAGCACATTATTTATTAGTAAAAATTTCTCTGTTTTTTCCTTTATGGCAAATTTACTTATTTCACTTTTTGGTAACAGCACTTTTATATACTTTTGTTAATTATAAACATTCAAAAGGCAATAGTCAGATTTTTAACACATTCATGGCGGGTACCCTTTTTAAAATGGTTTTAGCAATTGTCTTCTTATTACCACTTTTATTAGCTAAGACAGATAATAAAGAACCCGATGTCTTCAATTTTTTCATTCCGTACTTTTTATTTTTAGCTTTTGAAGTTTACAGTTTAACCAAACTTTTAAATAAAAAATAAGCATCCTCTTACAAGAAAAATGAGCTCAAATAAAGCTCAAATAATCCTAAAAATATTATTTGTCTTTTAATATAATCTGTGTACATTTGCACCGACCTTAAAACGAGGTATTTTAATTGATTTTGAATGAAATTAAACATCTTAAAAACAGCCTTACTTTCTATTCTTTTTCTAACTATTTCTTTTGTTGGATTTGCTTCAAACGAGAAGGGTAAAAACGATCAGGAGACTGAATTTAATCCTCAAGAAATGATTTTGCATCACGTTAAAGATGCGCATAGTTTCCATCTTTGGGAATGGCACGAAAAATCTGTTTCTATTCCACTCCCTATAATATTATGGACAAATAATGGATTAACAACCTTTATGTCTTCTAAATTTCATCATGATGATTCTGGTAAAGTAATTGTAGAAGCTAATGGTGGGAAATTTGTTAAACTTCACGAGAAAATTTATCAATTAAATACAGACGCTATTGTTATAGCTTTTGATAAAGAACACCATCCTACAAATGCAGTAAAACCTTTAGATATTTCTGTTACTAGAAATGTTTTTATGATGTGGGTTTCTGTAATTGTATTATTACTAATATTTATTATTTCGGCAAGGAGTTACCGTAAATCAGAGAACAATATCCCAAAAGGTATTGCTAGTTTTATAGAGCCTCTTGTAATTTTTGTTAGGGACGATATTGGCATTCCAATGATTGGCGCTAAGAAATACAAAAAGTACATGCCTTACCTTTTAACCATATTTTTCTTTATATGGATTAACAATATTTTTGGATTAATTCCAATTTTAAACGGCGCTAACTTAAGTGGAAATATTGCATTTACTATGACTCTTGCAGTATTTACTTTTATTATTACAACATTAAGTGGTAATAAAAATTACTGGAAACATATTTTTTGGATGCCAGGCGTGCCTGTACCAATGAAAATATTTTTAGCACCCATTGAGCTTATAGGCATGTTTGTAAAACCAATATCTTTAATGATACGTTTGTTTGCAAACATAACAGCCGGACACATTATTGTTTTGGCATTAATGTCTTTAATATTTGTATTTAAAAGTGTTGCCGTAGCACCAGTATCAATAGCCTTTTCATTATTTATTGCAGTAATTGAAATTATTGTTACAGCTATTCAGGCTTATATATTTACCGTATTGTCTGCCCTTTATTTTGGCATGGCTACAGAAGAAGAACATCATTAATTAATTTAATATATTTAACTATGGATTTAGGATCAATCGCAGCAATAGGAGCTGGTTTAGCAGCAATAGGAGCTGGTTTAGGTATTGGTAGAATTGGTGGATCAGCTATGGAAGCCATGGCGCGTCAACCAGAAATGCACGGAAAGATTCAATCTTCTGCTTTAATTTTAGCTGCTTTCGTTGAGGCAGTTGCATTATTTGCAGTTGTTGTATCATTCCTTAAGTAAAAAGAGATAAAAGTGCAACGGTTGGTTGCACTTTTACTTTTTGTTTTTGATTAGAAAATTAATAAAATAACAATATAGAAATGGATTTAGTAACACCTGGTTTTGGACTTATATTCTGGACAGCAATAACTTTTTTATTCTTACTATTAATCTTAAAAAAGTTTGCTTGGAAACCTATTCTTGATGCCGTTAGTGAGCGAGAAGAAGGCATTAAAGATGCTTTAGGCGAAGCCGAAAAAGCACGCGGAGAAATGCTTAATTTAAAATCGGCTAACGAACAAATTTTAAAAGAAGCACGTGCAGAACGCGAATTACTTTTAAAAGATGCCAGAGATATCAAAAATAAAATGATTGCCGATGCTAAAGAAGATGCGCAAGAGCAAGCCAATAAAATGATAACGCAAGCTAGAGAAAGTATTCATAATGAAAAACAAGCTGCCATTACAGAATTAAGAAATCAGGTAGCCGAATTGTCTATTGGTATTGCTAAAAAAGTAATGCAAAGCGAGCTTTCATCAGAAGAAAAACAAGTGGCTTTAATAGAAAACATGTTAAAAGACATCAGTTTAAAATAAGCTTATGAAAGGAACTAGAGCCGCATTAAGATACGCAAAAGCTGTTTTAAGCTTAGCTAAAGATAAAAATTTAGCCGAAGCTGTTAATGCAGACTTATTATTAATTGCGTCAACTTTAGAATCAAATAAAAATTTACGAGATACTTTACTTAATCCTGTTATAAAATCTGGTGTTAAACAATCAATTTTAACAAAGATTTTTGAAGGTAAAATAAATGGTATCACACAAGGTTTATTACATCTTTTAATTGAAAATAAACGCTTAAATTTACTTTTACCTATAGCAAAAGAATATGCAATAATATTCGATTTTGATATGGGTATGGAAATAGCAAATGTTACTACTGCTACGCCACTTACAAAAGATTTAGAAAGTAAAATATTAGAAAAAATAAAAACGCTTACAGATAATGAAGTGACCATTAAAAACATTGTAGATTCAAACATTATTGGTGGCTTTATTTTACGCATTGGCGATAAACAATACGATGCCAGTATTACTGGACAATTAAATCTCTTAAAAAGAGAATTTGAAGACAATTATTACGTATCAAAATTTTAAAAAGAAATAGATAAAAATATTAGTTATGGCAGAAGTTAAACCAGCTGAAGTTTCAGCAATTTTAAAAGAGCAATTATTAGGTTTTGAAACACAAGCTTCATTAGACGAAGTAGGAACCGTTCTTCAAGTAGGCGATGGTATTGCGCGCGTTTATGGTTTATCAAACGTACAGTATGGTGAATTAGTAGAATTTGAAAGTGGTCTTGAAGCGATTGTTCTTAACTTAGAGGTAGACAACGTTGGTGTTGTACTTTTAGGTGCTTCAAAAGGTATAAAAGAAGGATCAATTGTTAAACGCACAAAAAGAATTGCTTCTCTACGCGTTGGCGAAGGCATTATTGGCCGTGTTGTTGACACCCTTGGTATTCCAATTGATGGTAAAGGGCCTGTTGTAGGCGAAACTTTCGAAATGCCACTAGAGCGTAAAGCCCCAGGTGTAATTTTCCGTCAGCCAGTAACCGAACCATTACAAACAGGTATTAAAGCTATTGATGCCATGATTCCTATTGGCCGTGGTCAACGTGAGTTGATTATTGGTGACCGCCAGACTGGTAAATCTACCGTTGCGATTGACACAATTTTAAATCAAAAAGAATTTTACGATGCTGGAAAACCTGTTTATTGTATCTATGTTGCCATAGGGCAAAAAGCATCTACAGTGGCTACCATTGCAAAAATGTTAGACGAACGTGGCGCACTAGCTTATACAACTATTGTTGCTGCAAGTGCATCAGAACCTGCACCAATGCAAGTTTACGCACCATTTGCAGGTGCCGCTATTGGTGAATATTTTAGAGATTCTGGACGTCCAGCTTTAATTATATATGACGATTTATCTAAACAAGCGGTAGCATATCGTGAAGTGTCGCTATTGTTAAAACGTCCTCCAGGACGTGAAGCTTACCCTGGTGATGTATTTTATTTACACTCGCGTTTATTAGAACGTGCTGCAAAAATTATTGGTGACGATGTTATTGCAAAACAAATGAATGATGTGCCAGAGTCTATCAGACCTTTTATAAAAGGCGGTGGATCTTTAACCGCTTTACCAATTATCGAGACACAAGCAGGCGATGTTTCTGCCTATATTCCTACCAATGTAATTTCTATTACTGATGGTCAAATATTCTTAGAATCAGATTTGTTTAACTCAGGTGTGCGTCCAGCCATTAACGTAGGTATTTCTGTATCTCGTGTGGGTGGTAATGCTCAGATTAAATCGATGAAAAAAGTGGCTGGTACTTTAAAATTAGACCAAGCACAATACAGAGAATTAGAAGCTTTTGCAAAATTTGGTTCTGATCTTGATGCGGCTACAATGAATGTTATTGAAAAAGGAAAACGCAATGTTGAGATTTTAAAACAATCTCAAAACGACCCTTATACTGTAGAAAATCAAGTGGCTATTATTTATGCTGGCTCAAAAGATTTATTAAGAAAAGTACCTGTAGATAAAGTTAAAGAATTCGAAAGCAATTTCTTAGTCTATTTAAACACAAAACACCCAGATGTTTTAGAATCGTTTAAAGCTGGTAAATTAACTGATGAAGCAATTAAAACAGTAGAAAAAGTAGCTGCTGAATTATCGTCTAAATACTAATTCGGAATTAAGAATTACAGATTCTAAATTCATAATTAAAAAGAATGGCAAACTTAAAAGAAATACGTAACAGAATAGCTTCCATTGGTTCAACAATGCAGATAACCAGTGCCATGAAAATGGTATCGGCAGCTAAGCTAAAAAAAGCACAAGACGCTATTGTTCAAATGCGCCCTTATGCCAATAAGCTTACAGAATTATTGCAAAATTTGAGTGCCAATGCAGAAGATATTGAAAGCCCTTACAGTGAGCAACGCGATGTTAAAAATGTGTTGTTAGTTGCTATTACTTCAAACAGAGGTCTCTGTGGTGGATTTAATTCAAACGTCATCAAAGAAACTGTGCGTATTGCCCAAACAAATTATGCCGATAAAAACGTGTCTTTATATACCATTGGTAAAAAAGGAAATGATTTATTATCTAAGAAATTCACAGTTATCGGAAATCAAAACGCCTTATTTGATACTTTGACATTCGAAAATGCAAGTTTGGTTGCCGAAGAATTGATGCAATTATTTGTTGGTGGCACTTACGATAAAATTGAAATAATTTATAACCAATTTAAAAATGCTGCAACGCAATTGGTTCAAGTAGAGCAATTTTTACCACTTGTTGCTACAATTTCTAAAACAAGTTCTTCTGTAAATTACGTTTTCGAACCTAATCAAACTGATATTGTTACCGTATTAATGCCTAAATCGTTAAAAATGCAATTGTACAAATCTGTAAGAGATTCGTATGCATCAGAACACGGTGCACGTATGACGGCTATGCATAAAGCTACAGACAACGCTACCGAATTGCGTGACGATTTATTGTTAACTTATAACAAAGCCCGTCAAGCGGCCATTACTAACGAGATTTTAGAAATTGTTGGTGGCGCTGAAGCGTTAAACAATTAGACCGTAAGGTCAAATGTTTAAAATAGCGCGGAGGCTTTAAACAATTAGACCGAAGGTCAAATGTTTAAAAAGGTGCAAAGACCTTTAACAATTAGGCCGTAAGGTCAAATGTTTAAAAAGGCGCTTAAGCATTGAACAATTAGAAACTTGTCAGGTCGAGCGTCCCGATATTTCGGGAGAGACCCCAAATAAAATAAACAAAACCTCTAGGTATTTCTCCTTGAGGTTTTTTACTTTTACAACATAATCACTGCGTATGAAAATTTTATTACTCGATACCAATCACGACATCCTTAAAAGCGGATTAGAACAACTCGGTCACCAATGTGAGGAGGATTTTATGTCATCAAAATCCGATATAGAAAAAAAGATACATCTATACCAAGGTCTTGTTATTAGAAGCCGTTTTAATATTGACAAACAATTTTTAGATGCTGCTACAAACCTAAAATTTATCGGACGCGTTGGGGCCGGATTGGAAAATATTGATATCACTTATGCGGATAAAAAAGGCGTCAAATTAATATCGGCACCCGAAGGAAACAGAAATGCTGTTGGCGAACACGCCCTTGGCATGTTGTTGAGTTTGTTAAATAATTTAAACAAAGTAGATTCCGAAGTGCGCCATGGGATTTGGTTACGTGCCGAAAATAGAGGCGTTGAGCTTGAAGGCAAAACTATAGGATTAATAGGTTACGGAAATATGGGAAAATCTTTTGCCAAAAAATTAAGTGGCTTTGATGTTAAAGTTATTTGCCATGATATTTTACCAAATGTTGGCGACGTTTATGCTACTCAAGTTACACAAGAGCAATTTTTTGACCAAACTGATATCTTAAGTCTGCATACACCGCTTACAAATTTGACACTAAATATGGTTGACACTGCCTTTATTTCAAAATTTAAAAACCCTTTTTATTTAATAAATACCGCTCGTGGGCAATCAGTAAATACGTCCGATTTAGTAGAGGCGCTAGAAAATAAAAAAATATTAGGTGCTTGTTTAGATGTGCTTGAATACGAAAAATCATCATTCGAAAGTCTATTTAGTGCAGATATACCAAAAGCTCTTAAATATTTAATCACATCCAACAAGGTGATTTTAAGTCCACATATAGCAGGCTGGACACATCAATCTAATTACAAACTAGCCAAAACAATAGTAGATAAAGTGCAGTTATACTTAAGCCATTAAATATTTTAACAGATCTGTTGTGCTTACCATACCTACTAATTTTCGATTTTCGACAACTGGAACGGCATGAAATTTATTATTAATAAGTACTTTAATAACCTTTCTAATGCTATCATCGGGGCAAACTCTAATTGGGTCTTCAACCATTAACTGCTTAATTGAAATCAATTTATAAATTGTATTGTCAATAGCAGATTTATCGTCGTAAGCTTCGCCAAAGCTAATACGCAAAACATCGTTATAGCTTAAAATACCTACCATTTTATGATTTTTAACAATAGGTAAGTGTCTAATTTTATGGTTTAAAAATAACCTGCAAGCATCAGACAAATCATTATTAACATCAAGCGTTATGACATTTGTAGTCATAATTTTTGAGACAGGTTCTTTAACTTTAGTATTCATAATGGTGCAGTTTATGATTATATAAAGTTGCGGGTAAACTGCCATACAAAAAATGATATAAATCAGATTTTTGAAATATTATGAATAATTTTAATAACTCTATTTCACTTATTTATTGACTCTAAATCATTAATTACTATAAATATCTACTTAATTAATTTTAAAATCTTAAAGTTTTACAGAAAAATTTGGTTAGGTGGACAACTACAGTACTTTTTATTTATCCTAAAATAGCCGATTACCTTTCTAGAAATTTAAAATTTAGATTGGACATATCAAAAATGATGGCAAAAAAAATGGACTCTTATTATACTAACAAAAGTATCAGACTTATGGCACATTCTTTTTCTGTAATTGTGTTTAATTTCTGTAAAAATTTGTCGTAATTTGACTTAAAGTTATTCTTATAAATAATTCTTTGAAATCCATTTATATATTTGACTTTATCTGATAAATAAACCCCTTTTTATTTATTTTTGATACACAATTGGGTTAAATTAAATAATACTTAAAAAACAATGAAAACTAAATTAAAAATTATCACTACAACATTTTTTCTATTAATTACGATGCTATTTTTTGGGCAGAATCATGAAATAACTGGCACAATTATTAGCCAAAACGGAATTGCTTTAGAATCGGCTACAATTATTGTTAAAGGCACTAATAACGGGACTATAAGCGATGCCTTTGGACAATTTAAACTCACCGTCGAAACAAAAACACCTACTTTAATTGTCTCTTTAGTTGGTTATAAAACAAAAACCATTGACGTTAAAAACAATTCAATAGAAATTCAATTAGCCGTTCAAAACACAACACTAGATGAAGTTATTCTTGTAGGAAGCAGAAACCCTAAAAGAAGCAAACTAGAAACATCGGTTCCTGTTGATGTTATAAATTTGGCAACAATTAAAAATGTAACGGCACAAACATCTATCAATGATATTTTAACCTACCTCATTCCGTCTTTTAATTCTAATCGCCAATCGGCTTCAGATGGAACAGAACATATTGATCCAGCCTCATTAAGAGGTTTGGGGCCCGATCAAGTTTTGGTATTGGTTAACGGTAAACGCAGACATACAACATCATTGGTGAATTATCAAAACACTGTTGGAAATGGTTCTGTTGGAACCGATTTAAGTTCAATTCCCGCTTCGGCAATAAAGCGTATTGAAGTTTTACGTGATGGAGCGGCTGCTCAATATGGCTCTGATGCCATTGCTGGTGTTATCAATTTGGTTTTAAAAGACAACACCGGTTTAGAAATTAACACAACTTATGGGCAAACTTCTCGCAACGATGGTGAAACGACAAATCTTAATTTAAATTATGGTCATAAAATTGGAGACGATGGCGGTTTTATAAACATCACATTCGAATATAACAACCGCGAAAAGACAAGCCGTTCTCAAAATCACAACTTGGTTATTTTTGATCAATCGGCTTATGGTAATTTTTTCGCTTACGATTTTAGCAATCCTAATGCGTCTCAAATTGATGATGATTTAATTGCTGCCGCAGGCCTTACCAGAAATGATTTTAATTTTCAAGTAGGAGACGCCAAAATAAAAAATGTGCAAGGGTTTTTAAATACGGTAATTCCATTAAATAAAGATGCCGAATTTTACCTTTCAGGCGGTTTCAATCAAAAAAATGGTACCGGATTTGGTTTTAGACGATTGCCAAGCGAGACTTATAATGTTGTTTCATCTCTATTCCCTTATGGATTTCAACCAGAATTAAAATCAGATATCTCTGATGTTTCAGTAATTTCTGGATTGCGATTTAAATTTTCAGATTGGAAGCTAGATGTCAGCAATACCGTTGGTCAGAATGTCTTTAAATACGATGTGTCTAACACAAATAATGCTTCTTTAGGTGCTAATAGTCCTACAAGTTTTGATGCAGGAAGTCACTCATTTTTACAAAACACGCTTAATGCGGATATTACACGATCATTCAAAACCATTTATAACGGATTAGATCTTGCTTTTGGAGCTGAATATCGCGTAGAAAGATATAATATCAAAGCTGGAAATATTGGTTCTTATGTTAATGGCGGCGCCCAATCTTTTCCTGGATTTTCTCCTTTAAACGAAGTGAATAAAAATAGAAATAGTGTGGCCGTTTACACCGATGTTGAAGTAGATTTTACAGATAAATTTTTAGTAGGAATTGCGGGGCGTTATGAAGATTACTCCGATTTTGGCAATACTACTAACGGCAAAATAACCTCTAGATATAAAGCTACCGACAATTTTTTTATCCGTGCATCAGTAAGTACAGGTTTTAGAGCGCCTTCGTTACAACAACAATATTTTAACAATATTGCAACCGATGTGGTAGATGGTAAAATTTTAAACTCCGGAATTTTTAGAACCGATAGCGACATTGCCAAACAACTTGGAATTCCTAAATTAAAACAAGAAACATCTAATGATTACAGTATTGGTATCGTCTATTCTCCTTCTAAGCAATTTCATATAACTGTTGATGCTTATCAAGTTAAAATCGACAATAGGATTATCCTTACCGGAAATTTAGGAAATGATCCTTATGGAGATGCCGTGCCAGAACTTCAATCTTTATTTGCAACTTATGGCGCACAAACAGGTCGTTTCTTTACAAATGCTATCAATACAACAACCAATGGTATTGATTTAGTAGTAGATTATAACCTTACTTTAGGCAAAGGAACTTTGAATGCATCGTTTTTATACAACTATAACAAAAATAAAGTAGATACAAAATTGAATCATATTCCTACGGCTTTTATCGGACAAGAAGATGTTTATTTTGGACCTCAAGAACGAAGCTTAATAGAAACCAATACACCTAAACATAAAGGAACATTAGCACTTAATTATGCACTTAATAAATTCAACTTTTTGTTAAGAAACACTTATTTTGGGGAAGTTACAAGAGATGGTTTCCCTTTTGGGATAGCTCAAAAACACAATGGTAAAGTAGTAACCGACCTTACCGTTTCATATAAAATTACGCCTAAAATTCAATTTATTGCAGGTGCTAATAATTTGCTAGATGTTTTTCCAGACGAACAAGCTTATGAAAATAGCTATTTTGGTGTGTTTAAATATGCTCCAGTTCAAATGGGTACTACAGGCGCTTATTACTTTGGAAGATTAAATTTTAGTTTATAAACATTTTTAATAATTTGTGAGCACTTTGTCGAGGTCTAAACTTTGGCAAAGTACTTTTTATTTAACAGAGACTATCAATATTGAAAAAGATAACTTGGATTACTGCCACAGCATTAGTGGTTTCGAATATGATCGGAACGGGGATTTTTACTTCCTTAGGATTCCAGGTATCTTCACTAACAAATACGTATTCTATAATATTACTTTGGTTTATTGGTGGTGTTTTAGCCATGTTTGGTGCTTTCTGTTATTCAGAATTAGGGAATTATTACAAAGAATCTGGCGGCGATTATATATATTTATCTCGCGGTTTTCATCCTATTCTCGGGTATTTGAGTAGTTGGATTTCGCTCATTGTTGGATTTGCTGCACCCATTGCATTGGCAGCTTTAGCTATGAGTAAATATTTGCAAATTTTTGGATTTGAATTTGGTAAAGTTTTTGCAATTGTTGTCATTATTTTAATAACTATTTCACAATCTTTTAGTCTCAAAACCAGCAGTGATTTTCAAAATATTTTCACACTTTTAAAAGTGTTATTTGTGTTGTCATTAATTGGCTTGGGTCTGTATTTAGCACCAAATATCACTAATAATATCAATTTAAATAATGGATGGATTAAAGAAGTACAAATGCCAGAATTTGCTAGCTCATTAGTGTTTGTAACTTTTGCTTATACAGGATGGAATTCGGCATCTTATATTGTGGGAGAAATAAAAAATCCAATTAAAAACCTTCCAAAAGCGCTTATTATAGGCACCTTGTTTGTAACAGTGGTATATGTTTTAATGAATTATGTTTTTTTAAAACATGCAACAATTACATCCTTAATAAATCAAGAAAATGTAGCTTCAATCGCAGCAAATAATTTTTTAGGTATGCAAGGTTCAAAATGGGTTAGCTTTTTTATCGCTGCTCAATTAGTTGCTACCATTAGTGGCTATTTATGGATTGGTTCTAGGGTGTGTTTTGCCACTTCTAAAGAATATAAATTATGGCGTTTTATGGATAAATCTAGAAATAACGTTCCATACATAGCATTGTGGGTTCAAGCGGTCATTGCCATTATTATTATTTTAACAGGCGAATTTGAACAAATTTTTATCTACGCTTCATTTTTACTTCAAGTATTTGCCATTCTTGCAGTGGCAACCGTTATCACAATTCCTTCACATAAAAGATATATCTTTAAAGGTCATTATTTTTGGATTTTTCCAAGTATCTTTTTAATTTTTGGGTTGTATATCTGCTATTTCACTTTTAAGATACATCCAACTGAAAGCATTATAGGTGTATCAACTATTTTAATTGGCATCATCTTATATTTCTTTGATAAAAACACCAATGTTAAACTCAAAGCTAAAGAATTGTAAGGATAAAAATAATCTTATTTCTAAGTAATCCAGATAAGATTACCTTTGATTTTACCAACAAAGAGCCTCTTTGAAAAACAACAAATGAAATCTACTGTGATTTTAAAAATAAAAGAGCAAACTCCTTATTTTAACTTACTCTATTTTTAACTTCTTGTTAATTTATTTATACTTGAATGGAATCTAAATAGTATAATTTTGGAGCAATCATTATTTATTAAGTTTTGGCAAATTAATTGTATTTGTGCCAAAGTTATATTTATTAATTCTGCTAGGTCAACACTTTTTTTAAAAAAATTTGTTGACCGATTTGTTGACCAAATATATCAAATTAAATGATATCAAACAATAGTCAAAAAACACCAAACCCCTGTAAATCATATGATTTACAGGGGTTTGGAATTAATTGATGTCTAAAAAGTGACCCCGACAGGATTCAAACCTGTAACCCTCAGAGCCGAAATCTGATATTCTATTCAGTTGAACTACGGGGCCAAATTTTAAAAAAGTGTTATCCTAATAATTGTTTTACCACATTTGATATGGCTTTGCCATCGGCTTTACCAGCAAATTGTTTGCCTGCCATACCCATTACTTTACCCATATCTTTCATAGAAGTTGCACCTGTTTGAGATATAATATTGGCAATAGCTATTTTGAGTGCTTCTTCACTCATTTGCGCTGGTAAAAACTGCGCTATAATATCGGCTTGAGCTATTTCTGGTTCGGCTAAATCTGCACGTCCTTGTTCTGTATATAATGTGGCGCTGTCTTTACGCTGTTTTACCAATCTTTGTAAAATTTTAATTTCTTCTTCTTCGGTAATACCATCGCTTGCACCACTGGTTTGTGCCAATAGTAACGCCGATTTTATGGCACGTAATGATTCTAACGATACTTTATCTTTTGCTTTCATTGCCTCTTTTAAGGCCGTCATAACTTCTGATTGTAAACTCATAATGATACTATTTTTGAAAGTACAAATATACTATATAAAAAAGATTTCCTCCGAAGAGGAAACCTTAAAAACCTATTAAAATTAATCTAATTCTATTTGTGTTTGATTAATCTACATTATCGTGTAAAAATGAGTTATTTGAGCGCAATTGAATATCATCATTTTCATCTAAATTCAATGTTGTTCTAGAAGTACTTGTTGCAGACGAAGGCGCATTATCGTTTAAATCTACACCCATACGTTTATAGGCAGGCTCTTTTTCTATTTCGTCAATATTTGTAAGTCTATTTTTAAACTTAAAATTGAAATCTACCATTTTCCTTTTTCGATCTGCCGTACGTCTTTTAAGTTCAGAAATTGTAATATCTAAAGGCGAAATTTGCACATTGTCTTCATCTAAACTTATTTTTTCTTCTTTCTCATTTGCTGTTTTAAGCTCTATTTTTAATTCATCAGATTCTAATTTTGGCACAACTGCGTCTAATGTTTTTTCAATTTCTAAATAATCTTCTAAACTGTATGTTATTTGCGCTGTTTTAAAAGTTGGCTCTGGTTTAATATGAACAGCATCAACCACTTCTATGTCATTAATTTCTGCCACAGAATACGTTTTTTCAGTTTCTTCAACCATGTTTTGTGGCTGACGCTCATTTATTGGAAAATCAAAAGAAAGTGCACCGTCTTCTTCAATTTCATCAAGAATTATTTCTTCTTTTTTGATATGCGATGTAATCACAAAATCATCAATATTTTCTGTCAACACCTCGTCGTAAACAACTTCTAATTCTGCAATGTTTTTTGCGTCATCAATCACTTCTAATGTATCCGCTTCAGCGATAATTTTTTCTTCAAAATCATCGTCAAACAACGTGTGTTTTATAATTTTCTCTTCAACTACCTCGATGTCATCAACTTCTAATTTTGGCGTTAAATCTAACACAACCTCTTGTTCATCTTCTAAAGTGTGGACAATTTTTTTAGCTTCGGTATTTGTGATTTCGTGTTGTTGTTCTTTATTAAAACCCGTTGCGATAATGGTTACAGCAATAGCTTCACCTAGTGTTTCATCTTCGCCAACACCCATAATTATATCTACATTTGTCTTGGCTTCTGTTTGGATATAATCGTTTATTTCGCCAATTTCATCAATAGTAATTTCAATAGATCCAGACACAATTAATAAAAGTACATTTTTAGCACCTGTTATTTTATTGTCGTTTAACAATGGTGAATCTAAAGCTCTGGTAATGGCTTCTTGTGCTCTGTTCGCACCAGATGCCTCTGCCGATCCCATAATGGCTGTGCCACTGTTTGACAACACTGTTTTAGCATCGCGTAAATCTATATTTTGAGTATAATGGTGGGTAATTACTTCGGCAATACCTCGTGCAGCCGTAGATAAAACTTCATCTGCTTTAGAAAACCCTGCTTTAAAACCGAGATTTCCATACACTTCTCTTAACTTATTGTTATTTATAATGATGATAGAATCGACATATTGACGCAGTTTTTCGACACCTTTTTGCGCTTGCTCATTCCTTGTTTTTCCTTCAAAAATAAATGGAATTGTAACGATACCAACCGTAAGTAAATTCAATTCTTTTGCCAATTTGGCAATTACTGGTGCTGCACCTGTACCTGTGCCACCGCCCATACCAACGGTTATAAAAATCATTTTAGATTTAGAATCTAACATTGTTTTTAATTCGTTAATATTTTCTAAGGCAGATTGTTCTCCTACTTCAGGATTGGCACCCGCGCCAAGACCTTCGGTTAACGAAACGCCTAACTGAATTTTATTCGGAACCGGACTGTTATTTAGTGCTTGCGCATCTGTATTGCAAACAATAAAATCTACACCACTTATGCCTTTTTTATACATTTGATTTACGGCATTACTACCGCCGCCACCAACACCTATTACTTTTATAACGTTAGATTGATGTTTTGGCAAATCGAAGGCAATGTTGTCAAATTCTTGAGTACTCATATTTTTGGTATTTAATTGGTTGGTATCTTATTCTGCGTTATCTAAAAAATCTCTAAACTTATCGGCCCATTTATCAAAAATGGATTTCTTTTCTACTGGAGCTTCTACAACATCTTCTGCTTTGGTTTCTTCTTCTACAACAACTTTTTTGCTGTGTTGTTTTAGACCGTTCATGAGTAATCCTACAGCTGTAGCAAAAGCAGGACTTGAGAGTTCCTCTTTTGAATCGCTTGCCAGATTTTCGTTTGGAAAACCTATTCTGGTATCCATACCTGTAATAAACTCTACAAGTTGCTTAATATGTTTTAATTGTGCGCCACCACCTGTAATAACAATGCCGGCAATAAGTTTTTTCTTGGCATCTTCATGTCCGTAGTTCTTAATTTCTTGATACACTTGTTCAATAATTTCAACGACTCTGGCGTGAATTATTTTTGATAAATTTTTAAGTGTAATTTCTTTAGGATCACGGCCTCGTAAACCAGGAATAGACACTATTTCATTGTCTTTATTTTCTCCCGGCCAAGCCGATCCAAACTTGGTTTTAAGCAATTCTGCTTGCTTTTCTATAATTGAGCAACCTTCTTTGATATCTTCTGTGATGACATTTCCGCCAAAAGGAATAACCGACGTATGTCTGATAATGCCATCTTTAAAAATAGCCAAATCAGTTGTGCCACCACCTATATCTATTAAAGCAACACCCGCTTCTTTTTCTTCGTTATTTAGAACAGCACTTGCAGAAGCTAAAGGTTCTAATGTGATGTTTGCTAATTTTAATCCGGCACTGGTAATACATCTGCCAATATTTCTGATGGATGAAACTTGCCCAACAACCACATGGAAATTGGCTTCAACACGACCGCCATACATGCCAATAGGTTCTTTTACTTCGGCTTGACCGTCAACTTTAAAATCTTGAGGTAAAACATGAATAATTTCTTCGCCAGGTAACATTACCAATTTATAAACCTGATTGATTAGCTTTTCAATATCAGCCTCATCTATCACTTCTTCGGCATTTGGTCTGGTAATATAATCGCTGTGCTGAAGACTGCGAATATGTTGGCCTGCAATACCAACCACAACATCTTCTATCTTGATACCAGATACTTCTTCGGCTTCTTCAACAGCTTGCTGAATAGATTGAATGGTTTGTGTGATATTATTTACAACACCTCTATGAACACCTAGGCTTTTTGCTTTACCGATGCCTAAAATTTCAATTTTATCATAGTCGTTTTTACGACCAATCATAGCTACAATTTTAGTTGTACCTATATCTAATCCTACAGCGATATTGTTTTGTTCCATAATATGTTATTTAGTACAGACGACCTGATTGTTGTATTTTAAATTTATCTTTTTATACTTGTTAATCGATTTGTTTTGAATGGCATTTAAATAATAGGCCTTTAAATTGTTTAATTTACCCTGCATATTTTCTAAATTCCCTAGTTCTACCAAAGCATTACCAAGTCTTGTATTTAATTCGAATTCGTTATTTTCATCTTTATTTATACCGATGATTTGTTTTTTAAAAAAACCATCATTTTGAATGTATAATGCCAATTTATAAACCGAATCTAAATTATCATCATACAGAATTCCAGAAACCAACGGAACACTGGCCGAATAATTTTTAGATAAAGGCATTTTACCGCCATTAGAATCAATATAAAAAACCTCTTTATTACCAATAACCCTAGCTAAAGGTGTTTTTTGTTTGATTATGACGCCTAAATCTCCTTTAATATTTCGAAATACTTCGGCATTTTCAACCAAAGCATTGGCTCGTAAAGCAGTTTCTAAATTGTTCAAAAATAAGCCTTCTTTTAACGGTGTTTTAAGGCTTTCTAATTTTTGTTTCAACATTTTATTAACCGTCGTTTTTGTTACATACAAATGCGAATCGTTTTCGATTTTTATAGCAATATGTTCTATTTTTTTAAGTGCATTTCTGTGAGCCGAAAAGCCATATAAAAACACAACGAGTCCGCTTACAAAAAGAACTTTTACTATTTTAAAGAATCGTTTCATCAATTGTTATACTGTTTTGTTTTTTAATGTTTCTACTACTTCATCTACAAGCACACCTATATCTCCTGCACCTATAAACACAACTACTTTAGGTTTTAAGTTTATAATTTCTTGGGTGATTTTATCTTTATCAACACACTTGTAATTAGATTGCTTTTTGTTTGGCAAGCCCTTTATTTTATCTAACAAAACGCCGCTCGTTATGCCTTGTATTGGCTTTTCTCTTGCTGGATAAATATCTAATAAAAATAAGTTGTCAAATTGTGATAAACTCAAAGCAAATTCTTCTAAAAAATCTCTGGTTCTGCTAAAAAGATGGGGTTGAAAAACGGCTAAGATTTCTTCGTTAGGATACAAACTTTTTACGGCTTTATACAGTGCGTTTATTTCGGTTGGATGATGGGCATAATCATCAATGATAACCAAATTATCTGTTTTTATTTTAAAACTGAAACGTCTTTTAATCCCTTTAAAGCTTTTTAAAGACTTTGCTATATTTTGTAAAGAAACACCATAAGTATTTGCCATTGCCAAAGCAGCCAAAGCATTTAATACATTGTGTTCTCCAGGCATTGAAAGTGCAATGTTTTTAAAACTTCCTTTTGGTGTCACAACATCAAAAATGTATGTGCCATTCTCTATTCTAATATTATTAGCTGTAAAATCGGCTTCATCGTTTATGGCGAAAGTAATGCCATCTATATTTAAACCTTTCTTTACAAAAAGGCTGTCGGTTGCCAAATGTGCAAATTCTATAAAGGCAGATTCTATTGTGTTTTTATCGCCATAAATATCTAGATGATCTGCATCTGTAGAAGTTATACAGGCTATATTTGGCGCTAATTTTAAAAAGGATCTGTCAAATTCATCGGCTTCAACCACACAAACTTTAGCAGATCCTTCAATTAAATTGGTGTTATAATTTTCTGAAATACCGCCTAAAAACGCTGTTGCTTCAATGCCATTATCTTTTAAAATATGACCTAACATGGTAGAAGTTGTTGTTTTTCCATGTGTTCCGGCAACTGCAAAGCAAAAATTTTGTTTAGAAATTTCGCCTAAAATATCAGCGCGTTTAAAGAGCTCAAAACCTAAATTTTTTAGATGATTTAGAATGATGTTTTCATTAGAAATGGCGGGGGTGTAAACCACAAGGGTTCTATCTAAATTGAGAAAGCCATTTGGAATGCTATCAACATTATCTAAATCGGTAATTTGAGCTCCACACGCTATAAGAGATTGTGTTATGTTTGACAAAGTTTTATCATATCCAGCAACAGCAAAACCATTATTTAAATAATATTTTGCCAAAGCACTCATACCAATACCACCAATACCCACAAAGTATATGTGGCTACAGGTGTGTAACTTATTTTCTAGATTTGATATGTTTGTTTTTACGATCATTAAACTGCCAATAATAATTCTACTGTTTCTGCTATTTGTTTGGTAGCATTTGGCAAAGCCAACTGCTTGATATTTGTACTGAGTTCTTGTTGTAAATTTTTATCAGTAACTAGGTTTTCAAAAATCTCATCAAAATGACCAATAGCACTTTCTTTAATCAAAATAGCGGCATTTTTATCTACTAAAGATTGGGCGTTTTTTGTCTGGTGATCTTCGGACACATTTGGCGACGGAATAAAAATTACAGGTTTGCCAACGATACATAACTCAGATATTGTACCAGCCCCTGCACGACTTATAATAATATCTGCGGCAGCGTAGGCTAAATCCATACGTTTGATAAACAGATGTGATTGAATGCCTTTTATTTGATAAAAACTATGGTACTGCTTTTTATAATCTGTGCCAGTCTGCCAAACAACCTGAATGTTGTTTTTTGCAAACAAATCTATTCGTGCATCTACTAATTTATTGATAGCTTGTGCGCCCAAACTGCCACCTAATACCAACAATGTGGTCTTGTTTTTATCTAATTTAAAAAAAGTTAATGCCTCTTGGCGTTTAGAACTCGTTTCTAAAATATCTTGTCTTACCGGATTTCCTGTTTTTATAATTTTACTGCTCGGAAAATACTTTTCTAATCCATCATAAGCCACACAGATTTTAGAAACCTGCTTGCCTAAAATTTTATTTGTAATACCCGGATACGAATTTTGTTCTTGTATTAATGTTGGGATGTGTTTTCGTGTTGCCATTTGTAATATTGGCCCACTTGCAAAACCGCCTGTACCAATAACCACATCTGGTTTAAAATTTTTAATGATCATTCTAGCATTCAACAAACTGCTCATTAATTTAATAGGAAACATTAGGTTTTTAAATGTCAATCTCCGTTGAAGCCCTGCAATCCATAGTCCTTTTATGGCATAACCTGCTTCTGGCACTTTATTCATCTCCATTTTATTACTGGCACCTACAAATAGAAAATTAGCTTTTGGATGCCTTCTTTTCAATTCGTTAGCAATAGCGATTGCCGGATAAATATGACCTCCGGTGCCGCCGCCACTTAATAATATGTTAACCGATTGCTTCATGTAAAATATCTAATGGGTTATCATTTTGATCTTCGTCAATTTGTTTCATTTCTTTTTGGCTGCTTACGCTAAGAATAATACCTATAGAAATACAGGTCATCCAAATAGAGGTGCCACCCGTGCTTAATAATGGCAGTGGTTGTCCCGTTACCGGAAACAATCCTACAGCTACCGCCATATTTGTAAATGCCTGAAATACGATGGGAAATCCTACACCTATAGCTAATAAACTTCCGAAAATACTTTCAGATTTATTGGCTACAATAACAATTCTAAACAGCAGTGCTAAGTATAAAATAACAACTACCAATGCGCCAATTAGTCCAAATTCTTCTACAATTATGGCATAAATAAAATCTGATGACGATTGAGGTAAAAAGTTTTTCTGTACGCTTTTTCCAGGTCCTTTGCCGTAAATTTTACCAGAGGCTATGGCTATTTTGGCTTTTTCGGCTTGGTAATTTGCTTGTTTATCTGTTTTATTGGAGAAGTTTTCTATCCGGCTCATCCATGTATCTACCCTATTTGGCATCGCAGACGGAAAAGCTTTTGCTGTTGTAATAAAAAGTGCTAAAAAGATTATTCCAGCGCCAATTATTGCAGCCAAATATCGCAAAGGATATCCGCCAAGAAAAACAAGTACAAGCACCATGGTAAATAACATAAGTGCCGTAGATAGATTGGCTGGTAAAATCAATAAAATGATAAAAGCAACAGGTATCCATAATTGGATAAAGCTCTCTTTAAAAATGATGACATTCTCTTTGTTTTTTGCCAAATATCTAGAAACATACATCATTAAAATGACACCTGCCAAAGTTGATGTCTGAAAACCTATCCCTATAAAGGGGATGCGTATCCAACGGCTGGCGCTTGAACCACCAATATTTGTGCCTTGCATCAATGTAAAAATCAGTAAAATAATGATTACTGGAAATAGCAATACCGATGTGGCGCTAAAGTATTTATACGGAATTTTATGAACGGCATATATGATTATAAAACCAATAAATAAAAGCATGGCATGTTTAAAAAAATACCCCGAAGTCGTTCCTTTATCAACCACATAAACCAAGTTACTACTGGCGCTGTACATGGGTAAAAAAGAAAAAATGGCTAAAAAAGCAATGACTGCCCAAATAGCTTTATCTCCTTCAATATTTTTTAAAATTGTCTTCATTTAATGTCTTACAAATTTCTTACAGCATCTTTAAATTGACGGCCTCTGTCTTCGTAATTTTCGAATAAATCAAAACTGGCACAGGCTGGCGATAACAAAACAGTATCGTTTTTTTCGGATAGTTTATGAGCTATTTTTACAGCTTCTTCCATACCCGCTGCCTCCATTATAAAATCTACTACATTGCTAAAAGTTTCTAAAAGTTTTGAGTTGTCAATGCCCAAGCAAATTATTGCCTTTACATTTTCTCTTACCATTGGAAGTAAAGTGTTGTAGTCATTTCCTTTATCTACACCACCTACTATCCAAATCGTGGGGTTATCCATGCACTCTAATGCGTAAAAAGTAGCATTAACATTCGTAGCTTTCGAATCGTTAATATACTTCACGCCTTGTATGTTTAAGACCTGTTCTAATCTGTGTTCGGCACCTTCAAAATCTTCTAAGCTTTCGCGTATCGTTTCTTTTCTTACTCTCAACAACGTAGATGCCATAGCCGCAGCCATTGCATTTTTAGTGTTGTGCATCCCTGTTAAAGCTAAGATTGATTTCTCCATTTTATATGTTTCTTTATTTACTTTTATTGTTATTTTGTTATCTATTAGTTGTGCGCCATTAGCATTCTTTTCTAATGTATTTAACACCGTAAAAGGTATTAATTGCGCTTTCGATTTTTTTATTTCTGATTTTAAAAACGCATCGTCTGCATCATAAATCAGGTAATCATTTTCAGTTTGATTTTGTGTTATTTTTAATTTTGAATCGATGTAATTCTGCATTTTATAATCGTATCGGTCTAAATGATCTTCAGAAATATTGGTAATAATTGCCACATCTGGTTTAAAATTATAAATGTCGTCTAACTGAAAACTGCTAATTTCGAGCACGTAATAATCGTGCTTTTTTTCAGCCACTTGCAAAGCAAAACTCTGACCAATATTACCTGCCACACCCACATTTAAACCTGCCTTTTTTAATATATGATAGGTTAAAAGCGTGGTCGTTGTTTTACCATTGCTTCCTGTTATTGCTACCAAAAAAGCATCGGTATAAGTGGCAGCAAATTCAATTTCTGAAACTATTTTAATACCTCTTTTTCGCAACTCTTTTATGAGTGGTACTGAGTCTGGAATCCCCGGACTTTTAACCACAAGAATGGCATTAAAAATTTTATCTTCAGAATGTTTGCCTTCTTCAAACTGTATTTTATTATGTAAAAGAACGTCCTTATACTTTTGAGTTATTGTGCCGCTGTCTGAAACAAAAACATCATAATTTTTTACTTTTCCCAATATGGCTGCACCAACACCGCTTTCTCCAGCTCCAAGAACAACCAACCTTTTCATTTTATCGGACTTTTAAAGTTAAAACAGTAAGTACAGCTAGCATAATTCCTATAATTAAAAAGCGCATTACAATCTTACTTTCATGGTAGCCTTTCTTTTGATAATGATGATGTAAAGGCGCCATTAAGAAAATCCGTTTTCCTAATCCTATTTTTTTCTTTGTATATTTAAAATAACCCACTTGTATTATTACCGATAAAATTTCTACAACAAATGTGGCTGCCAATAATGGAATAAGTAATTCTTTTCTTACAGCAATAGCTATAACTGCTATAACACCACCAATTGTAAGACTGCCTGTATCGCCCATAAATATTTGAGCAGGATAGGTGTTGTACCATAAAAATCCGACCAAAGCGCCTACAAAAGCACTGATAAAAATGGTCATTTCGCCAGAGTTTGGGATGTACATTATTTGTAAATAATCTGCAAAAACAATGTTACCAGAAACCCATGCAAACACACCTAGTGTCGCTACAATAATAGCTGACGATCCAGCGGCTAAGCCATCTATACCATCGGTTAAATTGGCCCCATTTGAAATTGCTGTTACAATAAAAACGACGATTAATATAAATAGAACCCAAGCGTATTTGGCAGGCGTTTCTCCCATCCAACTCACCAAACTTTTATAATCAAATTCGTTATTTTTTAAAAACGGAATGGTGGTTTTAAAAGATTTTTCGGCTGGACCAAATTTCTGAGATGCTTTTACTTTTTGTGTTATTTCGGTTGTATGAATTCTTTGTTTTATCGTAACATTTGGATTAAAATAGAGCATCGCTCCTACAAAGACACCCAATCCTACCTGGCCAAATATTTTGAATTTCCCTTTAAGACCATCTTTGTCTTTTTTAAATACTTTAATATAATCGTCTAAAAAACCAATAAGGCCCATCCATAAAGTGGTTACTATCAAAATAATGATGTAAACATTATCAAGTTTGGCAAGTAAAAGAACTGGAATTAAAGTTGCCAAAATGATTATAAGGCCACCCATGGTTGGTGTGCCCGATTTTTCTTTTTGACCTTCTAAACCTAAATCTCTAACTGTTTCTCCTATTTGTTGGCGTCTTAAATAGTCTATTATTCTTTTACCAAATAATGTAGAAAATGATAACGACATTAAAATAGCCAAAGCAGATCTAAACGAAATATATTGAAACAACCCAGCGCCAGATAAATGGAACTGATTTTCTAAATATTGAAACAAATAATATAACATTTACTAATTAATTAAATCGTTATTAAACATTTTTAAGGCAATTTTATAATCATCAAAATTGTGCCTTACACCTTTAATTTCTTGATAAGTTTCGTGACCTTTACCTGCAATTATGACGATATCGCCCGATTGTGCCAACTGGCTTGCCACTTTTATGGCTTGCTTTCTGTTGGTAATAGAAATAATTTTTTTATAATCTTGTGGTTCTACACCAGATTCAATCTGAGCAATAATCTCTTCTGGATTTTCTGTTCTCGGATTATCTGAAGTGATAATAGTGAGGTTGCTTAGTTTAGAAGCTATATAACCCATTTTTTTGCGTTTATCTTTATCTCTATCGCCACCACAACCCATTACGCAAATCAATTTTTCGTTCCCCGTTCTTATACTATTTATGGTTGTTAAAACATTACTTAGTGCATCTGGCGTATGGGCATAATCTATAATTAATGTTATTTTATTATCCAAAACACTGCATTGAAACCTACCTTTAACACTTTCTAAAGTGCTCATTATACGTAAAGTGTCTAGCTTATCTAATTCTAATAGTGATGCTATGCCGTAAACGGCTACCAAGTTATAAGCGTTAAATGTGCCTATTAACTGAGACCATAATTCATTATTATTTATCGAAAACAAAAGCCCTTCTAAGCTATTTTCTAGAATTTTACCTTTAAAATCGGCTGGGGATTTAAGAGCGTATCGGTATATTTTAGCTTTGGTGTTTTGCACCATCACCTCGCCATTTTTATCATCACAATTAATCAAGGCGAAAGCCGTTTTAGGCAAAGTGTCAAAAAATAATTTTTTAACGTCGCGGTATTCTTTAAATGTATGATGATAATCTAAGTGGTCTTGAGAAAGATTGGTAAAAACGCCTCCTTTAAAATGGAGCCCTTCTGTTCTTTTTTGATGAATACCATGCGAACTTACTTCCATAAAGCAATGCGTCACTTTTGCTTTAACCATTTTGTTTAAATAACTATTAATAGTCAAACTATCTGGTGTTGTATGTGTAGATTTATATGTTTTGTTGGCAATTAAAATTTTAACTGTAGATATTAATCCAGATTTATACCCAGCTCTTGTAAATAATTCGTTTGCCAAACTAGCAACAGTTGTTTTGCCATTTGTGCCTGTTACGCCAACCAATTGCAATTTACTTGAAGGGTTGTCAAAATAATTTGAGGCCATATGGGCTAAAGCCGATTTGGTATTTTCTACCACAACATAAGTTAGACCATCAACTCGATTAAGAGGTAAAACTTCGCAGATTATTACGGTAGCACCTTTCTTTTGTGCTTTTTCTATATAATCATGACCATCGCTTTCTACACCAATTATGGCTACAAAAACATCGTTTAATTTGATTAGCCTTGAATCGAAATTTATGGTATTTATAAGCACATCTGTACTGCCATAAACTTCGTTTACGGAAACATTATACAATATGTCTTTTAAATTTTTCACAATAATTTTAAATAAATGCTCTTATACTTTTTTAAACTCTCGCCCGGTTTTATTGATTGAAAAGCGACTCTGCCACTGCCTTCAAAAGTGACATCTAAACCCAAGTTTTCTAATAATGCTATGGCATCCATTCCTGTCATTTTTTTGACATTTGGAATAGATTCATAATTCGCAGCTACTTTTTTAGAGCTATTTGTGAGTTGCTTTTCTAAAATTTCATCAGCATTAGCGAACACTTTTAACTCGTTTCTGATAGGTGTGTCTGTATAAATTTTTTGTGCGATTTTTTTAAAGGCTGGTGCAGCAACATCTGCGCCATAATAACCTAATTTTTTATTTGGCTTATGGATAACGACGATACAAGAATACTTAGGGTTATCGGCTGGAAAATAACCAACAAATGAAGACACATATTCGGTTTCGCCACCTTTCCAATAATCGGTTTGGCATGTGCCTGTTTTTCCTGCCATAGCAAAATAAGGCGTATAAATATTAGATGCTGTCCCTCTTTTTACCACATTTTCCATTAATACTTTTAACTTGTTTATGGTGGTTTGAGAACAAATTTTATCAATGATTACTTTCGACTCGAATTCTTGAATAACTTTATCTTGTTTACGTATTTCTTTAACAAACTGAGGTTTCACCATCTTACCATCATTAGCAACAGCATTGTAAAAAGTAAGTGTTTGAACTGGCGTTAACTTTACACCATAGCCCCAAGCCATCCACGGAAGTGATAAACCATTCCATTCTTTTGTATTTTTTGGATTGGGAATTTTTGGTGCGCCTTCGCCTTTTATGGGAAGTCCTACTTTTTTACCAACATTCATTGCCTCTAATCTATCTACAAATTTTTGTGGATTATTTTTGTAATTTTCATTCACAATCTTGGCCATGCCTACGTTAGAAGACAATTCGAAAACGCGTGAAGCTGATATTTTACCGTAACCACCTTTATGTGAATCGCGTATTTTTTCTCCATAAAAACTTATAACACCTTTTTCTGTATCAATAATGGTAGAAGTATCTATAACCTTGTCTTCTAAAGCCACCAGCATACCCATCAATTTAAAAGTAGAACCTGGTTCATGTGATTCGTAAACTGCATAATTTCTTTTCTCAAAATAAGTGCCTTTTGAAGTGCGGGCTAAATTAGAAATGGCTTTTACCTGACCCGTTTTTACTTCCATCACAACAACACTTCCGTGTTCTGCTTCAAATAATTCAAGCTGTTCAAGTAAAGCATGGTGCGCAATATCCTGAATGTTTAAATCGAGCGTGGTAATAACATCTAAGCCGTCTTCTGGATCTATTTGATTCTCATCATTTAAAGGTTTCCATTGCCCTTTGGCGATTTTTTGTTTGAGATGTGTCCCTTGTTTGCCAATTAAATAATTACTAAAACTTCCTTCTAAGCCTGCTGTACCATGATCGTCATCATAACCAATTGTGCGGACAGCAATTTTGCCTAACGGATGCCCTCTTACAGTTCTTTGATTAACTATTAAACCTCCTTTATAAGCACCCAATTTTAAAATAGGAAACTGCTTGATTTGCTCATATTCGCTATAACTTAAATCTCTGGCAATAAAAAGATATTTGTTATTTTGATGACGCGCATTTTTAAAATAGTCAACATAATATTGTCTTGGTTTGCCAAACATATCAGACATTGCCAGCGCCAACTTAGAAACATCTCTGTTAAATATTTTATTTGGTACGGTAACCACATCCATTCTAATGTCATATTTTGGAACCGATGTTGCCAATAAACTGCCATCAGCGGTATAAACATTGCCCCGATTGGCAGGAATATCGAATTGTTTTATGGTATTTTCAAAAGCCTCTTCTCTATATTTTGTGCCTTCTAACCATTGAATTTGTGTGAGTTTAAAAACAATGGCAAAAACAAATACAAGCATCATTCCTGATACCATATAAAATCTGTTCAATATGTTTTGCTTTGTTACAGCCATTAATTTATTACTACTTTTATTTTATAAGGTGGCGATGTTGGCGGTTTCAACCCTTTAATTGCCAATGTTTTTGTTATAGATGACTCCATTTTTAAATTCATCAACTCAGATCTGTTCGCCACAAAAGCAGATCTTAATTCTTTATTCTTTTTGTTGAGCACGCTTATCTCTTGCACTTTTTTATCTACACTATGCGAAATTGCTATCATAACCAAAGCCAGCATTGCCAAAAAAATGATAAATACCCAATTTTTTTGCGCATTGTCTTCGGTTAAAAAACTGCCTTTTAGTACCGCATATATTTTACTTTCTTTATGCATTTTTTGCTTTGGCTACAATTCTTAATTTTGCGCTTCTAGCGCGATTGTTTTGTTTTATTTCTTCTGATGTTGGTACAATTAGTTTTTCTGGTTTATTAAAAGGCGAACTAAAATTTCCGTAAAAATCTTTTTCAGGTTCTCCTTCAAACAAACCGAATTTAAAAAAGCGTTTCACCAACCTGTCTTCAAGAGAGTGGTAGGATATTACACTTAGTTTACCACCGTCAACAAGCAAATCGGTAGTTTGTAATAAAAATGCTTTTAAAACTTCTAATTCCTGATTCACTTCAATTCTAAAAGCCTGAAAAATTTGCGCCATTACCTTATGCTCTTTACTTTGAGGCACAAAACTTTTAATAGCTTCTTTTAAATCAAAACTTGTCTTTATTGGTTTTTCAAACCGTGCATTTACTATCGCTTTAGCAATACCTTTAGAATTTCTTAACTCGCCGTAATTAAATAATATATCTTGTAATTTGTTTTCTGAATAGGTATTTACAATTTGATAAGCCGTTAACTCAGATTTCGCATCCATTCGCATGTCTAAAAAAGCATCAAAACGGGTCGAGAAACCCCTTTCGGCTACATCAAATTGATGTGACGATACGCCTAAATCGGCTAAAATTCCGTTTACTTTGCTTACCCCATGAACTCTTAAAAAACGTTTTATATATTTAAAATTGCCACTTATTAAACTAAATCTATCATCATCTAAACTGTTTTGAAGCGCTTCTTCATCTTGATCAAAAGCCAATAATCTTCCACCATCGCCCAGTCTCTTTAATATCTCTTTTGAGTGACCGCCGCCACCAAAAGTAACATCAACATAAATGCCGTTTGGGTCAATTTCTAGCCCATCTACACTTTGCTTTAATAAAACAGGGTTATGATATTCCATCTTGAGCAGTTGTCGCGTTACCCATCACTTCTTCTGCCAATACTGGGAAATCTACCGCGGCATCATTAATAGCCAACTCGTATTTATCTTTATCCCAAATTTCAATAATACCAACTGTTGTTGTAAGTACAACTTCTTTAGAAATACCAGAAAAAGCACTTAAATCTTTTGGTATCAATAACCTTCCTAAAGCGTCTAAATCGACCACTTTAACACCTGCTGTAAATAATCTAATAAAATCGTTGTTCTTCTTTACAAACCTATTTAGCTTATTTACATCTGTCATCATCAAATTCCATTCTTGCATGGGGTATAATTCTAAACAAGAATGAAAAACAGATCTTTTTAATACAAAGCCATCTTGAATAACAGCCGCCATCTGCTTTTTAAGTGCATTAGGCAACATTAACCTACCTTTGGCGTCAGATTTACATTCGTATGTTCCAATTAAATTGAGCATGTTGTACTAAAAAATTTAGTAACAAATATACATTTTTTTACCACATTTTACCACATTTTACCACTTTGTTGATTTTTTTTATCAACAATTATAATTTAACAATTAGCTTTGATGTTTAAATACTTATAAAATAAAGCGCTTCTTTATCACAAAAAATTAATAATTAGTATAGAATTAACACGCATTTATTGAAAATAAGTATCTTTGTCTCTTGCTATAAAAACAGTTAACACTGATGAGATACACGCTAAAAAAAGAAGCTACTTTTAATTACCTTGAAGCAGGCGAAGGAACACCTATCATAGTGCTTCACGGCCTTATGGGTTCTTTAAGTAATTTTAATGGTGTTTTTGATTATCTGCCTAAAAATGGATTCAAAGTACTTATTCCAGAATTGCCTTTATATACTTTGCCGCTTTTAAAAACCAATGTCAAAAATTTCGCCTTATATCTTAAAAAATTTGTAGCATTTAAAGGTTTAAAAGATTACATTTTATTAGGAAACTCATTGGGTGGCCATATTGCTTTATATTACACTAAAAATTTTCCAGAAAATGTTAAAGCCATGGTACTGACCGGAAGTTCTGGATTATACGAAAGCTCTATGGGAGAAAGTTACCCAAAGCGTGGTAATTACGAATATATTAAAGCCAAGGCCGAAGAAGTTTTTTACGACCCTAAAGTTGCTACCAAAGAAGTTGTAGACGACGTTTTTGAAACAGTAAACAACCGCATAAAACTTATTAAAACCTTAGCGATTGCCAAAAGTGCGATACGCCATAATATGGCGCCAGATTTGCCACAAATGTCAAATCCTACTTGTTTAATTTGGGGTAAAAATGATAAAGTAACACCTCCAAATGTTGCTGTAGAATTCAACGAATTACTACCCGATTCTGATTTGTTTTGGATTGATAAATGCGGTCATGCGCCGATGATGGAACAGCCAGATGAATTTAATGACATTCTTCTTAAATGGCTGAAAGAAAGAAAATTTTAACACATGAAAATCAAAAAAGCCGATTTTGTAACGAGTAACACAGACGTTTCAAATTGTCCTAAAGACGACATGTTAGAGTATGCCTTTATTGGCCGTTCTAATGTTGGTAAATCTTCTTTGATAAACATGTTGGTCGATCATAAAAACCTAGCCAAAACATCAGGAAAACCAGGGAAAACACAACTTATCAATCATTTTATAATAAACGAAGAATGGCATTTGGTAGATTTACCTGGGTATGGTTATGCACAAGTTTCTAAATCAAAAAGAAAAACATTTCAGAAATTTATTAAAGATTATTTTTTACAACGCAAACAATTGGTGTGTACTTTTGTATTGGTAGATTCTAGACACGAACCTCAAAAAATTGATTTAGAGTTCATGCAGTTCTTGGGCGAAAGCGGCATTCCTTTTTGCATTGTTTTTACCAAATCCGATAAATTAAAGCCTTCTATTCTCAATAAAAATTTACAGCTATATAACACCACTATGACCCAAACTGTTTGGGAAAACATGCCGCAATATTTTGTGACATCGGCTACAGCCAAATCAGGAAGAGAAGAATTACTTACCTATATTGAAACTGTAAATCAAGATGCCAAAGAGCACTTCTAAATGGCTTCTACCAAAGATAATTTAAACGTATTATTTGAAGATAATCACATTATTATAATCAATAAACAATCGGGTGATATTGTGCAAGGCGACAAAACTGGCGACACGCCTTTAAGCGATATTGTTAAAACGTATATTAAAGACAAATACGCCAAACCTGGCGAGGTGTTTTTGGGTGTTGTTCATCGGTTAGACCGTCCTACAACTGGCGTTGTTGTTTTTGCAAAAACATCAAAAGCACTAGAACGTTTCAACAAAATGTTGCGTGATAAAATAGTTGACAAAACTTATTGGGCTATCGTAAAAAATAGGCCGCCAAAAGATGGTGATACTTTGGTAAATTTCCTTAAAAAGAATCCTAAAAACAACAAATCTACAGTTTACAAAACCGCCTCTGAAGGTAGTAAAAAAGCTGTCTTACATTATAAATTAATAAAATCTTTAGACAATTATCATTTGCTGGAAGTAGATTTAGAAACGGGCCGTCATCATCAAATAAGATGTCAATTATCGGCTATTGGTTGTCCAATTAAGGGCGATTTAAAATATGGGTTTGACCGTAGTAATAAAGATGGCAGTATCCATTTACATGCGCGAAAAATCGTGTTTATCCATCCTGTTTCAAAAGAAGAAATTTCAATTTTTGCCCCTACACCAAAAGATCCTATTTGGGAGGCGTGTCATTAATTTTTATAGTAAATAAATTAAATCAATTTTCTTCTTTTATTTGACAGAAAACTTTCTACCACAACCGTCGAAATTATTAATAATCCACCAATTATGGTTTTAGAAGCGGGTATTTCATTTAAAAAAATAACGCCCAATAATATGCCGTAAATTGGCTGAATACTACTCATAATACTTGCTGTACTTATAGAGAAGTTTTTAAAACTCATAACAAAAAGCGTATGCCCAATAGCGGTTGTCAACAAAGCTAAAATCAATAAGGCGCTCCAATCATCGATGCTTGGCGTGGCGTCAAAAATAAAAAATACTGGCCAAAGTACTACTGAAACGATGCCCATTTGGTAAAACATAAGCATAGAACCATGGTATTTCGCGACTTTCTTTTTTAACAAGATATTCCGTATTGAATAAAAAACGGATGAAATAACACCAAAAATGACACCTTGTGTGTAGTTGTTGTTAATATTAAAATCGGGTGTCAAAAAATAAATACCAATTAAAACAATAAAACCCAAAAGAACGTGCGTTTTATTCAGTTTTGTTTTAAAAAAAATAGGCTCTAACAATGCTGTAAAAACAGGATATGTAAAAAGAGATAACATGCCAATAGCAACATTAGAAAGGTGTAATGCGTAAAAATATGTTGTCCAATGAATGCCAAAAAATAGGCTGCTTATAACAATTGTTTTTAAATCTTTTGTATTGACAATTTTTAAATTTATCTTTTTATACCAAACAAATAGTCCTAAAAAAATGCCTGCAAAAAAACATCTCAACCAAATAGTGATGGGTGGAGGCATCGAAATAAATTTACCCAAAGGCCCCGAAGTGCTGATAAACAGAATCGCTAAATTAAGTTCTATAAGGTATCTTAAATGTTGACTTTTCATCAATTTAACGTCCAAATTTTAAGTTTAATGCGCTTTATTTTTCTTTTCAACTATTTCATCTAAACATAAATTACCTAAACTTCCTTTGTGGGTATGTTTGATGTTTTTATCTGGATTAAAATTATCTTCGTTTATGTTTTTTCCAATAATTTTATAGGCATCTCTAAAAGGCACACCGCTTTGCACCAATTTATTAACGGCCTCTACACTAAAAAGATAATTGTATTTTGTGTCTTCTAAAATAGTTGTGTTCACTTTGATATTTTTTAAGGAATAAGTCAGCATTTCTAAACAGGATTTCAAAGTAGAAAACGATGGAATTAAACCTTCTTTTAACAATTGTAAATCGCGGTGATAACCACTTGGTAAATTATTTGTAATCAAAGTAAACTCGTATGGCAAAGCTTGTAACTTATTGCATTTTCCGCGAATCAATTCAAAAACATCAGGATTTTTTTTGTGTGGCATAATACTAGAGCCGGTTGTTAATTCGTCTGGAAAAGATATAAATCCAAAATTCTGGCTCATATACAAACAAATGTCCATACTCATTTTCGACAAGGTACTTGCCACCGAACTCAAGGCGAATGCCACGCCTTTTTCGAGTTTGCCACGACTCATTTGTGCGGCAACCGAATTGTATTTTAAAGTCTCGAAATTTAAAGCTTTTGTTGTGAAATCGCGATCAATCGGAAATGAACTTCCATAACCTGCGGCTGAACCCAGTGGATTTTGATCTGCCATTTTATAGGCGGCTTTTATAAAATAAATATCGTCAATTAATGTTTCGGCATAAGCCGAAAACCACAAGCCAAAAGATGATGGCATCGCAATTTGCAAATGTGTGTAACCTGGTAAAAGAATGTTTTTATATTGCTCGGCTAAGGCAATTAATAAATCAAATAAATCACCAACGCCTTCGTTAATTTCATTTAGAGCTTCTTTTACATATAAATGCACATCAACCAAAACCTGATCGTTTCTTGAACGTGCCGTGTGAATTTTTTTGCCTGTATCTCCTAATTTTTCGGTCAACATAAATTCAATTTTAGAATGGACATCTTCAAAAGTGTCTTCAATGGTAAATTTGCCCGCTTCAATAGTTTTTATGATAGCGGCTAATTCTGTTTCTAAATCAAACAATTCATCCGCGCTAAGCAAACCAATTTTATGCAACATTTTGGCATGTGCCACGTTGCCAATCACATCGTATTTTGCTAAAATTAAATCTAATTCCCTGTCGTTACCAACGGTAAATAAATCTATTTTTTTATCGGTTGAAAAGCCTTTGTCCCAGAGTTTCATACTATTTCGTTTAATATTTTAATATATAAATCAATACCTTCTTCAATTTCTTGGATGTAAATAAATTCATCTGCCGTATGCGAACGCAAACTTTGTCCAGGCCCTAATTTTAATGATGGGCAACTCAATACCGATTGATCTGACAAGGTTGGCGAACCATAAGTTTCACGTCCTAATTTTATACCTGCTTGTACAACAGGATGCTCTTTTGGTATAGATGACGAATTTAAGCGCAATGATCTTGCAGTAACTTCCGATTTTACATTGGCTTGTATAATCTCTAAAACTTCCTGGTTGCTATACGCATCTGTAACCCTTACATCAACAACATAATTACAATTTGCCGGAATAACATTGTGCTGACTTCCTGCTTCAATTTGTGTCACCGTCATTTTAACTTTCCCTAAAGTTTCTGATTTTTTTGGAAATTCAAAATTTTGAAACCAGTTGATATCTTCAATAGCATTGTAAATGGCATTATCGGCAATGCCGTGGGCAGCATGACCTGGCGTTCCGTTTGCTTTGCAATCTAACACCAACAAACCTTTTTCTGATATGGCCAATTGCATTAAAGTAGGTTCGCCAATAATAGCAAAATCGATAGGTGGAATAATTTTTAACATGCTGTTTAAACCATGCTGTCCAGAGCTTTCTTCTTCGGCAGAAGCCACAATAACAAAGTTGTATTTTAAATCTTTTGTATTGTAAAAATAAGTGAAGGTCGCCAATAAGGAAACCAAACAACCACCGGCATCATTGCTGCCCAAACCATACAATTTACCATCAGATATTTCTGGATTAAATGGGTCTTTAGTATAACCCTTATTTGGTTTTACGGTATCGTGATGCGAGTTTAATAAAATCGTTTTTTTAGCCGCATCAAAATGTTTGTTTTGAGCCCAAACATTATTTTTATCACGTTTAAAGGTCATATTATTTGACCTAAACCAAGCTTCTATTAACAGTGCCGTACCAGCTTCTTCGCCAGATAACGACGGTGTAGAAATCAGATTTTTGAGCAACGCTACAGCTTCTTTTGTTAATTGATTTATCATTATTTTAAACTTAATGTTGTGTGTAAATTGTTGGCATCCGCTATAAGCGATACATCGCCAATTTTAACCTCTTGAACCCCTTTTTCTAAGGCGCGGAAACAATTGTGAAGTTTAGGCAACATGCCTTTAGAAATAATACCATCATCTATGAGTTGCTCATATTTTTTAGTGTTAATATGAGAAATCACAGATGCTTTATTTTCAATGTTCTCTAAAACACCTTTTAATTCAAAGATATAATTTAATTCTACTTCAAAAAAATCACTCATAGCAATGGCAATTTCAGACGCTATGGTATCGGCATTTGTATTTAATAATTGGCCACTTTTATCATGTGTTATGGCGCAAAAAACGGGCGTCATTTTATTGTCTAGAAACAGTTTAATAGTTTTTCTATTGACATTAACAATATCGCCAACAAAACCATAATCTACATATTTTACAGGTCTTTTGCCCGATAAAATTAAATTGGCATCGGCACCTGTAAAACCTATGGCATTACAAGAATTCACCTGTAATTTTGTGACAATATTTTTATTGATAAGACCTGCATAAACCATTACAGCAATGTCTAAATTTTCTATATCGGTTACGCGTCTTCCTTCAACCATTTTGGGTTTTAATCCCAACCTATTTGCCATTTCTGTAGCCGATTTTCCACCACCATGAACCAAGATTTTCATCCCGTCAATTGCAGCAAAATCTTTTAAAAACGCCCCTAATTGTTGTGGGTCTTCAATAATATTACCGCCTATTTTTACTATTTTAAGTTTACTTTTCATCTCTTATTCTTTAGCTCTCGACTGCGCTCGAGGTGACACTATTTTCTAATATTCTTTTCAGCACTATTTGCGCCGCAAAAGTTCTATTATTTGCTTGTTCAATAACAATTGAATTTTTAGAATCTAACACCTCGTCTGAAACAATAACATTTCTTCTAACGGGCAAACAGTGCATGAATTTTGCATTATTGGTGAGTTTCATTTTATCGGCTGTTATCATCCAGTTCACATCTGTATTCAAAACCTGTCCGTAATCTTTAAACGAGCTCCAATTTTTGACATATATAAAATCGGCATTTTTAAAGGCTTTATCTTGATTGTATTCTATGGTTGCGTTTTTTGTGATTTTAGCATCTAGCTCATATCCTTTGGGATGCGTAATTACAAAATTGGCTTCTTGTAAAGCCATCATTTCTACAAAAGAATTAGCAACAGCATGTGGCAAAGCTTTTGGATGCGGTGCCCAAGACAAGACAATTTTTGGATTCTTTTTTGTTTTAAATTCTTCTATTGTAATGGCATCGGCTAAAGCCTGCAAAGGATGGCCAATAGCACTTTCCATATTTACAACGGGTATGCCAGCGTATTTTATAAAACCATTAATAACGGCTTCTTGGTAATCTTTTTCTTTACTTTCTAACTTTGCAAAAGCCCTAATAGCCACAATATCGCAATATTGCGCAATTACTTTGGCAGCCTCTTTAATGTGCTCAGATTTGTTCTGATTCATAACAATGCCATCTTCAAACTCAAGTTCCCAACCTTCGCTACCAAAATTCATTACAATAGCATTCATTCCCAAATTTTGGGCTGCTTTTTGGGTACTTAAACGGGTGCGTAAACTGTTGTTAAAAAACAACAAACAAATGGTTTTTCCTTCACCAAGTGCTTTATCTTTTGTCTGACTTTCCTTTAACGCAATGGCTTCTTGCACAGATTCCTGTAAATTACCAAGGTCATTTATATGTGTATAATGTTTCATTTTGCAATTACTTTTGTAAACGCTATTTTATTACTTAGGGCATCAACTATAAAATTATCATTCAATCCATTTAGAATCCACGTTTCAATATTGGCCTGTTGTGCTATTTCTGCAGCTTCAATTTTGGTTGCCATGCCACCTGTGCCGTGCAACGAAATTGAATTCTGAACCTCGGTTTTAAGTAATTGAATATCAGAAGATTTTATAATGGTTTTTACTTCTTTATCATTGATGGATTGTTTGGTGTAAATACCGTTGGTATTGGTAGCAATAATCAACAAATCAGCTTTTAAAAGTACTGCTGTTAAAGCCGACAATTTATCATTATCGCCAAACTTTATTTCATCCGTAGCAACGGTATCATTTTCATTGATAATAGGAATATAACTGTTCTCAACCAATATGTTAATGGTGTTCACAATATTTAGCTTTGATTGCTCTCTTTCGAAATCTGAATAAGACAACAAACATTGTGACGTAAGCAAGCCAAGTTCTCTAAAATTTTCTTGAAAAATGCGCATTAAATGTGGCTGTCCGATAGACGCCAAAGCTTGTTTCACATTGATTTCTTTATGGTTACTTTCTAATTTTACAAATTGTTTGGCTGCCGCAATAGCGCCAGAACTCACAATTATAAATTCGTAACCGTCTTTTAAAAAGGCAATTTGCTGGGCAATATCTTCTATTTTCCCTCTAGAAATATGGTTCGTTTCTTTGGTAAGAACATTCGTCCCTATTTTTAGTAATATTCTTTTTTTATCTGATTTGCCCATTGCCGTATATATACCATTTGTTAGTCACTAAATGTTGTAAACCCATTGGGCCTCTGTGATGTAATTTGTCTGTGCTGATGGCCAATTCGCCCCCCAAACCAAACTGACCGCCATCCGTAAAACGGGTAGAAGCATTTTGATACACTGCTGCCGCGTCTACACACGCCATAAAATTATTAGCCGTTTCATTATTTTTTGTGATGATAACGGCCGAATGTCCGCCGCCATATTTGTTAATTTTGGCAACAGCTTCATCCGTTGAATTGACACCGCCAATAACGATTTTATAATCTAGAAATTCTTTATACCAAATATCTTCATCACTATAGGCTGATACATTCTCAAAACGCGCTAATTCTGCATCTCCTAAAATTTCGATATTCGATGCCGATAATTTATTAATTAGCTTTTCAATAAACACCTCTCTATTAGGTAAATTATCATTTATAACAACTTTATCTACCGCATTACATGCTGATATTTTGGTTGTTTTTCCGTTAATAATCACGCTTAAAGCGATGTCTAAATCGGCCTCTGTATCTACATAAATAAAATTATTGCCACGGCCACTAACTATAACCGGACATGTGGCATGTTGCCTTACAAAAGCGATGAGATTTTCGCCACCACGAGGTACAATTAAATCTACTTTTTGCGGTGGTTTTTCTAAAAACGCTTGTGTTTCCAGTCGGTTGTAATTAAGATATGCAACCCAATTTGTTGACACATTATTTATTGCCAATGCTTTGTGCCATAAATCGACTATTTTCAAGTTTGAATTTATGGATTCCTTCCCGCCTTTTAACAAAATTTTATTCCCCGATTTAAAAGCAATGCCAGCCGCTTCAACCGTCACATCTGGTCTTGATTCGTAGATGATTAAAACCGTGCCAAATGGCGCTGTTTTATTGGTGATTTTTAAGCCGTTTTCATGGGTAAAATGATACAATTCTTTTCCGATAGGATCAATATCTGCAACTAATTGTTGCAATGATAAAATCATGCCGTTAATTTTCTCATTATCAAATTTTAAACGGTCATACATGGCTAAATCGCCACCCTTATAGCTATCAACATCTGTTTTATTAGCATCCAATAATGCTGCCTTTTCATCGGCAATTAATTGTGCCATTGAAAGCAGTACATCGTTTCTTTGTTTTGACGTTAACAGTGTATTCATCAGGTTAAAATTTCTTTTAGTGCATTTATAAATATTGCGATTTGCGCTTTATTTACAGTCAACGGTGGTAAAATTCGCAATAAGTATTTATTGTTGGAACCCCCTGTAAAAATATGTTTGTCGAAAATGAGTTTTTTGCGCAAATCGCCCACTTCAAAATTGAATTCAACGCCCAACATTAAACCCTTTCCTTTAACTTTTTTAACTTGAAGAATCGATTGAATCTCATCTAAAAAATACTGATAAACATCATTTACATTGGCAACTAAAGCTTCCTTTTCAATAACATCTAAAACAGAAATAGCCGCTGCACAAGCCAAATGATTGCCACCAAAAGTAGTGCCCAACATGCCGTACTTTGGGTCAATACTGTCTAAAATTAAAACACCACCAATAGGGAATCCGTTTGCCATACCTTTCGCAGTTGTAATAATGTCAGGCTGAATGTTGTGATGCTGAAAAGCAAAAAATTGGCCACTTCTGCCATAACCCGACTGTATTTCATCCAAAATCAAAAACACCCCGTTTTTATGACAGACTTTTTGAAGTTGCTGAAAAAATTCGGATGTGCCTTCATCTAACCCGCCAACACCTTGAATACCTTCAATAATCACAGCAGCCACATCGCCATTGTTAAGTTCATCAATTACCAAATCGATGTTGTTTAATGGTAAAAATGCGACTTTTTGTTGCAGATTAATTGGGGCATTAATGTTTTTATTATCTGTTACAGCCACTGCAGCAGAAGTACGTCCGTGAAAAGAATTATCGAAGGCAATTACCCTACTTTTTCCGGTTTTAAATGATGCTAATTTTAGCGCATTTTCGTTGGCTTCGGCACCCGAATTACACAAAAACAAGTTGTAATTCTCGCAACCTGACAACTTTCCGAGTTTTTGAGCTAGTTCTTGTTGTAACGGATTTTGAATAGAGTTAGAATAAAATCCTATTTTATGTAATTGATTAGACAATGATTTAACATAATCGGGATGTGAATGACCGATAGAAATAACACCATGACCACCGTATAAATCTAAATATTCTGTATTGTTTTCATCCCAAACATAAACACCTTCGGCTTTAACCGGCGTGACATTATAAAGTGGATAAACATCAAATAATTTCATTTTTTTTAATTTTAAATCTGATTAATTTTTTCGAACGACGCCACCAATCCTTGTATTAAAGAAGAACTTAACCCTTGATGTTCCATCTCGTTTAATCCTGTAATTGTACAGCCATTTGGCGTGGTTACTTTATCAATTTCTTGCTCTGGATGATTCCCAGATTTAACCAATAAACTAGCGGCGCCCAGACAGGTTTGCATGGCCAGTTCTTGTGCCTCTTTGGCGTCAAATCCTAACTGAACAGCACCTTGAGCCGTGGCACGAATTAAACGCATCCAAAAAGCAATCCCACTGGCACATATAACTGTGGCAGATTGCATCAATTTTTCTTCAATATAAAGTGTTGTGCCAAGTGAGTCGAAAATGGTTTTAGCCAAGTCAATGTTTTCTTTTCCCTTTTTATTGGCACTTATACAAGTCATAGATTGACCGACAGAAATAGCGGTATTTGGCATGGCTCTAATAATGGCTATGTCATTACCTAAAACACTTTCAATATCTTGTATTTTTCTACCGGTTACAGTTGAAATAATTGTGTGTTTATTGATGTCTATAACTTCTTTTATTTCTTCTAAAACACCCTGTAATTGAATTGGCTGCACTGTGATTATTACAACATCCGATTGACGAATAGCCTCTTTATTATCTGTAGAAATAGTAACATTTTTTAAATTTTCCCAAGAACTAAGCGACTCAATATTGCGCTTTGTGAGATACAAGTTTTTGAATTTAAAATTGCTTTGACTCAAAATGCCAATCGCAATTGAATATCCTAAATTACCAGTTCCTATTATTGCTATTTTCATTGTTTTAAATTTTAAAATGATGTTGCTTTTAATTGCAATCCTTCTGTTTCATCAAACCCAAAAAGGAGGTTCATATTTTGAATGGCCTGTCCAGACGCACCCTTCAATAAATTATCTATTACCGATGTTATTAACAGCGTATTGTTATGCTTTTGCAAATGAATAAAGCAGTTGTTTGTATTTACAACTTGCTTTAAATGCACGGGTATTTTTGAAATATGTGTAAATGGTGCGGCTTTATAAAAATCTTCAAATAATTGAAAAGCCGCGTCAATATTTTTATCAAAATCTAAATAAATAGAGGCGAAAATACCACGGCTAAAATTCCCCCTGTTGGGGATAAAAAACAGCTCCTTAGAAAAACCTTTTTGCAATGTTGCTAAACTTTCGTTTATCTCATCCAAATGCTGATGTGTAAAAGCTTTATAAACCGAAAAATTATTGTCTCGCCAACTAAAATGGGTGGTTTCTCCTGGTGTAACACCAACGCCCGTAGCTCCTGTTGTGGCATTAATATGCACAGAACTATTCACTAAATTTTCTTTAACCAATGGCAATAAAGCCAACTGAATAGCTGTTGCAAAACAACCCGGATTGGCAATATAACTTGCTTTTTCAATTTCGTTTTTTTGAAGTTCTGGCAAACCATATACAAACTCTTTTCCTTCAAAAACAGCATCTTTTTCCAATCTAAAATCATTGCTTAAATCAATGATTTTAGTGGTGTCAGAAAACTGATTCTGCTCTAAAAACTTTTTAGAATTTCCGTGTCCTAAACATAAAAACAACACATCTACATCTGTATTTATAGAATCTGTAAATTTCAAATCTAAAGCACCCAATAAATCTTGATGCACTTCATAAATGAAATTCCCAGCATTTGATGTGCTAAACACAAAGTCAAGTACAACTTTTGGATGATTAATTACCAATCTAATCAATTCGCCAGCCGTATAACCAGCGCCTCCTACTATGCCTACTTTAATCATAATTCTGAATTTACACTGTGATATATTTTATTTGCCGTTCCTAATATTTTAATAAATCCTTTGGCATCATCGGCAGTCCAAGCTTTATTTGTTTCGCCATATTCACCAAATTTAGATTTCATTAAATCGTGTTTAGATGCAATACCATTTAAGCTAAAATGATAAGGTTTCAAAGTCACATAAACTTCGCCTGTAACTGTTTTTTGAGAATCGGTTAAAAAGGCTTCGATGTTACGTAATACAGGTTCAAAATATTGCCCATCGTGCAAAAGCATGCCGTACCAATTCCCTAATTGATCTTTCAAATTTTGTTGCCATTTAGACAATACGTGTTTTTCTAATAAATGGTGTGCTTTAATGGTAACAATAGCTGCTGCAGCTTCAAAAGCAACGCGCCCTTTGATGCCTACAATAGTATCGCCCACATGAATATCTCTACCAATTGCATATTTTGAAGCAATGGCTTCTAACTTTAAAATGTTATTTACTGGCGTATCAAATACGTCATTAAAACCTACAAACTCTCCATTTTTAAAATGCAATTTTACATCAAGAGGTTCTGTTTTTTCTAACTGACTTGGATAGGCTTCATCGGGTATTGCTTGATGCGATGTCAATGTTTCTACACCGCCAACACTTGTTCCCCAAATACCTTTATTGATAGAATATTTTGCTTTTTCCCAAGGATAATCAACACCACAATTTTTTAAGTATTCTATTTCTTCTTGGCGAGACAATTTTAAATCTCTAATTGGCGTGATAATTTCAATTTCTGGCGCTAGTGTTTGAAAAATCATATCAAACCGCACCTGATCATTTCCTGCACCCGTACTACCATGCGCAATATATTTCGCGCCAATTTTTTTAGCATAATTTACAACCTCAATGGCCTGAAAAACACGTTCGGCACTAACTGAAAGTGGATAGGTGTTATTTTTAAGCACATTGCCAAAAACCATATATTTTATGGCATTGTTATAATATTTTTCTAATATATTTTTATTTGTATGAGAAACGACACCCATTTCATAGGCCTTCTTTTCAACAGCTTCTAACTCATCTGCAGAAAAACCTCCCGTATTAACAAGTGCGGTATGGACTTCTAATTTCAGTTCGTTTTGTAAATATTTTACGCAATACGAAGTGTCTAAACCTCCGCTATATGCAACAACTACTTTTTCCATATTTATATTTTTTTTCTGATATCTCGAATTAAAACTTGATTCTTGATACATTTTACTTATTTCTTTTTAAGAAATAATGTTTGTTTAATATTTTTCAATCTTTTTAAAACTTTTGTACTGTACTTGTGCGCGTCTATTTTCTTATTATGACTTGGGTTGTATAACATACCTGTGCACAAACACATTTTTCTATCTGTTCTTATTAAAACATCATAATTTTTACAGGTTTTACAACCATCCCAAAAGGCTTCGTCTTTAGTTATCTCAGAGAAAGTTACAGGATGATAACCCAATTCATAGTTAATTTTCATCACAGCTAAACCTGTGGTAATGCCAAAAATCTTAGCACTAGGATACTTCTCTTTTGAATACTCTAAAATTTTCTCCTTAATTTTTTTAGCCAAACCCTGATTTCTAAAATCGGGATGTACAATGAGTCCAGAATTCACAACAAATTCATTATTGTCCCAAGTTTCTATATAACAAAACCCTGCAAATTCTTTATTATGAATCGCTATTACCGCATTACCATTCGTAATCTTTTTTGTAATGTATTCTGGTGTCCTTTCGGCAATACCAGTACCCCTAACCTTAGCAGATTCTTTTATGCATTCACAAATTAGCTCGGCATATTTTATATGTGATTTATCGGCTATAACAACCTTCATTGTTTACTCTTTTTAAATTAAAAATTATATTTTGATGTTTATTTAAAGGGGAAAACGGACACACCATTTTCAAAAATATATTACGCCCAAATGGGGCGACGGCGGCGAGGAAAAAAACGCACAATCAAATTATCAGACACAAATAAAGTCTGATTTAAAAGAATTGTTATGTTAAAAAGGTTGTGCATTATTGGTGTTGAAAAATGAAAATTAATAAACTGTTTGTTGTAGTAACTGTGTGAAATTAGCGTACACAGCGGCGGCGCATACCCATGATGGGTTGCGGCAAATTAACAGGTCTATTTAAATTGTAAATTTTCATTGGTGCAATATTACATAAAATTTAGATATAAAATGATTTTGGTAACTAAGTTCAATTAATAAGTGCAACAGTTAACAAATATCGGAAAGTTAACTTTCCGATATTTGAAAAAAAACTGATTGCCGATGAATTATCAACAATTAATCGACTCTCAAAGATACCAAATAGAAGCGTATCTAAAAGCAAAATGTACGATTACACAAATAGCAGTAGAGTTAGGTGTTCATAAAAGTACGATTAGCAGAGAGTTAAGAAGAAACAGTAAAAAGCGAGGATACAATGGAAGCTATGCCATTAAGATGAGTTTAGAACGCAAGAAAGAAAGCTATAAACATCACGCATTTGATGAGAATATGAAACGGTATATTAATAGAAAACTTACCTGTAATCAATGGTCGCCAGAACAGATAAAGGGACGTTGTGATTTAGATAAAATATCTATGGTGAGTATAGAAAGAATTTATCAATATATCTATCAAAACCAATCAGAAGGAGGTACATTGTATTTACACCTTAGAACAGCTCGTAGATGGCGTAAAAAGCGTTTACACAGGAAACACCAAAGAGGTCAGATACCCAATAGGATAATGATAAATCAAAGACCTGAAATAGTAAATACCAAAGAACGTTTTGGCGACTGGGAAGTAGATACTATTATCGGTAAAAACCATAAAACGGCCATTCTTACAGCAACAGAACGTAAAAGTCAATTTGAACTAATGGTTAAAACCGATGGCACTAAAGCGGAATCTATAAGAAAACAAATGATTAACCTATTGGCACCTTTTAAAGAACTGGTTAAAACAATCACATCTGATAATGGAAAAGAATTTGCTAAACATCAAGAAATTAGTGAAAAACTAGAAACAGATTTTTTCTTTGCTGACCCTTACTCACCTTGGCAAAGAGGACTTAATGAATACAACAACAAATTAATAAGACAATACCTACCTAAAAAAACAGACTTTAACCTCATAAATAACAACACTATAAATATGATTATTAACAAATTAAATAATAGACCAAGAAAATTATTAGGCTACAAATCCCCTAATGAAGTATTTTTATCTAATTTTAACCACGCTGGTGCACTTAATAGTTGAATCTAGCGTACAAAAAAATTATATAAAAAATAAATAGATTGAATTATTGTTAGTATTTATGACAATTTGATAAAAAATATCAAATTGTCATAAAATATTTACTTAAACAATTTTTGTCATAGCCGTCATAGATTCCCTTAAATCGTAACCAATTATTTCTATTGGATGGAATCTTATAGCTTCATTAATTGCTATCAATTCTTTATTATCTACATGGTTGTCAGATTCTGAACCAAAATGTTTACCAATAACATCTGTCCCCATATTTTTCATAAAATCGGCTAACAAAGGTTTACATGCATGATCGAATAAATAACAGCCATATTCTGCTGTATCAGAAATAATACGATTCATTTCATATAATTTTTTACGTGCGATGGTGTTGGCAATTAATGGCGCTTCGTGAAGTGATTCATAATAAGCCGATTCTTCTTTTATACCTGCTTCGGTCATGGTTTCAAAAGCCAATTCAACACCTGCTTTTACAAACGAAATCATTAAAACTGCATTGTCAAAATATTCTTGCTCGGCAATTTTAACATCACCCGCAGGTGTTTTTTCAAAAGCAGTTTCACCTGTTTCGGCACGCCATTTTAAAAGATTTACATCATCATTAGCCCAATCTTCCATCATTGTTTTAGAAAACTCGCCACTCATAATATCATCCATGTGTTTTTGAAAAAGTGGACGCAATATTTCTTTTAATTCTTCTGATAATTTATAAGCTTTTACTTTCGCAGGATTAGATAAACGATCCATCATGTTCGTAATACCGCCATGTTTTAGCGCTTCGGTAATGGTTTCCCAACCATACTGTATTAATTTAGAAGCATACCCAGCTTCAATCCCTTTTTCAATCATTTTATTAAATGATAAAATAGAACCTGTTTGTAATACGCCACAAAGTATGGTTTGCTCCCCCATTAAATCTGATTTTACTTCGGCCACAAAAGACGAATGTAAAACCCCTGCCCTATGACCTCCTGTGGCTGCTGCATAAGCCTTGGCTTTTTCGAACCCATCCCCATTAGGGTCATTTTCTGGATGCACAGCTATTAAAGTTGGCACACCAAAACCACGTTTGTATTCTTCACGAACCTCAGTTCCTGGACATTTAGGTGCAACCATTATTACGGTTATATCTTTACGGATTTGCTTACCTTCTTCTACAATGTTAAATCCGTGAGAATAAGATAATGTGGCGCCGTTTTTCATTAATGGCATAATGGCATCAACTACGGCGTCATGTTGTTTGTCTGGTGTTAGATTTGAAACCAAATCGGCAGTAGGAATCATTTCTGCATAAGTCCCCACATTAAAATTGTTCTCAGCAGCATTTTTATAAGATTGACGTTGTTCTTTTATGGCGCCATCGCGTAAAGCATAAGACACATCTAAACCCGAATCACGCATATTTAACCCCTGATTTAAGCCTTGCGCACCACAACCTACAATCACTATTTTTTTACCTTCTAATTTTTTTACACCATCTTCAAATTCTGAAGAATCCATAAATTCACACGTTCCTAGCTGTTCTAATTTTAATCGTAAAGGAAGTGCGTTGAAATAATTTGCCATTTTTTTTATGCTTTTTAATTAAATAGTTTCTTTTAATAATTCTGATATGGCCATTTTGGGCCTTGTTATTGCGATGCGTCCTGAGCGTACAAACTGCAACAAACCGTAAGGTTTTAATTTGTCGTACATTCTATCAATATCTTCTTTTAAACCAGAGGCCTCAATTACAAAATAACGTTCTGTTATGGTTACAATATGAGCGCGTCTGAATTTTAATTTATCTTGAATTTTTTCATCATATAAAAACTCTGAAGAGAGTTTAAACATGGCTGTTTCATGATAAATAATCTCATCTTCTGTATGATAAAATGCGCCTATAACTTCAATTTGTTTTTCTAATTGGCCTACAACTTTTCTTATTAAAGTTTTAGGAACTATTACCACAAATGTAAATCTGTGTACATGATCTATTTCTGATTTAGAAACGTTCATGCTCTCTATATTGATGTGTCGTTTTAAAAATATGGCTGATAATCTGTTTAAAATACCAACGTTATTTTCGGTGTAAACCGATACCGTAAAATTTTGTTTTTCTTCCATAATTAGCTTAATCTGATATCTGAAACACTTGCTCCTGTTGGTATCATAGGGAATATATTATCTTCTTGTTCTATAACAACTTCTAAAAAATACGCCTCTTTTGAAGCCATCATTGTTTTTATAGCACCGTCTAAATTTTCTCGTTTTGAAACTCGATTTGCTTCAATGCCATAGCCTTCGGCAATTTTTACAAAATCGGGGTTTTTCATAACGGTAGAAGCATAGCGTTTATCAAAAAATAATTCTTGCCATTGACGCACCATGCCTAAAAAACTGTTATTCAACACAACTATTTTAACGGCTACTTGTGTTTGAAGTATTGTGCCTAATTCTTGAATGGTCATTTGATAGCCACCATCGCCAATAACAGCAACAACTTCTCGTTCTGGCATACCCATTTTGGCGCCAATTGCAGCTGGTAAAGCAAAACCCATTGTGCCTAAACCGCCCGAAGTTACACTGCTTCTTGTTTTATTAAAATTAGCATAACGGCAGGCAAACATTTGGTGTTGCCCAACATCAGAAACTATAATGGCATCGCCATTTGTTTCTTGGTTAATTTTATTGACAACTTCGCCCATTGTTAAACCTTCTTTTGTGGGATTTAACTGATCGTTTATAACAACTTCACACTCTTTTTGATATAATTTAGCAAATTCTTGTAACCACGCTACGTGTTGTCCTTTGTTTATAAAAGCCATTATTTCTGTTAGACTCTCTTTTACATTTCCTAAAACAGCCACGTCGGTTTTAACATTTTTATCAATTTCGGCTGGGTCAATATCAAAATGAATAACCTTGGCTTGTTTGGCATAAGTTTCTAAATTACCTGTAACCCTATCGTCAAAACGCATGCCAATAGCAATAAGCACATCGCAATCATTTGTCAATACATTGGGCGCATAATTGCCATGCATACCAACCATGCCAACATTCAACGGATGTTTTGTAGCTAAAGCTGATAAACCTAAAGCTGTTGAAGCTGATGGAATATCGGTTTTCTCAATAAAAGCTTTAAACTCTGCTTCGGCTTGACCGATAATCACACCTTGCCCCCAAACGATAAATGGTTTTTTAGCACTGTTAATTAAATCGGCTGCAGCCTTAACTTTTTCTATATCCAATTTTGGCACAGCACGGTAACTTCTTATTTTTTCACATTTTTTATAGGTAAAATCCAATTCGCCAAATTGCGCATCTTTTGTAATGTCAATTAAAACAGGCCCTGGACGCCCAGATTTTGCAATATAAAACGCCTTGGCAATAACTTCGGGAATTTCTTCGGCGCGTGTAATTTGATGATTCCATTTGGTTACAGGTGTAGAGATACCAATAATATCGGTTTCTTGAAAAGCATCAGACCCTAAAAGGTGTGAGGACACTTGACCTGTAATGCACACCAATGGCGTTGAATCTATTTGGGCATCAGCAATACCTGTTACCAAATTTGTAGCGCCAGGTCCAGATGTTGCAAAAACAATTCCTGGCTTACCAGTTACACGTGCAAAACCTTGAGCTGCATGTGCAGCACCTTGTTCGTGACGTGTAAGCACATGATGTAATTTATCTTGATATTTATACAATTCGTCATAGATAGGCATAATTGCGCCACCTGGATAACCATAAGCTAAGTCAACGCCTTCGGCTAACAAACACTTTATGACTGCCTCGGCACCAGAAATCTTAACAGGTTTTAATGCTTTTTCTTCAACAATTGTTTTGTTTGATGTCTCCATATTTTAAAATTCGTCAGTTACACATCCTTGAGATGCGGTTGAAACTGTTTTGGCATATTTATACAAAATGCCGCTTTTTGCTTTTAATTCGGGTTGTACCCATGCCTTTTTACGTGCTGTAAATTCGGCATCAGATATATTTAAATCTATTCTGTTTTTATCGACGTCAATGGTAATAATATCACCATCTTTTATAAGCGCAATTGGGCCGCCATCTTGTGCTTCGGGTGTTATGTGTCCAACTACAAAACCATGTGTGCCACCCGAAAAACGGCCATCGGTAATTAAGGCTACAGATTTACCCAAACCTGCACCCATAATCATAGAGGTTGGTTTTAGCATTTCTGGCATACCCGGACCGCCACGTGGGCCAACATATCTGATGACAATAACATCGCCTTTTTCTACTTTATTAGAACCAATACCATCATTGGCATCTTGTTCGCTATCAAAAACTATGGCTTTTCCTTTAAAAAGAAGACCCTCTTTACCAGAAATTTTTGCAACAGAACCATCGGGTGCTATTGAACCTCTTAAAATTTGTAGATGTCCTGTTTTTTTAACCGCTGTATCGATGTTATGAACTACTTGTTGCTCAAAATCCATCGGATTGATATCTGCTAAATTTTCGGCTATGGTTTTTCCCGTTACTGTCATGCAATCGCCATATAAATAACCTTCGTTTAATAAATATTTCATAACGGCTGGTGTGCCGCCAATATCATGAACATCTTCCATCAAATATTTACCACTCGGTTTTAAATCGGCTAAAACAGGAGTTTTATCGCTTATGCGTTGAAAATCATCTAAAGTAAATTCAATATGAGCAGCTCTAGCAATAGCCAAATAATGCAATACAGCATTTGTTGATCCGCCTAGAGCGGTAACCACTGTAATGGCATTTTCGAGCGATTTTTTTGTAATGATATCTAAAGGTTTTAAATCTATTTTTATAAGATTATCTATAGCCTCGGCAACCAATCTTGTTTCTTTATTTTTATCGGGATGCTCGGCTGGTAATGATGCATTGAATGGCAGCGAAAAACCTAAGGCTTCAATAGAAGACGACATGGTATTTGCTGTATACATACCGCCACAAGCGCCAGCACCCGGGCAGGCTTTTTTGATAATTTCTTTAAATTCTTCATCGCTTAAAGTGCCTGCATTTTTTTCGCCCAAAGCTTCGAAAGCAGAGACGATATCTAATTTTTTTCCTTTATGATCTCCAGAAGCAATGGTGCCACCATAAACCAAAATTGAAGGACGATTTAATCGCAACATCGCCATTAAAGCGCCGGGCATATTTTTATCGCATCCCACAACGGTAACCAATCCGTCATAACTTTGGGCATTCATTACAATTTCAATTGAATCGGCTATCACATCACGAGAAGGCAAAGAATAATTCATACCGCTTGTGCCCATTGAAATACCATCGCTTACGCCGATTGTGTGAAACATAAGTCCCACCAAGTCTTTTTGATTGACATGAAACTTTATTTTAGCCGCCAAATTATTTAAATGCATGTTGCAGGTATTGCCATCAAACCCTGTACTGGCAATCCCTATTTGAGGTTTTTTTAAATCTTCTTCGGTTAAACCAACACCATAAAGCATGGCTTGTGCAGCAGGTTGGTTTGGATCTTGTGTGACGCGTTTACTGTATTTATTTAGTTGCATTTATTCTTTGTCTTATTTAATAGTTAGCAAATTTAACCTAGGTGTTACTCTTAGGTCTTTTAAATTATCTTTTTCTACAATACTCACTTTTGGTATAAGTCATATATCTTTTTGTTTTTCTGATAGTTATCCTTATTTATTTTACAATGATTAGTTATTAAAAACCCCATATCTGAAAGAAGATACGGGTTTTAAATTTTGATACAAAAAACGCTTATATTCTATTTATTAAGCATTTTAGCTTTTTCTTTCACAATTGATTCTACAGTTACATTTTGTATTTTACTTTCAAGCCACGACAAAATATCAAGATATAAAAAGGCGCGCTTTTCGTGAGAATGGTTTTCAAAAAGCACCAATTCGCTATGTAATTTTACAAATGCTTTATGGATGTCTTGTGGATATATATCGCTTAAACTTTTTAGAAATGCAATCATTTTTCGTTGCACCTGATGTAAATCACGCATTTTTAATAAAAATTTATAGGTAGACACAATCAACTTATCGATATCATAATCTAAACCAGCATCGTAATGTGCCACTAAATTTATCACACGCGCAAAGCACAACAAATCTTCGCGCATTTTTAAATCCTTATTGTTAATTATTTTTTCGGCATAAAAAATACAGTCTTCATTTTTACCCGCTCCAAAATACATACAGGCTATTTTATAGTAAAATACCATGATATGATGTGCGTCTATTTTAGTTTCGTAGTTTTTAATTTCTTTTAATAGTTTTGGCACAAAAAGTGTCCCTTTATTAAACCTGCCTTCTAAAAAATAAAGATTTAATTTATTCTGATTAAAATATAAAAAGGCCAATGTCTTGGTGTTATCATTTAAAGAAATATTTTTAGCTTCAATATCTAAGCTTAAGTTTTCTAAAACAGCATTGAATTTTGTTTTATATTTTATTAAAAAAAGTGATTCTAATAAAAAATTAACTCCTTTTAAATAAAAAACGGGATTCTGTATTTTCATACTTGGATTTGCTTCAAATAAATCCACCCATTTTTGAGCGTATCTAAAACTCGCAACAAAATCTTGCAATATTAAGCTGTGCCATAAATAGGCTTTATACAAAAAAAGCTTTTCTCTAAAACCAAGTTCCGATAATTCATATTTTGGCAATCTTTTATTAAAATAGGCTTTAACTTTTTCTGCATCGGCATCATCTTTAACATAACCTTCTTTTAGCAACAAACTGTACAGTTGAAGTGATAGGTTTGATAATTTACTAATCCGCACACTTTTCATACTCAGAATTTTGGCTTGCTTAGAAAGTGCATCGGCACGGTTACTCAAGCTTCGAGTAATATATTGCGACTCTATTACTTTTTCGAATTCAACAATTTCATAAGCCAAATTGTTTTCGCCACTAACAAGCGCTAATTCTTTTGCTTTTTCTAATATTTTTAAACTTTGATTGTATAAGCCCTTGCTATATAAAATAGCCGCAAAATCGAATTGCTCTCTAATGTGAGCCCTGGCATTTTGGTGCACTGGATTAAAGCGTAAACTCACTAATATTTGTTTGTATAAATGAGCTTTGGTATTAGAAATTTGTTGCTTTTTAATATTGGTTTTCTTTAAAATTAAAGTGTCATCATAAAGAGCAGATTTATCTAATAAATTGAATAATGACATAAAATTAGCCTCAGAATTACCGTCTAATCTGCCTGCATATAATTTAAATTGACGTTTTTCTGACTTAGAAAGCGACTTAACCAATATAAATAGCGCATCTTTTTGATCTATAGCCATTGTAACTAATATTTGTTATTTTACTGAATATTAATACCCTACAAAAATTAAACTCTGTTTGGACGTAGTAAACACATTAAATAGTGGCGTTTTTTAAAAAACCTATACCCCTATTTTTGGTATTCCAAATGTGATAAAAAAAATTAATAATGACTAGGAATAACATCCAAATTTTCGATACTACCTTAAGAGACGGAGAACAGGTCCCTGGATGCAAGTTAAACACTGAGCAAAAATTAATAATTGCCAAGCGTCTAGATTTGTTAGGTGTTGATGTTATTGAAGCTGGATTTCCCATTTCTAGCCCGGGTGATTTTCATGCCGTCAGCGAGATAGCTAAAGTTGTTAAAAACGCCATCGTTTGTGCTTTAACTAGAGCCAATAAAAAAGATATTGAAGTTGCCGCACAAGCCTTAAAATACGCAAAATACCCTAGAATCCATACCGGAATTGGCACATCAGATTCACACATCATCCATAAATTTAATTCAACCAGAGAAAAAGTTATAGCCCGCGCAATTGAAGCCGTTAGCTATGCCAAAACTTTTGTTGATGATGTTGAATTTTATGCCGAAGATGCTGGTAGAACTGATAATGCTTTTTTAGCCAAAGTTTGCGAAGCCGTTATAAAATCGGGAGCCACAGTTCTTAACATTCCAGATACTACTGGCTACTGTTTGCCAAATGAATACGGTGACAAAATTAAATATTTAGTAGACAATGTAAAAGGTATTGAAAACGTCATCATTTCTTGCCATTGTCATAACGATTTAGGTTTGGCTACGGCCAATGCCATTGCTGGGATACAAAACGGCGCACGTCAGGTAGAATGTACTATTAATGGTATAGGCGAGCGTGCTGGTAATACCGCGCTAGAAGAAGTAGTGATGATTTTAAAACAACATCCTTATTTAAATTTAGACACGGGTATTAATACCAAATTATTATACGACACAAGCAAATTAGTACAATACCACATGGGTATGATTGTACAAGCAAACAAAGCCATTGTTGGTGATAATGCTTTTGCACACAGTTCTGGCATCCACCAAGATGGGGTCATTAAAAATCGTGAGACTTACGAAATCATTAACCCTGCAGATGTTGGCGTTAATGAATCTTCAATTATTTTAACCGCTAGAAGCGGACGCGCTGCTTTGGCATATCGCGCTAAAAATGTGGGCTACGAGTTGACAAAAATTCAATTAGATATGTTGTATCCCGAGTTTTTGAACTATGCCGATAAACGCAAGGAAGTTAATGATGATGATTTACACTATTTAATGAATATAAATAACCCTTTAAAATCGAGTGTGAATTTTTAAATATATATAATAGTACAATAACTTTATTTGGATTAGTTTTTTGGTTATGTGAAAAGAGGCCTACAATATGTAGGTCTTTTTTATTGATTTTTTATATATCTTGTAAGCCTAATTTGTTAAATCTGTTATTGTTATGCAAAAAATAAAATACCTCTTGGTTTATTTACTGCCTGTAAGTGCTTATATTTCTTTTACATCAAAGGGTATTTTAACATTTACACCCCTTTTTTTATTTTTTGTTTTAGTGCCTTTTTTAGAACTCTTTTTAAAACCCGATACTCATAATTTTTCAAAAGAAGTAGCTGATGCCGAAAAAAATAAATCCTTTTACAGCATCATTTTATACCTAACCTTACCTGTGCAACTTTTTTTCTTACTCTTCTTTTTTAAGGTGATCCAAGAACCCAATCTAACAAACACTGAATATTTTGGACGACTTTACAGTATGGGACTTATGTGTGGTGTTATTGGTATAAATGTGGGGCACGAATTAGGGCATCGGGCAAACCGAACAGAACAATTAATAGGCGAATTACTTTTACTCACTTCTTTAAACACTCACTTTTTACCCTATCATAACGAAGGACATCATCGGAATGTGGCCACGCCAAAAGATGCGGCTACAGCCAAAAAAAACGAATGGGTTTTTACTTTTTGGATACGCTCTCATTTTGGAAGTTATAGAGAGGCGTGGCAAATAGAAAATAAACGCATGGCTAAAAAAGGATTGTCTAAATTGTCATTACACAATAAAATGGTGGTGTATAGTTTAGCTAATATTTTACTATTAACGGGTATCTATTTATATTTCGGATTGTCTGTATTAATAGCTTTTGTATTGGCTTCCATTATTGGCATTTTACTACTGGAAACCGTTAATTACATTGAGCACTACGGCTTATTAAGAACGCTCAAAGAAAACGGAAAATACGAACGTGTAAAACACGTCCATTCATGGAACTCAGACCATGTTTTAGGAAAATTACTTTTATTCAATTTATCGCGTCACTCCGATCATCATTATAAAGGGAGTAAGAAATATCAAATTTTAGAGTCTTTACCGCAAAGTCCACAAATGCCAACGGGTTATCCAGGCATGGTCGTTCTAGCTTTACTACCGCCACTTTGGTTTTGGTATATGAACAGACAGTTAAAACAGTTTCAAAATAATTAATTATATTTCCTAAATTCACGCGCTAAATAAATTGCCTTTTATGACTCAAAAAACTGTTTCCGAAGCTATCAATTACCGCAGAGCCGTTCGTAATTACGACGCCAATATACCTATAGACACTTCACTTGTTAAAAAGTGTATTGAACAAGCCTCGTTAGCGCCAAGTAGTAGTAATATGCAACTGTGGGAATTTCATCATATTGTATCGCCTGAAATAAAATCGAAAATTGCCACATACAGTTTTAATCAGAGTGCCGCTAAAACAGCACAAGAATTAGTAGTTGTTGTGGTAAGAAAAGATTTATGGCGCAAACGCATTGCTTCTAATTTAGGATATTTAAACACCGTTTATGGCGACAAACCTTCTTCTGAACAATCAAGTCGTGAAAAATTTGCTAAAACCTATTACACCAAATTAATGCCCTTTACCTATTTTGATATCCTCGGCATATTAGGTTGGCTAAAGTATATCACTTTTTGGATTGTTGGTTTTTTCCGCCCTATTTATAGAGAAACCCGAAGTAAAGACATCCGTGTGGTAGCTCATAAAAGTGCAGGATTGGCAGCACAAACTTTTATGTTAAGCATGGCGGCGCACGGTTTGGATACTTGCCCTATGGAAGGTACCGATACCAAACGCATAAAAAAGCTTTTAAAATTGCCGTATGGTGCCCAAATAAATATGGTTATTTCGTGTGGCACACGCATACCAGAAGGCGTTTACGGCGAACGTTTTAGAGTGCCTTTTGACGAGGTTTATAAGGTCTGGTGAAATTGCCAATAGCATCATTATAATACTTAAACAGGGTTTCACTTGAAGTGAAACTCTGCCCTTTACCTTATTTAGACTCTAAAACCAACTTATCTTCTAAGTTTTTTATTGTTTTTTCATTCATCAACATCGGTCTATATTGACCGTTGATATACATTTTAGCTTGGTCTTTATAATGTTTGCTAAACGGATTACCTGATTGCCCTGTTGGTAAAATACTTACACTATTTTCAATATCAGAAAAATCTACCACACGGCGGGTTGATGGGCCTGCAGTTACCTTATATAAACCATCATCGTTTAAACCAAACATCAAATTATTAATAACTTCGCGTGCGCCAGGTGCTCCAAAAGGCCCTACATTTAAAAACCCTTTTAAAAATGGTGCTTTTAAAGTAATGGCATGAACATGCTCTAAAGTATGAACACTTTGCCATGTCCATTTTTTAATATCAGTACCCAATTGTTTGTCTAAATCTGATAAAGTTTCTTGGAAAGCACTTAGCAAAATATCTGAGCGAATTTCTGTTTTATCTTCTGTAGTCACATCATCCCACCATACCGAATGCTCATTTTCAACTTGCTTAGATTCCTGTATTTTAGCAATATCTGTGGCCATAAATTGCTTAAACCCTTCGGCACCCAATTCATCTGCAAAGGTTTTTCGCATCACTTTATAAATCCATTTATAATAAATAGTTGGTGCAATGGCCTCATTATTCGTAATGCCATCCCAAGTTTTTAAAATAGCCAAGCTCTGTTTTTCTTTATCGCTTAAAGCGGATTGATTTTCTAAAACATTTACCAAAACAGCTGTAACATCTGGTGATTCTGATGAAGTGACATCGTTTAACATGGTTTTAAAATCGTCGCGACTGAATTTATCTTTACTTTCTAGTAAATGGACAATGCGCTTAGCGCGATCTTTTGGTAAATAATAGCCAGGGTAATAATAACCACCATCAATACTATCGGGTTGGTTGTTGGCAGAATACACATATCCCCAAGGCGGATTAATGGCCTGTGGATTTTTAGAAAAATCTAGGTAACGAATAGGGTCATCATTGCCACTTGCGCCGTCTAAAACAAATTTAGGATTAACCCCTTCGTTAAATCGGTAAAGTTTTCCAGACGCCCACCAAGCAATATTGTCATCGGCATCGCCATACATCACATTTAAACCCGGGGCGTGAATAAGCGACGCTCCGTTTTGAAACTCTTCTATATTTTTGGCATGCGACATGGTGTACATGGCATCTAAAGATTTTATAGGAAATTCGGTGTAAATCCAATGCATTGCCACAGGTGTTTTGTCTTTTATGGTCGCAATAACATCGTTCATAATAGGGCCATGATTTGAATAACGGACTTTTAGATTAATATCTTCGCCATTTTTAACTTTTATGGTTTTTGTTTCAACCACAAAATCTTGCCAGCCATCAGGTGTTTTGTATTGGTTTTCGTTTTCGGGATTTAGGGTTTCATTATAAAAATCGATGTCATCATTTTCAAACATTGTTAAACCATAAGCTATGCGTCGGTTATGGCCTAATAATGGAAAAGGAATGCCCGCTAGATGATAGCCATACATTTCGTAATCTGGGGTTTTTATATAAGCTTCGTACCAAACACCTGGTTGTGCATAACTCATATGTGGATCATTTGAAAACAATACTTTTCCAGTTTTTGATTTACTTGGCCCTACAACCCAACTGTTACTGCCAATAAATGGGGTTGGAATTAAGTTTGCAATTTTGTCTGCTGCTGCTGCAATAGGACTCGATATATTTTGATAATTGTTGTGAATTAAAGTGGTATTAGTATCGGGTTTTAAACCCAATTCTTCAAGATAAATAGGTTGTAAATTCTTTTTTACTTCTGTAAAAAATGGGTCGGCTTTTTGCGCCATGGCAAAACTAAAAGACATATATCCAAACACATTATAAACATCATGAATATCGAAATGCTGCTTTTTTGTGCCTGTAATATAATATTCAACAGGTGTTGGTCCCAAATCTATAAACTGATTAATACCTTCTAAGTAAGATTGTGTGAGTTTGTATTGTGCTGTGTTTTTATCTAAGCTAGCAATGGTTTTATCGGCTGCTTTTTCTAAGCCCATACTCGCAAAAAATTTATCTGTCTCAATTAAATTTTTTCCAAAAATTTCTGATAAATGTCCTGGGGCAATACGTTTAATAACCTCCATTTGCCACAACCTGTCTTGCGCATGAATGTAACCTAAAGATCTATAAGCATCGGCTTGATTTTGAGCATAAATATGCGGAATACCATAGGTGTCGTAATAGACTTCTACCTTATCTGACAAACCTTGTAGTTTTAAATTACCACTGTATTGAGGCTTTAAACTGTTGGTGAAATACCATAAACCTAAGGCTATTATTAGAACGATAATCAGGCATACTTTTAGAATTTTTTTCATGGCGTGTGTTTAATTTTTAACTTGAAGTATCAAATATAAAAGATTCTGTTGATTAATAGATTAGGATTGAATAAAATATAGCTGCCTTAAGTATAAAATTTTAAAAGTCAAAAAAAAATCCTCAAAACTGTGTTTTGAGGATTTTGTATAATTTGTATGATGTTTTTTTTAAATCATCTCTTCGCCAGGGCGGGCAGGGACTATTTGTGGTGTAAAATCTTTACCATCATAATAGTCGTCATTTTCATCAACTTTGCTATAATCGTAAGCCCAACGGTGTACTTCTGGAATTTCGCCTGGCCAGTTTCCGTGCATATGTTCTACCGGAGTTGTCCATTCTAAAGAATTAGATTTCCATGGATTCTGTGGTGCCTTTGGTCCTTTCTTCATGCTAAAAAAGAAGTTTGCAAAAAATAATATTTGTGCAATACCGCCAATTAAAGCAAAAATTGTCATTACATGATTTATTTGTAACAAGTCATCAAATATTGGAAAGGCTGTGTTTGTATAATAACGACGTGGCAATCCGGCTAGACCGACAAAATGCATCGGGAAAAATACGCCATAGGCAGAAATTGCTGTCAGCCAAAAGTGTAAATAACCTAAATCTTTATTCATCATGCGTCCGTACATTTTTGGAAACCAATGATACACGCCAGCAAACATGCCGAAAATTGCCGAAACACCCATCACTAAATGGAAATGCGCTACCACAAAATAAGTATCGTGAACGTTAATATCTAAAGCGCTATCGCCTAAAACAATGCCCGTTAATCCACCTGTAATAAAGGTAGAAACAAACCCTATAGAAAATAACATTGCCGTATTTAGCTGCAAATTCCCTTTCCATAGTGTGGTTATCCAGTTAAAAGCTTTTACAGCCGATGGTATCGCGATAAGCAAAGTGGTAAATGTAAATACAGAACCTAAAAACGGATTCATACCTGTTACAAACATGTGATGTCCCCAAACGACGGTTGATAAAAATGCGATGGCAATAATTGAACCTATCATAGCGCGGTACCCAAAAATAGGTTTACGCGCGTTGGTTGCCATAACTTCTGAAACAATACCCATGGCAGGTAAAATAACAATATAAACTTCTGGGTGTCCTAAGAACCAAAATAAGTGCTCAAAAAGTATGGGAGAACCGCCTTGGTAGTGTAGGACTTCTCCTTGGATAAAAATATCTGATAAATAAAAAGATGTACCAAAACTACGGTCGAAAACCAATAATAAAGCAGCCGATAACAATACTGGAAATGAAACAACACCAATGATGGCCGTTACAAAAAATGTCCAAATTGTTAATGGTAATCGGGTCATTTTCATGCCCTTTGTGCGTAAATTTAAAACGGTAACAATATAATTTAAAGCACCTAATAATGACGAAGCAATAAATATTGCCATAGATACCAACCACATGGTCATGCCTAATCCAGATCCTGGCATAGCCTGAGGCAAGGCACTTAAAGGTGGGTAAATTGTCCATCCAGCAGATGCAGGTCCTGTCTCAATAAAAAGTGACAAAACCATGATAACACTTGATAAGAAAAATAGCCAATAAGAAATCATATTTAACAATCCCGAAGCCATATCGCGTGCACCAATTTGCAACGGAATTAATAAGTTACTAAAGGTACCACTTAAACCAGCTGTCAACACAAAAAACACCATGATGGTACCGTGAATTGTGACCAATGATAAATAAGTGTCGGGGGTCATTATACCTCCGTCTTGTCCTTTACCTAAAAAGGCTTCGATAATGCTAAAAGAAGTATCTGGAAATGATAGTTGTAAACGGAATAACATAGACATAAATAAGCCTATTAAACCCATAAACATACCTGTAATAAGGTATTGTTTGGATATCATTTTATGGTCTTGGCTAAAAATATATTTAGTTACAAAAGTCTCTTTATGGTGATGTTCAGACATAAGGTGATTTTTTTAATTCGGTGATTTTAATTTAGTACTTGAGCCAATGTTTTTTGAGAAGCTAACCAAGTGTTAAACGCGGCTTCTTCAACAACAATAATTTTCATTTGCATATTGTAATGAGATGATCCACAAATTTTATTACAAAGCAGTAAATAATCAAAAGTATAAGGGTCTTCGCCTTTTTCTTTACGCAATTCATTAATATGAGTTACTTTGGTAACAATGTCTTTATTTTTCCGCATCTCAACAGTAGTTACTGTAGGTGTAAAAGCAAAATGCGTTATCATGCCTGGTACACAATTCATTTGGGCTCTAAAATGTGGCATATAGGCTGAATGAATAACGTCTTGAGATCTAAAACTAAAAACAACTTTTCGTCCTTTAGGTAAATATAAAACGCGTGTAGGCACATCGTCCATAGCATAGCTATCTTCTAAATTAACACCCATGGTGTTTTTACCTTTTATATAACGTACATTTCCTTGGCCGAGTGTATTGTCATTTCCGGCATAGCGTGCTTCCCATTGAAATTGTTTGGCATAAACCTCAACAATTAAAGGATCTTTAGCATCAGATGCATCCATAACATCATTCCAAGTCCATAAACCATATCCTGCTAACAAAACTAAAACAAAAGCAGGTATTACAGTCCAAATAAATTCTAGCTTGGCACTATCTGCAAAGAAAATAGCTTTACGTCCTTTTATGCCTCTGTATTTAAAAGAATAATAGAAAATTAAAAACTGTGTAATGAATTGCACAGTAAAAATAAGGCACATGGTTATGACAAATAAATTATCAATATGATGTCCTTCTAACGAAGCCGATAAACGTGGCAATAATACATCTTTACCTAAGTAGAGAGAACTAATCATGAGTCCGTAAATAAATACCATAAGCCCAAGCATTAACCATCCGTTAATGTTGTTTTCTTTTTCGGTAGCTGTAGCGTCTTGAACTTTTGTTAATCCTAATATTTTAACAAATTGCCAACAGGCAACAATTAAAGCTATAAAGATTAAAATAAAAAAAAGTGCATTCATAAATTATTGGTTCTTGATTTTTTTGATTTTTCTAGTAATGGTAATGCTCACTTTCTTTCATAAACGGATTGCCTTTTGCATGTAATGGCGCTTTTGTTAAAGCATTAAACACTACATAAACAAACAAACCTAAAAAGAATAGCATGGGGCTAATTTCTGGAATTCCTATTTGCCAATGGTTACCAACAGTAGCTGGTGTAACCATAACATAAATATCTACATAATGACCTAGTAAAATAATGACGCCAGTAGAAATAATAAACCAAGGCAAACGTTTGTAATCACTATTCATTAAAACTAAAATAGGGAAAACAAAGTTAGATACCAACATCCCAATAAAAAGCACTTGGTAAGGTCCCAAAAGTCGGGGTATAAAATAAGCTGTTTCTTCTGGCATATTGGCATACCAAATCAACATAAATTGAGAGAACCATAGGTATGTCCAGAAAATACTGAAGCCGAACATAAACTTGGCTAAATCGTGTAAATGACTGTCGTTTACGTGTGGTAAAAACCCTCTATGTCTTAAGTAAATTGTTACCATTGCGATAACGGTAATTGACGATACAAATAAAGTTGCAAACACATACCATCCAAAAAGAGTGCTTTGCCAATGTGGGGTTAAAGACATAATCCAATCCCAAGACATCATAGATTCTGACACTACAAAGAATAATAAGAAAAATACTGAGGCTTTAAAGTTCTTTTTATAATGCACCAAATCGGTAGCTGTATCTTGTAATAAAGAATTTTTTCTAGAAATATAGCGGTATAAATTCCATCCGAATAAAAAGATAAAAGAACGAATCATCCAGAAAGGTGTGTTTAACCACCAACTTTTACCCATTAAAATTGGGTCGTAATGTTCGCTTTGCGGATTGTATAAATCGGGATTCATCCATACATACAGATGATTTCCGTGCATTGCTGAAATAATCAAAAAACCAAAAATAAATAGAGAGCCAGGCAATAGATAAGCTGTTATGCTTTCCATAACTCTAAAAAGCACAATAGACCATCCTGCTTGCGATACGTATTGAATGGCATAAAATGCCAAGGTTCCCAAAGCTATCATAAAAAAGAAAAACATGGCAATAAACGCGGCAGACCAAGGTCTGTTTTGCATTGCGTGAAACGCATGTTCTAAATGTTTGGCTTCGCTATCAACATTAACTTCAGTTGTGTGTGTATCAGCTTCAACATTATGAGTTGCCTCTTTTTTGGCAAGATCTCCATTGTGTTCTGTATTATGAGACATCATCTCTTTAACCTCATCTGTAGAGCTTGGAACACTATAAAAACTATAGCCTACACCTAAAGCGCCTAATATCATTAAAATGATGGCTCCTAATCTTAATTTATTTGAAAAACTATACATATCTTTTTTTTCTATCTAATTTATGGCTGTAAATTATTTTAACAAATCTGTTCTTAGTTTTTGTACATACTGTACAATTTCCCAGCGTTCTTTGTCGGTTAATTGAGATGCGTGTGAACCCATCATATTTCTACCATACATAATTACATGGTAAATACTACCTTCTGTAATAGCGCGGTCTTTGTAATTTGGTATACCTAAAAATTTCTCACGTTGCATTAATACACCTTGACCGTCTCCTTTATCGCCATGACAAGAAGTGCAATAAATGGTGTACATGGCTTTTCCATTTGCAAGATTAGCATCGTTTACCTCTAAAGGTGATTTTAAAGTTTTAAGTGCCAATTGATAGCCTTCTTCGGTATTTGCAATTTCGTAAGGCACTTCGCCTCTAAAAATTGTACCAGGAACAGGCGCTTGCGCATCTAAACCATTTGTGTAATTAGGGTTTGTTCCATAGGTTTCATAGCTTACAGGAGTATACATATCAGTAGAGGCCATATAGCGCACATTACGTGTGCGATTATCGCGACTACAAAAACTTAAACTTATGGCTAATAAAGCTAAAATAGCTATGTTAAATATATGCTTCATTGTTCTTATGCTTTTGTTTTAATTTCTTTAGCACCTACTTTATTAAGTAAATCTTCTAAGGCCTTAACGTCATTAGATGTGGACACCTCAACCATAAAATGATCATCGGTTGTGCGAACATCTGGATTCTCGGCTTCTTTAAATGGCCATAATTTACTGCGCATATAAAAGGTAATTACCATTAAATGTGCTGCAAAAAATACGGTTAATTCAAACATGATTGGCACAAATGCTGGCATGTTTTCGGCAAAGCTAAAACTTGGTTTTCCACCAATGTTTTGTGGCCAGTCTTGAATCATCATATAATTCATCATCCACACAGAAAACGAAAGTCCAATAACACCATATATAAATGACATGATTGCAATACGTGTGTTTTCTAAACCCGCTGCTTTTTCTAGTCCGTGAACTGGAAATGGCGTGAATACTTCTTCAATATGATAGTTGGCCGCTTTTAAGTCTTTAACAGCACTTAAAAGTACATCGTCATCATCAAAAATGGCTTGAATGGTTGTACTACTCATGATTATCTCCTCTTAATTTTTTATATTTTTCTCCTGATGATTTTAAAATACTCTTTAATTCTGCTTGCGCGATTACTGGAAAAGTACGTGCATATAATAAGAACAGCACAAAGAAAAAGCCTATCGTTCCAATAAAAATAGCAACATCAACGTAAGTTGGTGAAAACATTGTCCAAGACGATGGTAAATGACCACGACTTAAATCGATAACTATAATATCAAAACGCTCGAACCACATCCCTATATTTATAACGATAGAGATAAAGAACGACCACATATAATTGGTTCTTAATTTTTTAAACCAAAGTGATTGTGGAATTATAAAGTTGCAGGTTATTAATGCCCAAAATGCCCACCAATATGGTCCTGTTGCAGCACCAACCGATAGGTATGTGTAATCTTCGTAACTACTTCCAGAATACCATCCTACAAAAAATTCGGTTATATAAGCCACACTTACAATACCACCTGTAAGTAGAATTACTTTATTCATATTTTCAATATGAACACGTGTAATATAAGCTTCTAAATTAGAAACTTTACGCATAATTATCAACAAGGTTTGCACCATAGCAAACCCAGAAAATATGGCTCCAGCTACAAAATATGGAGGGAAAATAGTACTGTGCCATCCTGGTATAACCGAGGTGGCAAAATCCATAGATACAATTGTGTGTACAGATAATACAAGTGGTGTTGCCAAACCAGCCAACACTAAAGATACTTCTTCAAAACGTTGCCAATCTTTTAATCTGCCAGACCATCCAAAACTTAACAAACTGTAAATTTTCTTTTGAAATGGTTTGACGGCACGGTCTCTTAACATGGCGAAATCGGGTAATAATCCTGTATACCAAAATACCAATGAAACCGATAAATATGTTGAAATGGCAAAAACATCCCATAATAATGGTGAGTTAAAATTAACCCATAAATTACCCAAAGCATTTGGCAATGGCAAAACATAATAGGCATTCCATACACGACCCATGTGAATAATCGGAAATAATCCGGCTTGAAAAACGGCAAAAATTGTCATCGCCTCAGCAGATCTGTTTATACCCATACGCCATTTCTGACGGAACAATAACAACACGGCAGAGATTAAAGTACCAGCATGACCAATACCTACCCACCAAACAAAATTGGTGATATCCCAAGCCCAGTTAATGCGGTTATTTAATCCCCAAACGCCAATACCCATACCAATGGTGTATATAATAGCGCCTATACCAGATAAAAAGGCGATTAAAGCAATTGAAAATGCAATCCACCATAATTTATTGGCACGACCTTCTACAGGCGCCGCAACATCAACACTGATGTCGTGATAACTTTTGTCCCCATTAATTAATGGTTCTCTTATAGGTGCTTCGTAATGAGACATAATTTATTATAAATCTTTAATTTATGATTCTTCTGTATTTCTAACTTTAAGATGATACATAACATTTGGTTTGGTACCTACTTCGGCCAATAAATGAAATGCGCGATCATCTTTTGTAATATGTGCTACTTCACTTTTTTTGTCGTTTACATCGCCAAATACCATAGCGCCAGTAGGACATGCACTTGAACAGGCTGTTTGGAATTCTTCATCCTTAACGGGACGTCCTTCTTTTTTAGCTGTTAAAATACTCAATTGTGTTTTTTGCAAACACATAGAACATTTCTCCATAACCCCTCTTGATCGTACAACCACGTCTGGATTTAATACCATTTTACCAAGATCGTTATTCATATTGAAGTCGAACTCTTTATTGTCTGGATATTTAAACCAGTTAAAACGACGTACTTTATAAGGACAGTTATTGGCACAATAACGTGTACCAATACAACGGTTATATGACATGTGATTTTGACCTTGACGGCCATGCGATGTTGCCGCAACGGGGCAAACTGTTTCGCAAGGTGCGTGGTTACAATGTTGACACATTACGGGTTGAAAAGCCACTTGTGGATTCTCTTGAGGAATCATCATGGTGTTAAACATTTCTCCCGATCCAAAAATACCATCTTCTTTGGCTTTTTCGTTGGTCATATCAGAGGTATAATACCTATCAATACGCAACCAATGCATATCGCGACTCACACGAATTTCGTATTTACCAACAACAGGCACATTATTTTCTGCATGACAGGCTACAACACAAGATGCGCAACCTGTACAGGTAGCTAAATCTATAGATAAATTGAAATGATGTCCAATAGTGTCATCAAATTTTTCCCATAAATCTACTTTCTCTGCCGCAACTGCTTCATGATTTAAAGAAAACTCTGGGGTTTTATTCCACTCATCTTTCGGTTTATTAATAAAATCATCTAAAGTGGTTTCTTTTATGATTTCATCACGTCCCATTATGGTGTGTTGCAATTGCACACATGCAAATTCATGTGTTCCTGCTACTTTTTCTATACTTACGGTTTGAGCCGGATTAAAGTCTTGCATCATTGCAAAAGCATTAACACCCGTCATCATTTCGTTTTGCATGCCAGACGTTCTGCCATAACCAACAGCTAAACCAATACTTCCTTTGGCTTGACCTGGTTGAATAAAGGCAGGTACATTATTTAAAACAATGCTGCCAACTTTTAAATTTACTTTACTTCCGTTTAAAGCGCCATCACTTACATTCCAATTTTCTAGACCTAATGCTTTGGCATCGGCAGCAGAAATGGTCATGTAATTATCCCAAGATGTTCTTGTAATTGGGTCTGGCAATTCTTGTAACCAAGGATTGTTGGCTTGTTTGCCATCGCCTAAAGCTGTCTTGGCGTATAAAGCCAATTCAAAATCGGCTGTTTTAGTTTCTTTTAATAAGGCTGTAGCCGATGCTGATACATCCACTTTCTTCTCAGATAATTTAACGGTATTTTTACCATTAAAAAGACCGTCGTGTAAAGCTTTGTTCCAAGAACCACCATTTAAAATAGACGTTGACCAGTTATCTCGTAAAGTTTGATAATACTTTTTATCAGCACCCATCCACGTTAAAAGTGACTCTTCAAACTGACGGGTATCAAACAACGGATTTATAGTTGGTTGCATCAAACCAAACTGCCCTGATTGGAATTCGGTATCGCCCCAAGCTTCAAGATAATGAGGTGTTGTGGCAACATATTGTGTATTTACAGCTGTTTCATCATCAGACATGGTAAAAGCAACCGATAATTTTACATTTTTTAAAGCGTCGTTAAAAGCTTTTGCATTTGGTAAAGAGTAAGACGGATTGGCATTGTAAACCAATAGTGCTCCAATTTTACCTGCGGCCATATCGGCAACTAAATTTTTAACTTCGGTATCATTTCCTGCTTTTACAAAACGTGGCGAAGTGATATCAAAAACTTCAGATTGTAAAGCTTCGTTTAAAGCATTCGTTAGAATTTGTGCTGCTGCATTTTGAATGCCACAAACAACAACGGCTTTGTTACCGATTTTTTTAAGATGTTGTGCTATATTTTTAATAGCCCCATCGGCAGGGGTTTTATTTGAAGCAAAACTACTTCCGGTAACGGCATTATAAAGATTTATTAAAGCAAATACTTGTTCTGATGGTTTTACAGGTATGCGATTATCGGCATTAGCACCTGTTAAAGAAAGATTTGATTCAATTTGAATGTGTTTAGACATTTTTCCTTTTACAGGAATACGTCCTTTGGTGTAAGCGGCACTGTATTGTCCACCTTGCCAATCGCCTAAAAAGTCGGCGCCAATCGATACAATAAGATCTGCATTCTCAAATTTATAATTTGGCAATGCGCGTAAACCATACATGGTTTCGAAAGCATCTAAGGCAGCACTTTCTGATAAAGCATCGTAAACCACATGTTGTACATTACCAAAAGATTTGGCGAAATCGGCTATAACCTTATCGGATGTAGGGCTTGCAGTTGTACCTGTTAAAACAACTATTTTTTCTTTGTTGCTTTTTAATGTATTTAATGTCTCAACTACTTTTGAATCTAAAGCAGACCAGTTTGTTGTTTTATTATGAGCCAATGGACCACGCAATCTGTTGTTATCATATAAAGATAAAACCGAAGCTTGCACTCTTGCAGAAGTTGAGCCCCAAGTACCAGCCATTTTATTTGGCTCAATTTTAATAGGACGGCCTTCGCGCACTTTTACCAATATATTTGCAAAATCTGAACCATCTGCCATAGTAGATGCGTAAAAATTAGCCACACCAGGAATGATATTATCTGGTTTTACAACATAAGGAATCGATTTTAGAACAGGTCCTTGACAAGCCGCTAAAGAAGCTGCTGCTGTAGAAAACCCAACATATTTAAGAAAATCACGTCTGGTAGTTGATGAGTTTGATAAACTTTCTTTATCGCCTAAAAAAGCATCTGTAGGAATTTCTTCTACAAATTCTTTTTGCATAAGCTGATCAACAACAGAATTGTCTGAGTTTAATTCTTCAACACTTCTCCAGTATTTTTTATTTGATGCCATCGTTTATATACGTATTTCTATATTCTAATTAATAGTGACATTTACCACATTCTTGACCACCCATTTGGGCTTCTGTAACTTTTTCTATACCGTATTTCTTAGATAATTGATCGTGAATGTTGTTATAATAACCATTGCCTTTCATTTTGACTTCGGTTGTTTTATGACATTCTATACACCAACCCATAGTTAGTTTTGAAAATTGTTTAACCTCCTCCATTGTTTCAACAGGACCATGACAAGTTTGACAAGTTACGCCAGCTACAGTTACGTGTTGCGAGTGATTAAAATAAGCGAAATCGGCTAAATTATGAACCAATATCCATTTTACAGGGACTTGTTCAAAATTTGGTTTGTAAGCTGTATTATCTTTATCCCAGCCAATGGCATCATATACTTTTTGAATTTCGCCATCATAAAAAGCTTTGTCCTTATCGGATGTTACAGGACCATTGTATTCTGATATACTTTTGTGGCAATTCATACACACATTTAAACTTGGTATGCCCGAAGTTTTACTGTGTTTTGCAGATGAATGACAGTATTGACAGTCAATTTTGTTATCTCCAGAGTGGATTTTATGTGAAAATTGGATGGGTTGAATAGGTTGGTAATCTGTATCTATACCAACTTGAAACAAAGCACCAAAACCAAGATAAGCAATTCCAAATAACAAGAAGATTGTAGCCGCTATTTTTAAGAAGCCATTGTTACTTTTGACAAAAATCCAAACAATAACAAGTAATAAAACCAAGCCAAGTACAATACTCATCCAAGCAGTTGAGGCTTTAGGTTTGGCTAAATTAGAATCTTTTGATTGTGTAACATCGGCTTTAACTTCAACATAAGAAGTATAAGCGAGAATTTTATCAATATCATCTGCCGATAATTGCGGAAATGGCATCATTGGCATACCATTGTATTCTTTAAACAGTGCATTGGCATCGGCATCACCACTAGCACGTAAAGCATTATTGTCTGTTATCCAAGCATGGAGCCATTCTTTTGAACGTTTATCGGTTATATTAGCTAAAGCTGGACCAATTAATTTTTTATCCAATTTATGGCAAGCGGCACAATTGGCTTGAAATAATTGTTTGCCCTCGGCAACTTTAGGATCTACTTTTGCAACAGCCGTATTTTGAGCAATTTCTTTTGGTTTGCCACTTGTATATGCTAAAATATCATCAATATCTTGAGCAGTAAACTGAGGATATTGCATCATTGGCATGCCATTATATTCCTTAAACAATGCATTTGCATCGGCATCGCCACTGGCACGTAAAGCATTATTGTCTTTTATCCATGCATGTAGCCATTCTTTTGAACGTTTATCGGTTATATTAGCTAAAGCTGGACCAATTAATTTTTTATCCAATTTGTGGCAGGCTGCACAATTGACATTAAACAGTTGTTTGCCTTTGTCATAATTACCTGTCTGACCCGAAACGTTGAAGTTTAAAAATAATAAGAAAGTAAGACTTAAATAGATTATTTTATTGACTAGACTGTGTTTTTTCACACTTTTCATATTAAAAATAATATTATTTTCTTGTTTGGTATAATTTTTTCTAAGGTTTTAATCTATAAAACTATAGTCATTTAATTTTTATTAATATTTGACAAAAATACTATTAAATAGCTATTTTCAAAATTTAATATAAATAGGTGCGCAATTTATAATCATTCTAAACAATAACCAAAATATTAATCAAACATTTGTTAATTTAGCCACCAGTAAATAAATTATAAAATAAGCTAAAGAAAAATTTACACAAACACCTTTAAACCTGTTTGTTAATAGTAGAACATATAAGTTAAATAGGACTTATAAAAAACAAAAGATAACTATTTATGAAATCAAAAAACACTTTTTTGTCTTTAATTGTACAAGTTTCGATCTTTTTAATGGTCACATCGGCTTTTAGCCAAGAGTCACAAAACAACATCTCTATTGTTAAAAACATAAAAATTGACTCAATTTTAATTAAGAAAAAGGCTTACAACGCAGCACATCCTACTTTAGGCTACAGAATACAATTATACAATGGCAATGAAACCATTGCTTATAATTTTAAAAGTAAATTCGAAAAGTTATTTCCAACTTTAAAAGCCCATATAATGTTTGATACACCAGATTGGAAAGTAATGGTTGGGAATTTTAGAACACATATTTCTGCCGACAGCGCAAATGTGGCTATTAAAAAACAATTTTTAGGTGCTGTGGTTATTAATGCACCGCTAACTGTAGAATAATTTTTTAAGATATCTGCATTCCTTTTAATTGATTTATATTTGTATCATGAATTCAGAACTAGATCCTTCTTTAGAAAATTTATCCCCTACAGATTTAGAAATCGAAAAAAAATTAAGACCCTTGTCTTTTGATGATTTTTCGGGTCAAGATCAAGTTAAATCTAACTTGAAAATATTTGTTGAAGCCGCTAATCTTAGAGATGAAGCTTTAGATCATACGCTATTTCACGGCCCTCCAGGATTAGGCAAAACCACATTGGCACATATTTTAGCTAACGAATTAAATACGGGTATCAAAATAACTTCTGGCCCCGTTTTAGACAAACCTGGCGATTTAGCTGGTTTGTTAACAAATCTTGAAGCACGAGATGTTTTATTTATTGACGAAATTCACCGTTTAAGTCCTGTTGTAGAAGAATATCTCTACACAGCTATGGAGGATTTTAAAATTGATATTATGATTGAATCTGGCCCAAATGCCAGAACTGTTCAGCTAAATTTAGAACCCTTTACTTTAGTTGGCGCTACCACGAGATCTGGTTTATTAACCGCGCCAATGCGTGCCAGATTTGGCATCACGAGCCGGTTACAATATTACAATACAGAAGTTTTAACCACCATTTTACAACGCAGTGCCACTATTTTAAAAGTACCTATTAGTATGGAAGCTGCTATAGAAATTGCTGGCAGAAGTCGGGGAACACCACGTATTGCCAATGCGCTTCTAAGACGTGTACGTGATTTTGCACAAATAAAAGGCAATGGCAGCATCGATATTAAAATTGCAAAGTATGCTTTAAATGCCTTAAATGTTGATGCCCATGGCCTTGACGAAATGGACAACAAAATCTTAATAACCATTATTGATAAATTTAAAGGAGGTCCTGTTGGACTGAGCACACTTGCAACATCGGTATCTGAAAATGCAGAAACTATTGAAGAAGTGTATGAACCATTTTTAATTCAAGAAGGTTTTATTATGCGCACGCCTAGAGGTCGAGAAGCTACCGAGCTTGCCTATAAACATCTTGGTCGTGATAAAAATGGCAAACAAAACGAGTTGTTTTAAACAATTTGTCGGCTTTTGAAAACACCTCAAGAATACAGCGATTTTATAAAACAAGAAGCTTTACATTTAGGTTTCGATCAGTGTGGTATCGCTAAAGCGGATTTTTTAGAAGCCGAAGCTCCTAAATTAGAAAACTGGCTAAAGAACAATTATCACGGTGAGATGCGGTATATGCAAAACCATTTTGATAAACGTTTAGACCCACGATTATTGGTAGAAGATGCCAAATCGGTTATATCATTATCTTATAATTATTATCCATCTAAAATTCAAAGAGCCGATTCTTATAAAATAGCGAAGTATGCCTATGGCGAAGATTATCATTTTGTCATTAAAGACAAACTCAAAACATTATTACAAAACATCCAACAAAAAATTGGTGAAGTTAACGGACGTGTTTTTGTTGACTCTGCTCCTGTTTTAGAACGCGCTTGGGCAAAAAAAGCAGGATTGGGATGGACAGGTAAAAACAGTTTGCTAATCACCAAAAAAAAAGGATCCTTTTATTTTTTGGCACAACTCATAATAGATTTGCCATTGGCTTATGACGATGCTTTTAAAACAGATCATTGTGGTAATTGCACACAATGTATAGACGCCTGCCCTACCCAAGCTATTTTACCAAACAATACTGTTGATGGCAGCAAATGTATTTCGTATTTTACCATAGAATTAAAAGACGGCATACCAAATTCACAAAAAGGAAAATTCAACGATTGGCAATTTGGATGCGATATCTGTCAAGATGTTTGTCCGTGGAATCGGTTTTCCACACCTCATCAAGAACCATTATTCGAACCACAAGATAATTTACTGAATTTCTCGAAAACAGATTGGGAAGAAATTACACAAGAAGGCTTTCAAAAAATTTTTAAAAAATCTGCTGTAAAGCGCACAAAATACACAGGTTTATTACGCAATATAAAGTTTTTAAAACTATGACAATTATTAGTTTTCTGTTATACTAATTAATTTACCTTTGCCCTTCATTTTTACATTAAACCAACAATGTTATGAGTTCTACAAGAAAAAAAAGTGAAGCTTTAGACTATCACGAATTCCCAACTCCAGGAAAAATAGAAGTCACACCAACAAAAAAACACGCCACACAACGCGACTTATCTTTAGCATATTCGCCTGGTGTAGCCGAGCCTTGTTTAGAAATTGAAAAAAATCCAGACAACGCCTATAAATATACAGCCAAAGGAAATTTAGTTGCCGTTATATCTAATGGTACTGCCGTTTTAGGTCTTGGTGATATTGGTGCTTTAGCAGGGAAACCTGTGATGGAAGGAAAAGGACTCTTATTTAAAATAATGGCAGACATTGATGTTTTTGACATTGAAGTTGATACCCGCGATGTAGATAAATTTATTGAAACAGTTAAGAATATAGCACCAACTTTTGGCGGTATTAACTTAGAAGATATTAAAGCGCCAGAGGCTTTTGAAATTGAACGCAGACTAAAAGAGGAATTAGACATTCCTGTAATGCATGATGATCAACATGGTACTGCTATTATTTCTGCAGCAGCCTTATTAAATGCACTTGAAATAGCCAATAAAAAAATAGAAGATGCCATCGTAGTTGTTAGTGGTGCTGGAGCTGCAGCTATTTCTTGTAGCAAACTTTACAAAAAACTAGGCATTAAAGGCGAGAATATTATAATGTGTGATAGCAAAGGTGCTATCCGAAAAGATGACCCTAACCTTTCTGAACAAAAAGCCGAATTCGCAACTAATCGCGATGTTCATAATTTAGAAGAAGCCATGGTTGGTTGTGATGTATTTCTAGGCTTGTCTAAAGGCGGATTGGTAACACCAAAAATGCTAAAAACTATGGCTAAAAACCCCATAGTTTTTGCCTTAGCAAATCCAGATCCAGAAATTGATTACCCTCTTGCTATGGCATCTCGTAGTGACATTATTATGGGTACTGGCCGGTCTGATTATCCAAATCAAGTAAATAACATTTTAGGATTTCCTTATATTTTTAGAGGCGCTTTAGATGTAAGAGCAACTGCTATTAACGAAGAAATGAAATTGGCCGCTGTAATAGCTTTGGCTAATTTAACTAAAGAACCCGTACCAGAACAAGTTATAAAAACATACAACCTAAAAAGTCTTGAATTTGGTAAAAATTATATCATACCAAAACCTTTTGATAACCGCTTAATTACAAGTATTCCTCCCGCAGTTGCCAAAGCCGCTATGGATTCTGGTGTTGCAAAAAAACCTATTACAGATTGGGATGCATATAAAGAAGCACTAGCAGCAAGATTGGGTACTGGCAACAAATTAATGCGCATGATAACTAACAGAGCCAAGACAGATCCAAAACGTGTTGTTTTCTCTGAAGCCGACAGTTATAATGTACTTAAAGCAGCTCAGATTTGTTATGATGAAGGTATTGCCTTACCAATTTTATTAGGAGACAAAACCGAAATTCATAAATTGATGACGCAAATTCATTTTGAAGTTGACCTCCCTATTATCGATCCAAAATCTAATACAGAAAAAAGTAGAAGAGAGCTTTTTGCTAAAAAATATTGGACAAAACGAAACCGCAAAGGCGTGAGTCTAATAGGTGCCAATAAAATGATGCGCGAACGCAATTATTTTTCAGCCATGATGGTTAATGAAGGTCAAGCCGATGCTTTAATTACTGGTTATACAAGAAGTTATCCTACAGCTGTAAAGCCTATGATTGAACTTATTGGAAAAGAAAAAGGTGTTGGCCGCATTGCAGCTACAAATATTATGCTTACAAAACGTGGCCCTATTTTCTTTTCGGATACTGCTATAAATATAAATCCATCGGCAAAAGAATTGGCAGTTATTGCCAATATGACGGCAACATTTATGACTACTTTAGGTGTTAAACCTAATTTAGCAATGCTCTCTTATTCTAATTTCGGAAATTCAGAGCACCCTGAAGCTACAAAAGTAACCGAAGCTGTTGCCTTATTGCATAAATATTTTCCTAAACTCACGGTAGATGGCGAAATTCAAGCAGATTTTGCCTTAACCCAAACCATGCTAAACGATAAATTTCCGTTTAGCAAATTAAACAACAATCCGGTTAATGGATTGATATTCCCAAATCTAGATTCAGCAAACATCAGTTATAAAATATTAAAAAGTTTAAATAATATTGAATCTGTTGGGCCAATTGTTATGGGCCTTAATAAACCCGCTCATATCATACAATATGGCTCTAGCATAGATGAAATTGTAAATATGACATGTATTGCCGTTGTTGATGCACAAGAAAAAGCAAAACAATAAATAATTTGATACCTTTGATTTTAGATTAAATTGTTTTTATGATAAGTCATTTAAAAGGTAAACTGGTAGAAAAATCGCCACTGTATGTCATCTTAGACTGCAATGGCGTTGGTTATACAGTAAATATTTCATTACACACCTACGCTAAAATTCCAGACAGCGAACTTCTAAAACTAGAGACACTTTTAATAGTAAAAGAAGATTCGCATACCCTTTACGGATTTTATGACAAGATAGAGCGCGAAGTTTTTAAACTTTTAATATCTGTTTCTGGCGTTGGCCCAAGTATTGCAAGAACAATGTTGTCGTCTATGGCGCCAAAGCAAATTCAAGAAGCTATTGTTTCTAACAATGTTGCCAGCATACAATCTGCTAAAGGAATTGGTGCTAAAACAGCCCAACGCATTATACTAGACTTAAAAGACAAAATCATAAAAACTTTTGATTTATCTGAAGATTTTGGCACGCAAAACAATACAATTAAAGATGAAGCGTTAAGTGCATTAGAAGTTTTGGGTTATAACAGGAGGCAATCAGAAAAAACAGTACAAAAACTTATTTTAGAACACGCTGACGATTCACTTGAAAACATTATTAAATTAGCGCTAAAAAATCTATAGAAGAGTTTGGAATTATCATATAAAAACATAAAATTAATTTTAAGTTTGGGTGTCTTTTTTTTGATATGGCAAAATGCCGCATCTCAAATCTCATTGCCACCACCGCCTGCCCCAAAAGCACAAGACACCATTAAAAAGGATACATTACCCCCTTTAAAATACTTTTTTAGAAGCCATCAAAAAGGGAGTCTCTATTTAAAAGATCCCTCAAAATCTACCGTTATTTATGATTCTGAAAGTGGGCACTATTTATTCTTAGAAAAAATTGGCGACTACTATGTAAAATCGCCTTATTTCATGACTCAAAAAGAGTATCAAGACTACCGCTTAAAGCGTGATATGATTGATTATTTTAAGTCTAAAATAAGTAAAAATAGCCGTTTAAACAAAAATAATGCTGATGCTAAAAAAGATGAATTGCCAACTTATTATGTCAATTCAAAATTTTTCGAAAGCATTTTTGGTGGCAATAGTGTGGTTGTTAACCCGCAAGGATCACTCCTTTTAAAATTAGGTATTTTATATCAGAAAGTAGATAATCCGCAGCTTTCAGAAAACAATAGAAAAAGTACCACATTCGATTTTGATCAACAAATAAGCGCAAGCTTAACAGCACAAATAGGAAAACGTTTAAAAGTAAGTGCTAATTTTGATACACAATCTACCTTTAATTTTCAGAATCTGGTAAAGTTAGAATACACACCAGACGATGATGATATTATCCGTAAAATAGAAGTTGGTAACATCAGTATGCCTACTAAAAATTCTTTGGTAAAAGGCGCTCAAAATTTAATAGGTCTTAAAACCGAATTGCAATTTGGCAAAACAACTGTAACAGCGGTTTTATCGCAACAGCAATCAGAAACCCGTTCTGTTTCGGCACAAGGTGGCGCAAGCATCAACGAATTCAGTTTAAAAGTGAGCGATTACGATGCCAACAAACACTTCTTTCTATCACAAAAATTCAGAGATAATTACAATGCCGCTTTGGCTAATTTACCACTTATAAATAGTGGTATTAATATTACGCGTATAGAAGTTTGGGTTTCTAACAGAAACAACACCACGCAAAATGTAAGAAACATCGTGGCTTTTTCTGATATAGGAGAACTAAAATCAGAAAATATTGGCAACCCAAATATCATCCCTAGTGGTACACAAGACGCCTCAAACGAAGCCAATAACATAAACAGTTTATTATCACTTAATGGGCCAATAAGAGACATTGCTACTATTGGTAATGCTTTAGCGTCTTTTAACATGTCGCAAGGAAACGATTATTCTGTTTTAGAAAATGCGCGAAGCCTGCAACTTAATAACGATTTTACGTACAATCCGCAATTGGGTTACATTACTTTAAACAGCCGTTTGGCACAAAGCGATGTTTTGGCTGTAAGTTTTGAATATACCGAAAATGGCAACGTATATAAAGTAGGTGAATTTTCTGATGATGGTATTGCAGCACCAAATAATTTAGCCGTTAAATTGTTGCGTAGCGAAGTGATAAACACCAATATTCCGCTGTGGGATTTGATGATGAAAAATGTGTATTCACTTAACGCCTACCAAATGCAAAGAGATGAGTTTAGACTCGAAGTTCTTTACGAAGATGACAATACAGGTGTGCCGGTAAACATTCTTCAAGGTGCACAAACCCCTGCTGCACAAGACAAAACTTTACTTAACCTTTTAAATATAGACCGCTTAGATCAATCTAATAATGTAAAACCAAGTGGCGATGGTTTTTTTGATTATATAGAAGGCATTACCGTTAACTCAGAAAAGGGTTATATTACATTTCCAGAAATTGAACCTTTTGGTAAAGATTTAGGGGCTATTCTTACAAATCCGGCCGATTCTAAGTTCGTTTTTAATGAACTTTATACCATTACCCAATCTGAAGCCATCAATAATTTTCAACAAAAAAATAAATACCTTATTAAAGGTTATTACAAATCGGCAGGACAACAAGGCATTCCTCTTGGTGTTTTTAATGCCCAACCAGGTTCTGTAGTTGTAACTTCTGGCGGACGTAAATTGGTTGAAGGTGTCGATTATGTGGTAGATTATCAAATAGGAAATGTTCAGATTATTAATCCAACTTTAATAGATTCTAAAGCTCCTGTTCAAGTTTCTGTAGAAAATAATAACGGATTTTCGCAGCAACAACGCAGTTTTTTTGGGGTTGATATTGAGCATAAATTTTCTGATAAATTTGTGGCGGGTGCAACCATATTAAATTTAAATGAAAAACCCATCACTCAAAAAATACAATTTGGGAGCGAACCTGTTAACAATACCCTTTTGGGATTAAATTTTAGTTACAGCACGCCTGTTCCTAAACTCACAAAACTCATTAACAAACTACCTTTTGTTGACACTACTGTACCTTCAAAAGTATCTGTAAGAGGCGAATTTGCTTATTTATTACCTGGCAGTCCAAAGCAAATAGGGCAACAAAATGAGGCAACTTCTTATATTGATGATTTTGAAGGTTCGCAAACACCCATTAGTTTAAATTCGCCACAACAGTGGTTTATGGCAAGTACACCACAACACCAAACCGACCCTTCTTTAGTTAATTTAGGTGGCGATAATACCGATTTGCGCTATGGCGAAAATCGTGCTAAACTATCTTGGTATAATATTGACCGTTTGTTTTATGGAGGCTCTTCTTTAAAGCCAAGTGGTATTGACGATTTAGAATTATCGAGAGCAGAAACACGGCGTATAGATTTAAAAGAATTGTTTCCACAACAAGATGTAGATTTTACACAATCTACAGTTATAAGAACATTCGATTTGGCTTATTTTCCGCAAGAGCGTGGCAGTTATAATTTTGATGCCACAAATGTAAATGCAGACGGAGAACTTACAAATTCAGAAAACCGTTGGGCAGGTATTATGCGTTCGTTAACCACTACAGATTTTGAACAAGCCAACGTAGAATATATTAAATTTTGGATGATGGATCCTTACGAACATTATTCTATAACAGAAAAAGAAGGTTTTCCTAAAAATCACACTTTGTCTGAAGCCGATTTTACAGGTGCACTATACCTTAACTTAGGTAATATTTCTGAAGACATCCTTAAAGATGGCCGTAAAATGTTTGAAAACGGATTGCCTCAAGATGGACAAAAAGATGCTTCAATTATAAATGAAACATTATGGTCAGATATTCCGCTTAACCAATCTTTACTTTATGCTTTTGATGAAAAAGATGCTGCGCGTGGCAATCAAGATTTGGGTTTAGATGGTTTAAATGACGATGAAGAAAATACCCGTTTTAGCTCTTTTTTAAACCAACTGCCACCAAGTGTAAAAACGCAAATGCAATTAGACCCAGCCTCAGATAACTATCATTATTTTAGAGGATCTGCTTTAGATGATGCCGATGCTTCAATAATAAATCGTTATAAAAACTTTACCAATACTCAAGGCAATTCGCCAACGGCAAACCTGTCAACAGAATCATATCCTACATCAGCTACCTCTTTTCCAGATGTAGAAGATATTGATAGAGATCAAACAATGAATAGTGTTGAGAGCTATTTTCAATATAAAATATCTCTTAATAAAAATGATTTAGTTGTTGGCAAAAACAATATTGTTGACAAACGTAATGTTAATATAACGCTTGCTGATGGCACATCAGAAACGGCAACTTGGTACCAAATTAGAGTGCCCATAAAATCGCCAGACGAAGTTATAAATGGCATTTCTAATTTCAATTCCATTCGTTTTATGCGCCTCTTTTTGACCAAATTTAAAATTCCCGTTGTCCTGCGTTTTGGAGAATTTGAATTGGTGCGTGGCGATTGGAGACGTTTTACCAGAACACTACCCGCGCCACCAAATGTGCCAGTTAATTTAGACGGTGTCCGATTACAAAATTTTGTTGTAGGTGTTGTAAATATTGAAGAAAACGAAGGCCGTTATCCTATTAAATACATATTACCTCCTGGCATTATTAGAGAACGCCTGCAAGGTGCAACCACCATTCAAAGTCAAAACGAACAAAGTTTATCAATAAAAATAAAAGATTTAGACCCTCAAGAAACACGTGCCGTTTTTAAAAATGTGAGTATGGATTTAAGGATGTTTAAAAAACTAAAACTCTTTATTCATGCCGAAAGTGTTGAAGGACAAACCAGTCTTGAAAATACCGATTTAAAAGCCATTATTAGATTGGGTAGCGATATTGACGAAAACTATTATCAAATAGAAGTGCCCCTATCTATTACGGCATTTAATGCGCTTAGCGCCGAAGAGGTTTGGCCAGAAATAAATAATATAAATCTCGCTTTAGAGAAGTTTGGCAAACTAAAACTTTTACGTTTTGACAACAATATTTCTACAAACACTCTTTATCCCGCTATAGGTACGGCACCAATTTTTGACGATTTAAATGGCACAGAAGTAAGAGTGCTTGGTAATCCTAATCTTGCCAATATAAAAGCGGTTATGTTGGGGGTTAAAAATGTGAGTGCTACGCCAAAAAGCACAGAGGTTTGGTTTAATGAATTACGTGTGGCGCAATTTGACAACAAAGGTGGCTGGGCTGCAAATATAAATGCCGATGGTAATTTTGCCGATTTTGCCGATATCTCTTTTGTAGGAAGTGCCAGCTCTATTGGTTTTGGCTCTATAGACCAACGTGTAAGCGAGCGCAATCAAGAAGATATAAAGCAGTACAACATCATTACCAATGTGAATTTAGGAAAATTATTTCCAAAAGATTGGGGTGTTAATTTACCGATGAATTACAGTACTGCCGAAGAATTTAGAGACCCTAAATACGATCCGCAATTACAAGATGTCCTTTTTTCTGATGCAAAAAATACAAATAGCGATGAGTCGCGGAATTACACGCAACGCACCAGTTTGAGTTTTATGAATGTTAAAAAAGACCGTACAAATGCCGATAAGAAAAAAAGACCCTACGATGTAGAAAACCTATCGGTAAGCTACGCTTACAACCAAACTTATCATAGAGATTATAACACTAAATTGCTAAAAGATCAGAATGTACGTGCATCGGCTACTTATAATTATACGTTTGAACCTTATGTTTTAGAGCCTTTTAAGAAGAGCAAATTTTTTGATAAAAAAAGCTATTTAAAATTTATTAGAGATTTAAATATTAATCTAGTGCCTACGTCTCTGTCTGTAAATACAAATATTAGAAGAACTTATAACGAGCAACTTTCTAGAACTTTGGTAAGCGGTTTACCCGATTTACCTACTTTAAAACAACGGTACTTTTTATTTGATTGGGACTATAATATTGCTTACGATCTTACCAAATCATTAGATTTTACTTTTAGAGCCGCAAACAATTATGTGTATGACAATTTTGAATCTGATAATGTTAAATTATTTGACAGTTTCTTTAAAGTAGGACGCCCTCAAAATTACCACCAATCTTTGAATGCTACTTATAAATTGCCCTTAGATAAAATTCCTTATTTAGGTTTTATCACAAGCACGTTTTCTTACACGGCAGATTTTGATTGGCAAGCTTCGTCAAAAGCTGTTGTAGCATCTGTAGGTAACAGCATCAGCAATGCAAACACCAACAATCTTTCTACTACTATAAACCTTACCAAATTATACAAAACTGTAGGTATTGATAAATTAAGAAAGAAATCCGCTAAAAGCGATGATAAAAATATCACAAAATTAAACTTTGGCCAACAAGCGCTTAATACAGCTTTAGATATTGTAACGTCTGTAAAAAAATTAGGCCTGAGCTACACATCAAATAATGGTACTTTTTTACCCGGCTATATTCCAGAGATAGGCTTTTTAGGGCGTAATAATTTTTCGGGTGGTTTGGCGCCTACATTTGGATTCGTTTTTGGAAGCCAAAACGATATTAGAGACTTGGCTTTAACAAGCGGCTGGTTGATTTCTAGGAGTGCCACAGACCCAATATTTAACAAGACTTATACAACATCGCATTACGATAAATTAGACCTTACTGCAGATATAAAACCTTTTAAAGACTTACAAATTGACCTTATTGCCAATCGCATTTTTACGGGTAATGAAAGCCAACAAATTGATGTAATAGATGATGCTTTTTCTAATGCCCCTATAAGTACAATGGGGAATTTTAGCATCAGCCAAATAATGATAAAAACATCGTTTGACAAAAATGGCGACGACACGTTTGCTACTTTTAAAAATAACAGAAATGTTATTGCAAGCAGACTGTCTCAAGAAGCTGGCTTAGCCACAACCGATGGTTTTGGAGAAACAAGTCAGCAAGTATTATTACCTGCTTTTTTAGCTGCTTATTCAGGAATGGATGCCTCAAAAATATCATTAAATACATTTAGAAATACACCCGTACCTAACTGGAAAATTACATACAGAGGTTTAATGAAAATAAAATGGTTTAAAGATAATTTTAGCAGTTTTACTTTATCAAATGCTTATCGCGGATCGTATGGTGTTACGGGTTATACCAACAATTTACAATATGATGCCAATGACCCTTATGCCAATACAAATAAAAATAAAGCTGCTAATTTTAATAGCGAACTCTTGATAAGCTCGGTAAATTTAATAGAAGATTTTTCGCCTCTAATCAAAATAGATTTTAAAATGAAAAATTCTGTATCTTTTAAAGCCGAATTAAAAAGAGACAAATCTTTAAATCTTAATTTCAACAACAATACCTTAACCGAAATACATGGCAAAGAATATGTTTTTGGCATAGGCTATCGTATAAAAGATTTACAATTACGCATAAAGAGTGGCAATGGCAATACAACTTATAAAGGCGATTTAAATTTTAAAGCCGATATTACTATCCGCGATAATTTAACTGTAATCCGCGCTCTAGACAAAGATAACAACCAAGTTACAGGCGGTCAAAAAATAATGGCTTTTAAATTTTTAGCCGATTATAATTTGACTAAAAATATGATGGCAAGCTTTTTTTATGACCAAAATACTTCTAGATTTGCAATATCAACAACCTACCCAAGGAAGTCTATAAGCTCAGGTTTAAGCTTAAGATATACCTTTGGAAATTAACAATTTAAAAATAAAATGAACATACCTACAACCTTAAAATACACTAAAGATCACGAATGGATTTCTTTAGAAGGTACTACCGCAACTATTGGCATCACAGATTTTGCTCAAGGCGAATTGGGCGATATTGTTTATGTGGATATTGATACTGTTGACGAGAACCTAAATATTGAAGATGTTTTTGGAACAGTAGAAGCTGTAAAAACAGTTTCAGATTTGTTTATGCCCCTAAGTGGTGAAATTAACGAATTTAACGAAGCCTTAGAAGACCAACCAGAATTGGTAAATTCTGACCCTTATGGTGGTGGTTGGATGATAAAAATTTCTTTAAGCGATGTCTCAGAATTAGATAATTTATTAGATGCAGAAGCTTATAAAGCACTTATTGTCGGATAAATCTCTCTATATTGCTTTAGCTTGTAGTGTTTTTATTTTGGTTTTTAGCTTAATTCCAGTACATAGTAAATTATTAGGAGAAGTTAAAAATTCAGATAAAATAATACATACCTTTTCATATACAATACTCAATTTAAGCTGGCTTTTTTACTATAGGCCACTAAGCAAATTAAAAGTAAAATTAGTTATTGCCTTTGCTTTGTTTTGCTATGGCATCATTATTGAAGTTCTTCAAACGACCTTAACTACTTACAGAACGGGTAGTTTTTACGATGTAGTTGCAAATACTATTGGGATTTTTGTTGCACTTATTGTTTTTGATACGCTTTACAAGATTATTTTTCAAAAAACTTAAATAAATTGCAAATATTTTAATTAAATTATTACTTTAGCGAACTTATAAAACTACTTACGCATGAATTTAAAAAAGAATCCAAGAGCAAACTTAGAAAACTACAGCAAGTTTTTTATGCAATTAGGATTGGTTATGGCCCTGTTGGTTTGTCTTTTATCTATTGAATACAAGACTTACGAACGCTCATTATCATCTTTAGGCGATTTAAACATGAATGATGAACTTGAAGAAGACATTCCAATTACAGAACGTATTGAACCCGTTAAGCCACCACCACCACCACCACCTGCGCCAGAAATAATTCAGGTTGTAGAAGATAAATCCGAAGTTGAAGAGACCGTTCTAGAATCTACTGAAACTGATGAAACTGAAGCTGTAGAGGTGGAAGAAATAGTTGAGGTTATTGAAGAAGAAGAAATTGGAGATGTGCCTTTTGCTATTATAGAAAATGCGCCTATATATCCAGGCTGTGAGAACATGTCGAAAGCTGAACAGAAAAAATGTCTCTCAGAGAGCATTACAAAATTAGTGAATAAAAAATTTAATGTAGATTTAGCTGCAGACTTAGGTTTAACACCTGGCAAAAAGAGAATTTTTGTCATGTTTAAAATCGACAATACAGGAAAAGTTGTTGGCATTAGAGCAAGAGCTCCACATGCGCGCTTAGAAAAAGAAGCTGTACGTGTTGTAAGTTTAATCCCAAGAATGATTCCTGGTAAACAAAGAGGTCGTGCTGTTGGTGTAAAATACAGCTTACCAATTGTGTTTAACGTACAAGATTAGATATATTAAATTATACTTTTATATAAATCCCATTTCTAAAAACAGAAATGGGATTTTTTGTATTAAATTAGTACCTTCGTAACGTTATAAAATTGCCTACATGAAAGACTTTTTTGCACACGAAACTGCTATTATTGATGCCGATTGCACCATAGGTAAAAATTCTAAAATATGGCACTTTAGCCACATAATGAGCAACTGTGTTATTGGCGAAAAATGTAATATTGGTCAAAATGTAGTGGTATCTCCAAAAGTAATATTAGGCCGCAATGTAAAGGTTCAAAACAATGTTTCAATCTACACAGGTGTCATCTGTGAAGATGATGTTTTTTTAGGACCCTCTATGGTTTTTACCAATGTTATAAACCCTAGAAGTGCTGTTTTACGTCGCGACCAATATCAGCAAACAATTGTAAAAAAAGGCGCAAGTATTGGCGCTAATGCCACCATAATTTGCGGTAATAATATTGGTGAATACGCATTAATTGGCGCAGGAAGCGTCATCACAAAAGAAGTTTTGCCTTTTGCTTTGGTGGTAGGAAACCCTGGCAAACAAATAGGCTGGGTAAGCGAGTACGGACATCGTTTAAATTTTGATAAAAACAATATGGCTATTTGTCCCGAAAGTAAAGACAAATATCAACTAAAAGATTCTCTAGTAATCAAAATAAGCTAATGTCTAAAAAAAGTCTTTTAATTTTATTCTTGTTTTGCGCTTTCGCGATAAATTCATCTGCACAAGAAGCAAAATAGAATTACCCAAATCTTTAAAAAAAGACAATTTTGAAGGCACAATAAATATCCTTTTTTTGTAAACAGAGAAGGTGATCCCATAAGTTATGGAGGGAATTTATATATAGATTACAATAAACGTGGTAGCGATGTTGGACAAACATTAGCTCAAGACAATAAAACATCCATTTTTATAGCCGATTTACAAGCGGGCTATTTATTAAATCCTGCTACAAACCTCAAGCTTTTTGCAAGTGTAAGTTATCGAAAATTCACCCCCACAATTACAACCCCTAATTTTGAAGCCACAACAACTACTTGGATAAATTTTGGTTTTAGAACCGATATTTTTAATTGGTATTTTGATTTTTAAACGAAATCCTTTTCGTTAATTTTAAATTTCTGCTAAAAATCTTGCTGTTTAAGTTTGTACATTTGTCTTTCATAAAAAAGACCTGATGAATAAGAAAGTAATTTTAATGATTTTAGATGGTTGGGGTATTGCTCAAAACCCCGATGTTTCTGCCATTGACCATGCAAAAACACCTTTTATAGACGCGCTATACACAAAATACCCTAACGCCAGTTTGCGCACAGACGGTTTGCACGTAGGGCTTCCAGAAGGTCAAATGGGTAACTCAGAAGTTGGACATATGAATCTTGGCGCTGGACGTGTTGTGTATCAAAATCTCGTTAAAATTAATTTGGCTGCCGCCGATGGCTCTTTAGCTAAAGAACAAGAAATTGTAAAAGCTTTTGACTATGCCAAAGCCAACAATAAAAATCTTCATTTTTTAGGATTGGTTTCTGATGGCGGTATTCATTCACATATCAATCATTTAAAAGCTTTAACGCAAGCTGCTGCCGATAATAATGTGCCCAATGTTTTTGTGCACGCCTTTACGGATGGCCGCGATTGTGATCCGAAATCGGGTGCCGATTTTATATCAGATTTGGACCAACATTTACAAAAAACAACAGGTACAATTGCCAGTATCACTGGACGCTATTTCGCCATGGATCGCGATAAAAGATGGGAACGTGTGGCTATTGCTTACAACGGATTGGTTAAAGGCGAAGGTGAGAAATCATCCAACTTGATTGATAGCATTAAAAATAGTTATGCCAATGGCGTTACCGATGAGTTTATAAAACCCATTATTAAAGTGGGTGATAACAACGAGACTATCGGAAATATAAAAGAAGGCGATGTGGTTGTTTACTTTAACTACAGAACTGACCGCGGAAGAGAACTGACCGAAGTCCTCACGCAAAAAGATTATCCAGCCTTTGGTATGTCAACTATGCCACTCTATTTTGTAACGATGACCAGTTATAATGACACTTTTGAAAACATGCATGTTGTGTATCATAAAGATAATTTAAAGGATACCTTGGGAGAAGTTTTAGAGAAAAATGGCAAAAAGCAAATCCGCATTGCCGAAACCGAAAAATATCCACATGTCACTTTTTTCTTTTCTGGAGGTCGCGAGAATCCTTTTATAGGCGAAAGCCGTATTTTATGTCCCTCACCAAAAGTGGCTACTTACGATTTAAAACCAGAAATGAGTGCTTTTGATATTCGCGATGGCATCATTCCCGAACTTAAAAAACAAGAAGTCGATTTTGTTTGTTTAAATTTCGCCAATGGCGATATGGTTGGACATACTGGCGTTATGGAAGCTGCTATAAAAGCCTGTCAAGCTGTTGACGCTTGCGTAAAAGATGTCATAACAACAGCCCTAGAAAATAATTATACAACCTTAGTTATTGCCGACCATGGGAATTGTGAAAAAATGATGAACGAAGATGGCACGCCAAACACATCACACACCACTTTCCCTGTGCCTTTAGTGATGGTAGATAAAGATCTTAAACACATAAAAGATGGTGTTTTAGGAGATATGGCACCTACCATTTTAAAATTGATGGGCATAGTTCAACCCGAAACCATGACGCAAAAACCTTTGGTGTAAATTGGCTTTTATTTATCCTTCAAAATAAGTCTTTTCTATAGCCTCTCTATGATTTGGATGGGCAATATTGATTAATGCTTTTACACGTTGCTTAATGGTTTTTCCATATAAATTCGCCACTCCGAATTCGGTTATAATGTATTGAACATGCGCTCTGGTAGTTACCACACCAGCGCCTTGCTTTAAAAAAGGAACAATCCGACTATCTCCTTTTTTGGTGGTTGAAGGCAAGGCAATAATAGCTTTACCACCTTCGCTTAAAGAAGCCCCTCGTATAAAATCCATTTGACCTCCAACACCAGAGTAAATATTTTTTCCGATAGAATCTGCACAAACCTGACCGGTTAAATCGACCTCAATAGCCGAGTTTATCGAAACCATTTTGGGATTTTGTCTAATATTGGCAACATCATTTACATAATCGGCGGCACGCATTTCTATAAACGGATTGTCATCAATATAATCATACAGGCGTTTTGTGCCCAAAGCAAATGTTGCCAAAGCGCGCCCCGGATTTACTTTTTTATAATTGCTATTTATCACGTCATTTAAAATTAAATCAATCACACCATCCGAAAGCATTTCGGTGTGTAAACCCAAGTCTTTATGATTTCCTAGACGCTTTAAAACTGCATTTGGAATCACGCCAATGCCTAATTGAAGTGTGCTTCTATCATCAATCAATTCGGCAATATAATCGCCAATTTTTTGTGCCTCGGCAGTGGATTCTGGTATATTTAATTCTACTAAAGGGCTATTTTCTTCAACAAAAGTATCCAATTCAGAAATATGAATAATACCATCGCCATGGGTGCGCGGCATAAAACTATTGACCTGTGCAATGACATGTTTGGCATTAGAAATAGCTGCTAAAGTAGCTTCTATAGAAACACCTAAAGAGCAATAACCGTGCTTATCTGGAGGTGAAACCTGAATTAAAGCCACATCAATAGGAATGATATTACGTTTAAACAACAAAGGCAATTCGCTTAAAAAAACTGGGGTATATGAGCCATTACTACTTTTTAAAGTATGTCTTACATTGCCGCCTACAAAAAATGAATTGACACAAAAACTGTCTTTATATATAGGGTTGGCATAAGGCGCTTCGCCCTCTGTATGTAGATGACACACCTCAACATTTTTTAACGCGTTATATCTCTGGGTCATGGCCTTAATTAAGACACTCGGTGCCGCAGCAGCAGCCTGAATGTAGACCCTATCTCCAGATTTTATAATTTTAACAGCTTCGCTTGCGCTGACGGCTTTATACATAATTCTTAATTTTCTACAAATTTAAATCGTTTATATTACTAAGTTCAATTAATAAGTGCAACAGTTAACAAATATCGGAAAGTTAACTTTCCGATATTTGAAAAAAAACTGATTGCCGATGAATTATCAACAATTAATCGACTCTCAAAGATACCAAATAGAAGCGTATCTAAAAGCAAAATGTACGATTACACAAATAGCAGTAGAGTTAGGTGTTCATAAAAGTACGATTAGCAGAGAGTTAAGAAGAAACAGTAAAAAGCGAGGATACAATGGAAGCTATGCCATTAAGATGAGTTTAGAACGCAAGAAAGAAAGCTATAAACATCACGCATTTGATGAGAATATGAAACGGTATATTAATAGAAAACTTACCTGTAATCAATGGTCGCCAGAACAGATAAAGGGACGTTGTGATTTAGATAAAATATCTATGGTGAGTATAGAAAGAATTTATCAATATATCTATCAAAACCAATCAGAAGGAGGTACATTGTATTTACACCTTAGAACAGCTCGTAGATGGCGTAAAAAGCGTTTACACAGGAAACACCAAAGAGGTCAGATACCCAATAGGATAATGATAAATCAAAGACCTGAAATAGTAAATACCAAAGAACGTTTTGGCGACTGGGAAGTAGATACTATTATCGGTAAAAACCATAAAACGGCCATTCTTACAGCAACAGAACGTAAAAGTCAATTTGAACTAATGGTTAAAACCGATGGCACTAAAGCGGAATCTATAAGAAAACAAATGATTAACCTATTGGCACCTTTTAAAGAACTGGTTAAAACAATCACATCTGATAATGGAAAAGAATTTGCTAAACATCAAGAAATTAGTGAAAAACTAGAAACAGATTTTTTCTTTGCTGACCCTTACTCACCTTGGCAAAGAGGACTTAATGAATACAACAACAAATTAATAAGACAATACCTACCTAAAAAAACAGACTTTAACCTCATAAATAACAACACTATAAATATGATTATTAACAAATTAAATAATAGACCAAGAAAATTATTAGGCTACAAATCCCCTAATGAAGTATTTTTATCTAATTTTAACCACGCTGGTGCACTTAATAGTTGAATCTAGCATTTAATAAATCCTGTTAAAAATCAGTTTTGTTTAAACATTTTTACAAAACATAATACCAGCTAAATTGTAATTTAAATTATCTTTGCTTCCAAATAATTCTGCAATGATTCATTTAAAAACACGCGAAGAAATAGAACTCATGCGCGAAAGTGCACTTATTGTTTCTAAAACTTTGGGGATGCTTGCCAGCGAGATAAAACCAGGTGTTACCACTTTATATTTAGATAAATTAGCCGAAACATTTATTCGTGATCATGGTGCTATTCCTGGATTTTTAGGTCTTTACGACTTTCCGAACACCCTATGTATGAGTCCAAATGCACAAATAGTTCACGGTATTCCTAATGATACACCACTCGAAGATGGCGATATTATTTCTATAGATTGTGGGTCTTTAAAAAATGGATTTTATGGCGATCATGCCTATACTTTTGAAGTAGGCGATGTAGATGAAACTACAAAAAAATTATTGCGCATTACCAAAGAAAGTCTCTACAAAGGCATTGCTGCATTTAAAGCTGGCAACCGTGTAGGCGATGTTGGTTACGCCATCCAAAACCATACAGAAAAAGAAGGTTATGGTGTGGTTCGCGAATTGGTTGGGCACGGATTGGGCAGCGTCATGCACGAGGATCCCGAAATGCCAAATTATGGAAATCGTGGCAGAGGCAAACAATTTAAAGAAGGTTTGGTCGTGGCTATTGAACCTATGATAAATTTGGGCACACATCGCATTAAGCAATTAAAAGATGGCTGGACAATCTTAACAGCAGATGGAAAACCTTCGGCACATTTTGAGCACGACGTTGCTATTGTAGATGGCAAACCAGAATTGCTTTCTACCTTTCAATATATTTATAAAGCGCTTGGCATTACAAGTGATGAAGAATTACCATTTAGACAAATTCCGCTCGTTGTATAAAATTATTTATGGGTCTTTTCAAAACTATACTAAATACTATTCCCAGACCTTTCTTAATAAAAGTAAGTTATTGGATAAGCCCATTTCTAGCATTTTGGTATCGTGGCAACACCTATACAGACCCTATTGACGGTAAAAGTTTTAGAAAGTTTTTACCTTATGGCTATGGCGAACAGCGCCCAAATGTTTTAGCTCCAAGCACATTGTCTTTAGAGCGTCACCGGTTGTTATGGTTGTATCTTCAAAATGAAACCTCCTTTTTTACAGCGCCTTTAAAAGTTTTACACATGGCGCCCGAACAGTGTTTTTTAAAACGTTTTAAAGCCCTCAAAAATTTAGATTACACCTCAGCCGATTTGTATGCGCCTCATGTAGATGTTAAAGCAGATATTTGTAATTTGCCCTTTGCTGATGCCAGTTTTGATGTGGTGTTTTGCAATCATGTTTTAGAACATATTGATGATGACGCTAAAGCGATGCAAGAACTTTACAGGGTTTTAAAACTGGGCGGATTTGGTATTTTTCAGATTCCTCAAGATTTGAATCGCGAAAAAACTTACGAAGATTTTAGCATTACTGACCCAAAAGAACGCACCAAACATTTTGGACAATATGACCATGTGCGCATCTACGGACGTGATTATTTCGACCGATTAAGAGCTGTTGGATTTGACGTGAAAGAGGTTGATTTATCAAAAACCTTATCCGAAGAGATCATCAATAAATACCGTTTGACAAAAGGGGAAATTTTGCCTGTTTGCTTTAAATAGAACTGCAAAGCTTCTCAAAATCTAAGCCGCCATAATTACCAGAGCTCATCAGCAACAAAGCGGCATTATCTAAATTTAGTGAAAATAAATAATCGCTAAAGGCTTTTGGATTAGTGAAAACTTGTAAATCTTCTCTGTTAAAAGCTTCCTTTATTTGTGATTCAGAAATCGTTTTCAACTGTTTTATAGCTACAGCATCTGGAGAATAAAAGACCACAGCCACATCGGCTGCATCTAGCGCTTTTTGATATTCACTTAAAAAGTCGGCATTCAAACTGCTATAGGTATGTAACTCTAAACAAGCGATGACAGTCCGTTCTGAGAATTGGGCTTTAACTGCTTTTGTGGTGGCAATAACCTTGCTAGGCGAATGCGCAAAATCTTTAAAAATGACAGTCGTTTTGGTCTCTGCTATTTTTTCTAGACGTTTACTCGCACCCTTAAAACTGACAATAGCTTCGTAAAAATCATCTTCATCCACGCCTATGTGCTGGCAAATCCATTTGGCACCTGCCAGATTCTGAAGATTGTGTTTTCCAAAAATTTCTAAAGGTAATTTTCCATCCGCAGTAGCGATATAAGTCACACCATTTTTTATGCTATATTCTGGCGTTTGATACGGATATTTCTTTATACTATTGGTTGACGATTCCACAACATCTTTTACAATAGCGTCTTCATTATTGTAAACCATAATGCCCCCGGCAGTGACAGAATCGACAAAAATTTTAAACTGTGCTACATAATTTTCAAAGGTTGGAAACACATTAATATGATCCCAAGCAATGCCACTTAATAAGGCAATATTAGGTTTGTATAAATGAAATTTTGGGCGTCTATCTATGGGTGATGATAAATATTCATCGCCTTCTAAAACCATGAATTCGTTGTCTTTGGTTAAATGAACCATCGTATCAAATCCGTCTAACTGTGCCCCCACCATATAATCTACTTCCAAATCAAGATAATGCATCACATGTAAAATCATGGCAGTAATAGAAGTTTTACCATGACTTCCGCCAATAACAACACGGGTTTTATTTTTTGATTGTTCGTATAAAAATTCTGGATACGAATAGATTTTCAACCCCAATTCTTGTGCTTTTAAAAGCTCAATATTATCTGGTTTGGCATGCATCCCCAAAATAACAGCATCTATAGTCGAAGTGATTTTTTCTGGAAACCAGCCAAAAGTTTCAGGTAATAAATTTTTAGTTGCCAAACGCGATTTTGACGGTTCGTGAATGGCATCATCACTCCCTGTTATGAAATACCCTTTGCTTTGTAAAGCGATGGCCAAATTGTGCATGGCACTTCCGCCAATGGCTATAAAATGAATGTTCATAAAATCTTAATTCAAATTAAAATTTAACTGATGTGCTTCGAGCTCGTTTAATAATTCCTTAGACATTTTAACTTTAAAATCACGACTGTGCATCTTCAGTTTTATTTTAGCCTCATTATCGGTTACTTCAAAACTGACAATTTTATCACCTTTATGTGCTTTAAGAAGTGTGTTAATTTCATTAATATAAGTTTCAGACAATTGGTTTAAATCTACATTTAAAGTAATTTTTTTTGTGAGCTTTGTCATAATGTCTTGTAACATCTGAATATCTATAAATTTTAACAGCACTTGTCCCTCGCTCCAACCTTTATCAACTTTAACTTTGCAATGTAAAAATGAATTAGGCACTAAATAGTGCTTGAATTTTAGATAATCTTCGCTAAACATTCTAAACTCAAAAGTATCTGTAAAATCTTCTATGACAAAAGAAGCCCAACCTTTTCCGTTTTTAGAAACCCTGTGTTGTACATTGGTAATGATACCTGCAAAAGTCAATTCTTTGCCTATCAATACCTGCTGATTATTAAATAGCGTCACATTGGCATTACAGAAATTTTTGATTTCTAACTTATAATCGTCAAGCGGATGACCCGATATATATATGCCAATCACTTCTTTTTCTTTGGCTAATTTCTCCATGATATTCCACTCTTCACATTCTGGGAATTTTGGTTCTTCAAATTGCACATCTGAGGATTCACCAAAAAGGGACACTTGTGACGCATTTTTATTTTCTTGATATTTATTGCCAAAGCGAATGGCTTTCTCAATGAAAGTCTGATTTTTTTCGTCTAAAGCAAAATATTGAGCACGATAGGCATCGGCCATAGAATCAAAACCACCAGCCAAAATCAACCCATCAAAAACACGTTTGTTAGCGGCTCTTAAATCAATACGTTTGGCCACATCAAAAATGGAATTAAAAGGGCCATTCTCTTTACGCTCGGCAACTATGGCCTTTACGGCATTAGCACCAACGCCTTTAATGGCCGCCATTCCAAAACGAATAGCTCCCGATTTATTTACAGAAAATTTGGCAAAACTTTCATTAATATCTGGGCCTAAAACTTCTAAACCAGAGCGTTTACATGCTTCCATAAAAAAGCTCACTTGTTTGATATCGCTCATGTTATTCGACAAACAAGAAGCCATAAATTCGGCTGGGTAATGCGCTTTTAAATAGGCCGTTTGATAGGCAATAAAAGCATAACAGGTAGAATGCGATTTGTTAAAAGCATAGGCTGCAAATTTTTCCCAATCTTTCCATATTTTTTCAAGTATCTCTTCTGGATGGCCATTAGATTTACCGCCTTTAATAAATTTCGGCTTCAACTTTTCTAGCAATGCAAAAATCTTTTTACCCATCGCTTTACGCAAAACATCGGCTTCACCTTTGGTAAAATTGGCAATCTTTTGAGACAACAACATCACCTGTTCTTGATAAACTGTAACGCCATAAGTTTCTTTTAACTGATCTTCCATTTCTGGAAGGTCATATACAATGGCTTCTTCACCATGCTTTCGCTGAATAAATAACGGAATATACTCCATTGGTCCAGGACGATAAAGAGCATTCATAGCAATAAGATCTGCAAATTCTGTGGGTTTTAAAGATTTTAAATTCTTTTGCATTCCCAAAGATTCATACTGAAAAATACCTACGGTATCGCCATTCTGAAATAGTTCAAAAGTCTTTTCATCATCTAAAGGGAAATCATCTGGTTCTAAAGTTATGCCATGCAAGGCTTTTATTATTTTTACAGCCCCTTTTATTAAAGTCAATGTTTTTAAACCTAAAAAGTCCATTTTTAGTAAGCCTGCATTTTCTACAACATGGTTGTCGAATTGGGTGACATACATTTCAGAATCTTTGGCTTTGGCGATAGGCACTAAATTCGAAATATTCTCTGGCGAAATTATTAATCCACAAGCATGCGTACCCGTATTTCTAACTGAACCCTCTAATTCAGTAGCTTTTTTAAGCGTTTCGGAAGCAAGGTCATCTCCTTTTCCGAGTTCTATTAAGGCTTTAACATTTTCGTGTTCATCGTCTTTAAGACCACCTCGTTTGGCTTTGCTTTTATCATCATCACCAAAAATATCTTTAAGCTTAATTCCGGGTATCATTTTGGCAATTCTATCGGCATCTTGAAGAGGTAAGTCTAGCGCTCTTGCTGTATCGCGCACAGCCGATTTTGCGGCCATGGTACCATAAGTAATTATCTGAGCTACTTGATTGGCACCGTATTTATTGATGACATAATCAATCACTTTTTGACGGCCTTCATCATCAAAATCTATATCAATATCAGGTAAAGAAACCCTGTCTGGATTTAGAAAACGCTCAAAAAGTAAGTCGTATTTAATAGGGTCTATATTGGTTATCTTTAAGCAATAAGCCACAACAGAACCTGCTGCAGAACCACGACCTGGCCCAACTGACACACCCATTTTTCGCGCTTCGACAATAAAATCATGTACAATTAAAAAATAGCCTGGGTAGCCTGTTTTTTCAATAACAGACAATTCAAAATCTATCCGTTCTTTAATGACCTCATCAATATTTGGATAGCGCATTTCTGCGCCCAAATACGCTAAGTGTTTTAGATAAGTATTTTCACCACGCACACCACCATCTTCTGCGTCTTTTGGGTCAGCAAATTCTTTAGGAATATCAAATTTGGGCAAAAGCACTTTTCTTGCCAATGTATAAGGGGCAATTTTATCTACTATTTCTTGAATATTCTGAATAGCTTCGGGCACATCCTTAAACAAAACTTTCATCTCATCTTGAGTTTTAAAATAAAACTCATTATTTGGCAAACCATACCTATAGCCACGTCCGCGGCCTTTTGGGGTATCTCTTTTTTCGTTATCTTTTACACATAATAAAATATCTTGCGCATCGGCATCTTCTTTGTCAATATAATATGTGGTATTGGTTGCCACCGATTTTATGGCGTGTTTTTCAGAAAAATTTAGAAGCACTTTATTAACGTGATCTTCGTTTTCTTGATTGTGACGGATGAGTTCAATATAAAAATCATCTTCAAATTGTTCTTTCCACCATAACAAAGCTTCTTCGGCTTGTTGCTCGCCAATATTTAAAATTTTACTAGAGACCTCTCCATAAATATCGCCACTTAAAACAATAATATCATTTTTGTATTGTTTGACGATTTCTTTATCAATACGGGGCACATAATAAAACCCTTCTGTATAAGCTATCGATGCCATTTTAGCCAAATTGTAATAGCCTTTTTTATTTTTAGCCAACAACAAAGCTTGATAGCCATTGTCTTTATGCGTTCGGTCATTATGATCTTCGCAAACATTAAAAACACAGCCTACAATTGGCTTGAGAGTATCTTGAGGTTTTCCGCCTTCTTCTAATTCACTATTTGCTTTTAAAATAGCTTTATTATGATTGTCTATTTCTGTTACAAAATTATAAACGCCCATCATATTTCCTAAATCGGAAATGGCTACAGCTTTCATCTTATTTTTTATGGCAGCTTTTATTAAACCCGATACACTTGACGTGGATTGTAATATCGAAAATTGAGAATAATTGTGCAAATGAGAAAAAGGAACGGTGTCTAATTTAAAAGTCACTTCATCTGTTATGGTAAAATCTATATCAGATGCTGCTTGCTGTCGTTTTAATTCTTCGCTTGACGTTTTTAAATTGACATGTTTTAATCCGATAAGGGAAATAGGTTTTTGATTATCTGATTTGAAATTTTGAATATAATCGGCTGGCGTTTGTAATTGTTCAAGTGTAAATTGATCTGTGCGAATGAGTTCGAAAAAACAACGCGCCGTTGCTTCAACATCGGCAGTGGCATTATGAGCTTCGGCAAAAAGTTCTCCGAACAAATATTCGTGTAACTCTGTTAAAGTTGGCAGTTTAAATTTACCACCACGCCCACCTGGCAATTGGCACAATTTGGCCGTTTGTTCTGTACAAGTATCTAAAATTGGCAACTTTAATAAGGGCGATTCTATGCCGGCTCTGTAATATTCGCAATTCATAATATTGTTGTCAAAACCTAAATTTTGACCTACTATAAACTTTGTCTTCGATAAATCTTCACTAAAAATTGCTAAAACTTCATTTAAAGGCAACCCGTGTTCTTGCGCCAATTCGGTTGAAATGCCATGAATTTGTTCGGCATCATAAGGAATATTATAACCATTAGGGATAACTAAAAAATCGCGATGCGTAATACAAACTCCTTTTTCGTCATGAAGTTGCCAAGCTATTTGAACACAGCGCGGCCAATTATTAGTATCGGTAATTGGGGCGTTCCATTTTTTTGGTAAACCAGTGGTTTCTGTATCAAAAATTAAGTACATAAATAAGCTTTTGGCGTATGAAAATTAAGATTTTAAAAATAGCCAATTCATAGGCATTAAAAGGCATCAATAAGGCACTATTTATTAACACTCTACTAAAAAATATTAAATTGGAGGTAATTTATTAAATTCCTACACTTTACTGTATATATTTTATTTATAACATATATTTATTTTGTACATTTGCGCACTTATTAATAATCGGGGTCGCGAACCCCAAAATTTAACAATTTATGTCAGTAAAAATTAGACTACAAAGACACGGTAAAAAAGGAAAACCTTTTTACTGGATCGTGGCCGCCGATGCGCGTGCAAAAAGAGATGGTAAATATCTTGAAAAATTAGGTACTTACAATCCAAACACAAACCCTGCTTCAATCGATTTAAATATTGATGGCACTGTAAAATGGTTACAAAACGGTGCACAACCAACCGATACCGCTAAAGCAATTTTATCTTATAAAGGTGCGATGCTAAAAAATCATTTAGCTGGTGGTGTTAGAAAAGGTGCTTTGACCGAAGAACAAGCCGAAGAGAAATTCAATGCTTGGTTAGATGAAAAAGCAAACCAAGTAACTGCTAAAAAAGATGGTTTAGCTAAAGCTGATGTCGATGCAAAAGCAAAAGCTCTAGCTGCAGAAAAAGAAGTAAATGACAAACGTGTTGCTGATGCTGATGCTGCTGTAAAAGCCGAAGAAGAAGCTGTAAAAGCTGCCGAGGCCGAAGCATTACAAGCAAAAGAAGCTGCTGAAGCTCCTGCTGTTGAAGAAGCTCCTGCCGAAGAAGCACCAGCTACAGATACAGAACCTGCAGAATAACAAAAACCTGCGTAATGCGCAAAGAAGACTGTTTTTATCTTGGAAGAATATCTAGAAAACACAGTTTTAAGGGCGAAGTTGTTATCTCTTTAGATACAGACGAACCCGAACTTTATCAAAATATGGAATCAGTGTTTGTTGCTTTAGGCAATGCGCTGATTCCTTTTTTTATAGAACAATCTTTACTGCAAAAAGGAAATAAATTACGCGTAAAATTTGAAGATATAAATACGCAACTTGAAGCCGAAGACATCTTAAATACAAGTGTTTATTTGCCATTAAAATTTTTACCTAAACTTACAGGCAACAAATTTTATTATCACGAAATAATTGATTTTAAAATTGTTGATGTTAATTACGGCGCATTTGGCATTATAGAATCAATAAACGATACATCTGCACAAGTTTTATTAGAAATAAAAAACGGCGATATAGAAATTCTATTTCCGCTTATCGACGCTTTTATCAAAAAAGTGGATCGCGTTAATAAAGAATTTATTGTTGAAGCTCCAGATGGGCTGATAGAAATGTACCTCGGCTAATTATTTTCAACCCTCGTTATGCTACACTAAAATGGAAACTTTTCGGTTTAAACAATTTAGTATAAATCAAGATAAGGCCGCCATGAAAATTGGCACCGATGGTGTTTTGTTGGGCGCTTGGGTTAATATTAGTAATAATGTAAATAGCATTTTAGATATTGGTACTGGCACAGGGCTCATAGCTTTGCAACTGGCACAACGCAGCGATGCTGAGGCAATTGATGCAATTGAAATAGAATCCCAAGCTTTTGAACAAGCTGTCGAAAATTTTGAACAATCAGATTGGGGAGATAGGTTGTATTGCTATCACAGTTCTTTGGAAGAATTCGCTTCAGAAATTGATGATACCTACGATTTGATTGTTTCTAATCCGCCATTTTACGAAGATGATTTTGAAACTGAAAATACAGCAAGAAACAAGGCGCGGTTTACCTCTTCATTATCTTTTGAATCCCTTATTAAAGGGGCTTCTAAATTACTTTCAGAAAATGGAGTCTTTGCAGTTATAATTCCTTTTAAAGAAGAACAAAATTTTATTGTATTAGCACACAAGAACAACTTATTTTTAAACAGAGTATGCCATGTAAAAGGAACTGCAACTTCTGACTTTAAACGCAGCTTACTAGAATTTTCTTTTCAGAAAAAAGAACCAATTAAAGAAGAATTAGTTATAGAAATAAGTCGCCACAATTACACAGAAGCCTACAAAAATTTGGTAAATGATTTTTATTTGAAAATGTAATTTGCTATTTAGCCCTCTGTCTTTTACTTAAAATTACTACAAGTGCACTAGTTGCAAACATCAATAATCCATAAATTGCTGGTACTATAGAATAGGCCACATTATTGAGTATAATAGTTGCTATTGCTATTGCCAATGTACCGTTTTGAATACCTGTCTCTATAGAAATACTAATGGCTTGTGGGCGTGTTAACTTAAAGAGTACAGCCAATAAAAAACCAATTGTCATTGTAGTGATATTAAGTATTATAGAGGGCACTCCAGCTTCGTTTAAATATATCATAAAAACATCTCTAATGCTATAAGTAACACCTATAACAACCAATACAAAAATAATTGCTGATGCCGTTTTTACGGGATTATTCATTTTATCGGCAAAACTTGGAAAGATTTTTTTGATTGTCATCCCAATCCATACAGGAATAAGAACTATTACAAACAATTGTTTAATCATCGCAAACACGTCTAGAGTTATTGCTTGGCTTTGTCCAGAAAATTCGGTTAAAGCAAATTGTACAATTAACGGGATGGTAACAATAGACAATAAGCTTGAAACAGCTGTAAGAGATACCGATAGCGCTAAATCTCCTTTAGCTAAATGAGTTAGCATATTAGAAGTTGCACCCCCTGGACAGGCTGCCAAAAGCATGATGCCAATGGCTACAGTTGGAGATAAGTTTAACAAAGTTGCTATTAAATATCCCATTAAGGGTAAGATAATCATTTGACTGGCAAGCCCTATAAAAATAGCTTTAGGATATATTAAAACACGTTTAAAATCGGACATAGTGAGCGAAAGCCCCATGCCAAACATTATGATAATTAAGGATATGGCCAGTACAATACCTGAAGTAGAAGTCATTCTTTATTGAAAAATATAGTTAGTAGCCGACCAAGATAATAAAAAAAACTATAGTCTTGCTTCCTAGGTTTAGATTACAATAATATTAGGATTATATCCTAAATAAGGTACTTCGCGTTCTTTAAAATTAATACCATATTCTTTTAATTCCTCAAGAATTGGTTCATAAACTGCTTTAGTTATTGGCAATTGAACACCCGGTGTCGTAATAATTTTATTCAGAATTTTTAAAGTTGCAATACCAACCGGTAAACCAACGGTATTAGACATAGCCGTATAGGTAGGGTCTTCGCCTTTAACAATCATACGCGATTCTATTTGTTTGCGCTGACCAGTAATTTCGTATCCAAATTTATGAAGCATCACAATCATATCGATATCGTTTGGTTTCAAATCCCATTTATCGTTTAATATTTTTTGTAAAACCTGTGCAGGTGTGGCATTTTTAATACCCACTTTTTTGTTTGGATTAAAAATATCGAGTTCAACCAATTTATCCCAAATCACATCGTCTTGATCTATTTTTAAATAATGGCGTAGTTTTAACTCAACCGAATCGTTTGGATTATAAGCTAAAAAAGAATTGGTAAATTCGCGATAGCTCATGGTTTCAGTATTTTCCATTGTATAGTCATCGTCGGTCATGCCTAATTGTACAAAACAATTCCAAGCTTTAGAAAAACCAATACGTCTAATGGTGCCTCTGTATAAAGTTTGCACATCATTTAGCCCATAAACTTCACGGTATTTTAACGAATCTCTGTTGGCATAGGCTTCAAATTTACCGTAACCTTCAATGTCGAGAATTTCGGTACGGCGAAATAATTTTTGGTACGGAATGTATTTGTAAGTCCCTTCTTGAACAAACTCGGCAGCAGTACCTTGTCCGGCAATCACCACATTTCTAGGATTCCAAGTGAACTTATAATGCCACAAATTATCATCACTTTCGGGTGCTACCAAACCTCCGGTAAACGATTCAAAAAGCAACATTTTACCACCGCTTTCGCGAATACGGTCAAGAATTTGCATGGCACTCATATGATCGATACCGGGGTCAACACCAATTTCGTTCATAAAAACCAACCCTTTAGAAACAACTTCATCGTTTAGAGCTTGCATCTCTTTGCTGATATAAGATGGTGTTACCAGATCTTTACCAAATTCTAAACAGTCTTTAGCTACTTCTAAATGATAAGCTGCGGGCAACATAGAAATGACAATGTCGGCATTTTTTATTTCCGCTTGACGGTTGTCTTTATCAAAGACATCCAATCTTATAGCTTTAGAATTTTTGTGGTTGTTGGTTTTAGACAAAACAGTCTCTACAGACATATCGCCAACTATTATTTGAAGGTTTTCTTTATCAGATTTATCTAATAAATAACGTATTAAAGAGGCAGATGATTTACCCGCGCCAATAATCAATATTTTTCGCATTTTTAATAGAATTTTGGTCTAACGAAAGTACACTTTTATTTAAAATAATTTTTAATTTAGGCTAAATTTAATCAATACTTAAAAGTGTTTTAGCGGCTTCAAAATCTTTTTTTGTAACTTTTAATTTGATAGCTTCGACAAAAGAAGTGCCTATAGTTGACACAAGATTCTCGTCGAAAACATAACTTACAATACCCTGCAATTCTAATTTGTTTTTAGCCAAATATATTTCGTGCGAAAATGACGATGCGTAAACTGTTAAAAGACTATTATTTTCAATATTCATCTTACAAAGATAAAGTAAATACATATCTTTTTTTATTTAATAAAAGACACTGTTTTTTTAAGTAAAAGTTTACTTTTACAAAAAAAAGTGGTGAATAAACATTTGGCAATAATAGCATTTTTAGGGATGCTCACAATTATTTTAGGTGCCTTTGGAGCACACGCTCTAAAAGAAACTTTAAGTTTAGAGATGCTTAAAAGTTTTGAAACTGGGGTGAGATACCAAATGTATCATGTGTTGTTTTTGCTCTTTGTAAATACCACAAATGCGCTTTCAGAAAAATCAAAAAACACAATAAGCTATTTGATTTTTGCAGGCATACTATTCTTTTCTGGTTCTATTTACGCAATAACAGTAGGTGGTGTAAATCCGAAATCGATTTGGTTTATTACACCTTTAGGTGGTTTGTTTTTTATAATAGGATGGCTTAAAATGGCCACCTCATTTTTAAATAAAAATCCATAATTAATCAAAAATAGTTAACATATAATCACTTAGACTAAAGAAATCGATATAGTGATTAAATATTTAAACTGATATTTATCATTAAAAAAAAATCTCATTAACTCGAAATTTGTTATATAAATTAATAAATATAAAATTACACTAATGGAAGTCCTCAGAAAATCAGTAGTATCATCATTAAATGACTTAGGAATTAAAAATGTAAAAGAAATAATTTACAACCCATCTTACGACGAATTATACAAAAGTGAATTAGATAAAAACTTAGTAGGTTTTGAAAAAGGTTTTTTAACCGAACTTGGTGCTGTTAATGTAATGACAGGTAAATTTACAGGGCGCTCTCCTAAAGATAAATTTATTGTAAAAGATACTATTACTAAAAATACATTTTGGTGGAATTCTGAAAAAGCACCTAACGATAATAAACCATTAACTCAAGAAGTTTGGCGTAATTTAAAAGGTTTAGTTGCTGATGAATTATCAGGTAAAAAATTATATGTTGTTGATGCGTTTTGTGGTGCAAATAAAGACACCCGTTTAAAAGTCCGTTTTATTGTTGAAGTTGCTTGGCAAGCACATTTTGTTAAAAATATGTTTATTAGACCTACAACTGAAGAGCTTGAAAATTTTGGAGAACCAGATTTCGTAGTGTTAAACGGTTCTGAAACTTCAAATCCAAATTGGAAAGCGCAAGGATTAAATTCTGAGAATTTTGTCGTTTTTAACTTAACTGAAAAAATGCAAATTATTGGTGGTACTTGGTACGGTGGTGAAATGAAAAAAGGAATGTTCTCTATGATGAATTATTACTTGCCGTTAAGAGGAATTGCAGCAATGCACTGTTCTGCCAATGTTGGTAAGGATGGAGATACCGCTATTTTCTTTGGTTTATCAGGTACTGGAAAAACCACACTTTCTACAGACGCAAACCGTCAGTTAATTGGTGATGATGAACACGGATGGGATGATGAAGGTATCTTTAACTTTGAAGGAGGTTGTTATGCAAAAACGATTGATTTAGATAAAGATTCTGAACCAGAAATTTATGCTGCCATTAGAAAAAATGCCTTATTAGAAAATGTAACTGTTGATGAAAACGGCAAAATTGATTTTAGTGATAGTTCTGTAACACAAAACACGCGCGTTTCATACCCAATTAATCACATTGAAAATATTGTCGCTCCTGTTTCTAAAGCAGGTGCTGCAAAAAAAGTAATTTTCCTTTCTGCAGATGCATTTGGAACGTTACCTCCAGTTTCAAAATTAACACCAGATCAAACTAAATACCATTTCTTATCTGGATTTACAGCAAAATTAGCAGGAACCGAGCGTGGTATTACCGAGCCAACGCCAACTTTTTCGGCTTGTTTTGGAGCGGCTTTTCTATCGTTACATCCAACTAAATATGGTGAAGAATTAGTACGTAAAATGGAAGCGAATGGAGCCGAAGCCTACTTAGTAAATACAGGATGGAACGGAACAGGGAAACGTATCTCTATTAAAGATACAAGAGGAATAATAAATGCAATTCTTGATGGGTCTATTGAAAAAGCAGAAACTAAAATTATTCCTATTTTTAACCTTGAAGTTCCTACAGCACTTCCTGGTGTAGCAACCGATATTTTAGATCCTAGAGATACTTATAAAAATATAGAAGAGTGGCACACAAAAGCAACTAAATTAGCTGGCTTATTTATTAAAAACTTTGATAAATACACAGATAATGAGGAAGGAAAAGCTTTAATAGCTGCAGGCCCTCAATTATAATAAACACTTTAACTATAAAAAGGCTGTAACAAATATTTGTTGCAGCCTTTTTTATGGGTTATATTTAAATTTATGTTTGTATTTTTGATGTTATGGAAAAACAAATCTCTCGCTGCGCTTGGTGTGGCAATGACCCCCTCTATATGGCTTATCACGATACCGAATGGGGTGTTCCGGTTTATGATGATGACAAATTATTTGAATTTTTAATTTTAGAAACTTTTCAAGCAGGTCTGAGTTGGATTACTATTTTACGTAAACGTGAAAATTTTAGAAAAGCCTTCGATAATTTCGATTATCAAAAAATCACCAAATACAATGATCAAAAATTTGAATCATTAATGCAAGATGCTTGCATCATCCGAAACAAATTAAAAATAAAAGCCACCATTAGTAATGCCTCTGCTTTTATAGCAATTCAAAATGAGTTTGGCTCGTTTTCTAAATACATTTGGCAATTCACTAAGGGCAAACCTATTGTTAATTTGCATAAAACGCTAAACGACATTCCTGCCACAACTGCTTTGTCAGACGATCTATCTAAAGATCTTAAAAAACGCGGCTTCAAGTTTGTGGGTTCAACGGTAATTTATGCACACATGCAAGCTACCGGCATGGTAAACGACCATATAACAAGTTGTTTTAGATATAAAGACTTAAGTTAGCCCTCTTTCTAAGTGTCAAAATCAGCCTAATTACGAGGATTTAAAACATTATTTTGGTTATCTTTGGGATTATTAATCCACACAAACCATATCATGAAACTTAAATCAACACTCGTATTATTTATCCTATCCCTGTTTTTGATTTCGTGCTCAAAAACTAGCGATAAAAAAGAAACAAAATTCATTAATTTTTCAGAGCAATTTGCCGATGTGAAAGTGCTTCGCTATCAAGTGCCTGGCTTTGATGAGTTAAGTGCAAAACAAAAAGAATTGGTCTATTATCTTACCCAAGCAGGACTGTCTGGAAGAGACATTATGTACGATCAAAATTACCGCCATAACTTAGCCATAAGACGTGCTTTAGAACATGTTTACAAAAATTATGATGGTGATAAAGAATCTGATGATTGGAAAAATTTTGAAATCTATTTAAAACGCATCTGGTTTTCAAATGGCATCCACCATCATTACTCAAATGATAAATTTAAACCGGGCTTTTCTAAAGAATACTTAACCGATTTATTTAAAAAAACGCACACTAAATTAAATGACGAAGCCTTTGATGCTATCTTTAACGATAAAGACACTAAAAAAGTAAATTTAGACGCCAGTAAAGGCCTTGTTTTAGGTTCGGCTATTAATTTTTATGGGCCAGATATTACCGAAGCCGACGTAGATGCTTTTTATGGTGCTAAAAAAAGTCCAAATCCTGATAAACCTTTATCGTTTGGATTAAATTCTAAATTGGTAAAAGAGGATGGTGAATTGGTAGAAAAAGTTTGGAAAAGTGGCGGTCTTTATGGCGATGCTATCGACAAAATTATTTTTTGGTTAGAAAAAGCAAAAGGTGTTGCCGAAAATGACAAACAAGCCAAAGCATTTGAATTATTAATCAGCTATTACAAAACAGGCGATTTAAAAACTTGGGATGATTATAACATCGCATGGACAGAAACCACAGAGGGTGATATTGATTACATCAACAGTTTTATTGAAGTATATAACGACCCTAAAGGCTATAAAGGTTCTTACGAAACCATCATTCAAATAAAAGATTTTGAAATGAGTAAAAAAATGGATGTTATGGCCAAAAACGTGCAATGGTTCGAAGACAATGCACCAATTATGGATGCTCATAAAAAGAAAAATGTTGTAGGTATTTCTTACAAAACTGTGAATGTAGCTGGCGAAGCTGGCGACTCTTCTCCTTCTACACCTATAGGTGTAAACTTACCAAACTCAAACTGGATAAGAGCTGCGCATGGATCAAAATCTGTATCATTAGGTAATATTATTGATGCATATAGCAATGCTGGTTCAAGTGGCCGTTTAGAAGAATTTGCTTATTCTGAAGAAGAAATTGCTTTAGAAAAAAAACACGGTGAATTAGCCGATAAATTACATACCGCTCTTCACGAAGTTATTGGTCACGCAAGTGGACAAATAAATCCGGGTGTCGGTACACCAAAAGAAACCATGAAAAACTATGCTTCTACTTTAGAAGAAGCCCGTGCAGATTTGGTTGGCTTATATTATTTACCAAGTCAAAAATTAGTTGAAATTGGGTTGTCACCCGATGCAGACGCTATTGGTAAAGTAGCCTTTGATGGCTATATTAGAAATGGTTTAATAACTCAATTAATCCGTTTAAACCTTGGTGATAACATTGAAGAAGCACATATGCGCAACCGTCAATTAGTGGCTGCTTGGGCATTTGAAAAAGGGGAAGCTAATAAGGTTATTGAAAAAGTAACAAAACAAGGTAAGACCTATTTTAAAATAAATGATTATAAAGCTTTACGCGATTTATTCGGACAACTTTTAAAAGAAATACAACGTATAAAATCTGAAGGCGATTTTAATGCCGCACAAGCTTTGGTAGAAACTTATGGTGTAAAAGTAGATCAAGAATTACACAAAGAGGTTTTAAAACGCAACGAGAAATTTACATCGGCACCTTACGGCGGATTTATCAATCCGGTTTTAGTGCCAAGTATTGATAGCGAAGGTCATGTACTTGATGTTAAAGTAACTTATCCAGATAATTTCGCACAACAAATGTTAGACTACGCCGAATTGTATTCTACTTTGCCAAGTATAAATTAAAATATTTGTCAATCTGAGCAAAGTCTTAAACTTTATATCGTAAATCATTATTACGTTTCGACTGCGCTCGAAAAGACATTATATTTTAAACTTATTGATTTTTTTTCTTAAAAACATAACGGGTTATAAAAATACCTTGTCCGTCACCTTTACCAGCATCACTTTCTACAGCACTTGTAACAAAAGCTAATTCCCATCCTTCTGCAGACATTGTGTTAATTTTAGAGCTTACCAAAGCATCGTTGGTAGCGATATTTTGAAATCGAATACCTGCCATATTGTAAAAGTTTAAAAGTTTTGTTTCATCAAAACCTTTTACCCGCATATCGCCGCGATCAGATTTATTTCTTCCTTTATCATCTTCGGTTTGTGTTGATGTGAAATCTTTATAATTTCTGTCGTCATTAACAGATATCATTCTAGAACGTCCTAAGCCACTAGACACAATAGATTCAACACTGGTTACAACTTTGTAAGAGTAAGTTTGCGCATTTGCAGGAAACAATCCAATAACGAATACTAGAAGGCTTCCAAAAATAAGTTTTTTCATGTTTTGATTTTTTATGGTTAATATGGCACTAATAAACAAAAAAAATATCAGTAATATTGTAATAAATTATAATTCATTGAAAAAAGGCGTTGTCATAAAATCAACCGGAAGTTGGTATAGTGTTAAATTAAATGAGGGCACAATTCTTAATTGCCGCATAAAAGGAAAATTTAGAATTAAAGGAATTAAAAGCACAAACCCAGTTACTGTAGGCGATATTGTTGATGTTGACATTGCAGAAAATAATGATGCAATTATTACAAATATCCATAAACGAAAAAATTACATCATCAGAAAATCGGTAAACCTATCAAAACAAACACATATAATTGCCGCCAATATTGATCAGGTTTTTTTAATGATAACTTTAGAACAGCCACCTACATCTACAGCTTTTATAGACCGGTTTTTAGCCACTGCAGAAGCTTATCATATTCCAGCTATTTTACTTTTTAATAAAAGTGATTTAAAGACCGAAATGAGTTCTGAAAATCGTGATGAATTATTAAAAACTTATACCAATATCGGCTATAAATGTTTAGAAATATCTGTGGAAACACAGTTAAATATTGACGCTTTAAAAGAATTAATGACAGGTAAAGTAAGTATGTTCTCTGGGCATTCTGGAGTGGGAAAATCGAGTTTAATTAATTTGTTAGATAACAATTTGCAATTGGCTACAAAAAAAATATCAGACCAACATAACCAAGGTTTGCATACCACAACTTTTGCAGAGATGTTCGATTTGCCTTTCGGCGGAAGCATAATTGACACACCAGGCATAAAGGGTTTTGGCGTGGTAGATATGAACAAACAAGAAGTTGATGGTTATTTTCCAGAATTTTTTAAGCTCAAATCAAAGTGTAAATTCAACAACTGTCTACATGTTAATGAACCCGATTGCGCTATAAAAGATGCTGTAAAAACAGGACTTATTGCTGATTGGCGTTATCAAAATTATCTGCAAATTATTTTTGGTGATGATGATACTTATAGAACCGATATTTATACAAATTAATATATGAAGGCCATCATTCAACGCGTAAAACACGCCAATGTATCAGTAAATAATAACATCATCAGCGACATTAAAGAAGGCTTGTTGATTTTCTTAGGTATTGCTCAAAATGATACCGAAGATGATATTAACTGGCTTTCAAAAAAGATAGTGAATCTCCGCATTTTTAATGATGAAAACGATGTGATGAATTGCTCATTAAAAGACGTAAATGCCGAAGCCATTATAGTGAGTCAATTTACCTTATTGGCAAGTACAAAAAAAGGAAACAGACCTAGTTATATAAAAGCAGCCAAACCTGAAATATCAATTCCCTTATATCAAAAATTCATCAAAGCTTTTGAAGCTGAATTGGGTAAGAAAGTCGGCACAGGCGAGTTTGGTGCCGATATGAAAATAAACTTGTTAAACGATGGGCCGGTTACAATTGTAATCGATTCACAAATTAGAGAATAATTTTAGATTACAAAAAAAGACCGCCGTTTTGATGTTTCAAAACGGCGGTCTTTCTATTTAATTCAACTATATTTTAGCCACATTTACAATCATCACCATCACCACAATTTGATTTTGATTTTGACTTAAAAATATATTTTTTAATCAAAAATAAAGCGGCTAAACCAACAAAAATATAGACTAAAACTTGTTGCATCTTATTTTTTATAAACTTCTTTTACAAAATCGTCAAAAGTTACTTCTTTAGCTTTCAATTTTACATTGGCTTTAAAAAAGTCAAGTAATTTTTTCTGCATTAATTGTTCGCTCAAACGTTTTGTTTCGTCTTGATTTGTTAAAATCCTATCGGCTATTTCATCCAATTGTTTTTCTTCTGGATTTGGATTGCCGTATTGTGCCATTTGCATTTTGATAAAACCTTTTGCAAAATCTCTTAACTCTTCAAGCGTTACATTTAAACTGTTGTCGTTTATTAATTTCCCCTCAATTAATTGATATCGCAAACCTTTTTCAGATTTATCGTATTCGGCTTTGGCCTCATCGGATGTCAATTGCTTTTCGCCAGAAACAGCTATCCATTTAACAAGAAAATCGGCTGGTAAGTCGAATTTTGTATTTTCAATAAGACTCTCTGTAACTGCATTTAACAATTGTTGATCGGCTTGTTGTTCAAATTGTTTTTCAATATCTTCGGCTAATTTAGCTTTGAATTCTTTTTCAGATTTAACAGCTCCTTCGCCAAATATTTTATCGTAAAACTCTTGGTTTAATACGGCTAATTCTGTCTCTGTAACCTCTTCTAAAGTAAATTGAACAGCAACATCTAAATCGTGAGCATCATCGTGCGAAACAGCCAAAACATTCATTAAATCGTGATTTTCTGTAAACAAACCTTTGGTTTCAAAAGTGATGACATCGCCTATTTTAGCGCCTAAAACCAATTTCAAATTGCTTTTGCCTTTAATTTTTGACACATTAAAAGTAGATTTCTTATCGATTTCTTTTTCTTCGTTTACAAAAGTTCCAGAAATATTAGAATTTTTCTCAACAGCGGTTTGGGTTTTTAATTTACCATAACGCTCTTGCATGTTTTGTAATTCTGTACCTACCATTTTAGCATCGGCTTTTATAACATATTGCGTAATGGCTTTTTTAGGTTGTAAATCTATGTCGAACTTTGGCGCTAAACCTAATTCAAATTCAAAACTAAAATCGTCTGTATCCCAAGAAAAATCACTTTGCTCTTTTGGTAAAGGATTTCCTAAAATATCTAACTTTTCTTCGGTCAGAAATTTATTTAAGTTCTCTTGTATTAATTTATTTACCTCGTCAATCAAAGCAGATTTACCATATTGCTGTTTAACCATCCCCATAGGTACATTTCCTTTTCTAAAACCAGGAATATTAGCCTTTAAACGGTAATCTTTTAGGATTTTCTCTACTTTGTCTTGATAATCTTTAGCTGCAATGTCAATTTTTACAACTACATTTAAAGCATCAATGTCTTGTTTTGTAACGTTCATAATTGTTATGTCTTTCCTTTAAAAAATAGAGTGCGAAATTAGTGTTTTTTGGATATCTGACAAAGCTTTAATCCATTCTATTTTAGCTATTTTAATATTAGCGTTTTACCTTATCGGATAAAAACGATTGAAATACAGAAAATAGCAAGCTAAATAAGAGTGCAGCCCAAAATCCTGAAACGTAAAATCCATCTACCAAACTTCCTGCTATTAAAACAATGATGGCATTTATTACAAATAAAAACAAACCTAAAGTAACCAATGTAACTGGTAATGTAAGTAATATTAAAAGGGGTTTAATAAAGGTATTTAGTAATGCCAGTGCCAAGGCTACAAAAACAGCCGTAAAATAATTTGATACGGCGATGCCTGGCAAAATACTGGCTAAAATAACCACCAATGCTGCCGATAATAATAATTTTACAAAGTAGTTCATAATGTATGTTTTCTTATAAATTGTCTAAAACCTTGCCATTTTAATTTTCACTCAAAAATTGAGCAACTTTGTCATAAAAATCTTCTGGATTATCGGCATGTGTCCAATGTCCTGAATTTTTGACAGTTATAATTTTAGCAATCGGAAAGTGTAACTCAATTAAGTCAGCATCGTTTTGAGCAATATAACCTGAATTTTCTCCTTTTAAAAACAAAGTTGGTTTATCGTAATTTGTAAACGATGGCAATGCCTCGCCTACTTCATTATTATTTTCGGTTAAACTCTCTAAATTAAAACGAAATGCCAACTTTCCTTTATCTTTCCAATACACATTTTTTAACAAAAACTGAATTACACCCGGCGCGTCAATATGTTGTTTTAAAACAGATGCTACTTCACGTCTGGAAGCAATTTTTTCAAAATCAACACTGTTTAAAGCCTTTAAAATAAATTCATGATGTGGCGGATAATATTTAGGCGCAATATCTACAACCACCAATTTGTTTACCATTTCTGGATACGTAACCGCAAACAACATCGCCACTTTGCCACCCATTGAGTGACCTAATAAAATAACGTCTTTTAAATGATAGTGATTTATATAATGGTATAAATCTTCAACCAAAACTTCGTAATTAAAATCATCAGTATGAAAACTTTTGCCATGATTTCTTTGATCTACACTATGAACTTCAAAATGCTTGGCAAATCTCGTAGCCATAGATTTCCAGTTATCGCCCATGCCAAAATAACCGTGTGCAATAATTAAAGCTTGACCTTGCCCAATAATAGTAGAATGAAGTAACTTCATCAGCCTTGCAACTTATATAAATACTGATTTATGACATTTTGAAATCCTAAATATAAAGACTCAGCAATCAGCGCATGACCGATAGAAACTTCGGCTAAATTTGGAATATTTTGAGCAAAATAGGCTATATTTTCTAGACTTAAATCGTGACCCGCATTAATGCCCATCCCCAATTCTGAGGCTAATTTTGCCGCGTTAATATATGGTTCAATAGCTGCTTTATTACCTAAAACATATTGACTGGCATAGGCTTCGGTATATAATTCAACTCTATCTGCACCTGTTAAAGCAGCAGCTTCAATCAGTTTTAAATCGACATCCATAAAAATGGAAGTCCGAATCCCCTGTCTTTTAAATTCTGTTATCACTTCTTTCAAAAAAGCACTGTTTGTAATTGTATCCCAACCAGCATTCGATGTTAATGCATCTACGGCATCTGGCACAAGTGTAACTTGGGTAGGTTTGATTTTGGTTACCAAATCTATAAAATTAGGTATGGGATTCCCTTCTATATTATATTCTGTAATCACAAAAGGTTTTAAATCTAAAGCATCTTGATATTTAATATGACGCTCATCTGGCCTAGGATGCACTGTAATGCCTTGGGCACCATATTCTTGAATGTCTTTTGCGACACTAATTAAATTTGGAGTATCGCCACCTCTAGAATTTCTTAAAGTTGCTATTTTATTAATATTAACACTTAACTTTGTCATAAGATTTTAATCACTTTTAAAAATGCAAATTTACTCTTTTTTAAAGGTATTTTAGTATTTTGCACTTAGATTACAATTATGAGCTATTTAGAATACATATCGACTGATATCGATGCTTTAAAATTAAATGACAGCATCAAAAAGGCAAAAAGCATATTTGCTACGTGCACATTATCGCACTTGCCAGTTGTTGAAAAAAGCTATTTAATAGGCTTGTTATCCGAAAATGACATCCAAGTAATTGAAGACGAAAACGACAAAATAGAGTTGCATCAAGATCTAATTCAACAATTTAGAATACCTCACACTGCCCTGTGGATTGACTTACTCAAACAATTTGTGGCTTTTCAAAGTAATATTTTACCTGTAGTTGATAAAGATCAGTTATATTTAGGTTATTACGATTTAAATGATGTTTTGCGTCAATTTTTAGAAACACCTTTTTTAAATGAAGATGGCATATTGCTTGTTGTAGAAAAAAACACAACTGATTATTCGTTTAGCGAAATATCACAAATTGTTGAATCTAACGATGCGCATCTTTTAGGCGCTTTAGTAACTAAAAGAGATGTTGACACGGTACAAATTACTTTAAAAATTAGCAATCACGACATCAATAACACCATCCAAACTTTTAGACGCTATAATTATAATGTTATTGCCGAGAATCTAGAAGATAAATATCTTGAACAGCTAAAAAACAGATCGGAATATCTTCAAAAATATCTAAACATATAAATATGAAAGTCGCCCTTTACGGTCTTTATGATGTTAAAAAATCAAAACAAGTTATTGAAGAATTGTTTGGTTATTTTAAACATTATAATTTTTTGGTTGCTGTTGAAAAAGAGTTTTTAGAAGCTATAAAACAGCATACTAATGTAAAAGGTAGCTATGCCCAATTTACAGGTTTTAACGATTTAGATACCAGCTTTGATTTAATGATTACCATTGGTGGCGATGGTACTATTTTAAAAGCCGTTACTTTTATCAGGAATTTAAACATCCCAATTTTAGGTATTAATATTGGCCGATTGGGCTTTTTAGCAACAGTTCAAAAAACAGAAATAAAAGAGGCTGTTGAGGCGCTTATTCAAAATGAATTTTCTATAAAAGAGCGTGAGCTTCTTAAGGTAGATACCAACACAGATTCAGACGATTTTAAAGACCTTAACTTTGCCCTAAACGAAGTGGCTATAAACAGGAAAGATTCAACTTCAATGATTATTATTAATACTTTTATTGATGATGAATATTTAAATTCTTATTGGGCAGATGGTCTCATTGTAGCAACACCAACAGGTTCTACAGGTTATTCATTAAGTTGTGGTGGACCTGTTATTACACCAAGCGCAAAAAGTTTGGTAATCACACCCATTGCGCCACATAATTTAAATGTAAGACCTTTAGTAATACCTAATGACTCAAAAATTAAACTACAAGTTTCTGGAAGAAGCGAACAATTTTTAGTGTCGTTAGATTCTAGAATAATTACGGTTGAAAAACATACCGAAATTTACATTCAAACAGCTGATTTTAAACTTAAAATGATTCAGTTTAACAATCAAACTTTTCTAAAAACACTTCGCGAAAAAATGCTTTGGGGAAGAGATGCTAGAAATTAATCTGGCGCAACAAAACACCATAGATTTCGTTATTTTTAAAAACACGTACTTATAATTTACTTAAGCAAATAGTTTCTTATATTTGCACCCTTATTTTTGATATGAAAAAAAGTATAATTTTTTGCGTATTTCTTTTAGTTACAATAGCATCTACTGCTCAAATCAATGAAATTGGTATTTTTTTGGGTGGGAGTAATTATATTGGCGATGTTGGCAAATCAGATTATATAGCCCTAAACGACATAAGTATTGGCGCTATATACAAATGGAATATGAGTCCACAATCTGCTATAAGATACTCATTTACTTATGCACAAATATCTGCAGATAATGCAGAATCGGCTAATACTGTTCTTCAAAACATTCCTTTTAAATTCACCAACTCTATCAAAGAGTTTGCTATAGGTTTAGAGTTTAACTTTTTTAAATACAATTTAAATCAGTTTAAATTTATGCATACACCCTATGTTTTTTTAAACATTGCTACTTTTAGTTACAAAGTACCGCCCAGTATAGTTGCCGAAAATTTTAGAGATTTTCAAAACAGTACCAGTATCTCATTCCCTTTTGGTATTGGGTATAAATTTAAAATTGCCAGTCGGTTAGGCATTAACATAGAAACACGTTTCAATTATACAAGTAAAGATAATCTAGAAGGCGGTAAAAAAAATAGTGTTGGTTTGACTATTGAAAAATTAAATTTCAACAACCCCAATACTAAAGATTGGTATGTTTCTACTGGTATAAGTCTTGTTTATGCTTTTGGAGAACGCACCTGTTATTTTGGCAGCTTTTAAAATATGACTGAGCTTTCTAACATACAAAAAGGTAAAATCCCACAGCATGTTGCCATTATTATGGATGGTAATGGCCGTTGGGCTAAACAAAAAGGAAAGCCTCGTGTGTTTGGTCATAAAAACGGTGTAAAATCTGTTCAAATTATTGTTGAAGCTGCTGCAGAGATAGGTGTTAACACACTTACACTTTATACTTTTTCTACAGAAAATTGGAACCGTCCTAAAGAAGAAGTATCTGTTTTAATGCGTATTTTAGTAAGCTCTCTAAAAAAAGAATTAAAAACTTTAGTTAAGAATAATATCAGATTACAAACTATTGGCAAAATAGATATGTTGCCAGAAAAAGTTCTAAAAGAACTTAAAGAAGTTATAGAAAAAACAAAAAACAACACACGTTTAACACTCAATTTAGCCCTTAATTATGGTGCTAGAGAAGAAATTGTTAATGCTTTCAAAATTATTTCTAAAAAGATTGTTAATAATGAGTTTTCTTCAGAAGAAATTGATGAAAACACTATAAATAATCATTTATATACAGTTACTTTGCCCGATGTTGATTTTTTGATTCGCACTAGCGGAGAAAAACGTATCAGTAATTTTTTACTTTGGCAAATTGCCTATGCAGAATTCTATTTTACTGACACACTCTGGCCCGATTTTAGAAAAGAACATTTTTTCCAAGCAATAAAAGAATATCAACTAAGAGAACGCAGATTTGGAAAAACAAGCGAACAAATTAAGAACACTAATGACTAGAAAAACAATACCATTATTTTTCCTTTTTGTAGGATTAAACATCGCCCTTTTTGCCCAAGATAACACTTCAACCTTACAAACAAAAGACTCCCTAAATACTTCGGTAAATACGGCTGTTGATTCTCTTAATATAAAGGTTAAAGACAGTGTTGTTTTTGTAAAAAGCAAAAATTACACATTGGGAAGTATTTCTATTAAAGGAAATAATAAATTTAGCGAACAAGCCATTCTTGTTTATACGGGTCTTATTGTTGGTCAAAAAATTAAATTGCCTGGCGACAAACTTACAAGTTCTATCAAAAAACTTTGGAATTCAGATTTGTTTAGCAACGTAGATGTTTATGTAACTGGCATTGATGATAAAGGTGTTGTAAATCTTCTCTTTTATGTAAAAGAATTACCTAAAGCCAGTATCGTTACATTTAAAGGGATTAAAAAATCTAAAGGCGATGATTTAAGAGATGATACCAAACTTAAAACGGGTGCTATGCTTACCGAAAACCTGATTACTACTTCTAAAAATTATATCGAAAAAAAGTACCGCGAAAAAGGTTTTTTAAAAGCTAAAGTAACCATCAACACTAAAAAAGATACCTCAAAAGTAGATTTAGAAAAAGTGTTGGTTAATATAGATAAAGGCTCAAAAATTAAAATTAAAAATGTGCGTTTTCACGGAAACGAACATTTTAGTGCAAATAGGTTGCGTAAACTACTTAAGAAAACAAAACAAAAAAATCCGCTTCACATATTCTCATCTTCAAAATATATTAAAGAAAAATACACCGAAGATTTAGAGAATATTATTGATACTTATAGCGAAAAAGGCTATCGTGATGCGCAAATATTAAAAGATTCTATTTCTTGGAATAAAGATAACACCATTAATTTAGACATCACACTTACAGAAGGTAACCGTTATTATTTTGGAGACATTCGCTTTTTAGGAAATTCTGTTTATACAGACGCCCAACTTAAAGGCTTCTTAAAGTTAGAGAAAGGGATGATTTACAATGGTAAATTATTAAAAGAACGTGTGAGTGGTGATGGTAAGCCAGACTCTGAAGATTTATCTACTATATATCTAAATAATGGCTATTTGTTTTCTAATGTTATGCCAGTTGAAACAAGAGTTACAAAAGACAGTATAGACATAGAAATTCGCATCCGCGAAGACAAACCAGCACATGTTAAAAAAATTACCGTAGTGGGTAATGACAGAACGAATGACCATGTTATTTTTAGAAATATCCGCACCATACCTGGTAATTTATTTAGTAAAAGTGATATTATAAGAACTATTAGAGAAATTGGACAAATGGGCTTTTTTGATGCCGAAAACATTGTGCCAGATGTGCAACCAAATTTTACTGACAAAACAGTTGATATCGAATATAGTGTTGCCGAAAAAGGATCTAGCCAAATTGAATTACAAGGTGGTTTTGGCGGGAATACTTTTATAGGTACTTTAGGTTTGTCATTCAACAACTTTTCAATAAAAAACCTTTTCAATAAAAAAGAATACAAACCATTACCTATGGGTGATGGACAATCATTATCACTGCGTTTACAAACCAGCCGGTTTTTTAACACTTATAGTTTCTCGTTTTCAGAACCTTGGTTAAATGGTAGCAAACGTCCTAAATCTCTTTCTTTTTCTGTTTATAGTTCTACTCAATTTAGATCAGATTTTACTTCAAATAGCGTAAACAAAAATCAGAAATTAAATATTACTGGAGCTACCCTCGGTCTTGGTCAACGTTTAGACTGGCCCGATGATTTTTTCCAATTATCAACTTCTGTTAGTTTCCAACAATTTAATTTACAAAACTTTCCTGTATCAACATTTAATTTTACAAATGGCACTTCTAACAACCTTAATTTTTCAGTAAATTTTGGAAGAAATAACACACGTGTAAATCCTGTTTTCCCTACTGGGGGATCAGATTTTAACTTAGGCTTTAAATTTACCCTGCCTTATTCATCATTCAATAAAAAAGATTATACCAATGCCACTCAAGAAGAAAAATTGAAATGGTTAGAGTATTACAAAGCCTCTTTTAAAGCTAAATGGTACACATCTCTTGTAGATAAATTAGTGCTTATGTCTAATGCAGAATTTGGCTTTTTAGGCGCTTACAATCACACAATTGGCGATTCTCCTTTTGAACGTTTTTATGTGGGTGGCGATGGTTTGGCTTCTGGTCAATTTGATGGCAGAGAAACAATTGGTTTACGTGGCTATCCTAATTCTAGTTTATCTTCTAGCTTTGGTGGTACTGTTTATAATAAATTTGGATTCGAATTACGTTATCCATTAACATTAAAACCATCAGCTTCTATTTATGGATTAGCCTTTATGGAAGGTGGTAATTCTTATGATGGATTTATAAATTATAAACCTTTTGAGTTAAAACGGTCTTATGGCTTTGGTATTAGAATATTTATGCCAGCATTCGGATTGTTAGGAATTGATTTTGGTAATGGATTAGACAACATTCCTGGCACAAATATTAAATCTGGTTGGCAAACACATTTTATTATTGGACAACAATTTTAAAAAAATAGTATATTTGCCTGTGTATAATTTTGGCACGAATTTTTCTAAAGTATAGAGAAACAAATTATGTATAAAAAACACATCTTCATATTGCTTATTTTGACTTTTGTAAGTCAGTTAAGTTTTGCGCAAAAGGCACAACGTGTGGCGTATATTGATATGGCTTTTGTTCTAGAAAATATTCCAGATTATGTGCAAGCTCAAAATCAATTAGACACAAAAGTTAAAACATGGGAAAGACGTTTAGATCGTGAAAAGGATGAAATCGCCATGATTAAAAAAGATTTTATCAACGAAAAAGCTTTACTTACCGAAGAGCTCATCCAAGAAAGAGAAGACGATATTTACTATAAAGAATTAGAATACCAACAATTGCAACAAGCTTATTTTGGACCTAAAGGCGATTTATATTTGTATCGCAAACTTTTGGTACAACCCATTCAAGACAAGGTTTATAATGCCATCCAAGAAATTGCAGTAAAAAAACGTTACGATTTTGTTTTAGACAAAAGCAGCGATTTAATTCTACTTTATACTAATAAAAGCTACGACATAAGCGATTTGGTTGTGAATAGCATTGTGCGCGTTCAAAAACAAAAAGCAAAAGAAGCCAGAAGTAAACGCTCTAAAAAATCTAAAAAAGCAATCGTTTCAAATCCTATTCTTAAAAAGAATACAAGAAAAAGACCCGAAAGTAGAAAACCTACTTATGTAAAAACAAATACAGATGTTTTGAAATTAGAAGACCAGCCTAAAGATTCTGTAAATGTAAATGATACAACACCTATAGCTGAAACTATTGAAACACTTGGAGACGATATAGATTTAGATCAACCTAAAGATTCTATTAGCGCAACAACTACCATACAAAAAATTAAAGATGATGCTGTTCTTATAGACACACCATCTGATAAAATTTTAAAACGCATAGAAGATAGAAATGCCAAACGTGAATTAATGTTAGAAAAGATACGTTTAATTAAAGAAACCAAAGACAAGAAAAAAGAAGCCGATAGAAAAGCAGCAGCAGACAAAAGAGCTGCCAGATTAAAAGAAATAAATAAACACAAAGAAGAGATTATTCAAAAACAGGACTCTGCAAAACAAACAAAAAAAGACAATTAGTATTAACAATTATTAACGAAGACAATGAAACAGATTAAATTATTAGTAGTAGTAACCGTATTATTTTTAAGCTTTAGTGCTAATGCCCAAGTAAAGATTGGTCATATTAACAGTGATGAATTAATAGCTTCTTTACCAGAAACTAAAGCCATGCAAGCTGAATTAAAAAAATTAAGTCAGACTTACGACACAGAATACAAAATTCAACAAAATGCTTTGCAAGCAAAGTATTTAAAATACGGTAAAGAACAAGAAAGTAAAACTGAAGAAGAAAATGCGCTCCGTCAAAAAGAAGTGCAAGACTTACAAAGAAAATTACAGTTATACGCACAAACAGCCGATAAAGAATTGCAACAAAAACAACAAGACTTATTAAAACCTATTCTTGAAAGAGCTCAAACTGCTATTCAAGATGTGGCTAAAGCCAAAGGTATTAAATATGTATTTGATGCAGCTCCTGGTAAAGGTCTTTTGGTTTTTGAAGGCGATGATATTTTAGCTGCTGTAAAAGCTAAATTAGGCGTTAAATAATAAAAATATTTTTTAAGCTATAAAAAAATCCCACTCTCAGTGGGCTTTTTTACTTTTGTACCTTTAGCTATGAAACATTCAAATCCTATTGGTCTTTTTGATTCTGGTATTGGAGGTACTTCTATTTGGAAAGAAATAAACATGCTTTTACCAAATGAAAGTACAATATATCTTGCCGATTCAAAAAATGCGCCTTACGGAAAAAGGTCTAAACAAGACATTATAAATCTTAGTATTAAGAACACAGATCTTTTATTAAGCAAAGGCTGTAAAGTTATTGTTTTGGCCTGTAATACGGCTACTACAAATGCCATTAGCTATTTAAGAAAAACTTATAAAGACATCCCTTTTATAGGTATTGAACCCGCTATTAAACCTGCGGCGCTTAAAACCATAACTCAAAATATTGGCATTTTAGCCACGCAAGGTACATTGAGTAGTGAGCTGTTTTACAAAACCTCAGAAAATATTTCGAAAGACATTACAATTCATGAACAAAATGGTGATGGATTGGTAGAACTTATAGAAAGTGGTCTGATCGATTCAAAAGAGACTTTCGCCTTACTTTCAAAATATCTAAAACCAATGCTTAAAAAAAACATAGATTGTTTGGTTTTGGGATGCACACATTACCCCTATTTAATACCTCAAATTAAAACTATTGTGGGTAATGATGTTACGCTGATAGATTCTGGATTGGCTGTGGCTAAACAACTAGAACGTGTTTTAATTACCCATAATTTAAAGAATCAAAATAATACAAATGTGCAACATCAGTTTTATTGTAATTCAGATATTACTGTTTTAAAAAAGCTGGTAAAGCCCCAATCTCATATTAAAATAGATGCGCTAGATTTTTGAATCTATGTATACCAACTGGCGTATTTTATATAATTATCTGCAATGCGTTCAATTTCGCCTGTTATTAGGTTTTGATCAAGTGGTTTTATTTTTTTGGCAGGGACACCTGCATATAGAAATCCAGATTCTAAAGTTGTGTGTTGTGTAACTACGGCTCCTGCAGCAACAATAACATTAGATTCTACTGTACAGTCATCCATAACAATGGCGCCCATACCAATTAAAACATTATCATTAATAACGCATCCGTGAACCATAGCGTTATGCCCAATAGAAACATTATTACCTATTATTGTAGGATATTTTTTATAGGTACAATGAATAATAGCGCCATCTTGAATGTTTACCTTATTGCCAATTTTAATAAAATTAACATCGCCTCTTACAACGGCATTAAACCAAACACTACAATAATCTCCCAAAATAACATCGCCAACAAGGGTAGCATTTTCAGAAAAATAACAAGACTTACCGTATTGAGGTGTTTTCCCTAAAAGGGTTTTAATTAACATTATAAACTAATAATACGAATTAATATTAGGACAAGAAGCAGCACGTACAGTTCTACACCATAAATTAACACCAATAGTAAATTGATGGTATCCGCCAGCATCAAGAACCAAATCGCCTATCTGTTGGGTGTAGGTGTAAGAAGCTATAAAAGGGCCAAAATTTAAACCTACTATAGGTGTTATTTGTTGAAATTTTTGAAGTGCATTTTTATCAAAACTCTTACGGTAAGATAGTGCAACCCATAATAAATTATTGTTGTCTAACTTTTTATAGGCTTTTAAATTAAAATCCACAAAACTTTCTTTTGTGCGCTCAATATATTGGCCAAGAATAGTCGGTTCTAATTGCCACTCTTTATCTTTTCCAAAATAATAACCAACAGAAGCAACATAACGTCGTAAGTTGAAAGATTCAAAATCAGAGTTTAACAAAGTTCTGTCGCTTAAAAGTATGTTTTTTACAGAAAAATAAGATGACATGCCTCTATAATGATAAGCCATGCCAAAATCGGCATTAAAATAATTTGAATTTCTAATAATTCCAGATATTGCAGGATCTGTAGTGTTAAATGTGCGTTCGTCTATAGAGTTTTCTACAAAAGAAGCAGACAGTGCAAACGATAATTGATTAAAAACGCGGTAATTATTTCCTAATAAAACATGGTAGGCATAAGTGCCTTGAAAACCTGTTTGCGAATGAAATCCATTTCTGTCATTAAAAAAAATAAAACCCAAACCTGTTTTATCACCTACTTTAGTGTGAAAACTTAATGTTTGTAAGGATGGGAAATCTGAACTGTTTGTCCATTGTTGGCGGTGAGTAATCCTCAATTTAGAACAGCTACCAATACCAGCAGCAGCAGGGTGAAGCAAATAAATATTATCTGATAAATAATCTGAATAAACTGGCAGCGTTTCTTGAGCCCTTAAGGCAAACATTGACAGCATAAAAAATAAACAAAGTATTTTTTTCATTATTAATTCAGTAATAATTATATCAGAAATTAAGAACCAAATATAAATGTTTTTAATCAAGAATAGGCTATTAAAGATTAACTTATCTGCTTAATACTTTTTTTAACTTACTTTTGTAAACTCTAAAAAAAATAAGGATGTTTAAAATTATAAATACTAAAGACAGCTCTGTTATAAAATTTGAATCGCAAAAAATACTTACGCAAGGTAGCTTTGAATTTTCTAAAGAAAAAGACGATTTAAGTTCGCCTCTTGCCTCTCAATTAGTGCAATTGCCTTTTATCACAAAAGTACTTATTAGTGCCAATTTTATTGCTTTACAAAAAGTTGATATTATAGATTGGGTAGATGTTCAAGAGGAGTTGAAAATTGTTATTGAAGACTATTTTAAACAAAACAACAAACTCTTTAACGCAATTACAGACACGCCTGTAGAAGTTTATGCAGAAAGCACACCAAATCCAGATGTGATGAAATTTGTGACAAATAAATTGATTTTAAAGGATACCGATCTTGAATTTATGAACGCCTTGCAAGCCAAAAACCATCCATTTATTGCCTCTCTTTTTGATTTTAGTTTTGTTAAAAGTGTATTTGTAGAACAAAATTATATATCAATTACAAAAGATTCACAAACCGATTGGCAAGGTATTATGCACGAAATACGAAATTATATTAAATTTAATTTAGTGCCTTTAACTATTGTTGAAACTGAAGAAATTGCTAATACTAAAAACCCTGAAGATTTAGATGACATTTCAAAGGAAATTATTGCCATTTTAGACGAATATATTAAACCCGCTGTTATGGCAGATGGCGGTAACATTATCTTCGATTCTTATGATTCAGACAGTCATATTGTTAAAGTAATTTTAAAAGGTGCTTGTAGTGGATGCCCTTCTTCTACCGTAACTTTAAAAAATGGTATTGAAAACACACTTAAAAGCTTGTTGCCAGGAAAAATAAATAGCGTTGTAGCTTTATAAAAAAAGCCTCAAATTGTAAATTTGAGGCTTTTTTAACTTAAAATCTATCTTAAGATTGCTTTTTCTCGTTTAAATAAAAGTCGTGATATAGTTTTAATAAGTTTATTAAAGCATTTATCAAATCTTGCGTTTCTAATAAAATACTAAAATAAAGCGTGGTATTTTTAGGGCTCGTCTCTTCTGTTCTAATACGTTTAATTTGACGCTCAATTGAGTCTGAAACACGGTTAAGTGTTTGTTGTTTCTCTTCAATTATTTTCCCTAAATTCTCGAATTTTTTATCACTAAAAACAACGCCAATTTCATTTAAAATCTCTTCAAGCTCATCATCAATAATTTTTAAATCAACAAGTTGTGCTTTTTTTAATTGTTTGTGATTATTATTTACATGTTTATAACTGGCCTTAGAAATATAACTAATAGACTGTGATATGTCTTGTAAGTAACTTAAAACCAAAATATAAAATCGGCTTGCCGCCACAGAAGAATCATCTAAAGATTTTATAAAATAGAAAACCTCGTCTTTCAATTCATCTACCTCATGGTTTAATTTACCAACATGCTTGTCTGTTTTCTTGAGTTTATTTAAATCGTGTTTAGACAAATCTTCAACCACATTCGAATACAATTTTTGAACACGACTAACTACCTCGGCAATATGTTCAGAGCTTTCATCAATAACACCTTTAATGGTTATTAATTCTTCGCGTTTAATTTTACGTTCAACTTTTTTCTCATTTTGTTTTTTTCCATATCTAACATAATTTCTGCCCATCATCAAGAAAACAAATATTAGTAATAAAGCAATGGCGGTAATACCTCCTAAATTGATTAAATAAAGTGCTATAGCCGCAGCTGAAAAAGCAATGATTGCTGTGCCAAACCACCCTGCTATAACATTTAACACACCTGCTACACGGTAAACAGCACTTTCGCGACCCCAAGCACGGTCTGCGAACGAGGTACCCATAGCCACCATAAATGTTACGTAAGTTGTTGATAAAGGTAATTTATATGATGTTGCAATTGATATTAAAACCCCAGCCACAACTAAATTTATAGAAGCGCGTACTTTATCAAAAGCAGGTAATTCAAAAGATTTGTCTTTAGAAAGTGTTATTGAAGGTAATTGGAATCTTGAATTGATCCAAGTTCTTGCAGATTCTGGCACAACATATTCAAAGGCTTTATTTATACCAATTGCAGCTCTTACTGTAACTCTTGACATATTGGTTGGTTGAAATTTTTCTGCGCCATCGCCTTGTCTAGATAAATCTACACCTGTTTTAATTACATTTCGTGCTTTTTTAGAAAACCATATTGTTATAACCATAACCAAACCAGCCAACACTAAGAAAAGCGTATTTGATGGTACTTTACCAGCCAAACTGCCCATAGAAAATTCGGAAGCTAAAGTGCCTGAGGTAATAAAAGCTTCATGCCAAGCTTCATAGGCATTCCATCCTGCAATAGGCACACCAATAAAGTTTACCAAATCGTTTCCGGCAAAAGCCATAGCTAAGGCAAATGTGCCAAATCCTATAATTAATTTTAAAACATCTGTCTTAAAAAAGCGGATTAAAAATTCAGAAATAAGTGTCCATGCTATAAAACATCCGGCCATAATCTGAGTCATGTTTCCTTCAATAATATGTTTGAAATCACCGTAAAAAGGTGTCCCTTTTAACCCTTTTACAAATACAAAATAAGTGATAGAGGTTAAAGCAAATCCTCCAAATAAGGCATTAACATAGCTTTTTTTATTTTCTAAATTAAACGAATAAATCAACCTAGATATAAACTGTACAATAGCACCCACAGTAAAAGCAACAAATACAGAGAGTAAAATTCCGAAAATAATTAAAGTGGCTTTTTCATAATTTATATATTCCCAAATAGCAGATGAAGTCTCATTACTATTCATTGAAATTTTAATAAAAGCCATGGCAACAGCTGCGCCTAATAATTCAAAAACAATAGAAACTGTGGTAGAGGTAGGCATCCCTAAAGTATTGAAAACATCTAACAACAATATATCGGTTATCATAACCGCCATAAAAATGTATATAATGTTTTGAAAACTAAACATGCTCGGGTTAAATATGCCTTTCCGTGCTACTTCCATCATACCGCTTGACGTTAGTGCGCCAAAAAGCACACCCAAACTCGCAATAATTAATATGTTTCTAATAGAAATGGCTTTAGAACCAAAAGCTGAGTTTAAAAAATTTACAGCATCATTACTAACACCAACAACCAAATCGATAACCGCTAAAACGGCTAAAGCAATAATCATTAAAATATACGGATTATCCATCTATTATTTTTATTGCAAAAATAAAAAGACTAATTTCTTTCAATGTTAATAAAAGGTTACCAATTCAAACAGATTATCAACAGGTAAAATGTGATGTATTATAATTATATTTGAAAAAAAATAAATGTATAAAAAGCTTTTTAGCATCACACTTTTAATGCTTATCCTTTCTTGCGAGAGCCAAACAAAAAAACAAATGTCTAAACACCCATACACCAATAAGCTTATAACCGAAACCAGTCCATATTTACTACAACATGCACACAACCCTGTAAATTGGCATGCTTGGCACGATGACGCTTTGCAACTTGCAAAAAAAGAAAATAAACTTATCATTATTTCTATAGGATATGCGGCCTGTCATTGGTGTCATGTAATGGAACACGAAAGTTTTGAAGATACGGCTGTAGCCGATGTTATGAATGCCAATTTTATAAGTATAAAAATTGACAGAGAAGAACGCCCAGATGTAGATCAAGTATATATGGCGGCGGTACAACTAATGACTGGTAGTGGCGGGTGGCCCTTAAATGTAATTGCCTTACCCGATGGCAGACCTATTTGGGGTGGCACTTATCTCAGAAAAGAAGATTGGCTAAATGCTTTAAATCAGTTGGCTAAACTCTATAAAGAATCACCTGAAAAAGCAGAAGAATATGCCACTAATTTAACGAATGGGATTATTCAAAACAGTTTAATTCCTCTTAATAATTCAAAAAAGGATTTCAACAAAATAGAATTAAATAAAGCCGTCTCAAAATGGCAAGAAAATTTTGATACAGAAATGGGCGGCAACAAAAGAGCCCCCAAATTTCCAATTCCAAATAATTTTGCTTTTTTATTGCAAAATGCCACTTCTAACAGCAATAAAAAGCTCTTAGATTATGTAAACACGAGCCTCACAAAAATGGCTTATGGCGGTATTTATGACCAAATTGGTGGTGGATTTTCGCGTTATTCTACAGACATTAAATGGCACATACCTCATTTTGAGAAAATGCTGTATGATAACGGACAAATGTTAAGTCTCTATTCAAAAGCATATGCAGCCACAAAAAATAATCTTTATAAAACAGTTGTTTACGAAACTGCCGATTTCTTAGAACGTGAACTTCTTGATAAAACGGGCGCTTTTTATTCTTCGCTTGACGCGGATAGCTATGATGAAAATAAAGAATTAAAAGAAGGCGCTTATTATGTTTGGACAAAACCAGAATTAAAAAATATTTTAAATGCCGATTTTGACTTGTTTGCAGATTATTACAACATAAACGATTATGGTAAATGGGAAGAAAATAATTATGTGCTCATTAGAAATAAATCTGATGATGAAATATCCAAAACACATAGTATCAGTATAAAAAAATTGGAAGCTAAAGTAAAAAAATGGCAGAAAACACTTTTAGAAATAAGAGAAAAACGTTCAAAACCAAGACTTGATGACAAATCTTTAACTTCTTGGAATGCTCTTACTTTAAAAGGCTACATAAATGCTTATCGCGTTTTTGAAGATGATAGATTTTTAAAGACAGCGCTAAATAATGCCAATTTCATCATTACAAAAATGTTAAAACCTGAGGGTAGTTTATATAGGAATTATAAAAATAACACCAGTAATTTAGATGCTTATTTAGAAGATTACGCCCAAGTTTCTAGTGCTTTTATAGACTTATTTCAAGCAACTTCAGATCAAAAATGGCTTACGCTTGCCAAACAATTAACAGATTATAGTTTTGATCATTTTTTTGATGACACTTCACAAATGTTTTATTTTACTTCAAACACATCCCCTAGTTTGGTGTCGAGAAAAATAGAAACTGATGATAATGTTATACCGTCTTCAAACGCAACAACTGCTTTAAATCTGTTTAAATTGTATCATTATTATAGCAATTCAAAATATTTAGGTGTGGCCATGCAAATGCTACACAATGTTAAAGACAATGCGATTTCTTATGGTGCAGGTGCCTCAAATTGGCTAACTCTATATGCCAATCATATAAACAAATATTACGAAATTGCCATTGTTGGACCTAAAGCAAATGAATTTACCCAAGCTTTTAACAAGATGTATTTGCCAAATACTTTAATTGCTGCCAGTAAAACCGATTCAAAATTACCTTTGTTAGAAAGTCGTTTTAGCGAAAACCAAACGCTTATTTATATTTGTGTTGATGGTTCATGCAAAAGACCCGTTTCAACAATAGATGAAGCTTTAAAGTTCTTAGATTTTACTAATTAGATTTCTTTGATTGGGTAACCAAAAAATCTTTTAAATAAAAAGGTTCAAAATAAGCGACATCTTCGATGTCGTTTTTTTTGTGTTTAAGATAAGATAGACTTGCCATTTCTTTAGCCGATGGAAAATAACCGTCTTTAAAAACAGCATTTTGATGTGTGCAAATAGCTTTAAATTTTTCTACGCCATCGCCTAGAAAGTAAACAGGGGCTTTATCTAAAAATTCAGTAAAGGAATTTTCTTCTAAAATTTTAGCTTCAATAGCTGATATTTTATTTTGATTGGCATCATACACGGCCGTATAAACTTCCATACGTCTGGCATCTAAAAGCGGAATAACATACCCCTCTTTAATTGTTAAAGCTTTAGCTAAAATAGTCAAAGAATCTATAGCTAATAACGGAATTTGCAATGCAAAGCACAAGCCTTTTGCAGCAGAAACACCAATGCGTAATCCTGTAAAAGACCCTGGTCCTTTTCCTACCGCAACAGCATTTAAATCTTTAAAATCAAGATTCGTTTCTTTTAACAACGCTTCAATTAGCGGATGTAGGCTTTCGGCATGCGAATAATTACCCGTGTTAATATCTTTATACACCAATAACAATCCGTTTTTAGCAATGCTAACAGAGCAGTTTTTGGTAGCCGTTTCAATATTTAATATATATGTGTCCACATCTTAAAATCTTGGCACAAAGATACATATTAGCTTTAGTAAAAAAACAAAAAAAAGGCTATTTGATTATCATCAAACAGCCTTTTTTACTAACTATAGCCTAACTTATTAATCAATATTTACTGGAATTCCGTAATAGAATTCTAATAATTTTGTTTTAAAAATAAAATTGAATTTAGCTCTGTATAATGCTCCTTGCGCATCAACCAAACGGTTTTTTACTTGATTAAAATCGTATGAGGTAGATTGGCCTGCTTCAAATTTTTCTTTGGCAAATCTAAACGATTCGGTTTGTGCTGTAAATGATTTTGTGGCGGCTTCAAACGATTTTAAACTCGATTTGGCATCGGTAAAAGCGCGCTCAATAGATTCTCGAAGTCTTAGCTTTTCGCTTGTTAAATTATTTTCTGATAATTGGTGGTTAATTTTAGCTTTTTTAACATAGGTGTCGGTTCTAAAACCACTAAAAATAGGAATCCTTAAAGACAAACTAACCGATTGTCCAAAGTTATTATCTAACTGAGTAAAGAAACCATTAGATACGACTTCGCTTGTAATTGGATTGATATAATCGTCTTTTTGACCTTGGTTGTGGTTGTAAAAAGTGTTTAATCCAACATTCATACTTAGGCTCGGTAAATAATCGGCTTTAGCCACATCAATACCTAATTTTGCATTTTTAATACTCAGTTGTGCACTTTTTATTTCTGGTCTTAAATCTAAAGACTTTGTATAAACTTCGTTCACATTTGTATAAAGCATTTTGGTAGCTGTAACGTCTATATTTACATCTTCTACATCAAAACCCTCTTTTGGTAATTGAAGTAATTGGGCTAAACTTAACAAAGCCAATTCTAAATTATTTTCTGAGTCAATTAATTTACCCTCGTCACTAGCCAAAGTAGCCTCGACATCTAGCAAATTACCTTTGGGCTGAACACCCGATTCTACCAAACGTTTTGTACGGTCAACTTGTTCTTTACCTAAATTAACTTGCGCCTGAGCAATTTTAATATTCTCCTTATTAAACAATACATTTAAATAGCTGTTTAAAACATTTAAAGAGATATCATCTTTCATTTTTTCTAGGTCGAACTTACTGGTTTCGTAACTAAGCTTAGACTGTTTAAGGGTATTTGAATTTTTAAATCCGTTAAATAAAGAAGCACTAGCGTTTACACCAAAACTATTTGAACGTCTATCGGCCGATTTTCTAGTGTTAGTAGCTAAATCTACATTAGAACCAAAGCTATAGCTTTGAGAACCCGAACCCGAAACGGTAGGTAAAAAACTCGATTTGGCTAAAGTGATATCCTCTTTGCGTAGGTTTGTGGTTAAGTCGGCTCTTTTAACCGAAAGGTTATGCTCTAAGGCATATACCACACTTTCTTTTAACGACCATTTTTTAACTTTTTTTGTAACCGATTCTTGTGAAAATCCGGCAAACGAAATAAAAATGACTGCTAAAAAGGCAATTGTTGTTTTCATGAAAAATTAATTTTCTATATGACGTGTAAAAGTAAAATATGTTACAGGCTTAGGCTCTTATAAAAGTGTTAAATTTTATTTTTAAGAAAACGTCTGTAAAAAAATAAGGCTGCAACGAGCACTAAAAGATAAGGCATCGCCATTAAATACAAAATACCATTGTTAATACCTTCTGCCATGTCGCTATCGCCAGACTCAACAACTGCTTTACACATGGCGCATTGGGCATCTGCCAACTGAGAAATTAAGAGAAAAAATAAAAATCCTAAATATTTTATTTTTTTAAGCATCTACAAAGTTATAAAACTAATAATAAGGCGCAATCATTACATACACAATAACACCGCTAATGGCCACATACAACCACAATGGGAATGCTATCCGCGCTATTTTTTGATGACTTTTAAAATTCCCTAACAAAGCTCTAGAGAATGTAATGAGCACAAAAGGAATAACGGCAATAGACAGAATAATGTGCGAAAACAATATAAAATAATAGATGTATTTCACCAAACCTTCGCCACCAAAATGGGTAGATTCTGAGGTCATGTGATAGGCAATATATAAGATTAAAAAAACAACTGATAAGCTTATCGCCGATTTCATTAATTTTTCATGATGAGCTTGTTTCTTATTTTTGATAGCCCACAAAGCGGCAACTAAAACCACCGCTGTTAAGGCATTTATTGTGGCATATATTGGTGGTAAAAAGACTGGTAATTTTGCCTCTATTTTAATTCCGAATAAAGCGGCAACTGCCAAAGGGATAACAACCGAAAGGATTGTTATAACTAATTTGTGTGTTTTTGATGCTTCCATCTTATTCTGCTAATAATTTTTTGATGTCTTCTTTGAGCATTTCAACCTGATTGATATCTAATCCATCATAAAATTTTATTGGATTTTCCATATCACCCATTTTGACAGTTCTAGATCTAATAAATCCGTTTTTATCTATTAAAGCAAACAAACCTGAATGCTCAAAACCACCTTCTACTTCTGTATTTATACCCGCATATAATTTGAAACCTGTATTGGCTAAATTATAAATTGAATCTTTGTTACCCGTCAAAAAATGCCAATTTTTTAAGGTAGCGCCTTTTTCTTTGGCATAATCTAACAATATTTGAGACGTATCAAAAGTTGGATTTATACTAATAGAGGCAATACCAAAATTAGGATTTCCATAAAATGCTTTCTGAATAATAAGCATATTCTCATTCATTTTAGGACAGATGGTAGGACAACGTGTATAGAAGAATTCAACCACATAAACCTTGTTTTTAAAAGTGCTATTATCTACCGTTTTATCATACTGATTTGTAAAACTAAAATTGGGAACTTTTTCAAATCTAACCAAAGCTTTTGGTTGTAATTTTGAAACAATTTTGGGTACTGCCCATGTGCCAAAAACCAAAACAATAAATGCGATGCCTATATAAGTGTATTTTTTTTGCATTATTTTTTCTCTTTAATGGCTCTTCTGTATTCGGCTAAAAGTACTTTTATATCGTCAACCATTTTTTTATGAATGGTGCTTACTGTTTCGGCATCATATCCGTAAAGAATACCATTTGTGATATCTTCATCATCATTTCTACCTCTTAAATTTAAGTCTTTATCTATTATAAAACTTAAAGGCGAATAGTTTAAACTATCTAAAGCAGTGTTAGATTTTAAGGCATTATAAAAGGAATTTAATTCGGCAGTTTGACCGTATAAAAAATGCCAATTTTCAAGATTTGTGGTGTAGCCTAATTCGTTTTTTAAAAGCGCTACATCGGTGGCAACACCTTGTGGCAAAAGCGCTATCATCTGAAAATTTTTATATTGATAAAAATGTTTGTATATCTTTTCATTAAGATTTAAAGCATTGGTTTTGCGACTTAAAAGATCTTTTCCTAAAAAACAAACAACAGATATTTTACCTTTTAAACTCAAACTTTTATTATCGGATGTTTTAAAAGCTGTTATGTCATTTACTTGAGGCGTAACTATGGCTAGTTTTGAAAAATTATTAGTGCCCGAAATTAAAAATATATAAAACAACATGGGCATAATAAACAGCGCAAAAAGAATCCAAAATTTTTTCATTTCAAAATTTTTAAAGCCTAAAAAAGCGGTTTAAAACCGCTTTTTTAAATATCTATATTGTTACTAATAATTCCACTTTGTATAATTAAATTCAATTTCTTGCAGGTACTCTCCTTCAAAAAGCAACAAGGTTGCCAAATAAAGAATTAAGAAGAAAACTGTCCAAACTATGGCGCGACGTAATCCTTTTTTTTCATCGGCAAGATGCATAAAAAACCATGCTATATAATAAGCTTTAACCAAAGTTAATACTAAAAATATAATATTTAATAAGTTCGTTCCTAGTAGGTATGTTGCATGTAAAAAAGCTGGTTTTATGATACCTAAAAATACTTCTACGGCTGTAATTACAGATAAGATGCCAAATACTTTCCAAATTAATGCTTTATGAGATGTTGCTGCTGTCATTTTTAAAAATTTTAATATTAAACCAAGTAGAAAAATGTAAATACAAATACCCAAACTAAATCTACAAAGTGCCAGTATAATCCAACTTTTTCAACCATTTCGTAATGGCCTCTTTTCTCGTAAGTGCCCACTATAACATTAAAGAAAATAATGATGTTGATTAAAATTCCTGAGAAAACATGAAATCCGTGGAAACCTGTTATAAAAAAGAAAAAATCACCAAATAGGGTTTTGCCATATTCGTTCACATGTAAATTAGCGCCAATAACAACTTGTTTGGCTTCGGCTAAGTATTTGTCGGCATCTTGATGCGATACCAATACTTTTTCTTTAGTTTTTGAATCTATTTTTTCTAAACGCAACTGTAAATCGGGATGCGCCTTAAATCCGTTAATAACCTGTTCTAAACTTACAGGAGGTAAAGCAACTTCGCTAACATACCACAATCCTTTGCTTGACGAATGTTGAACGCGTTCATCTGATTTTGCCGCAGCAAAGTCTTCTAATTTAACTTGATGTCCATCTGCATTAACAAACTGAACTATTTTGCCATCTTGTAATTGTATAGCACCGTTTTCACCACTAATAAAATGTGTCCATTCCCAGGCTTGAGAACCTAAGAAAATAAGTCCGCCAACTATGGTAAGCAACATATAAAAAGCAACTTTTGCTTTTTTAAGATGATGACCCGCATCTACAGCCAGTACCATTGTAACCGATGAAAAGATTAAGACAAATGTCATAAAGGCCACATAATACATAGGATAATTGCCATGTATAAAAGGGACGTGAGTAAATACCTGATCGGCAATTGGCCAGCTATCAATAAACTTGAATCGCATTAAACCATAAGCGCCTAAGAATCCTGAAAAAGTTAAGGCATCTGACATGATGAAAAACCACATCATCATTTTACCATAACTAGCACCTAAAGGTTCATTACCTCCATTCCAAGAGCCTGTTGTTTGTGTTGCAGCATCGTTTGCTTCCATAAACAAAAAATTGTTTTTAATTGTGTTTTTGATTTTTTTTCGTGGTCAAATGTACATAAAATCTGTTATCTAATAAAATAGAAGAAAAAGAACAGATAAATCCATAAGATATCTAAAAAGTGCCAAAAGATACTGCCCAATTCTATACCCAAATAATTATCTTTAGAATAACGTCCTAGAATTTGTTTATATACGATGTACATTAACACAATAACTGATGCTAAGACATGAACCAAATGTGTTACCGTAATAACATATATAAAAGACGTGGCTATGTTGCTTTGTGCGCCTGTAAAATATAAACCTGCGTCTATCAATTCTTTAAATCCAAAAAATTGCGATATTACAAAGCCTAAACCAAACAACAAACTGAGTATTAAAAACAAACTTGTTTGGTGCTTTTTATCTTTTTTGATGGCTTTTTTCGCCAAAATAAAAGAGATGCTTCCTAAAACAATAAGTAAAGTACTTATGTAAAAAGCATTTGGCAGGTTAAAACTTACCCAATCTTCGCGGTTTGTACTAATAACATACGCACTTGTTAGTCCGGCAAATATCATAATAATACTCACCATGGCAACGCCTAACATCTGAATAGCCGTTTTCCTTTTTAATTTATTTTCCATAACTATCTTAAAAATTTATCGATAACAAAAATTATTTGAATCATTGTAATATAAAACACGCTTGATAACATCAGCTTTCTGGCCATTAAATTGGTTTGAACCGATAACAATTTGAATCCGTAAAACAACATTAATAATCCGGGTAAAACCGTGATAACAGCCGCCACTACAGATAATTTTAAATTCCCTGATAATCCTAAAACGGGATAAACAGAGACTATTATCATCACTAAAGTATATAATATAATTTGAATAGCGAGTTTTCTGTCTTTTTGACCCATGGGCAACATTTTAAATCCGGCCAATTTATAATCGTCATCAAGCAACCAACCAATAGCCCAAAAATGGGGAAATTGCCACAAAAACTGAATGGCAAATAAAATACCTGCTTCAATACCAAAATGATTGGTAGCCGCAACCCAACCTAACATAAACGGAATGGCACCTGGAATAGCACCCACAAAAACCGCTAAAGGTGTCACCGATTTTAACGGCGTGTAAACACTGGTGTATAAAAATATAGACAGCGCTCCGAAAAAGGCCGTCTTTGGGTTGATATTGTATAAAATAGCCAATCCTATTAAAGTAAATGTAAAGGCTATAATTAAAGCTGTTTGTTTTGACAATCTACCCGCAGGAAGCGGTCTTGTTTTGGTGCGTTGCATTAGCGCATCTTGTGTGATTTCAATAACCTGATTAAAAGCGTTTGAAGCACCCACCATTAAATAACCGCCTACAGCTAATAAGGCTAAAGTATTATAATTAATAACATCGGCGCCAAGCAAATAGCCCGCAACTGATGAGAATACAACACTTATTGACAAACCAAACTTGGTTAATTGTTTTATGTCGTCTAAAATAGTGTTCTTGCTATTTGGTTTTAAAAGAGGTGTCAATAAAGTTGGTTTTCTTTGGTTGAATAATGTGCAAATATAATTAAACCCCGTTAATGCAACCTATAAGCATCATAAAAATACTAAGATAAGTACTTTAAACTGATTGCTTTTAAAGTCTGTTTTTTAGACAAGTAAATTCTAAAATAAAAAAGTGCAGAAAATGCTTTGCGGATTATAGAAATGTATTAAATTTGCGCTCTCGTTTAGCAATTATTGCTAGTGACATTTTGCGAAAGTAGCTCAGGGGTAGAGCATCACCTTGCCAAGGTGAGGGTCGCGGGTTCAAATCCCGTCTTTCGCTCAGAAAAGCAAAAGAAGGTTAACTACTTAAGATTAATTCTTTAATTAGTTAAAGCGACCAAGGTCGCAGGGTTCTCCCGAAGCGTCGGGGCCGTCTTTCGCTCAGAAAAAACAATACCAATATCTGTCTTTTTAAGATAGTGACGCTCGAGTGGTGGAATTGGTAGACACGCTGGACTTAAAATCCAGTGGGCTGTAAGGCCCGTATGGGTTCAAGTCCCATCTCGAGTACTGAAACCTCAACATGAAAATGTTGGGGTTTTTTATTGTTTATTATTTAAAAATTTATCACGATACTCTTTACTTTCTACCATCAAAACGGCAATCAATTCAATTTTTTTGTTAGACATATACAAACCGACAATGCCTTTTGGTTTGCAATAATTTATAAACCATTCTATATTTTCTGTTGGGATTTTTAGTTTCTCCACAAAAAAAGCATCCCCAAAATCAGCTCTAATTTCATCAGGAACGGTTAAAGCTTTTTTGGCATAGGTCTTTTTAGCTTGTTTGCGTTTGCGCTTTAGCTGACCAATTTTGTCAATTTCATTAGCTATCGGACTTAGCACAAAGCCCAATAAGCCTAAAATATTACCGCCTCCCTGAAACTGTGCTCTTGAATTAACAAAAGGATCTGGCGGCTTTAGTCTGTCAATGGCGTCAATATCATCAACCACATTAAAATCTATATTTCCAAAATTTAAAGCGCCATTACCAACTTGTGATACAGGTTTCTTTACATTTTTAGCATCTGTCAATAAGTCTCCCGATAAGTTATGATTCTTTATTTCTATTTCATCTAGTTGATTTACATTTTGAACCAAAGTCACCTCAAGGGTTTTACTTTTTAGAATTTCGATCGTAATAACTATTTCTTTCTTCTTAAATTGAATCCCGTCAAAAACAAGAGTGTCATTTTCTTTTACAGGAATTTTAAACATGCCGTAGGAATTACTTATAGTCCCCTTTTTGGTGTTTTTATTTAAAATATGAATACTTTCTACAGATTCATAATCATTACTTACTTTTCCAACAAGAGACAGCCTGGCTATTTGAGCCTGTGTCTGAAAAGTAAATCCAATAAAAAACAAAATGGTTAGTTGCTTGGTCATCATGACAAAGAAAGCAATCCAAATGTCAAAAAAGTATTAAGATTTTTATAAATTTTTGTTAAAGAAAGAGTTAAAAAAATCTAACGCAATAATCTACTCAAATCATCCCAAAACTTAGGATACGATTTTGACACCACTTCGGCATCTTTAATAACAAGTGGCACTTTTAAAGCCAACGGCGCAAAAGCCATCGCCATGCGGTGATCGTTATAAGTGGCGATATTTATATTCGATTTTATTGTCTTAGCGGGATGTAAAATCAAGGACTCATTGGTAACATCAACCTCTGCACCTAACTTTTCAAGTTCAGTTTTTAAAGCAACCAATCGGTCGGTTTCTTTAATTTTTAAGGTGTGAAGTCCCGTCAATTCGCATGCCATTCCCAAACCGAAACAAGTCACCACAATGGTTTGCGCCAAATCGGGAGCATTGACTAAATCTAATTTTAAGTTTTTGGTTTTTGGTTTTGAGTGTTTAACTAATGTTATGGCATTGCCATCAAAAGTTGTTTCAACGCCAAAATTTTTATAAACAGACACCAAAATGCTATCGCCTTGCAAACTGTCCTTTTTAAATGATGCTAATTTAATTGTGGCTTTATCGCTTAAAGCGGCCAAACTATAAAAATAAGACGCCGAACTCCAATCGGATTCTACAGTCATATTTATAGGGTTCACCTCTCTTTTTGGTAAAATATTTATACTGTTGCCTTCCCAAGTATGGCTAATACCAAGTTGTTGCAACAAACTTAAAGTCATTTGCAAATAAGGTCTCGACGTTACTTTGCCAATTAAATTAAGATGTAAACCTTGCTCTAATTTTGGCGCAATTAAAAGCAAAGCAGATAAATATTGACTGCTCACATCACCGTTAATTCTAATAGCATTATTTAATAAATGCTGACCACTTATAAGCAAAGGCGGATAGCCTTCTTTATCTTTATATTGAATATCTGCACCTAAATCGCGCAAAGCATCAACCAAAATTTTAACAGGTCGGTTTTGCATGCGGTCTGAACCCGTAAGCGTTACTGTTTTGCCATTTTTAACAGCAAAATAAGCTGTTAAAAACCGCATAGCTGTTCCAGCATGACCGATATCAACAGTTTCTGTCTGACTTAAAAGGGCTTGTTGTAAATGATGTGTGTCATCTGCATCTGATAAATTATCGATACTTATTTGTGGGTATAATTGTTGCAAAATTAACATCCTATTCGACTCACTTTTTGAACCAGAAATTGTTAAAGTTCCTTCAATATTTTGACAATCTGTATAATCTAAAGAGAGATTCATTTTGGAATAATTATGCTACTTAATTTATTTAGATATTTTTTCGGCACGTTTCTTTAAAATAAATGCCATAAACAGACCGTAAATAATACCACCAATAAGCTTGGCAATGCCAAATCTAATAATTGTAGGATAACTAAAGTTTTGTAAAAACCCTACAAAACCTGTTTTAGTAAACAAACTAAAAACAGCTTCTATAATTGTTAAGACAATCATAAACATAACAGCCGTATAAATAAAAGTCTTTTTAAAATTATAGCTTTTTGAATCTGTCATTACTTTAATTTTTTATTGTTCTGATGACGGTCGTGGTCGCGTTTGGTTTTTAAATCGAGTTTTTTATCAAACGCCTCTTGCAAATTGATGCCTGTTTGATTGGCTAAACATAAGACTACAAACATAACATCGGCTAATTCTTCGCCTAAGTCTTTATTTTTATCGCTTTCTTTTTCGCTTTGTTCGCCATAACGGCGAGCGATAATGCGCGCCACCTCGCCTACTTCTTCGGTCAATTGTGCCATATTGGTCAATTCGTTGAAATAGCGAACACCGTGTTCTTTAATCCAATTATCGACTTCTATTTGTGCGTTTTTGATGTTCATTACTCTGTGTTTTTACAATAGTCAAAAATAGGCAATAATCAAGACATTTCGACTACGCTCAATGCGACAATTAAGCTTATAAATAATCAAAAAATTTATCTCTAGAAATTTCTACAGCTCCCAAACTATCCAGATGTTCATTATAAACTTGGCAATCTATCAATTTATAATTTCGTTTTTCTAAGTAATCTGCCAACCAAATAAACGCCACTTTCGATGCATTACTCACTTTGCTAAACATACTTTCGCCGCAAAAAACCGTTCCTAAATCTATCCCATAAAGGCCACCTACCAATGCATTATTTTGATACACTTCAACCGATTTCGCCCAACCTTTTTGGTGTAGATCTATATAAGATTCTTCCATAGCATCGGTAATCCAAGTGCCTTCTTGTCCATCACGGGATATGATTTTACAATGACGAATCACATCCGCAAAAGCGCTGTTAAACCGAATCTCAAAAAGATTCTTTTTAAGAAACTGACGCATACTTTTACTGATTTTAATATCTTTCGGAAACAAAACCATTCTAGGATCTGGACTGTACCAAGTGATGGGATAACCCTCAGAATACCAAGGGAAAATACCACTTTTATAGGCTAAAATAAGTCGGTTTGGAGATAAATCGCCGCCAAAAGCCACGATGCCGTCAGCATTGGCAGAATTTACAGGCGGAAAGTACAGTGTTTTGTCAAGAATAAACATGGTGCTTTCCGCCTATAAATTTATGTGATTGGGGTATTTTTAGAAAGGTAAATCATCTGGATCCTCATCGCTAATATCTTTAGCGGCTTCAAAAGCATCCGAAGCATCTACAGGCGGTACATTTGAATCTGGCGCGGCAGACATGGCTTCAATTTTCCAACCCTGAATCGCGTTAAAATACTTTACTTCGCCTTGTGGATTTGTCCATTCTCTACCACGAATATTGATGCTTATTTTTACATCTTGACCCACATTATAACTGTCAAGAAGATCACATTTGTCTTGAATAAATTCTACTAAAATAGATTGTGGATATTGCTCGCTCGTCACAACAACAACATCTCTTTTTCTAAATCCTTTTGCCCCGAAGGTTTTTGTTTCGTCAATTAATTTAATTTTTCCTGATACTTCCATTTTCTATTAAAATTTAGGCCGTTAAAAGTGTTAACCAAGCCTCGTTTATATGATTGTTTTCTAAAAATTCTTGTGCTTTTTTATGTTTTTCTGTAACCGATAATTGTGCTATTTGCGGATGTTTCTCTGTAAATAATTTCACATCTTCAGGCAATGGCAAGGCTTCAATGTTTGCCAGCATACCCAAGTTATTTCCTGTCAAAATAATGCTTTCGCGGATGTATTCAGGAAGGGCATCAACGCCAATTCCTAAAGTAGAAAGCGGTTTTGGTATTTCAAAAAAACCGTTTCTGGCTCTTGAATAATATGATCCACCGGCACGTGCTACCAAATCTAATTTCTCTTGATTGACATTTCCTTTATCATCTAAAAAATCTTTATTTATATGCATACAGACAACCTCGCAAATAACCAAGTTTCCTGCCCCGCCTTTTTTTCCAAGTGGCACCACTTCATTAACCTTGCATTCCATTTGAATAGGCGATTCTGCCACTCTAAAAGGTTTTACCACATCAGATTTTAACATCGTTAAACCTGCTTTGGTAAATTCATTTACACCCGCGGCATATTCTGTACTTGCCAAACTCATCTGCTGTACCAAATCGTAATTCACAACATTTATCACAACTTCTTTAGTTGCCATAACATTATCTAATGTGTGTTTTGTTGTGTTGTTTGACACCCTCCGCGCAGGCGAAAAAATTAAAATAGGCGGATTGGCACTAAAAACATTGAAAAAACTAAATGGTGATAAATTAGGATTGCCATCACTATCTAACGTGCTTGCAAAAGCAATGGGTCTTGGCGACACAGCACTCAATAAATACGCATGCAATTTTGCAGTTGGTATTTCGTTAGGTTTAATGGTTAGCATAAATGTGTATTTTAGATACCGAGCAAAAGTAAATATATTCCTTTAGAAACAAATACCCTTTTTAAATTTTAGTTAGTGTGAGATATGACTTATATTTGTTTAATATGCAAATGACTACTTACAAAAATATTATTCGCTGGGCTATTGCAAGTTTATCTTTTGCCATAGTTGTGCTGATTTTATGGAATACCTACGACTTTTTTCAGAAATTTAAAAACGAAGAGCGTCAGAAAATGGAAGTTTTATCTGAAGCCTATAAACGCTTTAGTTCTGCTGGTTTAGAAGAAGATATTACGCTCTCTTCAAGAATTATTAGCGGAAACACAAATATTCCTATGATTGTTACAGATGCCAATGACAGCATTTTAAATAATCAGAATTTAGATAGTATAAAGGTCAAAAAACCAAACTATCTTAAAAAACAATTGGCTTTAATGAAAGCTCAAAACAAGCCTTTAGTAGTGAGTTATCAAAAAGGCGCTATTAATGTAAAACAATTTGTCTATTATAAAGATTCCGATTTATTGACCAAGTTAAAATACTATCCTTTAGCATTAATTTTTATTTTATTGCTGTTTGGAATCATCATTTATTTGGTCTTCAAATCGAATAAAAGTGCCGAGCAAAACAAATTATGGGCGGGTATGGCTAAAGAAACAGCGCATCAAATTGGCACACCCTTAACGTCCCTATTGGGATGGATTGAATTATTAAAACAACAACATGCCGACAAGGATACCATTTCTGAAATTGAAAAAGATGTTGCCCGATTAACAATTATTGCCAACCGGTTTTCTAATATTGGTTCTATTCCTAAATTGCAAAAAATTAATTTAATACAAGAAATCAAGACCACAGAAAGTTATTTTAAAACACGTATTCCTAAGGGCATTTCTTTTTCGGTAAACTATCCTGCAAAAGATGTAATGTATGTATCTATAAACACGCAACTATTTAGTTGGGTGTTAGAAAATCTCATTAAAAATGCCATTGATGCTTTAAAAGCAAAAGGCCAAATAGAATTGACCATTGAAGAAAATCAAAAACATATTTACATTACCGTTTCAGATACTGGTAAAGGCATCGCAAAAAAGCAATTTAAATCAATTTTTAAACCTGGCTACACCACTAAAAAACGTGGCTGGGGTTTAGGCTTATCTCTGGCAAAACGTATTGTAGAAAATTACCATGACGGCAAAATTTATGTGCAAAAATCAGAGATAGAAAAAGGGACAAGTATACGCGTAGTATTACCTAAGATTCACTAGCTAAAAAAACTTCTGAAATAGTGTTAGCCAATTCGCTAAATTCTTCTGAAGTCAAACTCACTTTATGTTTAAAATCAATATCCTTCATACTGTGCAGCGGAATTAAATGCACGTGTACATGTGGCACTTCTAGACCAATAACGGATACGCCTACACGTTCACAAGGCACAACTTTTTCGAGCGCAATAGCCACTTTTCTAGCAAAGGTCATCAATCCAAGATAAGACGTTTCGTCTAATTCAAAAAGTTTGTTTTCTTCTTTTTTAGGCACAACCAAAGTATGTCCTTTTGCATTTGGATTGATATCCAAAAAAGCAATAAAATCAGCACTTTCTGCTACTTTATAACACGGGATCTCCCCATTAATAATTTTCGTAAAAATACTGGCCATGATTATCTGGTAATTTCAAGAATTTCAAATTTCATAGTGCCATTGGGCACTTTAATTTCTGTGACATCGCCCACTTTTTTTCCTAACAAACCTTTACCTATAGGTGAGTTTACAGATATTTTTCCCGATGCTAAATCAGATTCAGAATCTGCTACCAAAGTGTAGTTAAATTCCATGCCATTGGCTAGATTTTTAATCTTAGTTATAGAATGGATTAATATTTTTGAATTATCCAATATCGATTCATCTATTAATCGTGCTGTAGATAACACTTCCTTTAATTTTCCTATTTTTAATTCTAACAAAGACTGTTCTTCTTTGGCTGCGTGGTACTCGGCATTCTCACTCAAATCTCCTTTATCGCGCGCTTCGGCAATATCATTTGTAACCCTTGGGCGATCTACATGTTCTAAATGCGCCAACTCATCTCGTAATTTTTTTAATCCTTCTGGTGTGTAATAAGATACGTTTCCCATAATCTTTTCGTTTATATTAAAATATAAAAATCCCAATTCCAATATAGAGGACTGAGATTTAACACAAAGATATAAAATATTTAGATAACCAATAAGATTTTGTAAATTGAACTCCTTAATTTCATCATAAAATAATGATAAAAAAATTGATTCTTTTTTTAGCAATTATTACTTTGGTTGCGTGCTCAAGTAGCGCGCCAGACAACAATAATAATTTACCCTATATTCCTGTAAACGAAACCATCAATCTTAACAGCCCTCAATACATAAATTTGCAAGTTCCCGGTGGATGGGCTTACGCTCCAGGCGGATTAAGAGGACTTATTATTTACAATTTTAACGGTACCGATTTTGTTGCTTTCGATCGTGCTTGCCCACATTTATCACCTTCTGAAAGCTGCTCTCAAATGATTGTAGAAAGCAGTATTAAAATGATATGCCCTTGTGATGATACCGAATTCAATATTATAACTGGTGCGCCTTTAACGACAGGTATCAATTTTGCTGCCCGAGAATACCGCGCTACTTTGATTAGTGCAAGTACATTAACCATCTCAAATTTTTAGATTTTACTTCTTTTAATTTTCCTATTTTTGTGACGATAAAAACAAGAGTTATGGCAAAAGTTAGTATCATTATGGGCAGCGCTTCAGACCTACCCATTATGCAACAATCAATAGACGTTTTAAAAGACTTTGGTATCGCCACCGAAGTGAAAATTATTTCGGCACATCGTGCCCCAGATATTTTAGCCGATTATGCTAAAAATGCTGTTGCTAATGGCATCAAAGTCATTATTGCTGGCGCTGGTGGCGCAGCCCATTTACCCGGAGTTACGGCTGCTTTTACGCCACTTCCTGTGATTGGCGTACCTATAAAATCGCATAATTCAATCGATGGTTGGGATTCTATTTTGTCTATTTTACAAATGCCTTCGGGTATTCCGGTTGCCACTGTGGCACTAAACGGTGCTAAAAATGCCGGTATTTTAGCGGCCCAGATTATCGCTGTAGCGGATGAAAAATTGATGCAAAAAATTGTTGATTTTAAAGAAGATTTAAAACAAAAAGTGATTAAAGCTTCCGAAGATTTAAACAAAAAATAAATCGCTTACTTTTTACTTCAAATACAAAATAGATAGATGTCTAAGAATAACCCTTTACTTCAAATTTTCGAAACGCCTTTTAACACCGCGCCATTTTCTAAAATAAAAACGGTGCATTTTAAACCGGCTTTTAAAAAAGCCATCGCTTTAGCAAAACAAGAAATTGATGATATTATTAACAATACCGATGCCCCTACTTTTGAAAATACTGTTGTGTCGCTCGATTTTGCAGGTTATACTTTAGATCGGGTTTCAAGTATATTTTTTAATTTAAATGCGGCCGAAACCAACGATGACATTCAAAAAATTGCCCAAGAAGTATCGCCTTGGCTCTCAGAATTCTCGAATGACATCAGTTTAAACGACGTATTATTCAAAAAAATTAAAACAGTTTATCAGCAAAAAGACAATTTAAATCTAAGCACAGAACAGCTAACGTTAATCGAAAAAAAATACAAATCGTTTTCGCGTAACGGCGCTAATTTAAACCCTTCCGATAAGGAAAAGCTACGCGCCATTGACACACAATTATCTAAGCTAAGTCTCACTTTTGGCGAACATATTTTGGCCGATGCCAACGCCTATCAAATGCATCTTACCAACGAGTCAGATTTAAATGGTTTGCCTTCTCACGCCATTGAAGCGGCTCAATTATTGGCGCAAGACAAAGGTTTAAAAGGTTGGCTCATCACACTTGATTATCCAAGTTATATTCCGTTTATGACTTATGCTAAAAACCGCTCGTTAAGAGAAAAACTGGCCAAAGCTTTTGGTGAAAAAGGCTTTCAACAAAACGATAATAACAACGAAGAAGTGGTTTTAAATCTTGTTAAACTAAAATCAAAACGCGCCAAATTACTGGGTTATAACACCCATGCCGATTTTGTTTTAGAAGAACGCATGGCTAAAAATCCGACGACGGTTTTAGATTTTTTAAACAATATTTTATCAAAAGCCAAACCTGCTGCAGACAAAGAATTTGAGCAATTAAAACAATTGGCTAAAGCCGATGGCGTTTCCGATTTCCAAAAATGGGACAGTGCTTTTTATAGCGAAATTCTCAAAAAACAAACTTTAGATTTAGACGAAGAGCAACTCAAACCTTATTTTAAATTAGAGAATGTTTTGGATGGTGTTTTTAAAGTCGCCCAAAAATTATATGGGCTTTCTTTTGAAGCTGTTGATAATATTGATGTTTATCATAATGATGTCAAAACATTTAAAGTGACAGACGAAAAAGGTGATTTACAAGCTGTTTTTTATGCCGATTTCTTTCCGCGTTCTGGCAAACGCCAAGGCGCTTGGATGACCTCATTTAAAAACCAATGGATAAAAGATGGCGAAAACAGTCGGCCGCATATTTCTATTGTTTGCAATTTTACAAAGCCAACAAAAACGCAACCCTCATTATTAACTTTTAACGAAGTCACCACTTTATTTCACGAATTTGGTCATGCCTTGCATGGGATGTTGGCAAACACAACCTACCCTAGTTTGAGTGGTACGAGTGTGTTTTGGGATTTTGTAGAATTGCCAAGTCAGGTTTTAGAAAATTGGTGTTACGAAAAAGAAACTTTAGATCTGTTTGCTGTTCATTACGAAACTGGTGAGAAAATCCCGACCGATTTAATAGAAAAAATAAAAGCATCCTCAAACTTTTTAGAAGGTTTGGCAACACTTCGCCAATTGAGTTTTGGTTTGTTAGATATGCAATGGCATACACAAGATCCTACAAAAATTAAAAGTGTCAAAGCTTTTGAAAGTACCACTTTTTATGACACACAATTATTTCCTGATGTTTCCGAAAATTGTATGAGCACAGCCTTTTCACATATTTTTCAAGGTGGTTATTCGGCTGGGTATTATTCCTACAAATGGGCCGAAGTTTTAGATGCTGATGCCTTTGCCTACTTTAAAGAAAACGGTATTTTTAATAAAGACATAGCCAATGCGTTTAAAGAAAACGTCTTATCAAAAGGTGGTACTGAAAATCCGATGGTATTATACAAACGTTTTAGAGGCACAGCGCCCAATCCAGAAGCGCTTTTAAAACGGGCTGGACTTATTAGATAAATTATAAGGAATTCTACAACTAATCTTAGGGTTTTAATTAAATTTGCCCCCTAAGTATAAAATGGTAAAAGCTTTAAAAGGCTTTTAAAAAATAATAGTATCATGAAAAAATTTGACGTTGTTGTTATTGGTTCTGGTCCTGGCGGTTATGTTTCGGCCATTCGTTGTGCCCAATTGGGTTTTAACACCGCACTTATTGAAAAATATAACACATTGGGTGGTACATGTTTAAACGTGGGTTGCATCCCAAGCAAAGCGCTTTTAGATTCATCGCATCATTATGACGATGCCCAAAATCATTTCGAAAAACACGGCATTGATCTTGGAAAAATCAGCCTAAATTTCAAACAAATGATTGATCGCAAAAACGAAGTGGTTGCACAAACCACCGGCGGTATCAATTATTTAATGGATAAAAATAAAATAACCGTTTTTAACGGATTTGGTTCTTTTAAAGATGCCTCGCATATAAATATCGCTCAAGCGGATGGTAGTATAGAAACCATTGAAGCTGCAAAAATAATTATAGCTACTGGTTCAAAACCCTCAAGTTTGCCTTTTATAAAAGTGGATAAAAAACATGTGATTACCTCTACCGAAGCTTTGAGTTTAACCGAAGTCCCTAAACATCTCATCATTATTGGTGGTGGCGTTATCGGTTTGGAATTGGGTCAGGTTTATTTGCGTTTAGGTGCGCAAGTATCGGTTATTGAATTTATGCCAAGCATCATCCCAAATATGGACAGCATGTTGGCAAAAGAATTACAACGCAGTCTTAAAAAACAAGGCATGAAATTCTATACAGGTCACAAAGTAACATCCGTTAAGGCTGGCACAAAAGAATCTGTTGTGATTGCCGATGACAAAAAAGGAAATCCAATTGAATTTAAAGGCGATTACGTTTTGGTTGCTGTTGGCCGACGTCCTTATACCGATAATTTAGGTTTGGAAAATGCAGGCGTTAAATTAACCGAGCGCGGTCAAGTGGAAACCAATGCGCAATTGCAAACAAATGTGTCTAACATTTACGCTATTGGCGATGTGGTTAAAGGCGCCATGTTAGCGCATAAAGCTGAAGAAGAAGGGGTGATGGTAGCCGAAATTATGGCGGGTCAAAAACCACATATCAATTACAATTTAATTCCGGGTGTGGTTTACACGTGGCCAGAAGTGGCTTCGGTTGGGCAAACCGAAGAACAATTAATAGAAGCTGGTATTGCTTTTAAATCGGGTAGTTTTCCAATGCGTGCTTTAGGGCGTGCCCGTGCCAGTATGGATATTGACGGACAAGTAAAAATTTTAGCCGATGCCAAAACCGATGAAATTTTAGGCGTTCATATTATTGGTGCTCGTGCTGCAGATATGATTGCCGAAGCGGTTACCGCCATGGAATTTCGCGCCAGTGCCGAAGATGTGGCACGTATGTCTCACGCCCATCCAACTTATACCGAAGCCATAAAAGAAGCCGCTTTGGCGGCTACTGAAAATAGAGCTATACATATTTAGAGAAAGAATGCCACATCACGCTAAAGCGTGATGTGCTGTGACAAATAATTAATGTTTTAAAAACATTTTTATTTTGCTACATTTGTGAAAATTGTTCCCTCAAACATGCAGTCAAACCCCTTTTCGTTCGAATTATACAATGCCACTATTAACGGAAAGATATGGCAACCTAAAACAACCCCAAAAGCCATCATTATTTTAGTACATGGTATGGGTGAACATATTGGCAGATATGAAAAAAGTGTTATTCCTCATTTGGTGAAAAATGATTTTGCTGTTGTAGCTTACGATCAATTTGGACACGGAAAAACATCGGGGAAACGCGGGCACAACCCAAGTTATGATGCCGTTTTGTGTTGTATTACAAAAGTAATTGTACAGTCTAATGCCACTTTTAAATCGGCACCTTTATTTTTGTACGGTCATAGTATGGGCGGCAATGTGGTTTTAAATTATGTGTTGCGCAGAAAGCATCCTTTTAAAGGAGTTATAGCTACAAGTCCTTTTTTAAAATTGGCTTTTGAACCGCCAAAATGGAAATTGTTTTTAGGTGAAATTTTGGGTAAAATAGCACCATCTATAACAATGCCAAACGAATTAAATCCGAATGACATTTCAAGAATTCAAGCAGAAGTCGATGCTTATGTCTCTGATCCTCTTGTCCATAATAAAATAAGTCCTAATTATTCTGTCAAATTTATTGAAACAGGTAAATGGGCTATTGAAAATGCACATCAACTAAAAGTACCCACTTTACTTTTACACGGTACAGGCGATAAAATTATTGACCACAAAGCCACCGCAGCATTCTCTAAAAACAGCAATGGCGTGGCAGAAATTAAACTTTTTGACGGTGGCTACCATGAATTGCACAACGATTTATGCCGTAATGAAATGTTAAATGACATTTCTAATTGGTTAAACATCCAATTAGAAAAATAGTTGGCCTGCTTTTTGTGTAAAAATCTTACTAACTTAGTGGCTTAATTACGCTTCTCTTTTTTATGAAAAATCTTTTAAAAATATTTTTATTTATCTTCCCTATTTGGATTTTTAGTCAAACAAACGTAGTTCTCGAAACTTCTAAAGACAGTCTTAAACCCAATAACATTTCAAAAATTGCAGAAGCCTTAAAAGATTACGAAATAACACGTAAAATGGACAGTGTTTGGTTGGCCGCAAAATACAACTCGCCCTTGTATGATAGTTTGGCCTTTGTAATTCCAGATGCCGAGTTATTGCCCTTTACGCCTGATAGTTTATTCACTTCAAAATTAAAAACCCGTTTAGACAGTTTACATCACAATTCGCCTTTTAACATTGCCTACAATCCGGTTTTAGAGCGCGTTATTAAAACCTATTTAAAAAACCGTCCGAAACATTTAGCGAATCTTATGACAAAGGCAAAATATTATTTTCCTTTATTTGAAGAGCAACTCGATAAATATGACATTCCGCTTGAAATGAAATATTTGGCCATAGTAGAATCGGCTTTAAAGCCAAATGCACGCTCGGGTGTTGGCGCCAAAGGTTTGTGGCAATTTATGTACAGCACAGGCAAACAATTCGATTTAAAAGTGAGTTCTTATGTTGACGAACGTGCCGATCCGTTAAAATCTACCGAAGCCGCTTGTAAATATTTGTCAAGTTTATACAACACTTTTGACGATTGGGATTTGGCGCTAGCCGCCTATAATTCTGGCCCTGGTAATGTTACAAAAGCCATTAGACGTTCTGGTGGTTATAAAAATTATTGGAATATCAGGCCTTATTTACCAAGAGAAACGCAAGGATATGTTCCTGCTTTTTACGCCACAATGTATATTTTTGAATATGCCAAAGAACATCAATTACATCCCAGTAGTTTTTCTACAACCTATTTTGAAACCGATACTGTGCGTGTTAAACGCCAACTTACTTTTGACCAAATAAACAAAGTTTTAGATACAGACAATACGTTACTTTGGAAATTGAATCCGCATTATAAATTGGGTATCATTCCATATATAAAAGGCCGCCATTATGCCTTGCGTTTGCCCCACGATTTAATTGGTGTTTTTGTTAGTAACGAAGATTCTATTTATGCTTACGCTAAAGCGGATGACGCGGCGCGCGAAAAACCATTACCTAAATATTTTGAGCTTAACAATAGGATAAGATACAAAGTTAAAAATGGTGATTATCTAGGTATAATAGCTGATAGACATGGTGTGAGCGTTAGCAAACTAAAACAATGGAACGGGCTAAAAAGTTCTAATATAAGTATTGGGCAACGTTTAACCATTTACCCAAGACGCTTTCCGCCAGCGACCAAAAAGCTTACGAAAAAAACATTCCCAAAAGGAGACTATACAGTTTACATTGTTAAAAAAGGCGACTCCCTTTGGAGCATCGCACAGAAATACCCTAAAATAAGCACACAACAAATAAAAGATTGGAACAATATTTGGAACAGCAAACAATTAAAACCCGGCACCAAATTAAAAATCTTTAAAAGCTAAATTGTTATGAAAAAAATCGGCCTTATTTTAAGCTTGGCATTTGTCTTTGCTTCTTGTTCTGAAAAAAATCAACTTATTTTAAAATCATCTACAGGACGCATTAATTCTGTCTTAGTGGTTATTGACAATACCGAATGGGATACAGAAATAGGCACAACTATAAAAGATATTATTAGAGAACCCGTTATAGGGTTACCTCAACCCGAAGTGCAATTAAGAACATCGCAAATAAATCCGCCAAACTTTAACAGCCTTTTCGAAAACAACAGAAATTTGTTATTTGTAGGGATTTCTAACCAAAATGATTTTAAAGTTACACATAACAAATACGCGTCGCCTCAAACAATTATTGCTATTACTGGTAAAGATAAAGCCGCATTAATTAAAACAATTCAAGAAAATGCCGACAAACTCATCAGTGTTTTTAAAAAGAGCGACATCCAAGTTTATCAATCGAAATTATCAAAAAATATCTGGGAAAAGGACGCCTTTAAACAGCTAAAAAATACAACTATAAGTATCCCAAAAGATTATTTAAAAGTAGAAAAATTGCCAGATTTTTTATGGCTTAGAAAATACATCTCTAAAGATGGCACGCTAAACATTTTAGCCTATAGCATGCCTTTACCAAAAGGGGGCACAATAGATACATCAACAATATTAAGTTTAAGAGACAGCATCGGAAAAACACATATTCCGGGGCAGTTTAAAGATACTTATATGCAAACTTCAAAAGCTTTAGCGCCAAGTTTTAAATCGGTTATTATTGATGGTGTTCATACTACAGAATCACGTGGTTTATGGGAAGTAAAAAACGATTTTATGGGCGGTGCTTTTATAAATTACAGTTTTATAGATACCAAAAATAAACGTGTTTTATGCCTTGACGGATTTGTATATGCACCCAATCAAGATAAACGTGATTATATTTTTGAATTGGAAGCCATATTTAAAACCCTTAAACTAAAATAAGTCTTTAAATAGTTCTAATTTTAGAGGTTCTAAAGGGCCTCTAGCTCAGCTGGCAGAGCATCTGACTCTTAATCAAGAGGGTCGTGGGTTCGAACCCCACGGGGCCGACATCATAAACTAACTTTGTTTTATACTATAATTTATCTCATTTTTACACGTTTTGCATTAATATAAAAATTGTGTCATTTCTATTGATTTTTGTAAATGAAATGAACAAAAACGATATCGAGAATAGTAATTTTTCTTTTTAAAAAATTTCTCGATACATCACGTCAAGGTGTGATACACGATCAGGCGTTTTATAGATCAAAAACGATTAATGCAGAATGGGTCATTTATTAAAGTTTATCACAAAAAAACAGGTTAAAGTACTTAAGCTTTAACCTGTTTCTCTCAATGAATAACCCCCCGGCTATTATTCCTTCTTAAATATATTGGCTGTGTAAACTTTGCCTTTGTTTTTAACTTTTGCAAAGTAAGAACCTGTCTTCTTGCCTCTCGTATTATATTTGATTTCTTTTTTAAGGTTTTGTGTGTCGCTATTTCAGGATGGGACATAGGTTAAACATAAAAAGCTTGGGTAAATACCCAAGCTTTTTTTTAAATTTATACAGATTTTAAAATACTGCTTCTTTTTATTGAGGTGCTTATTTTAATTTCTTTTTGACTTTTACTTCGTGATAAGCTTCAATAATATCATCAACGCGAATGTCGTTATAATTTTTGATACTCAATCCGCAATCAAAACCTTTGGTTACTTCTTTGGCATCATCTTTAAAACGTTTTAATGAGGCTAATACGCCAGTAAAGACAACAACACCATCGCGAATTAAACGAATTTTAGAACTCCGCATTATCTTGCCATTTGTAACCATACAGCCAGCAATAGTACCAATTTTAGAAATTTTATAAACTTCTCTAAGTTCTGCATTACCTGTAATTTCTTCTTTAATATCTGGCGATAACATGCCTTCCATAGCGTCTTTTACATCGTTTATGGCATCATATATAATGGCATAATTTTTAATGTCGATTTCTTCTTTATCTGCCAACTGACGTGCAATGGCTGAAGGTCTCACATTAAATCCGATAATAATCGCATCAGAAGCTGAGGCTAACAAAACATCAGATTCTGTGATAGCACCTACACCTTTATGAATAATATTTACTTGAATTTCTTCGGTAGATAATTTTTGCAATGAATCTGTTAAAGCTTCAACAGAACCGTCAACATCGCCTTTAAGAATTAAATTTAATTCTTTGAAATCGCCTAAAGCAATACGGCGGCCAATTTCATCTAATGTAATATGTCTTTGTGTTCTAACAGATTGTTCGCGTTTTAATTGGCCACGTTTTGTAGCCAGTTGTTTGGCTTCGCGTTCATCGTCTAAAACGTTGAACTTATCGCCCGCTTGCGGTGCACCATCTAAACCCAAAACAGAAACTGGAACAGAAGGGCCTGCTGTTTCCATTTTGTTGCCACGCTCATCAAACATGGCTTTTATTTTTCCGCTATGCGTACCTGCCAATAAATAATCGCCTATTTTTAAAGTACCAGATTCTACTAAAACTGTAGAAACGTAACCCTTACCTTTATCAAGTAAAGCCTCTACAACAGTACCATTGGCATTTTTATTTGGATTGGCTTTTAACTCTAAAAGCTCGGCTTCTAAAAGTACTTTTTCTAATAATTCTGGAACGCCCACACCTGTTTTAGCCGATAAATCTTGTGATTGAATTTTACCACCCCAATCTTCTACCAATAAGTTCATTTGAGATAATCCGTCTTTTACCTTTTCGGGATTTGCATCGGGTCTGTCAATTTTATTAATAGCAAAGACTATTGGAATACCTGCGGCTTGCGCATGGCTAATGGCTTCTTTTGTTTGTGGCATTATTGAATCGTCTGCTGCAATAACAATGATGGCTAAATCGGTTACTTGAGCACCTCTGGCACGCATGGCAGTAAAAGCCTCGTGACCTGGTGTGTCTAAGAATGTGATTTTTTGACCATCTTTAAGCGCTACAGAATAAGCCCCAATATGTTGGGTTATACCACCCGATTCACCTGCTATTACATTGGCTTCTCTAATATAATCTAGCAATGATGTTTTACCGTGATCTACGTGCCCCATAACAGTAACAATAGGCGCTCTAGGCAATAAATCTTCTTCTTTATCGGCTTCAATCATTACAGATTCCTCTGCTTCTGCACCCACAAAATTTACTTCGTAACCAAATTCATCAGCAACAATACTAAGTGTTTCTGCATCTAGCCTTTGATTCATCGTTACCATCATCCCTAAAGACATACAGGCCGAAATAATTTGTGTAACAGGAACGTTCATCATTGTAGATACTTCGTTTGCCGTTACAAATTCTGTTACTGTAAGAATTTTACTGTCTGCTGCTTGAATTTCTAAATCTATTTCGGTTTGTTGGCGGTGTAAATCGCGTTTGTCTCTACGATGTTTCGCACCTTTAGATTTTGATTTACCTTGTAATTTCTCTAAGGTTTCTCTAATTTGTTTTTGTACATCTGCCTCTGTTGGTTCTGCTTTTACCAAAGGAGTTCTACCCCTTACAGGTGGTCTTGCAGGACCTCTTGAAGCGCCACCTCTACCCGCTGGACTGGCAGTAGTGCCTGGTTTATTAACTACAGGTTTGTGTATACGTTTACGCTTTTTGCGTTTATTATCTTGATCTGATTTATTAACTGATCCCTTAGCCGCAGTTGGTTCTACTTTCTTTTTAGGCTTTTCGAATTGTTTTAAATCTATGGTCTGACCTGTAAGTCTTGGACCACCTAATTTTTTATATTGCGTTGTAATCTTACCATCTGCCGTTTTTTCTTCTACGATTGCCTTTTCTGGATTCGGTTTGGCTTTAGGCGCTTCTTTAATAATCTCTTTAACTACTTCTTCTGTTTTAACCGGAATTTTAACTTCCTCTTTAGGTTGTTCTGGCACAACTTTTTGTTCTGGAATTATTTCTGGCTCTATCTCTTTTTTAGGTGCTTCGACAGGAACCTCAACAGGGACTTCTTTAACCTTTTCTTCTTGTATAGGCTTACTTATTACAGACTCTTTAACTACAGGTGTTTCTACTTTGGCTGGCTTATCTTCTAAATCAATTTTACCAACTTGTTTAAATACTACTGCTTTTTTTGAATCTGTTTTAAATATTGTGTTTCTGGCTTTTTCTTCGGCTAAACGTTTTTCTTCATGCTCTTTTTCTAAGGCCATGCGAATAGCTTCCTTTTCTTTGCGTTTTTCGTCTCCTACTTCTTGAGATGCTGCTTTTTTGGTTCTATCAGTTTGAAAGCCGTCTAAAAGTATTTGATAAACATCATTAGAAATTTTTGAAGTAGGTCTGGCTTCTATTTCTACACCATGATTAGCCAGATGTTCTACAGCTCTATCTAAAGAAATGTTTAACTCTCTTAATACTTTGTTTAATCTTAATGTGCTATTTTCGGCCATATACTATATTTAATTAACCTCTATTCTATTTTAAAAACGTTTCTTAACTATCGAATTCTTCTCTTAAAATTCTTTGAACTTCAATAATTGTTTCTTCTTCAAGATCGGTTCTTTTTATCAAATCGTTTACATCTTGTTCTAACACGCTTTTAGCTGTATCTAAACCAGCCTTTTTAAGTTCTAGTAAAATCCAAGGAGCTATTTCATCAGAGAATTCTGTTAACTCTACATCTTCATCTCCATAACCTTCGCGTTGCACGTCTAATTCATATCCTGTTAATTGACAAGCTAAACGGATGTTTACACCATTTTTACCAATGGCTTTAGAAACTTCTTCTGGTTTTAAAAACACATCTACGCGTGGTTTTTTATCAGACCCTTCTTCAACTTCATGAATTGTCATAGACACGACCTTAGCAGGGCTTAAAGCTCTGGCTATAAACAATTGTGTGTTATTTGTATAGTTTATAACATCGATGTTTTCGTTACCCAATTCTCTTACGATACTGTGAATTCTAGACCCTTTCATACCTACACAAGCACCAACTGGGTCAATTCTATCATCATAAGAATCTACAGCAACTTTGGCTTTTTCGCCAGGAATTCTTGCTACTTTTTTAATGGTAATTAAACCGTCGAAAACTTCGGGAATTTCTTGCTCAAATAATTTTTCTAAAAATTCTGGTGCTGTTCTAGACATGATAATTACGGGTTTGTTACCACGTAATTCTACCATTTTAATAATCCCTCTAACAGACTCTCCTTTTCTAAAATAATCTGAACGTATTTGTTCGCTTTTAGGTAAAACAAGTTCATTGCCATCATCGTCTAACAAGATTACGGCATTGTGTTTTATATGATGTACTTCTGCGCTGTACAACTCGCCTTCTAAATCTTTAAAATGTTTAAAGATATTTGTATTGTCGTGTTCTTGAATTTTAGCAATTAAATTTTGACGTAAAGCCAAAATAGATCTGCGTCCTAAATCTATAAGTTTTACTTCTTCAGATGCATCTTCGCCCACTTCAAAATCGGGTTCAATTTTACGTGCTTCTGTAAGTGATATTTCTTGGTTTGGATCTTCTACTTCGCCATCGGCAACAATAATTCTATTACGCCAAATTTCTAAATCGCCTTTATCAGGATTAATAATAATATCAAAGTTATCATCAGACCCAAATTTTCGCTTTAAAGTTGCTCTAAATACATCTTCTAATATGGCCATTAACGTAACCCTATCAATACTTTTATCGTCTTTAAACTCAGAAAATGACTCAATTAATGCAATATTTTCCATTACAAATTTTAATTAAATATTATTTTAGCTTTTGCTTCTTTTATGTTCTCAAATGCAATCGTTGCATTTTTATCTACTGTAATTTTTCCTTTTCCTACGGGTTTTGGTTCTCTTGCTTTCCAATTTAAAACAATGCCATCTTCTAAAACCTCGGTTAAAGTGCCTTCTATTTCGGTAGTATCAATTAAACGCACTTTTAAAATTCTACCAACATTTTTTTTATATTGACGTTTAAGTTTTAAAGGTTCTGCAGCGCCTCCTGTAGTTACTTCTAAAGAAAAATCTTCGGTTTCTCTATCTAGATTATGCTCAACGTGCCTGCTAATTTTAACGCAGTCCTTTACTGTTACGCCATTATCACCATCTACCACAACTTTAATTTTAAAATCGGGGGAGATTGTAGCCTCAATTAAAAACAACGTTGTGTTTTCTTCTAAGGCCTCATTTACAAGTGTTAAAACTTTATTATACTCCATTTTTAATATAAAAAAAAGGGCTTTATAACGCCCTTTCAAATATCTTCTTCGTAAAATTCGGTGCAAATATAGTGATATTCCCAAAACTTACAAAAAAACAGAGAGATATAACTAAAATTCATTAACTTTAAACTTATTAAAATCTTCTAAAAATTATGAAACGTATTTTAGTCCCTGTCGATTTTTCTAAAGAAGCCGAAAATGCCGCTCAAGTAGCGGTAAGTATTGCTAAAAAAAGTAATGGTTGTATTTATCTTTTACACATGTTAGAATTGCCAGAAATAACAGAAAACTACAATTTTTCTGGACAAGCTGAGCCTTTATTTTTTATGAATATGGCAAAAAAACGCTTCGATTCATTTTTAAAACTTCCGTTTTTAAAAGGTATTGAAGTCCACACAAAAATTCTCTTCTACAAAGCTTTTGATGGCATAAAAGACGAAGCTAAATCGTTAAATATAGACCTCATCATTATGGGATCTAAAGGCGCTACGGGCTTAAAAGAAGTTTTTATTGGTTCTAATACAGAAAAAGTTGTGCGTTGTGCAGACGTGCCGGTTTTGGTTATAAAAGAACCTCTGGTAAATTTTACTTTAAACAATATGGTCTTTGCTTCCGATTTTAATTCCATCGGCAAAAAAACATTTCAAAAAGTACTGGATTTTGCCCGTTTTTTTAATGCAAAAATTTATTTATTATACGTTAATACGATTCATAATTTTGAAACGACCGAAGACAGTTTAAGCAACATCCATAATTATATTAATGGTTTTGATTTAAATAATTATACCATTACCATTTACAACGCCAATTCTGTTGAACAGGGTATTTTGACTTTTTCTAAATCTGTTAATGCTGATGCCATTGCGCTTAACACGAATGGACGCAGTGGTTTATCTCAATTGTTTAATGGCAGTATTGGTGTAGAAATTACCAATCACGCCATGGCACCTGTGGTGACTTTTAAACTTTAAAATTACTGTTTTTTAGAGTCTTCGACTCCGCTCAGACTGACAAAACGCTACAAACAAAAAAATCTACTTTGTATAAACCCTGTTTTCTTGTTCGGCTACGCGAATAAAAGTTGTGCGTTTGGTAAGTTCTTTTAATCTCTGAGCACCAACATAAGTACACGCGCTTCGCAAACCACCTAAAATATCTTGCAAGGTTGTTTCAACTTTTCCTCTGTAAGGCACTTCGACTGTTTTGCCTTCGCTTGCGCGATATTCTGCCACGCCACCAACATATTTTCCCATGGCAGTAGTAGAACTCATGCCATAAAATTGTTTGTAAGAAACACCATCGTGATCTACCATTTCGCCACCACTTTCATCATGTCCGGCAAGCATCCCGCCAAGCATCACAAAATCGGCGCCAGCACCAAAAGCTTTGGCAATATCACCCGGAATAGAACAGCCTCCATCACTTATAATTTGACCTCCTAAACCATGAGCCGCATCGGCACATTCTATAATAGCCGACAGTTGTGGATAACCCACCCCTGTTTTTATACGCGTGGTACACACAGATCCTGGACCAATACCCACTTTAATAATATCGGCGCCAGCCAATAAAAGCTCTTCAACCATTTCGCCAGTAACCACATTTCCTGCAATAATAACCTTATCGGGATATTGCTTTCTGGTTTTTGAAACAAAATTGACAAAATGCTCAGAATAGCCATTGGCTACATCAATACAAATAAATTTTATATGTGGATTTAATTTAAAAATAGCGGCTAATTTTTGTGAATCTTTTGAGCCAGTTCCTGTACTTACGGCTATATAATTTTCGATACCACTTGGCGCTTTATCTAAAAACTTCTTCCATTCATCATCTGAATAGTGTTTATGAATCGCTGTAAATAATTGCTTTTTTGATAAAGCCAGTGCCATTTCAAAAGTACCAACAGTATCCATATTGGCAGCCATTATTGGCACGCCTGTCCAGACAGCCGAGCTATTTAAAAACTTGAACTCTCTATCTAAACTTACTTGTGCCCTGCTTTTTAAGGTTGACCGTTTTGGTCTAATCATCACATCGCTAAAGCCCAATTTTATATCATATTCTATTCTCATTGAAACAGTGCATTAAAATTACTTTCAAATTTAGAGTTTATTGCTGATTAGTTTAAAAATGAATATCAGTTTTTATGAACAATTTGTTTGTGTGAATAATAAAAACAAAAAGCCTCCTAAACATAGGAGGCTTTTAAGTTGACCCACAAGGATTCGAACCTTGACTGACGATACCAAAAACCGGAGTGCTACCGTTACACCATGGGTCAGTTTTTATTTTTGCGTTTAAGCAGGCGCAAATTTACAGTAAAGTTTTAAATCAGCAAATAAATTATAAATATTATTTTTATAACTTTTAACAGAATTTTAATCTGTAATTTTATTTGCAGGTGGTTGTGTTATTTTATTATTTATTAAATTCGCCCACAGTCTAAAACACAAAGCATGTCTAATTTTAACTATAAAAAATGGAATTCAATTTTAGGATGGGCTACTTTTACCATCGCTTTATTTACTTATGCCAGCACCATTGAGCCTACAGTAAGTTTTTGGGATTGCGGCGAATACCTTTCTACGGCTATAAAATTACAAGTTGGTCATGAACCTGGCGCACCACTGTTTCAGATGCTTGGTGCCTTTTTCGCCATTTTTGCAAGCGACAAAGAACATATGGCAATGATGGTCAATTTTATGTCGGCTTTAGCCAGTGCTTTTACCATTTTGTTTCTATTTTGGACCATTACCCGTTTATCTTTTAGCTTGCTTAAAGAAAAAAAAGAAACTATTTCTAGCGCTACACAAATCGCTATTTTAGGCAGTGGTTTGGTAGGTGCTTTGGCTTACACTTTTAGCGACACTTTTTGGTTTAGCGCTGTAGAAGCCGAAGTTTATGCTTTATCATCTATGCTTTTAGCGCTGCTATTTTGGTTAGCCCTCCGTTGGGAAGCAGATATGGATTCGCCTAGAGGCAACAAATGGTTGTTACTTTTATGTTTTACAATTGGACTTTCGTTTGGTGTTCACGTGATGTCTTTGTTGGTAATTCCTGCCATCGGATTTATATATTACTTTAAACATTACAAAACCATCACGACTAAAAACTTTATTCTCGCCAATATATTAGCGGTTTTAGCTTTGGCTTTTGTTTTTAAATTTCTATTTCCGTTTACCCTAAAATATTTTAGCGCCCTTGAACTCTTTTTTGTAAACAGCGTAGGATTACCCTTTAACTCGGGAAGTATTATTGCGGGAATTGTTTTAATTTTTGCATTTTATTACGGATTGGTTTATACCCGAAAAAATAAATTATACAACACCAATACCATTATTCTATCTGTTCTTTTTGTGATGTTAGGATTTTCATCTTGGATTATGCTACCGATTCGTGCTACTGCAAATCCGGTTATAAACATGAGTAATCCGTCAAGTGCCCGAGAATTATTGGCCTATTATAACCGTGAACAATATGGAGATGCTTCTTTGTTTTACGAATCGTATTACTCGGTAGCTTTTGATAGAGATTTAGACGAAAACAAACCTTATAGAGACGGCAAACCCCATTACGAAAAAGACACGGCTACAAACAAATACGTTATTGTAAACAATTATAAAGACGATTTGCAAAACTATTCTAGCAAGCACAAAGGATTTATTCCGCGTATGACAGCCACATCTGCCGAGGCGATAAAAAATTACAAGTCAATAGCAGGAATAAGCGAAAAAAGTAAACGCCGGCCTACTTTTGGTGAGAATATCCGCTTTATGATTCAGTTTCAATTTGGCTATATGTACGGGCGTTATTTTATGTGGAATTTTGTAGGACGTCAAAATGATATTCAAGGCAAAATGGATATTTTAAATGGCAATTGGCTGAGTGGTATCAACGCCATTGATCAACCCAGATTAGGTCCTCAAACCAATTTACCATCGGATATTAAAAATAATAAAGGCCGCAATATGTATTTCTTTTTGCCCTTTATATTAGGAATAATAGGTGTGCTGTTCCAAACAAAATTCGATTTAAAAAACTTTTATGTCCTATTGCTTTTCTTTGTTTTTGCCGGATTAGCCATTATTTTTTATACCAATCCTAAACCTTTTGAGCCACGCGAACGCGATTATGCTGTGGTAGGCTCTTTTTATGTCTTTGCCATTTGGATAGGTTTTGGTGTTTTAGCCATTTACGAACGTTTTAAAAACAAAATAAACAAAACTTATTTGGCACTAGGAACAAGCCTTTTATGTTTAATTGCAGTGCCAACACTTATGGCAAATCAGAACTGGGATGACCATGACCGTTCTGGAAGATATTCGGTACGCGCTGTGGCAAAAGATTATTTAGATTCGTGTCAAACGAATGCCATTTTGTTTACCATTGGCGATAATGATACGTATCCGCTTTGGTATATGCAAGAAATTGAAGGCTATCGTACAGATATAAAATTGGTAAATACCAGCTTGTTTAATACAGCTTGGTATATTGATCAAATGAAACGCAAAACTTATAAAGCCGATCCTATTCCATCTCAATTAACCCACGATAAATACAAGAATGGTTCACGCGAAATTATATATGGCATGAACCGAACCGACAAGCGTTGGGATATTAAAGACTTTATGAATTGGATAGCCAGTGATGACGACAGAACGCGTATTGAAGTTGGTAATGGTCACGAAGAAATCTATTATCCTACAAACAAAATTAGGATTCCTGTTGACAAAGAAGCTGTGCTTAAAAATGGTATTGTGGCGCTTAAAGATTCTGCTAAAATTTTGCCTTATATAGATATTGACATCAATGAAAATGGCATCACAAAAAATCGTGTTTTGATGCTTGATATAATTGCTAATAATAATTGGGAAAGGCCCATTTATTTTACAGGCGGTAGTTTTGATAGCGAAGAATATATTTGGATGAAAGATTATTTACAAGTTGATGGTCTTGCTTTTAAATTGGTGCCAATCAAAAAAGCAGATACTGGTTACGGTCCTTTTGATATGGGTAGCATTAATACCGATACCATGTATGCGCACGTTAAAGAATGGAATTGGGGCAATATGAATGACCCCAAAGTATATCTTGATATAGAAACCCGCCGCAATAGCATCTCATTTAGAGGGCGTTTAGAGCGTTTGGCCAATGCCTTTATTGACGAAGGTAACAACAAAAAAGCCGAAGAAATATTAGATATGTCTATTAATGAAATGCCTGTAGATAAGTTTGGCTATTATTCTTTATTGCTAGGTCATTTAGAAGACTATTATAAAATTGGCGCCAAAGAAAAAGCGCGAAATTTAGCGGTTATTTTAATAGGAAAATACCAAGAAAATCTGAAATATTACGCCCAATTTGAGAAACAAGACATCTCTTTGGTATTTGATGAAATAGAAAGCAATTTAAGACAATACCAAAATTTGGTTCAGGCTACAATGCAGTATGACGATGAGAAATATGCCGATAAAGTTAAAGATGATTACATTAAAGTAATCGATTTATTTAAAGATCTTATAGAATAATTGCATGCTTTCAATTGTTAAAACGCCAAATTTCGTCTCCACTTTATTGAGGGGTTACATTTGGCATTTTTCAAGACAAAAAAAAGAACTTTATCTCACTTTTGATGACGGCCCTATTGCCATAATAACCCCTTGGGTTTTAGATAAATTAAAAGAATTTAATGCCAAGGCAACTTTTTTTTGTGTGGGCGAAAACGTAAAAACACATCCTGTAATTTTTAAACGTATTATTGACGAAGGCCATTCTATTGGCAACCACACCTTTAATCATTTAAACGGCTTAAAGACAGCTTCAAACAAGTATTTAGAAAATTGTGAAAAAACCTATAATTTGTTTTTAAAAACAAACGAAAACGCGTTTACAGATAACAATCTGATTTTTAGACCTCCTTATGGAAAAATACGCCCGAAACAAACGAAAGCTTTAAAAGAAAAAGGCTATAAAATTGTGCTTTGGGATGTTTTAAGTCGCGACTTTGATACGAAAATAAGTAAAGAAACCTGTTTTAATAATGTGATACAAAATACGAAGAATGGCAGCATTGTCGTTTTTCACGATAGTGAAAAATCTTTTGAAAAGCTGTCGTATACTTTACCTAGAATTTTAACCTATTTTACCGAAATAGGTTATACTTTTAAAGCCATTTAAAGATATTGCTCTACCAAGTTTATAAGTGTATTGGCATCTTGTTCGCCAGATTGGCGCCATTTCATTTCGCCTTTTTTGTAGATTATATAGGTGGGATTTCCTTTAATTCGCAAAGCATTTGCTAAAGCTTCATTTTTATCTTTATCAATTTTAACAACTTTGGCTCTATCGCCTAGAGCGGCAGCCACATCGCGTAAAACATCATTAGGCATTTCTGTTGATTCATCCCAATGAGAAAAAAAATCTATCAAAACCGGGATTTCTGCATTTATTAATTCACCAAATTTTGCCATATTATAAGCGCTTACAGGTTGTTAATCTATGACTAAACACTCAATTAGTGTTTTACATTATAAACAAATATACAATTTTATTCAAAAAAAGAAGGTAAAATGTCAGTGTGAATAAGGTTAAAAGATAAATCCTTGTACTTTTTAAACATCTTAGCAAGGCGCTCGTGTTTTGTATGTTTAACGTTAGACCAATATTTGGCATTACTTTGGTTGCTAATTCCCCCAGTAGTAAGTAAAAAATATCATCTACAAAAAGCAACTTTATTTATGTGTATACCTACTGTACGCTAACAACTTCACCCCTCAACGAAGTCTATTCTAAAAGAACATTTTAAACATGAGTACAAGGATTTTAATAAATTAAATAACTTGTTTTATTGATGCTAAAATACATGCTCTAATATTCTCTTGTATTAGTAAAAGTAGGTATTTTTTGATATAGATTTAAGCCCTAAATTTTAGTTATTAATTAACTAAAGGCAATTTTATTATAAGAAGTGTGCCCTTATTGCTTGTCTTTTCAGACAATCTTACATTTAATATATCTAAACTATGCTTTAAATTGGTGTATCCAACTAAATTCTGTTTTTCTAAATCTAACAGATGAATAACTACTTCTTTTAAAAAAATGTCAATTTGTAAGATTCTCTTTTAATACTTCAAAGAATATTCTAACGAAAAGTTTCTAAATTCACCTGTATTGGCTAGATATAAAATAATGTCATTAGAAATTTTTAAGGTCTGTTGTTTTCTTTCTATACTTAATAATGATTCTTTAAACTTTAATTCTAATGCAATTTTTAGATGATGCTTTCTTGATAGTTTTTCGCAAAGTATTTGTATGCCATTTAGCAAACCATTCTCTTCTGATAAACTGTTTGATATTAATGAATTTGCCACATCAAGAGAAATATCTAAAGCATCTTGACTCAAATCTTTAATGCTTTTAAGAAATTGTTGGTTTGAATTTTCTTTTATATTTTTAGGATGAAGCAAAGCATCAACATAAAAGTTTAAAGAAGAAAGCACTTGCACTAAATTGTTATGTAAAAACCTGCCGAAATATTTTTTTTCATTCTCACTTTCAAGAATAGCAGTATTTAAAGATGTCACTCTATTAATACTGATAGCTGACATACTGTTATTACTTCCCTTAAGATTTTGATTTTCTAAATTTTCAGACCTTTTCGCTCCTGTTGTGTTTTCTATCATCATCTAATATTTCACTACAAAATTAGACAACTTTAAAACCGCTCACTTTAGTAAAACGCCGTAGTTTAAATAATACCCTTTTTTACTAAGTAATTAAGGCGCTTTCTTAAATAACATTATTTTTTGATGCAAAGTTTACCAGACCAATTACATTTTTAGACCCTGTTTTTTCGTACAATTCGTTTCTATGAGCCTCTACGGTACGGGTGCTAATAAAGAGGTTTTTAGCAATTTCTTTAGTAGAATACTCTTGAGCTATCATTTTAAGAATTTGAAATTCTCTTTTTGATAATGACTCCACTATTTCCGGATTATCTATACCCTCTTCTTTTAAAGGCTTGCCCAATAACGAATGCATTATTTTTTTATTTACATCTGGTGTAAAATATTCTTCACCACTTAAGACTGTACGAATGGCTTCTGCAACATTAACTCCTGCAGTCTTTTTTGGTAAAAACCCTTTAGCACCTAAGTCTAAAACATCTTTTATAGTTTTAACATCATCATAACTAGTTAGTACAATAACATCTGGTCTATCATCAATTTCTTTTAATTGTTTTAGCACTTCTTTGCCATTACAAATAGGCATATTTATATCTAAAAGCAACACATCGGCATAATTTTCTTTAAACCATTTTACGGTTTCTTTTCCGTTAAGCGATGAGCCTACTACTTCTAAGTCGTCTTCTAAATTTACAACAGCACCAATGCCGTCAATTATTATTTGATGGTCGTCTGCAATATGAACGGTATACTTTTTACTCATAATTTCTACTTTTTAATAGATTATTTTGATTCAGAAATATAAGACAGATTCCACCAGCCCTGACCTAAAACCTCTTCAATACTATAACCTGTCATTTTAACTACAGAAGAAGAAGCAAAAGTAAAATCTGTATTTTCATCTAATACCAAAACCAAAGAATTTAGTTGGTTTAACACTAAAGAGTGTTGTAACAAACGTCTTTCTCTGGTTACTTGTTTGGTAATATCTCTTACAATACCAATCATTTTACTAGACTTATTCTCTTTATCGTAAACCACTTCTCCCAAGGAATTAACCCAAATAATTTCGCCATTTGCACGCAATAATCTATAGTTTAAATGGTATGGTTTTTTTCTGTTTTAGTTAAGTTTAAAGCTCTTCTAACTTTAAAAATATCATTAGGGTGAAGTTTGGAAATGATATCGTTTGATTGGAATATTTCTTGTTTTTTATCTAAATCGAAAATTTGTCTTGTTTTGCCAGAAACTTTAACAACATCCGATTTAAAATCCCAATCTACAAAACCTATCTTAGCAATGTCTATTGATAAATTTAACCTTTTATCGTCTTCTTGTAATTTTAATAATTCGTTTTTCCTATCAGTTATGTCGATAAATGTACCAACAAACGATTTTTTATTAACATTTTCATCTTCCAATACATTGGCCAAAATATTTATCCACCGTATTGAATCATTGGCAAAAACCACCCTAACGTCAATTGCTAATTTACATTTGTCTTTTGTAGCTTTATTAAAAGCTTTCAACAATCTGATCCTATCTTGCGGATAAATAAGGTTCTTTAATAATTCTTGTGAGGTATAGTAATCTTTTACAGGCATACCGCTCATTTTCACAAACTCATTATCTAAAATAATTTCATTTGAATAAAGGCTGATATCTATAAAATATACCTCAGAAAGTTTTTGTGCTTGTTGTAATAAGTGTTGGTTTTTTAAAACCTCATTATGTATTTTCCTTTTTTCTGTTATATCTTCTACTGTAGATATTACCCCTGTAGTTTCACCATCATTATTTTTTAAAATTGTGTTATACCAATGACATACTCTAATGTCACCATTTTTGGTAAGGGTATCATTAACATTATTTGTTATTCCTTTTTGTTTTAAAAGACCTTTAAAAAGTGATAGTGCTTCATCCTCCAACCCTTTTGGAACTGTTAGGTCTAAACAGTTTTTACCTATGGCTTCTGATGCCGTATAACCAAACAAAGCAACAGCCGATTTATTCCATTTTAATACATTAAAATTCAAATCCCAAGAAATTGTAGCTATAGGTGCTTCTTCAAAATAAACATCTAATATCTCTTTGCTTTTTTTAAACTCAAAAAGAGCAATATCTGCTCTTTTCCTATCCGCCAAGACCATAACCTCTCTATTTATAGCGGGTAAAAGCCTTGATGTTATTTCTGTAGTAATGTAATCTTTAAGACCTTTATTTAAAAGTGTTTGTGCATTTTTTTCATACCCTTTTTTATAAGAGCAATATGTGGCAAACTTGAAAAGTTTTTGATAATGCTTGTCACAAAACCCTTATTCTCAAAAGATGGACAAACCAAAACGCAATCTATAGAATTTTGACTTAAAATAGTGTTGTACTCTTTTAGAGTAAAAGTTTTTAAAACATTGTATTGACCTTCAACTTCCTTAAAAGCCGCATCATTAGAATCATCAAAAATGTTTGATTCACAAAGAATTAGTATATTTTTATCTGATCTTTTCATTTAATTTATCTAAAGACACTAAATTTTAAATAAATATAAATTGTAGGTTAAGGGAAGAAAACAATTATATTTTGCTATAAAGTTACTAAAATAGCTTGATTTAACAAATTTATAAAAACTTTAGTGTAAGAATATCTCCTTTTTAATCCTAAAAAAAAGTTTATCTTAGACCCGAATTTTCACTTTTTAAATACCGATGAATACCAAAAAAAGATTGTTTTTAATAGATGCCTTTGCTTTAATTTTTCGTGGTTATTATGCCTTAATTAAAAACCCAAGAATAAATTCAAAAGGTATGGATACATCGGCTATTTTAGGTTTTATGAATTCATTATTAGATGTTATAAAACGTGAAAAACCAGACCATCTTGCTGTAGCTTTCGACAAAGGAGGCTCGGCTGCTAGAACCGAAGATTTTGCAGCCTACAAAGCAAATCGCCAAGAAACACCAGAAGCTATCCGCTTAGCGATACCTTATATTCATAAAATTCTTGAAGCTATGGAAATTCCCATAATTGAAGAAGCTGGCTTTGAAGCCGATGATCTTATAGGAACACTCGCCAAACAAGCCGAAAAAGAAGGGTATCAAACTTTTATGGTTACACCAGACAAGGATTTTGCGCAATTGGTTTCAGAAAATATTTTTATGTACAAACCTGCCCGTATGGGAAATGGCATTGAAATTTGGGGTGTAGATAAAGTAAAAGAACGTTTTGAAATTGAAGATCCTTTACAGGTTATAGATTTTCTTGGCATGATGGGCGATGCTTCAGACAACATTCCTGGTTTGCCTGGTGTGGGCGAAAAAACAGCTAAGAAATTTCTTAAAGAATATGGCAGTATGGAAAATTTACTTGCCAATGCGCATGAGATAAAAGGAAAGCTTGGCGAAAAAATTGAAGCCAATAAAGAATTGGGCATGCTTTCTAAAAAATTAGCCACTATAATGCTAGATTGCCCTGTGACTTTTCACGAAGAAAATTTTAAAATGTCGCAACCTAATTTTGACAAAGTTTCTACAATTTTTCAAGAATTAGAATTTAGGCGCATGGCAGAGCAGTTTGTTAAAATATTTGGTGTACCTAAGACCGAACCTATAAGTGCCGATTCTCAAAAAACTCCAGAAATCAGTAAGGAAACAGTGGTTTCTAACACCATTACAAAATCAGCTACAGCGCAATTAGATTTATTTTCTTTTGCTGCCGCTGACGATTTAGACACGCAAAAAACCAATCCGCATTTTTATCAATATGTAGATACAGCTTTGGCCAGACAATTGCTTTTAAGCAAACTTTTACAGCAAAAAACTGTAGCCATTTCAATTAAAACAGCAGATGAAAATGCGCTTCAAAAAAAATGTGTTGCCATCTCTTTTAGTTTTGAGGCTAACAAAGGGTACTATATAAATCTGCCTCAAAACACAAACGAAGCCACAACTATTTTAAATATTTTCAAACCCTTTTTTGAATCTTTAGAAATTCTAAAAATTGGGCAAGACCTTAAGTTTTTAACAAAACTCTTGGCTTATTATAATCTCAATTTAAAAGGATCTTTATTTGATATTAAAATTGCACATTATCTTATAAATCCAGATGTGCGTCATGATAAAGAAATTTTGGCCGCGCATTATTTAAATTACAGTTTGGCCCAAGAATCACAACTTTTGGGCAAAGGTAAAACTCAGAAAAACCTAAGCGATTTAAGCCTTACACAACAAGCCGATTTTTGTACAGAAGAAGCGTCTCTTTTTTTTCAGCTTCAGCCAATTTTAGAAAAAGAGCTTGAAGACCACAACCTTTTAAAACTCTATAAAAATATCGAAATAAAGCTCTTACCTGTTTTAGCTAAGATGGAATTAGAAGGTGTGAAATTAGATATCGCTTATTTAAAATCGCTTTCTGCCGAATTACAAACAGATATTAGCGCTCTAGAAAAATCTATTTTTGAAACAGCTGGCGAAGATTTTAATTTGGCCTCTCCAAAACAATTGGGCATTGTTTTGTTTGAGAATTTAAAATTAGTTGACAAACCAAAAAAAACTAAAACAGGCCAATACGCAACAGGCGAAGAAGTCTTGTCAAAACTAGCAACAACACACCCTATTGTTGCAGATATTTTAAATTGGCGTGGCCTCATAAAATTACAAAACACTTATGTTGACGCTTTACCAAATGAGGTAAATCCAAACACAAAACGCATTCACACCACTTTTGCCCAAACCGTTGCTGCTACAGGAAGATTGAGTTCTATCAGTCCTAATTTACAGAATATCCCCATCCGTACAGAGCGTGGCAAACAGGTTAGAAAAGCTTTTATCCCAAGAGATGAAAATCATATTTTGCTTGCCGCCGATTATTCTCAAATCGAATTACGCCTCATAGCCGAAATGAGTGGCGATACAGCCATGAAACAATCATTTTTAAATGGCGAAGATATTCATAAAGCTACTGCTGCTAATGTATTTAATGTGCCTTTAAACGAAGTGACACAGCAACAAAGAAGCCATGCTAAAACTGTAAATTTCGGCATCATTTATGGTGTTTCGGCTTTCGGTTTAAGCCAACAAACCAATTTAAGTCGCACAGAATCTAAAGACTTGATTGAAGCTTATTATCAAACATACCCCACTTTAAAAACCTTTATCAGCAATCAAATAGATTTTGCCAAAGAACACGGTTATGTAGAAACTTTGCTTGGCAGACGTCGGTATTTAAAAAATATAAATTCTCATAATTCAATTGTCCGCGCAGCCGATGAGCGCAATGCGGTAAATGCCCCAATTCAAGGAAGCGCTGCCGATATTATTAAAATTGCCATGATAAATATTGATAAGCGTTTAATTGAGGAAAAGCACCAATCTAAAATGCTTTTACAAGTACATGATGAACTCATTTTTGACGTCTATAAACCAGAGTTAGACCAATTAACTACCATCATTAAACATGAAATGGAAAACGCTTACAAATTAAGCATTCCTTTAATTGTTGATATTGGCACAGGGAATAATTGGTTAGAGGCACATTAAACCCACACTAAAATTATGGCCCTGTAAGGAAAAATATTTTGTTTCGACTTTATAATCACCAAATATGAATTATGAAGTTATACATATCTTTAGTATTTATTCTTTTTATTAATCTCCCTTTTATTTATTCTCAGACATGTTGTTCTGGGGGCATTCCACTTTCTAATAGCATAGGTCTTACAAGTGCATCAAAAGGGGTGATGCAATTTGGCGTCCAATATGATCATAACAATTTAAATACTTTAAATTTTCGTGATACTAAATTAGATGATGACGCTAGACTTAGAATAACTCATTCTGTTTTAGTTAATGCCGATTATGCTATTTCAGATAGGTTCTCTGTAGAAGGTATGTTTACTTGGGTGAATCAACGGCGACTTATTACACAATTTGGCAATGAAAACCTCGATTTAACCTCAGGTATTGGCGATGCTGTGTTATTGTTTAAATACAATTTCAAAGATTTGTTAGCCAAAAACACCAATTTAAATTTGGGTATTGGCACAAAGATACCTTTAGGGTCTTCAACCAAAAAAAATAGCCAAGGTCTCACATTGGGCGCCGATTTACAGCCTGGAAGTAATGCTTTAGATATTATTTATTGGTCTCTTATTTCTAAAACTTTTAATTTTAGACCAACCTTTAATGCTTTTACAAGATTTGTTTACAGACAAACGGGCACTAACAACACCTATTTTGGTAGTTTACATTATAAATTCGGTAATGAATTTCAATCTTTTATTGGAATTTCTGATCAATTTTTTATGCTTAAAACTAAATCTTTTCCAGGTATTTCTCTTAAATATAGAAATGTTCAACAAGACAAAGTAGGGGGGTCTGACATAGAAAATACTGGTGGTGATTGGGTAAGTTTAATTCCTAGTTTTGGCATTAATATTACGCCAAATTTAATTTATTCTACTAAAGCCGAGTTGCCTATTTTTAGCAATGTACAAGGCACACAACTTACACCAACTTATAGACTAACCGTAGGTTTTCTATTTAAAATTAATCCAAAAATTAAAGTTTTAAAAATAAATTAATTATTATGAAAAAAATATTTTTAATAACAATTTTAACTGTACTTTTTATATCATGTAGCGGTGGCGGCAATAATATCTCTGCTATTAATAATAACTTATCATCTGGTGATAATAATGGGTCTGATACTGATGCAGATAATGGTAATGGTGGATTAACAAGTAACGCCCCTGGTTGGTTAATTCCATTTAGCGAAGTAGTAGATGGCGGGACTGGAAAAGATGGGATTCCTTCTATTGACAACCCTGTTTTTACAAGTGTAAGTTCTAGCAAAAACAATTATTTAAAAAATGATGATTTAGTTGTTGGTATCATAAAAAATGGTGATACTAGGGCTTACCCCTATACTATTTTAAATTGGCATGAAAATGTAAATGACGATTTTAATGGAGATCCAATTACAATATCATATTGTCCTTTAACAGGTACTGCTTTTGCTTTTGAAAGTAAATCGGGAGGTAAGGAAACAACATTTGGTGAATCAGGTTTATTATATAATAATAATTTAATTTTATATGATAGAAGAACAGGTACAAAATGGTCTCAATTAAAATTACAAGCTATAAATGGTTCGTTAATAAGAGAAAGGCTTAATTTAAGTAATGTTGTAGAAACAGATTGGAAAACGTGGAAAACACTTTACCCCAACTCAAAAGTATTGTCAAAAGACACAGGATTTGATAGAAGTTATAACGTTTACCCTTACGGAAATTACTTAGATAAACAAAACTTTTTCTATTTCCCTCTATCACCGTTAAACAATGCCTTACCTAATAAGGAACGCGTATATGCCGTTTTATCAGATTCAGAATCTATTGTTTATCGTTTTCAAAATTTTCAAAATGGAAAAGCCTTAAAGCAAAATTTTGACACAAAAAATTATCTAGTTGTAGGTAATGGAAAGCTTATTAATTCTTTCGAGTTAAATTCAAGTCAAAAATTATTAAATTTTTCTTATAATTCAAATAACCCTTTAGATTTTTTTACAGATGATGAGGGAAATATTTGGAGCATTTTTGGAAAAGCGATTTCTGGCCCAAGAACTGGCGAAGTTTTAAAAGGGGCAAAGTCTGTTGTAAGTTATTGGTTTGCTGTTGCAGCATTCTATCCTAATCCTATTATTAGTACTGATTAATTAAATGCTCTTTAAAATTAATAATATGTTAAAATTGAAAATTATGAAAAAAATTCTTTTAATAGTGTTTGCTGCAATGGTAGTGATTTCTTGTGGCAATGGTGGCGGAAGCCCACTTACCAATGTTGATAATAGCGGTTCTGATACAGGAACAGGTGACGGATCTAGTACAGGTGATGGTTCTGGAACAGATAATAATTCTGGTGGTACTTTACTAGATTGGCTTGTACCAGCCAATGAAGTTAGAGATGGTGGCCCTGGTAAAGATGGCATTCCTTCTTTAGACAATCCTGTTTTTGCAAATGTAGCTGATATTGATCCCAGCTTTATTAAAGATGATGACTTAGTAATTGGTATCGTTAAAAATGGTGTGGTTAAAGCTTATCCTCATTTTATTTTAAACTGGCATGAAATTGTAAATGATAAATTTGGCCTAGAAAGTACTACAATTTCTTTTTGCCCATTAACAGGTACTTCTTTTGCTTGGAAAAGTGTTGCTGCTGGAAAAGTAACTTCTTTTGGTGTTTCTGGTTTATTATATAATAATAATTTAATTATGTATGATAGAGACACAGACACTTATTGGTCACAATTACGCGTGCAAGCTATTCATGGCAAATTAAAAGGAAATAAACCTGAATTAAGAGATGTCGTAGAAACAACTTGGAAAACTTGGAAAACATTGTATCCAGACACACAAATATTAACTACAGACACGGGTTTTTCTAGAAGTTATAATATTTATCCTTATGGCGATTACCTTACAAATCAAAACTTTCTACTATTCCCTGTATCTCCTTTAAATAACAATCTACCTAACAAAGAACGTGTTTATGCTTTAATGGGCGAGGCTAATTCTAACAATCCGGCCAAATCTATTGTATTTCGTTTCTCAGGTTTCACTGGTGGAAAAGCTTTAAAACAAACATTTGAAGGTGAAGATTATCTAATAGTGGGTAACGAAAATTTAATTAATTCATTCGAATTAACGCCAAATCAGGCTGCTTTAACTTATACTTTTAGCTTTACAGATTCCGAAGGCTTTTTTACTGACAGTGAAGGTACCGAATGGAATGTTTTTGGTAAAGCTATTTCTGGTCCTAAAATGGGAAATCAGTTAAGAATTACAAAATCTGTAGTTAGTTATTGGTTTGCCATAGCGGCATTTTACCCAGACCCAATTATCAGTGAAGAATAATTAAATTGGTTTTATGAGATGATAATTAAAAGAATCGTCTATTTCAAAAACCGATATGTCATTTTAATGAGAAAAGTGTTTTCTGGCTTTTCTTTAAAAACCTGATTGTGCAAACTTCTAAACAAATGGTCCTTTGGATCTTGTAAACCTGTGTTGCCTTGAGACCATACAAAGAAAATTTCGGACCCTGGAGTATATTCCCAACGCACTACCAAATTCGAGCGAAATTGCACAAAAGAAAGATCGGGGTTACCAATGGTATAATCTGTGCTGCCATTTCTATCTTCATCAACTAGGTAATTGTCCCCATCAAAAGAAATTTGATTGTCGTCAAATAATTCAAAACGATCGTATAAATTATCGGCAATAGGATTTGTGATGTAATTAAAGTTTTTATATCGGGCTCTAAATATAAAAGGTTGTCCGTAATACTGAATAGTTAAATTGGGATTAATAGTATAGTTTATTCGGATAGAACTGCTTAGGGTTTGCTGCTCTATTTCTGCATTAATATACCTTGGTGTACCATTAAAACTAACTTCGCTTACATATTGCGTCTTGCTTGGGTTTTTAGAAAATTCTGGACTGATTGAAATCTTTAAAGAATTTAAAGGTTGGTACGTAAAGTCTGTTTCGACACTTAAAAAAGAAAAATTATTTTGTTTGGCATGCGAATAGACATATCCTGCTTGAAATCTAAATTTTTTACGTGAATCTGATCCCACAAAGAAAAAATTAATATTCTCTCTCGAGAAACGGAATCGAGGTCCCCCTCGTAAAATTGTATTGCTATAAATACGGGGTTTATGAATAAACCCAAACTCTGTACCCCAATTATTTTTAAAATTTATATTTCCTCTTATTGAATATTCAATTCTATTATAATTACCATCAAAATCATAGGTCGAAAATTGTGAGAAATTAGCATATATACGTCTAAATTTACCAAAAGGTTTCAGTGTTTGATAGCCAACAAAAGCATATTGACGTATGTCATCCGCTTGACGGAGAAATCCAATATCATTCAATTCTAATTCTGGAGAGCGCCACACAAAACCAGCATCATAATTCCAATTGCCACCACTAGATTTACCAAATTCAAATTTTCCGCCAGTACCCGTAAGCGATGTTCTGTTTGGATCAAATTTTACATGACTGGCATCTACCCGTTGAAATAAATGTGTTAAAGATTTTTGTGTATTTGCAATTGCTGTCTCGCTCCCACTAACCTGACTCACAACAACATTAGCTTCAATATAATATTTTCTATTTCTCCACTGGTGTTTAAAATCTAAACCACCTGTATAAGCCGCTTTTCGTAAAAAATCTAAATTGCCTTCTATTTTTCTATTTGTGGATGTAAAAATACCGCCAATATATGTGTTTTTATTATTGAAATCTTTCTGCAAACGTCCCACAAAATAATTGGTAAAAGGTTCTACCAATTCTTCTCTACGATTGCCATTATTATCTATTTCGGCAAATTCTTTTGCCGTCATACTTTCTAAAATGCCAATAGACCAGCCATTTTTAGTTTTGCCACTAAATTTTGCAGCACCTAAAATAGTTGAGTTTTGTGGTTGATTTACAAACTCACCCGATGCTGTATCTGGGTAACCTTGAGGACTGCGACCAATACGTCTTGAAAAAAATATGTTATCTTGATTATTACCAAACCTAAAATCGAAAATATTTTTATTTTCTACAAAAAAGGGTCTTTGCTCATTAAAAAATATTTCGAAACCATCTAAAGAAATGGCTGCAGGGTCTGCTTCTACTTGACCAAAATCTGGGTTTACGGTTAAGTCTAATGTTAAGTTATTTGTAATGCCAATTTTAGCATCTAAACCTGCTGTTACTTTAAAATCTTTACCATCTCTAAAAGGATTACCGGCTTCCTTAGGAAAAAATTTATATTGACTTACCGTAAAAGGTTGAATTTCTAATTGTTTTTGAGGCTCTATATTTTTTAAGCCGTGCAGTTCTCCAAATTCACTTACCCAACCTGGCGCATCTTTAGGAATGCGTTGCCAACCTGAACGTTCATCATTTCTAAAAAATTGACGAATAACTTGTAAACCCCAAACCTGTTCCTTTGCTTTTCCAAAACGTAATTGACTTAATGGAATCTTAAACTCGGCAACCCATCCTTTATCATCAATAGAAGTAGCTGTGTACCAAATAGGGTTCCAACTTTCATCCCAATTATTTCCATTATTAGAAATAAATTCTTCTCCTTTAACGTTGGCTGCGGTTAATGTAAATGAGAACCCTGTTCTTTTATCGTTATAACTATCAAAATTAACAGTTACCCTATCACCTTCAAATCCATCTCTACGCGACAATCGTTTTTCAATTTTAGCTGGTTCTGCATCAAAAGAGCGAATGCCTATATATAAATATTTGGCGTCGTAAAGTATTTTGAATTGTGTTTGATAAGTTGGTGGTGTGTTTTCGTCTGGATCATTTTCAATAAAATCTTTACCCCATGCAACATTGCCCCAACTAGCATCATCTAATTTACCATCAATAACAGGTGCTTTTTCTTGACCCAAAGAGTTGGTGGTATAAATTCTTTTTAGCGTTTTATTTGTCTGATTTTGGGCTGTTATAAATTGGAAAGTAGATAAACAAATTAAGCTTATTAATAATAAATTTCGCATTCAGTATATTGGTTTTTTAATTTTAGTTATATTAATATAGACTCTTAAATTAAATAAATGTTACACTTAAGTTCGCAAATCACTGAAAATTTATCTTAAAAAATTGTCACATTTAAAGGTGCTTATATTAAAATCATAAATGAGAAAATTAACAATAAATCACTGTTTGTTATATAAATAATAAATCTTACCTTTGCACACCCTTTTTTAAGGGGAAAAACAATTGTTTAATTTACAAAAACTAATCGTGTGAACACATTAAGTTACAAAACAGTATCAGCTAACAAAGAAACCGCTAATAAAGAGTGGGTTTTAGTTGATGCGGACGGACATTCATTGGGTCGTTTGGCTTCTAAAGTAGCAATGCTTATAAGAGGTAAGTACAAACCCAATTTTACACCTCACGTTGATTGTGGTGACAATGTTATTGTTATCAATGCTGAGAAAATTATTCTAACTGGAAATAAATGGACAGAGAAATCTTACATCCGCCACACAGGTTATCCAGGAGGACAAAGATCGCTATCTGCTACAGAATTATTTCAAAAAGACCCAACCCGTTTGGTAGAAAAAGCTGTAAAAGGTATGTTGCCTAAAAACAAATTAGGAAGCGCTTTATTCAGAAATCTATATGTATATGTAGGGACTGATTATAAACAAGAAGCACAAACACCTAAAGTTATAAACATAAACGATCTTAGATAATGGATACAATACACACAATAGGAAGACGTAAAACTGCCGTAGCGCGTATTTATGTTTCTGAAGGTAAGGGCAAAATTACCATCAACAATAGAGATTTAAAAAAATATTTTCCTACAGCCTCTTTACAATACAAAGTACAACAAGCTTTAACCCTTACCAAAACTAAAACGGCTTTTGATATTAAAGTAAACGTTTTTGGTGGTGGTATTACCGGTCAAGCCGAAGCTATTAGATTAGCTATTGCTAGAGCTTTAGTAAAAATGGATGCCGAAAATAGAACGATTCTTAAACCAGAAGGATTACTTACTAGAGATCCAAGAATGGTTGAACGTAAAAAATTCGGTCAGAAAAAAGCCCGTAAAAAATACCAATTCTCTAAACGTTAATATTAAGACATTGGTTATATTAATAAACAACCTGTTATCGCAAAGTCTAGCATCCAAATAATTGAGATCGATTTTAAACAAACGCTACTCAGTTATTGCTACCTAACGGAACGTAAACTAAAATTAAAATGACAGAAAAAATTGAAATTCAAGAATTAATTGAAGCAGGTGTGCACTTTGGTCACATCACAAGAAAATGGGATCCTAATATGGCGCCTTATATCTATACAGAACGTACAGGTATTCATATTATAGATTTGTACAAAACGGCTGCTAAAATACAAGAAGCTGCCAATGCTTTACATAAAATTGCTGCCTCAGGAAAACGCATCTTATTTGTTGCTACAAAAAAACAAGCTAAAGATATTGTTGCCGAAGCTGCAAAAAGTATAAACATGCCTTATATTACTGAACGCTGGCCTGGTGGGATGTTAACAAACTTTATCACTATTAGAAAAGCTGTTAAGAAAATGAGTTTAATCGACCGTATGAAATTAGACGGTTCTTTTGATGCCCTTTCTAAAAGAGAAAAATTGCAAATAAACAGACAACGTGAAAAATTAGAAAAGAATTTAGGTTCTATTACTGATATGACACGTTTGCCTGGTGCTATTTTTGTTGTTGATATTAAACGTGAGCATATTGCTGTTGCAGAAGCTAGAAAATTAAACATGCCTATTTTTGCTATGGTAGATACAAATTCAGATCCACGTTTGGTAGATTTTGTAATTCCTGCAAATGATGATGCTTCAAAATCTATAAGTAAAGTTTTAGGTTATGTAACCGAAGCTATTGTAAATGGTTTAGGAGAACGCAAATCTACTAAAGACAAAACGTCTGACAAAGAAGATGATGCTAAACCCGCAAAAAAAGTTTCTAAAGCCGATGCTGCAGAAGTAAAAGAAGAAAAATAAATTAATTACCTCTTAAAAATTAAATAAAATGGCAAAAATAACCGCCGCAGAAGTAAATAACTTAAGGAAATCTACCGGAGCTGGTATGATGGACTGTAAAAATGCACTTGTAGAAGCAGAAGGCGATTTTGACAAAGCAGTTTCAATTTTACGCAAAAAAGGACAAAAAGTTGCCGATAAAAGAGCCGACAGAGAAACCTCTGAAGGTGCTGTAATAGCAAAAGTAAATGATGATAACACCCAAGGTGCTATTATTTCATTAAACTGCGAAACAGATTTTGTTGCTAAAAATGACGCATTTGTTGCTTTAGCTACACAATTTGCAACTATTGCACTTAATTGTGATTCAAAAGAAGATTTATTAAATGCTGATTTTGGAGGCATGACTGTTGGAGAAAAGTTAATTGAACAAACAGGTGTTATTGGCGAAAAATTAGAAATCGCAGCTTTCGAAAAAGTTGCTGGTGCGTATGTAGGATTTTACATTCATGTTGGAAACAAAATTGCAAGTTTAACAGTATTATCTGCAAATGTAGAAGGTGCTGCTGTAGTTGCAAAAGATGTTTCTATGCAAGCCGCAGCCATGGGTGCAACAACTTTATCTTATAAAGATTTTGATCCTGCTTATGTAGCTTCTGAAACTGAAGCTAGAATAGCTGTTATTGAAAAAGATAATATTGAATTGGGCAGATTGGGTAAAACACTTAAAAATGTGCCAACCTATATTTCAAGAGCTCAGTTAACTGATGAAATAATTGCACAAACAGAAGAAGCTTTAAAAGAAGAACTTCGTGCAGAAGGTAAACCAGAACAAATTTGGGATAGAATTCTTCCTGGAAAATTAGAACGGTTTATTTCTGACAACACTACTTTAGACCACGAGAAATGTCTTTTAGATCAAAACTTTATTAAAGACGAAAAACAAAGCGTTGCCGACTATGTAAAAACTATTGGTGATGTTACTGTAACCGACTTTAAACGCGTTTCGTTAGTATAATATTTCACTTTATGTGATTAAAAAACCACGCTAAAAGCGTGGTTTTTTTTGTTTTATTAAGTTTATTCTCATTTATTCAAACCCAATTTATGCCCCGATATGGCATAATATAAAATGATGATATAACAAGGTAATAAAATCCAATAACCAGAAGTAGCCGCTTGCGCCGATGCTGATGCCTCACTCAAACCTTGCGCAATTAAATCGATTTTATTATTATCTACAAACCTACCGTATAAAGGTGGAATAATGGCGCCTCCAGAAATGGCCATAATCAATAATGCCGAGGCTGTTTTTGTAAATTTACCTAAGCCTTCTAAAGTTAGTGGCCAAACGGCTGGCCAAACCAAAGCGTTTGCTATCCCTAAAGCGGCAACAAAAAGAATGGATGTAAATCCAGATGTAAATACAATACAAAAAGTAAACACAATACCTAAAACGGCACTCGCTCTTAAAGCAAAAGCCTGACTCATATATTTCGGAATTAAAAACACGCCCAAAGCATAAGTTGCCACCATAGCCATTAAGGTAAAAGTTGTAAAAAATTTAGCATCTACAGCCGAAAATCCTAAAGAAATACCATAAGCTATAATGGTGTCGCCTGCAATTACCTCAACACCAACATATACAAACAAAGTCAAGACACCCAGCCATAAATGTGGGAATTGGAAAATATTTGTTTTAGTCATGTCGCCATCTTTGGTTTCGGCAATAGGATCGGCTTCTACATGAGGCAATGGCGCGCGTCTTATAAGAATGCCCAAAACAAATAAAATAACAGCCATAACAACATAAGGCGTTACAACACTATCTGCCATTGTATCTAGCAATTGCGATTTTTCAGCAAGTCCAACTGTACCTAATTTATCTTTTATCTCATCAATTCCAGATAACAAAATAGCACCAAAAATAAGAGACCCTAAAGCACCTGCCACTTTATTAGCAATACCCATAATGGCTATGCGTTTTGCTGCACTTTCTATCGGACCAAGAATTGTTATATACGGATTAGAGGCTGTTTGTAATAAGGTCATACCCATTCCTTGAATAAAAATACCGGTTAAAAAAAACCAATAAGTTCTTGCCTCTGCGGCAGGAATAAAAACAAGGGCGCCAAGCGCCATTACAATTAAGCCTAAAGACATCCCTTTTCTATAACCAATTTTATTAATAATGTAGGATGCGGGTAAAGCCATCACAACAAAAGAAATGTATGATGCCGAGGCTACCAAATAAGATTGGGCAGTTGTTAATTCATTAATCGTTTTCATAAAAGGAATCAACGCGCCGTTAATCCAAGTTACAAATCCGAATATAAAAAAGAGTCCCGCTATAATAAGAATGGGAATTAATGTGCTCTTTTCTTGTGAAGCGCTAGTGTTTTCTAAATTTGACATATTATAAAGTTTCTATTGGTCTTTAATTTACGTGTCCAATATACAAAATACTTAATCTTGATAAGAAGAAAAAAATAAGTCTATATTTTAGTATATTTGTAAAACCTTTTTATAAAAAACCATGCACTACAAAAGAGTATTATTAAAACTAAGTGGAGAAGCCTTAATGGGCAATCGCCGATATGGCATTGATCCAAACAGACTATCCGATTACGCCAAAGAAATAAAAGCAATTGTTAACCAAGGTGTACAAGTAGCTATTGTCATTGGTGGCGGTAATATTTTTAGAGGTGTGGCAGGCGCAAGTAATGGGTTAGACCGTGTGCAAGCTGATTATATGGGCATGTTGGCCACCGTTATAAACGGATTGGCATTACAATCTGCCATTGAAGATTGCGGTATCAAAACACGTTTATTAACCGCTATAAAAATGGAACAAATTGCAGAACCATATATTAAAAGACGTGCCGTTAGTCATCTTGAAAAAGGACGTGTTGTGATTTTTGGAGCCGGAACTGGTAATCCATATTTTACTACAGATACTGCTGCCGTTTTAAGAGCCATTGAAATAAACGCAGATGTTATTTTAAAAGGCACGCGCGTTGATGGTATTTATTCATCAGATCCCGAAAAAAATAAAGAGGCTATTAAATTCGATAAAATTTCTTTTAAAGATGTGATGAGTAAAGGCTTAAATGTTATGGATATGACAGCTTTCACTTTAAGTGAAGAAAATAATTTGCCAATTTTAGTATTTGATATGAACAAACAAGGAAACTTGCAAAAAATATTGAATGGCGAAAAAATTGGCACACTAGTAGATAAATAGTAAATTTTATTACCATGAATGACGAAGTTCAATTTATTTTAGACAGTGCTGAAGAGCACATGCAAAATGCCATTATTCATCTTAAAAAAGAATTGTTAAATATTAGAGCTGGCAAAGCATCGCCATCTATGTTACACAGTGTTCACGTAGATTATTACGGCTCTATAACACCTTTAGCACAGGTTTCTAACATCAATACGCCCGACGGAAAAACAATAACAGTCCAACCTTGGGAAAAAGCAATGTTACACGAAATTGAACGCGCTATTATGGCTGCAAATCTTGGATTTAACCCGATGAATAACGGCGAATCTATCATCATAAATATTCCAGCTTTAACAGAAGAACGCAGAAGGGATCTTACAAAATTAGCTCGTGCCGAAGCCGAAAACGATAAGATAAGCGTGCGTACTGCACGTAAAGATGCTAATAGCGATATTAAAAAACTCGAAAAAGAAGGGCTCTCTGAAGATTTGGCCAAAGATGCCGAAGGCGACGTTCAAGAACTTACCAATTCTTTTATAAAACAGATTGATGACATCCTATCAGCCAAAGAAAAAGAGATAATGACGGTTTAAATGTTAAACTTTTTCTTAAAATAAACCAGAGCACTCAATTGAGTGCTTTTTTAATTATTAATTTTTGTTACTTGCAGTAAACTATCCTACTAAGTGTGAAAAAATTAATTTTTTGTGTATTTTGTTTTGTTTGTTTATCGGCATCAGCGCAAGCGCAATTTCATATTTCTGGCGTTGTAAAAGACAGTAAAACCAAAGAAGTTTTACCTTTCGCCACAGTAATTACACAAAAAAACTTGGGCTTAATTACCGACGCCAAAGGCCTTTTTGATATAGAATCTAGACAAGCTCTTACAAAATTAAAAGTATCTTATATTGGGTACAATACCCAAGAAGTACTTTTAAATAAACAGACATTTATCACCATTTACTTAAAGCCAAAAGTTGAAAATTTACAAACAGTTCAATTGTTTTCTAAAGAAAATCCTGCTTTAGCTATTATGCGAAAAGTGATTTTTAACAAAGATAAAAATGATATAAATAAGGCTTTAAACACATACAAATATACCAGTTACAACAAGCTTTTGGTAACAGCTTCTCCCGACTCTATTGAAGTTAAATTTGACTCCATTTTTAAAACTAAAGACGGCAAAAAAACTTTTGTGAAATTAGATTCTTCTGATTATCAATTTAAAAAAGAGCTAGAAAAGCATCATTTATATATTACCGAAAAGATATCTGAACATAAACATCAAAGAGGGAAACAAAAAAAAGAAACTGTCTTAGCATCACGTATGGCGGGATTTAAAAACCCTATTTATGAACTTTTGGCCTTTGATATTCAAAGTTTTGATTTCTATCAAAATAGGTTTACTGTTTTAGGCAACAGTTACAAAAGTCCTATTAGTAATAATGCCTTGAGCTTTTATAAATATAAAATTTTAGACACCATAGCAAACAACACGTATCTCATTTATTTTAAACCTAAAAAAAATAAAGAAACAGTAGGTATAGAAGGTGTGTTATATATTAACAATAATGGGTTTGTGATAGAAAAAGCTGTTGCAGAATTAAAAGGTGTTATTGCTGTAAAAGCTACTCAGAATTTTACTTTTAAACCAAATTTTAAGATTTGGTTTCCTATATCAACTAGCATAAGTATTAGAAGGGGAAATAACAACAAACAAATTAATTTATTTGGCAATAAAATAGGCTTTAGTGTTAATAATAAAACCCAAAAAGATTCTATAAAAAAGAAAACTAAGTCTCGGAATAATCCAGAAAATCAGATTTACTTAGCCTCAAATACTCAAATTTTCGACATTGATATAAATGCACCAATAAAAGTAAAAAATCCTACTCAAACAGTAGAAATTGATATTAACGCCGCCAATAGAAAACAAGAATTCTGGAATAAATACCGTACAGATAGCCTTTCTAAAAGAGGTGTGCAAGCCTATAAATATATGGATAGTATTGGCAAAAAAGAGAAATTTGAACACTATCTTAACTTATCGAGAAAAATATTTAAAGGTTATTATCCAGTTAAAAATTTCGACTTTAATTTGAGTCAGCTTATAAATTTTAACAAGCATGAAGGTTTGCGTATTGGTGGTGGTATGACGACCAATACCGATTTTTCTAAAACATTTAAATTTAAAGCTTACAGCGCCTATGGCTTAAAAGACAATACAGTAAAATACCATCTTTCGGCTTATGCAAGACCCAATAAAAATACAAACACTTGGATTGGTATTGGCTATACAGATAATTTAAGTGAAGCCGCAAAACTCGATTTTCTTTTTGAGGACACGTCGTTTTCTTTATTAAATCTTAGAAATTTAAATGTTGGTCAGTTTTATAATTACAAGACCACTCAGGTATATTTAGATTTTGATATTAAATCTAATTTAGAAAGTCGCATCCAATTGAGTAGTGGTACTTATGAAACCAAATTTAGATATCAGTTTGTTTCGCCCACTATTTTTGTGTCCGATTACAATTTAAGTTTCGCCACTATTGCACTTCAGTGGACACCATTTTCTAAATATATGAATGCCCCAATTGGCAAAATAACGGCTAAAGATGGTGACCTAAAAATCATTACCCAACTCACAAAAAGTTTTGATAATGTGCTAGATGGCGATTTTAATTTTACCCAATTTAATTTTAAAATCTCACACAAAATTAAAGCCCTTAGCAAAAGCACCACCAGTTTTTTATTACAAGGTGGTCTCATTTTTGGCGATGCGCCTATTTCGCATTTATACAATGCCTTTCCAAATTCTACCAATAATAATCAGTGGCAAAAACGCATCAATTTATCAGGTATTAATGCTTTTGAAACAATGGTGTTTAATGAGTTTATATCAGATAAATATGTGTCTTTTCAAGTAAGGCAATCTTTTAATCGTTTAAAAATAACAAAGAAATTTAGGCCACAAATTAATATGGTGTCTCGCTTTGCCATTGGCACTATTGACAATCCACAATTCCAGCGTGGTTTCGATTTTAAAAAGATGGAGAAAGGTTATTTTGAGTCTGGCTTAGAAGTGAATAATTTTTTACTTAAAGGATTTGGTTTGAGCTTTTTTTACAGATATGGCGCTTATCACAATCAAAAATTTGAAGATAACATAGCTATAAAACTCAATTATCACTTTGGCTTAAATTTTTAATAAACTTATAAAGAACAGCAATAACAAAATAGGATTTATTAACTTTGCGCAACTAAATTTTAACCTATATGGGGTTTTGGGGCATTGTATCGCGAATAATCTTAAAAAACAGAATCCTCATTCTGTTATTAATTGCAGGGGCAACAGCAGCCCTTCTTACCCAAACAAAGTACATACAAATATCGAATACTGAGGCCAATATGTTGCCTTCAGACCATCCGGCTTCTTTAAAATACGATAAGTTTTTAAAAATATTTGGCGAAGAAGGCAATTTAATTATTCTTGCTGTCAAAGATTCGTCGTTTTTTACACCTACAAAGTTTAACAATTGGAATACTCTTTCAAAAAAATTAGATTCCTTTAAAGCAGTCGATTTTACATTCTCTCTTGGTGATATTAAAAAACTTAAAAAAGACGTCGCTCACAAACGTTTTGTAGTTGAGCCTTTATACGATAAAGACCCCAAAACCAATGAAGATGTCCATAAAATAACGGATGTTCTTTTTCAAGATTTGCCTTTTTTTGATAATTTTTTATATAATAAAAAAGGTAAAACCATCCGCACGCTTATCTATCTTAAAAAAGATATTGTCAATACGTCAGCGCGAAAAGACTTTGTTTTAAACCAACTCAATCCTATTATTGCGTCTTTCGAAAAAGACAATAACTTAAAAGTTTATGTGTCTGGAATGCCTTATATCAGGACGATGAATGCCAAAAGTATTGTTGACGAAATTGGTACTTTTGTAGTCCTTGCTTTTGGTGTTACAGCCTTAATCTTTTTCTTTTTCTTTAGATCGTTTCGCGCCACATTTATAGCCATGACAGTTGTGAGTATTGGTGTTATGTGGGCCTTTGGTATCATTGGTGCCTTTCAATATGAAGTTACTGTTTTAACAGCTTTAATACCGCCTTTAATAATTGTTATTGGCGTTCCAAATGCCATATTTCTGATAAATAAATATCAGCAAGAGATAAAAAATCATGGCAATAAAGCCAAATCATTAAAACGTGTTATCTCAAAAATTGGCAATGCCACTTTAATGACAAATGTAACAACGGCCTCTGGTTTTGCTACTTTTATTTTTACTAAAAGTCAGATTTTAAAAGAGTTTGGTATTATTGCATCCATAAATATAATGGCCATTTTTGTATTGTCATTGTTACTCATTCCCATTATTTACAGTTTTATGCCCATCCCTAAAGACAAGCATTTAAAACATCTTGAAAAACGTTGGATAGAAAAAATTGTGCTTGCTTTAGAAAATGCCGTACGCTTTCATAGATTTGCTGTTTATGCCGCAACACTTGTCATCGTTATTGTGAGTATGATAGGTATTTATTTGATTCAGGTTTCGGGTAGTTTGATAGACGATATGCCTAAAGGCGAACCCTTCTATAAAGACATTGTGTTTTTTGAAGAAGAATTTGGTGGTATTATGCCTTTAGAAATAATGATTGACACCAAAAAAAGTAAAGGTGTAACACAACTTTCTACCCTTAAGCGGATAGAAAAACTTGACGAAACTATTGATGAAATTCCGTCATTATCAAAATCAATTTCCATTTTAAATTTAGTAAAATATTCTAAACAAGCTTTTTATAACGGAAATCCTAAATATTACAGCCTCCCAACATCGCAAGAAAAGAATTTTATTTTAGCCTATACTAAGAACTCTAATACCAATTCAGACTTGCTTAAAAACTTTGTCGATTCAACAGGACGTTATGCCAGACTAACAACCTTTATGAAAGATATTGGCACAGAAAAAATGAGCCGTATCGAAGAGCGGTTAGAAGAACGTATAGACAAAGTTTTTCCGAAAGACAAATACGAAATTACGTATACAGGCAAGGCTTTATTGTTTTTAAAAGGCACTAAATATTTAACCAAAAACTTGATTATTTCTTTAAGCTTGGCCATATTATTAATCGCCTTATTTATGGCGTGGATGTTCCGTTCTTTTAGAATGATTTTAATTTCTATTATTCCCAATATGCTTCCACTTCTAATGACGGCGGGTATTATGGGTTATATTGGTGTCCCTATAAAACCATCAACCATTTTGGTTTTTAGTATTGCCTTTGGTATTTCTGTAGATGATACCATCCATTTTCTGGCAAAATACAGGCAAGAATTACAAGCCAATAATTGGAAGATTAAAAAATCTGTTTATTTGGCTTTAAGAGAAACTGGGGTGAGTATGTTTTACACGTCAATAGTTTTATTCTTTGGCTTTTTAGTATTTACAGCCTCTAGTTTTGGTGGCACCATCGCTTTAGGCGGATTGGTATCTATCACTTTATTATTCGCCATGGTATCAAATCTTGTTTTATTACCCTCATTATTATTATCTTTAGATCAAAATATTGCGAATAAAAAGGTGCTTAAAGAACCATCAATCGAAATTATAAATCAAGAAGACAACATTTAATATGAAAGGAATCATACTTGCCGGCGGTAGTGGCACCAGATTACACCCAATAACGCTAGGCATTAGCAAACAATTAATGCCTATTTATGATAAGCCCATGGTTTATTATCCATTGTCAATTTTGCTTTTGGCGGGTATAAAAGAAATATTAATTATTTCTACACCTCACGATTTACCGCTTTTTGAACGCCTTTTGGGCGATGGCAGCCGTATTGGATGCCAATTTAGTTACAAAGCACAGGAAGTGCCAAACGGTTTGGCGCAGGCTTTTGTTTTAGGTGCAGATTTTATAAAAGATGATAAAGTTGCTTTGGTTTTAGGCGATAATATTTTTTACGGAACTGGTTTGGAAGAAATTTTACGCAGTGCTACAAATCCCGATGGCGGTATTGTTTTTGCCTATCACGTAAGCGACCCCGAACGTTATGGTGTGGTAGAATTTGACAAAACCAATAAGGTGATTTCTATAGAAGAAAAACCTGAAAAACCCAAATCTAATTACGCCGTTCCGGGTATTTATTTTTACGACAATTCTGTTGTTAATATTGCTAAAAATTTAGAGCCTAGCGCCCGTGGCGAGTACGAAATTACTGATATCAACAAACATTACCTCCGTCAAGGAGATTTAAAAGTGCGCACTTTAACACGAGGTACAGCTTGGTTAGATACGGGTACTTTTAACTCGTTAAATCAAGCCTCCCAATTTGTTCAAGTTATTGAAGAACGCCAAGGTTTAAAAATTGGTTGTATAGAAGAAATTGCCTATAAAAATGGGTTTATAGATTCAGAACAATTAAAATCCATAGCGCAACCGCTTCTTAAAAGTGGTTATGGTCAATATTTAATGGGGTTGATAAAATAAAACATTTCCGTTTTTAATTCTTAATCATCTGCAAGAACAAAATACACCAATATATGTAAATAGAGACAATGAAAAAAATTATAATATCACTCATATTTTTATCAATAACTCAAATAACTACTAGTCAGGATAACTCCTTATATTTATTAATTGAAAAACCTTTTTTTATCAAAACTCACAACAATATTTCTGTTGGTTTTTCTATTAAAAGTAAGGATAAACGATTTATTTTAGATTATTTCCAATTTAGAATATCGAATTATATGGGTTTGGATGAAAATGGTAATGATATTTTTCTTGATTTAAAACAATTAAGAAAAAAAGTCACAACTGATTCAATTAAATATAAAACAATATTAAGCTTATCTGAAAATAAAAAGTGGTGGGAAATACATAATGAGTTAAGCTTAAAGAAGAAAATTTTTCTACTTGAAAAAGTGAAAATTAAAGATGATTCTGGTACATATTCTTTAGAGGGTTATAAAGAAATCACTAAATATTATATTATCCCAATGATTTATGAATGTACAAGAAAAAATACAGTACCAACAAATTTGTCTTCTAAGTAATAGATGAATAGTAATATTCCTAATAGGAAGTTGATTTTTAAAACAAAAAAATTTTGGACGAAATAGTTTTATCTTTAAATTTGACTTGGGAAGTGATTTAAACAACGATATCAATTTTTTATGCTTTTTTTCTTTTATTAAAGATTAACTTATTTTTATAAGGTTTGGTATCTTTGCGACTTATAAAATTATGAAGATGACAAAATACGATGTTGCTACCTTATTAAAAGGGACAGATTTATTACAAACTATTAACGTAAACGGATGGGTGAGAACTTTTAGAAGCAATAGGTTTATTGCTTTAAACGATGGTTCTACCCTCAATAATATACAATGTGTTTTAGATTTTGATAATCTTGACGAATCGACTTTAAAACGCATTACAACTGGTGCTGCCATCAATGTAAAAGGCACATTGATTGAAAGTTTAGGGAAAGGCCAAAAATTTGAAATTCAGGTATCCGAATTAACCATTTTAGGCGATTGTAATCCTGAAGTATATCCTATACAACCAAAAAAACACAGCTTAGAATTTTTAAGAGAAAATGCACATTTGCGTATTCGCACCAATACATTCAGCGCTATTATGCGTGTCCGTTCTGCCTTGTCTTTTGCGGTTCATCAATACTTTACTCAAAACGGATTTTACTATTTTAATGCCCCAATAATTACTGGATCTGACGCCGAAGGCGCAGGCGAAATGTTTAAAGTAACCAATCTGGATAGTAAAAACCCACCTCTTACGGAAGATGGTAAGATTGATTATACAAAAGATTTTTTTGGAAAAGAGACCAACTTAACGGTATCTGGTCAGCTTGAAGCTGAAACCTACGCCATGGGCTTAGGTAAAGTCTATACTTTTGGACCAACTTTTAGAGCAGAAAATTCTAACACCACACGCCATTTGGCTGAGTTTTGGATGATAGAACCCGAGGTTGCTTTTAACGATTTAGAAGACAATATGGATTTGGCTCAAGATTTTATTCAATACACCATAAAATATGTGCTAGATAATTGCCAAGACGATTTGGCCTTTTTAGAACAACGTTTAGCTGATGAAGAAAAAAATAAACCTGCCAACGAACGTAGTGAAATGTCGTTGCTTGATAAATTGCGTTTTGTAGTAGATAATAATTTTAAACGCGTTAGCTATACCGAAGCTATTGATATTTTAAGAAACTCCAAACCCAATAAAAAGAAAAAATTTAAATTCCCGATTAACGAATGGGGTGCCGATTTACAAAGCGAACACGAACGTTTTTTGGTAGAAAAACACTTTAAATGTCCCGTAATCTTATTTGATTACCCTGCCAACATCAAAGCTTTTTACATGCGTCAAAATGATGATGGTAAAACAGTTCGCGCTATGGATGTCTTGTTTCCAGGTATCGGCGAAATTGTAGGTGGTTCGCAACGTGAAGAACGTTTAGATGTTTTGCTCGAAAAAATAAAAGTTTTAGGCATAGACGAAAAAGAATTGTGGTGGTATTTAGACCTTCGTAAATTTGGCTCTTGTGTTCACAGTGGCTTTGGACTTGGGTTTGAACGTCTTGTTCAATTTACAACAGGTATGGGAAATATAAGAGATGTTATTCCTTATCCCCGATTTCCTCAAAACGCCGAATTTTAAGCGCCTTTTATCTGATATTCTTTCTGTATTTAATATAAATAATCCGCGATGCAGCGCAGCGCTGTTTCTGCTTTTACCTCTCCTTTGGAGAGGTCGAAACTGCTTTTTTGCAGTTTTGGGTGAGGTAAAATATAAAATTTCGGGTATTGGATCAAAATCCAAAATGAAATTTGCAAAATACCCCCATAACTTTCCTCGGGATTTTCGATTTAATGAAATTTTTATTTAAACTAAAGTTGTATTTTTACCACTATTAAGCACCTATTATCTATGCTCAAACAGAGTTTACAACAACGGTTATTACAAAAATTATCACCTCAGCAAATTCAGTTGATGAAAATGATTCAATTGCCTACGCAGGCTTTTGAACAAAAATTAAAGCAAGAAATTGAAGAAAATCCGGCCCTAGAAACTGGCAAAGAAAATGAGGTAAATGAAGATGATAATTATGATGACGAATTCGACTCTGGCAATGAAACCATAGATACCGATATTAATGTTGATGAGTATTTAAGCGATGACGAAATTCCGAGTTACAGATTAAATGCCAATAATTACAGCAGTGATGACGAAGAAAAAAGCATTCCTTATGCCGCTGGGAAATCGTTTAACCAGCATTTAATAGAGCAGCTTAACACCTACAGTTTTACTGATAAAGAATACCTAATAGCCGAATTTTTAGTAGGCAGTATTGACGAAAGCGGTTATATAAGACGTCCTATCGAAGATATTATTGACGATCTTGCCTTTTCGCAAAATATTTTTACCGAAAGTAAAGAAGTCTTTGATATTTTAAATATCATCCATCAATTAGATCCTGCTGGCGTTGGCGCCCGCGATTTAAAAGAGTGTTTGATATTACAATTAAAACGCAAAAAAGAAACAAAAGAAAGGTTGTTGGCAATAAAATTATTAGAAGTGTCTTTTGAACAGTTTGTAAAAAAACATTACAACAAGCTTATTTTAAAACACGAAGTTTCTGAAGATGAACTGAGAGATGCCATCAAAGAAATAGAAAAATTAAACCCCAAACCAGGTGGTAATTATGTGGGAAGTTCAAAAACTGTTGAACAAATCATCCCAGATTTTACCTTAAATATTGAAGAAGGTGTTTTAAACTTATTTCTAAATGCCCGCAATGCTCCAGAATTGCATGTCTCACGCGAGTATAACAACCTACTTAAAGGTTATCAAGAGTCAACCAATAAAAGTAAATCTCAAAAAGAAGCCGTCTTTTTTGTCAAACAAAAATTAGATGCCGCTAAATGGTTTATTGATGCTGTAAAACAACGTCAGCAAACTTTACTGCTTACTATGACTGCTATTATGCATTATCAAGAAGCTTATTTTTTATCTGGCGATGAACGCAAATTAAAACCGATGATTCTTAAAGATATTGCCGAAAAGGTACATATGGATATTTCTACTATTTCTAGAGTTGCCAACAGCAAATATGTTGACACACCTTATGGTACTAAATTGATAAAAGAATTCTTTTCGGAGTCTATGAAAAATGATCAAGGCGATGATGTTTCCACCAAAGAAATTAAAAATATATTGCAAACTTTTATCGAAAAAGAAATAAAATCAAAACCTTATACTGACGATAAATTAGCCGCGTTGCTCAAAGAAAAAGGCTATCCCATTGCGCGTCGAACCATTGCAAAATACCGAGAACAATTAGGGCTGCCTGTAGCGCGTTTAAGAAAACAATTTTAGCCTTGCATAATTTATCTAAATACATATCTGTTGCATTACATCCGGTTTTGATACCCACTTTAGCAACATTGCTATTTTTTATTGTCACACCCACCTATTTTCCTTCAAATCAGATTTATATAATCTTACTTTTTATTTTTTTTGGATCATATATATTGCCTCTTTTACTTTTGGTCTTCTTCAAAAAAATACATTTAATATCTAGTTTTGAAATTAAAGAAACGCGTGAACGTAGGATTCCTGTATTGTGTTTTTTATCAATAAGTTTGGTATTGGGTAAAGGGCTTTACCGCTTAGCAGATTTTCAACTTCTAAGTTTTATATTTATAGGTGGTTTTGTAGCCTTAAGCATCACTTATTTATTACTCTTCTTAAATTTTAAAACAAGTTTACATGTGCTTGGCGCTAGTGGTTTCACTACTTTTATAATACTTATTAGCTATTATTACAGCCTCAATTTAATTGGATTAATAGCGCTTTTATTTTTTTTAACAGGTCTTTTAGGCACAGCCAGACTCATTTTAAAAGCACACAAACCTATAGAATTAATAGCCGGGTTTATTATTGGCACCTCAAGTATGCTTTTAAGTTTTATCTTATTAATTTAATTGTAGCCGCTGTTGCAATAGTAAAAAACAGGTATCTATCAGCTTAATAATTTTAATATTTCACCTGCAATAGAAACGCTATCAAGACCTATTTGTTGATACAATTCTGACACACTTCCGTGATGGACAAACACATCGGAAACACCCAAACAAGTGACTTTAGTTGCCTCCTTTTTATGTGTGTTTGCAAATTCTAAAACGGCAGAGCCAAAACCGCCTTTTATCACACCATCTTCAACAGTAATTATAGCCGTGTGTTTTTTAAAAATAAGATCCAAAAGTTCGGTATCTAAAGGTTTTACAAAACGCATATCGTAATGTGCTACTTTTGGATTTAAATGTGTTGGTAACGTATCTATAGCTTGAGATACATGAGCGCCAACAGTACCAATACTCAGAACAGCAAGCGCATTTCCTTCTTTAAGACAAACTCCTTTTCCCATATCGATTGTCTCAAAATCAGTTTGCCAGTTAAGCGTGTTACAATTCCCACGAGGATAACGAATGGCCAAAGGGTTTTTTAAATCTCCCAATTGTGCCGTATAAAGTATATTTCGTAAATCTTTGGCATTTAATGGGGCGAAAATTACGAGATTCGGAATAAGTCTTAAATAAGCCAAATCAAAAACGCCATGATGTGTGGCGCCATCTTCGCCAACAATACCCGCACGATCTATACAAAAAATGACAGGTAAATTTTGCAATGCCACATCATGAATAATCTGATCGTAAGCGCGCTGTAAAAAACTAGAATAAATAGCACAAAACACATTAAAACCTTGAGTGGTCATTCCGGCCGCAAAAGTTACGGCATGTTGCTCTGCAATACCTACATCAAAAGCCCTTTCGGGGATTTCTTTAAGCATATATTTCAACGATGTACCTGTTGGCATGGCTGCGGTTATACCAATAATAGATGTGTTCTTTTTAGCCAATTCAACCAAGGTGAGTCCAAAAACATCTTGGTATTTTGGTGGCTGATTAACATTGATAGCAGGCAACCGTTCGCCTGTTATATTATTGAATTTACCCGGCGCATGATAGGTTATTTGATCTTTCTCGGCATTTAGTAAGCCTTTCCCTTTCGTGGTAATAACATGTAAAAATTTAGGTCCCTTAACCGATTTTAAGCGTTCTAATTCTGCAATGACAGCATTCAAATCATGCCCATCAATAGGCCCTGAATAGTCAAAATTTAAAGCTTCAATAATGTTGTGCTTTCGCACCCTTTTATCTGTTTTAATATTGGTTAAATAATTTTTTAACGCCCCCACACTTGGGTCAATTCCCATGGTGTTATCGTTTAAAATAATCAACAGATTGGCATCAGTAACACCTGCGTGATTTAAACCTTCAAAAGCCATACCTCCGGCTATACTGGCATCGCCAATAACGGCAATATGTTGTTTATTAAAATCGCCTTTTAGTTGCGAAGCAATTGCCATTCCTAAGGTTGCTGAAATAGAGGTTGACGCATGACCTACACCGAAAGTATCGTAAATACTTTCGCTTCTATTGGGAAATCCGCTTAAGCCTTTTAATTGTCTGTTGGTATGAAAAAGATCTCTGCGCCCTGTCAGGATTTTGTGCCCGTAAGCTTGATGACCCACATCCCAAACCAATAAATCATCGGGTGTGTTAAAAACATAATGCAAAGCAATTGTCAGTTCTACAACACCCAAACTCGCCCCTAAATGACCTTCTTTAACTGCTACTATATCAATAATAAACTGGCGCAATTCTTTGGCTAATTGTGGCAGTTTATCTTGGGGTAAAAGGCGTAAATCATTAGGCAGGTTTACGCTATTTAACAAAGCTGTTTTCATAAAGACAAAAGTACAATAAATATAAATTGGTTAATTGCGATTTATTGAGATACACCTATCTTTGTAATATGATACAACCTTTTGACGACACCTATTTTATGCAACAAGCACTTAAAGAAGCGCAACTGGCATTTGATAAAAACGAAGTGCCCGTTGGGGCAGTAATCGTTTTAGACAATAAAATTATAGCGCGTGCTCATAATTTAACAGAACTGCTTACCGATGTTACAGCGCATGCCGAGATGCAAGTTTTTACGGCAGCGGCTGCTTATTTGGGAAGTAAGTATCTACAAAAATGCACGCTTTATGTAACCTTAGAACCTTGTTGTATGTGTGCAGGTGCGAGTTTTTGGACGCAAATAAGTAAAATAGTTTATGGTACTTCTGATGAAAAAAGAGGTTTTAAAGAACATAAAGTTCCTTTACATCCTAAAACAAAAGTTGTTTCTGGTATTTTAAAAGATGACTGTAGCGCTTTGTTATTAAAGTTTTTTGAGAATCAGAGAAAGCTTAAATAAACGTTTCACCTTTTGTGGAAGATAATATTTGTCTCATCGAGCGCAGTCGAGATGTTTGATTTGTAAATATGATATAATTCTCTCCCGAAACTTTGGGAGCGCTCGAATAGACGGTTGTTATTTTTTTTTAGGGCCCTCTTTTGGAAACATATATTCCGATAATTTTTTATCCTTATAACGGGTGTATAAAAAGAAAGGCATCAGTACAAAAGCCAACATTACCACAGCACTTCCAATGATAACATCCCCTTTTTGGATGTCGGTTTGTTTGGTGTAAAATCCCCAAATTAGCAAAGCCATTTCGGCCAACAACAAAAGTTTTAAGAGTGTTTTCATTTGCGGCTAAATTACAAAATGTTATATCTTTATAGCATAAAAAACTTTCTGATTCTATCTATGTTTCATTTTTTAACATCAAAGCACATTGACAAACGCTTAAAGATAATAAAAATCAGCACGTCCGTTTTTATGATTTTAGGACTTTTAATGTCTTTTAATGTATGGATACTTAATCATGAATTCCCGATTATAAAAGTCTCTAGCTGGATGCCAGAATTTTCTCAAAACGCAACATCCATACTGCTCTTCACAATCTTTCTGTTATTAATTGTTTCAATATTTAAACAAAAAAAAATATTTTATTTAGGTATTCTTATCTTAACGATGCTCCTGTTGACTCAAGATTATATGCGTTGGCAACCATGGGAATATATGTATGGTTTGATGTTTATCGCCTTTTTATTTGATACTAAAAAGAACACACATAAAACATTTTTTATTTTGAAAGTGGTTTTATCTGGCGCTTACTTTTGGGCAGGTGTTCATAAATTAAATCCATACTTTATCAATACATTCCCTTTAGATTTAGCCAATCAAATTATCCATATATTCTCGGTAGAAAACACTGGCTTTGTCTATAAATTACGTTATTTAGGTTATTTAGTTCCTATAATCGAGATTGGGATTGGGATTGGATTATGGATGACAAAATATAGAAAACTGTCCGTTTTTGTAGCCATCATCACACATATCACTATTTTAATATTTCAGGCCCCCGGAGGTGTGCATTATTTTGGTGTTGTTTATCCTTGGAATATTGCCATGATTATTTTTGTGTGGTTTTTATTTTATCAAGCATCAGAAAACCTATCAGTTCAAAACATTAAAAAAAGTGGTTTAAGTCTTGTTATTATATTATTTGTGTGGCTATTGCCTGCACTAAATATATTTGGTCTTTGGCATAATTATGCTTCATTTAAATTGTATACTGGCAATGATAAATATTTATTTGCGGTTGTAAATCAAGCCGATCTAAATACTACTTTATCTCATTTAAAAAATCACACTTTTAAACCTTATCCAGAAATGGTAGCCCAATTTGATATAAAGTCAGATCAAAGTATGGTTAGTTTTTACAATTGGACGATAAATGATTTGAGCTTGCCCTTAAACTTAAATAACACAAGCATAACACAACTCTTACAGTATATGCATACTTTTGACGCCAAACTAAAAGCGCCCATCTCCTTTTTAATATACAAAAATGGGCGCTACCAAGAGTTAAAAGAAAACGATTATCCTAATTAAATATCTCATAGATGAACAATTTTAAAATACTATTATTAACTTTGGTTGTGGTAGGCTGTCAAAATCCGCAAACAAAAAAAACAATGACTACAAAAAAAATAGTGATTGCACATCGTGGCGCTTCGGGCTATTTGCCAGAGCATACTTTAGAGGCTAAAGCCATGGCTTATGCCATGCATCCAGATTATTTAGAGCAAGATATCGTTTTGAGTAAAGACGATGTGCCTATTGTTGTTCATGACATTACTTTAGATGATGTAACCGATGTGGCACAAGTTTTTCCGTCGCGTAAACGCGCGGATGGCAAATATTATGTGATTGATTTTACTTACAAAGAACTGCTGCAATTAAATGTCTCTGAACGTTTTGATACCAAAACGGGCAAAGCTGTTTTTAAAAATAGGTTTCCTCTGTGGAAATCGCATTTTAAATTACACAGCTTACAAGATGAAATTGAAATGATACAAGGCTTAAACAAAAGTACAGGTGAAAATATTGGGATTTATCCAGAAATTAAAGAACCCGCTTTTCATCTTGAAAACGGCAAAGACATTTCTGTCATTGTTTTAAAAGTACTGTCAGATTATGGTTATAATACTAAAAAAGACAATTGTATTTTACAATGTTTTGATGCGACTGAATTAAAACGCATCCGTCAAGAACTTAAAAGCAATTTGTTTTTGGTACAATTAACCGAGTTTGCAGAAGATAATTCTAAACTACCAGAATTCGCCACTTACGCCGATGGTGTTGGGCCTTACTTTAAACAACTCATCAAAAAATTTGATCCAAAAACGGGTAAAATTGCGTTTAATGATTATGTAAAAAACGCACACGAATTAGGTATGGTGGTACATGCTTATACTTTTAGAGCCGATCAGTTAGAAGACTTACCTAGTTTTGATTATCTGTTAGATTTGGCTTTTAACAAAGCAAATCTAGATGGTGTTTTTACCGATTTTTCTGATAAAGCATTTCTGTTTATAAATAAAAACTAAGATGCTGATGTTACATCAATTAATTTTCGGCGATAGGCTGTAAGCAAACGCGATTTTGAAATAAATCCAAAATATTTACCTTTTTTAAGTACCACTAAATTCCAAGCACCAGACATTTTAAACTTATTTAATATCTTTTCTGCAGAATCATTTTCGTAATAAATTATATCAGAAGCGCTGTGCATTAAGCTACTAACTTTTACGGTTTCGTATAAACCTTTATCAAACATAATGCTTCTAATATCATTTAAAGTAAGTATCCCTAAAAATTCTTTATCTTGATTTACAACAGGGAAATGATTGCGAGACGACTTTACCACAGCATTATTTACAACGTCTCCCAAACACATTTCAGGATAAAGAAGAATAAAATTTGTTTCAATAATCTTATCAAGATCTAACATCATTAACACATTTTTATCTTTATCATGGGTAATGAGTTCGCCTCTTTTTGCCAATTCTGATGCATAGATATTATGTGGTATGTATTTTTTAGTGATGATAAACGAAATAGAAGCTACAATCATTAAGGGTACAAATAATTCATATCCGCCCGTTATTTCGGCAATTAAAAATATAGCTGTTAGAGGTGCTTGTAAAATACCTGCCATTAACCCCGCCATACCAACCATTGCAAAATTGGTTAATGATAATTGATGGCTAAAGAAATTACTATAATTTACAATCATTGCAAACACATAACCTGTAAGGCTTCCTGTAAAAAGTGTTGGTGCAAAAACACCTCCAACTCCTCCAGCACCAAAAGTTATGGACATTGCAATTACTTTAAAAAGAATCAAGCCTATAAGAAGCGCTACAATAATCCAAATACTACTTAACTCTACATGAAAAACATTGTTAGAAATAATATCGGTCAAGTTTCCTTTTAAAATACTGTTAATGGTCTCATAGCCTTCACCAAAAAGTGGGGGCATAACAAAAGCAATAAGTCCAATTAATGTACCTCCAATTATTAAGCGTTTATAAGGACTGGCAAATCGTTTAAAAAAATCGCTAATTCCAAAATAAACCTTGCTAAAATAAATAGAAGCTGCCGCAGATGTAACTCCTAAAAGGATATAAAATAAAACATCTTTTAATGCAAATTTATCTTGTATATTAAAATGGAGTAATACATCATCTCCCAAAAAGAAGTAAGAGGTTAAAATAGCTGTAATTGATGCCAATAATAAAGGAATCATTGACGCTAATGTCAACTCTAGGCTAAAAATCTCTACAGCAAATATAATAGCTGCAATAGGTGCTTTAAAAATAGACGACATGGCTCCAGCTGCTGCCGCACCAATAAGTAAAGTCCGTGTCGTTTGATTTAAATGAAAAAACCGCGCAAAATTCGAACCTAATGCAGCACCCGTTGCAACGGTTGGTCCCTCAAGTCCAACAGAACCACCAAAACCAACAGTTAAAGGAGCTGTTAGCAAAGAAGCCCACATCTGATGTCTTGGCATAATTCCTTTTTGTTTTGAAATAGCATATAAAGTAGAAGGTATTCCGTGGCCTACTTTTTTCTTTACAAAATATTTTATAACAAGCAGCACTACCAATAAGCCTATAATTGGGAAAATAAAATAAAAGGCACTATGAATTTCTTTAATAAATTCTCCTTCAAGTAACTGCTGAATAAAATGTGTTAAGTTTTTTAAAGTAACAGCTCCTAAGCCTGCTAATAAGCCAATAATAGCACTTGCAATATTGGTAAATTGTTTGTTAGAGATATGTTTATATCTCCACTTTAAAAATTTAGTAAATAAAATTTTTGATTGCATCTTACATTAAATAATTAATCTAACTCCCCCTAATTCCTCAATTTTATATGGAAATTTATCACTTGGCGACCCAATAAACATAAAGTTAATTGGAATGTCCCACTTTTTTGAAAGGGTTTTAATAAGGCCAGGGTTGAATTTACCTTCAATAATTAAAAACTCTATTTTTATTTCGGGGTATTCTCTATCTAAAAAATCGATTTCTTGAGATAAATTTTCGGGTGCTTTTTGTCCTTTTTCTAAAGCAAGAACAATTTTTATTTTTTTGGTATGTTCGTTTTTTATAATGTAAAGCATCACTTTATTAAGCGAAGCTATATTATCGCCCTTTGTAAAAAAAACAAATTCTTGAGCATTTATTTTATCTATCGTTAAAAGTATTTTCTTATCCGTTTTTAAAACGATACTACGTATTGGGTCAAAAACAGAGTGAATTATATTTAATAGAAGTTTTAACAATACCGTTCTATTTAGCATAATAGAAATGAAAATAATTGACGGAATAAAATAGTCAAGAAATATAGCTAAGTTGCTAGGTAAACCATCTTTTGGCACCATAATTATATTTCCTATAAGTGCAATAATTACGGCACTAATTGCAATTAGAACAGATAACCAAGAGGCTTTTTCTGGTCTCGGCAACTTGTTTCTTTTAACTTTAAGTAAAATATTACCCACGCCAAATAAAACCATAACCGATAAAAAAGAAATAGTATAAACACCTGCCAAAAGTTTTACATTACCATTGGTAATTAACAATACCGAAATAGATAACAATAAAAACATGATGATAATTCTGTAAGAACTTCCTTTTTTGTTTTTCTTTAAGAAAAATTGTGGTAAAATTCTATCCAATGTCATACGTTCCAATAAACCAGAAACACCAACAAAGCTTGTTAATACAGCGCCACTCAATACTAAAAAGGCGTCAATTGATATTAAAGTTGCCACCCAATTACCGCCAACATGAGAAGCCATTTCTACCAACAATGTGTTTTGATAAGCATCGCTTTGTAAAGCTGAAATTGTAAACAGAGACAATGCAAATATTGCCATTAATGGATTTATAACACTCACAACAATCCACATATTCTTAAGCGTTTTCGGAAAAACACCACTTTCTTGTTCTTCTACAAAATTGGCCGAACTTTCAAATCCCGAAACGCCTAACATAGACGCCGCAAAACCAAAAAATATAGCCGCCATAATACTCCCTTCTTTTGATGGAAGTTGCCAGTTTTCAAAAAACAAACCAACGCCATTCTGACTAAAAAAATAAATAATAAAAATACTTAATATAGCTAACGATGCTAAATGAAAAATGAAAATTCCAATCGCCACTTTAGCCGACTCTGTTATCCCACCAATGGTAAGAACCGCAAATATTCCTAAAAGAATAATGGTTGCAATTATTACGGGCATCGAAGGAATTAAATGATGTAAATAATGTATCGCTTCATTGGCAGAAATTACCGCTGTTGCCATATAAGAAAGCAAAGTTAGCGTTGCCGCAAATGATGCCATTCCTTTACTCGTTGTATTCAATAAAGCATTATAGGCACCTCCATTTAAAGGCAATGCACCTACAACTTCGCCGTAAATTTTTCTAAATAAAAATAATACAAGAGAAACAATAAGCAAAGTTATCCATGCGTATTGTCCCGCAAAGGCAATAGCTAAAGCTGATACATATAAAACAGAAGAACTTATGTCATTCCCGCAAATAGCTGTAGCAGCTAATTCGTTTAATTTTTTATGAACCTTTAGTGCCATAATTATAAGATTACAAATCTAATTTTAATCTTAATTCTTTTAATTGAGCGTCATCAATTTTTGATGGGGCATCAATCATCACATCGCGTCCTGAATTGTTTTTTGGGAAAGCAATAAAATCTCTGATAGATTCTTGTCCTCCTAAAATAGCGACCAATCTATCAAGACCAAAAGCCAAACCACCATGAGGTGGTGCGCCATATTCAAAGGCGTTCATTAAGAATCCAAACTGATCTTCAGCTTGTTCTGGCGTAAAACCAAGATAGTCAAACATCATTTTTTGTGTGGCTTTATCATGAATTCTAATAGAACCGCCACCTATTTCGTTGCCGTTTAAAACCATATCGTACGCATTAGCTCTTACAGCTTTTGGATTGGTTTTTAACAATTCAATATCTTCTGGCTTTGGCGATGTAAACGGATGGTGCATCGCGTGAAAACGATTGCTATCTTCATCCCATTCTAACAACGGAAAATCTACCACCCAAAGTGGTGCAAACACATCTGGATTTCGCAACCCAAGTGTTTCGGCCATGTGCATACGCAAAGCGCTTAATTGGCCACGTGTTTTATCGGCTTCGCCAGCCATAACCAATATTAAATCTCCTTTATTGGCGTTTAATCTTTCCGCCCAAGCCTGTAAATCTTCTTGGGTATAAAACTTATCTACAGACGATTTAAAACTGCCATCTGCGTTATATTTTGCAAAAATCAAACCTTTAGCGCCTATTTGTGAGCGTTTAACAAAATCTATTAAAGCGTCGGTTTGTTTACGACTATAATCTGAACATCCAGGTGCAGCCATACCAACAACTAATTCTTGCCCATCAAAAACAGGAAAATCTTTACCTTGCGCCAAATCGGTTAATTCGCCGAATTTCATCCCAAATCTAATATCTGGTTTGTCGTTTCCATAGGTTTTCATAGCTTCAGCATAAGTCATCCTAGGAAAATCTGTGACGTCAACATTTTTAATCACTTTTAGCAAGTGTTTTGTCAATCCTTCAAAAGTATTTAAAATATCTTCTTGATCAATAAAGGTCATTTCGCAATCAATTTGCGTAAACTCTGGCTGACGGTCGGCACGTAAATCTTCGTCTCTAAAGCATTTTACCAACTGAAAATATTTATCCATTCCGGCCACCATCAACAATTGTTTAAAAGTTTGGGGCGATTGTGGTAAAGCGTAAAATTGTCCTTCATTCATCCGAGAAGGAACCACAAAATCGCGCGCACCTTCTGGTGTCGATTTTATTAAATAAGGTGTTTCAATTTCTATAAATCCTTCGTCAGAAAGGTAAGAGCGCACAGCTTGTGCTACTTTATGTCTAAAAATAAGATTGTCTCTAACAGGTTTTCTACGAATATCTAAATAGCGGTATTTCATACGCAGCTCTTCGCCGCCATCCGTCTTATTTTCTATGGTAAAAGGGGGTGTTTTAGAACTGTTTAAAATAGTCAATTTTTTTACCAAAACCTCTACAGCACCTGTACTTATATTGTCATTTTTAGCTTCACGTTCAATAACTTCGCCTTCAATCTGAATCACAAATTCACGTCCCAAAGCTTTGGCTTGTTCCAGTATTTTAACATCGGTACGTTCGGCATCAAAAATAAGTTGCGTAATGCCGTAACGGTCGCGTAAATCTACCCAAACCATAAAACCTTTATCGCGTACTTTTTGTACCCATCCCGCCAAGGTAACCACCTGACTTTTATTTGCTAGTGATAATTCGCCACACGTATGCGTTCTATACATAATCTTTAGAAATTTGAAAGTGCAAATTTAGTGATTTGTAAGCAACAGTGTCTTTTTTATTTTATTTTTTTGGGCGCCCCCTCACTTTGTTTCGGTCGGGCTGTACGCCCTCGCTTTTTTGTACACAAAAAGAGCTCAAACACAGGCTGCAATCCCTAACGCTGGATTAATTCTGAATTATGAATTTAAAATTATGAATTAATAGTAACTTTGTGCATCAATAAAAAAATGTCAGAAACAAAACTATTTATCGTTCCCACACCTATTGGCAATCTTGACGATATGACATTGCGCGCCATTAAAGTGCTTAATACTGTTGATGTTATTTTAGCCGAAGATACCCGCACGTCTGGAAAACTGCTTAAACATTTCGAAATTCCGACACCCATGCAAAGCCACCACATGCACAACGAGCATAAAGTGGTAAGTAATTTGGTTAAAAGACTTTTAGGCGGAGAAATTATGGCGCTTATCACCGATGCGGGAACACCTGCTATTTCTGATCCCGGATTTTTATTAACACGCGCTTGTGTTGAAAACAATATTAAAATTGAATGTTTGCCTGGCGCTACGGCTTTTGTACCTGCGCTTGTAAACAGCGGTTTGCCAAATGATAAATTTGTTTTTGAAGGATTTCTACCGCCAAAAAAAGGCCGCCAAACCCGCCTTAAATTTTTAGCCGAAGAAACCCGCACCATTATTTTTTACGAATCACCTCACAAATTAGTAAAAACACTCACACATTTTATAGAATACTTTGGCGAAGATCGTAAAATTTCAGCTTCACGAGAACTCACTAAATTGTATGAAGAAACACTTCGGGGTACTGTTAAAGAAATTTTAACTCATTTTGAAACCAAACCACCCAAAGGCGAGTTTGTTTTGGTTGTTGAAGGGAAAAAATAAGTTGGCAGTGTTCAGTTGTCAGTAACTCTTCAAAAATGTCATTGCGAATCACGTTTTAACGTGATGCGGTAATCTCAAACTATAACTTCAGAATAATTAGATTTCTCGACTGCGCTCGAAATGACAAAGCACCATTTAAACATGCTTTCCGCGTTCCCAACCATTTTTACCCAAATAGGTTTCGGCAGAATCTACAGCACCATCTTCAATAACCGTTCCCATAGAATCATTCCAACGATTTAAAAATCCGAAAAGAGAAATCACGCCCAACATTTCTACAATTTCGCCATCATCCCAATATTTGTGAAGCTCGGCTTGAATGTTTTCATTCACATCGTTTGGCAGTACAGAAGCCGCTAAAGCAAAATCTAGTGCGGCACGTTCGGCGTCATTAAAAGAAGGGTGTGTTTTATATTCCCACACATTATCTAACTGTTCTTGTGCAGCCCCATAACGTTCGGCAGCTCTTATGGCATGCGCTTGACAATACCTACAACCCGTTGCATTGCTAGAGACCCATGCAATAAGACGTTTTAATGCAGAAGTTACACGGCCTTCATTAGCCATTACTGCCATATTTAAACTGATAAATGAGCGTGCTATTTCTGGACGAATTTGCATGGTTAATACAGAATTTGGACAAAACCCAAGGGTTTCATTAAAAAATTCGGCTAATTTTTTGACATCTTTATTAGCATCGGCTGATAAGGGTTGAACTAAAGGCATATTTTATTTTTTATTTAACAATAATACAAAAATTAAGGGGTCTTTATTTCATGTGAAAAATGTAAAAATCACCATTCACATACAAAAATTCTTTAAATAAAAAATTAAATTATATGTTTGAGCAAAATCAAAAATAATAGATTTTACTACTAACTAAAAAAAGGTTGTTTCGGTTAATACTGAACAACCTTTTTTATTGATTAATAATAAATAATTTTCTACAAAAAAGTACTTGTTTTCTTGTAAATTTGGATAGATTTTAAAAGAAAAACAATGACACATACTATTGAAAGCAATTGGCAAGGCGACATGTTATTTAATGTAGAAGAACCTGGCGGTATTGTAAATATTGATTCAGATCCTGAATTTGGCGGACAGAATAAAGGCGTTTTGCCAAAACCTTTAATGTTAAGTGCCTTGGCGGGATGTACTGGTATGGATGTAGTTTCATTACTTAAAAAAATGCATGCCGAGGTAGCCGATTTTAAAATACACGTGAATGGGCAATTAACCGAAGAACATCCTAAATACTATAACAAAGTAGACGTTATTTATAAGTTTTGCGGAACTGATTTTAAAAAGGATAAAATTGAAAAAGCCGTATCACTATCAGTTGACCGTTATTGTGGTGTGATGGAAATGTTTCGTCAATTTTCAGAACTAACAACTACTATTCAATATTTTGAAAAGTAAAATTGCTACATTTGGGTAAGATATAAACCTATGCGTTGGACATTCAAACCCGAACCTAATAATTTAGAAGTAACTGAATTGGCTAAAACCCTATCGGTTTCTAATATCCAAGCGCAATTATTGGTACAACGTGGCATCGTCAATTTTAATCAAGCAAAAAACTTTTTCAGACCCAAATTTTCTGACTTACACAATCCGTATTTAATGAAAGATATGGGCATCGCTGTAGCGCGAATAGAATCGGCCATAGCGAATCAAGAAACCATTCTGGTTTATGGCGATTATGATGTTGATGGCACTACTGCTGTAAGTTTGGTATCGGCCTATCTTAAAACTATTTACGACCGAATTGACACTTATATTCCTGACCGTTATGATGAAGGTTATGGTATTTCGTTTAAAGGCATTGACTATGCCGACGATAACAATATTACCTTAATTATTGCCTTAGATTGTGGTATTAAAGCGATAGATAAAGTCGCTTATGCCAATCAAAAAAATATTGATTTTATTATTTGTGACCATCACAGACCTGGTGATGATTTGCCAGAAGCTGTTGCTGTTTTAGATCCAAAACGCGCTGATTGCAACTATCCGTATGATGAACTTTGCGGATGTGGTATTGGCTTTAAACTTATTCAGGCTATAGCCGAAAAAAGATCCCGATTGCTGTCGGGACAAAACACAACAGATTTAATACCGTATTTAGATTTAGTAGCTACAGCTATTGGTGCAGATATTGTACCAATTACAGGTGAAAATAGAATATTGGCATACTTTGGTTTGGAAGTTATTAATACAAATCCGAGACCCGGTTTTAAAGCACTTATTGGTCAAACCAAGAAAAAAGAGCTTAGCATTACAGATGTTGTTTTTGGTATTGCGCCAAAAATAAATGCGGCTGGACGTATGAAACATGGACGTTATGCCGTTGAATTACTCACCGAAATGAATTTTGAACAAGCCGAAGAATTCGCGAAAGAAATTGGTGTTTTTAATTCAGACAGACGTGCTAAAGACCAAGAAATAACCCTAGAAGCTTTACAACAAATTAAAGATAACGGTGAGCAAAAAAATGCAACATCTGTGGTTTATCATGAAAATTGGCACAAAGGTGTGATTGGCATTGTAGCTTCTAGATTGATTGAAACCTATTACCGCCCTACCTTAGTTTTTACAAAAAGTGGCGATAAATTGGCAGCATCGGCACGTTCTGTAAAAGGTTTTGATGTGTATAATGCCATTGAAAATTGTGCCGAACATTTAGAGCAATTTGGCGGCCATAAATATGCAGCTGGTCTTACCATGTTAGAAGAAAATTATCAGATTTTTAAAAATAAATTTGAAGAAATGGTTAAAAGCACCATTCCGGAATCTTGTTTAGTGCCAGAAATTTTAATTGACGCCCCTATAGAATTAAGCAATATTACGCCCAAATTTTACCGTGTTTTAAAACAAATGGCGCCTTTTGGTCCGGGAAATATGAGTCCCGTTTTTATGGCCTCTGGCTTACGCGATAATGGGTTTGGTAAAAAAGTGGGTCAAGAGGGTTTGCATCTAAAACTGAGTATTATTGCTGGTGCCGATTTTAAAACATACAATGCCATTGGATTTAATTTAGGTGATAAATATGATTTGGTATCAAACGGACAAGCTTTTAAAGCTGTTTTTACCCTCGAAGAAAATCATTGGAATGGCGTCACTTCTATTCAGCTAAGTTTAAAAGATATTGAAGCTGACAACTAAACTATAAAAACTACGCGTTCCTTTTGACATAAAGATTCCTCGTCGTCCCACACTATGCGGGACTCTATCAGAATGACAGTACATCTTAAATGTTTTTTAAATCGGCAATGGTTTGTGTGGGATTGTCACTTTTAAAAACAAAACTTCCGGCCACCAAAACATCAGCGCCAACGGCTAAAAGTTTAGGTGTGTTTTGAGCATTTACACCGCCATCAATTTCAATTAAAGCTTCAGAACCCGATTTTAGAATTAAATCTTTTAACTGAATAATTTTTTTATAAGTGTTTTCTATAAATGATTGTCCACCAAAACCCGGATTCACACTCATAATTAAAACCAAATCTAAATCGGTAATAATATCTTCTAAAACAGCAACAGGTGTATGCGGATTTAAAGACACGCCCGCTTTCATACCGCTTGCTTTTATAGCTTGAACTGTGCGATGTAAATGTGGACAGGCTTCGTAATGAACCGTCAACACATCGGCACCAGCCTTTTTGAAATCATCAATAAATTTATCGGGATTAACAATCATCAAATGCACGTCGAGTGTTTTTGTAGTGTGCTTTTTAATGGCTTTAATGACAGGAACACCAAAAGAGATATTGGGCACAAAAACGCCATCCATCACATCGAGGTGAAACCAATCGGCTTCGCTATTATTTACAAGATCAATATCTTTTTTAAGGTTAGAAAAATCGGCGGCAAGCATTGAAGGTGCAATAAGATGGCTCATAATTTATGATTTGTTACAAAAGTAATATAAAAAAGAAAACGCCTAGATATTTCAAGGCGTTTTTAAATTGTAGTTATGTTTAGATTTCGACTGCGCTCAATCTGACACTTAAACTAAGCTCATTTTAACCTAAATAGGTTTTTAAAATACGGCTTCGTGAGGTATGTTTTAACCTGCGAATTGCTTTTTCTTTAATTTGACGGACACGTTCGCGTGTTAAATCGAAAGTTTCACCAATTTCTTCAAGTGTCATTGGATGCTCATCACCAAGACCAAAATAAAGACGCACAACATCACCTTCTCTAGGTGTTAAAGTTTCTAAAGCACGTTCTATTTCTACACGTAAAGATTCGTGCAACAAAGCTCTATCTGGGTTTGGAGATTCTCCTGAGTTTAAGACATCATAAAGATTTGAATCTTCACCTTCAATTAAAGGCGCATCCATAGAGACGTGACGGCCTGCATTTTTTAGAGATTCTTTAACCTCTGTAATGGTCATGTCTAACTCTTTTGCAATTTCTTCGGCAGAAGGCGGACGTTCTGCCTCTTGTTCTAACCTTGCAAATGTTTTATTTATTTTATTGATAGAACCAATTTTATTTAAAGGCAAACGCACAATTCTAGATTGTTCTGCAAGTGCTTGTAAAATAGATTGACGAATCCACCAAACAGCATAAGAGATAAATTTAAAGCCACGGGTTTCATCAAAACGTCTAGCCGCTTTTATCAAACCTAAATTACCTTCGTTAATTAAATCTGGAAGTGTTAAACCCTGATTTTGGTATTGTTTGGCAACAGACACAACAAATCTTAAATTGGCTTTTGTCAATTTTTCTAAAGCCACTTGATCACCAGCTCTAATACGTTGGGCTAATTCAACCTCCATATCGGCGGTTATTAAATCAACTTTTCCTATTTCTTGTAAATACTTGTCTAATGATGCGGTTTCGCGATTGGTAACCTGTTTTGTAATTTTGAGTTGTCTCATGTAAATCTGAAGTTTTTCTGTATCTACACTTATATACGTAAGGCCACGTATAAATGTTACAAAAAAAATTAAATTAAATTAATGGCAGCTGATCGTCTATTTTAAGACGGGTCTTTAATCTGTTTATTACTTGATATAACTTATTAAAGAACAGGCTTCTTCCTTTTTCTTCTGATGAAGATAACAGATTTGAACTTTCTAATTGTTTATTGAAAAAAATTTGAAAGTTATCGCAAGTCTTTGGGTCTGTTATTATATGATAAGATAAAAGCAGGTAGGGTGATAATACCCTTTTAGTGTCAATTGAACTGATAATTACTGTATTTGACAATGCCATAATTTCATTATGGTATAGCGTGAAAGACCTTTTTTTAGGCGTATCTAATCGCATACCCGCTCTAGCATTAATTTCAATTTTCTTAATTATCTGCTCTAAATCATCACAAATAATAAGCGCGTCGTCTAATGTCAACAATCCTACTTCAAAAAAATGATAAATTTGTTTTATGGTTTTATTTAGCACATTGTCATTCCTTATTTCTTTAATATTAAATTGGGTATAGGTGCTGCCAAAATTTTGTGCAGAGGTAAGTAAATCATCACTCGGATTAAAATTGGTGAAAGATATTTTAGACATTGAAAAAGTAGTATCTAAAAGATTTAGCCATACATAAATTTTAAATTTTGACAGTTTGGTGTTATTTAAAAGGTAAAAAATGGGAATTTCTTTGGCTGCATAGCAAATATTAACACCTTCCTTTTTTAACAAAGGGACCAGTGTATTATAAGACATCTTAAAATAAAGCTCTAAATCTTCTGCGTTATTAATATTTGGTGTTTGAGAAATAAAAATGCTGTTTTTTTCACCGACATCGTATAGCTTATTTAATGAAATATTAAAATGTTTGGCCAAAACTATTGTCTCATTAATAGAAAGAGACGTTTTGTTAGTTACCCTTTGTAAGCTGCATCATAATTTAGTTGGAGAATTGAGCTGATAATATCTACAAAAGAGAGTTTTTTATGGACTCTTTTTTTTAAGATTGTCATCAAGGTTTCTTGCGGGCTTTTCATAAAAATTTACTTTTGATACCGTAAATATACATATTTTGCAAAAAATGCAAAAAATTGTTTTAATAAATTGTGTTTTTTGCAATAAATAAGTGTTAAATATTTATATATTTGTGATGTCAAAAAATTTAGGGGGGTTATCTAAATTTATTGAAATAAAAAACCCTTAGACGAAAGTCTAAGGGTTTTTTATTTTATAAGAAAATATTATTAATCTCTTCTAGGTCTCCTATCGTTAGAACGATTGTCTCTAGAGCGGTTATCTCTATTGTTATCACGTGGAGGTCTTTCTACAAAACCTTCTGGTTTTGGCAAAATAGCTTTTCTAGATACTTTTTCTTTATGAGTTCTAGGATCTTTTCCAAAATATTTAACATCAAAAACATCTCCCATATTAACAACATCAGTAACATTTTCGGTACGTTCCCATGCTAATTCTGAAATATGTAATAACACTTCGTTGCCTGGAGCCTCAATATATTCAACAACCGGTCCAAAATCAAGAATTTTAATTACCTTAACTTGGTAAGTATTTCCAAGAATAGGTTTAAATGTTATTGAAGCAATTTTAGCTAAAACAGCATCAATACCTTCTTGGTTAGTCCCTAATATTTCAACAATACCTTCTTCAGTAATTGGGTCTTCATTAATAACAATTGTACAACCTGTTACTTTTTGCATTTCTTGAATTACTTTTCCACCAGGGCCAATCAATGCGCCAATAAATTCATTGGGTATGATTTTAGAAACCATTTTTGGTGCATGAGCTTTTACATCATCATTAGGTTTTGCAATAGTGTCTGTAAGGATATTTAATATATGTAAACGGCCATCGCGTGCTTGTGCCAAAGCACTTTCTAACACTTCATAAGACAAACCTTTTACTTTGATATCCATTTGACAAGCTGTAATACCATCGGCAGTACCAGTTACTTTAAAATCCATATCACCTAAGTGATCTTCATCTCCAAGAATATCAGATAAAACTGCAAATTTTCCTGTAGCTTCATCAGAAATTAAACCCATAGCAATACCAGAAACTGGTTTTTTCATTTGAATACCAGCATCCATTAAGGCTAAAGTACCAGCACAAACAGTTGCCATAGATGAAGAACCGTTAGATTCTAAAACTTCTGAAACCACTCTAACAGTATAAGGACAATCTGCTGGAACCATGTTTTTTAAAGCACGTTGCGCTAAGTTACCATGACCAACTTCTCTACGGGAAGTACCTCTTAATGGTCTTGCTTCACCTGTACAGAATGGTGGAAAATTGTAGTGTAAATAGAAACGCTCTTCGCCTTCATCAGTTGGTGAGTCTATAATATTGGCATCTCTTGAAGTTCCTAAAGTTACAGTTGCTAAAGCTTGTGTTTCGCCACGTGTGAATACGGCAGAACCATGAGGAGAAGGTAAATAATCTACCTCACACCAAATTGGTCTGATTTCATTTGTTTTTCTTCCATCTAAACGTAAACCTTCATTTAAAGTAAGGTCTCTAATAGCCGCTTTTTGCGCTTTATTATAATATTTAGAAATAAATTTTCCTTTTTCTTCTAATTCTTCTTCTGTAAAAGATGCTTTTAATTCTTCTTTTAGAGCAGCAAATTTTTCAGTACGTTCTTGTTTAGATGATCCTGCTTTTGCAATATCATATACTTTTTGGTAAGAAAAATCGTGTACAATTTGTGCAAAGTCTTCATCACTTTCTTCAACATCGTATGTACGCACTTCTTTTTTACCGAAAGCTTCGGCTAAACGCACTTGTGCAGCACATTGTAGTTTAATAGCTTCGTGTGCAAATTTAATGGCAGCTGCCATATCTTCTTCACTACACTCATCCATTTCTCCTTCTACCATCATAACAGAATCGGCAGAAGCACCAACCATCATATCGATATCGGCTTGAGCCAATACTTCTTTACTTGGGTTGATAATAAACTCACCATTAACACGGGCTACACGCGCTTCAGAAATAGGACATTCAAAAGGAAAATCACTTAACTGAATAGCAGCAGATGCAGCTAATCCTGCTAAAGCTTCTGGCATAACATTTTCGTCATGAGACATTAATTGAATCATAACTTGTGTTTCTGCGTGGTAATCTTTTGGAAAAAGCGGACGTAATACACGGTCTACCAGGCGCATTGTTAAGACTTCGCTATCGCTAGGTCTTGCTTCTCTTTTAAAGAATCCGCCAGGATACTTTCCTGCGGCAGCAAATTTTTCGCGATAATCTACCGTTAATGGTAAAAAATCAACAGGGCTTGCACTATAGTTAGATACTACAGTACCTAATAATACAGTTTTCCCCATGCGTACAACAACCGATCCATGTGCCTGTTTGGCTAAACGGCCTGTTTCAATAGTGATGGTTCTCCCATCGCCTAAGTCAATCGTTTCCTTAAATAATTTAGGAATCATAATTTTTAAATTTTTAAACCTATTTTTTTAGGTTTGATTAAACAATAAATAAGTTGTGTGTTGTTTATTGCCAATGAAATGCTAAGTTATAGCCTTTTTATAAAAAAAGAGGCTTTAAAAGCCTCTTTGTAATTGTTTATTTTCTTAAAGCTAACTCTTTAATAATAGCACGATATCTTGTGATATCGCTATCTTTTAAGTAGTCTAACAAACTTCTGCGTTTACCTACCAATTTAACCAGCGAACGCTCTGTGTTAAAATCTTTACGATTCTTTTTTAAGTGTTCTGTTAAATGATTAATTCTGAAAGTGAATAAAGCAATTTGCCCTTCAGAAGTACCGGTATCTGATTCAGATTTTCCGTGCTTTTTAAAAATGTCTTGTTTTGTCTCTTTTGTTAAGTACATGCCAATATTATTTAAATGATTATTATGTATAATTTAATTTGGGCGCAAATATACAATTATTATTTCGAAAGGCAAGTTCTCGCAAAATGCTAATCTATTAGCTAGATTCAACTATTAAGTGCACCAGCGTGGTTAAAATTAGATAAAAATACTTCATTAGGGGATTTGTAGCCTAATAATTTTCTTGGTCTATTATTTAATTTGTTAATAATCATATTTATAGTGTTGTTATTTATGAGGTTAAAGTCTGTTTTTTTAGGTAGGTATTGTCTTATTAATTTGTTGTTGTATTCATTAAGTCCTCTTTGCCAAGGTGAGTAAGGGTCAGCAAAGAAAAAATCTGTTTCTAGTTTTTCACTAATTTCTTGATGTTTAGCAAATTCTTTTCCATTATCAGATGTGATTGTTTTAACCAGTTCTTTAAAAGGTGCCAATAGGTTAATCATTTGTTTTCTTATAGATTCCGCTTTAGTGCCATCGGTTTTAACCATTAGTTCAAATTGACTTTTACGTTCTGTTGCTGTAAGAATGGCCGTTTTATGGTTTTTACCGATAATAGTATCTACTTCCCAGTCGCCAAAACGTTCTTTGGTATTTACTATTTCAGGTCTTTGATTTATCATTATCCTATTGGGTATCTGACCTCTTTGGTGTTTCCTGTGTAAACGCTTTTTACGCCATCTACGAGCTGTTCTAAGGTGTAAATACAATGTACCTCCTTCTGATTGGTTTTGATAGATATATTGATAAATTCTTTCTATACTCACCATAGATATTTTATCTAAATCACAACGTCCCTTTATCTGTTCTGGCGACCATTGATTACAGGTAAGTTTTCTATTAATATACCGTTTCATATTCTCATCAAATGCGTGATGTTTATAGCTTTCTTTCTTGCGTTCTAAACTCATCTTAATGGCATAGCTTCCATTGTATCCTCGCTTTTTACTGTTTCTTCTTAACTCTCTGCTAATCGTACTTTTATGAACACCTAACTCTACTGCTATTTGTGTAATCGTACATTTTGCTTTTAGATACGCTTCTATTTGGTATCTTTGAGAGTCGATTAATTGTTGATAATTCATCGGCAATCAGTTTTTTTTCAAATATCGGAAAGTTAACTTTCCGATATTTGTTAACTGTTGCACTTATTAATTGAACTTAGTTTAAATTTTAAGGAGCGTGTTTTAAATAAAAAAAGGCTGCCAATTGGCAGCCTTTTTTTGGATATTTATATCATTAATTAGAAATTCATTCGGGTATCTTTACCTTTATGAGTAGCGTAATTAATTTTAAGTGCATTAATATCTCTAAGCTCTATCTTAATATCAGATATAATTCCCATACTGGCATCTTCATCAGCTTTGATAGATGTTGTCATATAAGGGATTTCTTCTTCATTTTTAGAAGCGCGTTCGGCTAATATAAAACTTTGTATATCAGATATAGAAGCAAACTTATCATTTAACTGAATTTTATCTGCACTACCATATTTAGCTCTAAATTTCATTTTAGGTTTCCCTACATAAATATAGCTTACTAAATTTTTCCGTTCTAATTTTTTAACTTCTGTAGCTGTAGGAACACGCACATCAATTAATGCATCTGTTTCTCTCATTACAGTTGTTACCATGAAAAAGAACAACAACATAAAAACAATATCGGGTAACGATGCTGTTGATATAGCTGGTAATCCTTTTTTCTTTTTAGCAAATTTAGACATAGTATAAGTTTATGATTTTGTTGGTTCTGCTTCTGAAATAATTTGAGGGTACGCTTCTTTAACAACTTTCTGATTATCGTTATTTAGATCGTCAAAATGCTTGCCAAATTTTTTCATTGCATACCTGTCTCTTAATATTGAGTAAGCCATTACCAATTCATTTTGAACTGCTATATATGTTTTGTAAGAAGTACCCCTATCATTTTGTAAAGAGATAATCGCTTTTTTAGGATTATCAGATGAATCTGGGTTTCTATCTCCTTCGCAATAAGAACAAAATTCGTCTTTGCCATTATTTTCTAGTGCGCCGCCATTATCTATAAATTTAATAGTGGCTTCTTTAAGTTCGCTTACGTGCATTTCTTTATTTTCTACCAACAGTTTATTACTTCTGTTAATATTAACTTCAAAAATGTTTCTTTCTTTAATTTTTGGTGGCGGCGGCGCATCTTTGGGTGGTTTCTCGGGTAATTTTCTACTAATACCTGATGTAACATCCATAGTTGTGGTTACCAAGAAAAAAATCAAAAGTAAGAAAGCAATATCGGCCATTGAGCCTGCATTTATTTCTGGTGTTTCTCGTCTAGCCATTTTTATTATTATTTAATAAATGATTTTGCAAAATCGAATACAAAAAAAGCTAAACCAAGACCCCCTAATAAAAGTGAGTACCAAATACCTGTACTTACCCATTTAGATACGGATGTAGAGGCTAACTCTACGCCTTTCATATTTGAAACTGCATTGTCTGGTGCCATTAAATAAGCTATTAACAAAATAACTGCCATAGCGGTTAATCCTATTAAAGATCTTTTTAAAAGTGCTGGGTGTTTAACAAGGTTTATAACCGAAAACACTACAGCTGCACCTGTAGAACCCAACAATAATAAAAAAGTTAGCCAAGTAAAAGGGTTTAAAACGCTCGCTTGTAAATCTGCATTTCCTTTAAGATCATCACTGTTCATACCAGTTCTGACCCACAAGAACATGCCTAATAGCATGACAACACCTACAACAATATTTAATATTTTAGTGTTTTTCATAATTGATATTAGTTTTTATTTCTTACTAATACATCAATTAAAGTAATTGACGCATCTTCCATACTGTTAACGATACTATCTATTTTAGAAATAATATAATTATAAAATATTTGAAGAATAATTGCTACAATAAGACCAAATACAGTTGTTAATAAAGCTACTTTAATACCATTAGCCACTAATGAAGGAGAAATATCTCCAGCAGCTTCAATAGCATCAAATGCACCAATCATACCAATTACTGTACCCATAAAACCTAACATCGGCGCTAAAGCGATAAATAAAGACAACCAAGAAATATTTTTTTCTAATAACCCCATTTGTACGCCTCCGTATCCAACAACTGCTTTTTCAACATTGTCAATACCTTCATCCATACGGTCTAAACCTTGATAGAATATCGAGGCAACAGGCCCTTTAGTGTTTCTGCATAATTCTTTTGCAGCTTCTACACCTCCAGATTTTAAAGCATCTTCTACGCCTTGAACTAATTTTTTAGTGTTTGTTGTAGACATATTAAGATAGATAATTCTTTCTATCGCAATAGCCAAACCAAAAATTAATGTTAAAAGTACGATTCCCATAAAGCCAGGACCACCTTCAATAAATTTTTGTTTTAACACTTGGTGAAATGTTTTGTCTGCTTCGGGCTTAACTTCATCAGAAGTTGTAGCGGCAGGAATCACCTCTTTTGTTTGAGTAGAATCTACTGTTGTAGAGTCTGCTACTTGATCTGTGTTTGTTCCGTCTTGTGCGAAAACCATTGGTGTTGCACTAAAAAACAATACTCCTGCAATGGCAAGGATGGTAAATACTCTTTTCATGTTTCTAATTCTTAAAATTGATTAAAATGTTAACGGGTTAAAGATATAAATATTATTTAAAAAAGCAACTCTAAGCGGAGAGAAAGGGATTCGAACCCCCGTTACAATTTCTTGTAAACATGCTTTCCAAGCATGCGCCTTAAGCCGCTCGGCCACCTCTCCTAAAATGGCTTTTTTATTGAGAGTGCCAATTAACGAAAAATATTTTATTTGAAAAAACTTTCTAGACAATTTCTCCTCTTAATGATGTTTCAAATACACTTTTAAAGTCTTTTGACGAAATTTTAGCACCTAATAAATACATACACTTGCCTACAGCAGATTCTGTTGTGATGTCTTTTCCGTCAATTATACCTATTTTTTTTAATTGCATGCTTGTATCGTATTGTCCCAAAGTAACACTTCCTCCCGAACATTGGGTTACATTAATAATAAAAATTCCTTTTTTAATGGCTTTTTTCAATAATTCTATAAACCAAATACTCGTCGGCGCATTGCCAGATCCATACGTCTCAATAATTATGCCTTTTATATTTTTGATGTTTAAAGTACTAGAAATTGTTGTTTTTGTAATGCCTGGGAATAATTTTAAAATGGCAATATTGGTATCCAAAATCTTTCTAACAATCAACACCTTCTTATTATAAGGCATAATAGCTTCCTTATTAAATTTTAAATGCACACCTGATGTCGCTAATGGCGGATAATTTAAAGAGGTAAAAGCTTCGAAATGTTCGGCATTTATTTTAGTTGTTCTGTTGGCTCTGTATAATTGATATTCGAAATACAATGCCACTTCGGGTACTGTAGGAATATCATTTATATAGGATGCAGCAATTTGTATGGCTGTTATTAAATTTTCTTTGGCATCGGTTCTTAAATCGCCTATAGGCAATTGCGATCCTGTAAAAATAACTGGCTTGCTTAAATTTTCTAACATAAAACTTATGGCAGAACTTGCATACGCCATGGTATCTGAACCAGACAAAACCACAAACCCGTCGAAATCATCATAATTTTGTTCAATAATTTCTACCAAATCAATATAATATTCGGTATTCATATCTGATGAATCTATTGGTTTGGCAAAAGATTGCGTTGAAATTTTACAATCTAACAAATTTAACTCGGGAATATTTTTTAACAGTTTATCAAAATTAAAAGCACGAAGCGCTCCTGTTTTTGGATCTTTCATCATGCCAATTGTGCCTCCTGTATAAACCAATAATATATTGCGTTGTTTTGACATTTTGACTTGTTTTATAAATTGGAATAATTTATGCTGTAAAGATATTATTAATATTGATATTTAATTCTTACAATATGTTATTACTTATTATAGTTATTGCTGGTTTAAGTTGGTTTGTGCAATACCGTCTTAAACAAAAATTTAAAAAATATTCTAAAATTCAGTTGCAAAACGGTTTAAGCGGAAAAGAAATTGCAGAACAAATGTTGGCAGATAATAATATATATGATGTCAAAGTGACTTCTACTGAAGGTCAATTAACCGATCATTACGACCCCAGAAACAAAACTGTTAATTTAAGTGATGCCGTTTATAGTGGCAGAAGCATATCGTCTGCCGCAGTAGCAGCTCACGAATGTGGTCATGCCGTGCAACACGCAAAAAGTTATGCTTGGCTAAATTTGCGAACGCAATTAGTTCCTACCATAAATATAGCTTCAAAATATGGGTCATTTTTACTTATAGGTGGCATCCTTTTCTTTAATACTTTTCCATACTTATTATTAATCGGTATTGTGCTTTTTGCCGCCAATGTGGTTTTTAGTTTTATCACTTTACCCGTAGAATACGATGCCAGTAATAGGGCTTTGGCATGGTTAAATACTAAAAACTTTTTAACAACTCAAGAACACGAAGGGGCGCAAGATGCTTTAAAATGGGCAGCGCGCACATATGTAGCGGCAGCCATTGGTGCTTTGGCTACTTTGTTATACTATTTAAGCATTTTTAACAGGCGCTAAGATTTTCTAAATTTTAATTTGCCGATTTATTTGTTGGTCTAACGAGATGAAGGTTTCGGTACGTGCCACACCTTTTATAGACTGAATTTCTTTGTTTAATAAATGCATTAGATGGGCATTATCTTTACAAAGTATCTTTACAAATATGGCATAATTACCAGTGGTATAATGACTCTCAATCACTTCAGGAATTTCTGTAAGGCTTTTTAAGGCAGTTGTTATCTTACTTGCTGCATCTAAAAATATGCCCACAAACGCCAATGTTTTATAACCCAATAGCTCGGTGTTTATAATAATTTTTGAGCCCACTATCAAACCCGAGGCTTCTAATTTTTTTAATCTTTGGTGGATGGCCGCACCAGAAACACCCACTTCTCTGGCAATACTTAAAATAGGTTTTCTAGCATCTAACATTAAATGATGTAAGATGATTTTATCTATACCATCAATTTTTAAGCTTTTCTGCTCCATGGGTTTAAATTTGTAATCAAAACTACAAAAAAAAGAGGATTATCAAATGATAATCCTCTTTTTTATAAATTTATAATAGTCTAAACTATCGGTTCCAATTTAAAATCTTCCATGAATTTTGTGGTATAATTTCCAGAAATATACACTTCATTATCCATAAGTTGTCTGTGAAAAGGAATGGTTGTTTTAACGCCTTCAATAACAAATTCGCCTAAAGCACGTTTCATTTTACTTATAGCCTCTTCTCTAGATTGTGCTGTGGTAATGAGTTTTGCAATCATAGAATCGTAATTAGGAGGTATTCTATAGCCAGCATATACGTGCGAATCTACACGAACACCATGACCACCTGGAATATGTAAATTTGTAATGACACCTGGACATGGTCTAAAATTATTAAAAGGATCTTCTGCGTTTATGCGACATTCTATTGAAAATAATCTCGGGAAATAATTTTTTCCTGAAATAGGGACACCAGCAGCTACTAATATTTGCTCACGAATAAGATCAAATTCAACAACCTGTTCTGTGATTGGATGTTCAACTTGAATACGCGTATTCATTTCCATAAAATAAAAATTACGGTGTTTATCTACCAAAAATTCAATGGTTCCTGCGCCTTCATATTTAATAGATTCTGATGCTTTAACAGCAGCTTCTCCCATTTTTTTGCGCAAAGATTTTGTCATAAATGGCGATGGCGTTTCTTCTGTCAGTTTTTGATGACGGCGTTGAATTGAGCAATCGCGTTCTGAAAGGTGACAAGCTTTACCAAAAGAATCTCCAATAATTTGAATTTCTATATGTCTTGGATTTTCAATAAGTTTTTCCATATACATGCCATCATTATCAAAACAAGCTTTCGCTTCTTGACGGGCATCATCCCATCCTTTCTTTAAATCTTCTGGTTTCCAAACGTCACGCATTCCTTTACCGCCACCACCTGCAGTAGCTTTTAGCATCACTGGGTAACCAATTTTTTCAGCTAGTTTTTCGGCAACTGGAAACGAAGAAATAATCCCTTCGGAACCAGGAATGGTAGGCACGCCATTAGCTTTCATTGTTGCTTTGGCAGAAGCCTTATCTCCCATTTTATTAATCATATCCGCGGAAGCGCCTATAAACTTAATACCATGTTCATCACAAAGTTTAGAGAACTTAGCATTTTCTGATAAAAATCCATAACCAGGATGGATGGCGTCTGCATCGGTTATTTCGGCAGCAGCCAAAATATTAGACATTTTTAAATAAGATAAATTACTTGGTGGAGGGCCTATACACACAGCTTCATCGGCAAATTTAACATGTAAACTTTCGGCATCTGCGGTAGAATAAACCGCCACAGATTTTATGCCCATTTCTTTACAGGTTCTAATAATGCGTAAAGCTATTTCTCCTCTATTGGCAATTAATATTTTTTTAAACATAATTTTTTCAAATTACAATACACAAAAAACAAAATCCCATACTTTACTAAAGGCATTTAATTTTTGTAATTGGCTGTTATATTATGATGGGTCTACTAAAAATAAAGGTTGATCGAATTCTACAGGAGAGGCATCATCAACAAGAATTTTTATGATTTTACCCGAAATTTCTGATTCAATTTCGTTAAATAACTTCATAGCTTCAATAATACAAACTGTATCGCCAACGCTTACGGTATCGCCAACATTGGCAAATAAAGGTTTATCTGGTGATGGTCTTCTATAAAATGTACCGATTATTGGAGACTTTATTGTAATGTAATTTGCAGTCTCATCTGTCACTTCTGCAACAACTTGGGCAACAGGCGTAGAACTCTCTAACTGAGGTGCCATAACTTGAGGCGCTTGCATTGGCATTTGTTGAACCATGGTTTCTGGCATATGTCTTAAATCGCCAGTTCTAATGGTAATTTTCACATCTTCCATTTCTAATTTAACTTCGCTAGCGCCAGATTTGGCAACGAATTTGATTAGGTTTTGAATTTCTTTTAAATCCATAATATATTAGGTTTGATAGTTTCGTTTTTAATAAGCCCACTTATATAACATAGAGCCCCATGTAAATCCACCTCCAAAAGTTGCGAAAACAATGGTATCGCCTTTTTTAAGTTGATCTTCGTAATCGTTTAACAATAATGGCAATGTTGCCGATGTTGTATTGCCATATTTATGAATGTTCATCATAACTTTGGCAGGATCTAATTTTAATCGGTTTGCTGTGGCATCAATAATGCGTTTGTTGGCCTGATGTGGTGCTAGCCATTGAATATCTTCTTTAGTTAAGTTGTTACTTTCTAAAATCCTCTCACAAGCATCGGCCATATTAAACACAGCAAATTTAAATACAGTTTTACCATCTTGATGGACGTAATGTTGTTTGTTGGCAATAGTTTCTGCTGATGCAGGTAACACAGATCCGCCCGCATCTACTTTTAAAAACTCTCTGCCATTGCCATCGCTTCTTAAATATTCGTCTTGAACGCCAAGCCCTTCATTGTTTGGTTCAAACAATACGGCGCCAGCGCCATCGCCAAAAATTATACAGGTAGCACGATCTGTATAATCTATCATAGACGAACATTTATCGGCACCAATTAATAGTACTTTTTTATACTTTCCAGATTCTATATATCCTGCAGCTGTCGACATTGCAAACAAAAAGCTTGAACAGGCAGCAATGAGATCAAATGAAAAAGCTTCTGTGGCTCCTATTTTGGTAGCTACAAAAGCTGAGGTTGAGGCGGCTTGCATATCTGGTGTAGCTGTAGCTACAATAACAAGCTCTATTTCTTTAGGGTCAATCTGCTTCTTACGCAATAAATCTTGAGCGGCCTTAATGGCCATATAAGATGTTCCTTTGTTTTCTCCCTTTAAAATACGTCGTTCTTTAATTCCAGTTCTAGATGTAATCCACTCATCATTTGTATCTACCATTGTCTCTAATAAAGCATTAGATAATACAAAGTCTGGAACATATTTACCTACGGCTGATATGGCTGCGGTTATTTTAGTCATAATTTATGCTTTTAGACAAAACTTAAGGTCTCTTTTATAAAAAAACGGAACGTCAAAGTAATGCAATTTATTTCAAAATTTTGGCAAAAATCGTCATTTTTTGGGTAAAATGAGTCAAAAACAACAAAAAAACCCTCAAAAATGAGGGTTTTTTTAATATTTCTATTACAAAAAATTATGCTGTAGCGGCTTCGGTTTCCATAACTATTTGACCACGGTAATATAATTTACCTTCATGCCAATGAGCTCTATGATACAAATGCGCTTCGCCAGTTGTAGGATCTTTAGCAATTTGTTGCATGCTTGCTTTATAATGTGTTCTTCTTTTATCTCTTCTTGTTTTCGAGATTTTTCTCTTTGGATGTGCCATTTTATTCTTTTTTTTCTGTTCTTAATGTTTTTAATTTAGACCATCTGGGGTCTATCATATCTTCTTCTAAACTTAAATTTTGTTTAGGTTGTAATTCTTTTAGCTTTTCAAATATATCAGATTTTAAAGTTCCTGCAGCTATTCCAGGATGCATCCTTTTTGCCGGCATCGCTAAAACCAACATTTCAAAAATGTATTGTTTTATATCAATTTCGCAAGCATTATGAGGCATAATTAAAACAGTCTCATTGTCATTATTAAATTCTTCGCCAAACTTAACAACCAAATTAAGGCTTGAATCTACTGGCAAATCAAAAGGTTCGTTTGTAACATCGCAAGCCACGTTAAATGCACCTTTTGCTTTGAAAGACAAATCAAACATATTGCCGTTTTTTTCAAAGTCTAATGTAATTTTTACATCAGCATTTAAAAAATCGTTATAATTATATGCTTCAAAGAACTTATTATCAATTTGATATTCAAATTGATGTTTTCCTAATTTTAATCCTGTAAAAGGAATTACATACTCCTTCTTCAAACGTTTCATAAACACCAAATTCGAGCGTGCAAAGATATAAAATTATAAGTATAATTATATACCTTAGTAAAAAAATAATTTTTTTGAAAACTATTTAACCAATAATTGATTTTCTTTGAGTTTTAAATACGTTGCTCTAGCCCTAAAAATTGCTATGGCGCTAAAAACAGCTTCTTTAAAAGAACTGTAATCTGCTTGCCCTTTTCCTGCAATATCAAAGGCCGTTCCGTGATCTGGCGAGGTTCTAATTCTAGATAAACCTGCTGTAAAATTAACGCCGTGTCCAAAACTTAAAGCTTTAAAAGGCGCCAATCCTTGATCGTGATACATGGCTAAAATGGCATCAAAATCAGTATATGATTTGTTGCCAAAAAAGCTATCGGCAGCAAAAGGCCCATAAGCTAAAATGCCTTTTTCTTGAATTTTATTTAAGGTAGGAATAATTATTTCGGTTTCTTCAGTGCCAATAACACCATTATCGCCACAATGCGGATTCAAACCTAAAACGGCAATTTTGGGTTTTTGAATGCCGAAATCTTGAATTAATGTCTTATTTAAGATGTCTATTTTATCTTCAATAAGTTGGGCTGTAATTTTTTCTGCAACATCTTTTAAAGGCAGGTGGGTTGTTGCCAAGCCCATGCGCAAATCGCCATCCATTAAAATCATCAAACTCGTTCCTTCTAATTCCGATTCTAAATATTCTGTATGTCCTTTAAAGTTGAATGCGTCTGATTGTATTGTGTGTTTATTTATAGGGGCCGTTACCAAAACATCAATATCATTATTTTTTAAGGCTTCTGTGGCACTCTTTAGAGATAAGTAGGCGTATTTTCCGGCAACTTCTGAGGCTTGTCCTAAATTAATATCCACAAGTTCTTGCCAAACATTAAACAGGTTTAATTTGTTTGCCACAGGTTTATTTATCTGTGAAATACCCTGAATAGGATTTTTTAAATTAAGCGCATTTTTATGGTACGAAAGTGTTTTAGTTGATCCAAAAATAATGGGCGTGCAAAAATCTAACATGCGCTGGTCTTCAAAAGTTTTTAATATAACTTCAATACCAACCCCATTTAAATCTCCTATAGAAATACCTAAGCGTATTTTATCGTCTTTTCCCATCTTGACCTTTTAATATTTAGTAACTTTGAACACACAAAAGTAATCAATAAAATTGACACTATGTTTACCGGAATTATTGAAGAAATAGGCCTTGTTACCGCTCTTAAAAACGACAAAAACAACTTACATATAACCATTAAAAGTGCTTTAGCTAAAGATTTGAAAGTTGACCAAAGCATGGCTCATAATGGGGTTTGTCTTACAGTTGTAGAATTGAAAAATCTAAATAATTATGTTGTTACGGCCATTAAAGAAACCCTTGACAAAAGCAATTTAAAACACCTTACAGTTGGCGCTTTAGTAAACCTTGAACGCGCCATGAAATTAGGCGAAAGACTTGACGGGCATATTGTACAGGGTCATGTAGATCAAACGGCCACATGTACCAATGTTGAAAATGCCGATGGCAGTTATATTTTTACTTTTGATTATGATGCTTCAAAAAACAATATTACTATTGAAAAAGGGTCTATTACAATTAACGGTGTAAGTTTAACAGTTGTAAATTCTAGAGATAATAGTTTTAGTGTAGCCATAATTCCTTACACATTAGAACACACCAATTTTAAATCAATTAAAAAAGAAAGTGTGGTGAATTTGGAATTTGATGTTATTGGGAAATACGTGGCAAGATTGCTAAAACAATAAGCTTATTTTTTTAATTTTTTAGCGCCATAAACAGCACCCATTATTGCGAGAATTAAAAGACCTCCATCTATTGGTAGACCTGGTGGTGGTGGTGGTGGTGGTGGCGGAACAAACTGCCCAAATGATGCCGAAAGTATCATCCATGGAAGCATGAAATAACATCCGTATCTCATTAGTTTTTCTTGTTTACTCATAATTTCAAAATTTTATTAATTATATTTTTTTGAAATAGGGAGCTTTTTTTTAAGTTTGGGGAGCGTAGTGGGGAACTTTTTCTATCAAATAAGTTGATAAGTTGGCAATTTGAGGTAGAAAGGAATGGAGGGAAATAACACCCTATTTATATAGTAATAACGTGGATTTAGCGCATAAAAAAAACGCTTTTTGTACGATCTCATATTGGTCTATATAAACAATATTACCGTTGTGCCGATGGATACAATCTGTTGTTTTAGCAATAATTCCTTTTTGGTCAGCACAATGTATTAGGATTGTTAAATCACCCATGTTTAATTTTTTTTCAAATATAGTTGAAATTACATTTTTACTTATACTTAGGAACAGTATTATAACCGTTTTGTTTTTAGTCTTTCTTTAATTGTGCTACTATTTAAAAAATATATACATACTTTGATAAGCAAAAAAAAAGAACTGACAAGCATCTTGAGGCATTTCTTCTTCTTTTTTAAATCCACAATGAGGACAGATAATAGTTGATTTTAATTGAACATCTATTTTATAAATTTTTGTGATACTAAATTTAGTAAAAAAAGCCACTCTATGAGTAGCTTTTGATTCAAAAATTATAAATATTTTTAATTAGTTAGAAAGAATCATAGAAAAATCTACCATCATTATTAAACCAGCCGTCATATTAAGAGTTCCCATATTTACTTCATTTCCAACAGAATTCATTGTATAACCATCCATTTCTACTTTAATAGTATAATCTCCAACAGGTATTCCGATAAGAGAATAATTTCCATCAATGTCAGTATGAGTTGTTGTATAAACGGTGTTATTTTGCATTAGTGTAACCGTTGCATTTGCTAAATTTTCAGTTGTTCCATGAACAGTTCCTTGTATTGTTCCAGCATTTAACATATTAACAAAACGCATGGTTGGGTTAAAAGTAAAACCTGTCATGCTCATCATCATATTAGCGCCCATACCAGAAAAACCAACACCTTGCAAATTAAATGAATGGTCAATATCAAGATCCATTAAAAAGTCATTTTGACTGTTAGCCATAATGTCCATAAAGTGATCTAAAGTGATGTCAATGCTGCCTTTTTGATCGTTAAACATCATACTGCCACCTCCCATCATATTACCGCTACCTATAGAACCAGATTGGCCCATATCATAGGTAAAAGATGTGCCATCATTCATCACCATTTCTGTGGATGAAATATATAGGCGGAGTGTGTCATATTGCCCTTCTGGGATATCCATATTGGTTAATGTTTCTGTTATTCCGTTAACCAAATCAAGCATATTATAAGTTGTTGTTTGGCTCATAATAACAATAAAAGAATTGGCATCGACGGCATTGCCTAACTCTATTTTATCTATGGTAATATTTGCTTCCATAAACTGGTTATAATGCATAGGCGCATCAGTTAGTTTTAAGGTTACGTTTCCAAAAGTCTCTAGAGGGGCGATGTCATTTGAACAACTTGTTGCAAATAATAAAATTATTGCAACTGCGAATAAATTAATTTTTTTCATTTTGAATGATTTTAATAAAAGTTATAATTATTTTTTTTATGAGTCTAAAACTCAATTTATTATTAGACCCGCCTTATTGTAAAAAGTTTGGATTTAATTTTTTTAATTTAAATTTTGAAATGTTTTTATTGTTGAAGTGTATCACACACACAAAAAAAAATTCAAATAGAATAATTAAACATGCACTAAAACCTCTTTTAATAATTGTATATTTAATGCCAACTAAAAACAAATTATTTATATTCATACATTTTTTTTATATTAGTTTAAAACTATTTCTAGTTTTACAGGTCTAAACATTATAGTATTATAAAAGGGATTCCTTTTATTTAAACATTTGAATTAACAACTTGACAGACGAAGCCGGTTTTATAATAAAGTTAACTAACAAAAAGTATCAAGATGAGGCATTTAAGAAATTACTAGACCTTTATCAAGAAAGGCTGTATTGGCCATATCAGAAAGTTGGTTATTACACATGAGAACGCAAATGATGTATTACAAGAAACATTTTTAAGAGTGTATAAAAGCCTGCCTAATTTTAAACAAAATAGCACATTACATACTTGGATGTATAAAATAGCTTACAATGAGTCGATTCGGTTTTTAGAAAATAATAAAAAGAAATATTATATTTCATTAGATGATGTAAGTGACAAGTATTTGGATAATCTTATGGAAGATGATTATTTTGATGGAAATGAAATCCAATTAAAGCTACAGCGTATTTTATCAAAATTACCCGAAAAGCAACGACATATATTTCAGCTAAAATATTATGACGAATTAAAATTCAAAGAAATTGAAGCTATTATAGGAGTTAATGAAAATACTATAAAAACATCATATTATGCGGCTGTTAAAATTATTGAAAGTAACATTCATTTAGTTGATTTGCATGCTATAGAAAATGAAAAATATTAATTATAAAATTAAATTAATATGAAAACTACAAAATTAGATTCGATTGATAAAAAAAATCAAAAAAAGCATACCCATGATTTAGGGCTACAGCTACCGAAAGATTATTTTTCTAATTCGAAGGAAGCCATTACAGCTAAAATAGCTTCTCAAAAAAGAGGTAAATTAGTGCTATTCTCCAGAAAAAATATATTTTGGGCTGCTGCTGCAAGCATTATTTTGTTATTTGCTGTTGAGTTTTTTAAACCCAACAAATTTGAAACAACTAGTCCTTCAACCAACTTTGTTTCTGATTCTGATAATGCTTTACGAAATGAAAGTTTAACAAACAATACCCTTAGTGCATCCACTGAAGATGTTTTATTAACATCTCTTTTTATAGATGACAGCCACGTTAATGAGTATATAGCCAACTATATAAAAGAAGAAATTATCACTAATATGCTTAATTTAATTACACCAAATGAGGATGTTTTATTATCATCTCTTTTTATAGACGACAACCATGTTAATGAATATGTTGACAATTTTATTAGAGAATCAATTATTGCTAATGTGCTAAATGCTAAATAATTTAGATGAAGTAATGTAAAACTATTTTCAAAAATTAAGGTCTAATTAGTAAACTATTAAAAAAGATAAAACAATTTAAAAAATAAAAAATGAAATCACTTAAAACAATTTCTACACTTTTATTCTTATTATTTCTAGGAATTTCAAGTGTACAAGCTCAGAACAATGATGTTATGCAAAACCTAACAAAAGAACAGCAACAACTCATTAAACAACAAAAAGAATTAGTAATTGCTAGCAGAAAAGCTTTCAAAGCAACTCTTACAGCTGAACAATTAGCAATTTTAGATAATAAAGCCCTTACAAAACAAGAAAGGCTTAAAAATTTGATTTCTACATTTACATCGGAACAAAGAAAGTTAATGGCCAAGAATAAGGCGAGTAATGATGCGCTTAAAGAAAACTTTAAAAATTCAATGACTACTGAACAACGACAACATATGCAGTCTCAAAATATGAGTAAAATGCACGAAATGAACTCAGAAACAAGTGGTCATAAAAAACACAATTAAAATCAAATTTCAGGAAAAATAGTTCCAAATTAAATACTGTAAGTAGTTGAATTTTTTCTCATTTACTTATTTTTAATATAAATTTTTTATGAAAAAATACTTCTCTATATTTTTATTCCTTTTCGTAATGTTTTCGACATATTCTCAAATATCACCTATTACAGAAATTGAGAAAGAAAGAAATGATATTCTAGACGAGCTATTCCAAGATGATTCAACTATGGATGATTTTATAGCGGCTATTTCTAATTTTCAGGTTTTATACTTATCTACAAATTATAATAATAAAACTTATTTTTCAGGTCGAGATATAGGAATAAATCAGTACAATATAAGACCTCAAATAACGTATTTGAATTCTTCAGGAATATTTGCAAGTTTATATGGAATCTATTATAGTGGACTTCAACCAAAATGGGATGTAACTACTGCTACCTTGGGTTATGGTAAATATTTTGGCACTAATCTGCTATTTAAATATTACGCCTCTTATTCAAGATATTTTTACAACAATACTATAGGTAATATTTTTAAAAATGATATTAGTGCTGGCCTAAGTGTTCGAAATAAAAAAAGGTCTTTAGGAACACAGTTTACTGCATCTTTTTTATTTGGGAATGAACAATCGATTCAAATTTCTTCCACCAGTTATGCTAATATTAATTTGTTGAAATTAAAAAAATATAAAGGGGACCTCTAAAAATTAACTCACTATAAATCAATTGATTATTCGTATATTTATGACATTAAAATAATTTTTAAAAGATGTATAAAAGGAGAGGGAATAAAGGTTTATTTGATGATGAGTTTACTAAAGAGCGTTTATCGGCAATGGGTAATCCATTAGAGTCAATCAGTAAAGTAATTGATTTTGAGTTTTTTAGAGATTCACTAGAAAGTAAATTACTCAACACCAACAAAAAGAATAATGCAGGAGCAAAGCCTTATGATGTTGTGTTGTTATTCAAGATATTGATACTTCAACGTTATTATGGTCTAGGAGATAGTCAAGTGGAATATCAAATTTTGGATAGAACCAGTTTTAAGAATTTTTTAGGATTAGAAACAGGCGATAAAGTGCCTGATGAGAAAACAGTATGGAGTTTTAGAGAGCGTGTAACAAAAACAGGATTGGTAGAAGAACTATTTGAACAATTCACATCCTTTTTAGAAGCGCAAGAACTTCTATTTAATGAAGGTCAAATGATAGACGCTAGTTTTACCGTAGCACCTCGTCAACGAAACACAAGGGAAGAGAACAAGAAAATTAAAAAAGGAGAGGGTGATGATTTATGGAATGACAAGCTCAATAAGAAAAAGCACAAAGATATTGATGCACGTTGGACAAAGAAAAATGGAGAGACTTTTTATGGCTATAAAAACCACGCAAAAGTAGATACAAAAAGTAAATTCATTAACACCTATACTGTAACAGATGCATCAGTTCACGACTCACAAACTTTGGATAATTTACTTACCGAAAAAGATAAAGACCAAGATTTATACGCAGACAGTGCTTACACAGGAGAAGAACAAGATAAGATTATTGAGAAATATGAAATGAAGAATAAAGTACACGAAAAAGGCTATCGAAACAGACCATTAACCGATGAGCAAAAGGCAAGTAACACTAAAAAATCAAAAATTAGGGCAAGAGTGGAACATGTATTTGGTTTTATGGAGCAAAGTATGCAAGGTTTAGTTTTAAAATCGGTAGGTATGGTAAGAGCCACTGGAATAATAGGATTAATCAATTTAACCTACAATTTATTTAGATATGAGCAAATTAAAAGACTGAAAATAACTTACTGATAGATAGATAGATAGATAGATAGATAGATAGATAGATAGATAGATAGATAGATGGAATTTCAATATTTAATGTTGAAATTGATATTTTATCGGTATATTTGAAATGAAATTTCTCTCAAAAAGATAAAAAAGGGTTCTTATTTTTTTGAGAAACAAAAAAAATCAATTTTTAGAACCCACCTAAAGTTTAAGTTAACACCAATTTCAAACGGGCAAGTTCAATTTTTTAGATTGCGTCCAAATAATTTCCCAACCATAAGATTGTCTCAATTAGCTTCATTATATTGTAATTATCAAAATTTATTTTCAGAAGTTATTGATATTAATACTGTTGATGGGTTTTATGATTTATTGAATGTTTCTACTTCTAAATTTTGGGAAACACATTATACTTTTGAAAAAGAATCTAAAAAAAACTTTAAGAAACTCACAAAACCATTTATTGATTTATTGCTGATTAATACCATAATTCCACTAAAATTTATGTATTTAAGAAGTTTAGGAAAAAATGATTTTAGCTCATTAATATCAATAATTGAAAAAATTAAACCAGAAAAAAACACCATTATTTCAAAGTTTATTGACCTAAAAATAAAAAGTAATAATGCTTTTGAAACTCAGGCATTACTTCAACTTAAAAATGAATATTGTGACAAACAAAACTGTTTAAATTGTGAAATTGGGAAAGAATTACTTAACCATTAATTAGTAGGATACCAGTTTAGTAACTTTACTTCAATGTTTTTGTTTTTCGAATTTACAATATTTTTAAATTCTTGTACATTACTAAATCCCTCTTTTCCTCTGTAATGAAAAGGATATACAATTTTTGGTTGAAACTCTAAAACAGCACTTGCTGCTTGATTTATATCCATAGTATACGGTAAATTCATACAAATAAAAGCAACGTCAATATTTTGAAGCATTCTCATTTCTTGGATATCTTCAGTATCACCTGAAATGTAAATACGTTTATCGTCAATAGTTAAAATATAACCATTCCCTCTTCCTTTTGGATGTTTAGCATTTGTTTCTTCAGGTAAATTATACATAGCAATAGCTTTTATAAAAAAGTCCAATCTATGAATTCCTTGTCCGTTATTTAGTATTACAATTTTAGAAATATATTTAGCGGGTAATTGTTTGGCAACTGCTTCAGGAACAATAAAAATAGCTTTTGAAGTATCTATAGAATCTAATGTTTTAAAATCTAAATGATCTCCGTGGATATCCGTGATTAGAATAATATCGGGTGATTTTAATCCTTTATATAAATCAGCACCACCATAAGGGTCAACATAAATGGTTTTATTATTGTAAGTTAATACAAAACTACTGTGTAAAATTGGTTGAATTTTGATTTCTCCATTTTGAGCTTTATGGATTTCAATTATTGATTTTTGTGACCAACTATAGTTTGAAATTAGTAATATTATACATATTGAAATTGTATTTAATTTCATAAATAATTAATTTTTAATAATTTAACTAAATTACTTTTATTTATATTTTTACTTCTTTATAAAAATCTTTTACCCAAGCAACCATTTGATTCTCTGTTAATAGTTTTGAGTTATAAACTCCTGTTAATTTATTGGCGAGTTGCATATTGTTTTTAAGTTCTTTTTCAAAAATATTTTTCATTTTAGAGGGGCCAAATAAAACAACGGATTCACAATTTTCAACTTCTTTAAATAGGTTTTTTATAAACTGATTGGTTTGTTCAATTTTCCGATTTAATTTGTTTTTTTCGAAGGTCATATACTGCCCCCCAAATCTCCCATATTTTTTTGTTTCACCAGCAACTCGTTCTCTAGTTTCAATATTTGATTCAATTACTTGAACGGAATGGTTATTATTTGATAGTTTAATAATAACAGCTTGTTTTGTGTCAATCCAAATTCCAATGTTTTTTTTCATAATTGTTAATTTAAGAGATTAAACAATTTAGGCAGAAGTAAGTGCTAAATTACTAGTATAAATTTACAAAAAATATCAACAAATATTTAGTGAATACTAAAAAAAGCTGCAACAAAAATTGTTACAGCTTTTTAATTGTATTAAACTTGATTGAATAATATTTAGAAACAGTACTTGCTTTCAGCAATTATTTTTTTAGCAATTACTTGACGTAACGCTATTGGATTAGGGTTGTTTACGTATTTAGTAAATCGTTTTAAGCCCATAAGCATCATTCTTTGCTCATCACCTTCCGAAAAGTAAAGAACAGCTTCTTTACCAAAACTATTTATTTTTTCAATAGCATTGAATAAATTTAATTTAGCCATGGCTACTTGAATTTCACCTTCTTTTTCTGAAGTTAATTTTACAATTTTTTCAGCTCTTAAAACAGCTGATTCTGCCATGTAGATTTCAATCATTACTTCTGCGGCTGCTAAAATTAATTGTTGATGATTGTCTAATTCAGCACCATAAGTTTGTACGGCTTTTCCTGCAATCATTAAAAATGCTTTTTTCAAATTAACAATCATTGCTTTTTCTTCTGATAATAATTCAGAAAAATCAGGTGTTTCAAAAGAAGGAATTCCCATTAAACTACTTCCAACTTCCATAGCTGGTGTTATTAGGTCAATTTCACCATTCATTGCTTTTTTAAGCAACATTCCAACGGTTAAAAGTCTGTTTATTTCGTTAGTTCCTTCGTAAATTCGTGTAATACGAGCATCTCTCCAGGCGCTTTCCATTGGCGTATCCTTAGAGAATCCCATTCCACCAAATATTTGAATACCTTCATCTGATACATATTGTGAAACTTCAGAACCATATACTTTTATAATGGCACATTCTATAGCATATTCACTAAAAGCAGTTAATTCTGCTTCTTGATGAGATTTTCCATTTGCCAATAAAGAGTCAATCATATTTTGAATGTCTTTAGCAGCTCTATAACAACCTGCATCTAAAGTGAACGTTTTAGCACTCATTTCAGCATATTTTTTCTGAATAGCACCAAAATTAGAAATTGCTGTTTTAAATTGAATACGTTCATTACCGTATTTAACAGATTCCGTAATAATTCTTCTACTTGCATCTAAACAGGCTGCTCCTAATTTAATACGCCCAACATTTAAGGAGTTTAGCGCAATTTTAAAACCGGCACCTCTTTCAGCTAACATATTTTCAACGGGAATTAAAGTATCATTAAAAAATACTTGGCGAGTTGAAGAGGAAATAATTCCAAGTTTGTGTTCTTCTTCACCTAAAGTAACTCCATTTGGATTATTTTTATCAAAATCTAAGATGAAAGCAGTGATATTTTTATCTTTTTCAATACGACCAAAAACAATGAAAATTTCAGCAAAACCAGCATTTGAAATCCACATTTTTTGTCCGTTAATTTTATAGTGTTTACCATCAGCAGTTAATTCAGCAGTTGTTTTTCCTGAATTAGCATCACTACCTGCTCCTGGTTCAGTTAAACAATATGCTCCAAATTTTTCACCTGATGTCAATAATGGTAAATATTTTTGTTTCTGTTCTTCAGTACCATATAAGAAAATTGGCATAGTTCCAATTCCAGTGTGTGCACCAAAAGCTGTACCCACTGAGCCAGTGGCTGAAGAAATGTAATCAGTTACCAACATTGTTGATACAAATCCCATTCCTATTCCACCATATTCTTCGGGAATTGAAACACCTAAAAATCCCATTTCACCAGCTTTACGCATCACTTCTTCAGTTAACGCAAAATCTTTATTTTCGAATCGTTCTTTATGTGGCCAAACTTCACGGTCAATAAATTCAATAACCGCGTCTTTCATCATTTTTTGCTCTTCACTGAACTCTTCTGAAATAAAAATTTCTTCAGATTTAATTTCTTTTATTAGGAATTCTCCTCCTTTTATTGTACCCATTTTAAGTTACTATTTTGATTTTAGATATTTTATTTTAATAATTCATAAACGCCGGCTGCACCTTGTCCTGTACCAACACACATGGTTACAATACCATATTTATTTTTACGCCTTCTCATTTCGTTAAATAATTGTACAGAAAGTTTTGCTCCAGTACATCCTAATGGATGACCCATTGAAATAGCACCACCATTTACATTTACAATATCTGGGTTAATACCTAATTCTCTCATTACAGCTAATGATTGAGATGCAAAAGCTTCATTTAATTCAATTAGGTCAATATCCTTTAAAGATAAATTAGCTTGTTTTAATGCTTTTGGAATTGCTTTTACAGGTCCAATTCCCATAATTCTTGGTTCAACACCAACAGCAGCAAAAGACACCATACGAGCAATTGGCTCAATATTTAATTCTTTCACCATTTCTTCGCTCATTACTAAAACGAACGCAGCACCATCACTCATTTGAGATGAATTCCCAGCAGTAACACTTCCTCCATTTGCAAAAACAGGACGTAATTTAGCTAATGCTTCTACTGAAGTTCCTTTTCTTGGGCCTTCATCAGATGAAACTGTATAATTTTTAATTTGTTTTTTGCCATTCTCATCTAGAAAAATGTTCTCCACAGTAATTGGAACTATATCATCATTAAATTTGCCTTGAGCTTGAGCTTCGAGTGCTTTCATGTGAGATTTAAACGAAAATTCATCTTGATCTTCACGTGAAATTTTAAATTGTTTTGCTACGGCTTCAGCAGTTAAACCCATTCCCCAATAATAATCTTCATGACCTTCTTTGGCCGATTTATAATTTGGAACTGGACGATAACCACCCATTGGAATATAGCTCATACTTTCTACACCACCTGCAATTATACAATCTGCCATTCCAGATTGAATTTTAGCAACTGCAATGCTGACAGTTTCTAATCCAGAGGCACAATAACGATTTACGGTCATACCCGGAACATCATCAATTTTTAATCCCATTAATGAAATTAAACGTCCCATATTTAAACCTTGTTCGGCTTCAGGCATTGCGTTTCCAACAATTACATCATCAATTCTTTTTTTGTCTAATTGAGGAAAATCTTTTAATAAATGTTCTATCGTTTCAGCTGCCAACTCATCAGGTCTTTTAAATCGAAAAACACCTTTTGGAGCTTTACTAACTGCAGTTCTATATCCTTGTACTATATATGCTGTTTTCATGTTTTTAGTTTCTTAAAGGTTTACCAGTTTTTAACATATGCTCAATTCGCTCTAGTGTTTTACGCTCACCAAATAAACTCATAATTGCCTCACGTTCAATATTTAATAAGTATTGTTCAGATACGTAAGTTGGTTCAGATAAATCTCCGCCAGCCATTACATAGCCCAATTTGTTAGCTATTTTTTTATCGTGTTCAGAAGCATAATGCCCTTTTTCTAAACTGTCAGTTCCTACTAAAAACATACCTAATGCTTGTTGTCCATAAACCAATGCTTTTTTAGGAGCAGGCTGTGTATAACCATCTTCTAACATTAGTATTGCATGTCTTTTTGCTGTAGCAATTTGACGGTCTTTGTTAACAACTACAATATCTTTATATTCTTTTAAGAATCCTAAATCATATGCTTCATGTGCAGATGTTGCTACTTTTGCCATAGCAACATTGATAAAATAATCCCGTAATTTGTTCAATTTAACATCATCTTTTAACAATCCTTCGGAAGCTCTTATCGCCATTTCTTTTGAACCGGCTCCCCCTGGGATAATACCAACTCCAAATTCAACCAATCCAATATAAGTTTCAGCTGCGGCTATCACTTTATCTGCGTGCATACTCATTTCACAAGCACCACCAAAAGTGTATCCGTGAGGAGCGATAATTGTTGGGCATGAAGAATAACGTAATCGCATTACAGTATCTTGAAAATATTTTACAGACATGTTAAGTTCATCATATTCTTGCTCAACAGCCATCATAAATGCCATTGCTAAATTTGCGCCAACTGAAAAGTTAGGAGCTTGATTTCCTAGAATAACTGCATCATATTCAGTTTCAGCTAAATCAATTCCTTTATTAATGGCTTGTAAAACTTCGCCACCTAACGTATTCATTTTAGATTGAAATTCTACATTTAAAACACCATCGCCTAAATGTTGAATAGAAGCACCCGCATTAGACCAAATTGTTTTTGCCTCTCTAACATTATTTAGAATGATAAAACTGTCTTGACCAGGTATTTTTTCTTGCTTTTTTGAAGGAATTGAATAATAATATTTTGCTCCTTCTTTTATAGTATAAAAACTTTTATTGCCGCTTTTAAGCATTTCAGTTACCCAATTAGCAACAGGGATATTTTCGGCTTGCATGAGCTCAATTCCTTTTTCAATACCAATTGAGTCCCAAATTTCAAAAGGACCGTGTTCCCAGCCAAAACCTGCTTTCATAGCGTCATCTAAGCGGTATAATTCATCAGAAATTTCAGGAATTCGGTTTTGAACATATCCAAACATAGCTGCAAAATTCTTTCTGTAGAATTCACCTGCTTTGTCTTTCCCTTTAATTAAAACCCTAAATCTATCAATAACATTATCAATAGTTTTAGTCATTTCTAAAGTTGCAAATTTCACTCTTTTATTTGGTCGGTATTCTAACGTTTCTAAATCTAACGATAAAATATTTCTTTGACCGTTTTCAACCACCATTTTGTAAAAACCTTGCTTGGTTTTGCTTCCCAACCATTTGTTTTCCATCATTGTATTGATGAAGGCTGGCAGTTTAAACAATTCATGAGATTCATCATCAGTACAATTTTCATAAATCCCGTTTGAAACATGAACTAAGGTGTCTAAACCAACCACATCAACAGTTCTAAAAGTTGCAGATTTTGGTCTTCCAATTACTGGACCTGTTAATTTATCAACCTCTTCAACTGTTAACCCTAATTCTTTTACTTGATGGAACAAACTCATGATTCCGAAAATACCAACTCTATTTCCAATAAATGCAGGTGTATCTTTGGCTAAAACCGAAGTTTTTCCTAAGAATTTTTCTCCATACATCATTAAAAAGTCTGTAACTTCTTGTTTACAACCTGGACCTGGAACAACTTCAAAAAGTTTTAAGTAACGAACTGGATTGAAAAAGTGTGTAACTGCAAAATGTTGTTTAAAATCATCACTTCGGCCTTCACTCATAAATTTAATAGGAATCCCAGAAGTATTTGAAGAAACTAATGTGCCAGGTGTACGATATTTTTCAATTTTTTCAAAAACTATTTTTTTAATATCAAGACGTTCAACAACAACTTCAATTACCCAATCAACATCTTTTATTTTAGAAATATCATCATCTAAATTACCTGTAGAAATTCTATTGGCAAATTTTTGGTTGTAAATAGGTGACGGTTTAGATCTTAATGAAGCCATTAAACTATCATTAACTATTCTATTTCGTACCACCTTACTTTCTAGTGTAAGTCCTTTTGCTGTTTCTACGGCATTTAATTCACGAGGAATTATATCGAGTAACAAAACTTCTACACCAATGTTTGCAAAATGACAGGCAATACCTGATCCCATAATACCGGAACCAATTACAGCTACTTTTTTTATTGGTCTTTTCATTGTTTTAAGTTTATATTTTTATTTAGTTGAATTAATACTAAAAACCATTTTATTGTTTATTAAATTATTTATAGTTTCAGTAACTTGAAAAAAGTGATTTATTTTGTCTTCAGAAATATGATTTTTAATTGTTTCATTAAATTGAATCACATGTTGTTTAGAAATATTTCGTTTTTCAATTCCAAATGAAGTTATTTTAATAAGAACACCTCTGCCATCATCAGGGTTTTTTTCTCTGTAAATAAACCCTTTTTCTTCCATACTTTTTAAAATTCTGGAAAGGCTTGTAGGCTCCATACCCATTAATGGTCCTAAAGCAGTTGAAGGAGTTCCACGTTCAACATCTACATTTAATAATACAAATGCCATAGCCATTGTGCTGTCATGTTTGGCAGCTTGTTCGTTATACATTTTAGCAACTACTTGCCAAGTAGCTCTTAGTACATGATCTATCGTTTGTTCTTTTTGCATTTCCAAATATATAAAAAAATACTATGCGCGCATAATAAATTTAAATAATTTAAACAGTATTGTAATTTTACTTGTTTATTATAAAAAAAAAGGATAAGTTTAAAACGAATTACAAACTAATTATTATGGGTTCATTAGAATATATTGGAAAGATTATTAAACAAGAAAATATTGATACGGTTGATGAAAATAAAATACCAAGAACTTTTGTAATAAATGTTCCAAACCCTTTTGATTCTTACTATAGCCGATATACCGATATTATCAATCCTGATTCCATAATTTTTGTTACTAAAACGGCTAATTCATTTGAGAGAATATTACGAGTTACTCATGGTATTAATGAAAAATATGGATTGAATTTAGATGGAGCTAAATGTGAAGTTAAAATAGGTTCAAGAAAATTAAATGGTATTCGTGTTAAAGGAATTAATAGATATCATGAAATTGGTACAATTCAACAATATTATAAAGATGAAGGTTACGAATTTGCAAGAAGCGAGAAATTTAAAGATACTGACGCTTTAATTCGTATCAATCGTTTTTTTAATATTGAAAAGTTAGCTGAAGGAATTTTTAAATCTAATACGGAAGATGACGTATATTATGCTATTGTACCAAGGTATATGAGATGGGAAGAGTTTAGAACTATTACTTTTGAAATTAAAAACAATACTTCAGATAAAAACTATGATATTGCTAAAGGGGTTGTATATTTAAAAGGTAGTGTTAAAGAGTTTTTAAGAATTTTAAAACCAAAAGCTACCGTTGAATTCTTAAAAATGATTCAGCAAAAATATAATGATAAACTTTTGTAATTTTTATAAAAAGTTTAACCAAATTTTAATAAATTAAAATTATTTTCGTTCCCTGAATTAAAAGCTAAAGAATGAAAAATATTTTAACCGTTGAAAATGTTTGTAAAAATTATGGAAGTTTTACTGCATTAAACAACGTTTCAATTTCAGTACCCGAAGGAAGTGTATTTGGGTTATTAGGACCTAATGGAGCTGGAAAAACATCTTTAATTAGAATTATAAATCAAATTACCTTACCTGATAGTGGAACCGTTTATTTAGATGGTGAAAAACTACAACCACATCACATTCAAAATATTGGATATTTACCTGAAGAGCGTGGTTTGTACAAAAGTATGAAAGTTGGAGAACAAGCCTTGTACTTAGCGCAATTAAAAGGAATGTCTAAAGCAGAAGCTAAGAAGAAACTACAATATTGGTTTGAGAAATTTGAAATAACAGGTTGGTGGGATAAAAAAATTCAGGAACTTTCAAAGGGAATGGCTCAAAAAGTACAATTTATTGTAACAGTAATGCACGCTCCAAAACTGTTAATTTTTGATGAACCTTTCAGCGGCTTTGACCCTATAAATGCCAATTTAATTAAAGACGAGATTTTACAATTGAGAGATGAAGGTGCTAGTATCATTTTTTCAACGCATAGAATGGAATCCGTTGAAGAATTATGTGACAATATTGCTTTAATCAATAAATCAAATAAAATATTGGATGGTAAATTGAATGATATTAAACAACAATATAGAACCAATCAGTTTGAAGTAGGCTTGTTGTGTAGTGATAAAGATGGATTGTTAAATCAAATCAATTCACAATTTGTTGTTGGAAATTCTAAATCATCTTGCTTTAATAATGATTTACGACTTTTAATTAGTTTGAAAAAAAATGAAACTTCAACCGATTTAATTCAATTTCTGAATAATAAAGCACAAATTACCCATTTCACGGAAGTTATACCAAGTGTAAATGATATATTTTTAAAAGCAGTAGCTTCTAATAACTAGAAAATAGAGAAGAGAGAAAAGAGAATAGACAAGGGGTTTTTTCAATTAAATTAAACTTTCAACTTTCTAACTTTCAACTTTTCAACAAAAAAAATGAAATGGATAAATTAAAATTAATCATAAAAAGAGAGTTTTTAGCAAAGGTTAAAAACAAATCATTTATAATATTGACAATTTTGAGTCCGCTTTTAATGGTAGGATTATTCTCACTAATAATTTTTTTGAATCAAAAAAATAGTGAAGAAATTCGTACCGTTGCTTTTGTAGATGAATCACACCAGTTAAATTCAGCTTTTTCAAATACAGAATCTATAAAATATGTAGATTTAACCTCGTTAGGTTTGAATAAAGCCAGAATAAAAACAAAGGAATTTTATTATGGATTAATATACATACCCAAAAATGATAGTTTAATAAATCTTTCAAAAGGTATTGCCTTTTTTTCTGAAGATTCACCAAGTTTAAATTTAATAAGTGATATTGAAAGTAAACTTGAAAAGAAGATTAGAAATTTAAAAATTGAACAACTTAATTTTGATATTGATAAAATAAAAGCAACAGAAACCAAGGTACATATAGCTTCGGAAAGTTTTTCAGGTGAAAAATCTTCAAAAATTGGTAGTTTACTTCGTATGGCTGCTGGTGGAGGTCTTGGATATTTAATTTTCATGTTTATCATTATTTATGGAACATCTGTAATGCGAAGTGTTATTGAAGAAAAAACAAGTAGAATTATTGAAGTTATTATTTCATCAGTAAAACCATTTCAATTAATGTTAGGGAAAATATTAGGGAATGCTTTGGCTGGGATTTTGCAATTTGTTATTTGGGCAATTTCCATAGGTTTAATATTAATTGCAATAACGTATGTTTTTGGTTTTGAAGCAGCAAGTTCGGGTTCTGCAATGTCTAAAATGAATCCAGAAATGTTACAGCAAGTGCAAGAAACATCTACGAATGATTTACAATTAGTGCTTCAAGAAATAAAGAATTTACCAATTCTTACCATGTTTTTTTCGTTTATCATATACTTTTTAGGAGGTTATTTAATTTACAGTTCAATTTATGCAGCAATTGGCGCAGCAGTTGATAGTGAAACGGACACTCAACAATTTATGATGCCAGTTTTAATGCCATTAATTATTGCTATTTATGTAGGCTTTTCAATAATTGAAAATCCGCATGGATCAATTGCAGTAGGATTCTCATTATTCCCATTAACATCACCAATTGTTATGTTAATGCGTATTCCATTTGGAGTGCCATGGTGGCAAATTGTTACGTCTATGTTGTTATTAATAATTACCTTTATTGCAATAGTTTGGTTTGCAGCTAAAATATATAGAGTAGGTATTTTAATGTATGGGAAAAAACCAAGTTATAAAGAATTGTATAAATGGTTAAAATATTAAAATGGGAATAATTAAAGAAATATTAAATTATACTTTTCAGATAAGTGACAACATTCATATATCAGTAAAAGTTATTTTAGTTTTATTCTTAGCATTTGTAATTACAAGTATTTTATTAAAATTAGTAAGAAAGCTTGTAAATAAAAATTTAGAAGAAGAAGATAAAGGGAAATTTAAAAGCGTATTTTCTTTTTTAAAATACATCATTTATGTATTTGTAATTGTTGTAGTTCTAGAATCTTCAGGAGTTAATGTTAGCGTATTTTTGGCTGGTTCGGCAGCGTTATTAGTTGGTTTAGGTTTAGGGCTTCAAACGTTATTTCAAGATATTATTTCAGGTATTTTTATAATATTAGACAAAACATTACACGTAAATGATATTATTGAGATTGAAGGAGTTTTTGGTAAAGTTTTTGAAATAAAGTTAAGAACAACTCGAATTGTTACTGTTTTAAATAAAGTAATTATTATACCTAACCATAAATTTTTAACGAATAATTTAATTAATTGGACTCAAAATGATACAATAACAATCGAAGTTATAGATGTGGGAGTAGCGTATGGGTCTGATGTTGAAAAAGTTAAGAAAGTACTTATTGAAGCGGCTTTGGAACATCCAAAAGTTTTAAAAATTAAAACGCCTGATGTGTTATTTATGGATTTTGCCGATAGTGCTTTACTATTTAGATTACGGTTTACAATTGATGACAGTTTTTATCAGATGAAATTGAAAAGTGATTTACGATTTGCTATTTATGAAAAATTTAAAGAAAATAATATTCAAATTCCGTTTCCGCAAAGAGATGTTCATTTAATACAACACAAAGAATAAAATGCCAAAAATATTAATAATAGAAGATGAAGCTGCAATTCGCAGAGTTTTAAAAAAAATAATTTCTGAAGAAAACGACACTTATGAAGTTGAAGAAGCAGAAGATGGTTTGGTAGGTATTGATATGATTACAAAATCAGATTATGATTTGGTATTGTGTGATATTAAAATGCCGAAAATGGATGGTGTTGAAGTACTTGAAAAAATTAAAAATCTAAAACCTGAAATACCAGTTGTTATGATTTCTGGTCACGGAGATTTAGATACTGCAGTAAATACCATGCGTTTAGGTGCGTTTGATTATATTTCTAAACCGCCAGATTTAAACCGCTTATTAAACACAGTTAGAAATGCACTTGATAAAAAAGAACTAGTTGTTGAAAACAAACTTTTAAAGAAAAAAGTGAGTAAAAAATATGAGATGATTGGCGAAAGTGAAGCAGTTTCTCATATTAAATCAATGATTGAAAAAGTGGCACCTACTGATGCTCGTGTATTTATTACGGGGCCTAATGGAACTGGAAAAGAATTGGTTGCACATTGGTTGCATGAAAAAAGTGAAAGAACAAAGGGACCTATGATAGAGGTGAACTGTGCTGCAATTCCTTCAGAATTAATTGAAAGTGAGTTGTTTGGGCACGTAAAAGGCTCATTTACTGGAGCAAATAAAGATAGAGCAGGTAAATTTGAAGCAGCAAATGGAGGAACTATTTTTTTAGATGAAATAGGAGATATGAGTCTTTCTGCGCAAGCTAAAGTATTAAGAGCTTTACAAGAAAATACCATTTCACGTGTTGGAAGTGATAAAGATATTAAAGTTGATGTTAGAGTTGTTGCAGCAACTAACAAAGATTTAAAAAAGGAAATTGCAGAAGGGAATTTTAGAGAAGATTTGTATCACAGACTTGCAGTAATTTTAATAGACGTTCCAGCTTTAAATGAAAGACGCGAGGATATTCCATTTTTAATTCAATTCTTTGCTGAACAAATTGCAAGTGAACAAGGTACAGCGGTTAAACCTTTTTCAGATCAAGCAATAAAATTATTGCAAAATTACGATTGGACTGGAAATATAAGAGAGCTAAGAAATGTGGTTGAGCGACTTATTATTTTAGGAGAAAAAGAAGTCTCAGAAAATGATGTGAAACTGTTTGCAAGTAAATAATTAAAAAAATCCAGCAGTAGCTGGATTTTTTATTTATTGAATGTTTTTTATTTTAGGATACTTAATACAATTTTCTATATTTCGTTGGATTTACTTCGTGCATCATAGCATAAATGGTTTCAAAAATATCTTCAGCATTTGGTTTAGAAAAATAGTCACCGTCAGTTCCATAAGCAGTCCTGTGCTCTTTTGCAGCTAAAGTAACAGGCTTACTGTCTAAATAATCATATGCGTTTTGCTTTTCTAATATTTCGTTTAATAAGTATGCGGAGGCTCCTCCAGGAACATCTTCATCAATAATAATAAGTCTATTTGTTTTTTGAATACTTTTTACAACATCATGATTGTTATCAAAAGGGAGTAAGCTTTGAGCGTCAATAATTTCAATATTTATATCAACTTGTGCTAAATCATTTACTACATCTTGTACAATTTTTAAAGTTGACCCATATGATAATACTGTAATATCAGTACCTTCTTTAATAGTTTCAACTACACCAATGGGTGTTTTGAACTCACCAAAATTGTTAGGTAATTTTTCTTTAAGTCTGTAACCATTTAAATTTTCAACAACTAATGCAGGTTCATCACATTCTAGTAGTGTGTTGTAAAATCCAGCAGCTTTTGTCATATTTCTTGGAACTAAAATATTCATTCCTCTTAATAAATGCACAATTGCACCCATTGGCGAACCGGAATGCCAAATTCCTTCTAATCTGTGACCACGTGTACGTACTATTAATGGTGCTTTTTGTTTCCCCGCAGTTCTATAATGAAGTGTTGATAAATCGTCACTTAAAATTTGTATACCGTATAATAAATAATCTAAATATTGAATTTCAGCAATTGGACGTAATCCTCTTAAAGCCATCCCAATACCTTGTCCAATAATAGTTGCTTCTCTAATTCCAGTATCCGTAATTCTAAGCTCGCCATATTTTTCTTGAAGCCCAACTAGTCCTTGATTTACATCACCTATATTTCCAGCATCTTCACCAAAAATAAATACATTGTTGTATTTTGAAAAAAGTGTATCAAAATTCTCTTTTATAATAATTCTAGCATCAACTAGTTCAGCATTCTTATTATATGTTGGGAGAACTTCTTTAGAAAGGCTTACTTTTTTATCACTTTGACTATATAAATGTGAGCTATATTCAGGCTGTTTAGTTTTTATATAGTTTGTAATCCAATTTTGTAATTGAGTTTTTTCAACCAACTTTTCATTCCTCACATAAACAATTACTTTTCTTGCGGTGACTAGAATATCTTTTCTTGAAGGTTCCAAAATTGAAACTAAATCATTTTTAAGCTTTAATATAAATGCTTTATGAGTACTTTTTAAAGAAAGATTTTCAATGATGTTTAGTAAAATGGTTTTTTCTTCTTTTAAGGGATTTAAAAAAGCATTCCAAGCATCTTTTCTGGCTTGACCTACTTCTTTTTTAGCATCTTTTTCAATTTTAATTAATTCTTCTTCAGAATCTATAAACTTTAATGTATTGTTATTTTCATCATTAAAATCAAATTCAATAATCCAATCACGCATTTTAACAATACAATCGTTTTGTTTTTCCCAAGTTAAACGCTCTTTAGTTTTGTAGCGCTCATGCGAACCTGAGGTAGAATGACCTTGAGGTTGTGTTAAATTTTTAACATGAATTAAGACAGGAACATGTTCCTCACGTGCTATTTTAGATGCTCTGCTATATACATCAATTAGTTGTGGATAATCCCATCCTTCAACTACAAATATTTCATAACCATCAGCGTTATTATTCCTTTGAAATCCTTTTAGAATTTCAGAAATATTTTCTTTTGTTGTTTGATATTTTGCAGGAACAGAAATACCAAAGGCATCATCCCAAACACTAATAACCATAGGAACTTGTAATACACCAGCAGCATTTATTGTTTCAAAAAAGATACCTTCTGAAGTACTTGCGTTCCCAATAGTTCCCCAAGAAATTTCATTCCCGTTATTTGAAAATTTAGAATTTTTTATTTCAGAAAGATTTCTAAATAGTTTTGAAGCGTATGCTAATCCTAATAAGCGAGGCATTTGACTTGCAGTTGGAGATATGTCACCGCTAGAATTGTATTGTTCAGTTAAACTTTTGAAATGCCCATTTTCATCTAAACTATGTGTTGCAAAATGGCCACCCATTTGTCGTCCACCAGACATTGGATCAGCATTAATATCTGTATGTGCATATAAACCTGCGAAAAACTGTTGAGGTGTAAGTTCGCCAATAGCCAGCATAAATGTTTGATCACGGTAATAACCAGACCTAAAATCACCTTTCTTAAAGGCTTTTGCCATAGCTAATTGAGGCACTTCTTTACCATCACCAAAAATTCCGAATTTTGCTTTTCCTGTTAAAACTTCTCTACGTCCTATTAAGCTGCATTCTCTACTTATTACAGCAATTTTATAATCATGTAATACTTCTTTTTTAAATTGATTAAATGAAAGTGGCTCTAGGATAGTTGATGAAGATTTTACATTCATATTTTTAATTTTTTTAGTTCTGCAAATTTACAATTTTTAAATGATACTTAAAAATTACTTAAATAAGTTAAATTAAATATTAAAAAATAGAATAAAACATTAATAATTTTACGAATTATTTATTAATATAAAGAAAATAAAATTAAAATCTTTAAATTAATAAAATCCTCTTTTTACAAAATTATAAATTCTTTTAGGGTTTATTACTAAAACAAACCTTATTTTAGAACTATAACTAGGTTGTGATATTTCCCATCCTAAATTTGAATGTAATGGAAAATATACTTCTAGAATGTCTTGAATAAAGTTAAGACGCACCCCATTTTCATAAGCAAAATAAACTTTCTCGCTTCTGTTTTTTACAAAACCTACATCATTATAAACTTCAAGCCAGCGCCATAAACCCACACTGGTATTTATGGTACTTAACCATTGGTTTGCATAAGCAACGGGTAACTGAGATTTAAAACCTCCTTCATTAATTATAACCTGTTGGCTAAAGAAACCAGAAGTTTCAGATCGTCCTAAATATTCATATTGAAATAAATAATCGCTAGGTTTATCAAGCGCAAAACTAAAAAAATTAGATTCAGTATTATTACTTAAAAATGCACCTGCAAAAATTCTGAAGTCAAATTGTCTATTGGTATCTGTGAGAGTTCTATAATGCGCTGTTAATGATACTTTGCTAAATTTATCAGAAACTTGGAACCCTGTTGAAAATCTAATATCTTCAATAATTTCTGGTTTTGAGTAACCATAACCTATATTAAAAACGTTATATTTATTAGTTTCAATATGTGCTGTTTGAGTTGGTGATTTTTCACGATCTATAATTGTATAAGATGCTGAAATAGCATTACTACTAACATCCCTTAAGTTTTTCCGTTTAAATTCAAGTAAAGCAAATGGAGTAAAAGTGTTATAAGTTAAGTCTTCTGCATAATGAAAGCTACTGCCAATAATTCCAGTTGAGAATTTATTTATTTTATTATTTTCTGGGAGATAGTCATATTTTAATGAAAAAGTCCCAGAAAGTTTTTTACTGGTAATTCCATATGAAGGTGTTAGTTTATAATTGAAACTTTTATCTAATATTGTTTTATTGGATAGAGCCATACCTAAAACTGCACCATCATAATAATTGTATCGAAATTCAGGTGTATAAAAAAATTGATTGTAATAAGGATTTTCAATGTCTTTCATGAATTTTAATTGAAAAGGTCTGTTGAATAGCTTTTTATCTACGTTTTTCCAATTATTTCTCAAATTAAACTCAGGTAAAAGTGATTCATAATTTAGCGAAAGCTTATCAAACCCATCTTTTGGAATTGTGATTTTTGAAATTGAATCTATTCCAGTGAGCCATTTTGTAAATTTAATTTCTTTATTTTTAATTCCATAGAGTTGAATGGGTGTTGTAAAATGTCTTTTGTTTAAAATACTAACTTCAAGTGAATCCTTAATTTTAGTAATTTTTTTAATTGTATAATCTACTTTTTTATTAGTTTCTAAATACTCATTTTCAAACCATGAAATATCTTTATTAGTTTGTGATTTAATAAAATCAATAAATGATTTACTCTCAATTTTTTTCCCGGAATTTTTATAAGAGAAGTTCCAGATATTTGAAGACATGGAAGTATCTTCTAAATAAATTTCTAAATATTTAATACCTAATCCAGCCTTATATTTATTAACAATTTTTCTATTAAAATTAGAAAGCAAATCCGCTTGTGTTGTTAATGCTTGATCTAAATTTTTACGTGAAGCAAACTGATAAACAAAAGGATATTTTTCATTAAAGTATATTTTAGATAAATTAAAACCTTTAATACCCCACACTTTTGAAATGTTACCAATTGCTTTAATTTTGGGATAATACTTTTCTACATATTTAATCATTAAATAAGTTTGTAAACCATCAGCCAACCAGTAATCTTCTCTCTTATTAAATGAAAAAAGTTCATCTATATATTTTTTTGATAATATCTTAAATAGTTGAATATCCCATTCAAAACCATCATTATAAGCCGCTAAAAATGATGGAAGTTGGCTGAATCCGTATACTGGATTTTTATCATATTCAATTTTATTTATGAGTAATTTTTCATTTGGATAATTTCCTAAAAAGGAATTAATGAAATAGAACTCTCTTTTTAAAATACTATACTTAAGGTTGTAATTTAATTTTTCAGAATCTAAGTTTATTGATATTGAAGTTTTTTCAAAATTAAAATCAACAAAATCATTATTTTTAGTGATATTTAATTCAACGTCTAATTTATTTTTGCCAACTAAATTATAGTTATTAAAATTTTCATCAAGTTTATTTGAAGATATTAAATTTGAATTTACGAAATATTCTTTTGGGACTTGAAGAGAAATGTTATAATCTGTAAAATCTATATACAAATCATCCATGTCTAAATTATTATAAGTTTCCCATTTATTACTGAATATAGCAGGAGTTAAGTACCAATACCGTAAATTATAGCTATCAATACTTGCTCCATAATTGGTAAATTTATCATTAGGTATTTTAACTAGATAGGTTGCATTTATTTTTACTGAGTCATTAGGATATAAAGATTTATTTAAATTTACTTTTAAAATATCTGGATTTTCATCAGTAATTTCCCACGTAGTACTATTATAATTTGCAGAAATGCTTTTTATGGTTGTGTTTCCTCTATTTTTTTCATTAGTAAAATGGAATGTTTTTGAATAATTTTCTATGAAACGTTTTGCTAAAGGTGTGTTTTTGTCTTTATACGCATTTGCCCAATTATGAAAATAGATAACATTTAAAATAGAATCTGAATTATTAAAAAAAGTAGTTTCTTGTTGAATTTTAAGCTCATTTGTTTCTGTATCTAAAATCACAGACATCTTAATATTATTATTTTGAGCATAGGTATTCAAGCTAATAATACAAGTTAATAATACTGAAAATATATTTGTTTTCAAAAGGGTTTATATTAGAAATTAGGGCTTAAAGTATATTTTTTATAGAACGTGTTTATTACTTCTAACACCTCATCTTCTGTATCAACAATAGCAATTAAATCTAAATCTTTCGTACTTATATTTCCTTCTTCAAGTAACGTATTTTTAATCCAATCTATTAAACCAGACCAATATTTTCTTCCCACTAAAATAATAGGGAATTTACCAATTTTTTTAGTTTGAATTAAGGTTATTGCTTCAAAAAGTTCGTCCATAGTTCCAAAACCTCCAGGCATTACAACAAAACCTTGTGAGTATTTTACAAACATAACTTTACGAACAAAAAAGTAATCAAAATCTAAACTTTTATCTGAATCTATGTACGGATTGTCATGTTGTTCAAAAGGTAATTCAATATTTAAACCAACTGAAATCCCTTTTCCGCGTGCAGCGCCTTTATTCCCAGCCTCCATAATTCCTGGGCCACCACCGGTAACTATTCCATAACCATGCTGAGTTAATTCAAAAGCTATGTTTTCAGCCAATTTATAATATTTATCTTCTGGTTTTGTACGAGCTGACCCAAAAATACTAACACAAGGGCCAATTTTGCCTAAACGTTCAAAGCCTTCAACAAATTCGGCCATTATTTTAAATATAGCCCAAGAATCGTTGGTTTTAATTTCGTTCCAAGTTTTTTGTTTAAACTTTTCTTGTATTTTTTTATCTTCGTTAGGAATCATTTTTGTTGAATATCAATTTTAGTTGCTAAATAACAGTTTTTTTTAATAGTTCACTAATTTAATTCTTTTTTTAAAAATTGTGCGGTATAACTTTTTTTATGTATACTTACTTCTTCTGGGGTTCCAAAACAAATTAATTGTCCGCCATTTTTTCCACCTTCCATGCCAATATCAATAATGTGGTCAGCTAATTTTACCACATCTAAATTATGTTCTATAACGAGTATGGTATTTCCTTTATTGGTTAATTTGTTTAAAACTTCCATCAACACACGAATATCTTCAAAATGAAGGCCAGTTGTTGGTTCGTCTAAAATGTAAAAAGTATTTCCAGTGTCTCTCTTGGACAATTCTGAGGCTAATTTTATACGTTGCGCTTCTCCACCCGAAAGGGTTGTAGATTGTTGACCAAGCGTAATATATCCTAAGCCAACATCGTGAATTGTTTTTAGGCTTCTATAAATTTTAGGGATGTTTTCAAAAAAAGCAACAGCATCATCAATAGTCATATTTAAAACATCTGAAATTGATTTTCCTTTGTATCTAATTTCCAACGTTTCTCTATTAAAACGTTTTCCTTGACACGTTTCACATTCTACATGAACATCGGGTAAAAAGTTCATTTCAATAACTCTAACTCCACCACCTTGACACGTTTCACATCTTCCTCCTTTTACATTAAACGAAAACCTTCCAGCTTTGTAACCTCTAATAACTGCTTCACTTGTTTTTGCGTACAAGCTTCTAATTTCGCTAAAAACACCTGTGTAAGTTGCTGGATTTGAGCGTGGAGTTCTTCCAATTGGAGATTGGTCAATAGCAATCACTTTATCAATATGTTCTAAACCTTTAATAGATTTGTAAGGCATTGGTTTTTTTACGGCTCTATAAATATGTTTGTTTAATATAGGATAGAGTGTTTCATTTATTAAAGTAGATTTTCCACTACCTGAAACGCCAGTAACACAAATAAGTTTTCCTAATGGAAAATCAACTGTTACATTTTTTAAATTATTTCCTGTTGAGCCAGATAATGTAATTGTATGTCCGTTTCCCTTCCTTCTTTTTTTAGGAACTTCAATTTTTCTGGTGCCATTTAAATAATCGGCTGTTAAAGTTTTGTGTAGTTTTAGTTCTTCAAAAGTTCCTTCGCTAACAATTTCACCACCATGATGACCAGCTCCTGGACCAATATCTATCACATAATCTGCATGTTCAATCATATCTTTATCATGCTCAACAACAATAACAGAATTACCAACATCACGTAAAGCAATTAATGAATTTATTAATTTTTGATTATCTCGTTGGTGTAAACCAATACTTGGTTCATCTAAAATATAAAGTACGCCAACTAATTGAGAGCCTATTTGTGTTGCTAATCTAATTCTTTGCGCTTCACCACCAGATAATGATTTTGAGCTTCTGTCTAATGTTAAATAATCCAATCCAACATTTAATAAAAACTGAATTCGTGTTCTAATTTCTTTTAATATTTCTGAAGCTATTTTCAATTGTCTGTCACTTAATTTTTCTTCAAGAGTTGTAAACCAATCGGCTAATTCTGAAATATCTAATTGTGCTAACTCAGAAATGTTTTTTTTATTTATTTTAAAATATAAAGCTTCTTTTTTAAGTCTTTTTGCATCGCAAGTTTCACAATTTATTTCATCCATAAATTCTTTTGCCCACCGTTTAATAGAAGTAGATTCACTTAAATTGTATTGACTTTCAATAAAGCTAATAATTCCTTCAAAATCAATTTCATAAGTGCGAGTTACACCCATAACTTTGGAATCTATTTTAAATTTTTCACTTCCACCATTTAAAATAATTTCAAAAGCTTCTTTAGGGATTTTTGAAATAGGATCGCTTAATTGAAACTGATAACGATCAGCAATCAACTGAAGTTGTTTAAAAATCCAGCTTGTTTTTTGTTCACCAATAGGTAAAATTCCACCACTTTTTATGGAGATGGAATTATCTGGAATTATTTTTTGAAGATTTACTTTATTTAGTTTCCCTAATCCGTTACACGTTTCACAAGCTCCTTTTGGAGAGTTAAAGGAAAAGTTATTTGGCTCAGGATTTGGATAAGAAATACCAGTTTCAGGACACATTAAATCACGACTAAAATACCGTGGAATATTAGTTTCGTGTTCTAAAACCATTAAAATATTTTCGCCTGAATATAAAGCTGTTGTTATGGTTTCTTCTAACCTTTTTTCAGAAGCATTATTTACCAATAATCGATCAATTACAATTTCAATGTCATGCATTTTGTAACGATCTAAACGCATTCCTTTTTCAATGTCTACAATTTCACCATCAACACGTACCTTAACAAAACCTTGTTTGGCAATTTGTTCAAAAAGTTCACGATAATGTCCTTTTCTTGATTTTATTATTGGAGCAAGTATTACAATTTTTTTATCTTCAAAATCTTTTAAAATAAGCTCTTTTATTTGCTCATCACTATAACTGACCATTTTTTTATTGGTGTTGTAGGAATAAGCGTCAGCAGCACGTGCATATAATAAACGTAAAAAATCGTAGATTTCTGTAATAGTTCCAACGGTAGAACGCGGACTTTTATTAGTCGTTTTTTGTTCAATTGAAATTACAGGTGAAAGGCCATCAATTTTATCTACATCAGGTCTTTCCAGTCCACCTAAAAACTGACGAGCATATGCAGAAAAAGTTTCAATATATCTACGTTGTCCTTCGGCATAAATGGTATCAAAAGCTAATGAAGATTTGCCGCTACCGCTTAAACCAGTAATAACTACCAGTTTTTCTCTAGGAATACGGACATCAATATTTTTTAAATTATGAACGCGTGCTCCAAGAATTTCAATATATTCGTCGTGTTTTATCATTAGATTTTTGGAAAGTTGCAAAGGTAAAAAAATGTAACTACAATTTTGGTAAAGAGGTATATCTTATTTTGGAAATTAGTATATTGCATAAAATTTATAAGCTATTTATGTGGGTTGATTCTTTACGTCATTATTTTGAAAAACATGGATTTGCAGTTTCTTCAAGATTTGCAGATAGATTAGGAATGCGTGTTTCACATGTACGTTTGTTTTTTATTTATATTTCGTTTGTTACGTTTGGTTTTTCTTTCGGAATATATATAACGTTAGCTTTTTTACTTCGATTGAAAGATATGATTTATACCAAAAGAAATTCTGTTTTTGATTTGTAATAAGCTATGGTTGTAAAAACAAAATTATATATTTCTTTATTTTTGTTAACTATTGTTTTAACGATAGGTGTCATTGGGTTCCTAATTGTTTCAAATGAAACATTTATTGATTCATTGTATATGACAGTAATTACCATGTCAACTGTTGGATTTGGGACATTACATGAATTAAATCAAACAGAAAAATTATTCACTATTGTTTTAATCATTTTAAGTATAGGGGTTTATGGTTATTCTATAACAGCTTTAACCGAATATTTAGCGAATGACAACTTTTTTCAACTTCTAAAATATAAAAAGATGCAAAAAAAAATTCAGAAACTTCAGAATCATACTGTTGTGTGTGGGTATGGCCGTAATGGTAGACAAGCAATTATTAAGCTTAAAAAATTTAATATGCCTTGCGTAGTTATTGAAAAAAATAAAGCAATTATAGAAGAATTAGATTTGAACAATATCCTATATGTTGAAGGAGATGGTACAGATGATGAAACATTGAATGAAGCTGGTATTAAAAATGCAAAAAGTTTAATTACGGCTTTACCTTCTGATGCGGATAATTTGTTTGTAGTATTATCTGCCAGACAAATAAATAAAGATTTCACTATTATTAGTAGAGCATCAAGTGAATCTTCATTCAAAAAACTTAAAATTGCAGGAGCTACAAATATTATAATGCCCGATAAAATAGGAGGTGAACATATGGCGTCTTTGGTTGTAACACCAGATTTAGTTGAGTTTGTAGATAAATTAACAATATCAGAAGAATGCGCAACAAACCTAGAAGAAATTGCAATTAATGATTTACCTCTTAACTTTTTAAACAAAACTATTTTAGATTTAGATTTAAGAAAAAGAACAGGGTGTCTTATAATTGGTTTTAAAACAGCAGATAATAAATATATTATTAACCCAGAAGCCAATACTATATTAGAGCCGAATTCTAATTTAATAGTGCTAGGTAGACCAAATCAAATTGAAAAATTACATCAAATTTTATAACATTAACATCTTGCTTTTTAAAGAGCTTTACAAGTTTAAAGTTAAAAGTTTGTAGTAACCTCATTTTTTTACCATATTGCAGCCACTTTTATAAAATTAACCAAATAATTATGAATAAAAAACTTCTTACTATTATTTCATTAATAGTTCCAATGGTAACTTTTGCACAGGAGCAAAGTATTTCAGATCAAATTGATACAATATTCAAAAGCTATACAGGTTGGTTTGTTGATGCTATATTTTATGCAATTCCATTTACTGAAACCATACAAATACCTTGGGTTTTGATTGTGCTTTTAGGAGGTGCAACTTACTTTACTTTAACTTTTAAATTTGCTCAATTTAGACTCTTTAGAACTTCAATAAAAGTAGTACAAGGGAAATATGATCATATTGATCATCATTCAGTTGATCAAGCTTTTGGAGATCAAACTCCAGGTGGTGATGTTTTTGAAACTATAGCTAGTGAAGGTGTTGAAGGTGAAGTCACTCACTTTCAAGCATTAACGGCAGCATTATCGGCAACAGTTGGCTTAGGAAACATTGCGGGTGTTGCAGTTGCTTTATCTATAGGTGGAGCAGGTGCTACATTTTGGATGATACTTGCAGGTTTGTTAGGAATGGCTTCAAAATTTGCAGAATGTACACTTGGTGTTAAATATAGAGATGTTGATGAAAATGGAGTAGTTTATGGAGGTCCAATGTATTATTTAACGAAAGGATTAAAAGAAAAAGGATTAGGGTTTTTAGGTAAAATATTAGCAGTGTTCTTCGCTGTTATGGTTGTTGGAGGTTCTTTTGGTGGAGGAAATATGTTTCAAGCAAATCAGGCTTCAGCACAATTTATTCAACTTTTCGGTTTAACAAATGCCAATGCAGGTATGTTTTTTGGTATTGCTATGGCAGCAATTGTTGCTGTGGTAATTATTGGAGGTATTAAAAGAATAGCTTCAGTAACTGAAAAAGTTGTTCCATTTATGGCTGCAATATATGTTGGTGCTGCTTTAATAATTATAGCGTTTAATATAAGTCTTTTACCAGATGCTTTTAGATTAATTTTTGAAGGTGCTTTTACAGGTGCTGGTATTGCTGGTGGTTTTATTGGTGCCTTAATTCAAGGCTTTAGAAGAGGTACTTTTTCAAATGAAGCAGGTGTAGGTTCAGCTGCTATTGCACACTCTGCAGTTAAAACAAAGTTTCCTGCTAGTGAAGGTATTGTAGCTTTATTAGAACCATTTATTGATACTGTTGTTATTTGTACAATGACTGCTTTGGTTTTAATTATCACCAATTTAAAAGGAGGATTTTTTGAATATGGAGTTCCTATAACTCAAGGTGTAGAATTAACGGCTACAGCTTTTGATTCTGTGATTCCGCATTTTTCAATAATTTTAACAATTGCTGTGATTCTATTTGCTTTTTCAACTATGATTTCTTGGTCATATTATGGAATGCAAGGATGGAAATTCTTATTTGGAAAAGGGAAATATACTGACTTAGTTTATAAAGTTTTATTTTTACTTTTTGTAGTTGTAGGAGCAAGTATAAGTTTAGGTGCTGTAATAGATTTTTCTGATGCAATGATTTTTGCGATGGTTGTTCCAAATATGATAGGAGTTGTATTATTAACACCAAGAATTAAAGAAGAATTGAATAGATATTTGAAAGCGATAAAAGTTGACAAAGAATAATACTTTAAAAATATGAATTTTTTCAAATCCCATTTTAGGTATAACAAACGCCAACGAAATGGGATTTTATTTTTATTAATAATTATAGTTACATTACAATCAGTTTTCTTTTTTTTCGATTTTTCTTCTGAAGAAATTGTAGATTTTTCTACTAATGAAATTGTACTGTTTCAAAATGAAATGGATTCTTTACAAACTAGAGAGTTAGATAATAAAATTTCAAAAATTTATCCATTCAACCCCAATTTTATTACAGACTATAAAGGGTATCAATTAGGGATGTCAATTCAAGAAATTGATAAATTAAATAGTTTTCGAAAAAGTGGGAATTATATTAATTCAGTTCAGCAATTTCAAGAAGTTACTGGTGGTAGTGATTCTTTAATGAATGTAATAAATCCCTATTTTAAATTTCCAGCATGGGTAACTTCAAATAATACAAATTTAAAAACTAGATCAATAATCAACACAAAAACAACAATTGTAATACAAGATATAAATTTAGTGAAGGCTTCAGATTTAAGAATTGTGAATGGTATTGGAGAAAAATTAGCAGATAGAATTATAGATTATAGAACTAAATTACAAGGATTCTCTTTTAATAGCCAGTTATATGAAGTTTGGAATTTAGACAAAGATTTAGTTGATAAAATATTACTTTATTTTGAAGTTAAAGAATCTCCAGTAATTCAAAAAGTAAATATAAATGAAGCAACTTTTAAACAAATACTAGCGATTGTCTATATAGATTATGAACTTACCAAAAAAATAGTTAATTACAGAGATGAAGTTGCTGAAATTCAATTAATTGATGAATTGAAAAAAATTGAAGGTTTTCCAATAGAAAAATTCGATAGAATAGCCTTATATTTGGGGACTAAATAATTATAATAATTTAAGGTACTTCCCATAATGAATAGTATGTATTTTACAGAAGAACACCACGCTTTTAGACAAAGTTTTCGTGAATTTTTACAAAAGGAAGTTGTTCCTCATATAGATAAATGGGAAAAAGGGGGAACCATAGATCGTTTTATTTGGAAGAAGTTTGGTGAAATGGGTTATTTTGGTTTAAATTCTCCTGAAGAATATGGTGGATTAAATTTGGATATTTTTTATACAGTTATATTTCTAGAAGAGTTACAAAAGGTTAATTCTGGCGGTTTTGCTGCTGCAATGTGGGCTCATGTATATTTGGCGATGACTCATGTTGCTAAAGAAGGAGATGATAACATAAAAAAGGAATATTTAACCCCAAGTATTAATGGTGAAAAAATAGGTTGTTTATGCATTACAGAACCTTTTGGAGGATCAGATGTTGCAGGAATGAGAACAACAGCCGTTAAAAATGGAGAAAGCTATGTAATTAATGGCTCAAAAACATTTATAACGAATGGTGTTTATTCAGATTATTTAGTAGTAACAGCAAAAACAGATATTACAACCAGAAATAAAGGTATTAGTATTTTTATTATTGATAGAAATACAAAAGGAATCTCAGCAACCAAATTAAATAAATTGGGTTGGAAAGCTTCGGATACTGCTGAAATAGCATTTGATAATGTAATAATTCCAACTGCTAATTTAATGGGTGAAGAAGGAAAAGGCTTTCAATATATTATGAGCCATTTTGCTTTAGAGCGTTTGGTCATGGGAATTAATGCACATGCTAGAGCAGAATTTGCTTTAGAGTATGCAATACAATATATGTCTGAAAGACAAGCTTTTGGGAAGACTTTAAACAAATTTCAAGCTTTAAGACACAAAGTGGCAGATATGGCAAGTGAAGTTGAGATGTGTAAAGAATTTAATTATTCCATTGCTAAAAGATTAAATGAAGGACAATATATAGTAAAAGAGGCAAGTATGTCTAAATTGATGTCAACAAAAATGGCTGATTCAGTGATTAATGATTGTTTACAGCTTTTAGGGGGGTACGGTTATATGGAAGACTATCCAATGGCAAGATTATTAAGAGATAGTAGGATTGGTCAAATAGGAGGTGGAACCTCAGAAATATTAAGAGAAATTATTGCTAAAATTGTGATTGATAAAAAGGAATACAAACCATTATCTTGAAAAAATCATCACAAATTAATAGTTTGTATTTAATTAGTTTGTATATTTGCAATCTTAAAAATTTAAAAGAGAACAACTTGAAAGGAGGTGCCAAAATATGTTAATTATACCAGTTAAAGACGGAGAAAACATCGATAGAGCGTTAAAACGTTACAAAAGAAAATTTGATCGTACGAAAACTATGAAGAACTTGCGTAACCGTAAACAATTCAATAAACCTTCAGTTGTAAACCGTGCACAAAATATTAAAGCTCAATATGTTCAAAAATTAAGAACAGCAGAAGAGCAAGGTTAATTTTTAGCCAAAACATTTAAACCGTTAGTAAAAACAAATAACAATTCGTAAATTTGTTTATTAACGGTTTTTTTTATGCTTATTATATCCTTTTTAAATTATTTATCATTAGAAAAAAAATATTCGCACCATACTGTCACCGCATATAAAAACGATTTAAATTCATTCCAAATATTTTGCAATAATCAATATGATAGTCAAAATATTGTTGAAGTGAATTATGCACAAATTAGGAATTGGATAGTTAGTTTGGTAAATTCAAATATTTCTAATAGAACGATTAACAGAAAAGTTTCATCTCTAAAATCTTTTTATAAATTTCTTCAAAAAACAAAAGAAATTGAAAGTAATCCTTTAGCTAAACACAAAGCTTTAAAAGTTCCAAAACAGGTACAAGTTCCTTTTTCTGAAAAAGAAATATTGAGCGTTCTTAATTTATTAGATGGTGAAGTTGATTTTGAATCACTTCGAAATAAATTAATGGTTGAAATGTTCTATTCAACAGGAATGCGAAGAAGTGAATTAATTAATATAAAAATTAAAGATATAGACTTTGCTAATGAAACTGTAAAAGTGCTAGGGAAGCGAAATAAAGAACGATTTATACCGTTATTAAAATCTATTCAAAAGTCATTAATAAAATATATTGAAGTAAGAGATGAAATTAATACAAATGAGTCTTATTTATTTATTACAAAAATCGGAAAAATAACATACGATACACTTGTATATCGTGTTATAAATAATTATTTTAGTAGTGTGTCATCAAAAGTTAAAAAAAGCCCTCATATTATTAGACATTCTTTTGCAACACATTTATTAAATGAAGGCGCTGATTTAAACTCTGTTAAAGAATTGCTTGGGCATTCTAGTTTAGCATCAACACAGGTTTACACCCATAGTAGTTTGGGTAAGTTAAAGGAAGTTTATAACCAAGCTCACCCAAGGAGCGAAAAAAACTAATTTATTATGAAAATACTCGTACAGTCTGTTAACTTTAATGCCGATGCCGGTCTTATTGAATTTGTTGAAAAAAAAATAAATAGTTTAGAAAAATATTATGATAAAATAGTTGATTCAGAAGTATTTTTAAAAGTGCAACAAACAAGTGAAAAAGAAAATAAATTGGTTGATATTAAATTAAATATTCCAGGAGGTGATCTAATAGTTAAAAAGCAATGTAAAACCTTTGAAGAAGGCATTATGTTGGCTTCGGATTCATTGAAGAGAAAGTTAACTAAGGAGAAGGAAAAATTAAGGGTGAAATAAATTAAAAAAATAATTAGAAAAGTTTTGTTTAAATTTAAAACTTTAATACATTTGCAGTCCGTTAGAAATAGCGGACTTCTTTTATGGAGTAAAATGCCGATGTAGCTCAGCTGGCTAGAGCAGCTGATTTGTAATCAGCAGGTCGTGGGTTCGAGTCCCTCTATCGGCTCAAAAGCAAACAATAACTTTAAAAATTGTTGTTTGTTTTAAAATTAAAGAGTGATTGTTATTAGTTATAAGGTAAAAATCTTATTTCGATTACAGTCGAGAGGTAATACTTTCATTAACTCAGAGATCTTTGAAAAAAAATGGTGAGATACTCAAGTGGCCAACGAGGGCAGACTGTAAATCTGCTGCGCAAGCTTCGAAGGTTCGAATCCTTCTCTCACCACAATTAATTTATAATATTATAAATTAATGAGGAATTGAAAAAAGAATGCGAGAGTAGCTCAGTTGGTAGAGCTTCAGCCTTCCAAGCTGACTGTCGCCGGTTCGAGCCCGGTCTCTCGCTCATTTTTTGGCCGGTGTAGCTCAGGGGTAGAGCGTTTCCTTGGTAAGGAAGAGGTCATGGGTTCAATTCCCATCATTGGCTCAAGTAAAAATAAAATAGAATTGAATTTAACACTATATATAACTAAGATTTAAAAATTAAATAATCATGGCAAAAGAACATTTTGATCGCTCCAAACCACATTTAAACATTGGTACTATTGGGCACGTTGACCACGGTAAAACAACCTTAACAGCTGCAATTACTATGGTATTGCACGAAAAAGGTTTTTGTGAAGTAAAAAACTTCGACCAGATTGATAATGCTCCTGAAGAAAAAGAAAGAGGTATTACAATTAATACTGCTCACGTAGAATATGCAACTGCTAATCGTCATTACGCTCACGTTGACTGTCCAGGTCACGCGGATTACGTAAAAAACATGGTAACTGGTGCTGCTCAAATGGATGGTGCAATTATCGTTGTTGCTGCAACAGATGGTCCTATGCCTCAAACAAGAGAGCATATCTTATTAGGTCGTCAGGTAGGTATTCCTAGATTAGTTGTATTCATGAATAAAGTGGATATGGTTGATGATGAAGAACTATTAGAATTAGTAGAAATGGAAATTAGAGATTTATTATCATTTTACGATTATGATGGTGATAATACTCCTGTTATTCAAGGTTCTGCTTTAGGTGGATTGAATATGGAGCCTAAATGGGTGGAAAAAATAATGGAATTAATGGATGCTGTTGATTCATGGATTGAATTACCAACTCGTGATGTTGATAAGCCATTTTTAATGCCTATTGAAGATGTATTCTCAATTACAGGTCGTGGTACTGTTGCAGCTGGTCGTATTGAAACAGGTGTAGCTAACACTGGTGATGCAGTTGATATTATTGGTATGGGAGCTGAAAAATTAGCTTCTGTAGTAACAGGTGTTGAAATGTTCCGTAAAATATTAGATAGAGGTGAAGCAGGAGATAACGTAGGTATTTTATTAAGAGGTATTGCAAAAGAAGATATCAAAAGAGGTATGGTAATTTGCAAACCTAAATCTGTAACTCCACATGCTCATTTCAAAGCTGAGGTTTATATCTTAAAAAAAGAAGAAGGTGGACGTCACACTCCATTCCATAATAACTATCGTCCACAGTTTTACGTACGTACAACGGATGTAACAGGTACTATTCAATTACCTGCAGGAGTTGAAATGGTAATGCCAGGTGACAACCTTACAATTACTGTTGAATTACATCAAGCAATTGCATTAAATGTAGGTTTACGTTTTGCAATTCGTGAAGGTGGTAGAACAGTAGGTGCAGGTCAAGTAACTGAATTATTATAGAGTTATACCTTAATTAATATAGTTAACACTAAAGGTGCTTCTGTTTTATGAGGCACCTTAATGTGTAACTACGGGTGTAGCTCAGTTGGTAGAGCACTGGTCTCCAAAACCAGGTGTCGGGAGTTCGAGTCTCTCCACCCGTGCAAAATATAAAGAAATGAATTTAATTAGTTATATAAAAGACTCTTTTGAAGAGTTACGTAATAAAGTATCGTGGATTTCTTGGGAAGAAGCTCAAAAATCTACAGTAGTTGTTGCTGTATTTACAATATTATTTGCAATAGCTGTATTTCTTGTAGATAAAGTTTTTCAAGCAGGTTTATGAGAATATTTTAAATTATTTTAATTACTAAAATTTATTATGACTGATTCTGTGAAAAAATGGTACGTAGTTAGAGCTATAGGAGGGCAAGAAAATAAAGTGAAAACTTATATTGAAAATGAAATTGCTCGTTTAGGAATGACTGATTATGTTGATAGTGTTTTGGTGCCTACAGAAAAAGTAATTCAAATACGTAATGGAAAAAAAGTTCATAAAGAGCGCGTTTATTTTCCAGGGTATATAATGATTGAGGCTAATTTAAGTGGAGAATTACCACATATAATTAAGTCAATAACAGGTGTAATAGGATTCTTAGGAGAAGTAAAAGGAGGAGATCCTGTTCCTATGCGAAAAAGTGAAATAAATCGTATGCTTGGTAAGGTTGATGAATTATCAGTTCAAAATGATAATGTTGCTATACCTTTTGAAGTGGGCGAAACAGTAAAAGTAATTGATGGACCATTTAATGGTTTTGATGGTACTGTTGAAAAAATAAATGAAGAAAAGCGTAAACTTGAAGTAATGGTTAAGATTTTTGGAAGAAAAACACCACTAGAATTAAGTTATATGCAAGTTGATAAAATTTCATAATTGTTACAGTAATTTATGATATTACATATTTGCTTCCAATGAATGTGTAATTTCTAATTTAAGATTAAAAAATGGCAAAAGAAGTATTTAAGGTTGTAAAATTACAAGTAAAAGGAGGGGCGGCGAATCCGTCACCACCAGTTGGGCCTGCTTTAGGTGCTGCCGGAGTTAACATCATGGAGTTTTGTAAGCAATTTAATGCAAGAACTCAAGACAAACCAGGGAAAATTTTACCAGTAGCAATTACTGTGTATAAAGATAAATCTTTTGAGTTTGTAGTTAAAACTCCCCCAGCAGCTGTACAAATTTTAGAAGCAGCTAAAGTAAAAAAAGGCTCACCAGAACCTAACCGTAATAAGGTGGCTACAGTTTCTTGGGATCAATTGAAAACAATTGCTGAAGATAAAATGGTAGATTTAAATGCATTTACTATTGCATCTGCTACATTAATGATGGCGGGTACAGCACGTTCAATGGGTATTAAAGTAAGTGGGAAAGCTCCAATTAAACAATAAAACAGTTATTTAAAAATGGCAAAATTAACTAAAAAGCAAAAAGAAGCACATGATAAGGTTGATAAAAATCAAGCTTATACATTAAAAGATGCTTCTGCTTTAGTAAAAGAAATTACTTCTGTAAATTTTGATGCATCTATTGATTTAGCTGTTAGATTAGGAGTTGATCCTCGTAAAGCAAATCAAATGGTCAGAGGGGTAGTAACATTACCTCACGGAACAGGTAAAGATGTTAAAGTATTAGCATTAGTAACTCCAGATAAAGAAGCAGAGGCAAAAGAAGCCGGAGCTGATTATGTTGGATTAGACGAATACCTTCAAAAAATTAAAGATGGTTGGACAGATGTTGATGTTATAATTACTATGCCAAGTGTTATGGGGAAATTAGGTCCTTTAGGTCGTGTTTTAGGGCCAAGAGGTTTAATGCCTAACCCAAAAACTGGTACAGTAACTATGGATGTTGCAAAAGCTGTTGCAGAAGTAAAAGCAGGTAAAATTGACTTTAAAGTTGATAAAACAGGAATTGTTCACGCTGGGATTGGTAGAGCATCTTTTGATGTTGATAAAATTGTAGACAATGTTCATGAACTGATTCAAACTTTAATTAAGTTAAAACCAACGGCTTCAAAAGGAACGTATATTAAAAGTATTTATTTATCGAGTACTATGAGTCCTGGAGTAAGTATAGATGCTAAATCAGTTTAATTAAAGTTAAAACTTAGGAATTATGACGAAAGTAGAAAAATCACAAGTAATAGAAGCTTTAACAACACAGTTAACTGATGGAAATATTATCTATTTAACAGATATCTCAGGATTAAATGCTCTAGAGACTTCTAATTTACGTAGAGCTTGTTTTAAAGCAAATATAAAATTATCGGTTGTTAAGAACTCATTGCTTGAGAAAGCAATGGAAAGATCTGATAAAGATTTTGGAGAATTACCATCAGCATTAAAAGGAAATACTTCTTTGATGTTTTCTGATATAGGAAATGCTCCTGCAAAATTAATTAAAGAATTTCGTAAAAAATCAAATAAACCTTTATTAAAAGGAGCTTTTGTTGAACAAGCAATTTATATTGGAGATGACCAATTAGATGCTTTAGTTAACATTAAATCTAAAGAAGAGGTAATAGGAGATATTATTACGTTATTACAATCACCAGCTAAAAATGTTATTTCAGCATTACAATCAGGTGGTAATAAATTGTCTGGTATCATTAAAACGTTATCAGAAAAATAGATAAGTGCACTAATAAACTAAATAATAAAATTTAAACACAAAGAAATGGCAGATTTAAAAGATTTCGCAGAACAACTTGTTAGCTTAACAGTTAAAGAAGTAAATGAGTTAGCTAAAATTTTAAAAGACGAATACGGTATAGAACCAGCAGCAGCAGTAGCAGTAGCAGGTCCAGCAGCAAGTGGAGACGCAGCAGCAGAGGAAGAGCAAACTGAGTTTTCTGTAATTTTAAAAGCAGCAGGTCAATCTAAATTAGCAGTTGTTAAATTAGTTAAAGAATTAACTGGTTTAGGATTGAAAGAATCTAAAGAAATTGTTGATAGCGCACCAGCTCCTATTAAAGAAGGTATCTCTAAAGATGAAGCTGAAGGATTAAGAGCTGCATTAGAAGAAGCAGGAGCAGAAGTTGAGGTTAAGTAAACTTTAACATCTAAAACAATTAAAGGTTTAGGTCTTGGGGGCAATCCTTAGACCTAAACCATTTTGCGTATATATTCGTTCTTATATTTTAATAGTTTTTTTAACTTAAAGTTTTGTCCATTGGCCACTAAACAATTCACCGAAAGAATAAACTTTGCATCAGCAAAATTGGTAATGGAATATCCAGATTTTTTGGATATTCAAGTAAAATCTTTTCAAGATTTTTTCCAATTAAAAACCAAAGCTGACGAACGAAGTACCGAAGGATTATATAAAACCTTCCTTGACAACTTCCCAATTACAGATACTCGTAACAATTTTGTGTTAGAGTTTATAGATTACTTTGTTGATCCACCTAGATACTCAATTCAAGAGTGTATAGAAAGAGGGTTAACATATTGTGTGCCTCTAAAAGCACGTTTAAAATTATACTGTACAGATCCTGAACACGAAGATTTTGAAACCATAGTACAAGATGTTTATCTTGGAACAATTCCTTACATGACTCATAGTGGTACTTTTTGTATTAATGGGGCAGAAAGAGTTGTAGTTTCTCAATTACACCGTTCTCCTGGAGTGTTTTTTGGACAATCTTTCCACGCAAACGGAACAAAATTATATTCAGCAAGAGTAATTCCTTTTAAAGGTTCTTGGATAGAGTTTGCAACCGATATCAATCAAGTAATGTATGCTTATATTGATAGAAAGAAAAAATTACCAGTAACCACGCTGTTTAGAGCAATTGGTTATGAAAGAGATAAAGATATTCTTGAAATTTTTGATCTTGCAGAAGAAGTAAAAGTTTCAAAAAGTGGTCTTAAAAAATATATAGGAAAGAAATTAGCAGCACGTGTATTAAAAACATGGTTTGAAGATTTTGTTGATGAAGATACCGGCGAAGTAGTTTCTATTGAAAGAAATGAAATTGTGCTTGATAGAGATACAATTTTAGATAAAGAACAAATTGAGGAAATAATTGAATCTGGCGCAAAAAGCATTTTACTTCATAAAGAAGATAATGAAATGGGTGATTATGCTATTATTCATAATACCTTACAAAAAGATCCAACGAATTCTGAAAAGGAGGCTGTTGAACATATCTATAGACAATTACGTAATGCTGAACCGCCAGATTTTGAAACTGCGAAAGGTATTATAGATAAATTATTCTTTTCCGAACAACGTTACAATTTAGGTGAAGTTGGTCGTTATAGAATGAATAAAAAGTTAAACTTGAACGAAAGTATCGATCAAAAAGTTTTAACTAAATTAGATATTATTACTATTATCAAAAACTTGATAAAATTAGTAAATTCTAAAGCAGAAGTTGATGATATTGACCATTTATCAAACCGTCGTGTACGTACAGTTGGTGAGCAATTAGCTAGTCAGTTTGGTGTTGGTTTATCTCGTATGGCTCGTACCATTCGTGAACGTATGAATGTTCGTGATAATGAGGTGTTTACACCAATTGATTTGATTAATGCTAAAACATTATCGTCAGTTATTAATTCATTCTTTGGAACAAACCAATTATCTCAATTTATGGATCAAACAAATCCATTAGCTGAGATTACACATAAACGTAGATTATCAGCACTAGGACCTGGAGGTTTATCTAGAGAAAGAGCTGGTTTTGAGGTTAGAGATGTTCACTATACTCATTATGGTCGTTTATGTCCAATTGAAACACCTGAGGGACCAAATATTGGTTTAATTTCATCTTTAGCAGTTTTTGCAAAAGTGAATAATTTAGGATTTATAGAAACTCCTTATAGAGAAGTTATAGGTGGTAATGTAAATATTATTGATGAGCCTAGATATTTAAGTGCTGAAGAAGAAGAAGGAATGAAATTTGCACAATCAAATCTTCCTTTAACTGATGAAGGTAGATTTGTATCTGATAAAGTTATTGTACGTGAGGAAGCAGATTATCCGGTAGTTGATAATAATAAAGTAAACTTTATGGATGTTGCTCCTAATCAAATTGCTTCAATATCAGCTTCTTTAATTCCATTTCTAGAGCATGATGATGCAAACCGTGCATTGATGGGATCGAATATGATGCGTCAAGCTGTACCTTTAATGAAACCAGAATCTCCAATTGTTGGTACTGGTTTAGAGCGTAGAGTTGCTAAAGATTCACGTATTTTAATGAATGCTGAAGGAGCTGGAGTAGTTGAATATGTAGATGCAAATACGATAGAAATTAAATACGATAAGACTGATGAAGATCGTATGGTTAGTTTTGATAGTGATAGCAAAACATACAACTTAATTAAATTTAGAAAAACAAATCAAGGAACTTCAATTAACTTAAAACCAATTGTTAAAAAAGGTGATAGAGTTGAAGAAGGCCAAGTACTTTGTGAAGGATATGCTACGCAAAAAGGAGAATTGGCACTTGGTAGAAATATGAAAGTTGCCTTTATGCCTTGGAAAGGGTATAACTTTGAGGATGCAATTGTGATTTCTGAAAGAGTTGTAAAAGAAGATATTTTTACTTCTATCCATATTGATGAATATTCAATGGATGTAAGAGATACTAAATTAGGTGCTGAAGAATTAACAAACGATATTCCAAATGTTTCAGAAGAAGCTACTAAAGATTTAGATGAGAATGGAATGATTCGTATTGGAGCTGAAGTAAAACCTGGTGACATTCTAATTGGTAAAATTACACCTAAAGGAGAATCAGATCCAACACCTGAAGAAAAATTACTAAGAGCTATTTTTGGTGACAAAGCTGGTGATGTAAAAGATGCTTCATTAAAAGCTTCACCATCACTAAGAGGTGTTGTTATTGATAAAAAATTATTTGAACGTGCAGTTAAAGATAAATCTAAAAGAGCGCAAGACAAAGTTAGTATTGCTAATTTAGAAAGTAAATACACTGCTATGTTTGAAGATTTACGTACTGTTTTAACGGATAAATTATTTACACTAATTAGTGGTAAAACTTCGCAAGGAGTATTAAATGATTTAGGTGAAGAAATTCTTCAAAAAGGTAAAAAGTTTACCTTAAAAATGTTAAACTCAGTTCCAGATTTTGCTTATTTAACAAAAGGAGTTTGGACAACGGATACTCATACAAATAAATTAGTAGTTGAATTAATTCACAATTACAAAATTAAAGTGAATGATTTACAAGGAGGTTTACGTCGTGAAAAATTTACAGTTTCAGTAGGTGATGAATTACCAGCAGGAATTTTAAAATTAGCGAAAGTTTACATTGCTAAAAAACGTAAATTAAAAGTAGGTGATAAAATGGCGGGACGTCACGGTAACAAAGGTATTGTTGCACGTATTGTTCGTCAAGAAGATATGCCTTTCTTAGAAGATGGAACTCCGGTTGACATTGTATTAAATCCACTTGGTGTACCATCTCGTATGAATATTGGACAAATTTATGAAACAGTTCTTGGTTGGGCTGGTCAAAAATTAGATAAAAAGTATGCAACACCAATTTTTGATGGAGCAACTATTGATCAGATTAATGAAATAACGGAAGAAGCAGGTGTACCACAATTTGGACATACTTACTTATATGATGGTGGAACAGGAATGCGATTTGATCAAAAAGCTACAGTTGGAGTTATTTATATGATTAAATTAGGTCATATGATTGATGATAAAATGCACGCACGTTCTATTGGTCCGTACTCATTAATTACGCAACAACCACTTGGAGGTAAAGCTCAATTTGGAGGTCAACGTTTTGGAGAAATGGAAGTTTGGGCACTTGAAGCTTATGGAGCATCAAGTACTTTAAGAGAAATCTTAACAGTAAAATCTGATGATGTTTTAGGTAGAGCTAAAACCTATGAGGCTATTGTAAAAGGAGATCCAATGCCAGAACCAGGATTACCAGAATCATTTAACGTATTAATGCACGAGCTTAAAGGTCTTGGATTAGACGTTAGGTTAGAGGAATAACAACAAAGAGATAGCTAGGAGGCTAAACCTCCTAGCTATTTATATATTTTTTCATTTTTAAAATTCGAATCCATCATTATATCATGGCAAGAAAAATCGAGAAATACACTGTAAAAAAGTTTAATAAAATTTCTATTGGCTTATCATCTCCAGAAGCAATTCTAGAGAAATCAAAAGGAGAAGTATTAAAACCAGAAACCATTAATTACCGTACACATAAACCTGAAAGAGATGGGTTGTTTTGTGAACGTATTTTTGGCCCAATAAAAGATTATGAATGTGCTTGTGGTAAATACAAGAGAATTCGCTATAAAGGAATAGTTTGTGACCGTTGTGGTGTTGAAGTAACTGAGAAAAAAGTTAGAAGAGACAGAGTAGGGCATATTAATTTAGTAGTTCCTGTTGCTCATATTTGGTATTTTAAATCATTACCTAACAAAATGGGATACCTTTTAGGTTTACCATCTAAAAAGTTAGATATGATTATTTACTACGAACGCTATGTAGTAATTCAACCAGCTGGAGCAAAAAATGCTGAAGGAGAACCATTACAAAAAATGGATTTCTTAACGGAAGAAGAATATTTAGATATTCTTGAAAGTTTCCCAGTTGAAAATCAATATTTAGATGATAATGACCCAGAGAAGTTTATTGCTAAAATGGGTGCAAATTGTTTAATAGATTTATTTAATCGTATTGATTTAGACGAACTTTCATATGAATTACGTCATAAAGCAAATACTGAAACTTCAAAACAACGTAAAACAGAAGCATTAAAAAGATTAAACGTTGTTGAATCTTTCAGAGATGCAAATAAAAACAGAGAAAATCGTCCGGAATGGATGATAATGAAAGTAATTCCGGTAATACCACCAGAATTACGACCATTAGTACCATTAGATGGTGGTAGATTTGCAACTTCAGATTTAAATGATTTATATCGTAGAGTAATTATACGTAACAATCGTTTAAAAAGATTAGTTGAAATTAAAGCTCCTGAAGTTATTTTACGTAATGAAAAACGTATGTTACAAGAATCTGTAGATTCATTATTTGATAACACACGTAAATCTTCAGCAGTAAAAACTGAATCTAATCGTCCATTAAAATCATTATCAGATTCCTTAAAAGGTAAGCAAGGGCGTTTCCGTCAAAACTTACTTGGAAAGCGTGTTGATTATTCTGCACGTTCTGTAATTGTTGTTGGACCAGAGTTAAAATTATACGAATGTGGATTGCCAAAAGATATGGCAGCTGAATTATACAAACCTTTTGTAATTAGAAAATTAATTGAAAGAGGAATTGTAAAAACTGTAAAATCTGCAAAGAAAATTATAGATAAAAGAGAACCAGTTGTATGGGATATATTAGAGAATGTTTTAAAAGGACATCCTGTAATGTTAAACCGTGCGCCTACATTACACCGTTTAGGTATTCAAGCTTTTCAACCAAAATTAATTGAAGGAAAAGCAATTCAGTTACATCCATTAGTTTGTACTGCATTTAATGCCGATTTTGATGGGGATCAAATGGCGGTTCACTTACCATTAGGACCTGAAGCTATTTTAGAGTGTCAATTATTAATGTTGGCATCACATAATATATTAAATCCAGCAAATGGAGCACCAGTAACGGTACCTTCTCAGGATATGGTTTTAGGACTGTATTATATGACCAAAGAAAGAAGGTCAACTCCTGAAGTACCTGTAAAAGGTGAAGGATTAACGTTCTATTCTCCAGAAGAAGTAACTATTGCTTATAATGAAAAGGCTGTTGATTTAAATGCTGTAATTAAAGTTAGAACGAAAGATTTTAACGAAAAAAGAGAGCTTGTTAATCAAATAATAGAAACTACTGTTGGTAGAGTATTATTTAATGAAGTAGTGCCAGAAGCAGCAGGTTATGTTAATGAGGTATTAAATAAGAAATCATTAAGAGATATTATTGGTGAAATATTAAAAGTAACTGATGTTCCTACTACAGGAAAGTTCTTGGATGATATGAAAGATATGGGGTATATGTTTGCATTCCGTGGAGGATTATCATTTAGTTTAGGGGATATTATTATTCCACCAGAAAAACATACAATGATTGCTGAAGCTAATGCACTAGTTGATAATATTATGGCTAACTATAATATGGGTATGTTAACTAACAAAGAGCGTTACAATCAGGTAATTGATATTTGGGGTTCTACAAACAATCGTTTAACTGAACTTTCAATGAAACGTTTACGTGAAGATCAACAAGGGTTTAACTCAGTATTTATGATGCTAGATTCTGGTGCAAGGGGTTCTAAGGAACAAATTCGCCAGTTGACAGGTATGCGTGGATTAATGGCAAAACCTAAAAAATCAACATCAAGTGGAGGTGAAATTATTGAAAATCCAATTTTATCTAACTTTAAAGAAGGATTATCAATTTTAGAATATTTTATTTCAACTCACGGTGCTCGTAAAGGTCTGGCCGATACAGCATTAAAAACTGCCGATGCAGGTTATTTAACACGACGTTTAGTTGATGTTTCTCAAGATGTTATTATTAATGAAGTAGATTGTGGAACATTAAGAGGGTTATTTGTTGAGCCACTTAAAAAGAATGATGAAATTGTAGAGAGCTTAAGTGAAAGAATTGATGGACGTGTATCTTTACACGATGTGATTGATCCACTTACAGAAGAATTATTGGTGTCAGCCGGTGAAGAAATTTCTACTGAAATTGCAAAAAGAATTGAAAATTCACCTCTAATTGGAGTTGAAGTTCGTTCGGCATTAACTTGTGAAGCTCAGAAAGGTATTTGTGCAAAATGTTATGGACATAGTTTATCAACAAGAAAAATGGTTCAAAAAGGGGAAGCAGTTGGTGTTATTGCAGCACAATCAATTGGTGAACCGGGTACGCAGTTAACTTTAAGAACATTCCACGTTGGAGGGGTTGCAGGAAATATATCAGAAGAAAATACTTTAGCATCTAAATTTGTTGGTAAAGCAGTTATTGAAGATTTAAATACTGTTAAAGGAAAGGATACAGAAGGAAATGATATTGAGATTGTAATTTCAAGAACATCGGAACTTAAAGTCCTTGATGAAAAAACAGGATTAACACTTAGTACAAATAACATTCCTTATGGTTCTACCATTTTTGTTAAGAATGGTCAAAAACTTAAAAGAGGAGATTTAGTTTGTAAATGGGATCCGTTTAATGGTGTAATAATTTCTGAATTTGCGGGTGTAATTAAGTTCGAAAATATTGAAGTTGGTATAAACTATCTTGTTGAAATTGATGAGCAAACTGGTTTCCAAGAAAAAGTAATTATTGAATCTAAAAACAAAAAAACCATACCAACTTTATTGTTGATGGATAAAAATGATAATGTAATTAGATCTTATAATTTACCAGTAGGTGCCCATTTAAATGTTGAAAATGGAGAAAAAATACCTTCAGGTAAAATTGTAGTTAAAATTCCACGTAAATCTGGTAGATCTGGAGATATTACAGGAGGTTTACCACGTGTAACAGAGTTATTTGAAGCACGTAATCCTTCTAACCCAGCAGTTGTTTCTGAAATTGATGGAGTTGTTTCGTTTGGAAAAATTAAACGTGGTAATCGTGAAATAATTGTTGAATCTAAATTAGGAGAAGTTACGAAGTATTTAATTAAACTTTCTAACCAAATTTTAGTTCAAGAAAACGATTTTATTAAAGCAGGTATGCCACTTTCTGAAGGAGCAGTTACACCAAATGATATTTTAAATATTCAAGGACCTGGAAAAGTGCAAGAATATTTAGTAAATGAAATTCAAGAAGTATATCGTTTACAAGGAGTGAAAATTAACGACAAACATTTTGAGGTTGTTGTACGTCAGATGATGCGTAAAGTAAAAATTATTGATTCAGGAGATACATTATTCCTTGAAAATCAATTGATACATAAAAACGAATTTATTGAAGATAATGACAAAATTTATGGAATGAAAGTAGTTGAAAATGCTGGAGATTCTGAAAATTTAAAAGAGGGACAAATTATTACTCCTCGTCAATTACGTGATGAAAATTCTGTTTTACGTAGAGAGGATAAAAATTTAGTAGAAGCAAGAGATGCAAGACCAGCTACAGCTGAACAAATTTTGCAAGGTATTACAAGAGCCTCGTTACAAACTAAGTCATTTATTTCTGCTGCATCATTCCAAGAGACTACTAAAGTATTAAATGAAGCTGCTGTTAGCGGTAAAGTTGATTATTTAGAAGGATTGAAAGAAAATGTAATTGTTGGTAAACGAATTCCAGCAGGTACTGGTATGAGAGATTACGATAATATGATTGTAGGTTCTAAAGAAGAAATGGACTCAAATCTTTAAATTATGAGCGATCAAAAATCTAAAAAAGAAGGGCAAATTAATATTGAATTAGATGATAAAACAGCTGAGGGTACATATGCTAACCTTGCTATTATTAATCATTCTGTTTCTGAATTTATTGTTGATTTTATAAGCGTAATGCCTGGGCAACCAAAAGCTAAAGTAAAATCTAGAATAATTTTAACCCCTCAACATGCGAAGCGGCTAGTTAAAGCACTTGCTGAAAATGTAAAAAGATTTGAAGAAAGTCATGGAGTCATTAAAGATTATGAGCAACCTCCAATCCCAATGAATTTTGGCCCTACAGGCGAAGCATAATAAACTATAAAAAAACCCGAACATTTGTGAGGCCACTGAAAAAGTTATTTTAAGACTTGAATTTTAATAAAAAGGAGTATAAACGCAAGTTTATCTACTCCTTTTTTGTATCTTTAAACAGCTTTAAAAGGTTAATATATATGCTGTTACAACAAAAAACAATTCAATTTAGTGAGTATAGTTCACTATATGATTTGATTGTTCCAAAGGCGAATCTTCTCAGAAAAATTAATGACCTGATTGATTTTTCCTTTGTTTACGATGAATTGGTAAACAAATATTGTCACAATAATGGCCGTACAGCAGAAAGTCCAATTCGGATGTTTAAGTATTTATTGCTTAAGACCATTTATAATGTATCTGATGTCGATGTAGTTGAGCGTTCACAATTTGATATGTCGTTTAAATATTTTTTAGATATGTCACCCGAAGATGATGTAATCAATCCAAGTTCACTCACAAAATTTAGAAAGTTAAGGTTAAAAGATACAGATTTATTGAACCTACTGATAGGTAAAACAGTCTCTATTGCTATTGAAAAAGGAGTAATCCGTTCTAAATCTATTATTTTAGATGCTACCCATACGCTATCGAGATCTAATCCGTTTTCAACAATTGAAGTCTTAAGAGAACGCTCAAAGCAACTTCGCAAAACTGTTTATAAGTACGATCAAGACTGGAAGGAACGTATGCCTAAAAAGAATATTGACAATGATTTAGAAAAAGAGCTAACTTATAGTAAAGAATTAGAAAGAATTATTGAAAAGGAACAATCCATCAGCTCAATTCCTGCGGTACAAGAAAAATTAAACGTTTTAAAAGAAACCATTGAAGATGTTCAAGAAAATATCACATTATCAAGAGATCAGGATGCCAAAATAGGCCATAAATCCGCAGATAGTTCTTTCTTTGGTTACAAGACACACTTAGCCATGACTGAAGAGCGCATAATAACAGCAGCAGTGATAACATCGGGCGAAAAAGGAGACGGACCAGAGCTACCCAAGCTTTTAGAGATTAGTCAACAAAACGGTATAGACGTTGACACAATTATAGGCGATGCCGCCTACTCAGGAAAAGAAAACATCAAACTAACCAGTAAGCAAGACATTAAAATAGTAGCTAAACTCAATCCATCAATTACGCAAGGTTTTAGAAAAAACGAAGATATATTTGATTACAATAAGGATGCAGACATGTTTGTATGTTCTGCAGGTCACATCGCAATACGAAAAGCGCGACAAGGGAGAAAGAATGTTGGACAAAACCAAGTGGACACTTACTATTTTGATGTTGAAAAGTGTAAAACTTGCCCTCTTAGAAACGGCTGTTATAAGGAGGGAGCAAAATCTAAAACGTACTCTGTATCCATAAAATCAGATCTTCACAAAGAGCAAATTGCTTTTCAGGAAACAGAATACTTCAAAGAGAAGGCGAAACATCGCTACAAAATAGAAGCGAAAAATGGCGAGTTAAAAAATGTACATGGTTATGGTCGGGCAATATCATACGGCATAAACAATATGCAAATGCAAAGTGCAATGGCGATTTTTGCTGTAAATCTCAAGAGAATCATTAAATTGAGTGTGTAAACCTCAAAAAACATAAAAAATAGTCAAATATCCTAACCTTACAACCATTTTTGAATGGTATTGGCAAAAGCAACACATTGAGAAACAGAAATAAAAAAGCGACTAAGCCTAAGTTACCTTTAAACTTAATCGCTTTCATAAACCTTGCTTAATTTAGATGAGCTTTTTCAGTGGCCTCGATAATCTCAGAGGCCTTTTTTAGGGGTTATAATTTTTAAAAGTGCCGTCTGTATAAAAAACCACAATTCTTTCAATAGCTACTTCTGCTTTTTCAGCGGTTACAATCTTTAAAGTTTCTTTAATAGGTTTTAGTTGTTCACTTTCTGAAAATAGCGTAGGGACAGGCTCTAACTTCATAGATTGTTTGGGAAATTTACCAACTCCATTCAGCAACCAGTATAACTCAACTTCAGGAAAAGCCTTCAATATCTTTAAAACAAAATCTAAACTAGGTTTGTTTCTTCCTGAAAGTATATGAGAAATACTAGAGCGTTGCACTTGAATCTTTTCCGCAAGCGCAGCAGCAGAAGTTTCGTAATAATCAATGATTATTTTAAGGCGTTTTGCAAAATCTTCAACGTTTACCATTGTAAATTATTTTTATAGTTACAAATGTAACTTTTTAAATTTTAAAGAACAACATTAAGTTAAAAAATAACTCGCATAGATCTTTTTTATTAAATATAAGATTTAGATAAACAATCTTAAATGACTAAAAAATAGCTATATATAGCCTATAAATAAATTTTATCTATTAAAGGCGCTGACATATAAACATTTAAGCAATAAGCAGACATTGGTCGGTTACAAATGTATAAATGTGTACGTCACGCTATGTTACAATTGTAAATTGAATAACGTTTACAATTGTAACCATCCCTATTCTTAAATAAAAAATCTTTTTATAAATTAAAAATAATTATTTTTGCTCTATGGGTTTTATAAGCGTTAATAAATTAGAAGACTGGTATTCTTTAAATTTCGAAAAACAATTGAAAGGCAGGCGTATATTATTCTCAGATATACATCTTTTAATTGAAAATTTATCTTCAAAATTTAAAAAAAAAATTATTGGCCATTCTGAAAATAACATCCCTATATATAAGATTTCAGTTGGAACTGGAAAAACAAAAGTTCTCACTTGGTCACAAATGCACGGAAACGAAAGTACTGGAACGAAAGCTTTGTTTGATTTATTAAAATTCTTAGAAAGTAATACTTCAGAAACAAAACATATTGCAGATGAAATTTTAAGTAATTGCACTTTAGAATTTATAGTATTACTTAATCCTGACGGCGCTATTAATTTTACAAGAGAAAATGCTAATAATATAGATTTGAATAGAGATGCAGTTGATAGAAATGCAATAGAGAGTAGAATATTGAGAGATACCTTAGATGTTTTTAAACCTAATTTTTGCTTTAATTTACATGACCAGCGCTCTATATTTAATGTTGAAGGAACTGAAAATCCTGCAACAATCTCTTTTTTAGCTCCTTCAGAAAATATTGAACGAACCTTAACTAAAGGCAGAAAAGAGACTATGAGCGTTATTGTTGCTATAAATAATTTGCTTCAACAAGTTATTCCAAACCAAGTTGGAAGGTATACAGATGAGTTTTATCCAACCGCTACAGGTGATAATTTTCAAAAACTAGGTTATAACACCATATTAATAGAAGCAGGGCATTATAAAGATGATTATGAAAGAGAAACTACACGGAAATTTAATTTTTATGCTCTTTTAAAAGGTCTCTATTTTATAGCTACCAGCGAGAATTATACTAATTATAAACCGTATTTTGAAATACCTAATAACGACACGAAATTCTTAGATATTATTTATAGAAACATAAAAATTACTGAAAATAATGTAACTCGTATTGACAATATAGGGATACAATTCAAGTTTAAGGTAGAAAATAATGAACTTATAAGATATAAATGTATTGAAAACAGCGGTGAATTATTAAATTTTTACACATTTAACGCTATAAATGCAGAAAATTTAGATTTTAACAACCTTGAATTATCAAATTCGTAAATAAAATTGACTATTAATCGTTTTTTTTTAATAAATTTGCAAAATATATATTCTTTTAATATAAAAACACATCATGAAAAAATATGTACTTGATGAAATAGACCATCAAATATTAGATATTCTTATAGAAAATGCAAGAACTCCTTTTACCGATATTGCGAAAAAATTAGTTGTTTCTGCGGGAACAATTCATGTGAGGGTAAAAAAAATGGAAGATGAAGGTATAATTATAGGCTCTACATTGACGCTTAATTATGAAAAAATGGGATACTCATTTATCTCTCACGTTGGTATTTATTTAAATAAAACTTCAAAAACCAAGCAAGTTGTTGCAGATTTAAAACTAATTCCAAATATTACTATTGCATATATTACTGCTGGCAAATACAATATCTTTTGTAAAATTAGAGCAAGAGATACAACTCATGCTAAAGAAATAATTTTTGAAATTGATGATATTGACGGTGTTTCAAGAACCGAAACAATGATTTCTTTAGAAGAAAGTATTAATGATAAAAAACGTTTAATGCATTCAATTTTCAGAGAGCTTTAGAACGTGTAAATAACATTTTAAAAAGACCTTATCATTTTATGTGATAAGGTCTTTTTTTTAAATAGCATTATAGTACATTTGAATTTCTAATTTTTACAAATGAAAACAATTAATAACTCTGTAGGTTCAATAATATACAATCGTAAAGATTATACAAATACGCAATTATTAGAATTATATAAACTAATTCTAAAACCTCGTTTAATTGAAGAAAAAATGCTAATTCTATTACGCCAAGGAAAAATTTCAAAATGGTTTTCAGGAATTGGACAGGAAGCTATATCAGTAGGTGTTACAAATGCTTTAAATTTTGATGAATACATTTTGCCTATGCATCGTAATCTAGGAGTTTTTACTTCAAGAAATATTCCTTTACATAAACTTTTTTCTCAGTGGCAAGGTAAGAAAGGTGGTTTTACAAAAGGTAGAGATCGATCGTTTCATTTTGGCACTCAAGAATACAAGATTGTGGGAATGATTTCTCATTTAGGTCCACAATTAGGCGTTGCAAATGGCATAGCGTTAGCAGATTTACTTAGAAATGAATCGAAAATAACCGCTGTCTTTTCAGGAGATGGTGCTACAAGTGAAGGAGATTTTCATGAAGCATTAAATGTTGCCGCAGTATGGAATTTACCTGTACTATTTTGTATAGAGAGTAATGGTTACGGGCTCTCAACGCCATCAAATCAGCAGTTTAAGTGTGAACATATAGCTGACAAAGGAATTGGCTATGGAATGGAAAGTCATATTATTGATGGAAACAATATTTTAGAAGTTCATTTAAAAGTTAGTGAAATAGCACAAAGTGTGAGAGAAAACCCACGCCCTGTGCTATTAGAGTTTAAAACCTTTAGAATGCGCGGTCATGAAGAGGCTAGTGGTAATAAATATGTTCCAACTGAATTATTAGAAAAGTGGGCATTTAAAGATCCCGTTACTAATTATCAAAATTTTTTAATAAAAGAAAATGTTCTCACAGAGGAGATGGAAGTTATAATAAAGCAAGAAATTGTGACAGAAATTCACGAACATCTAAAAATTGCTTTTGACGAAAAAGAAACTACTTCAACAATTGAAAATGAATTAGCCGATGTATATGAACATGTAAATTATATAGAATCTAAACCTTCAACAAATACTTCAAATATAAGATTAATTGATGCGGTATCTCAAGGACTTAAACAAAGTATGGAGCGTTTTGACAAGATGATTATCATGGGTCAGGATATTGCTGAATATGGTGGCGTTTTTAAAATAACTGAGGATTTTTTAGACCAATTTGGAGAAGAAAGAATACGGAATACTCCAATTTGTGAATCTTCAATTATAGAAGCTGCTTTTGGACTTTCTATTAATGGATATAAATCTGTAGTTGAATTGCAATTTTCTGATTTTGTAACTTCTGGGTTTAATCCAGTGATAAATTTATTAGCAAAATCTTATTATCGTTGGGGGCAAAATTCAGATATTGTTCTAAGAATGCCTTGTGGAGCAGATGTTGGAGCAGGTCCTTTTCATAGTCAAACAAATGAAGCTTGGTTTACTAAAACTCCAGGCTTAAAAGTAGTGTATCCGGCATTTCCTTATGATGCAAAGGGATTATTAGCTACGGCAATTGAGGATACAAATCCTGTGTTGTTTTTTGAGCATAAAGCGCTATACAGAACTATTTATCAAGATGTTCCTGATGATTATTATACAATACCTTTTGGGAAGGCTTCCATTATTGAAACTGGCTATGATATTAGTATTATAACATATGGGGCAGGTGTTCATTGGGCATTAAAAGAAGTTAAAGAACATCAAATTTCTGCTGATGTAATTGATTTAAGAACATTACAGCCACTTGATACGGAAACTATTTATAATTCCGTAAGAAAAACAGGAAGAGTTTTAATTTTACAAGAGGATACTTTATTTGGTGGAATAGCTTCAGATATTTCAGCTTTAATAACTGAAAATTGCTTTAAATATTTAGATGCTCCAATTAAAAGAGTTGGAAGTATTGAAACTCCTATTCCATTTGCTAAAAATTTAGAAAATCTGTTTTTGCCAAAAAATAAACTATATGCTGAAATTTTAAATGTATTAAATTACTAGTTTATAAAGATTTAAATTTTCCATCCAAAAATATTAAAAACAGAAATCCAATCAATAGGTAAGCTTGCTTTTATTATTAAATGCTCATTTGTAATAGGATGCGTTAATTCAAGAGAATAAGCATGTAAAAATAAATAATGACAATTAAATTCTTCTTCAAACATTCTGTTATGAAATCGGTCACCATATTTATAATCACCTACAATTGGATGACTAATTTTATTTAAATGAATACGAAGTTGGTGCATTCTACCTGTTGAAGGACTTAATTTCACCAATGAATATCTTGAGCCATCATAAGGGTGTACGGCAATATTTAATTCCTTTGTATAAATTGGTTCACAAAAAGTTTTAGCATCTTTATAGACCTTTGTATCAGGGTTTTTTACTGGGGAATCTATAAGTATTGATTCACTTAACAATCCTCGAACAATTCCTAAATAGGTTTTTTTAATTTCATTTTTGTTAAATAATTCCTGAAAAATAGCAACATTTTCTTTTTGTTTAGCTAAAAGCAATGCTCCGGATGTTTTTCTATCTAAACGATGGACCGGATAAAAATTTGTAGCAAATTGTTGTGTCAACAAATCTAATAAAGTAGGGCCATCAACATTACGAGCATAATATGATTTATGAATTAAAACATTATTTGGCTTATTAACAATAATAATATATTCATCTTCAAAAAGAATTTCTAGTTGCATTTTGCAAATATACACTTTCAATAATGCAAAATTGATTCAAATAGCAACAGGTATATTTATAACATAATTTTTTTGATGAAGTAATTTGCTATATCTTAGTATTTATTAATTTAACCTTTTTTAAAATTAAATGTTCACATGAAAAAATAAGGATATTCATAGTTTTTTTGGTACTATCTTGTGTGACTCCAAAACAGTCACACAATCTAAAGAAGTAATAGGTTAATTTACATAATAAATAACATCAAGTGACATATTTTATACACTTACTAGATCAATATCATTTATCAATAATAAGTTTTTTACTTGCTTTTTTAGCAGCTTTAATTTTAGGACTTGGTAAAGCGGGCGTAAAGGGTTTAGGCGTTATAATTGTTACAATTATGGCACTAGTTTTTGGAGGGAAAGCTTCAACGGGTATTTTAATTCCATTAATGATAGTTGCAGATATATTTGCTGTAATTTATTATCATAAGCATACTCAATGGAATTTTTTATTAAAATTATTACCAACCATGGTTTTAGGAGTTTTAATTGGTGTTTTAATTGGAAAAAATATTTCAGAAGTTATTTTTAAGCAAATAATGGCTGTTTTAATTCTTTTAACTGTAATTATTATGATTTGGATGGACAGAAAAAAAGCTAAAGACATTCCAAATCATTGGTTTTTTTCTAGTATTATGGGGCTTTTATCAGGAGTTACATCAATGATTGGTAATTTAGCAGGTTCGTTTGCTGATATTTATTTTTTAGCAGTGCGTTTACCTAAAAATGAGTTTATAGGTACAGCTGCCTGGTTATTTTTAATTATAAATGTATTTAAATTACCATTTCATATTTTTGTATGGGAGACAGTAACAATTGAAACTATTTTCTTAAATATGTTTTTTATTCCAGCGATATTTATTGGTTTTTTTACAGGTGTATCTATAGTGAAACTAATTAATAACGAAAATTATAGAAAGTTTATATTAATAGCAACAGCTATTGGAGCTTTACTAATATTAGTTAAATAATTTATTTAAATGGAAGAACATTTTTTTCAATGTCCATATTGTTGGGAAGAAATTTCAATGTTGTTAGATTCTTCAGTTAGGAATCAAACTTATATTGAAGATTGTGAAGTTTGCTGTAATCCAATACAAATTGAGGTAATATTTGAAAATCAAATACTTATAAATTTGACTATTCAAAGTATTGAGCAATAGTAAAAATGAGTAAAGTGCTTATTTTAATATATGCTATTTAATAATTACCTGAATTTCCTTTTTGGCATCTATTTTTATATAAAAAAGAATAAAAATTGATAAAATGCTACAAATTAAAAATCCAATAAATAAAGGAAGTGCAGTATTTGATACAAATCTACCTATAAAAGTGCTAATTGGCACGGCCATCATAGTAGAAATAAAACCAGTTATTGCAGCACCAATTCCTGCAATATGTCCAACAGGCTCCATTGCTAAAGCTCTTAAATTACCAAACAAAAATCCGATTGCAAAAAACTGTAACCCAAAGAAAGTGAATAAAATACCAATACTCGGGTTTGATTCGCCATGAAATAAAACAATATAAAGTAAGGAAACACTAAAAAAGGCGATAAGTGAAACAGTTACCATTTTTTCCATTCCATATTTTATAACTAATGTTCCATTTAAAAAAGTAGCTGAACCAATTGCTATAGCCAAACCAGCAAATATATATGGAAATTGCTCTTTTAAATTGTACTGAATCTGAAAAATTTGTTGGGCGGTACTTAAATAAACCATAAAAGAACCTGTTACAAAACCAGCAATTACTGTAAAACCAATGGTTCTTTTAGCTTTCATAATTTCTTTTAAGCCATTTACAAAAATATGACTTGTAAATTTTATACGGTATTCTTTTGGTAAGGTTTCTGGTTGTCTTTTCCAAAACCACCAAGAGACTAATATACTAAAAATCAATTGAATATAAAATATAGCTTGCCAATTATAATGATCTAATACAAATTTTCCCATAGCAGGCGCAACGATAGGAACAAAGATAAACACCACTGTAATAAACGACATAATTCGCGCCATATAATCACCACTAAAAGTGTCACGTACCATAGCAATACTAATGGTTCTGGGAGCTGAAAGTCCAATTCCTTGTAAAATTCGACCGATAACCATCATTTCTAAACTTTCTGAAAACACACAAATTAAACTGGCAATAATAAACAAACCAAAACCCATATATACCACAGGTTTTCTACCTAAACTATCTGAAATTGGACCAAAAAATAAGGGCCCTAATCCAAGTCCTAAAAATATCATAGTAATTAATAATTGATTATCAACTACGTTTTTTGTACCAATAGAAAAACCAATATAGTCAAGAGCAGGTAATAAAGCATCTATTGCAAGTGCAACTATTGACATTAATGATGCCATTAGTGCAATAAATTCAAATTGGGAAGGGTTCTTTTTTTGCATTGTGTAAATGTACAGTAATTGCATTTGTAGTAATACTTATTTCTTATTGTATAAATTCACACTCAATAAGAATTTGTAATTTGCAGTATATAAAAAATGAGTCTATGAACCTTGAAACATTAAAACAACGTATTAATGGAGTTGATATTTATATTTTAGATCAAATTTTAAAAGATCTTTATCAGCCAGGAGCAAAAATATTAGATGCCGGTTGTGGTAATGGTAGAAATCTAAAATGGTTTTCTCAAGCTGGATTTGAAATTCACGGAACTGAGATTGATCAAAAAAGATTGCAAAGCTGTAAAGATTCTTATCCACAGCAAAAAAATAATTTCATTGAAGCTTTTGTAGAACAAATGCCTTACGAATCTAATAGCTTTGATCATTTGATTTGCATTGCGGTATTGCATTTTGCAAATGATTTTGAGCATTATTTAAGGATGTTAAATGAATTGCTTAGAATATTAAAACCTCAAGGAAGTTTATTGATAAGAACTGCAACTAATGTTGGAATTGAAAATGAGGCTCAAGAATTGGGTGATGGTCTTTTTAAATTTCCTGATGGCACAACACGGTTTTTATTAACCGCTGAAATTCTTAAAAAGTTAGAATTAGACAATCGTTTTAAATGGTTAGAAAATGTTAAAACTACAATTGTACACAATAAAAGAGCTATGACAACATTAGTTCTACAAAAAGTTTAATATTAGGAGTGAGCTACAACCTAATAAATATTCTATTTAACATAATATAAATTATAATACAAATTATGACGTTTTGGTTTTTATAGCTGTTTAGCCAATTTGATAGTTATAATTGTATATTATGCTAAATATCTCAGAAGCACTCTATTTCTTCACGATATTTAATACTTGGGTCAAGAAAATTTTAAATATACGATTCTCAGGAAAGTTCACGTTTATTAATTTGTAGCTATAATTTGCCATTATGTTAAATTGCCGCTGTCAATCACTTTATTGTTTTGTAAAACCAAATTGTTATCACAATTTATTTTACACAAAATTTGCAGCCGCTTGCCAACGCCAAAAAAAGCAATCCTTTTAGTTTTATAATTACATTTTGAATAAGTTTGAATACTCACGTTCTAAAAGTTTTCAAGATGCTTTCGTTGTGTTGGCGCAACAGTTTACGGCATAATTTAGAAAGTCCTGTGAACTTTTGAAATTTTGAGCGAGCCTTTTAGCGTTGGCAATACCAGATAATTTCTAAACACTTGCTTAATTTTCGTTTTCAAATAAGCTTTCTTTCATTATGCTTATCTTTTTTCCTTGATGAAAAAAGTAACAAAAAAATCAAGGCTGCACAAAACTTTGGAAACAATTACGGCTTATTCGCTATATTTTAGGAAACATTTGAATTCTTTACTTTATTGTAATTTTTTTGTAAAATTCCAATTATCAATAATATGTATTACTAAACCCCTAAAATATATACGCTCACTCGCCTATTGTTTTAACCAAAGTTTTATGAGGCCATACTTTTCGAAATTCACTAGGGCTTTTTTCTTTTATTTTTTTAAATGTTCTATTAAAATGACTTAAACTTTCAAATCCACAATCAAAAGCAATTTCTTGGATAGGCATTTCTGTAGTCATCAATAATTGGCAAGCATATTCTATTCTGGCTAGATTTAAGTATGTAATAAATGAAAGACCAATCGAATTTTTAAACCATCTACTAAAGGATTGTGAAACCAAATTTGTTCTTTCAGCCATTAAATTAACCGTCAACTTTTTATTTAAGTTTTCTAATATATACGTTGTAGTTTTTTCAATTTTGTTTTGATTCTTTTCATTGTCTATACCTTTATTATAAATTTTTGTAGAAAGGCAGTTTTTATTGCTATCAACGTACAATTGATAAATAATTTGTACTAAAGTACTTATTTGCTCGGGACCAGAAATCTTACTGAATTTTTTTATTAATCGAATTAACTTAGGTTTTGGAGCCATAAAGTGTAATCCTTTTTCAGCTTCATTAAATAGGTTTTGAAATTGTTGACATTCAGGAAACTGATTAAAAATTTCAGCAGAAAACTGGAATACAAATGCTTTTTGAACTTCATTCTTAGCGTCTAATAAAGAAACCCAAGTATGAGGAAGGTGCGAACCAACTAAAACTAAGTCATTTTCAAAATAAGGTAAAATACTATTTCCTACAAAACGAGTCCCCTGCCCTTTTACAATATATGTTAATTCAATTTCTGGATGATGATGCCAATAAGGTTCTAAATATTCCTTTTCAACCTTAAAAAAGTTAAAAGACTTTTTTAATTCTTTTAATCTTATTTTTTCAACAACTGGCTTCATATTAGCACTTATAAACTTTTGGAGCAGTCAAAAATACATTTTTATGTTTAAATATGCATAGTATTAGTTAAAATCTAAAAACTTTAATCATTTTGTTATCTCTAATTTTGTTATCTCTAATTTTGTTATAAATTAAAACTATAAACCAATGAAAACCTTTGAGTTATTAGAAAAACACTATTCAATTTCACAAGAACAGATTGATTTTTATTGTAAAAATAGATATATAAAGCTGAAAAATGTTTTAGATTTTGATACTATTCAATATTTCAATAAAGTCATTTCTAAAAAAGTTGGTGAAATGAATAAAGATGAAACTCCTTTAGAACAAAGAAGTACATATGGAAAAGCATTTTTACAATTGTTCAATCTATGGACTCAAGATGCATCAATTAAAAAACTTATTTTTTCTGAACGAATTGCAAAAATCGCTTCAGATTTAATGCAAGTTGATGGTGTAAGATTGTACCACGACCAAGCTTTATTTAAAGAAGCTGGTGGTGGAATTACTCCTTGGCATGCCGATCAGCATTATTGGCCTTTAGAAACAGATAAAACCATTACTGCATGGATACCATTGCAAGAAACACCACTTGAAATGGGGCCACTAGAATTTAGCGCAGGAAGCCATAGATTACTAAATGGACGAGATCTTTCTATAAGTGATGAAAGCGAATCATTAATTCAAAAGCGGCTTAAAGTAACTGATTTTAAACATATTATTGAACCATTTGATGTTGGAGAAGTTAGTTTTCATTCAGGTTGGGTATTTCATCGAGCTGGTGCCAATTCTACTAATGATATGCGAAAAGTTATGACTATTATTTATATGGATAAAAATATGAAACTTGTAAAACCTAGTAATACCGGACAACAAAATGATTGGGAAACCTGGTGTCCTGGTGTTAAGGTTGGTGAAATTATTAATTCCCCATTAAACCCTAAATTATACTAAATGGAAAATATCAAATACTTATACCCTTTTTGGGGACATAAGGATTTAAATCCTACAAATTTTTTAAACCTTGCAATTTCTAATGATTTTAATGGAATAGAAATTAACATTCCTAATAACCCAGTTTTTGAAGGTCTTTTTTACGATTTACTTAATAGCAAACGAGAAGAGAATCCTAATTTTATTTGTGGTTTACAACAGGTTTTTGGAGTTCAAAAGGAATCATCAAAGGAATACCTTAATAAAGTTTTGAACCGTTTAGAAGCTATGGTACACTATAAACCAAACTTTATCAACTCCCATACAGGTAAAGACCACTATTCCTTTTCAGATAATTGTAAAATTATAGATGCTATTGAAGAATTTTCTTTAAAATCTGGAATTCCTGTATATCATGAAATTCATCGCGGACGTTTCACATTTCATTCGGCTACAACTTTAAAATATTTAGAGGTATTTCCAAATTTAAAACTAGTTGGTGATTTATCGCATTGGTGTGTTGTTTCAGAAAGTATGTTACAAGATCAAGAAGAAATTATTCAAAAGGTAATTCCACATATAAATCACATTCATGCACGAGTTGGTTTTGAACAAGCACCACAAGTTAATAATCCATTTGCTCCAGAATGGAATGAGCATTTATCTTTTTATTTAAATTGGTGGCAGCGAATTATTGACTATCATATTGAAAGAAAGAATATTACAATAACTCCAGAATTTGGACCTTTTCCATATATGCCTCAAAGCCCTTTTGATCAAAAACCATTGGCAAATCAGCGGGAATTGAATAAAACAATGAAAAAAACTTTAGAAAAGTATTTAAAATATTAACCATGAATCAAATTTTTAAAATTATTATTTTGTCATTAATTACTTTAAGTTGTACTGAAAAAAACAACATTTCAAAAAAATTAAACATTTCAACAGTTCAATTTGGAGATATTCAACCTGATGGATGGATGAAAGCTCAAATGGAAAACGACGTAACAAATGGTTTTGTTAGTGCGTTAGATTCTTTAGCTCCTGAACTTGTTGTGGAAGATGATATTTATGGTAAAGATCGCATGACAAAAGAAGTAAAATCGAAAGATGTAGGTGCTATCACAGATGATAATGGTGAATGGGAAGTGCAATTTTTATGGTGGAACAGTGAAACTCAATCCAATTGGTGGGATGGTTATATAAGAAATGCAATTTTAACTAAAGACCAAAACGCACTAAATAAAGTAAAAACGTATGTGGATACTAAATTAAAAACTCAAGACGAAGATGGTTATTTAGGTGTGTATGCTCAGGATTTACGCTATAAACATACAACTGAAAATGGAGAATTATGGGCTCAATCTTCTTTGCTAAGAGGCTTATTGGCATATTATGAATATTCAAAAGAAGAACGTGTATTAAACGCCATTGAAAAGGCAGTACAACTTACCATGAAGTCCTACTCTATTAACAATTCTGAACCTTTTAATATTGAAAAACCATTTGCGGGTGTTGGGCACGGATTAACTTTTGTTGATGTTTTAAATAGATTATATGAATTAACTAATAACGAATCATATATAGATTATGCTGTTTTCCTTTATCAAGATTACGATAAATATAATTTGTCTGAAGTAGATATTCAAACTAAAAATTTATTAAATCCTGAATATAAATTTAAAGGTCATGGTGTACATACTTATGAGCACTTAAGAGCTTTAACAATGGTTGCGAAATACACGAAGGATTCAATTTATAAAAATGCATTGGAAAAATATTTAGAACGCTTAGAGAAAGTAACAACACCAAGTGGCGGACCAATTGGCGATGAATGGATTTTTGAAAGAACTGCAGATGCGGATAATACAGGTTATGAATATTGTTCGATACATGAATTGTTAGATTCTTACAGCCTTTTATTGAAAAGAACGAATGATTCTAAATGGGCAGATAAAATGGAATGGTTACTTTTTAATGCTGCACAAGGAGCGAGAAATCCAGATGGTAAAAGCATTGCATATTGTAAAACTGATAATTCTTATTTTATGCAAGGTGCTTTTGAAATAGAAAATATTGGTAAAAACAATCATAACCGATTTAAATACTCACCTGTGCATAAAGAAGTTGCCGCTTGTTGTGTGCCCAATGCTGGTCGTATTTTTCCTTATTATGTAAATTCTATGTGGGCAAAAAATAATGATGGATTGGTTTTAAATTTATTTGGTGCTTCAGAATTTAACACTACCATTAATGAACATAAACTAAAAATCCTTCAAAAAACGAATTATCCATTTGATTTTAAAATTGACTTGGAAATAGACATTGAAAGTCCTGAAAACTTTCAAATTGCGATTCGTAAACCAAAATGGGCAACATTCTACACATGTTCTTCAAGCGCAGATAAATCAGAAAATGAACATTATCTTTATTTGAATAAAACCTGGAAAACTGGAGATGTAATTACCATTCAATTTGAAGCTGAACCAAAAGTAAATTTAGATTTATTAGGAGATTCCTTTTTTAGTTATGGTCCATTGGTTTTCGGATTGCCAATTGAAAGTAAAGAAGTTGTTCAAAAAATTTATCCATATAAAGATTTTAAAGATTTGGAATATCACTCTAATGCTTCAAAAGGAACCAAATGGAAAATTGTTGATCCAACTAAAATTAAATTGAAAACAAATGAAAATGAACCTTTATGGAATCATTTTAAAATGGAAACAACATTTATCAATTCAAATAATGAGACAGCAAAAAAAGAATTAAAACCTATGGGTAATTTAATTTTAAGACAAGTAACTTTTCCAAAAATAAAAGAATAATGAAAAATAAATTTCTTTACCTTTTTATAATAGTAATTATTGCTTCTTGTAAAGAATCTGAGAAGCAAACCATTGTTTTAAAAGACTATACACAATATGTGAATACGTTTATAGGAACTGACGGTACAGGTCATACTTTTCCCGGACCTTCTATGCCTTTTGGAATGGTGCAACCAGGACCAGATAATAGAGACGAAGGTTGGAGTCACACAAGTGGTTATCAATATAAAGATAGCCTACTTTTAGGATTTTCACAAACGCGATTAAACGGAACGGGTATTAGTGAAATGGGTGATATTTTGTTAATGCCATATAACGAAACAAAAAAAGATTTAAGTAATCGCTATTTTAAAAATACTGAAAAAGCTGAAGTTGGATATTATTCTCTTTTGAAAAAAGATTCAGTAAAAGTTGAACTTACGGCTACAAACCGAGTTGCAGTGCATAAATATACATTTCCAACTCAAGAAGCTAAAGTATTAGTAGATCTTCAACACGGACTTCGTTTTATTTTTGAAAAAAATCAAAAAGGATTAGTGGTAGAAAGTGATGTTAAAATAGAAAATAACACCACAATTTCAGGCTACTGCGCTACTTCCAATTGGGTAAAAAGAAAGTATTTTTTCACGCTTACTTTTGATCAGCCATTCATTAAACAAGAAGAACTTGAAAAAGCAGTATTTGATAAGGCGCCTAAATTTGAATTATCATTTCAATTAAATACCTCCAAAATATTAAAAGTAAAAATTGCATTATCCTCTGTTAGTGTTGATGGAGCAAAACAAAATATGGCTGCTGAAATGCCGCAATGGGATTTTGAAAAAGTAAAACAAGATGCAAAAAATGTTTGGAATGCCTATTTAGGACGTATTGATATTGAAGCCCCTTCAAAACAAAAAGAGATATTTTATACTTCTCTATATCGGGTGTTTTTACAACCTTCAAATATGGCTGATGTTGACGGAAAATATAGAGGTTCTGATGATAAAATAGTACAAGCTCCAAATAATGAATATTATTCTACTTTATCTATTTGGGATGTTTATCGTGGTGCATTTCCTTTATTACAAATAATTGCTCCCGAAAAAATTGATGGTATTATAAATTCAATGCTAATTCATCAAAAAGCAACTGGTTTTTTACCTATTTGGACAGTTTGGGGACAGGATAATTATTGTATGATAGGAAATCATGCCATTCCAATGATTCTTTCAGCAACTAAGAATGGTTTTGAAGGTTTTGATAAAAATGAAGCTTTAAAGGCAATGATCGAAACATCAACAAACAGTCATCAAATATCAAATTGGGAATTGTATAATATGTACGGTTACTACCCTTTTGACAAGGTTGATAACGAAGCTGTTTCTAGAACATTAGAACACGGTTATGATGATTGGTGTGTTGCTGAAATGGCAAAAGACTTAGGGGATTTAAAAACTTCAGAAATATTTACAAAAAGAAGTAATTATTACAAAAATCTATATGATTCTTCTTCAAAAATGATAAGAGGAAAGGATACAAATGGAAAATGGAGAACACCTTTTGATCCTTTAATAGCAACTTCACCAATGAATAATCCAGGTGATTATACTGAAGCCAATGCCTGGCAATACTTTTGGACTCCGGCACAATATGATATTAATGGAATGAAAAACCTTTTGGGAGGTGAAGACGCATTTACAAAGCAATTAAATGATTTCTTTACCATCGAAGCCAAAAACCCAAATAAATTCTTGGGTCAGGAAGCTATGATTGGGCAATACGCACACGGTAATGAACCGAGTCATCATATTGCTTATTTATACGCTTTTTCAAATTCACCTAAAACCGGACAGAAATATATCCATAAAATTATCAATGAGTTTCATAACAATACACCAGACGGAATGATTGGAAATGATGATTGCGGACAAATGTCGGCCTGGTATGTGCTTTCGAGTTTAGGTTTTTATCCTGTAAATCCTGCAAATAGTGAATTTGTTTTAGGAGCGCCTCAATTAAAAGAAGCTACAATTAACCTAAAAGGTGGTATTAAATTTAAAATAACAGCCAAAAACATATCTGAGGAAGCGATTTATACAGAAAAAGCTATGTTAAATGATAAAGTCATTGAGAATAAAATCATAACCTACTCTCAAATTATGAAAGATGGGTTTTTAAAATTTGAAATGACAAAAAACTAATTTACAATAAAGAAAAACTTATATAAAAATGAAAAAAATAGTATTCATAACTTTACTATTTACATTGCTTTCTAATGCTCAAGAAGTAAAAGTAACCACTGGAAAAGTACAGCGATTTGAAAATTTTAAATCTGAATATATTGATGCAAGAACTATTGATGTTTGGTTGCCAGATGGCTATTCTTCAAAAGAAAAATACCTTGTTTTATATATGAATGATGGGCAAAGTTTATACGATGCTGAAAGTACTTGGAACAAACAAGCTTGGGAAGTTGATGCTATTGCTGGGGAGTTAATAGTTAGTAAAAAAACTAAAAAATTTATAGTTGTTGGTATTTGGAATAATGGTGAATATAGACACTCAGAATATTTTCCTCAAAAAATAATTCAATCTATTCCAGAAGATAGTAGAAAAATTATTGTTGAAGAACAACTAAAAAATAAACCACAGGCTGATAATTATTTGAAATTTATTGTAAAAGAATTAAAACCTTTTATAGACAAAACATATAACATAAAAAAAGGCAGGAAAAATACATTTATTGCTGGTTCAAGTATGGGAGGTTTAATTTCTTTATATGCAATTTGTGAATATCCCGAAGTTTTTGGTGGAGCAGCTTGTCTTTCAACCCATACTCCAATGATAATGAAAGAAATGATGTCAGAAAAAACAGATACAGATGTTGCCTCAAAGTATAGAGATTATTTAAAAATTAACTTACCAAATCCAAAAAGTCATAAAATTTATTTTGATTATGGAAATCAAACTTTAGACAGTTTCTATCAACCTTATCAAGAAAAAATTGACACTATTATGATCGAAAAAGGGTATTCAAGTAAAAATTGGATCACAAAATTCTTCCCAGGAGATGACCATTCAGAGAAATCCTGGAGTAGTAGATTGCATATACCTCTTGAATTTTTATTAAGTAAATAAATCTTTAAAATGGTAATTATTATAATAATATTAGTAATAATTGCCATTTTATTTTTCTTTCCCCTGTTTATTATTTTGAATATAAAGTTATTAAAAAATTGTATGATCTTATATGATTTTAGATAATTGCATTCCACACACATTACACTTCCCTCCTTTCGTCAGTCAGCATAATAAGTGTTGCATTAACATTGTTGAAGTAACTTTTTGGTATAAAACTTTTCATAAAATGAAAAGTAATACTTTGCTTTTAGCCAAAGCAAAGTAACATAACGCTAACATTATAATACAAATACACAGTAATTGCTGTATAGCCGTATTTCAGGCAATTATGTTAAAAGCAATTACGGCTTAAGTTCTAAATGCTATTTGATAGTTATAATTTACCCATCGCTTCATCTCGCAGATTTATAAAATTGATAATGAATCAATTTTATAAACTCGTATGTTAAATATCCCAGAAGCCTTGTATTTCTATACGATATTTAGTACTTGTATAAAAAAACTTTTAAATAACCAATTTTCAACAAGTTCCTTTTATAATTTATAAGAACTAACTTTTACATCTATTTATATATGAATTAACCAATTAATTGACTCACCCTACAAAATAATTCACCTTTTGAAATTTGACCACCCATTTCAATTAATTTAAAGACCTCTATATTTTTATCTTCAGTGTATTTTTTTTCAGCTTTAAAATATTCAATAATATCAGCTAATGGATTTTTTAAAAACCATTTAAAATCTGTATTATTTAGAAAGCTTTTATTGTTGTCATTTAATTTTATGTAAATTCTGGTTATTTCTTTAGAATTACATTTAAATAAGTTGATGTCATTTTCTGAAATATGTTCTATATACTCTGTTTTTGTTAAAACGTCTTCCCAAACAAGATCACTAAATAAGTTTAACTCTTCCTCAGCCATTAATGCATTTTCCTTTTTTATGGTATTCCACTCTTTAACATCAATTTGTTGTGTTGCTAAGAATTTAGAAAACTCAATGTGTAATTCTGAAAATTGCTCTTTAGTTAATTGTCTGTATTTCATATAAAATTTAATAAAAAAAAACCGCCCAATTTGGGCGGTTTAAATATAATAGTTTTAAAATTTAGAATGAGTAACGCAATCCAAATTGTGCTTGCCATCTAGATAATAATGTTGCATCATATACAAATGTATTTTGTAAATCTTCACTAAATGTATAGGTTGGTGTTCCAGTTCCATCAACAGTAACTCCAATTGGTTGTACTGCATCAGGTTGTTGAACTAATCCCCAATCTGAACTTATTAAATTTCCGAAATTTAAAATATCAATTGTAAATTGTAATGAATTGTTATCAGATAATTTTAATTCCTGAATAAATTTAACATCCCATTTACCTCTCCAAGGAGCTAAAGCACCGTAACGTTCTGCATAATCACCTCTTCTTCCACTTAAATAATCATCTTGTTGAATAAATTGTTCGAAAGCCGCGGCTTGTCCAGCACCTGAAAATTGCATAGAACCAATTTCAGAAGCAGTTGGGACATAAATTAAATCATTTAAATTTGAACCATCTCCATTTATATCTCCTGCATAGGTATAATTAAATCTTCCACCTTGTGCATATTCAAAAAATGTAGAAAGTGTTGTACCCCATTTATCATTAGTTCCATATTGCCAAGTTTTAGAAGCTACACCAATAATTCTGTGCGTATCACCATATTTAGAATAGGCCAATGTTGCATCATTCACATTACCTAAAGTTGGGTTAAATGCAAAAGCATCACCAGTGATTTCAGCTTCAATGGAATTTACATCTTTCGAATTTAAATAATTATAAGCTCCCATTAAGTATAAGCCATTTTCAAAAGATTTTTGAGCTTTAAATGAAGCATTAAAAGTTCTTCCTTCATCTGAGTTTGTAAATACATACCCTGCATTTCCAACATCAGAACTTTTGTAAATGGGTCTATTATCAACACCTTGCAAACTTCCGGTTGGTAATCCAAGTCCCCAGTTTTGAACATGTGCACCATTAATATCTTTAGTATACGATAAATCAGTAGTTAATATCGTTCCATCATGTAATTTATAATCCAATCCTAAACTATTTCTCCAAACTTGAGGAAATTTAAATTCTGGATCAACAACTTGGTAAAACCAAACATTTGGATTGGCTATTTGGTTTCCTAACCATACAAAAGGAAAACGTCCTGTAAATAAACCTGTTCCTCCTCTAACTTGTAATGTTTTATCTCCTTTAGCGTCCCAATTAAATCCAAATCTTGGAGAAATCAAGAAATCATTATTTGGCATTTTTGTTGAATCAAAGAAAACTGTTTCTCCTGTTGAAGGGTCTATATATGGTACACCTGGGGCATAAAAATTACCTGGAAAATCTATAACATCTTGTGCTTTTTGGCTTGAATCAAAAAATAATGGTTTGTCAAATCTAACACCATAAGAAACTTTAAAGTTGTCATTAACATCCCACTCATCTTGCACATAAAATGCAAGTTGACCTACGTTAGTTTCAGCCATATTCCAAGAATCACTCGCATTCTTGCCGTCAAAAACTTGGTGAGCATTGGCCATAGCAGTAGCTAATAATCCATTTGAAATACCCGTACGAAATCCATCCATATCAGCAAAATCACCAAAAAAGGCACCAACATACCCTCTAGCATCGCCATAACCATAAGTACCTAAATTAAATGAATTATCAAATTGAAATTTTTCAAATGAAAATCCAATAGTATAGTTATGATCTCCTTTGCTAATATTTAAGTTATTAGTTAACTGAAATACTTTTTGATCTAATTTATTGTTAATTGAAAAAGGCTCATGACCAGCAATTATATAGTTTCCACCACTACCATCTTGAATTCTAAAAGCTGGCATTGGAGCAGATTTTGGATTTCTAAAATCATCAAAATGAGTATATCCTGCTTGTAACTTATTAGTTACATTATCAGCTAATGTTGAGTTTAACTCAACTAAAACGGATTGTAGTTTGTTGTTTATTTGATACCCGGAATTTTCAAATTGTAACATTTGAGAACTAGGCCCTCTAAATCCAAGCGCTGTTGGATGTGCCGTTAAATCTCTTGAAGCATTTAAAAAATTATAAACAAAAGACATACGATTGTTTTCATTAATGTTCCAATCTAACTTTACAAGCCCTTTTGTACTATTAGAATCGTGAGTAAAGCCTTCATAAGCACCAGTGTCATATCCTATCCCAGCCAAAGCAGCTTGTACTTCTTGTAAGTCAGATTTTAAAACTCTTGATTCATTAATTGCACCTGAACCTGTTTTTGGCAACCAAGATTGTCCTAAATCAGTTCTTTCATCTTTTTCAAAATTCACAAAAACAAACAATTTATCTTTTATAATAGGTGCACCAACACTAAATCCATATTGATTTTGTGTTAATTTTGGAACAAATATGTCTTCACCTTTAATTTTACTTCCTGTAAAATCTTCATTTCTGTAGAAACCATAAACAGTTCCAGAAACTTTATTAGTACCACTTTTTGTTACAGCATTTACAGAAGCTCCTGTAAAACCCGACAGCGTTACATCATAAGGAGCAGTAGCAACAGAAATTTGTTCAATTGCATCTAAAGATACTGGTTGAGCACCTGTTTGACCTCCTGGGGTTGCTGCGTCTAATCCAAAAGGATTATTAAAGATAGAACCATCAAGCGTAAAATTATTAAATTGGTCATTTCTACCACCAAAAGATCCATTTGAAGATGCTGATGGATCTAAACGTGTAAAATCTGAAGCAGATCTTGAAATAGTTGGTAATTTAGTAAGTTCTCGCTGCCCTACACTAGTTTCTGCACCGGTTCTACTATTATTAAAAGTAGCACTTCTACCACCTGTAATAACAACTTCTTGTAATTGTTCGCTTTCAGCAACCATTTGTACATCGATATCTAATGCACTACCTAAATTTAAATATACATCAGTATATTCAATAGTTCTGTAGCCTACATAGCTAATTGTAATTGTGTAAGGTCCACCAACACGTAAGTTTGGCAAGGAATATCTTCCACCGTCTAGTGTCATAGTTCCTGCAACAGTACCCGTTGGCATGTGTTTAGCTATAACATTTGCACCATACAGGCCGGCTGAGGTGTCATCGCTTACTAATCCTTGAATTTTTGAAGTTGTTACTTGTGAAAAACCAGTAATAACAGAAAATACAGTGATTAGTAATGAAAATAATAATTGTTTATTCATTTTGAATTAATGTTAAATTAATATTAGTTAATATAAACAAATATAAACAAAAAAAGCTAACTATTTAAGTGAGCTTTTATTATGTTTATTAACTAAGTATTGTTAATTACTTTGTTCAGCAATAATTTCAATTGGTAATTCTACAACTACTGCTCTATGCAATCTAATTGTAGCATTGTATTTACCAAGTCTTTTTATGTTTCCTCCTTCAACTTTAATGAATTTTTTATCAATTTCTTGTCCAGCAGCAGCTAAAGCTTCTGCAACATCACCATTGTTAACTGAACCAAATAATTTAGAACCATCACCTGTTTTAGCAATAATTTTAATGTCAAATTCTTTAATTGTATCTGCAATTTTAGTTGCATCTTTTATTAGTTTTTCTTCTTTAAAAGCACGTTGCTTTAAAGTTTCTGCTAATACTTTTTTCGCTGAAGTTGTAGCCAATACTGCAAATCCTAGAGGAATTAAATGATTACGTCCATAACCATTTTTTACAGCTACGATATCATCTTTAAAACCTAAGTTTTCAACGTCTTGTTTTAATATAATTTCCATAATTCTGTCCTCTTTATTTTAACATATCTGCTACATAAGGCATTAATGCCAAATGACGTGCTCTTTTAATATCTACAGATACTTTACGTTGATATTTTAATGAAGTTCCTGTTAAACGACGAGGTAAAATTTTACCTTGTTCATTTACTAAGTACAATAAGAATTTTGCATCTTTATAATCAATATACTTAATACCATTCTTTTTAAAACGACAGTATTTAGTAATTTGTTTAGTGTCAATGTCCAGTGGAGTTAGGTAACGAACATCACCCTGTTTTCCTCCTTTTGCTTGTTGCTCTATAGACATAGCTTATTTTTTAGATGCATTATTTCTTAATCTTCTTTTTTCTGCCCAAGCAATAGCATGTTTATCTAAACTTACAGTTAAATAACGCATAACACTATCATCTCTTCTAAATTCAAGTTCAAATGGAGTTATTGTTTCCCCACTTACTTTGTATTCAAATAAGTGATAAAATCCACTTTTTTTGTTTTGAATTGCATAAGCTAATTTTTTTAGCCCCCAATCTTCTTTTGATATCATTTCGGCACCTTTAGAAACAAGATAGTCGTCAAACTTCTGTACTGTTTCCTTTATCTGAACTTCAGATAAAACGGGATTCAAAATGAAAACAGTTTCGTAATGATTCATAATTAAAAATTTAAGTTTTTACTTTTAAGGGTGCAAATATAGTGCTATTTACTTAATTGGCAAGTGAATTTTAAAGTTATTTTAAAGTGAATTTGAAGCTGTATTTAGTTTGTAAAGGACCTTTGTACTTAAACCTAAACCTTTAGAAATATTTATTTCTAACCTTTTGTATAAAAATTAATAATTATCCACATCAATATTAAATTTAATCGGTCGAAATTCTTTTACTGCCTGAAAGGAGTTTTTTATTCTTAAAATGTTCTTTTTTGTTATTCTTAATGATTGTTTCTGCGGAACTTTAATAACTAATGTTCTAATATAATAATTTCTGATTTTCGAAATGGAGGGTGTTGAAGGTCCTAATACAAATTCTCCAAAAATACTTATTAACGACTTCCCTAACCAGTGCGCCCCTTCATCAACTCTATTAAAATCTTTATGACGTAAGGTTATTTTCATCAACCTAAAAAATGGCGGATATTGATATTGCCAACGTTCACCTAATTGTTCTTTATACATTTCTTCAAAAGAATTGGTAGAAACTTGCTGTAATATTTGGTGAAACGGATTAAAAGTTTGAATAGCTACTTTTCCTCTTTTTTTTACACGTCCTGCCCTACCTGAAACTTGAACCATTAATTGATAACTTCGTTCATGTGCTCTAAAATCTGGGAAATTTAACATGCTATCAGCATTCATAATTCCAACCAATGACACATTTGCAAAATCTAATCCTTTAGATAGCATTTGTGTGCCAACTAATATGTCTATTTCTTGCGCTTCAAACTGTCCAATTATTTTTTGATACCCATATTTACCTCTTGTTGTGTCCAAATCCATTCTCCCAATTTTAGCTTCAGGAAAAAGATCATATAATTCCATTTCAATTTGCTCGGTACCAAAACCTTTTGAATTTAGTTTTTCACTTCCACAAGCTCCACAATTATGCTGCATAGCCTGTTTATAACCACAATAATGACAACGTAATTCTTTTCTAAAACTGTGATATGTTAAACTAACATCACATTGCGGACATTGAGGAGAAACGCCACATGTTTCGCATTCAATTACGGGCGCGTAACCTCTTCTATTTTGAAATAAAATAACTTGTTCTTTATTATCTAAAGCATCTGTAATCATTTCAAGTAAACGGTCTGAAAAATGACCTTTCATCCTTTTTTTACGATGCTTTTCCTTTATATCAACTAACTCAATTTCAGGAAGTAAAACATCTCCGTAACGTCTATTTAATTCAACAAAACCATATTTACCTTGTTGTGCATTATAAAAAGTTTCTATACAAGGAGTTGCAGAACCTAACAAAACATTGGCTTTATGTTGATTTGCTAAAACTATTGCGGCATCACGTGCGTGGTATCTTGGAGCGGGATCATATTGTTTAAAGGATGGCTCGTGCTCTTCATCCACTATAATTAATCCTAAATTTGAAAAAGGCAAAAACATTGATGAACGCGCTCCCAAAATCAACTGAGCTTTTTCTTTATTTTCTAATACATTATTCCATACTTCAACACGTTCATTCATAGAATATTTTGAATGGAATACAGATAAATATTCACCAAAATAATATTGCAATCTTTCAATTAATTGTGTAGTTAAAGCAATCTCTGGAAGCAGATAAAGTACTTGTTTTTTAGTATCAAGTAATTTTTTAATTAGTTTTACGTAAATTTCTGTTTTACCACTACTTGTAACTCCTTTTAAAAGTACAGTTTGTTTCGTTTTAAAAGTAGTTTTAATAGCATTATAAGCAGCTTCTTGATGTTCCGTTAATTCTTTTAATCTTGAAGAATTTCCGTTAAAATTAATTCGATCTGTTTGAATAAAATAGAATTCCAAAACTCCTTTATCAACCAATGATTTTAAAACTGCTACTGAAGAATTTGAAGTTTCTTGAGGCTTCTCTGCTTTTATCGGTTTCTTTAAAGCATTTAATTGAAAATAGGTTAAAACTACATCGCGTTGTTTTTTTGCTCTACTTAAGGCTTCTAATAATTCTGAAAGTTTTTCATTTGAACTCCACTGGGTTGTTAAACGGACATATTTTATAAGTTTTGGCTTGTATTGTTCATAAATTTGTTCTTTGACTAGTATTACGCTTTTCTCAATTAAATTTTTAATAATAGGGAAAACCGCTTTTTTTCCTAAAATCTCAATAACTTGAAAAATAGACAATCTAGATTGGTGTTGTAATGCTTCAAAAACCAAAAATTCTTCATCTGAAAGTGCTTCTTCATTTGAAAAATCCGAAACCAATTCAATTTCTGTTTCACTTTCCAACAAAAAAGCAGAAGGTAATGCTGCTCTAAAAACTTCTCCAAGTGAACACATATAATATTCAGAAATCCATTCCCAATGTTTTAATTGAATTCCATTTACAATAGGTGTTTCATCTAAAATTTGATGAATTTCTTTTGCTTCATAGCCAATAGGTGCTTCATTATGAATGCTATATACTAAAGCTGTATAAACTTTCGATTTTCCAAACTCAACAGCAACACGCATTCCTTTTCTTAAGAATATTGCTTCAGCCTCGGTTATTTTATAGGTAAATAACTTCTGTAAAGGAATGGGTAATATGACGTTTATGTAATTAATGGTTATTTTATTAAAATGAAAATTATTTATTGATACAAAAATAATTAATTGAGCATGTTAATTGCATAAAAATCTTATTTTTAAATTAAAATATCATAAATATATGATAATCAACAATTTAAAAAAGGTTTTAATTTTTGGCACGCTGTTTGTAATTGCAAGTTTTTAGAATGCTAGCACAAAATTTAGTACGAACCTTTAAAATTCTTTATTATGAAAAACAAGATATTAACAATAGTAACAATTGTATTTGCAAGCTTAGCAATATTTGCTTCAACAAATACGTCAACAGATAACCGTTATTATAATGATTATGGTGATTCATTTACATTTGTTGAACAAGGTATAACATTTTCAGTTTTTCAAAATGGAGAATTTGATTTTTACATGAATCAACGTAATGGTGTAAATATTGGTTATCAAAGTAACAATGTAAACATTAGTTTTAACGCTGGTTACAACTATGATGCTTATGTACAATATGATAATTATGGTGCAATTATTCAAATTGAAAACATCCCTATTTATTATGATTATTATGGTCGTGTAGATAGAATTGGTAACATAAATCTTAATTATCAACACGGAAGATTGGCAAGTTTAGGTGGATTGTATGTTTATTATAATACTTATGGTTCTTATTCTCATTGCTCAGGATATATCAATGTATACAACCGTAATTATGTATATCACCCTTATCATAATTATTTTGCTAGACCATTCTTTGAATATAGAGTTGTAAGTTACACTCCATACAGAAACAATTATAAATCAACTAGATATGTTTATAATAGAGACCATTCAAAAAATACTTATTATAAAAACTATGATAAACGTACTAATCATAATACCAGCCAACGAGTAGCAACACAAAATGTTCCTAAAAGAAACAGTTATAAAGTTGCTCGAGTTGAAAGAAATAACACTAGATCACGCACTACTAATGATACAAATAGAAGTACTAGTTACAATACAACAAATAGTTCAACTAAAAGAAATATAGATAGAAATGCTTCTACTATGTTAGATAGAACTAGAGTTGCCGTTAACCGAGTACCTGAAAAATCAGTGCAACAAAAACGTACAGTAACTGAGCGAAATCCTGTTAGAGTTCAAGAAAAAAGAAGTACTGAAGCAAGTAAAAAAAGACCTGTTATTTCTCAAAATATAAAAAAAACTGTTAATACTCGTACACCTGTTAAAACAGCAGAAAGAAAAAGAACGGTAACGACTAAAGAAACTGCTAAAAGAGAAAATAGCAGTACTGAAACTACAAGAAAAAGGAGAAGTTTATAAATTGAATTAGTTAGTTTTAAAAAAAGCTTTACAGAAATGTAAAGCTTTTTAATTTTTAATAAAAATTGAGATTTCTAATTTGTTCACTGTGAGTAGCGAAGTCCATCTTAGAATTCAACAACCATAATTTATAAATCATTATTAGCATCTGAATCAGCTTCAGATGCTATATTTTTTACAGCTTTTTTACTTCCAGCATACATATCGTATCGTACAAATTTACAATCCAAATCCCCGTTTTTTACTGGAATTTTTCTGGAAGTTCGTAAACCTACGTATTTTAAAGCTTCCATATCAGATGTTATAAACCAAACGGTACAATCTGGATATCCGTGCTTAAGGGTATCCCCTATTTTTTTATAAAACTCCTGAACATCCACATTTAAACGCTCACCATATGGCGGATTGAATAGAATAGTAGTTTGTCCAAAAACTTCTTTTACCGAATTAAAGAAATTCACGTGATGTATTCCTATGAACTCTTCTAAATTGGCATTTTTAACATTCTCTTTTGCTTTTACAATTGCAGATGGAGCTTTATCAAATCCCATTATTTTAAAATGAGAACTTCTTATTTTTTTTAATAAAGATTCTTGTATTGTAAAAAATAACTCTTCATCATAATCTTCCCATTTCTCAAAACCAAACTCTTTCCTGTTAATATTTGCAGGAATATTATTAGCAATCATGGCGGCTTCAATTAAAATTGTACCTGAACCACACATTGGATCAATAAAATTACATTCACCTGTATAACCCGAAAGTAATACCAAACCAGCTGCTAAAACTTCATTTATAGGTGCTATATTCGTTGAACTTCTGTAACCACGCTTATGTAAAGAATCCCCCGAACTATCTAAAGAAACCGAACATAAATCCTTTTGAATATGTACATGAATTTTAAGATCAGGATGTTGCACATCTACATTTGGTCTTTTACTATATTTATTTCTGAAATAGTCAGCAATTGCATCTTTAGATTTTAATGAAATATAATGTGAATTTGTTGTGAAGTTATCTGAATTTACTACAGCCCCAATAGAAAATGTACTGTCAACATTCATATATTTTTCCCACTCAATTTGCATTAATTTTTTATACAAATCATCTTCATGTGCAACTTTAAATCGCTTAATAGGTTTTAAAATTCTAATAGCTGTACGCAAAGCAATATTGGCCTTATACATAAAACCTTTATCTCCTTTAAAATATACACTTCTTACAGCAACTTCAACATCTTGTGCACCAAGGTTTTTAAGTTCCGTTGCCAACAATTCTTCAAAACCAAACATTGTGGTGGCAACCATTCTAAAATCACTATTCATACTCTCTATTTTTTGCAAAAATACAGAAACATTTCAGATAAAGTGTGGTTGCCTTCCTTTAGTATTCAGCGTTTAGTATAATTGAAGTACAAAATGATACCTTAAACTAAAAACTATTTGCTATTTTTGTGACCATTCCAAAATTATGGCTAAAAAAAAAGACTGGTTTGTATCATGGTTTGATACCAACTATTATCATACTTTATATTCCCACAGAGATGATGATGAAGCTCAAGAATTTATCATAAACATTGTTAATTTTTTAAATTTTAAAAAAGATGATGTTTTATTAGATTTGGGTTGTGGAAAAGGGCGACACTCTATTTATTTAAATTCATTGGGTTATAATGTAGTTGGTGCAGATTTATCAAAAAACAGCATTCAACTAGCAAAACAATTTGAAAATGATCGTTTAAAGTTTATAGAACAGGATATGCGAGATCCTTTTAATACAACATACAATGCTATTTTAAACCTTTTTACAAGTTTTGGTTTTTTTGAAGATGATGCGGATGATATTGCAGTACTTCAAAATATAAAAAACGGATTAAAACATGAAGGCTTTGCTATTATTGATTTCATGAATGTTAAAAAGGTAGTTTCAAATCTAGTTTCTGAAGAAATTCAGACTATTGAAGGAATTTCATTCAAAATAAATAGGTATCTTAAAGATGGTTTTATTGTAAAAGAAATAAATTTTGATGCAGATGGTGAGCATCATACTTATTTAGAAAAAGTAAAAAGTTTAGAATTACCAAAAATAAAATCATATCTGAATTCTGTTGATTTTAAAATAAAGCATACTTTTGGTAATTATCAATTAGAAGATTTCAACGAAGAAACATCTGATCGATTAATTTTAGTTTTAGAATGACATATATTGCTTTAATATTATCAGTTTTAGTAGGAATTGTAATTGTTTTCGGTTTAAAACCAAGCAATAAAACAGCGCAATTATTATTAGCATTTAGTGGTGCATATTTATTATCTATCACAATTCTTCATTTATTTCCTGAAGTTTATTCAAGTGAAATTTCTAATATAGGTTTGTTTATCCTCATTGGCTTATTATTCCAGTTAATCTTGGACTTTTTCTCAAAAGGAGCGGAACATGGCCATATTCATATCCAACAAAACATGGTATTTCCTTGGGCTTTATTTATAAGTTTAAGTATTCATGCTTTTATGGAAGGAATTCCTTTAGCTCACAATCACCACCACGAGTATTTATTATGGGCAATTGTAATTCACAAAATTCCTATTGCAGTTATTTTAGGAACTTTTTTTGTGAACTCTAAAATTTCTAAATTGAATTCTGTACTCTTTTTAATAATGTTTTCATTAATGTCACCACTAGGAAGCTTTGTAGGTGAAAATATCCAAATAATAACCACCTATAAAACAGAAATTACAGCTATTATAATTGGAATATTTTTACATATTTCAACCATTATATTATTTGAAACTTCAAAAGATCATAAATTTAATCTTTTGAAGTTTATTGCTATACTTGTTGGAATGTTTGTTGCTTATTTAGCTTAATTTGCTACTTGACTGATAAATTTAATACGCATTAAACGTAATTCTTCATAATCATATTCCCCATTAAATTCATCCATAGCGTCTTGAATTCTATCACTTTCAGATTCCATAAAATAATTAAAAATTTCTTCTTGTTGGTCTTCATCTAAAAGATCATTAATACAATAATCTATATTTATTTTTGTACCACTATAAACAATACGTTGCATTTCTTCAATAAGTTCTTCAAACTTTAAACCTTTTGATTTTGCTATATCTTCCAAAGGAATTTTTCTATCAGTATTTTGAATAATATATAATTTCAAACTTGAATTCACTCCGGTACTTTTTACTATAAAATCATCCGGTCTAAAAATCTCATTTTCTTCAACATATTTGGCTATTAACTCTACAAAGGCTTTTCCGAATTTTTTAGCTTTTCCTTCTCCAACACCAAAAATATTTGTCAATTCATCCATTGAAATTGGATATTTTAAAGCCATATCCTCTAATGAAGTTTCTTGAAAAACTGCGTAAGGTGGAACTCCATTTTTTTTAGCTACAGATTTTTGTAAATCTTTCAATAGTTTAATTAAAACTTCATCTGCAGAACCACCGGTACTATTAGCGTTTGAAATAATTGAATCATCTCCTTCTTCATAAACATGATCTTCTGTCATCATAAACGACACAGGGTTTTCAATATAATTTATTCCTTTTTCAGTTATTTTTATGACACCATATTGTTCAATCTCTTTTTTAATAGAACCTGCTACAAGTGCCTGTCTAATTAAAGCCATCCAATATTTATCTGTTTGACTTTTGCCACATCCAAAAAATGGCTGATCATCCGTTCTATGAGATTTTAATAATGCATTTATTTTTCCAATTAATGTATTTACAAGTTCTTTTGCTTTATATTTTTGATTTGTTTTTTGGACAACTTCCAATAAATTTTTTAAATCTTCTTTTGCCTCGTGTTTTTTCTTAGGATTTCTCATATTATCATCCATATCAGCACCTAAACCATTAACAACATCAAATTCTTCTCCAAAATAATGTAATAAGTATTGTCTTCTAGACATAGAAGTTTCTGCATATCCAACAACTTCTTGCAACAATGAATTTCCAATTTCTTGTTCAGAGATAGGCTTACCGGATAAAAACTTTTCAAGTTTCTCAATGTCTTTATATGCATAGAACGCTAAACAGTAACCTTCACCTCCATCACGACCTGCTCTTCCTGTTTCTTGATAGTAACTTTCTAAACTCTTTGGCATATCATGATGAATTACAAAGCGAACATCTGGTTTATCAATCCCCATTCCAAAAGCAATAGTAGCAACTACTACATCTACATCTTCCATTAAGAACATATCTTGATGTTTTGATCTTGTTTTACCATCTAAACCTGCATGATATGGAACTGCTTTAATGCCATTTACTTGAAGTACTTGTGCAATTTCTTCAACCTTTTTTCTACTTAAACAATAAATTATACCAGACTTATTTTGATGTTGTCGAATAAACCGAATAATATCACCATTTATATTTTTTGTTTTAGGGCGTACATCATAAAATAAATTAGGACGATTAAATGAAGCTTTAAAAGTATTAGCATGTACCATGCCAAGTGTCTTTAAGATGTCTTCTTGTACTTTTTCTGTAGCAGTAGCTGTTAAACCAATGATAGGTACTTTGTCTATTTTCTCAATAATGGAACGAAGATTTCTGTATTCAGGTCTAAAATCATGTCCCCACTCTGAAATACAATGTGCTTCATCAATAGCAACAAATGAAATTTTCTGCCTCTGCAAAAACTCAATATACTCCTCTTTTATAAGAGATTCGGGAGCTACATACAATAGTTTAGTAATTCCTCTCTCAATATCATTTTTAACTTGAGTTACTTCTGTTTTATTTAATGAAGAATTAAGCACATGCGCAATACCATGTTGAGAAGAAATACCTCTAATTGCATCTACTTGATTTTTCATTAACGCTATTAAAGGAGAAACTACAATTGCAGTTCCTTCTTTTTCTAAAGCTGTTAATTGGTAACATAGCGATTTACCACCACCCGTTGGCATAATAACAAAGGTATCATTACCATCCATTATACTCCTAATAACACTTTCTTGCAACCCCTTGAATTTATTAAATCCAAAATTCTTTTTCAAAGCCTCGTGTAAATCTATCTGTTTACTGCTCATTTTGCAAATTTGACTTTATTTTTTATAAGTTTAATCAATTTCTAATTAAATAAATTTATTTTTGTTAGCTACTAAAGATAAAACAATTTTTTAATTCAAAATAGATTCTTTTGATAAATAAAAATACAATTATAGAAAATGCTAAGCAAACAATTTTAGTTGAGAGCAAAGCAATCGCGAATTTAGTAAATTTTTTAAATGAAGATTTTAAAAATGCAGTAAATTTCATACATACTTCCAATGGTAGAGTTATTGTAACTGGTATTGGTAAAAGTGCAAACATTGCAACTAAGATTGTAGCTACCTTTAATTCAACAGGAACGCCTGCTATCTTTATGCATGCGGCAGATGCTATTCATGGTGATTTGGGAATTATACAAAAAAATGATGTGGTAATTTGTATTTCTAAAAGTGGAAATACGCCCGAAATAAAGGTTTTAGTGCCGTTTATTAAAAATTATGGAAACAAAATTATTGCAATTACAGGAAATATTGAATCCTTTTTGGGTACAAATGCCGATTTCACATTGAATACCTATGTAGAAAAAGAAGCTTGCCCAAATAATTTAGCACCAACAACAAGCACTACCGCACAATTAGTTATGGGTGATGCATTAGCAGTTTGTTTACTAGAATTAAATAATTTCTCAACTTCAGATTTTGCAAAATACCATCCAGGTGGTGCATTGGGAAAAAAATTATATTTAAGAGTACATGATTTAATTGAAAAAAATGAGGTACCACAAGTTTCAACTACGACATTGATTAAAGATGTAATTATTGAAATTTCTAAAAAACGTTTAGGAACTACTGCTGTAATTAATAACAATAAAATAGTTGGTATTATTACTGATGGAGATTTAAGACGAATGTTGAAAGATAATTCAGATATTAGCCAATTAATGGCGCAAGATATTATGAGTAAAAACCCAAAAACTATTCAGGTTGATGAGATGGCAATTACTGCACTAGAAACTATGGAAAATAATAACATTACTCAAATATTAGTTGAAGATGGCACAAAATATGTGGGTGTTGTACATTTACACGATTTATTAAAAGAAGGAATTTTTTAAGATGGCAAAAAAAAATATTGAAGAAAAAGAAATGTCTTTTTTAGACCATGTAGAAGTGCTAAGATGGCATTTAGTGCGTTCAACTATAGCAATATTTTTCTTTGCCATAGTAGCCTTTATTATGAAAGATTTTGTATTTAATACAATTCTTTTTGCACCAAAAGATGCTGGTTTTATTACGTATCGCTTTTTTTGTGAAGTTTCAAAAATATTTGGCACAGAGGGGTTATGCATTACGGACATACCATTCACTTTTCAAAGTTTAGAAATGGCTGAGCAATTTAGTGTACATATTTGGACTTCCATAACTGTTGGTTTTGTTGTTGCTTTTCCATTTGTAGTTTGGGAATTTTGGAAATTTATAAGTCCCGGTTTATATGATAAAGAAAGAAAAGGCGCATTTGCTTTTATAGTTATTTCTTCCTTTTTATTTTTTATAGGCGTTTTATTTGGGTATTATTTAGTAACACCACTATCTGTTAATTTCTTAGGAAATTATTCAGTGAGTGATATCGTTGAACGTAATATTACCATTGGCTCCTATATTTCACTAGTTCGTTCATCATCATTAGCTTCAGGTTTAATATTTGAACTTCCAATAGTGATGTATTTCTTAACAAAAATGGGATTAATAACACCTGATTTTTTAAAAAAATACAGAAAACACGCTTTAGTTTTAGTACTAATTTTAGCCGCAATTATTACTCCGCCAGATGTTATTAGCCAAATAATTGTGGGTATTCCTATTATGATTTTATATGAAGTAAGTATTATTATTTCTAAAATAGTTGTGAAACGAGAACTTAAAAAAGAAAAAGAAAATGCCTAATCAAGTTGAAGAATTTAATGCATATCGCATAAAAATGAACGATAAAATATTGACTGAAGACAATAAAGTTATTAAAAGAATCTTCAATATAGATACAAATGCATATAAAAAAGGACATTTAGACGTTAAAACTAAAGAATTGTTAGGTTTAGTAGCTTCTACAGTATTACGTTGCGATGATTGCATAAAATACCATTTAGAAACTGCCCATAAAGAAGGAGTTACCAAAGAAGAAATTATGGAAACTTTGTCTATTGCAACCTTGGTTGGTGGAACGATTGTTGTACCACATCTACGAAGAGCCTACGAATTTTGGGAAGAATTGGAAATAGGTACTACCAAAATTAAGGATTAAATAAATAAATTGATTAAGAACAATGATATTAAGAGCTGAAAATATTAAAAAAAAATACGGAAATAAATACGTTGTAAACGGAATTTCATTAGAGGTTGAACAAGGTCAAATTGTTGGACTTTTAGGTCCTAATGGAGCAGGTAAAACAACTTCATTTTATATGATTGTTGGTATGATAAAACCAAATGATGGTCAAATTTATTTAGATAATCAACCAATAACCAATTTCCCTATGTACAAAAGAGCACAACTTGGTGTTGGTTATTTAGCGCAAGAAGCCTCCGTATTTAGAAAATTATCTGTTGAAAATAATATACTTTCCGTATTACAATTCACAGACCTTTCTACATTCGATCAAAAGAAAAAATTAGAATCTTTAATTGAAGAATTTGGTTTAGGTCATGTGCGAAAAAATCGTGGGGATTTATTATCTGGTGGTGAACGTAGAAGAACTGAAATTGCACGTGCTTTAGCCTCCGATCCAAAATTTATTTTGCTAGATGAACCTTTTGCAGGTGTTGATCCAATTGCTGTTGAAGATATTCAAAGTATTGTAGCACATTTAAAAGATAGAAATATAGGTATTTTAATTACGGATCATAATGTTCAGGAAACTTTAGCAATAACTGATAAAACATATTTAATGTTTGAAGGTGGTATTTTAAAAGAAGGAACTCCTAAAGAGTTAGCTGAGGATGAAACTGTTAGACGTGTTTATTTAGGTAAAGATTTTGAGCTAAAAAAACGAAAATTCTAATTTTTTTATGAATTATAAAAAAATATTTTCTAATATTATTAAGGAGCTAGAAACAATAAAAGACAGCGGTAAAGTTGCCAACTACATTCCTGAATTAAGCAGTGTTGACCCCGCTAAATTTGGAGTTCACCTAACTACAATAAACAATAAGCATTTTAATTTAGGAGATGCTAATGAAAAATTTTCTATTCAGAGTATTTCTAAAGTATTATCATTAGCTCTTGCCTATAAATTTGAAGGTGAAAAATTATGGGAACGTGTTGGCGTTGAACCATCTGGAACTCCTTTTAATTCCCTTATTCAGTTAGAAACTGATATTGGAATACCTCGTAATCCATTAATTAATGCTGGGGCATTGGTAATCTCAGATATATTGGTAAGTCATCTTAAAAATCCTAAAGAAGAATTTATTGAATTTGTTAGAAAAATTTCTGGTGTAAAAAGCATTGATTATTGCTCAAGAATTGCAGAATCAGAAAAATCAACAGGGTATAGAAATACAGCTTTAATTAATTTGATGAAATCCTTCGGAAACATTAAAAATGATATTGATGTAGTGATGGATTTCTACTTTAACTTGTGTTCAATTGAAATGACATGTAAAGAACTTTCACAAACATTTCTGTTTTTGGCAACTTATGGAATTTCCCCTTATACTGAAGAGCGTGTTTTAAGTAAAAGTAAATCAAAACGTATCAATGCAATAATGCAATTGTGTGGTTTTTATGATGAAGCTGGGGAGTTTTCATTTAAAGTTGGTTTACCTGGTAAAAGTGGTGTAGGCGGAGGAATAGTTGCTATTTATCCTAATAAATACAGCATAGCGGTTTGGAGTCCAAAATTGAATAAAAAAGGGAATTCTTTTAAAGGAATCAAATTTTTAGAGCTATTTACCACTGAAACACAGACTTCTATATTTTAAAAGATCAAATTAACTCTCATTTTTTAGTCAACAACGATATCAATATATATAACACTATAACTATTGGAATTGCTACAAATTGAAGTATACTACTGAATAAGGCTGTTAGTAAAATAAATATATATTTTGTTTTATTGTTTTTCCAACTATAATCTTTAAACTTTAACGAAAACAATGGTATTTCAGCGTTCATTAAATAGCTAAGAAGTAACGTTAAACCAACTAAAAACCATACATTTTTAATAAGATTATTTGCAAATTCATTGTTGCTATAGGCCAAAATTAAAGGTAATGACAAAACCACTAATGCTGCGGCAGGAGTTGGCAAACCTATAAAAGAACTCGTTTGGCGTTCATCAATATTAAATTTAGCGAGTCTGTATGCGGCTGCAAGGGTGACCACTAAACCAATCATTGATATTAAAAAAGTTGTATTAAAATTATCGCACAGAGAAGAATTTAAAGGTAACGTAGTATTTAAATCCCAATTTTCATTATTTACAGCTTTTGTAATTAATTGAAATAATACAATTCCAGGGACTACTCCACTTGTAACAACATCTGCCAAAGAATCTAACTGTTTCCCCAATTCACCCTGGACGTTTAATAAACGAGCCACTAAACCATCAAAAAAGTCGAAAAAGATACCAAGGAAAACAAAAAATGCAGCGAATACTAATTGCTCTTTTACGGCAAAATAAACTGCGATAGTTCCTGATAATAAGTTAAGTAAGGTAATAAAATTTGGTATATGCTTTTTAAAATTCATTTCTTGAAAATTTTGTTAAATTTAGTGAATTGTTTTTCACAACCTTTTAATTCTAATTAATTTTTAAAATTTAATTGCTACATGCCAATAATTAAGTCAACGTATTACCCCTCTTTGCTTTTTAAAAATGCACATTTTAATACTATTTATAAAACCCTATTTCATAAAAATACCATCTCCTATAGAAGAGAACGAATTTTAACTCCTGATGCTGATTTTCTAGATTTGGATTTTTCAACCGTAGGCTCAAAAACATTGGTTATAGCAATGCATGGGTTAGAAGGAAGCTCTCAATCTAAATATATCATTTCCGTAATTAGCTATTTAAATAGTTGCAAAATAGATTGCGTAGCCATTAACTTTAGAGGTTGTAGCGGTGAAGACAACAACCATTTACATTCCTATAATAGTGGAAAAACTGATGATGTACAGATTGTTATTAATCATTTGTTGGAAAACTACACTTATAAAAATATTATTCTTTTAGGGTATAGTATGGGTGGAAATATTACCTTAAAATATTTAGGTGAAACAACTAATTTGCCTTCAGAAATTAAAGGTGCTATTGCTATTTCTGTTCCGTGTGATTTAGAAGGTTCTTCCTATGCTTTAGCAACTTGGAATAATTTTATTTATATGAACCGGTTTCTGAAAACATTGAAGGAGAAAACGTTACTTAAATTAGAAAAATTCCCAAAAAATGGTATTGATAAAGACATAGTTTTAAAAGCTACATCATTTAAAGATTTTGACAATGCCGTAACCGCTCCCCTATTTGGATTTAAAAATGCAGAAGATTATTGGAAAGAAAGTAGTAGTAAACAATTTATACCTACTATTAGGAAACCAACATTATTAATAAATGCCTTAGATGATTCATTTTTATCTGAAAGTTGTTTTCCTTTTCAAGAAGCTAAAAATCATTCCTATCTTAATTTTGAAACACCTAAATATGGTGGTCACGTTGGATTTAATTCTTCCTTCTTTGGAAAAGATGTATTGTGGAGTGAAAATCGTATTTTAAGTTTTATAAAGCATATTATTTCTTAATTAACCAACAATTAATTTACAAAGTTTTTTTACATTCGCTTTTTATAACATTACTTTGAAAAAAATTATACATTCTGTTATTCCAAATTTAATTTGTACTAACTAATTAAAGTCGTTTTCTAATAAAGTAGCATATCCTAATTATAAATACTATGAATAAAAAGAATTTCTTTATTTTTCTACTACTTATTAATTGTCTTCAATTAACAGCACAACAATTACAATTATCACCAAAAGCAACTGTTAGCGTTGTAACTTGTGGCCCAGGGAGCGAATTATATTCCACTTTTGGGCATAGTGCATTTAGAGTCTATGACCCACTTTTAGGTTTAGATAAAATATATAATTATGGAACGTTTGATTTTAACGCTCCTAATTTTTATTTAAATTTCGCAAAAGGGAAACTTACTTATCAACTTTCAGCTACAACATTTAGTCGTTTTTTAAGAGAATTTAAATATGAGAATCGTTGGGTGAAAACTCAAGAGCTAAATATTGAACCATTTGAAGTTCAAGCTGTTTATGACTTTTTAGAAAACAATGTAAAACCCGAAAATAGAGCTTATCAATACGATTTTTTTTATAACAATTGTTCAACTAAAATTGAAGAAGTTATTAAAACAGTGTTAAAAGAAAAAGTAATTTTCAGCAATGCTCATATAACAACACACAAAACTCACAGAGATTTAATTGCAGATTACACAATCAACCAAAAATGGGCGAAATTTGGGATAGATTTAGCACTAGGTTCAGTAATAGACAGAAAGGCAACCAAAGATGATTATAAATTTTTACCCGATTATATTTATGAAGCTTTTGAAAATACCACATTAAATACACAGCAACCTTTGGTTAAAGAAAGTAAAACAATTTTAGAAGAAAATAAAGGGAACGAATCATATTCTATATTTCAGCCTTTTCTTGTTTTTTCAGTATTAGCGCTATTTATTTTATTTATAACTTATCAAAATTATAAATCAAATGATAGATCAAAATGGCTAGATTTTGTACTATACTTTAGTACTGGTTTGGTTGGTATTGTTGTTCTTTTATTATGGTTTGCAACTTCACACACTGCTACATATAGAAATTTTAATTTTTTATGGGCTTTTGCTCCAAATTTAGTAGTTTCTTTTTTTCTATTAAAATCTAAATTGCAAACTTGGATACAATACTATAATTGGTTATTACTAATTTTATTAGTTGTAATGTTAATTTTATGGTTGCTAAAAATTCAAGTGTTTAATAATGCATTAGTTCCTCTTGTATTGGCTTTAGCAGTTAGATACTGGTATATAAATAGTTCTAAGCTTGTAGTAAAGTAAACGTTTGACAAATGTGGAGACACATTAATTTAGTGTGAATGTAAACTTTATTTACTCTTTATATATTATATAAAATTCGATAGCTATTAGATTTCTTCTACCAAAAAAACGTAAAATTATAATTAAACAATCACACCTCTAAATACTTTAAAAAATAACTTATTTTTGTACTATGATTAATAATGATACCATTATTGCATTAGCAACTTCTTCTGGTGTTGGAGCCATAGCTGTTATACGCTTGTCTGGTGAAGACTCTATTAAAATTGTGAATCAATTTTTTCAATCTAAATATGGAAACAAAGATTTAAATAAAGTAAAATCACATACTATTCATCTAGGAAATATAGTTGACAATAGTAGTGTTATTGATGAAGTTTTAGTATCAATTTTTAAAAATCCAAGCTCCTATACGGGTGAAAATGTGGTTGAAATTAGTTGTCATGGTTCTGTTTATATTCAACAAGAAATATTGCAACTTTTTATAAAAAATGATGTTAGAAATGCAAACCCTGGTGAATTTACTTTACGAGCGTTTTTAAACAGAAAAATGGATTTAAGTCAGGCAGAAGCTGTTGCTGATTTAATTTCGTCAAATTCAGCAGCTTCACATCAAGTAGCGTTGCAACAAATGCGTGGTGGATTTAGCACTGAAATCCAAAATTTACGTCAACAATTACTCAATTTTGCGAGTTTAATTGAATTAGAACTTGATTTTGCTGAAGAAGATGTAGAATTCGCTGACAGGGCTGAATTTAATAATTTAATAACTAAAATTAGTTTGGTTTTAAAACGTTTGATAGATTCTTTTGCTTTAGGAAATGTATTAAAAAACGGAATTCCAGTAGCAATTGTTGGAGAACCAAATGTTGGAAAATCAACTTTATTAAATGCATTATTGAATGAAGAAAAAGCAATTGTTAGCCATATTGAAGGAACCACAAGAGATGCTATTGAAGATGAAATTATAATTGATGGTGTTTCGTACCGTTTTATTGATACTGCTGGAATTCGAAAAACAGAAGATTTTGTAGAAAATATTGGTATTAAAAAAACATTTGAAAATATAGAAAAAGCCCAATTGGTACTTCATTTATTTGATGCTTCAAAAATTAAATTTCTTCAAAATAATATTTCTGAATTAGAACATAAATATCCCTTTAAAAGAATTCTTACTATTATAAATAAGGCCGATTTATTAACTGAAGAACAAATCTCAATACTCAAATCTCAATACTCAAATCTAATCATTTTATCGGCAAAAGAGAAAATCGGAATTCATAAGCTAACCACTACCCTAACCCAGTTAGCTAATAAAGGTGCTTTAAGTAATAATGAAACTATTGTAAGTAATTCACGCCATTTTGAAGCATTAAACAATGCTTTTAAGGCTATAAAAGAAGTTCAAAAAGGTATTGAAAACAATATAAGTACAGATCTTTTTTCAATTGATGTTCGTCAGGCTTTATTTCATTTAGGA